>Ga0268299_1000010_pt1 | contig 762326 bp, 724 predicted proteins | sample NOBtaG_FD_193484 | JGI IMG/M metagenome (GOLD analysis project Ga0268299, IMG submission 193484) | Activated sludge microbial communities from bioreactor in Nijmegen, Gelderland, Netherland - NOB reactor | ecosystem: Engineered > Bioreactor > Aerobic > Activated sludge | place: Netherlands... | reverse complement strand
TTGTCCCCCCGTCGTTGATAGGAAAGGCCCAGCAAAAACTCGCGAATGGCTGCGCTCGATCCCGTTCCCTCGACCGCAACCTGCGCGCCTGGATGGAGACTGGAGAACTGCGCCGCCAACTTGGTAATCAGCGGCCGCATCGTATCCGACCCGGCGATGCTCAATTTCCCCTGCAGACCGTTGTGGTTCACATAGGGTTCGATCGCGGGGTCTACGCTGGGGCCTCCGCTGCCGCTCAGGCCCGCGTGTTCCGCTGCGGCATGACCGGCCGAAAAAGCCACGAACGCGCCGATGGTCACTGCCGCGAGCCTCGAAAGGCGCTTCCCCCTGATCTGCAAACTGCTTGTCGCTTCACTCATGTCGTCCCTCCGTGTGAATAAATCCGATTCCCTCACTGTCGGTGCGAGCTGTCGTGTGTGCAATGCGTGAATACTGTCATGCAGAGGAGGGTAAGACACCGCAATTGCTGTGCTATTAGCGGTTCGTTAACTCCGTGTTAACTCTTGCCGTTCCGTTCTTCCCAGAGACGTAACCTTGCCGTAACCGGCTCATAAGTCGGTTGGAACAGTGGGCCGCTATGAGCAGAAAGGTAACGCGCGATCTCACCAAGGAGGTGCTCCATGCTTTCCGAGTGGTTGATGGCGCCGGTGTCCACCAACGGCACGTTTCTTTTCACGATGCCTCTGTTAGTCGCGTTGATTGCGGGGTTATGGTCCGCGATGATCAGAAATGGGTGGTGAACTTCACCTTCACGCTTATGCCCATGTCCACGAAAGGAATACGAACGGTTGTCGTTTTCTGAACTGCAACCACGCATCAATCGGATCAACGGTTTCATCTAACGTTTCCTGGACCCCTCCCCGATGTCTGGATGAAAGGGATCTCGGTTGGTTGCGAGCCGAGCAGGGGATATTATTTCCAAGAACACGGCATGAATACGTTAACCCTGTGCAACATGTTCGTTCCAGCCTATCCGGAAGAGCGCGCTGAGCTGATCGTGCCTGCGCGGATCGCACCCGCGTCATACGGCACATCGCAAACGTAACCGCGCCGTAATCCACCGATGACGGAGATGGAACAATGCCTTGGTAGAGTCATTCCAGACGATGGGTGGCGAGACCGATCATGAAGCGCAGAGCACTCGTTGATGATCGGCGCCATAGACAACCACCAGGAGACTTTTCGTATGACGTTCGGCCACTCTCAGCCTCGCATGCAACGCTTCTCGGAATTTGTCGGTCATGTGATCGATACGGATCTCACCGACCTATGGATGAAAGGGATCAAGACGGTCCTCAGTCTGCTCATTCTGACGATCCTCATCGCCCTCACCGGGGGAGTCGTCAAAACCTTTCTGGATATCGGACTGCTCCTGTATGCGCCGGTGGAGGTCGGGCTCCGGCAGATTATCGTGGATACACTGATTCTGCTTGCGGTGGTGGAGGTCTTTAAGACGACGCTGACCTATTTTTCGGAAGGCCGCGTCAAGGTGACGTTCATCGTCGATACGATTCTTGTGGTCATGCTGACCGAGATCATTTCACTCTGGTTCAAAGAGGCCGATCAGATGAAGTTGCTGTCGCTGGGCGCGATTCTCCTGGCGCTCGGAGCGATACGGGTGGTGGCGGTGCGTTGTTCCCCGGCGCAGGGCGACGCAACCGGAAGAGGATCATTCTGCGGCCACGATGAGATTTAGCGGCGGGTGATCCTGACCTGAGTTAACGAAGATTTGATGCAGCGTTGATACCATCGACATCCGGACTCTTCATGGTGGCGGCTGCACGTGATCGCCGACTCCGCAGCTCCCCGAGTCTGCGACAAGGGTGAAGGGTGAGTGGAAAATCTCTCATCAGGAGGCGCGTTATGGTGCATCCATCCGTTTCGTCCATCAGCGAGTATTTGGTGCTCGATCTCGTGGGGATGCGGGAGTCCCTCACGCTGGAACAGGTCGTGACGCTCCTGCCCGAGCTGAGTTGGAATCAGGTTTTCAAGACCGTCGACGAGCTGAGCCGGCGCGGAGAACTCGTGCTCTTGCGGCGTGGATTTGATTACGAAGTCGAACGAGCACCGTCCAGGGCACGAACCCTGACTGCCGTCGGCTGACATGGTGCTGGGTGGCCGGTTGTCTTCACGCCGCCATGTGCTCCCAGCCGCCTGTGCTACACAGATATATTGCCTCGACCTCACGCCGCGCCGGTAGGATCCCCGTCATTGATTTGCATCCTGTGCCGATCCATCGGCCCGCTGTGCATCCCACACTTGTACATCGATGTCGGATGCCACGTGCGAGATAGCAGGTTATGGACATCGTTCTCATAGGTCTTCTCGCGTTGCTCGCCTCCGGTCTGACCTTTTTTTCTGGGTTCGGCGTGGGCACCATCTTGATGCCGGTTTTCGCGCTATTTGTTCCAGTTCCGCTGGCCATCGCCGCGACGGCGGTGGTGCATGCCGCCAACAACATCTTCAAACTTGGTTTGATGGCCAAGCAGGCAGACTGGCCGGTGGTGGCTCGCTTCAGTATTCCCGCGGCTGTGTCCGCGATGGGCGGAGCAGTTCTGCTGGCGCGATTCGACCGGATGCCCGTCCTAGCCAGGTACAACCTTGGCGATTCCACGTTCGAGATCACAGCCATCAAGACGGTCATCGGTGTCCTGATCGTCATGTTCGCCCTGTTGGAACTGTGGCCGCGTTTTCAAGCGCTGACGTTTCCGCCGCATTGGCTCCCGCTTGGAGGGGCACTGTCGGGATTCTTCGGCGGCTTGTCCGGCAATCAGGGCGCCTTGCGTTCGGCCTTCCTCCTGAAAGCCGGTCTCTCGAAGGAAGCCTTTGTCGCCACAGGCATTGTCTCATCGGTCATCGTAGATGTCTCACGCCTGTTGGTCTACGGCACCGGGCTTCTGACCGATCATTTGACCCGGTCCGGTGAGTTGGCGGCGGAGGTCATGGTGGGGACGATTTGCGCATGTATGGGGTCATTGGCGGGTATGCGGCTGTTGCCAAAGGTGACGCTGGATGCTGTGCGGATCGCGGTCGCTGCAGGAATGCTGCTGGTTGGTCTGGGCCTCATCTCCGGAATGCTCTGACTGCTTGTTCATCCCACCCCTGACTGCTCCAGAACCGGCGAGACTGAATCCGAGGGTGCCAGAAATCGATAACGGAATCCCGGCAAGATGTCGATCGACCCTGCACTGTTGTTTTCAAGCTTGCGGCGAAGGGTGCGCACGCACTGATCCAAATCGACCGGCTGAAGAGCCCGCCGATCCCCGTCCAGGACGGCCGTCAATACCGTGGCCGTCACGAGCTGGCCTTTGCGTGCCTGCATGAAGCGGAGCAGGGCGAGCTCCATCCCCGAGAGCGTGAGTTGGCGTTTTTGTAGCGAGACGACATAACTCGGTTCGTGCACCGTGAGTGACTGATCGGACTCCACGGAATTCTCAGGAGTGGATCGGCGACTTCTGCGCAGCACCGCCTCGACGCGCGAGACGACTTCCCGGGGGCTAAAGGGTTTCACGACATAATCGTCCGCGCCCATGTCCAAGCCGGCGATGCGGTCCTCTTCGGTCCCAACGGCGGTCAGCATGATGATCGGGATATGGCAGGTCGACGGCGTGCGCCGGATCAACCGGCAGATCTCCTGGCCGCTCAGTCCCGGCAACATGAGGTCGAGCAGGATCAACGAAGGCAACAGTCGCTGCGCGTCGGTCCATCCCTGCCGGCCATCCGCGGCGCGCGCCGTGGTGAAGCGAGCTTGGCGCAAGGCGCGCTCCAACAGGTCGGCGTGCAGCGGCTCGTCTTCGATGATCTGAATGATTGAACCGGTCATCGGCAGGCATTGTTACCCCGGCATGTTTCCTCCCCTTCTGCTCTGTTTTACGGTGCGGTTAACTTGGCAAGATCATCAATGTTCATGGAAAATTAACAATTCCGTAACATGCCTGTGTTCCCGCGGCAATCTGCCGATTTTATGGTCCTGGTGACTAGCGCCTGTGATCAAGGGATCGGTCTCACAGCTCGATGGACAGGGGGCAGGATATGGGCACTTCCGACATTAGGTTCACGCCGCGGCGGGCGGGGTTCCGGATCTGGACGCTGTGCGCGGCATGCTGGCTTGTCTTCGGCGGATTCCTTCCGGCGCAGGCGGAACAAAGCGGACCCTTTGCAACGGTCACAGTCGACCCCAGTCTCGAACGCTACAATCCGGCATCCCAGGTTGCGGGGGGCTTTCGTGTTCAAGGGTCCGACACCATGCACGCGTTGATGCGACGGCTGGTGCTCGACTTTACGGCGCGGCAGCCGAAGATCGCCATCGATCTGAAGTCAGGCGGATCAGCCAAGGCAATTGCGGAATTGATCGAGCCCCCGCAGCCCGGGCGGATCGTGGTCAAAGAAGAACGGGCGAAACAGGTTCTGTTGGTTAGCAGTTCACGGGAGTTGCTGGATGCGGAGCGAAGGCAATTCTCGGCGGCACGAGGCTACGAGCCTCTCGCCGTTCCAGTCGCGATCGATGCCGTGGCCTTGTACGTCCATAAGGACAATCCCTTGACCTCGCTGACCCTGAGCCAGGCGGATGCCATTTTTTCGACCGCCCGCCAGCGCGGCGCTCAAAAAGATCTCGCGTTGTGGGGAGAGCTGGGCCTCGGTCAAGGGTGGGAGGCAGCCCCTATTCGACCCTACGGTCGTGACCGGAAGTCCGGTACCAGAGCGTTTTTCCAGGAACATGTCCTTGCGGGTGGAGAGTTCAAGCCCACTGTCCAGGAAGAGCCGGGAGCCGCGTCGGTCATTCTCGCGCTCAGCCGTGACCAACTGGGTATCGGCTACAGTGGGGTCGGCCTGCAGACGTCCAGCGTGCGAATTTTGCCGTTGGCAGACATCGACGGTCGGCCGCCGGTTGTTCCTTCTGCCGCGAGCGTTGCCGATCAGAGTTACCCGCTTCGCCGGGTGCTGTATCTCTATCTCGATAAGGAGCCTGGCACGTCCTTGTCGCCGGCGGTGCAGGAGTTCCTGACGTTCGTGAAGAGCCGTGAGGGCCAGGAGTCCGTGGTGCGGGCGGGCTTCTATCCCCTGCCGATGGACCAAGTGGAAAAGATGTCGGTCGCTCTGGGATTGGTTCCGCATCCCTCCACGCCAAAAGAATAGACAGGCTGGGCGAGGATCCTTCTCTGCGAGATTCAGGGCGTGGACGGTTTCTTCGCGGGGGGCGGCTTAGATTTCTTGCTCTCCGATTCCCGCCGCAGGTTCTTCAATTCCTGCTGCAATTCCTGCAGTTGCTCGGTTTGCCGATTAAGTCGATCCCGCAGGTCGAGATTCGACTCAGTCAATTCACGAATCTGCAGGCGGAGCTCCTGCGAGGCCCTGTCCGGTTCGCTCATCTCCGCAGCAGCCGGTTTCTTCTCCGACTGAACAACCGGGGCAGTCGCCCTCGCGTCGTCAGTCATCCTGCTCGCGTGAGCGAACATCTCTTTCACCTGGATCGAAAGGTGGACCCGTTCAAACGGCGCCCAATCCGGTTCGTCTCCGCGGCGAACCAGCGCGGCCTGATAGGCACGGGGAAGGCTCAAGGTCATCCCCTTTGTGTCCCTGGGATCTTTCTCGTCTCCGCCCGCCGTGTCCGCTCGCGGGAAGGCCTTATGATCGGTGACGACCAGATGGAGCGCGCCCTGGCGCAGGAACAACGCGCCGGTCGTGGCATCCCCATAGGCGGATCGTGGATTCGACAGAGAAAAGACGACGCGTTCAGCGGATGACGCCTGTCGGACCGCCTCGGCAATCGGCTTGGCGATGATCTGCAGTTCCGCTTCATCAAACAGTGGAATCGGCCGGGGTTGATCAAACCAGCCGACGACGGTTCCGCTCCATCCGCTGACACGCACCGCTCCCAGCAATGTGTGCATCTCCTGAGGGGTGAGGGTGCCGGGATGATCGTTCACGGCTGCCGGTGACACGCGTCCTACCGAGGGATCGGTCTCCACGCCGATGCGGATTCCTCGCTCATCGACCAGGAGCCGTTGATGGTCGAACCACTGGCAGCCCGTGAGAAGCATCGCGCACGCGGTGATTGCCAGCCAGACGCTTCCGGTGTGCCGCGCTCGCCGCTGGTGAGCCTCAGTTACCCGCATACGAATTCAATGCCCCAGAGGCGGTCCGTTCCCATTTGCCCACGCCAGGCGCGGTCGGCCGCCCTGCTCACCTTGGGAATTTCCCCTTCTCGCACGATGCGGGAGCCCTTGGGACATTTCTCGGTCATCCGTTGAATGGCATCACGGCGACCTGAAGAAGACAGGATCTCGGCGTCACTTTGGAAGGGATAGGACAGGAGGCCGCCCTGGTCCGTCTCCCTGGTGAAGGTGGCTTCGTGGGCGCAGCCGGCTGCGCAGACCAGCAGAAGAGTCAAGAGGAGAGGACCGCTCTGTCGTCCCATGTTCACCGCCGACCGCTCCGATTCGTCATGACTTTAGGAGGCACAGTAGGTTTCTTCTTCCAGGGGCTCATACCCGCCGCCGGCATTATGGGGAAAATCTGAAATCTCCCGCCCGGCCGTTCTCCAGATGTGCACACAGCGAGCGGTCAATGAGGGCAGACTTCGCTGCACGTCGTCCACCATCACCGCCTTGGCGAGTCCGGTGGTTCCGACGACCACCAGCCGATGCCCCGGCGCCAGCCATTTGGCGGCGAGGCGCCCCGGGTACAGAACGGCAAACTCACCGGAACGCCTGCCGGTGTCCTTCGGCCCATAGGCCGGCTGCTCCACGATAGGCAATTGCGTCACGATGATCACGAGACCGTCCTTTTCCACATTCCCTTGCACGATGCGTCCTCCGAGTTGGACCTTCCGGTCGGCATGACCGTTCGGCACATTGCGCCAGGCGCTGAAATCGAACTGTGTGTCGACCCCGTCCATGAAGGCGATCGGGAAAATCTGCGTCGGCCCGCAGGCCGCCAGCGCGAGCCCGACGGCCAGGATGACGCTTCCACCGAGACGAATCATGGGTCACCTCCTTACTCCTTACGCAATCGAGTTACAACCGTCGCAAGACGCTCGCGGTGCTGACCTCTGCTACATGAAGCGGATCTGAAATTGAACCAGGAAGGCATTCTGAGCGAAGGCATCGAAGGTCGCATCGTAGGCCACGCCCGGCCCATTCCCCTGATGGTGCCGGAATTCATAATTGAACTGAATCTTGGATTGGACCTTCGGCGGAAAATTTTCAAAGTAATAGGTGAGGCCCAGGATCGTTCTCGTATACAGGTCGTTCGACTGACTGGTGCTGGGATCGAACTGCTCGTACATGATGGTTGGTTCCCAATTTTGGAAGAGACCATCGGAGATCAAATATTTTGCCAGCACGTACCAGGTGCGCCGTTGCGCGCCCGGGGCCCCCGATCCTCCGCAGATGGATTGATCGAGGCAGGCGCCGTTGGCTGGCCGGCCGACCGTGGTCTGGTTGGACCCGTCATGCCCCTGCCACCATTCTCCTTGCACCATGAAGCCGGGAATGATTTTCGAGGTGTAGCGAAAATCCAACCCGTAGCGGTCGAAGGTGCCTTTTCCGCGCCCGTTGATATTGGTGTTGGCGTTGTTCGATTCGCCTTGGATGGTCGTGAAGCTGATCCAGGACACGTCCGAGCCGAAGAGCCGCACGCGGGTGTAGAAACTTTTCGGGGCATTGGCGCCCGTCGCATTGGCGTGGAAGTTATTGTTGTTCATGATGCCGGCGACATATTCCAGCCGATTGAACAGTCTCCCGCGTACATCGACGAAGAAATCTCGTTCTTGGAGGAAATCGATGGTTCCCGCCGTGCCGGTCCGATTGCCGTTTCCGCTCCCGACCGACGTGAGATAAGGCGAGCTGATGATGTCGCGGAGACCGCCGGACGTTTCCGTGAAGATGCCGAACGGCATCCGGAAAATGCCCATGCGAATGAAATTCATATAGGGCGCCCAGGACTGGAACGGACGAAAGTCGATATAGGACTCCCGGAAGAAGGTCGCGGCAATGGGCTGCCCCGTCGCGGCGCCGCTGCCTCCCGTGGGCGTTTCACGGCCGAAGTTGATGCTCTGAAATTCCATGAGCGCATGCCAGCGCGGTAACGTGTCGCTGATGCGGCCCCAGAAGAGCACTTCCGATCGCCGGATGGAGAAATTGTCCTGGCTCTTGCCTTCAGGAACGTGGGCGTCCTGGTGACTGTAGAGAAACTGTAAGGCGTTCAAACCGAAGTTCACCTTGTCGCGCAACATCGGCAGCAGTTCGGTTCTTGTTTTCCAATCCTCGATCGCGTCGATCCGTCTCGTACTTTCCGCTCCGCTGTACTCCTGTTCCGCGCGGATCTGAATCCATTCATCCATCGTGATCGTGCCTTTTTGAAGCAGGAGATCTTCGATGGATGTGCCGCCGGGCGGGAGAACCGTCGTCGCCTGTGAGGCGTTGTTCGAATCTTGAGGCGTCGCAGCCGGAGCAGCAGAGGCTGGCGTCCATGAGCCCATCACGGCCCACCCGATCGTGGCCAATAGGCAGACCAACCCTGTCATGCGGTTCCTCTCTGATCAGCAAACATGAAGACTCCTCCGGAATGTCCCGCGGCCTGCTCCTGTGGAGGTTACAGGCATGCCGTTCGGGCGCAGGCGGTTGTTGGAGTTAACCGCTTTTTAACATGCAATGCATCGTGGCGAAATATCTCCGCATTACCATGCGCCCACGAAAGGAAGCCATTATGCCCGATACGTCGTTCCCTGTGCGCACAATCTTCGGTACGGTCGCATTTTTCGCGTTGTACGTCTTGATCATCCTGCCCCCCGCTTGCGCCGGCCAGTCGGACGGAAAAGACACCGCCCTGCGGCCCTATGCCAAGGTGAGCGGCGTGTCGGGCACCATCAACAGCATCGGTTCCGATACGCTGAATAACTTGATCACGCTCTGGGCGGAAGGGTTTCGCAAACAGTATCCCAACGTGAAAATTCAAGTAGAGGGTAAAGGATCCAGCACGGCGCCGCCTGCGCTCATCGAGAACACGGCTCAGCTCGGCCCCATGTCGCGAACGATGAAGTCCAGCGAGATCGACGCGTTCGAGTCCAAGTTCGGCTACCCACCCACGGCCTACCCGGTTGCGGTGGATGCCTTGGCCCTGTTCGTGAACAAGGACAATCCGGTCAAGGGGCTGACCGTGCCTGAAGTGGACGCCCTCTTTTCCAAATCCCGCCGGCAGGGCTACACCACCGACCTCGTTCGTTGGGGACAACTCGGCTCGACCGGCGACTGGTCGGCGGCACCGATCAGCCTCTATGGCCGGAACTCGGCTTCCGGTACCTACGGTTTCTTCAAAGAACACGCGTTGAAAAACGGAGACTTCAAGGATCAAGTGAAGGAACAGCCGGGGTCGGCGTCCGTGGTGCAAGGCATCAGCGAAGATCGCTACGGCATCGGCTACAGCGGCATCGGCTATATCACGTCCGGCGTGAAAATGGTTCCGCTCGCCGCGAAGGCGGGGCAGCCGTTCGTCGAACCGACGCATGACAACACCAAGAACGGAACCTACCCCCTCTGGCGCTACCTGTACATCTACGTGAATCAAGCGCCAGGAAAGCCGCTTTCGCCGATCGTCAAAGAATTCCTTGCTTACGTCTACAGCAAAGAGGGGCAGTCGGACGTGCTCCGGGATGGATATTTTCCGGTCGACGGGGCGCTCGCTGAGAAACAGCTTGCCAAGATTCGCCAGTGAAGAAGGAGCAGATCAGGAATTTTTTCGCGCCCGCCCATGTCCGGTCACTGATTGACCGGCTCGCGCGCACCGTCATTACGGTAGGCGGGTTGGCGACCATTGTCAGTATTCTCGGCATCTTCTTCTTTTTATTCCGCGAGGTCACGCCCCTGTTCTCGGCGCCGAGCGCGAAGTTGAGCCAGCGGCTGAGCGTGCCGGCTCTGCTGGCAGACGAAGGCCCCGCGCAGGTGGCGGTCGACGAACATCGGGAAATCGCGCAGGTGTTCACGTCCGGAGCCATCCAATTTTTCGACCTGGCGTCGGGGCAACCGATTCCGCTGGAGGTGCCTCCGCAGGTCAACGACCCCCGCATCACGGCCATGGCCTCGGGAGGCGGTCAGACGACGCGGCTTGCCGTGGGAACGGCCGGCGGCGAAATCGTGCTTTTGAAGGTCGGCACCAGGACGGAGTTTTCCGAGCTGGGTGAACGCCGCAAACAGCCCTATGTTCAGGCCGGCGCGCCCATTGCCGTGACGGACAGTCCGATCGTTCGCCTGGCCTATCGATCCAACGATCAGGGTCATCTGCTTGCCGTCGCCACCAAGGCGGGCCGGCTGTTTCTCGCGCGGATCGCCGCGGATGATCCGACCGAAACCGGTGTGACCATCACCGAGTTGCCGCAACTGGCTGGTGCCGTCACGTCTCTGGCACTGGAGGCGTCCCTCGAACATCTCTACCTGGGCACCTCCGACGGCCACGTCGTCCACATCGGCCTTTCTGAGGCGCAGCCGTCGGAGGTGAGGGGCATCTACGCGGTTGCCCCACCCACGGCGGCAGTCACGATGTTGGGCTTTCTGAGCGGTGACCGCAGTCTGGTGGTCATGGCATCCGACGGCGGCGTGTCGACCTGGGGTCTGGTCCGGCGATCGGATGTGCCGGCGGGATGGCAACTTGCTCAGATGCATCTGCTCCGCTCTCACGCTGCGCCTGTGACCGCGTTCGCTCCCTCGCAGCGGGTCAAAGGCTTTGTGACCGGGGATGCGAAGGGACATGTCTTTCTCCACCATGCCACGTCGTCCCAAACCTTGTTGCGCCTGCCCGTCGGCGAATTTCCCATTCGCGCCCTGGCGTTTGCGCCGAAAGGAGACGGCGTGATTGCCTTGGATGGCGCCGGGCAACTATCGCTCTACCAGGTGCAGAACCCTTACCCGGAAGTGACCTGGGAGACGCTCTTCGGTAAGGTGTGGTACGAGGGGTACGATCAGCCCGCCTATGTCTGGCAATCGTCTTCCGGCTCGGATGACGTGGAACCGAAACTCGGTCTGCTTCCCCTGGCGTTCGGGACCATCAAGGGAACCGTCTACGCCCTCTTCCTCGCCGTCCCGATCGCGATTCTGGCCGCCATCTGTACCTCACAATTCATGCATCACGACCTTCGCGCAAAAATTAAACCGATTATTGAAGTCATGGCCGCCTTGCCGACCGTCGTGCTCGGATTCCTTGCCGGCCTCTGGCTCGCTCCGCTCCTTGAACGCATGCTTCCTGCCCTGGCCGGCATGGCGCTGGTTTTGCCGATCCTGATCATGGTGGCGTCGTTCGCCTGGTACCTGTGTCCTTTGTCCGTGAAACGGTACGTCCCTCCCGGCAATGAAGCCTTGCTGTTGATCCCCATTCTGGCCGTCGGGATCGGCGGCTGCCTGTGGGCCAATGCCTGGTTTGAAGCCTGGTGGTTCGATGGCAACATCAAGGCCTGGCTGTCCAATCGGCTCGGCATCCAATACGATCAGCGCAATGCGTTGGTCGTCGGCATCGTGATGGGATTTGCCATTGTTCCGGTCATCTACAGCATCGCCGAGGAAGCGCTCTCGAACGTACCGAAATCTCAGATCGCCGGCTCCCTGGCACTGGGCGCCACGCGGTGGCAAACCGTCTTGCACCTGGTTCTCTTGTCGGCCAGCCCCGGAATCTTCTCTGCCGTGATGATCGGATTCGGGCGCGCGATCGGCGAAACCATGATCGTGCTGATGGCCACGGGGAACACGCCCATTCTGGATTGGAATTGGGCCAACGGCTTCCGAACGCTTTCCGCCAACATCGCCGTCGAGATTCCGGAAGCGCCGCACGGCGGCAGTCTCTACCGTGTGCTCTTCCTGGCCGCCTTGCTCTTATTTGTGGTGACCTTCGCCATCAACACGCTGGCCGAACTGGTCCGCCAGCGCCTCCGGGATAAATACAGCCATGGGTAAACAGACTGGCCACATGACGCGTTTCTGGCGAGGCGGAGAACTCTTTGTCTGGGTGACGGCATCCGGCGTGGCGATCAGTTTGCTGATGGTGGCCGGCATGCTGGTGCTGATCATGGTCAACGGCCTCGGGCAGTTCTGGCCGGCGACCTTGCAACAGGTGACGCTGAAGACCCAGGAGACGGTCATCGGCCAACGCGTGGGCGAAGAGATCATTCCCCATTCGATCACGGCCGAGGCGCCATCGGGACAACGCCGCTTCCGGTATCGCGTTGGCAATCGCGATCAGTTCGGCTCCGAATGCCGTTGGATCAACGAGGCGGAGTTCGCGTCCATTGCCGCCCCCGGCGAGCTGGCCTTCATCGAGCGCCGCGAATGGGGGCCTGCCTTCGGTCGCTTGAGTCTGGAGAACAAGGATGGAGCGGCAACGAATGGTGATGAAGGCGCCTGGCCCGCCATCGTCGCGTCGGTGGACCGAGCCAATGGGCTGCGACAGCAAATCGACCACGTGGAGCGTGAGGTCATCGGATCGATCAATCACCGTATCGAAAAGGCCAGGCTTACGCGCCAAGCCCTGGCCTTGAAAGGCGCAACAGGTTCGGCCGTGGCTGAAGAAGACCGCCGTCTTGCCGAGCAGATTGCCGCGCTCGAACGGGACTACCTCTCCCACACCGAAATGCTGGAGCAATTACATCAAGAGGCCGGCCGGGATGGGATGTGGCTGACGCTCTCCAACGGCCGAACGGTCCGTCTGTCTCTGGATCAGGTATTGGCTGTCAGCCGGCCGAACGCGATGACATGGTTTGAAAAGGCGCTCGCCTATGTCAAAAACCTGTGGCTGTTCGTCTCTAGCGAACCCCGCGAAGCCAATACGGAAGGCGGGATCTTCCCGGCGATCTTCGGCACTGTGCTGATGGTTTTTCTGATGACCCTGGCCGTGATGCCCTTCGGCGTGATGGCCGCCGTCTATTTGCGGGAATATGCGAAACAAGGCCCGCTCGTCAGGCTGGTCAGGATTGCGGTGAACAATTTGGCGGGCGTGCCTTCGATCGTGTTCGGCGTGTTCGGCCTCGCGTTTTTTGTCTATGCGCTGGGAGGCACCATCGACCAGGTCCTCTTTCCGGAATCCCTGCCGAATCCCACGTTCGGGACGGGCGGGATTCTCTGGGCCTCGTTGACCCTCGCCCTGCTCACGGTGCCGGTCGTCATCGTCGCCACGGAGGAAGGCCTTTCTGCCGTGCCGCGCGATTTTCGCGAGGGGTCGGTCGGTCTGGGTGCCACGAAATTCGAGACGATTCGCCATGTCATTCTGCCTTGCGCATTGCCGGGAATTTTAACGGGACTGATTCTCGCCATGGCGAGAGCGGCAGGCGAAGTGGCGCCGCTGATGCTCACGGGTGTCGTCAAGCTGGCCCCCTCGCTTCCATTGGACGAGTACCTTCCCTTCTTGCATCTCGAACGAAAATTCATGCACCTGGGGTTCCATATTTATGACGTGGGATTTCAGTCGCCGAACGTCGAAGCGGCAAAGCCGATGGTGTATATGACCACGCTGATTCTGATCCTGGTGGTGGTGCTGTTGAATCTGGCGGCGGTGATGTTGCGCAATCGCTTACGCAAGCGCTTTGCGACATCGGCAGTGTGACCACAGAGAGGAGTTCGTATGGATGTGCAATCAGAGCGGATGACGGCGCCCCCGATGGTGTCGCTTCGCCCGACCCTATCCCCGTCCCGTCCCGCGCCGGCTCAGCGGCCGATCGGCTCGCCCGCGCAGGCCAAAATCTCGGTTCGCGATCTGGACTTTTATTATGGGCAGCGGCAGGCCCTGTTTCATGTGGGGTTGACGGTACGCAGCCACTCGGTGACGGCTTTCATTGGCCCCTCCGGTTGCGGGAAATCCACCCTGCTCCGCTGTTTGAATCGCATGAACGACCTGGTGGACGGCGCGCGGGCGACCGGGCGAGTGGAATTGGACGGCAACGATATCTACCACGCGGCGATCGACGTGACCGATCTCCGGAAGCGCGTCGGAATGGTCTTTCAAAAATCGAATCCCTTTCCCAAGTCGATCTATGACAATGTGGCCTATGGCCCGCGCCTGCATGGGACGAAAGATAAGCGATCACTCGATGAGCTGGTGCATCACAGCTTGCAGGGGGCAGGCCTGTGGGATGAGGTGAAGGATCGCCTGCAACAGAGCGCCGTCGGGCTCTCCGGCGGCCAGCAGCAACGGCTGTGTATCGCGAGGGCCTTGGCGGTGCAGCCGGAAGTTATCCTCATGGATGAGCCCTGCTCCGCACTGGACCCTATTGCAACGGGGAAAATCGAAGAGCTCATCTATAACTTGAAGAACACCTATACGGTCATCATCGTCACGCACAACATGCAGCAGGCGGCTCGCGTCTCCGATCAGTGCGGCTTTTTTCTCATGGGTGAGCTGGTCGAGTTCGGCGATACCAAAACCATTTTCACCACGCCTCGCGACAAGCGAACGGAAGACTACATCACCGGGAGATTCGGCTAGGGGCTGTGATCTTCCCGTGAAGAAGGAGTTCGATGATGCAACGACATTTCGATCAAGACCTCGCGCATCTCAAACAGACTTTGCTCCGCATGGGCGGACTCGTCGAATCGCAGATTCAGCAGGCGCTGCAGTCCTTGGTGGACCGGGATTCCGATCTCGCGGTGGATGTCATCAAGCAGGACCACGACGTCAACGCGTTGGATGTCGAGATCGACGAACTCTGCATCCAACTGCTGGCGCTGCAGCAGCCCACGGCCCGCGATCTGCGATTCGTCACGACCGGCATGAAGATCTCATCCGAACTGGAGCGCATGGGAGATCTTGCCGACAACATCGCGCAACGGGCCCTGGAATTGAACAGCGAGCCGCAGCTCAAACCCTACATCGATATTCCGCGCATGGCCAATTGGACCATGCGGATGGTCAAAGAGTGCCTCGATGCCTTCGTGAATTCCGATCCGGTGTTGGCGAGAAAGGTCTGCGCGGACGACGATTTCGTCGATGAGGTCAACGAACAGTTGTTTCGAGAACTCCTCTCCTTTATGCTGGAGGACCAGCGTACGATTACCCGCGCGATCCGCCTGACGTTCGTGGCGAAGTCCCTCGAACGCATCGCCGATCACGCCACCAATATCGCGGAACTTGTCGTCTATATGGTGGAAGGCAAGAACATCCGGCACGTCGCTCCCACCGCGAGTTATTAGATGCCCAAACTGGCCGTCCTCGATATCGGCACCAACTCCATCCACATGGTGTTGGCCGAGGTCCAGCCAGACTACTCCTATAAAATCCTGGATCGATTCAAGGATATGACGCGATTGGGCGACGGGGTGTTCACGTCCCGCCGCCTGTCCGACCAGGCCATGATGCGTGGGTTGGAAGTGATCCGGAACCTGGTGACCCTGGCCCGGAATAAGGGTTACGAACAGATCGAAGGCGTGGCCACGAGCGCCGTGCGGGAAGCGCGAAACGGCGGCGAATTTTTAGATCACGTCATGCAGCAAACCGGCTTGACGGTGCGAGTCATCACAGGCGCGGAGGAAGCCCGGCTGATTTTTCTCGGCGTGCAGAACAGCGTGGCCCTTCCCGAGTCGCCCACGCTGGTGATCGATATCGGCGGCGGGTCGGTCGAAGTGATCGTCGGGAACCGCGAAGCCATTTTCCAGGCGCGGAGTCTGAAGCTGGGCGCGATCCGCTTAAAGGATCTGTACCTGACAAAGACCCCTCCGTCAAAACCGATGCTCCGGGAGTTGGAAGCGGCCGTCACCGCTCAACTGAAGCAAGGGCTGGGCGCATACAAGACGAAACGTATTGAACAGGTGATCGCCACGTCGGGCATGGCGGGAAATTTGGCCGAAGTCATCCATCTCCAACGCACTGGCCGCCCACTCCCGCAGTTAAATCTGGCCAAGGTCTCCGCGAAAGAAATTGCGGCCGTCGAGAAGCGCCTCGCCGAGGCTTCGTTGAAAACGCGCCTGGCCATGCCGGGCCTAGATCCCAAACGTGTGGACACGCTGCTGCCGGCGGCCATCGTGTTCAGAATTCTGCTGGAGCTGTTACAGAAGTTGGAGCTCACCCTCTGCGACAAGGCCATTCGCGAGGGCGTCATTTACGATTTTATTCAGCGGCATCACGAACGGATTCAGGCGGAGCGGGACATTCCCGATGTCCGGAGGCGCAACATTCTGGCCCTGGCCCATCGCTGCCATGTCTCCGAGACCCATGCCTTGCACGTCGCGGGACTGGCGTTGCGCCTCTTCGATCAGACGAAGGTTTTGCATGGTTTCGGGCAGCGTGAACGCGAGTGGCTGGAGTCCGCGGCGATCCTGCACGATATCGGCTACCTGATCAATTCACGGCAGCACCACAAACACGCCTATTACTTGATCAAGAACAGCGATCTCTCGGGGTTTACCGCCGAAGAAATCGATCTGATCGCCAACATCGCGCGGTACCACCGGCGGTCGGTGCCGACCCGGAAACACGATGAGTTCACCTCCTTGCCGGACGGGTCCCAGCGCATTATCAATGTGCTGTCGGCGTTACTGCGCATCGCCGACGGGTTGGATCGGAGCCAGTTTTCGGTCGTGCAGAACGTCGAGGTGAAGGTCGGCAAGACCGTGATGATCACCGCGCAGGTATCCGGTGATGCGGAATTGGAGATGTGGGCTGCCCGCAGCCGCAGCGATTTGTTTGAGAAAGTCTTCAAGCGGCCGGTGCAATTCATGACCACCGCTCGGGAGGACGAGGCCGGCTGATTCGGCAGTCTCCGCCGGGCCTGCGGCGCTGACGGAATTGTCGCTGCTCACTCGCCCGTCGACGCGCCGATCAACCGGCTCAGGCGAGCGCGCGTAACTGAGACGCGGTCAGCCACCATTCCAAGCGCCCTTGAGCCGGACGCACGGATCCTTCGAGGTGAAGCAAGCAGGCGCCTGCCTTCTTGAGCGAGAGTCCCGCGCAAGGTTTGCCCGTCAGCAGCATGCCGGCCGTCGTGCTCAAGTGCGGTTCGTGCCCCACACAGACCACCACCGCGTCGGACGGCAAGTTATTGAGCAGCGAGATCAGCGCTCGCGGAGCCACATCCGGAGCCAGCTCGGTGCATAGCTTCAGTGGCGGCGCCGAGGGCATGAGGGATTGCAGAATCTTGGCGGTTTGATGCGCGCGCGCCAGCGGGCTTGAGAGGATATGGGTTGGAGTCAAGCCGAGCGCCAGCAACCCTTTGCTCGATTGCTTGGTGCGCTGCAGGCCCTTCTCCGTCAGCGGCCGGTCATGCTCAGTCCCGTGCCAGTCCTCACGGTCGTAGGCAATGCCATGTCGAAACAAGAGGCAATCCATGAGGTTTCTCCTTCGGGACCCGTGCCGTCAGGCTACGGTTTCATCGGCGTGGCGGATGATCCCCGCGTCGATCGATCGTGAAAAAACGGACTCACCTTGATGGCACGCAGGCGACGAACTATTCATACAGGACCGCAGTCCCCTACTCAAGCGCTGGCTGAGGCGGCGGCTTCCAATCAGTCCACGGTGCTCCGCCTGTTGCGCCAAGTCATCGGCGGGGACGAGCATGCCGACACGATACACGCCATCCGCACCCATTGCCGAAGACTTCAAGCCTTACTGGAGCTCTGCGGAGACGCCGAACGTGCTTCCGCAATGGCGGACTGCGTGGGGCGATTGAGCAAACTGCGCGCGTATCAGGTCTTCCGGCAATATCTCATCAGGCACGACGCTCCGCATAAGGATGTGGCCTGGGTGGAGGAACGGATCAGCCACCATACGACCAAGTTGATCCGTACGGAGGCCTATCGCAAGATCGAGCAAGTCGTGTGGAAGCAGGCGCTGCCGGCGATCGCGTCTCCCGGTCACTCCTTCAGCCGCCGGCTCGACGAGTTGCGCCACGAACATGAGTGCCGGCTGAAACGGCTGATTGCCGCCGCTTCGGACAAGCCCAAGCGAAAACGCCTCCACGGGTTGCGGCTCGCGTTGAAAACGATCCGGTATCAGACGGAATGGTTGCCTGGACGTGCGGCAGCGAAACAGGAGTTGCTGTCACAACTCAAACGGGTTCAGACCATCTTGGGAAAATACGAGGAGCTGGCTGATTTTCATCGCTGGAGCAAGAAGCTGAGCCGGCCCCTGCGGGCGCGTATTGGCAAAGATTGGAAGCGAGCCAGAAAACGGGCCCGGCTGGTTCCAGGAGAGATGTCGTGGTTAGTGGATGCGTTGGTATCCGGCCATGTGTGGCCTTCCGTGGAGTCTCACGCCGAGGTCTTACACCGCAACGTCGCCGGAACTGTCTGAGGCAGGTGCCGCGAGGCGAAATCCTCCCGGCACGGTCTTGATGCAGGGTGCAGAGGCAGTGTCGCCGGTCAATTTTCGATTCAACTGTTCCATACAGCGGTCGAGTTCCCCGTCGTGCATGAGGGGATCGTCGCTCCAGAGCAGAGACTTGAGTTCCTCGCGCGGGACGACGCTTCCGACCGTGCTCGCCAATCGTCGCAGCGCGTGCCACTCGTGCGCGGAGAGCGTCATTTTCTTTCCCCGATAGACCGCGACATACAGGTTTTCCGCCAGGGTGAGATCCTCGGCCAGTTCTTCGTCCTGCGCCTGGCTCTGCCGCGAACGGCGCAACAACGCCCGCACGCGAGCCAGCAGTTCGGCACCCGAATAGGGTTTGACGACGAAATCGTCGGCCCCGCCATCCAGCGCTTCCGCCCGGCGGTCCTCCGACGAAAATCCCGACAGGATGATGATGGGAAGGTGTTTGGTCGAGGGGTCTTGCCGCAAACGTTTGCACATCTCCCGCCCGCTCAGCCCGGGGAGATTGTCATCGGCCATCAGCAACGAGGGTTTGATTCGCCAGATATCCTGCATGCCGGCCGGCCCGTCGAACGCCACGTTGGTGCGGAAGGAGGCCTGCCGGAGGATCTGATCCAGCAATTTGGCTTGCGACTGGTCGTCCTCGACGATTTCAATGATTTCCAACGCCATGCAGACAGTCCCCTGCCTTCCTCATCGGTCGGCACAGGGTGGAACTTGAGGATGGCGAGGAAGGCGGAAGATACTTGGGATGAACGGGCTAGAGGGAGTATGTGGCGCCGGTTTGTAAGCTCCGCACGGCGAGGAGGCAGGCGCGGGTCACCGCTTCGATCTGCTCAAACGGTATCGGGGGCGGTCCGCCTGTCTCAACAGCCTGGACGAAGCGGGCCATCTCATCGGCAAATCCCTTGTCCCGCATGGACGTCTTCATACTGCGGCGGCGCGAGCCTTCATACACATGCGTTTCAATAAAGTCTTGCATCGTCAGCGACGTGCCGTCGGCATGGGCTTCAAAATATTCTTTTGGGAGGTCGGCGTTCCCTTCGGCCGTATAGACGATCGTTCCGATGGAACCATCGCCGAACGAAAGGACGATGCTGCATTGATCGTCGGTGATGCCTGAACTGTGGCGCCCGACCCGTGCGGCTGAGACGGAAGTGGGAAGCGCACCGCAGAGGGCCTGCATGTAGTCCACGAAATGGCAGACTTCACCAATGATGCGTCCTCCCCCGGCATGAGGATCTTGCACCCAATGGTCTGCGGGCACGCGGCCGGCATTGATGCGGTAGAGCATGACCAGCGGATTGGTACGCGAGGCAAACACCTTGCGAGCTTCGTTCGCGTGGGGCGAAAATCGCCGGTTGAACCCGGCCATCAGATGCAATCCGTCCACGGCCTTCTTGTCGTAGGTGGCACGGATGGCCTGAAGTTCTTCTTCGGTGAGGCATAGGGGCTTTTCCACAAACACGTGCTTGTCGGCCAACAGTGACTTGATGACCAGATCGGCGTGGCTGTCATGGCGCGTGCCGATCAGGACACAGTTGATCGCCGGGTCATCGAGGATTGTTTGGGCGTCGCTCGTGCAGTGGGCGGCACCGACTTTTCCGGCCAGCGTTTTGGCCGAAAGGCCTGTCGCCGTGCAGATGCCTCGTATTGCGACCTGGCTCATGGACTGGAGCGGCGGAAGCAGCATTCCCTTCACATGGTTGCCTGCGCCGATGATGCCGAGCGAGACGGCGCGACCGGGCTGCCCGGTTCCCAGAGTAATGGCGCGCGGCAGCGAGCGGGCGCGATCGGAGGGATAGGTAATCACCATGGCGATATATGGCGATGTGCCTTCCATCATCATGGTGTAGGCGGACCCTGCCTGCTCAATCGGAAAACGATGGGTGATGAGCGGCTTGAGCTGCACCTTACGCTCGGCGATCAATTCGAGAAACGCCTGCATGTTGCGTTGCTCGGTCCAGCGGACGTAGGCGAAGGGATAGTCATGCCCCTGCTCTTCGTACCGGCTGTCGTACCGCCCCGGCCCGTATGACATGGAGAGCCGCAGTTCCAGCTCTTTATTGTAAAAAGGTTCCCGGGGCACCTGCATACCGACTGCGCCGACCACAACCACCCGCCCCTTCTTGCGCGCGATCGCTGCCGCCGCTTCGATCGGCCCATTGTCTTTGGTGCTGGCGGTGATGATGACGGCATCGACGCCATGCCCTTCCGAGAAGGTCTGCGCGGCTTGAAGCAGGTCGCCTGTGGTGACGGCTTGGTCGGCGCCGAATTGCCGCGCCAGTTGCAGCTTGGAGGGATCGAGGTCCGAGCCGAGCACACGGCAGCCGGAGGCTTTCAACAATTGCACCGTCAGCTGGCCGAGAAGACCGAGGCCGATGACCGCGATGCGGTCGCCGAGGCGCGGTTCTGCCTGCCGGACGCCTTGTAGGGCGATGGCTCCCAGCGTGACGAACGACGCATCCTCGAAATCGACGGCATCGGGGATTTTCACGCAGAGATGTTTGGGGACATAGACCATCTCGGCGTGAGAGGCATAATTTTGTCCGGCGCAGGCCACACGGTCACCGATCGAGAAGTTGCCGGCATCCTGCGCCACCTCGACCACCGTGCCCGCGCAGCTATATCCCAATGCGACCGGCGTATCCAGCTTATCGAAGACGCGCGCCACCGTCTGGCTGAGTCCGTCCTTCTGGATGGCGGCCAGAACTTTTTTGACCTTCTCGGGGCGTTCCAACGCCCTGCTCACAAGCGATTGTTGAGCGCTTTGGACGGTGGACTTCTCCGTGCCAGGACTAATGAGCGACGCTTCATTGAGCACCAGTACTCCACTCCCACGCAGAGTAGGCGGAGGCACCTCCCCGACCTGTATGTTGCTGGATCGAGTGTATTGGAGGATTTGTTTCATGACGTGACGGGCGCGCGATGAGAGCAGGTGGCGAAGCTACCGGTCCCCTTTCAACAACTGGCGAACCTGTCTCCAGGCGAGGCCGATACCCCAGGCGGGCGGGCGCGCCTGTTTTCTCTGTGGGGGGCGGGCACCTTCCAGATTCGAGAGCCGGCTCGCCGTATCCTTGAATGTGCGGTCGGTGTGAAAAATCAGGCGGTACTGCTCCAGTGCCTCGGGTGTATCTCCCAGTTGCTCCAGCGTGCGGCCTAGGAGGTAGCGAACGCTGAGACTCTGCTGGCGAGGTGCGTTGTAATCGGTACAGGCGTTGCGAAAGGCGGCGACTGCCTGGGGCACTTGACCCAGGGCGCGATAGCAGAGGCCGATTTGCCCGAACGACCGCAAATGATAGGCGGGGTCTTGCGCCGCCTGCTGAAACCGGGAAATGGCGGCGATAAACTTCTGGTTTTTCCGCAGCTCCATCCCCTGCTGATAGTAGGTTTCCGCCGATGGGGCCGGCTTGTCATGACGGGCCGGCGGCAATGGCGCCTGGGTGGATTCCGGCTGTGCGACCATCGTTGGCCGCTCCGGGGCCTCATCGTGTTCGGCGGCGGCGATGGAGGCCAGATCTTCCAGTTCCGAGAGCGGCAGGATGCGATTCTTTCGCCGGTCGAGCGCTGCCTGCGCCAGTAATTTCGTCGTGATGTACGGAGCCTGCTGGGCAAAGCCGTAGGTCAGCGCCATTTCACAGACTTGGTTGATCAACCTTGGATTGCCCTGGCTGAGTCGATAGGTCAGCGAGCACGCTTGGGGAGTGAACAGAGGCTTGGACGAGCCGGACAGCTGGATGCGGTAATGGATGTACTGCGCCACTTCCTCTTCGGTAAAGGGTTGGATGTGGTAGTCCACCACGACACGCTGCGCAAATTGCGTCATGTCCACTCGCCGCAGCAGCGCCTGGAGATCCGGTTGGCCGGATAAAATGATCTGAAGCTGCAGGGATTTTTCGCGATTCAGATTGGACAGGAGCCGCAGCTCTTCGAGCAGTTTCACGCCGAGATTCTGCGCTTCATCCATGATGAGCACCACGCGGCGTTTGCGCAGCGCTTCTTCCGCCAGAAACTTGGCGAAGAGATGCTGGGCCTCGACCGGGTCGAGTTGTTTGGTATTGAGCCCCAGGGCCAGCAGAATCCAGGGCAGCAGATAGTCCACATCGTAGCGGGCATTGCTCAAGAAGCCGATGGAGTAGGCGTCACGATTGTCGGCGATCAGCCGGTGCAACAGAGAGGTTTTTCCCGTACCTGGGTCGCCGGTCAGCACCATGAACGGGGCTTCGGTGAGGAGGCCATACTCCAAGAGGCTGTAAGCGGTCCGGTGAGTCGAGCCGAAATACAGAAACTCACTGTCCGGCAGGAGAGAAAACGGCTTACTGTGGAGCTGATAGAAACTTTTATACATCGTACCCTACATCAACTTTTTCATGCGTGCCGGTGTGGCCGTAGCGTGCCCCACCTTATTGACCACGGTTCCCAGAACGGGCGTCGCCGGTTTGATCAGCGAAAGGGCTCGTTCCACATCTTCCGCTTTTGTGCGCCCTTCTTCAATCACCACCAGCATGGCATCGAGGTGCGGCGCAAACGCCAGGACGTCCGAGGTATGCAAAATCGGCGGCAGGTCGAACAGGATCATACGCGATTGGTAGCGATGTTTAAACTCGTCGACCAGCGCCAACATTTTAGGAGACGTGAGGGCCTCTGCCGAGTGCGACACGGTTCTTCCGCCGGGCAACAGGACGAAGCGGCCGATGCCGGGATGGACCAACAGTTCCTCGATCGGGACATCATCCAGGAGATAGTCGGCCAACCCCTGGCAGTCGCCCAGATCGAACATCTCATGTACGCTGGGATGGCGCAGATTCGCGTCTACCAACAAGACGGATTGCGTCACATCCATGGCCAGGCTGGCGGCGAGGTTCACGGCCGTGAAGGTCTTCCCTTCCCGCTCGCCAGGGCTGGTGATGCCGATGACGTTCCAGCCCTTTTCCCGCACACGGTGCAGCACCTGTGTTCGCAGAATTTTGAACGAATCGACAAAGGGCCCGCCGTCGAAGCCGGCGAGAATACGTTGTTCCCGTAACACGGGGTCGGGAATGGCGACCGAGCGCGTGCGGGTATAAACGATCGTAGCCGGAATCGCACGGATAGGCTGCGTGCGCCCGGGAGCGGATCTAGGAGGGCTTGGGTGCTGCTGTTGTTTATAACGATCGAGCGCCGCTTGAAACCATTCCATGGCAATCCCTTTCCATACCGGCAGACAAGTCAGGCGACCTCAGGTCGCGCGCAGGCCAGACTCATTCAATGCCGAATCTTCTCAAGGTCGCAAACCACACCACGTCCAAAGGCGTCCAGAAGAGATGGCAAATCAGCAGCAACAGGGCGACGGTTCCGACCCCCGCAAGACGAATCCGATTACGCCGCGCCCGTGCTTGGGTAAGATCCGCGCGATTCGGCATGTATGGAATGACCGCCAGCGGAAACGCCTGCGTCACCCGCACCAGTTGTTCAGGCGTGCGGATCGAGTGGTCGAGATGTTCGGCCAATGCCGCCGCCCCGGCGCCTCCTGCCATTGCCAAGATGAAGCCCAGCAAGACGATGGCCTTCCGGTTCGGTTTTTCCGGACTCTCCGGCAGACTGGGCGGATCGATCAGCGAGAACCGCTCGCCTTTGCGCTGCACCTCCAACCCTTCCGACACCTTCGCCTCCAGCAACCGGGACCGGATGTCCTGGTATTTTTGGGAAGAGGTGTCGCGGTCGCGCGCGAGCGTCAGGTAGTCCGGCTCCAAGGCCGGCGTGCGCTCGATGCGCTGCGCATAATCCTGCAGCCGCCGCTTCACGATGGCCCGGCTGTTTCGCAGAGCGTCCAGCGAGGACGTGGCCGAGTTGAGCTGTGCTTGAATATTGATATAGGCGGGGTTTTCAGGCCGCTGCGTGGGCTTGTTTCTGGGGCCGGTACCGATACGCCGTAATTCCCGATCGAGCGCCGCGATCGTGCGTGTCGTCTGTTGCACGTCGGGATGGTCGGAACCGAGCCGGTCGATTTGCGTGGCTAACCGGGCCTTCGCATCGATGAGTTGTTTGGCGATCTCTTCGCTTTCGGGCGCGGCTCCGGTTTCCTTGTCCAGCGCGTCGATTTCCTGCTTCATCTTGATCACGTCGGGATGGTCCGCGGCATAACTCGCGGAGGTTCCGGCATATTGAGCACGCAAGGATCGCAGGCGCTCGACGCTATCCAGAATACGTTCGCCGGTCACCGACAGAATGGGGGTATTCGGCTTGATGGTCGCCAGTTCCCCTTCGAGATAGGACTTGCGTTCCTCGAGGGTGCGAATCTGCTGATCAAGATCCATCAGCTCGCGGTCGGCTTGATTCATCATCTGGAGGTTCAACGGCATGAGTTCGGGCAAAGCACCGGCCGCGCGTTGCTTGAACTTCGATAGTTTGGCTTCGACCTCTTCGATATGCGACGCGAGACTCTCCGCCTCCTGCTTGAGGAAGGTGGTGGTTTCCTGCGCCTGCCGCTCCCGGCTTTTTAAGTTTTCACCCAGAAACAGGCTGGTCAATTCATTGGCGACGCGCTGGGCCGTATCCGGCGACCCGCTGTTGTAAGACACAGTGAACGCAATCGTGGCCTTGGTCGCATTGTGGGTTCGTTTGTCGATCACGTCGGCGCTGATGACCTCCACCTCGATATCTTTGATGAAGCGCTTGATGACCTCCTCGGTGGGACTTTCCTTTCGCATGCCCAAATAAAGGTCGTATTGTTCCACAACCTTCCAGAGGCTGGAGCGGCTCATCACCTGCTGTTTTATCGTTTCAATGCGCTGGTCGGCATAACTGGTGATGGTGCTATGGACCAATTCTGACGGGACTTCCTGTTCTTCGATCAAAATGGTCGCAGTGGATTTGAAGGTCGGAGGCCAGAAGATCGCGGCGGTGATGCTGAGGCACAATAACAATCCAGCTGAGAGTAAAATAGCCGTTCGCCGACGCTTAACGATTGCAAGGTATTCGCTAAGATTGAAGGTGGATTCTGATTCTTGCAATCGCGATTGACTTGTCATGGGCATGTCCTTTTTGCCAAGCGCCAAGCTTAGTTTGAGAAGGCCAGTTTCTGAGGAAAGTAGGTCACCAGGATCATAAGAGTATTCGACGTCACCGGTTCGTTCAAGGTCTCCACCTCACGCCAGCGATAAGCGTAAGATGCTTCGGCTCTCCACCATTCCGAAAAATACCATGTCAATTTCGGCGTGAGGTACACAAGCCGCTGCTCGGGGAGCGTTCCTCCTCGAGCCTGATTGGTCACCCCTGACACGATGTATCCCGAAGCTTCCAGGGATGCCCTCACCGTGTCGGTGATGTTATAGGACGTCAATGCTCCAAGACGATCAGTCTGGAGTAAGAGGCCAAATCCGCTCGGAAGAATATCACGGGTCACACTCAGCTGCAGGCTGGCTTGCTCGAACTGTTGTGTCAGGCTTGCTCCGTAGACCCAGATCGTATCACTTGTCTTCTGACTAAACCCGCCGCCTTGAGTCGTGGAACTCACAAACCGTGGTCCTCCATAGACCGTGGCCTTCAATGCTTCGGTGAAGCTATGCGTGACGCTTAACATGGCCCCAGGGTATGATGCCCTCAAGCCAAAGGGAGCATTGGTAGTATGAAAATTGGTGTAGGTGCCGCTTAATCGCACATCGTCACGCTCCGTTGCGGCATAGAGGAATCCGGCCGATCCTCCGAACACCTGATAGTCGACCAACCCAAGACGGAGACCGTCTTGATAACTCGCATCGCTGAACTCGAATGCACTTTGAAAACCAAACTTTTCAGTGATCATTTTCGTCCAACTTGGATTCAGGTTCCACAGGTTTCGTTGCGTGAAGCGTAAAACGATTCCGGTCGTTAATAATTCCCCCATCAAAGTGTTATCTCTAGTAAACCCTCCGGTGAACCCCCATTCGTCTCTCTCCGTTCGATACTTCATCGTCAACGGCAAGAATACATTCGTAAATCTGTTGGGCTCGCCTCCATAGTAGTCCACGAAGTCCAGCGCTGCCTTCCCGCTAACTTCCAGTCGTTCGGTCTTTCCGGCAAATTCGGCTCCCGGAGAAATCCAGTAACCATACGTCGGATCGTGAGGCAAGGGAGTTAAAAGCAGATTGTCGTTGTAATAGGCTTTTGTGCTCAGTGAAGGAACTACTGACCATTCGGCGGCCAAGCATTGGACGGCCACCGCAAGGATTAGAAACACAACTGCAAAGAGAATCAGTTTGGTGTCCGTTTCCCTCCCCTTCGCCCATCTCCTGTTCAGCAACGTCAACTTCACGAGCTACGGTACCATCACGACGTCGCCGCGCTGTAAGATAATATTCTGTTCCAGATCGAACCCCTTCCGCACATCACCGTATCGAAACGGGAAGGTGTGCTGTTGCCCCATGACGCGGCGCACGACCTTGATGTCGTTCTCTGCCGCAAAGGGGGTCAATCCCCCCGCGAGACTCAAGGCTTGCAGTACATCGGTATAGTGGCCGACCAGGAATTCACCTGGCTTCGTCACTCTTCCTACCACATAGATCTTGTAACTTAAAGGCTTGATGACCGCCACTGTGAGGTTGACCGCGGGAATGTACTTGATCAATCGTTTGGCGAGATCGATGCGCAGATCCTCGACTGTCCGGCCCTCTGCCGGGACATCTCCGACCAGCGGGAAGGAGATCATGCCATCATGCCGGACGACCACTTCCCTTGTCAGTTGTTCGTCTTTCCACACTGAGATGAGCAACACATCTTCAGGGCCAAGGGTATAGCCTGAATCAGGCGCTGGTCCACTCGGCACGGTTTCCTGCCCTCCGGAAACGCACGAAATGAACGAACTCACGATAACTGCCCAGATGAGACCATTGAATGCGGTTGCCCGAAAGATAACCCTCTTATCCCAACGCATGAACGTAATCTCCTATCCGCTCACCCTGGCGAGCAACTGTTCCGCCTCCCGGCGGCCTTGAAAGGCTTCTTTGCTTTTGAGCGCCTTTGATAAATACACTTTGGCCTCCAGTTTCTTGCCCGACTGATAAAGCGCTGATGCAAAATGGTAATTGATCGCCGGAAGATCGGGAGCCTTAGCAGCAGCTTGTTGAATCAGCCGAAGTCCATCCTCAAGATGTCCCATTTTTAAACGAACCCATCCTACTGTATCGAGAAAAAGTGGATGGGGAGCCTCCTTTTCGAAGTCCCGACTCAACAGAAAGGCCCGCTCCAAGTGGGATGGATCCTGTCTGTGGTCAGCCAGAAGCGCCGCCAAATTGTTCGCTGAGAGAATGTTGCGAGGATTGATCTGCAATACTTTCTCATACGACGTGATGGCTTCGTCGATCAACCCTCGATGGGCCAAGACCGATGCGAGTAACATGTGCAACTCTTCACTCGTTGGATTGGCTGCAACGCCTTCCTGGAGGATACTGATCGCGTGATCCGGCTGCTGTGTTTGTAGCAAGCTCGCCCACTTCAGCCATGGAGTGATCCAAGTGGGATTAAGTCTCGTGGCCTCCCGATATTGCGCAGCTGCAATTTCATGTCGCCCGATGATTGTCCAAACTTCGGCGAGCAAACCGTGTGCATATGGGTGAGAGGGGTGCGCAGTGACGATGGCTTCAAGCCGTCGACGCGCCCGTTCTATCTGTTTCTGCGTGAGGTCAAGCCGAATCAAAGCCACGAGAGGGTCAGCGGAAGCAGGCGCCATGGATGCCGCTCGCTCGAACGCTCCTGCAGCTTTGGGATAATCCCTTTGTGCTTCATACAACCGACCTTCAGCCATCAGCAGGATGGGACCCTCGCCTATTGTGCGGCGTAGAGAATCAAGAACGGTGTTGGCATGGGACCAGTCACCTATGACAAGGTCCAGGACAAACACTCGCTCCAGGGCGGGAAGATAATCCGGATGGGTTTTCAGCATGTCCAGCAACCGGGTCCTGGATCGCGACGGTTGGCCGGATTGACTTTCCAGTGTCGCTAAGGCCAGGTTGGATTCAACAGCATCGGGCTGGAGAGCCACCGCGCGCCCAAAACTCTCGCGCGCGAGTTGTAGGTCGCCCGTCACTATGTAGGCCTGACCGAGCAGGTGCTGCACATGAGCATATTCCGGCTGGTCCCGTAGGACCGTGCGAAATGCCTGGACCGCATCCTTGCCGCGTTTTCCGATGAGAGCCATCTTGCCTTGGAGTATCAAGCCTTCGGCTGAACGAGGATTGTTACGCAGCACCTCGGCCAGCCTGCGTTCCGCTTCAGCCTGCCGGCCGGCATTGAAATCGAGTTGAGCAATCTTGACCTGGGCATCCAGGCCAGCAGGTTTTTTCTCTTGCTCTTTGATCACCGACTCATAGACTTGCCTGGCTTTGCTGACTTCCTGATGACCTTCGTAAAACGATCCCAGAGCAAATCGGATTTTTGTCGAAAAGGGCAATTGCTTGGCAGCCTGGCGAAGAGCTTCCTCAGCCGCTTCTTTTGCTCGTCGCAGACCCAAAAAGTCAGCCAAGGCCAACCAAGCTTGCTCGTGCTCCGGAAAGACTAGGACTGATTCACGCAGCACTGATTCCGCTTTGTCGAGAGCATGCCTTTGATCATAAAACCGAGCTAATTTCAATCGGTGGTCATAAATCGTCGGTTCTTCATGAATTATCTGGCCAAGCACCCGTTCCGTCGCGTGATCATCATGCGCTTGGTCCAGGATTATCCTTAGATTGTTGAGTAAGTCCAAATGGTGCGGATGAGCCTCGAGCGCACGCTGCATAATAGCCTGGGCGTCGCGGAACCGATTCTGATGACCGTATAACGTGGCCAGGAGAATGGCCACATCCGGCTCAGTTGGATGGCGGCCGATCAAATCTTCAGCCTTGGCGAGGGCCTGTGAAACTTTGTCTTGTTGCGCAAGAACGGCGATTTTTAATGCTTCGGCCTGTGGATCCCGTGGTGTGTTCGCCAGCACTTTGTCGGCGGCACGGCTCACCTCCTCCGTCAGTTTCGCTTCGAGATAATATTTGGCCAGGATCAGCAAGGCTTCCCGGTGATCGGGAACGATCTCCAGGACCTGTTGGTAGTTGGCGACGGCATTACGCCAGTTTTTTTCTTTCTCTTCTACCTCAGCCACCAGAAAATAGGCATCGGCATCCTTCGGGTCGATCTTCAGCACGTTCCGGAGGGCCACACGCGCCTTCGAGAAGTTTCCCGCCTGGATATAGTCCTGCGCTTTGGCTCGATACTGGGCCTTGCGTTCCTGTGGACCGCCGCAGGCCGTGGTGATAAGCATTAGCGTCAGGCCGATCATGGTCATGATCGGCCTGAAGGTGGATGGCTCATGGTCTCTCGTTGTTTCGATACGGTTCACCAACTCCCTCTCAGTTAGAGCCAGGCTCTTACTCCTAGCCCCAGCAGGATCCACAGCGACACCAGGCCGAACTGCTTGACCCGGTCGGCAAACGTGTGCAGCAAGAGTTCGAACGAGAAATACAGGACAATAAGTTTGGCCGCCAGGATGCTCAGCGTGGGCATGTCGGCCCGCATTTCTGGTAGAAGCGGCACAATCAAGGCAAAAAACACCATGAGATAGTCCAAGGGCGTGGTCTGAAATCGATTGCCCCGGCTGAATCGCATGCTCAACAGGACCAGAATGGCAATCAAGGCTAGCAAGGTATTTTGCGTCACATAAATCGGCCAGATGTCCGGAAGGCCAGCTTGCTCTCCCATATACATAAGGAAGGCGCTGCCCACGTACAAGCCCCCTCGCACGAAATGCGATCGGTATTGCGGCAAGAACCAGAGGCCTCCCAATACGACGGCGAATAGACTCAGTGCTGCATAGCCGACATCCATCGGCACATCGCCTGGCAAGAACACATTGGCAATCAGAAATAGCGGCACCACGACGGCAAGGAAGCGCGGCGCCATGTCGCTGAGCCACAACCCTGCCCGAGCCAACTTGGTATCTGAGAGGACGCGCCCTTTCGAGGTCTCCGATAGGAGCATCCCGCCCCGTTCCGTCGCCCTGAACAGCGCGAACATGGCTAGGGCAAACGTTGCATAGGTCGCCAGGATCAGGGCATCCGATTGCCAACGTAGAAGATAAGCCAACCCGACCATCACCGCCTGAATCCCATAGATCACGATCACGGCTTCATAGTGAGACAGACCCAGCGCCAGCAGTTTATGATGCACATGGTTCCGGTCCCCGATGAATGGTGAGCGGCCCTTCGCTAATCGCTGAGCCAGCACCGCAATCGTATCCAGGAACGGGAGCCCCAGCACCAGCAACCCCACGCTGACGGGAAAGGGAGCACGTGACGGGTCGCTCAACAAGAGCACCAGCACGCCCATCGAGAACCCGAGCAACTGACTTCCTGCGTCGCCCATGAAGATCTTGGCCGGATACGTGTTATACCGCAAGAATCCGAGCAAGCCACCTAGGAATCCCGCTGTTAAGATCAACACGGTCGTGTCGTGCGAGAGGTAGGCGAGGTAGGCGATACCGGCAAAACTGAGGAACGCCAGACCTCCTGCCAGCCCGTCGAGCCCATCGGAAAGATTGACAGCGTTCGAGGCCCCGACCAGAAAAACCATGGTCAAGGGTACCGTCAGCCAAAGCGGTGCTTCTTCCACGTAGAAAAATGGGATCTGCTCAAACCGGATATGGCCGATCACCACAATCAGCAAGACGGCTAACAATTGACCGACGAGTTTACTGCGATAGTTCAGGTTGGCCCTGTCGTCCCAGATGCCGAATCCCAGGATGATAGCCGCGCCTAGTAGCACGGGCGGAATGATCGGATCTTGCGGCACCCAAAAAAAGATCGAGAGGAGTGCCGCAAAGCCGAACGCAATACCACCGATCCGCGGGATCGGATTCGCATGAACCTTCCTCTCCCCGGGAAGATCCATGAAGCTCCATCGCCCGGCATTCAGCTGCAACGGCGGAATCATGGCCATGCAGATGAACAATGAGGTAATAAAGGCAAAGAAGACGGCACTCGTCATGATTAATCCGGTATGAACCGCGTGAGATGAGGTTGAATCTCTGTCGCGAATCGAACCAAGCGCCGCTCGACGTCTTGTTCACCTTCTCCAGAACTCACCGTGGCCGAAAGGCGGATCAACGCGCCGTCGCTCCGTTGCCGCGTTAAGGCATCCCAGAAGAGGTACCATTTGACCAAGTATTCGCTGGCTAGCGCGCGTTCCCGCTGTTTGAACCAATACAGCACAAGTTGTTTTTGTCGATCCTTCTGAATCAGGACGCGATTGATCGTCAAGGCACTCGATGCTCCGTCTGATGGTAGGTTAACCGTGCCATAAGACGTGATTTCCCACCCTCCCCCGGGAATGCAACTCTGCGGAGAATGGGCTGATTGGCCTTTGCGCTGCGATTGGTAATAGGCCATGTACAGCGTGAGGGGGCTCCCACCAGGCGCCGCATACTCCGTCAGCAGATAGTCATCAAAACGCAGAGCCGAGATGAACTGGGACTCGACGGGCAGCGGGGTGCCTTGCCACTCCCCGATATGCATATCGAAATCGACGAATGAGGCGCGTGGTGGCGCCTGTTCTTGGCGATCACCTATCGACAAAGAAAAGATTGCGACCGGTAAGATAAGGGCCAGGCTTCCAATATAGGCTGGGACCCGTAATATCGTAGGATGCGCGACCCTTGCAGCAGTTAAAGTCGGTTCCTGAGAGACCGATCGATTTTCATCAAAGATCCTGAAGAAGTTCCTAAAGCCGCCGGTACCTGGAAGTGGCTGTATTAGCGAGAGTACCCACATTTCGACAATCAGTAACCCGAGGGTAGCCATGAACAGGACCCACCCTTCGAAGAGATGGAGAAAACCCTCCGCCGCCTGAGCTCCATACCACTCCACGAGGACACCGACGATTCCGATCCGCACGCCATTGACCACGACAGAAATCGGCATAGCCGACAGGACCAACACAATCCGCTTCCAGGTGCGATCGCGGAAAAAGTATGCACAGAGCAGGGCCAGTGATGTCAGTGGGAACAGGTACCGGATCCCGCTGCAAGCCTCGGCGACCTGTAATTGGACCGGGCCAAGATCGATGACGTTACCCTCGCGAAATGCAGTTATTCCGATGAACTGGAGTACCCCCACGCCCAGAGTCGATGACCAAAGCTGCAAACGGGCGGAAAGCGCGTTGTAGAGGAAACTTGGAAGCGGGATGGCGGTCAACAGATAGACAAGCGGGAAAGCCATCTCACGCAGGGCGTACAGTCCAAGAAAGGAAACGACGAGCCCGATGATCAGCAGCCACAAGGAGACATGTGAGATCACATACAGAGTAGACAAGTTGCCTGCGGTGTACAGCACAAGCCCCGCGAATACCAATACCGGTCCCAGCCAGGATGGAGCCAGCCTTAGCATGGCCAATCTGTGTCGCCTCCGCCATATAATGAATGCGCTGATAAAGGGCACGAACATCCCATGGCTGTAGTCATCGCTGCCCCATTGCCTGAACAGAAAGGTCAGGCTGTCGGCGTACATGTAGCCCAACAGGGCGACAGAAAGTATAGCGATGACAGACAAGGAGCACCTGGATGTGAGAGAAAGACGATCCTCTCCCCCGGTTGGAGGAGAGGAAAAAAGCGGAAAGTGTTGTGATTCGTGCGAATGCTGCAGGGAGTAACGTCGTCGTTAGGTACTTGTGCGCTGGATGCGCCTACTTAGGACTCCTTGCGTGAAACTAAACCACGTGACCCAAGACCGACTAGTGCGATCAAACCCGCTCCAAACAGCCAGACGGCTGCAGGCAGCGGTACCAGGGAGGTAAGTGCTCCTTGGACCCGGTTCCCAACTCCACTAAAAACCAGGCGCCACTGATTTGAGGCAAAAGAAGAAAGGCTCGGAGGCGTGGTAGGCAGATGGTCATTGGCGAACGCACTCCCATTCGGATTAATCAATTCAAGCTCGAACATTGTCGGAGTGAGCCCATTGACAGTGGCTCCGCTGAACCCATTGAGCGTGAGCTTAAAAGTGTCCCCAAGGCCTGGATTGTTGATCACCTGCATGAGGCTGGATCCTGGCGCAAAGGTAGTCGTGTAGTTTCCCACCTTTAATGTCATATTCTGTACAGCGTTAGGATAAAGGCCCCACGTTGGATCTCCAGCCAACACATCGGTGGTGGTGGAGTTAAATGTGAGATTCGCTGACACCGGGAGCGAGGATCCGAAACCATTTGCTCCGGCCCCGCCTGACGTGAACACGCCTCCATGAACATCTGAAATTGAGCCGCTGAAACTGAATGGAATATTGGCTGCATCGGCAGGCGACAGTCCTATTGCCAAGAATGCGCATACACCGGCCGCCGCACAGCTTAAGGCCCCTACCAATTTCTTTTTCGTTACCATGTTCATCTCAACTCCTTCGCTTCGGGTATGGACAACGTGGCCTCGGATTGAATTGAGGTAGCTATAAAAACGTGAAAGAAGCACATAAACGCTGCTACTTTCATAATTGTTGCGAGAGTACTTAAAAGTGAAAAACTGTGCAAGAGTTTTTTTATTTAATTTACGATTACTGAATAACTAGCGCCGCACGTGTAGGCAAATCCCTGCATATTGTCTCGAGCTGGTGCTAAGTGTGTGTCAGAATGAATCATCTTTTCTGGACAGTTATTTTTTCTCGAATCCAAAAAAGTTCACGTACTCGAGCAGCAAGCTCTGCTTCGTTTTCAGGGCCGATACAGAAGCCCGCTCCAGACGATTGGGAGAATCTCCGCACTCTCGCCTTCTGCCACGAATATGGTTGTCTTCTCCAGACATTCCTTCACATAGTTTAGTCACTATCGTTAAAGATTCGATTTGTTTAAGAGATCAGACTCAAACAGCAGAGTGCCTATGAAAAGGACATCGGCTCCTGGATGTTGTCCCCGGCATCAGGACGTAAGTGAGTGCAAGTTGGTTTTGCAGCATCAGTAGCCTTTCTCGGTCTGCTCCGTTCCAGGCGAGCAGGAAGACGATATTGAGTATACGCGCAGCTGTGTGGCAGTGGAGAACCATTCCCAAATGATGAGCCATTTCGTTGGTACCGATAGGTGGTGATTGACGTTGCCCCCAGCTTCCAGAAGCAGGAAACACTCCCTTTCCTCGCCATGGATTATTTAAGTCGAGCCACTCACTTGTTGTAATAGATGTTCCCATGCCGCAAAAGCATGTTCTTGATCAAACTGTTCGTCAAAGACGATTCGGGCTCGGGCGCCCATGTTCAAGGCATCGCCTCCAAGTGACAACTTCAGAATGAGATTTGCGAGACACTCTGAGTCACCGGTAGGAATAGTGTAACCACAGGCTGTTTCCCTCAGGATTCGAGGAATTTCTCCCTCCGGGTCGCCCACGAAAAGCGTGGGGCGACCAGCTGCCGCAATACCGTAGAACTTGCTGGGGACGATGAGACCTTCAAGCGCTGGTTGGAGGGAGATGAGATGAACATCAGGAACATTTAGACTGAGCCCAAGGCGTTGTCTCAGCTGGTAGGGTTTGAAAAGGATGTTGGTAAGCCCTTTTCTCTTCGCCTCCTGCTCAATCCAATCTCGTTGGGCGCCGCCGCCGATAAAGAGAAACACAATATTTTCAGCAGTCTTCAACTTCTCAGCTGCCCCCAAGATCGTATTAAATTCGTGTGCCCGACCTAGATTTCCTGAATAGCCCACCACGAAACGGTTCCCCAATTTCCATTCGGCACGGAGAGGGTTCTCCTCGGGCCGAATCGGTCGTATCTGTTGCCCATCCGCCCAATTGGGAATCACGGTAATTCGATTCGGCTCAATACGGGCTTGAATCAGGCGTTCCTTCATTCTTTCTCCCAGCACCACATTGCACGCTGCCTGTTGCAGGGTCCGGTTGCGGAGCCATAGTAAAATGGGTGCTGCAAGAGGAATGGGATGGAGATCGAGGGCAGTCGCGACCTCTGGAAACAGGTCTTGAATCCAATTCACCAAGGTAGCTCCGCGTTGTTTTGCAGCGTATCCAGCGCAAAGGGAGAGAAGCGGAGGATCTGTTTTGGCAATGACGAGGTCGCCGGGCTTCAGGCGGTTCAGTAATATTCGCGTTGCGTTCAGGTAAAAAGTCGCATAGTCAACCGCTCGCCCGACAAGCCCATCGCGCCCGAATCTTGACGTGGCAACGCGCGTGACGTGTACTCCATGAGTAGTTTCCTCGGCGTCGAGTGAAATGGAAGGATTATCGTACAGTTGTCTGCTGGTGACGACCTTCACGTCTGCCCCATGTCGTGCCAATGCGAACGCGAGATCGGATAACAACTGGCTTGTCGCGGAGCAATCGGGGGCGAAAAATCTATTGACGAAAACGAGACTATTCATTTGGGTAGAGTATATGTAGGTGTCATAGAAGAGTCAGGTGCCTGTGTGTGACATAGCCTACACAGCAGGCTGTTCCTGCGCCGGGGCATAAATCCTAACCGGTTTAAAGGGCAGCCCGCCTCGGCATTGACTGGGCGTATTCTTTAGTACACTGGGCGACGTTTTCTAGCGCTGTGCCTGGGGCTCAAGCACTGCGTGTTTTACCATCAAGCACTATACGCGTATTGGAATTATCGTTCAGTCGAAACTGTGATTTGATTTTGTCGACTAAAGTGCCCTATGCCGATACGGGGAGCTCTGTGCGAAACACTAGGTTAGTTCGAGAACGACGAACATGTTGGCGCGGACCACTTTCAAAAAGGACACATTGTTCACAAGACGTTCGTACGCCATGAACGGGAAAAACAGGAGACGTGAGCCCATGCCGTATGAGGGCTCTTTCTCGATGTACTGCAAGTGACGAATGCCGAATCCGTGGGCGATACTCAGTCTCGAAATCGCTGCAGCGGAATTCATGCGATAGAAGGTTGGAAACGGATCGTGGGCATGCGTCGGCAGATTCCGCAGGCGATTGGCCACCAGAGTGTGAAACCAGTGTGGAGTCAGACGAGATGCCAAAGCGGTGTAGTGGCGCGCGTTTGGCGTGCGAAACACGTAGAGCCCTCGAGGTTTGAGTACCCTGCGGATCTCGGCAAGATGCTGGTCGACATGCTCGACATGCTCCACCACATAGTTGGAGACACATACATCAAATGTGTGATTCGAGAAGGGATACTGATCGCCTGTAATGACATGGGCCTCAGCTAGCGAGGCATTCATCTTAACATCGGCGTCGATGTCAACACCTCGCAGCGTGCCCAATTCGGCCAGAAAAGCGGACGTGTGATTGGAGGCCCCGGATCCGATCTCTAGAATGGACGAACCGGGTCGGATGACCCGCGCGCAGAGCTGATGGAACTCTGTGGTGCCATCGGTCCAGCCGGGCACACCATAGTAATAGGTTTTGAGGTAACTTTCCTGCCAAGTCATCGAACTATGGCCATTATCGACTGAAGGACTGTCAAGGTGTGCACACATTAGTCAACCTATTCGGGAGATATAGTGGTCGCCTAACACTAGTACGTCCATGCGGGTCCGTAGAAAGCAATCCAAGGCCTCGCGGGGTGAGCAGACTACAGGCTCGTTTTCGTTGAAGGATGTGTTGAGCACGATTGGCACGCCGGTCACGGACTCAAACGCGCGAATCAAACGGTGATATCGAGGGTTGGCCTCTTGCTGGACGGTTTGGAGTCGACCGGATCCATCCACGTGGGTGACGGCCGGAATGATGCAGCGCTTCGACTCACGAATCTGGAACACCTTCATCATAAAGGGAACCTCGTCCTCTGTCTCGAACCAATCAGACACGGCTTCTCGGACAATCGAAGGCGCGAATGGACGGAAGGACTCCCTCCTCTTGATTTTCAAGTTCAGAATGTCCTTCATGTCGGCACGTCGAGGGTCTCCGAGAATTGACCGATTTCCTAATGCGCGGGGACCCCATTCCAATCGACCTTGAAACCAACCGACCACCAGCCCGTCGGCGATGGCTTGCGCAGTGCGCGCGACCAACTGATCTTCGGGAAACAACGCGATCTGGCACCGCGCAGCCTCGATTCGTGGCCGTTCAGTCTCGATCAGCTCTTCGATGTCGTTGGTGCTGTATTGCGGGCCCCAGTAGGCATGGTCCATCACGAAGTGACGACGACTGTTGGTCAGATTCGCCCACGTGCTGTATGCGGCACCGATCGCCCCACCTGCATCGCCAGCCGCCGACTGAACATATAAACGTTTGAAGGGGGTCTTCGCATAAACTTTCCCGTTGGCGACGGAGTTCATGCCGCAGCCGCCGGCAATTGCGAGGCTATCAAGCTGATAGCGTTGATGGAGGCGGGTCAGAAGATGGAATAAGGCCTCTTCGTACATCAACTGGATGGAGCGAGCCAGATCCTTGTGCCGTTGGTCAAGCGGATCTCCTTCTTTACGGCATGGGCCGAGGAGATCCTCCAAACGTGGGTGATACAACTGCCCAGTGAACGGCAAGCCGCCGTCCCATCGGTACTCGACCTGTTCATTGTGGTGGCGAAAGTAGTCTAGCGCCAGTTGGAAGGATCCATCCTTATCGAGCAGAACGAGCTGTTGCATTTGTTTTGAAAAGACGGGCGTCCCATAGGGAGCCAGCCCCATAACCTTATATTCATCACCGTAATTCGGAAAGCCTAAAAATTGGGTCAAGGCTTGGTAAAAAATCCCGAGAGAATGTGGAAAATACACTTTTCCATCGAGACGAAGATCCGTGCCTTTCCCTACCCCCCAAGCCGCGCTGGCGAAATCACCGAACCCGTCGACAGACACAACGACGGCTTCATCAAACGGACACACAAAGAAACTGGAGCCAACGTGTGCCAAGTGATGCTCGATGTGATGGATTGTGGCGCGACACGTGTGTCCAGGGAATTCTTTCTCCAGGGTCTCGGCGATAGACACCCGTTGCTTCGCATTGCGGAGGCGATCAATAACGAGGCGAAGATCCGGTCTCCTTCGAAAGCCATACCAGGCCTTGCGCAAGAGATTGGCTTTTGGATCGCTGTTGATAGCTATGTGTTGAACATCGCCTAGGGACAGGCAGGCCTCGCGCAGGACGTACTCGATCGCACGAGTCGGAAACCCTGCCCAATGTTTTACGCGGCGAAAACGCTCCTCCTCCGCGGCGCCCACCAACCGTCCGTCGACAACCAAGCAGGCTGCTGAATCAGCATGGTACGCGTTTAGGCCAAGTATGATCACAAGATTCCCTCCCAGACGTCTCCCCTTGTGTATATGTCATTTCTTTCCCGGGCTGTCAATTGAGGACGATGCAGGGAGGTTGTGTTCCGCTTCCCACCAACCAGTAGTAGACGTCTGACATATCCTCCGCGATTTGTGACCACACGAAACGGGCGCGTACTAATTGGCGCCCTTTTGAGCCCATGGCGATTCGCTCACCGTCGGTCATCTCCAAGAAGGACTGTAATCCATGCGACATGTTGTCGGGATCCGCTGCAATGAGTTGAGCCGAACCGGTCTCATAGCCGATAGGGAGATGGCACGCTGCTGTCATTGCCACTGGAAGACCGTAGGACCACGCTTCAAGCACCACCATCGGAAGCGCTTCATTCAAAGATGGCAGTACGACCGCATCGGCCTCGTGGTAGAGCCGAGCCTTATCAGTCCCGAATTGCGGACCAACGAAAGAAACAGAGCCTGACAATCCGTATGACATACAGAGTTGAGCAAGCTGTTCCCCATGTTCCTGTTCGCTCCATCCGGCAACAACTAAACGCCATTCCCGGCACAGGGCAGGTCTGCGTTCAGAAAGATGTTGCCAGGCCTGTACGAGGCCTACCAGGTTCTTGATGGGATGGAGACGTCCCAGGTACAGGAGGGTCTTGCGAGTGCCAGAGGGGCGCTGCTTGACCGGTTCTTGTTCAGAAGGAAGCTCGATTCCGTTTGGAATAATACAGATAGGGTTCCGCAAGCCGAACTGTCGGATGGAATCCGCCTCGTGTTCGCTCAGTGCATGTATGCAGTCTGCGCTTTGGAGGTGGTCATTCTCAAAAAGCCAGCGAGCAAAGCGCTTTCGGCACGCGGAGATTTGCAGGGCGGTGGGATCGAGCATGCCATGCAAAGAAACGATGGTAGGACGCCTGCTTTGACGCCTCCAGCAATGGCTTGCATAGGATGGATACATCCATAGGCCATGAGTGTGTAACAGATCAAGATTGCCCCTCTCGAGAGCTTTGCGCAAATCTGGCGCATACCCAAACCGCCTTGGTCCTCTGGCAGCGAATGCCACAGGACGGATGGGTTTCCATTGTTCCACGTCAGTGGTCGTATGCTGATCGTACAGGCCGAATACCTCCACGGTGTGCGCGCCATGCGAGGCCAGAGCACAACTTAGTGACCGAACGGACTCAAACAGGCCGGCGCCGCAGCGTGAAACTGACGATGTGACTATGCCAATCCGCACAACGTGTCATCCAGCAGGAGTGTAATTTGTACAAGGCGGATCATTGGTGTCGCAGCTCTGGTGCACTGCCAGTTGGGCCAACGAGCAGGCTGGCGCTCACCGCATCCTCAATCAACTTAACTTGCATGCGTGGGTTGTACCGATCTGCGATTGCCTCACGGCAGGCTTGGGTAAGATCAGCCTTCCGTGGGTGCGGGAAGATGGCCCGTTCAATTTGGATCGAAAGGTCCATCGTGTCGCCGTATCGGTAGTAGAACCCTGTGACGCCGTCCTGGACGGCTTCCCATTCCGGAAAGTGTTCCGCCGTGCGATCGTGCAAGATAACCGGTGTGCCGAATGCCAAGGCATGCATGATGCTTAAGCCGGCCCCAGAGGGGATCACGCAGAGATCGCTTGATCCCAGCACGAGCCCGAGATATCGATCGTCATAGCTCTCACCTAAAAAATGGATGCGATCCTGGATACCGGAAGTCCGACAGAGTTCCTCGAGGACGGGTTGGTGTGCTCCCTTGCCCACGACGGCGGCATGAACGACACGACCACGTGTTCCAAGAACTCGAATAGCCTCCAAAAGGAGATCGAGCCGTTTAACAGGCTGCAGTCGACCTGTAAAGGCGACAAGACCATGATCTGCTCGCACACCCAGCGAGTTGCGGAATGCGAATCGATCCTGGTCCGTGATACTGCGATCGATTGACTCTTGCGCCGCATGATCTAGTGAGTTGTAAACAACGTGGAGGCGTTCCGCAGGAAATCCCTTGGCGATCAAAAGCGACTTGGCATGCTCGCCGTATAAGAGGTGACCCATGGCCAGTCGATACAAAAGTCGACGGACCCACCATTTCGGACCCGTTTCATCTTTTCGAAGGCCGTGGCCCCAGAGGAGAACGGGGATACCTTTCAGCCGCCCGACCAGAAGTAATCCCCAGGTGGTCAGTGAATAGGGATTACCTAAGGCAATAATCGCTGAGGGGCGGTCACGGAAGGCTGCCCATACAGCACCTGGTTGCCAAAACAGCTTTTCTATTAAAGGTAATGAGAAAATATGATTTGTGGCAAAACGATGATGGACAGTGCCCGACGATAAATCAGCAAGCTCTAAGAAAGGTGTATCCGGCTTGGTGTCTGTAATTATTACAAACTCGTAGCGTTGACTGGCCGACAAGCCTTCAAAAATGGCGCGACGATAGTGGGCTATACAATTTTGTTGAATATAGACACGATGAGATGTGTTCACGAGATGGGCTCTCAGATATTTATATGACTAACTGTGCTAGCAAGCGATGGAAGACCTCGGCCAGTCGTTTTCCATGAGTGCGGGCCGGTGGCCTGACAGAAACGAACAGACGGCGACTATCGAGCCGGACGGCGACATTGGATCGAGACGGCATCAATGAAACGCTTCGGATTCTCGACCTCCTTGAAGAAATCATCTTCGGAATCGCCTGGTACGCAGGAGCGTATGTCAGAAAAGCCGGCTGCTTCCAGTTCGTGTGTGAGTCCTTTGTAATCCCACATCCAGAGATGCTGAGAGTGCCCCAAAAAGGCTGTGCAAAATCCCATGAAGCCCTTTGGCCTCGCGGTCCTTCCTAGCGAGGTTTCCAACAGGAAGCGTTGAGCCGCATCCGACATTGGATTTTTTAGGTATCTTTTTATAGTGGCCTCCAGATCTGGAACAATGACCCGAAAGATCCCGTGTGGCATGAGGAGATGGAATGTGTTGCGGAGGGCTGCTCGACAATCCTCCAAATCCAAGTGTTCTAACACGTGGCTTGCATAGATCCCGGCGCAACTACTTCGTGCTAACGGAAGGCCCTTCACAATATCTCCGTAGCGCACGTTCTCAGGAAACCGGTGATCATTTTTGCTATAGAGTCGGCCGATGAGCGGAAGGCGTTCAAAGCGCAGCGTCAGCGATGAATCGTAATTCTCCCATGTCACGGGAGCTGTGGTGCCGCATCCATATTGAACATGGAGACCTCTGAGTTGATTCGGCTTAGTCTTGGAAGTTTCATTCATGCTAAGACTCGCAGTTCATCCATGAAGCTTTTGGTCACTTGCCACCAGTCCGCAGAGTCGTTCCAGCGCTCTAGATTGCGTTGAGCTGGATCGTACCCGGTCCAAATTGCCACCCCATCTGCAAGTTGTTGTGCGGTGTGGAGTTGCAGGTTCCAGTAGTCAGCGGGGATATAATGCCACGGTCCTTCGGCGTGACCCGTTTCATAGAATTGAGGCCACAGGAACCGTAGACCCGCTTCCCAAAGGTTCGATCTTCTTCGATGACGGCCTGAGCACCTATACCCCGCCAACTCGTAACACAGCGGTCCCGGTATTGCTGAATTGCCTGCCGACGAGGCAGTGGGTGTTGAGCGAAAGCAAAATCAGATTGCACCATGCACATATTCTTGCGGTGACAAGGTCCTATTGAACATTGATACCTTGGGGAGCATTCGGTACGGTGCCAAGGACGCCCTCGCGGCAGACCCGCAGTTCATCCATAAAGCTTTTGGTCACTTGCCACCAGTCCGCAGAGTCGTTCCAGCGCTCTAGATTGCGTTGAGCCGGATCGTACCCGCCCCAAATCACCACCCCATCTGCAAGTTGTTGTGCAGTGTGGAGTTGCAGGTTCCAATAGTCAGCGGGGATATAATGCCACGGTCCTTCGGCGTGACCCGTTTCATAGAATTGAGGCCACAGGAACACGTAGACCGGCTTCCCAAAGGCTCGAGCTTCTTCGATGACGGACCGAGCATATGTCACCCAATTGTCACGTTTCAAAGCTGGCGGTGTATAGGCCTCCGGAAAAAGAATGTCCACGGCTGATCCCAGATCCCTCAACCTCGCATTCTCCCATTGCCATGACTTGTAATGAAGCGCTCCCAAGGATTTACTACCACGCTGGTAGTCCGGCAAAGGAAACATGCCAAAATAGCCGACTTGAAGGGCAGGATTCGCCTCCTTAGCCCACCGGGCCAGTGCCTGGTACTTTGGGATATTGACACTCTGCAGGTTCTCTGTGTCTAACCGCCATTGTTCGATGTCTAGTACAATAATTTCGCTTCTTTTGCGCGAAATCGAAGACTGAATAGCGCTGTGAACGTATTCCCGTGGAGGAAGTGATTGTGTGACCGCCTTCTCTGGCCACAACTCTTGAGCATAGACCATCGTGATTGATTCAATGCCATGCTGTGATAAGTCCGGTTTATGACTGAACATCGTGCCGTCAAACACCCGAAAGGTCGTGCAAGGCTTTGTATCCACTTTATCCCCTGGGCCCATTTGAGCCGCTACTTGTGCTATGTCGATCTGAAAACCGCTAACGAAAGTGGCTGCCGCCAAAATCAATTGCGCAATTCTCTTATTCATATACCCCCCCCACTTGCTGTGACCTACACGACTGTACTGGGAACTATGAAATTGCCCGACTCTCCAGCGTGCCCGCGGATTGCAACCACCCGAATTTGAACCGTATTCGTTCGGGCACTGACGGTTTCGTAGGCCTGTGCCATTTGAGGACATCGAGACGTTTCGGGAGCTTCGCACGGTCTACGGTCGGGTGCCGAAGCAGCGTGAGGAGGTTTGCGGCCGTGAGCGCGACATCGTACTCTTTTAGAAACCGTGTACGAGCCGAGCGTTTCATATTTTCCAAAGCTAGCGGCGTATCTCGCAAATATGCGAGGCATTCCATGACTTGGGAGTCCCAAGTCTTCAGGTTGCAGATAAAGCCACTGCGTCCATTTTCAATAAGCCATCGCATTGCCCCTTCCCCGTCGCTTGCAATGCAGGCAACCCCCATGCTCATGGCTTCAAGGAGCGCCATGGGACAACCTTCTGCCCGCGATGGAAACAGCAGGATATCCGCATTTCGGAGGCACGCGAGAAGTTCCTCATGTGGAACAAACCCCCTGGCCTGGACATGAGCGAGTCCCGAAATTCGTGGCACATACTTGCTCTGTGATACGCCAAACCAATCAAGCCGCATGCCCTTCCAAAGTTCAGCATTCTTAAGCACTGCCCGCAAAACAATGTCGGCGCCTTTAAATGGATTCTGCCCGCCGGCATATAGCACGCGAATGGTTGCGGGATCCTTACGGTGATACAGCCCGTCATGTCCTTTGTCTTTTATTCCATTGTGGATCACCGGACAGCGTGTAACGGGAACGCTGTACCTTTGCACAAACCTTTTCTGCATATCGCTAGATATGGCGACGACATAGTCACACCACTGCCATTGGTGGCAAGCCAAGGAAGCAATAATCGTACTGCCAAAATGGCCGACCGAAATGAAAGGACATGTCACGCCAGGGGCGATACTCTGCATAAGTGAGTTATCGTTATTGATAATTCCATCGATCTTGTGCTCGTCCACATACTCCACGAGGCGACGCGCGCCTTTCAGCGGATCGGTCGTTTCATGGCAAGGGATATGGCGGATACGCATCTCGCTCAGCCACTCATCGTTTTGCGGCGGAGGTGAGGCGAGGTGGACCTCAATCCCTTGCCGAATGAATTCACCGGCTAGTTCTCGAACGTAGACGGCGATGCCAGCACCGGCATCCGGTTTATTAGAGCATCCCAAGAGAACCTTCATCGACCGGCCTCGGATCCGAAAGCAAGTGGCGGCTCAGATGCTTTCGACAAGTCGGATACAGATCTAGCTGATCGCATAGCGGCCAGCTCGCCACGAGATCGATATAGAGCGCCGACCACCGCTCCAGCCCAGAGCCATGGCTGCTTAAAGAAGGGCACATTTAATGACATTTGAGTCACCAGCATGCAGATCCCTCCCATGAGGATCATTGTGGCGAGAGGGTCTATGCGATTCCGCAGGAACATGATGCTCAGTTGCCAGGCGGGAGCCAAAAAAAGAATCAGCCAGGCGCAAAGTCCAATGATGCCACCTTCGAGAAACATGGCCGTAATATTAGAATGAGGCACTGCATCACTGCCAGTTCCCTGATACCGTTGGGCGAATTCTGCGTTGCCTTGTGGACTCCACCATAATGGGTCAAACAGATGCTCAAATAGGTACGTGAAGCCAAGTAAACGTCCATAACCTGTGGCGTAGTCCGTGTCGATAAATCTTGCAATGAGTAGATTGCTATGCTTAAGCAACCACGGTAGACCTGTAGCTAGGAACACCAAGCCGGCAATCCCGATCGTCACGAGCTTCCACCGACCCAGTCGCTTGTTACGTAAGGGTGCCAACAGGCACAGAAGCCCAATGCCAAGAAATGCTAGGCTTCCGCTACGTGTTTGTAGTCTGGCAAGTATGAACATCGCACCGACCATGAGTGTCAGGGAGCTCCAAAAACGGATAGTCTTATAGGGCAAGACTAGAATAAGTACAACGGGAAACAGATAGAACACTTGGAAGTTAGAATTCGTACCAATAAATGGACGATAGACTACATGCCCATGGTATGACCAAGGCTGTTCAGTCACGGGGAGGATGGACGGCGCCACTTTGAGGAGGGCGAGTGAGCAGACGACAACGTGCATTCCAGTAACGATCAAGAGCAGTCGTGAGAAGGATGCCTCGTCTTCATGCCACCTCGAATAGGTATACCCAACGATAAAGGCGCAGAGGGCTCCGAGCAGTTCGATGTACCGATAAGGAGAAATCTCCCGCACCAATAAGGGGCCCATGGCAAAACCCACCACTCCAAAGACGAGGGTCAGAGTCACGCTGGCTGGTGGTACGATGGCCCGCACACCTCCAAACCAGATCATCAACAGAATGAAAATGGGTAAGAGCCCATTAACCTGAATGGCAGAGCCAAGCACCCCCGTAATGAAATAGTTGGCCAGCGCGTCCAACATAATCCAGCTGAAAGCCAAGGCGGCAAAGATGTTTGCCCACGTGTTGATTGTGGTTGGTTTGCGAGTAGGCATTGCTACGCCTAAGGCGTTATGCCCTCATGTACAAGCGGGGCTAATCCCAGAAAAGGGAACATTTTGACGGACATTTCATTACAACTCGGCTGTCAGGGCCACGTGTTTTACTCCGAGACCCGACGGCCGAACAATCCGGGAGAAATAATCGCAGCGGTAATGCCTGTGAGCTTGTAGGCAACAGCTACCATGATAGCGGACCACGACACCATGCTAACGCTTGTTGAAAACGCAGCGCCTTCGATCCCAAATCGTGGTATGAGCAGGCCACACATAATGACATTCGCGAGAGACGTGAGTCCCAAAATTATTGCAGCTTCACGATGATGGTTGGACATGCTCATTAGATAGCCGACTGAGCCTGTAGTGGCCACAAGCAGACGCCCGACGGTTAAGATGACTAACGCGTTCTGTCCCGCTTCGAACTGGGCTCCAAACAGCCGAAGCAGCCATCCTGAACAGAGGATGATCCCCAGACACATGGGAATTGCAACGGCCACGCTGCCCCAAGCGACACGAGTCAGCATGCGCTGCAAGTGCACAACCCGTCCTTCAGTATATAGCCTGGCGATCGTGGGCGCGATCACGGAATTCACGAAGATAATAGGCATCGGAACCATCAGGGAAATCTTGCTGGCGGCAATATAGACTCCAGCCTGTGAGGTGCTCAACAGCATTCCGATGGCCAGCACATCAGTTTGATTCAATAGTGTGTCGAACACTGAGATCATGACCAGAGGCACGACAACTCCTATCCAACTGGCTCTATCGTAGGTGTTTCCACCGGAGACTATCTCACGAGGTAATACTTTCCTGAGTCCAACAAACAAAATCACAACGCACGCAACCGTACTTGCTATCTGAGCCAGCATGGCTGTTTGTGCAGAAATCGGCCCGCTACTAAGGCCTATTGCCAGACAGACGATGGTGGCTACAAAAAGCGGCCGCAATATTACTTGTGGAATTTGAGACCAGGCGATGTGTTGAAACGCTTGCAAACGAGAGCCCTGCAGCATGAGATACACACCGAGTGGTAACACAAGCGCTGCAAGATAAAATACCGACTGAAGGTCTGGCTCCGATGGACTTTGCATCTTAATGACCAGCATCATCGCTGTGGCGATAGCGCTAGAAACACCTAAGGCAATGACCGAGCTCCACCGAACATACCCCCGTAACAGCGATAATTGTCCCGTGGTGCTGTATTGGGGCAAGAATCGAAGAGTAGCAGTGTCCAACCCGAATTTGCAGGCGACAGTCAAAAGCATAACCCATGTCAGAGCATAACCATACTCTCCGAAGGCGGTGGCCCCCAACATTCTTGCCAAGAGGATTTGGACAAACACGGCAACCATAGCGCCGATGACGTTAATCGTGACGGCGATTCCGGCCTTGCGTGTAAGAGCAGCCTCCATGCCTCCGCCACGGAGCTTTTTATAGTAGCGAGAAAAATAGGCAACGATTGGATTGTCCATAGCTCTTAGCACTAACGGGGCGTGTTTGAATATCGCCGCCAAAAATTTCTGCGGATTGTAGTTCGCACTCAGCCCCAGCGGTGTTTCTTGAGCACCACACAACTGACTTGAAAAGTTCGGAAGAGCCAGCCATGAAATCCCAGCAGTTCACGCCAATATGCAGTTTTGTAAAAGGGCAGACACAAGCGTGCTATGTTCCACAAAGCCGCTTTCGGCGAGGCCAGTAAAGATTGGATATAGTTTCCACAATCTAGAATCGAAGACCGCACAACGGTTGAGTTCGGAAAAAGCGCCGCCAACTCGACTGGCGTCGGGCGGAACAGAGTATCGATCGGATCTCCATGATAAGGGTATTGATATGGGGCCGTGACGATTATGTGGCCTCCCGGTCTGACCGCCTGTTCGATTGACAAGCAAATTTGTTCCTTGTTCGTGACATGCTCCAGAAGGTTGCTGCACAGGGCCGATTGAATATTCATGGCCGAAAGTTGGGCGCAAAATGCAAAATCGGTGAGATCCCCTACGACATCGACGCCGGGTGCCTCCTTAATATCCATGTGGATGACCTTGAGCCCAGCCTTTCTGGCTGGAGCGAAAATCTCTGCATCAATCCACGGTTGGACTCTTACCCGGAAATCTGCCGTGGAGCTGCCGACATTGATCATCGGGAACATACCATGTGGTTTGCCGACATACAGGAAATCAGCGATCCACGCCGCTTCTTGCTGAAACAACTCTTCAGTCCTCTCGTCCAGCACCCGCGTATGAGCCGTGCTGTCCTCGGAATGAGATCGACAAAATTCTTAGGGACATGGGGATAATCCTGAGGTGCATGAGCAGTTCATTTGTGCCACTCGCTCTTCTCCAGTACTGACCCTCACATATTTACGAATTAGGACAGATCACATGGGAGGTTTTAGTGGTGGAATATCTAGACCGTAGAGGTTCACGGAAAGAGGGCGATGGCACTTTCTTCAAAGTACTGTCGGAAGGCCTGGGCCTTGAGAGATAACCACTCTCGCAGTAGAGTTCGATGGCTTCGTCACTAAGCACACCATTGAACAGTGATAGGTAAATATATTAGTTGCGAAAATGGGCAGGACTTTCAGTAAGTAATCCTTAATATGATGATTGATAAGCCCCTTTTTGCCTTTTTTGTAGGCATATACGGCCTCTGATGGATTTGAGATAGTTTGAGCTATAACTTCGAGGCCGCAGGTTTGAACTAACCTTCTAATTGTCTTTGATGAATAAAAATTAATATGTCCAACTTTATCAAGGACAAAATCTTGCTTCAGTTGTACTGTATCCTCTAATGGCACCTCTACGAAAACATATTTAGCTACGCGGGCAACCTCGTAAAGAAGCTTTCTTGGAAATTCTACATGCTCAATAACATGACTTAAAATCGCAAGATCAAATCTGCAACTGTCGTAAGGAATATTATAACCATCGAAGAGAAGACATTCATTTAACCGTGCAATTTTCTTTTTTTTAATTGTCTCAATACCTGAAGGGGATATTTCGAGGCCATACAGTTTCTCGCCAAAATTTAGATCTGATAGTCTCTTCAAGATTGAGCCTTCTCCCGCTCCAACCTCAAGAATGGAGTTATGAGGAAGAGAATGACAGAGAGAGATTATATTATCAGCTTTATCCATAGCGCCTAGCCAACGCCACTCGGAGTCTCCTTCAGCGTAATAATTTTCGTACGTATTCTTATAGAGATCACTTACTGCAATCCTATTCATTACTTCCTCGCATGTGCATTTTGCGCATAAAAGTTGATTCTGCTATTTCTCGCTGGGCCAGCGGAGGCCCTCCGAGCCCGTAACTTAACCATCTTAGTCAAGAAATCTCCAAATTAGTTCTTCGGCTCGCCGACCAAGGTCCGGTTCGCTGCGGGACATCAGCCATAAACATATACACTTCGGATGGCCGATATTACCATGGATCGGCTATGTGAATAACAGGCGTGATTTCATGCTGAGAAGCTCCAGCCGACTTCTAAAACACCACCTCTCTTACGGTGGTCTGATGAAAGCGGTACCATGCAACGGTCTTGTTAATTCCTTCGCGCAACAACTCGTTGGCTTCAAATCCGAAATATTGTTTTGCTCTATCTACTTCTAGACACCGTCTCGGCTGCCCATTGGGCTTCGTGGTATCCCATACGACCTCGCCCTCAAAGCCTGTCTCTTTGGCTACCATAGTGGCTAACGCCTCGATCGTGATTTCCACTCCGGTCCCAATGTTTACCGGATCACGCCCATTATAGTGTTCGGCTGCCAAAAGAATCGCGCGGCCTGCATCGTCGACATAGAGAAATTCTCGTGATGGCGAGCCATCTCCCCATAATACTACTTGCCGCTCACCTCGAGCCTGCGCCTCGATGAACTTTCGGATCAATGCCGGAATCACATGCGATGTTTCGAGATCAAAGTTGTCTCCCGGGGCCATAGAGGTTGACCGGGAACAACACGATGGCATTGAAACCGTATTGTTGTCGGTAGGCCTGAGCTTGCACCAGCATCATTTTCTTGGCAAGGCCGTAAGGTGCATTGGTCTCTTCCGGATATCCGGACCAGAGATCGTCCTCGCGAAACGGCACGGGCGTATACTTGGGATAAGCGCAGATGGTGGCCAGCGCCACGAACTTCTCCAGCCCTCTCTGCCGTCCCACCTCCATCAACTGCGTGCCCATCATCAGGTTGTCGTAAAAGAAGCGGCCGGCATTGGCTTGATTGGCGCCGATACCGCCGACTCTTGCCGCCAGGTGCAACACGATGTCCGGCGCTGCATCATCATAGAGCCGCTGCACGGCTTCCATCTGGACGAGATCATAATCACGACTTCTCGGCACCCAGATGTTTCGGCAACCTTGCTGGTTCAGCTGCGACACAACGACCGAGCCCAGAAACCCGGCTCCGCCGGTCACGACAACGCGCTTGTCAGAAAAGAAGGAGGACATTGGAATATCAGGTTTAGGTCAAGGCTAAGGTTGAGGTTACGTGTCCTTTTAAGCGAACGAATTAAGCATTCAACTCTTTCCAAATGTCTTCGATGAACGGTCTTCAGCTCATCAACTCAGCCTCCAACCTCAAATCTGCCCTTGATACTCTCTCCCCCTCCCCGTCCCTTCCAACGTTTGCCGCTCAGCCTGCAGATCCGCGTCCACCATCATGGTCACCAATTCCGGAAAGGAAACCTTTGGCTCCCATCCCAATGTCCGCTTGGCCTTGGAAGCGTCGCCGATCAGGAGGTCGACCTCGGTCGGCCGATAATAGCGCGGGTCGATCTTCACGTAGTCGTGCCAATCCAATCCCACATGCCCGAAGGCGCGATCGAGAAATTCACGCACGGTATGGGTTTCCCCCGTCGCGATCACATAGTCATCCGGCTGTTCGGCTTGCAGCATCATCCACATGGCCTGGACGTAATCTCCGGCAAAGCCCCAGTCGCGTTTGGCATCGAGATTGCCGAGGTACAACTCTCTCTGGACCCCTAATTTGATGCGCGCTACCGCGCGGGTGATCTTGCGCGTGACGAAGGTTTCGCCTCGGCGCGGAGACTCGTGGTTGAACAGAATGCCGCTGCAGGCAAAGAGATCGTACGCTTCACGGTAATTGACCGTGATCCAATGGGCATACACTTTGGCGGCGCCATAGGGGCTGCGCGGGTAAAACGGTGTGCTTTCCCGCTGAGGAATCTCCTGCACCTTGCCGAACATCTCGCTGGACGATGCCTGGTAAAACTTCGGCTTGATGCCCGACTCGCGAATGGCCTCCAGGAGCCGGACGGTGCCGAGCGCCGTAATTTCGGCCGTATACTCCGGAATATCAAAGCTCACGCGCACGTGACTTTGCGCGCCGAGGTTGTAGATTTCGTCCGGTTGAATCGTGCGCAGGATCCGATTGAGCGAGCTGGCATCATTTAAATCTCCGTAGACGAGCCGCAACCGCGCTTCCGGCACATGCGGATCTTGATAGATGCCATCGATCCGGGCGGTATTAAACGAGCTGGACCGGCGGACAATTCCATGGACCTCGTAGCCTTTTGCCAGCAGCAGTTCGGCCAGATACGAGCCGTCTTGGCCGCTGATGCCGGTGATCAGTGCTTTCTTCACGCTCTTCCGTCGCCTCCTTTGCGCAACCAGCATTCCCCTGCCGAGCGGTAAAGCCAGTTCCTTATCACAATTCCGTTACGTAGTGTTAGTGCCGTCCGTCTCCGACTGAAAATTCATACAATCGATGTCGTATTCTGACGCACCTGTTTCTTTTTGCCGCCGTGGCTGTGTCAGACATCAGGCCATGCCGATACGTGGTTTTTCGGCATTGACCTCAGCGTGCGACGAAGGTACTGTGCCGTCATCAACGGAGCACGGCGCCACGGCCTGATGGACGAAGCCTTGTTCATATCTTTGGTTCCCATTCACGTTGGGTGGCTGATCATTGCGCGTTACCCTGTCGTTCAATCCCAATGCCCTTCCTCAACGCCTCGCCTCGTCGGTGAAGGCGCTGGTGGCGCCGAGTCGTCTCGAATGGTGGAGCGAGGCGCGGGAACGCGCGCTGTTTTCGTTCCTGCATCTTCGCCAGGGCCTCAATAGCCGCTCCCTCCATCGCCTCTTTTCCGTGCAGGATGTCTCGTGCTACGCCTTCTGCACGAGCCCCTTTCCTCTGCTGCCCGCCCTGCCCTGGCGTCTGCCGGCGGATGACGGGCAGATGGAGGGCTTGCTGAAGGGCGTCGTGCCGGTGTTCGGCTATTCCTGGACCTGGGGCGCCGACGGGTCTTGCTGGCATCGGGCTCCGGATACCGGCGCCATGTGGCCGCGCCGGTTTTTTGCCGATATACCGGTGCATGCCGGCAATCCCTGCGGCGATGTTCGGATGGCATGGGAACCCTCTCGCCTCCAGCATTTGGTCACCCTCGCGCTGCTGGCGCAACAGGCGTCAGCGCCCGCGCGCGCGCAGGCGACCGGGATCATCGAGGCGCAGTTGTTGTCCTGGGTGCAAGCCAATCCGTTCCTCACCGGCATCCATTACCAGTCTCCGACGGAATGCGCCCTGCGCGTGCTGGCGGTTTGTCATGCCATGGATCTGATGCGTCCCTGGCCGGACGCCTCCCGGCAGCTCTGGGCTGCGGTGCTCACCCTGGTGTTCAACCATGCGGAATTGATCCGTAAGCGTCTATCGCTTCGGCTGCCCACTCCCCACGACACGCTGGCAGCGGCAGCGGCGTTGATTTACGCCGGGACGCTGTTTCCTGAAATCGATATGGCGGAGCGCTGGGCGGCCTTCGGACAATATTTGTTGGAAGAGGAAACGCCCCGCTCTATCAGCCATGACGGCGGCAGCCAGGAACAGGGATTGGGCTACTTGCAGTTTTGCACCGATCTCTACGGATTGATCGTGGCCTTGCTCGATCACCGCCAGGCACCTGTTCCTGACAAGATCCGGCAGGTGTTTGCCCGGAGCCGTGATTTTCTGGACGAATTCCGATCGCCTCACGATGGAAAACTTCCGCCGATCGGCGAAGGCGAGGATGAGATTGCGCTGTCCCGCCATTTGCGATTTACGGGCGTGAAGAAGTCGCCCTCGCCGGGACTGACGACGTTTCATTTGTCCGGGTATTCCATTATTCGGGGCCGCGCCCGCGAGACCGCGATTTTCGACCACGGGGTGTTGGGCCTGGCGCCGCGCTACACGCATGCCCACGCCGATGCCTTGTCGCTGTTGCTCCGGATCGGCTCGCGCGACGTGTTAATCGATCCCGGCACCTACACCCGCACGGGAAGTGCAGAGTGGCGGCGTTATTTCCGCGGCACGCGCGCGCACAATACGGTGACGATCGACGGGCTCGATCAAGCGCTGCAGGACGGGCCGTTGGCCTGGTCGATGCCTTTCGATACGCATCTGGTCTATAAAGACGAAACTCCCGAGGGCAAGATCACGGTGATCGCCAGACATTACGGGTACAAGGATCGGCTGGGCGTTACCCACCTGCGCGGGCTCTCGTATGAACCATCCGGTTCGTGGATGATCTGGGATTGGCTGACGGGTACCGGGACGCATCACCTGGAACTCAATTGGCACCTGGGCTGCCGGCCTGTTCCTGTCGACGGGGGGTATCGATTGGAGGGACTGGAACGACCCCTGTTCATGACTATCGAGGGCGGGAAGGCGTCGCTCTGCGAAGGTACGGTCCAACCGGTCGGCGGCTGGGCTTCGGCCCAGTATGGCTCAAAGCATCCGATCACCACAGTGCGCGTCGAACATACTGGATCGATCCCGCACGAATTCATGACCCGGCTGCGGTTCGCGTAATAGATTCCTGCCCTGCCTCGGCATCGCTGAGCTGGTGTGAGTAAGATCGGATCGCTACAGCAACTGGAATCCTTCGAGTTTGCCGGCAGCTCGATCGAAGGTGGCCGTCGATTTACAGCCGGCTAACCGGTTCGTTGATCCCAGGAGACAATCCGCAAAATCCGCCTTGCTCTTTTGATACATGCGAAAGGCGGTCCAGGCTGTCTGCGCATCTTCCACCTGCAGTTGGCTGGTCCTCAAGAGACGATCCAGAACGGTCACGACGGTGTTTTTGGAGTAGCCATAGGCGCTCTCCAAGACCCAGACTAACTCGCAGAGCACGATGCGGTTGATAAAGCCGGGATGATCTCGGGTGCATCGTTTCGTAATGAACTCGGCGGCTGCCTTTGACTGCCTGGGGTCATCCTGTACCAGGTCCCTGATAAGCCCATTGGTATCGATCCCGATCACCGGCGCCCGCCTCGCTTGCGGATCACTTGATTCATCCCCTCGACCGTAACGGGTTTTGCCGGCCGCTTAAGCATACCGGCGAGTTCCACGGCATCGACAATCGCTGGAAGCACAATGACTCGTCCGTCCTCGTCGATGACAAATTCCAGACGATCCCCCGGATGGAGATTCAGCCGTTCACGGACATCTTTCGGTATGGTGGGCTGCCCTTTACTGGTCAACGTTGAGGTGGACATGTCGACTCCTTACCAATCATGGATGTCATTACTTTGCCGTAATGAGGAGAACGGGGCAACCTTCGTCACCTATTCCCGATCGCGAGTATTGGTGGAGTGAGTGATCCGGAATGCCGTTACGAGGCGCAGAGCAGCGTTTCCAAATGTCCCACGATCCGCTCGGCGGTTTTCCCGTCCCATTTGGGCGGGATCGCGCCTTTCTTCCATTGTCCGGCCATCAGCCGCGCCAAGGCCGGAGGCAGTTTGCGGGGATCGGTGCCGATCAGCTCGTTGGTGCCGATCGTAATGGTCTCGGGCCTTTCGGTGTTATCGCGCAGAGTCAGACAGGGAATGCCGAGCACGGTGGTTTCTTCCGTAATGCCGCCTGAATCAGTGATCACGCCCTTGGCATGCTTCACCAGATAGTTGAACTCCAGATAACCCAAAGGATCGACATAGTGGAGACTCGGCCGTGTCGTTCCGGCTTCCCGCAGATTCTTCGCCGTGCGAGGGTGCACCGGAAATACGACCGGCAGGCCGTGCGTGCCGTCGGCGATGGCTTTCAAGAGGCCGAGCAACTGCTGCTCGCCGTCCACATTGGCAGGACGGTGCAGCGTGACGACAAAATAGCGGCCGGGTTGCAATCCCAGGGAATTCCAGCAAGCCGGCGCGCGCAAGCGCGGGAGCTGCTTGAGCAACGTGTCGATCATCGTGTTGCCGACGAAGAAGATGCGATCCTGACCGACGCCGGCGCGGCGAAGATTGTCGTTGGCGGTGTCGCTGGTGGTGAAGAACCAGTTCGTGATGGAGTCTGTGACGACGCGGTTGATCTCCTCCGGCATGGTCCAATCGTTCGAACGGATACCGCCTTCCACGTGGGCCACGGGAATCCCCATCTTGCGGGCCACGATCGAACAGGCCATTGTCGAGGTCACGTCCCCGACGACCAGGCAGAGGTGGCTCTTCTCTTTGGCCAGGACTTTTTCGTAGTTCACCATAATGGCGGCCGTTTGTTCGGCTTGCGTGCCGGACCCGACTTCGAGATTGATGTCGGGATCGGGAATGCCCAGCTCTTCGAAAAAGCTCCCCGACATGGCGCGGTCATAGTGTTGGCCTGTGTGCACGAGGCGAAACCGGAGCCGGCTGCCACGCGCCTGTGCGGCCTGTAACGCGTCGATGATCGGCGCAATTTTCATGAAATTTGGGCGTGCTCCGGCGATGAGATCGATGCGTATCATGGGCATGGTGTCCTGTACGGCGGCGGATGGTGGATGGTCGATCAGTTCATTACATAACGAACCTTGATCCGTCCGTCAACAAAAACGACGCGATGATAAGTGAAGCGAAACGGTTGGATAGCCTGTCACGCCGCGACTGGATTGCGGTGCACTGGTCGCCGAGAGCTGCGGCACTCAGGCAGTTCTGAATAGAAGCGGCGCTACTCTTTTTCGACCAGCCGCCAACCTTGCTTCTGCACACAGCGTTCGGTCGCCTGGATGATCAGCAGTTGAATGCCCTGCTGCAGTTTCGGATCGCGCATGGTGTCGGCCTGGCACTTGTTGTAGTCCAGGGTGAACTGGTCTTTCGGCCGATTCGGATGCACCCACTCGGCGCTGCTGCACCCTGCCGACAAGGAACCGAGCACGAGGAGAACGATCAATCGCGAGGGACAAGTCATGAGGGGCCTCGTAGGTGGACGGTCAGATGGCGGCGCTATCAGCGAGGGGAAGATAAACCGCGAGGAGGAGGCGCGTCAAGTTGCGGCGGGTTGAGCGAGTGCCACTCAGGGCAGGGGCACCGAAAACGACACTTCCGTGCCGCGTTCGTTATAGGTCAGATCGGGGAAAAACGCCTTGGCGAGAAAGACGCCCCGCCCGTTGGCCTGACGGCTGTCACAGGGTTGATCGCGAGACTCCGTGAAGCGGTTCCAGGCAAAGCCCTTGCCCTCGTCGGTAATCGCATAACGGAGCCGCCGGCGCTCGTGATCGCAGGACGCCTGAACCACCACTCGCCGCTTGGCAAACCGGGGATGCCGGCGCCGTTCCGCAATCAGCATGTCGAACCGGTCGCTGCTCAAGGCCTCGTGTTTTTCCTGATACAAGATTTCCAAGCTGCCATGTTCCACCGCATTGACGATGAGCTCGATCAACGTGGTCCGCAGGTGCAGGCGCTGTAATCCGGGAAGCGTGGAGGCGGTCTGCTGGATCAACCAGTTCACACAGTCCTCGACATGATCGGGATTGGTCCCCATCACCAGACGATAGGTGAGCTGTTCGATGCCCGGAATCGTCTCGATCGTCGGAGGAATCCGTTGAATCGCCCGCTCCAGCGCCATGTTGAGCGCTTCCGCGAGCAGCGGCTTGTGTAGATAATCTCCTGCGCCTGCGCGAACAGCGTCGAGCACGTCGCCAAGATGCGACGACTCCCCGGTCGCCAGGATGACGGTGTTCAAGGCGCGTGCGCGAATTTCACGCATCAACGGCAGGCCGGCCTGTTCCGGTAGAAACAGATCGGTCATCAACACGTCGGGGACGGCCATCTCGATCATGGCCAGGGCCACCTGCGGATCGGGCGCGGTGAGGACCGAAAGCCCGCGGAGTTTGGCCTGCTCCATCACGAGCGCCCAGATGTCGGGACAGGGGTCGACGACCAGCATCGTCGGCGATGCGGCGTGACCGTTCATGAGGGAAATCCTTTTTCCATGATCTCGGCCAAGGCGGTGGTCAATCGTTCGACTTCCGAACGAGCCTGCTCGGCCAACGCGGGGAGATCCTGGACGGAGGACTTTCTTGCCGATTCCTCGAGGTGCGCCGCGGCGGCCACCGCTGGGCGGGCACAAAATTCCATGGCCGACCCCTTCAACTTGTGCGCTTCTTTGACCAACTGGGGAAGGTCTTGTGTGGCCAGTGCCGTCTGGAGGGCCTGGAGCGCCTGGGCCGACCGTTCGACAAACAGGCCGGCGAGCGTGAGAAACAGTTCCTGGTCCCCGTCCAGACGATCCAGGGCGGCGGATAGGTCCATGACCGGTTGCGACTCCATTACACCCTCTCCTTCTTGCACGTGGGGCTTTCCAGCATCTCCAACCCCAGCAGCGCGACGTCATCCGGAAACACATCTCCGGCCAACCATTGCCGTGCCGTGGCCATCGTGCCGGCGATGCTTTGAGCCAGGCTGTGACTGCGGTGCGCTTCCAACGAAGCTTGCAGACGCTCTCGCCCCCACAATTCGCCGGTCGGCGACGGGGCTTCATAGATGCCATCACTGAAGAGATACAGACGGTCTGACGACAGCAACGGACTATGCATGCTTTCAAACGTACTGTGCGGGTCGAATCCCAGGGGAAGACTCGCCATGGACAACCACCGCGAACCGTTACCCGCGGCTTGTAGAAAGGCCCCGCCGTGGCCGGCGGTGGCGTAGGAGAGCATGCGGGAAGAGATGTCCAGACGCCCCACCCACAAGGTGAAGTATTCGCCATCCTGCGTAAGCGGAAACAGCCGGTTCGCTTCAGTGATGATCGCTCCCGGATCCAGACTGCCCACCGCTTTCGCCAAATTGTCTTCGCGCAAAAAGCTCATCAGCGCGACGGCCCGCAAGGCCGCGGACACGCCGTGACCCGAGGCGTCGAGAATGTAGAGACCGAGCGCATCCTCTCCCCATGAGGAGACTTGAAACAGATCGCCGCCCAGAGCCAGGGACGGCTGGTAGGCCCACTGCATGCTGACTCCGGGGGCCGGCAGGCCGGGCAAGGGCAATTGAGCCCGCACGAAATCCGCGGCCGATTGCAGCTCGCTTTCCAGTTCGGCCTGTTTCGCGGACAAGAGGCGGTGAGAGCGATCGAGATCGTCACGGGTATGTTCGATTTGGCGAACCAGGGCGCTCTGGCGAAGGCTGGCCTGGACACGCGCCAGGACTTCCTGCTTGCTCGCCGCTTTGCTCAAAAAATCATCGGCGCCGCGCGAGAGACCCTCGGCGATCTGTTCAGGACGGTCGTGCGCCGTCATGAGTACGACCTGGCTGGACTTCAATTCAGGATCCGCGCGGATGGCTTCACACACGCTCGGACCGTCCATGCCCGGCATCATCCAATCGAGGATGATCAAGTCAGGCCGCTGGGCGCGAATGGCGGCCAAGCCGGCATTTCCGTCGCCGGCCTCGACGACACGGTACCCCAATCGTTTCAACCGCCCGGTCATCCCCGTCCGGGTGATCTCATCGTCGTCGACGAGCAGGATGACCGGCGTCGGCTTCGCGCCGGAATCTGCGGCGGGTTGCGGTTCGATAGATCGTGCAGGTTCAGCCACGTGAGGTACTCCGGATGCGTGCCTTACCCGGCTTTCGGCAGTCGGCAGGCCGCCAACGCCTCCTGCTCCGAATGGTAGACGGGCAGCAGCTGACTCAGGTTGGCCAGGGTAAGGATTTCTTTGACGTAACTCTGAGGATTCAGGAGCACGATGGTGCCCTTGGTCACGCTCAGGCTCTGCGTCAGTAACGCCAAGGTGCCGAGCGCCCAACTATCCAGAAACCGAACCCCTTGCATGTTTAGAATCAGCAGTCGGACGCCCCCGGCCTTGCTCCGTTCCACCGAGGCTTTAAACGCCGCGCGATTGGCATAGGTCAGTTCCCCCACCAAGTCGAGGATGACGGACTCTCCGATGCGCCGCTCACAAATCTGCATGCCTGGTTCCTCTCATCTTGGAACAGAGCGGTCAGGCGCTTTTTTTCGCTGTCATTGACGCCGGTGATTCGATCAACGGAATGGTTTTGTGGAGGTTGGCCAGTTCGATGATCTGCCGCACCGTCGGCTGCGGATGGGCTAACGACATTGTGCGTTTCTCGGACTGCAATTGCCGATGGGAGATCATCAACAACCCCAAGGCGGCGCTGTCGAGAAAGGCCACCTGCGACAGATCGATGACGATATGTTCGATCGGATCGACGCTGACGGACTTCAATAATTCTTGAAACGGCTTTCGCTGCGTGTAGGTAAAGTTCCCTTCCAATTTCAAGGTCACGGTATGGTTATGGACTTCGCTGGTGATTTTCATCGCGGCTCCTTTGAGGTAACAGGTGAAGGATCAGGCACGGGTGACATGAGTCAAAATAGCGGCGGCAATGTCGCCGAGCGGCCTGACGGCATCGGCTGCGCCAAGCTTGATAGCTTCTTTCGGCATGCCGAACACCACGCAGGAAGCTTCATCCTGCGCGATGGTGTAGGCGCCGGCTTCTTTCATTCGCAGCAGGCCTTTGGCCCCGTCTCCGCCCATGCCGGTGAGGATCACGCCGACCGCATTGCCGCCGGCATACTGCGCGACGGAGTCGAACATCACATCCACGGACGGGCGATGGCGATTGACCGGCTCGTCCTGGTTGATGCGCACGGAATAACGCGCGCCGCTTCGAACTAGGGTCATATGATAGTTGCCGGGCGCCACGAGCGCATGTCCCGGCAGCACGCTATCGCCGTCCTCGGCTTCTTTGACGGAGATCCGGCAGAGCTGATTCATGCGATCCGCCCAGGTCTTGGTGAAGCGCTCGGGCATGTGCTGGGTGATCAGGATCGGCGGCGTATTCGGAGGGAGCACCTGGAGCACGTCTTTGACCGCTTCCGTGCCTCCGGTGGAGGAACCGATCGCAATGATCATATCGGTGGTTTTGATCATGGCCGAATTGAGGGACGCAGGACGAGCGGTGCCGGCCGACGGCGAGGCCGTTGTGGGGCGCACGGATGCCGTTGCGGCGGCTTTCACTTTGGCGATGAGATCCTGCGCGATCTGGTCCATGCCCTCGCGCAAATCGATTTTCGGTTTGGTGATGAAGTCGACCGCCCCGAGTTCCAACGCCCGGAGCGTCGTCTGGCAACCGGCTTCGGTGAGCGAACTCACCATGATCACCGGCGTGGGCCGGCCGCGCATGAGTTTTTCCAGAAATGTGAGCCCATCCATTTTGGGCATTTCCACATCCAGGGTCAGCACATCCGGATTCAGGGCTTTGATTTTTTCCCGGGCCACGTAGGGATCCGGCGCGCTGCCGATCACTTCGATGGCCGGATCTTTGGCCAGGAGCTCTGCCAGCACCTGTCTCATCAGCGCAGAATCATCGATGGTTAGGACTCGAATTTTCGCCATTGTTGCATCGCTCCTAGTCTGAGGGCGCGGGGCGTTCCTGCGCCGCACCTGCTGTCACGTATTAAAACAACGTAATATTGTCTTGTGGCGCCGCCGGCGCGACTTCGATCCGATGCTGGTATTCCGTTTCCCGCTCGTAGATCGTGCGATTCTTGATACGCTCAATCTTCTTCATCAGGACGCGTCCCGAATCGGTGAAGTAATACACCTTGCGCGGGAAGACATCGCCCAAGTCGCTTTTGGCGAGGGCGTAGCCTTCGGTCTTCAAGTACTGGAGCACCCATTCCGTATTGCGGGCTCCGACGTCGATGTTACCCTCATAGATCTTGCCTGCCCCGAATAATTTCACTTCCAGCCTGTGCCTGAGTCCGCCGCGTTTCAGAATTTCGTTGATTAATTGCTCCATGGCGAAGGAACCATACCGGGTGGACTCACCGCCCCACGCGTCGCCCGACTGATGCTCCTTTGGCGCGGGAAGCATGAAATGGTTCATGCCGCCGACTCCGACGATCGGATCCCGGATGCAGGCGGAGATGCAGGATCCAAGGACCGTATAGACGACCATTGGTTCCCGGCTGACGAAAAACTCCCCGGGTAGAATGCAGGCCACCTCGTGTGGGAACCGTCCGTCGCGCATGCGCCGGATATGTGTGAACGCGTCGGTATCAATCACTGACATGTCCGTCAGGCTTCCTTCCAATAGATGGTCGGCGCGAGGGTTTTGAACGGGTGGGACACCCACTGCAAACTTTCCGAGTGGCCGATGAACAGATGCCCACCCGGTTTGAGATGGTGAAAGAACTTATTGACGAGACGCTCCTGCGTGGGGCGGTCGAAATAAATCATGACGTTCCGGCAGAAGATCACGTCCAACGGGGCTTTAATGGGAAAATGATCATCCATCAAGTTCAGCCGGCGGAACTTGATGATGGCGGACAGGTGCGGCTTCACCTTCACGAGCCCGGCACTGTCTCCCCGCCCCTGCAGAAAATGGTGCTTGACAATGTCGGCCGGTACCTCGCGAACACGTTCCTGCGCGTACAATCCCTTGGCGGCATGCGCCAGGACGCGCGTCGAGATGTCCGAAGCCAGAATCTGGAAGTTCCATAGCCCCGGATTTTGAACCCCTTCGTGGAGCGTCATGGCAATCGTGTACGGTTCCTCACCGGTCGAGCAGGCCGAAGACCAGATACGGATCCGCTTCTCCTTTTCGAGCGAGGGAAGAATGCGCTCGCGCAAAAACTCAAAGTGCTTCGGCTCGCGGAAGAAGTCGGTTTTGTTCGTCGAGAGCAGATCGAGCATGCGCGTGAACTCTTCTCCGCTGTTGTCCTGCGTCACGTACTCGTAGTACGAGGAAAAGCCGTCTAACTGAAGGTCACGTAGCCGCTTCGTCAGGCGTGATACCACCAGAGATTGCTTGCTGTCTCCCAGCGAGATGCCGCATTCGTCATACAGTAAGGTGCGAATCTGATCGTATTCCTTCTTCGAAATCGAATAGTCCATCGTCTTAGCTCCGATACCAGACAAACAGCATGAGATACACGAGGTACGCGGTAATCATGGTGCCGCTAAAGGTCCACATGAGGACGTGCCCCATCCGGCGGTGGGTAGTCATCCCGGCGACCATGGCGCCCACGCTCCCGAACCGCAGCCGATGGAGTCCCATGCAGAGGTTGTACGCTCCCAGCCCGATGGTGGTGAGCGCCAGCAGCATGTGGGTCACGAAGATGGGCACATAGATCGACCAGTAGGCGCGCTCCGGCCCCGGAAACGATTCTCTCCCGAACAGGACTTGCTTGAGGACGTAGGCGACCAGCCAGATGCCGACGATCGTGCAGCCCACGATCATGCGATGGGAATGGTGCGTGACATCGTGCGACTTCGCGGCTTTGACTCCGGACAACACGACGAAATAAGCCACAGTCAGGCTGGACAGGACGAGGTACCACAGCAGTGTTTTGACGTCCATGATTCGCCCCCGCACTGATGGTGAAATCGACCGGACCTGAATCCGGCATGAGTACACCCGCACAAGCTCTCATCGGTCGTTGAGTGGTTTTTCTTGAGAAGCTATCGAGTGGGTCACGGTGGAGGCGGGAACTCCGGTCTTGGACAGGGAGGGCGCCGCAGGGACGGGCAGATGGTGCCCGCCCCTGCGGCCGGTTTCCTAGAACTCTTCGAAGTCGTCATCCTTCTTGCGGCGATCATGACCGTTGCCGGCAGCCACTCCCGTGGGCTGCTTCGCTTCTTGCGGTTTTCCCGACACGGCGGGTTTCTTCAGGGCAAGCTTAGGAGCTGCGGCGACGGGTTTGGCCGGCGAGTGCGAGCCGGACGGCACTCGCGTCTGCGCCGGGGTGCCGGACGAGCTCACGACGAACATGTCCATCTGGCTCATCAACTCCTTCGCCTGATCTTTCATCGACTGGCTGGCCGAGGTGGTCTCTTCCACCAAGGCGGCATTCTGCTGGGTGGTTTCGTCCATTTGCATGATGGCCTTGTTGACCTGATCGATGCCTTGGGCTTGTTCCTGAGACGCCGCCGTGATCTCCGCGATGATGTCGGTCACGCGTTTGACCGAACTGACGATCTCCTCGAGGGTCTTTCCGGATTGATTGACCAACTCGCTGCCGTCACTGACGCGCTGGATCGACTCGTTGATCAGGCCTTTGATTTCTTTGGCCGCCGTGGCGGACCGTTGCGCCAAGTTGCGCACTTCCGCGGCGACGACGGCAAAGCCGCGGCCATGTTCCCCTGCTCTGGCCGCTTCCACCGCGGCATTCAAAGCCAGAAGATTCGTCTGGAAGGCGATCTCATCGATCACCGTGATGATATCCGCGATCTTCTTGCTGCTCTTGTTGATCTCGCCCATGGCTTCCACCGCGCGGACGGTCACCGATCCGCCCTTGTCGGCGATGTCGCGAGCGGCAATGGCCAGCTGATTGGCTTGCTTGGCATTGTCCGCGTTCTGCTTCACGGTCGAGGTCATCTCTTCCATTGAGGCGGACGTTTCCTCCAGCGCGCTTGCCTGTTCCGAGGTCCGCTGGGAGAGATCTTCATTGCCCCTGGTAATTTGCTCTGCGCCGGCCGAGACGGCTTGAACGGCCTCGCGCACGGTCGTAATGGTCTGGGTCAGGTTTTGCACCACGGAGTTGATGCTGGTTTTCACCTTGTCCAGATCACCCCGGTAGGTCTCGGTCATTTCCATCGTCAGATCATTCACGGCGAGGCGACCCAGTACCGCCTGCGCTTCCGTCACCAGCTTTTCCATTTCCGCCTGCGACTGTTTTTGTGCCGTGATATCGGTGGCGAACTTCACGACTTTAAACGGCCGACCCATTTCGTCCTTGATGGGATTGTAGGACGCCTGAATCCAGATCTCTTTGCCGCCCTTCCCGACGCGGCGGAAGATGCCCGATTCGAATTCGCCGCGATTCAATTTCTGCCAGAATGCGGCGTACTCGCCTGAACTTGCATGGGCGGGGTCGCAGAAGATACGGTGGTGCTGCCCCTTCACCTCTTCGAAGCTGTATCCGAGGGTCTTCAAGAAATTGTCGTTGGCCTTGATGATCGTGCCGTCCAGATTGAACTCGATGGAGGCATAGGCGCGATCGATCGCATCCATGATCCCTTGCATGTTTTGGCGCTGGATTTCCTGCTCGGTGATGTCGTAGCGCACGCCGAGATATTTGCGGGGCTTGCCGGTCTTTTTGTCGACGAAGGGCGCAATGCAGGCATCCACGTAATAGGGCGTGCCGTCCTTCGCCCGGTTTTTCACCACGCCGCGGAAGATTTGTCCGCGTCCGATCGTGGCCCACATCTGCTTGAACACGTCTTTCGGCATATCCGGGTGGCGGGTGGTGTTATGCCCGTGGCCGATCAATTCGTTCTTGGGGTACTTGGAGATCTGCAAGAATTTCTCATTGACCGTGACGATATCGCCTTTGAGATCGGCTTCCGACACGATGCTGGTCACATTCATGATGTCTTGGCGGACCTTGAGCTCTTCACGGGTATTGTCCAACTCCACCTGATGTGCCGTCATGTCGGACACCAGCGCGAGCACTTTGGCCGGTTTTCCGTCAGACCCGAGCATCGGCATGTACGCCGCCTGCACCCAGAGTTCCTTCCCGCCCTTGGCGAGCCGTTTGTAAAGGCCGGTTTCAGACTCCCCGCGGCCCAGCTTGGTCCAAAAACCCTGATACTCCGAACTGTTCGCGTAGGCCGGCTCGCAGAACATCCGGTGATGCTGCCCCTTCACCTCATCCAGGGTGTATCCGACGGCCTTGAGAAAATTCTCGTTCGCCGTGATCACCGTGCCGTCGAGAGTGAACTCGATGACAGCCAACGCCTGACTGACCGCTTCGGCCCGAGCCGCGCAATCCTTCACATCGACTTTAGAAGCGGTGACTTTGGCTGGTTGCTTGCTCTTTGCCATGACTATGCCTCCATTGTAAATCGGGCGCCCGACGTCAAGCCGCGTCTCGGATACCCTTCAACTGTGTGATAGTGACAAGAATGAGTCATCCCTTACGCCGCGCTCGACGCGCCGCTGTCCTGAAGCATTTCGCCGTCGGTCAACAGGCGATCCATGTTCAAGAGCGCGATCAGTTTATCTCCGGACTTTCCGATCCCGTTCATGAAACTGACATCCATCTGCGCTCCGAATTGCGGCGGAGGCTGAATGTCCTTACTGTCGATATTCAAGACATCGGAGACGGAATCGACCACCAGCCCCATGACTTTGTCCCGCACGACGACCACGATAATCACGGTGAAAGCGGTGTAGTTAATGGTCGGCATGCCAAATTTCGTGCGCAGCTCGATGATGGGCACGATGGTGCCGCGAAGATTCAGCACGCCTTTGATATGCGCCGGTGTATTCGGAATCTTCGTCACGGCGGTATAGCCTTTGATTTCCTGGACCCGGAGGATATCGACGCCATAGAGTTCGTCGCCGAGGTTGAAGGTGAGGAATTGGTTGCTGTTCGTGCTCACCCCGATCTGCGGGTTGAGTTCGTTCGTCGCATTCTCCAGCGTGCCTGTGGGCATGGAACCCTCCTTAGGAGACATCATTGATGTCGTGGATTCGCGTTCTGACGAGTCGCCTGATGCATCTCAACTTCGATCTCGAACGTAACACCGTCGTAGCGGTATCGGAGGCTGGTGCGACAAACTTTAGCTCGGCTGCCGTCTTACCCCCGGACCCCCTGCCAAACCTTGTCCTCGTGGATCACTTTATTCGGCTGAATGCGTCTGGCCCGCTCAAGGAGCGTGTGCCGTGACTCCGGACGATCCGGGTCCGGCACGCAACATTCGCCGATCGGACAAACCGATGCGCACTGGGGTTCGTCGAAATGGCCGACACATTCGGTACACCGCTCATACGTGATCACGTAAATGCTGTTGTCCATCCCCTGCCCTTCTCCGACCCGGAAGCCTCGCTCCTCGGCCGCGGTACGTTTGTCGAAAATCGCCAGGTTCGGGCAAGCGGGCAGGCAGGCATCACAGGCGATGCAGTTGTTATTGATCATGAGTGCCATCGTGAGCCCTCCATTCGACAAGGCACAGTGCTCAACCTGAAACTTCGCTTGGTCGCCGGGTTACACGGCTATCAAGAGGTGTCCCATCTTTTCTTTCTTCGCCCGGAGGTACCGCAAGTTGTTCGCGCGCGGGGCGATTTCGATGGGTATCCGTTCGACGACTTCCAGTCCATAGCCCTGGATGCCGACGATCTTCCGCGGATTGTTCGTCATCAGCTTGATGCGCCGTAGTCCCAACTGGACCAAGATCTGAGCCCCGACGCCGTAGTCCCGAAGGTCATCTTTAAATCCCAATTGGAGATTTGCCTCGACGGTGTCACTGCCTTCATCCTGGAGGCCGTAGGCTTTGATCTTGTTGAGCAGGCCGATGCCGCGGCCTTCTTGATTGAGGTACAGCAGGACGCCCTGCCCGTTCCGTTGGATCATGGCCATGGCCTGGTGGAGCTGGTCGCTGCAGTCGCAGCGCAACGAGCCCAACACATCGGCGGTGAGACAGCCTGAATGCACGCGGACCAGCGCCGGCGCGCTTCCTTTGACATTCCCTTTGACCAGGGCAAGATGTGTCATGCCGTCAATCGTATTTTCGAACGCGATCGCTTCAAACTCGCCGAACTTGGTCGGCAGCCGGGTGCTGGCCATCCGGCGCACAAACACTTCATGCTTCAGCCGGTGCTCAATGAGGGCTTTGACCGTGATCATTTTCAATTTGTGAAGCCGGGCCAACTTGGCCAGCTCCGGCACTCGCGCCATGGTCCCGTCGTCGTTCATGATTTCGCAAATCACTCCGGCCGGATACAGTCCTGCAAGCCGGGCCAAGTCCACGGAGCCTTCCGTCTGCCCTGCCCGCTTCAACACCCCGCCGGGCTGGGCTTTAATGGGGAAAATATGCCCGGGTCTGGCGAGATCGGACGGCTTGGCCTTGGGATCGATGGCGACCTGAATCGTCCTGGCGCGGTCTGCTGCCGAAATGCCTGTCGTCACATCTTCTTTGGCATCGATCGATACGGTGAAGGCCGTCCCGAACGAAGCGGTGTTGTCGACGGTTTGTTGGGGGAGATGGAGTTGGTCCACCCGCTCCGGAGACAAGGCAAGGCAGATCAAGCCGCGAGCATGCTGAGCCATGAAATTGATGGCTTGAGGGGTCACATGTTGCGCTGCGATGACGAGATCCCCCTCATTTTCACGATCTTCGTCATCGACCAGAATGACGCACTTCCCTCGCTTGATATCGCGAATGGCTGCCTCGACAGGGTCAAACGGAGTCGCCATCGTGGTGACCTTTCTCCTCACCCAACCAGACAGGAGGTGGGGATGTTCGGTTGTATGTGGTGCGCGAATTGAGACGGTTCGTGGGGCAGGCATATCTACGACTCGAGAATCAGCTCGACCGCGGCCTTATGCCGCCTTCGCCGTCCCTTGCCGGGCGATATTGAGTAATCCCCGCACATCCAGAATGAAGCCGACGGTGCCGTCGCCGAGAATGGTTGCTCCGGCCACGCCTTCGATCTTGCGGAAATTCTGTTCCATGCTCTTGATGACGACCTGCTGTTGCCCGAGAATTTCATCCACCATGACGGCCACGCGTTCGCCTTCTGTTTCAAGGATCAACAAAATGGCTTTGGTGGGATCGGAGAGTTCCGGCTCCAGGCGGAACACGTCGTACAAACGCATGAGCGGGAGATAGGTCCCGCGCACATTGACCAACTCCCCCTTGCCGATGATGGTCTTGATCATTTCGCGTTTGGGCTGGATCGATTCCAGAATCGATAGGAGCGGGACAATATAGGTGTCCTTCCCGACCCGGACCGTCATACCTTCAATAATCGCGAGCGTCAGCGGAAGCTTGAGCGTAAAGGTGGTGCCCTTGCCCGCGCTGGTCTTGATGCTGACGGTGCCGCCGAGCCCTTCGATGTTGCGCTTGACGACATCCATGCCGACGCCGCGACCGGAGACGTCCGTGACCTTTTCGGCGGTGGAGAAGCCCGGCTTAAAGATGAGCATCCAAATCTGCTCATCGGACAATTTGTCGGTGTCCGCGATGAGTCCCTGCTTGATGCCCTTGGCGAGGATCTTGTCCCGATTCAGCCCGCGCCCATCGTCCTCCACCGTGATGCAGATATTGCCGCCCTCATGAAAGGCGTTGAGGCGGATGGTCCCCTGCTCCGATTTTCCCGCAGCCACACGCTCGTCCGGCGGTTCCAATCCATGGTCTGCAGAATTGCGCACGAGGTGGGTCAGCGGATCGCCGATGGATTCGATCACGGTCTTGTCGAGTTCCGTTTCCTCTCCGGAGAGCACCAGATGGATCTTCTTGCCGGCTTTCCCGGACAGATCGCGCACGAGCCGTGGGAATCGGCTGAAGGCATTGCCGATGGGCACCATGCGAATGCCCATGACTCGCTCTTGAATCTCGCGCGTGTTCCGTTCGAGTTGCGCCACGCGTTCGAGCAGCACCGGCAACTGACTCATTTCAAACCGCGATCCGAGATCGCTGAGCATCGACTGCGTGATGACCAGTTCGCCGACGAGATTGATGAGGCGATCGATTTTGACCGTGTCCACGCGAATAGACGGCGTCTCCGCCTTTTTCGCCGGTGCGCTGGTTTCGGTTTGCTTTTTGAGGGCTTCAGAAATTTGCTCGGGAGTCGCGATCTTCTGCTCTACCAGAATTTCACCGACCCGTTTCTGCTGAGACAAGGCCTGGTTGAGTTGCGATTGTGAAACGACCCCGGTCTCCACCAGAATCTCGCCCAAGGGCTTCGTGCCCTCCGGCGCAGCGTGGGACTCGCCGACCGGAGGGAGCGTGTCGACAATGGTCAACGTACTGTCCTCACGGACAAAATCAAACACCGCCTCGATGACTTTCAGATCTTTGGGCGTGTCCATCTCGATGGTCCAGCCTAGATAACACTGCTCCGGATCGAACTCCGCGAACGAGGGCAACCGGCCGGCATCAAGGGTCACGCTGGTTACGGAGCCGAGATCACCTAATTCCTTGATGAATTGGGCCGGATCCAATCCGCGCTGAAACAAGTAGCGCGGGGGAACCCACGTAATGGTGAAGTGATGTGTGCCCTGGACCTGGGAAGGACGGGGGGCGGCTGCCGCACTCTGTTTTACCGCGGATGTCCCACCCTGACAGGCTTCGAGCTGAGCGCCGAGCCTGCCAATCTGCGCTTCGTCCGCCGGTTCACCGGTCTTTGCACAATCGATCAAGGTTTTCAGGCAATCGAGCGACTGGAGCAGCAGGTCCGTGATCTCGACCGTCACCACCATCTGGCTGCTACGGAGCTGGTCCAACACCGATTCCATCTTATGAGTGAACTGCGAGACGGCGGTGAAGCCGAACATCCCGCTGTTGCCCTTGATGGAATGGGCGCCGCGAAAAATACGATTTAAGAGATCGATGTCCCCCGGCCGCTGTTCAAGCTGGAGCAGGCCTTCTTCGATGGTCGTCAGGTGTTCCTGCGATTCTTCAAAAAAGGCGTCTTTGAAATGCGAAAGGTCAGTGCTCATGGTCTCTCCGCGTCGTTGGCCGACGGCCGCCACCTGTCTTCGTGTCTTGGGTGAGATCGCCACGACACGAATGCCGCCTGAGGATCAAATCAATCAGCCGGGCAGCACCTTTTTGATCACCGCCATCATCTGTTCAGGGTTGAAGGGCTTGACGATCCAGCCCGTTGCGCCTGCCGCCTGTCCGGCTTTCTTTTTGTCGTCGGAGGCTTCCGTCGTGAGCATCAGAATCGGCGTAAATTTCAGCGCCGGCATTTTGCGGATTTCCTTGATCAGTGTGATGCCGTCCATCTCGGGCATATTGAGGTCGGTCACCACCAGGTCCGGCTTGGCCCCGCCGTTCACTTTGCCGACGGCCTCTTTGCCGTTGCCGGCTTCCACCACCTGATACCCGGCGTTGGTCAGGGTAAAAGCCACCATCTGCCGCATGGTGGGAGAATCGTCGACCACTAACACTGTTTTCGCCATGGCGCGCTCCTTGGTCCTTTCAAGAACCGGTGTGACTAAAACAACGTGACATTCGAATCATCGGACGGGGCAGATACCTTCGTTCCTCCCGGCGCATGACCATTCGTCGACTGATTAAAGATGGCCCGCTCTTCTTCCATGGTGTAACTGCGATCCAGATTCGCCAGAATGTCCATCTTGGCGGCGATCTGGTCATGCGGGTGTCGTTGGATGAGAGCGTCCAGGATGTCGCGCACCTCGGTTAACGGCTCAATAACATGCTCAAGCTTTTGCCGGGTAATGTCCTGGAATTGAAGCGACATAATGATCTGGCCGACGTCCTTGGCGAGTTCATCCGAATGCGATTTGGTATTCATGACGGCGGAATTCAAGGTGGTATTGCGATCTGCAAGCTTGCGGGTCATCTGGTCGAGTCGATGCTTGATGGAGAGCGTTTTGCTCAGATCGACGGACGCCAGGCTTTCCACGGTTTGCATGGCCTGGCTGGTGCTGTGTTGCACGTCCTTGACCATCGTATTGATGCTGCTGGCGGCCTGCCCGGAACGATTGGCGAGTTTGGTCACTTCGTCGGCCACCACGGCAAATCCACGGCCGTGTTCTCCGGCTCTCGCCGCCTCGATGGCTGCGTTGAGCGCGAGCAAGCGGGTCTGGTCCGCAATAAACTCGATTTCGCCGATCATTCCGGTGATGGCTTTCGTGCTGCGTTCGACCTCGTCCATGATGGTCGCGATCTGAAGGGCCATTTCCGAGGACTTCATCACATCGCTGACGAACCCTTCGAGCATGGTGTCCGTGGTCTTCAACACGGTATCCAGGTTCATCTCGCCGTCCCCGAAGAGATGTTTCGATTCATTGGCCTGCAATGCTGCCCGCGACGCGATCGTGCCGAACCTCCGACCCAGGTCGGTCGCGGCCTGTTCGGTCTGACTGATCACACTCTTCATTTGGGCATTGAGCACTGCGACAAGGGGAATGATGGCATGGCCAAGTCGCTCCCACATCGCCTCGCGGTCCGCCTGCTCCTTGCGGATGATTTCCTGCGCAGCCTCAAGCGCCTGGCTGGCGGAAGCGGCCTGCCGCCGGCACCAGATCCAGGAGAGCGCGGCACCCAGCGCGAAGGTGCCGACTAAGAGCAACCAGTATGAAGTCATTGGTGAATCGTCCCGTGCATGATCGCGAGGTGAAAAGAGAGTGTTACGTCCCCAGCTCGGTCAGTCGCGCTCGTATGGAATCGCTCATTCCCGTCAGGGCACCATGCTCAGATCGGCGAACCATGATGAGCAACTGCAGAGCGGCGGCGTCCACTTTGTCGATTTCAGACAGATCCAGTTCGACGTGCGCATCGGCGGTGGCCGCCTGTTTCACATCCTCGCAGAGCGCTCCTACTTCGAAGATCGTCAGGTCACCAACCGGCTTTAGCGTCATACACGGGTCCTTTCGAGAGGCGGTCGTTACCTCACGTGCTGCTGTATCGGTTGCTCCGATCAAAACCTTTACACGTAAGGAGGTGTCCCTAGGCCGTCCACCAGGATCAGGCGGATCGGACGGGAGAGACGTAGGCCGTAAGGTCCGGGTTACAGAGCCGGAGGACCTGCATTCGGCAGCAGCGAGTCCAATGTTTCCTCGGTGAGATTCTTTTCCAGCACAATGATTTCCACCCGCCTGTTTTTCCTTCGGCCTTCGGGAGTGTCGTTGGTGGCAATGGGTTTCGAGTCGGCAAAGCCCGTCGCGGAGAGATGTGTGATGGGGATTTCATTGAGTTCGGAGAAAATTCTGACCACCATAACCGCCCTCACGGCCGAGAGCTCCCAATTGGAAGGAAACTGCGCCGTCCGGATTGGGACATTGTCCGTATGTCCCAGGATGCGGACGTGGCGATCCATTTCGATGAGAATCTGGGCCAAGGCTTTCAGGAACGGGAGCGCTTCGGGGCGAACGCGCGCTTCCCCGCTGCCGAAGAGAATGGATTCCGGCAGAGAGATCAGGATGGTTCCGTTTCCGGTTTCGATGATTCTGATGTCCGGCATTTCCAGGGCGAGCGAGGGGTGAATCTTCTTGATGACTTCCTTCATGCGCCGGATGACCGGGTCGTTGGGGGTGGACATATCGGTATTGATCATCTTTGGCTTCGAATCGCCGACGGCAAAGGGCAAGCGGCTGGAGGGCGTGCTGTTGATGGGATTCAAGGCCGCTTTGATGGAATCGCTGACCGTCCGGTATTTGCCTTCGTTCACGGACGATACGGAGTACATCACGACGAAGAACGCGAACAGCAATGTGATGAAGTCCGCGTAGGACACCAGCCAGCGTTCGTGATTCTCATGTTCTTCGTGTTTTTTCTTGGCCATCCGGTAACCGCCGGTCGTCTCTCGTGAGACGTGAAGCGTCTGCATCCGAAAACGAGATACGCTTCACGAACGACGAGTTATTTTTTGTCGTCCTTGGTGCGTTCATGCGGAGGGAGGAAACTCTCCAGCTTTTCTTGCAGCAGTCGCGGGTTTTCACCCTGCGCCAGACCGACGAGCCCCATGATCACCATCGTCCGGAGCCCGGCTTCTTCCTTCAGTTTGAATTTCATTTTATTGGCGATGGGCAGAAAAAACAGGTTGGCGAGTCCGACGCCATACACCGTGGCTACGAATGCCACCGCGATACCACCGCCGAGCTTGGAGGGATCGGCAAGATTTTCCATGACGTGAATCAAACCCAGCACGGCCCCGAGAATACCGACGGTCGGCGCATATCCACCCGCGGCTTCCCAGACCTTGGCCGCGTGGACGCCTTCTTCCTCATGGTGCTCAACTTCGATTTCGAGAATCTCCTGGAGCAGTTTGGGGTCGGTGCCGTCGACGATCAGCTGAATGCCCTTTTTGAAAAAGGGGTCGTGGAGGTCTTTCAACTTTCCCTCGAGCGCGAGCAACCCCTGCTTACGCGCGACGTTGGCCAGATCCAGAATCTGAGTAATCGTGCCCTTCACATCGTGCGGGGGGTTGGTAATCACGAGGGTGGCGCCGGTGGCCGCCTTGATGACGACCGACAGAGGATTCTGCACGCAGCAGGCACCGAAGGTTCCTCCGGCGACGATGATAAACGCCGTCAATTGGAGGATCGATCCAAGATGGCCGCCTTCGAGCGCCTGTCCGCCGATGATCGACCCGAGAGCTACGACAATGCCTAGGATTGTGGCGATATCCACAGTTCAGTTACCTCACTGCCGCAACACATGCCGGCATCCACCGTCTACCTAGAACGGTGGGCTTGCGCCTGCGGGAAGCGCTTTGATAGCGTGCAGCCGAATCACACACGTCTTCCATGGAGGTGCTCCCGTGGGTCCAGCCGATAGCTTGATGCTCGATGCCAAACAGGCCATCCTCGATGAGCAACACCGGAAGTTTCAGGTCTTGCAGCAGGAAGGCCGTTGGACCGAAGCCATGCAACAGTTTCATGTCACCTTACACTGCGCGTCGGATGTGCTGGCGGAGTCGATTCAGTTGCTGGAACGGGTCCTCGACGCACGGAATCGCCGAGGACCCTCCCTGCCCGATTCGTCCGGTTCTTCCGACCCTCACCAGTCCTGACTCGCGGCTTTAACGCCTCTGCAGCAGGCTGGTTGTGACCGCCCTCTCTCTTGCTAGGCCGCTTCCCTGGCCAACAGCAGCCGACTCAGGTCCACCAGAATCAGCAGCCGGTCATTGATCCGGCCGACTCCCTGCGTGAACTCCGCACCTGCCATGGTGCCGACCGAGGGCGGTGGTTCAATCGCGCTTTTCGGGACCCGCAAGACCTCTTCCACTGAATCCACAATCAGCCCGACCAATCGTGACTGTACCGACACGACGACGATACGAGTCTGGGTGGTCTGTTGGGCGCCGGTGAGTCCGAAGAGCTTGCGAAGATCCAGAACGGGAATGATGCGGCCCCGCAGATTAATGACCCCTTCCACATAAGCTGGGGTTTTGGGGACTCGCGTGACTTCCACGATCCGGTTGATCTCCTGCACGCTCAAGACATCCACGGCGAACTCTTCGTTACCGATCAGGCAAATCACGAATTGCAACAGATCGTCGGCGGACTTCTCGACTAGACGGTTCATGCTCTGATCCGGTTCTGCCTGATACTGGGATTTGACCTGTTGTTCAGTGGCATTCATACTGAAATCCTTTTCATGCTTGGAGGCTTAAACCTTGAATCCACCCACGATTCCCTGCAGTTCGACCGCCAACTGGCTGAGGTCCTGACTGGCCTTCGCCGACTCATGCGCGCCGGACGACGACTCTTTCGTGACCTTCGCCACGTTTTCAATATCGCTGGCAATCTGCTGCGTCCCCACCGACTGTTCTTCGGAGGCCACCGCAATTTGCCGGATCATATCAGCGCTATCCGAGACCATCCGCACGATCTGGGCGAGGGCTTCGCCGGTCTTATTGACCAGGTCCACACCCGCCGTGACTTTCTGCGTGCCCTGCTGCATCGAATCGACGGCTCCGCGCGTATCCTGTTGGATCTGGCGGATCATATCGCCGATTTCCTTCGTGGCTTTGGTCGTCCGTTCTGCGAGCTTCCGGACTTCATCGGCCACGACGGCGAATCCACGACCCTGTTCGCCGGCTCGTGCCGCTTCGATCGCGGCGTTCAAGGCCAGCAGGTTGGTCTGGTCGGCGATATCTTCGATCGTGCGGACGATTTCGCCGATTTGATCGGACGACTTGCCCAAATCGGAGATGATCGTCGCCGAGTTCGACACCGCCTCCGACAACTGTTGCATCCCGGAGATGGTGCTGGACACTACCGTACCGCCCTCTTGTGCGGTCTTGACCGTATCCTGCGCCAAGCTGGCGGCCTTGCCGGAATTCTGGGCTACCTGGCCGACCGTGGCGTTCATTTCTTCCACCGCGGCGGCCGTTTGTGACGCGCGGGACGTTAAGGTATCCGTGCCCTTGGAGATTTCCTCGGCAGTGGCGGACAACTCGACCGAGGCGGACGCGACTTTGTCCGTCACGTGAGCCACCTTCTTGATCATGTGCTGCAGCTTCTCAATGAACTCGTTGAAGTACCGGCCCATCTGTGCGATTTCGTCATGGCCGTCCGCCGGTACGCGCTTGGTGAGATCCCCTTCGCCCTTCGCGATGTCGCGCGAGATCTTGCACATAATGGACAACGGCAGAGTGATGGATTTTGCAACCGACACCCCCATGAATACTGCGACCGCAAGAAACATAACCGTCCATAAAATGCCTTGACGGAGGTAACTCTGAATGACATCCCCGATCTGCTCCTCCATGTGTTTCTGCCAGGGAATCCCGAGTGCGATGACCTGGTCTATGGCCGTCCTATGTTCAATATATTTCGGTCGCAAAGCAGTGATCGCCAGCTGACGCGCTTTATTCAGATCGCCGGCTACCACTGCAGGAATGAAGTCGCGGTCTCGTACGTCGAGAAAGGCTCGTCCCGCTTCATAAGCAGAAAACGTGAGTCTATGTTTCAGGTCTCCTTCGGGAAGCTCTTTTACCCAGAATGAGTGGCGGATCTCATATTCTTCGCGCAAGCGCTTACTCTTAAGGATCAGAGCGTCAAGGCTCGCCCGATCCGTTTCTACTAACATCTCGAGGGTGATTGCATAAGACTCTACAAGATACTCCGGAGGGGGAAGCACATCGGCCATCAAATCTTTCGCTTGCGCAATTTGCTTATAGAGCGGTCCGTTGACTTTGACCTCTTCGACAGCGACGTACAAACTGGTAAAAGCCGCCGCCAAGGCTAGAACAAATGGAGTGGCAAGGAAGAACAATTTCCACTTGATTGAGAGATGACTCAGCCACCCATTCATAGCTTTCCCCTCTGCGGCGACATTACAAACTTTTTGTCAACTTCAACGTATGGAATTCCTACAAGACTCAGAAGATCGTCAACGGGCTTCGCAAGCAGACGGCCCGCGGAGTAGTCTGCGGACCGTCTGGCGATGGCACCTGGTGGTTGCTTACAGCTTGAATCCACCCACGATTCCCTGCAGTTCGACCGCCAACTGGCTGAGGTCCTGACTGGCCTTCGCCGACTCATGCGCGCCGGACGACGACTCTTTCGTGACCTTCGCCACGTTTTCAATATCGCTGGCAATCTGCTGCGTCCCCACCGACTGTTCTTCGGAGGCCACCGCAATTTGCCGGATCATATCAGCGCTATCCGAGACCATCCGCACGATCTGGGCGAGGGCTTCGCCGGTCTTATTGACCAGGTCCACACCCGCCGTGACTTTCTGCGTGCCCTGCTGCATCGAATCGACGGCTCCGCGCGTATCCTGTTGGATCTGGCGGATCATATCGCCGATTTCCTTCGTGGCTTTGGTCGTCCGTTCTGCGAGCTTCCGGACTTCATCGGCCACGACGGCGAATCCACGACCCTGTTCGCCGGCTCGTGCCGCTTCGATCGCGGCGTTCAAGGCCAGCAGGTTGGTCTGGTCGGCGATATCTTCGATCGTGCGGACGATTTCGCCGATTTGATCGGACGACTTGCCCAAATCGGAGATGATCGTCGCCGAGTTCGACACCGCCTCCGACAACTGTTGCATCCCGGAGATGGTGCTGGACACTACCGTACCGCCCTCTTGTGCGGTCTTGACCGTATCCTGCGCCAAGCTGGCGGCCTTGCCGGAATTCTGGGCTACCTGGCCGACCGTGGCGTTCATTTCTTCCACCGCGGCGGCCGTTTGTGACGCGCGGGACGTCAAGGTGTCCGTGCCTTTGGAGATTTCTTCGGCAGTGGCGGACAACTCGACCGAGGCTGACGCGACCTTATCCGTCACGTGAGCCACCTTCTTGATCATGTGCTGCAACTTCTCGATGAACTCATTAAAGTACTGGCCCATCTGCGCGATTTCGTCATGACCGTCGGCCGGCACGCGCTTGGTGAGATCCCCTTCGCCCTTGGCGATGTCGCGGGAGATCTCGCTCATCTTGGCCATCGGCTGCAAGACAATGTTGCGCAGCAGCATATACATCACGACAAGAATGATCGCGACGATGGCGCCCATCAGGCCGCCAGTCTGCCACATGGAGCGATTCGAGAGCGCGATCGCCTCGGTCATCGGCATCGACATGCTCAGCATGCCCAGCACATCGCCCACCTGGTTGTTGGTATGGCAGCTCAAACAGGCCGTCGAGGTGGCTTTGTCCACGGTCGCGCGGCGGAACGTGGGCACACCGTTGATGTCGTCCCGGCGGGAATAGGATTCGGCTCCGGCCATGATGGCCCGGATGGCATCGTTTTCAAAATTATCTTTCGGGCTGTTGGACTGGTTCATCGGGTTCTGGCTGATCAGCCGAACGTTATAGAGTCCGGTACGACTCGCCTCTTCACCCATTTCTCGAACGGCCGTAGCAGGAAAGGGAATCGCGTCAGCCATGCTCGCGTGGTCTTTGACGACCTGAATTTCATTGCCGGCTTTTGACTTCTTGATCTTGGCGACGTAATTCTGTGTGATGTAGGCGCGGCTGATCATGATCTGCGTGCCGACGATGTTGGCGCGCGCCATCATCATCGTGTCCATCTTGCTTTCTTCCTGCTGATACAGGACCGCGAGCCCCAGCCCGATTACGATCAAAGCCACCAGCGAAATGGATAGAATGAACTTCGGCCCGATCGACATGTGCTTCATCATGCTCCCCATAACTCCTCCTACCTCCCAATACGTGAACGGTTGATTTGACGATTCTTCCTCACACCATATTCATGATCTCGCCGATGACCTTTGGAAGCGCCACCACTTTCTCGGCACATCCTGCCTCAACGACCGCTTTCGGCATGCCGTACACGACACTCGACGCTTCATCCTGCGCCACGGTTCGACCTCCTGCTGCTTTGATGGCTTTCATCCCCTCCAGTCCGTCATGTCCCATACCCGTTAAAATGACCCCGATGCTCCGTTCTCCGAACAATGCGGCCACGGATTGCAGCATGATGTCGACGGAGGGCGAATGGGGATGTTTTTCGTAATTGGGAGACAATTTGACCACCGAGGTCGTGATCGATTTCTTCACCACCCGAAACTGCATGCCCCCCGGCGCGACCAGCACGCGCCCCGCTTTCACCTCGTCGCCGTCGATCGCCTCCCGCACCTCCAAGGCGCACAGATTGTTCAATCGTTCGGCAAAGGGTTTGGTAAACGAACTCGGCATGTGCTGCACGATGACGATGCCGGCCGGACAATCGGCCGGGATGGTCGGGATAATCTCGAACAGGGCTTGCGGTCCACCGGTGGAGCATCCGATCGCAATCAGTTTGGTGCCGCGCGTCAGGGAGACGGATCGACTGCTCAAGGCCTTGGCCGGAGCCGCCGTGACTTTCGCCTGGCCCGAGAGGTTCAGTCTTTTCAGTTTGCCGCCGGCATATCGGGCGGCCAGCACTTTAGGGACCAGGATCTTTTGGATCTCTGCGATTTTTGACGCGACGCCGTCCAGTTGTTTGGGGATAAAATCCACCGCCCCCCACTCCAAGGCCTGCAAGGTTTCGTGAGCGCCTTCAACCGTCACGGAGCTCACCATAATGACCGGCACGGGATTCTTGGTCATGATCTGTTGCAATGCCTGGAGCCCGGTCATCCCCGGCATTTCCACATCCATCGTGACGACGTCGGGCTTTAGCTGCTGAACCTGTTGAACCGCTTCCTCGCCGTTCCGCGCCACCCCGACCACCTGGATCTGCTTGCCCTCTTCGAGCATGGAGGTGAGGCTTTTCCGCATAAACGCGGAATCGTCCACGACCAAGACGCGAACCGGGTTCGCGACGCTCTGCGGCTGTGAGAGTGGTAGTGCCATAGGGTGTTTACCGATACATCGGCCGACTGTACACAAAGCTTGAATCAGCGCTCACCTGACGGTTGTCTGCGGTCGAGGGTCAGGCCGCTTTCTTTGCGTGCAGGTTAGGATTCTGAATATAGAGCGCCAGTTTCTCGCCGAGCATTTTCGCGTCGAACTTCGTAATGTAATCCGTTGCGCCGACGGTCCGCCCTTTTTCCATGTTGCAGGCGCCGGTCAGGGACGAATGGAGCATGACCGGGAGGTGCGCCAGCCTCGGATCGGCGCGGATGTGTTTGGTCAAGGTAAATCCGTCCATCTCGGGCATTTCGATGTCGCTCAGAATGCACTGAATCTGATCCACCCGTTCTTTTCCTTCGGCTGTGGCCTGTTCCGCCAGTGCTTGCAGCTTAGACCAGGCTTCCCCGCCGGTGGTGGCGATCACATAGGACATGGAGAGGCGGTCCAAGGCTTTTCGAATCTGCATACGAGCCACGGATGAATCGTCGGCGAACAATACGCACTTCGACCTCAGCTCCGGTGCGATGGTCATGCCGGCGAACACATCGTCATCCGTGCGCGGGCATATATCGTTCAAGACCTTTTCCACATCCAGAATCAGGACCATCCGCCCGTCTTCCAGCATCGTGACCGCAGTTACGGCGCCTTTGTTGTTTTCACGGACAATCGCCGGAGGCGTCTTAATGGCAGACCAGGAAAAGCGAATAATGCGATCCACACCGGCGACCAGAAATCCTTGCAGGCTGCCGTTGTATTCCGAAACGATCAGGTAGGGGTTTCCTCCGGGAGCGCCAGTCCCCTGCCCCTCGGTTTCCATGCCCAGACCCAAGCTGCGCTTCAGCCCGACGACGGGAACCATGATGCCCCGGATATTCGCCATGCCGACAATGCGGCTATCGGCTTCCGGAATCTGGGTCAGCTCCGGCAGCTTCATCACCTCGCGTACCTTGAACACATTGATGCCGAAAATCTCGTTCGTCCCGAGCTTGAACAGCAGCAACTCCATCTGGTTCGCGCCGGCCAGCCTCGTCCTGGCATCGATTTCATTAATCAGTGTGGACATACTTCCTCCGATCTCGCGCGTCTCTGTTCAACGACTATTTCAGAATACCTATCTCTCGTTTCCAACCCCGGTATCGGTCTTTACGTCAGGCGGCGATGCCCGGGTTGTGCCACGCTTGGGCGTTTTGGACCAACTCCGAAGTATCCAGAATGAGCACCACCTTGCCTTCGCCGGTGATCGTTGCGCCCGACACGCCTTTGACGGTTTCGAGATAATCCCAGATCGACTTGATCACGACTTCCTCCTGGGATCGCAGTTCATCGACGACGACTCCGATGCGGCGGTCCCCCAAGGCCGCCACGACCACGTAGAACCGTTCCCGGTTGGAGTCCGTCGGAATATCGAATTCTTGCGCCAGGCGAATGAGCGGGAGCACCCGATCACGCAGGTGCAGCACCTCGCGCCCGTTGATCGTTTTGATCTCCGACCGCGAAATGCGCACAGCCTCGATGACGGTGCTCAAGGGGATGGCGAAGATCGAACGCTCGACTTCCACCATCAAGGCCTGAATGATCGCGATCGTCAGCGGCAGCTTGATGATGATCTGGCTGCCCTTGCCCGGCTCGGACTCTAGGTCCACGCTGCCGTTGATTTTCCGGATGTTCGTGCGCACCACGTCCATGCCCACGCCCCGGCCGGACACATCCGTCACTTTCTCGGCGGTGCTGAATCCCGGCAGGAAAATCAGATTGAGAATTTCACGATGTTCCATCGTCGCGAGTTCTGCCTCGCTGATGAGCCCTTTGGCCAGGGCCTTTTCTTTGATCTTTTCCACCTGGATCCCGCGGCCGTCGTCATTGATCCGAATGACGATGCTGTTGCCTTCCTGGCTGGCAGCGATGGTCAGCTGGCCTTCTCCCGCCTTCCCCTTCGCCTGGCGCTCGGCCGAAGTTTCGATCCCATGGTCGATCGCATTTCGTACCAGGTGCACCAGCGGGTCGCCGATCTCGTCGGCCACGGATTTATCCAGTTCCGTTTCCTCGCCACGCATCTCCAGATGCACTTGCTTGTTGAGCTTTTGCGACAGGTCCCGCACCATACGCGGCAACTTGGCGAAGACTTTCTTAATCGGCAGCATGCGGGTCTTCATCACCGCCAGCTGTAGATCGGTGGTCACCAGGTTGAGTTGCGCGAGAGTCTCGCTGAGTACGCGCACTTGCGGGTCGGACTCGTGCTGCTGTTCCAATTGCGTGCCGATCTTGATGAGACGGTTTCGTCCGAGGACCAGCTCTCCGACTAGATTCATCACACTGTCGAGACGTTTGGTTTCCACACGGATCGTCGCATCCTCTTCCACCGGCTTCGGCTGCTTGTCTTGCTTGTGCAAGGCCTGGTCGAGGGCGCGTTCGGTGATGGCTTTCGCCTGAAGCAGAATTTCTCCTAATGGTGTTTTGGGCTCCGGTTGATGCTGTTGCGCCGTCAGCGCATCGAACACCTGCTCTTTGGAGGCCACCCCGTCGTTCACCAGGATCTCGCCGAGCGTCTGAGGCTGTTCGACAGGAGCGGCCGGATCCGGAGCGGTCGACGCGACTTCGGCTTTTGGAGCGGCAGCGGCCTCCGGCGCCGCGGCGGTTGACGTGCCATTCAGAATATCGTCGAGTTTTCCGGCAATCGCGGCCGTGGGGACATGGCTGTCGGTGCCGGTTTCCCGGATATCGGCCATGATGGCCTTGATGACGTCGATGGTTTCGAGAATCACACTGATGATGGCCGGATTGACGGCCATTTCAGCCTGGCGTAGCTTGTTTAAAATATTCTCCCCGCGGTGGGCCACGTCGACGAGATGGTTGAAGCCGAGAAAGCCGGCCGATCCCTTCATGCTGTGCATCGCGCGGAAAATCTCATTGAGGAGATCGGTATTGTTGGGGTCTGACTCCAGCGTCACGAAGCGCTGATCCAGCACTTCCAACATCTCGTTGGATTCCGTCAGAAAGTCGGTCAGGATTTCCTGCATTTCATCGCTCATAACCCACCTCAGTTAAAACCGAATTGCTTCAGGATTTCGTCGGCTAAATCTTGATTCATGGACGTATTTTTGGTCGCTTCCAACTGCTTCAGCATTTCGCTGGCCTTGTCCTGCTCCTTCTTGGCCGCCTGCTTCTGATAGGGGCCGAACACCACAACGAGCTGCAGCAACTTGTGTTCGACTTCCCGGAGGATCGTGACGAGCTTGTTCACGCTTTGCGCCACCAGGTCCTGGAAGGACAAGGCCGTCATGATGTCGAGCAAGCGCTTATCGTCGGCGTTGACGGCATTGGCGATGGCCTGCATCTGCTGGAGGAGCGCCGGCGCCCCCTGCTGCTTCTGCAATGCGAGCGTCAGGTCCTTGATCATGCCGCTGAGTTTGAGGTGGTTGTCCTGAATGGCTTCCACTTCAAGCATGACGCGATGCGTCCCCTGCTCGGTCATGGTCTTGAGATTCGTGAGATGGGTTAACGCTTGCGGCAGCTGCTCGGTAGAGGTGCTGACCGGTGTGCTGAATTCGGACAGCGTCTTCATCGTGGTATCGATGAAGCGGGCCAGTTCTCCGAGTTCCTCATAGAGCTTAGTGTCGGGCGCTTTGTCTTCCTGCTCTAGTTCGTGCGTCGCTGGTTGCGACTGGGCTGCCGCGCGTGGTTGTATCATCATTCCCCCACCGGTTAAGAGCCGATTACTTGAAAATCTTGTTGATTTTTTCCTGCATCGTCTCTGCGGTGAACGGCTTGACGACGTAGTTGCTGACGCCGGCCTGAACGGCCTCCATGAGATTTTCCTTCTGGGCTTCGGCCGTGACCATCAGGACGGGAATTTTCTTCAACGCCTCATCGGCCCGAATGGCGCGCAGCATGTCGATGCCCATCATGACGGGCATGTTCCAGTCGGACACCACGAAGCCATAGGTATCGGCCTTCAATTTGGTCAACGCTTCCTGACCGTTTTCGGCTTCTTCCAGGTTGTTGAACCCCAGTTGTTTGAGAATGTTTTTAACGATCCTCCGCATGGTGGACATGTCGTCGACGACGAGAATCTTCATATTTGGATCAGCGGGCATGGGTCCTCCTTACTGTTTCTCATGAATGACTGAGCGGCCTGCATGAATGGTTTTAAAGAGCCCTGCCGTGTCGTGCAGGGTCTCGGAAAATCCGATCATCAAATAGCCCTTCGGGCGAAGGGCATCGCGCAAATCCGATACGATCTGCGCCTTGGCTTTATCGTCGAAATAGATGAGGCAGTTGCGGCAAAAAATGATATCGATGCCGCGGATCAACTTGAGGCGAGGGCGGTCGTAGAGATTCACATTCATGAACCGCACCATGTCCTTCACGGCAGGCAGAAGGGTCTGCTCTTCTTTCTTGCCGGTGAAATAGCGCGCCAGCATGGCCGGCGGCACTTTGCGCAACGAATGGGATGAATAGGTCGCCGCCCGCGCGGTGGTGAGAACATTTTCGCTGATGTCGGTCGCCAGGATGTCGATGGTCCAGCCGGTCAGCGGCGGATAGTCGCGCAGCAGCAGGGCAAGCGTATAGGGTTCGTCCCCGGTGGAGCAGGCGGCGCTCCAGATGCGGAGTTGTTTCGTCTGGGCGTTCGTTTTCATGACTTCCGGAATCATCACCTTCATAAAACTGTCGAGCTGGGCTTCGTCACGAAAGAAATAGGTTTCATTCGTGGTGATGACCGTGTAGAGCTCGGTGATTTCCCGATCCCGGTACGCATCGAAGCGCAAGAAGTTCAGATAGTTTTCGAACGTGAGACAACGGCAGGCTTTCAATCTGGGAAGCAGCCGGCTTTCGAGCAGGTACGTCTTGTTATCCTGAAAGTGAATGCCGGTCTTCTCATAAATGAGATCCCGGAGCTGCTTGAATGTGTCGGGCGCCAGCTTCGCAGCAGGCAGCTCCGCTTTTCTCACCGTGTTGGTCTCGGCCATCGCATACCTCGTTCGAACCGTTTCAGATGAGTCGGCTTGCCGGGCATCCCGCGAGGCCGCGCCGCTCACCTTCTGTGCATTCCCGCATCTCCGTCGCTTCAGCGAGAGATCAGTGATGCTGGGTCCGGCTGTGCATCCATTCGTGAATGTCGCGCCGGAGGAACCGCCAATGCTTTCCGATTTTCGAAGCCGGCAATTCTCCCAGGCGCGCGAGCTTGTACACCGTAGACTTTGGCACGCGCAGAAATCGCGCGACTTCCGCCACGGTGAGAATCTCGCCTTCCGAAGGCGATACACTGTTGAGGCTGACGTTGGTTGTGGGCGCAATAGCGTTGTTCATAACGGATATGGTATCGGTGGGCGCCATCTCAAACTTTAGTTGCCCGTTTGTGAACGATGGGGTTTAATAGGGTCGCAAGGTGCGGACGGCACGAAACGCTTCGAGGGCCGGAACAGAGCGCGCCGATTCCACCAGTCTGAGAGAGCACCGGATGGCCACGATCGTATCGATTGGATCAGGGAAAGGCGGCGTGGGCAAAAGCGTCATCGCCGCGAATCTGGCGATGTTATTGGCCAAACGAGGCCAACGTGTGGTGCTGGCCGATTTGGATGTGGGCGGCGCCGACGCGCATATCCTGTTCGGTCTCTTGAATCCTCCCCGCACGCTGACGGATTTTGTCGAACGGCGGGTGGAGCGGTTGGAAGAGGTGCTTCAGCCCATTTCGGCGCATCCTTTCCTGCAACTGCTGCCCGGCACCGGCGATACGCTGGCCACCGCCAACCTCCCCTATGCCAAGAAAAAGCGGTTGATTCGCCATTTCTCTCAGTTGCAGGCCGACATCATCATCGTCGATATCGGCGCGGGCACCAGTTACCATGCGCTGGATTTCTTCCTGATGGCCGATCACTATCTCACCGTGGCGACGCCGGATCCGACCTCAGTCCTGGACCTCTACCGGTTCATTAAATTAGCCGCCATCCGGCGAGTCTTGTCGGCCTTCCTCTCGCGGGACGCCGTCAGTGAGGCGCTCTCGGATCGCGATTTCGCCAGTATCGACGAGGTGATTCAGGCGGTCGGCGAGACGGATCCCAATGCCAGGGCCACCGCCACCCGGACCCTCCAAGGGTTCCAGCCGCACCTCATCGTCAATCGCGTCTCAGGCAAATCACGAGTGAATGTGCTGCAATTAAAGAAGTTGCTGAAGGAATATGTCGGAGGAGAGTTGACGATGCTGGGTGAGATTCCCGACGATCCCGCCATGACTCGCGCGGTGCGCAGCTATCTTCCGGTGGTGGAATTCGAGCCCACCGCCCCTGCTTCCGTGGCTCTCAACGGAGCGGCCGACGCGCTTCTGATGGAGCTTGCCAAACCTGCGCCGTCTCCCGCCGAATCCGTTTCCTCGCCTGAACGCGCGGCCTAGTCCGTCGCCCCCATGGCCTGACACCACGGTTCACATCGGCTGATGCGCGGCTTTTCTTGTCCGCAGCCGCTCGGCTTGAACCTGGAGGATGTGCCGGATAATCAACTCCTGTTCGTCCCCGCCCAGATCGACAAATTGGGTGGCTAGATGAAATCCTCCGGCGCCTGGTTCGCGCGGCGTCACGCGAATGATTTTTGCCGTGGTTTCGATCATGCTGAACGGCGGGAGAATCACCTTCAGCACCAGAAGGTCATCCACCTGGAATTGCCGCGGTGTGTCGAATCCCAACCCACCCGCACTGATGTCGACCTCGGTCAGTCGCGCAATGGCTACGCTGCCGGGGTGACTTTTCACGAGCGCCTTCAGAATCGTCTCCAGCATCCAATCGATTTTCGAGACCCAGGGCAGGAGCGGAGAACTTGCGAACGTCTCCCCGGCCCGAACCAATAAATCAACGGTCGGTTTCGAGACCGCAGTGGCAATCGTGTCTTCGGTCGCCGGCGTCAAATATTGGTTCATGGCTTCGATCGGTTCGTCGGCCCGCCGGTACTCGAGCAGCAGCCGATCATCGATACGGAGCCATTCGCGCCGTTCTTCACTCTTGATGGTGATGTGCGGTGGGTGAAGCGGTCGGTCAGGTACAGGAGTCATACCACACCTCTCACGTGGACGGGGGGAGCCAGGTCCGGCGGCCGCGCGAGCCTAGGCTTCTCGATGTATGGTTACACTGTCCGAGGCGAGTTGTCCGCTATTTTCGCGTAATCGGCGCAAGTGCCGTTTCACTTGGGCGGTTTCAGCCAGCAAACCGGAGAGTCCCGCTTGTGCGACCAGGATAGCCCGGCGAACTTCTTCGTCCATGCTCAGCAGTTGCCGGGCGAGTGCAGGGTCGGGGGTGCAAGAGGCCAGGCTGATCGCGCGCGCGCTGTAACAGGTGTCGACTTGATCCCAATCACCGGCCCGGGCGGCGGTCAGCGCTTGAAGGGTGAGTTGTTCAATGTCACGAAGATCGGGAAGGGAACCGGTTTTGGTGGGACTAGCCGCCGACATGGGCCACCGCTTCTTGCCTCGCCACGACCTGCCATCCTTCCCGGAGTGTCGTCAGGCAGCGAATCGGTCCGTCCAAATGTTTGCCGCTATGACGGAGATTGGCTTGGATGCACTGTTGAACCATGTAGTCATACAGGCGGTGCAGGGACACAGCGATCTCCCCGCCTCGCTCGAAATCCAACACACTGGACAACTCTCCGACAATGGCCATGCTGCGATCGAGGAATCGCGCCTTGTCCTTGTAGTTGTTGGTGAGAATGGCCTCCCGCGCGAGTTCCATGGACTGAATCGCCGAATCGTAGAGCAGCACGATCAGCTGCACCCGGTTGGCCGTCATCACGTGTGTCTGTTGGTAGGCGTTCGCTGCCGCAGCAATCATAGTGACCTTATCCGGTTATTGTAACGCCTGGAGAGCGCTGGTTTGTCCTTGGAGCTTCTGCAATAAGGCGTCCAATGACGCGAACTGCAGTCGCAACCGTTCTTCATAGGCCGACGCGATATCTTCCTTGCGGCCGATTTCGTTGGTGAGTCGACTGATCTGGCTGGTGATGGAGTTTTTCCGGATCGCGAAAGCGCCGCTATCGACGGCATCGAGAATATCGACGGCCTTGACGACACGATCCGCAACGCCGCCCGACCCCGATTGCGTGACAAACAGCGCTTTGGTGGCGTTGTAGTTGCTCGCCAAGGCCGTGTCCAATTTGGCATCTTCGATCGTGATGGTGCCGTCGCGCTCGGTTTTGAATCCGACCGACCCCAGGGTCTTGTAAGTGGACGATCCACCGACCTCCGCGGAAATCGCGGAGCGTACCTGACTCAAGACGTTTTTCGCCGTACTCTCGTTGAAAAAGATCCCGCCGGTCTTGGTCGAAATATCATAGACTGTTCGCTCGTTGACGAATTTGACGACATCGTTATACGCAGTCGCCAAGGCCTGGATATTGGTTTTGACACTGTCTGGATCGCGAGTGATATTGACCGTGACCGGTTCCGGACTCGGGGTGGTGACCGTCTTGGATTTCAGTGTGAGCGTGACATCAGGAATCGCATCGGTAATAACGTTGGATTCGCGATCGATGGAAATCGTGGTTTGATCGGGATCGCCGATGAGCACAACGGCGTTCTGCCCTGCTTGCAGCGTGCTGCTGCCGCCGGATCCGCTGGAATTCGTAAAATCCAGGCTGGTGGAATCGGCGACGACGGTGACGGTATTCGCTGCGCCGGATGCGGTGGCGGTAAGGGTCAATCGATAGGCCGGGGTCGTTTCCGTTCCGGTATTGATGACGGAGGCGGTGACACCGGCTCCCAAATCGTTAATGGCGGATCGAAGATCGTCGAGTGTGGCGCCATCGCTCAAGTTCACGGTTTGATTCGCCCCGGTTCCCACCTTAAAGGTAAACGTACCCGGGCCGCCGGAGACGACCGACGTCGTCGTGGAGGCCACTGCCTTGGCGGCGCTGTTCGCGATTTGATGGGCCTTGGCCAATTGAGACACCTGCACCGTATAGCTACCCGTGGCCGCGCCGGCACCGGCTTGCGCGGTCAGTTTGGTGTCATCGTTGACGGTGGTGGTGGTGCGATCAAAACTGGTCGGGAGGCGAAGGGCGTTGGCGGCGCTTTGAAGCGCCAGCAGCTTGTTACCGAGTGAACCGTAGTCGGTGAGTTTCGTCTGCAGGTCTTTTTTCTTCGCGTTCAACGCGTCGATCGGCAAGCGTTGGACTTTGGCCAGCTCGGAGACGACTTGACCAAAGTCCACGCCATTGCCTAACCCGCCGAAACTAATCGCCATGACATCCCTTTCATGCCGTTGCGAAGGGGGCTACACCTTATGGTGCAGCAGCAGCCCGGTAGGCGTTTCAAGCCTTTTCGCAAGGTCGATCACTTCCTGCTGCGGTATCTGGCGGATGATGGTGCCGGAGTCCCCGTCCATCACCTTGACGACTACCCGGTCCAGATCCGGATCTACGGTGAACTCCAGTCTGGAATCCGCTTTCTGAAACACTTCACGAACCCGCGACAAGGCCTGATCCAAGTCTTTGGCCTTGGCCTCGGGAGATGATTCCTGAGGTTCCGGCTCCTGCTTCTCGACCTTCTTTTCGGCCGAGTGTTGCGGCGCATGCTGCGCCGCTTGGATCGCGGCTGCGGGGAGGTCTTTATAGTTGGAAACATCGTGGACCATGATGCCCTCCTAGGATCAGTCCGTGGGTAGCCCTCCCTATGGAGAGCTACCCGCCGGCTGAAGCCTTATCCTCGCAGCAACGCTAACGCTTGCTGTGGCAGCGAATTGGCTTGTGCCAAGATCGCGATACCGGATTGGGTAAGGATCTGGTTCTTCGTGAACACAGATGTCTCCTGGGCAATGTCCGCATCGCGGATCCGCGATTCGGCTGCGGTGAAGTTCTCGGCCGTGACCGTCAGATTCTGGATCGCGACTTCGAACCGGCTCTGAATCGACCCGTAATTCGCGCGGGCGGTTGCCACCGCGCTGATTGCGCTGTCGATCTTGGCCAGCATCGATTGCGCGGCAGTCGCCGTCGAGACGCTGGCATCGGTCAACCCGACCGCCGCCACGTCAAGATCGTCCAATTTCACGCTCAACGAATTGCCCGATCCACTCTTGAAGCCGATGAAGACTTCAAAGGTGTTGGTGCTTCCGCTGAGAAGCGGCTGACCGTTATATTCCGTCGTGACCGAAATCCGGTCGATTTCCGACCGCAACGCAATGAATTCCTGGTCCAGGTAGGAACGCTCGGTGGTTCCCAACGTTCCGCTGGCCGACTGGGTCGCCAACTCACGCATTCGAGACAACAGGCTGCCGATGGTGGCCGCCGCGCCGTCCGCGACCTGCGTCAAGCTGATGCCGTCGCCGGCATTTCGATTGGCCTGATTGATACTACGAATCTGAGCACGCAACGTTTCAGACACGCCCAAACCGGCCGCGTCATCGGCCGCGCGGGTGATGCGCAAGCCGGACGACAACCGTTCAACTGAACGGCCCAATTGAGCCTGGTTGACCGCAAGGTTCCGCTGGGCTGCCAGTGACGCAACGTTGGTATTGACGACTAATGCCATGATGTACTTCCTCCTGAAGCTTCCGCACTACTCTCGGATCGCCAGCGTCCGTGCCGACGAGGTGGTAACCGGGTCTGGTGGAGACGTGGCCACATCCCCGCTGCGCCTGGTTACCTAGTTGCTGTGCCCCTTATCGGTAGGCTTTTGGGAAGACTTAAGCGGTTCAGGATGCGAAGGAATTGCGCGCAATGAGACGTAGCCGTGGCCCCTGTTCTCTATCGAACAGCAACGAACATTAAGCAGCCAGACCGGCGTCGCCGAGGCGGGGTAATAATTCGTATTCGAGCAAATCCGCGACACGGATTGCGTCGGCCGTGGTGCGCGCGCCCAACAATTCTTGGATCCATGGCACCAACGAGGCGGACGAGAGTCCCTCGACACCCTGGGTCTGCCCGGCATCCAACATTTCGGTATAGTCGGCCAGGCGTCCGAGCCACGCGTCGATGGTTCCGACCTGAGCGGTCCCGGATCGCAAGGGAGCCAGCAGCACCTGCCCATCGCTCTGCAGTTCTGCGGCAAATCGCTCGATAGCCCGTTTCGCGTCTTGGATGATGGTGTGCAGCGATTGAGAGACGGCCTGCAGCGCGCCCACATCCCGGACCAATTGATTGAGAAACGGCGGGGTGAGATCGCGATCGCTGATCCGATTCCCTCCGACGGTCAACGAGGTCACGATGCGGTGGCGGGCATGTGCCCTATCGCTCAAGGCCGCCAGTGCGTTCATCATCGACGTGTCATCCGGCAACTCCAACGACTCACCATCCAGAGTGATGTGCATGATCAAACTCCTTTGACAAACAGGTGTATCACGTACGTTTTCCATGGCCGCTATGCCGAACGCGCCATGGGAAGAGCCCGGGATCCGCCGCGGCGAACCGTTCCTCGCGCGTCGTGGAATGCGCGGAACCTGGCCGCCACCGCATGTACTCGCTTCTGCCAGCGCCGGTAGGTGGCAAGCCGGGATTGCGCCAGAGCCGTCAGTTCGCTGCCCTCATCATTGTGCGTATCCCGCACCATGGCTACCGCCAGAGAAGCGGTCGCCGGGCTTTGCATGCTGAGCGCAACAATCTTTTGCCGTTCCGCCGTTTCCTGCCGCTGTATCTGTTGCAAGGAGGTGACAGGCAACGGGCGTTTGGTCGTGAGACGGACGAGTTCTTCAGCCTTGGCGACAAGCGTCTTCGCCAGGGGCGTGAGGTGCTGCAACAAAGCCAGCGCGTCTGCCTGATCGGGCGACGGTTCGGGATGAGCAGGAACCTGGCTGGGACGGCCGCTGAACTCTTCGAACCAGAATCGCCGCCAGAAACGCCCGTACCACTCAACCAGAGGGTCTTCCCGCCCGGCAATCAGTTCCGTGCTCCCCAAGCCGTCCTCGTCGGCGCGAGAGCGATAGATTCTGGCGCCTGTGATCGATCGGGGGAAGGCGACTCCGGTGAGCACGTGCGCACACAAGGCCGCCATCTGGTCCGGGACGAGGCGGTCTTTGCAGGCATGGTGAAAACAGACTTGGTCGAATCCGCAGGGCGCGCATCCGAGATCGGGCTGCACCATCCAATGGCCCGGTCCATAGGGCCCGGTCTCCCGGAAATCCACATGGCCGACCGAGAGATCGACGACCGGAATGCCGACGCCGACTGCGAGGTGCATGGGGCCGGTATCGTTGGTCACGAGCAGCCGGCAGCACGACAGCAGGGCGGCGAGTTGCGGTAACGAGGTCTTCCCCACCGCATCGCAGAGCGGAGCAGTCCCTCCCGCCTGGCGGAATGAGGTTTGAGCGAGTTGAATGGCTTTGCGTTCTTCGGGGGTGCCGATAAACAGGTAGCCGACCGGTGCCTGCCGGCTGAGGGCCGCTAACGTCTGCCCGAACAATTCAGGGCGCCAGGCTTTCATGGGATCGCTGGCACCCACCTGCACTGCGACCCAGGAGATCGGCTGTGTACTGGAAGACGCGAGAAATCCCTGCGCCCACTGAGCGGTGTCGGCTGGAATGTTCAGCGAGAGCGGCGCAAACGGCCCCGTGCCGCTGCCACCCAGCGCATAGATATCGACCAGATTGAAATGGTTGAAGCGACGTTCATGATGCACATCCGTCAGATACGCCATCCAGGGATTATGAATGGTCACATCGCCGTCTTTCGGAGCGGCGATGCCGCGAATTTCTTTTGCGCCGACATATGAGGTCAGCAGTCCGCTTCGCCGATTGAAGGTCAGGTTGACGACACGGTCATACCGAGCCTCGACCAGTGGCGCGGCCCACCGCGTCATCTCCTGGTAAAGAGTCACCACATCCTTGGTCTGCGCCCGACTCTCATCAACCAGGCGATGAAAGTCGTATCCGACAATGTGCCGGAGGTGCGGCAGTAGTTTCGCAACCGGAGCAAACCGTTGGTCCACCACCAGATCGACTTCCGCTCCCGGCGATTCGTGTTGGAGGCGCTGAAGCAGCGTGCCCATTTGCACGAGATCGCCCATCCTTGTGATATTGATGAGAAGGACGCGTGTGCTCATAACAGGTCGCGTGTCTCGCTCCGGTATTCATCCAGCATCAGCACCATCAATTCTTCACGCTTGAGCGCAGCGGTGGGACCCTTGCTTCGAATCCTAGCCGCTAAGTCTTTGAGTTCGATACGTTGGCCGTTCGGGCACTCCTTCAGCAGCGCTTCCAGCGGACGATCATCGGCACAACGCTTCAGCAACGCCTCCTGCTGGCGCTCCCCTCGCAGGACGGAGCCGACGCGATCCGGCTGCGACAGCCCGATCTGTGCCAGCAGCTCGCGCATCCGGTGCACGTAGGTATGCTCACGCAAGACACGCGCGCGGGCGGCATCGGCCATGGCTTGGCGAGCCGGAGGATCATTCAGCCATCGTTCAATCAACCCCGGAACCTCGCTAAACTCTTTGAACGAGGCCATCTCCTGTTCGGTGAAGAACCTGGACAACTGTGAACGATGGTCCACGAGCTGGAAAGCCCCGCAGGCGGCCAGTTCAAACGTGCGCGGATTCACGAAGTCGGCGTCCGGATCCAAACCGGCTCCACTCGTAGAATGCAGGTTCAGATTGATCGCCGTGGCATTGAACACCTTCATACAAGTGGCCGTGTCGATGCGGGCTCCGTCCAGTTGCAGCACCGACCGGAGATCGTCCGCGCCGTCCCATTCGTTGCCCCAGAGCTTGAACGACCAGGGCCGTCGAAGCAGCGTCGGAAACAGCCGCCGGCGATTGGCATACCCTGCGCCGACGAACGACACGTCCGAGCCATACAGGCGGCGGTCGTCTTCCGACAAGGTCAAGGGACGATGCAGCTCCGGGTCCGCCGCCATCGGCAGGTAACTGACCTGCCGCGCGCCCGCTTGGCGGAATGCGTCCATGCAGGCCCCTTGCTGAAACACGAACCAGAACTCGTATCCCGGCGCCAGTTGCTGCCAATAGGTCAAATGCCGGTAGTTCTCCACGAACCACATTGCGGTGAGAAATTTCTTTTTTCGCAGGTGTTCGAGAACCTGCAAGGTCAGGGGGGCCTGCGCCATCGAGAGCACGAGGTCGGGAGGCGACTCCGCGAGCGTGGCCAGAGTCCACTGGCTCAGCACATCGGCCATCCGGCCCTGAACCAACTGCCGGTTGCGCGCGTCCTTGAGGCGGCCCATCACGTCATAACTCGCCGCATGCACGCTGTGATCGATCCACTGGACCTTGTGACCCAGTGTTTCCAAGGCTCGCTTCACGTATCCGGTGATCGGAAGCGAACCCCCGTAAATCGGTCCCACCAGCGCAATCGTCAATTGGCCGCCGGCCTGGCGGGAAATCCCCCGCCGCAATCCTTCTTCAAAGGCGCAATGGAACTCTGCGTCCGGCTGCGCAGCCGGCGCGTAGGTCAGGCACCGTATCGGGCGGCCTGCCTGGATCAATCGCTCGGCAATTTCGGACGGCGTTCCTGCCAGCCACAGCACCGATTCACTCCAGGACTCGAGGGCACGCGCTTCCAGTGCATCGTGAAACTCGTCGAGGCTGGAGATCAGCACGGCCAGAGAGACCTCAGGCGGTAATGTGTTTCGAAGCGCCTCGACATGGTAGAGCAGACCGACCCCGGCTACGACGACCGTTTCTCCCGGTTGGCAGGCCGTAGCGTGAGCGGCAGCCCAGGTCTGAGCTTCGCGGAGGGGATCGTATGCGCTATGAATCCAACGGCCCGCACGCCGCGCCGAAGGCACATGGTTCCGTGCCGGTTCGATCGTCAGCAGGCCGCCTGCCGCGGACTTGACCGCTGCCGCCAAGTCCCGATCGCGCGCCGCCAGGAGGTCGAGATTGTGATGAAGATGAGTCATGCCGCCATCGATTCGCAAAGGTCCGGAGCACAAGCCCGCCAGATGTCCGCACGCGAGTGTTCGATCGCCTCGCGGCCGGAGCCGTCGTCAAAAAAGACTCCCCATCCATCCATACGGCTCCTCCATAAGGTCCAATCCTGCGCGTTCCGGTGCCGACCGTGGCACATCACCTCGATGCTCTCCTTGATCGGCCAGCTGCCGGGCTGTGTCTGCGCTGCATGCTGAAAGGCCCAATGACCGTCGCCATAGGGACCGGTTTCGTGGATCCGCGCGCGTGAAAAATACCAACTCATCGCCCTGGACCCGACCAGCGTGCCCAGATGAAGCGGGCCGGTATCGGCACCGACGACCCAGTGACAGGTGTGCAGCACGTGCATCAACTGGGAGAGGGTCGTGCGCCCCGCCGCGTTCCAGACACGACCGTGGAGTAGCGCGGGAAGTGATTCCAGGATTGCCTGCGCGGTCTCGCGCTCCGTACCGCTCCCGATCAGGACGACGTGCCCGTCGTCCGTCTCGGTCAGGAATTCATCAATCCATTGGCCCCATACGGCGGGAGCGACACAACGATCCGCCTCCCCTGCACCGATGGCCAAGGCCACCCAGCGCCCCCGGCGTTCACCGATCTCGGCCAGGTCTCCCGGAAGATCGACGGCCGGCGGCACCAGCAGCGGCGCCTGCCCTCGCGGCCGCACGCCGCACATGCCGCACCAGACATCGGCGAGGTGCACGCGATTGGCCCCGCGTTCCTTGGCGACCTGCCGGAGATGCTGCGCCCAGGGATGAATCCGAGCCTCTCTGTGCTCGTGATCCTGTGCCGAGGAGAAACGGCCTGCAAACAGCTGTGTCATCAAGTGGCTTCGTACGTGTTGATTCAGCGGATAGACGCGTTCATAGGTGGTGTCACCCAGCGATGCGACATAGTTCTGCATCGCCTGCAGTGTGGCGGTCGGATTCTCCTGCCATCGATCGGCCCACAGGCGCCATTGATCTCCGTTCCAGGGAATCACGCGGCCGATCCGCCGATCTCCTTCCAGCACCGGCGTCAAGGGTGCCGCACAGAGGACATCCAAGGTTCGGCCCTGAGCGGTCTCCAACAACGCTTCAATGGCGGGAAGCGATTGCACCAGATCGCCCAATCGGGCCAGCTGAATCACCAGATCGCGGTGCTCCGCTGAAGGCTCATGCGGCATGGTTCTGTACCACCTGACCAAGCGGGTCAGCCAGCTGCTTCGCTAACTCGTCCAAGCCTTCGAAGGCCGGTGCCAGGACTTGCAAGCAGTCATATTCCCGCCGGGCCTCTACCCGGCGCCCTGCTCTCAACAACACGCCGGCCAAAGCAAATCGCATGGCCATATTGCCGGGGTTGCGCGCGACAAACGAAGACAGCTGCGATGCGAGGGCGTCCCAGCGTTGCAGCAGCGTGCCGCATTTGAGCAACCAGTGCATGCATTCTTCGTCGTCGGGGTGCTGCGCGCAGAGGGCAGTGATTTCCGACCAGGCGCTCTCCGGCCGGTTGTTGCCGATCGCGGCCATCACCAGGCCCATCGCCGCTTTTCGCTGATCGGCTCCTCCCCGTTTGGCCTCTTCAAAAGCCCGTTCTGCTTGCGCATAGGCCAGTCGTTGCATCGCGACGATCCCGCGCAGCAGCCATCCTTCTCCATGAGAAGGCTCTTCGTTGAGCAGCGCCGTCAGATGACGGTCGGCGTCGTCAAAGGCCCCTGTCTCCAACGCATGCTTGGCTAACCCGATCCTGGCATGGGGATCTTCCTCTATGGCCAATATGCGTTTCCAGAATGGAATGGCTAACTGTTGTTGCGCGATGCCGGTACAGAGCAACGTCCCCCAGCGCAAAATCCAGGCATCGGCCGGCCATTCGTCGACTCTTCCAAGATAGGCGGCGACGGACTCAATGTCCTGGCGCAACCCTGCCCGCTGGAGATCCGCCAGCATGGCGCGCTGAGTCTTGGTGTGCGCATCGGCGATCACTTCCAGCCGGTAACCCAGCATGTCGTTTTCGATGTAGGTGTGGAGCGCATACCCGTCTTCAAAATGCAGGAGGTCTTCGTCTGCCAACCACCAGCAGGCTCCCCAGCGCTCGTGCAGCCGGCGGCTATTATCCTGCTCATGGGTTTTTCGCCCCGGCGTTTTGCTTTCCAGGTGATACAGGACGCTCTTGGGCTGATAGACGATTTTCCACTGCAGTTTTTTGATCTTCAGACACAGGTCGACGTCTTCGAACCCGTTGCGATACCCTTCATCGAATCCCTCCACCTGCTGGAAGACCGTACGCCGGACCAGCATGCAGGCCGCCGTGACACATTGCAGCTCCCGCCGGCGGGACACGGCGGCCGCTTGGGCATTCCCGCCGCGGTAGATATGGTACGGGAGGAACCACTCTCGCGAGAATGCGACACCGGCATGTTGGATCGTGCCGTCTTCGAACAGCAGCTTGCTGCCTACGACCGCCACGTCCGCATGGGCGCGGACCTCATCGACGAGGGCCGAGAGCCAGCCTTTGAGCGGCACCGTGTCATTATTGAGGAAGACGAGAAATTCCCCGCGTGCCGCGCGCGCGCCTTGGTTGCAGGCCTTCGAAAATCCGAGGTTCTGCTCGTTGCGAATGACCTGCACATCGCCGCCCAGACTTTGCAGGAAGGTCTCCACGCCATCCGTCGACCCGTTGTCCACCACGACGACTTCGTAGCTTACTCCGTCGGTCACCTCGGCCAAAGCCTGCAGACATTGCCGGGTCAGGGCATCGTTGTTCCACACGGGGATGATGATCGAACAGTCGTAGGTCGTCTGTGGCCGGCGTCCTTTCAAATCTGCGAAATGGTCTCGCCGTGCCTGCAACAATTCCGGGTGCGCCGCCACAGGGGAAAAGTATTTGCGATAGATGATATCGGTGGTCCGGCAAAAGGCCTCGTGGTCGTGGCTGCTCATCGACGTTCCGTCGTTCCTCCATGTGAACTCGGCGGTGGTGCGCCGGAGATGGGCGAAGGGATACACGCTGCCCAGCCGGATCCAGAGATCCCAGTCTTCATGCACGAACAGGCTTTCATCGAACCGGCCCACGTCATCCAGGCAAGACCGCCGATGCATCAGGCACAACACGGGGATGTAGTTCTTCACCAGGAGCCGGCCATAGTCGAAGTCGTAGGAATAAGGTTGATCGCGGCCGACCTCGTGCCGGGTCCCTTCGCTGCCTTCTTCCTTGACCCTCCAGGCATCGGTATAGGCGACCTGATGGGTTCCGCGTTCCAAGAACTCGACCAGCGTGCCGAGGTGTTCAGGCAGGAGGCGGTCATCGTCGTCCAGATAGGCGACATACGTGCCTTGCGCCAGGCGAAGGCCGGTATTCCGGGATGCGGCCAAGCCGCGATTGCGGTCGTGATTCACCAGCGTGATTCTGCCTGCCTGATTCATCTCGGCAACCACGGAGTCGACCGGAACGGTGCCGTCATTCACCACGATCACTTCGAAATCCTGATACCGCTGGCGATTGAGGCTGTCCAAGGCCACACGCAAGAGCGCCGGGCGATTATAGGTCGGCACGATCACCGACACCTTGGGTGTGCGCGTGAACGGCACGACGTGCCGGCCTTCGGCTTGTGCGCGCCTGCAGGCCCACACTTGATAGATCGGCATCAACCGCAGGGTGCGAGTATCATGGGCTGTTGCGGCGGGAAAGTATCGCAGCGACGGCACTTCGATGGGAATCCGCTCCAGGCCAAGATGCTGGAATCCGCCATTGGAGAGAAGCTCGCCCAATTGCGCTTCCGTCACCCAATCCTCGACCGGTTGGTTTGGTGGCGCAATGCGGCGCCAGTCTTCCCACACTTCACCCCGCGGCGTGGTCAGGATGAGATAGCCGTCTGGAGCAATCAGACGGGCCAACTGATTCACGAACCCCGGTTTCTGCGCATGGGGCACATGTTCGATGACTTCCGAACAGAGCACGACATCGAACGGCCTGAAGTCCGGCCGTGCCAACACCGACTCGAGCGTGCCGGCTTCGAAGCGAATGTGCGGAAACATCCGGCGTGCATGCTCCACCACCCCGGCCACCGGCTCGATGCCCTCACAGGTTCCATATGCGCCGGCCAGATTCGTCAGCCAGCCGCGGCCGCACCCGACATCCAGAATACGCAAGGTGCGATGGGGGTCTTCCCGGTTGGTCTGGCGGAGCACAAATTCGAGAAACGAGGCGATCTTCGACCAGCGCGCCGCTTCGTCTTGGTTAGGCTCCGGGGCCGACCATGCCGGTTGATTCACGAAGAGATTGACATAGAACGCGTTTTGATCCATGGCCGCCTTGGATGAAGGGTGAGGTGCAGTCTCCATGGCCTGTTTCGAGGAAGACAGCGCAGCAGTAGCCGGCCGAATGTCGCGCTCTTGGGTGTCCGGGGGCTGAGAGGTGCCGGTGAGGCCGTAATCCGGCTGCCGGCCGCTGGTGATCCAATCCAAGGTGTCCCGTAATCGCCGCTCGGCGGTGTGATAGCGGCGAACTTTGTCCTGTGCTCGGTGCGCCAGCGACTGGGAGAAGGTGTGATCGTGCAGCACCCGGTCGATCTGTTGCGCCAGAGCTTCCGGCTGGTCTTGAGGAAACAGGAGGATCTCGCGTTCCGGCTCAAACAGAGCGAGATTCTTGGGATGCCCGGGAATGTGCCAGGAGATGACGGGACGGCCGGCAGCCATGGCCTCTATGACACGACCGCCGTAAAATTTCGCCAAGCTGGGCAAATTGACGATCGCCGCCCATTGCGGCAGTTGCGACATCCATTCCGTGAACTCCGCCAATCTGATCGTCTGCAGCGATTGTGCATACTCCTTGATCGCCGCCTCCGAGACCCTGTGACCTTCGGCCAGGTATTGCGCCGCCACCTGCTGCAATTGATCGAAGAGCAATTGGTTTCTGGTCGGCGGCTGGTTGCCCTTGGCACAGTGCAGTCGGCCGGCGAGTGAAGGATGCTCGACCCAGTGCTGGCGCCGCCCATATGGTGTGCCATGGAAGACCGCCTGGATCTTAGACGGCGGTTGGGGAGGCCTGGTGATGAAGCGTTCTGGGATCATCGGCGGCCACCAGAGCGCGTTGATGCCACGCGCTGCAAGGTCCGCCGCATCCTGCTCATCCGGAGCGAGGACGTGGGTGAGAAAGGGCAATTGCGCATCCAATTGCGCAGGGCGCGACTTTAGCTGGGGAGCCCAGACATAGTCCTCGGCATCGTACTGGAGCGATTCCATGAGGACGCCGACCCTGACCGGCGCAAGCCCGGCGACCCATTCCATGATGCGTGCATCCAAGGGAGTATGAATCAACCAGAGCCACACCTGATCGAACCGTTGCCCGGCCAGCGCCTGCTTCGCATGGAAGACCCATGAGGCCGGAGAGGAACAGGGATGTTCCGCAATAGCCGGGACGGTGACGCACTCCATCCCGTTCGCGATCAACCCTTCTTGTACCCCGAATGCGGCGCTATACGTCCATGGCCGTGCGGTGGCCCAAGTCTGGAAATCCAACTGGATCATCAAGACGCGCGGCTTCCCGGTCGTGAGAGTCTGCCGGTGGTCAGAGAAATGCTGTGACATAACGTTCCCTTTATGGCTGTGATTGCCCATCCCGGCGCACCACATCGGGGTATTCGGGATTCATCCACCCCTCGGCCGGTTCGATCACCATGTTGGCGCGGAATTCTTCGCGGGGCAGGTACGGATACATATCTTCAATCGGTGTCTTCCAACCGAAAATCCTCGGCTCGTAGGTGTGGAACTCGTGCATATCCACATCGCAGACGACCGGGCCGTCGAATGCCAGGACCTCGTCGATCTTGGCGTCCATCTCCGTATGGTTCGCGATGGCGACGGTCTTGATGCCGTAGGCTTGGACCAGCTTGAGAAAATCCGGCGGATGGTAGCCTTTCGGCCCACAGGCTTCGGCGCGGCCTTGAAAATTCGTCTCTTGATAGGCCTTGGTGATGCCGTAGATGTGATTGTTCAGAATGAACGTTTTGACTTTCACGCCGTAGTTCACGAAGGTCTGCAGTTCCTGGGGATTCATGTTGAAGCCACCGTCGCCGATGGTGCAGACCACCTGCCGCGCAGGATCGGCAAACCAGGCGCCCATCGCGCCGGCGAAGGAGAACCCCATGGGAGAATTGCCGTTGTTGGTCAGATTGCGCTGGCCGTATTTCGTCTCGAAGGCATGGTTGCTGACGACGATGTTTCCGCCGCAGTCGCCGACGAGAATATCCGTGGCGCCCATTTTCTCGGACAAGCGCCGCATGAACGCGTAGGGATGCACGCGCTCGCGTTGCGCGAAGAACTCCGGACGCACCGGGTCATACCGCCGCTTCCATTCCATGACCCTGCCCGTCCACGCCGAGAAATCCGGCAATGGTCTGCTGCGGCGATCGAGGGCGATCAACAGGCGTTGTGCAAACACCTTCGCGTCACAGAGGATGTTCACATCGAACGGCACCTGTTGGAACTTCCGCTGCACCATGGCCGGATCGATTTCGACGAGATACTTCTTGGCCTCCCGGGCGAAACTCTGGACGTTGCCGCCGGTGATGCGCCCGGAAATGCGACTGCCGATAGACAAGAGCAGATCGCTGTTCTGAATGCCGAAGTTGCGACCGGCCCCGCCGTAGGTCCCCACCCGTCCGCCATAGTTTTCATAGTCGGAGCTGATCACATCCAGCGCATTCCAGGTTGGAAAACAAGGGACATTCAATCGGCGTCCCAGGGCGCGTACATCGTCCTGGGCATTGGCCAGGCGTACGCCCCCTCCGACCAGGATCACCGGGCGTTCCGCCTGTTGGAGGTCACTGATCAAACGGGCAATCTGCTGGTCCACCACCGTGAGGTCGAAGCTCAGGGCCGCCGGCGGTTCAAATCCCATCAACTGTTTGGCGTCCACCAGGGCTTTTTGCACGTTCAGCGGAATATCCAACAACACGGGGCCTGGCCGACCCTCCTGGCACATCCAGAGAGCCTTTTCGAGTTCGAAACGAACATCATCGGGATTGACGATCATCTTGGCGTATTTCGTAACCGGGGCCGCCATCGCCACGATGTCCGTCTCCTGAAACCCGATCTGGCGAATCGAAGGATCGGGGCGCAAGAAGCGCGAATTGATCTGACCGGTGAGAAAGACACAAGGTATGGAGTCGTAGAAGCAGTTGCCCATCGAGGTCAGCAAATTCATCCCGCCCGGCCCGCTGGTCGCGATCGCGACACCGGGGATGCCCTTGACCTTGGCATACCCTTCCGCGGCGAATCCGCCGGCCTGCTCATGCATGACCGCCACATATTCCGTCGCGGCGGTTCTGGTGAAGGCATCGATCAGATCGCCGTTGGCGGCGCCGTAGACGACGAACATCTTGTCGATGCCGCGCTCCGCCAAGGTGTTGATGATGTAGTCGGCAACCTTGATCATGGATGCTCCTTTCCCTGCGTGCATGCTAGGCCGCTCGCCCGGCAGCCTGATCATGATGTCGGCGGCGCACCTGATGCCGGCACATCTCCGCCACATGAGCGACGACGCGCGGACCGAACGCGCGTTGCAACAGGTGTGCGTACTCTGAGTGACCGAAGTACTCGAGGAAGGCGCGATCGCGAAAATCGAGGACCTGGGTAGCGGTCAGACTGTCGGTCGGCAGAGGGAGACAGTCGTAGGCATGTTGCGAATAGCCGATCCAACCTGGGCCTCCTTGATCGTCCGGCAATGCCCACTGCTTCTGCTTGGCCAGGCTGTACAGCGCTGATCCGGGATAGGCCATCGCACAGTAGAAATTGGCCCATTCGGTGTTGAGGGTACGGGCCAAATCCAAGGTCGCGCGCATGCTCTCCATCGTGTCGTCCGGGAGGCCGAAAATATAGTTGGCGGCCACATGGATCCCGTGGGCGCGGATGCGCGCCACCGTGGCGACGATCTCGCGTTCACCGAACCGGCCCTTTTCGACGCCGTCGCGGACATGCTGGCTGCCTGATTCGATGCCGAGCCCGAGCCAGGTAAAGCCGGCGCGGGCCAGTTTCTCCAGGACTTCATCCGGCACCGTGTCGACGCGCGCGTAGGCCCAGATGTTCAAGCGATAGCCCCGTTCGATGATGCGGTCGCAAATGCCGACCACATGCCGCCGGTTCAAGACGAACATCTCGTCCGGAATTTTGATGTTCGAGACCCCGTAGTCTCGCACCAGGCGGTCGATTTGGCCGATGACGTTGTCGGGGCTCCAGACGCGCAACATCGGCGTGCCGAACGGCGCGTTGATGCAGCAAAAGGAGCAGATAAACGGGCATCCCAGGCTGGTCTGCAGCGAGGCGTAGGGAGTTCTCGCCTCCGGGTTTCCGAAACAATGCCAGTTGTGCGCGCGATACCGGCTCATATCGAGCAGATCCCAGGCTTGGCCAGGCAGGTCCCGATCGAGATTCGTCAACAGCGGCGCCGGCGCATTGCCGACCGGATTGCCATCCTCCATGTGCCACAACCCCGGCACCTCGCGCAGCGAATGTTGCGGTGCTCGCAGGGCGACCAGCAGGCTGTGAATGGTGGCCGGCCCCTCTCCCTGACAGACATAGGTATAGGGCTCCTCCAGGAGCGTGCGTTTCGGCAAGGCCGAGGAATGAGTGCCCATCACGAGCGTCGGGATGTCGGCGATGGTATTGAGAATCTCGCAGACCTTCCGGCCGGCGGGCATGCATTGCGTAGAGGCGGATGGTTGTTGCCCGTAAATGACAAAGACGGCCAGCCGCGGTGCGATGGCGGCGATCTGCTCTGCGGTCTGTTGGTGAGTAAGACCCTGAGCCTCCGCGTCAAGGATTTCCACGGAGCAACTCTGTTGCCGAAGATAGGTGGCGATCAATCCCGACCACACCGGCGGCTCAATGGCGGCGAAGTCGCGGCTCAGTTCCTGGTAGACCTGGAGGCGGCTGGGCGGCGTCACCAGTAAGACGTCAAGCGGCTTGGACACGGCACCCTCCCAGTTTCTGCGCAAAGGCAATCGTGCGCGACACGCCTTCCAGGACATCGGCTTCGTCCCCGCATAGGGCCAGTCTGATATGTGTGGCGAAGGTATCGCCGAAGCAGCGTCCTGGAGTGACCGCCGTCTGTGCCTCCTCCAGCAGCCGCCGGCAAAATGCCATTTCGTCGAGGCCGGTCTCCGTGATATCCACAAACAGATAAAAGCCGGATTCCGGCTTGTGACAGCGGAGGATTCCAGAGCGGGCGATGCGATCGTAGCAGGTGCCGATAAGGCGGCGGCTGCGAGCGCGCACCTCGCCGGCGTAGTCATCCAACACGGACAGTCCCGCAAGACACCCGGCCTGCGTAAAGCCGGGCAGGCACGAATAGAGCGTGGAATTGGACAGGGCCAGTTTGGCCACGACGGCCTCATGCGCCAGCGCATACCCGGTACGGAAGCCCGGAACAGACAGCACCTTGGAAAAGGACGACATCACCACCAGGTGGCCCGCCTGCGGGGCGGCCAGGCTCACGCAGGTGCGGTCGAAGGCCAGATCGGCATAGGTTTCATCGCTGAGCAGCCAGATCCCTTCGTCGGCGCAACGTGCCACGAGTTCATGAAGGATCTCCGCCTCATAGACGGCGCCGGTGGGGTTATTGGCATTGTTGATGATGATCGCGCGCGGTTTGGCCGACATCGCCGACTCGATCGCCGTCCGTGACAGGTGGAAGCCGTCGCGCGCCGGGAGCGGGACGGGCACGACCTCCACATCGAGGTGCGCGGCTGCCGCCCAATAGGAGGGGAAGGCCGGCGTGAAGAGCACGACCCGGTCCCCGGGATTGCATGTGATATCCAGAAACTGGTGAATGAGCAGATTGGCCGGGCTGATGACCACCTGTGAGGCGTTGATGGCACGGCCGGTACGGGAGGCGTAGCGCTCGGCCAACGCCACGCGCAATTCCGGAAGGCCGGCCATGGGCACATAGCCCACCTGCCTGGCCTGGAGTTCCCTGATGGTTGCGTCAAGCATCGAGGCCGGAGGCGCGGTACGCGGGTTCCCCAGTTCCAGGTGATACACACGCTGCCCCTGGCGCTCCAGGGCTTGCGCGCGATCCATGACGCGGAACATTTCCTGCCCGATCAAGCGCTCGCCCCGGGAGGAGAAGCCCGGCCGGCCCGAGGTCTGCGGCGCCGGAGTTCGCTGTTGCGTCATCGTGACATCGATCCTTGTCTGTGGTGAAGCGGCGCCGCCGGGAAATAGGCCGCATCGTCTTTCCAGGTCTCACGGAAGTGCGCCAGACGTTCGGGAGTGCCGATGTCGTGCAGCGGGCTGGCGGTGACGAATCCATACAACTGGTGCGCGACGAGATGCGGGAGCAGTTCTCGCTCCAGGGACCAGGCAGGGGTTTCCGGAAACAGCGTGGTGACGGAGCGATCGAACAGGTAGATCCCGGCATTGTGGTATTTCGTCGTGCGCCTCCCGGGCTTTTCAACCATCGACAGCACGCGATCGCCCTCGCCTAACGCCACTGCGCCGGTGTCCTCGCGTGTCTCCGTCTGGGTCACGGTCATGGTGGCGCCGGCACGTTTGCGCGTATGGAACCGCAGGAGGCGCTCAGGATCGATCTCGCAGAATGAATCGCCATTGAGCACCAGAAACGGATTGCTGCGGACCAGGGGCATGGCGTGGGCCAACGCCCCGCCTGTGCCGAGGGGCACCGGATCGCGCACGAACAAGGCCTCGTAGGCCCCGCGATGGCGCAGGAACCAGTCTTCGATCATGTCGCCGAAATGGCCCGTGCTGAAAATGAACCGGCGCGCGCCATGTCGCAGGAAATGTTCGACCAGCAACGACACGAAGGGCCGCCCGTGAATTTCGGCCATCGGTTTCGGGCGGTCCGAAACGACGGATTGCAGGCGGGTGCCGAATCCCCCGCACAGGATGATCACATCGCAATCTGTCATGTGGCGCGTGATCATGCCGCCTTTCCGATCAGCGCCGCCTTCAGCCGGGCCGCGGTCTGAGCGGAGCTCTGCGCCCACACGTCATCCAGCATCAGCTGATCCTCTTGGTAAAACACGATGTGCGTGCCCAAGCCCTCGAACTTGAACGGCACTTGGAGCAAACCCGGGAGCGCCAGGCGAATTCGCTCATGATCCTCCGGCCTGGCGAAGAGCAGCATGAAGCCGCCGCCGCCGGCGCCGAGCAGTTTTCCTCCGAGCGCGCCCGCCTCCCTGGCTGCCGCGTAAATCGCATCGATGGCCGGCGTGGTGATGCGCGAGGTCAGGCGCCGTTTGAGCATCCAGGCTTCATGCAGCAGGGCGCCGAAGTCGGCCAGGTCGCGTTCACCGGTCAGGATCGCCATCCCCTCCTCGACCATCTGCAACAGGGTCGCGAGTTCCCGTTGCCGGTGTTTGGTGCGATCAATCTGCTCGCGGGCCACTTCGGACGCAATGCGTGAGAAGCCTGTGAAATAGAGTTGCAGGTGACTCTGGAACGACGCCAGACGATCCGGGCGCATGATGATCGGGGTGTAGCCGATGTCTCCGTTGGGGAAGAACGTGGCTTTGCACAGGCCGCCGTGGGCGGCGAGGACTTGATCCTGACAGCCCACGGCCTCACCGAGCACGTCCTGCTCGACATGAATCGCGGCCTGGGCCAACTGCGCTTTGCTCGGCATGACGTGCTGCAGCGCGTACAAGGTGTGCAACAATCCCACGGTAAAGGAGGAGCTGGACCCCAAGCCCGTTCGCGCGGGCAGATCTCCGTCGTGGTGAATTTCCAGACCTTCGTCGATATTGAGGTATTTCAGCACGCCACGAACGGCCGGGTGCTCGATCTCCTCGTTGTGTTTCACCAGCTCGATACGCGAATAGGCGATGCGGGTGCGATGTTCGAAGAAGGGCGGTAATTGCCGGCAGCTGATGTAGCAATACTTGTCGATGGTGGTGGCCAACACCGCTCCGCCATGTTCACGGAACCAGACGGGATAGTCGGTGCCGCCGCCGAAGAAGGAGATTCGAAACGGCGTTCTGCTGATGATCATCGTCGCCTCCCCTCTCCCTCTATGCCGGCATTACACATTGGCGTACTGTCCTGCTTTCACGATCGTGTAGCACTTGATCAGCTCGCGGATGCCTCGCTCCAGCGACCATTCCGGCTTGAACCCGGCGTCCAGCAGACGCTGGTTCGAGACGATGTAATCGCGTTTGTCGGGGTCCTCGCCGATCGGCGCTTCGAACGCCACGAACTGCGGCAGCATCCGCTGGATCTCGCGGCAGAGTTCGAGTTTCGACAGGTTGGCGTCGTCCAGCCCCACGTTGTAGGGCCGGTCTTTCATGTCTTCAAAATGATCGATGGCGTGCAGGAAGGTCCGCACGACATCCCGGATATGGATGTAGTTCCGCTTGCAGTGCCCTTCAAAGACCACGACGGCTCGATCATGCACCGCGCGCCAGACGAAATCGTTGACCAGCAGATCCATGCGCATTCTGGGCGACACCCCGAACACCGTCGCCAGCCGCAGGGTAATGGCGTTGCCTCGATCCAAGACGACGCGTTCGGCTTTGACCTTGGTCTCGCCGTACAGACTGATGGGACGAAGCGGCGAGTCTTCGGTGCAGGGCACACCAGGTTGGCCGATGCCATACCCGCTGTTGGTGACCGGAAAAATCATCCGCTGGCGCGGCGACGACAATTTGCAGAGGAGCTGGACGGCTTCGAAATTCACCGTATAGGCTCCGACGCGATCCCGATCGCAGAGCGGCGCCCCCACCAAGGCGGCAAGGGGAATGATGATATCCGCCTTGCGCAGCAGGTCTGTCAGCAGCCGTTCATCCCGGCAGTCTCCGCGCACGACCTGAAACTGTTCTTCGGCGCAGCAATCCATCAGGCTGTTTTGCCGGTAGAGGAAGTTGTCGAGGACCGTCACCGCGTATCCACGGTCAAGCAAGTGCCTCGTCAAGACGGATCCGAGGTATCCGGCGCCTCCGGTGATAAGGACCTGTGTTGAACTTTTCGCCATGGTCAAACGAGCTCCTTCCGGATGAGCCGGGCGTACCGTCCGACTCCCCTCTTCATGCGGACTCCAGGACGATGCGGGAGATATGCAGGACATCCTGCTCGGTCATCGAGGCGTGGTTCGGGAGAAAAAAGCCGCAATGATGGACACGGTCCGCGACGGGGAAACTGGCCTTCCCGTAGCGATTCACCCAAAAAGGATGCAGGCCGAGATTCCCGGCTGAAAAAATTCTCGTTTCCACTCCTTCGGCCACCAAGGCCCGGACGATGCGTTTGCGCTGCTCGGAGTCGTCGGCCAGCAGCCCGAAGGAAATGCTCGCAACCTTGCTGTTCTGAGGAGGCCGTTGCGTATAAAACCGTTTGCCCAGTTGCTGGAGGTAGCGATCATGATTGGCCTGGCGCCGGGCGGTCATCCAATCCAGCTTGCGCAATTGCTCGAGGCCGATGAATGCGTTGAGATCGGTCGAGCGCAGGTTGAATCCCGGCTCATAGAACACGAATGGCGAATGAAAGTCGTCCACCTGATAGTGCTCGATCAGTTCCCGGTGCCGCGCCTGGTCCAGATCCTTGCTCCACCCGTGGCTGCGCAACATGAGGAGGAGATCGGCGAGTTGCTTGTCGGCGGACGACACCATGCCGCCTTCGATCGTGGACATCTGGTGGCCGAAGTAAAAAGAAAAGCTGGCCATGTCGCCGAAGCCGCCGACCTTCCGGCCTTCGTATTCGGCGCCGATGGCGGCGCAGGCATCTTCCAGGAGATAAAACCCGTAGCGATCCTTCAACGTCTGCAACTCGCGCATGCGATGCGGCACGCCCAGCACTTGAACCAGGAGCACCGTCTGCGCGCCGTGACGTTTCAGGAGATCTTCGAGATGATTCAGGTCGAGGCCGAAGGTGTCGGGATCCGCCTCGCACATGAATGGAGTAAACCCGAACTGGATGGCGGGCGCGATGGACGTCACCCATCCGACACTCGGGACGATCACGTTCGTGTTGCGCAATCGGCCAGATCGCAGCAGGGCGTAGTACATGAGGAGATTGGCCGACGAGCCTGAGTTGCAATGCACCGAATAGGGTCGTCCCAGCCACTGCGACCAGCGCTGTTCGAAGTCGACGGTGACCGCCCCTTTGGTGAGCCGGGGGTACGTTCGCAGCCAGTCGATCAAATGATCGATGTCCTGGCGGTCGATCGTATCTTGCGCGAGGCACCATCGCGGGTTGAGCTTGGCACTCTGTGCGTGAAGCGTCATGATTGTCGTCCTCTGCCAAAAAGGTGGTCCCTGCCCGTCACCGGACCGGACCGGGCATCAGAAGACCAATCAAGATGTATGCCACTCAGGATTCGAGGAAGAAGAACTGAAACTGCGGGTTTTCTTCGCCGTGGGACTCGTGGATGGCTGGTGACCGGGCAAAAAATTCCCAGTCATCGGCAACCGCTGCAGTCTAGGCGGACTCGAAGGAATGTTTCTGAAGTACGAATGCTTCCAGGGCCTTTTTTACCGAGCCTCCCCATCCCCGGTACTCGATGGTTTCTTTTCCGTCGAACTGGAACTCCAACCCGAGATGCGTTCCGTCTGCCTGCATTGACACGTTTCGGACGACCCCTGTCAGATTGTTGACGTGACCCGTGCCCACGATTTCGAATTCCGCGCGCAAGACCATGCCGGGAACAAAGTCCTGCACCGGCCGCCGCAAGAGCACTGCGCATCCGGAGGCGCTCAGGTCCCGTAACAATCCGCCGATGCGCGGCTGATCGCCGGATGGTTGCTGGCGCCGGTGCTGCTCCACCTGCAACAGAATGACCGGTTCCTGAGCTGCCACACGCCCGTGTTTGCGGAGCGGGACTTCTTCCAGCGTGCCAGGAAAGGCCAGCAACAGAAACGGGAACGGCTGCAATTGGGCATGGAGCACCTCCGTGCGGTAGCCGATCATGTTCCCCCTGTAGATGTACCGCAAGAGACAGGCAGTTCCCGCAGCGCAGGAAATAGGTTGCCCGAAATGAAACGGCCATTCGCACACGATCCAGCTGCGCGGCTTCCAGCCCAGGACTGAAGCGCCATACTGGGCCCCCGTGCCTTCGTCGGGGAGCGTCAGTTGCAGCGAGAGTCCCACTTCGAGGAATGATGCAGGATGCCGATGCACGATGAGATCACTCATGATGTGTTCCCGGGCCGGTGTTACTTGGCGTGGACGTACCCCCGTCAGCCATATCGGCAACAGGCTTCAAAATCTGAAGTCCCGTGGACGAACCTGTCGCACCACTGGTAAAGACCGCTCTCCTATCGACCGATAGGGAGAGGACAGGCAGCAGCCACGGCCGGCGGCGCGGGCAATTCTACGATGAGGGCACATCTCTGACATGGCCTCGACAAAACGTATTCCGATCGATCAGCTCACCGTCGGCATGTTCATCGCCGGTCTTGATCAACCCTGGTACAAGACCCCGTTTCTGCTTCACAAGTGGCTGGTGTCCAACCCCGATGACATCGTTCAACTAAAACGGCACGGCATACAAATCGTCACCATCGACACCGATCGGGGGTTGGACGTTGGAACAGCACCCGTCTCCGCGCCCGAACCAGCTCCCCCGGTGCCTGAACCGCAACCGGTTGCTGCTGAGACGGTAGAGCCCCCTCCCACCAATGGCCATCCTTCGCATGCCGCGGCGGTCGCGGCCGCTTATCGGGAGGCCGTTGAAGCGGTCGAACGCGTGTTTACGGACATTGAAGCAGGTCAACCGCTGAAGATAGCCACGCTCAAACCAGTGGTGAGCAACCTGCTAAAAAAGATCGTCGAACAACCGGAAGCGATGATGATCCAGTATTGTCTGGATAAGATGCGCCGCTTCGACGGCACCCTGGCCAACCATGGCATGGATGTCTGCGTGTTGACACTCATCCTGGCGGTGGAAAACAGCTGTACGGAACGCGAGATGGAGACGCTCGGGCTCGCGGCGTTGTTGCACGACATCGGATTTGTCCGGCTACCGCGCAACCTCTACCGGAAGACCTCCGCGTTGACCGAGCAGGAACAGACGCTCATGCGCCAACACCCGCAGCTGGCGGCCACGGTGTTATCGAAAATCGATCTGCTCCCGGAAGCGGTCTCCCACATCATCGCGCAACATCATGAATGCCAGGACGGGAGCGGATACCCCAAAATCGTCAAACCTGGCGGGCTTTCGCCGCTGGCTCAATTGGTGGCCTTGGCGGATACCTACGACGATCTCGTCACCTCCCGCTACGGCCGTCCGCCGCTCTTGCCCCACGACGCCATCCGGCAACTGTTCGTGCTGGGGGCCAAAGGCCGCTACGACAAAAACCTGGTCGAAGTCGCGATCAAGATGCTGGGGGTCTACCCGCTCGGAAGCCTCATCAAACTGAATACGAACGAATGCGCGGTGGTCATCGGCCTCAACCATGAAGACCGGTTGCGCCCGCGTATCCGAATCATCAGGGGACCTGATGGTGAAGTCCGGAATCCTCCGATCGAGAGCGACCTTCAGAATCAGACAGCCGATCAACCGGCGCGGACGATTCTCCGCGCCTTGGATCCCGGCCGGGAACAGATTGATCTGCCGCAATATCTCGATGTCGCTGTAGGTGGCGCGTAAGCATGGACCGCCAGTCACATTCACGTTCCTCTCAACCCCCGGCAATCACCGGCTCGACACCCTCTCCGGACTCGATGAGCCTGCTCTGGGATGCCGTCCCGCTGGGAATTTGTCTCTTGGCGCCGGATCACACCATCGTGTTCGTCAACCGGATGGCCGCTCGTCTGCTCGGCCGGTCGCCGGCCGACTGCGCCGGGAAAAGCTTTAAGGATCTCCTCGGCCAGCCGCTCGAATTCCAGGACGCGTTGCATTCGACGGGGGTGCTCAAATTCCAGGCCGGTCTTGCTGCCTCATCCGGGAGCGCCACGGATTGTGATGCGGCGGATGCTCCGGCGTTCACAGTACTCGAGTGGGAGCAATTGCGTCTGTCCGGCATCCCATCCGTCGCCACGCTGCTGACGCTCCGGGATATCTCGCGGGAATGCGAGCTGGAACAGGACCGCGACCGCCTGGCCACCGTGGCCGAAGAAAGCCCCTACCCGATCGTGGAGATCGACCGGAACGGCAGTATCCTCTATGTGAATCCCGCGATGGTCGAGGTGCTCTGCCGCTTCGGATACGACCCGCAGGGGAAACCGGATATCCTGCCCGGCAACCTTCCGGCGCTGGCGGCCACCTGCCTGCTGGAAGGCCGCACGCTGAGTTCTCAGGAGGTAGTGAGAGGCGAGGCCTGTTATAGCTGGACCCTATACCCCGTGCCCAGCAATCAACTCGTGCGCGCTTACGGGATCGACCTCAGCGAAGTCCATGCGACACATCGCGCGTTGAATGCCACCGCCGATCATCTTCGAGAAAGCAACCGTCAATTGGATCAGGCGCTCCAGCAGGCGGAGGCGGCGGCACGGGCCAAATCGGCGTTTCTCGCCATGATCACGCATGAGTTGCGCACTCCCATGAACGGCGTGATCGGCATGGCCGGCCTGTTGCTCGACACCCCACTGACCGACGAGCAACGCTCCTTTACACACACCATTCAGCAATGCGGCGAGGCGCAGCTCTCGCTGATCAATGACGTGCTGGAATGCAGCAAGATCGAAGCCGGCAAGCTGGAACTGGAGACGCTGGATTTCCAGCTCCGCACGACGGTGGAAGATGTGTTGTCGCAGTTTGCGGAACGCGCCCAACGCAAAGGCCTCGAGATTACCGGCCTGGTTCACGCCGCCGTGCCCAATGCCTTGCGCGGCGATCCGGGGCGGCTGCGCCAGGTGCTGACCAACTTCGTCGGCAACGCGGTCAAATTCACCGAGCAGGGCGAGGTCACGCTGCAGGCATTCCTGGAAAGCGACACTGCGGCCGGAGTGCTGATCAAATTTGAAGTGACGGACACCGGTATCGGCATCAGTGAAGAGGTACAAGGGCGCCTGTTCCAGGCCTTTACCCAGGCTGATAGTTCCACAACCCGGAAATACGGCGGAACCGGGCTCGGGCTGGCCATCTCGAAACAACTGGTGGAACTGATGGGCGGCACCGTCGGCCTCCGGAGCCGGCCGGGAGAAGGCACCACGTTCTGGTGCACGGCCCACTTCCAGAAACAAGAGCGCTGTGCGCCGGCCATCGTGCCGTCGGCTGAACTGACCGGCCGCCGGATTCTCATCGTCGACGACAACGAATCGAACCGCACGATTCTGCATCATCTGATCTCGGGATGGGGCATGCGCGACGGCTTAGCACGTGATGCCGGTGAAGCGATCACGATGCTGGAGCAGGCCGCCGCGAACGGTGAACCCTACGATGCGGCCGTGTTGGATATGCTCATGCCCGGGAAGGACGGGCTCCAGTTGGCGCAGGACATTCGTTCCCACCAGCAGGGCGCGGGAATTCGGTTGGTTGCCCTGACCTCGCTGATTCAGCCCGGACATGCGGAACGGGCGCGGCGCGCCGGGTTCACGGCCTACTTGACCAAGCCGGTTCGCCACGATCAGTTGCAGGGCTGTCTCCGGGTGGTATTCGGCCTGCAGCCCAAGGGCCCGTCGGCATCGGGCGCAGGACAACCCATTGTCCCTTCCCTGATTACGCGTCACACGCTGGCCGAACAGGCCCCCCGACCGCGCATTCTGGTGGCCGAAGATAATGTGGTCAATCAGAAACTCGCGGTCCGCATGCTCGACCGCCTCGGCTACCAACCAGACGTGGTGTCCAATGGCGAGGAAGCCCTGACGGCCATTGAACGGGAATCCTATGCGGCCATCGTCATGGACTGTCAGATGCCCACGATGGACGGCTATGAGGCGACCAGGCGCATTCGCGCGCAGGAAGAGCAGCAGGACGGAAAGCGGACTCGTGCGCACATTCCCATCATCGCCTTGACCGCGAATGCCTTGCCTGGGGACCGTGAACGATGCAAAGCCGCCGGGATGGACGACTATGTTACCAAGCCCGTCAAAACAGATGACCTCGGCATCATCCTGCAACGGTGGGCGCCGGTGAAGACCGCCGCTGAAGGCACTCCCGCCCCGCCCGCCCCGGCTCCTCGCGACACGAGCAAGACGGACGCGCATGTGTTCGACGCCTCCGCCATGTTGGCGAACATCGGCGGAGATGCCGAACTCTTCGTGCAGCTGATCCGTCTGTTTCTGGACCGCCACGGCATCATGGTGAAAGAGATCGAGTCGGCGATCGGGAAGGCCGATGCTCCGGCGCTCGAGCGGGCCGCTCATAGCCTCAAAGGCACGGCAGGAAATCTTTGCGCGCCCGATGTAGTGCTCTTGGCAAGTCAGCTGGAAGCGTGCGGACGGCTCGGCACACTCTCGGAAGCTCCCGCCCTGCTGGTGCGCTTGAACCGCACCGTCCAGGAATTGGTCGCAGTTCTTTCCCGCCAGATCGATTCAGCCGATCAGCAGTAATACGGCTTTCACGCAACAGAGACCGGTTCGCCGCATCTTCCCTCGGAAGATGCCGTGCCTCAGTGCATGAAGCCTGCGTGGCTGAATGAACACTGCGATCGGATGGTTTAACGGGCTGAGGCTTGCAGAGGTTGGGAAGGCGACTGGCTGGGTGCCGCTGAGGCAAGGGCAAACAGCGGATAGCGGGTCGGCAATTCCTCCGGCAGCACCAACTGTTTGCACAGCCTGGTGCGATGATTCATGACCAGGGGGCCGCGCAGATTGGCTGTGACGGCGGTCGGATCATCGGAAGGAATCGTCAAAATCGTGACGACGGATAATTCGTCGTCCTCCTGCTTCTGGATTTCATGCAGCGCATCCGCGGTGATCGTAATGTGGTAGTCCGGCTTGAACAAGGCCGGATCGAGAATGACGAAGGCAAGCTGAGGTTCCTCGATGCACTGCAACCATTTGAACGGCGCATCCGTATCGTGGTCGAGAATGACGTATTTGGTCCAATCGGGGAATCCCAAAATACCGGACGGAAATACCAACAGCTGGTCGTCGCTGACCTCGAACGTTCCGAATCTGGTCGACCGGCACTTCATGGATGGTTCTCAGCCCCCCCTGCGCCCCGTTTTATTGGACAATTGGCGGAAGGCTTCAAGAGGAATGACTCCGGGCCCCGCCGCAATGCGATTTTCGTCTTGAATCCTCGCGTGCACTTCATCGCGATGCACTTGCACATTGGGCGGCGCCTCGATCCCTAGCCTGACCTGCCCGCCTTTGATGCCGAGCACCACGATGCGGACATCGGGACCGATGGTGACACCTTCTCCCCGACGGCGTGTTAAGACCAGCATACAAGCCTTCCTTGGCGTGTGAATACGGGTACATGGGGTATATCGGTTCCGGTAAGAGTGAACTTAAGCGCCGGTTACGGCAGATAGTTGAGCAATGAGGAGTCGAAAATTTTGCTGAAGGTCTGGCTTGCCGCCTGCACCGCGACCTGCTGAAGACTCAGCTGGCTGATGGCCGTAGCAAGGTCGGCATCCTGGTTGTCGGAAATGGCCTGGGAAATGGTCAGGGTCGCCGTATCCAGGGCATCGTGCGTGACTTGCAGGCGATTGGCCAGGGCACCGACCGTCCCCTGGGCGTCGCTGATCTGCGCCGTCGCCAGGTCCAGATTGCCGATTCCGGCTTGAATGCCCGGGCGATTATTGCTCTCGAGCGCCGTCAGCAGGTCCCGGAGCGAATCGAACATGTTCGTGGTCGCGCCGGTGAAAATGCTGCTTCCGGGGACGAGGATTTGCACGGTCTGAATTTCGCCGACGGAGATCGACTGCGATTCCGTGTTGCCTTGATAGGTTACGGTATCGCCGGCGGTGATGACGTAGGGCGTCACATTCGTCTTCGTTCCGCCGAACACGGCCTGCCCTGCCACTTCCGTATTGCCCAGCTGGACCAACTGCCGTTGGAGTTGGCGGACTTCCTTCGCGATCGTCTGGCGCCCTTCGACTGAAGTCGTATCGCTGCTGGCTTGAATGGTCAACTCACGCACGCGGGTAATCAGGTTTTGCGCCTGCCCTAACGCCTGGTCGGCGGCGTTGATGCGGGAAGTCCCAAAATTAATGTTCCGAATCCATTGCGCCGTCTGGGCCAGGGCGGATTTGTCGAGGACGATCTGGCCGTAGGCGCTCGGGTCGTCCTCAGGGGTAGAAACACGTTTTTGGCTCGAGACCTGCTCCTGCGAGGTCAACATTTGCAGGCGGGAGCGTTGGAGGTTTCCGAGCAGGGTGTTGTACATCTGTTGATCGGCGACTCTCATAGGGCCTGCTCCGGGTGAAGTGAGTCGATGATTACCGCTTCAACGACAAGATCGTCTGCAGCATTTCGTCGCTGGTGGTGATCAGCTTCGAAGCCGCCTGAAACGCGCGTTGATACTTCAATAAATTGATTAACTCTTCGTCCATCGAGACGCCGGAAATCTCCGCCCGGTGGGCCAGCAATTGATCGTGCAGGATTTCCTGCCCTTGCAGATCCCGCGTCGCGCCTTGGAGAGTGGCGCCGAAGCTTCCGGCCATGGCGCCGTAGTAGCTTTGAAACGTCGTATTGCCTAAGCCCGCGATCGACGCCGTTTGCAGATTTGCCAGGGCCAGGGCATTGACGTTGTTCCCCGGCACACCGGCGGCCGTCGAGGAGGCGGCGATTTTCTGGCGATCCGTCAGCGCCATGCTGATGGTCCCGGCCGTAGTCCCCGTCGCGGTGAAGAAGTCCTGCGTCGTGGATCCATCCAATCCGTAACCCAGGCGATGCTGGGTATTGACCTGCGACACGAGTTGCGACGTAAGGGTGTTGAGCGAGGTCTGGAGGCCGGCGGCCGTGGCGTCCCGCGCATCCAGCAGTCCCTTGAGGCGGCCGCCGCTGATCGACGAAGTGATATCCGTGTTGGGGCCGGTCCCGCCGTCGTACCGCACGTCGAGCAATCCGCCGTTAGTCGTATCGGCAACCCCCGCGAGCTTATAGGCTTTTTGCTCCGTCACCAGAATCTGGCCCACTCCGACAAAGACGGTGACCTGGCCGCTGCCGTCTTCGATCGAAGAAATATCGACCAATCCGGCGAGGTCGTTCAAGAACCGGCCGCGTTGGTCGCGAAGATCATTGGCCTGCTGCCCGCTCACTTCCGTCAGCTTGATCTGGGCATTTAAGTCGGCGATCTTGCTCGCCAGCGCATTGACGTCGGCGATCGCGCTCCCGACTTGTCCATCGAGGGAGAGACGTTGCGCCGACAGTTGCGATGAGGCTTGATTCAACAGCTTCGTGACTCCGTCGGCCTTAGTCAAGAGCACCGTGCGCGCAGTCAGGTCGGCGGGATTGGTCGCCACGTCCTGCCAGGCCTTGAAGAATTCATTGAGTCCGGCGGCGATGCCTTGATCGTTCGCATCATTGAAAAGAATTTGAATTTGCGACAGGGCCTTCTGTGACGCTCCGAATTGCCCGATCCGCTCGTTTGAACCCAGGAGTTGCTGTTCGACGAAGCTGTCGACCGAGCGGCGGATTTCCGCCACCTGGACGCCTGTACCGATCTGGCCGGGCCGGCCGTTTTCCGGGAGCGTTTGAGTGAGGATCGCTTCCTGGCGGGAATAGCCGGGAGTGCTGACATTGGCGATGTTCTGCCCCGTGACGGACATGGCGCGCTGAAAACTCGACAGCGCGTTCGACCCGACACCGAATAATCCGTTCAATCCAGACATAACGGCAACTCGTTATCCTTTGGCTCTGACCAGACCGGCGCCGGCCGCTACCGCGGTGCCCGACGATGAATAGAGGGCGGCAGACTCTGCGGACCCTTGCCAGCGCTTGAGTGCGCCGTGCAGGAATTCGAGGGACTGCCCGATGAGCGCGGCATTAAACCGATTCAACCGATCCGTCTCGCCGATCGCCGCGACCAATTGAGATTCCAAGGGTGTGGGGGCGCCGGATGTGTGAAACTGCCCTCCCCCGGACCGGCGCTGTTGCTCCAGGTCTCGAATCTCATCAAGAAGTTGAGCTTTTCGCGCCGTGACGGAAGTGAACTGCCCGAATGACAGGGAGCGGATCGCGTCCCGCTCTTCGACGAGTAAGGCTTGGAATGCGCGCATCTTGTCGAGCATGCCGCGCACCGGCCTGTCTGAGTCTGTTGGGGGGTATGGCGAGAGGGTCGACACCTGGCTTCCTCCTCGACAGTAACGTTCCGGCCTACGAGGACAGCGAGCGAAGGGTCGCGCCGGCGAACGACTCGTTACAGGACCGCGTCCGTCAAGACGTTACGAATGATGGCATCCGCCACTTTCTTGCCGTCGACGGTATACGTGCCCCCTTCGACCGACTGCTGGATCTGACCGACTCTGGCGTCACGTTCATGGTCCGGCTGTTCCGCCGCCGCTCGTAACCGTTGCAGTTCTTTGGCCCGCTCGGAAATCTGTACGCGGTCCTGCGCCGGCGTGGCCGGAGAAGCGGTTTTTTTGCTGTGATGTGTCCGCTCGGTCTCCTGGACGCCTAAGAGAATTTTCGCGAGATCTGCGGCCCGGCCATTATTTGAGATCTCCATGACTGCTTCTCCTCCCTTGTGCAGGGTGTTCCGATAGGCTTTCCCCTAGTCGAGTACTCTATCGGCGAGGGTGGCCGGGAACTTTAGGCGAAACGGTCGTTTTATCGGTTTTTTTCGACGTAGGCATCCACAAAGGCCGTGAGGCCTATGCCCCCGGCCTGCGTCGCCATACGGGCAATCTCTTGGTCGTAAAACGAGTACCAGACCTGCTCCGCCTTCCTGTCCAGAAGGCCTTTCGGGACGGTTTCCCGCATTTTTCCAATAAGATAGGAGATGAAATAGGCTTCAAATTCTTGTCCGGCCTTATGCAGGGCGTCCCCAGATTTCTGCGCGCCCTGCCCCTCCCCTTTGGCGCGCTCTAGGCCCGCCGGATGGGTGGCCGACATCTGCGCCAGATCAAGTTGGCCGTTCAGCAGATTCTTGATATCCATTTTTCGAGCCTTCCTTACACAATCTCAAGATTGGCTTGAAGTGCGCCGGCCGACCGCAACGCCGATAAGATCGCCACCAGATCGCGCGGGGTCACCCCCACGGCGTTGAGTGCCCGCACGACTTCTCCAAGCGTCACCGTCTGGTCGACCACGATCAAACGCGACTCCTGCTCGGCCACCTCGGTCTGCACATCGGGCGTGACGGTGGTTTGACCCTGGGTCGAGCCGATCACCGGCGCCGGAGGCTGTGAGACGTTGAGCGTATTTTTCACGGAAATGGTGAGGTTGCCATGCGAGATCGCGCAGGTGGATAAGCGGACATGTTCTCCCAGCACCACCGTGCCGGTCCGTTCATTGACGACGACTTTCGCGGCGACATCGACGCTGACATCCAGTCCTTCCATCGTCGCGATATACTCCACGACCCGCCCTTGGAACGTCGACGGCAGGGTGGTCTTCACGAGGCCCGCATTCACCGGCACCGCCGTGCCTTTGCCGAAGGTCCCATCGATCGCCTCGGCCGTGCGGATCGCGGTCGTAAAATCCGGATGCCGCAACAGGACCGACACCGTGTCCCATGTATCGATATCCACCGCCACTTCTTTTTCCACGATGGCGCCGGCAGGTACCACGCCCGCGGCTTGATGGTTCTTGGTAACGGTGGCGCCGCCGGCGCCGCCGGTCCCCCCGAGAAACCCGCCGATGGATACCGGCCCCTGCGCCACCGCAAACACTTGTTGGTTCGGCGCTTTGAGCGGCGTCAAGAGCAACGTGCCGCCCTGCAGGCTCTTGGCGTTCGCCATGGACGACACCACTGCGTCGAGCGTCATGCCCGGTTTCACAAACGGCGGAAGTTTTGCCGTCACCATGACCGATGCGATATTGCGCGTGAGCAGCTGAATGGGATCGATGACGAGGTTGATCCCCATCTTGTTCAACATGGACATCATGGCCTGAATGGTGAACTGGCCGCCGATGACCTGGTCGCCCGTTCGATCGAGGCCGACTACGAGCCCGTATCCGATCAACTGGTTTTCTCGAACCCCTTCGATGGTGGCGACATCCTTGACGCGCACCGCATGGGCCAGCGAGGCGCTGAAGAACGATACCGTCAGGAACGCCAGCATGCCCACGGCGGTACGGCGCAGCCAGGGGCTCATCTGCCGCCGAGGTTCCGTTGCCGCAGCCGGCTTGGGAGGGGGCGGCGTCCAGGGACGGGTCAGGAGCTCCGGGTCCATCGAGGGCGTCCGCAACACCCCGCTCGATAACATGAGACGAAAACACTGCATGATCATGGCCCGTTGCTGTTTGCGTGGCTTCGTCATGATGACTCCTGTCCCGCTCCTCGTCGTTTCGACCGATCTGTCATTAAAAGGGATAGACCCAATCCAGAATCCTGACGAACCAGCCGGGCCGCTGCACGTCGTCCACCACGCCCAGACCGGAGTATTCGATTTTGGCGTCGGCAATGGCGCTGGATTGCACCGTGTTTTTCGTATTGACGTCGACCCGGCGGACGATACCGGCGATCGTCATGATCTGCCGCTCTGAATTCACCGTGACCTCGCGCCGGCCTTCGATGCGCAAATCGCCGTTGGGCAGCACTTCCGTCACAATCGCGGAGATGGTGCCGGTCAAGGTGTCTTCCCGGTTGGTGGCGCCCTTTCCGCCGAATTTGTTCTTGGCGCTGGCGTCGATGCCGAATCCCCGTTTGGCTTCCCCACCGAGCCGGATGCCCGGAAGGCCAAGGTATCCCATGCCCGTGCCGCCGAGCCCGTTGGAGACGGTGGAGTCTTTTTCCGCGCTGGTGTCGGCGCTCTTCGATCCCTTGTGTTTTTCTGAAATCAGAATCGTGATGATGTCGCCGGCCCGCATCGCGCGCAGGTCTTCGTACAGATAGGCCCGCCCGTTCTCTTCCTGCCAGAGCGACCCGGTCGTTTTGGGCGGGGGCATCTTGGCCAGCTCCGCCTTCGTAGGCTTCGCCGCAGACGAACTCGAACAGCCGGAAAGGACGCAGAGCGTAAGCCCGCAGAGGAGCCATCCGATGTGACGACAGCGGGTGAACGAATTAGAAGCTGACACGGACCACCCCCGGACCCACCACGGTTGCCCGCAGGTCCTTTCCGGAATCGACGTTGGACACGGTAATGGTTTGACCCAGCTCACCATGCGATTTTGTCACCCCAACGGTTTGAATCGACAATCCTCCCTGTCGGGCTTCGATCGTGACACGATCGCCTTTGCGCACCGCAAACGGGCGCCGCACAGAAGCCGGCCGGATCGCATTTTGCGGCGGCAGCGGGCGGATGGCGGCTTTGCCCACGACATCCGCCGGATTGGTGACGAACGGTTGTTTGAGGTCGTACAGCACGAGGCGCTCCGTCGTGACATCCTCGGGCGCGATCTCCTCATCGGCTTTGATGGGGCGGACCGGCACGACGACTTCGACCACGGCCGCGACGTCTGCCGTCGCATCGATGGTCTTGAGAAACCGACCGTTGACGGACAGATGAATTTGAAACACCCGGCGACCGAGCGGGTCTTCGGCGCGGGCCCCGCTCACTTGCAGGTCCACGGAGCCGGCGGGCACAACAATCGGCTGCTGCGGTTCGCCGAGCGCGATCTGGCAATCCACGGCTCGTCCGGCCAGTTCGCGCTTGACGAACTGCTGGATGACCCCGCGGATCTGTTCCGGGTAGATCGTCCGTTTTCCGCGCGACAACGGCAGCGCATGGGCACTCTGCACGAGGGCTTCGTGCACTCGGAACAGAGGCCGGATCGGAGCCCGCTCCCCTGCCGCCGCGGGAAGGACCGCGCTCGCGCAGAGGCTGATGGTCGCCACACAAAGAAGGCCGGCTCGATTCACTGGTTTCACCCCTGGTTCAAGGTCGCGCGCCGATTACCGGCGCAGGTTGTTGGCGATCTGCATCATTTCGTCGGATGCCTGGATCGTCTTCGAATTAATCTCGTAACTGCGTTGCGCGATGATCATATTGACCATCTCTTCCGCCAGATTGACGTTGGAGCTTTCCAGAAATCCTTGCTGCAGCGTACCGAACCCCGTGGAGAATCCGCCGGTGCCCTGCTGCGCCGGGCCCGAGGCGAAGCTGTCGAGAAACAGATTGCTGCCCATCGCGACCAGGCCGGACGGATTGTCGAAGCGCACCAACTGAATCTGCCCCACCTGCGAAGCCTGGGTCACGCCCGGGAGCAGCACGGAGACGGTCCCGTCCTGGCCGATGTCGATTTTCAGCGCGCCGGACGGAATGGTGATGACCGGGGTCAGCTGGTCGCCGTCGCCGGTGACCAGGTTGCCGACGTTATCGCGCTTGAAGGAGCCGTTACGCGTGTACATGATCGTGCCGTCCGGCCTGGCGACTTGAAAGAATCCCGCGCCGTCGATGGCCAGATCGAGATCGTTGCTCGTTTGCCGCATGTTGCCCTGCATCCACTCCTTGGCCACGGTAATGGGACGCACGCCGCCTCCGACCTGCACGCCCACGGGAAAAACGCCGACGTTCGAGGCATTGGTGCCAGGCAAGCGTTGAATCTGGTACAGCAGGTCGCCGAATTCCGCCCGGCTGCGCTTGAAGGCATTCGTGTTCACGTTCGCCAGATTGTTGGCGATCGTGTCCACGTTGAGTTGCTGGGCCGTCATGCCCGTCGCCGCCGTCCACATTGCCCGAATCATAGAACTCCTCCTATTGCACGCGGCCGAGATCCTGGATGGCCGTATCCGTCATGCGGTCCAGCGTCTGAATGAGCTTCTGCGCCGATTCATAACTGCGCATGCCTTGAATCATCTTCACCATTTCGCTCAAGGAATTGACGTTCGATTCTTCGATATGCCCGGACTGCAGCAACGGTTTGGCCGAGACGGTCGGCTTCCCGCCCGTAAACAACCCTTCGGCGAACTTCTGCGGCATGTCGTTGGGAGGAAACTCGACGACCTTGATCGTCCCGATCGGGTTCCCGTTGACTTGAATGCCGCCCTCGGCATTGATCTGGATATTTCCAGGCGGCACGGTGATCTCGCCCTTCGTGCCCATGACAGGATGTCCCAAATTGGTGACCAACCGCCGTTGCGCATCAAGGGAGAAAATGCCGTTACGCGTATACCGCACCCCGTCGGCAGTCTTGACCTCAAAAAAGCCGTCGGTCTGGATAGCCACGTCGAGCGGATTGCCGGTAATGCGGATGCGCCCCGGCTCGAAGGTCGTACGCATGCCGTTGGCTTCGGCAAACACACGTTCGGTCGGGCCGGCCGGTCTGGTAGAAATGGTGGACGTGATGCCGCCGGAGGCGACGCCCGTTCCCATCGAACCGGCGCGGGCGAAGAGTCCGCGAAATCCCTGCTGGTCCTGTTTGAAGCCGGCCGTATTGACGTTCGCCAAATTGTTGGCGAACACCTGCAGTTGTTTTTCCTGGGCCACTGCGCCGGAAAGAATGGGATAGATGGCTCGATTCATGTGATGCCGGTTCCTCTCGTTCGGCCTGTGTCACAGGGAGAGTTAGCAATCGACATGCCATCGGAAAAAGACCGGCGAGCGATCCGGCCTGCAGAGTCCGTACGAAGAAAATGCTTAGGATTGCCGATAGATGGACGTGATCCACGACTGCGAATCCCCGCCCGCGTCGCTCTCGTGCGCGAAGGAGAGCCGTCAAAGCTGCTGATGGGAGGAAGTCTTTACCGCTGACTGGGAAAGTCCTGCCTACTCGGCAAGGCTCTGAGGAATGGAGCAGGAAGCGTCACGCCGCAATGGTCGAGGGGGAATCTGCCGAACGATCGGCGAGCGCGTATTCGAGGCCGGAAATGCCGGAGGCGTCTGCCTGTGCTGCTTCCAACGCAGAGATCGCCGCATCCAGCAGCAGGTCCGGGTCAAGATCGTCTGGATGGGAGAGACTGATACCGATCCGGCTGGTCAGGAACACTTCGTGATGATCGAGGGTGATCGGCAAGGCGATCGCCCCCTGCATTTTCCTGGCGAGCATCATCACCTCATCCGGACCCGCCACCTGATCCAATAAGACGGCAAACGACCGTTCGCCGACTCTCGCCACCGTATCGGTGGTGGGCAAGGCGCTTTTCACGCGAGCCGCCTCGATGCGGTACATCAGATGGCTGTTCAAGTCGGCCGGAGCTTCGGCGGCTGGTATGAAATAGTCCAGCTCGATCATGAGCACCGCCACCCGGCCGCCCTGTTTCTGCGCACGAATCAGCGCCTGATTGAGCAGTGAGAGGAACAGACGATTCAGCGGTAGACCGGTGACCGGATCATAGGTGCTTTTTCCGTCGGCTTCCAACGTCTTCCAGGCCCGATGCGGCGTGGCGGCGGGGCGCGGCGTCCAGAAGGTCGCCCCGAAGATCACCAGGGTGAACGCGACTCCGAGCAAAATCATCACGGGATAGGCCATTAGGGCGGATATGGTCAGCAGACCGATAGCCGCCGTCCAATACAGGCCCCCCGCCATGAACAGCAGGCAAGCCAACACGCCCAATCGAGCGGCATCATACGACCTGGAGGCGGTTTCGTCGCCGAGCCCCTCAGGCCCCGGGGCCTGCTCGGGCTCGGTGGAAGCGCTCGAATCGCGGGATGCTGGTTGAGGCAGATCCATAGGCACGCACAACACAGACGGTTGCCCGATGAACCTCGGGGTCAAGAAGGTATCGGATGGAGCGGGGGGAAACTGAAGGCCGCGGCCAGGCCCCGGGGGCGGCCGCTCAGAGGACCGGTAACCTGTGAGATGAGTTGAGTTGAACGGGTCGCTTAGACATCGACCGGTTCAAGGCGCGCTTTGAGATGGAGGATGGCTTTCGAGTGAATCTGGCAGACCCGCGATTCAGTGACTTTCAAGGCCTGCCCGATCTCTTTCATGGTCAACTCCTCGAAGTAATACAGCGACAGCACAAGCCGCTCTTTTTCAGGCAGATCCTGGATCGCCCGTTCCAATACGTGGCGTGCGCGCTCGTTGACCAGGACCGAGAGCGGATCCGGCTGATTGGAGTCGGTCAACATGCTGATGATCTTGTGCCCGTCGGCGTCTTGCACGCCGAGATCATCCAGACTGATCACGACCGCGCCTCGGGAGCGGGTGAGAAAGTCGTCCAGCTCGTCCGCCGACATTTTTAATTCCTTGCCCACTTCCTGGTCTGTGGGCGGGCGGCCGAGCCGGTGCAACAATTCAGAATAAGTCTTTTGCAGCAGGGAGATCCGCTCGTGGACCGAACGCGGAATCCAGTCCATCGACCGGATTTCATCCAGCATGGCGCCGCGAATCCGGAATTCGGCATAGGTCTTGAACTTCGCCTCGCGGGTCGGGTCGTATTTGTCCATCGCATCCATCAATCCCATGATCCCGACGGACATCAGGTCTTCCGCATCCATGTAGGCCGGCAGCCGGAAGGCCAGGCGATGCGCCATGGCTTTCACCACGTGCGTGAATTCCTGAATCACGCGTTCGCGATCCGCTTCCGCAATCATCCGTCGCGAGGCGTTTCCGGTCGCAGACATTTTGCGTGCTTCCATCATGCGCTACAATCCTTTCCGTCAGTGCGTCCGCAAAAGTTGTTGCCAGAGGAACTGCACGGTGCCCTTCGGAAGCGCCGGCGGCGTCAACTGAGCCACCGCTTCAGTCAGCTCTCGGAACGCGCGGCTGGCCGGCGCGTGAGGAAACAGATCGATGACGGCCCGCTGCTGGGAAACGGCCATCGGCACGTAATCGTCCTGAGGAATGGCGCCCAGGTAGTCGAGGGAAATGTGGAGAAAGCGGCTCACGGCGACTTCCAGCTTCCGGTAAATGCGGGCCGCATCGCGCGGGGACTTCACCATGTTGACCAACACGTGAAAGCGCCGTTCCCGGTATTGGCGCAAGAGCACTTTCATCAAGGCATAGGCGTCGGTCAGCGAGGTGGGTTCCGGGGACACGACCACCACGATCGATTGGGCGGCCGCCGCAAAATACGTCACGGTGGAAGAAATCCCGGCGCCGGTGTCGATCAACAACACATCCATGGTGGAGGCCAGGCGTTCCAATTCTTCTTGCAAGATCAGCTGCTGCGCTTCGGTCAAGACCGTCAGTTGCGATATACCGGTGCTGGCCGGCAGCACCACGATGCCGTTGGGGCCGGTCAAGGCGATGTCTTCGAGCCGGCACGTTTTGGCGAGCACGTGCTCCAAGGTGTATTTGGGCGTGAGGCCCAGCAGAATGTCGACATTTCCCAGGCCGAGATCGGCATCGAGCACCAGGACGCGCTTGCCGGTCTGCGCCAGGGCGATCGCGGTGTTGGCAACCACGTTGCTTTTCCCCACACCGCCTTTGCCGCTGGTCACGGTGATCACCTGGGTGCGGGAGGGACCGACGCTGCCGTCAAACGTCTTCAGTTGCGGATCCAAAATGTCTGGTTCGATGGCCATCGTCTTTCCCCTGTTATTTGCGTCCCTCTATCGCGAGCACGTCTTGATAGCAGGCGCCCCTGCCGGCGCAGCCTGCTTGAGCCACGGGAGACCATGACCGTCTCCCGGCATCCGAACCTGTCCACCCAAGAGCAGGTCACCCAGGCGATTGACTTGCGCCTGAACTAAATCATCGGGCACACGTTGCCCGGTGCCCCAGTAGGAAAGCGGGACGCCGGTCCGATGCGTCGCTTCAAAGATCCCGCCGTAACCGGTCGTTTCATCCAACTTGGTGAAGAGGAGCCGTAACGACGGCACGTCCACGCATTGGCTGGTGCTGACCACGATATCGGGCACCCTGGTGCCGGCGGCCAATACGAGATGGACCTCTAAGGGAAGGGTGCCATTGACCAACCCTCGCCAGCGCTGGGCCGCAATCGGCTCGTAGGGGTTGAATCCCGCCGTATCGATCAGAATCAGTTCGGCCTCGCGGGCTTGCTCGATGGCCGCGCGCGCCTCCTCGCAGGTGGCGGCTACGGCCAGCTCGATTCCGAGGACATCCGCATACAGCCGCAGATGTTCCACCGCCGCCGGGCGGTAGGTGTCCATGGTAATCAGGGCGACACTGCGTTGTTCGACAATGCCGTAGTGCGTCGCCAGCTTGGCGATGCTCGAGGTTTTGCCGACCCCGCTCGGCCCGACGAAGAGCGCGATCTTCTGCTCGCCCGCGCTGGTCAGCAACGGACCGGCGGTGGTCACGCGATCCAACAACACAGTTCTCAACAACTGAAGGGACGAACTCCGCTGGGACGCTCCCTGCTCCACCAGGGTTTCGCGCAACTCCCGCAGGCAGGCTTCGGCGGTGGCATGCTCCACACCTTGGGCCAGCAGATCTTCGTACACGCGCTGGAAGGACTGAAATGTGGCGGCCTGACCGCCCTTATGGCCCTCGTCGGATTTCGCCGCGCGCGCCGGCTGCTGTGGCGGCATGGAAGCCTGGCGACCTGAAGCCGGCGGTGGTTCTTGCCGCTTCTCCAGCGCGCCTTGCAGCTGCCTCTGAAAGCGTGATTCCTCCGCAGACACAGCGGGCGCCTGCGCGGAGGACAGAGTCACGCGAACCTCTTCGTCCAGGAGAGGCGCGGCTTCCGGCACCGCGGCGTCGTCTTCAATCGCCGCCATCACTTCGAGCATGGACCCGCCCAGGAGGCCGAACCCGTTATCCCAGGATCGCACGCGTTTCGTGGACAGAATCACGGCATCGGGCCCCAGCGTCTCCTTGATGGAGCGAATGGCCTCATGCATCGATGCGACGTGAAAGGTCCGTACCTTCATGCCAAGCTCCTCTGGTCACTGCCGTCGAGATCGAGCCGCACTGTTTCCATCGCCTGCAATCGCGTCACGCTATCGACTTCGTTCAGTCCCAAAATCGGCACCGAATGCAGAATGCGGTCCGTGAGTTTCCGGAGATGCCGCCGAAGCGAGGGGGAGCAGAGAATCACCGGTTGATGCCCCCGCCCGACCATCCGTTCCGCGGCTTGCTTCAAGGCACTGAGCAGTTTCTGTGCCACCAGCGGATCGGGAACCCACTGGTTCCCCTGCCCGGCCGCATTGGCCTGATCGGCCAGGGTGCGATCCAAGCGCGGATCGAGTCCGATGATCGGCAACGACCCATCCGGCGCAAGATATTGTTTCGTAATCGTCCGCCCCAGCGCCTGGCGCGCCACTTCCGTGAGGATGTCCGCATCTTTCGTGGTGACGGCGTGGTCGGCGATCGTTTCTAAAATAGTGCGCAGGTCGCGAATGGGCACTCCCTCGCGCAGCAGATGCGACAACACGCGCACCAGCGTCCCGAGCGGAATCAGATTGGGAATGACTTCCTCGACCAGCTTCGGGTGATTTTTGCCTAGCTGATCGAGCAGCCCCTGCACTTCCTGCCGCCCCAGGAGCTCATGCGCATGCCGCTTGATCAGCTCCGACAGGTGGGTCGCGATGGCGGAGCCGGGGTCCACGACCGTGTACCCAGCCATCTGCGCCTGCTCGCGTTGTTGATCCGGCACCCAGATGGCCGGCAATCCGAACGCGGGTTCTTTTGTCGGCAAGCCATGGATGACTCCCCGCTGCGCGGTTCCCGGATCGATGGCCAACACATGGGCCGGCATCACCTCCGATTTCGCCAACTCCACGCCCTTGAGCAGCGCCGCATATTCATTCGGCCGGAGTTGTAGATTGTCGCGAATGTGGATCGGCGGCAGCACGAACCCCATCTGCTCGGCAAATTGGCGCCGTAAGCCTTTGATCCGGTCGAGCAAGGCGCCACCCTGCCCCCCGTCGACGAGACCGATCAGCCCGTATCCCACCTGGACTTCCATGAGGTCTAAGGGAACGACCTGGGTCGCGGCTTCCTCGGCTTTGACTTGCGGCGATTCCGGTTCGGGAAGGGCGACGGCCGTCTTCTGGTGTTCATTGAGTTGAAAGGCCATCCAGCCGGTCAGACTGCCCAGCGCGAGAAACGCCAGATGGGGCAACCCGGGCACCAAGCCCATGGCCAGCAGAATGCCCGAGGCGGTGCCGATGGCTTTCGGCGAAATGAGCACTTGACGTGTGATTTCAAATCCCAGGTTCACTTCGGAGGCGGCGCGGGTGATCACGATACCGGCCGCGGTAGAAACGATAAGCGCCGGCACCTGGGCCACGAGACCTTCGCCCACCGTGAGCAAGGTGTAGGTCTGCGCGGCGGCGGACAAGGTCATTCCCTGCTGCAGCACGCCGATGGTCAATCCGCCGAGAATATTGACCAGCGTGATGACCACGGCCGCCACGGCATCGCCGCGGACGAACTTGCTCGAACCGTCCATCGCTCCGTAGAAATCGGCTTCTTGCGCGATTTCCTTTCGCCGCTGGCGGGCTTCCTTATCGTTGATCAGGCCGGCGTTCAAATCGGCATCGATCGCCATCTGCTTGCCGGGCATGGCATCCAAGGTAAACCGCGCGGCGACTTCCGCCACGCGCCCGGCGCCTTTGGTGATGACGACGAAATTGATGATGACCAGGATCGAAAACACCACCAAGCCGACGGTATAGTTTCCGCCTACCACGAAATTGCCGAAGGCGCGAATGACTTCTCCGGCCGCTGCCGCGCCTTCGTTGCCGTGCAACAGAATCAGGCGGGTGGAGGCGATGTTGAGGGCCAAGCGGAGCAACGTCACCATCAGCAGAATCGAGGGGAACACGGAGAACTCCAGCGGGCGCCGCACCTGCATGCCGACCAGGAGAATGATGATGGAAAGGGTAATGTTGAAACTCAGCAGCAAATCCAGAAAGAACCGCGGGAGCGGGACCAGCATCACCATCAAAATGCCGACCACGCCGACGGACATGAGAATGTCCGGGTGCTTGACGAGGGAGGTGCTGGGTATCGACGTATTCTCTTTCACCATCTCGGTTCCTTAATGACCCGGATTATGCCGGGGGCAGTTTGCCGCGCACGCGATACACGAAGGCCAGAATTTCGGCGACCGCGCGGTACAGATCTTCCGGCACTTCACGGCCCACCTCGACCAGCTTGTACAAGGTCCTGGCCACCAGCTTGTTTTCGACGATCATGACGCCGTGCTGGCGCCCGATCTCCCGGATCTTTTCCGCGACAAAACCCGCGCCTTTGGCTACCACAATCGGCGCGCCCATCGCCTTCGAATCGTATTTCAAGGCCACCGCCAGGTGCGTCGGGTTCGTGATGATGACGTCTGCCTTCGGCACCTCGGCCATCATCCGCTTGCGCGACATTTCCCTCTGGGTGCTGCGGATCTTGGATTTCAACGCGGGATCTCCTTCCGCGGCGCGACTTTCTTCCTTGATTTCGTCGCGCGACATCCGCAGGTCCCGTTCCCATTGAAAACGCTGATAGCCGTAGTCCAGCGCGCCGATGACCAGCGCCGCGCCGCTCATCATGATCGCGGCTTTGAAGGTCGCCCACCCGACTGTGGGCAAAAGCGTGTCCATTCCGAATTGCGTCAGCGAGGAGAATTCGAGCATGTCCTGCTTGATGGTGAGATATCCCACGCTGCCGATCGTCAGGATCTGAAGCCAGGATTTAACCAATTCGCTCAAGGCCCGGACAGAAAAAAGCCTCGAGAACCCGCCCATCGGGCTGATGCGCGACCAATCGACAGTAAGGCCGTCCTGTCGCCAGATGAAACCGGTCTGCATGAGGTTGGCGGAGACTCCGACCACGGCGATGCCCGCGACGACCGGTCCGAGGATCATAAAGACATCCAGCCCGATGCGGCGCAGAATGAGATGTAAGTGGTCGAGGCTGAGCGCGCGGAGCGTCGAGTCCTCCATGGACTGGCTGAGCCAATGCTGCAAGGAATGGCGGAGTCGTTCCATGATGGCCGGAGTCATCCAATAGAGCGCGGCAAAACTTCCGAGCAGGGCGACGGCCATGGCTCCGTCACGGCTGATCGCGATCTGGCCCTTCGCTCTCGCCTCGGATTTCCGTTTCGGTGTCGCCTGTTCTGTGCGATTGCTCGCGCCGTCAGCCATGCCCCAATCCCTTCAGGAGGCTCAAGATGGTCTCCACCAGGTTTTCGAATTCTTTCTGGAACAATGAGAGCGTAAACGGCATGGCCAGGCTCATGGCCAACAGACCCGCCCCGATCGTGAGGGGGAAGCTCAAGACGAACACGTTCATTTGCGGCACGGCCCGCCCGAGGATGGCGAGAACTGTATTGACGATCAGCAGCGTGGCGAAGACCGGCGCCGCCATCTTGAGCGCGACACCCAGCATGTTCTGCGCCAGATGAATGATGTCGGTGGCGATGCTGTCGGACAGCGCGGCGCCGAACGGCGGGACAAATTCGTAACTCATGCCGATGGCATGCACCACGAGCAGGTGCGCGTTCAGCGAGAGAAAGACCAGCGAGCCGAGGGTGAGCTGAAATTGCGCGATGATCGGCGCGTTCTGATGGCTCATCGGATCGAACATCTGAATCGCGCTGAACCCCATTTGCGTGCCGACGAGGTCACCGGCCACTTGAAAACCGGAAAATAAGAGGCGGACGGCCAGGCCGATCGTCAGTCCGATGAGAAACTCGCTCCCGACGCCGGCAATCACCAGAACCGGATCAGCCGGAAAGGCCGGCAAGTGAATGATCGGAGCCAGCACCAGCCCCAGCATCGTGACCAGTCCGGCCTTCACCGGCATGGGAATCGTGCGCGTGTTGAGGATCGGAAACACGCTGAGAATGCCGGCGATCCTGACCAGCAGAATCGAAAAGGACTGGAACTGCGGCAACGCGAGATGCAGGGTTTGAGCGGCAGTCATACTCTTCGGCGACCTATCAGTGAATCAACGTCGGAATGCTGGTGATGAGATGCGTCATAAAGGCGATGAGCACGCCCATCATCCAGGGCAGAAACAGCAAGGTGGCGGCAAAGACCGCCAGCACCTTCGGCACGAAGGTCAGGGTCGCCTCGTTGATCTGCGTCATCGCTTGAAAGGTGCTGACCATCAAGCCAACGACCAGGCTGAGCCCTAAGATGGGCGACGAGACCAGCATGGTCGTTTCGATCGCCTGGCGTCCGAGTTCTGTCACGGTTTCAATCGTCATCATCGGCTATCCTATTGAAAGCTCTTCACCATGGACCCGACCACGAGGTACCAGCCGTCCGCCAGGACAAACAGAATCAGCTTGAACGGCAGCGAAATCATCACGGGCGGCAGCAGCATCATGCCCATGGACATCAGGACGCTGGCGACGACCATGTCCACAATGAGAAACGGGATATAGAGGAGAAACCCGATCTGAAACGATATGCGCAATTCGCTCAGGACAAAGGCCGGGATGATCACATGCGTCGGCACCTGCTCGACCTGCGCCGGTTTCGGCGAATGGGACAACTCGAGAAACAGTTCGAGATCCTTATCCCGCATCTGCTTGAGCATGAAGCCCCGAATCGGTTGGATCCCCCGGTTCCAGGCTTCTTCGTACCCGATCTGTTCGGCCAGTAACGGCTGCAGCGCATCCTTGTAGACGGCCTGTCCGACCGGCGCCATCACGAACATGGTGAGAAAGAGCGCCAGGCTGATCAGCACCTGATTGGGCGGCACCTGCTGTGTTCCGAGGGCCTGGCGAAGAAACGAAAGGACGATGACCATGCGTGTAAACGAGGTCACCATGATGAACAGCGCCGGCGCGAGAGACAGGACGGTCAACAGCGCAAGAATCTGCAGCACCACCGCCGTCTGCTTGGTGCCGCTCTGGCCTAAATCGAGCGTCAGCGAGGGCCCTTCCGCAAAGGCGGACGTGGCGCTGACGATCAGTATGACGCAGGCCAGCGCAAGCCATCCCGCGCTCCGGCTCTTGAGGCCGACGTATGCTCCGCGGGCATGCTGGCGCGACGCGGCATTACTGCCCGGCATGCAGGGCCTCCTCGCGCTGCTCGTGCCCGGCGGATGCGGCCGGGCGGATAGCGCTCTTCGACGGTGCCTCCAGCAACAGTCGTTTCACCTGCTCCGGATCGGTGACTTTTCCCAGCGGAACCAGATCGGTCGCCGTCGTGCCGAGGATCAACACCTCGCCGGCCACGGCGACCACCAAGACATGTTTGCGGGATCCCAGCGAGCCGCTGCCGAGAATGTTCACCAGCGGGTCGCCGGCGACCGGGAGAAACCGCCGCCCCACGCTGGATTTCACCAGGGCCAGCAGGCCGAACATCAACGCCAGCACGACGCCCAGCGCTGAGACCATGCGGACCACCGTTTCCCACATCTCCATGGAATGTTCGACCTTCCACGCACCAGCGCCGGCGGCCTGCCGGGCTGCCCGGTGACTATCCGAGTTGCTGAATGCGTTGATTGGGACTGACCACGTCGGTCAAACGAATGCCGAATTTTTCGTTGACCACCACGACTTCACCGCGCGCCACCAATTTGTTGTTGACCAGCACTTCCATCGGCTCTCCGGCGAGTTTGTTCAGCTCGATGACCGATCCCTGCCCGAGCTGCAACAACTCGCGGATCAACATGCGCGTCGAGCCTATCTGCACGGTGACCTGCAGCGGGATGTCGAGCACAAAATCGATATTCTTGTTGGCCGGCACCGCGCCCTGGTTATCGACCGGAGGAAACGAGGTCGCCTGCGGGCTCTGGTCGGCGCCGTTGGAGGCATCCGCCTGCGGGGTTGTCTCGCCGTTGCCCATACGCAAATCTCCTTTGATGCCGGCGCGGCCTAACCGAGAACCTTGGTGACGCGGCAGGCATGATTGCCTTTGAACACCCCGGGCTGCCCGTGAAATTTCGGATCGCCCTCTACCAGACACAACATGGGATCGCCGGGATGCTGATCCAGCATCAACACATCGCCGGGGCTGAAGTTCATCAGGTCCTGCACGTTGATGTTGGCCGTGCCCAGTTGGACCGTCACGGCCACATCGCATTCCTGCAGCGAATCCTTAAACCGGCTTCCCCAGCTGCTGTCCTGCTCGACGTTGTCGGCAAAGAGGCCGGAGTACAGTTTTTCTTTGATCGGCTCCAGCATGGAATAGGGATAGGCGATAAACATTTCGCGGGTGATCTCGCCGAGATGCACCTGCAACGTCACCACCACGACGATTTCGGAGGTGGTGACCACCATGGCAAATTGCGGGTTACTTTCCGAACGCAGGTAGTTGAGCTTGACCGGCATCACGGCGTGCCAGGCTTTTTCGAGGTCGATGAGCGCTTGCTGAACCAGCTTCTTGATCAGCCGGACCTGGATGGTCGTGAATTCTCTGCCTTCCGGTTTCACGTGGGTCTGGACTTTCCCACCGAAGAAGAAGTCCACGATCAGGTACACCAGCATGGCGTCCATGATGTACAGCCCGTTGCCGCGCAGCGGCTCCATGGCGAACAAATTGAACGACGACGGCACCGGGACCTTCTGAATGAAATCGCCGAACTTGATGATTTGCGTGCCGAGGACGCTGAACTCGATCTTCTCCCGCAGGAGGCTCGTCCAAGAGACGGATTGCTGGCGCGTGAAGCGGTCATTGATCATTTCCATCGTGGGCATGCGCCCGCGAATGATCCGCTCCTGGCTGGTCAGGCTGTAGGATTTGACGCCGCCCGGTTCTTCCTCTTCCTTGGGCGCCGTGTCAACGTCGCCGGACATGACCCCGCCCATGAGGGCATCGATTTCTTCCTGCGAGAGTATCTTGTCCATGCGGTGCTCGGCGCGGCTCCGGTTACTGGATCACAAATTCGGTGAAGTAGGTCGATTTGACGGATTTCTTCGGCAAGAGGCCGTTGATGCGATCGGTGATATCGTCGCGCAGTTTGTGTTTGCCTTGCGGCGAGCGGGCGGTGGCGGAATCCAGACTGGTCAACAGGACGAGAATGGCATCGCGAATCTGCGGCGTGCGCGCCTTGATCTGCTCGACCGTTCCGGAATTGTCGGCTTCCACTTTCAAGGTCACTTTGAGGTAACGAATTTCCGGCGAGTCCGCGAGATTGACGATGAACGGATCCAGATCGGCGATGGCGCTGGCATCCGCGACCGCACCATGCTCTCCCCCGGCTTTCTCTTCAGGCGCGCCATGCCCGGCCGCCTTGTCTTTTGCGCCCTCGGCCGGCGCCTTTTCTGCGGAGGATCCGCCCATCATTTTCATCATCGCAAAGCCGCCGCCCAGCGCGAGGAGCAATACGCCCCCGACGATGATGATGACCATCTTCATAGGAATCCCAGCCGGTGCTGCGGGCGCCTTTTCTTCAGCTGCTTCTGACATACGACCCTCCTGCGGACAGTGTTTGCCGGTGCCGCTCGGTTGTGCAATGCATATGCCACGTAGGGCGCGATTGGCGCCTCACGCATGCCGTGCGCCGTGCGTGAGATCGTTTGATAAGACAAGCATTTGGCGTCGTGTGCGTTACGGTGAAAAGACCGGGCGCAGAGCGCGCGATGCCGTTGTCACGGTGGTGACGCGGGCTCACGTGAGGCCGACAGAATGTTGACGAGCGGTGCAGATGATGAGAGGCGGCGATGGGCGAGGAAACTAGGTAGAAATTGCCGACTTGGGCCCCGGCGCCGGTGACGGCACCGCGCCGGAGCCCTCACCGGTTACCGCTTGAGATTCACGAGCTCCTGCAACATTTCGTCGCTGGTCGTGATGGCCCGCGAATTGGCCTGGAACGCGCGCTGCGTAATGATCATGTCGACGAATTCTTTTCCGAGATCCACGTTGGATTGTTCCACCGTGCCCGAGAGAACCCGGCCCAATCCATTGATCGTCGGGGCTCCGGCCAGGGCCGCCCCCGATTCGACGGTCTCCAGGAAGTGGTTGTCGCCGACATTGGCCAATCCATCGGGATTGGTAAAGCGGCTTAACACTACCTGCGCGAGGGCTCGCGTCTGCCCGTTGGTAAACTGCGCCACAACCCGCCCTTCCTTGTCGACGCTGATGCGGTCGAGCGTGCCGGAAGAGTATCCGTTTTGCGTCTGGCTCTGCACGCCGGAGGCGGCGCCGAACTGCGTGAGCGAGGCCAGGTTCACCGTGACGGTTTGCGGGGTGGTCGCTCCATTGGTCAACGTGGCGGTGATCGTCTGCGTCCCGCCTGCCGTGACGGCGCCGCTCGCGTTAAACGTCATGTTGGTTTGCGCTGCGGCTGCGCCGCCGTCGATCTGCGAATACACGCCCCAGGCATTCGCGGCGGTCTTCCGGAAATACAACTGCATTTGATGTGAATTGCCCAACGAATCATAAAACGTCATGCCCGTCGAAAAATTATACGAGGTGGTATCAGTCACGCTGAACGCGGTCGTCGGGGCCGTGGCGTTCGCATTCAGATTCCCGAGAATCGCCGCCGTGGTCGTGGGCAGCGGCGGGACCGCGCTCGAGGTCAAGGTGATCCCTCCGATCGTGCTGGTGATATTGCCGATCGTATCGGCCTGGTATCCTTGCAACAGCGCTCCGCTGGAATCGACCACCCGCCCGACACTGTCCACCTGGAATTGCCCCGCCCTTGTGTAGAAATTCGCGCCCGAGGCATTACGCACGAGATAAAAGCCGTTTCCATCGACCGCCAAATCGAACGTGTTCCCGGTCGTGGTCATCGATCCCTGCGAAAAGTTCCTCTGCACATCATTAAGGTAGACGCCGAGACCGATCTGGTCGCTGCCGGCTCCGCCCGCCATGCTGGACGAAATCAAATCCGAAAAGGTCGCCCGGCTGGACTTAAATCCCGCCGTCCCCACGTTGGCGATGTTGTTGCCGATGACACCCATGGCGTTCCCGTACGAACTCAATCCGGTTACCGCGGTGAACATCGAAGTCAAAATGCCCATGATCTCTCCTCCTTGTTGCCTGGCTCTCTTATCTGCTTTTCAACCGTCCGCCGTTGGGGCCGATCATCGTCATGCCGCCGCTGTCTTGTTGGTCTCGGTCGTCTTAGGTTGGGCGGACTCCTGGAGCGCGACGCTCTTTTCCATCAGTGTCACCAGCTTGGACATTTGCTCCAACTGGGAAAATTGAGCCGTCTGCGCGATGAACGCCTCATTTTCGAGCGGCTTCAAAGGGTCCTGATGTTGCAGTTGCGTCACCAGGAGTTTGAGGAAGTCATCTTTGCCGAGCGGTCTGGGTCCGGTGGTCGTTGTCGATGCATCGGCCGTATTCGACTGGGTAATCACTTTGCTGATATCCATAGGTCCTCCCTCTCAGGCAAACAGACTCACGCGTTCGTTGGATTTGGCACCAGTTTCTCCCCTCGCCGCGCGCTCATCTTCTCGTGGCGAGCCCTGGGACTGGTTCGGGGACGGCGTGCGGCCCTGCTGCTGTTGTTGCTGAAACAGCCAGGCGTTGTCTCCGCGCCCCTGTTGTTGATCGACCGTCACCCGCAACATGCCCATCTCCAGGCCGGTCGTCCGCAGCGACGATTCCAGTGATTGTCCCTGTTGCAACAAGCCCTGCCCCAATTCTCCATGTTCAGTCCGGATATGCGCATGCACGGTCTGCTCGCTCATCATGACCCGGACACGCAACGGGCCCATGTCGAGCGGATCCAAATCCAAGGTCACGCTCTGTGACACCGGAGACATCTCTCGAAACTCCCCCAGTCGTTCGGATTCGGACGCGCGTAGCGCCGCCGTGGTCTGGCCCGACTCGCTGCGCCCGAACACACCCTCGCTCGCGGCCGGCGCCGATGAAGTCACGCCATTCATCCGTTCCAGGAATGCCGGCCGAGGGTTCTGGTCAATGAATGCGGACTGGTTCGGCAGGGAGCGATCGCCTTCCGCGGACGAATCGGAAAAACTTTGTCCGCCCTGTTCCGTGAAACGCTCTGCACCGGTCCCTGTTTGGCCTTCGCTCACCGACGTTCCCTGCGCAAGCGCATCAAGAATGGCCGAACGGTCTGGATGATCGAACAGACCCTGCTCCGCATGGCGAGGCTCTTGTTTGACGACAGTCATGGCGGCCAGCGCGGGGTTCGGCCGATCCTGTTCAGTGGGTGACTCTGTGCGGGCTTCAGTTCCGCCTGCCATCTGCCCTTCCGAGCCAGACGGTCGACCTGCATCGGGTGAGATGACCGCGCCGTCCGCCTGCACGGGCTTTTGCGCGACCGCTTCTGTCTGTGACGTGTCCTTGGCAGGTTCCGCCATGGATCCTGTTTCGCTCGTTGGAAGTTCCTTGGCTGTCATAGCAGCAGCCGGGGCGGAAGCGACAAGAGAAGGAACCGGGAGAGAGTTCTGTCCCGGCTGGTGCAATGGACTGCTCGTGATGGCGTTGGCGGTAGCCTCTGGGTCATGCGCGTCAGTCTCCGCTTCGGGATGCGGCTCTTCCACGGGCGCCGCCGGAGCGGCCGGCACCATCGTTGCGGCGAGCACCATCTCCTGCGGCAACGCAGCCTGTTCAGTACCGTCTTGTTGCGATTGCGGAGCGGCCCGCTCGTCTTCGGACTTTCCGGTAGTCGGCTGCACCTTCCCGCCGGAGCGTTCGCTGCAATCCATGGTCCGTTCTTCTGAGTCACATCCCTCGGATCGCTGCGAGGGTTGGCTGGATGACTCTGTTGTGGAAGGAGCCGCGGCGCGCGACGGAACTTTCGTGCCGGCCCCTTTGTTCACCGAGGGTGTCTCATGGGTGGACCGCATCTGTCGGGCTTCTGCTCGGCCGAGGTACGATTCAAAGTTCCGCGAGGATTCCGCGCCTTGGAATGCCGGCTGACGATCCCTCGCATCTTGAACCGCCGGCGGCTGGTGACCGGGAAACGCGTTGAAGAGTGGTTGCATATCAGTGGCCATATCTTCCCTGCCTGTGACGTATTCGTGAATCGACAAGCCACACTATTACAAAGGCCGTGCCATGCGGCCAACGCGAGAAAATGCCGCCTGACACGGGGTTTTGCGATGAACGATTGAGCAGGGAGTTGCGAGACGGAAATTTCTGCAGGTGGAGACGGCAAAAGCTGCCGGAAACCGAGGTGTGAGACCAACGGCTAGGGAATAGTTAGCAACTGTTCGGTCAACCGGGCTGCGCGTTCCGGCTTCACCTCCGCGAGAATGGCTCCCGCGGATTTTCCTTTGAGCAACCGGAGGACTTCGAGCGCCTTGCGTTCGGGCATGCGTTCCAGCCGAGCCGCGGCTTCTTCGGCGGGCATGGCTTCGTAGATCTTTGCAAGTTGGGCTTGATTGACGTTGACGGCGGGAGCGGTCTTGGCCGGCGACTTCGCCCGTTCGGCCTCGCCTGCCCCCTTGGCCTGAGCCGCCTGGCGGCGCTTCTTTTCCGCCTCGACCGCCTGTTCATGTCGCGTCACAATCTGCTCCAGCTCCGCCTTCAGCTCGAGGAGATGCGTCTCCGATCCGCGCACCGCCGCCTCGCGCTTGTCTAACAGCCGCTTGCGTTGCTCCAACATGTCGAATATTTCCCGTGGGGCACTGGTCGCCGGCCCTTGCACATCCTTCTTCACGCTCTCGGGTTTTACCTCTTCCTTCGCTGCCGCGGCCGCCGGCGCCGGTTCTTCCGCGGCCTGGACCGGTCCGGCAAGTACAAGCAGGAGCGAGGTGGCGAGGAGCCGTGCCGCCACACCGGCAGGCAAGCCATGAAGAATGCGGCTTCCGGTCTGAGTCATGACCGTTCTCCCTTCTGCAATGGACTGCGCCGCCACGCGCGTTCATCGAGCAGTTGCTGATCCTGGCGCTCGCGGCGACGCCGCAGTTCGAGCGCAGCGCGGGTTGCGAGGAGATCCAGTTTTTTACGGTATTGCATGGCTTCCAGCAGTTCGCCGCGCTTCTGTTCCATCCTGCCCTGCTCCGCCGCCAGCGCCTGCTCCAAATGTTTCCGCGTGGCGATGGCTTGGTCCATCTGGTCGAGGAGGTGATACGCCTGATCCACCGTGCTTCCCTCGCGAACCTGGAGGAGATACCGGTCGGCCTTCTCTTGCGCCTGCGCTTCCAGCTGCTTCATCCGATTCACCGTCTGCTGCAGGGCATGACCGAGTTCCGCCAGTTCCAATTTTGCGACTTCTTCAAGCTGCACCGCATAGGTCCGCAGCACGGTCGGATTCATTGAATCGTCCCTGCCAGCGTCATGAGCGCGTCGATGGATTGCGGAAACCCGACCGCCTGCTTGGTTTCCTGCCGGAGGAACGCGGTGATGCCGTCATGGGCGGAGACAGCCTTATCGAGCTCTTTGCTTGTGCCGGGTTTGTAGGCGCCGAGGGTAATCAAATCTTCGGAACGCCGATAAAGCGCCGTCCGCTCCAGCACCAGACGCGCGGCGGCATAATGGGCAGGCGTCACGATATCCCGCATCACACGGCTCGTGCTCTGGAGAATATCGATGGCGGGGAAATGATTCCGCGCGGCGAGTTCACGCGACAAGACGATATGCCCGTCGAGAATGGACCGGACCGCATCCGCGACCGGATCGTTGAGATCGTCGCCGTCGACGAGCACTGTGTACAGTCCGGTAATGCTGCCGCCGCTTTGCGCGGGTCCAACCCGCTCGAGCAGCTTCGGCAACACGGCAAACACGGAGGGCGTGTAGCCTTTGGTCGTCGGCGGCTCGCCGATGGCCAGTCCAACTTCACGCTGGCTGTAGGCTAACCGCGAGAGCGAGTCCATCATGAGCAGGACGTGTTTGCCGCAGTCGCGAAAATATTCCGCAATCGCCGTCGCGACCAGCGCGCCTCGAATGCGCACCAGCGGAGGCTGGTCGGACGTCGCCACGACGACGATGGAACGAGCCCTCGCTTCAGGCGTGAGATCGCGCTCCAGAAACTCTTTGACCTCCCGGCCCCGCTCGCCGACCAGGGCAATGACCCGGACATCCGCCTGCGTATAGCGGCTGATCATGCCAAGGAGCACGCTTTTTCCCACGCCGGACCCGGCGAAGACCCCGATCTTCTGCCCCTGGCCGCACGTCAGCAGCGCGTTGATGGCCCGGATGCCGAGATCGACCGGCTGCGTAATTCTGGCCCGATGCAAGGGATTCAGCGGCGGCGCGTATAAAGGAACCCGCACCTCGGTGCGGAGCGGCGGAAGCCCGTCCAACGGATGTCCGAGGCCGTCGAAGATCCGACCCAGCATCTGCGGGCCGACGGGCACGGACGCAACATGGCCCTTCATCACCACGCGGCTACCCGGTCCGATGCCCTGCATTTCACCTAACGGCATCAACAACACGCGATCTTCCCGGAACCCCACGACCTCCGCCATGACGGCTCCGTGGCCGCCCTCACGGGTGATTTCGCAGACCTCCCCGACGGACGTAAACGGCCCCGAGGCTTCAATGACGATGCCGACGGCCTGCGCGACCCGGCCCGTGACCGACAGGGGCTCGACATGCTCCAACCGTTCGCTAAGCTTCACCGGCATCCCGCTTTCTCAAGGCTTCGCCCAGCCGCAACAATTGCGTGTCCAGGGTCGCATCGATCAAGAGGCTTTGCGCCTGGACGAGGCAGCCGCCGGGACTGATCGCAGGGTCCGTCTCGAACTTTAAGGTCAAGAGTCCGTGCGGCGTCTGGCTCAAGGCCGTTCGCGCCGATTCCAGCACGGCGAGATCCGACGGGTGCACGCGCACGCGGACGAGGCCGCTTTCGTGCAGGTGGGTGAGTGCGCCTCGAACTTGCGCCACGATCAGGTCGCGTTTGTCCGTGACGGCGTCCCGCACGACCTTGTGGGCAATCATGAAGGAGAGCGACATAATTTCCTCTTCGATCGTCTCATGCAGGCTTTGCCAGGTTTCCTCCAGCCTCGCCATCAGTGCCGCCACGAGGTTGTGCTCCCGTTGCCGCGCCGCCGCCAGCCTCTCGGTCGAACGCTTTTCCCCTTCCGCCACTCCCCGCTCGAACTCGGTCAGATCCTGGGTGCCGAAGGGCCGATTGCCCCGGCTGAAGTCGGCCAAAGGCACCGGCCGCAATTGAATGTTGCCGGAGCGAATCAAGGTGCGGGTGAGCACCGTATTTTCCTGTCGCAGCCGGTAGAGCTCCAGCAGTCTGGACACCGCCAGCCGGACCAGCTCGACCTGAAACGGTTTGGTTAGGAAATCCGCCGCCCCCGATTTCATCGCCCGGACTGCCAGCTCGATGTTGCCGTGCCCGGTCATCACGATCCCCAGGAGGCGATTATCGATGTCGAGCGCCTGCTGCAGGAAGGCGATACCATCGGCGCCGCCGAGTTGCACATCGACGATCACGACGGCGACGGAGCGGGTGCGAAGATGATTCAGCGCTTCCTGGACCGAACCGGCTGTGAGAACGGGATGGCCGGTCGCCTCCAGCATCTCGGTCAGCAACAGGCAGATCGCCGGTTCGTCATCGACGATCAGCACGGCCCGCGGCGACAACTCCTTCTCTGGCTCGGCCGACGTCCCTGCCGAAACGGCCGTGCTCACGGCAGCGCGTCCCATCTACAATAACTCCTCGCCTCCGCCGCCGCCGATCACGATACGACCTTCCTCCTCCAATTTGCGGCAGACCTTGAGAATGTTCTGTTGTGATTTTTCGACATCCGACACTTTGACCGGCCCGCGGGTCTCCATGTCTTCCTTCAACATTTCCGCCGCCCGGCTGGACATGTTCTTGAGGAACTTCTCCTTGATTTCCGGTGTCGCGCCCCGCAAGGCGATCGGCAGGTCTTCCTTGCTGATTTCCTTCATGAGCTCCTGCATTCCGCGCGAATCCAGGTCGACCAGGTCATCGAAGACAAACATCAATGCCCGGATGCTCTCCGCCAGGGCCTGGTCGCGTTCGGTGATCTTGGCCATGATGGCGCCTTCGGTGTTCTTATCGACGCGGGTCAGAATATCGGCCATCAACTCGGCTCCGCCGACCGACATGCTCGACATGCCCATCGACGCCGACAGAATATCCTGCAAACTTTCGCTCAGCTCCGCCAGGACTTCAGGTTGGACTTCTTGCATCGTCGCGAGCCGCAGGGACACGTCCGCATGCAGATGCACCGGCAGGAGCGCCAGCACGGCGCCGGCCTGTTCGGCTTCCATCTGCCCGAGGCAGACCGCGATGGTCTGCGGATGTTCGACCTTGAGGATCTGCGCGACCGTGCGGGCGTCGACCCATTTCAACGCGTCGATGCCCGGATAGGTCTTGGTGTTGAGGGATTCCATCATGCGCGCCGCCTTTTCCGGCCCCAGCGCCTTTTTCAGGATGGCTTCCATGAATTCCCGCCCTTCGAATTGCACCTCGCCGGACGAACTCGCCTGTTCGAATTCCGCGATCACGCTGTCTTCTTCCTGCTTGGTGATATTCGCCGTCTCCTTCATGAACGTCCCGAGCTTGCGAATATCCTTCGGGTCGAGCGTTTTCATGACTGCGGCCGCGGCCTCCTCGCCGATCGCGCGGAGCAGGATGGCGGCCTTTTGCGCGCCGCTGAGTTCTTTGTTCATGCCCGCATCCCTTATGCGTTACTTTTCAGCCACTGCTTGACGACGACGGCCGTATTCGCAGGATTGTTTTTCGCCATATCCAGAATTTGACCCGGCTGTTTGCCGGACATGGCCGCCTCAACCTGGCCGACGGAGGCCGGCAGCGCCGGCGTCTCGCCCACCGTGGCGGTCGGCGCCGACTGGACGAGCATGACCATCAGCGGACGGACCACCATGAACAGAATCAGGAAGAAGAGCAGCCCGCCCACGGCATAACGGACATACGGCATCCAGGCCTTGGTGCTGTCGGCTGCGGCTTCGACGCCCGCGCCGACCGGCTCCTCGACGCCCAGCCCGAACTGGATATTCACCACTTCCACCTGATCCTGACGCTCAGTGGAATATCCCATCGCCTTTTTGACGATCTCTTCGATCCGCTTCATTTCCTCCTCTGACCGAGGGATGAACTTCTTCGGTTGATCAGCGGCGGCCTCCCCGGCCTTGCCGCCTTCGTACGTCCCGTCGACCAGAACCGCGACAGACAGTTTCTTGATCGTCCCGGTCGGCTCGACGATGCGGGACACGGTCCGGCTGATCTCGTAGTTGACCGTCTCGTTTTTGGTCTGGTTGTTATTCGAGCTGGTCTGGCCCCCTTCGGCTTCGGTGCCGCCCGGCACGTTGGATTCCACACCGGGCACTCCTCCGGAGGCGCCGTTGACGCCGCTGGACTTTTCCTGACCGCGCTGCTCGCTCCGCACGACCTGGCCGTTCGGGTCGAACCGTTCTTCGGTAGTCTCGATTTTCCGGAAGTCCAGCACGCTCGACACCCGGACGACGGCTTTATTCACCCCGACAATGCGTTCGAGCATGGTTTGAATGCGCGTCTCGATGTCTTTTTCCAGGGTGCGCTGATATTCCATCTGGGTTCCGGACAGTCCGGCCGATTCGTCGCTGGACGAATTCGAGAGGAGATTCCCGTGACCATCGACCACAGTGACGTCACGGGCCTGGAGACCTTCCACGCTGCTGGACACGAGATGGACGACGCCTTGTACTTGGGCCTTCGATAACGTTTGGTTCGAACGCAGCGACACGACCACCGAGGCGCGCGCGCGATCCTGTTCGGTGGCAAACAGGCGCCGTTCAGGAATCGCCAGGTGCACTCGCGCCCGCTCGACTTCGGGCATCTGGGTGATCGTGCGCGCCAACTCGCCCTGGAGCGCGCGGCGATAATTCAGCTTCTGCACAAAATCCGACATGCCCATGGTGGTGCGATCAAAAATCTCATAACCGACCCCGCCGCCATGAGGAAGACCCTGCCCGGCCATTTCCAGCCGCAAGTCATGCACCTGCGCATTCGGCACGAGGATCGTCGTGCCGCCGTTGGTCGTCTCATACGGCACTTTGGCGTCTTTCAACTTGTCGATGATGCCCGCGGCATCGTCGGCAGCCAGATTGGCATAGAGCACCTGCATGTCCGGCTGTTGAGTCCAGAGCGTGACCGCCACCAACCCCGCAATGGACCCGGCGAGGGCGAGCAGGATAATGAAGCGCTGGTTGATGGTAAACTGGCTGAATTTTGAAAACATGGGCTGTGCAATCCTTTATGCGTCACATCCGCGCGGGAGAGCGGCCGCTAAATCTGCATCCGCTGGATTTCTTCGTAGGCCGTCACGAGCTTGTTTCTCACCTGCATCATGAGTTGGAAGGAGGCATCAGCCTGTTGTAACGCCACCATGGTTTGATGAATGTTGGTGCTCTGGCCGGTCACCAACGACTCGACGGCCTGGCTCGCCCCGGTTTGCGCGTCGTTGATATGCCCGATGGCTTCTTTCAGCGACCCTAAAAAGTTTGCGCCTCCGGCTTCGCTCGCCTGCCCGGCTTGCTGGAGCTCGGGCGCTTCGATCGGCCGGATCACATTGGCTCCTGCGACGCGCAGATCGGACATGACTACCTCCCGATTTCCAGGGCGCGATTCCACATGGTGCGGGTCGCATTGACGGCCTGCACGTTGGCTTCATAAGCGCGGGACGCGCCGATCATATTGACCATCTCCTCCATCACGTTCACGTTGGGCATCGTGACGAATCCCTTCTTATCGGCATCGGGGTGGCGCGGGTCGTACACGGTCTGGCCCGGTTTCTGGTCTTCTATGACGCGGGCGACTTTCACGCCATCCAAGGCATGTCGGCCAGGCCCTTTGGACACTTGGGTGAACGCCTTCTGGAAGGCGGAGGACACGGGCGCCGCTTGAAACACTACGTCACGGCGGCGGTACGGTCCGCCGGTGCTGGTCTTGGTCGATTGCGCGTTCGCCAGGTTGCTGGCGATCACATTCAACCGGTGTCGGTGCGCATCCAGCGCTGAAACAGAGACTGCGAGACTATCTGTTAAATCCATCACACACCTCTTGGTTAGTCGCCCGTGGCGCGGACCATCGAATTAATACAGAACGCTACCGCCCTTCTCGGATCGCATTGAGCAGCCCTTTGAATTTCATACCGATGATGGTGGCCGCGGTGTTGTACTGCTGGGCATTGTCCGACATCTTGGCCATTTCGAGTTCGATGTTGACGGTATTGGCATCCAATGGGAGATCGCCGGCCGGTACCTCCTCGATGCGCCCCTGCACCCGTTGAAAACCACTGCCCTGCGGGCCGATGTGCTGTTGATGCGTCGAGACCAAGGTGATGGGAAGTTTACCCTGCTGCGCGTTCGCCAGCGCTTGACCGAAATTCAGATCGGTGGCGCGATACTTGGGGGTTTCTTCGTTGGCGATATTGGCGGCGATGATCTGCTGGCGCGCCCCGCGCAGATCCAGCGAACGCTCGAGCAGCTGCATGGTCCGATCAAAAATGGTCATGGTCCAGACTCCGTAGAAATGTGGGCTTCAACGGTGCAATCTACGTACCCTGCCGGCGATGCAGTTCTCTCGCCTGCTCATGCGACAACCGAGCGATGCCGGGAGCGGCGGCACTCGGCAAAGACTGCCCGATGGGGAATAATTTGCCTAGCGCCGGCTCGGCCGGGTCAGGGTTTATCGGCTTCGACCTGATGGCCCAGATCGCGGTACTCCCGCAGTTTGTTTCGTAACGTGCGGATACTGATCCCCAACTCCTTGGCGGCATGCGTGCGATTGTCGTTCACCCGGGCCAGGGTCTTGAAGATGAGATCCCGTTCCATTTCCCACAGTGAACCGTGCGCCGACGGCGCCACGAGGGTTTCCACAGTTTCGACCGGCTGAACGGGAACGGCGCCGTCTCCGGGCATCAAGTGATCGGTGTCAACGGCATTTCCGGTTGTCACCAAAATGGCGCGCTCCATGACATTTTCCAGTTCACGCACGTTTCCCTTCCAGGTGCGTTGTTGGAGATCCGCGATCGCGCGTTCGGACAGCGTGGGGACGGTCATACCGTTGCGCTGCGCGGACGAGCGGAGGAAATGCCTGGCCAGGAGCGGAATATCTCCGGGCCGTTCGCGGAGCGGAGGCACCGTGACCGGAAACACATTCAAGCGGTAAAACAAATCTTCCCGGAAACGCCCTTGGGTGACTTCATGGTAGAGCGAGCGATTAGTCGTGGCGATGACGCGGATGTTGACCGGGACCGGCTCGCGCCCGCCGATACGATCCACTTCCCGTTCCTGCAGGACCCGTAACAGTTTCGATTGCAATCCTAAATTCATTTCGCTGATTTCATCGAGAAACAGCGTCCCGGTGTGGGCCATTTCGAACTTGCCCAACTTTTTGTGAATCGCTCCGGTAAACGCTCCTCGCTCATGCCCGAACAATTCACTTTCCAGCAGGCTGTCCGGGAGGGCCGCGCAGTTCAAAGCGACGAACGGGCGGTGGGCGCGAGGACTCCTCGCATGGATGTAGCGCGCCAGCAACTCCTTGCCCGTGCCGCTTTCCCCGCTGATCAAGACCGTGGCTTGGCTGGCGGCGACGCCTTCGAGCGTCGTGAGCAAACGAATCATGCCCGGGTCTTGCGTCAGGATCGCTCGCGCTTCCAGCGTGGCGGGCGCATCCTGCTCATCCGGCTCTGTGCTGGCCTGCAGATTGAGAATGACCCGCTCGAGGAGATCGGTTGAGAAGGGTTTCAGAATATAGTCATTCGCCCCACATTTCATGGCCTCCACGGCGGTTTCCACAGTGCCGTAGGCGGTCATGAGAATAATGAAGGTGTTGGGAGCCTTCTGCTTCAAAGCCTTCACGAGCTCGAGTCCGTTGACGCGCGGCATCTTCAAGTCGGTCACGACAAGCCAGGGCTTCACCCGTTCCACCTGTTCGATGGCATCCGCGCCGTCGATGGCTCCGCGGACTTGATAACCCATGCGGCGCACGGTTTCCGACAAGGCCGTCCGCATCGAGGGCTCATCGTCCACAATCAAGACGGTTCGAGCTTCTTCGGCAGAAGCTGAGGGTTCCTGCAAAGCTGGTTGCGCGCTCATTCGTACTCCCCTTCTGTTAGGCCGACTCTCTCAGCTGACGATCCGGATTCTCCGTCACGGTGACGCCTGATGCAGGCATCCCAGGCGTCTGCACAGGTCCTGGCGGCAGGGTGATCACAAACGAGGTGCCGCGGCCGAGGCTGCTTTCCACATCGATTCGCCCGTGATGCGCTTCCACCAACGCGTGGACGATAGCGAGTCCCAGACCTGTCCCCTGATCTTTCGTCGTGAAAAACGGATCGAAGACCCGCGACTGCAGGTCGGACGGAATTCCGGTACCGGTATCGCTCACCGTAAGTTGTATGGCCGTCGATTCCGGGAACTGATGAGAGGTTGGACAGGCAGCCAGGGTCAGTGTGCCGCCCTCCGGCATGGCCTGCACCGCATTTAAGACCAGGTTTAAGAGCACCTGTTTCATCTTCGGTCCGTCGCACCAGAGTTGAGGCACGAGCGGATGGACCTCACAGCGTACCTGGACGGAGCCCGGAGGGATGGCATGACTCGCCAGCGTCAACACTTCTCTGATCAGCAACTCCGTCGCATGCCAGCCAAGGCGCGAACAGTCCGGCCTGGTATAGACGAGGAGATTGGACAACAGCCGATCCATAGATTGCACAGCCATGGAAATATGCTCGGCATAACTCCGGAGTTGGGGCTGGTCGCGAAGATCTTTCCGCAGCATCGAGGCAAACAACTCCACACTGCCCAAGGGGTTTCGAATCTCGTGCGCGATGCTGCCGACCATTTGCCCCATGGCTTCCAGGCGGTTGCGCCGCTGCAATCGATCTTCGAGCTGGCGAATGCGCGTGACGTCATGGATCAGGACGAGTTTCCCGATGAGTGTTCCCGTTTCGTCGGTCAGGTCGGTTTGTGATAAGGCGATGGTGACGCCGCTGGGCAGCACCACCGGGTACTCGCCATGCTGTTGCCGGATCTCTTCCACAATGGCTCGGGCTTGGCGCCCCCGCATCTGCGCTTGCGACTGGCCCAGTAACCGCTCCGTCGAGTGGTTGCACCGCATGACCACATCTTGCGAATCGGCGACGATGACGCCGGTATCCAGTGACTCAAGAATCGCCGTCACATGAGCGCGCATCGCTTCGGTTTCACGGAGATGCTCGCGCAGACTCGCATTGGTCTGCGCGAGTTCCAGATCCATTTGCTGCAGGCGCGTGGTCAAGGCGTCATACGACTGCTGCAGTACCGTTGCGGCCTGATCGAAGTCCCGAAAGGCGCGTGTCAGCAAATCATGATTCGGTGTGGCTGTCTCAGGCCTGGTCACGGCTTTTTCCCTCGCGTATCGGCAGGAGCTTCCGGCAATTCCGTTTCCAGCATCGCTGCCATGCGGCGGACGAGACTGTCGGGATTGACGCTGAGGGCCCGCAGCCCGTTTCGGGCAAAGTCCTCGCGTTTCACGACGCGGGCCAGCTGAACCATCTGCAGTTGCGCCCAGGCTTCCTGCTCAGGCTCCAGACCGGCGACAACAGCCTGTTTGTACATCGCCAACGCCGGCGCCTGACGGTTGAGGCGAGCCAGCACATCGGCATGCCGCAGCAGGTCCCCGGCGGGCAGTTCATGACCCGTCTTGATGAGGCCGTCATAAATTGCGGCTGCCTCGGCATCTTGTTTGGACTGCGCCAATACTCCGGCGAGTTTCAGCTGTACCATCATGCGATCATGGTGGCGGGGGTTGTGTGCGAGCCATTGTTTGCCAAGTTTCAGCAAGGCGGCGAGATTGCCTTCGCCTTCGAACGAGTTCAGGATTCCACGCAACGCCTCTCCCGACAATCGCCCCGTGGGAAATTCCAGGCGATACCGCTCGAATACGGCTCGCGCGGCGCGCATATCTTTTTGTTCCATGTAACTGTAGGCCAGCCCCATCAACGCCGTTTCATGGAGATTGGCCGCTTTCGGGTCCCGCACCAGCGATTGAAACAGCCGCGCCGCCTCCACGGGAAATCCCAGGCGGCGGTGCGTTTCCGCAATCGTGAGCAACAACTCCGTGCCGGCGTAAAACCGATCGGCAGACGGCCCATGCCGATGGAAGAGGTTGATCAGCTCGAAATCGTCTTCTGCCTTGAGCGCCGCCTCCAGGCGAGGGCGGAGGAACCGGACCAGCTGCGCGCCGCTTTTTTCCGGCCAAGGATCGTGCTCGAACTTGCCTGTGCGCTGCACGACCTGTTCGTACGCGCGCAAGGCATCCTCTGATTTACCCGCTCGCTCCAAGGCTTCCCCGAGATGGAACAGCGCCTCGCTGCCGACGGTCGATCCCTCATAGTCCTTGGCGCTCTGCTCGAATACCCGCCGTGGACTGAGCATTTCTCCCGGCTTCAAGGGCACCTTCGCCAGGTGCGCGGCGATCGTGTGCCGGAGATTGTCTTCCTCTCCCTCCGGATTCAGATGTTCCTGCACATCGGCGTACCGAATCCTGGCCGTGGCGGCGACCGGCGCCTCGGGGTATTGGCTCAACAGCGCGGCGTAGAAGATGCTGGATTCAGCCCACCGCCCGGCCTCCTTGTAACTATCAGCGAGGTAGGTGAGCACAAACGGCGTTTCTGGGCGGGTAGGATACAAATTGTAAAAATGCAGCAATTGTTCGCGCATCACCGGTCCCCGCTGTGCTTCGCCCGCCGTATCGGCGTACCGCAGCAAGGCAAAGGCATCGCTCCGGAGCGCGGCCGGCCAGCGATTAGAGATACTTTCGTACAGCGCGTCGGCTTCCTTCAGACGACCCAGGCGATAGAAACTGTGGGCTTCGCCCAACGACGCCGATACCAGCAACGTGGGGTCCACGGTGCGTTTCAAGACATGCTCGAAGGTCTGCGTGCTCTCTTTCCAATTTTTAAAGCCCCTCAGCACATAGCCCAAGCCGAGCATGGCCCGGTTCGCATCGAACGAATCGCGTTCGGTGAGGGAGAGGGCATGTTGATAGGCAATCTGCGCTTCCTGGAACCACCCTTCCACACGATAGACATCGCCGATTCGCCATGCTGCCCGCTTGGCATTGGTCGACTGAGGATTCTCACGCATCAAGGTCTTATACTGATCGATGATATCGAGCGGTCGGACGTCAGGATCCCGGCTCTGGAGCAGACTTTCTGCCAGAAACGCTTGCATGGCCGATCTGAGCGGTGACTCGCGATGATCACGAAGCATCGTGATGAAATGCAGGCGTGCTTCGAGGTACTGCCCGTGCTTGAACAAGCGCATGCCCTGTTCAAACTGCTTCCATTCCGGGTTTTCCGGCAGGCGCTCGACACGTGGGCCCGGATCAGGCAATGTCCCACGCACGAGTTCATCCGGCTCGGGCATCATGGGCGGCAATTCTTGCCGCATCGTGGATAATCCGCCTGCCGCCATCGCGGGGACTAGCCCCACGATCAGGAGCCAACTCACCACGTAGCCTGTGCAAGCGAAAGTACAACGCGCTGTTGAAATGAAGGATCGCACAGGAGGCGAATCAGCAAGACCTGTGCCCTTATGGGACTCCGATAACTAGGTGACTCGCTTAGTAATTTGAGGATTCTGGAGTGGAGAATCGGACCGAGTGTCAGAAACACCAACGGCCGCAATCAGGAGCAGGTCAAGAATTTGACATCGAACGAGCGAGCGGAGATCAATCAATTCTGAATGGAATACCCATGACTCTTGGGATCGAATCCTTTCCGTTTCAGTTTTTCGACAAGGGTCGTGCGATTGACTTGGAGCAACTGAGCGGCGCGACTAGTTATGCCATTCGCTTTGCGCAAGGCTTCGCCGATCAGACGGTTTTCGTACACCTCGAGCTCCTTCGTTAAATTGATGCCGTCTTCAGAAAAGCGGATAAACTGCTCGGGGGCCTCGGCCGTCTTGCCGGCAGTCGTCTTTAACGCACGCTCCGGGAGATCGGCCAGGGTGATCATGCCCCTCTTTTTCAACACACAGAGGCGCTCGATCATATTTTCAAGTTCACGAATGTTTCCCGGCCATTCTTCTTCCGTCATGCGCACCAATGCGTCCGGCTCCATTCCGAGAATCTCTGTGCGGCGCAACTGGTTGAATTGAGCGATAAAATGGTTGATGAGAAGCGGGATATCGCTGCGCCGTTCCCGTAATGGAGGAATGTGAATGGGAATGACGTGCAATCGATAATAGAGATCCTGCCGGAAGCGCCGCTCCTGAACGGCCTGCGCGAGATCTTGATTGGTGGCGGCGATAATCCGCACATCGACGTTAATCGTCCGCGTTCCCCCCACACGCTCGAAGCATCGCTCCTGGAGTACACGCAGCAGCTTTACCTGCAAGGGCAGGCTCATTTCCCCCACTTCGTCTAAAAAGATGGTGCCTCCATGAGCCAGTTCAAAACGACCAAGCCGGGTGTGAGCAGCTCCGGTAAAGGCTCCCTTTTCATGGCCGAACAGCTCCGACTCCAAGAGGGTTTCGGGAATGGCACCGCAGTTTACCGGCACCAGCGGCCGGTCTCGCCGCATGCTATTGAAATGCAACATGCGCGCAATCAACTCTTTTCCCGTTCCGCTCTCCCCTTCGATCAAGACCGTACTATCGCTATCAGCGACCTTTTCAACAAAATCCAGCACTGTCCGCATGGGTGCGCTGGTGCCCACCAAATGCTCGAGACGATATTGATCCCGTACCGCTTTTCGGAGAAGGTGGTTTTCCTGTTTCAGTTTATAGACATCCAAGGCTTTCCGCACGACTACGGCAACGGTGTCGGGCTCGAAAGGTTTGGTGATAAAGTCGAAGGCGCCGGCCTTCATCGCGCGCACCGCGTAATCAACGGTTCCATATCCGGTCATGACAATGGCGATCACCTTGGAATCGATCTTGGAGATCCTGTCGATTGTTTCCAACCCATCAATTCCTGGCATCTGAAGATCGGTCAGGACGACGTGGACCGGCTGATCCTTCACCGCTTCTACACCGTCCAGCCCGCTCGACATGACCGTCACTTGATGGCCTTCACTGGAGAGTGTTTCTGCCAAGAGCTGGCGTACCGCCGGGTCGTCGTCGATGACGAGAATGTGTGATTGGCTCATACGCGAGCACTCCTCTCTAGAAAAACGAACGCTGAGAGACCTCTTATTCCAAAGTGGCTATGGAGAAAACAGAATACGGCACTTTGAAAAAAACTTTTATTTGATCAGCTTATTGGGAAATCAGACTTTATTCAAGTAAAAGTAAGGCCTTGGGGGAAGAATGGGACTTGGGTAAATCAGCCCAAGCGCGGCCTGTCAACACTGATTCGGATGCGGCGCGCAACGGCCTGCGTTTTGTCTATAGCTGCCTGCCGATTCAGGTTGCCCATCCACGCCTTGACAGGCACGAAGAAGAATTGTAGGGTTCCGACTCTGCCCGATCTTCACGATCCATTGACACTCAATTTTCGAGGGCTGGCGTAGCTCAATTGGCAGAGCAGCGGTTTTGTAAACCGCAGGTTGGAGGTTCGATTCCTCTCGCCAGCTCCACAATATACGTAGGATTGTCAAAAGGTTGGATAGGAAGCATCGAAGGAAGAGTGCCTGTAAGAAGCCCGGCTGCTACCGTTCTGCTACCACTCTCCGCATCTAAGCGATCCACCGCACCCTTATTCCCCATCGGTAACCATTTACCATATGTGTCGACGGTGAGCTGAATGCTCGCGTGTCCCAGCTGCCGTTGGACGTAAACGATCGACTCTCCTTGTTGAAGCATGAGAGACGCGTACGTATGTCTCAAACAGTGCGGGGTGAAGTGCAAGGGAAGCATCGCCTTCTTTAAGATCTCTTTCATTTCACGCCGAAGGTTTGCACTATCGAGTGGCCGGCCCCCACTTGTCGGAAAGACCCACGGAGGTGACGAAGAACTCCCCGTCAGAGGTCGATCAGACCTCATCGCTACTTCATGGGACTTCAAAATTTCTATGAGACTGCGAGAAAGGTCCACTGTTCGTCCGTGGCCTGACTTAGGCGTTTGTATTCCCCCATGTTTCGCATGATCCGAGAATGCCCGTTCAATCCGTATCTCTCGGGCGGAATAATCGATATCATTCCATTGAAGCGCAACGACCTCCCCTAACCGCATTCCTGTGCCAGCTAATGTTGCGAAAAGGGGATACAGTCTAAAACACTCTCGTTGTGCAGTATTAAGAAAGAGTTGTCGTTGCTCACGAGTCATCGACTTCACGTTTTCTTGTCGTGTTGCCTTAGGAGTTACCAGTCGCAACTGTCGTCCCAACTTCTCAGCAGGATTGCTCGACAATAAGCCATCATCAACCGCGGCACGAAGCATGGCTCGAAGCGTCGCGTGAATGTTGCGAACTGTATTTTTTGTGAGCGAATTTGGACCAGTGGTACTGAGCTTTACGGAGAGGAAATCTTTTATTTGTGATCTATGGAGGCGCTGTACCGGAACAGACCCTAGAACTGGAACAACGTGGACAGTCAGAAGACGGTCATAGCCGACATAAGTCCGATATTTTATCGTTGGCTGGATCGATTCCAGCCACCGCATCTTATAAGAGGCTATCGTTGTATCAGATGGAACTGCCGATCGCTGCCACTGCCTAGTCTTTGGTCTTTCCTGATCAAGAAAATCCTCAGCCTCGCGGCGCGTCTCGAAAGTCTTCCACTTCCGATGTCCGAAACCATCTCGCCAATCTGCAATCCACTTTCCTCGACGTTTACGAATACACGCCATATATTTTGTCTCCGCAGAGAATTTAGCACAAGGATGCTATGGGCATCCACCCGCCTATGTTGTAGCAAGCAAGGCCTGATACTCCTTGAGCACGGTAGGTAGGACTCGCACATATTTTCCAACACGCACTCCGCGAAGTTTTCCTTGACGCACAAGTTCATAGGCACGTGACACAGGAATCTTTAACCGTAACGCGACATCTGACATGTCGAGAAAGGCCTCATTCGGCTGATTTTTGTCCGAGGTCATAAATTGTGTCCAAATAACCGCCTTGATGCGTTCCAGCTCTCCCAATACCAGCGGCAACTCTGACCTTGGTATCTCTTCTAGACTTTCAGAGAGCTTGGCTATTGCAGATCGATAATCGGTCATGATCTCGTCCTAGAATTTAGACACTCCCAAGTTGCTACTTAGACTACCTTTCGATCAGGACGCCCTGTCCTCCTACTACTTTCATAGCGGCTGCGGCCCGTGGCTGGGGAGCAGCGATGCAGGCCTTCCCAGTTCACTCGAATTCGGTCTCCCCTTCGTCCAGGCCTGCCCCGTGCGAGAGCCCCGTTCCGCCTCCTCCTCTACGCCCCACCCTTGGTTTGTGAAGGGTGGGGCTACATAGATGAATACGGAGGCGAACATGACACTCGATGGACAGGACAGTCCCTTGAAACCGGCACGGCAGTCGAACCCGGCATCTCGTTACGGAGTCCCGCGGTACCGCGTCACCCTCGTGCGCGAGGGCCATGCCCTTCCGGCGGCGGAGTCGGTTCAGACCTCGGAAGGGGCCGCCCGTATACTTCGGCCGCTCTTTGCCGGTCTGGATCGGGAACAATTCCTGATCTGCGGCCTCGATGCGAAACATGGGCTGATCGGCATCAATGTCGTCTCTACCGGTTCGCTGACTCTGGCCATCGTTCATCCTCGCGAAGTCTTTAAGCCGCTGATTCTGATGAATGCCGGCGCCTGGATCTGTGCGCACAATCATCCTTCTGGTGATAGCACGCCCAGTCCAGAAGATCGCGTCCTGACCAAGCGGCTGCGCGAGGCCGGGGATTTGTTCGGCATTCCGCTGCTCGACCATCTCATCCTCGCCGAGGAGCGCTACTACAGCTTCGCCGACCAAGACTGGCCCGGCGCTTAGCGCAGCAGCCGCAACACCCAGGCCGCTCCTGCGGCCACGAGCGCCAAGCCGATCGCTGCCGTTCCCCAGGCGACCAGGTCAATGGCGAGGGCATTGCCGATCGTTTGAATTTGCGACGCCGTCATACTTCCCTCTCCCTTGTGCTTGTTCCATTCTGCGGTCTACTACGAAAAGGAGGCAGGCTGCTGTCAGCCTGCCTCGCTGCGGGACTTACCCGCCCACAATCGCCTTCACGCGTTTAAAGGCATAGATGGCCAAGGCCACGCCAATCAGGGCTGCCGCCCATAAGAGCAGATCGGCCCGCACCGTGGCCACATCTGCGGAGACCGGAAACAACTGCGCCAACGACAGGGCCGGTACACCTAAGGCGAACACGACCGCCATGAGCAGACCGGAGAATCCCTTCACCCATCCCATACCGCACCTCCTTGTGCATGGTGGACTCGTCCACCCGCGCCGCCGGATGCCTCGCCGGCGGTCGAGCGCCTCAGTGGCTCTGAGGCAGAATCAGTTTGATGATCAGGCCGACGGCAAAGCCGCCAAGCCAGAAGATCGCTGTGAAATACGTCATCGCTTCAATCGCCGGCAGGTCCATACAACACTCCTTCGCCGATCAGCCGCATCGATCCATCCTCATAGACTTCCGAGACCATCAGGCCATAGCGCCCGGTAATTTGGGCCGCGGTCAGGATTTCGCCGCTGTCCAACAAATAGCGCCAGCCTTGGCGGTTGGCGCTCATGCCTGCGCCGCCGAGAATCCGGACCCATCGCTTGGGAGGGGGCGAGACTGCCGCCGACGGAGCAGACACTCCTAAATGATTCACGAAGCTGCTCGACGCCGATGCAGAGAGAGGCGGAGACAGAGCCGCAGTCCCGGGTACTCCAGCTGCCGACGTGGGCTTCGTGCTGCTCAACGAGGACCACGGCCGCCACGCCATGAGGGCAATCGCGAAGAGCCCCGCCGCAATGCCGATGGCCACCCGCGCTGACTTGAAGATGGTATGACTCCGCTTCTCTTCCTGGATCGCCGCCGTCGCGTAGCTGGAATAGTAAGCGTAGATCGAGGGTGAATAGGTGCCGACGAAGGCGCGGATGGTCTCGTGGTCTTCCGGATTGCCGCGCACTTTGCCCTGGTACTTCTTCGACAAGCCGACGAAGGCGAGCTTGCGAAACTTCACCGTGGCTTCGATCAATCGCGTGACGCCTTGGGACATCTGGCGAAAATCCTGACTCATGAGCAGAATATCGACGCCGTAATGGCGATGGGTTTCGAGCCATCGCAGGAGGCTCGGATCCACCTTCTGCATCGACCGAAAGACGGTTTGCGCTTCATCGATGATCACCGCCGATCCTGGCTGCACATGCTGGAAGGCCTGCAGCACTTCGACGGAATCTTTCCAGATCGTGATTTGTTGTTCGAGGGTTTCCCGGTCGATGCCGGTAAACAGCGCGAGCCGGTCCAGATAAATCCCATCGACCGAGATATAGAGGCGCCGGCCTTGCCGCACCCAGGGCAAGAATTTCTCGCAGACCGCGTGATAGGACTTGCCGGAGCCCGGGACACCTTCATAGAGTTCGATCATCAGAGATTCCTCAACCGCACCCAGATTGCCCAAGCCACCACGGCCGTGCACCAGTAGGCCCAGACCGCCACCGGTTGCTTCATGATCCCCACCGCACAAACGGAATGGTTTGGAGGATGAACCGCGTGCCCATGGCGCTCGCCACGATGGCCAGCGCCTGACTCATCCCCGTCGCGCCCAGCACCCATGCGTATTGATCAGGGATGACCGGCAGGGTGAGCCCTGCCGTCCCGATGGTCGCGAGCGTGCTGTCCGCCACGGAAAGCACAGAATCCCAGATGCTCAGGCCCCAATCCGTCAGCGAAAAGAAGAACTCCTGCAGCCAGCAATAAATCAGACTGAGAATCGCCGTCATGTCTGTCCCCCCACAAAGATAATGCGATAGGCGGCGAAGGAGGCGATGGCAATGACCAACGTTCGGAGCACGGTGAAGAACCACGCCCACTGATTGAAGTCCACCTGTTGGCTCCCGAAGAAGGCCGAGGGCAAGGCAATCACCGGCAAGGTCGAGGGCCAGGTCAACGATTTGAGCAGATTCAACGTGCTGAGCAGCCCGCTACTGGCCCAGAGAGTTTGATGGGCTTGCAGCACCGTTCCAAAGGTCCGTGTCTCATGCATGCCCACCGTACAGGAGGTGGTGGCTTCGGTCTCCTCCTGCTGCGTCGTTGAGCCGTCCGGATTCTGCGTGGTCGTCGTGGTCGTGGTCGTCGTCTGCTGTTGGGTCTGCTGCTGCGGCGTGCTGGCCGGAGGTGGCACGTGGTCCACGACGGTGATATCCCCGGCAGGCACGGGCTTCGGTTTCACCGTGGTCGGCATTTCAGTCGGACTGACTGGCTGGGAGACGGTAGTGTCTGCCGGCTGGGTCGTGCCGGTGGTGCCGACTGGGTTCGTATGGGCTTCGACGGACTTGGGATCACTCGCAGGCAGGCTCGTCACATGGTTCGCCACCTGTTGCTGCGTCGGCGCGATCAGGCCGTCTTGTAACGGAGTTGGTGACCCAGGAATACCCATCCGATGACAGACATACAGGGTGTATCCGCCAACCGGGGGACCATTCACGAAGAAGTTGCCGGTAAAAAACACCGCCGTGCTGAGGCTCTGAAAGGGCCCGACGACCCAATCATGCTGATACTCGGTGTCCACCGCGCACAGCGGAACATTTGTCGCGCTGAATTGAATGCTCGCAGAGGGATAGACGGGGTTCGCTGGCGTGTTGGTGCCGAGGCCTGGGAACGTCTGCACGCCCGCGTTCGTACTGGCGATCTGCCAGCCGCCGGGCGTCGAGGCCGCCGTCTTGACCGCTAAGAGATCGGCCTGCGAGTAATACATTTGAGCGAGAACCAATCCGGCCCCTACACCGAGGGCCGCCCACCCCACCGGGCCCGCGACCATTCGAACCGCCAACGAGGTGGCAGAGGGAGCCAGGGCCGCCGTGGCCACATGCGAGGCGAGGGATGACCGTTGCGCGGCCAGATAGGCAATACGCTCGGCTTGAGCCACCACCCGGGCATATTGCGTGGTCTCCAGGGCGAACGATTCCGCAGGCGCGATGCAGAAGCATACGAAGAGTGCCCAGACGAACCCGAGATAGCTCATGAGAGAAAGCCGTTTCACAATCGTCCGACTCCGAGACCGGTGAGGAAGGCCAGTAATAAGACCGCGACCAGAATAATCGTGAGATCCACCGGCCTTCCTCCCGTTTCGTTACTTCAGAACTTCCAATCCCGACAGGTCGAAGAACATCCTTCCCGTCTGCTCAAACTTGCGCAGTTCAATCGACACGCGCGCCTGCTTGCCTTCGGCCTGTTTACAGACCTCAATCAATGACATCTGATCCTCCGGAATCCCCAAACGTAGAATCCCCGGATCTTTGCCCTTCACATAGAGATCCACCGATCTGAACACCTTGCCCTCCCGACTCCTCCGCTCCACATACCCCTGTACCGCCCCCTCCGCTTTGACTTGCATCGTCGTCTCCTCCTGCTGAGTGTTGAATCGAGTCAGCCAAGCGCCTGACCCACACGCCCCGGCCGAGCGGCCGAGATTTTGAGAGGTACTGAAATTCCGAATCACATTCCTCGCAGCTCACAAAGAGGGCGCCATCCACCCATCGACAGGGCGAGCCATGCGCCCCACAGCCAGGACAGCAGCGCCGCCAGGCGCCGTTATGAAAGCGTAAGGACATAGGGTGTTCCTCTTCGTCGTTCCTTCAGCAGGGCATAGTGCTTCTGGTTCCATTTCTTCGTGCCTGCATAGATCAATTCCATGAGAAATTGATCGCCTCGACAGGCCACCACCACGGCCAACATGGAGCTGACGGATTGCGCCAGCCAGGCGGCCACATCATCGAGCCGCTGCTGGATGCGTTCGACCACGAGCCGACACCGCTTGAAGCCTTCGGTCAAGGCTTCCCACCACGGGAGCAAGGCCGCCCGGTACTTCTCATATGATTCGGCTTCCCGTGTCGTTTCTCGGAAATCGACATAGGAGCGGAGCACCCCGACCAAGAAGGCCCGCCAGTCTTCGGAATCCAATGTCAGGAGCGCTTTGGCACAGGCTTGGGCTCGGTCCTGTTTGAACTCCAATTCCCATCGGACGCCGAAGGTCTCCGCGTCTTCTCGACCCCGACTCTGCAATTCCAGTCGCTTGTCATAGACGCGCAACATGGTCTGACTTTCGCGACTGCCGAAGTAGAGCGTGTCTCCCGTTCGCACGCCCTCGCGATGATTGGAGGCTTGGATCACCTTGAACTGCTTGGAGCGGCTCACCGCTTGTCCAGCCTCCACGGCTTGCCGCACGGTCTCGATGGCGACGGTCGCCTGCCGGTCATCCAGCGCCACATCAATCCGCGTCACATGGCCCTTCTGCGCAAAGACCCTTGCGAGGACCGTCTTGAGCGTGGCCTCGTCCCACTGGGAGACAATCCCGGCCGAAAGATCCACATGCACCTCTTTCGGATTGCGAGGAGCACCCGTCCCCAGTTTGCCGACACCGGTCTTGCCTTGCGTCATGAGGTGGGCGACGGGATACCCTCGAAAGCCGGTCTCACTCTGGAACCAGTCGCCTCCAATCATCTTGATCACGTCGTCTACCTCAGCCTTCGGGAGTGTGAAGGCCAGCCAATCGATGGTCTGTGTGAACCCTCCGGAACCTGTCACTGGTCTTTCCTCCCTTTCCGTGCGATAGACGCCCCCGTCTTACCAGTCGGGGGCTCGTCGGCTCCGCGCGCCGCCGCTGACGCCGCCGGCCGCGCCGCGCCGCCGACCTGAGAGAAGGCACGACTGTTGGCTCGCATCGCCTGGCGCACTTGGTCTAGATCGAAGAAGTACAACTTGCCCAGCCGCTCATATGGAATTTCCTCGCTTCGATACGCGCGGCGAATGGTGGTGATGTGCACATCCAATTGTCGGGCTAGTTCTTTCGCCGTGAGTAACATCGAAGAGAGGCTCCTTTCAGATTGGTGATGCGATAGGGACACTACGTGAATTGCCATGTATTGGGAACTATGCGTAGACGCGCGTATAGGTGCGTTGGGATGCTTTCGTGTGCTTTTGTGGTCAAAGGCAACTCATTCATTACGAATGGGAAGTAATCAACAGAAGCGCGTCGGCATTGAACGGTAAAATAGGGCGGAGAGTAAAACAGATGCGAGATACCGAACCGATAGGTTTTAGTTATCGATGTACAGCAATCGATAAAATTGAACGTCAGCCTAACCTAATGACAATGAACGGGGACTAATGGGTTTTTGTGAAACAGCGCGGAAAATTGGCTCGGTCCATAAAGCGAGGAGAGAAGGCCGATTGGCCCTATAACTGATTAGTCCTGCGGAATTGTGATAAGCGGCATGAGCCCGCAATAATTCACATGGTATTGCTCTCCTCGGTAAAGATGAAGACTTTGCCGCTGAAAGTCCCGCTTCAAAGCAGACTATCCTTCTTTTCTTCAAACTCCTCTTTCGTTATTTCTCCACGGACGTAACGCTTTTTTAGCATTTCCAATGGAGAGTCCTGCTGTAGTGATGCGGGTCCTTCAAGCCAGCTTTTTATCCAGATCACAAGGACCAGGACGAGGATAATCCAAAAGATGGTCATCGCGACAGAAGAGAAAAGGCTCCATGTATCAGTCAGTGATTCATGCATGGCGCTCTCCTTTTCGATTGCCGTTGTGCTATTGATCTCATCTGCTACCACTACTTATTCGCGTCACCGGTCGTCACTCATTGACAGAGACTCTGTAAGCAGGCAACAGAGTCTCCAGTTTTGTCCCTTCACTGACGGATATCCGGCCGGATCCACTCAAACGGCTTTTCCACTATTTGTAAGGTGACGTGATTGATATGGAACTCCTCGCGAAGCTGTCGTTGTAGATTGTTCAGCACGCTATCTCGGTCCCCGCCAGTTGGTACAATGATATGGGCACTTAAGGCCTCTCTGCCCGATGTGATCGTCCAGATATGGAGATCGTGTACCTCCTTCACGCCCGCAACCTTGACCATGGCTTGGGCGACCTCTGCGGCATTGAGATGCGGTGGAACGCCTTCCATGAGGACATTCACCGCTTGGGATAATAACAGCCATGTTCTCCATATAATGAATACGGTGATGAGGATGCTGAGAAGCGGATCAATGGGATACCATTCCGTAATCCAAATGATACCGCCCCCAATCACCACACCGACCGAGGTGATGGCATCGCTGAAGACTTCTAGGTATGCACTGCGGACATTGAGGCTTGATCCCAACCCCCCTGACAGAAGCTTAAGACAAATCAGGTTTACGGCTAACCCGACAACGCCCACAATCATGACGGGCAAGCCCGGCACCTGTGCGGGTGAGTAGAAGCGCGTGAACGCCTCATACAAAATCCAGCAGGCCAGTAAAAGCAGCAGCACCGCATTGCAGACCGCGGCCAATATCTCCGCGCGGTGGTAACCATACGTCTTGTCTGGCGTGGATTGCTTCGTGGCCATCCACATCGCGAAGCTGCTCAAGCTCAACGCGGCCACGTCGGCCAGCATATGCCCCGCGTCCGCCCAAAGGGCCAAACTCTCTGTGAGCCAGCCAGCGAGTCCTTCGAGGCACATGAACGCGCTCGTGAGGCCGAGTACCAATAAAAGCGTACTCCGTGACTGGGGACGACCCACTTGATCATGATTGTGTCCTGCTCCCACTTACTCTGAGTCCCTTTCATTGAAAGCCTGCCCTACATGCTTCGACTAGCTTCTTTGGGGCTCTGGGCAGTGTGTCTGGATGAACTTGGACTTGGACATGAAAACATCCTCGCTAGGTTGGCTATGCTGCCAAACATTCTCCTTTTGGATCGTCTCGTTTTAGGAGAGAATACGTAAAACGCCCATAGAGAGTATGGTAAAGTGACCCTATGGACGAATGTTGTTCGGTCGCGCCGATCGCGGAACAGCAGCGGCGTGTCTTCCGCACCGTGCTCGCCATTAACCTCGGCATGTTCGTGTTCGAATCAGTCGCAGGTATTCTCGCGTATTCGACCGCGCTCTTTGCCGACTCGGTTGATATGTTAGGCGATGCCCTCGTCTATGGATTCAGTCTCTATGTTGTGAGCCGGGGGGCAGTCTGGCAGGCCCGTGCCGCCTTACTCAAGGGCGTCATCATGGCTGCATTCGGCGTCGGTGTACTCGCTCAAGTGGCCTTCAAGATTTATCAGGGCGTAGTGCCAACTGCCGAAGTGATGGGCTTAGTCGGCCTCATGGCGATGGCCGCCAATCTGCTCTGTCTCGTGCTTCTCTGGCAACGCCGTGGTGACGATATTAATATGCGATCAGCATGGGTGTGCTCTCGAAACGATGTGATCGGGAATGCGGGGGTACTGCTCGCCGCTCTCGCCGTTTCCTTCACGGGTTCTCCCTGGCCGGACATTGCTATTGGCCTCTTAATTGCCACTCTTTTCTGTCGGTCCGCAATCGCGGTGATCAGCGAAGCTTCTCGAGAATTTCAAAAATGATCTCCACGTGCCGACGCATCCGTCACTATGGGACCCTCGTCCGCCACTAATGCGACACTCCTCGTGAGCAGACCACCGACGATCTCAATGGCCATGAGGTGTCCCGGTAATCGGGAAGAGGCCCAGCAGTGTTTTGCTCCGTGGATCGGTTTTATGATGTGTTCTACCTAGGGACTCCTTATTTGTAATCTGCCGCCTGGCGTTCTAAGAGATACATACCTTGTAGGGCCTCGCCAACGTACGCCAGACCATACCAACCCCTGAATATGGCCCTGTCCGTCTCGCAGGATGTGTGAAGACCACCGGCATACGTCGCACTTCATGCCCTTTCGCTCTACGCTTGAGAGGGCTCTCGCTCTACTGAGGCAGCTCGTTGAGCCCGCGTCAGTCGCAGGCGTTCTTCCCAGACATACAACGTCGGAAGGACGAGCAGAGTCAAGGCTGTGGAGGTCACAAGCCCGCCGATAACTACTGTAGCCAACGGCTGCTGTACTTCCGCCCCCGCTGAGGTCGAGAGAGCCATCGGCACAAAGCCGAGGCTGGCCACTAAGGCCGTCATCAGCACCGGACGCAGACGAATCATGGCGCCCTGCAAGGCCGCCTCCTCACGCGACAAGCCCTGTTTCTGCAGATCCAGGATGTACGACATCAGCACTACGCCGTTCAGCACCGCGACCCCAAAAAGTGCAATAAACCCGACAGCGGCTGAAATTGAAAAGGGCATACCGCGAAGCGCCAAAGCAATGATGCCGCCAGTGGCCGCCAGTGGCACGTTCAGAAAAATCAGAACCGCCGGCCCGACCTCATTAAAGGCCGTGTAAAGCAGCACGAAAATGAGAAACAACGCCAGCGGAACGACGATCGTCAGCCGCCTGGATGCCTCCTGTAATTGTTGGAACTGTCCCCCCCACTCAATCCAATAACCCTTCGGCAAGGGTACCTGGGCCTCAACCGCCCGTTGCGCCTCAGCGACAAAACTCGCCAAATCCCGGCTTCGAACATTGGTTTCCACCGCCAGCCGCCGGTGAATATTTTCCCGGCTGATCTGCGCGAGGCCGGTCTCCGTCCGAATGTCCGCCAGCTGACTGAGGGGAATTTGCCGGCCTACTGGATCGGCGACCCGGAGGTCCTTGATCCGATCAAAATTGCTCCGATCTTCAGGCCTGAAACGGACCTGAATGAAAAACCGCTGATTCCCTTTGACCACCTGTCCCGCGGCGCGCCCACCGATCGCTTCGATAGTCCCAAGGACTTCTGAGGCATTGATGCCATATCGCGCGATCGCCTCGCGGTTAATGATAACTTGCAGGTACGGCATCCCCGCGACTTGCTCGGCTTTGGTGTCAGCGGCCCCCTGGACGCCCGCGACAACTTGTACGACCTGATCGCCCAACCGTTTGAGCATGTTCATATCTTCGCCAAATATCGTGATGGCGATATCGGAGCGCACCCCGGCGATCAGTTCCTGTACCCGCAACTCAATGGGCTGAGAGTAACTGAAGAGGGTGCCCGGTACCGCCGCCTTGAGTGCCTGATCAAAGGCTTTGATCAGGTCCGCTTTCGTCTTGGCCGTCGTCCATTCCGACTGGGGTTTCAAAATGACATACACGTCACTCACCTCGACGCCCATTGGATCGGTAGCAATCTCAGGGCGACCGGTTCGCGGGACGACGGTCGCGACTTCAGGAAACTGTCCCAAAATTTCCCCGATGCGGGTCGTGCTCTTGACCGATTCCTCTAAGGCCACACTGGGAAATCGCCAGGCTTGCACCGCAATCGCGCCCTCATCCAACTTGGGAATGAATTCCGCCCCTAACAGGGAGGCAAGCCCCAAGCTTGCAGCAAAAATCAGCGCGGCGGCGGCGGCAGTGATCGCCGGATGCTGCAGAGTCATGGACAACAGCGGCTGATAGAGTCGTTTGGCCCATCGGACGATCCATGTCTCTTCTTCACGGACTTCTTGGCGGAGGAATAGGCTCACGAAGACAGGCGCGACCGTGAACGCGAGGACGAGCGCCGCGACGAGCGCAAAGATCACGGTTACCGCCATTGGCCGGAACATTTTCCCCTCGACGCCTTGCAGCGTCAAAATGGGCAAGTACACGATAATGATAATGCCGACGGCAAAAAAGATTGGCCGAAGCACTTCCCGACCGGATCGCAAAATCACTTCGCGGAACTCTTCAGGACCCGGCCGACCCGGTTTTCGCCGCTCAGCCAGATGTCGCATGATGTTTTCAATCATGACGACCGACCCATCGACGATCAGGCCGAAATCGATCGCGCCCAAACTCATGAGGTTGCCGGAAATGCCGGCGGCCAGCATGCCGGTCAACGCAACCAACATCGAAAGCGGGATCACTGAAGCGACGATCAGGCCGGCCCGAAGGTTTCCCAGCAGGAGGAATAGGACCGCGATCACAAGGAGAGCGCCTTCCGTCAAGTTCGTGCTGACCGTCCTGATAGTATTGCGCACCAGATCGGTTCGATCATAGTAGGGATCGATTGTCACGCCGGGCGGGAGTGACTTTTGAATCTCTTGAAGTTTCACTTTGATGCGGTTCACAACCACCCGAGAGTTCTCGCCGATAAGCATGAGAACTACTCCCGTCACGATTTCTCCGCCCTCATCCCGTGTGACAGCTCCTTGCCGGATCATGGGTTCAAAGCGCGTCTGCGCGATATTGCGGATGGTGATCGGCGTCCCGTCGTGCCCGGTGGCCACAACGATATTGTTGAGGTCCTCCAATGTTTGAACCAGCCCTTCACCGCGGATTAGATACTGCTCTTGCGCATGCACAATGTACCCGCCGCCGGCATTGGCATTATTGCGCTCGATCGCCTCGAAGACCCGGCTGATAGGAATCTTGTACGACACCAATTTGGCGGCATCGAGCGCCACCTCGTATGTTTGAAGCTCTCCTCCATAGCTATTCACCTCCACAACGCCTGGCACGGACCGCAACTTCAAGGCGATGTCCCAGTCCAGAATCGTACGGAGCTGCATAAGAGAGTAGCCCTGGCCCTTGACCTCGAACTGAAAGACCTCTCCTAATCCGGTCGAAATCGGGCCCATCTCTGGATTGCCGAATCCCTGAGGAATCGCCTGGCGTGCCCGCGGTAGTCGTTCCATGACAAGCCGTCGGCAGAAATAGATGTCCATCCCTTCCTCAAAGTATACGGTGACGGCGGACAGGCCGAAGCGGGACACCGAGCGGATCAGAGTAATCCCCGGCAATCCCGACAGCGCCGTTTCAACCGGAAAGGTAATGAATTTTTCGACTTCTACGGGACCCAAGCCGGGCGAATCCGTGAGAATCTGCACCTGATTCGGCGTCACGTCCGGCACGGCGTCGATCGGCAACTCTCGCATGGCATAGAAGCCGGCCGCGATAATCAACCCGACGAAGACCAGCACGAGAAAGCGATTGCGCAAAGAAAACTCAAACAGTGAATTCAACATGCATGGTTCCTCTCGTGCTCTGCTGCTAGTCTCCCGCGATCTGTTCTTTCAACAAAATGGACTTCAGATAGAAAGACCCGTGAGTAACGATTCGTTCGCCTTCATTTACGCCGGACTGGATCTCCACGTCACTGCCCGATTGTCTTCCGGTTATTACTTGCCGGACCGTATACCTTCCCGGACGATCTTCTATGAATGCGACGGGCTTTTCATCGACTTGCTGAATAGCTTCTCGCGGGACAACGATCACCATCTGGCTTTCATCTGTGCTCGGCAATGTCAGCGTAGCACGCGCGAACATACCTGGCCGAAGCCGCCGATCTGGATTCACAATTTCGACACGTGCATCAACAGTCCGCGTATCAGGTTTGACGACATAACCCACATAGACCAGCTTTCCCCGAAACGTCTCGCCTTTATAGGCATCTACAATGATCTCTGCGTAGCTGCCGACTTTGGCAGCTGCCATGTGTTGCTCATAAATATCGAGAAGAATCCAGACCGTTGAGAGATCCGCAATGGTGAATGCGTTGTCCTTCGGCGTGACTAGTTCGCCGCGTGTGATAGGCCGCTCGATAACCGTACCGGCTTGCGGAGCAATCAAAGGAAAAGAGGAAAGCTGCTTGCCTCCTTGTCTTTCGCTCCAATTTATTGCCTTAAGCTGGGCCTCAGACAGTCCGATCAAGCGCAACGCTTCATACGCAGCCCGATAGGATGCTAAGCTTTTTTCATAGGTTCCTTTGGCCTCTAAATATTCTTTCTCTGAAGAGATACGTTGCTCAAACAAATTTTTCTCGCGGATATAGTTGCGATAGTCCACATCGCGAGCGGTCAGGGCTTGAAGAAAGGCGGACTTCTTCTGTCCCAGCTCGATACTGTCAATCAATGCTAACGGTTGTCCCGACTTTACCTGATCACCTAGTTCGACCATGACATCCATGACACGACCTTCAATGCGTGGGCTCACATGGATCAATCGATATTCGTTCGGCTTGATCGTCGCGGTGGCTTGAATCTCATCCCGAAAGGCTCGCCGCTCGGCCACAGCCGTGTGGAATGTTTTTCCATCCAATGCTTCGGCCGGAACCGTGAGCTGGTGGGGCTCAGGAATCTTAGCGATGCCATCCATAGGTTCCGACCGTGCACCCTGGCTACCCGACTGCATCGATTCCTGCTTGCTTGATGTCTGAGCTGGTTGCTCGGTCGAGCGCTCCTTGCAACTAGCTGATAGGATGGCTAGAAGACAGAAACCAATAATGCGCAAACTAACGCCTATGGTACAGGAGGCGCATGGCTTACCACGATTCATTGAAGCTCTCCTGTCCATCGTTCGAGCCGTGCCAGTGCGATGGAGAAATTTGCTCGTGCGTCGGTATACTCCAACAACGTTTGCCGATGTACTCGCTGTGCATCGATGACCTCTAGCAGGCTGACGGCGCCCTGCTGAAAACTGACCCTCGCAATCCTAAGCGTTTCTTCGGCCTGTTTGAGTAATCCCTTCTCAAATACATCGATCCGGTCCTGTGCGGCGTGAGCCTCTTCCACAGTTTCCGTGATCGCTACCACGAGATCATTTTCCGTCCTTACCTGCTCTGCTTCAGCGCGTTCCTTCGCTGATAGCGCCGTGGCAATTTCTCCCTGTCGCCGGTACCAGAGTGGTATCGGAATACTCAATCGAACCAGGTAGGCCGTCTCGGCGGCCTCCTGATGATAACTGCCAGAGACTGTGACAAATGGCACGACCGACCGACGCTCTTGCAAAACGCTGTGCGCGGCCCCTTCCACTTGTTTACGTACCCGGCGAATGGTGGGGTGTTGCTCTATGGCAATCGTCACTAACTTCTCAAGGTGCAAACTTTGCCGAGGCACTTCGAAATCACCATGAACACCGAAACCTTTCCGGAGAATGCCCCCGCTCAAGGCATTTAGCCGGGCCTGCGCAATGATCAGGGCATGTTTAGCGTGATTGAGATCATTGCTGACCTTTTGAACTTCCACATCGGCCTTCAAGGCTTCAAATGGTCTGGCCTGACCGGCATCAACCCTGCCTTTAATATTGCGGTAGAAGTCCTGGCTGTTCCTTAAAGCTTGAGTCGTGAGTTCCACATTGCGCTGCGCCAAAAGCAACTGATAGAAGGCTACCTTGATATCTGCGATGAGGTTCAACCGCGTCCCGTCAAGAGCAGCTTGAGAGCCGGCGACTGCAGCCTCTGCTGCATGCTGTCGAGCCTGCCGCATACCGGGCCACTCCAACGGCTGACTCAACGTCACACCACGTTCAAAAAACGTCAAATCCCCGAGAGCCTCACGGGTTTTGCCTGGTCCCATAGTGCCCGTAATGGTGGGGTTGGGATATGCCGCAGCGGTCTGCTGAAGCCCTTCTCCTTGTTTCACAAGACTGCCCGCTACCCGTAAAGCCGGGTTATGCTGTAGGGCCTCATCAATTATTTCTCCTAGTCGATAGGACTGACGCTCGGGCGTTTGAGCCTGAGTGTTCTCGCCATCCAAAAGAGCCACAGATACGGCACCTGCCAATAACATAATCTGTAGTGACCGAATCGCCATAAAACCTCCTGCATGGACGGTGTAAGTGTAGAGCTTTATTGAACTCGGAGAATGAAGCTTATAGCCCAGGAGGTGGATGAAGCAGAGGCTCGACGAAGGTGGGGGAGTATGACGCGGGGCCCGGAGGATTCACATTCGACAGTACGGACCAATGTGATAAACCCCAGAAAGGAACTGATTGGAAATAAAGATGACACGGACACCGGTCCGCGTTTGGTTCTATATCTTCTCTGTCAGAGACAAGAGATGTGGGGGGGACTGATCCGAATTTAAAGTCATTGAGGCACGTTAACCCCGTGAGCTGCATCACAAGAAGTACGATCAGCCCGGTCAGAATAAGGCTTTGTAAAGAAACTTCGAACTTTAAAGCCTCTCTCATGATCTACCTATTACCTCTGGCTTAGCCTTTGCGCTTTACTTCCGCACCAACCAACCGATTAACGGTGGTACCCAACAGAGATTCGCCACGATCGTTTCAATAGCAGTTGAGATTTGTGTGGTGGGACTGAATCCTAGTAGCCGAGCAGCCAGCAACCCGGCCGGAACAACCAGAAGAATGATCAAACTCGTCAGCATCACAGGATGGCGGACATATTCACGTACTGATTCTCCCCAGGTCTCTGAACTTCGGCGAAGAAAAACAAAACCGGCAATACTAGCTCCAAGCTGATCACTCAAGGCGTAAAAAAAGGGAATATAAAAGCCTTCGACTCCGTAAACATCGACCCCGGCCATGCGACTACCCCAATCTATTATCCAGGGAAGCAACATTCCGGAAAACTTTCCCCATCCATACGCCTCAGCCATTGAGCCGGGTAAACCGCTAAGCCTCTGCCTGAAGGCATAAATACCTTCGAACAAACTTTCGCCTTCTCCGGAAAGAGTTCGAACAATCCATTGACCTACCGGGCTTTCCTGCAATCCGAGGTGATCGAGAACCGCGCCCGCGGCTAGTCCGCCTACGAAGCCGGCTCCAGTGTATTGGAGCAATTCACCAAATTCCTTTTGTTCGCTACCTTTGTTCTCATTAGATTCAGCCATGGTCATTCCATCCAGACCAGTTTTTGAAGGTCGAGAGCAGCTTAGAAATGTTCCGATTATGTAGATTCGAGGGGATCAGGTCAGAAGAGGAGGGTGGAACAACGACGGGACGAATGTCAGCATGGAATGATAAGGAGCCTCGCGAAGCATCCAGAACAACGGACAGACTACTACAAGAGGTAAACTGACCGTTTGAAACATCATATGGCATGGACAGCCATCGTCAGTCCCTTCGAATGCTGAAAATTGCTGTTGCACCGTGATCCCATACTCGGCGCTATTTTCCCCGGGTATCCCTCGCTGCAATTCGGACCAACACATAAAACCTGTCAATTGCAGAGAGAGCAAAATAGCTAGAGAAAGTGCAGTTCGGCCGCAAATGTGACTCTTGTTCGTCATTTCCAGAGGACCGTATCACGCAGCTCTTCAGGATTCAAGAAGCATCACTTATGTCCAGTCAGCACACGGAAGGTTAGGACGCGGTTAGAGAATACTTTCTAACCGCCCCGCCTTACTCTGAGCTCTTCTCAATATAGACATGAGTGTAGTCACGACCTGAAATGGACAGAAGCACTCCGACCATTTTTGCAAGCTGACCGATAGTCTTTTGAGCAGCCATGTCACCATCGTGGCAGCAGTCTACACCTTGTAGACCGGTAGAGAAACAACCGCCTCAAGAAACATCTGATGCCCCTTGACCCGGTACCAACGGTACGGGCTGTAGGATGGCGTTCACGAAAGGAGGTGATCGTCATGTGTCCATGGGTTGAAACGCTTGGATTCTGTCCCTACGAGGCTGCATCCAAAACCTGGTTTCTGCCAGCGCCACAACTCATTACCGCAGTGAACCATTGAGCTAACCGTGAAAGCGAATAACTCTTGATCCCGCGAAGCATGACGCCAAAGACAGAAGGGCTGCTCTCCATTTGCCGCCCTTCTACGTCTCCTCGCTTCAGGTGAATCAGGCTGCTATTCATTCCTGTCCCTGGCTTCCTACCGCAAGACTTTTTACGCCTGCAGAACTCGAATTCGCAGAATGAAACTGCACCTGTCGCCAAAACCAATAGAGGACCGGAATGACGATTAATGTGAGAATCGTCGAGCTGACCATCCCGCCGATCATCGGCGCGGCGATCCGCTTCATCACATCCGCCCCGGTGCCGTGGCTCCACATGATCGGCAGCAGGCCTACCAAGATCGCCGACGCCGTCATGATTTTTGGCCGGACCCGCTGCACCGCGCCTTCGATGATGGCGTCACGAAGGTGCGCCAACGATTGCAGCCGGCCCGCTCGTTGTCGGCGATCACAGGCCTCGTCGAGGAAGAAAATCATCACGACGCCGGTTTCGGCCGCCACGCCGGCGAGCGCAATGATGCCGACCCAGACTGCGACACTCAGGTGATAACCGAGGAGGTACAAAAATACGATCGCGCCGACGACCGCAAATGGCACGGACAACAGCACCATCAGGCTACGCGCGACGGATCTGAAGTTGAGATACAGCAACAGGAAGATCAGGAGAACCGTCACAGGCACGACGATCTTGAGCCGGGCTTTCGCGCGCTCGAGGTATTGAAACTGGCCGCTCCATTCCAGCCTGTAGCCAGGCTTTAGGGCAATGTGCTCGGCGATGAGCCGTCTCGCTTCGTTCACATAGCCGCTCAGATCGCGCCCGGCGACATCGACGAAGACAATCCCTGCAAGGGATCCCTGTTCGTCACGCACAGAGGGCGGGCCGGTGAGCATCTTGATGTCGGCCAATTGCGCCATGGGCACCTGCGCGCCCCGTGGCGTCTCCACGAGGACGCGCCTGAGAGACTCAATATCTTCACGCAGACCACGCGCGTAGCGCACATTGATCGGATAACGCTCTCGCCCCTCAACCGTCTGCGAAATCGTCTTGCCACCGATCGCGGACTCGATCACATCTTCCACATCCTCCACCGTCAACCCGTAACGCGCCGCTTCTGGACGGTTGATCTGGAAGTCCAGGTAGTAGCCGCCGGTCACTCGCTCGGCATAGGCGCTTCTGGTTCCGCGAACGTCTTGCAACAGGCTTTCGATCTGAAGCCCGATCCGCTCGATTTCGGCCAGATCCTGGCCCAGGACCTTGATCCCGACATGACTTCGAATCCCCGTGGCCAACATCTCTGTGCGTGTCTGGATGGGCATCCACCAGATGTTCGGCATACCGGGGAATTGCAGGGTCTTGTCCATCTCGGCGATCAAGGAATCCCAGGTGATACCCGGCCGCCACTCTTCCTGCGGTTTCAACGTGATGACGGTCTCCGTCATGCTGAGGTGAGCCGGATCGGTCGGCGTTCGCGCTCGGCCGACCTTCCCGAAGACATGCTCCACCTCGGGGAACTGCTTGATGAGTTGATCCTGCCGCTGGAGAACCCGCGCCGCCTCGGCAATCGAGATGCCCGGCAAAGCCGTCGGCATATAGAGAATGGTTCCTTCGTTGAGCGGCGGCATGAATTCTGATCCAAGGCGTCCATACAAGGGAATGGTCAATGCAACGATGACCGGCGCAAGTATCAGCACCGGCCACCGGGCGCATAGCACCGCCGAGACGATCGGCCGATAGGCTCGAATGAGCCATCGATTCAATGGATTCTTTTCTTCCGGCTGGATGTTGCCTCTCAGCAGCCAGACCATCAGCAGCGGGGCGACGGTGATCGAGACGACCGCCGCAAAAAACATCGCCGCGGTCTTCGTGTAGGCGAGTGGCTTGAAGAGACGGCCCTCTTGCGCTTCAAGTGTGAAGATCGGAAGAAAGGACACGGTAATGATGAGCAGCGAGAAGAACAGCGGCTTGCCGACTTCCTGTGCCGCCCTGATAATCACGGATGTCCTCGAACCGGCCTTCCCAGATTGAACCCATTCCTCCAGGCGCTTGTGGGCGTTTTCGATCATCACGATCACCGCGTCCACCATGGCGCCGAGGGCGATCGCAATGCCCGCCAGGGACATGATATTTGAGGTCACGCCAAGGTAATACATGGACAGAAACGACAGCAGGATGGCGACCGGCAAGGTGAGGATGGCGACGAGCGCCGAACGAAGATGAAAGAGAAAGAGGAGACTCACGAGGCTGACGACGACGCTGATCTCAATCAGCTTGTCCTTGAGGGTGGCGATGGCCGCCAGAATCAACTGAGAACGATCATAGACGGGAACGACCTCCATGCCTGATGGAATCGAGGGCCCAATGTCCTTGAGTTTCGCTTTGACACGCTCGATGACTCCCAAGGCATTCTCGCCGTACCGCATGATGACGATGCCGCCGACCGTTTCGCCGTCACCATCGAGTTCTGCGAGGCCTCGGCGGATATCCGGACCGAGTGTGACCTGCGCCACGTCCTGAACGATGATGGGCGTGCCTTGCCGATCGATTCCCAATGGAACGGCCCGGATATCGTCCAAGGATCGAATGTAGCCGCGGCCGCGCACCATATATTCCCGTTCGTTGATTTCGAGCACTCGTCCGCCGACATCGTTGTTGCTCCGACGGATGGCCTCAATGACCATCTTGAGCGGGATGCGATAGCCGAGCAGCTTGTTCGGATCTATCTGAACCTGGTACTGCTTCACGAACCCTCCGACGGAGGCCACCTCGGCGACACCGGGCACCGCCTGCAACCAATACCGTAAGTGCCAATCTTGAAAGCTTCGAAGTTCCGAGAGGTCGTGCCGGCCGGAACGATCGACCAGCGCATACTGAAATACCCAACCGCCGCCCGTCGCATCAGGCCCGAGTGTGGGCGTCACGCCTTCCGGCAGCTTGCCGCTGACTCCTTGCATGTACTCCACGACCCGGCTTCGTGCCCAGTACATGTCCGTTCCGTCCTGAAAAATAATGTAGACAAAGGAAAGGCCTAGGAAGGATTGCCCGCGGACCGATTTAATGTTCGGCGCCCCCAACATCGAAGTGATGATGGGATAGGTGATTTGGTCCTCCATCAAGTCAGGGCTCCGCCCAGGCCATTCGGTAAAGACGATCACTTGTACGTCAGAAAGGTCGGGAATGGCGTCCAAAGGCGTGTGAAAGACGGCCCACATTCCAGCACCTATCACGAACAACACGGCCAAGCTCACCAGGAATCCGTTGTGCGCACTCCACTCAATGACCCGTTCGATCATGTTGGTTCCATCCGCTACATGCCTGGCATTCCCGACATCCCCCCAGCGCTTGCTGTGACAGAAAAGGTCGCCTGAATCGGAGGTTCGCCCTGACGCTGGACGATTACGGTCACATCCCATTGACCGGCCATACCGAGGATGAGGCTTGCCTCATATATGGCGTTCTCGCGAAGCCCCAGGGGAGTCGTCGTCAGAGACATGCCCGGCATCGGCATGGTTGACGTGAGAGTGAGGTTTGCGTGTGAAATCGCATTGCCCGATCCATCCGTCACCTGCGCCAGAATTCGATTCTCTCCGACGCGTGGAGGCGAGGGATCGGTCCCCAGTGCGATGGTGAAACCGCTGACCATCTTTTCCTGCCGAGACGCCCATGGTGTTCTCGGCATGTCCGTGTGGCTCATCTTCATACCGCCCTTTCCCATCTCTCCCATGCGGGCCTGCTCCATATTGATGTCGGCCATCCCGAGCGACCCCATCATGTTCGTAGTAGCCATGAGCTTGCTCTCCGAGTCGATAAGAAATGTGGCGGCTGCCACGACTCGTTCTCCCGGCACCAGTCCGCTTTCGACGATGTAGAATGTCTCAACCTTCGCCCCGACGGCCACTTCTCTCGGTTCCAATGTGCCATGACCTCGATCGACAAATACGATTTTGTGGGTCCCCGTATCGAGAACCGCTCCATCTGGAACAGTCAGCTGCACTCCGAGAGGAATGTGCAATTCGACGTTCGTGTACATCTCGGGCTTCAACTTGCCCGCGGCATTATCAACTTCGAACCGGACTGCGGCCGTGCGCGTCTTCGGATCGACCGTCGGATAGATAAATGCGATACGGCCGTGCAGTTTGATATTCGGATCGTAGGAGAGGGTCACGGTTGCCTCTTGGCCGACCTTAATCGAGGGCAATTCATATTCGTAGATATCCGCCAGGATCCACAGCTGAGAAAGATCCGCGATCGTATACAGTTCTTCCCCCGGTTCCACATGAGCGCCTTGCACGACTTCTTTGCGAATTACGGTCCCACTGATCGGAGAGTGAATCGGCAACGTCTTCGTCACCTGCTTCGTTCGTTCGAGTTCCCGAATATGTTCATCGCCGATGTCCCAGAGATGAAGGCGATGGCGGGTGGCTTCCAGCAGATCTTTGGATCCCGCCGCGACTTCCGGAATCTCGCTTTCTCCCAACTGCTTTCGACTCTGCAGTGCGAGCAGGTATTCTTCCTGTGTCGCAACCAAGTCGGGACTATAGATGGTGAATAGCCTTTGCCCCTTCTTCACATGGTCCCCTGTCGCGCTGACGAACAATCGCTCGATCCATCCATGGAACTTGATCGTGACCTTGGCGAGTCTGCGCTCATCGACCGCGACACGCCCCACTGTTCGAATCACTTTGTTGAGCGGGCGTCTGGTCACCTCCTGATACTTCACGCCGATCCTTTGCAGGCGGTCGAGGGGGACCGTGATCGTACCGGCGGCTCCCTCGGAGTCACGAAGCATGCCAGACTCGCCTGTGCCTCCAGGTCGCGTTGCATTGTTGTCTTTCTTCACTTTCTCCATATCAGGCCTGTTCATTCCCGGCATGTCCGCCATTTGTTCCGGGTTGGAGTCACCCGGCACGAAGATGGCTGGTCTCGACATCAACCAGAATAGAGCGGCGCCTGCAGCGATGAAACAGGCTCCCAGACCGATCATGCGCCATCGGCTCAAGATCGTGGCTTCCTTTCTGTCGAAAGCTCGTTGAACGGTCCACCAGTCACCGCTTCAAGCCGAGCCAAGGCACGCTCGTGGTTCACCATTTCGCCGTGAAGCTCCAACTGGCTGTCCTGCAACGTCAAGAGGCTGTTCAACAACGTCAGAAAATCGACTTTGCCGACAGCATAGCCTGCCTGTGCCGCCTGTAATGCCAATGTCGCTTGTGGGATGATGGCGTCGCGCAGAATCGTAATGAGCCGCTCGGCCCGCTGCGCCTGCACAAAGCCGTCCTTCACCTGAAACAGCACGTCCTGCTTGGTCGCGACGTAGTCCTCTCGAGCTCCTTCCAACCCGGCCAGGGCCTCTCGCACGCCTTGCTTTTGCTTCGTCTCATAAAAGAGCGGGATTTTGATGCCGACGATGACCTGGTATCCGTTATCGTTGATCTTGTCGTTCCGTAAGCCTAAGGCCGTCACGTCGAAGTCCGGATAGTACTGGCGCTTGGCCAGCGAAACCGACCGTTCAGAACGATCAATGCTTTTCGCCGTGGCCAGCAGCGCGGGGGAGAATTCTTCCGCGCGCCGGCTGAGATCATGCAAAGGAACGGTCAGGATCGATGTCTGAATTTCATCCGGTGTCCCAAGCGGGCCAGCCGGGGGACGATTGATGAGTCGGTTGATGGCGGCATGGAGACTCTCCTTTTGCTGATCGAGTACAGCCAACCGGTCCAGGACTCGAGAGCTTTCTACCTGAGCACGAAAGACATCCTGCTGCGCCGCTTGACCGACGGTATAGCGCGCCTTGGCGGTCTTTTCGAATTGCAACAAGAGCACCTTATTCCGTTCCACGATTTCGATGCTTTTGTGCACGAAATGCAGACTGAAGTAGGCCTCCTTCAGTCCGGCAATGAGTCGCAGCCTGGTGGCATGAAACTCTTGCTCGATTCGGTCGGCCTCGCGCTGCGCCACTTCGCCTCTCAGGCGAAGCTTGCCGGGAAATGGAATATCCTGTCCGAACCCATAGATGGCTCCTTCGACGACGGGCGGCACCATCGGCATACGTTGATAGCCGAGCTGCAGTCTCGGATCGGGCAAGGTTTGGACCTGCGGCACGATTGTTTTGGCTGCTTCCCAGCGTTGACGGGCGGCTTTGATCCCTGGATTCGCGGCTTCGAGTTCGTCAATGAGAGCCGAGAGACTAATTATTGAATCGCTATGGACAGGGCTATGCTCCCCAGGCACAGAACCGTTTGGCTCTTCAACCGCGTGAGCAAAGGGCAAGCCGGTGAGAAGGAAGATAAGACCACCCCAAACAGGACACATGTAATGAGGATCACGTATTCGTGTCACGGCGGCACCTCCGAAGGGCGTGTTAAGAAAAAAATGTAATGAATGACCTACCGCTCAGCCTCTGTGGACAAGCAGCAAGCGAACGCACTGGAGGTGTGGGATCAAATCCTGAGGACCGAGGAAGAACTTATGGAGATAGGGACAATGGGTAATGCTCTACTCCTGGGGCATAGCATTGGAATTGATTGTGTCGTGAAGTCTAGAGAGGCAGTCAAAAAGAGGGTTGTGTGATCGATATCCCCGATTGAACCCCGCTTTCCCTGACGTTCGGGAGACGAGGTCGCCGATGGTGGACACATAATGGTACCATCCATCGGACAGACCATCACGTCTTCTATAAGGGATGCCGGCTGTTCCGCGATAGAAACATCAGGCAAGACGCACATCGTGCCGATCACCTGACAGAAGACGAAAACGAGCACGACCCAGATGGACTGCACGTTCATTCGTGGCATCATACCCTCACGGAACTCCGCACTGGCCTGTTCGTCACTGTTGATCAGTCTCTACCAACTCTAGCGATCTAGTCAAGCGCACTCGATCCACAGCGTTGCGGACTTCTCTTGCATTCAGTGCTCCTGAAAACTAGCGCCGTCGAACCTGGGCCTCATCTCTGGCTTACGGATAGCCAAGGAAATCGGTAAATCGTCGTAAACGTCTCCAGTTCCAGTCTGGACGGTGCGAACTCTTATACCAGGTTGAAAACTGCTGATCTGAGCTCATCTTATAATCGGCGTTACTTTAGTCCGCACAGCAGCTCATCTTTGAGATGTCTTTTGTGTAAGACAGAGCAGTTATTTTGAGCGCCTCGGACATTGTTGGATAGACGTGCAGCATGCGGGCGAAGTCGTCGATAATCGCACCGAAGCGAAGCCCCATTGCTGCTTCATGAATCACCTCGGCAGCGTTCATGCCGTGCATTGAAACCCCCAGCACCTTTTTCGTTTTACGGTCCGCAACCATTTTAATAACCCCTCTGGTATCCCGGACCGCCGCCGCTCTTGGAATGAGGGACATAGGAATAATGCGACAATCGCACTCGTACCCGCGAGCATTGGCCTCCGCATCCGAAAGGCCGACGATACCCACCTGCGGGTCGGTAAAAATCGCACGCGGAATCACGCTGTGGTTTACCTTATGACCATCTTTGCCGTTTAGAGCATTCTCGGCGGCAATACCGCCGTCATGCGACCCGACAGGAGTCGCCATCTGGCTTCCAGCGTGGGAACCAATGACGTCGCCGGCGGCATACACGTGCCCGGCAGAAGTCTGAAGCTCGTCGTTGACCTTCACGAAGCCGTGTTCATCCAGATCCACTCCCGGAAGGTCAAGCCCCAGATGTTCCGTATTTGGTTTGCGCCCCGTCGCAACAAGCAGCTTCGCCGCCTTCAGTTCCTTCTGCCGCCCGCCTACCTGCAACGTGACGAGGACTTGGCGTTCATCGCCATGCACCCGGCTCACCTCGGCTTTCGTATGGATCGCAATTCCCTCCTCACGAACTATCTCTGCCACTGATTGCGCAATCTCCGGCTCGTAGGCCGAAAGAATTTGCTCTCCGCGTTCCAGAATAGTGACGCTCGTGCCGAAGCGCGAAAACATTTGACCAAGCTCAAGAGCGATGTAGCCGCCACCGATGATGATGAGAGACACCGGAAGTTCTGTCAGCCCGAGATCTTCCTGACTGGTGAGCAGGTCGCTGGTGAGATAAGGCGTGTCACGAAGCCCTGGAACGTCTGGCACGGTGGGCGAGCTTCCAGTCGCGACAAGGAACCGAAGCGCTGAGAGAACCTCCCCGTTCACTGTCACCTCGTTGGGGGCGCTAAAGCTGGCTGCTCCTTCAAAAACGCGGATGCTGTTAGAGTCGGAGATAATGCTCTGATACTTCTTTCCCCGGTACTCTTCAATCACTTCATCCTTCTGCTCAATAAGAGTGCGAAAGTCGAAGCTCATCGAGGCAGAAGAGAGCCCGGGGTAGCGCGGAGTCTTCGCATCGTAGAGGATTTTCGCGGCTTCGATGAGGTTCTTTGATGGCAAGCAGCCACGGTTGACACAGGTTCCACCGAGCGTTCGCACCTCTGTCATGGCTGCCGTTTTTCCTCTTTCTGCCGCGCGAAGCGCCGCAGCGAACGCCGTCGAGCCGGAACCGAGAATCACAAGGTCAAATTCCTCTGCCATAATTTCCACTCCTGTGGTTTGTTATCCGGAAATTTCCTTCAGGTCACACGCACTTCTGGCGACGCACCAAGTAATAGCCCAGCGCGGCTACTCCGATGAACACCACAAGAAGGCCCATCAATAGCGCATCGTTGAGAATAAACCCAAGGCCAAGAGCGGTGACCAGACCGGCGACAAGAAACGGTGCCAAGCAGCAGAGTGCGGCAAACGCAGCGCCGCTTATGCCGACCACCATGAGTGTTCGGCCCAACCGTGATGGCGCCTCGTGACTATTTGTTGTCGCATCCATTGCGTCTCCTTGGGTGAAGGGTGGACGGTAGCCCGTCCATTGATTCAGTCTAAACTCCGTACTATGGTACGGAATCAAGGGAAAATTCATGGCTTCAGAATTAACGATAGGCCGGGTGGCGAAGCTGGCCGGGGTGAGTGTCGAGACGATACGTTATTACCAGAGACGAGGACTCCTGACCGAGCCGGACAAGCCGCACATGGGCTATCGGCGGTATCCAGCGGACATCGTGAAGCACATCCGCTTCATTAAGCGGGCGCAGGCCCTTGGGTTCTCATTGCAGGAAATCATCGAACTGCTACGGCTGGAGGACGCCCGTGCCTGTGCGGAGACCCGCGCCCTAGCCGCCCACAAGATGGAGCTGATTGACCGGAAGCTCATGGGCCTCACGGCGATGCGGAATGCGTTAGCCGGTCTGGTTCAGCAGTGTGATAGGAAACAACCGGCGAAGGGATGCCCGATCATTCAGGTGCTTGAACAGGAATAAGCTACCGCCGCAGATGCATTACTGCGTTAGTTTGGGAATTAAACGCACATAGATCAGCTCACTGAGCAACTCGACAAGCGTCTGCGTGACGATGATCGCCGGCAGCACGGGAATTGCTCCAGGCACAGCGAGCGCGAGTGGCAACACCACGAGCGAATTCCGCGTGCTGGCGCTGAATGCAATCGCACGGCCAGCCGGTGCATCGAGGCGGAACAACCGGCCCACCAGCCACCCTATAAAGGGAGCGAGCGCCGCAAAGGCGATATAGATCGGGATCACCCGCAAGACCACATCGGTTGTTGGTCCGAGTTGTGGTACTACGGCTGCGATGACCACGAACAAAACAAGCGCCGTCGCCGGCACCGGCAGTAATCCTAGCCTCGTAAATACCCATTCGCCCGTTCGATTACGAATTGCCCAAAACTGGACAAGACCGGCGAGTACGAGCGGAACTGCAATCAGCCAAATGAAGGCGTGAACGAACGGGCCGAGCTGCACAAGGCTGGTTGCATCGTCCCCAAGGAACAAGCCGAGGTAAACCGGCAGTAACAGCATTTGCATGATAAGAAGCGCGGGAGTTGCCGCCAGTAGCAGGCGCGCATCGGCACGGCCAAGGTGAGAGAAGGTCACGACGTAGTCAATGCAGGGCGTGAGCAGAACCAACAGCACACCAAGCAGCACCAGAGGATCGGGCGGCAGAAACTGCACTAGAACTGCCACGAGCAGGGGCACCACAACGAAATTTGTGATGAGCAAGGCAGCAAAGAATCGAAAGCGGGTCAAGGCCCGCCCAAGGTCGGCAAGGGGCACCTGTAAAAACGTCACGAATAGCATTAACGCGAGCGCCGGGTTGACCCCGGCCTCAAGAACAATTATTTCGGGCACGAGCACAGCGACGACCGCTGCCAACACTACCGTGCCAAAGTAGATGCTGATTTGCTGATTTTCAAATAATTCCCTAACTTTCTTCATGCCCGCTATCTTAGCCTTAGGTAAACCGCAGCGGTTTTACAGCGGTTGGGATATAGAATGACGGGATTCTGGGTTAACTCCCGTCCATAACTTTGCCCGTAACCAAAAGGCGACGCGTACCAGTGCGATCAGAACAGGAACTTCCACCAGAGGACCGATAACCGTGGCAAAGGCCACCGATGACCCCAAGCCAAAGGCCGCGATGGCTACTGCAATGGCGAGCTCAAAATTATTGCTCGCCGCCGTGAACGAGGCGGCTGTGCTCTGGCCATAGTTGGCTCCGACTGCCTTGCCCATCAGGAAGCTGACGAAAAACATGATGACGAAGTAGATTGCCAAGGGTATGGCTATGCGTAACACATCCACTGGCAATTTCAGCACCATCTCGCCTTTGAGCGAGAACATGGCAACGATCGTAAAGAGAAGCGCAATCAACGTGATCGGTCCGATTTTTGGCAGGAAAGTTTGTTCATACCAGTCACGGCCTTTTTGCCGGATAGGAATGGCCCCGGATAAAACCCCCGCCAGAAAAGGAATGCCAAGATAGATAAATACGCTCTCGGCAATCGTGCTGAAATTAACCGCAACGACCTGTCCCGCCAGTCCAAAGATGGGCGGCAGGATACTCAGAAAAAACCACGCATAGACGGTAAAGAACAAGAGCTGGAAGATGCTGTTGAAGGCGACCAGGCCGGCAGCATACTGATTATCGCCCTCGGCCAATTGATTCCAGACAATCACCATTGCTATACATCGGGCGAGGCCGATGAGAATCAGGCCCGTCATATATTCTGGATAGTCATGCAAGAACAAAACGGCCAAGCCAAACATCAGCACAGGACCAATCAGCCAGTTCTGAACAAGGGACAGCAGCAGGATTTTCCATTCTCTAAATATCAGCGGCAGTTCTTCATATTTCACCCGCGCCAAAGGCGGGTACATCATCAGGATGAGGCCAACCGCAATCGGAATATTGGTCGTGCCGACGGACAGGCTGTTCAGAAAATCAGGCGCACCCTTAAACAGCGAGCCGATGCCCACGACCCCGCCATCGCGAGAAAGATCCACAGCGTCAGATAACGGTCAAGAAATGACGTTATGGTTTTTTGAAGGGGCACGGGCAGAGCGGCCTTTTCTTGGGGCGGCCCTTCTCTGCTTTCTGTCTTGCCAGGGATCGAAGCGCCATCATCCCACTTCTCTCCGTTGAGATATTCTTTGCCGTCGGCACCCTCACAGGCTGGACCGTATTCGCGGTGACACATTCCATTGCGATACCAAGCCTGGTTTCCGTTGTTAATATCGCCTCACCCACGCACGTCGGCCTTTTTAAAATAGGATATGCCCACCATCTTTTATGGATCTCGCACGTTCGATGCTGAGGCCTTGTTGTCAGGGCGGGCGTCGATCAGGACGACATCGCGCCGCCTGCCCATATCGAGCTCTTTCAGAATGACCTTGATGCGCGTCAGCTCTGACACACTAAAATATAGAATGGCCTTGATTGACTTGGCGGTGTCGTTGGCTGCTTCGTAAACGCCTACCTGGTGCTTGAGGTTCTGCTTCAGCTTTGAATTCGACGCCAGCTTAAACTCGACGAGAGTGGCATTTGCGCCTCCCTGCGATATCTTGTAATCAACCGGTCCGCGGCCGTTGTTCACTTCCCGGTTGACATCGAAGCTGCTGGCGAACCACGTCAAGCGATACATGATCTGAAGATCCGCCTCGCGCTTCAGCGGCTTGCCATTCACGTAGAACAGGCGATATCCGTCCTTGTTCTCGATCACCTCCTTGAGAAAGAGCACGCGCCGCAGCGCTTCTTCAAAGCTGTCTCCCAGTTCATAGAATGCAGTCCCCGACAGATGATCGTTGACCAGGGATCGAATCTGTTCAATGAACTGGATCTCGGTTTCCCGAACCTTAGCACTGCTGATGGCATGGGCTTCAGGGCCAGTCTCTTCTTTCTCCTTGATGTAGTAATCAAGGATCTGGGGAAATTGCACTACCGTAGCCGCTGCCGCCTCACGGCATTCCTTTTCAGTTGCATCTTCCGATAACCTCCGCAGGAAATACGCATCTACCTGGCCACGCAGCTGTTCATCCGGCATCGCGGTATAGATCTCATCGAACCGGGTTAGCAAATCGCTACGGTTGATCCAAGCCTCATCCTTGGTCAGCATTGATTTCGGGGAGAGAATAACAAAATCGCCTGCAAATGCCGGAAGATCGTACTGGTCGCCGCTCCAGCGGCGAGAGGTGTAATCGAAATGCACCTTGTTCACGGCGAACCGCCGCAGCAGCCGCGAATCAACGTGCTCCCGGGCGAAACGCTGCGTATAGTCCAACAGATAGCCCTTGATCAAATTGGTCGTAAAGTCGCTCAAATGATCGCGCCCCACACCATCGCCAAGCAGGCAGAGCTTTTCTAGGTGGCTGCCGCGCGTGATGGTCTCCGCTCCAAAATTGTTAAACACGTTATGCAGATTCCGCTGCAAAACTGCTGCGAAATCGCCTCCCAGCCCACTTCCCTTGTTGCCCGTCTTGCTGAAGCCCAGCCAATTCTGGCTGACCTCTGGAAATCGAAACCAATGATCGAGTAGTCCCCTGCTGATACTCTGGTCAGCCGAAACGTCGCGCAAAAACTTCACATAGCGGATGATCGCTTCGTGCAGCGCCTTGAAGTGCTCATCGTCGCTGTCAAAAAGCAAAAAGGGGTCGATGAACAGCGGCAGGTCGTTAATCAACGAAACGTTGAACGCGCCGTATTCCTCCAATACTTCCGTGGTGACGCCGAAAAAATCACTGAAATAGATCGGCGTTGCCATCGCATCATTCTTTTTTGATCCCACAGTCATTCAACGCAAGCTAACCGCTTCCGCAAAAGTTTTCACTTTGATTTTCTTCGCCCGTTCTGCCACCTGGGCCGCATCATACTGAAACTGCAGCCGCATCCATCCATCCGGCGTACTGCCAAACGCTTTCGACAAACGAATAGCCATATCCCAGGATAGGTCTGCACTCTCGTTTACGAGATGACTTAACGCAGATCGCGACACGCCAAGGACCTTCGCCCCTTCGGTCACACTCAGCCCATGCGGCTCCAGACAGTCCACACGCACCGAAAAGCCCGGATGCGGTGGGTTCTTCATTTTTAAAGCCTTCATGGCGCACTCCTTTTCAATGGTAGTCCTCTAAATTCACATCGAGCGCATCCCCTTCTTCAAATCGGAAGGTAATGCGCCAGTTGGCCCTCACCGTTACGCCCCACTCTCCTTTTCGTGCTCCCTTCAATGAATGAAGCCTGTAGGAATGGACGTTCATATCCTCAATCACCTCAGCTTGGTGCAACCGCGCCAATATGGCCCTGATCCGGTCCACCATATCGGGCGCCAGTTTCCGGGGATCATCTTCCTCGAAAAACCTCTTCAGCCCACGATGCCTGAAACTCCGTATCATCCTTCCAATGTAGCGTGTAGCGCCTCACGAGTCAACCGATTCCATACGTCTCCCATTCCCGTTAAGGAAAACTCCGTCAGGCATAACTGCCCCTTGTCCTCTGACATGCGGGCAAGATTTCCGCTCAACCGCTTCCCTGCTTTCTGTAGCCATATCGCCCTCCTGCCTGCAGGCTTTTCTCCTTCACGCTGCACCACCCACGCCAGCAAAAAGCCGCTGTCATGTGCGCTGCTCGTCGCGTTCAGGTATGCCATCCGGCTTCCGGGCTAGTCCTCCTTAAAAATGTTGGTTGGCTCTCAAGTCCTTGCGAGAGAGCCAACCAACATTTTTTAAAGGAGGAACTCACATGGCTACAGAAACAAAGAAACCCGCTCAAACCTTCCGCAAGGGAGCGATCAAGGCCTCTGTCTGGGAGAACGCCGGCCGGGATGGAGTTTTCTACAGCGTCACATTCTCACGCTCCTACAAGGACGTTGAGGACGGCTGGCGAAACACCACTTCATTCAATGCCAGCGATCTTGAGCCTCTCGCCGATGTTGCTTTTCAAGCCCGTCTTTTCATCATGAAAAACAAATAAGGAGAACACTATGAAAACATATCAACGCTTCGCTACAGTCCTCGCGCAGCTCCTCGGCAGCGATACTGCAGTCCGGCTAACCGTTAATGGCTACATGCCCTTGTCGATCGAGGATATCGGCAAATCAGCAGAAGGAAACCGCCTCGTTTCTATCTGCCACTATGGCGAGCAGAACGGCGATCTGATGCGAGATCCTGAAATGGTCTTTGAATTCCATCAATGGCCGGAGGCTCCTGCCGCAGAGCCTCTTTCATTCCGCAACGATTACATGGGGCTTATGCAGGAGGTTTATCGCTATGACGATGACGGCAAGAAGACCCACGTCAATGCAAAGCTGAAACAGGATCTGAAATCCTTCGGCCGTACCTGGTTCACCAATCTCAAGGATCAAGGTTTCCTCGGCAATGCCGCCATCCGGGAGCGGCTCACCTGAACCGTCCCCCCTTCACATGAGCACGCATTCATGCACCCTAGCCCTCGCTTCGCAACAGGAACACTTTTAAAAGGATAAGATCTTTGAGGCACAGATTCTAAAGCACAGGAGTTCCGATCATTTGTGCCAAAAACGTAAGGTACCGCTAGTGGTACTTGCCTCTGTAACACATTGTTTTTAAAGGATATGGAATGTCATGTTTTCGCACCGATGTTTCCCAAAATATTGATTCGCATAATTTTTCGTAGGCCCTGAAAAGGCTGGTGTCGATAGTTCAATTCTGTCTATCGCACCAAAGACGTCGGAATAGAGAGAGGATTGAAGGAAGCCAGGCAAAGTGATCTGAATTATTGGTGGACTCTATACTCACATCGCAGGTTGCGAGTATAGCCCCAAATATATCTGGCGAAAGATCTTAACTGCTACCATTTTGCTACCAGAACAACGCGAGCTAGGCGAACTCACATAGTCTATTCGATATCATGATTACTGGTTTTGCATAGGGATATATCATCCTGGTTCGTCGCGTCGTTGGTTTGTAAACCGCCGGTTGGGGGTTCGATTCCTCTCGCCAGCTCCACAAATTCCACTGACGAATCAACCGATTGGCGGCTTACAGAGCCACTACTCTCCCCGCGCAGTTCTGCGACCCTGTACAGATCATCTCCTAAGCTGCCCTGCAAACCTGGCTCATGCGTGCGGAGACCGTCTTTGGAGACAGTCTTTGGCGTGAGTCTGGACCTGATCTACCATCAACCACCGTACAGAAGTGACCAACTAGGCAAGAAGAAGTCTCCCGAGAGCGAGGCCACTTCTGAAGAAGAGCTCCAGGATTAGACATCAAGACTACATATGTCGGGTGACAACGGCGTCAGAACACTCCCCTCCATAGAGGTACCAATTCTGAGGACTGTCCGAACCGCTGTTTCTAGAATACAGTTGATCCGAAAGCACGAATATTCGAACCCAAGCTAGGCTGGAAAGGAGGAACCATGCAGAATCGATACAGTCAACGAGTTCCGATGGATTGTTCTGTAATGTTTGCGGGAGATAATTTTGTGGGAGAGGGGCGAATGTTAGACCTTTCTCTTCCGGGGTGTCTCCTTGAAAGTCCTAAACGACTGGCTGCAGGCGAGTATTTACAACTGAGATTATTTTTACCTGATCGTCAAGCCCCGTTGCATGTGGCGCTGGCCGCGGTGAGATGGGTAGACGGTTCTAAACTTGGCATCGAGTTTATCCGAACGTCCGAAGATGAACAGCGTCGTCTGGAACAATTCGTGCGGCGGCCCCCTTCTCACAGAAGTCCTTCGACATGGAGCGAGGGAATAGTTCTTATTGGAGCGATAGGACAATGATTGCATGTAGAAATTATTTGATGAATTGGTTTTCCTAGGAGCCCTGTCATGCCAAAGCATTTTAGACTTCGTACCTACCAAAGGGTCATGAGCTGCAATATCGGCTATTACCTCTCGGAAGATTTTCTTGGAAAAGGCATCATCCGTGATATTTCGAGCGGGGGATGGCGTATACAAGGTGACCATCAAGTCGAGATAGGGATGAAACTCACATTGCGAATGGAGTTCCAGGAGGATAAGTCACCCCTGGAAATAGAGGAAGCTTCAGTTCAATGGGTCAGCGGAAAAGATTTCGGGATTCAGATTAGAAAGATCCGTCAGGCGACGGCAAAGCGATTAGAACGTTTGGTGGGACATCAGTTCTGCGCGCTTCCTCAAATTGAGCATTAGACATCCTTGACCTCCTCCGCCGCGTCCTCAACCTCACTGAGTTCCAAGTCATGGCGCCCCTTCAGCATCGAGGGATGCAACCCATACTTCTTTAACATTTTATAGAAATCCGCCCGATACCGGCCGGCAAACTGAGCTGCCCGGGAAATATTTCCGCCGGTCATTTGCAGAACGTTTCGCAAATAGGAACGTTCAAATTCTTCTTTAGCTTCGGTCAAAGGTTTCATGCCGATATCGGTCGATGCCCCACCGGATGGAAGAAGTTCGGGCAACACCATGTCCTGTCGCGACATGACTACGGCTTTCTCCACCGCATTCTCGAGTTCCCTGACATTGCCGGGCCATGGGTAGCCCATCAGCCGGTGCATGGCGGCTGGTGTAAATCCACGCACATCTTTGTTTGCACGACTAGCACTTTGCTTTAGAAAATGCTGGGCCAGGAGCGGAATGTCGTCCCTTCTCTCCCGCAAGGCTGGAATACTAAGCGGCACCACCGAAACTCTATAATAAAGATCGTGTCGAAATGTTCCAAGCTTTACACATTCCGTCAAATTCTTGTTGGTGGCCGTGATGATCCGCACATCGACTTTTGTCGTATAATCCGCGCCCACTTCCCGCACTTCTCTCTCTTGTACGGCGCGAAGCAGTTTTACCTGCATCGGAAGCGGCATTTCCGCAATCTCATCGAGGAAAAGAGTTCCCCCGTTCGCGCTTTGGACAAGCCCCCGTTTCGCGGTCATCGCGTTCGTAAATGCCCCGCGGATATGCCCGAACAATTCGCTTTCAAATAGAGATTCACTGATCGCGGCGCAATTCAACGCGACAAACGGCCCCTTCGATCGACGGCTGTTGGCATGTAGAATTCGAGCCAGCACCTCTTTTCCGGTTCCGGTTTCACCAGTCAGCAGTACGGACGCATCCGAATCGGCGATCTGAGCCACTTGCTGAAACAAGCGCTGCATGGCGGGACTTCTCGCGATAACATTCTCCAAGCCATAGAGCTCTTTGACCAGTGACTTCAGCCGTTGAATTTCCCGAGTCATTCTCAACTGAATCAGCGCTTTATCTATCGTCGCTTTCAACTCCTTGTCTTCGAACGGCTTGGTCAAATATCCGAAGGCTCCGCGTTGCATCGCATCTACGGCGTTGGGAATACTGCCGTGTGCGGTCAAAATTATAACGGGGAGTCCGGGTTGAATCTGTAAAAGTTCTTCCGTGAGCACCAATCCATCTTCTGCTCGCAACCGCAGATCCGTAATCGCGATATCGAAAGTTTCCTGTCGAGCAGCGACAAGCGCATCGCTTCCAGTCGTACAAGGGGTCACTGAAAATCCGAGCGCAGACAGCCGCATGCGCAGTAAATGCAGCAGGCCTTCGTCATCATCCACAACGAGAATTCGTTCTTGTTCCATGACGGTCCTTAGGGTTTGGGCGGCTCCGACTGTTGCGAAGGGACAAAACTCGATGGAGGCTTCATCGGACGGGTTTTCCCTCTCATCTCCTGATCGATGCGCTTGAGCGCTTCGAGCTGGTTGGTGAGTTCCTCGATTTTCTTGTCGCGATCGCTGACTTGCCGCTGGAGGCTTTGCAGAGTCGCCGGCTCAACCGACATGCGGTGGGATTCGCGCCGGGAATTGAACTGTTCCGCCTTCCGCTCCTGATCCTGAAGCTCGCGCTGCATGGCCTCAAGCGATTGAGCCTCGCTGTCCTGCAACGCGCGCAATTGTTGAATGATGAGTTCGCGGTCGAGGAGATCTCGTACGGTACGTTCGATGGTTTGGGAAAGCACCACGTGGGTCTGGGTGATTGCAGGGCCGCTCCATACGGAGCGCAACCACGATTGATCAGGCGACACCTCACCCGCCTGCAGCAATTGCAGCCAAAGTCGGCTCGATGCGGCCAACTGGCCCTTGGGGGCGACGGCAATGACTTTCTCAAAATTATCGATGGCCGACTCTCGACTTTCATACAGAGACGTCAATGCGCGGGCGAAGAATACATGATCGCAGGTATTTTTACTAGCGCATTTGGTCGTTAACGAGGAATCTTTACGTAGAGTGGCGGGCAAAATTTTGTCCCCGCCCCCTTCGTTTGCAAAATATGGGGTGTGAGGCGCGGGTGGAGGGAGGGTGCCGCAGGCGGACAGGAGGGCCAGGAACATCAGCAGGCCTATGGGGTGCCACTGTTGCACTAAGCCAAAACCCCTGGTTTCGTTAAGCACAAGATAAATCGCACGGTTGTCCCTTTTCCGACTTCGCTTTCGACCCAAATTCTTCCGCCATGGGCTTCTACAACTTTTTTGGCAAGGGCCAATCCGAGTCCGCTTCCCATTGAAGCTTGTCGACTTTTGGTGCGGCCCTGATAAAAGCGCTCGAAAATATGCGGCAGTTCCTCTGCAGATATGCCAGGCCCCGAGTCTGCGACCTGAACGAACAGCAACCCTTCATCGCAACGTGGGATCATCTGTACCTTCACCACCGCACCCTCAGGACTGTACTTCAACGCATTCGAGAGGAGATTGTCCAGCACTTGTTCAATCCGCGTGCTATCCGCCCTAACCCAGTGCCGTTCCACGGGGGCCTCTATTAGGAGCTGCACCTGTTTGGCATCCGCCAACAGACGAATTTTATTAACCGAAATATCAGCAATCCGCCGAAGATCCGTCGGGACAAACCGATATTCCATCATGCCCGACTCCATTTTCGACAGATCCAGAATCGTGGAAATGAGAGACATTAACCTCCGACTACTGTCTGACATGATGCGGAGAGTGGTTCGTTGGTCCTGTGTCAATGGACCAGGGATTTCATCCAATAGCAGATGCGTGCCTTCCTGAATGGAAGCCATCGGCGTGCGCAGCTCATGTGAAACATGGGCGAGGAATTCGCTTTTGATGTCATCCAGCTGTTGCAGCTTGGTTCCCATGGACTTGACGGTTTCGCCCAACTCTCGCAATTCGCGAGGGGCCTGCCCATCCAGCGGGGCGTTAAAATTGCCTAGCCCCATCTCCTGAATCGTAGACTGAAGCCGGCGCAAGGGTCGAAGAATGTTATAGCTTGCAACCGCGGCCATGCTGAGGCCAAACAGAAGGGCGACCAAAACGAGATTGCGGGTGACGGCTTCTGCCTGCACGGAGCTGGCATGAGACTCGTTTACTCCCGCTGCGAGGCGCTGTTCATGCAATCCGATGTACCGCTGAAGCGTGGTCGCCATTTTCCCCACCAGGAGCTCGCGCCGCTCATCATAGGCCGAACTCGACGTCAGATGCCCGCTTGACTCACCCAGCTGGGATTGAAAGAGGGCCAAATGCGCCTGCTGGAGCTGTTCGACCTCCTTGAGTAACCTCACCTCAGGCTCAGAGGCGTCATGGGCGAGTAAGCTCTGCAAAAGGTGCTGGAAATCTTGGCTTTCGGCATCGAAATGCTCAAGAAACGTGGCGGCAGGGACCGCCACATACTTCTTTTCGCCTTGAACCTGCTCATAGACGGATGCTAACAGGCGTTTGGCTGAATTGATCTCCGGGTGATGGTGAGACGCGACCTCCGTATTGAGACCGGCCAATGTCCGAATCTGCAACAGCGCATAGACATTCACGGCGGTCATGACGGCGATGATGACCAGATACGTGAGGATTAATCGCCAGAAAATCGAGAGGCGCAAGACCAGGCCCCCTGCGGGTGAACGGACGCACGGCCTTGCTCAAGCGGCAGTGCAGGTTAATCCATACACCAGTTCCCTTCTCCCCTCAACAAGTTCTCCAGATTATGCAAACCAGCCGACTCTCGCGTGATGATCGCGCTCCCCTAGCGCGCGGAGTCGTGGAATTGCGATTGATAGGCACGTTGTCGCCGGGACGTCGAAGAGAGAGCCGCGAATAGATGGCCTCGAAAAAGCAGCATACCGACCATGAGGGGCGGAGTCAGAAGCAAGGCCATCATGCCGGTAAGACGTCCGGAAATTCCGAGGTCGGCCAACCAGGCGCTGAGGATTGTAAAAGGCACTAAGACCAACTGAATGAAATCCAGCCCCGCGCCCCTCCCCAACTGACTCGACAGTTTAAAGAAGAGAGACAATCCAAGGGGCGCCAACACCAGGGCCATCGGCAGGAACCATTCAATCCAATTGTCCAAGACGAAATCGTAACTGCGTTTCAATACATCCAGCGGCGAATCATGCCTGGTGAGATAGATCACCTCGGGGGCTGGATTGAGCAGAATAAAGACCAGCAATAAGCAGGCCATCACCAGAAATTGACTATCAGGGTTGGCGCGCAAACTCGTGTCCAGGAGCATTGTAGGAATCCAGAGCACAAACCCGACACTGATGACGTCCCAGAAATAATGTCCCATGCTTTCCAGCACGTCATGCATCGTGATCGACCGCATGCCTTTAATAGATTGTTCGATCAGGCTGAGCGTCGCGCCGATCAGCAGCGCGTTGACGGCGCCAAGCAGAAACCCGCCGAGCATACCAAGAGGCCGAGCGATCTGATGGGCCAACATCATCAGCAAGGTAAACACGACGACGGCGAGGATGACGAACCATCCGCGAAGGAGAGATCGCCATGTCGCCTGAAGCGCGTCTCGATAGAGGTGGAGCGTCGAGCTCAATACCGTCAACATGGGTCCATGCTCATTGATGCGGGCTGGCGCCTTTGACGGTGCCCTATCGGTAAGCCGATTCCCACCTGTCGGGCGGACAATAAGATGGATTCCCCTGACAGGTCAAGTCGCGCGATGAAAGACTTCACCCCTAGCCGGCACGGGAGCGCCGCGAGGGCCGGTATTGACTTGCCCGTCGATATGATTATGTTCTTTGAGTAGATACGCACATCCACCCAGGAGTCAGCCACATGGATATGAACCGGATGACCGTCAAGCTACAAGAGGCCTTGCAGAGCGCATCAGCTCTTGCCATGCGCCGTGGGCATCAGGGCATCGATGTCGAGCATCTCCTGCTGGCCCTTCTGGAGCAAGAACAAGGGATCGCAACCTCCCTGCTGGAACAAGCCGGGGTCTCGCCGGCCGCAGTTCGTCAGGCTGCGGACCAGGCACTCGCGAAAGTGGCTCAAGTTCAAGGACCCGGCGCCGCTCCCGGGCAAATTCATCTCACCCCGCGCCTCGGCGCCCTGCTGACCAAAGCCGAAGACCAGATGAAGGAGTTGCGCGACGAGTTCATCAGCGTCGAGCATATCGTCTTGTCCATGGTCGACGAGGGCGGTGTATTTCGCCGACTCAACCTCTCGCGAGAACGCCTCCTCACGGCATTGCAACAGGTCCGCGGCAACCAGCGTGTCACGAGCCAAGATCCGGAGGGAACCTATCAGGCTCTGGAAAAATACGGCCGCGACCTCACCAAGCTCGCGGGCCAAGGTAAGCTGGATCCCGTCATCGGCCGTGACGACGAAATCCGCCGCACCATCCAGATTTTGTCGCGACGCACCAAAAATAATCCTGTCCTGATCGGTGAGCCCGGCGTCGGCAAGACCGCCATCGTCGAGGGCCTGGCGCAACGCATTGTGAAAGGCGACGTCCCGGAAGGACTGAAACAAAAGCGAGTCGTCGTCCTGGATATGGGCGCGCTCGTGGCCGGGGCGAAATTTCGCGGCGAATTCGAAGAACGGTTGAAGGCCGTTCTCAAGGAAATTCAATCGGCGCAGGGGCAGGTGCTGCTCTTCATCGACGAACTCCATACCGTGGTCGGCGCGGGCGCGGCGGAAGGCGCCATGGACGCGGCAAATCTGCTGAAGCCGATGCTGGCCAGAGGCGAAATGCACCTCATCGGCGCCACCACGCTCGATGAATATCGCAAGCACATTGAAAAGGATGCGGCCCTCGAGCGACGGTTCCAAACGGTGCTCGTGGATCAACCGACCGTCGAAGACACCATTTCAATTTTACGCGGTCTCAAAGAACGCTATGAGGTGCATCATGGCGTGCGCATCAAAGACGCCGCCCTCGTGGCGGCAGCCAAACTCTCTAATCGGTATATCGGCGACCGGTTTTTGCCGGACAAGGCCATCGATCTCGTCGACGAATCAGCCGCGCGTCTGCGCACGGAGATCGACAGCCTGCCCGCGGAGCTGGATGAAGTTTCCCGGAAAGTCTTGCAACTGGAGATTGAGCGGGAGGCTCTCAAGAAGGAAACCGATGCGGGCAGCAAGGCGCGCCTTCAGTCGATTGAAAAAGAATTGACGGAGAAAAACCGCGACCTGCAGGCCCTCAAGACTCGCTGGGAATCGGAAAAAAACTCAGTCAGCAAGCTGAGAAAAATCCGCCAGCAGATTGAAGAAGTGAAACACAGAATCGAGCAGTCCGAACGCGCGTACGATTTGAACAAGGTCGCTGAGCTTCGCTACGGCGAGTTGCCCCGCCTCGAGCGAGAGCTTGAGTTGGAGCAACAATCCCTCGGCAAAAAGCAAAACGAGACCCGGTTGCTGAAGGAAGAAGTAGACGAGGAAGACATCGCCGCCGTCGTCAGCCGTTGGACGGGGATTCCCGTCACGAGGCTCGTTGAAGGGGAAATGGAAAAACTTCTCAAGCTCGACGAACTTCTCCACAAGCGTGTCGTCGGACAAGCCCAGGCGGTCACGGCGGTAGCCGATGCCGTGGTGCGGGCCCGCTCCGGGATCAAGGATCCTAACCGGCCCATTGGTTCATTTCTATTCCTGGGTCCGACCGGTGTGGGCAAGACGGAATTGGCGCGAGCCCTCTCGGTCACCCTCTTCGATGACGAATCGAACCTCATCCGGATCGACATGTCGGAATACATGGAAAAACATACCGTCGCCCGCTTAATCGGCGCCCCTCCGGGCTACGTGGGTTACGAGGAAGGCGGTCAGTTGACCGAAGCGGTGCGGCGGCATCCGTTCTCCGTCATTCTTTTCGACGAGATCGAAAAAGCGCACCATGACGTCTTCAATATCCTCTTGCAGGTGCTCGACGACGGGCGGCTCACCGACTCACAGGGGCGGACGGTGGACTTCAAGAACACCGTGCTGATCATGACCTCGAACATCGGCAGCCAGCACATCCTGGAAGCGCAGCAGGCCGGCGCGTCTTATGAGACGATGAAAAACCAAGTGACCGGCGAATTGCGGACTCACTTCCGGCCGGAATTCCTGAACCGGGTGGACGAAATCGTGGTCTTTCATGCTCTCGGCAATGAACACTTGTCGAAGATCGTGGAGATTCAGCTGGAGCGGTTGCGGGCCCGCTTGATGGAGCGGCGGATCACCTTAACGGTCACGCCGGAAGCGCTGCAGCACCTCGGGCGTCGCGGGTATGACCCAGTGTATGGCGCTCGCCCATTGAAGCGACTCATTCAGCAGGAGATTGAGACACCCATGGCACGCCAGTTGATCAAAGGAGAGCTGCGGGATGGAGATACGGCCGTGGTGGATGTGAAGGATGGGCAGACCGTCATCGTGCCCACCGTCGCTCCCTAAGCGGTTCGTCGATGAAGGGCGATCCGAGGAGTCCGGAGGGCGGTTATCCCAAAAAGACCGCCCCGCCCTTCGTGTCCGTCTCCTTGCCGCTGAAATGTTTCTTATCGATCCGCCATTCCGTCTGCGACACGTCGAGGCGATGTCCTTTAATCGTATGAAACGAGCCCTTGCTGAACACCACGCGGTTTCCCTCGCGTAATTCCAGTGCGAAGACTACGGTCCCTGACTCCTCATGTTTGAGCGAGACGCTCGTCGGACTCTTCGCCAGCTGATACGCACGGCGCTCGTTAAACGTCAGATTGCTGTCGACCACCTTGGCCATCATCCGTCCCACCTCATCGAACAAGGCGAAGTTGACGAGCAGCGCCCGCGATGGCTCCTTGATGGCGACCTCAAACTGAGGCACCCCTTCGATATCGATGATCCCGTTGGAGTTTCGATACAGATTGGATCCGACTTCAATATCCATGCTCACCACTCCTTATGCGACGCGGCATCCAGCCATGCTCGTCATGATTTCTTAATACGATCCAAGATCAACGCAATACATCCGCCCAGCAGGCCGCCCCCCAGAATGGTCGTGAGGAATTCAACCAGTTTGAGTTCCCAGACCGACCCTTGGGCTTGCATCGCCTCCCGGATACCACCTTGCAGGAGGATAACCGCAAGGGCCATCGTCGCGCCGACAATGAACCACCAGGCAAAGACTCGCGCGGTATGGATGACGGGAGATTCCTTCACAACTCCACTCGACGATCGAAACTCCGGTACTGAATGGCCTCGGCCAGATGAGCCGGCCCGATACTAGCAGACTCCGCCAAGTCGGCAATAGTCCTGGCGACACGGAGGATGCGTCCATGCGCGCGGGCCGAAAACCCCAATCGGGCCATGGCCTGTTCAAGCAGGTCGCGGCCCTGACTGTCCAGTGCACAATACTGCTTCAGGTGGCGCGGTTTCAATTGCGCATTGGTGAAGATTCCGTCTCGTCGATACCGTTCGGCTTGACGCATCCGCGCCGCCATCACCCTGGTCCGGATTGTCGCCGAGGAATCGGTCGCCGGCAGGTCATCGCCGAGCGCGCGGATCGGCACGGCCGGCACCTCGATCTGAAGATCCAGCCGATCCAGGAGCGGGCCGGATAATCGTCCCCGGTAACGCCGCACCTGGGCGGCGCTGCAGATACATTCTCTGCTGCGGTCGCCATAATACCCGCAAGGACAGGGATTCATGGCCGCCACCAGCATAAAGCGGGCCGGGAATTTCAAGGAACCGCTGGCGCGTGTGACGGTGACGTGGCCGTCTTCCAGCGGCTGCCGCAGTGCATCCAGCGTCGCGCGGCCGAATTCGCCGGCTTCGTCCAGGAACAAGACCCCGTTGTGCGCCAGCGAGACTTCTCCGGGACGCGGCATCGTGCCACCGCCGATGAGGCCGGCTTCGGAAATGCTGTGATGGGGCGCGCGAAAGGGGCGGCGGCGCATCAATGGCTGATCCGGAGGTAGTTGCCCCACCACGCTATGGATGCGGCTGGTTTCCAGCGCTTCCTCCTGCGCCAGCAAGGGCAGAATGCCGGGGAGGCGGCGCGCCAACATGGTCTTTCCGGAACCAGGCGGGCCCATCATGAGAAGATTGTGCCCTCCGGCGGCGGCCACCTCCAAGGCCCGCTTCGCATGCGCCTGCCCTTTCACATCGGCAAAATCTTCATCATCCGGCATGGTAAATACGATAGACCGATCGCCGGTCGGCGGCCAGGCGGCAATCGTCTGCGCGCCGCGCAAAAATTCCACGGCTTCCGGAAGCGTATGGATGGGAAACACTTCAGCCCCATCGGCCAGCCCCGCCTCCTCCGCGTTCTCCGCAGGGGCTAAAATCCGGTGACGGCGGCGGCAGACCACACCGATGGAAAGGGCCCCTGGAATGGGTTTCAGACGACCATCCAAGGACAGCTCTCCCACGAACACCGCATTCTTGACGGCCTCCGCGGGAATGACCTCCTCGGCCACGAGAATGCCGAGGGCAATAGCCAAATCAAGCCCGGCGCCTTCTTTCTTGATGTTGGCGGGCGCGAGGTTAACCGTGACTTTTTTGATGGGAAATTGGAAGCCGCTGTTCTTGAGCGCGGCGCGAACCCGGTCGCGGCTCTCGCGCACCGTCGCATCGGGAAGGCCCACGATCGAGAACTGAGGCAGGCCGGCGGAAATGTCGACTTCCACATCCACGAGGTGCGCGTCGATGCCCACAATCGCTGCACTCAAGACATTGGCCAGCACAAGTCCCCCGGAACCGTCATTCAGTCGAGAGTCAGAGGAAGGTCGAATCGCCGCAAACCGGCATCAGTGGCCGGATTATAGGCAGTTGCATCCGCTGAATTCAATCAGGCCACTCGGAGATGTATGCGCGGCTCCCGCGCGGTAGCGTGCGTGGGGGCGCTTCTGTATAATGCCGCCATGCCGCCCATCGTGAATCCCGGCCGTACCGAGCCGACCTGTGTCATCCTCGCGCTGCTCGCCTTGTCGCTGCCGATCGACGGCAACGCGTGGAGCCAGCCGCCGCTGCCGGACTCCGTACCGGTCATGCAAGCGATTCCGCGGCCGGCGCGGACAGCATCCGTCTATATCGGCTCGGTGATGGCCATGCTGGCCACCTTCGAAGACGCCGGGATTCTCCCGCCGGAGGGCACCCCGCAGGCGAATCGAATCATCAAGGCCGTGATCCAATTCCAGTCGGCCTTTCTCAAGAGCGATCATCCGGCCGTCAGACAGTTTTTTACGGACGCCCATCGCACCAAGCTCGGCTCGCGAGCCGAGGAAGTGGAAACAGCATTCAGACAAACCGGCTGGTCGGCAGATACCTTTGATGCGGTGGTTTCGGCCGGCCAACTCGAAACGGCCTGGAACGTTGAGGGTCTCCGCGACGGATTCCGGGAGTTCAACATCGGGAAGCCGGATTTCGACATTCTGGCGGACCTGTACCAGCAAAGCCGTCACGCATTATCGACACAAGGTAAAAGCTTCGAGGAGGTCTACGCCCAGCGTCGCCGGGAGATGCCCGGAGCCAAGACGGAATGACCGTCTCTATGACCGGCACAGCCGATTACCATCACAGTTCGTTCACGATGTGCAGCCTGAGGAGGGATCATGGCAACGAAAGCGTACATTCTCATCAAGGTCAAGGCCGGCAAAGGGAAATCCGTGCTCACGGCACTGAAGAGCATTGCCGGGGTCGAGCAAATCCACGCCTGTTTCGGACAACCGGACATTTTCGTCTTTATCAACGTCGCAGATGAGCGCGCGCTGTCCGATGTCGTCATTACGCGCATTCATGCCATCGAAGGCGTGGAAGAGACCGATACCCACATTGTCGCGGAAACGTAATTCACCGGTATTCGACCGTGACCGCCCGGCCGCCCTGGCGGGCGGAGGCGTAACAGGCCTCGGCAATTTCAACGGCACGCTTGCCGTCTTCGATTGAGATGGGAGGCGGCAGGCCGTCGCGCACGCATCGCACGAAGGCGCGGAGCGTGCTGAGCACGGTCGGCTCCGCCACCTTCGGCCATTCTCCGGCGCCATGCCGGGCCGACACTCGCGTCACTCGTTGCCCGCACCAGTCCGCGGAGAGCTGCCCTTCGCGGCCGATCAGTTCGACACGCCCGATCCTCCCCGACGTCACCCGCGACACATCCATCAGGCAGACCAATCCTCGCCTGGTCGTGAGGCGGCCCAGCATTCGCTGCTCCGCGCCGGCGGGCGGCACCGAGTCCATTTCACAGGCGACCGTCTGAATTTCGTCTTCGCTCAACAGGCGAACCAGGTCCAGGAGATGGATCCCGATCTCAAGGACGCAGCCGCGCCCGCCGAATCCCGACTCCCCGCTCGTCCCGCCTGGCTCCATCCGGCTCGCCAGGCTGAGATACTGGAGCACGCCGGCCTGCGCCTGCCGCTCACGCAAGGCCGCCACTGCCGCATCGAACCGCAGGGTGTGCGCCGTCATCATCACCTGCCTACTGCCCTCAGCCGCCTGCATGATGGCGCGCGCATCCTCGGCCGTCGTCGCCAGCGGCTTCTCGACCAGCAAGGCCTTCCGCGCCTGCGCCACGGATGTACAGATGTCCCGATTGAGCGTAGGCGGGGTCACCACCACCACGGCCTCCACCCTCGGATCAGCGATCAACTCGCGATAATCGCCATAACAAGGGATGCCCGGCGCATCCGGTAACCCGGTTCCCCCTTCCGCCCGGCGCCGGCACAGGGCCACCAGACGCGCCTCGGGCAGGTCGTGCAAGAGATGCTTGGCATAACGGCTGCCGTGACGGCCGAGCCCGATCAGCCCGATTCCGAGCGGCGTGCGCGATGGATCCGACATGATTGGCGCGCACTCTACCGGCCGAGCTGTGACGGGTCAAGACCGCGCATGCCCGGCCTCCGCCTCGATTGACAATGCCTAAATCCGCTCCCTATAGTACCGATCGATTACCCGCTTGACGCTGACGCCCATCGAGAAAGGACCCGACCGCCATGACGACGCAGACCGCTCCATTTTCCTTGGATCAGATCGGAACCGGCACGGCTCGCTTTCCCAGTGGAATGGCGATTCCCACGCCGACGGATGCGATGGTGGATCCTTATATCCGCACGCGAATCAGCAAAGACGTGCATGTGGAATGCATTCAATTCTGGCCGCAGGACAGGGTCACCTACCCCGGGATTGTGCTGTTGCATGACTGGTGGGGCCTAAACTCTCAGATTACCGCCCTGGGCGCGCGGCTGGCTTGCGAAGGATATGGCGTGATCATTCCCAAACTCTACGGTCGTCTCGGCGGCATGGTCACGGCCAATGCCGAAGTGGCGGAGGCGCTGGCAGCCAAGTGCAACGAGCAACTTCTGCTGCAGGATATCAACAGCTGCTGCGAATATCTCAATACCACCGAACGCACGAAGCGGAATATCCATGCAGTGGTCGGGTTCGGCCTGGGTGCCACATTGGCCATCCGCTTTGCCTGTCAGCGGAAACGTCTGCGGGCAGCCGTCGCCTATTACGGCAAGGTGACCGCCCCGGACCAACTCGGCAATATGGTGAGTCCATTGCTATACCACCAGGCAGAGCAGGATACGTGGGCCACGCAAGCCGACGTGGATCTGCTCCGGGCTGCTGCCGCCCAGGGTAAACGGATTGAGATCAAGACCTATCCTGGAACCGCACACGCCTTTTGCGACGAAACCAGGCAGGCCGGGCACAATGCCGAAGCGACCGCAGCGGCTTGGGACGCGACCACCGCGTTTCTCAAAACCTGCTTCCAAGGAACCTGACGCCATAGGTAATCGAGCAGTTGATGACGGCGATCAGCCGATGGCCGCTGGTCGCCCCTGTTTCTTATTTCTCTCGTCGATAAGGAAAGTCGTCTCCGTCATGCCAAATCCTATTGCCCGCACGCTACTGACCATCTGCTGGCTCAGCCTGCTGTTCATCGCGCCGGTTGCCGGACAGGCCGAGGAAGCCGCTCCTCCACCACCGCCCAGTTTAGCGAATCGCCTGCCGGCGTTTCAGGACGTGGCTCAGGCCAACGCCGCCCAACTATCGGCTCTTCCGGCAAATGGTGATGCGCTGGCTCTGTTCAAGACGACCATCGGCCCGCAGTTAGGATTGGGTGACGCGGCGATGACGGTCGGGGCCAAAGGGCTGACGCCGGCGATGAGTCAGGAACTGCTCATCAGCGATCTGGCGCGATCAGCCAATGAGCTGGTGCGCGGACTGGCAGCGTGGCAAGTTGCGCTGGCCGTTCGGAATCCCGGCGCGCCCAACTCGGCTGAAGCGCAAGACAAGATCCGGCAACAGATCGATGCCCAGACAGCCTGGTTGAGCGAAGGGACAACACTGGCTCCAGCACTGGGGCGTCTGCAGGGCGCCACTGCCGCGGCGGCGACGGAAGAGACCGCGTCTCTGATCGGAGGAGCCGCTGCCCAGATCGAAGCCTGGGCCATCGACACCGTGCACCGCGAATGGTTTAAGATCTCTAACTGGAAAGATCAGGTGCGACAACAGCGCGGCCTGGTGCGTTTATGTGGGACCTGGCAATGGTCGATTCACAATCATCAAAATCATCGCGAAGAAAAAACCGCCGTCATCTTCGCCCCACCGGGATCCCTGTCGGCCACCAATCCGGCGGAAATCGTCGTCTTGGGCGATAGCGTCTATCTGCGATGGGAGACCAGAGCCGGAGTGCAGGAGGACAGTCTGCTCTTTTCAGGGGAAGGGCAGCGGCTGGAAGGCACCTTCGTGAATACAGCGGGCGGATGGGGTTCGATTACCGGCAAACGCACCGCGAGCTGCTTCAACGACGACAGCGGCAAATCGCGGTCTCCGCGTCGTCACGCTCACTGAAGGCGACCCGCGCGCCAGGCAGTCCAAGCGAGACAAGCCCACCCGCCGATGAACGACACTCCGCCCAAAGGAGTCAGTGCGCCCATCCATTTGATCCCGGCCAATGCCACGACATACAAACTCCCGCTGAACAGCAGAATACCTGCACAAAACAACCAGCCGGCCCTGACTGCTACGGAACTGTGAGTCTCGCGAGTGAACCAGGCTACGACAAACAACCCGAGAGCATGGTACATTTGGTAGCGCGCCGCCGTTTCGTAGACCGTGAGCATGGCGGGATCCAGAATCGCCTTCAGGGCGTGCGCGCCGAAGGCGCCCGCTGCCACGGCAGTTCCAGCAAACAGCGCCCCGAGAAATGCAAAGCGGAATGCGCGCGTGGCGTGATCCATACGTCCTCGTGAAAAACTCGGTCCGGCGACCGTAGACGGCGCGCGATTCTAACATGAATGTCGATCCGAAATGAGCAAGCCGATTCCTCTTGAATGTCCCCGCTGTCTTCTCGCCAACCCCGACGCCGCGCAGTACTGCGAATGCGGGTACGACTTTACGCCCCACTTCCAAGGCTTCCCGCTGAAATCTTCAGGCGCCGAGCCGCGAAAACGCTTTTTCTCGGAGGAGATGGGCCGCGGAAGTTTTGTGCTCGGCATTCTCCTGATCTGGCTGGCCCTGTCGGTCGGCGAACTCTACCGCATTCGTATCGAATTGCCTCGCCGACCCAAAATGGAACTCGGGTTCAGCAGTCTGATGGTCGGCATGACCGATCTGGCCGCCGCCCTCGTCATCGGGGCGATCGGCTGGGCCTGTGTCTGGATTGTCCTGGCTGCGCAAAGCAAACGCGACGGCAGCCTCTGCCCTAAACGGACTACCTTCGTGGTCACCCTCATCGCCGCGGGCTTGCTGTTCGTGACTCGCACGATCGACCCGAGCGTGTTGGTCCAACACGTCATGCAGGTCCTCTTTGTCCTGGCGGTGGCCATCGCGTCCTATTATGCGGGATGCCGAAACTGGCTGGGGAAATGGTAATCGACCTGGCCGACTCGCAGCTGCAGGGGCCGATTGAAAGAACCGACGGGAAGAAGGAGCAGCGAGCGAAGGAATGCCGCACCGGAAGGAAGACCCGGGTTACTTTCCGCAGAAATAGAGATACAGGTCGGCGAACTCTTCGGCTGGAATACCCAGATTGACAGGCTTTTTTGTGTTGCCGCACAAGAGGGTCCATTCGGCCGCGAGCTTCGCCAGCTGTTCCTCGCTCACCCCATGCGTGCCCCACAGATTGACGGATGCGGAGCTCAACCGCACAGTCACGGTGCGAGTGGACGGCCCGTAGCTGAATTTGAATTCATGCCCCCCGCGAAACAATGGGATGACACCTTCCCGCGATCGTAGCCCCTTGTGTTTGCAAGTCGTGCATACCAGCGATTCCAACCCGCTCCGAGTATCGTACTCGGCCGCGCAGATCGTCATGCGGCCGCTGCATTTTGAGACCGGGCAACGAACCCCGTCGCGATCTGTAAATGCCTCGTGGGAAAATGAAAGAGGGGTGGATGGATGAGCCGGATCACCTGCCGTCTCTGAACGATCGTTCTCTTGCACAGTGACCTCTGCGGAAGGTTCAACCGACTGTGGAATCCTGCGTGCACGCCGTCTACACGCTGCCACGATTAACTATGGCAAGTATATCAGACGGCACAAGCGCTCCCGGCTGCACCGGACCTGTGGCCGCGCCGGTTGGAGGCCGTCGATGGCCGATGACCGGACTCCGGGATTGCCTCTGGTTTTCAGGCCCTGTTTCTCCTAAGATCAGCCCTGACCGGGCGGCACTGTGCCACAAGAGGCGTGAAACCACAATCACTGTTCCGCTGCCGCTGCAGGTTTGGCGGGGGCGGAACCCGAAAGGACCATCGACCGTGACGGACGACTACGCGCGTAGGAAGGTGCAAGTCATTAAGGAGTTTCTCGAAACGCAATTTCCCGCCCCCTACACCGTGGAGACGGTCCTACCGAGAAGGGATCCGCTCGCCGATACCAAGTACAAGATCATCCTCAACAACGTCGTCGAACGAATACTCCTCGTCTGCCCCGCCCTGGTCATGGACAGTTTTCCGACGCCGGACCTCCTGAAAGAGTTGCTCGTCTCACGCAGGGTCATCGATAAGGTCAATGCATCGACCGATTCCCGAATCTGCCATGACGACCTTGGGACCGATGATCAGAACTACCAGAAACCCATCCGGTCCGTACGCGGGCTCTAACAGGCCGGCCTTCACCGGTTAAAACCGTTCAGATCACTGGTCGATGCTCGCGCAAATCAAAACACAGGACCGGGACCCCTTCGGGTTTGACTGGTAGCAAGGAGGCTCTCGATCGAGCCGGGAGGTCGCATAGGTGGGATCGGAGTCTGGTGCGGGAGGCGGGACTTGAACCCGCACGCCATTGGTATGACACAGGATTTTAAGTCCTGGGTGTCTGCCGATTCCACCACTCCCGCGTCATGACTGTCGCGGCGAAATCTAACACCCGGGTTCCAGAGGGTCAAGCTGCAGAAAAAAGATCTTCACGGCGATGCCACGACCTATCCCCAAGAGACAGGCCGTGGCACAACAACCCTTTCGGGAAGCAATCTTACGCCGGCATCACCGCTTAGGCGGCTTCCTTGTGATCGTCCTTCTTCACCAGCGCCTTGCTCCGTTCCACCATCGTGGAGACGCCGGTCTTGACGGAGCGGCTGAATCGGGTTGCCTGAAGCTGGGCTTTTTTGGCGTAACGGGCGACATCGCGCCGCGTCTCCGCCCCGGACTTCGGCGCCAGCAGAAGCCCCAACGCCGCGCCCACAACCGCCCCGCCACCGATGATCGCTGCAATCTTGGCTGCTTCACGCCCCTTGGTAGACATCGTGACTTCCTCCCTCTCGTACAACAAGGTTGATGGTTCACTGACTGGCGAGTAGCTGGCTCTACATCACAGCATCAAGTGTGCCAGGCCCTCGTCATACGGTTTCGAGCGGAATGTGCAACATTCGATGACGACAGGTTAACGGCGCCTCATCAAGGGTGCTGTTTTGTGAACAACGAGAGGAGACAACCGTTTCAGAAAAGCGACAGCTGTACGTAGGGAAGAGTCACCAGATCGGCGCACCCCTTGCCTGGCGCGGCCCGGCGGCTTGCCTTGCAATGTGCATCACGCTCACATAAGATCGCGAAACTCTGTGGAGTCCTTCTATGTTGTCCTGGTTGCACGCCATTCCCTATCCGGATATCGACCCAGTCTTTCTGCGCCTAGGCCCGTTGCAGTTCCGATGGTATGGATTGATGTATCTCATCGGACTCACGCTTGCCTACTTCATCATCGAAGCCCGGGCCCGCGCTCAGAAGCTCCCGCTGAACAAGGATCAGGTCTACGACATGATCGTCTATGCCGCAGTCGGCGTGTTTGCCGGTGGCCGGCTGGGCTATGTGCTGTTCTACAACCTGTCCTACTATCTGGAGAATCCCCTCAAAATCTTCGCGGTCTGGGAAGGCGGCATGTCGTTCCATGGCGGATTGATCGGCACCATCGTCGCGCTGATCCTGTTCGCAAAACGCCAAGGGATGACGGTCCTCACCATTGCCGACCTTGCCGCCGGTGTGACCCCGGTCGGTCTCGGACTGGGGCGAATTGGCAACTTCATCAACGGTGAGCTCTACGGGCGGCCGACCGATGTGGACTGGTGCATGGTCTTTCCGGCCGGCGGCATGGTTTGCCGCCACCCGTCGCAACTCTACGAGGCGTTTCTGGAAGGCTTGCTGTTATTTACGGTGTTGTGGTTGATCACCCGGCGTCTGCCGCCGGCGGGAACCGTATTCGGATCGTTCCTGGTCGGCTACGGCCTCTGCCGGATTATCGTGGAGTTTTTCCGCGAGCCTGACGCGCAGATCGGTTTTCTTGTGGGTTCGATTTCGATGGGGCAGATGCTCAGCATCCCCATGATCCTCGCAGGCGCCGTGATCCTCGCCATCGCTTCCCAGCGTAAGCCGCCGCTGCGGTCGGACTCCGGCTCGGCCGCGCCGTTGTAACTGCGAGAATTCCGGGAGACGTTACTTCGGATTGGCGTCCATCCAGGATTTCTTCTCCAGAGTCAGCTCACTATCGTACTTTCTGAGCGGCGGAGCGTCCCAGATCACCTTGTTGCCGGGAGCCAGATTGGCTGCGGCGACATAGTGTCTTCTGGCTTCGGCCTTTTCACCCAGCTTTTCAAGCGCCAACGCCAGGTTGTAATGCGCTTCCGCAAGGGACTGGTCAGACCGGATCGCCGCCAGGTAGACGTCTCGCGCCCCGGCCCAATCTCCCTGCAGGAGCAGTTGATTGCCCTGCTCCAGCTGTTGGCTCACCGCCGCGATCGTTCCGGCCGGCGCATGAAGCGGCCGTACCTCGGCCTTTCGCGGCCCCGCACAGCCGATCACCGCGACCATCACCAAGATCATCCACCCGAGACGTTTCATGCCTGCTCCTTGTCGTTAAGCCGGTACCGCCACACCCAGCCGGAGAAACAGAAACTCAAATCCCGCCACCGGTTCTCCCAGCGCCTGCGTGACCGCCTCCCGATACAACCGCGCCTGCTCGCGATATATGTCTACTCGAGCGGTGACCTCATCGAGCCGGATCGTATCCGTCTTGTAGTCCGCAATCCAGAGCCGGCCGTCGAAACGGTACAAGAGGTCGATTGCGCCTTCTAACATCTGCCGCCCCCCATGCCAAGGAATGAGAAACGGCATTTCACGCCCAATCACCGTCGCTTGCCTGAGGCGATCGTAGGCAGGGGACTGCACAAAGGTCTGGAGCAGCCCGTGCACTTCATCGACGATCGCCTGCTGAGTCTTCGCCTCCTGGTCGTCGAGCGCCAATGACATGGGGGTGATGGCCGCCAGCTGCGATGTCGCATCGGCGTCGAAATCCCAATATTGCAGCATCCGGTGCACGATCGTTCCGATGGCTTTTCCCTCAGGTCCACCCTGTCCCCGCCCGGATGGTGAAACAGTCGAAACCACCTGCGCTGCGGGCTTCCGGATAAAATCCGACGGCGAGACGATGAGCGCTTCCCCCTGCTGTTCGCGCCAGAGCCGATCACGTTTCGCCCAGAGATCCAAGATCCCTTGATCGACGGCGCTGGATTCCAACACCGCCACCGGTTGCCGTACCCGTGAAGGAGCTCGATCTTCTCCCGCGAGGATCGTCTGCCGCAGATCGGCACCTCCCACGGAGAGATCGCCCTGCCCATTCCCGTCCAACTCAGTCCCAGCCGCCTGTTCCAGCAGATCCAGAAGGGCTCCGCGCACCCGGTGTTTCGGCAGGGCTCCGGATAGCACCAGCGATTCGCGCGCCCGAGTCATGCCGACATAAAACAGACGGCGGCGTTCCGCCTCTTCCCGGATACGCGCCTTTTCCGCCACCAACACCGCGCCCGCCGTGCACCGACCGACGAAGTCGAGCCCCTGGACGCCGGTTGACCAATCGTGCCAGATCTGAGGCCGCGTGGGCCTCTGACCGGCCCCGTCCCCGTGGTGCAAACCGGCCAGAATCACCACTGGGAATTCCAAGCCTTTGGCCTTATGGATGGTCATCACCCGGACCGCATCGAGCGTATCATCCGCCAACGCACTTTCCGCCTCATCCGGTTCCTCGCTGAGTCGTGCAAGCATCAGCTCGACAAATCCGTTCAGCGTGAGCGCCGGGCGATCAGCCAGATCCACCGCCATCTGCCGGACCTTCAACAGATTGGCCACCGCCTGTTCGCCGTGAATGGAAGCCGCAGCCAATTCGAGCAGGGGAAGATGCTGAAATAACAGATCCACGACCGCGGGCAACGGGCAGCGGGGAGCTTCTTCATGCAACCTTGCCAGCACCGCATACAACCGGCGGAGCGGCTGAGCGTGGGGACTGTCCCAACCAGCGAGCCGATCGACGCGACGATAATCCAGTGCCTGCGCATCCTGGAGGCTCACCAGCGCGCAATCCGGCAGGCCGCCCAGCGGTGATCGTAAGAGGCCCACCAGCGCGATGCGATCGTGGGGGTTCTCGATGCAGCGGAGGATGTTCACCAGGTCGATGACCTCCTGCCGGCGATAAAAGTGTTTCTCCCCGTCGATGAGATACTGAACGTCATGCCGCCGGAGCGCCTCCAGATAGTCTTCTGCATGAGTCAATTTGCGAAAGAGCACCGCGATATGGCCGGGCCGCAACTGGCTGTCAGGGCCTGCCGCCGCTGCATCCGCTGCCGCCGGTCTGAGTAACCGGGAGATCAGAGTCGCCATCTGCTCCGCCTCTACCCTGGTGGCCGCCGCCGAATCCAGGCTTCCCTCTTCCTCCGGCCTCACCAGGCGGAGTTCGACGCCGGACAGGCGAAACGGACTCGATCGACCGGGTTGAGCCGTCAGCGCGACGTTGGGCGGCTGCACCGACGGTTGCGCGACCAGGAGACGATTAAAGACTCCGTTGACCACGTCGAGCACCTGCGCATGGCTGCGAAAGTTTGTCGCGAGTTCACAGCGTAATGCGCCGCCCCGCTTCAGCCGCTCGACGACATGATCGAAGGCTTCGATATCGGCCCGCCGGAAAGCATAAATCGACTGCTTGGGATCGCCGACGATGAAGAGTTTTCCCGTTTCCAGCTCGAGATCGCGCCAGGAAGGCGATTGCTGCCCCGGTTGTTCGGCCAGGTACAACACGATTTCGTATTGCACCGGATCGGTATCCTGGAACTCATCGACCAGCAAGGCGCGATAGTCTCGTTTCAGCTGCTCGCGAATCGTCGGGTGATCGCGAAGCAGGCTGCGGGCCTTGCCCACCAACCCGTCAAACGTCAGCCAGCCTGTATCCAGAAACGACGTGCGAAGCGACAGGACAAAGGGCGCGAGCACATCGAGCAGTTGCCTGAGCAGTCCGTGATCCACCTTGAGTAACCGGTTGGCGATCCGCTGCAGCGATTCCGCTTCGCCGAAGTCTGCTTCCGACCAGCCGGCCGGCGCCTTGCCGAGCTCTTTGGCCAACACTTCTCGGCACTCCGCCGGACAGGTCGCAATTCCTTGCAGACCATCGCTCAGCACATGGCCGAACAGGTCCACCATCGCGGCGAGCATGAGCTCGACCTTACGCCGTTTCTGGCTGTCATAGCGGGACAGGAGGCGTGCGGCTTGCACCTGTCGCTCCATGAACCAGTCGCAGAGCGCCTGGGGCAACCGGCTCTCCGACAGCTGCCCCCTCAATCCATCGAGATCGATCAACTCACTGTGGAGGTTGCAGGCCAATTGCCGCAGGTCTTCCAAGTTGAAGACCGCCAGGAGCGTGCGCCAACGCCCATGATCTGGCCCCTCCGGCCCCAATTGACGATCCAACCAGAGCTCCCATGCGCCGGTGAAATGCTCCTCAAAGCGCGATCCGTCTTCATCTGTTTGAAAGGTCGGGCTGACGCCGGCCTCGACCGGATACAGGCGTAGCAGGTGAGCGGCAAAACTGTGCAACGTCCCGATCTGCGCCTTTTCAAGATCGCGTAGCGCGGCTTCCGCGCGGACCACAATGTCGTCCGTCGTCCAGCCGAACCGGAGGCGCAGATCGGCCATCGACACGGTGCCGCTCCCGGCCGGATTATCCCTGCCCTCAGGATGGACCAAGGCACGCAGCCGCTCGCGCAACCGCAGCTTCATTTCCGTGGCTGCTTTGTTGGTGAAGGTCAAGGCCACGATACGCGAGAGATCCAGCGGGTCGGTCCGGCGCATGAGGAGATACACCAGCCGATTCACCAGCAGCGTCGTTTTCCCCGTTCCCGCCCCCGCAATCACCACGACATTGCGGTCAAAGGTGGTTGCCGCCGCTTCTCGGGCCGCCTGATCGAGAATCTGCGCTTGCTCAATCACGAGGCACCTTCTGGGAGCGCAGGTCTCGCAGGGCACCGGCCAGGGATGATCGGCGAGCCCGCCACCAGCTCGGTTGATGAGCCTTCCGGCACGCCGTCGCAAACTCGCAGTAGCCGCAGTAACTCGGATCCGGCGTGATGAAATGGCGCCCGCTCCGGATACCCTCGGTCAGCAGATGCAACGTTCGGCTCAATGCCGGACCGGAGGGACCTTGCCAATCGGCGGTGGCGAAAGACGTGCGCTCAATCAGCGGCTGGCTCTGGGGTAAGAGATAGACAAAGTCTACCTGTTCAGGCTGAGAGGTCGTGGCTTGTTCACCAGATTTCCCGGCGGTCATCAACGCATACAGCGCTGGTTGTAGCCGCTGTGCGCGCAGCGCGGCCTGCAGGAGTTGACGGTCTTTCGCTTCCACCCGGCCCTGCGCGCGATATTTGTAGTCGATCACCCGTACCGCGCCTGACATCGGATGACGGTCGAGACGATCCCACCGTCCATGCAGCCGAATCGCATCTCCTCCCGTCCCATCAGGCAAGGTTCCGCCGGCATCGACTTCGCAGGCGACGGGAATCCATCCAGAGGTGGCCGCCGCCTCGCGATCGAACTGCACCGTCGCTTCAACCAGGCGCCGGACCCTGTCCTGGGCCAATTGCCAGGTGAGGAAGTATCCCGTCCCATGGGTCAACGCGTAGGCGGCGAACGCCTGCGTGACGGCTGCATCGACTGCCCCAGCGACAACCGCGGCGGAGGAAGTGGTTTCCACCCACCCCTGCCGAATCAGCGCCTGGTAACACAGTCGCAGCGCGTCATGGCAGAGCTGCCCCATCGCGGGCGGAGATAGTTCCATAGAGACCTGCTGCCGTACCGCTTCAAGGCCGAGCACCTGCTTCGAAAAATACAGAAACGGGCAGCGGGCATAGGTCTCCAGTGCCGTCGGAGAGACCCCGCGCTCGCAGATTCGCGTCCAATGAGCAGTCGCATCCGCGAGCAGGCCGTCGTAGGCGCCCAGAGCCGGCAGGCTGCTTTCCATCAGGCTTTGCGCAGCCTGGCCATGAGAAAACAGGTCTCCCTCGCGCTCGCCGGCGTTCAACAAGGCCGACACGTCGCGGCCCTGCAACACAGTGCTCACCGCGAGCTCTTCCCTCGTCAACAGCGGAGGGAGGAACAGCGGCAATACGGCGCGATCCTTCCATCGGCGGGGCAAGGCCAGCAAAGATTCGGTCTCGGTAGAGCGCGGGGCTGCCCCCATGGCATCAAGATACCCTGACGGTGCCAACACCCGCCCGCTCGCGTCGGCCCGTTGGTACGACAGGTACAGCCGCTCACGCGCCGACGCTCGCAGCAGTTCGAACAACAGGGCTTCTTCTGCGTAGCCCTGCAATTTCTGATCGATCTTATAGCCCAGCGTGTCACTCAAGACGAGGCGGTGTCGGTCGCGTAAGAATCCGTCTTCATGAATGAAACGGGGAAATACTTTTTCGTTCATGCCGATAATGAACAAGGCGCGGAATGTCGATCCCCTGGCCGCCATCGCATCCAGTACTTGAACGCCCCGGTCGGACGTCGAACTCAGCGGATAGGTCGTTCGTTCGAGAATCTCCTCGAAGGTGTCGGTCCATTGCTTCCAGCTGATGCGGGCATCCAGCCGATCCAACTCGCGGAGCTGCGCGAAGACCCCGGCCAGCGCTTCAGTGACAAGGCCCTCCTGCTCCCGCTCAGCCCGCGCCTCAACAACAGCCGATTCACTCAACGGGATGGACAGATGCGCTTCCGCCAGCGCGCAGAAGGCATCTGTCATGGACGCATATCCACCGGACTCCGGCAGACGCGCGACATCGGCGAGCAGGGGGAAAAGGCAGTCCCAGAGAAGCCGGAGTTGTGGCCCATCGATTTGGAGGGCTTCGAGTTCGTCGGTGAAGGATTCGTCACCGGTCGCGGCCAGGGATTCGAGACGTCCTAACTGCTCCACCCGCCTCCACTCTTGCTCGCCTCGAGTAATCCCCAACGCATGGACAGCCAAGCGCCAGAGGTCAGGACGCGCGGACAGCCGGCCTTGGGCGGTCGCTGACCGACGATTCCAAGGGGCGGTGATCACCTCCAGCATCGACGGCCGGTGGAAATCGTTCCCTTTGAGCCGGGCTAGGTGCAGCAATGTCTTGACCGGCGGCTCTTGTAACAACGGAACCGTGGCGGTCGAGATAAAGGGAATGCGATGCTGCTCGAACACGCGCGTGAGTCCTGACTGGTAGGGTGTCAGCGTACGGCCGACCACGCCGATGTCCTCGAAACCGTACCCATGGGTTTCGGTCAAGGTGAGAATCTGTTTGCAGACCAGCGCCAGTTCGTCGTCGATGCCGGCGCCGTTTCGTACCTCAAGCAATACATTGACTCTTTCAGGAACCGATACAATGCGCGACGTCTCCGGTCGATCGGGCACGCCGGACGGTCCCTCCAGCGGATACAGGTGCCGCTCCAGGAACTGTTGGGCAAACCCGTAGGCAGGGTTCGCATCGACCGGAAAGTAGACGGTGAGCGGAAGCGTGGCGGCCAGGGATTCCAGCAACGTCAGCTGCGTCTGCGTGAGATCGTAGGAACCGTAGTAGCAGAGTTGGCGCAGACCGCGAAGAAACGGCGAGGCAGGCACGTGCTGCGTGACGAGCGACGCCAGATCGTCCGGAGACCCGACGCCCAAGGCGGCGCTCCCCTCACGAACCGCCGCGTACAAGGTCAATAAGCCCTTCAGCTTTTCTCCCTCGTCCGGCGCGAATTGCCCCTCCTCTACCGCGCGTATCGCTACGGCCGGGTCCACGGTCGCATCCTTCAAGTCGCGCAGGCTTGCCCACAGCGCCGGCCAGGCCCCGCTCGGAAGGCTCGACAGGCGGAGAGACTCGGTGTGCGGCAATGGACGCTGCCCGATCAGCCGCAGCAGATGCTCAAAAAAGAGGTCGGATACGAGATCCATCTGCAGTAGCGGGCCTGCCGTTCCAATGGTGCGACGCTCATGATCCAGATGAAGGGCGAGCTGGTGAAAGGTGAGAATGTGCACATTGAGCAGCGCCAACTGTTGCTCAAGAATCAGGAGACGTTTGAGGGAGCGGCGCAGATGATCGGACGGCACAATGATCGCGAGGGAAGCCAGAGGCTCGCGCGATTTGGCGGCACGGAGATCGTCGATGAGATGGGATTGGAGTGTGGGATGGAATGGGCCGGTTACGAGACGGAGCATCTAGACCGTGGGTCGTTAATCGTGAAGCGTCAAAGCGATCCACCTCTTACCTTTTTGCGCTTCACGCATGACGGGCGACGAACGACGTGCCTGCTAGCCGGTTTCCGGGCCTAACAACTCTCCGTTGCAATCGACACAGGCCCAATCACCGTCTATAAATTTCATCGGATCGCCGCAGGTTCCGCATTCGGGCGGTGGGCCCTTGCCGATCATAGGAAGAATCGGCAGTTCGAAATCATCGTCATCGGGGACAGTCATAACGCTCCGATCTCACGCACCCTGCGGTTTCATCTTCAACTGGAGGGCCTTTTCGGCGCTTTGGCGAGGCGGCACGCCGACAAAGGTCAATCGGCCGTCGATGATGGTCGCGGGCACCGCTCGGACCGAATGCCGATTCGCCAGTTCCTGGCCATCCGGGGTCGTGATATCGACCTCGCGATAGCTAAAGCTATACTTTACCCTAAGTTCTTTCCACAAGCGTTTCGCCGAAGGGCAGGCTCCGCAGGTCGGTGAATGCAAGAGGGTGATATTCGGCATAATCAACCTTTCTTCTTAACGTGAACGGATCTTAACACCCGCGCAGACACACACGCAACCGACTGCGCCTGACATTCGAGATCGAGGCGTATATACTGGGCTCGACCGGATCGATCACGCATCATTCACCCATCATCAGTCGAACCGAGGCAGGCATGGCTCATCATCCCCGCGCCGGGCAGCCGGCTCAACCCGAACAATTGGTCGATCTCTCACGGCTTGAGCAAGCGTACTATCAAGAGTCGCCGGATCCGTCCGATCTTCACCAGCGCGTGAGTTTCGGCACCAGCGGCCATCGCGGCTCCTCGCTGAAGCGCACGTTCAATGAAGCGCACATTCTGGCGATCACCCAAGCGATCTGTGAGTACCGAATCAAGACCGGCACCACCGGCCCCCTCTTCATCGGCAAAGATACCCATGCCCTCTCCGCCCCTGCCCAACGTAGCGCGCTGGAAGTGCTCGCCGCCAACGGCGTGCATGTCCGGATGGATAAGGATGACGGCTACACGCCGACCCCGGTCATGTCCCATGCGATCATCCACACGAATCGCGGTCGAACATCCGGCTTCGCCGACGGCATCATCATCACGCCTTCGCACAACCCGCCCGAGGACGGCGGGTTTAAATACAATCCGCCGCACGGCGGGCCGGCCGATACCGACGTGACCAAAGCCATCGAGACGCGCGCGAACGAACTCCTGGCGGCCAAGCTTCTGGGCGTCAAGCGCCTGCCCTACGAGCAAGCGCTTCAAGCAGCCTCGACGACACGATACGATTTCGTGGAAACCTATATTGCGGACCTTGCCGCCGTCGTCGATCTTGAACGCATCAAGGCCGCCAAGCTGCGACTGGGCGTCGATCCCCTCGGCGGCGCCGCGGTGGCCTACTGGCGCCCGCTGGCTGAGCGGTATGGACTGGATCTGCAGATCGTCAACGAATCAGTCGATCCGACTTTTCGCTTCATGACGCTTGATTGGGACGGAAAGATCCGCATGGATTGCTCCTCGCCTTATGCGATGGCCTCGCTCATCACCTTGAAGAACCGCTTCGATCTCGCCTTCGGAAACGATACGGATACGGATCGCCACGGCATCGTGACCCCCGGCGGCGGGTTGATGAACCCCAATCACTATCTCGCCGCGGCAATCTCGTATTTATTTACCCATCGCCCCGGCTGGACAAACACGGCGGGAATCGGCAAGACCGTCGTCAGCAGCAGTATCATCGACCGGCTCGTCCGATCGTTAAAGCGCCGCTTGGTTGAAGTGCCGGTGGGATTCAAGTGGTTCGTGCCCGGCCTCAGCGACGGCTCATTGGGATTCGGCGGCGAAGAAAGCGCCGGCGCGGCGTTTCTCCGCCTGGACGGCACCACCTGGGTCACCGATAAGGACGGGATCATCATGAATCTGCTCGCGGCGGAGATGCTGGCGGTAACGGGGAAGGATCCGGCGCAATTGTACAGCGAATTGACGGCGCAACTCGGGGAGCCGGTCTACGAGCGCATCGATGCGCCGGCCACGAGGGCGCAAAAAGCTGCGCTCCAAACATTCTCGCCGCAGCAAGTGCGCACCAAGGAACTCGCCGGGGAACCTATCATTGCCATGCTGACAGAGGCGCCGGGAAACAAGGCCTCGATCGGGGGACTCAAGGTCACCACCGCGAATGGCTGGTTTGCTGCCCGCCCCAGCGGCACCGAAGATGTGTATAAACTCTACGCGGAGAGTTTCAAGGGACAGGCCCATCTTCTGCGGATCCAGGAAGATGCGCAGACCTTGATCAAGCAGGTCTTCATCAGCGCCGGGGCCTGAAAGAGGTGAACGGGCCGCCGCGGCACGCCCGCTCCGTTCGGACCGCCAACGTTTCCCATCCCTGTTGCGGCTTGCCGAAGCAGCCTGTGACCCTGTGAAGATCCATCGTCCGTTCTAGGTCGGAGCATCAAGACCAGCTATACTTCAGTAAGTATGGTGACGCTCTCACGCGCAATCCCCAGCCTGGTCCTCTGCTTCACCCTTGCCGCCTGCGCCGCTCCGGCAACGCAAGGACTGCGGCAGGCTGTGACGCCCCTCCCCGATTGTTGCCGTGCCACCCAGGCCGACTCCCGGCAGCAAGCCATCGTGCGCACCGCCGCGAACCTGGTCGGTGCCACTACGATCGAAAGCCAGGGCCGCCGCCTCAGTTACGACTGCGCCGGCGTGACGCGCGCCATTTACCTGGCCCACGGCATCGATCTCTACTCAGAAGGCGCAGCCGGCGGCCAGACCAATGGTGTGGGCCTTATCTACAACCATGTCCGGAAACAAGGCCGGCTCCACCGCGGACCCCTCGTCCATCCCGGCGACTTGGTGTTCTTTGACAATACCTGGGATTTCAACGGGGATGGCTTAGTCAATGATCCCTTGACCCATGTCGGCATCGTGGAACAGGTGGAGCAAGACGGCACGGTCGTCTTCATCAGCCGGGTCGCCGGCGCCATCGAACGATACCGGATGAACGTCGCGCATCCGCATGTGCATCGCACCGCCGGGGGCCGTCTGCTCAATGACTACATGCGTCGGAAACACTGGCGGGATGGAGCGCAGACGGCCTATCTGACCGGAGAGTTGTTTGCCGCCTTCGGGACGAGAGTGATAGACTCCGCGGCAGAATTACCAGACAGGAGGTAAGGAGCTTGTCCGAGCCCCACCCTCAACAGAGGCGCTGCCCCGAGTGTCACCAGTCCACAACCTGGAAGGACAATCCCTGGCGCCCCTTTTGTTCCGAGCGGTGCCAGTTGATCGATTTGGGAGCCTGGGCAGGAGAGCAGTACCGCGTGCCGGGACCCAGCCTGACCGTGGGCGGGACGGAATCCTCTTCGCCACACAATGACTGACCAGCCGGTTCCCTGCTATTCGCAGCGGCAGTTCGCTTTGTAGTCCATGCACATCGGCCCGAAGCTCCGTTCGCAATCACAACTGCACTTCGGAGTCTTATCGGCCGGGCAGGTGATCTGACACGTCTGCTTGATCCCCATCCCGCAAGACACAATCTCACAGGAATTGGATCCTTCGGCCAGCAGCAACGGCAAGCCCGGTTCGACCGGAGCCTGCGTCTGCTGCAATGCCCCGGCACGGCTCCCGGGGCTGTGGGCCGCAGGCGCCAACGTTGAGGCTCCGCCTTCTTCTGCCTGCGTCGGTGGCGTCAATGCAGGCAGCAGCGCGATGAACAGCAGCAGGACGGCCGCGACACCGGTTCGGAATGTCTCCCTCAACATGACGTCACCTTCCTTTCAGTGGGTCGCAGGATAGGAAGAATTGCGCATGAAATCAAGCCCTGCCTGGCCGCATGTGGTAACTGGATGCTCGCACGGCAGTGAGACCGGCGTGACGTTCTCTCCCTGTGCGCTACGGGGTGACTCCACTCGGTGGATGGTCCTATCGGTCCCTTTTCTCCTGGGAACAATCCTAGTAGCGAATGTTCACCCTGTTTGTGTAGGATCCCCCATGCGTTTCGCCTGTGCCTTGCTGCTCGTGCTGCTCACCCTCGGGTTCAATTCCGGCTGCACCACGTCCACCAACAGCCGCGTCACCGGGGCCGTGCGGTATTTCAACATCCGCTCGGAAATTGCTCCACGTCATTTGATCGCGCAAATCGGCGATGAGATCCGTTGGCAAAATCTGAATCAGCATCCCGTGACCCTGCGGATGCTTGAAGACAGCGACCCGGACTTACTGGCGTGCGATAAGGGATTCAAGCGTTTCGGAGTCGTGCAGGACACGGTCACCATCGCGCCGCTCCAATCAGTGAGCCTCTGCTTTTTGAAACCCGGCACCATCCGCTTCAACGTCTGGCTCGATGCCGACAATCCTCAGGGCGCGATGACCCCGACCGGCACCATTCGAGTCGAACCCGCCCCATCCCGGCGAAATTCTTGATCTCCTTCTTCAAGGTAGGATCTGCGCCAAATCGTGTCACAGCTAGCGGAGCGATATGCTCCATAAGGCCATCAGCGCGGTCGTCAATGTCACTCAAACAATAATGCATTCCAAACACGTCACCTTCCGTCCTCAACTTTATTCCAGTCCCAGTACCCTTGAGCGAACCTGTCGATCATATAATCAAGGTCCGCCTCAAACCGCTCAATCACTGCATCCTTACGGTCGATTATGTCGTTGAATAGATCACTGCCTCCAAAACTGATGCTCTCTCCATACACCTTTGGCTCTCGGACTCGAATTGCTGGCTCTCTTAACTCCAGACTTTTTACATACAACAACTTTTCCGGACAATCCGCAATCCTCTTGGCGATGAGCGTCACGATGAGAACAGGATGCGTTTGGGGCCTACGTGCATCATCCGGTCCATGCCGCGCGATTAACTTATGCTGCTTTAATCGATCAAACATGTGCGCATAAAGGCGATTGGTATTCTGAACTCCATCGGGAATCTCCACCGCAATCATCGTGGCAATCTCGACTGTGGAAAAATCCAGGCCTTGTAATGCGGGAATGGCTACCGATTCGGATCCCACAGCCTGTTGAGAAAGTAATGTCACTAATCCGACAGCGAGTAGCATCGATCGAAATTTCATCGGATTTCTCCCCTTCTCCAAACGGTGGAGCAATGCAACATACCGTTTCTCGGATACCTGCAAAAGCAGTCAGCGTCAATCGCAACCAATAACCGGCAGTTCGAGTCGCCTTTACCGTTACCGATAGGTCAGCAGGGAATATTGATGGCGGGATCGCAGAAGAGCGGCGGGATCACGGTCGGCCGCATGTAGCGCGCAGACGGATCTTGCGATCCCATCGGAGCAGTCAGCGTCGGGCCGGTTGACATGCCGGGTAGGCCCTGGCCGATCGTGCCGAACGATTTGCCCCGGCTGGACGGAACGGTGTTGCTTTGCGGCGCGCTTGCGCCCGATGCCGTCGATGCGATCGTGGACTGTTGCGCGAAGGGATTAGGAATCGGGATGGGCGCCTGGACCTGCGGATTTTGTCCCGGCTGCTGCGTCTGCTGGTTTGACTGACTCGAGGGCGGAGACAGCGTCTGTGCCGTGACGAAGGCCGGCACGAGCCACAACAGCGCGGCGATCCCGGCACCCAGCACCCCTACCTGAAGCGACCAGCTTGCCGCGTGATTCTCCATCACATCACTCTCCACTGGCTCGCTAATCGAGCCAATCCTTTTCTTTCAGCTTGCGCGGGAGATACTTTTTGGTCAGGTATTGAAAATCCTTATTGGCCAGCGCGTCCAATTCGTACTTCAATCCGCTCGTGAGCATGCGTTTGATTTCCTGCTGCCACGCCGGCTTTTGGAACCACTGATAGTTGAGCAATTCCTTGGCGCGAGTGATGTCTTTCTCATTCAGCTTGATGCCGACGTTCCGCGGCAACTCGTAGCGCTCAGGATCGGCGCTGGACAGGCCGATGAATTTGGCTTTGGGAATGGCCATGCGCTGGCTCTCGAACGCCAGATTGATCGATCCCTGTTTCACGACGGAGTAGATATAGTATCCCCAAGGATCGTTATCGACCAAGACGTACACCGGCAACTTGTGCTCTTCATGGAGGCGGCGCGCCAGCCGGCGGACTCCACGCGGCGGCTGCCCGTTTCCCGTCAGCAAGACACAGTTGTAGCGCCGCCAGAATTTGTCCTCCGACAAGCGGTTCCACTGCGTGCCCTTCTCAACCAGCAACAAAAAATCGGCGGTGCAGCGACGGATCTCCAGATATTCCGGCTCGACGATCGAAGGCACGGAATATCCGCCTTTGCCCAATTTGGCGCAATCCACCCGGTCGCCGTCGTCGCCAAAGACCACCGGCCCGACGATGCTGCCGCTGTTCTCCGCCCGCACATGCAGTTCTTCCCGCAAGGCGATGAGCGACACTTCCAGATCCTCGATGATCGGATCGGACTCATCCTGCGTATCGAACGTGTTCTCGTGCGAATCTTGAATCGTATGTTTGGTGCGGTAGTAGATTTCCCTCAAGGATGTAGTCAGATCGGCCTGCTGCAACTCAGCCAACGCGTCGGCCACCAGCATCGTCTGCATAAACTTCTTGGCCATGCCGACGTTGAAAAACGTGCGCGCCTGCTTTTTCTCGCCCATCTCGATCAAGCCCTTCCGGGGATTGAACGACACGTTCGACAGCGCGCGGATCGGAATCTCGAACGTTGGATCTTTGGATCGTTGTGCCGCGGAGATGACCACATCGGCCATGCCGATAAGCTTTTTGGCCACCGCTCCGTTCTTTTTCGGTTTCGCCTGTGCCATATGCTGCCTATTTCCTTTTGCGCGGGACTGCCGCCGCTTTGGTCGAGGTCTTGCGCACGGGCGCCTTCTTGCCGCCGGCGGGATCGTCGAATAACTCCTGCTGCCCGGCTGTGCGTGTCTCACTCGAAGCGCGTCCACTCTTTGTTGATGCAGGGACAGGCGCCACGGCGCGTTTCTCTTTTGCGGGAGCCTTCTTCGCAGGAGCGGCTTCAACAGCGGTGGATGCCGCCGGACCCGCACCAGGCGCGGGGACATGCTCGGCGACTTCGGTCTCGCCCTCGATACCTTCCGCTGTGACGATGATGGAGTGAGGCAGACCTTCTGGCCCGGCTCCGGTCTTTCCCAGCGCTTCATCCGTCTTCAGACCGCCGGTCCGCGAACTGGCGATCTTATGCAGCTGTTCTTTCAATTTCTCCGTGGGAAGATTGCCCCCCTTCAAGCGATTACAAGCCGCCACCACCTCTTCGATGTACAGTTCGAAGATATTGCGCCGCCGGAATTCGCTCGCGGCCCGTTCGCGCCGGCGCAGAAAAATTCCCAGCCGCCGACCGGCTTCGCGCAGGGCGAGGGTGATTTCCTTCTGAATCTCATCGTAGTCCGCAATGGCTTCTTTCGACTCGCTGGTAAACGGCACCCAGACCGACGCCATGTGGACGAAGATTACCATCGGCCCGGCCGGCAGAGCGCCGCGCGATTGGCTCACGCCATAGTTGCGCCAGGTGGTACTGAGCACGGCCTTGAAGGTCGCGCAGGCGGATTGTTGATAGAGCAACGGCACCCGATTGGCGTAGCGGATCACTCGCGCCTGCTCGGTATCGTTGCCCTGGTCCTCGCCCTCCGCCAGGGGCACGGCCGCTTGCTGCGGCTTCGACGCTTCTTCCGGCCCTTTCCCGAACGCCAGTCCCGCTTCAATGACGAAGGGATATCCCCGGTAGACCGCCGGCGGCCGGCTGACCGCGGTATAAAATTCGCCCTTAATTTGTTTGTAGAGGCCGGAAAGAATCGCTTTCTCACCGATCGGCGAAATGCAGTTCGTGGGCGGGGCCATGATTTTTGTCGTCTGGAGTGACTTGTAGAGTGTCTCCGCCGCCTGCGGTTTGACCTCGCGAGGTTTGGCCGTGGGCGATATTTTTGCGGCTTTGCAGATCTCCTCGGCCAGCGCGGGCGACACGCGGCAAAAGTCGCTCGCCAAGAACGACGCGACCGTGTGGCTTTTCGTATCCTGCAGCATCTTGAGCAAGGCCCCGAATTCAATGCCGTAGGGATGGGGCTTGATCTCCTTTGGCGACGGCGGCAACTCGTGATAGGTGCGGGGATAACTCTTCTGCTCGCCTTCGGGCGTGTGATACGTCAGCCGCACGTGCGGATTGGCGATCGAGGTCTGCTCCAGCCATTCATCCACCGAGGCGCGGCCCTTCTGGTAACGCCCTTCGACTTCCAGCACGACCTCGGTGCCCTGGGGCTGCGCCCAGTCGATCTGCTTGTTTTCGTGCACCAGCGGTTCATTCTTCTTTGTATCGATCTGCACTTCGAAGTAATGCGCCGCCGCCCGCGGCCCCGTGCGGGAAATCACCTTCACCGGCTTGCCGGTCGTGAGCTGGCCATACATGCCGGCCGCGGAAATGCCGATGCCCTGCTGCCCCCGGCTCATCCGCATGCGATGAAACTTGGACCCATACAGCAGCTTGGCAAACACCCGGGGAATCTGCTGGCGGACAATGCCCGGCCCGTTGTCGGTGACGGTGATCCGAAAGCGGGTCGCCTGGCTCGGCGCAACCGGCGTCGATCCAGCCGCCACGACTTCAAGCTTGACCGTCACATCCGGAAGAATACCCGCTTCCTCGCACGCATCCAGCGAGTTATCGACCGCTTCCTTCACGCAGGTGAGCAACGCCTTTCGCGGATTATCGAACCCCAGCAGGTGCCGGTTCTTGGTGAAGAACTCGGACACGGAAATCTCGCGTTGCCGCGCGCCCATCTCCACCGCCGTGACCGCGGGCGCCGATTTGGATGCGGCGGAAGATCGGGTGCGTGAGGCGGCCGATTCAGATGTGATGGCTTCGGAAGCAGGCGCGGATGTGGAAGACTCGGCACGTAGCGATGATGTCTTAGTGGCCATTCAACCTCTCATACAAGGACTCACAGGCACGGCACGCGAACGTCACCGGGCGTGATACGTATCCTCCTCGTCGTTTACAGGGAACGGTGCGGAGAGTCAAGCCTTGAGGAGATTCCGGTCGCTCACGACTGTCGCGGATTTGTACGTTGACGAGATGAGGGGCGACGGAGGCGGAGGTGAGTCAGGAATGTTTGGGTGGGAGGAGGACGCACCTACCGAGGAGAGGTAGATACGGCGGAGATCTCGGGAGGACTTCAGGCTTCCCGGTACAAGCCGGGCCTGCACACCATCCTCAACACTCAATCCCCTTGTTGTACATATTCCCTCGGGGCGTTAACTCCCCCCACCAGGTTACGATAGGCCTGCGCACACCGCTCAGTCAAGAGCGGAGGTCGGCGGTCTTAGGATGCGCTCACCTGGGTCTGCCGGTTAGTCACGGTGACCCGGTGGAGCCAGTTCAACTCGATCCGCACCTCCGCGCCGATCGGGCAAAACACCGGGGCGGAGGTATTGTTACTCTCGACTCGAGCTTTCAACGCACCATGTTCGATCTCAACGTCCAGGACACCCAGATGTTCATGGAGATCGACGACACAGGTGGCGCTGCCCGCACCGCGATCGGCGGGAATGGTCCGTGCCACGACCGGCTCTTGCAAGGTGATGAGATCATGCGGCCGGAACCTGGGCCCATCGTTCAGTTCGAGCAGAGTCATGACCAGGCCGCCGGCCGCGATGGCCGAGGCCCCGGCGAAGATGGCGTTGGCGCGCTCCGGATAATGAATCCTGATCCAGCGAATCGCCGTGAGCACGCCGATGGCGAGTAGGAGCCCGATGAAGGCCAGCACAATGATGATGAAGGCGAAGCGGATGTTCATCCGAAGCCGCCCAACGGATGGATCGCCACCACTCCATGCGCTCCATGTGCGGTCTTTAGCAACGTTCCGCTGATCGACAGGAGTAACTCTGCGCCGTCCTTCTGCAGCCCGACATACTGAGGGCTCTGCGGCACCGGCTCCCCGTTCGCCGGCGAACAACGGCCGAATTCCGGCTGGAACTTTCCAAGACGGAAGAGCCCCGGAATCAGCCGCTCGAGTGATTCCCCGATAAGGTCGAGAGGCGCGTACCCGAACCATTCTGCAACGCGGGCATTGGCGGATACGATGCGCCCGTCGCCATCTACGATGACGAAGCCGTTGCCGGCCGCCTCCATGACGACGCGCAGGAGGTCCTGCTGTTCGCGCAGCGCGGCTTTCTGTCGCGTTTGATCTGTAATGTCCTGCGCGAAGACCAGCACGCCAAGCACATTACCCTGCGGATCGAGATAGGGCACTTTGTCTGTTTGCACCCAGCGTTTTTCACCGTCGCCCCTGTGATAGGGCTCGATGATGCCGAGTTTGGGCCGGCCCGAGACGATCACTTCCAGATCGTCCTGATGATAGCGTTCAGCTTCGTCCGGATAGAACTCATCGGTGGATCGCCCCTCGATGTCCGCTACTGTTTTCCCGATGGATTCCGCCGCGCGCCGGTTGGCCCGAAGAATGCGATTGTGGGAGTCTTTGTACCACACCATGGCAGGGATCAGATCCAGGAGCGCCTGCTGCTCGATCTGCTGCTGGAGCAGGCGGACTTCCGCCTCTTTCCGCCGCGTGATGTCCCGGACTATCCCGCAGTGCACGCGCGTGCCGCTTGAGATCCAGCTGCTGAGCGACATTTCGATGGGGAATTCCCGGCCGTCCTTATGCAGCCCATGCATGGTCACGACGGTCCCCTTCAACCGCACATCGCCTGTGGTCCGCACCCGCTCCAACGCGCGCTGGTGATCCTTGCGGTACCGGTCGGGCATGATCATGATCAAGGATTGCTCCAGAACCTCCTCCTCCCGATACCCGAACAGGCGCTCAGCCGCGCTGTTCCACGACAAGATCCGGCCCTCTCCATCGGCGAGCACGATGGCGTCCGGGGCGGTCTGCACGACTTCGCGAAACCGGTCTTCGCTGGCGGTGAGCGCTTGTTTGGCAGACGCAGCTTCGAGCGACAGGCACTTGACCCCGACGGCTCGTTTGATCAGGGCCTTCAACTCCTCGCCGTCGTATGGTTTGGTGAGATAACCGAACGCGCCCTCGGTCAGCGAGGCGTGTTTCTTGGCGACTTCCACAAAGGCCGTCAACATGATCACCGGCAGCGCCGGATCCATCCCCTTCAAGAGAGCCAGGACCGAAAGGCCATCCATATCGGGCAGCATGAGATCCAACAGCACCGCCGAGAGCTGATCCGCCTTCGCCCTGTTCAAGGCCTCCGCGCCGGTCATGGCAACCTGCACCAGATACCCGGCATGTTCCAGGAGATCTTTCAAGACAAGGGTGATGTCAGGATCATCATCCACGATGAGAATCGTGGGCGGGGACACCTGGACGGCAGGAGGTTGGGTAATCGGCATGGCGGTCAACAACACCAACAGGCCATAGAGACGACCCTGTCAAGGCTCCGGTGGTGAACATTGTCCTCTTTTTGAGGACAACAATCCAGCGACCTGGTTGCCGGTTTGCCTGCTTCCGCCCGCTGGACGGGGCCGTCCGGCACAGCCCCTACTTTTTCCGGTAGACGTTCAAGCCGATCTTTTCCTCCCGCCCCGGAATGGTGACATTGCCTTCCGTGGACGCAATGATCGTGGTCTTTCCAGACGCGGATGGACCGAACTCCTTCGATAAATCCACCTTGATGGTCAACCACGTTCCCTCGACGGTCATCTCCACATTTTTCATGATGGTCCCTATTCTTTGAGGACGAAGGTCACCTTCAACGCCACGCGGTACTGCGTAATCTTCCCGTCTTCGATATCCACTTTCTGATCTTCAATCCACGCGCTTTTTACATTCTGCAGTGTCTTGTTGGCGCGGGCGATGCCCTGATGGATGGCATCGTCGAAACTCTTGGAGGATGCGGCGATGATTTCCGTCACACGCGCGACAGACATGATGGCCTCCCTGGTTAGAGTGGATCGATCCTGCGTGACCAGGCTAGGCCGATGGGAAAGTCCTGTCAAGGCAGGAGTTGCCGGTCCACGCTGCCTGAGGTAGATCTGCCTCGCTTCTCCGCCACGAGGGCCCCGCGATCGGCCTGGGTGACATATAGGTTGACATGTGCGAGGAGCGGGGGATACCGTGCACCATCCGCGATCGTAGATCAGTATGGGACATGCTCTATGCCCACTGAGATCGAGATCGAAATTACGCCGCTTTTCTCCACGCCTCTGCTGGTCTTCACGCCCGCTGACCACAAACGGATCAACGCCCGGCTGTCTTCCTTGATACTGGAACGGGAGGCCTCAGTGCCGGCTCACCGGGATACCGAAGTCGTCGGGTGGTCCTCTCCCCACGATCTGTCGATGCTCGATTGGGCCGGCGAACCCCTGCGCGACTTGTTCGCTCCGGTACTGGAAGTGGCGAAACAGGTCACCACGTTATCTCAACGTTGCGCGGAGGGCAAAGATCGACCGGACTGGGATGTGGTGGAAGTCTGGGCCAATGTGCAGCGGAACGGCGGCGCGAATGCAGCCCATTCCCACCCAGGCAGTTTTTGGGCCGGCGTCTACTATGTTGATGCAGGCGAAGTAGGTCCGACGAAGGAGAAGGGCGGCGAGCTGCAGATTTACGATCCTCGAGGTTGTCTGCCGCGCATGCTGGCGCCGTATCTTCAGTACAGTATGAGCGAACTACACGACGCCGGCACGAGCATCTCCTATGCGCCGGTGGCGGGGCAGTGCCTGCTTTTTCCAGGATGGCTGTTCCATGCCGTGAATACCTATCGCGGAACGGCCCCGCGAATCAGCGTGGCGTTCAATCTGGATCCGGTGCTCACCTCAGGCATGGTGAACGGCGCTCAGAAACATCCCGTGAGCGAATCACGCCGTTGAGACCCTCCCCGCCCTTTTTTTAGTTCCGCTAGGGCAAGGCGCTCGCCTGAATGAACAGGGCCTGTTCCAAGGTGCGGAAAAATTGCTGGTACGGCTCGGGTGACTCGATGGCTTTGAGGTAATACTGCGCGCTGGCCCGCACGACCAGTTGCTTGTCTCCGCGCGGCCGCACCGTCACCGTAAGACGAACCAGATTGCTCCGATGGTAGAACGGTCCCCAGCTGCGGAAATGTTGATTCACGATCAACAGCCCGTCGTCCCGGTACAGGTGATAGGAGGGATCCCCGAATGGTGACGATTCGTAATCATCGAACTTCTTGGCCGACACGATCCCTAAGGTTTCGTCCAGCACTTCCACGGTAAACCCCAGATCCTGGCAGGTGGAGACGACGGCCTGAATCGTGGTGAGCCGATCGGCCCGATCGAACACCCGACTTTGCGCCGCTCGCACCTTCACCTGACTCGCTTCCGACAGCCAGATCTGGTCCCGGGATTCCCATTGGTTTTCATGTCGCCACTCATAGGGGGAACAGCCGGAGGTGAGAACCGCCAGCAGAATCAGGCCACCAGCGATCGATCGGTCGCCCGACCCAATCAACGGGAACAGGAGTGAGCGAACGAAAGCGGCCACGGGCTAGTCCTTCACCAGAAAGAGCGATCGTTCCACCGCGGCAAAAAAGTTCTGATAGACCTTCGGGTCTTCGATCGGCTTGCTGTTATAGATCGCATTGGCCCGGATCATGGTCTTGCCGGCTTCTTGAGGCCTGACCGTCACCGTCACCCCAAGCACATCATAAAAATTGGGTTCGGCAAAACGGGCCGCGGTCACCAACCCCAGCGGCGCATTGGCACGTTCGATGATAAACCCTAAATCCTGCAAGGCCGCGATCACCCCGCGCATGGCCACCGCAGAATCGGTCACCTCGAACGTCCGGCTCTGCGCGCTCCGGATCTTCATCTGCGCATCGGTCGGCGCAAACAATTCTTGCCGCGGCTCCGGCGCCACACACCCGTGCAGGTGAACCGCGCCTACCATCAGCCCCACCGCTCCCATGATTTGCATCCCGTTCATGTCCCCTCGCCGTTAAATCGAATGCGGCTCCAAGAAGACGGCCTTGGACAGCTTCGCAAAAAATTGCTGATAAATCTCGGGGTCCCGGATCATTTCCATCTTCTGCTCGCCGGGCGGAATATAATTGCGGTCGGCCTGCCCGTCTCCTTTCCAGACCACCCGGTAGAACATGATGCGGATTTCCTGTCTCGCATGGTCCTGATCGGCCGGCCGCACCACCATCGTGGCGGCTATTTTTTGATGCAAATCGATGGGCATGATCAGATGGCCAAGCGACAGAAGCCAGATCAAGAGGCGATTGCGATACTGGCCGTACTCGCGGGCGCTGCGCTCTTTGGCAGCCCGCAAGAGCCCAACCTCGCGCACACTCTCTTCGATCTGAAATCCGAGATCCTGGAGCGCGGCTGCCGATGCCGACAGGAGTTCGTCGGCGGCTCCGGTGTCGAACATCCGTGTTTGCATGGCCCGATTGGCGCTGCTTTCCGGCGAGAGTTCGAAAAATTGCGCCGGCTGCGCCCGCTCCGCGCAGCCGCTCAAGCCCATCGGGCAGGCGAGCACGATGACAATGAGGGCGCCAGGCTTCCAGCCGGCCGACGTGCCGGGCTTTTCAAAACTGGGTCGCGTTATAGGCAAAATCCCGCACCTTCTTTTCTTCGTCATACTTGATGATAATGGTCAACGTCCGCTGGCGCTGGGAGCTGGAACGGTCGCTGGAGTTGGTGCCCAGAATAATCAGGCCGGCATAGGAGGAGCTGGCCGTGTCGACCCGATCCGTTGAAACCTTGTCATAGATCCAGACTTCGCGCCGCTTGTCGTCGGTCGTGACGATATTCGGCGATCCTAACAACTCGGCTACCTGCGCGGCGGACATGCCGACTTTCACCTCGCCCTGCACCCGTCCGACGGTCAACCGGTCTTCCTTGATTTCCGCCTGCTTGCCCCCGCAGCCAGTCATGCCGAGCACGGCACAGATCCCGACCAGCGCCAAACCCCATTGCATATGTCTCATGATCTGCCTCTCCCTTTCTCTCGTCACCGTAGGCGCCATTGCCTGCGCCATCTTATCCTGCGCCCATGTTGGACGCAAAGCGGATCTGCGGCGATCGCGTTCACGGCAAGCCTGTCTGCATTGTCGGATGGCTGGACAAATGACCGCGGGCAGCTACAATGACCGTACTGGAGGATGCCGATGCCTATGCAGGATGCTCTGCCGAACGAAGAGGTGCAACGCGCCTGCGGGACACTCGTGGAACAAGTCCGCACGGCGGTATTGTTGACGCTCAAACAGGGCCACCCCTTCGGGTCCCATGTCCCCTATCTCATCGGAGAAGATTGGTCCCGCGTGTATCTCCACCTGAGCGGTCTGGCGCTGCATACGCGCTATATGCGTGAGGATCCCCGCGTCAGCCTCTTTATCGCCGAACCGGATGGTGCAGGAAAAAATCCCTCCGCCTTGCAACGCTTGAATCTTCAAGGTAGGGGAACCATTCTCCCTGCCTCCCACCCTTCGTATGCCGAGGTAAAACAGCGTTACCTGGCTCAATTTCCTCAATCGCGCATGCTGTTCGGCTTCGGCGATTTCGCCCTCTGGGAACTGCACATGAGCGATGCCCATCTCGTGCTTGGATTCGGTCAGGCCTATCAGGCCCGCTCGGCCAATCCGCGTGAGTGGCACCATCAAACGCCGGACAACAAAGCCTGACCCTCGCCCGCCGCCCCGTTTTGCCTCCGTTTTCATTTACCAACCGCCCCTCCGGCATGCCCTCGCCCCTCCAAAGCAGTATCCACTCGGCCGAAGGACCGATGGTGCGCTCGAGATCCTAGCCAGTACTCTGCGCAGGGTCACAGGCCCTCACCGGAGAGATTCCCCACATGGTATTCGCGGCTTCAGTCATCGTCGGCTATATGCTGCTGCTGGCCGGTCTGGCGGTAGCCGCGCCCGGCATCGGATTGGGATCGTTGATCGAGCTCGCGCCGGGAAACTGGCGCGATGAAGCGCACGTACCGGCCTATGGACTCTTGGCCTGGCTGGTGATGTGGGGACTGCTTCGCCGGGGCTGGCCTGTCATCCATGCGACGTGGATCGGCGTGATGGCGGCCGGCGTATTCGGCCTCTGGACGGAAGTCGCACAGGGGACCGCTCCCGGACGGGACGTGTCGCTCCAGGATATCGGCAACGACCTGCTGGGAGGCATGATGGCCGCCGCGGTGATGCTCCTGCAGAAATGGGCGCTGAATACATCGACTGGCTGGCTGCCCCTGGGGCAAACATATTTCCGCCGGCTGAGGAAAGGAACGTGGTCGAGATGAACGCTTCGTATCGCGAACGTGGAAACAGACGCATCCCCGTGCAGTATCCCATTTATTATTCGAACGGCGCGTTTCAAACCATCGGTGTGACCGAAGATTTCAACGTTGCAGGGGGACGCGTCCGGGGACGAGAAGCGGTGACGGTGGGCATGGAGCTGGTGGTCATCGTGATTCAGGCCATCCCCGAAACCTCGATGTTGATCCGTCGAGCGACCGTGCGCTGGTCAAAAGGCCATGATTTCGGCATCGCCCTCTCGGGCGTCCCTCCGCAATCGGAAGCCGAACTCAAAGCCATGGCCAAGGTGATGTTGCCCGGCCTCTGGTCCTGCCTGAACTGATCACTACTTTCGCTGTGATTGATCCAACGGATGCCGCGGCCCGGCAAAAAACAGCTCCATCAAGCCGAAGAACAGCATGAGGAGCGCGCCGAGTCCGATGGCCACAGCCCAGTTCTCCCACGACATACCTGTTCTCCTCTCACACCCGGGGAATCGCCGGTCGATTCCCCGGGTGTTCCGGTTATCGTCCTGACCGGTGCAACTGCAGCAAGGTCTCCAGCTTCCAGAGAGGAATACTCTCCTCCTCGCCTCTCCGGCTGCTGAACGCCAGCCCGCCCACGAACAAGGCAATCAGCCCCACACAAGCCAGCATCAAAAAACCGCGCGACACGTCCGCACTGGCCGTTCGATGATGGGCGATAACCGCCCGGTCCGCCGACATGTCCTCCAGGAGAGCCAACCGGTCCATCAAGGCATCGGTGCGCACAGCAGCAACCGTGGCACTCGCGAGTTGGATCTGCCGGTCGGCCTTGGCGTCCGCATACTGTTCCTGAGCCTGGGTGACCTGGACGACCGCTCGTCCGACACGTTCCTGAGCCGTCGCGGTCATCCGATCTTCCTCTTGGATCGCCTCGATGATCGATCGGCCGATCGTCGCCTGTCTCGTCGCTTCGAACTGGTCATGCATCCGCTGCCCAGTCAACTCGGCCGTCCTGATCAGGGTGGTATTGAATTCGCCGTTGTACTGATCGGCAGAGAGGATGCCGGCAGCAATTCCACGCCGCGTCTGGTTGACGACCGCCTTACCCATGACATACTGCATGCGCGCCCGGTGATCGGCCTCCTGCCCGAACGCCTGCAACTCCGCCAGCACGAGGGGGCTCAACAGCGTGGCGGACATCCGCTCGGATTCGGTGACGGCTTGATTGAGTTCCATCGCGGATGCCGACAGCACGGCGCCCGCCTCCCGGTCGAGCAGCAAATCCTGCACGATGGCTTGCCCTAATACCGGCTGGAGATACTGCATCCCCGTCGAAGAATCCTGTCCGGCGATGACGCCGCTCATGGTCGCAGCGCTCGGCGCCTGCCAGAATCCGTCGGCAGCCGACACGAGGAGATACCCTCCGAACAGTGTGGCAACCAATCCTATCGCCACTATGACATCGATGAGATCATATTTCCGTCCCATGTCACCCTCCTTCCTGCCTCAGGTAATCCGGCGCGGGGCCAACTGGCAGGATGCCGGCACGCCGTGAGTTGAACGGCACGGGATCCCGGTCGTCTGAGCATAAACAGGCCTCCTTGTGAAAGGTGACACCGTCGCTTGCTGGATGTATGCCTTCGGCCCGGGGCGGGACACAATCGCCCTGCATGGAGCCGGCCGAGAAGTAGCGTCGCAGGAAAGAAAAGGAGGAGACAGGGAGGACATGTGACCACCTGCAGAAAGGGTGGTACAGATACAGATGCTGTGAGTCTACGCTTGGAAAAAAAATTGGTCAAGACGGGAAAAGTCGAGCGTCGGCGCGGCTTGCCGGCCGGCATCACATAGATTCGCCCTCACTGTCGCCCCCACCCGCGTTGCCGCCTCTGGTAGGATGACCCTATGAGAACCTACCTCTCGCTGCGGGCAAGTTGCTCAATGAATTGTTCCATGCCGGCCTCCGCTGCCGTGATGCTGCTCATCGTACTGTGGTTCATCTCGCCGCCAGGAAAGGCCACTGCCCAGTCCTCTCCGTTTCAACAGTCAGACGGGACCGCCGGCATGATCTCTCCGTTAGGCCAAGGCGAGGCGATCTATTCCGATCCTCACGGCAATAAGCACCCCTCGCACTTCGGATCAGGTCTTCCATCTCACAGTTTCAGCGCACCGCACGGAGCCACGCCCGGCACGATCACGCCATTCGGAACGCCGGCGCCGCCGAATCTTCTGACTCCCGCCCCTCTGCTGCCCCTTCACCCTAAAGGCATGGCGACCCCGCAGCCACAAGCGCCTGCCCTCCCTGTCATCCCGTCTCCCTTCGGGCCATCTGGCGGACGTCCGGGACGGTAGTGCGCGCAAGTCGTTCACACGCCGGCAGGCGGCAGACCTGTCCGACAGGTGACATAGGACATAGGACGGTTGAATCTCTTCAAGGCTTTGGTTAAGTTACCGTCAATGACCATCTCCCGCGCACGCCTCATCCTGCTTGCCTGCGCGAGCGGTTTTCTCTACCCCCTGTCATTTCCGGCATTCGACCTCGGCTTGGTGGCCTGGTTCGCCCTGGTTCCGCTCCACATCGCCGTCGAATACGCCGCTCCGCGGCGCGCCTTCCGGGTGGGATGGCTTGCCGGAACGCTGGCCTTTACCGGCGCGATGTTTTGGGTGATCACCGCCATGAACATCTACGGGAAGGTGCCGCTTCCCATCGCCGTGCTCGTGATGTTTCTGCTCACGATTTATCTGGGCCTGTACCTAGCCGTGTATGCCGGCGCGCTTTCATGGATCAGGACCACCTTTCCGACACTCGGGTTTCTGCCTGCCCCATTTCTGTGGGTGACGCTAGAATTGATCCGGACCTATTTTCTCTCCGGGTTACCCTGGGCCTTGTTCGGCTATTCGCAATATCAATGGTTGCCCATTATTCAATTTGCCGACCATTTCGGCGTCTATGGCGTCTCGTTTCTTTTGGTGCTGGTCAACGCCGCGCTGGCCGAAACCCTGATTTGGAGCTTCAAAGCCTATCGCGGATTTCAAATCCGTTCGTTTCCCTGGCCTTCCTCGGTTGCGGCGGCGGCGGGTTTTGGAGTGGCGTTGTTTTATGGCACGAGCGTCCTGACTGCGGCTCAACATGCCACGCCTCGCGTGTTGTCCGTCGGCCTCGTGCAACCGAACGTTGAACAGGCGCAAAAATGGGACGTGGCGTTTCGCCAGGAGACCATGTCCCGCTATGATCGATTGACGGCGGGGCTGGGCGAGAATCTGGATCTCATCGTCTGGCCGGAGGCGGCCACCCCGTTTGTCTTCGAGATGGAGCCGCAATACCGGGCCATCGTGGGCGACATGGTCCAGCGCGCCGGCGCGCCGCTGTTATTCGGCAGCCCGGCATTGCGCCGTTATCCGGACGGCAAACCGTTTCTCCTGAACAGCGCCTACCTGCTGGCGACCGACGGACAGATCCTCGGCCGCTATGACAAGCAACATCTGGTGCCGTTCGGGGAATACATTCCGTTTCACAACTCGCTCTTGTTTTTTCTGGACAAGCTGGTCGAAGGGATCGGCGACTTCGAGGCCGGCCCTGGCTCGACGCTCCTGATGTTCAAGCCACATGAAAAAAGCCCGCCCATGGCCGCCGCGGCCACCAATGCAGACTTCCATCTGAAGTTCGGCGTGGTCATTTGTTATGAGGTCATCTTTCCTAATCTGGTGCGGCAGTTTGCGGCGAACGGAGCGGATTTCATGGTCACCGTCACCAATGACGCCTGGTTCGGTCCCTCGTCCGCGCCTTACCAGCATTTCGGCATGGTGGTATTTCGCGCCGTGGAAAATCATGTCGCCTTCGCGCGGGCAGCCAATACGGGAATTTCCGGGTTCATCGATCCGTACGGCCGCGTCCTGCAGCAATCGCCGATCTTCACGCAAGAAGCCATGCGAGGGACGATTCCAGTTAGTCATCAACAGACCTTTTACTCCCAATACGGTGATCTCTTTGCCTATGCCTGTGCTATACTCATCGCGCTTTTGTGCCTGACAGGCTACTTCTCGCCTGATTCTGAACCAGCCGGCGGCGAACCTGCCGGGCGACCAGCCTGAAAGAGAAAGGACCGTGCCATGTTGGATGATGTCCGGACCCGTGTGCGAACCCTCGGTGAACAGCTTGCGCAGCTACGGGGGCATCTTTGACCTGGCTCGGATGACCGCTGAACTCAACGACATCGACGTCAAAACCTCCGAGCCGGATTTCTGGAAAGATACACAGGCGGCCGCCAAGGTGAACCGGCGCAAGGCCGCCCTGGATCGAGAACTTTCGCGCTGGCGTGACACGGAACGCCGCCAGAGCGACATCGAGGCGCTCCTGGAATTGGCCCTGGAGTCCGGCGATGCGGGCCTGGAGCAGGAGCTCACTGCCGAACTCGAGCCCTTCGAAAAGGCCGTGGCGCAGTTTCGCATCGAGTTGTTGCTCTCCGGCGAATTGGACGCGAACAACGCCATCTTCGCCATCCATCCCGGCGCCGGCGGCACCGAGTCGCAAGATTGGGCGCAAATGCTCCTCCGCATGTACGTGCGGTGGGCGGAACAAAAGGGATTCAAGATCGAGACCTTGGATTTGCAAGCCGGCGAAGAGGCCGGCATCAAGAGCGCGACCTTGTCCGTCAATGGCCCCTATGCCTATGGCTATCTCAAGGCCGAGGCCGGTGTGCACCGGCTGGTGAGGATCTCTCCGTTTGATGCCAACAAACGCCGGCACACCTCCTTCGCGTCGGTATTCGTGTATCCGGAACTCGACGATGACGTGGAAGTGGTCATCGAGGACAAGGATCTGCGCGTCGACACATTCCGGGCCGGCGGCGCGGGCGGTCAAAACGTGAACAAGGTGGAAACGGCTATTCGCATTACGCACATTCCCACCGGCATCGTGGTGCAATGCCAAAACGAGCGGTCTCAACTTCAAAATCGCAATGGCGCGATGAAAATTCTGAGGGCCCGCCTGTTCGAGGTGGAACAGCGCAAGAAGGAAGCCGAGTTCAACGCGATCGTGGGCGAGAAAAAAGACATTGCTTGGGGGAGCCAGATCCGCTCCTACGTCTTCCAGCCCTACCAGATGGTCAAAGACCATCGCACCGGGCACGAAGTGGGCCAGGTATCGGCCGTGATGGACGGCGATCTGGACGGCTTCATCGAAGCCTACCTCCAAAGAAAAATGACCGGCGGCAAGAGTCCCCAGCCGGTGCCCATGACTGAGGATGACCTTTAACGAAAAGGAGCTGATAGCGTATGGCTGATTGCGAATAGCGGGAAGCGGGGCTTGCTCCGAACCATCTGCTATTGGCTATACGCCATATGCTCCGTGTGAGCATGGATGAAATCAACGATCAACGGCAACAGCGCATCAAAAAGCTCGATCACCTCCGCGGGCTCGGGGTCGCGCCTTATGGAACACGGTTCGAAATCAAGGACCGCGCCGGCCAGCTGATGCGCCTGCACGGGGAAAAAAGCAAAGAGGTGCTGGAGCAGGAACAGGTCGGCTGCACTATCGCCGGCCGTATCGTCGGGTTGCGGCGGTTCGGCAAAGCGGCGTTTGCCGTATTGCAAGACGGGTCCGATCGTCTGCAGGTCTACTTAAAAAAAGACACGCTGGGCGATCAGGCCCACCAGATTTCCGAGGGACTGGATCTCGGCGACTGGATCGGTGTCACGGGCGTGCTCTTTCGCACCAAGACCAACGAATTCACCGTCGAGGCGAAGGCCCTCACCTTCTTGAGCAAGGCCCTTCGCCCCTTACCTGAAAAATGGCACGGTCTGACGGATGTGGAAACCAGATACCGGCAACGGTATGTCGACCTGATCGCCAACCCGCAAGTGCACCAGATCTTCGCCCTGCGCAGCCGCATCGTCTCCGGGATTCGCACCTTTTTGACTGAACGCGGCTTCCTTGAAGTCGAAACGCCGATGATGCATCCGATTCCCGGCGGCGCGGCAGCCAAACCCTTCGTGACCCATCATAATGCCTTGGATGCCGAGCTCTATCTCCGCATTGCGCCGGAACTGTATCTCAAGCGGTTGATCGTCGGCGGATTCCCCCGCGTGTTCGAAATCAATCGTAATTTCCGAAATGAAGGCATTTCGACGATTCATAATCCTGAATTCACCATGCTGGAGTTTTACGTCGCCTATGCCGACTACCAGGACTTGATCATCCTGACCGAAGAACTCTTCAGCCGATTGGCGCAGGACATTCTCGGCACCACCACGATCGACTATCAGGGCGTCACCATCAATCTGGGATCACCCTGGCGCCGCTGGTCGTACCATCAGGCGATTCTCGAAGCGAACAACCTGCCGCCGTCCGTCCTGACCAACCGCGATGAGGCTCTGGCAGCGGCGCAACGCCTCGGCGTCGAGGTATCGCCGAAAGAATCACTGGTGAACATCCTCAACGAGATCTTCGAAGAAACGGTCGAGCCAAATCTCCAGCAACCGACCTTTATTACGGACTATCCGATTGAAATTTCTCCCCTGGCGCGGCGTAAAGACTCCGATCCTTCCTTGACCGACCGGTTCGAGCTCTACATAGCGGGGCGCGAGATCGCCAATGCGTTCTCCGAGTTGAACGACCCGCTCGATCAGCGCGAACGCTTCGAGGCCCAGGCAGCCCAACATGCGGCCGGCGACGAGGAGGCGCACCGGGTGGACGAAGACTTCCTGCGCGCCCTGGAATACGGCATGCCGCCGACCGCCGGCGAGGGCATCGGCATCGATCGTCTCGTCATGCTCTTCACCAACCAGGCCTCTATCCGGGATGTCGTGCTGTTCCCGCAACTCCGGCCTGAAAAGTAGACATGGCGCTGCCTTACGAAATCTTCATCGGCCTGCGTTACCTGCGCGCGAAGCGTCGCAACCGCACCATCTCCTTCAATACGATCGTCTCCATCGTCGGCATCACGCTCGGCGTCGCCGCCTTGATCGGCACGGTGGGTATCATGACGGGATTCAAGGAGGACGTGCAGGCCAAGATTCTCGGCACCACGGCCCACATCCTCGTCAATGATCGCATGAAGGAGTCGATGGGCGATTATGAGGAGCAGGTGAAAAAAGTGGCGGGCGTGCCCGACGTCGTGGCCGCGACACCCTTCATCTTCCGGCAGGTGCTCCTCACCTCCCCCTCCGGCGTGCAGGGCATCATCCTGCGCGGGATCGATCCGGCGCGCGAAGGGACCGTGACCGAATTGGCTCATAACCTCGTCAACGGCAACCTCGCCGATCTGTCGCATTCGACGAAGGTCGTCATTCCTGAAAAGGAACGCGAGCCGAACGGACCGGACACGGCCATGCGCCCGGGCATCATCCTCGGCAAAGAACTCTCCATGCGCCTTGGCGTCTTCCCAGGCGATACGCTGAACGTCGTCTCACCGGTCGGGCCGATTACCGGCGCCAGCATGACTCCGAAGATCCGGCAGTTCGTCGTCGTCGGGATCTTCCAATCCGGCATGTACGAATACGATTCCTCCCTCGCCTACATTGAATTGGGAGAAGCCCAGAAGTTTTTCAACATGGGCGCCACCGTGACCGGCATCGAGGTCAAGGTGGTCGATGTCTTCCGGGCCGCCGACATCGCCCGCTCGATCGAGCAACAGCTGGGCTTTGCCTTCTGGGCCAGGGATTGGATGCAGATGAACCGCAACCTGTTCTCGGCGCTGAAGCTGGAAAAGACCATGATGTTCCTGCTGCTCGTGCTGATCACGATTGTCGCCTCATTCAACATCGTCAGCACGCTGACGATGATCGTGACCGAAAAACAGCGCGAGATTGCCATCCTCAAGGCCATGGGCGCCACGCGCAAAGGAATCATGCGTATTTTTATGCTGAACGGTCTGATCATCGGCTGTTCGGGCGCGGCGATCGGCGTGCCGCTCGGCTATGCGTTTCTCTGGCTGATTCAGACATTCTGGACCTTCGATCCGACCGTGTATTACATCTCTCGCATTCCGGTCCATGTGCTGGGGTCGGATGTGTTGCTGGTTGCCGGATCGGCCATTCTGATCAGTTTTGCGGCCACCTTGTATCCATCGCTCCAGGCCGCCAAACTCGATCCGGCCGCCGCCCTGAGATATGAGTGACGCATGATCGACGTCGTCGACCTCTCTAAAACCTTTCCCATGGGCGGCCGTGAGCTGGTGGTGTTGAACAACATCAACCTGCACATCCAGCGCGGCGAACTCATTGCCATCATCGGTGCATCCGGAGCCGGCAAAAGCACGCTGCTGCAAATCCTCGGCACATTGGACCGGCCCACCAAAGGCACGGTGTCGTTTGACGGGCAAAACCTGTTTCAGCTCACGGAGCAGCAGCAGGCGGAGTTTCGCAATAAGCGGGTGGGGTTCGTCTTCCAGTTTCATCATCTCCTGCCGGAATTCACCGCCCTTGAGAACGCCTGTTTGCCCGCCATGATCCAGAAGCGGGAGATGGCGGATGTCGTCGGCGAAGCCACCAAGCTGCTCAGCGAAGTGGGGTTGGCCGATCGCATCCATCACAAACCGGGAGAACTCTCCGGCGGTGAACAGCAGCGGGTATCCGTGGCGCGCGCCCTGATGCAGCAGCCGGACCTGGTGCTGGCCGATGAGCCGACGGGCAACCTCGACAGTCACACCGGCGATGCGCTGTTCTCGCTCATGCGGCAATTGAATCGCTCGCGGGGCACCACATTTGTGATCGTCACCCACAACGACAAACTGTCCGCTCAGGCGGACCGCATCATCTCGATGCAGGACGGGGCGATCATCTCGTCGTAGCAGGATGCGGAAAAAGCCTGCTAGACGAAGTCTCCCGGATCGCACGCAGGTGGCGGGACTCCTTGACGGCTCCGGCATGTTTTCGTAGACTGCGCCATTCATCGTTCCGAGCCGGAGTCCGACTGCTTCCATGAAAACAGACGCCAGATCCTACGTTCGATACACCACTGTTCTGCTTGTCCTCCTCCTGCCGATTCAGGCGGCGGCGGTTGAATTTGTGTTTGTCGGCTCACGCCAGATGGGTATGGGCGGAGCCGGAGTGGCCACTACGACCGACTCGCTGGCCACCTACTGGAATCCAGCCGGCATGGCGATGAGCAAGAAGTTCGACATCCGGATTCAGGGCGGGGGCCAGGTAGTGGATCGCGCCGACGTCTTCGATACGATCAAAGACATCAATAACGTGAACTTGAACGATACGTCGGCCGCCAATATCGCCCGGTTGCAACAACAAATCGATCGCATGAACAGGCCGGGTACCAACCTCACGGCGTCCGCTTCCGGCGGATTCTACGTCAAGGGTAACTTCGGCGAACATGCGCTGGGATTCAATGTGTCGGATGTCGCCACGGGCGGCGGATTTTTGCGCGGCCCGGTGGGCTTTACGAATAACGGAACGAATCTGACGGTCAACGGGCAATTCGCCGTCAATGGATTGGAAGTCCGGCAGGCCGCGTTGTCCTACGCCTACGCCTTCATGGACCGGATGTTTTCCATCGGGGTCACCGGCAAGGTCATCCAAGGCGCCGCCTATACGGGCGCCACCGATATCCGCGGCGCGAGCGACGACGTCAAAGTCTTCGAGAACCTCGGACGGGCGAAAATCTCCACCGCCCTCGGCATCGACGTGGGGGCCATGTTCCGGCCCTCGTCCTGGTTACGCATGGGGGTCGTCATCAAGGACATCAACGCGCCCACCTTCGATGCCCCGAACGGCGATAAATTCAAATTGCTGCCGCAGGTCCGCACAGGTGTCGCCGTGAACCCCTATAACAGTCTCACCTTGACCGCCGATGTGGACATTACGAAGAACAATACGCTCACGCCCGGTGTGTACAGCCAGGTCCTGAGCCTCGGCGCGGAACAGACGATCCTGTCCGAATTGCTGTCCTTTCGACTCGGCGCGTTCAAGAATATGCAGGATGCCAAAACACCATTCATCCCGACAGCGGGCTTCGGTCTCCGTGTCCTAGCCTTGCGGATCGATATAGCCGGCGGGTATGATTTTAGGGACCAGGCGGCCCTGGCCTCCGGATCCATCGCCCTGACCTTCTAAGGTCGCATCGGCATTGAACCAATCTGCTACACTTGTTGTACGAACCATGACACGACAGACCCGTTCTATTATCAGCGTTGTTCTCTGCCTCGCCACGATCGGATTACTTGCAGGCTGCGGGGGGTTGCAGGAAATGTGGGAGGGGCCGGCCGCCCGGGGATTTTACCCGAAGACCATGGCGATTCTCCCGATCTCCGGAAGTTACGACAGCGCCCGTGAAGATGTGGAAGAAGTGGTGGCGAAGGTGCTGATCAAGAGCCGCCGGGTTGAAAAGGTTGTCCCGCCCGATCAGGTCACCGATACATTCCAGACGACCAAAGATGCCTTCGATGCGCTGGTCACCTATTTTTCACGCATGGAAACGACCGGCCAGTCCGACAAGAATTCCGCGATTAAGATCGGCCATGCGCTCGGCGCGGATTCGCTGCTGGTGGTCAAGGTGAATGCCTGGGAATATACGCGGGAAGAAGGCGATAACATCGCGCGCGTGGGATTGAGCATGCGACTGGTGGATGCCGTCAACGGCGCCATCGTCTGGAAGGCGCGCCATCAGGTGCAGGAGGGCTACCTCTTCATCCGCCCCGATATGAAAGACCTCGCGACGAAACTGGCGGCCGATATGATCAAGTACATGCCGCCTGAAAAACGCTGAAGACCGGCCCGGTCAGATCTTACCTCCATTCGCTCCCCGCCTGAGATTGTCGATCGCTAACCCGAACTGATTCGAGAGACTGGCCAGCTCCAGCACATCCCAGTTGCTGAACGGCTTCCCGCTGCGCCGGTTGACCACTTCCAGAACCCCTACCGCCTGCGCTCCCATGCGCACCGGAACCGACACGAGCGAGGCGACCGGGAGCGCGGCCTGCCACCCCTGACCGGCGATCAAGCGCGGGTCCTGCCGCCCCTGAGTGATCAACACCGCCTGCCCTGTGCGATGCACCCCGGCGGCAATGTTCGAGTGCAATGCCGCGAGGCCGGTGGCGCGTTCTCCGCCGAGCGCGGTCAGCTGCAATGTCCCGTCGGCGGCCGCCAGAAATAAGGCGCCGGCTTCCGCTTCAACCAATCGAACCGCAGCATCCAACGCCCGCCGCAATTTCTCTTGCTCGGCCAGGGACGAATTCAGAATGTCGCTCACCTGTTCCATGTGCTGAATGCGGAGTATCTTGGCCGCATATTTCACCGTCAGCCGGGCATGGTCCAACAGCACCGCCAACCAAGGCTCCACGGCGGTCAACAGCGACAACACCTTGCGCGAAGGCAAGCGCTGGGATGTTCCTGGCCGGAACATGACGACTCCGTCCAATCGGCCGATGCGGTGCAATCGGACCCCGTACAACTCGCCACCGGCAATCGGCAGATTGCGCTCCGCTTTCGTCAAGCCTTCCTGCCAGAGGTCCATCACCGACGGGTCGCTCCCGCCGGCTTCTGCCAGACAGGCCTTCTCGCGAGTTTGCTCGTCCCGCACGTAGAGCGCCACAGCCTCGACCTTGGTCAGATGCTGGAACAATTGCACGAAGACGGCGGCCACGCCGATGGGCGACCGCCCTTCGCCTTCGCTATTCCCCAGACTAGTGAACAGACCCTGCTGGAGCGTGCGGAGCAGGCGATCTTCCCCGGCGGGAGCCGGCTTGCGGGCGGCGGCTTTTCTGCGCGGCGCTACAGATGTCGTGCGGGATGTTGTTTTGCGTGTGGTGCGACTGGGTTTACGGCGAGCGACGGCCATGGCATCTCCTCGTGGCTACGATTCATCGGTGCAGGACAGAGCGCAAGTGCTCCGCAGGTTTGTACCTGTCGGCTGATAGCGGCAAAGGAACCAGGATGTTCGGGCAAGTGAGGTGCAGACCAATGGAGGCGCGGAGGAAACGGAGGGCTGAACAAACCGGTCAGACCGGCTGCATGGCGGCCTTGAGGGAACGAACGAAAGAACCCACTTCTTGAACGAGTCGCCCATCCTGCCCATGTTCTCCCACGCGGCGGACAATGGCGCTGCCGACGATGACGCCATCTGCGGCTTCCGCGACCATCGCGGCATCTTCCGGAGTGGCCACACCGAATCCCACGGCCACGGGTGTCTTGGTCTGTTTCCTGATCTTGGCGACGTTCTCACGCACGCCCGCCATGTCGCTCAGTTTAGCCCCAGTAATGCCTGTGATGGAAACATAATAGACAAATCCGCCGGACTCCTTGGCCACGTAGGCGCGGCGCGAAGCCGTGCTGGTGGGCGCTAGGAGAAACACCAGATGCAAGCCCGCCGCGGCCGCCGGCCGACGGAGCGGTTCCGCTTCATCCGGCGGCATGTCCGGGACAATGAGTCCGTCCACACCGGCCTCGGCCGCCCTGCCGCAAAAGTCTTTCTCCCCGAACGCATGGATGGTGTTGTAGTAGGCCATCAAGACGATGGGAATTTGCGTGCTGGCGCGCAGCCGCGTCACCGCTTCGAGAATCCTTCGAAGGGACGTGCCGCTTTGCAACCCTCGCTCGGCTGCCTGCTGGATCACCGGCCCATCGGCGATCGGATCGGAAAAGGGCACGCCCAGTTCGATGATATCGGCTCCGGCCCGCTCCAATTCGAGCACGAGCTGTTCCGTCTCCTGCAATGACGGATCACCGGCCATGATGTAGGTAATGAGCGCCTTCTCGCCCTTCGCTTTCAACCGACCGAACGTCTCATCCAAACGGTTCATATTATTCGTACCTCGTCTCTCGTATCTTGTCGCTCGTATCTCGTCGGTCGTTTTGCGTTTCACGCTTCACGAGATACGCTTCACGGAAAACCTTTCACCTTTCACGTCTTACGCTTCACGCTTCACGAGATACGTTTCACGTGTCACGCTTCACCCCGACAGAAGGAGGTTCAAAACGATCGTCCAGCGCGACCGCAGCAAGCGCGGAGGTGAGGCGTACTACTGCAGTACGTCGAACCTCTGCGCGCCGCGAGAACAAAGCTGGAGGTCGTTTTCAACCTCCTTCTACAGCGTGACACCTTTGATCCTGGCTACCTGTTGCACATCCTTATCGCCGCGTCCCGAGAGGTTCACCACAAGGATCTGATTCTTTTTCATGCGGGGTGCACACTTCACCACTTCGGCAATGGCGTGGGCGCTTTCCAATGCCGGCATGATGCCTTCTTCCCGCGCAAGCAGATCAAAGGCCGCTAACGCTTCATCGTCGGTCGCGGAGGTGTATTCGGCGCGGTTGGTTTCCTTGTGATAACTATGCTCCGGTCCCACTGCCGCATAGTCCAACCCGGCCGAAACGGAATGGGTGAGATTGACCTGGCCATTGTCGTCCTGGAGCAGATAGGTCATCGTTCCCTGGAGGACGCCGGGCCGGCCGCCCGCGAAACGCGCCGCATGTTTCCCGCTTTCCACGCCGAGGCCTGCGGCTTCCACTCCGACCATCCTCACCTTCTTGTCCGGGACGAAGGCATGAAACAGCCCCATGGCATTGCTGCCGCCACCCACGCAGGCAATCAGGCAATCGGGCAGTCGTCCTTCCGCCGCCAGTATCTGCTTGCGGGCTTCCCGGCCGATCACCGCCTGAAAATCACGGATCATCATCGGATAGGGATGCGCCCCGAGCACCGAGCCCAACACATAGTGGGTGGTCCGCACATTGGTGGTCCAATCCCGCATCGCTTCGCTGATGGCATCTTTTAAGGTCCGGCTGCCGGCATCCACACCTGTGACTTTCGAGCCGAGCAATCGCATGCGGAAGACGTTCAACGCCTGCCGCTGCATGTCTTCCGTGCCCATATAAATTTCGCATTCGAGACCGAACATCGCCGCCACCGTGGCCGTCGCCACCCCATGCTGGCCTGCGCCGGTTTCGGCAATGAGACGCGGTTTCTTCATGCGGCGCGCGAGCAAGGCCTGGCCGATGGCGTTATTGATCTTATGGGCGCCGGTATGACAGAGGTCTTCCCGTTTCAGATAAATTTTTGCGCCGCCAAGCCGCTTGGTCAGCCGCTGAGCGAAATACAGCGGCGTCGGCCGGCCGACATATTCCTTGAGATAATGTTTCAGCTCGGCTTGAAAGCCTTTATCCTTGCGCGTGCGTTGGTACGCCTCTTCCAGCTCCAGCAACGCCGGCATCAGCGTTTCAGGCACATACCGCCCGCCGTAGGGTCCGAACCGCCCCTGTCGATCTGGTATCGCCATGTGTATTCCTTCGGCTAATCGTAAAAAGGAAAGTATAACAGGATGCTGAAAAAGTCCGCCAGCATCGTTCTCGCCTCGTTCAGAGCCTCAACGTACCGCGAGGGTACGCCTCGGCTCTTCACTCGGCTGCGGCCTTGCTGGACGGCCATTTTGAGCATCCTGATGGATAGCTATCCTTGCCAACCCCTCTCAAGAGACTCAATGCATGAGCATCAAACCATATTTCTGCAACTAGACAATCGCTGCTTTATCGTGAGACAAACCGGACGGCATGCACAAACGCGCGGACTTTTGCGTGATCTTTCTTGCCCGGCGAGGCCTCGACGCCGCTGCTCACATCCACGCCGTACGGATGGACCTGCTCGATAGCCTGGGCGACATTGCCGGGGGTCAGCCCGCCGGCGAGGAGAATCCGCGCCACCGAAGCGGCCTCCGCCGCCAAAGACCAATCGGCCACCTGCCCCGTCCCACCATAGGCGTCGGGAGAAAAGGCATCCACGAGAAATCCTCGCACGCCCGCCCGGCCCTGGAACTCCGCCAGGGCGAGAAACGACCGGCGATCCTTGAGACGGATGGCTTTGAGCACCGGCCGGCCGAGCGTTTCGCAATAGGCAGCAGTCTCATCGCCGTGGAGTTGCGCCAGGGCAAGCCCGCAGCTGTCCATCACATCGCGCACCACTTTCGCCTCTTCGTTCACGAAGACGCCGATCGGCAAGACGAAGGGGGGCAATTGCCTGACGATGGCCTTGACCGCTTCCGTTTCCGCGCAACGAGGACTCTTCTTGTGAAACACGAACCCGACTGCGTCCGCGCCGGCTTCCACCGCCACCGCCGCATCCTCGGCATTCGTCAACCCGCAGATCTTTACCTTCACGGTCATGGTCAGCAACTCTGCTTGCTCTTCTGCATCCCGTAGAAGCCGCGATAGGACCATTGGCAGGCTTGCCCTTTGGGATTGAAAGTCAGTCCAATCGTATCCTGCCGCCCGTCCTGCTGCGGGATCGACCACTCGCACACTTCGCCGCCGTCCTTGAACGAATGGCAGCGCGTGGGGATGCCCATCTCTTTGATGCGATCATCCTTGCTGCTGCCCATCCAGGAATCCCACTTCGGGGAGTATTCATGAATTTCCTGGTTGATGCAGCCTGCCAGCGCCAGTATCCCCGCCATCAGCCCGACAGAACGCCACGTCTTCATCAGTGCTCCTTTGTTGGCTGCTCGCCCAGTAGCTCGCGTATTTTCGCGCCGGTATCCTGCGCCCTGATCAAGGATTCCCCGATCAGCATGGCATGCACGCCGACTTCCACCAATCGCAGAACATCCTCCCTGGTATGAATCCCGCTTTCACTCACAATCAACTTGTCGGCGGGAATCCGTTTGGCGAGGCGGAGGGTCACGCCCAGATCTGTCGAGAAGGTCTTGAGGTCGCGATTGTTGATGCCGATAAGCCGGACATCCGGCATCCATTCAAGCACAATATCGAGTTCACGTTCATGGTGGGTTTCCACCAATACGTCAAGCGACAGTTCCTTCGCCAGCGCGGAAAAATCGATCAATTGGCGTTTTTCCAAACCAGCCACGATCAACAGCACCGCGTCGGCGCCGTAGGCCCGGGCCTCATAAAACTGGATGTCGGCAACCATAAACTCTTTGTTCAGCGCGGGCAGGCCGACCTTGCTCTTGACGTCGGCCAGATAGGTCAGATCGCCCTGAAAAAAATCCTTGTCCGTCAGCACGGATACCGCCGAGGCGCCGTGCTCCCGATAGGCCTCGGCGATCCTGACCGGCTCAAACCGTTGCTCGAATTCCGGCCGCAGCAACCCCAGGCTGGGCGAGGCCTTCTTCACCTCGGCAATAAGGGCAGGCCTCTCGGGCCTGCGGCGCGCGTCGAGCGTGACGGCAAATCCCAGCGTCGGACCGGCATCGCGAATTCTGGTCTTGAGATCGGCCAGGTAGCCGCGGCTGTTCTTATGTCGAAGTTCCGCCTTCTTATGTTCGAGAATCCGGTCGAGAATCACGATGTCACGAAGCCTTCTTGGTAAATGCGATCAACTGCTCCAACTTTTCCATGGCAGCGCCGGCATCGATCGTCCGCTGAGCCAGCGCAAATCCCTCTTGCAGCGTCTTGGCCTTGCGCCCCGCCACGAGCGCGGAGGCGGCGTTGAGACAGACGATGTCGCGCTTCGGTCCCTTGCGGCCCCGGAGAATATCGCGCGTGATGGCGGCATTGTCCTCGGCGTTGCCCCCGACCAGATCTTTCGGCCGGACCCGCGTGAGGCCGAATTCGGCCGGGTCGATCATGTAACTCGACACCACACCGGCCTTGCCCTCCGAAATCCTCGTGCGGTCCGTGACCGTGATTTCGTCCAGGCCGTCCATGCCGTGCACGACGAAACAATGTTGCGCACCGAGATGGACCAGCACCTTGGCCAACAACTCTGTCAGGCCGGCATCGAACACCCCGACCACCTGCCGGCTGGCGCCGGCGGGATTACTGAGGGGACCGAGAATATTGAGCAACGTACGAATCCCCAATTCCTGCCGGGGCTGCGCGCAATGTTTCATCGCGCTGTGGTACAGCGGCGCAAACAGAAATCCGATCCCCACCTCGTTGACGCAATCGGCGACCTGCTCGGGCGGAAGATCAATGGCGATGCCCAGGGCCGCCAGCACATCGGCGCTGCCGGACTTGGACGAAACCGATCGATTGCCGTGTTTCGCGACGGTCAGCCCGGCCCCCGCCACCACGAAAGCCGCGGTCGTCGAAATATTGAAGGTATGGGCCCGGTCGCCTCCCGTGCCGCAGGTATCCAGCACCAGTTGATCCTTGACCCGGATGTGCGTGGCCCTCGCCCGCATGGCCAGGACGGAGCCCGCAATTTCCTCCACCGTCTCACCCTTGATGCGCAGGCCCATGAGATAGGCGGCAATCTGGGCGGAGGTCGCCGACCCGTCCATGATCTCGCCCATGACCGTCTCGGCTTCCTGTTCGGTGAGATCCGCCCGATCGGCGAGTTTGTTGATGGCATCTTTGATCATGTGGGCGCAATCAGTGATCAGCGGTCGGCATCAGTCGGAAGACCTCGTAGAGCGCACTGGCGGCCAACGGTAGCGGACTAGAGTTTCAGGAAATTTCTGAGCAGCTCCTTGCCGGCCGTGGTGAGAATCGATTCGGGATGGAATTGCACCCCTTCGATGCCCAGCGTCTTGTGCCGCATGCCCATGATTTCGCCCTCGGCGGTTTCGGCGCTGATCTCGAAACAATCAGGCAGATTCTTCCGGTTCACGATGAGCGAATGGTAGCGTGTCGCTTCGAACGGATTCGGCAGATTGCGAAACAAGGTCCGGCCGTCATGGCGGATCATGGAGGTCTTTCCATGCATCAGGCGCTCCGCGCGAATGACCTCCCCGCCGAAGGCGACCGCCAGGGATTGATGGCCCAGGCAGACGCCCAGCAACGGCAATTTGCCGCCGAAATACTTGATCGCCTCCACCGACACCCCCGCCTCGTTCGGCGTGCAAGGCCCCGGCGAGATGACGAGCCGGCGCGGCTTCAAGGCCTCCATCTCCGGGATGGAGATTTTATCATTGCGGTAGACGACGACCTCTTCCCCCAACTCGCCGAAATACTGGACGAGATTGTACGTAAAGGAGTCGTAATTATCGATCATCAACAACATAGCGATTCGGGGAGCGCATGGCAGATGGCGTATGACTGATAGCAGGAACTCCGTCTTACAATTAGCTATCAGCAATCTAGCTATCAGTCATCAGCTACGCTCTCCTCCTATTCCAGTCCCTGCTCGGCGAGTTCAATGGCCTTCATCATCGCCCGGGCTTTGTTGCAGGTTTCTTCGTATTCATGCTCGGGAACGGAATCCGCGACGATCCCGGCTCCGGCCTGGATGAACGCTTGCCGGCCCTTGATCACGACCGTGCGGATGTTGATGCACATGTCCATATTGCCGGAGAAACCGAAATATCCGACCGCCCCGGCGTAAGGTCCACGGCGAGCCGGCTCCAACTCTTCGATGATCTCCATCGCGCGGATCTTGGGCGCGCCCGACACGGTCCCGGCCGGGAAACAGGCACGGGTCACGTCGTACACCGATTTGCCCTGCTCCAGCCGCCCGGTCACCTGCGACACGATATGCATGACGTGAGAATAACGTTCGACCTGCATCAGGGAATCCACCTTCACCGATCCGCGAGCCGCCACCCGGCCCACGTCGTTCCGTCCCAGATCGACGAGCATCACATGCTCCGCCCGTTCCTTGTCATCGGCCAGGAGGGCCCGCGCCAAATCTTGATCTTCATCCGGCGTCTTCCCGCGGCGCCGCGTGCCAGCAATGGGGCGCAAAGAAATCTCGCCGTCTTCGCACCGGACCAGCGTCTCAGGCGACGAGCCTACCAATTCGACGCCGGCGATTCGCAGATAATACATATAGGGCGAAGGGTTCACGACGCGCAGCGCGCGATAGAGCTGAAACGGCGTGGTATGAATCTGTGTTTCCCAGCGCTGCGACAACACCGCCTGGACGATGTCACCCGCGCGGATGTATTCCTTCGTCCGCACCACCATCTTCTCAAAATCGGCCCGGTTCATATTGGGGGAAAAGGTGATGGGCTTCCGGCGGCGCTTCAGGCGAGGTTGCCGAATGGGCCGTTTCAAGCGGCTGATCATCTTTTCGATCCGCGCCGTCGCCTGGCGATAGGCCTCGCGGATGGCGCGCTCGTTCACCGATTCGAGATAGGCGTTCGCCACCACTTTGATCTTCTGGGAGACGTTGTCAAAGATCAGCAAGGTGTCGGTCAGCAGAAACGCCAGCTCCGGCAGGCCCAGACCGTCCTTGCGGAGCGACGGCAGGTCCTCGAAGGTGCGCACCACGTCATAACTTACATATCCGACCGCGCCGCCGACAAATCGCGGCAGGCCGGGCACCGTGACCGGCCGATATTCCGCCATCCATTCACGCAGCCGCTCGAGCGGATTGCCCCGGCTCGGAATCTTGAGGCGCTTCTTTCCGCGAGTCAGGATCAGATCGCCCTTCTCCTCATGAATCACCGCAGAGGAGCCGCTGCCCAAGAACGAATAACGCGCCCAATTTTCCCCGCCTGCCACACTCTCCAGCAGATAGGCCGTGGAGCCGTGGTCGATCTTGGCGAAGGCCGACACCGGCGTCTCATAGTCCGCCAGAATCTCCCGGTACAACGGAATCAAATTCCCTTCCGTCGCCAGGCCCCGAAACTCGTCCAGGGTGAGCGAATAGTGTTGCTTGGTCATACGGATGATCGGCTCGGCTAATTACGGCCTGGTGACGACCAGCTTCTGGCCCACCGCGAGCTGGTTATCTTTCAGATTGTTCCATTTGCGCAATTGTTCCGGCGCGACATGATACTTCTGGCCGATGCGGTAGAGGGTTTCACCAGGTCGTACCGTGTGCGTGGTGCCGCCCGTCAAGGCAGCGCTCGCCCCCTCGTTGTCCATCGCGTCACTGAGACCGAACGTATCCTTGCCCGCGCCAGCGGCCGCGCCCGCCGCCGATTCCAGGCCCAGGTCTGACGGCACCTCCGTCTTGAACGCGTCGTCCAGGGAGGCACCGAAGTCTTTCTTCGGCGCCCCTTTTTTGGCCTTCGGGATGGTCGTCAGGCGCTTCATGTCTTCCTGCGCGCGCTTCTCCAAGAGGGTGGCTTCTTTCATGGCCTGCGCCTCTTCCTGGATCTGGGCCGCCTGCTGCCGGACCGCTTCCACCTGCGCGTTGAGCTCCCGATTGCGGGCTTCGTACTCGCTAAGTTCGCGCTTGCTGCGTTTCACTTCGCTATCCAGTTCCGCGCTGCGTTTTTCTTCCTGGGCCAGCAGACGCTGAAAATTCAAGCTGCGCGCCTTCTCCGCCTCATATTTTTCCGACATGACACATCCGCTCAAACCGACGTTGCCCGCCAGCAGCAGACCGACGGGCAGGAAGATCGCGCGTCTCATCCGTCTCTGTTGAACATTCATTATGTGGCTCCTTCGTTCAGTCCCTGTATGGGCTGCCATCCCTGGCTTCCCTGAAAAATTTTGTGGCGCATCCGCCGCCGATTTGGAGCTCGTGAAAGCCGGTAGAATACGGTCCAAGGCAGCGAAAGTCAAAGTGAAATGGGCGGGCACGGCGTTTGACCAGTTCCCCGGCCCTATGCTACGGTTCGCCGAGACAATCCGTTCCGCCCATTCTATCCAAACACCGGCGCGAAAGACCATGGCTCCAGGCGCACAACCGAATTCATCTCGCGTGGTGACCATCGACGGCGTCGCGCTCCACCTGGCACAGCCGATGGGCATGGGTCAGGAATGGATCGGGAACCGCGAAATTCTCAAGCAGCTGCTCGCCTGCTGGCTCGTCATCGACGAGCGCGACCTGCCCCTGTCGCCCCGGATCACCGGACAGCCCGGCATCGGGAAGACCACGCTGGCCATGGCCGGAGCCCGCGAGCGCAAACAAGAGCTGTACGTCTTTCAGTGCACGGCCGATACACGCCCGGAAGACCTGTTGATCACTCCCGTGCTGGCGGAATCCGGCACGATCAGCTACCACGCCTCGCCGCTCGTCACGGCGGTGCTCACCGGCAGCATCTGCGTGCTCGACGAGGGCAACCGGATGAACGAAAAGAGCTGGGCGTCCCTGGCTCCGCTGCTGGATCACCGCCGCTGTGTGGAATCGATCATTGCTGGCCTGCTCATCCAGGCCCACGCGGACTTTCGCTGCTGCGTCACCATGAACGAAGATGCCTCCACCTATGAGGTGCCCGACTACATTCTGTCCCGCCTGCAGCCGACGCTAAGCATGGGATTTCCCGCGCGGGAAGACGAGCTCGCGATCCTGCGTTATCACCTGCCCTTCGCGCCGGCGGACATGCTGGCGCTCACCGTCGAGTTTCTCCAGGAAGCGCACCAGCTCAGCCTGGAATACTCCTTGCGCGACGGCATCCATCTCCTGCAGTATGCGTTGAAACGCCGGGCGCAAGATCCGGCGCATCCCCTGTCGGTCGATGCGGCCTGGCGGGAATCTCTCATCAAGGTGCTTGGCGAGGAAGCGCTCGACCTGCCGATGCAATCGCGCCGGCGAAAACGCGCGCTGGGCGATCAGGCCCTGCCGCAGGGCCTCGGGGACTTTTTCTTTGGCAGCGATGACCCCCTACATCCCGGCCGATAATGGCAGCACCATCCTCCACCTCCGACGCCGTCTTTCGCCTCTCCCCACACATCGACCTGTTCCCGGTTCTCCACGGCAGCGGTGATGTCGCGCAGGAAGTGCGCGAGCGGCTGACCGACCGCCGATACGACTGCCTGGCCGTGCCGCTGCCGCCGTCCTTCGAACGGCCGCTCGAGGAAGCGGTCGTGGATCTGCCGATCATCAGCGTCATCGTGCAACCGGAGCCAGATTCGGAAACCGGCGCGACGGTCAACTATGTCCCCGTCGATCCCTGCCAGGCGGTGGTGATGGGGATCCGTGTCGCCATCGGCGAGGGCCTGTATCGGGCTTATATCGATCGCGAAACGGCGGTCGTTGAGCCGGTCCCGTTCATCTCGCCCGACGCCTATGCCCTCAAGCGTCTCTCGTACGCCGCGTTCACCGCGGCCATGGTGCCCACGCTGGCCTCGCCTGCGGAGGGGTCACAGCAGGAGGCCCGCATCGCCTGGATGGCCTTTCAGCTCCATCAATTGGAATTGGAATACGAGCGTATCCTCTGCCTGTGCCACTTCGCCGACTGGCCATGGATCCGCCAGGCCTACCAGCAGCGGGCGGAGTATCGAGAGCCGGATCAGGACGTGCGCCGGCCCGAGCAGTATCTCGTCGATCCCTCGTCGCTGTACTTTGTGTTGGGCGAGCTGCCGTTTCTCACGGAACTCTATGAACGCCGCCGCGCCTCCGTCCGTTCCGACCGCCACCTGTCCATCGACGGCATCAAGGAACTCCTGCTCGAAACCCGCGCTCGTTGGCAAACCGCGCATGATGAAGAAGGGCAGAGCGTTCCCACCTGGGTGACGCCGCAGCTGTTACAGCTGTTTTTGCAATACGTCCGGAACCACGCGTTGCTGGATCGCCGCCTCACCCCGGACCTGTACACACTGGTGCTCGCCGCCAAACAAATGGCCGGCGACGATTTTGCGATCCGCCTGCTCGAAACGGCCAAGAGTTATGCGTTTCAGGAAATCGAGGGTCTCCATCTGTCTCGACTCTCCGCGGGGCTCGGACAGTTCGCCCTGCAGGACGAACAGGTTGTGCGGGCGACGAATCGGCTCCAGGGCGCGCCGGTCACCTGGCGGTCGCTCTCGCTCCGACCGCGCCCCCAACAGCGCGCGAGCCGGCGCTGGTCCTATCTCTGGAATCCGAACCGGCAATGTTCCTGGCCGCCGGAGGATTCCAAGATCGAAAGTTTCCACACCCACGTCCGCGAGCAGGCCAAGGCCATCATCGGCGCGGATTTGGCCAGGAGCGAAAAATTTACGACCTCGATGAAAGACGGCATCGACATCCGGGAAAGCTTGCGGCACTGGCATCAACGGTCCAAGCCCGGACGTCCCAAACGGCTGGAGCTCTACGTCAAAGAAATTCCGCCGGCGCGGGGCAATGTCGATACGGTGATTTTTTTGTTCGATACGCCGGCCGATCCCGAACACTATGGTTGGCAGGCCACCTGGTATGCCGAACATGCGCAGGAATCCACGCTGTGCTTCTATGCCACGCCGTTTTTAGAGAACATGATCGCCCCGGGCATCGGCCAATCCCGTTACGGCGGCGCGCTCTTCATGTTCCCGCCGCGGCCGATCCCCGATATCTGGACTGATGAGAAGTTAGAATTTGCCAAGACGCTCGAAGAACGCTTGATTGCCGCCGGGGCCGTCCATTCTCGTGAAGCACACCTGGCGCTCGTGACGCCGGTTCCACCCAAGGCGCGCTGGCGGTACATCGCCAAACAGTTCGGCAAACGGCTGGTGCCGATTCCGTTGAGCCGGTTCTCAGGGCAGTTGATCGACCGGTTGCGGCGATTTCATGTGCTGAACGGGCATGAGATCCGCAGCTTCGCCGCGCAATTCATCCGTGAGTAATCCACCCATGGCCGAGCAACGCATCGCCGCCCTGCGGCGAGAAATCCAGCATCACGACCATCTGTACTACACCAAGGATCGTCCCGAAATTTCCGACGCGGAATACGACCGGCTGTTTCGCGAACTCGTCGAGCTCGAAACGGCCCATCCCGACTTGATCACCCCCGACTCGCCCACGCAACGAGTCGGCGCGCCCCCGTTAGACGAGCTCACCAAAGTCACGCACGAGAAGCCGATGCTGAGCCTCGACTCCATTACCGATCAGAAAGATGTCCTGGCCTTCGATGCCCGCATGAAACGGGAACTCGAAACCGACCGCATCATGTACACGGCGGAGCCCAAGTTCGACGGCCTCTCGGTGGAACTGGTCTACGAGCAGGGACGGTTCGTGCGCGGCGCGACCAGAGGAGACGGCAGGATCGGCGAAGATGTCACGGTCAATCTGCGCACGATTCGCACCCTCCCCTTGCAGCTCCATGCAGAGGCGGCGCCGCCGGCGCGCCTGGTGGTCCGCGGCGAAGTGTACATGCGGTTGGACGAATTCCAGCAGCTCAACCGGCGCATGACCGAGCGCGGAGAGGAAGCCTTTGCCAATCCTCGCAATGCGGCGGCGGGATCGTTGCGGCAACTGGACAGCCGCATCACCGCCTCCCGTCCCTTGACCGTGACCTGTTACGACATCATGGCCGTCGCAGGCCGGGCTCCCGCCACCCATTGGGAGGAGTTGGACGCGCTGGCCGCATGGGGACTCCCCGTGCCTGAACAGCGGCAGCGATGCGGCTCGATCGGCGAGGTCCTCTCGTTTCAACAGACCATCGATGGGATGCGGGATACGCTGCCGTTCGAAATCGACGGGGTCGTCGTCAAGCTCGACCGGCGCGATTGGCAAGACCAGCTTGGCAGCAAGTCGCGCAGCCCGCGCTGGGCCATGGCCTACAAGTTTGCGCCGCGCAAGGAAATCAGCGTGATTCAGGATATCGCCGTGTCGGTCGGCCGCACCGGCACCTTGACGCCCTTGGCCCTGCTCAAGCCGGTGGAAGTGGGCGGGGTCACGATCAGCCGGGCCACCCTTCACAACGCCGACGAAGTTGCTCGAAAAGATATCCGCGTCGGCGACACGGTGAAGGTCGAGCGAGCCGGCGACGTCATTCCGGCCATCGCCGAACGGGTGCCCGTTCCCGGCGAAGAACGGCAGGCGCCGTTCGTGATGCCTGACCATTGCCCCGTCTGCGGCTCGGCTGTCGCGCGCGAGGGAGCCTATTACTATTGCACCGGGCAGACCGTGTGTGTCGCGCAGTTGAAAGGGGCCATCGAACATTTCGCCTCCAAGAGCGCCCTGAATATCGACGGCCTGGGAAAAAAGACGGTGGCCCAGCTGGTCGATGCGGGCATGGTCAAAAACCTGGCCGATCTCTACAGCCTGACCAAGGAACAACTCTTGACGCTGGATGGATTCGCCGACCGGTCGGCAAGCCTGCTCATGGACTCGATCGAACGCAGCAAATCCGTCTCGCTGGAGCGACTGCTGATGGGACTCGGCATCCGGCAGGTGGGGCAACATATCGCGCGGGTGCTGGCCAAACAGTTCGGCACCCTGCCCCGCGTGATGGCGGCGACCCAGGAAGAGTTGCTCGGCGTGCGGGAAATCGGCCCGGAGATTTCCGCCAGCCTGGCTTCGTTCTTCAGCGAAGCGCGTAATCGCGCGGTCATCGACCGCCTGGTCGATCGAGGACTGACCGTTGCGCCGCCCGCGTCGGACAGCGGTGCAGGCGGCCGATCGCTGGCCGGTAAGACCTTCGTGTTCACCGGCGGACTGGCCGGCTACAGCCGCGATCAGGCCAAGCAGTTGGTTGAACAACAGGGTGGAACGGTCTCGTCGAGCGTGAGCAAGAAGACGGCCTATGTCGTGGCAGGAACCGATCCTGGTTCGAAACTCGATCAGGCACGGAAGTTCGGGGTGCAGATACTGACGGAAGGAGAGTTCACCGCTCTGGTGACGCCTGCGTGACCGGCACGTGCTCCTCGACCGGCTGGTCCGGCTGCGCAGGGTGCTTGTCTTCCTTATAGATCTGGACGCTCTTGATGACGCGCGGGTCCGCCTCGTGAATCACCAGGCGGCAGTTGGCGATATGGACCTCCTCGCCGACCTTGGGAATCCGGCCCAGCTCATGTTGCACCAGCCCGCTGATGGTGACGGCGTCGTCGCCTAAGTCCACCTTCAGGAAGTCGTTGACCTTCCGGACCTCGGTGCGGCCGTGCACCAGGATCTGGTTCTTGCCGATCCGTTTGATCAGCTCTTCGGTGATATCCGTTTCATCGACGATTTCGCCGACCACCTCTTCCAGCAGATCTTCCAGCGTCACCAATCCCATTACGCCGCCGAATTCATTGACGACGATCGCCATGTGGCGCTTGTCCAACTGGAACTGTTTCATCAAATCGTCGGCGGATTTCGTGTGCGGGATAAACAAGGCCGGCTGCGCAATATCGCGCAGCTTCATTTCCGTGTGTCCCTGGGCCAGCGCCGTCAAGGCTTTGGTCTTGTAGAGGATGCCGATGATGTTATCCAGCGTGCCTTCATACAGCGGGATCCGCGAGTACTTGGACTTGAACAGCAGCTCTTTCGCCTCACGCAAATATTGGTTGCAGTCGAGCGAGAACATGTAGATGCGCGGCGTCATGCAGTCTTCCGCGGTGATGTCCTTGAGCTGGAAGACGTTCTTGATCATCTTCACTTCCTGCGCCTCGATCGCGCCGCTCTTGCTGCTCTGATCCAGCATGATCTTGAGCTCTTCTTCCGTGACGAAGGGCACGTTGAGTCCCTTCCCGCCCGTGAGCTTGTAGATCAGCGGCACGACGAAGAACATGATCGGGGTGAGCACCTGCTGGGCCGCATAAGCCGGATAGGCCATGTTCAACACGACGGGAACCGAGTATTTGGCCGCCAGGGTCTTGGGAACGAGGTCGGCGAACACCAGGAGAACAAAGGTGAGAATACCGACCAGCACCGCGAAGGCCTCGCCGAGCACGCCTTCCAGCCCCTGCCCGCCGAACCGGTTCAAGGCGATGATCGTCGCCAGTGAGGCGGTCGCCGTATCGACCAGGCGATCTCCCACGAGAATGGTCAACAGGAGGCGTTGAGGATCGGTCCTCAAGTGCAGCGCCATTTCCGCCCGCTTGCTGCCCCCATCGGCCAAGGCCCGGAGTTTCGTATCGTTGACGGAGTAGAATCCCACTTCCACGACGGAGATGACCGCCGACAAAAGAATAAGGAAGATCAAGACGATAATGTCCATACGACCTATCGAGGCTAAAGGGACGAAATCATGCTGTGAGGGTGAATAATGGATTCTTGGATCAGTTCGGAGCCGATGGTCCGAACTGCAAGACTTGCCCGGTGTCGTGAGAAGACGACGAGAATGAGTCCTCTCGGGTCACTATCATCCATTACCTATTACACTTAGCATAGGCCGAAAGACGCATCAAGCCTTGCGACGATTTCTTGTCGCGCGCCTCCGCCGGCAAAACCGCTAGGTCCTTCCGTCAGTCCTGGGCTGTGGTTGATTCACTGTCGTCGCGCAAGATAAACGCCTCGCTGTCGATGGCCCGTTTCAGATGCGCCGCCGCTCGTTCGGCATCAGCGTCCGTTCGAAAGCGGCCCGCATAGACCCGGTACCGCCGCCCGCCGGGCAGATCGGCCGGCACGACTCGCGACCCGGGATAGGCGCCTTGTAACCGCTGCACCAGCGCCTGGGCATTGGCCGAGTCGGCAAAGGAGCCGACCTGCACGCATAGCACTCCCATGGCTCCGGCTCTCCCCTGGTAGCTGACGACGCGCAATTCGATCTCGTCCGTACCCCGCCCGACCATGCCCACCGCTTGAGCCCCGGCCAGCGAAAGATCCAGAATGCGCCCGCGCGCAAACGGACCCCGGTCATTGATCCGTACCGTGACCTGCCGCCCCGTCGTCAAGGAGCGCACGACCGCGACCGACCCCAGCGGCAAGGTGCGATGCGCCGCCGTCAATTGATGCATGTCGTAGATTTCGCCGTTGGCGGTGCGGTTGCCGTGAAACCCCGGACCATACCAGGACGCGCTCCCCCGCTCCACGAACCCCAGTGGATAGCCGGGAGGATAGGAAGGGCGCGCGGGGGCCCAGCCGGAGCAACCGTGGAGCCAGGTGGTGACAAGCAGGAGGCACAGGGGGAAAAGAAGCCGGCTTACGCTCATCCTCTTTCCCCCGGCATGGACGAGATTAGAACTCGTCGAGTGAATGGGTACGCAGCACTCCGAGGGCCTTGGTGGTGTTCGATACGGTCAGCACGACAATGGCCCGCTTACCTTCCCGCGACGGGGTGCAGTACCCGCATTTTACATTGATGCGGGCCCTGGTGAGGGAATCGGCCACCTGCTTCAAGGCGCCCGGTTTATTCTCGAGACTTAAAATCAGGGCGGTTTCTTCCCGGAACTTAACCTTAGCTTTTCGGAGCGCAATCCGCGCGGCATCGACATCGGCCACGATCAACCGCAGTTTTCCCGGCCCCGTCACTTCCGGCGCGGAAAAGGCCTTGATGTTGACCCCTGCGGCGCCCAGCACCGCCGCCACTGAGGCCAGCACACCGGGCTTGCTCTGTCCACTCACCACAAATTGCGTCGTTGTCGGCATCGGCTCCTCTCCCTCCGTGAGTCAGTCCATCAGCCCGTCTGCATCCGCTTGTATCCGTAGAGCCACTGAGCAGTCGTCCCACCGATGTTTCTCACCGTGTGGGACACACCGGCCGGAATCAGGACTTCTTCTCCCGAGGCGGGCCTGACGCACCGTCCCCCGAATTCCAGTTCCAACCGGCCGGCGACCGGCATGACCAACTCGTCGGTCGCGTGGCGGTAATCCTCCCATACTTGCCCAGGCGGATCAACCCAAAGATCACAACTAAAGCCCCTGGCCCGCCATTTCGCCGCAACCTTCTGCTGATCAACCGTCGCCATCACCTCGCCTCATTTCCCGTAGATCAGCAGAACCTCGCAGGCTGTGACTCAAGGGCTACGCCTAGTAGAGACTTGAAGGATTCAGCATAGGATGGTTTCACTGGGATGAACGTGTCCACCCGACATGAAGACTAATAAGAACCTCAACGACCCCGTCTATTCCTGCCCCGATTGTGTCGGCGTGCTGAAGGTGGAGATGAGCGACGGCGGCCGGAGAGGCTACATCTGCCAGGTCGGCCACCGCTTTTCAACCCGCAGCCTGCTCGCCGCCAAGGAAAAGGAGCTGGAAAAAGCGCTCTGGTCCGCGGCGGTGCTCCTGTTGCACACCGTCAACGTACACGAGGAACTGCTTCACCAGCAACCAGGAGCGGAGGAGAACCGGACGGGGCTCCGGCGCCGAGTCCGCGAAGCTAAGCAGCAGTACCGCGCGCTGGTGCGCATGATCGAGCATACACATGGCACACCATAGGTCGGCGCCCTTCGGCCATTCCCCCAGACCTCCGCGTCTTAAATCGTCGCGACCGGTGATCAACTCACAGCATCTCGTTCGCGACGTCATCGTGCTGGGGGCTTCCGCCGGGGGCATCGAGGTGCTGATCGGCCTGCTCGCTGAACTGCCCGCGGACCTCCCCGCGCTGATCGCGATCGTCGTGCACCGCCCGCCTGGTAAAAGTCAGTTGGCCCATGTGCTCCGGCGGCGGTCCCTTCTTACGGTGATCGAGGCCTCCAACCGGGTGAAGCTCATCCCGGGCCGAGTCTATCTGGCTCCCCCCGACCATCACCTGGAATTCGAACGCACCCGGTTGGTCGTGCGGCGTTCACCCAAGGAACACAGTCTCAGGCCGGCCATCGATCCACTTTTCCGTTCCGCAGCTCTTGCCTTCGGCCGGCGAGTCGTCGGCATGTTGTTGAGCGGCGGAGGAGATGACGACGTCAATGGCCTTGTTCTCATCAAACAGAATGGTGGTATTTCGCTGACGCAAGATCCGGCGGATGCGCTGATGCCCTTTCTCCCTCTGAATGCCGTGCGATATGACCATCCAGACTGCGTCGTGCCGGCAGAAGGCATTGCCTCCACCTTGATCGCGTTAGTCAAAGGGCTGGTCGTCAAATGCTGAGGTCAAAAATCCCGTTGTGTGTTGCGGCTCAACATTCGTACAATGGTTTCTACTATTTCCCAACGCCCACGTGCCCGTCAGGCCCTCACTCATGGCTTCGCAACCGAAGCGCCCATCGGACCGCAAGAAACCATCCGCTCCCGCTCGACCTGCTGAACCCAGTCGTGACGCGAGCAGGACTGCGCGGGCGCGGCGCCCGCTGTTCATCGTCGCCATCGGCGGCTCCGCCGGGTCGCTCGAAGCCTACGAGCAATTTTTTGCGCAGATGCCTCCCGATCCTCGCGTCGGGTTCGTGCTCGTGCCGCACCTCGACCCCAGCCACAAAGGCATGATGCCCGAGCTGCTGCAACGTTGCACCAAAATGCCGGTCATCCAAGCCGCCGACAACATGCCGGTGGGCGGAGGCCGAATCTACATTATCCCGCCCAACAAGGACATGTCGATTCTGCGTGGTCACCTCCATTTGCATGAACCGGCGGCGCCGCGCGGCTGGCGGCAGCCGATCGATTTCTTTTTGCGGCACCTGGCGGAGGATCAGGGAGAACATGCCGTCGCCATCATCCTCTCCGGCATGGGCGCCGACGGAACCTTAGGCGTTAAGGCGGTCAAAGAGCATCTCGGGCTGGCCATGGTCCAGGAATCGTTGTCCGCCAAGTTCAACAGCATGCCGAAAAACGCCCTTGGCACCGGTCTCATTGACTACGTCGCGCCGGCGGATCTGCTGCCGGCCAAGTTGACCGGGTTCCTCGCGCGAATGGCGAAACAACCGAAGGCGCCGGCCCTGCCGCAGAGCACCATCACGGCATCCCTGTCCAAAGTCCTGATTCTCCTTCGCAGCCACACCGGGCATGATTTCTCCTTCTATAAGCGCAACACCCTGTACCGGCGCATCGAGCGTCGCATGACCGTCAACCAGATCGGCAATATCTCCAAATATGCGCTCTTCCTGCGCTCCCATCCCGCCGAGATCGATCTCCTGTTCAAGGAATTGCTGATCGGGGTGACCAATTTTTTCCGCGACCCCCAGGCCTTCCAGGTGCTCAAGGAGAAGATCCTCCCGGACTTGTTGAAGGGCAAGGCCGGCAAAAACGCTTTCCGCGTATGGGTTCCCGGCTGCAGCAGCGGCGAGGAGCCTTACTCGATTGCGATGATCGTGCGGGAATGCCTGGAAGACCTCAGCCTGGAGGGGCAGGTGAAGGTGCAAATCTTCGCGACCGACATCGATCGCGATGCGGTGGAAAAGGCCCGGCAAGGCGTCTATCCGCCGTCGATTGTGCATGACGTGAGTCCTGAGCGCGTACGCCGGTTCTTCTTGAAGGAAGACGGCATCTACCGCATTCACAAGCAGATCAGGGAAATGGTCGTCTTCGCCCCGCAGAATGTGATCATGGATCCGCCGTTCACCAAGCTCGATCTGCTGTGCTGCCGCAATCTCCTCATCTATTTCACCGCCGAGCTCCAGAAAAAAATCATCCCGTTGTTTCATTACAGTTTGAGCCCCGGCGGGCTGTTGTTCCTCGGCACCTCCGAGACGATCGGCTCGTTCACCGATTTGTTCATGACCCTGGACAATAAGTGGAAAATCTTCAGGCGGCGAGAGACCGGTTCCGTCGTCAGACCCGCGATTGAGATTCCGGCCGGGCACCAGACGGCTGAGCTGCCGCCGCTGCAAGGAAAACTGCGCAAGGCGAGGGAAGCCGGATTTCCGGACATCTTTCGCCAGGTGCTGATCGAACGATTTGCGCCCCCGGCGGTGCTGGTCAACGAAGCGGGGGATATTTCCTACATTCACGGGAAGACCGGGCGCTATCTGGAGCCGGCGGCCGGCGAAGCCACCATGAATGTTTTCGCGATGGCGCGGGAAGGACTCCGGCTTGAACTCGCCTCCATGATCAGGCGGGCTCTCAAGCAGCGGCGCGAAGTGCACACCGCAGGACTGAGGATTCAGAACAACGGCGACCACCAGGTCGTCAATGTGTCCGTCCGGCCGCTGGGGTCGCAAGCCGGCGCTGAAGGCCTCGCGCTGGTCACATTCGAACCGGTCCAGAGCACGGCCGCCGCCGGTCGCACAGGGTCGCGCGGCGGGGACAAACCGCTCAAGGCCGTCACGCAACTCGAACAGGAGATTAAGCAGCTCAAACAGCGATTGCAGATCAGCCTGGAGCAGATGGAAACGTCGCAAGAGGAATTCAAATCGGCTCACGAAGAATTGCAATCGACCAATGAGGAACTGCAGAGCACAAACGAGGAACTGACGACCTCGAAGGAGGAGCTGCAATCCTTGAACGAGGAATTGGTCACGGTGAATTCGGAACTCCAGCAGAAGATCGACGACTTATCGCAAACCAACAGCGACATGCGGAATCTCTTCAACAGCACCGACATCGCCACGATCTTTCTCGATCAGACCCTTAACATCAAACGGTTCACGCCCCAAACCGCGAAGATCGTCAATTTCATCGCGACGGACGTGGGGCGCCCCCTGAGCGACATCGCGACGAACCTGCGGCAAGACACCCTGGTCGAGGACGTCAAAGACGTGCTGGAGACGCTGGTGCCTTGCGAGCGGCATGTGCAGATCAAGGAAGGCGAATGGTTTCTGTTGCGAATCGTGCCGTACCGGACGCTGGACAACGTCATCGACGGGGCCGTGCTGACCTTCACGAACATCACGCCGATCAAGAAGCTGGAACAATCGCTGGTAGATTCCGATTCCAGCTGGCGGACGGTCTTTGAATCCTTGCCGGTGCTGGTCATGGCCTTCGACCAGCACAATACCGTCGTCGCCTGGAACAGGGAATGCGAGCGGGTCACGGGCTATCCGGCGGCGCAGATCATCGGCAAGCCGGATCTGTTCCGGCGAGTCTTTCCGGATCAGGAGCTTGTATGGAGCCCGGCGCCTGCACCGAGATCCGTCCGACTGGTCGCCAAAGACGGCACGGTGAAAACCGTGCGTTGGATAGCGATCGTGGGGAAAACGCCCGTGAGCAGTTGGGCTCGCTGGGCCATTGGTATTGAAGAGAAGCCCGCAGCCGCGACGGAGAAGGCCTGACCGGCTGCGCGGAAACCGACACCTGTATCGTCTCTCATGAGGAGGCCCTTATGCCGACGCCAGGAGCCGATATCGACCGCCTCCGCCGGAAGGCGGAAATCTATCTGCGCGAGCAAGAACCGGCCGTCCCACCCAGCCCCTCAACCATCGATACCGCCCGGGTAGTGCACGAACTCGAGGTCAGCCAGGTTGAGCTCCGGCTGCAATGTGATGAACTCCGGCAGGCGCAGCTGGAGTTGCTCGAAAGTCGGGACCGTTATCTCGAATTGTACGAATCCATTCCCATCGGCTACTTTTCGCTGACTCCGCAGGGAGCCATTCGCGACGCGAATCCCGCCGGAGCGGCGATGTTGCGCCAGCCGATGAGCCGTTTGATCGGGCGGCGCCTCCAACTGTTTATGCCGATCGCCCAGCGCCGCGACTTCGTCGCGTTCTGCAAACGAGTGTCGGGTGAACGGGCACGCCTGAGCTGCGAAGTGGATCTCGGCGATCTGTCCGATGACCAGCCCCGCGCCACAATCAACGTGCTGCTGGAAGCGAGCCCGGGCCGCGGGCAAGACGGCACCCTGCGAGTCGCGGTGATCGATATCACGAGACGCAAACAGGCCGAGGAACAACTCAAGCAGCACGAGGAGGAGCTGCGCGCAAGCCGGCAGAAATTGCAGGACCTCAACACGCAACTCCTGAACATTCAGGACGAAGAACGCCGATCGATCGCGAGGGAACTTCACGATAACTGCTGTCAGCAATTGGCGTTGCTGCTGTTTTCGACCAATGCGATCGAGCGCAACAGCGATGAGCCGATGGCTCGCAAGATGCGGCTCCTGAGCGAGCAGATCAGCCGGACCTTGGAATCGATTCGGCACATTGCCTATGGCTTGCACCCGGCCATGTGGGAAAACACCAGCATCGAGGAAGCCATGCGCAGTTACCTGCGGGACTTCACTGAAGTGACGGAGTTGCCGGTTGAATTCGAAGCGATCGATGTGCCGGCAAAGATTCCGGAAATGAGCGCAACGTGCCTATTCCGAACCTTGCAGGAAGTGCTGCACAATGTCGTGAAGTATGCCGAAGCGTCACGGGTCGAGGTGCGGCTGGCGAAAAAGGCGGAGACGATTTCCTTGATCGTCACCGACCAGGGGCGGGGGTTTCAGGTGTCCTCCATGAAGAGTTCGCCTCGTGGACTGGGACTCGTCAGTTTGAAAGAACGCGCGCAGTTGTTGAACGGAACGTTGACGATCACCAGTCAGATCGGCGTCGGCACCAGGGTACAGATCGACCTGCCGCTGGCCCGTCCACAACAGGGCGAGCCCGGCTAGCGGATCTTTCTTTCCCCGTTATGCCGAGTCCCGCAGCCTGGTCCAGGCCAACTCACCATCAAGGCACCGTCTCTTTTGCGCAACCTCGTCGATCTGCTAGGGCCGAGTGGACCTTGCCAGGATCTATCTGTCACGAAATCTTGACAAGAGGTATCCCTAGGTGAGGACGGACATTTTTCTTTCTGGCCGGTACGCTTAGTCCGACAGTGCGACGACTTATGGCCCATTAAAATGAGTCACGTGCACCACCAGCCGGAACTCAATTTTATCGTGGACGGCCTATCCGCCACCGTCACCCAGTCGGACATGATCGCCCTCTTCTCGAGTTGCGGCAGGGTAAAGGCCGTCGAAATGGTCCTCGATGCCGACGGCCTCCCGCTCGGTATCGCCCGCGTCACGATGGCGACCAAGGAGGAAGCAGGGGTTGCGAGGCATGCGTTTCACCGATGCCGGTTTCGTGATCGCACGTTGTTGCTGTTTGAAGAGACGACAATGAACCGAAAGGAGGATTCATGGAACAGGCGCCTGTCGCAACAGCCCTGAACGACCATGAGCACGTCCCGCCGACTCACTGTCTTTACTGTGATTCGCGAGACTTATTCTGGTGGGCCAATCCGAAGGGGCGATCGGTGACGTGGTTCTGCCAGTCCTGCCGGGCGGTCACGACAAGGGGGATCACCGGATCGACGACGGGCAGCCGGCATCGACAATGAGGTAAGAGGTCTCCGGCTTTAGATCAACGAATGTTCCAAGGCGTAGCGGGTTAATTCGGCATTCGTGTGCAGCTTGAGCTTCTGCAAAATGCGCGTCCGGTAGGTACTGACTGTATTGGCGCTGAGGCACAGCTCCTGGGCGATCTGCTTCAGCGATTCGCCTTGCGCGACCATCCTCAGGATCTGGAATTCTCGATTGGACAGGGCCTCGTGCGGGCGCCCGTTGCCCTTGGTCCGCATGCGCTCGATCAAGCATCGCGCCACGGCCGGCGTGATGAATTCCCCTCCCGACAAGATGGACCGCACGGCCCCGATCAGGTCGTCAAGTCCGGTCGCCTTGTTCAGGTACCCGCTGGCCCCGCTTTGGATCATCCGCACGGCATAACTTTCCTCGGAATGCATGCTGTAGACCAGGATCGGCGTGGCGGGTTGGACCGTGCGGAGGTGTTCCAGTAGATCAGTTCCGCTCTTGCCCGGCATGGTGACATCCATGATGAACGCATCCCATTTTCCTTGAGAGGCCAGCGTCACCATCTCCCAGCCCGTTTTCGCCTCGTGCACGTCTAGCGGCGCAAAATGCTCTTGCAGGACATCTTTCGTCCCGCGCCGAAACACGGCATGGTCATCGCCGATCAGAATTTTCACCATCGAACCTGCCTGGTCACCCGCCCGCGATACGACACATTGTACCTAAGTGTTTGCGCTAGTGTACCCGGAACGTTTCTCGGAGACGAGAGTCTTTTTCGATCGGCCTCCTCCGCTGGGACTACTCATCCTTCATCATAGGGCAGCACCAGGTAGCATTAACGTAGGGATACGCCTAGTTTTTTCACGGCTTGGTCCATGTCACGAATGGAAAGAGGAACCAGACATTCAGGAATGGAACGGAGGTTCGTTATGACCATGCCCGCTACGCTTCTCCTCGCCGCTGTCATGTGGCCGGCCTCGCACCAGGCCCCGCTCCTCGTCCATCACCAGCCCGACCATCCCGTGCCCTATGAATCGGTGAATGAATCGGAACGGCTGTTCCAGACGGATCGGGCACGGACGATTCACGGCGTGATCGCCGAGCAGCGGACGGTGGCGCTCGCCGATGGGGCGCGGTTTGTCCAGGTTGACCTCAAGACCGATGACGGTATGGTCGCCGTTCACTTGGCCCCGCAGTGGTTCTTGGAGTATCGCAAGGGCGAGGTGGACTTGGACCGGGGCCGATCCCTGTCGGTGCTGGGCAGCGCCAACGAAGTCCTGGGCCGCAGCGTCTTCGTCGCCGCCGAATTGTCGAATCCAGACAGGAAGAAACATCTCCGGTTACGGCATCCCAGCGGTGTCCCGGCCTGGGTGGGGAGCGAGCGGTTGCCCGAATGACGGGCAACCGCCTGTGAGTCGCAGTTTATTCTCAGCCGCCTTGATGTTTCTCGCCCGATTGCCCTGACGATGCTCCGCTGGGCACGCCCTCCGGAATCTGCAGACCCGCCGCTTGCGAGAATTTCATGATCGCGCGTTTCACATGCATGGTCGCGTCCTTGACGTGGCCCTTGTGCTCGATGGCTTCGCCCAAGGCATAGACCCCGTCATTGATGCGCTCATCGTGCCCCCCGCGTTGTGCTTCTTTGGCTTTGTCCAGCGCTTTCTGCGCGTGCTTTTTCAGCGCGGCAGCATCGCCCTGCTCACCAGCTGCATTGGCTTCATTGGCATGCTTCAATGCATCTTGAAGGGTATGTTTTGTCTCGTCGGAGGATCGCGCCTGCGTGCCTCCGGACGTGCCAGCAGCGCCGGTCGCCCCGGCCGGCGGGAGCATGAAGAACAACGATCCGCCGAGGACTCCGATTGTGATCGTGCTACGTATGGTCCTGTGTATCTGCATGAGAACATTCCTCCTTCGTGGTGAAAGGGTATGGGAACAGGGTGCTACCTATGCTCCGATGAAAACTGATTCACGGCGATGGCTTGGCCGCTGCTGCGGTTGACGAAGTGGATCGTCTCGTCGTCGAGTTGCTGGGATGCGCGGCCCTTCATACGGTGGATCTGGACAAGGACGTGACGGCCACCTCCATTCGTGTGTGCCGGCGGATCGATGGCATAGACCGTCGGCTTGGCATGGTCGGCCAATTGGAGCTTCGGGTTGTATACGCTGTTGAACTTCCAGAGCATCTTCACAAAGTTCGTCTGCCCTCGTAAGAGATGTCCCGCGGCAAGCTTCGCCGTCCCCTTGAGCGCGGCCCACCCCAGATGTTTCGTATTCAGCACCTGCTGCGTCTTGACCAGTTCACTGTAAAACTCCGCAAGCGGCAGCCTGGTCGGCAGGACGGCATGCTGAATGTCGAACAGGCGGTAATCCCTGGTGGTGAGCGGCCGCGTCTCCGTGTGCCAACTTTCCGTACCCGGATAGGGTGTATTCACACTGACATTCACGATTTCCGGAATCTCCAGGCACCATTGGCGGATCGTTTCAAACCGCTCACGGTCCCAATCGGGGTCGGCAATCAGATTGATCGCGACGGTGATGCCCAGCGTCCTGGCAAATTCCAGGGCCTCGAAATTTTTCCCCAACGAGATACGTTTGCGATGTTTGCTTAACCCTTCCGCGTCGATGGCCTCGATGCCAAGGAACATGTATTTGAGGCCCAACTTCGTCCAGAATCGGAACACATCCTTATTGCGGAGCAGCACATCCCCTCTGGTCTCCAAATAGTACTGTTTCCGGATGCCCTTGGCGGCGAGGGCCTCCCCGATCGCGAAGCCTTGCTGCGCTTGGATAAAGGCCACGTCATCGACAATAAAGATTCCCGGCTCGGCAATTCGTGTGAGGTCTTCGACGATCGCCTCGCAACTTCGCGCCCGATGACTGCGCCCGTAAAACGTCCAGGCGCTGCAGAAAGAGCAGTCCCAGGGGCATCCCCTGGTGAATTCAATCGAGGCGCAGGGATCGAGGACTCCGATGAAATATTTCCGGCGATGCCGCAACAGGTCTCTCGCCGGCTGGAGATCATCTAAGCTGTGAACGAATTGGGCGGGCGGCCCTTCGCCTTCCTCTGTTACGCATCCGGGAACGGATCGCAACGCAGTTCGATCTTCAGCGGCAGCCTCCAGCAAGGCGCGCATTGCCTCTTCGCCTTCTCCCCGCAGCACACAATCGATGGCGCCCTCCCCATGCCGGAGTAGCTGGGGCGCGATAAACGAGGCGCTGTGGCCTCCCACACAAATCAGACAGGTAGGAAGGATGGTTCTGGTCGATTTTGCGAGATCGATGATTTCCGGAACATTCGCCAGATAATTGCAGGAAAAGGCCACGGCCTCCGGTTGCCACTCCCGAAGCATTCGCAGATACTGAGCTTGCGATTCGACTTGCAGGTCGATCAGGCGGACGTCATGGCCGGCCCGCCTGAGGCCTTCAGCCACCAGCTCGAGACCGAGCGGCTCCAGGCGCAGATAAATCTTCGTATACATCAAGGGCCCGGGATGCACCGCCAGAACACGCATGCAGGTCCTCCTTTAAGCCGACGAGCGCAGCCCGTTGTTCCTGGCCGCCCTGCCGCTCAAGCGGCGTTCAAGACAGGTCACGACGGCAGCCTCATCCGGCGACAGCCCTGCTTTCCCGCGCGAAAGTGACCGGCGGACTCCCCTTGTCACGGAACCGACCAGCGATCCGTCCAGATAGGCTTCCACGATGTCGGGATGCACATAACATTTCCGGCAAATGGTCTTCGTATTGCCGAGCCGCTTGGCGACCTGTTCAATAGCCGCCACGACATTGCGTTTGGCTTGCGCTGCCGAACCGCTGGCGCGGCACTCCTGCAGGGCTTTGGCTGCGAGCACGGTGCCGGCCCAGGTGCGGAAGTCCTTCGCGGTGCACTCCTCTCCCGCGAGGCTCCGGAGATAGTCGTTGACGTCTGCGGCATCGATGCCCCGCCTGGCTCCCTCCGGATCGACATATTGAAACAGTTCGTATCCCGGGAGGTCCTGGCTTTGCCGGACGATGCGGGCCAAGCGGCGATCGGTGAGGTGGACTGAGTGGACGATCCCGCTTTTGCCACGAAACTCGAACCGGACCGTCGCTCCCTCGATCCTCGCGTGCCGGTCTCGCATGGTGGTCAGCCCGAACGACCGGTTCGTCCTCGCATATTCCTCGTTGCCCACCCGAATCAACGTCGTCTCGAGCAATTGCACGACCGTAGCCAGGATCCTTTCGCGCGGCAATCCGAGTAGAGCCAGATCACGCTTGAGCCCGCGGCGGATGCGCGGCAATAACCTGGCGAAGGCAAGCATCCGGCCATATTTATTTTCATCCCGCACTTCATGCCAGCGCTGGTGATAGCGATACTGCTTCCTCCCTCGCGCATCACGGCCGGTTGCCTGGAGATGTCCGTGAGGGTCTTCGCAGATCCACACGTCTGTCCAGGCCGGAGGGATCACGAGCGATCGGATGCGCCGGAGCTGCCCTGCATTGCGGATCGGCCGTCCCGAAGGATTGAGATAGGTGTACCCTCCGCCCTTACTGACGCGCCTGAATCCGCCGGCGCCTTCGCGCACATAACGCAGCCCGGCCGCACGCGCCGACTTCACGACATCTTTGGACGACACGATTCGCATCATGATGGTGCCGGCATCTCGGCCATCAGGCTTTCCCCTGTTCCTTTTCCAAACCCGGGAGAATCGCCTTGAAGAAGGCGTTTTGGATCAATGTGCCGATCACTTGCCAGGTGTCGGCGGAGGGATTCGTCACCGGGCCTGAGATGCCTGCATCCGCCGCGACCTGCTCGCGAATCGGATTCTTCAAGAGTTCCACTATGCCTCCGATGACCGACTCGAACACTTGCTGGGTCCAGGCCTTCTCGGCATCCTGCTTCGGGTCGTAGACCTCGACATCCTTGAAAATGGGTTTGAGATACCCGGAGACCCGTTGGTGGCGAATCGAGAGTTCGCTGAAGACAGACAGGTTGCCCCGGCTCACATCGAAGTCGGCATAGGCCCGCAGCACGTCGTTGAACGATTTCAGAGCGGTTTTGACGATTTGGACTTCAAGATCGAAATCCGGTGTGGGCTGTTCGGGCCGGAAGGTGCCGACGATGACGCTGCGCCCCGTGCCCATGAATCGTCCCGTGACCTTGACGACCGCATCGCCACCTTGTAACTCGCGCAACCTCGTGGTGAAGTTGTCGAGATCGGCGTTGACCTCTCCCACATAGACCCGGTACTCGGGATTGGACGATTTGTTCACAAAGCCGAACTCGCTATCCAACACCTTTCCCTGTTTCACGTTCACCACCAGCAGAGGATTTTCCTTCGCTTTCTTGGCGACCGCCGCGGCCTCGGCCCGGCGCGCCTCGTCCCTCGGATGCTGGCGGTAGACGTAATCCGCCTTGACCCCTTCAAGCCGGACCTCTCGCACATCTGCCACTTGTTTCCACGGCGCGTATTCGGCGTGGCCGTTCGCCGTCAGCTTGCCGCGATCGAGCTGGAGGTTATAGCCACCGGCGAGACCGACGAAATCGATGAGCGCGATGTCGGCAAGTTCGAAATCCACATTGACGGCGGGCAGGGGTTTCGTCAGCAGATTGACATGGCCCTCGGCGGCAACGCGGCCGCCTTGCGGCAGGCGAGCTTCCAATTTGATGGTGGAGGGATACACCTCCCCTTCACCCCCGCGGTTTTCGATGCCGCCGGCCTCGAACCGGATGTCGGTGAGTTTCACCGGCTGCGCCTTGGGGTGATCGTAATAGGTCACCTGCGCCTGCGTGACCTTCAATTCGCTGATCCGGGCGGGAAAGAGATTTCGAACGGTATCCTGCCAGCTGCTCGGCCGGGGGTCCTTGAGTTCCGCCTTCGCCTGGGGGCGTGTCACATGGGCCGAAGGTCCCTCGATGTGATGGGCGCTCACGACTTTGCCGGTGAGCAGTGCTACGAACTGAACGCCGGCGTGCCATTTCGGAATGTGGGCGATCGGGGGATCGGGGTGGCGATTCTGGGTGAGGGCCACATTTTCAAGATCGAGCGAGAGTGTCAGCGGATGGAGGTCGAGCTTGCCGATGCGGAGCGTGTAGCCTTTGAGCGACGCGTTGGTCTTGTCTTCGATGTACTTCCGTACCGGATCATCCGCGACCGCTGCTGCGAACAAGAGCGCAGGCACGAGGGCGGCCACAATTCCACCGGCCCATGTGATCCACCGCGGTATGTGAGGAGCAGGCATACCGGTAATCTCCGTGCAAGGCACATGGAACCACCCACAAGGTAACAGACCAGCGCAATGAGCCAACTCGGATGAACCCTAGTGGCGCAGAAGTAGACACCTCTCGCGCGGCTCACACGTCCCCCGGCGTCCCCCCTTCCGCCGTTGGGGCATCTCTGCGGATAGCTTGTTTCGCGGTCTCCACAGTCGCCCCTAATTCTTCCGCTTCCTGTGGCGTCATGATCGCCTGAGCCTGGCGAAACATGACGTTTTCTTCTGCGGCGACATGTGTTTCCACGAGCTTGCGCAAGTCCTGGAATTTTCCTACCCACTGGTGATCGTAAGCAGAGGCGGCCGCGAGTTCATCAAGCAAAATTTTGATTTTGCGATGAGCTTCCAGCGCGTCGTGGGCCTCGTCACGCGTTGGCTCAGCCTGTTGAAAGACCCGGTAGACGTGCAAATCTTCAACGGCCGCATGGAGTTCCAATTCTCTCTTCAGTTCCCGGAATAATTGATGACGTTCAGGTGAATCCGGTTGCCGGAACCCCTCCTGTATCCGGTGAAAGAGCGCCGACAGCTTTTCATGATCGCGCCGTAGAACGGTGATGAAATCCATGGCCGCTCCTTTCGATTCAATCGCCGCCGGCCGCTGGCGGCTAAGTCTTCACCAAGATGAAGACTCAGCCTTGCCGGCAGGGCTCAGATTAATGCCGTGCTCGGCTGGTCACGCCATCCACGGCGGCAAGCGGATCAGTAGAACGCCCGCGCGATCATTTCCGGCTCACATCGCCTCTCCAGGCTCCGCTTTCATGCCCCCGCTGTTCGATGAAGGTCTTGAACCGTTGGAGATCTCCTTCCACGCGGAGTGAGACGGCGCCAAGGGCCTCGCCGACATTTTCCACCACCCCCTCCGGCTCGTAATCCATCTGAAGCATGATCTTACTTTTCTGATCCGACAGGCGGTGAAACGTCACTACCCCCGCGTTCTTAGCTCCACTCGTGCTCTTCCAGGCAATGCGTTCATCCGGATGTTGTTCGGTGATGACCGCATCCCACTCCTTTTCTTTGCCGGCGATTTGCGCCCTCCAGTGGAGATGTGTGTTATCGAGCTGACGGACAGCTGTGACGCCTTCCATGAATTTCGGAAACTCTTCAAACTGCGTCCACTGGTTATAGGCGGTGCGAACCGGCACATTCACTTCGGTGGATTTTTCGATGATGGACATGTGGATCTCCTCAATGAATGGGTGATGGACAGATGACTCTATCCGGTGAATCTAGAGGAGTGATCCCGGGAATGCGTCTGGACAGATCCCTAGTTCTCCTAGGGACGCGGGCTCTTGTTTGGTGACAGAGACCCCGAGAGCTGAAGATTGAGTGGGTAAGTCTGATGATTCGGCGGAGGACGTGAATCAGGGAAGGAGGTGACGCATGAGCCGAGGTGGCGCTCAGCTCACGGTGCAGAGTTCGTGGATTCGGCCACGACGCCACCGAGGCCGAAAACAGGGGGCACATGGCTTCCCGGCAGGTGACCAGCCATGTGCCCTTCCATCTCTAAAACACTGACTAGAATACTGAGTAGATAGCGGGAGCGAGCACGCTGCCTTCAAGGAAGAAGGCGAGAGCGCTCAGGGCCAACAACACAAACATCACAGGTGCCAGCCAATACGACTTTGTATCTTTCAGATACATTGCCAGCTCTGTGATCACGCTGTAGTAATCTTGCACTTTTGTCATGGTATTCATGCGTCCCTCCTTTATGTACTGGACCATTGGTACTGAACGTGTCGGTCTACGACTGAACAATTGGGGCAGACATTTTAAGCTTCCGTGCAACTGACCACCTACTCACATAGATGCAGCATTCTCGAAAGACAATGAACGAGATGATCGCGCCGGGATAAAACCAGAATCCCCCGAACCTTGACGTGATGCCGCCACAGATCAATGCCACGATCATGGACGTGAAATCAGCCACTGGTCCGAGTGGCTCGAACACCTGCATGTGTCGAGCATTCGTCATCAGACCATCTTTTCGAACCAGCTCCTGCTGCCAAGGGCGTTTCTCATAGGGCTTCAATTGATTAATTTGAGGAACGCCCGGCGCAGCCGTATCTTTCAAGACATTGTCATCGCAGGCATCGATACAAACATAGCACTTGATGCATTCGGTGTTGATCACTTTTCCGTTGAAATGGAAGATCTCTCGACTCACATCGATGCCCTGAGGGCAGGCATTACTGCAATCCCGGCAGCCGGTGCATTGCGCCACTCGCGTGATCTTTGATTGGACAGGAGAGATGTTCATGAGGGGAACCATCATCGGAGCGTACGGGCATAAGAGCCGGCAAAAAGCACCCTGTCCGTAGCGAAGGTTCATCACAATGCTCATCGTAAATTGAATGAACAACGCTAAACCGAATGCGAGCAAGTAATCGTTCCATGTGGGACTGATCTCAACATTGAAGAACGCGGTCTTTGCGAACGCTTTGCCTTCATAGCCAGGCAAATCCGCCATCGGCACTGGCGCCGTCATATCGACTTTGGGGCTGAATCCGGTGTTGTGAACAAGAATAATCACCGGCAACAATAGGACAAACAACGCCCCTATCCTGAGGAGCCACCGATGGGGCGTGTTCACCAGCACATTTCTCTCTCTCAGTTTGAGATATTGGCGCACCTTCAGTTTCCGCAAGATCCAGTCGGCGAATTCAATCGCGCCTCGCATGTGACAGACCCAACCACAGAACCCTCTTCCCCAGATCAAGATCGAGCACAGTATGAGAATGACCATAATCGCTGCGGCGTTGATCGTCCCCTTGGCGAGAGAGGGCACTCCCATCATCGCAGTCTTGCCCCAAATCTGGACACCAAAGACATGCCAAGAGATTAGATGAAATGCGATATAGGCGTGCACCGATGCTAATGCGATCATCCGGTACTTGTGACGCTTGGTGGGTGGCACAGTGCCTGGGACGTGAACCGTGCAGGAGCTGGGAGAATCGTGTTTGCGGGTTTCTATCGTAATGAGTTGGACTTGTGGGGTTTGGGGGGATGGAACACTCATATCAAGACACCTCAAGGTCAAATGATCAGGTTCGTCAGCGCCGTGTCATGGGAACCGCTCTCTGCCAAGCTTCGATACTCAAGAGTACCCAGCTTAGGCCCCCTCCGCATTCTCCGGGCGTAGTACCTCTTACGAGTGTCACGATCCGTGAACCAGCGGCGAGGCCTTCGATGACGCGCCTTCGCGTGGGAGCCTGATGCTCCATGCCCTTCTCGCCTTTTCGCACCACCCGTGTGCTGCGAGGGAGGTGGTCAAATTGAGGGTGCGGGAATGCACAGTGGAGGTTTAGGAAGGTCACTCCGACACCAAGCAAGGCCGGGCTCGAAATACTTGAGACCCAAGTTAGTGCAGGGCTGGTCTTCGATCAGGTCCAGCTGATTGAGGGTACGATTGAAGGGGTTTTTCCTTTGGATCACCCCCGATGGAGGGGGATGACCTGGGCGCTGCCGGTTTCCTTCCTACCCGTAACTCGATGTCTTTGAAACCGGCAGCAGGCCGAAGAAACAGAAAGGCCGCTCCCACCTTAGTTCACCTAAGGTAGTCGCGGCCCCTCTGTTACGATGACGATGCCTTTGCGACCTATACTGTTGCTACCTGCTCTCCGACTCTCCGTGGATTCCGAATCCAAGAAGAGATTATTCTACGAACATCCGCTCGTCTCGCCACAGCTCATACACTTCAAGCACGTGCCGTTTCGCACCAGGGTGAACTGTTTACAATTCTGGCAAGGGTCGCCTTCGTACCCCTTCTCCTTGGCTTCCTGCCGCACGGAGGTCACGGTCAAGGTTTCGCGTTTTAATTCCAACTTGTGGGCGACGTTGCCGTTCCCCGCTCTCCGGCTCTGACCGTTCCCGCCGTTCATGCCGTTTCTCCGCACGGGCAAATGCTCCGTCAAGATGGAGGCCTTCTTCAACGCCGTCATGTCGACTTCTTCTTCGACACATTCGGGATCCTGCTCGTCCTTCTTCATCGAGTCCATCCGGAGATCGTCTTCCTGCACCTGGGAGAGATCTTTCCGCTCGAGATAGGTAATGGCCAGTTCGCGGAAGATGTAGTCGATGATCGACGTGGCCATCTTGATGCGATCGTTGAGTTTCACCGGCCCGTTCGGCTCGAACCGCGTGAACACGAAGGCTTCGACGAACTCTTCCAGCGGCACGCCGTGCTGCAAGCCGAGAGAAATCGCGATGGCGAAATTATTCATCAAGCTGCGGAAGGCGGCGCCCTCTTTGTGCATGTCGAGAAAGATTTCGCCGAGCGTACCGTCTTCGTATTCGCCGGTGCGCAGATACAGTTTGTGCCCGCCGATGATGGCTTTCTGCGTATACCCGCCCCGCCGAGCCGGCAGCGACCGGCGTTTATGGAGATACCGGACCAGCACGCGTTCGGCGACTTTTTCCGCCACCGTGGCGACGCTGGGCGCCGCCTCTACAGCTTTGCCGCTGTCGGACGAGGCGTTCAACGGCTGGCTCAACTTTGAACCGTCACGATAGAGCGCCACGGCCTTGACCATGCTCTTCCAGGCGAAGAGGTAGGCCGCCTTGACATCGTCCAACGTAGCGTCGGCCGGCATATTGATGGTCTTGCTGATCGCGCCGCTGATGAAGGGCTGAGCCGCCGCCATCATCCGGATATGCGCATCGACCGCAATGTACCGCTGGCCGATCCTCCCGCACCGGTTGGCGCAATCGAAGATGGGCAGATGTTCGAGCTTGAGGTGCGGGGCGCCTTCCACCGTCATGGTGCCGCAGCAATAGTCGTTGGCGGCCGCCACATCTTCCTGGGTGAAGCCCAGGGTCTTGAGCATGTTGAAGGTGGGGTCCGCGAGCTGCGCGTCGCTGATGCCGAGATTCTGCCGGCAGAACTCTTCACCCAGCGTGTACTTGTTGAACACGAACTGGATTTCGAACGCCTGCGCCAACGATCCTTCCAGCCGCTCCAGCGCCGCATCGTCGAAACCCTTTTGACGCAGCACCTCGTGGTTGATGAACGGCGCGCCCTTCAAAGTCTGATGGCCCACGCAGTAGGCGACGATGTCCCGGATCTGAGCCTCGGTATAGCCGAGCGCCTGCAGCGCCGGAGGCAGACTCTGGTTGATGATCTTGAAGTAGCCGCCGCCCGCCAGCTTCTTGAACTTGACCAGGGCGAAATCCGGCTCGATGCCGGTCGTGTCGCAATCCATGACCAAGCCTATCGTGCCGGTCGGCGCGATCACAGTCACCTGCGCATTGCGGAATCCGTAGGCCGTGCCCAATTCCAGCGCGCGATCCCACGCGCGACGCGCCGCCAGAAGCATGGCGGGCGGACAATGTTCCGGTTGGATCGAGGCAGGCACAATCGTGAGGCCTTCATATTCCTCATGCGCCGCGCTATAGGCCGCCCGCCGGTGATTGCGGATGACGCGCAACATCGCGTCGCGGTTCCGGTTGTATCCGGGGAAGGGGCCGATCTCCGCCGCCATCTCGGCCGACGTGGCATAGGATTCGCCCGTCATGATCGCCGTGATCGCGCCGCAAATCGCTGTCGCCTTCGGTGAATCGTAGGGAATGCTCTGCTTCATGAGGATGGTGCCGAGGTTGGCATATCCCAATCCCAGCGTGCGGTAGTCGTAGCTCTTCTGCGCGATCGCGCGGCTGGGGAATGACGCCATGAGCACACTGATCTCCAAGGCCACCGTCCACAACCGCACGGCATGGCGGAAGGAATCCAGATCGAACTCCCCTTCCGCATTAAAAAACTTGGCCAAGTTCAACGAGGCCAGGTTGCAGGCGGTGTCGTCGAGGAACATATATTCGGAACAGGGATTCGAGGCGTTGATCCGCCCGTCTTCCGGGCAGGTATGCCATTCATTGATCGTCGTGTCGTATTGCGTGCCGGGATCGGCGCAAATCCAGGCTGCCCAGGCGATCTTATCCCAGAGGTCCCGGGCCTTGAGCGTCTTACTGACCTTGCCGTCGATCCGGCGGCGTAATTCCCAATCGCCGTCCCGCTCCAAGGCCTCGAAGAAGCCGTTCGGAATCCGGACGCTATTGTTGGAGTTCTGCCCCGACACAGTCTGGTACGCCTTGCCGTCCCAATTGGTGTCGTATTCGTGAAAGACAAAATGGGTGTACCCCTGCTTCGCATAGTCGAACATGCGATGGATATAGGCCTCCGGCACCATATCGCGGCGGGCGGCAGCGACAGCTTCCCGCAACACTTGATTCTGCTTCATGTCCAATTCAAGGCGAGCCTGTCCCTGGCCCTCGACCACCTGGCAGGCTTTGAGTACGGCATTGAGCCGTTGTGCGCAGATCTTGGAACCGGTGACCATGGCGGCCACCTTCTGCTCTTCGACGACTTTCCAATCGATAAATTCTTCGATATCGGGATGATCCAGATCCAGGCAGACCATCTTGGCCGCGCGCCTGGTGGTGCCGCCGGATTTAATGGCTCCGGCCGCGCGATCGCCGATCTTCAGAAAAGACATGAGGCCGGACGAGCGCCCGCCGCCCGAGAGGGATTCGCCGTCGCCGCGCAGGCGCGAGAAATTCGTGCCGGTGCCCGACCCGTACTTGAAGAGCCGCGCTTCACGCACCCACAGGTCCATGATGCCGTTTTCATTGACCAGGTCGTCTTCAATCGACTGGATGAAGCAGGCGTGCGGCTGCGGATGTTCGAAAGCATTCGTGGCCCGCACCACCTCGCCCGATTGAGGATCGACGTAGAAGTGGCCCTGCGCTGGCCCCGACAGCCCGTACGCATAGTGTAGCCCCGTGTTGAACCACTGGGGGCTGTTGGGGGCGGCCATCTGATGGGCCAGCATGTAACACATTTCATCCTGGAAGGCGGTGGCATCTTCCGGTGTTTTGAAATAGCCGTAATTCTTGCCCCAGAAGGTCCAGCAACCGGCCAACCGGTTGAACACCTGTCGGGAGTCGCGCTCGCCCCCAAGTACGGGCTTGCCCGCGGCATCCACCACGGGCTTGCCGTCTTCATGGACTTGCGGCACACCGGCCTTGCGGAAATATTTCTGCGCCAGAATATCGATGGCCAATTGCGTCCAATGTTCCGGGATATCGATATGGTCCAGCTTGAAGACGGTCGATCCGTCGGGATTCCGGATCTCCGAGGAACGTTTCACGAACGCAAGACCCTCATAGGGGCTCTGCCCACGCTTGGTGAATCTTCGTTCAATCCTCACTGGTTCCTCCTTAACTGATGCCTAACGTTCGGTGCAGATGCCGGACGGCAAGGGTATATGGGCTGGGACGAAATAAAGAGGCCTGTCTATCCAGAGGCACATTTCTCTTCGGAACGGTCTCGACTGCATTGCATACTAGATATAGTGATCGAATTTTTTTGTCAAACAAAATGTTGTGGATTGCCTGTGAGTAATGGGGATAAGCTGGTGATAGCGTCCCCGCTAGATTTCATGCTGTTTTTCGCAATTTTTTACTGAGTTATCCACAGTCTTCCGGGGCTGCGGAAGAGGTTTTTCACAGGGGGGCGAGAAAATTCCTGGTACAGATCAAAACGCCAGCCGACCGACCTTCACCGTCGCCTCCTCGACCCCTCGTAACGGGACAAACTGCCCGGCGATTCCCAGCACCAGCACCGGTTGGTCCAGAACGTTCGTTTCGAACAGACTGAGGAGGCCCCAATTGTTCCGCTTCGTATTGGGCCGGACGACTCCTTCGACGAGCTTCGGCCCCTGCGCGCGGAAAATCGACCGGATCAAGTCCCGATCGCGGCGCGGGCCGGATTGATCCATTTTTTCGATCTCGGCCGTGAGACGCGCTTCCACAAACTGCAGATAGGCGTCCATGGTCGGATTGGTCGCCGCCAACCACACTGCCGCCGTCAACGTTCCGGCCAATCCGGCCAGGGTCAGAGTCCGCATCACGCGCTTTCAGCCGGCCTGCGCCGAACAAGTCGTACGGGTCGAAGAGCCATGCTCGTTTGACAAACGCACCCCGTCTGTTTAGCTTACGCCCGATTTCCAAGGAATGGAATACGAAGGCCTGTGATCACGCCCGTTCGACCGTCACGGAGGAGCCACTATGTTCGTCTGGAGTAAACGCCTCGTCGCCGGCCTGCTGGCAGGGTTCGTCCTGCTGATCGGCATCTTCTTTATCCAGGGGGAGCCGGAATCGATGAGCGGCCTAAAGATTCACACCATCCGCTGGATGGCGGTGAACTATGTCGGCCTGCTGATCTGGCTGTTTGTGTGGATGTTCGATCAAGCGCGGGTGCGCGGGAAAAATGTGTTCGTGTGGCTGGTGCCGTTCGCGCTGGCGCCGCTGCCGACCTTGATGCTGTTTATTTTGTTTCTGCAGAAGAAGATGAGGTAATAGGGGGCTTCAACTATGTAGGAGTAGGAGTGCCACAGCCACACCTATCTATCCTGCTTAGGCAATACGGTAAATCCTTCACGTTGGGCGGCTTCGCGCAAACGTTGATCCAAACACACAAACTCATGCCCTGTGGGCCGCCCATCGGCCCACACAATGGCTGCGGCCAACTGAAGCGCATCTGCAGCTCGAAGCGGATGCAAGAGAAGCACACGCCCTGCCTGTTCACGAACAACCAAACTGGGCTCAATCTCCGTCCACGTCGCCAGCAAGGCATGAAGGACTGTTCGCACTTGTGTCTCATCGTCCGCGCTGAATACTTGCTCTCGTCGCAATCGCGCCACTGCGGAATAACATTCCACTGCTGTCCCCCACCATGCCACCATAGCCCCATCACGCACACACAGTTTCTTCAGATTGAGACTTTGAGGCTCCTGAAGACAAAGCGGCAACACTGCCGAGGCATCCCAGAATTTCATCGTCCCTCGGCCCGTTCGGTTAACAATATCCGCAACGCACTGGAACGCCGATCATGCGGTCTTCGCATCTTCCAAAAACCAGCAGGAAGCTTTCCAGCCCCCAAGCGCACCAAACCTGCCCGCGCCAGACTGACAAGATGCGCTGACTCGGCCTCAACAGAACGGGATACCGGCACCAGTTTGGCAATTGGTTTCCCTCGCTCCATGACAATCACCTCTTCTCCGGCCTTCACCTTTGCCAAGCATGCGCTCAATGTCGCCTTGAGGGTAGACACAGCTGCCGACTTCACAAAAGACCTCCATGGTCATATAGCATGTGACCACTCTAGCTTCTTTATTATGATCCTGCAAGCCACATTCGTGCCGATTCGCCCCCACGCTGACTGAACAGTCATCACACAAAATCCTGGACTTACTCGTCCGCTCTGTAGCTTTGCAGCCTACTCATTCGAATATTCAGCAAGGCAGACTCACTTCCTCACTAACCTCCGCATGCTGTGCGACGGGCTTGCGCAGGTGCCACAAGAGCCACAGCCCCGGCAACGCAGCCAGGAAGGTCACGAAAAAAAACGGGCCCCAGCCCGCCGCCCCCACCAATTTGGCCGCGGGCCAGCCGAGAAACACGCGGCCGAGCGCTTCGACGGAAGATAGCAAGGCAAATTGCGTCGCGGTATAGCGATGATTGCAGAGCGACATCACCAGCGCCACGAAGGCGGCGGTGCCCATGCCGCCGGTGAGGTTCTCGGCTCCCACTGCAAAGGCCATCACGGCGTAATTCTTCCCTGCCCAAGCCAACCACATGAACGACAGATTCGACACGGCCTGCAGGACACCGAATACGAAGAGCGAACGGAACAGTCCCAGCCGCGGCATCAGGCCGCCGCCGATAAATGCGCCCAGGATGGTCGCCCCCATCCCGAACGCCCGGACCACCCCGATCTCCTCCGACGAAAATTGCATCCCGCGCAGCAAGAACGACGTCGTCAACGCGCCGGCGAACGCATCGCCAAGCTTATAGAGCACGATCAATCCCAGCAGCGCCACCGCCATGGGGCGGGAAAGAAACTCCGTGAGCGGCCCCCACACCGCTTCCGCCATCGATTGCGGCGCCGCCTGGGCATCCTCTGGTTCCGGACTCAGCAAGATGGTCACAACTCCCAGGGCCATCAATGCGGCCATACAAAGATATGCCGCGGACCAGTTCAAGCGGGATGCCAAGATCAGGGCCAGCGAGCCGGATGCAATCATGGCGATTCGATAGCCCATCACCCAGGTGGCGGCGCCTAATCCCCGCTCCTCCGGTTTCAGGATATCCGTTCTGTACGCATCGAAGACGATATCCTGCGAGGCGGAAAGAAACGCGACGAGCAGGGCCAAAGCGGCAAACAGCTGCGCACCTCCAGCGGGGCCGATCAAGGCCATCACGGCCAGCGCGAGGGCAAGCCCGCTTTGCGTGACGATCATCCAACCGCGGCGGCGACCCAGCCAGGGCGGAACGATCCGATCCATCACCGGAGCCCAGAGAAACTTCAGCGTATAAGGCAGGCCGACATAGGCGAAGAGGCCGATCGTCGTCAGGTCCAGTCCCGCTTCGGTCAGCCAAGCCTGCAGCGTGCCGCCGGTAAGGGCCAGCGGCAGCCCGGAAGCGAAGCCCAGGGGCAGCATGATGCCGAGGCGTGGAGTGACGTAGGCGCGGAGCGATGATTGATTCATGTCATCAAGCCAATAACACAATCACGAGGTGCAGCATACCACCGCGCGCCGCGCCGGAGTGATTAGAATCGTGAAAGCTCGCCCGGTATGAATCAGGGGAGGCTTTTGTGAAGCTGAACTGGTATAAGAAGCCCGAAGGGAGAGGGATGAGATGAACGTGACGAACTTAGGCCTCTCGTGGAATTCCCGCTATCTCGAGCTGGAACCGGCCGAGCTTGCGGTCGCCATCGTGGCGGCGCTCCTTGTCGGCGGAGCGGTCCTGTATTTTCTGCTCAAGGTGCTGCGCAGCAGACCGGTGAAGTTGCTCGGCATGCTGATTGTGATCGGTGCGGTCGCCCTCGTCGGCTGGCTGGCGCTCGATCAGCACCAGCAGGATGAGCGTACGCGCGTCTCGGAGATCTGGAGTCGCACCTTTGAAAACAGCGCGATCAAAGACTTCGAGTCCTGCGTCGCCAACCGGACTCCTCGAAGCCCTGGCCCGCAATACCGTGTCGAAGTCGTGACGGAATGCGGCGACGTGGCCAAGGCGATCAAAGAAGGGCTGGACGCCCGGTGAGAATGACGCCGCTGGCTTCTTCCGCATCCCGCCAGTCATCGGAGCTGGGAACCGCTCCTGAGGTAGATGAACCAATAGACGAGCGCCACCAGCACCGTTCCGCCGATGATGTTTCCCAGGGTCACCAACGCCAGGTTAGTCAACGCGCCAGCCAGCGGCAGCGGCGCCGCAGTGCCGGCTGCCAAAGCCATCCCGACAGGCAAGAAGAACATGTTCGCCACGGAATGTTCAAAGCCGCAGGCGACGAAGGCACTGATGGGAAACACGATCGCCAGAATCTTGTCCGCTACGCTCCTCGCCCCCATGCACAGCCAGACCGCGAGACACACCAGCACATTGCAGAGAATGCCGCGCGCAAACGCCGACAGCGGATCGAGCGCGATCTTACTGCGAGCGATGCGCACCATCGTCTCACCGACCGCGCCATCCGCCGACAGGTGGATTCCCGCTAGCAGCACGAGGACCGCCGTTCCTCCGGCCCCCAGCACATTGCCCAGATAGACCCAAATCCAATTCCTCACCACCTGGCGCGTCTGCACACAACCGGCAGCCCAGGCCATCGCGATCAGATTGTTTCCGGTGAAGAGTTCCGCGCCGCCGACCACCACCAGGACGAGACCCAAGCTGAACGTGATCCCTCCGGCCAAACGCAACAATCCGAAGGGCAACGATGAACCTTCTTTGCCCACGGTGATCGTGACGGCGTAAAACAAGCCGCCCAACGAAATAAACGCGCCGGCCAGCATGGCCAGAGCCACCATCGCCGGGACCGCCGTATTGACCTTGGCCAGACCCAGCTTGCACACGCGCGCCGCGATCTCCGGCGGCGGATAGGCATCGGCGACGGAACCGGCGCCTTGAGTGGGAGGGGAAGGCTCGGGGATCATGTGATCAACATCACATGCATGAATTGAGGAGGCACGGCCGGCGGCATTTTTTCAATCCGCACGGTCGAGACTTTATACTCGGGACACTTGGAACTTTCATCGGCGCTGGAGGACAGCAGTACGTTCAGGTCCGTATCGGGGAAATGAAAACTCGTGAACAGCTCGCCCTGCTGTACCCGTTCGCTGATCACCACGGGAAGCCTGGCCTCACCGCGGGCGCTGATCAGGCGGACCAGATCGCCGTCATGCAGGTTCAGCCTGGCCGCATCGGCCGCATGGATTTCCAGCACATCGGTATCGACCACTTGCATGATCTCCGTTCGTCTGGTCTGCGCCCCGCAATTGTAATGCTGCAGGATGCGGCCCGTGATCAGCACCAGCGGATAGGCTTCGCTCGGCGCCTCCCCCGGCGGCAGATAGTCCACCGCCACAAATTTGGCCTTCCCCTTGGGGAACGACTGCTCGTGCATCAACGAGGTGCCCGGATGGTCTTGCGAGGGAACAGGCCACTGCAATCCGTCAGGGCCGTCCAGTCGATCAAACGACACTCCGGCAAACAACGGCGCCAGCTGCGCGATCTCGTCCATGATCGCCGAAGGGTGGGAGTACTGCATCGGATAGCCCATCCGCGCCGACACCTCGCACACCACCTGCCAGTCCGGCAGCACGCCGTCCGGCGGCTCCACGGCCTTCCTAATGCGTTGGATGCGGCGCTCGAGATTGGTGAAGGTTCCGTCCTTTTCCAGAAAGGAGGCGCCGGGAATCACGAGATGCGCCAGCTTGGCTGTTTCACTGAGAAACAAATCCTGGACGATCAGGAACTCCAGGCTCTTGAGCGCTGCGTGGACCTTTTTCAGATTCGGGTCGGTCTGGGCCACGTCATACCCGATGATCCACAGACTCTTGAGCGTTCCCGCCAGCGCCGCATCCCACATGTCGGGCGTTTTCATGCCGCGGGCCGACGGCAGCGGTTTCCCCGTAACGGCAAGGTGCGCGGCCCCCAGTGCCGGATCCGTCAGGGGCTGATATCCGGCAAAAAAGGTAGGCAAACAGCCGACGTCCGATGCACCTTGCACGTTGTTTTGCCCGCGCAATGGGTTGATGCCGGTGCCTGGCTTCCCGATGTTGCCGGTGGCCAGCGCCAGGTTCACCAGCGCCATCACCCCGTGGCTCCCCCAGCGATGTTCGGTCATGCCCAGGCCATGCACCGCCATCGAGCCGCCGCTCTTCGCATAGAGACGCGCCGCCTCGGCGATGAGATGAGCCGGCACGCCGGTCACTTTCGAGGTCATGGCAGGAGTACAGTCCTCCACGACCGTCAGCCATTCCTCGAACCCTTCCGTCCGATCTCGCACGAAGGCGGCGTCGGTCAGGTGTTCCTTCGCGATGATATGTCCCATGCCGTTCAACAGGGCCACGTTCGTGCCCGGATGCAGTTGCAGATGCAGGCCGGCCAGGTGGGCCAGCTCCGTACGCCGCGGGTCTACGACGATCAACGGCACCCCTCGCCGCGCGGCCCGTTTGATGCGCGCGCCCAGCACCGGGTGGGATTCGGTGGGATTGGCGCCCACCACCAGGATCAGCTTCGCCAGATCCAGATCCTGAATGGAATTCGTCGCCGCCGATGCGCCGAGGGTTTCCATCATCCCGGCGACGGTCGCGCTATGGCAGACGCGCGCGCAATTATCGATATGGTTGGTACCGATCACGCAGCGCATGAATTTGCCGAACAGATAATTTTCTTCGTTTGTGCCGCGGCTGGAGGAGATCGTCGCCAGCGCATCAAGTCCGTAGGTCTCCTTGATGCGACTCCATTCCTCGGCGATCCGATCGAGGGCCGCCGGCCAGGAGAGTTCCACCCATCGGTCGCCTTGCCGGAGCAGAGGTTTACGCAGCCGGTCCGGCGCATAATTGTAGGTCCAACCGAAGCGCCCCTTCATACAGGCATGACCTCGATTCGACGGGCCGTCGTCAGCAGGCACCATGCTCACCACCCGCTCGTCTCGCACGCCCGCATCGAAGGCGCAACCGACGCCGCAATAGGCGCAGGTGGTGCGAACGGTCTGCACCGGGGGACCTTCTTCCATCACCGTTTTTTCGACCAGCGCGCCGGTCGGGCATTCCTTGACGCAGGCGCCGCAGGAGACGCAGTTCGACGAGGCAAACCCTGCCGGCTCGGCACTCAAGGCCGCGCTGCCCGCCGCCGGCCGGCTGGAAAATCCTCGATACAGCATCGTCAGCGCATGGGTACCTTGAATCTCATCGCACGCGCGCACGCAACGGGCGCATGAGATACAGACGTTATTATCAAAGACGAAAAAGGGATTAGACCGATCGACAAGGTTCGCCCTGGCGGCAGGCTGCCGATACCGCACCTCCCCCAACCCCAACGACCCGACCAACCTGTGTAAAGGCTCCGGCACAGTATCGCCGGGCGGCTGCTCGGACAAATAGAGCTCGACGAGATGTTTCCTCAGACGAGTGAGTCGCTCGCTGTCCGTATGAACCACCATGCCTTCGCGCACCGGCGTGGTGCAGGAAGCCGGCGTCCCCCCCTGGCCTTCGACTTCGCAGAGACAGAGCCGACAAGAGCCGAACGGGCTTAGATGGTCCGAGGCGCACAGTCCCGGAATATCAATCCCGGCCCGCTTCGCCGCGCGATACACGGAATCGCCAGGCAACGCCTCGACCACCAGTCCGTTGATTTCAAGCTTCAAAGGCTGCCTCTATCTCGTCGCTCGTCTCTCGTTCCTCGTATCTCGTCTCTCGTCTGACGTTTCACCTTTCACGTCTTACGCTTCACGCTTCACGAGAGACGCTTCACGTTTTACGTCTCACGTTTCACGCCCGCAGCTTGCTCCGGAACTCCACGGGAAAATGTTCGATGGCCGTGAGCACCGGATAGGGGGCACGACCTCCGAGGGCGCAGAGACTCGCGAGCTTCATGGTTTCGCCGAGATCTTCCAACAGCGCCAGATCATCGGAGGTCCCGCCGCCGGCTTGAATGCGCTCAAGAATCTCACGCCCCCGCACGGACCCGATCCGGCAGGGTGTGCACTTGCCGCAGGATTCGTTGGCCGTAAAAGCCATGAAATGCCGCGCGAGATCCACCATGTCGGTCTCATGGTCGTACACCACGATCCCGCCATGCCCCAGGACGGCGCCCGCTTTCGCGAAGGCTTCGTAACAAATCGGCAGATCCAATCCAGTGGCGGGGAACAGACTGCCGAGCGGCCCGCCGACCTGCACCGCCTTGAACCGCGAGCCCGGCGCCATGCCTCCGCCGAACTGATCCAACACCTGGCGCAAACTCAGCCCAAAGGGCACCTCCACCAATCCCGCATGTTTCACCCGCCCGCCTAACTGCAACGCGATGGTGCCGCGAGAATGTTCGGTGCCGAGGGACGCATGCCAGGCCCCGCCGCGCGACACAATTTGAGGAATCGTGGCAAAGGTCAGGACATTGCTCACAATGGTCGGCCGGCCGTACAGGCCGGCCTGCGCCGGATAGGGAGGTCTGGCGCGAACTACTCCCCGCTTTCCTTCCAGCGATTCCAGGAGCGCCGTCTCTTCTCCGCAGACATAGGATCCGGCTCCATCCACCACCTCGATCGGGAACGGTTCACCGTCTATATCCAACAATTCCGCCTCGTCGGCCTTTTGAATCGCCGCGCGCAAGGTGGCTGCCGCTCTCGGATATTCCTGCCGACAATAGACGTAGCCATGGCTCGCACCGATCGCCCGGGCGCAGATCAACATACCTTCCAAGAGTCGAAAGGGATCTCCTTCGAGAATCATCCGGTCGCAGTAGGTCCCGGCATCGCCTTCATCGGCATTGGCGACTACATATTTGGGATGCGTCTTGGCCTGTTGCGCCACTTTCCATTTATTCCACACGGGAAAGGCCGCCCCGCCGCGGCCTCGCAACTGCGAGATGCGCAGCTCCTCGATGATCGCATCGGGAGCGAGTCGAAACGCCTCTTCCAGTCCGGCCAGGCCGCCGCGCGCCTGGTATTCATCGAGAGCCAAGGGTTCGGTCTCGCCGAAGTTGGCAAACGTGCATCGGGTTTGATTCGCCAGAAAGGGAATGGACCGGACAGGGGTGCCGCCCGATCCAGAGAGGATGGCCGGGAGGTCGTCGGGCGTGATATTGAACCAGGCGATCCGGCCGTCAGGACTGTCTCGTTCCACCATCGGCTCGAGAAAAAAGGCTCCCCGCGAGGACACACGGATCAGTTGTACATCCGGACGGTCGGCCCAGGCGTCCGCCAGCGAGCCGGCTCCCGCCGCCCGGGCGGAGGTGTCGCTGGAAAGATACAGTCGCGTCGCGTTGCTCATGTTACCGGTATCGCTTCAGCATCGTCTCCACTTGCGACGGCAAGACCCGGCCATAGAGATCGCGGTCGATCGTCACCGTCGGGGAGACGGCGCAATTACCTGCGCAGGACATGGTGTCGAGCGTAAATTTCCCTCCCGGCGTGGATTCGCCCACGTCGGCGCGAAGAGAGTCTTGAAGGGCTCGCAGCACCCGGCCGCATCCGTTGGCATAACAAGACTCACCCATACACACGCGGATGACATGGCGACCCGGAGCGGAAACCCGCAAATCGGGATAGTAGGAGAGCACTCCGGCGACCAAGGCGGTAGTGGTATCCAAACTGCGCGCGATCTCGGGAATCGCCTCCACCGGTACATGCCCGACCTGTTCCTGAATGGCGAGGAGTGTCTTCAGAACATTAGGCGGCTCGCTCCGCACCTGCTTCAGAACGTTTTGCACCTGCTCACGCATCGTATCTCGTCGCTTGTCGTTCGTCGTTCGTCTCTCGTATCTTGTCTCTCGTCGTTCGTCTCTCGTTTTACGCTTCACGCTTCACGAGAGACGCTTCACGGCTTGGGCCTCGGCTCTCATTTCACGTTTCACCTTTCACGTCTAACGCTTCACGTGTTACGTCTCACCTCAACAGAGGCCGACATGCGCGCGCAACACGTTGTAATCGAACGCGGCCACACCGGCGCGGAGGAGTCCGACGTCGCACCGTTCCATGTCGTCGATGAGACCGGCAACCCGATCGCGCCCGGCCGCCGTCCTGGAGACATGCCTCGGCGTCTCCCCGCCCAGCGCCGGAGATTCCCGGTCCGCCCATTCCAGATAGACGGTCTCAAGAAAGGTTTTGAGCGACGCACGATCCTCCTCGGCAGTTACCACGACCGTCAGCGGTTCTTGTGCCGACAATTCGTCTTTCGTGACCTGCCGTACCGGCGGCTGCACACTTTCTCCGCGAAAGTGCAGCGAATACCCGAACGTGGCAGCCAGACTATGTTTGATCGCATCCAATCGCTCCCGGGAATCACATTCCAAGAACAGTTCGGTCGCCGTTACTGTCACTCGAGCCGGAAGATCTTCCGCTGCCTGCGGCTTCCCCCGCTGGACGAAACGACGAAGTTTCGCGGAACCAGGCCTTTCTTCTCGCCTTGGCGGCGCTTCCTCCGTCCACCCTTCCAACTCGGCCATTCCGCCTGCGATAAAGGTGAATTCGTGGTGTTCATACAGGGCGATCACATACAAATAGGCCGCCCCCGCTTCCGTCCGGTAACGAATCTCGCTGACCGCTTCCAATAAGGCCGCCAACCGCATGCGCGCGAAATTCTTCATGAGCAGATGCCCGTACCGTTTGGCGAATTCCGGCCAGTCGCCGAGTTCGAACGAACCCCCGACCACTTCCATCTCGCGCCGTTCTTCGCCCGTCGTCTCGTACAGCGCCCGCGCATCCGGTCCGGACAGCACCAACAACGGCCCGGCCGGCACGGCCAGAGTGCTTTCCAGATCGCCCGGTTCACGCACCAGACGCGTCAACAACACCGAGCCCGTTTCTGCGTCCAGGTTCAACCCTTCCGCCGGGATGTCGTACAGCCGGCCATCCCCCATCGATCGCAGACGTTGTCGCGCCGCACCAGGCTGCCGGGGGAGAACTTCCACGAGATCGAGATAGGAATGTTTCAATGGATCGAGCCAGGCCCGCTCTTCGTCGGGAATGTGCTCGGTAATCACGTCGCGCAATTGCTCGATGAGGCTCAGCTGCCCGTCCTCCGGATAGAAATCGGCATAGAGGAGCAGATCCGCCAGTTCGACCTCCTCCCGGAGCGGGGCCAGGGGTGATTGGTTCCCAAGTTCGACATACACCTGCAATGCCCGTTCAAACGCGATCCGGCGTTGCTGCGCGAATCCCGGCGAAACGGACAACCGATCCAGTCGCGACAGGAGATGAGCCAGGTGCTTATCGACCGGCGCAGAACGTCCGACGACTCGTTCATTGGCCAGCTTCATGAATGCCCTCCAAGACAACCGCTTCTCGACATGCCGCAAGGCCGACCGGCTGATGCACCGCGTAATGAAGCATGGGGCTCCGTTTCGAACGCCCGGGTCTCAGCTGTTTCCCAGCGGCACGACACGTTCATGATCGGCGCCGAACTTGAATTGGCGGACGGTCAGAACCGGGCACGGAGCATGTCGCAGCATCGCGCCGGCAATACTGCCAAGCAGCACATGGGAGATGCCACGCCGCCCGTGCGTGCCCATGATCATCAGATCAAACCCCTGTTGAGTCACATAGGCAACCAGCGAATCCGCAGGCAGTCCCGGTTTGAGTACATGCTCGGCCTTGAGGCCCTGAGCCGTCACGCAGGCGGACAAGACGCTGAGACGCTTCTCGAGATAATTGCGCTGCTCCTTCCACTCCTTCGCGTGGCTCAAACTGAAATCCAACCCGTAAGCCACCGGTTCCATCGCGTGGAGAATGGTGATCGCGGCTCCGAGTGGTTTGGCAAACTGCACCGCGTACTCCAAGGCATCGAGCGAACAGGTCGACAGATCAATGGGCACCACAATCCGCTTGATGAGCGGGGCCGGCGCCGCCGGCGTCTTTGCCTCGCCCTTTTCGGCCTTGACCGCCAGGACCGGGCAAGGAGCCACCCGCACCACGCGCTCCGCGGTGCTGCCCACCAAAACATGATCCAGGCCCGTACGGCCATGGGTGCCGACGACCAGCAGATCCGCGCCGATCGTCCCGGCGACGGTGTGAAGGACCTGGCTGGGTATGCCGACTTCGATGCGGGTCGAGATAACTTGACCGGCCGCTTCCGCACGCGCCTGCAGGGCGTTCAATTGACGAGTCGCCTCTTCCCGCAAATGGTCCAGATACATTTTATTGACCGTATAGTCCGGGTCCATTCCCGGATACAGTTCCAACACCGTCACGACGCAAAGGTCGGCTTTCCAGGCCCCCGCCAAGGCCAGGGCATAGCCCATGGCCCGATCGGCGCAGGCCGAGAAATCGGTCGCGAACAGGATCTGCTTGATCAGGGACGCCATGAATTACGCCGCCTCCACGTTGAGGAGGAGGAATTCTCCCTTCATGTTCTGGTGGATCGAGCAGCGGAATTCATGCCGCCCCGGCCGTTCCATGACAAACCGGATCACCGCGGATTTCTTGCCGTCCAAAAAGAGCCCGCTGATGCCGCGGCCATACGACACGACGCCCCCGGATTCGACCCGCGTTTGAAGGCCCTCGAACATGGTAGAGCCGAAATCGTGGCGGTCCTGGTCCTCATTCGTGATGGTGATGACTGTGGCCACTCCCAGCCGGAGCGGCATCTGTTTCGTGACGAACGCATAATCCTTGATCGCCACTTCGATCCGCTGTTCCGCCTGCGCGCCCCCCTGCGAACAGAGCGCCAGCACAAAACCGACTGCCAACCAGACTCGCCTTCCGCTCAGAACCGCCGATCTCTGCTTCAAACCCATGACCATGCCTCCTTATGATGAACTTTTCGCGGATCGCGCCTTCGCTCGCTTCACCGGCAGCGGGACCGTCAAGACCGGACAACCGGCCGTTCGCACAACTTTTTCCGCCGTCGTGCCGAAAAAGATTTTTTCGACCCCGCCCACAGCTCCTCCATAACTGCCCATGACGACTAAATCAACCCCTTCCACCCTCGCCGTCCTGGCAATTTCTTCAAAGGGGGAGCCCTCCGCCAGGATCCGTTTGATCGCCACTCCCTTTGCCTCCTCCCAAGCCAGCCACTGGCGGGCATTCAAGCGGGCAAAGTGGCGCAGATGCTTTTTCTGCTTGGCGGCTTCCGCGGCCGGCGCCAACCCGAGCCTGTTCAAGGCCTCCAAGCTTTTGGTATCGACGACATGCAGGAGCAGCACCTCCGCCTGATAAGACCGCGCAAACGACAAGGCGATCCGGAAGGCTTCTTCGGAACAGGCTGAAAAATCCACCGGCACGAGAATTTTCTGAAAGAGCCGATCGGCCACTGGATCTCTACGATCCTCCTTCCTCTCTGATAACAGCAAGCCGGATGCCATCCACGAGCAGGTGGCAGCGCGATGAAATCATCTGGATTCCTCGCGAATCGCCGGCTATCAGGCCTCTCCCGGCAACCTCAACGCCGGCTCGGTGGTGTCCTGCTACAGGCTTTCGCTCTCCCCTGTAGCGGAACGCCACAGACGGCGACATGCTGCGCCGTGATGAAAACCGCCTGCAGCCCGGCGCGCCGTTGCTTTAGCAGGCTGCGGAAAACTCGATTAGTGCATCATACGTCGCGTTTCACACACGAGCCGTCTCGCGCCAGGATAGCCCGCAGGATGCGCAAAAAGGCCGTCCAGCAAGGCCGCAGCGCACGAAGAGGCGAATCGTACTCGTGCCGTACGGTGAGCCTCTGAATGATGCGAGAACGCCGCTGGCGGAGGGTTTCCGCATCCTGCTAGCCATCGAGAATGCGAGGTCATCTCGATTGACACAGGGGCAGTCCGCCGGCGCAACGGTGATGGCATTCCTCTTGCTCGATCAGTGTTTACAAGGAAGGGATAAGGGTTTCCATGTCGCGCACGTCGTGGGTCTTGATTGGAGCGTTGCTTCTCGGCACAGCCGTCGCCCTGTATCTTCTTTTCTTCTGCCCGACGGAGTGCCATTGATCCGCCGCCGGATCCTCCGGATCCCGAGACCCTATTCGACAGGATGAGGATGGACCAGACTTTTCAGGTCACCATCACCGGCGACGGGATCTCACTTGACGGGATTCTCGGGCTGCCTGCCCATCCCAAAGGCGTGATTGCCTTTGCCCATGGCAGCGGCAGCGGACGCTTCAGCCCGCGTAATCAATTCGTGGCGCGCGTCTTGGAGGAAGGCGGTTTGGCGACCTTGCTGTTGGATCTGCTGTCGCCCGGCGAGGCGGACGATCGGCGCAAGGTGTTCGACATTGATCTCCTGGCGGATCGTTTACTCCTGGCTCGAAGTTGGCTTCAGACGCATGGCCGGACCCAGCAACTCCGCGCAGGGTATTTCGGCGCGAGCACGGGAGCCGGGGCCGCCCTGCAAGCGGCAGCTCGGCAGCCTGATGGCGTGGGCGCCGTCGTCTCGCGGGGCGGCCGGCCCGACCTTGCGGGTCCCTATTTGAGCCGCGTGACGACGCCGACCCTGTTACTCGTCGGCGGCGAGGATGGCCCGGTCGTCGGCATGAATGAGGAGGCGCTCGCGAAACTCACCTGCCCGAAACAGCTGATGATCATCCCGGGAGCCACGCATCTCTTTGAGGAACCGGGCACCCTCGAACAGGTCGCCCAAGCGGCGCTTCGCTGGTTTCAGCGGTATCTGCACCCGGCACCGCAGCAAGCAAAGGAGTCCCTGCAATGAACACGCTGCTCGCCATCGATGGATCCGACCATTCTTATGAAGCCGTGCGGGCGCTGAAGTTTCTGCGCCGTGCGGAGACGCTGACCCTGCTCCATGTGGTCGATGCCCCTCGCCCGGCCTATCCCATGATGGTTCCCGAAGTAGCCCAGGAACTGTATGCGCAATTGGAACGCAGCATGAAGGAAGACGGCGAGCAGCTGTTGACGCGGATTCAATCGCTCCTACCGCTCCATAGCGGGCCCGTCACCAAGCTGCTGCGCGTGGGGTCCCCGGCGGAACAGATCGTGGCGGCGGCTCAATCCTGCCATGCGGATCTCATTGTCATGGGGGCCAGGGGCATGGGGCCGGTGAAGGAACGGCTGCTCGGCAGCGTTTCGCATCGCGTCTTGAGTACGGCCACTTGCGCAAAATTTATTCTCCACGGGTCACTCCGCCGATTGAAGCAGATCCTCCTGCCGCTGGAGGGACCCTCCGACGCCGAAGCGGCGCTCAGGTTTCTCGCGAAACAACCCTTTCACGAACCGGTGAATGTGAACCTGCTGGCCGTACTCCCTCCCACACGCCCACCCTGGCCCGTGGACGACGCCGCCGCTGAAAAACTGGAAGTGCAGGCGCTCGGTCATGCCCGTGAGTTTGTGGAAGACGTGGCCTCCAAGCTACGCACCCAGGGCTATACGACTCGTAGCGCGAGTGTGCTAGGCAGCCCGCTGACCATGATTCTGCACGAAGCGGAAAAACTGGGGGTGGATCTCATCATGGTCGGTTCACGCGCCAGACAGGGTGTCACCCGGTTCGTCCTGGGAAGCGTCTCCCATGCCGTGCTTCACAGAGCGCCCTGCCAGGTGCTGGTATTTGAGTGAGCGGAGCATCGACGGGAGGAATGACTTAACTAAGAGGCGGGAGACAAAGGGCAAGAAACGGAACGGCTTGCAGGCTGTTCAGAACGGCCATCCAGCAAGGCCGCAGGGAGCGGGGCGACTGAGGCGTACCCTCGGGGTACGTCGCAAGGAGGCACGCGACCGAGAACGCCGCTGGTGGCCGTTCTGAACAGCCTGGGCTAGCAGGGCTGGCCGTTGAAGAGACAAGGCTTATACCGCGCGATGTCGAACTCGACGTCTTCCTGATAGACCCGCTCGTTTCCGTTGACGCCGTCCTGATCCGGATCATTGAACATCGTGTGGTTCCACCAATAGAACAGCGGAAATTGTTCGGTGTAATAGACCGGGTTGCCGTAATTGCTCCGCGTATAGTCCTGCACCAGACGCCCGGTCACATAGTCGACCTTGCCGTCGCCGCGCAAGGAATAGAGCATGATGAACATTCTCGTCTCATGGTCATACAATTCGTCGAGACGGCTGTTCAGATCCGGCTCCAGCGGAAGGGGGTCCATGGACCAACCGGGGGCAGCCCGAAGCAGAAGGCACAACAGGCAGATCACACCAGCGGCAATGCGGAGGTTTGTCATAGTTCAGCTACCAGACCGACGACACGGCTCACACAGTGTTCGTCATGCTACCACCCACATACCGAGCGTTCAAGCGCGCGCCCGACTTTTCTCCGCTCACTCACCTTGCTGATCCCATGCGCCTCCTCTTATAATCGCGCACGATGTCCTCCACCATGCCGCGTGCATCACTCCATACATTGGGCTGCCGCCTTAGCCAGTCGGAAACCGCCATGTTGGGCGATAGCCTGACACGCCAGGGCTACCGATTGGTGGAGTACGGTGAAGAAACCGATCTGCTCGTCCTTAATACCTGCTCGGTGACGGAGAACGCCGAGAAAGATTGCCGCTACGCCGTCCGCAAGACCTTACGTCACTCGCCCCATGCCTTCGTGGCGGTCACCGGTTGTTATGCCCAGACAGGAGCCGCGCAGTTGCAGACCGTGCCCGGCATCGATCTGATCGTCGGCACACAGTTCAAAATGAATCTGCCGGACTACCTTCCGGCCCCTGCGCAACTGCGCAAACAGCCGGAACCGGAACTCCGCCACAGCCGCACCATCGATCGCGAAGACTTCGTCCTGCCGGGCACCGCCTATTCCGACTCTACCCGCGCGCTGCTCAAGATCCAGGACGGATGCGACTTCATGTGCAGCTTCTGCCTGATCCCCTTTGCCCGCGGGCGCGAACGCAGCCGTGTCGCCGCCGATGTCTTGCGCGAAGCGCGCGAGCTGGCAGCCCACGGCTATCGGGAGCTGGTACTCACCGGCGTGAACATCGGCCGATATGCCTATCGAGGGGTGGAGTTGGTCGATCTGCTGCAGGAGCTTGAAGCCATTCCCGAAGTGACCCGGATAAGGATTTCTTCCATCGAGCCGACCACGCTGCCGAACACACTCCTCGAGCATATGGCCGCCTCGCCGAAGCTCTGCCATTACCTGCATCTGCCGCTACAGAGCGGCGACGATGGCATTTTGCAGGCCATGAATCGGCGATATGCCCTGCGCGAGTATGAGGAGCTGGTCGAGCGAGCTATCGCTCTCATGCCGGATCTCGGCTTAGGAACGGATCTCATGGTCGGCTTCCCCGGCGAGGACGAGCAGGCATTTGCGAACACGATGCGCATCGCCGGACGGCTCCCCTTCGCCTATTTTCATGTGTTCAGTTATTCCTCCCGTCCCGGCACCGCGGCGGCCCGCCTAGAACCGCTGGTCCCGGCCGCCGTCATCCGGCAACGGAGCAAGGCGCTCGCGGAGCTGTCTCGGACCAAGGCCCTCGCCTTTTATCAGCGCCAGATCGGCCGCACCGTTTCAGTGCTGTTCGAACAAGGAGAACGCAACGGATTTCGCACCGGGACAACGGCGAACTTCACCCGCGTGGCCGCCCCGGCCGATGCGGTTGCCGCCGGCTCCATCCACCAAGTCACGATTACGGGAATCATGGACGGCTTGGCCTATGGCTATCCGGCCGCTCCACCCTCCGCGCCGGTACACAGGCCGCTGCTATGACACAACCAAACAAACGCCATACGGTACACATCGAAACCTTTGGCTGCCAGATGAACGAGTATGACTCCGAACTCGTCCGCGCCTTGCTCCGCAAGGCAGGTTTCGAATGTATCGAAGATCGCGAACGCGCCGATGTCATGCTCATGAACACCTGCGCGATCCGGGAGAATGCCCATAACAAGGTCTACGGGCACCTCGCGGAACTCAAGGCCGTGAAGGAGCAACGACCGCTGGTCGTCGGCGTGTTGGGTTGCATGGCGCAGAATCTGAAGGAAGAGCTCACCGACAAGCAGCCGCTCGTGGACGTGCTGGTCGGACCGGACGGGTACCGGCAGTTGCCGGGCCTGCTGACCAGCGCGCTGAATGCCGAGGAGCAGGGTTTGGCGCGCCGCGGATTGTCCGTGGATCTATCTGAATACGAAACCTACGACGATATTCTTCCCGAGCGCGACGGCGGCTGCAACGCCTGGATCGCCATCATGCGCGGCTGCGACAATTTCTGCAGCTTCTGCGTGGTGCCCTATACCAGGGGGCGCGAGCGCTCCCGTGACCCCGAAGGAATTTTGCGCGAAGTGCAGGTGTCGGTGGAAGCAGGCTACCGGCAGATTACATTGCTCGGCCAAAACGTGAATTCCTACCATCATGGCGATTGGGACTTCGCCCGCCTGATTCTCGCCGTGGCGGACGTGCCGGGCGTCGAGCGGGTGCGCTTTACCTCCCCCCATCCCAAAGATTTTCCCGCCGCCCTTCTCGATGCGGTAGCCGGCCATCCGAACATCTGCAAGCACATTCACCTCCCGTTGCAATCCGGCAACGACCGCATTCTGGAATTGATGAATAGGACCTACAGCCGGAAGGACTATCTCGACCTGGCCACAACCATCCGCCGGCGGCATCCCGGCATCGCCCTCACGACGGATATCATCTGCGGCTTTTGCTCGGAAACGGAAGACGAGTTCCTGGATACCTATCGAGTGGTCGAAGAGGTGCAATACCACTCCGCCTATGTGTTCAAGTACTCGGAGCGGAAAAACACCATTGCCGCGCGCAAGTTCCCCGACGATATGCCGGAGGCCGTGAAAGGTGAACGAGTCAGCCGACTGGTGGACTTGCAGCGCCCGATCACCGCGCGCATCAATCGAGAATTGATCGGCCGGACCCTCCCCGTCATGGTGGAAGGGGACTCGAAACGTTCCGCAGACCAATGGATGGGCCGCACGGATACGGGCATTTACGTCATTTGGAACAAGAGCGACAGTCCGGCGGTGCTGGGGAGCATTCAACCAGTCACCATCGTCGATGGAAGCGCGGCCGTGCTCATGGGCCGGCGCGAGCCGGAGAACGCTCTTCCGGACATTGTTGCGCAGTCGTGAACAAATCTTGCCAAATTTTAGACAGCTCCTTTGTCAGACTGACAGGAACAACCGGTGCCGGCACGGCTTAAAAGTGATCAGTTTTTTGCTCCGTCGCCGGCAATCCGCCTCTATGCTTCTCAAGGGAGTCCATTGACAACCTCGTCACATCAATAACTTAAGCTGTCATATCGATTCGGCAGCGCTCAGCCCGTCAGTCACCTCCATCACAGAAACTCACCCAACGGCAGCGAACAACCTCACGTCCTGAGTCTATGGAGACAGGGCATAGGCTTTGCTAGGTCCATTCTCGCAACCAGAAACACCCGGTTCACCCACCACCGACCGAGCAGAGGACGCCGCATCATGAAGAAAGAGATCACCCAGACACACGTAGAAGAAGCCCCTAAGGGGATCAGCCTGGAAACCATTATTGCAGTCGGCGTCTTCGGGTGGATGGCTCTCGGCGTGGTGATGATGGGCCTGGGTATCTGGTAAACCGATCCGCGTTTCGCCTGTTCTCCCTGAAGCCGCACTGCCCTGACCGTGACCGCCCGGACCAGCCGAGAAGGAAGACCGCCATGCTGACTCACGGCTCCCGCTCCTTTTTGATGCACAGCCTGTACTCCGGATTCTTCGGACTCATCTTGATGGGCGCCATGGCCGGTTGCTCCTCGACCGCTGCTTCCGTTCAACAGAAAGCCTCCGCGCAACCCCAGGGCTCCGTCCGACTGGAGGAAGTCGCGGATTGGGAATTCGAAGCCTCCCATCCCAGTACTATCGATGCCGCCACACTCGACAGCCTGTTGCGGGCGGTCGTGATTGCGGAGGCGCAGAAGGATATGTCGAATCTGCCCGTGGATGGCAGCAAGCCGATGACAGTGTTCAGCGATGAGGACGTGCGTTATCTTGCTCCCCTGCTAGCCCAAGCCTTGTCTCAAGCGCAACCCGAATACGTGGTCGCTTTCCGGCTCTCCTCATCGGCAGGGTCAGGCTCTGAACCCACCGCGGGCACCCTTTATGTGAAAAACAACCGGTTGTATCTCACGCTCTCCGAGCACAACGGCTCGCTGGCCAAGGTCGAGCCGACATGGTTTGGCGGCGGGCGACCGGCGCGTATCGTGAGCATCAATCCGGTTTCCGCCGGGCAGATCGAACAGGCGTTGCCCGCTGTGATCCAGGGCCGGCAACAGATGAAATCTCTCGCGATCGACTATAACCGGTTCGCTAACAATCCCGAGCCGGCGCCGGTGACGGCAGCGCTCGCGGCCCCCGCTTCTCCGGAGGTCCCAACCGGCGGGGCGAAAACCGCGCCCGCCGTCACGTCTGAGCAGCCGGCCAGGAAGCAACCGCCTGCACCTACTGCAGCGATAGAGAAGGTTGCGTCAAACCTGTCCGTAGCGGAAGAGGAACGGCTGAACGAGACGCTTCAAGAATTACAGGACGTCCGAGACGCCATGGCCAGGAAGGACGCGAAGATCAGCGTGCTGAGGAAAGACTTGGAGTCGATGCGGATGCAGTTGGAAACGAAAGATAAGGAACTCCGGGCGGTAAAAAGCACTCAGCAGACGCAACCCAAACGCGAGACCCGCAACAAGGCTGAACTTACCCGCTGACCGTTCCGGCCAGGCTTCAGCCCACATCCACCAGCTCCGGCTTCAGCAGCACAATCTCCCTCGATATTGGCGGCCGGAAATTCATCCGGCAGTAACAGCCGTAGGTCACATAGGTGTCCTGCAGGCAATAGAGGGCAATTTCCTTCCCCTGCCCGCTCGCCCACATCTGCGCCACCTGAGACCCGCTCCCCGATTTGCTCTCGACGTTCAAGGCTCGCGCCAGCACGTCCAGCTTCACCCATCCACGATTGTCCCAGTTACTCCAGATCGCCATGGTGTCGTAGACCGGCTCCGCACGGAACTTGGCCAGGTTGATCTCCATGCTGGGTTTCACTTGATGAACAATCGACCGCTTCTTGATGAAGGGCAGGTCGAAATTCAGTCCGTTGTGGGTGATGAACAGCGACGGGCGCGACTGGGCGAGATGATTCCAAAAGGCGCGCAGCAGCGCCGGTTCATTCTGGCCATACCAGGAGATGGCGCCGCGGGGTTCGAGCGTATCCGTGAATTCCAGCAGGCCGATGCAGACGATCCTGCTGAACGTGCCGTCGAAGGAAGATTTTTCGTACAGGTCTTCATCCAGCCGGTGCTGCGCCTGCGCTTCGCCCACGGCGAAGAGATCGCCGCCGCTCTCGTCGAACGTGGTCTCGCCGGAGGCCAGCTGCCGCCCTGCGATGCGCGCCCATTCTTCCCGGGGCGCTTGCACCGTTTCAATATCCAGCACCACCTTCATGCGCCGCTACACCTTTTGCTGCTGAAGTGCCACGATAATAGGCCGGTCGGCCGGCGGGAACTCGAAGCGCGCCATTTCATGGGGATAGACCCATCGAAGCTCCGCGCAGTCCATCGCCACCGCCACACCAGCCTCGATACGGCAGCGGAAGAAATGCAGTTCCACGACCTTCTCGGGATATTCATGCCGTATGATCTGAAACGGTGTCGGGGTGCCGATGCGAACCTGCAACTCCTCCCACAATTCCCGGTGCAGGCATTCTTCTAACGTTTCACCCGTTTCACGCTTGCCGCCGGGAAACTCCCACAAGCCTCCCAAGTGCGCGCCGGCCTTGCGCCTGGCGATCAAATACCGGCCTTCGTGAGCGATAATTCCAGCCGCGACCTCGATGACCATCATTGTGAACCGCGTCCATGGGTGTGAGGGATCGGGTGTCAGGTATCAGCCATCAGGTGTCAGCGATCAGGGATCGGCTATCAGCGATCGGCTATCAGCGATCAGCTATCAGGTGTCAGCGGTCAGCTCTGCGCCATCGGCTCCCGCTCCATTATCCGGCCGAGTTGAACGGATAGGTTTTGCACAGAGGTTTCATCGGGCAGAGGAGGCAATAGGGATTGCGTGCCGTGCAGATCGTCGCGCCGAAATCCATGATCGCTTGGTTGAAATCGTAGCCCTTGCCGCGGGGAATCAACGTTTCTGAGAGCTCCCACAAGGCGGCTTTTTGCGCCTTCGGATCACCCTCGGCGATGAACACCCGGTGCAGCACACGGATCACGTTCGTATCCAGAATCGGCGCGTCCTCGTTGAATGCAAACGAACGAATGGCCCCCGCGGTGTAACGCCCGATGCCTTTGAAGGACAATAGTTCCTCGGCGTCGCTCGGCAACTGACCTCCGTACCGGGCCACGGTCTCGCGCGCGATGCTGTGCAGTCGCTCGGGACGGATGTTGTAGCCCAGCGGATACCAGGTATCTTTGACCTCCGCCACCGGCGCCTCGGCCAGCTCCGCGAACGACGGATAACGCTCCAGAAATTCATAGTATTTCGGAATAACCCGATCCACCTGCGTCTGCTGGAGCATCACCTCCGAAACCAGAATGTGGTAGGGGTCCGAGGTCTTTCGCCAAGGCAGGTCGCGGCCATACTCCTTGTACCACTTCAACAGCCGGTTCTGGAATCGCTGCTTCTGCCCGCGGGCAAGCGAGACGGCTGGTGACGGCGACTGTCTTTTTCGCCGGGCAGATTTTTGAGCGCGGGATTTTGTCGGCATATCGATCCGTGAAGCGTGGCGGCATTCTAAAAGGCGGGGGGTCGAAAATCAAACCGGTTCAAGACAGAGCGCGCCGCAGGACAGGGTCTCCTTACCGGACGACTCCCCGCCCTGCGGCGCGCATCTTGCCGAACGATCACGCCGCTGCAGTTATTGCGGCGAGGCTTGCACCTTCGTGCCCTCCCTCACCGGCGGATCGATCACGATATTGGGCCCTTGCACCTTCGGGAGAATTCCCGCGCCCGGTTTTTCCAGCAGACGCTGGTTCTGATCGTTGATGGAAAGTTTCTGCGAGACGTGACGGTCGTCGAACGCCGCGGCGCCGCCGAGCGCAGATTCCCCGCCTCCCGCGGGCCGGCCGGGATCGTTAGCGAGGGTTTGACCGTTGACCGGATCGGTCGCCTTCCCCATCGGATACCCCGGATGCTGGGGCAACAAGGCAGGATTGGCAAACACCACGGCAGCGCCGAACAGTGCCATGGCGACGATCACATATATGGATAACGAGGCCTTCATACGACACCTCCTCAGGGGCGGATAAAATAAGAGCGCCCTCCGGCAACCGAGCCGCAGGGCGCAGGACTGGACCGTTGAAGGTGTAGCCAGTGACGATGGAGGAAGTTTCCCCGGCATGCGACACCTCCAACTGTCATGATCAGCATCTTCCTCCGGCAACGCCTAGTCAAGCGGATGGGACGGGGCCAGCCAAGCCGCTTTCCAGGCGGGGCGCCGGTACTGATAGCCATCCCTAGGGCCTATCGGCAACCTAGGGTTTTTCCCACCACCATATGACCGGAGACATTATCTTCGTCGCGCCTGGGAGGATCGGCATGGTATGTCAATCTGCCGGAACAATCGGCCTCGCCTTCGCGGCCGCATCACATGGTGTGGAGAAGGTTCCGCGCGGCCAGAGAATCAGTGTGCTTGGTTCAGGCTTCACCTGGAGTCCCACGGTGCACCAGGGTAACGCCATTACTCACGCAGCCGAGGATGCGCAGCATCGCATGTCCATGACCGTTCATTACCGCGTATCTCTCTCTGCGGAATCCACGGCGACCGGCGAAGGGCGACTCTTGGACCTTTCCCTGGAAGGCTGCCGCATCGAGGCCGACAGACCCCTCGCCGTCAACACCTACCTGTCGCTGCGCCTCCAGATCGCGCCGAAGGACATGCCGATTCTGGTAGACCTCGCGGCCGTGCGGTGGACTCGGGGCATGAATTGCGGCGTCCATTTTTTGTCGATCCAACCGCTGCAGACCGCCCGGCTCAAAACATTTCTCGCGTCCGCGGCGGGAGCTACACAACCGCCTCCCCCTGAAAACAACTGATCGCAGCCCGACCGTCGGCTCGCCTGAAATTGCCCTTGCCTTTTTTTTCCCGCTCCAGCATTCTAGGCCAGACCTAGAGATATCCCTAGGTACCTTGTAGTCGTATCCACTAGTCGGGAGGAATGGCAAATGAACGAAGAGAATCAAACCCGGCGAATCGACGTGCTCGCAATCGGCCTCTTCGGCCTGGCAGTGGGGGCGCTGACCCTGGGAGTCGCCCAACTCGGATGGATTCAGCATAAGAACATGGTGGGAGCCCTGGTGATCGCCTTGATCTTCGGCGGGATCGTTCAACTGCTGGCCGGCATTACCGATATTCGCTACAACGAACAACTCGGTGGAACCGCGCTGACGATGTACGGCTTCCTCTGGATCACCCTCTGCACCGTCAAACTGGTGAGCGCCAGTTCCACCTTCCAGTTCGATGCGGTGCTCTATGCGCCGATCAATCTGGTCTACGCGGTCTTTTCCTGCGTGATGATTTTCCTCACGGCCTACCGCAACCTGACGTTGAGCGCGCTGCACGTCGTCATTACCCTGACCTTCCTGGCGACGACCTTTGCGCGTCTGGATTTCATCAGCGAGTTATTGCCCGGGTGGGGCCATATCGTTGTGGGCTTGATGGCCTTTTATCACGCCGTCGGCAGCCTGACGCAGGCCTTCACGGGGAAATCCATCCTGCCGCTTGGTCCGCCGCTGCTACACCACCACCAGAAGCCGCTGCATTCGATCGCCAAGGCAGTGTGAGAAAAAGATTGTGAAGCGTGAAGCGTAAGACGTGAACGTAAAACGAGAGTCGAGGCCCAAGCCGTGAAGCGTCGCTCGTGAAGCGTATCTCGTAACGAACGACGAGATACGAGATACGAACGACGAGAGACGAGATACGAACAACTTACCAATCCGCACCAAGACGATCCACCACAAGTTGATGGACGACGGCCTGCGGACCCAGGTTAGCCAGGTATAGGGCAGCCTCTGCGATGTCGAACGGATCGATTTTTTCACTGGCTGCCCGCGCCTCCGCCGTCGCATCCACCAACTCGTCCGCGACACCACCAGGACAGAGAGCACTGACTTTGATCCGATAGGCCCGCCCTTCGTCGGCCAGCGATTTTGTCAGGGCCATGATGGCATGTTTGGAGGCGCTGTATGTCCCCGTCCCGCTCCAGGCCTGCACCCCCGCCACACTCGACATGTTGATGATCGTGCCGCCACCCTGCTTTTTCATCAGACCAAAGACAGCGCGGCAGCACAAGAACGTTCCCCGGACATTGGTGTTCATGACCTCATCGAAGGCATCGGTGCTCGTCTCCTCGAGCCGGCTGCCGCCGAAGATGCCGGCATTGTTCACGAGGATATCCAGCCGCTGGTAACGCCGGACCGTTTCCGCCAGGAGCTGCTCGACCTGGGACTCCTGGGCAATATCCGTCTGGACTGCCCAGGCCCGGCCTCCCGCGGATTCAATCTGCCTGACGGTTTCTTGGCATTTGGCGAAACGTCTCGCTGCAACGATCACCGTTGCGCCTTCCTGCCCGAACCGCAGGGCAATCGCCTTGCCGATTCCACTGCTGCTCCCGGTCACGACCGCGATTTTTCCCACCAACAGGCTCATGTGGCTCCCTCCCTGCTTCATGCGGATGCCCTGTCCATTCACAGTTTACGCATTTCACAATAGGATACGGTGAAACCCCGCGTGGAGACAGGCGGGGGACTCATCGATACCGCGAAGGCCGCAGGAGCTACTAAGGATGTTCTTCGGTCGGATTGTTGACCCGAGAGGTGTGTCTGTCGACGTTGTGACCGAGCATGTCGCTGACCCGCCCGAGCACGAGCTGTTCCGCTTCCTCTCGGGTGGCACAGGGCCCCGAGTGGACCGACTCTTCACGCCGCTTCTCCTCGACCCCGCAACGGAAGCTGGCCTCGGCGGACCATTGGCTCCCGTCCGTCTGATGAAAGGTGAGATGGACGTCGCACCCGGCCATGCGAATGGCCTTGCTGTCGCTCGACTGGGACTGCTGCCCTGGTTCCATCTTGGTCATCCTTCCACGTTCCCCTTGAAACTACCTCGAAGGGGTCCGCCCGGCTACTAGGATAATCCCACCCCCAGTAACTCGTATCGTCGTTCGTCTCTCGTGGTTCGTCTCTCGTCGCTCGTATCTCGTCTCTCGTAGTTCGTTTTACGTTTCACGTCTTACGCTTCACGAGATACGCTTCACGAGCGACGCTTCACGGCTTGGGCCTCGACTCTCGTTTTACGTCCTACGCTTCACGAAATACCCATCTCTTCCACGCTTCGCGCTTCACGACTACAAGTGATGTGCAACGAAAGCCTGCTCCCCGATTGTCGCTCGCGCGACGTCGAGCAGGTGGCGATGGTGGGTGAAGACCAGCACTTGGCCGCCTTCTGAGAAACGGGCCAAGGCCCGGAGGATCTGCGCCACGCGCCGGTCGTCCGAGGTCATGAGCGCGTCGTCCAGCACCAGCGGCATCTGCGGGTGGGCAACCCGCCGGACATCCAGCGCGGCTAAACGTAGCGCGAGATACAGTTGATCCGCCGTCCCTTCGCTCATGTCCTCGACGATGACGCGCCCGCCGCCGGATCGGACCGCGCACAACCGCGGCTGCCCCCCGGCATCGTCGCTGATCAACCGTTCATAGTCGCCGTCCGTGATCAATGAGAAATAGGTGGAGGCCTTGGTGATCATGGGCGCCTGCGCCCGTTCACGAAACCGGTTCAACGCTTCCTGGAGCAGCGCGCGCGCCAATCGCAGCCTGGCCCAGGGCCTGATGGCCGAACGGTAACGAGCCGCGGCGGATTCCATGGCCTCGCGCGAACGGGCTGCGCGGTCCGATGAGTCGATGGCATTCAGAGCCAATCGCGCCTGTTCTTCCGCCCGGCGCGCAGCAGCCTGCTCTTCCTCGCGAATCATGATCTCCGACCGGCATTGTTCGCGCTCACTTTCGATCGTCACCGCATCGCGGCCGGACAGGCGGCGGCGAAGTTCCCCTTCGGAATGGGACGAGGCGGCCGCCATCTGCCGTTGAATCTGGTTGAGCGCCGAGACCGCTTCCCGCTTGCGCTGGGCCGCTTCCTCACGCTGTGGCAATTCCTCGTCATGCGCCACCCCGGCTGCGGCGCAGAGCCGTGCCAACGTAGCCTGCTGGGCTGCCTGGTCAGAGACCGCACGGCACCGTTGTTCCTCGGCCTTGCGTTGATCGCGCAGAAGACTGGTCCGTTCCTGCTCGGCCATCCGTGCGGCCGCCGCCCTCTCCCGCAGACGGTCTGCAAAATCCTCCACTGCGAGAGGCGACGGCTCGCCCAGCAAGGCAGCCACCTCCTTGGTTTGCGCGTTCAGATCATCGAGGACAGATTGCATGCGGGCTTTCCGCTGCTGCGCTTCGCTCAAGGCCGTGGCCTGGCGCGCGACAGCCTCCAATTCATCCAGGCGTACTTTGATCGCATCCGGGATCGTGCCTGATGCGAGAAACAACCGCGCATGCCAGTCTTGCAATGATGCCTGGCGGCGATTGAGGTCGCCTTCTGACTCGGCAATCAGACGGTCGAGTTCCCGGCGCTCATTGCGTCGCACCTTCGCCGCTTGCTCCTTCGCGTGGCGAGCGGCTTCGACCTCCACGGCTCTCGTTTCACATTGCACCGCCTGGTCGATCAAGGCCGACAAGGCGTCACCACCAGCCCGGTTCGCCTCACCGGCAGGGAGGCCAAGTTTCAGCAACGCTGCCGTGATGCCCTGCGCCGCATGGTTCGTCTCTTCCCGCAATCGGTCACCTGCCGCCCGTAATCCCGCCACCCGCTCCGCGAGTTGCAGCGCCTCGGCACGGCGTCCCTGCCATTCTCGTAACGGTTCTGGATCCAGGTCAGGAAGCCCCGCTCCCTTCAGCCGTTGTGCCCAGGCTGCCAGCATTTCTCCACGGCTTGCCGAGAGCCGTGAAATCTGCCGTTCAATATCAGATCTCCGCGCCTCCATCGATTCGATGCGGCCTCTGCATTCCTCCAAGCCGGCCGCCCGTTTGGCATCGGCGCGCAGGAGGTCCGCCTGCCGGTCGGTTTCACTCATGGCTGCCTCGAAGGCTTCCGGAAGGGCACGGCCGGTATCAAAGCTCAGCGCCAGCTGATCGAGGGCCTCTGTCCGGTCGACGTAGGCCGCGCGAATGGCCGCCCAGCTCTCGTCACGCCTGGCCCGCGCCTGGCGTAAGGTTTCCGCCGTGACGACTTCGCCTTCTGCCGCCAACTGCCGTAGCCGCACCCGCTGTCCGTCCACGTCGCGACCCAACAATTCCCGTTCATCGCGCAGCTTGCGGAGCTGGTCGTCGAGATCGGCCAATTCCCGCCTCGTGTGCCCGATCTGCGCATCCAGCAGGGGCTGGGCCCGCCGCAGCGCCTGGTCGGAAGCCAGCCCGACATCGGCCAGCGCCTGTTCGAGAACAAGTTCCGATTCACGCCGTTGCTGATCCAATTCCTGCTGCCGCCGAAGCACATCACCCAGAGATTGCGCTCCGCGAACGGCTGCCGCGAGTTGCCGGCGGGCGGCGGGATTAATAGCGAGCGACGAGTCCTGGTCATCCGAGGCCAACGCCTCGTCCAGTGATTGAGCGCGTTGACGGTATTGGTCCAGCCGGTCATGTAATCGAGTCACCTGCGCCAGATGATCGTCCAGCACGAGGCGGTCGGTGGAAGAAGGCACGGCTTGCAGCACCTCCCGCAATTCATGCCTTGGCGCCGTTCGCGCGACCATCACGGCCAGGTCGCTCTCCAGGGACGAGATCACCGCCTCCTGTTGTTGCATCTCGATCCGGTGACGACCCGCCCCGGCCACACCCGAGACCAATCGTTCGATCGCAGCGGCATGTTCCAGCACCAACGGTTCGAGGACCAGCGCGCCGAGCGCGCGCGCGCATCGCTCGGCCTCGACCTCCGCCTCCCTCAGGCTGCGTTCCGCATGGGCGAGAGCCTGCAAGGCTGCCAGCCGCTCTTCCCGCGCCTGCTCGGCCAAGGCAGGGACTTCGGCGTACGACGTTACCAGCGACGCTGCCGCGTCATGGGCGCGCAACAGGGGCTCGACCGTGCGCAGTTCGGTCAATTCGATTTCACGTCGGCGCAACCGTTCGAGCATGGCGCTCACGTCCGCCAGCGCCGCGGCAGCGGAGGCATGCGCGCGATTCAAGCTCTGCCATTCCGCCGGCTTCGTTTGCGCCTCGCGCCAGGCCTGCCGCTGATCATCAAGCCGTTTGCGCGCCTCATTGATCACCGCATGCTGCGCCCGCCCATGCGGGCTGTAGAGCTTCTTCGCGTCATTCTCCAAGGCCGCAAGCAGCGCCGCGATCCCGCTGGTTCCCGCGCTCGCTTCGAACAGAGCCGACCCCAAGTCTCCCTCGCCGCGCAACAGGACCTGGCCGCCTTCGCGCAAACGGGCATGGGTGAGTCCGAACATGGCCTCGAACTCGGCTCGCTCCAGGCCGCCGGTTAAAGCCCGCTCAAGGCTGGTTTCAGCGGCGAGCGTCTGGTCCACCTGCTCCGTCAGGACATTCAGCCGTGCCAGCGTGGCCCCCTTGCCCTTTCTGCGCACGAAGCCGATCCGCTCGCCGTCCGGCGTAACAAAGATCCCGCCGATCCGGAGATCACCGGCGGGATGGAGAAAGTCATCCTGGCTCCGGAGTGGAATCCCGAAGCGCAAGTCCATCATGGCCCGTAGCGCGGACGACTTGCCCGCCTCGTTCGGACCGTAAATCAGATGCAGGTCGGCAGGGCCAGTCGAAAAATCCAGACTCTTGCCGGTGAAGGGACCGTAGGCCTGAAGCAACAACTTGAGCAGTTTCACGCTGGTGCTCCGACGTCAGTCAGACGCGCCAGCACCGTGGCTTCCGCGTCCATAAGGAGAGCTTTCAGCTCGGCGGGATCGTCGAGTTTCGGGACGTCGCCGGCCGCCACTTCCTGCGGCAGAGAGCCCAGCACATCGCCCAGTTCGGCCTGCGCCCACCGCAGCAGCTCGGGCTCGTCGCCGGCAATGGAATCAACGAGGCGGACGAGTTCACCTACCGCATCCTGGCGCCGGGCGGCCTGCATGCGATCCAACGGAGTGGACAGGTCAAGCCGCACCTGCTCAATCCAGACTTCGGCCTCGCCGATATCCTGCGCCGCCCCATACATCGCCGCCGCCAACGTGCCTGGTTGGCTCGCTTCCAGCCGATGGAGGTCCGTCGATCCCGCTAAGGTCACCCGCACCGCATGCAATCGATCCATCGCGCCGCTAAGCAACGGGTCCAGCGCATGGCGAAAGGCTTCGCCCAGGGCCTCCAGCCTGTGCACCCCGTCCAGCGACAGGGTCAACTGATTCCAGCGGACGACATCGAGCGGCACGAATTCACTCTCGACTCTTCCCGCCTCGACCGTCACCAATTCGCACCCCTTCGGCCCCGTTTCCTTCGCATGGCGGCCTTGCAGATTGCCGGGGAACACGACAAGCGGTTGTTCGGCGACGACTTCGCGCGCATGCACATGCCCCAGGGCCCAGTAGTCGTAGCCTTTGTGAATCAATGTCGGCAGATCCGTCGGCGCATAGGTGTCGTGGCCGGCGCGCCCTGTGAGACTCGTGTGCAGAAGACCGATATTGAAAAACCCCGGCACGGGAGGCGGATAGGAAGGCACGAGGTCTTCATCGACGGCTCGTTCGGGAAAGCTGCGCCCATGGATCGCCACCGACAGGTCGTCGATCCGGATTGTCTGAGCCGTGCGGCTCGAAAACACCGTGACATTCGGCGGCAGGATGAGCTGTTTGGAAATGACACCCTGCGCGTCATGATTTCCCTGCACGATGAAGACTCGAATCCCCTCCCGTTCCAGCCGGACCATCTGGCCGCGGAAAAACAGACCGGTGTGGAAATCCTGCCAATCGCAATCGTAGATGTCGCCGGCCAGGAGCACAAAGTCCACGCGCTCGCTGATCGCCTTGTCGATCAGGCGCTCGAACGCGCTGCGTGTCGCCGTGCGCAACCGCTCGACCGGCGCCCCGTCGTAGCGATCGAGCCCGCGCAAGGGACTATCGATATGGAGATCAGCGGCGTGAATGAAACGCATGCAGCAATGAAGTCGCGAAGTTATTATAAAAACCGGTAACCGACAGAGCCTGTCATCGAGGCCGGGCGGACCATATTCTGATGATCACTCACAAATCATATCCATTTCCGGACGTGCGCTCGATACTCCGCAAATGCGCGACCGAAGCGGCCCATGAGCGCTCGCTCCTCCGGTTCGATTTGAAAACGATTCATATACAGGACGAAACCGGGAAGCACCAGATACGCCGGCACGTTCGACAAATATATGCCCCAACCGAGCAGGATCCACAAGAAGCCGAGATACATCGGATTGCGCGTCCATCGATAGATGCCGCTCACCACCAACGCAGACGACGACTCCGGCTTCATCGGATTGACCGTCGTGTCAGCCTTGCGAAACGACCACAGACCCGACCCCGCGATTGCCAGGCCGATGACACCGGCCGCTGCGGTCAAGACCAGCCGGCCGGGAAGGACGAATCGCCAGGCCGGTGTAAACCAGGCGATCAGCCACATGCTCCCGCCTGCCAGCAGCACGACAACGACAGGAGGAACCTTTAACTCCAAGCCCCGCATAGATGATTCCCGATACCCAGCATGACGTCTGTACGAACAGCACTTCTCCCGCAAGCTCCATGGTGCCACATAATCTCACCGAGATCGATCCCATAGGAGGTCATGATACGTGAGCGGCGAGGCCCTCACAATGCCGGCAAGCTGACTGCCGATAGGAACTGCCATTTAAGATCTGTCGGTGGTTGACGAGGGCCTGTCATAATTGTATGATTTTGTCATACAGGAGACAGGAGATGAAGCGAACTCGCGTGCCGGTCACAGTTTCACTTCCCTCGAATCTCGCAGCGAGCTTCACTCGCTTGGCCAAGGCGGAAGCTAAAAACAAGAGCCAATTGTTCAGGGAGATGTTGACCACCTATGAGCGCAGCCGCCGGGAACAAGCCTTTTACGAACTCCAGCGGTATGGCATCAAAAAGGCCAGAAAGAAAGAGATCCTGACTGAGGCCGACGTGGACAAGCTCGTCTTCCAAGGCCGTTGACCGTGCGGGTCGTCTTCGACACCAATATCTATGTGTCAGCGTTGGCCATCCCCGGAGGCAAGGCTGAGGAAGCCTACCTTGAGGCCATTCGTGGCGCATTCGAACTTTTCACATCCGTAGCGATCCTCACCGAAACCGCTGCTGTGCTTCAAAACAAGTTCGACTGGGAACAAGAGCGGGTTCGGAATGCCATACAGGCCATCGGCCAGAGCGCGACGGTACTACGTCCCCGACCGACCCTGCATCTCCTGCAAGATGAACCCGACAACCGCATTCTCGAATGCGCCCTCGAAGCCCATGCGAATCATATCGTATCGGGCGATCGCCATTTGTTGGCACTCCGTCAACATGAAGGCACGACCATTCTCTCCCTGGCCGCGTTCCTCGCCGAGTTGAAACCATAGCAGTCGCAGAATCCCCCACCCCTCGCCACGCGCACCGTCACAGCACATGGATTTGTCAGTGACGATCCGATGTCCCCCCCCCCGAAGTTCGGGGGGCGGGACAGGCTGGTCTACCGATTGGAAGACGGCTGGCGACAACCACATCGGCAGTCGGTCGGTGCGCAGCGACAGGCATTGGCCTGGCACCCGCAGGAACAGGACGAGCAGTCGCAGGTGCCGCAGCAAGTGCTCTTCGCGATAGGCTGTGAGGTGGTATGTGTTCCTTTCGCCATGGTCAGTCTCCTTTGATCTGCCAGCACATGATTGCGCTGTCACAAAGGCTGACGGAGGACCTTCGGAAACCTTACAGTCCCGTACAGCGCATGGTAAGCTGCCCTCATGAAGATTGAATCTGAGCCATCCACAACCCTCTCGCCGGAAGCCATTGCTCAGTTGGTGAAGGGGCATAAGCAGTTTCTGGCCTTCCTGGAGCGGCGCGTGGAATCGAGAGCCGTGGCGGAAGACATTCTACAATCGGCTTTTACTCGTGGATTGGAACGCGGAGCGAGCGTGGACGACGAAAAGGTCGTGGCCTGGTTCTATCGGGTGCTCCGTAACGCCGTGATCGATCACTACCGGCAGCGGTCTACCACGGAGCGAGTGACGGAAGCCTGGGCCAGGGAATTTCCGGATGTGCAGGAACCGGAAGCCGAACTGCAGCAGGAGATCTGCCGATGCGTATCCGGCCTTATGGAAACGCTCAAGCCCGAATATCGCGACGCCCTGCGGATCGTGGATCTGGAGGAAGGCACATTGAAAGATCTCGCGCAGCGGTCAGGCATCACGGCCGAGAATGCGGCCGTCCGGATCCATCGGGCCAGGGCGGCGCTGCGTCGCCGGATCGAACGGGCCTGCGGGACCTGTTCCGTGCATGGCTGTCTGGATTGTTCCTGCGAGGCGGCCGGCGGAGAGAAATGCGGGACGTGAGGGAGAATACCTCTATCCAGAGATAGGCAGTCAGCGATCTTCCTTCGCGATGAGTTCCGCTTCCAGCGGATGATCCCTTCGAAAGCGGCTGACTCCCAGCACACTGAAACCCAGCACATGTCCCTGCTCGTCCACGCGCTCCATGACGGCATCGTGTGCAGTGGGACGCATGAAGCCAGGCGCTTCACGGAACTGCACTTCCAGGTAGTCCGCATCCGCATCAAACCAGAGTTTTACTTTTTCGGACATAGGATGAAGACCGGCGGTTAGCTTTTTGGGGTCAGCGAAAGCGTGGTGATCGGCAAGGCTTCCGCCTCAAGACGAGACAGATCAACAACCTCACTGGCGCGGTCGATGTCGATACCGACGACATGTCCCTCAGCGTCAAAATCCAATACGACACCGGGAGCAGCCTCTCGGGAATCAACCCCGACCTTATTGGACAGATCTATGTATAGAGAATCAGTCTCTGAATAGTAGTGAAACTTCATGATCCTGTCTCCTTGAAATTGCGGTCGAGGAACGCGTTGTGCACCGTCATACTATCCTCCAGGGTCACCACGCGCAAGTATCGGCCAAGTTCAGAAATCAGCACCCAGTGGCGGATGCGTCCATCTGGCTGCACCTCACGGCGGATAGGTTCGCGAAGAGCCTTTTCACACCATTCCAACTTGATATACGGTCGCTTGCGGAGGATCTGTTCTTCAAAATAGCGAGTGGTTTTCACCGTTCACCTTGGAGCGTGTTATGAAAAGTAATCCAAATGCCTTGCGACGAGCAGCGGCATTCTACAGACATTGCTCCAAGCTCCACCGTGGTATCCATCCAAACCGCTAGCAGCCCACGTATTCATCACCTCTGCATTAATTATGCAGTTCATGAGCCAATTTCTCCCCTGCCCAAGTAAGGGCTTCGTGTAGCACGGCCTCAAAAAAGCGGCGGCTTTCGGTTTGGGTAATGGTGAGCTGCGCTTCCAGCTTGTCGCAGAAGGACATTAGTTCATCGACCTTGGCGACGATGCGCTGTTGTTCGGCGAGGGGTGGGAGGGGGATGAGAACCGAGTTGAGAATCTCAAGATTGATATTCTTCTGCGCAGTTGCTGGAGCGAATGCTAGTAGGTCGGATTTGGTCGTACGAATAAAATATTCAAAATACTTTGCGCTCGGAAGTTCTGAAGACGGTATGAAGCCGACAACACTGTCAGGGAAACATGCATCGAAGCTTAGGATGCCACTATCAGCAATGTTCGCCGCAATCGTGATGCACAAAGTCCCTTTGGGCCATTTCGCACTCTGCGCGAGTCCAACCTCATTGTATTTGCTCGTAAAGGTCTCAACGACTCCCTTGGAGCGAGCGACATCCCCGGTTTGAATCAGCAAGTGTGTTCCGCCATCGAATAAGGAACGGTCGTTGCGAGGTCGGTGTTTTGATTTTCCTCGGCCAAAGATTCCGAGTTCAGGGAATCTGGCCCAGACCCAAGAAGGGGGCAGAGCGAAAGGTGCTTGCGTTTCATCTAGTGGATATAGCAGGGGTAGTTTTCGCATATTCCTGCGCTTAACCGATTCCATCTTTTCCGCCTGAATCCGCCTCAGTAGTTCAGATGCCGGTTCGTCACTCGGGTCTTGTGGAACTAACCTCCCTCGCACGGCAAGGTTGAGGATGGTCTGGCGGAGTTGCTGGATCTGTTCGGGCCTGGTGGTCAGACGCGGGAGGTGCTTGAAGTAGAAGCGGGCGTGGTCTCGGAAGGCATCGGAGTCTGCGCCATTGTTCAAGCGATTCAGAGACGAAACTACCAGCAGATCTCGCTGGCTCTCCCGCTCCGCCTGCGCAGCCTCTAACCGATCACAGAGCGCCATCAATTCATCCACCTTGGCGACGATGCGGTATTGTTCAGCGAGGGGAGGGACGGCAACTGGAAGCACATAAACTTCGTTTCTATTCAGTCCCGGCTTAATGCCTTTCCCCAACGTGTCCAAGCCAAGAGTGTGAAACAGCTTAAAAGAAAATATCAGATCAAGCTCACGGGGTGGGATGCAATAGTACGCCACATCGGTAACGCAGCACCCCTCCGCCACTGACAAGTTTAACGCGCCCGCAGAACCTTTCCGGCCCACAACGATACAAGGTTCTCTCACGAAGCCTGCTGAATGGGTGCCAACGATTCCGTTCGATCCATAGACTGGATATTCTCCAGTATTTGAGCGCTTCTCGGCTGGAAGGTTGTCGCCATACTCAAGCGAATAGACCTCACCAAATCGCACCCACCACCATCCATGTGGCAACTCAAAAGGCCAGTCTTCGTCGCTAAGCTCAGGCAGCAGTGCCTTAGTCTTTTCGCCACCCTTTGAGAGTCGCGGCCTGTCCGTCTTGATGCGGACGAGGAGTTCCGACGCCGGTTCGTCCCTTGGATCTTGCTCAACCAGCTTCCCCCGCACAGCGAGATCGAGGATGAAGCGGCGCAGGCGCGGGATGGCGTCTGGCGCTTCGGCGATGCGGTCGAAGTGGTCGAGAAGTTGCGCAGAGTTCATCGCAACAGAGCCTTCTCCAGAATGGCCTTGAGTTGATCGCGAAGCAGATTCGTCTCCTTCTCTGCCTCGTTGAGCTTGACCAGCAGTTCTTCCGGATCACCATGGTCGTCGACGACGGTGTGCGGATTCTTGAAGTCGAGGTTGTAGCCGCGGGCTTTCACTTCTGCGGCCGTGACCTTCCATGCCACTTCCGTTTCCTTGCGCCCCTTGCGTTTGGCCCCACCCCACCAGTCGATGCAGGGCTTCAGATGCTCGAAGCGGATCGGCTTGGTCATCGAATAGGCCTTTTGCCCATGGGGAACACGATGCTCGTAGAACCAGATGTCTTTGGTCGATTCGCCCTTTTCAAAAAACAGCAAATTCGTGCCGATGCTGGCGTAAGGTTTGAACACGCTGTTGGGCAGCCGGACGATCGTGTGGAGGTTACACTCCTCCATGAGGTGTTCCTTCAGCCTGGTCTTGACGCCTTCACCGAATAACGTGCCGTCGGGCAAGACCACTGCGGCGCGACCGCCCGGTTTAAGCAGACGGACAATCAGGGCAAGGAAGAGATCTGCCGTCTCGCGCGTCTGGAAGTGCTTGGGAAAGTTGCTTTCGATGCCGTCCTCTTCCTTCCCGCCGAAGGGCGGGTTGGTCAAAACGATGTCCACCCGATCCGCCTGGCCGTAACTGATGTAGGGACGGGCCAAGGTGTTGTCGTGGCGAACGAAGGAAGGATCTTCGATTCCGTGCAGGAGCATGTTCGTGACGCAGAGCATGTGGGGAAGCTGCTTTTTCTCGCAGGCGCGGAGTGCCTGTTGCATCTTCTGTTCATCCGCCGGTGTTTTCACATAGTGATGTTCCTTCATGTGACGGATGGCACAGGTGAGAAATCCGCCCGTGCCGCAGGCCGGGTCCAGCAGAATCTCACCCGGATGCGGGTCGATACGATCAGCCATGAAGGCCGTGACGGCGCGCGGCGTGTAGTACTCGCCCGCATTGCCGGCGCTCTGGAGATCGTTCAGGATCTGCTCGTAGATGTCGCCGAAGTGCTGGCGCTCGGTCAGATTGTTGAAGTCGATGCCATTGATCTTGTTGATCACCTGGCGCATGAGCTGGCCGGACTTCATGTAGTTGTAGGCATCTTCGAAGACATCGCGAACAACCCGGCGGCGGCCGTCCTTGGCCGTGCCGGGCAATTCCTTGAGCGCGGGAAAGAGCTGTCCATTGACGAAAGTCATCAGCTCTTCACCGGTCATCCCTTCCGGATCGGCGGCCCAGGTGCGCCACTGGAACGGCTTGGGAATGGGCGAGCGGTAGCCCTTATGCATCGCTTCAAGCTCCAGATCCTGGTCGTCGATGATTTTCAAGAAGAACATCCAGCAAAGCTGGGAGATGCGTTGGGCATCACCATCGACGCCGCTGTCCTGGCGCATGATGTCTTGAATGGATTTGACGGTGTTCCGGACGGACATGAATTAGGCGGCTCCCTGATAGAGGACGGATTGGAGTTCGTGTACGGCCTGTTCGAAGCCCGAACGGCCGCCAAAGGTCTTCAGCAACTCCAACGGGGTTCCCATGGCATCGAGCGGAGGCACACGTAGGATCTGCGGATCATCCAGGTTCGTGACACCTTCATCCTGATATTTTTGCAGCAGCGCTTCCAATACCGCCCGAGCCTGTTGGCCGTACTTGGTAAAGACATCTCGCTTGCGGACCTGCTCCACCCGTTCGCGCCTGGTGAGCGGCGGTCGATCGAAGGCCACATGACAGATGAGATCGAACGGATCGAGGTCCCTTCCCACTTCGTCAGCCAATGGTTCGAGTAAGATACCTTCGCTTTCCAGTTCTTCGATGATGGCCTGCTTGCGTTCGGCACTGTTCCAGCGTGTGAGAAAAGCATCCAGGCTGGCGTACTGCTTGCGTAGCGTCTGCTTCGAGTAATCGCGCAGGGTCTCCGTCACAAGCTTGCCCGATTCGTCCAGATATTCGACACGCTCGGCAATGACGCTGACCTCATGGCCGTGAATGTAATACTTGCGCGGTTGTGCGACGCCGGGGGGAATCGTGATATCCGGCGGGGTGGGATCAACGATGATCCTTTCTTCGTCTCCCGGTTCCGGAGGAACAGGCTCCTCCTCATCGCCAATCGGCGGCACATCGTCAGGCGGCGTGACCGGATCGTGTTCGCCCGGCTCATAGATCTGCACCGGCTCGCCGTCGAAGTCGGGATCCGCGAAATGGTTCGTGGCCTTCCGGAAATCGATCAAGGTGAAATAGTACTTCTTCGTGTCTTCATGGACGCGGGTGCCACGGCCGACGATCTGTTTGAACTCCGTCATTGAACCGACCTCGCGGTCCAGCACGATCAGGCGGCAAGTCTGGGCATCCACGCCGGTGGAAAGCAGCCGTGACGTGGTGACAATCACGGGATAGGTGGCTTCCGGGTCGATGAAGTTACCAAGCTGTGCCGTGCCTGCCTCGTCGTCACCGGTAATCCGCATGACGTAACGTTCATTACGCTGGGCCAGATCCTGGTTTTCGTTGATCAATGCCTGGCGCATGCGGGCTGCATGTTCGACATCCACACAGAAGACCATGGTCTTTTGGAAGCGGTCGCCGCTTTCTTTCAAGAACTCGCTGACTTTATGGGCGACGCGTTTGGTGCGTTCATCGATGACCAGGTTACGGTCGTAATCCTTCTGGTTGTAGATGCGATCTTCGATCTCCTGCCCGTATTTGTCGGTCTCTCCCGGCGTGGGACGGTAGCCATCCACGTCCACATCCAGATGAACTTTCACTACTTTGTAGGGCGCGAGAAAGCCGTCTCGAATGCCTTCCTTCAACGAGTACGTGTAGACCGGGTTGCCGAAGTAGTGGATGTTCGAAACGTACTCGGTTTCCTTCGGCGTAGCAGTGAGACCGATCTGGGTCGCGCTGGAGAAGTAGTCGAGAATCTCCCGCCAGGCGGAATCCTCCGCCGCGCTGCCGCGATGACATTCGTCGATCACGATGAGGTCGAAGAAGTCCGGAGAGAGTTCCTTGAACAGCTTCTGTCGCTCTTCTGGGCCGGTGATGGCCTGATAGAGCCCGAGGTAGATCTCATAGGACGTGTCGATGCGCCGATGCTTCTTGTCCATGGCGGTCGGCAGGTCGACTTCGGTGCCGTCCTCGCGCTCGATGGTCTTGGAGCTCGTGCTGAGCTTGGCCATCGTTTTTCCAAAGGGGCGGAAGTCGTTGACCATGGTTTGATCGATCAAGACATTGCGATCGGCGAGGTAGAGGATGCGTTTCTTGCGTTTGGCTTTCCACAAGCGCCAGATGATCTGAAAGGCAGTGTAGGTCTTGCCGGTTCCGGTCGCCATCACGAGCAGAATCCTGTTTTGCCCCTTGGCGATAGACTCGATGGTCTTGTTGATCGCGATGCGCTGGTAATAACGCGGCTCCTTGCCACTTGCATCGTCATGGTAGTTCTGAAGGACAACTTCTTCTTGGGCAGACGCTAGCCCCTTCCATGCGCGATACTTCTTCCAAAGTGCCTCCGGTGTCGGGAAGGCGTTCAGCGCAAGTTCGGTTTCAACCTGACTGCCCTGGCCGGTCCGATCGTGAAACAGAAAGCCATCACCGTTTGACGAGAAGACAAACGGAAGGTCGAGCGTCGCCGCATAGTCCAAGCCCTGTTGCATGCCGTCACCGATGCTGCGGTTATTGTCTTTGGCTTCGATGATGGCGAGCGGGATATTCGGCTTGTAGTAGAGAATGTAGTCGGCGAACTTGGCCTTACCGCGGGTAACGAGTTTGCCCCGGACGATGATTCTGCCCTTGGTGAAATAGACTTGCTCGCGAATTTGCCACAGCTCATCCCATCCCGCCTGCTTCACCGCCGGCGTGATGAGCTTGGTGCAGATGTCGCGTTCGCTGAGAGATTGCTTGTCGAGTTCCGTCATCTTACAAGAAGGACCGGCCCCTTATTACTACCCTTACTCACGAGTTAGTACCCTTACTCCCCAGATACCGCCATCGCGCCGCCGGGCCTTTGCCTCGGCACGTGGCTTCCCCTGCAGCTTTCAACTCAGTGAGCAATGAGCGAATCCATTCCCTACCGACGCCTGGACAGGCCTGTTCGATGTCGGCGAGCCGAAACTCACCGGGTTGTTCGCGAATAGCCGTCAACACAAGCCCGGCTTTCGCTCCGCGCGGGGCTTTGATCTCACCCGCTCGCCGTTCGAATTCCCCATAGGCGCGGCGGATGATGCTGAGGAAGTGATTGAGCCATGGAAACAGGTCATGTTTGCCCTCGTGCCAGCGTTGCGAACTATGTTGGAGGACATGGTAGTAGTCTTCTTTCGCCTCTTCGATGAGGCGTTCCAGACTGATGTATCGACCGACTTCGTAACCGTGTTGATACAGCGCCACCAGCGTGAGCAAGCGAGAGACGCGGCCGTTGCCGTCTCGAAAGGGGTGGATGCAGAGGAAGTCGAGCACCAGCGCCCCGATGGCAACAAGCGGTGGAATCCGATCCTGGTCGATGGCGTGGCGATAGACGAGGCAGAGTTCCTCCACCGCAGCAGGCGTGGCCGTGGCAGACACGCACGTGAACCGCACGAGGGGTGCCGCACCGGGCCGTAGTGCGATGACTTCGTTGTCGACCTTTTTGAACTGGCCGGCGTCACCGCTGCCTTCCTGACACAAATGATGAAGACGGCGCAGCAATTCGGGAGTGATGGGCAGGGCATCAGCCCCGGTATGTATGAGACTCAACGCGCGGCGATATCCCATGATGTCTTGCTCAGACCGATCTTTGGGACGGGCGTTACCGAGGACCAGCGGCCGCAAACGGTCTCGATTCACAGTGACGCCTTCGATGCGGTTGGAGGACTCGACGCTTTGGACCAGCGCCATTTCACGTAGCGCTTTCAGCAGCTGTGGCGATTGGCGAGTGTACAGTTCCTGCTTGCCCTTGGCTTCGGCAAGGTCATTGAGCAACCAATTGGTGCCCATCGGCACGGCAAGGTCACGAAGACGATGATCGCGGAATGTCATCATGGCTGAATCGTGTCCTCCATGAACGTGCGCCAGTGCGGAGCCTTTGCGATGCCGGCGTAGGCGGGCGTAGGATATATCGTTCTCGATGAGAAATCACGTACCCAACTGAACACGTCGGACGAGATACGCTTCACGATTCCATCCCTGCCTTGCATTTCCCGCGACCCGACCCGTATGCTCCCAACACGATTTGAGGATGGGATGATGGAACCGACACAGAAGCTTTCCGAGCTGACGCCGGCGGAATTGAAGGAGCTGGTGCAGGGGATGGTCGATGACCGGCTACGCACCTTGCTCGGCGATCCCGATCTCGGGGCGCCGCTGGGGGAGTACGTCCGCGAACGTCTCAAGCAGTCGCTCGCTTCAACGGCGCGGCTGTCCGGTGATGAAGTGGCCGACAAGCTCGGCCTGCGGTGGTAGCGATGCCCTGGTTTCGCCTCGCCTTCCGTCCCGATGTGGTCACTGATCTCAGCACCGCCGATCCCCCCATGGCGCAACGGTTATTCGACAAAACGAAGTGGCTGGCGTCCAACGTGGACAATTTGCGGCACGAACCGGTCGCTGCCGATCTTCCCGGCATCCATAAATATGCCGTCGGCGACTGGCGCATTTTTTATTCGATCGACCGGTCTGACCACATGGTAGAGATTCACTATATTCAGCACCGGCCTCTCGCAAGCCGGAACCTCGGAGCCTGACGATGCTCAAGCTGACACAGAAGGCTGTTGACCGCTTGCGAGCGCTCCTCCTGGAACATCCTGAAGATCCGGTGGTGCGCATCACCGTACGCGATATGGATGCGCAGCGCCTTTCACTTTCGATCACGTTGGAGTCAGCGGCTCGGGAGGAAGATGTGGTCGAGCAAATCGAAGGGCTGACGATTGCGTCGGACCGGGCAAGCGCGCACCGGACCGGCGGGATGACGGTGGATTACCAGGCCGGAAGTTTCACCTTCGTGCATCCCCAGGCGAATGACCCGGGGTTGATCATGCCCAGCCGGAATTAGCCATGCTGGCGGGGAACGAGAGCCGATGGCGTATGGCTGATAGCGGGAAGGGAGTCCTGAACGAGCGATGCTGGCTTCCGCTTCTTGCCATAAGCCATTCGCCATATGCTATACGCTCTTAAATTTTAGCTACGATTTCATTCGCGGGAACACGCTGCCGAAATGCATGGTAAACGTGCCGCGTGCGACATCCGCCACATACCGTTCCAGGGCCGCCTCAATGACGGGAAAGGCAAGATCATCCCAGGGAATGTCGTCCAGCGCGAACAACTGCACATCCAGACTTTCCGTGCCGGGTTTGAATTCCGGCGCGCGCAACGTCCCGCGAAACACCATGTGCACCTGACTGATCCGGGGCAGGCTCAGGACGGCATAGAGGGAAGTGATCTCCACGTCTGCGTGCGCTTCTTCGAACGTTTCGCGGACGGCGGCCTGTTCGGTGCTTTCGCCGACTTCCATGAAGCCCGCAGGAAAGGTCCAATGGCCGACGCGAGGCTCAATCGCCCGGCGGCAGAGCAGAATCTTGTTTTCCCATTCCGGAATACAACCGGCGACGATTTTCGGATTGATGTAATGGACGACCTGGCAGGTTTCGCAGACGAACCGCGGCAGGTTGTCGCCGGGAGGAATTTTTTTCGACAGCCCGGCCCCACACTCGCTGCAGAATTTCATTGCGACTCCCGATCACGACGAGAGAAAGACAGAAATGGATAGCACAATTCAGGCATTTTTTGCACCCTGCCCGCGCGGACTCGAGCCGGTGCTCGTGGATGAACTGACCGGCCTGGGCGCCGCCGCGGTCAAAGCGACGGCCGGAGGGGTCGCCTTTCGCGGCACTCTCGCCCTCTGTTACCGGGTGAATCTTGAAAGCCGCATCGCCAGCCGTGTGCTCCTGCGGATTGCGGAAGGGGCCTATCGCGACGAACAGGATGTGTACGACGAGGCCTACGCCATCCGCTGGCAGGATTGGTTTACGCCGCAGCAACGCATCAAGGTGAAGGTGAGCGCGCACCGCTGCCCGCTGAAAAGCCTGGATTTTGTCACGCTGCGGGTTAAGGATGCCGTCTGCGATCGATTCCAATATGCCAGAGGCAAACGTCCCTCCGTCGATACCCATGCGCCGGACATCCTGATTGCCGTCTACTTGGACGGCACAGCGTGCACCTTGTATCTGGACACGTCGGGTGAGCCGCTGTTCAAGCGGGGATGGCGAAAGTCGGCCGGCGAAGCGCCCATCAGGGAAAATCTCGCGGCCGGCCTCCTGCGTCTTTCCAAGTGGGCGCCGGACCTCCCGCTCTATGACCCGATGTGCGGCAGCGGCACCTTTGTAGTCGAGGCCGCGTTGATGGCCCGCCGCATCGCGCCCGGCATCGGCCGACGCTTCGCGTTCGAGAAGCTGCTCTCCTTCGCGCCCCCAACGTTGAACGATCTGCGCGGAGAACTGCAGGCCGCTGAGATCGGCGCGCAACCTGGTGTGATCCATGCCGCCGACCAGAGCGCCCAGGCTATCACATCGATTCGAGCGAATCTCGCGCTCGCGGGACTGACTGAGTCGGTGTCGCTGCAACAGGCAGATGTCCTGCACCTGCCCGCTCCGACGGAAGCCGGTCTCCTTCTCACCAACCCGCCCTATGGCCACCGCATGGGGGAAGGTGACGCATTGAAGACATTCTATCCTCAATTCGGCGATCATCTGAAAAAGGACTTCTGCGGGTGGACGATCCAGATTTTTACCGCCGACATGAAGCTACCCGGCTTGCTGCGCCTGGCGCCCTCCCGGAGAGTGCCGTTGTTTAACGGAGCGATCGAGTGCCGTCTGTTCGAATTCCGCATGGTAGCCGGCAGCCTCCGGAAGAAAAGAGCCGATGGCATATAGCTGATGGCGAATGGCCCGGAATCTGAGTCCCGCAGACCGGAGCCAGATTCCTTCTCAATAGCTCATTTCTTCCCTGAACGACCGGGCCCGGCATCTTCCCCTTCTCGCTATCGGCCATCAGCCATGCGCTCTTGTGCCTCACGTTTCCCTGCTTGACAGCAGGGCAAAAGCCTCCTATTTTCAATCCATGCCGGTCGAGCCGTTTCCCTATTTGACTACGAAGAAATGCGGGACGTTATGAGCGCCTCCCACGCACCGCTTGAAGCCACTCAACAGGAGCACGACCACTCGCTCTCCCGCCTGATCGTGGTGTCGAACCGCGAGCCATACGAACACCGGCTGGTCAAGAATCACCTGATCTGGGAGCGCACCACCGGCGGGCTCATTTCAGCGCTCGACCCGATGATGCGGCGGCTGGGCGGAACGTGGATTGCCTGGGGCAGCGGCAAGGCGGATCGGAATGTGGTGGATCAGGATATGACCGTCGAAGTGCCTCCCGACGCGCCGACGTACCGCCTGCGCCGCGTGTGGTTGGAAAACGGCGAGGTGAAGGGCGGGTATCAGGGGTACGCCAACCAGGTACTCTGGCCCCTCTGCCACCTCACCTTAGACCGCGTGTCTTACCGGAAGGCATTCTGGCACGCCTACCAGGCGATGAATGCGCGCTTTGCGGAGGTCGTCCTCAGGGAGTTGGCTGAGAAACCGGCATTCCTCTGGGTGCACGATTTTCATCTCGCCCTGCTGCCCGGACTCATCAAAGCCTCTCTGCCCGCCCAGCCCGTGGCGATCTTCTGGCATACACCCTGGCCCGGCCCGGACGCCTTCCGCATTTTGCCCGAACGCCGCGAGCTCCTCGAATCGCTGCTGGCGGCCGACTTGGTCATGTTCCAGACTCAAAGCTTCCTCCATTGTTTTCTGGAATGCGCCAAGGAGTTCCTGGGTGCCGAAGTCCTGCCCGACGACCATCACATCGACTACAAAGGCCACCGCACCAGGCTGGTGATTCGCCCCATCAGCATCAGTTATCAGGCCTGGGCCGAACGGGCGCAATCGCCGCAGGTCACCCGAGCGATGGACGTGCTCCGCAACCTGCACGTCTTTCAGCCGACGGTGCGCATCGGGCTGGGCGTCGACCGGCTCGACTACACGAAAGGGCTCCTCAAACGGTTGTGGGCCATCGATGCCTTCTTTCACCAATTTCCGCAGTACCGGGGCCATTTCACGTTTATTCAAATCGCGGTGCCGACCCGCGGCGATGTCGAAACCTATCGCAGCTATCGGGAGCTGATCCGGGAAACCGTCAACGAGATCAATCTGCGTTACGGCACGATCTCTCACCAGGGCAGCCCGCAGGCCTCGCGCTGGCGCCCGGTCGAATTTCGCGAAGGGCGCATCGGGATGGATACCTTGGCGGCCTACTACCGCATGGCCGACCTGGCCCTGGTCAGTTCCGTGTATGACGGCATGAATTTGGTGGCGAAGGAATATGTGGCCAGTCAGGTTGAGGAGAAAGGCGTGCTGCTTGTGAGCCACCTGGCCGGCGCGGCGGAAGAACTGACCGGCGCGTTGGTCATCAATCCCTATGACCCGGAAGGAGTAGCCGACTCCATCCGGCAGGCGTTGGAGATGCCGTTGGAGGAACGCCGGAACCGGATGCGAGGCATGCGCGCCTATCTGGAGGCGCATGACATTCGCACCTGGGCTGATGACTGCCTGCGCGACGCAGAAATGCTTCCACGTCAGGACAATCCCCCCCTTGAATAATCGACGCCCGGCTGCCACCACCGACCGGCCGCGCCTGGCAGGCCGGCTTCCACTGTTCATACTCCTAAGCTTTTCACTGCTGCTGAGCGGCTGCGCGCAGTTGTCACAACTGTTCGCGCGCACCCCGCCGGCGGATCAGCAGGTGGATCGCCAGGCGCAGGCCATCGTGGCACGGCTCGCGCCGGCCATCGAGGCTGACCTGCGTGACAATCTGAACACCATGCTCCCGGCCGTGCGCAAAGGTTTGGCAGACCAGACGAACAAGGCGGCGAGTTTTACCAACGACCTGGTCTTGCGCACGCTGGCCGACCCCTGGGATGGTCTCAGCGCGATCGAACAGACCGGGCTGCTGGCGGCCACTGCTGCCGCAGCGGGAATTGAGGAGTTGCCCGCCGCCATCGAAATTCTCGAAAGAGGAATGGACCGGACCGGCGCGCCCTTCCGGCCCCTCAACTTTCCCGTCACCCTGGCGCGCGAGGATCTTCTCGGCTTTATGATGGAAGCGCTTGAAGATGCCCATCAAGACCGCGAGCATGCCCTGCGTCACCTGTCTCCACAGGACCGGGAATTTCTCTTCACTCAGGCCCGCCAGCTGGCGGAACAGTTCATCCCGCAAATTACCCCGCCAGCCAGGCTGGCAGAGGCCGAAGCGGCCGCCCGTTATGCGACTCTGGTCACGCAGCAGGTCGATTATGCGTCGCTCATTGCCGCCGCGCAGCGATTGGCGCGTCTCGGCAACCGGAAATTTCTGCAGCAATTGGAGATTGCGTTTCATGACAAAAAGCCGATCGGTCATTCGATCCCCGGCATCACCGGCGATCTCCTGTTAGCTCAGCAGACTTCGTACGGGCTGGTGATCATCGGGGGACATGGTCCGAATACCTACGACCTGGATAAAGGCGCCACGCTGATCATTGACCTGGGTGGCAACGACACCTATCGAGGCCTCATCGGCGCGAGCCCGAACAGCGACCTGGGCAACAGCATGGTAATCGACCTGAGCGGCAACGATCACTACCAGCCCGCCACGCTGGGCTTAGCCACCGGGCGCGCCGGTATCGGCATCGTCATCGACCACAGCGGAGACGATACTTATCGGCTGGCGCCCGGTTCCGGTGGGGCCGGCTTTGCGGGATTGGGGCTCCTGTATGATGGAGAAGGACAGGATCTCTACGAAGGAAGCCGGTTTACCCAAGGCGCGGCCTTCGGCGGGCTCGGCCTGCTCCTGGATCGTGCCGGCGACGATCGTTATACGAGCTTCGGCTATGCGCTGGGTTTCGGCGGTCCCCTGGGCGTCGGCGCCCTCATCGATATCGCCGGCAATGATGCCTACGAATGCGGCGGAAAATATCCCAGCGCCTATAACGAGGCAGACGCGCCCCATGCCCGGCCGAGCGATCCCACGTTTCAATACGATTGTTTCGGGCTCGGCACCGGCGCGGGGCTCCGTGTCTTCAGTAAACTTCCGGCTCAACGCGCCCAGAGCCTGGCCGGCGGGTGGGGCCTCTTGATCGATCTGGCCGGTCGGGACCGCTACCGTAGCGCGAACTTTTCGCAGGGACACGGGTATTTTTTCGGCCTTGGCGTGAAACTCGATCTATCCGGCGACGACGAACACCAGGCGGCGCGCTATGGGCTGGGAACCGCCGCACATTCCGGCGTGGGCGTGAGCCTGGACTATCAGGGCAAGGACCGGTATGGTTCCAAAGGGCCCTTCTATAACGGCGGCACAGCCTGGGACAGCAGCGTTGCGCTCGCCGTGGACGGCGGACCGGACAGCGATTTGTATGATCTGCCCGCCTCGACCGGTCTGGGCATGGCCGATCTGGGGGGCTGGGGCCTCTTCATCGAAGAAGGCGGCGCCGATCAATACTTTGCCGGTCGAGGACTAGGTCAGGGTGCGCAGACGAGCATCGGCGCGTTCTTCGATCTGGAAGGAAGGGACGACTATTCCTCACTTCCACTGCCCGATGGACAGGCGCGACCGGAACGGCTCAACCGGAAAACGTATATTGAGAATGCAGGCAGCCTCTTCATCGACCGGTAGCAGGGTGGTGAAAAAGACCGCCAGCTTCGTTCTCGCATCGCGCAGAAGCTCAACGTACCGCAAGGGTACGCTTCGCCTCTTTGCTCGCTGCGGCCTCGCTGAACGGCCTTTTTGACCACCCTGCAGGCTCGCTCCGCATTGTGTCCAGCCATTGACCTCTCCCCTTTCCTGAACTGCGCTTGACTCCCCCCTCCCCGTGGCTATCTCAAAGAACGGTGATCAACAGGAACGAACATCATTGCTCGTAGCCCATTCATCTTTCTTGTGATGACCTCAGAATCCTGGAGGAAGACATGACCGATTCCAACGGCCCCATACTCACGAATCTACCGATACTCCCGTTGAAGCGCACGGTGTTGTTCCCCGGCACGATGATGCCCCTGACGGTCGGGCGCGACCGTTCCATCGCCGCCGTCGAAGCCGCGCTGAAGACCGAAGACAAGACCTTGCTGGTCGTGGCGCAACGGGATGCCCAAACCGACCAGCCCACACTCGAAGATCTGTATACGATCGGGACCAAGGCCGTCATTAAGCAAACGGCCCGCACCCAAGAAGGTCATTATAATATTTTGATCCAGGGCTTGGAGCGGTTCGTGCTGCTGAAGCTGGATCAAGTCGATCCCTATCTGCAGGCGCGGGTGAAGCAATTGCCGGCTCCCGACGAACGGAGCACGGAGGTCGAAGCCCTGCACCGGGCGATTCTCGACATCATCACCGAATTGCCGAAATTGATCCAGACTCCAGGCGTGCACGAAGCGGTGGCGGCGCTGGGGACGGAAGAAGATCCCGTCGTGCTGGCCTATCGCATCGCCTCGTTGCTGAACCTCACGCTCGACGGCGAGCAGCAATTGCTGGAAGCCTCGACGAGGGCCGATCTGTTACGGGGTCTCTACGCGGCCCTGTCGCGGGAGGTCCAGATTCTCCAGCTGCGTGACAAGATCACCAGCGAAGCCAGGGAGAAGCTCGGCAAGACCCAACGGGAATACCTGCTGCGCGAGCAACTCAAGACGATTCAGCAGGAGCTCGGCGAGAGCAACGGGGAAGAGGATGAGGTCGCCGCGCTGAGAAAGAAGGTCCAGGAGGCGGATCTGCCCGAACATGTGCGGAAAGAAACCGATCGCGAGCTGACGCGGCTGGCCAAAACGCCCAGCGCCTCGCCCGAGCATCAGGTCATCCGCAGCTATCTCGAGCTGGTGCTCGAGTTGCCATGGAACAAGTCGTCCGAAGAAGGCCTGGACCTCGCCCATGTGCGGAAGGTGTTGAACGAGGACCACTACGGCATCAAGGAAGTGAAGGAACGGATTGTAGAGCATTTGGCAGTGCTGAAGTTGAACCCCTCTGCCAAGGCGCCGATTCTCTGCCTGGTCGGGCCTCCGGGAGTGGGGAAAACCAGTCTGGGACAGTCCATCGCCAAGTCCATGGGCCGGACCTTCGAGCGATTCAGCCTCGGCGGCTTGCATGACGAAGGCGAACTGCGCGGCCACCGCCGCACCTACGTCGGCGCGTTGCCCGGGCGTATTATCCAGGCGGTGCGGCGAGCCGGAGTGAATAACCCGGTCATCATGCTGGACGAGGTCGATAAGCTGGGCCGCGATTTCCGGGGCGACCCCGCGGCGGCACTACTGGAGATTCTGGATCCCGCGCAGAACCATACGTTCCGCGACCATTATCTCGATCTGCCGTTCGACCTGTCGAAGGTGTTTTTCATCACAACGGCCAATACACTGGAGACCCTCTCGCAGCCGTTGCTGGATCGGATGGAGATCATCCGGGTGAACGGCTACAGCGAACGGGAAAAGCGGGAAATCGCCCTGCGCTACCTCTGGCCAAGACGGCTGAAGGAAGCCGGTCTGAAGGCCGACGAGGTGACCTTGCCCGATGATGTGCTCGACCACATTATCGGCCGATACACCAGGGAATCCGGGGTGCGGCAACTGGAGCAGATGCTGGGCCGTATCACGCGAAAAGTAGCGGTGACCTTTGCCGATCGGCCGTCCGATGCACCGGCCGCGCCGGTGGAGATCACGCAACCGCTGCTGGACGAATGGCTCGGCCAGGAAAGATTCCAGCCGGAAGAAGCGCGCAAGAATCTGCCGGCGGGTGTCGCCACCGGCATGGCCTGGACGCCCACGGGTGGTGACGTGCTGTATATCGAAACGACCCTGCTGCCCGGCAGTCACGAGTTGACGCTCACCGGACAATTGGGAGATGTGATGCAGGAATCGGCTCGCGCGGCGCGCAGCTATCTCTGGTCGCATGCCGAAAGCATGGGGCTGGACATCTCGCGCTTCAAGCGGAACGGTGTGCACATCCACGTGCCGTCCGGCGCCATTCCCAAAGACGGCCCTTCGGCCGGGATCACGATGGCGACCGCGCTGGCCTCGGCCTATGTCGGCAAACCGGTCCGGAGCGACACGGCCATGACCGGCGAGATCAGCCTGACCGGTCTAGTGCTGCCGGTCGGCGGCATCAAGGAGAAGGTGCTGGCGGCGCATCGGGCCGGCATCAAGCGGATCATTTTGCCGAAGGCCAACGAGAAAGATCTCAAAGAGGTGCCACAGGAAGTTCGCGATGAATTGACGGTCATCCCGGTCGAGCGGATTGAGGAAGTTCTGCCGGTGGCCTTCAACCAGGATTCGGGCTCGCCGGACGAAAAACACGAGCCCGTCACGACATCCACTGTGTCGTAAGTTAAGTTATGGAGGCCCTGGCGCCAGAGCCGGGGCCTCGCACCAGCGTGATTCCTCTCTCCGCACAGTCTTGTGCTGTTTCCCAGCCAAGGTTCACCCATCCAGTCGCCTTGCCCTGCCGTAAAGACATGTGTAAGGATGAAGCTTTGCGTGAACAGTTCGGCGACTTTGACGAACCGGCAAAGGAGATGATCCATGCCAGCACATAGCGAGATCGGCCCGATCGTAAAAGTGACCAAGTCCGACGAGGAATGGAAGAAGCTGCTGTCGTCCGCCGCCTACCGGGTGTTGCGACATGAAGATACCGAACGGGCCTATACTAGTCCGTTGCACGAAAATCACCAGACCGGCCTCTATTACTGCGCCGGCTGTGACCTCCCCGCCTACTCGTCCGAACATAAGTTTGATAGCGGCACGGGCTGGCCGAGCTTCTGGCAACCTCTCGATCCCAAGGTCGTCGAGACGCGCACCGATAGCAGGTTCTTCATGACGCGGGTGGAAGTGCATTGCGCACGCTGCGGCGGCCATCAGGGACATGTTTTCGAGGACGGTCCTAAACCGACGGGCTTGCGTTACTGCATCAACGGCGTCTCCTTGAAGTTCGTGCCCTCCTAAAGGGGCCGACTTGAACAATGTTCACCGCGACTCGCCTTCGGCTGAAGCTGATTGCATGAGACCGTCGCGCCGAGCGCTCCGTCGCACCTTGCAATTTATCGCTGAAGACTCCTAGACTGTCCCAATCCATGGCTCCTTCTGCTTCACTGCGCCTTGTCTCTGTCGCCCTCCTGATGGGGGCCACAGTCCTCGGCTGTTCCCAGTCCACCGACGCCATTTCGAACAATCTGAATGCCTGCCTCATCGTGACCGAAGCCGAGGTGGAATTCGCCATCGGCACCCCGGTCACCCAGGGCCTACGCCAGAACGACCGCCAATGTCTCTATCAAGCGAAGCGCAATCCGCAGGAGACGGTGATGGTCGAATTGAATGCCGGACCGGATGGGGACCGGAAAAGTCTGTTTCAGGATCAACGCTCCAAAGCCGGCCACCAGCCGGTCGCCGGCGTCGGCGACGGCGCGTTCACGCTCCGTTCGCCCATCGGCGGTATCCAGCTGACCTTCTTAAAGTCGGATGCACTGGTAACTTTGTCGCTCACGTCGCCCAAACAAGCCAATCCCCAGGCAGCGGTCACGAATCTGGCGAAAGTCGCCGCTACCAGGCTCGGCGCCCCGATTCGCGCGACTCCAGCCCCAGCAGCCGAACGTGGAATCACAGGCTCGCCGTCACAGTGGGCCGGCGACTGGTACGGCTGCATGCCCGTCGGCATGATGTACGGGAAGAGCCATCTCACATTGAACGAACAGGGCACCTGGACGATGACGACCGCCGTGGTCATGCCGGGTACGATCATCGCGGACCGCGGGCGCTGGGAGGCGGAATCCTATCAGGAGATTCTGCATGGAACCTACCAAGTCGCCGGCAACGACCGGTTCACAACGACCGGCATCCTCAACGCGACCTGGAACAAGCTCGCAAAGAACCAATCGCCGACTAAATTCGATCCGCTTCTCTGGCAATCCTTCTCGGCGATTCCACGCAAAGTGACGGTGAAACGGCTACCGGCGATCGAACCGACGCTGATCGGCACCTGGGAAGGGTCCGCAAAATTTCTTGATCGGCAGGAAGACTTTGTCTGGACAATTACCGCGGCCAACGTCTCCGAATTTTTTAAAGCGACGTCGCAAACCGGCCGCCTCGAGCAGGAGCAGGATCGGTTTCGATTGGTCGTCCCGCAAAGCAAAACGCCGCCTCTCTCAGTTCGGGTGTTATCGCAGGAGAAAATGGAACTGACCGATCCGAGCGGCACCGTCTCTCAGTGGAACCGGAACGAGAAACTCCTGTCGCGCTGTTGACCGCCGGGGCGAACAATTGCCGATTTATTTCGTTCGTATCTTCCGCGCACCTTGACCGGCTTTTCCCTCCTCCGATAGACTGACATCATGCGAACGTGGCTCATTGCGACTGTCTTCCTGGCCGCACCGATGCTGCTCACGGCAGAGGTCCCTGCCGCGCAGGCCGCAGACCGCCAGGACAAGCAAGCAAGCGAGTTCTTCGATCAGGTGATGCCGAAGGGACTCCTGCGCGACCTCTACAACCAGGCCCTCTCCACGGTACAGGAGTACGTCGAGCTGGAAGGCAGCCTGCCTGGCGAAGGCCAATCACGGCATCAGGCGGGCGAGTTTCGGCTCAAGCTGTTCCCGCAGGGTAAGTCCCGGTCCCGAGAGCACGTGACAGCCGAAGGGTCATTTCGCCTGTCACCCGATGCCGATCAGCGGGAATTGACGCTGCGATTCAAATCCACCCGTGATTCTCCGCCGGTCCCTTCATCGAATGACGATGTGATCTGACGAGGCGAGTGCGCGCGGGCCTTCGTAGCTTCCAGCCCTTGACCAGGGTATCAGCGGGGCATAGAATGTTTTTCTGGTAAACGATCCGCCTCACTCCGGAGGTCGGAACCATGCTCTTCCTTGGGACTCACATCCAACGGGACGAACATGGGTGGTGTACCCTCCTCTCTCCCCCTACGTCTTCTATTCACAGCGCCGAGTTGCAATCGTCCACTCACTGCATCCTTGCGCGCGCGCCTTTCCGACCCCTGCTGCCGGCATTGATCAACGGTAGGGCGACGCGTGAACAAAGGACCCGCGCGGTCCTCGTGCGGGAGCGTGGCCTATGTCTGGTATCTATTGGGGCATTGTGACAGGTCTCTTGGCGATGGTGGCGACCCTGTTCCTGTGCGTCGACATTCTGTACGGCACCTCGGGGGGATCCTCCAAGGAGCCGGGAAATGGAATGGATGAGTCGGAGAAGGCGGCCAGGCCCGTCGCGAAGGGCTCGCGCCAGGCAGCTTAAGGCCGGCTGCCAATCCGGCAGTCCGGACGATGATGCCATACAGGTGCTGTCAACAAACCGGCGTTCCCGGCAACCAATCTGTTGTGCCATCAACGGAGGTGCCACATGGAAGTCGAGATTATCGGTGTCGCAACAATGATCTCCCTAGTCTGGCTGATTGCCTGGTCGATGGCGGGCGAGAGCGAGTCCGAGAGACGGCGAATGGCTTCGTCGCCTGACAGCGGTCACTCGTTTGAAACCGCGACCGGCGACACGCGGGTCAGACACGCGGCCTAAGTCTGTAACCGTTTTGCGTTGAGACAGTGTCCCTGCCCTTTCGATTGCGGGCAGGCGGAGGGGCTCGGTGTGTGCGGGCAGCCCGGATGGTCAGGCAAGAATTTTCGGTTGCCCGATTCCCGCGATGACTTCTTCAGTAATGACGACGGACTTGACCCCACTCAAGGCCGGCACGTCATACATCAAATCCAGCATCACTTCTTCCAGGATTGTGCGCAGGGCCCGAGCGCCGGTTTTCATCACCGCGGCGCGGCGGGCAACGGCCTTGACGGCCGCATCGGTGAATTGCAGGTCGATGCCTTCGATCTCGAACAAAGCCTGATATTGTTTCACCAAGGCGTTTCTCGGCTCGCTGAGCACGCGGATGAGCGCGGGCACATCGAGATCCGACAGGGTGGTCAGGACCGGGAACCTCCCCACAAATTCCGGAATGAGCCCGAATTTCAGCAGGTCTTCCGATTGCACGCATCGCAGCACTTCGCTGTGACCATCCAGCTCGCCGGCCGGCGCCATCGCGCCGAACCCCAGCCGTTTGGGCACCGTCCGTTGCGCGATGATGCTGTCCAATCCGACGAAGGCGCCGCCGGCAATGAACAGAATGTTCGTCGTATCCACGCGGATGTAATCCTGCTCCGGATGCTTGCGCCCGCCCTTAGGCGGCACATTGCACACCGTCCCTTCCACCAGCTTCAGGAGCGCCTGTTGCACGCCCTCGCCTGAGACATCCCGCGTCAACGATGGATTCTCGGACTTGCGGCTGATCTTGTCGATCTCGTCGATGTAGATGATGCCGGTCTCGGCGCGGGCGACGTCGTAGTCGCAACTTTGAAGCAGCTTGAGCACGACATTTTCGACATCTTCCCCCACATAACCCGCCTCGGTCAGCGCCGTCGCATCAGCAATGGTAAAAGGCACGTGAAGGATACGGGCCAGCGTCTGGGACAGCAACGTCTTGCCGGTGCCGGTCGAGCCGATCATGAGGATGTTGCCCTTTTCGAGATCGACGTGTTTGAGCCGTTCCCGGTTCACCATGCGCTTATAGTGATTGTGCACGGCGACGGAGAGCACTTTCTTCGCGCGGTCCTGCCCGATCACATATTCATCGAGCTTGGCTTTGATATCCGTGGGCTTGGGGATGATCTGCGGGAAGGGCGAGACTGCAGCCGGCTGGCTAGCGGGCTTGTTCTTGGAGAGGGACAGCGAGCATCGTTCAATACATTCTTCGCAAATAGACACGGCCGCCGTGGTGCGGCACGAGGGGCAGGTGAACGGCTCCGAGTTGGTGACGAGCGTCCGGCTGGCATCCTGTGCCTTGCCGCAAAACGAACAACGCCGGTCTGGTTTCTGCGTCGAATGCCGCGTGTCCCAGAACACAGCCTTTCCTCCATGCTACGAGGTGCGCGTGGTTGCGTTGCCTCATCTTATGCCTCTGCGATGGCGACCTGCAAGCATGGAGGAGCCGCCGTCCCGGTCCTGGCGTGCGCCGGGAGGAGCCGGGCGGTGGCAGGTTTCGGCGACCGGCTAGAACGAGAAGCCGATCCCACCCGCGACGATATGCGCGCGGTAGTTCAGTGTGAAGGAAGGTCCACGGGACCCGTCGGGTACTTCGCTTTCCCACTGGTAGTTCGCGACCAGATACTTGTATTCGGTAAACAGAAAGATGCGATCAGTGACATTGGCCCGGACGCCGCCGATCAACTGATAGGCAAAGGCCCCGTCGGCCGCGTTTTCATGCACCACGCCGATCGTGCTGTGCTGGACATTCAAATCACGGGCGAATCCTCCGGAGAGCCCCGCTCCGATCCCGATGTAGGGCTGAATGGTCTCGCCCGGATAGCGCAACAACAGATTCGCCATAGCGTTGATCGATTGCAGGCGGAAGTCGGCAGATCTCGTCACACCGCCTCTCGTGGCCGTGGGGGCATTCGCCTTTCCGTCGAGACCCGACAATTCGGCTTCCAGCCCGACATATCGGCCCGCGAATGCCGGGAAGAATCCGACTTTTATGCCGCCGCCGAGTCCGCCTTGAACATCCGTGTTCGTAAAGGGGTCTTCCTGCAAGCGGAAGGGACGATTCAAGGGGCGACTCCCCTGCATGTAGACGCTCACGTACAGTTCGGATTTTGCCTCTCCCTCTTTCGACTCGGCCGATGCGGCCTGAGACTTCGGTGCGGCGGGTGCGGGATCAGCCGCCAGCGAAATTGCGGAATGGGCCTGCATGAATCCCACTGTAAACAGAACGATAACGAGTGAGGAGAAGACTGATTTCATAATTGACTCCCTAATGAGTGACCAAGGCGCGACAGGACGCGAAGACCTGCTATGGGCCAGTCATATCACGATGGGCATGTAGGACAAACTGAATCGGCAGTTTTTGCGCGCCCGAGGGAGCCCCTGAGGAGGCAGTTCGGTAGGCCTGTCGCGGATGATCGGGCTTAGTACGTAGGGAATGAGTCCGCCGGAGGGTTTCCTGGGGAACCAGGCCGACCAGCATCTGTTGATCCGGCCGCTGGAGCAAGGGCACGCCGTGATGATCCGTCTGTTCCCAACGATCCCGCCACTCGTCGAGTACCCTACCGATCGGCGGCGCGGCCGATCCGGCCAGTTCTGTTCCTGCAAATCCGAACCGTTCCGCTTCCGCTTGCACGATCTGTCGGTCGGAGAGATCTGCGCCCTCTATCCAGAACAACCGATACAACGAACGGATGAAGTCCCCGGCTCTCGGAAGGTCCAGCCGCAGAGCGCGGGCCGCCGCAGCGATCGCCAAGGCGGTATTGGGCTTTCCTGCCGGCAGGGAGATTGAGACCTCGGGGGCGAGCCGGCGGACCATCTCCACCTCTTGTTTCAGTTCCGCCCGCAGTTGCCCGGCCCAGACGGCCATGGGCTCAGGCAAATGCGGGGCATGCTGGACCCCCTGCCATGAAATCTGCTGCATGACACCAAGCGCATGCAGCCGCTCGTGCATCGCGTAGCAGAACGGGCAGTTAAAGTCGCTATACAACCGGCACCGGTTCATCCCGGTCATCGCGCACTCCGAGGCGGCAGGAGGGCAATGATACGAACCGGCGCGCCCGTCCCTCCAGCGATTTTCATCGGCAGCGCCACCAGTGTGGCGCCTGAGGCGGGAACCTCTGCAAGACCTGCCACGTTCTCGAGTCCATAAAGTCCTGCCGCATTGACAATCCGATGCACGGCAAAATCTTGAGAAAGCCCGTAATCGATGCTGGCCGTATCGATGCCGATCCCGGAAATGTGCCGCTCGCGCACGAGCCATTCCGCCGCTGCTTGTGAAAATCCGGGGAAATGCAGGGTCGCCGGATCCTCGGGCGTCGCGCTGCCGAAGTAGCGTTCACGATCCTTCCAATGGGCGCCCCAGCCGGTCAGCATCATGACGATCGCGCCTGCCGGGATGGTCCCGTGGCCCTCCTCCCACCGCTCCAGGTCGGCGATCGACAGGCGATAATCGCGATCACGCGCCGCTGCCGCCCGGACATCAATCACCACCGCTGGGCCGATCAAATGCTCGACCGGAATTCCGTCGATCCCCGCTTGGCCCTGGGCAAAATGAACAGGTGCGTCCATGTGTGTCCCGGCATGCTCCGATAGCGCCACTTGTCCGGTGGCATACCAGGCTTCGGTAGCCGTGCCGCCCCGTTGCATGGAGTCGCGATGAAACGGAGGATTGCCGGGCCATACCTGGGTCACGTCATTGAACGGGTATGTAAGATCGAGCACTCGCGATCCCATCTCGGCGGCGTGGACCCCGTTGACGAATATGATTGGAATCAGCACGCAAGCCATCGGCCCCGTCGGGCAGAGAAGGCGAAGGTGTCGCATCATGAAGGCCATGATCTCCTCGCTAGTTGGGGCCTAGTCTATCAACGCCGGCGCTTCCCTGCCGGACGCAAATACGCTACCCTCTCCAGCCTCGGCAGCGCAACGGGCAAGGAACCCATGTCTGATCAGCTCCAGTTTTCCGGACAACGTTTCTCCGTGGAATATCACATTCAGGGATCGATGGACGATGCGCGCCGGCGCGCTGCCTTACTCTGTAACGACCAGACCGTCGAAGCCGCGGACCATGTGATCCCGCCGGGGGTGATAAGAGACGAGCTTCTGGGGCGAGTCCTCAGTGTTGACCAGTTGAGAGCCGGAGTCTGCCGCGCGGAGCTGACCTTTCCGGTTGAACTCCTGGATGGAACCATGAGCACCCTGTTACACATGAGCTTCGGCATGGCCGGATTACTAGGCGGGGTCAGACTATCGAACCTCGCCTTCCCGGATGAGGTGATTGCCAGGATGGCCGGGCCTCGTTTCGGATCACAGGGACTTCGTGCGATTGTTGAGGTTTCGACGCGACCCCTCGTCTGCGCCGTGCTGAAACCACTGGGCATGTCTCCGGAAGCCTTGGCTGACCTGGCCTACGAATTCGCCCTCGGCGAAGTGGACCTCATCAAGGATGACCAAAGCCTGGGTGACCATGCCTTCTGCCGTTTCGAGGAGCGAGTGACGCGGTGCGCAGAGGCGATTGCCAAGGCCTCCCGGCAAACGGGGAAGCGCTGTCTCTATGCCCCACATGTGTCCGCCCCCTGGCCAACCCTTCTCGAGCGAGCGTCCCTGGCACAGCAGGCCGGCGCGGGCGCGTTGCTGCTCTGTCCCGGCCTGATCGGGTTTGACGCCCTCAGCTCTCTGGCTCGCCTTCCATTTTCGTCACTTCCGCTGATCGCGCATCCGGACTTTCAAGGCAGCCACTTCATCAATCCAGCGGGTGGTATCGCGCCGGCCCTGCTCTTTGGTCTGTTTCCCAGATTGGCCGGCGCTGATGTGTCGATCTATCCGACCTTCGGATTGGACTACCCGATCACACAAGAGGACTGTCGCGCCATTGCCGGCACCTGCCGGAGTCGCCTTGGTTCCTGTCCTCCCATGTTTCCGACCGCCGCCGGGCGAATGGGCGCCTCGCGCATCCGTGAGATGATTTCACTGTACGGAATAGATGTGGTCTTTGTCCTAGGGAGCGACCTGCGCCGGGATCCGACCCGTATTCGAACCGCCTGCCAGGAATTTATTCAGCTGCTCGGGGCGTAACTGCGGCTCCAATCCACACCTCCATGGATACTCCAGATTTTCCAGCTAACTAAATGATAGTACAAATGTTTAATAAACCAGTTGCGGACTCGCTGCCTTGACAGATTGACGGCGCATCGCAATGTCTTCCCGAACGATGGCGCACAAGGCAACAGGCCAAAGTCAGACGCTACGTCAAGTTTCTTCTGACGCCCGCCGATAGAGGCCATAACGCAAAGTACGTATGTACGCCGCGAACCTCTGTCTGCGCAGGATCAGTGATGGCAGTCGCCAAAACCTCAGACGAAAACAGGAAACTCGACAAGACGGACCAGCTCGAGATCAGTCCGGAGCAGCTTCGCATCGGGATGTATGTTGATCTGAATTGCTCCTGGTTCAAACACCCGTTCCCGAGGCGGTCCTTCAAACTGTCCTCCGCCAGCCAGATCACCACCATCAAAGGGCTCGGTCTGCGCACCGTCGTCGTCTATCCCAGGGAATCAGATCCGGACCCGGATGCCGAGGGCGCTCCTGCCGAGGGCACATCGGCGGACGACATTTCACCCGAAGGCGATTCGACTCTGACCGCCGTTGCAGAAACCGAACTCCCGAATCCTTTCGAAGAAACCGAGGCGGAGGCCGCGGCTTCCCCCATTCCACTAGAGCTTCCGACAACAGGCGACTACCATCAAGCCGTAGAACTGGCGGGGGAAACCTACCGCCAGCTGCTCGGCACCAGTACGCAGATGATGGAAGATCTCTCGGGTGGATCCGAGGAGGGATTGCGCTCGGCGGAAACGATGATCGGCGGCCTCAGCACGCTGTTGACCAACACCGACGCCGCCGGCACCGTGGCCAGCGCGTTCGATCCCGAAGAAGTCGGTGATGCGAGCGTGCTGCATTCGCTCAACGTGGCGACCCTGTCCATGATGGTCGCCCAAAAGTTCGATATCGATCAGGACGCGCTCAAGATGATCGGCATGGCGGGGCTGTTGCTCGATATCGGCGAGCGGCGCATCCCGCGTCACATTCTAGACATGCGCGGCCGCCGCTCCGAACCGGAGCCTGTGAAATACCAGCTCCATCCCTATCTGGGGGTGGAAATCTTGCGGGGATTTCCCGGGATTCCCGAGGAAGTGCTGGACGTTGTCCGGAGCCACCATGAACGGCTGGATGGCTCCGGGTACCCGGAAAAACTCAAAGGAGATCAGATTTCACTCCCCACGAGAATCGTCAGCGCCGTCGATCACTACGACACCCTGGTCAACAGCCGCTACGCCGAAGAAGCGCTCTCGCCGGCTGAGGCCCTGGCCACCATGTACAAACATCAGAAGCAGTTGTTTTCGACTGAAGTGGTGGTGGCTCTGATCCATACGCTGGGCGTGTATCCGCCGGGCACCGTCGTGTGCCTGTCCAACGGGGCCTTTGGCCTGGTGCTGAACATTAACTTCAAGCATCGCGTGAAGCCACTCGTGCTGATCTTCCATCAGGTGCCGACCGATCCCCCGCATACCGTGGATCTCCTGGCAGAGCGGGACCTCAGCATCCTCCACGCCGTGGCTCCCGAGGAATTGCCGCGCCCCATGGTGGAATATTTCCGTCTCAAACGGTGGACGGGGTATTTCATTCAATCCAGCATGCGCACCGCCTGAAGCAAGAAGCCGCTCCTGATCATCTCACTGGCAGCCGCCGGCCGCAGTATGGTATCTCCCAGGCATGGCGCGGCCGCGTGTGCTCCTCATCATTCCCCCGCTGACACAACTCAACACGCCGTATCCTTCGACGGCCTATCTCACCGGCTTCCTGCGCACCCGTGGATACGAAACCGAGCAGGCCGATCTCGGCCTCGACATGATGTTGAGGCTCTTCTCGCGGCCCGGACTCGAGGAGGCGTTTCGCCGTATCAAGAGCGCCGAAAAGCCTTGGCGCGGAGAAGTGCAGCAGTTCCTGGCCCTTGAGAGCAGCTACCTCGCAACCATCGAACCGGTCATCGCGTTTCTTCAGGGGAAGGATCCCATGTTGGCGCCCCATCTCGCCCGCCCGGGATTTCTGCCGGAAGGCCCCCGTTTTGCCGCCGATGGGCGACCGGGACCGGGCGCGTTCGCGACGTCCCCGTCCGACAATGCCAGGCATCGCGCGACGCTCTATATCGAGGATTTGACTGACCTTCTCCACGAAACTATTACACCTTCCCTCTCCTTGAATCGGTATGCCGAACAGATCATGGAGGCGACCTCCTCCTTCGACAGGATCGAAAGGGCTCTGGCTGAACCCTTGAGCTTCACCGACGAACTGCTCGTCGAGGCACTCGGCCCCCTCATCACCCGCAGTTCGCCCGACGTCGTGGGGCTCACCGTGCCTTTTCCCGGCAATCTGTTCGGCGCCTTGCGTATTGCGCAAGCGATCAAGGCACGGCGCCCTGCGACGGCCGTCGTTCTTGGCGGGGGATACGTCAACACGGAGCTCAGGCGACTCAAGGACCCGCGCCTGTTCCAGTACGTCGACTACGTCACACTGGATGACGGGGAGCGCCCCTTTCTGTGCCTGCTCGACTTCCTGGCGGGAGGACGGCCGCAGGCCATGCTCAGGCGGACCTTTGTGCTGGCCGACGGGCTGGTCCTGTTTCGAGACGGCAGCACCGAGCCCGACATCCCGATGCACGAACTCGGCATCCCGACCTACAGCGGCCTCCCGCTGGGCCGCTACCTCTCGATCCTGGACAGCCTCAACCCGATGCACCGGCTCTGGTCGGAAGGCCATTGGAACAAACTGACGGTCGCGCACGGGTGTTACTGGAAACAGTGCACCTTTTGCGATGTCGGACTCGACTACATTGCGCGCTACGAGATGACGCCGGCCGATGTCCTCATCAGGCAGATCGATTCCCTCATCCGAGAGACCGGCCAGCGCGGGTTCCACTTCGTCGACGAGGCCGCGCCGCCGGCGGCCTTAAAAGCCCTTGCGCTCCGCCTGCTGGAAACCAGCCAGACCATTTCCTGGTGGGGAAATATCCGCTTCGAGGAGGCTTTTTCACCGGATCTGGCGAGACTTCTGGCGGCATCGGGCTGCATTGCCCTCACGGCCGGACTCGAAGCGGCATCGGACCGCTTCCTCAAGCAGATGAAAAAAGGGATCACCGTGGACCAGACCGCGAGGGTGGCCGCGGCCTTCCGCCATGCCGGTATCCTGGTCCATGCCTACCTCATGTACGGGCTGCCGGGAGAAACCGTCGCCGACACCGTGGATGCGCTGGAACGCGTGCGGCAACTGTTTGCGAATAATTTGTTACAGTCGGCCTTTTGGCACCGCTTCACCGTGACCGCTCACAGCCCGGTAGGGCTCAATCCCTCGGCGGAAGGCCTCACCATCCTCGGTCCTGCCTTCCAAGGATTCGCCGAAAACGATCTCCGGCATGCCGACCCTCGCGCCTCCTGCCCAGCCTGGCTTGGCGAAGGCCTCCGCACGGCGATTCTGAATTACATCGAACAGGCAGGCCTCACGGTGCCGGTGCAGCACTGGTTCCCGCAAGCGGTACAACCTCCACGCGTGGCAAAAACGTGGCTGACCAGGGCGCTGGGGGACGCGGCCCCCGAACCGCTGACGGCGGAGCGTCGTTGTGTATGGATCGGTGGAAAGCCGGTCGTATCGGCCGAAGGCGGGATGCGTACCAAACTCATCCTACCGACCCGCATGGAGGACTTCTCGATTACCGTCTCCTCGAATCAAGTCGACTGGCTGCTGAATCTCCTGCAGGATGCCACGCCTGCACCGGACCGGAGCGGCCGAGACTATCCGCGACTCGCCGACATGCGCGAGCACTTTCCACGTACCGGCGCGCGTGGCTTCGATCGGTTTGCCAAAACCGCCGCCTGGCACAACGCGCGCCAAGCGGGATTACTGCTGATCTGACTTGGTCGCGGGGTTTCCTGTCGTCGAACCTCATCTCGACTCCTGCCTCTTGTCACAACCATCACATGCACTGCGGCTCCACTTCCGCACATCGCCGAATGGCGCCCGACGGACTTCCACGGGTCAGCCGCTAAAACGACAAGAGGAGCCGGCCCGCAGGGCCGCTCCTCTTGTTCTGCGCACGATGGGCCTTCGGCCGACGCTACTTATTCGGTTGCGGGGTCAGCCGCAGATAGGGCTTCACCGACTTGAATCCCTTCGGGAACAGAGTCTTGGCCTCGGCATCGTTTACCGCGGGGGTGATGATGCAATCCTGACCGTCTTTCCAATTCACCGGAGTCGCCACTTTATAATTGGCGGTCAATTGCAAGGAATCCACCACCCGCAGCAACTCGTCGAAATTTCTCCCGCAGGACGCCGGATAGGTGAGCATCAGCTTGATCTTCTTGTCCGGCCCGATGACAAACACCGATCGCACTGTCATGCTGTCCAGGGAGTTCGGATGGATCATGTCGTACAGGTTCGCGACCTTCTTCTCAGGGTCTGCGATGATGGGATAGGTCACCGTGCAGTTTTGCGTTTCATTGATGTCTTTCATCCACCCGCGATGGGAATCCAGCGGGTCCACGCTGATGGCCAGGATCTTCACGCCGCGCTTGTCGAACTCGCCCTTGATTCGGGCCATGTAGCCTAACTCCGTCGTGCACACCGGGGTATAGTCCTTGGGGTGCGAGAAGAGAATCCCCCACCCGTTCCCAAGCCATTCATGAAAATTAATCGTCCCGTCGGTCGTCTCGGCTGTAAAATTCGGGGCCTCGTCGCCCAATCGTAATCCCATGATTTCCCTCCTTGAATATGCGGTCCAACGTGGTGAGCGATCCGGCGCATAAACCGCCGGCAATCGCGTTAGAGTACCGTGTCTGATCGGCGAGGCGCAAGCGCGAAGGCGCACCGCCATGCCTCATGCAAGGCGGAATGAGCCGTTCCCTCTCAAGTTTCTGCTCCTGCATCCGATAAGGGACACAGGTGCCACAGGGAGCCCCTATGGACAACGCGAAACCATCGGCGACCGGACTGAAGATTTCCAACGACCCCATGTACCGTTTGCTCCGGGAGGGGTGCATCAAGGAATTCAACGTCAAACGCGCGGCAGGCGAAAAGGTCGATCTCACCCGTTGCGATTTGCGCGGACTGGATTTGCGCGGACTGGAAGTCGACGGGCTGGATTTCAGTGAGTGTTATTTCCGGCAGGCCGATCTTCGCGGAATCGACTTTCGACAGGCCAAGCTGGAAGGCGCCAGCATCAATGCCGCAAAAATTTCCGGCGCCTACTTTCCGGTCGAGTTGACTGCCAGCGAGATCGAGCTGTCGCTGTTGCACGGCACGCGGATGCGGTACCAGCCCAAGCCCTAGCCTCCACCGGCGCTCAGCTTCCCGTTAAACTCAAATGGACCCGAATCTGCGGCTTGTCCGATGTCGCCAGTTCGGTCTCCACGAGAAACACTCGCTCGTCCGGCAAATGGCCCTGCTCGATCAGATATTCACGGATGGCTTTGGCGCGCTCCTGTGCCAGCGACCGCAGTTCTGAATCTTCCACCGTCATGGCCGGGAACAGTTCCTGCCGGAGTTCGTCGGCCGTCAACACCCGCTCAACGGATTTTCCTCCGGGAAGATCCTCCCGCTTGGTGGGCTGCTTGCCCAGTTTTTCCGCATACAGGTCGCTGAGCAATTCGAACTCACGAGAAGGAGCAGGCGCGGCTTGGAGATTTTTCGTCCCTCCTTGCGTGAATCGCCGTTGCACGTCGGCCGCAATTTTCTTAAGCGCAAGGGCCTGGCGATCCCGCGCCGGATCGGCCACTCCGGTCACATCCACGCGGAGAGCCGGCCGTTCCTGCAAGGCCTTGGCAATCGACTCCAGCTTCCGCTGCTCCGCTTCCTCGAGGACCTCGCTTCCTGCCTGGAATTCCACAAACTGAAGTTCTTCGCCACCGCCTCCGACAAGGCCGCCTAAGGCCGAGAAGGGAGAAGTCGCGACTTTGGTCAACAGATTGACCAGGGCGTTCAGCACCACGCGGCCGTAGCGGAAGTCCGGTTCATTCAGATCCCCTCGCACCGGCATGTCGATATCGATCCGGCCTCGCCGGTCCTTCAACAGGCCCACAGCCAGACGGACTGGCAGCGTAGTGGCATCCGGGCTATCGGTCTTTTCTCCGAACGTCAACTGATCGACCAGCAATTTATTCTCGCCGACTAACTGCTGCTTGGAGATCTGATAGGTGAGATCCAGCGACAACTTTCCCTTGGTGATGGGATACCCGACGTACTTCCCCGCATAGGGCGATACCGGCGACAAGTCCACCCCCTGAAACAAAAACGTCAGATTGGTAAACGCCTCCTCGCTCAGCGGATTGATCTGCCCCTTGATCTTCAGCGGCGCGAGCTCGTCCACCTTTCCGGCCAACACCACCTCTGCCTTGGCCATCTGCCGCGAGGACAGGCCCTTGATCGTGCCGGTCAGGTCCGTAATCCCAGTGCTCACAGTCGGGGTAATCGATTCATCGACGAACTTGGCGGAGAAGTTCGTCAACTTCACGGTGGCGATCTCAACGGGCGTGGGAGCCGCAGGCTTCTTGGGCGCATCCGGTTTGGCCACGTCTGAGGCGGGTGCCGGCGCCGCATCGGGCGGGCGCAGGAGACGCGACAGATTGGTGGTTCCATCCTTGCCCGTCACCAGATGGATTGCCGGATCTCGCAGCGCGATCTCTCCGATCCTCACCGTGGTCGGCGCCACGTCCAGCGCCATCTTCGTCAGGTTGAGCGCCGTCCAGCCGAGAAACTCCTTCCCCGATACGCGCTCCGCCAGGTGCAGATTGCCGAGCCCTGCCTGTCCCCGGTATTCCAGCATCGGCTCTGATTCATGGCGGCTTCGATAGATCAGGTTTCCTTCCATGGCGAAATCGCCGTCTCTGACCTCCAGTTGGACGAACCGGTCGAGATAGGGTTGGAACGGCCGCAGTCCGATATGGTCCAGCTTGAGCGACAGCGCAGTGTAAAGAGAGTCAAGACGGAGCGTCCCTTTGCTCTCAAACGTACCCTGCTGATTGAGCCGGAATCCGGCCGTGAGGGGCAGATCTCCCTTGAACGGCACCTGCAAATCCTTGAGCGCGATGTGCAAATCATCCAGCGCGAGCTGAACCGGAGCCGCAAGGCTTCGATCTTCAAAGTCCACCTGTGTTTTCGAAACCTCAACCGCCTGCACCGCCACCTTCCACGGCTGGGATGGTTCCGAAGTGGGCGGCTCCGGCTCAGTGGGCGTGTCCGACGGCGAGACAACCGGCGCAAATAGCGGCTTGAAGTTGATCACTCCGTCTTGCGCCAGCCAGGTGCGAATCCCTGCGCCGGTCAAGGCCACCGTGCCGATCGCCAGTTCATGCTTCGGCAGGTCCATGCTGATTCCATCGATCGCGAAAGACGGCACCGACAACACCGGGTCCCGGCTTCCTGCTTCCGATAACCGGAAGTCAGACAGCTGCACCTTACCGTCGTTGATCCTGAGATTGATCGGCGAGAGGCCGGTATCGAAGTGATACCGGGCCTCGGCCAGCAGAACTCCGCTCAGGATATCGAACCGGAACCGGTCGCGCAGGCTGGGCCAAAAGGTTGTCAGACCGACACGCGACAACGAAACATGGCCGTCCGATTCCAACGGATCGAGGTGCACGGTGCCTTCCCAGGCCAGCACTTCTCCTTCGCCGAATTCCGCCGTGAAGGCATATGCGTTTTCGCCCCCGCGCCGGCTGCTGAAGTTACGTACCGTGATTTCAATGGGCACGACATCAATGGTGACCGGCTTTTTCTTGGTATCGTCTCGATATTCGATCACTCCCCGCTGGATGCTCAAGAGACGAATCTCCAGCGGCGGCACCTCTCCCTTCTCGGACTTTTCAGCCGGGGGCGGCGCAGGCCGGCCGGCGTCTTCGGGCGTGCGAGGCACTAAACCAAGCAGATTAAGCTTGCCGTCAGCCTGTAGATGAACAAGCCCGAACGGGAGTGTCAGCCGGATCTCGTCGAAGACATACGCGGAACGAACCAGCGAGGTGGGTTCGAAATTCACAAACAGTTCGTCAAATCCCAGCATGGGCGTGTGATCCGGCTCCTGAATCTGAAAGCCGGCAAGCCCCACTGAGAAAGTAAAGGGATTCAGGCGGATATCTTCCAGCAAGACCGGATGGCGCAGACGCTCAGACAAGGCGGGGATGCCATAGGCCTTGACCGCATAGGGCACGGCGAAAAAACCCAAGAGCGCGTAGAAGGCCAGCAGGCCGATGAGTACGAACAGGGCGATGCGATACCGGGAAAGGAGCGTCATGTCTAGGAACACATCGGAAGGTGGTGCGCCCGGCTGGAATCGAACCAGCGACCCTCAGCTTAGAAGGCTGATGCTCTATCCGACTGAGCTACGGGCGCGCGTTGAACCGGTCGGCCTTATACGTGAAAACTTGCTCCGTGGCAAGATTACGTGCGCGCCTTAACCTTTGCAATGGGCTTTTTATGACGAAACTTGGGGAGAGCCTGATGAGGGAACCGAACGGCCCCCTACGCGGGTGAAAACCCTTCACGCCGCATGAGGGGCCGCATGGTTTTAGGAAGGCATCGGTGAGAGCAGACCAGCTAGCGCGGGGAATGGCCCTCGCTCATGGCGCTGCCATCCTGCTTACTCCGCTGGCCGTCCTCCCATACAGTTGGCCTATGGGCCGTCTCAGTGCATCGCTTTACTGACTTGCTGGATGGTGGTTGCGGTCTCGGTGTCGGCGGCTTCGATTTTGACGCTGTCTCCGACTTTGAACCCGCAATCCTCCTTCCCTCCGATTTTAAACCCTGATCCCCGCGCGACGTCTTCATTGGCCTTCGGATCGGTGGACCCCACCACGTCCTTCAGCTTGCTGGGATCTTTCGAAAGCGCGCCTGGCTCAGACTGCCCTTCCGACGGCATCACGACGGAGCCGCCCTTCCCCTGTTTGGCCTGTTTATCCATATGGGGCGTGGGCGCGATTTCTTGATGTTCCTTCGCGCTCTCCTGGCCGGTTGACATCTGACTGCCTTTACCGCCGGCACAGATCATGTTTGTGTCCTTCGTCACCCGCAAGGTGACATTCTTTCCATGCTCTCCTTGCACCGTGTAACGATCGCCTTCTATCTTTGTGAGTTGGCCGAAGATTTGGCTGTGACCTTCCACCGCCAAAAGCGCGGCCGGCACGGCCATGGCGCCAATTGCCGCAATCGTGAAGCATCCTGCCATGATGGTGGATCGATGGGTGTTCATGATCGTCCTCCTTGCATATTGTGTTCGATGACCGGTGGGCACCCTGTTATGTGTTCACCGTACCGAGAATGTGAACCGCGCGCCGCTGGGCATATCCCTGGAAGCGCAGTAGTGACGAGACGTTTCGCCTTATCCCTACAAGGCACCGTGGCTCTCTGCTACGTAATTGCCCGTCGTCAATTTTCCAAGATGTACTTCACCTGAGACAGGTCGATGGGCTATGGTGGAGCATGGCTGTGCGGAACGTGTCTCTCTTCATCCTCTACACCTCGGCAGGACGACTCCTCCTTCAGCATCGCACGCACGATGCGCCTCGACTCCCCGCTCACTGGGCGTTTTTCGGCGGCGGGATCGAAGCAGGAGAAAGCCCGGCAGAAGCCCTGAAGCGCGAAGTGATCGAAGAATTGTCCTATCACATCCAACGCCCGCACTTTCTCCTGGCGCAAACCGTGAAACACGGCGAGGAGGAGAGCACGAAATACGTGTATGTCGAACGATACGAAGACCAACCGCTCCAATTAGGAGAAGGCCAGGCGATGGGGTGGTTTTTCCCCGACGAAACCTACGAGTTGAAAATGGTCGACCACGACCGTGCCATCATCGAACGCGTGCGCCAGTATCTCCAGGAGCGATAGGGCTGCCCATCCGCATATCGCCCGAACTGTCGTATAATGCCCAGCCCAGGCGGCCGATGATCAGACCTGGTCTCTGTCATCGTGATCCAAGCCCTGCCGGACCTTCATCCAGGAGTCCACCATGTCGCCACGCAGACGCGCCACGTCCTCTTCCCGACGAGCCCAACCAAAAGACACCGTGCTCATGTATCCCGGATTTGCCCTCAAAGCCGGGGTCAAAGCTCCGACAACAATCCGAGCTGTACAGCGGCGACTGAATCAGGTCGGATGCGGACCGATTGCGGTCAACGGCATCTTTGATCGCCGAACGCAGGATGCCGTGCGGCTGCTGCAAGCCCGCGCCGTGGATGGGCAAGGGCAAGCGCTCAAAATCGACGCGGTGGTTGGTCCGCTCACGTGGGCCGCGCTGTTCGGCGCGCATCGGGTGCCCTCAATTGCGGACACCCCCGTTTCCGCGTTGGTGAAGACCACGCTCAGCATCGCCTCATCACAAGTGGGCGTGATGGAAGATCCGCCCGGGTCGAACCGGGGTCTACAAGTGGATGACTACTTAAGAGCGGTGGGATTGGACCCATCGTCCGGCAGCCATGCCTGGTGTGCGGCCTTCGTCTATTGGTCGTTCAAGCAGGCAGCGACTCGTCTGGGAACCGGGAACCCCGCCATTCGCACCGCAGGCGTGCTGGATCACTGGAGAAAAGCCGGACGGGCCGGGGTCACGCGCTTGTCAGCCGAGGATCTCCTGACCGATCTCTCACTGCTGAAACCGGGTTTGATCTTTGTCATCAACACCGGCGGAGGGCGTGGTCACATGGGTCTCGTGGAAGACTTTCGTGACGATCGGTTGATCACCATCGAAGGGAACACGAATCTCCCCGGCGACCGTGAAGGCGTCGGCGTGTTCCGTCGTAACGGCCGCACGCTATCGGAGATCAACGAGGGCTTCCTGAGCTACACATAGCGACCGGCAGGATGCGGCTCGGGACATCGGCCCTACCATTCTTCGCGTGAAATTTGTACCATGCCCAGGTCTTTCACAAGCTGTGTGCGCCGAAGCCCTCATTCATCGCGAAGATACGTAGAACGGATTTTTGTACGACGCGCCTCCCGCACCCGGCGCCCCGCTCATTGATGCAGGATATCGCTTCGAAACCAGCGTTTGGATTAACGGACGTGCCGGGCGGCCTGCCTTGGCTCGGGCACCTGCGCGCCTTCAAGGATCGGCCTTTGCAGACGATGTCGGAGTGGTGGCGCCGGTATGGTGATGCGCTGCGGTTTCGGCTTGGTCCGAAGACCGTCCATCTCTTCAGCCATCCCGCATTCGCCGAGGCGGTGCTGCTGTCACAGGCCGACCAGTTCGGCAAAGTCTACGAGGAGCAGCGCCCCACCGGCCTCGCGCTGGTCCTGGGCAATGGATTGGTGACGAGTTCAGGCGAGGTGTGGAAGCGACACCGCCGCATCATCCAACCGGTGTTCCACCGCTCCCGCATGGCGGAGATGGGTGATCGGATGGCTCAGGTGGGAGAACAACGGCTCGCCGCCTGGGAGGCCTACGGCGAAGGGCCGGTAGACATCGCCGCCGAAATGATGCAATTGACGCTGGAAGTGATTTCCCAAACGATGTTCCATACCAGCGTCGCTGAGCACATGGACCAGATCAGCCATTCGCTGCGCGTGAGTCTGAAATATGCCTTCGACTCATTTCATAACCCGCTGCACCTGCCGGTCTGGGTGCCCACCGCTCGCAATCGCGAATTTCGTGGAGCCCTGCAATTCATGGATAATCTGATTTACGAACTGATCTCCGCTCGACGCCAGAGCGGAGCGGAATATGACGATCTCCTCAGCTTCCTACTCCACGCCCGCGACGAGGAGACCGGCATGGGGTTGAGCGATCAGGAACTCCGTGACGAAGCGCTCACGATCTTTGCCGCCGGGCATGAAACCACCGCCAATGCCCTGGCCTGGACTTGGTATCTGCTCGCCACGCACCCGGAGAAGAAGGCACGGTTTCATGCCGAGGTAGACCGGGTGCTTCAGGGCCGCACTCCCCGGGCCGATGATCTGCAGCACCTCCCCTACACGCGCGCGATTTTCGATGAATCGCTCCGGCTGTACCCGCCCGTCCCGGCCATCCAAAGGAAAACCCTCGCGCCGGCCACTCTGGGGGGATTCACCCTCCCGGCCCAGGCCATCGTCCTGGTCGGCCTGTACAACTTACACCGGCACCCGGCATTCTGGCCTGATCCGGAACGGTTCCAGCCTGAGCGCTGGCTGGAGGGCGAACGGCCGCCTGCCCGCGGCGCCTATCTCCCATTCGGCGCAGGCCCGCGCGCTTGCGTCGGAACGCACTTCGCAACGGTGGAAGGGCCGCTGCTGATGGCGCTGATCGGAGGTCGTTACGACATGCAATTGGCGCAGGAGCAGGTCGAGCCGGAAGTAATGGTGACCTTGCGACCGAAGAACGGTATCCGCATGAGGCTCCACCGGCGGCACAACATCGGCGCGGCAATGTGAGACGCAGTCATACAAAATCACGTCAGGTGGGAATGTCGGGCGGACGGGATGTGGGAAGCGGAAAACAAAGCCCGGAAACGGGCTGGAAAGAAAAGAGATTTGGTCGGGGCGAGAGGATTTGAACCTCCGACATCCTGCTCCCAAAGCAGGCGCGCTACCGAGCTGCGCTACGCCCCGACTGAGTGTTCCACCATCGACTGTTGCAGCAGTGTCTTCGCTTGCGCGAAGGCGCGGGCCCGATGACTGATGCGATTCTTCACATCCGGAGGCAATTGCCCCAACGTCTGACCATAGTCCTGCACAAGAAAGACCGGATCATAACCAAACCCATTGGACCCCACGACCGACTCGGCAATGACGCCTTCCAAGATTCCCTTGGCTGACATCGTCTTGCCGCCAGGAAACGCGATGGCTGCCACCGTGATAAAACGAGCCCTCCGTTCACCAGGCGGGATTCCATCCAACTCCCGCAAGAGCTTGCGGCAGTTGTCTTCGTAGGTCGCATGTTCCCCGGCATAACGCGCCGCAAACGCCCCCGGCCGTCCACCCAAGGCATCAACTTCCAGTCCAGTATCGTCGGCGACCGCAGGCAACCCCGTGTACCGGGCGATCTCCACGGCCTTTTTCATCGCATTGGCTTCGCAGGTTTCGCCGTCTTCCACCACCTCCGGAGCCTCCGGAAAATCATCGAGGGTCCGAATGGTGATACCCAGCCCGCTCAGGAGCGCGACCAGTTCCTTTTTTTTATGCTGATTTCTCGTCGCCAGTACGATCTGCATTGTTAGCTCAACGAGCCGATCAACGACTTTTGTAAGTCCACCAATTCGCGGATGGCGCCCCAGCCCATGTCGAGAAACTCGTCCATGTCTTTTTTATTGAAGGGCGTGCGTTCCGCCGTTCCCTGCACTTCGACATAGTGCCCGGCGCCGGTCATCACCAGATTCAGATCCACTTCGGCATGCGAGTCTTCTTCGTAGGCCAGATCCACCATGACATGGCCACCGACTTTTCCGACGCTGATGGCGGCCAAATAGTCGGTGAGCGGATTGACCTTAAGCAGGTCGCGCTTCCTGAGAACGGTCACGGCATCCGCCAGGGCAATGAAGGATCCCGTGATGGAAGCCGTACGCGTCCCGCCGTCGGCCTGAATCACATCACAGTCGATCCAGATGGTCCGTTCCCCCAGGCGGCTAGTATCGATGACGGCGCGCAGAGCCCGGCCCACCAATCGCTGAATCTCCAGGGTGCGGCCGCCCTGCTTGCCCTTGACCGACTCCCGCGGCGACCGATCATGGGTCGCCCTGGGCAACATGGCATATTCCGCCGTCACCCAGCCGGTGCCTTTGCCTTTGAGAAATGGAGGCACCTTCTCTTCGACGGACGCCGTGCAAATCACCTTCGTGTCGCCCATTTCGATCAGGACGGAACCTTCGGCATGTTTCGTAAAATTGCGCGTCACCTTGACGGGGCGGATTTGATCCCGACGCCGCCCATCAATTCGTCCCAACCCTGCTCCGCTTGTCATGCAGTCGCGCTCCTTCCCGCACAGCCGATCCAAAGGAGCGAATTATAGTGAAGGGGTGCTCAAAGAGCAAATCCGCGGGAACCGGTGGGGCCGCAGTGTCAAACTGCGTTTCAACTGGTGTTCAAACGATGCCCCTGTATAATCCATCTCAATGGCCGGATGGATGTCCGCCCACGACACATTCTCCCCGTCAGGCAAGTTCCCAGCGTCAGATTTGACAGCGAGCCTTCCCGCTCAGCAGGGTCGCGGTGGGATTCCGCCCTGAACCGGGAGGGTTTTGTTCTGTTCAGGCCGATTACCAGGCCCAGGCCGGGCGACGAAGAGGCCTCGTATTGGTACGGAAGCTGCAAACTCTGAAAACTGCCTGCGCCTGCTTCAGACTTGGGTCGTAGGAACCGATACTGATTCTATCCCCGATCAGCATGACCGTGAACCTAACCCGTGAGCCAGCCATATGAGCATCCAGAGCCCCAGTGAAGTGACCACGCAACAATCGATTCTCGACAATCGCCATATCCTGATCGTCGACGACGAAGAGCCGATTCGCCGCCTGCTTGGCTACTTGCTCGAACCGCACGGGTATAAGGTGACCCTGGCCGGCGAGGCTCGCGAAGCGCGCCAGCGGATGGAAAGCGGATACTACGCCATGGTCTTGTGCGATGTGAACATGCCCGGCGAATCGGGCATGGATCTCATTCGCCATATTCTCACGCAATATCCCAACACGGCCGTGATCATGATCACCGGACTCGACAGCCCCGTCCTGGCCAACGCGGCGCTGGATATGGGCGCGTTCGGCTATATCATTAAGCCGTTCGAAGCCAACGAAGTCCTGATCAACGTCGCCAATGCCCTGCGGCGGCGCAAGTTGGAAATTGAAAACGCCATGCATCGGGAGAACCTCGAGGAGGTCGTCCGGACCAGGACGATCGCCCTGCAACAGGCGCTGGAATGGCTGGAACGGAGTGAAAAGGAGCTGCGTCTCTCCCGCGAGGAAACCATTCAACGGCTCGCGATTGCCGCGGAATTTCGCGACAGTTCCACCGCGCAGCATATTCAACGGATGAGCCACTATTGCGAGTTACTGGCGCGCCGCTACGGACTCTCCCCTGATCGATGCGATCTCATTCGCACCGCCAGCCCCATGCACGACATCGGCAAGATCGGCACTCCGGACCATGTGCTGCTCAAGCCCGGCAAGTTCACTCCCGAAGAATTCAAGGTCATCACGCAACATACGGAAATCGGCTACCGGATCCTGGCCGGCTCAGATTCGGATCTCTTGAAAGTCGCCGCGCTCATCGCCTGGACGCATCACGAACGGTACGACGGCACGGGCTATCCGCGCGGGATCAAGGGCGAGGAGATTCCACTGGAAGGCAGGATCACGGCGATCGCCGACAATTTCGACGCCCTCACGACACAGCGGGTGTACAAACCGGCTTACGACTTCGACCATGCGAAGGAGATCATGCTGAAGGAACGGGGCAAACATTTCGATCCCGACCTGCTCGACATCTTTTTCGATTCCATGGCCGACGTCAAACGGATCTTCGATCAATTCGCAGACCCGAGATGGCTGATTTCCTCCCGGCATCGCACCATCACTGACGATCAGGGGGAGGCCGTATGACCCGTTCCTCACGAAATTGGATCGCCTATTTGTGCGAGAACCTCGCTTCGTCCGGGATGATGCCAACCTGGGAGGCCGCTACCTACCTGACCGACAACCTGTTCGGAGATAAACCCAACCCGCGGTTGTTGCGCACGACCTGCCCCTATGAAGATACAACGCACCTGCTCCAACGGCTGTACCAACCGCTCGTCGCGGCGGCCATTCGCGATCTCCCGCTGCCGGCCTCGGCCATGATCCATGTGTTTACGGATGTCAGCCTCACCGGGAAATCGGCCGTGCTGGTCGTCTATTTCCCCGGACCCAATCAGCCGCATCACCTCCTGCTGTTGGATGGGGCCAAGGCGTGGGAACTGGTGTTTGACAATTCAGACGAGTTTAATGCCTGGGCGGAAGAACGTTACCGTTTGATCAAGGCCGCGCTGGCCGGCGTGCCGGCTGGTGTCCCCGTCTCCCCGACTTCGCCGTCACCCCTCGAAGCCGTCAAAAACTGACGCAAAGGTAAGAGCACATGGCTGATGGCTGATGGCAGATGGCTGATAGCCCAGAGCCGGAGCCTTCCTCGCCTTTCTATCCACCATTCGCCATATGCAATCTGCCATCAGCTCTTCGTAGCTAGGCGTCGTAGTTCAGATTCGGCGCCAGCCACCGTTCCACTTCTAGCACCGACAGGTGTTTACGAGCCGCATAGTCTTCCACTTGATCGCGGTTGATTTTCCCCACCCCAAAATACCTCGCCTCCGGATGCGCAAAGTAGAGCCCGCTGACCGCTGCCGCCGGTAACATGGCATAGGACTCGGTCAACGTCACACCCGATTGCGATTCCGCCTGCAGCAGATCGAACAGAATGCGTTTCTCCGTGTGATCGGGACAAGCGGGGTATCCCGGCGCCGGACGAATGCCGCGGTACCGTTCGCGAATCATGTCCTCGTTGGTGAGTGTCTCCGTTTTCCCGTATCCCCATTCGAGGCGAACCTGCTTGTGCAGCCATTCGGCGAATGCTTCCGCGAGTCGATCTGCCAGCGCCTTGACCATGATGGAGTTGTAATCATCATGGTCCTTCTCATACTTCGCGCACAGCGATTCCACGCCGATGCCGGCCGTCACGACAAAGGCCCCCACATAATCGCCGCGACCGCATTCCTTAGGCGCAACATAGTCGGCCAACGCCAGGTTGAACTGACCGGCTGGTTTTTCTGTCTGCTGCCGAAGCGTATGGAAGGTGGTAAGGACTTCTCGCCGATCGCCATTCCGATACAACTCAATGTCGTCGCCGGCGCTGTTGGCCGGGAAGAATCCATACACGCCGCGCGCCGTCAGTAACTCGCCCCGGATGATTTCATCCAGCAACCCCTGCGCATCGGCCAGCAGTTCCTTCGCCTTCGGGCCGACAGTGGCGTCCTCGAGAATGTCGGGATACCGGCCGCGCAATTCCCACGTGTGGAAAAACGGCGTCCAATCGATGTAGGGCACCAACTCGCGCAACGGCATGCGATCGATCCGCCGCGGTCCCGTGAACGAGGGCGTGGGAATATCGGCTGCAGCCCAATCGGTCGGCATCCCGTGCTTACGCGCGGACTCCAGACTGCGAAGTGTTTTACTGCCCCGATCCTGGTGCGCCTGCCGGATGCGGTCATAATCCGCTCGAACGGTGGCGGCAAACTCGTCTCGTTGTTGCTTGTTGACCAGATTTCCCACCACCCCCACCGCGCGCGACGCATCCAGCACATGCACCGTAGCATGCGGATAGGATGGCGCGATCTTCACCGCCGTATGGGCCTTGCTGGTCGTGGCGCCCCCGATGAGCAACGGCATCGCAAAACCCTGCCGCGTCATTTCCTTGGCCACATGCACCATTTCATCCAATGACGGGGTGATCAAACCGCTCAAGCCCACCATATCCACCTGCTGTTCGCGGGCCGTCGCAAGAATTTTTTCACAGGACACCATGACGCCCAGATCGATAACCTCGTAGTTGTTGCAGCCCAACACCACCCCGACGATGTTCTTGCCGATGTCGTGCACGTCGCCTTTCACGGTGGCGAGCAACACCTTGCCGTTCGCGCGGGAGGTACCCAACCGCTGTTTTTCAGCTTCCATGAACGGCATGAGATAGGCCACGGCCTTCTTCATGACGCGGGCGCTTTTTACCACTTGCGGCAGAAACATTTTTCCCGAACCAAAAAGATCGCCGACGATGTTCATCCCGGCCATCAACGGACCCTCGATGACATCGAGCGGCCGGGCCGATTTCTGCCGGGCCTCTTCCACATCCTGATCGATGTAGTCCGTGAGTCCCTTCACCAGCGCATGGGCCAGGCGCTCTTCCACCGGCCGCTGGCGCCACTCATCGTCCTTCACCGCTGCTTTGCCCTTCTGCTTGACCGTGTCCGCGAACGTCACCAGCCGTTCGGTCGCATCAGGGCGGCGATTCAACAGCACATCCTCCACCAGCGCGAGCAGATCCTTGGGAACCTCTTCGTAGACGGCCAGCTGCCCGGCATTGACGATGCCCATATCCAGGCCGGCCTGGATCGCATGGTAGAGAAACGCCGCATGCATCGCCTCGCGCACCACATTGTTGCCGCGAAATGAAAAGGAGATATTGCTCACCCCGCCGCTCACCTTCGCCAGCGGGAGGTGCGTCTTGATCCAGCGCGTCGCGTCGATGAAATCGACGGCATAGTTGTTATGTTCTTCCAGCCCGGTCGCCACGGTGAGAATGTTCGGGTCGAAAATAATGTCCTGGGGCGGGACGCCGACCTGCTCCGTGAGCAGACGGTAGGAGCGTTCGCAAATCTCGATGCGCCGCGAGACCGAGTCGGCTTGACCACGCTCGTCGAAGGCCATGACGACCATCGCCGCCCCGTACCGGCGGATGAGCCGCGCCTGGTCCAAAAACTTGGCCTCGCCTTCCTTCAAACTGATCGAATTGACGATGCCCTTGCCTTGCATGTTGCGCAGACCTTCTTCGATGACCTCCCACTTGGAACTATCCACCATGATCGGCACGCGGGCGATGTCCGATTCGGCCGCCAGGAGACGGAGAAACTTCTGCATGGCCGCCTTGGAATCCAGCAGCCCTTCATCCATGTTGATATCGATGATCTGCGCCCCCCCCTCCACCTGCTGGCGCGCCACCGTCAAGGCCTTGTCGTAATCGCCGGCCAGAATCAGCTTGGAGAACGCCGGGGAGCCGGTGATATTCGTCCGTTCCCCGACGTTGACGAAGTTCGATTCGGGCCGCACGGTCAGCGCTTCAAGGCCGCTGAGCCGTAAGAACGGTTCGACCTTGGCCGGCCGGCGCGGCGGCAGCCCGCGGACCGCCTCTGCAATATGATGGATATGATCCGGGGTCGTTCCGCAGCAACCGCCCACAATGTTGAGCCATCCGTTCTGCGCCCATTCACGCAACTGCGGCGCGAGCGAGTCGGGAGTTTCGGGAAAACCTGTCGGCAGCAATGGATTGGGCAAGCCGGCATTGGGATGGCTGCTGACATAAATGGGGGCCAACTGCGACAACTCCTCGATCAAGGGCCGCATTTCTTTGGGCCCCAGGGCGCAGTTCATGCCCACGCTGAGCAAGGGCACATGGGAGATAGAATTCCAGAACCCTTCGACCGTCTGCCCGGAGAAGCCACGATTGCTGCCGGCCTGAATAAACGTGACCGATGCCATGATCGGCACCTGCCGGGCGCCTTCTGCAAACAGTTGCTGAATGGCGAAAAACGCCGCCTTGGCGTTCAGCGTGTCGAAGATCGTTTCCACCAACAGCAGATCGACACCACCGTCCAGCAGACCGCGCACCTGCTCGCCATAGGCTTGCACGAGTTCCGGGTAGGTCGTGCCGCGCGCCGCCGCATCGTTGGAGTCGGTCGAAACCGAGGAAGTCTTCGTGGTCGGCCCGATCGCGCCCGCCACGAAACAGCGCCGCGCGGGCTGCGCCGCCACGACCTGGGCCACTGCCCGCCTGGCGCACTCCGCACCGGCTTTGGAGAGTTCATAGCCCAGATCGTCCATGCCATAGTCGGCAAGTGAGACGGATTGCGAATTAAACGTGTTGGTTTCGACGATGTCGGCCCCGGCTTCCAAATACTGCCGGTGAATGCCCTCAATGACGCCCGGCTGCGTGATGTTCAGGAGGTCGTTGTGCCCTTTGAGATCCTTCTTCCACTCTTTGAAGCGGTCCCCGCGAAAGGCGGCTTCGTCCAGCTGATGGCGCTGGATCATCGTCCCCATGGCGCCATCCAGGATGAGGATACGTTCACGGAGCAGGTCTTGAATGTCGTGTGACGGCATGAGTCCCTATGTCTTTCTGTCGCCGGGCATCAGGCCTGCATTGCCTGCGCCGGTGACTGGCGTTGGAGCGGCATCATATCGGGAACGCACTTTTTTCAGCAAGCCATGACGGGCTCTCTGCCTTGACATCGATGCCCCCTGCCGATACGATGCCTGACAGTGTCTGGCACGAGCCTGAGTCGATTGTATGGCGCATCAGACAGTCACCCGCCTCATTCTTGGTTTCATTCTCTGCCTCAGCCTCGTCGGACCGGAACGCCCTCCCCTCTGGGCCGGGCCCTATTTTGAGGACGGCTATCTCGGCCTGACGCGAACCGAATTGCACGACAAACTAGGCCTCCCCCAGGCGGTACGGGACCGTAAGTCCGCATTGCGCGTCTTCACCTATTATCCGATCAGCGACTGGGATCAGTACTTCAAGAAGGTCGCCTCGCCCGAGAACGGAGAGGATGTCTACACGTTCAAGCGCGACGGGGTCGATGTCCGCTATTCCTTCAGCTATACCTTCGACCCCAACGATCAGAACGAGCAACGGCCCCTCTTCGTTCGCCTGGTCGATATTGAATTCTCGCCGCCGGTGGCTCTGAGCAGAGTTCCGCAACTCGTGCCGGAATTCAAACCACCGGAGGAGGCTACTGCGCCGGTGTTCCGCTCCAACATCATGTTGCTGTTTTTTTCGGGGAGCCCGTCGTCGGATGCGCGATTCATCGTGCGGGAGAAGGGCAAGGATGCGCTGGACTGGTCGCTCGCCTTCCAGATGTTTGCCCTGCAGGGTCTGCCCGATCCGCTGACGCCAAAGGCGCCGATCGACCGCCTGGAAATCAGTACCCAAAGCCTGCCGTTGGTCAAACTGCGGCAGCGCACGACCCATGAACCGGTCCTCAACCCCTACTCTAAGGCCTTCGCGCAGCTGCCGCCGCCGGCGCCCGCCGTGAAAAAAATTCCGGTGCCTACGTATGCGGAGTAGTCTCGGTCACGGAGCCGGTTGTTCGGCTGGCTCCAACTGGCGGGCCGTACGTTCGTCCTGCGCGCGATAACTCTGTTCGGTCTGGCTCCGCATCCGCCCCAACATATTGTCCACCGGCTGCGTGGCTCCCGGTTGAGGAGGCCCGGCAAGCGCCTCCAGAGAGGGAGTTCCGATCGCCATCACCTGATAAACGGCAGACAGCCCCACCAGGACCAGCAGCAGCTTGCACAAAATTCTGACGGCGGGATTGCGGCTCACAAACATCAGCGTGAGCAGCACCAGAGATGAAAGACCCGCCACGAGCACGACGGCCGTCTGATAGGCCGTCAATCCCTTGATGGTGCGAGACCCGACTTTCGCCGCCACGGCACTCAGGATATCGCCGATCACCCCAGAGCCTAGGGGGCGCGTGCCGGAGGTGACCGCTGCCTCCGGCACAGGGGCTGGGACAGAAGCCGACTGGTCCGTACCGGTCATGGTTCGCACCCGCCCCCGGTAGGCGGCCGGTACCTGATCAAGATTGTCGGTCAAGACCGGTTGGCCCTGGGCATCGGTATAGACATAAAGAGACCCAGCCTCCGCCTCACATCCGGCAGATCCCGCGAGAAGGACTCCTACCGTGATCAACCATGCCCCTGCCTGAGTACCTCTCCGAGCCATGCATCCCATTCCCCGCCCTCCTGCGGTCCTCCGTCAAGCATAGCAGGTCATCAGGCCTGCCCTTGACGGACTGAAAACCTATTGTTTAGCATGCAATGGAATGCGCCCTTTTGCACCCGTTGACGGAAGGATAGTTGTGACCGATCAGACGACTTCGGCAAGCCCCCTGTCCCCCCTGCCTCCCGCGGCGGAACCAACGCCCTTTATCCGCCAGCGGCCGGTCCGGATCATCATCAACTCATTTCTCGCGCTGTTTGTGGTTTCGCTGATCGCGTTCCGCTTCGTGCCGGGCTGGCTGGATCCCGACTTTTCGAAACATATCGAAAGCCACCGCGTGATGGTGGGCATGGATCGCAAGCAGGTCCTGGATTCGTGGGGTTCGCCGAATACGATGAATGTGACCCATACCAGCGACGGGCTCCGGCGCGAAGAATGGATCTTTGAGGATTGGGAAAGCCCGGCGGTCGTCAAGCACCGCTATCTGTATTTTGAAGAAGGCAAGTTGATCGGCGGCCATTTTTCAGGGTCCGACGTTCGCCTGCCCTTGCCGACCACTCCTGAACCGGTCAAACCGAAGGGTCACCCTTAGCCGTCGAGTCTCGGTGCCTCCGGCCTGGCCCCTCATTGCTGCGGCTCAATCAGCCTCGCTTTCGGCCTCACGGATTTGCAGAGCCAAACGGCTCAGCAGGATTTCCGCCCGTTGCCGGTCCTGCTCCCCAACCATGACACGGCTGCCCAACAGCGCCACTCCCGGATAGAGCGCGCCGACATGTTCATGCTGAATGGCGTAAGGGATGCCATTGCCGTCCAACAGGCTCCGGATGAGCGCCAGCTCACCGGCATCGGCGGGCTCGCGCAGGGTCACGAGAGGCTGAGACTGTTCAGGGTTATGCCGCACCGTCACGCTTGCCCTTTCGGCAGGCCACGTTCTGCATGGACCGGATCGCAGTCTTCACGACCGGGCATGCGCCTCTGCAAACCGCGCCTGATTCGTTGCAATTCCCTCGGATGGTCAATACACTCACAGATACGCAGAAACACGTTCCGGATACAGCAGTTGGCCACGATTGGAGGCAGATGACTGCGCGGAGATCGCCGCCGAGGACTTCACGGCCGGGCGACGGGAGACGACTTACGGGGTCTCGGTGATTTGGACACGCCGTTCCTTCCCAGGGCCGCCCGACACGGTCAGCACGCGTTTCCATTCGCGAACCTGGTAGATGGCCCAGGCCTGCGGCTGATTCTTGTAAAACGCATCCGGGTCTTCGCCTGACGCATTGAGGTAAATGGGCTCCGTAAACCCTTCTTCCAGCACATAGTCCAACAAACAGTCCGTGGTAAACCCCTTTCCATGCAGGGCCACCTCGGCTAGAAAGTTGAGAATCTCGTCGGAATCCTGAATGGTGATAGGCTTCATGTGACCGGTGGCTGATTGTAGCCAGCAGGAATGAAGGAAGGCAAGGCATGGCACAGAAGAGATTGGCGCGCACGCAGTGCCTCGAGCGGTTGTTGTCCCTCATGGATCGCAAGCACCATTGGGCCTGGCCGATCATCATGGGTCCCGGCACGACGAAGGCCCAACTGAAACTTCATTACCAGCAGGAGTATCTGGTGTACGTGCGGGACTTCCCCGTCCTCCTGGCCCGCGTGCATGGACAAAACCCGCCCCCCGACGTGCGGCGCATGTTGGCTGAGAACATTTACGAAGAAGATACAGGCGGGCTCTCCTTCGGCCGGTCCCATCCCGAGCTGTTCAATGAAATGATGCGCGGGCTCGGGTTCGACAGCCGGGTATTCCTCAGGGCGAGACTCCTCCCCGCCAGCGCCCGTTATCGCCGGTGGTTGGAGAAGGTCACGGCCAGCCGCGACTGGGTCGTCGGCGCCGCCGCCCTCGCTGTGTTTGTTGAAGGCAGCATTAAAGACCGCCAGGAAATTCAGGAACCCTCCAAGCCGAAAACCGAGGCCGAGATCGAAGCCTATATCGACGCCCATCCCCTCATTCGTCATCACAACATCGACCGCCGGTCCATGGATCTCATCCGCGCGCATCAGAAGGTGGAGGCCGGGCATAGACAAGACGCCTACACGATGGTCGTGACCTACGCCGATAGCAGCAGCCGGCAGAATGCCGTGCTGGCCTGTGTCAGGCAGGGGCTGGCGCTGTGGACGGCCTACCGCGACGGCATCGCCAAAGCCTGCAAATTGGTCAAGCCATGAACCGTCTGCCATTCACTCACTGGCTGCTGGCGCTGGTCTTCATGATCCTCTGCTACGATCGGGTCACTTGGGCATCGGTCCCGACGGATGACATGGTGCTGGTTCCGGCCGGGGAATTCACGATGGGGGCGCCGGCCGACCAAGGCGGCCTCCCGGATGAGCAACCGATGCGGCTGGTGTACGTGAGCGCTTTCTGGATCGATCGATACGAAGTCACCAACGCCGCCTATCTGGCATTCGTCGAGGCCACCCACTACGAAGCCCCGGCGAACGCCGCCCCCCGTTTGAACCTCTGGGAACAGAACCGGCCCATCCAGGGCATCGAGCAACATCCAGTCGTCAATGTGAGTTGGCTTGATGCCGTCGCATTCTGCCGCTGGGCGAAAAAGCGGTTGCCGACGGAAGCGGAATGGGAAAAGGCCGCCCGAGGCACCGACAGGCGAACCTACCCCTGGGGCAATGAGTGGACCATCGACCAGGCCAACAGCGCCAGCTACTGGGCGGGAAAAACCGTGGAGTTTGCGAACAGCGCGGAATGGGAAGCCTTCTGGATCAAAGGGCAAGGAGCAGAGATCTCCAAGGCGAAAGGCCTTAAAGGTGAAATCCTCACCCTGCCGGTCGGCAGCTTCCCGGCCGGCGCCAGTCCTTATGGCGCCTTGGACATGGCAGGCAACGCCGCCGAATGGGTGCAGGACTGGTACAATCCGAATTATTTCCGCTCAGCACCACTCACCAATCCTCCCGGACCGGATCGGGGCGCCATCAAAGCCATGCGGGGAGGTTCCTGGCTGAAGCCGGCGATCAGCTTGCGCACGTCGGATCGCGATTGGGGGACGATGGACAGCCGTCCATCCGGGACCGGCTTCCGTTGCGCCAGAGACAGCTATTGATCCGAATCGTTCAGCGCCGCGCCCTGGCGGCAGATCATCAGAACTGATGTCGGCCCCTGCCGGATTTTCAGGAGATTCTAGGTCGCTTGCGTCTCTCCCGCTATACTGCTCGTAACAGCATTGTCTCTCCACGCGGCCTAACGAAATCGGTCCTGCAGCCACCATGACATCGCATCTCACTCACGCCGGCGACGGCGGCTCCAGATCGCAATTCCGGCTGTTGCTGGCAGATGATTCACCTGACTCACGAACTTTGGTCGGATTGTCTCTGGAGGGATCGGCCTACGAGCTTCATACCGCCCTGAACGGTGAAGCAGCGGTGGCGCTTTTTCAATCTCAGCCGTTTGATCTCGTGCTCATCGATCAACACCTGCCGGTCATAGACGGATTCACCGCGACCCGTCTGATGCGGGCCTGGGAATGTTCGCGTCAACAGTCCCGGGCGCCGATTCTGGTCGTGACCGCGAACTCAACGGCTGACTCGAAAGCGCTGAGCCAAGCTGCCGGGTACACTGGACTCCTGCTCAAGCCGCTCACGAGAGAATTGCTTACCGAGACGTTCCGAACCTATTGTCCGCCCTCCTCACATCACGGCGCACCGGCGCAGCCCGCTCCCTCCGCCGGGCTCGCAGCAGTCATCGACGAGGAACTCGCGCGACGCCGGCCCCTCTTTCTCGACCATCGCCGTGAAGACCTGACTCGCCTGCAGGACGCCATCGAACGGGGGGACAGCGAATTTGTCCGGACCCTGGGGCATCGCATCAAAGGCTTGGCCGGATCCTATGGATTTCCCGACATCGGTCTGGCAGGAGCACAATTGGAGCTCGCGGCCAAAGATCAGGATCTTGCCGCCATGCGCAGGATTGTCGACCAACTGACCGAGATCCTTGCCCGGGCCGGTCAGGCCGCTTGAACGACGGTCGGTAGACGAGGCGGAGAAAGAGTTCGACCATGAGCATTCTCATCATCGACGATTTTCAGGAGCAACGGGACCTGCTCCACGCCATCCTTCACCGGGCCGGATTCGGACCGTTGCTTCCAGTAGCCACAGCCCAGGAAGGATTAGATCTGCTGGGGATCGGCAAACGTGGAAAACCCGGCAACGGCATCGATCTGGTCCTCATGGATCTTGAGATGCCGGGCATCGATGGATTGGAAGCCTGCCAGCGAATCAGGATGGAAGAACCGTTGCAGGGTTTGCCCATCATCATCATTACGGCCCATACGGCAGAACAGGATATCCAAGCCGCTTACACGGCAGGGGCCACGGACTATATACGCAAGCCGGTCATTCCGGCCGAACTACTGGCGCGAACCGCCACCGCGCTGAGCCTGAAACAGGAAATCGACGCGCGGAAATTACGCGAACAGGAACTGCTTGAGCGGACCAAGGAACTTGATCATGCCTTCGAGCACATCACCACGCTCCATGGCACGGTGCAGATTTGCGCCAAGTGCAAGCGCGTGAAGACGGATGGCCCGTACTGGCAACGGGTCGAAGACTACTTGCGCCGGCTGGCCCGCTCCACCGTCAAGGAAGCCGTCTGCGACTCCTGCATGCATCAGGCTTACCCCCACCTGAAGCGAACGCCCTAACACCCTATTCAGGACAATCGCCCGCGGCCAGGCGAGAAGACGCTCATTTTTTCCCCTGCTCCGCCACGACAAAGGCCACGTCTTCGACCCGCACCACCGGCATGATCAGGCCGAGCCCTTCGACCTCGTGGGAAAAATCGTAGACAAGAGATTCCTGCGGGACCAATCTGCCGCACAACAGCACATCCATCTCGATCCGCTCCCCCCGCTGCAGCCTGGCCTGGAAATCGGCGGTCGCCGCGCCCGCCGACGCGATCAGCGTCGCCGGAAGGTCTTCATGTTTGAAACGCACCTCACCCCACGCCGTCCGGATGAATTTCGGCCCGAGTACGACACGAAAGCCCCCCTCCACTTCATCGAAACGCGAAAGTTCGCCCAGCCAGGAGACGATGATCACCCATCCCAGCGGCGCCTTGCCTTCGCGCAGGGCATCCCGTTGACGATTGAGAGCAAACAGCTGGTCGTCATGGCCCGGGTCGTGATGCCCGTGACCATAGACCTGTGACCAGTTTGGAGGAAAACCGTCCAGCGCGGCGAGAAACTCTTCGATCGGCTTAGGATCAAGCAGGAGGTGGCTGTCGGCAGGAAGGCTCTCCAGCGCGGCCGACAGTGTGTGATGCAATTGATGAGATCCGGCAGCCTCTCCGGCGAAAACCATGGCGGGCATCGCCCATGACAACAAGAACACAGCCATGGCAAGAGGGGCGCGCACGTGAAGGAAACTCCTGAGTTCAGGCGGCGGACATCGGCAGGCGGCGAAATAATTCTGCGAGGTCGCGGGTGGCAGGATGATCCCAGGACAATACCCCGGCATCGACCAGCACTTGGAGTCGAGGTGTCGGGTCCAATCGAGGGAGGAGTTCACGAGTCAGGGATTGGGACTTCAAGACCTGCGCGTAGGTCCCGATCCACGACTCCACCACCGCCCGTAATCCGGCATCCGTCGCATTCATCCGACCGAGCCGGACCTCTTGCAACAATTTGATCAACGGGTCCGATTGCAGCAAGGTGCCGATCGCCCGGCGCATCTGTGCTTCTTGGTCGTCCATCAGCGGTCCCGCCAATGATTTCGCGTCATCATCAATTCATGGAGCAGGCACCAGGGCCCCGCGGATCCCCGCATGAGCCGCATCCGCCGCCGGAATTCGACACTACAGGCCAGCCGCCCGTTGCGCCGACTCCGAATGCGGAGAATTGTTTATTCAACGTCGTCCCCTTGCAGGTGGGACAGGCAGGCACCGTCTGTCCCTGCACGAGCAGCTCGAAGCGATGGTTGCATTCCTGGCAGACGTATTCGAAGATGGGCATGGGCTGTACTCCTCAGAATGTGCGACATTATAAGAAAGGCCCGTTCACTTTCGCAATCATCAGCCGACAGGAGTCCACCGATGTGGTCAGAAGATAAATCATTCGTGTTTCGTATCAGCCTGGAAGCGCAATTCCCCGACGATTACGACGGCCCGCATGACGAGCAGGCCTGGTTGCGCGAGTGGGAACTGCAGATCAAGCCGGTCCTGATCAAGAACCTGTTTGAGACGCTGCGGGACTACCCCGCCTGGAAATCCCACGTCAGGAATCGCGGAAAATCGCCGACGGAGGAAATCGAAGTCGCCATGGTCCGCGATTTTTCTCCCGCTCCATAAGGCGCCATCAGCCATGCCCCAGGCGACTGCTCAAGGTCTCTACATTCACGTTCCTTTCTGCCATCAGCGGTGCCACTTTTGCGCCTTCTACTTGGAAATCCATCAGGCGCGCGCTGCGGACGAATTTGTGGCGGCACTGCTGGCGGAAGTGCGCCTCTATGGCGAGAGCGGCTTGATGGGATTGGCCCCGCTGGATTCGATCTATGTCGGCGGCGGCACGCCGACGACCCTCTCCTCCGAACAACTCGCAACAATCCTGGCAACAAGCAGGCAGATCTTCGGCTTGGCTCCGGATGCCGAAGTCACCGTTGAAGCGCATACGGACTCGGTGACTCAGGCGAGCCTGACACTACTCCGGAAAGCCGGATTTACCCGCCTCAGCGCCGGCGCGGAATCGATGGATCAAACCGAATTGTCCCGCGTCGGACGTCCCGGGTCTCCCCTGAACACGATCCGCTCCATGGATGCCGCGCGCGAAGCCGGCTTCACGAACATCAACCTCGATCTCATGTACGGACTGCCCGGCCAGACGCTCGAGAGTTGGGCGGCCTCATTGCGCCAGACGATCGAGCTGGCTCCGGCACACCTGTCCTGTTATGCCTTGACGGTTGAGGACCACACCCACCTGAAGGCATCGATTCAGCGCGGCCTCCTCCCTGCCCCTGAAGAGGAGCTCCAAAACCGGATGGAAGACCTGGCCGAAGAGATGCTCGGCCGGGCGGGCTACCATCGCTACGAAATTTCAAACTATTGCCGCCCCGGATTCGCCAGCCGGCACAATCGGCTCCACTGGACCGGCGGGCATTATCTGGGTGTCGGGCCCAGTGCGCAATCCTATGTCGGAGGTCGGCGATTCGGCAATGTGAGCGACCTGACCGCTTATACGGCTGCGCTGCAGAACGGGCTACTCCCGGTCTCGGAGTCCAATCATCTCACCCAGGCAGATGAAAGCTGCGAACGGCTGGTCTTCGGGCTTCGTCTCATCGATGGCATTTCCCTGAAGGAGACCGGTGTATTGTCATTTCCTGACATCATGCAGGCAGTGGACCACTTGCTGGCCGAGGACTTGATCGAATGCGAGGGCGATCTGGTTCGACTCACGACCAAAGGGCGACGGTACGCCGATACGGTGGCGGTCTCTCTGCTGGCCAGCGTGAAGAGTCGCGATGCGCCTGTATGCCATTGACATCCGTCCCCGGCAGAGGGGAGACTGAAGCGTCATAAGGAGGTTTCTTCCCATGCCCGTGAATATGGATCCCAGCAAGCGTCGCCGTCGCCAACCGGTCGAAGCAGCGGCGGCCGCCACTCAGCAAGAAACGGCGCAGCCCGCGCGATTCGGTGAAGACACGGAGGCCGATCGGGAAAAAGCGATCGCGGAAGCCGAGTTGAAGAATTTGTGGGACGCCACCGAAGTCATCGACATGGATAGCTGGTAATCCCCGCCTGTACGCACCTGGGCAGCGCGATCTCCGTTTACAGGACTTTCTGCCGGCCGCTATCTACATACTCATCTCAAGACATCGATGACGTCCTTGTCTACTCGCCATGCCCTCTATTATCCGTTTCATCTGTGTGCCCCGGACACGTTGCAGTCCCTGCTCGCACAATATGAAACGGTCCATTTTCGTGACTACATGGCGCTGCGCCTCACCCCATTCATGGGAACTACGGCCTACCAGGATCGCATGGGAGACGAACATCCCGAGCTCGTCGTCAGCGGCCGCCTCGTGGAAGGACATCCGGTCAGCGGTCCGTTGGATGCCGAGGCGATGGCCGGAATCGATCGCGATTGTGCCGATCCTCAGTGGAGACATCTGTTCCATGCCGGATTGACGGATGACCGGCGATTTCAGCGCGGCCTGTTCGACTTGACCCATGCCATGCGGATCGGATCGGCGCTGGTGCCGGGCCCGGCCGCATTGCTCCGCCTGCTTGAACCGCAACGCGCCACTGGCAGTTGCACCGTCACACTGGTGCAACAATTGGCCCGTTCCTCTGGTGAGTTAGAGCAGGCCTATCAATTCGAATATGGCCTTGCGCTATTGAAGACCGCCGCGGCTCAGGTCTACACGTTCCGTCTGGCGCGCGAGCACGGGTTGGTCCCCGTCACCGATTCCAAAACCCACCATACCTTGCTGAGTCGAACCATCGTCCGCGAAGGTTTCGACCTCCCCAACGAGTATGTGGTCGCATCACATGCCGGCCGTATGGCATGACCAGTCGACACGCCCGCAGCAATCCGGTTGTCCTCCGCATGCAGCGTCATCCCGGATACGCACAACCGGTTGCACTCGCCCCCGCCTCACCTGCTACACTCGGCGCCGAACGAGAGGATCCATGAGCACCCTGACGCCAGTCATGACCCCCGATGCCGTCGAGACCACCGATGTCGGCACCGGCGACGATCTGGAAGCCCGCGTGATCGTGTTCAACTGCGAGTGCCACACCTACCAGCAAGTGATCGCGTTATTCTGTAAATGCATTCCGGGAATGAATTCATCCCGAGCCTTTGAGCTGGCATGGCGCATCGATCATGAAGGGCAGGCGACGGTCTATACGGGAGCCAGAAAGATCGCGGAAGAAATCGGGCAGAAACTCGCAGCCGGAGGGTTACGGGTGGGTGTGCAGTAATAGAACGTGAGACATCCCGCGTCGGTCTGCGCCGACCGGGTCGGCGCAGACACGCAGCTTATTTGCTTCGCTTTTTCGGTGTAGCGATTTTCGTAGATTTGGCTTTGGCAGCCGAGGCGGTCACGGCGGCCGGCTTTTTGGAATTCCCCTTCGCGCTGCCGTGGGTCGCCTGTGAAGATTTCGCAGACTTTGCCGGTGTGTGAGCCGCCTTTTGCTCCTGCGCGGCCGCCGCTTTGTAATAGGATTTATTGAGTTTGCTCAGCATATCGCCGTTCAACACGCGCACTTGGTACAACTCGAACAACTTGCTGATGGCTTTCGGGTCGCCCTTACGAGCCAGACCCAACAACCGCCGCCGTTGGTTCATTTCTTCTTCTTCAGTATGAGACGCCGCTCGCCGCTCCATAGCGCTCCTTTCAGGGGATACCGGAAACGTATTGCGCCTGTTCGCCACATTGCCGGATGAAATGCCCCGAAGTATAACAGATTTGGCCTAGCCAGTACTACACAAACCTTGACCCCCTGAGCGAAATTCTCGCGCCGGACAACAGGGTGATCGGTGCTTCCCGCGGTTGTGAATGCCTCACCAGGGTCTCTATAATGTTTTTTTGTCCACTACGATACAAAGGAGCCCCCGATGGAACATGCCGCTGCTGCAACTGATACACAACCGACTGTCGCCGATGATCCTCAAGCACGCGCCCTTCTCCTGCAAGCGTTCGACAACACCGCGCGCTGGCAACCCGATTTTCGAGGGTTTTCAGCCGACCTCAGCGTCAACACCAATGGGCAGGTGGTGAGCGGGACCGTCGTGGTCAAGGGCCCGCGGGAGGTGACCGTTCAACTGCCCGATGAAGCGCTGCAAAAATGGGCGCAGGAGCAGATCGGTATGATTGCGGTGCACCGGGGCCCCCGCAAATTCGAAGAGTCAGACGGGAAACATCGCCTCACGCTGGAAGCCGGCGACGCGCATCCGCTGGGCCGCCGGCTCGACATCCATGGCGACGGCATGCAGTCGTTCTATCGCATCAAGGATAACCGGATCACCCAGATCAATCGGAAGATGCCGCATGTCGCCTTCACGATCAATGTGGAAGAGAGCAGCACCACGCAGGATCAGAAACAACTCACCAGCAAATACACCGTCTATTACTTCGCACCGAAGGACGGCACCCTTCGCAATGTGGAGAGCTTCACGGACACCCATGTGCGTGTAGGCGCGTCTGATCTTCCTGCCACACGGCGGATCATCTCGTATGAAAACGGCTCGGTCCTTGTCCGAACCCTGACGTTCACCAACCACAAATTGCTGGCCTGATGGATCTTCGCACGACATTCCCGCGCAGTATGAAAACGAGGCTAGCCGGCTACGTGCATCTGGCGCGTATGATCGACAAATGCCGCGCGGTCTTGGCGGGAACAGAGGGGGAATACATCTATCCCTGCCCGATGGATGAACGGCTGCTGAACTATGCCGGTATCACGGCCGAGCAATTCACCGCAGCCGTCAAGGTGAATCCAACCGATGCCGGGGTGGCGGAATGGCTCCAACGCACCGCCACCCCTCATGACCAGGCGGCACTCGAGGAATGGAACAGGAAGCTGTTGGAACGGGGGCCCAGTTCACCCGAGAGTGCTGCCAAATTCACGAAATATCGTGATGCAGTGGACCCATCGCGTACCGACATCACGGCCTGGTCGGATCTTCAAGACTTGGAAGAGGGCCGGGTCGTTCCGCGAAGGGCATAAAGCATTTCGTCTGGAGGTACCGACATGGCTCTCGTGCAGCAAAATCTCGTTCCCGGAACCGGCGACCATCTGATTACCCTCGATACCGACACCAACCTCGAATGGCTCAGCCTTAATGCCACCGCCAATCTATCGTATCTGGACGTGCTGGGGGGAGCGGGCGGGTACACGACGACGTACGGATTTCGGTACGCCACCGGTCAGGAAATCAGCCTGCTTCACCAGCATGCCGGGATTACCAAGTATGGTCTGACGCAGGTGGTCCCCTTTCCGCAAAGCAATCATGTCGCCATGGAAACACTCATTGAATTGATGGGAGGGATCGCGCTGAATTCATCGCCGGCCAGCGGCTCGGTGCTCGTCCAAACTCAAGGCATGATGAAGTTTCGCGGCCCCGGAATCCCGACTCCCGTTACGCCGATGAGCGTCGTGCAGTTGTGGCTGTTCAAGAACAATCCTGCGAGTTCGTATGCCGACAGCAATCCGGCAAGGCCGGCCGGCACGCGAGTTCCCGAAATCGCTTCTTACCTGGTGCGCAATCGCGTGATGTCGCTTGGGAGTCTCTCTCGCGGAAAGTCGAGCAAGGCCGGCAAAAGACGCAGCGCCAAAAAGAAGTCCTGATTTCAGCTGCTGATCCCGTCCCCTGGAGCCCGCAAAGCGGCTTCTGGGGACGCCCCCTCCACCAAGACAGTCATGATCCCTCCGCACCGGACCATTCAAGATTGATTTGTCCGCGCGAGAGGCATAGGCTTTAGAAGGGTGACATCATGACCACACCTGGCTCCCGCGACCAATCCAGTTTTGCGCCGGGCTCCACGTCGAACCGCTCCGCCTCACCGAAGAATCTGCTCATCGCCGTCGATGATTCGAGCGCCACGACCCGCGCCCTCCATTACGTCGGAGCATTGCTCAGCGAGACGCCCGAGATCACCATCACGCTCTTCCATATGTTAAACCCCATGCCCCGAGAATTGATGGAACATGGCGGCTCGGAAAATCCCGACATGGAGCATCAACTCGGCGAACAGCTTCGCAGGGACCAGCAAGAATGGATGCACCAGGAAGAGACACTGGAATACCCCATCCTTGAACGAGCGCTTGAGCACCTCAAAGAGACAGGATTTCCGACCGAACGGGTCACGCTGAAGTTGGGCTACGCAGGCGATCTCGTCGACACGGTTCTAGATGAAGTACGGGCCGGCGGTTACGGCACCCTCGTGATTACGAAGCGCGGCCAACCCGGTGCCGCGCACCTCTTCAGCAGCAACATTGCCGATCGTCTGTCACGAGATTTGTCCGGAGTCGCCCTGTGGGTCTTGGGATAACCTTCCTGCCCATCCTGAGAGCGGTTGATCAGAAAACGTCCTTCTGCTCACTCAACACCGGTCCCTTTTGGATCACCGACAGCAAAGACCTGAAAGCTTCGTCCCCCAGAACCGATTGCCCCAGCCTTCATGAACTGATGTATTGGTGGAGATACGTGATCAGCGCCTCCTTTTCCTCCATTAGCAGCGCGACCATATCCCGGAGTGAGACAATCCCGATAAACTCGTCGTTGTCGAAGACCAAGAGATGGCGGCAGCGATGTTCCTTCATCAGATTCAAGCAATAGCCTGCGCTATCCTTCGGACTCACGGTGACCATGTTTTTCGTCATCACATCTTTGATCTTCAGCTTCTCCGGATCTCGCTTCCGACCGACCACGCGCATCATCAAATCTCGCTCCGTGAACACGCCGGTGATTGTTGAGGAACTCGTGATGAGCACCGATCCGACGAACTCCTCGGCCATCAGTGTCGCGGCATCGAGCACGGTGTGATTCTCGTCGATGGTCACCACCCTGCGAACGATTTTCGAGGCAATATTCCACGCCATCGCCGCCTCCTTTCTGTTGAATGCCTGGCCTTGACGCCAAGGACAGGGATCGCGTGACGCCGATGCCCATCGAAACAGGCGTCGGAGCCCTCTTTATCGAATGACCAGAATGGGACAGGTCACTTTATGCAACACCGCATGCGACACGCTGCCGAGCAGGAAGTGCTCAAGGCCTCTCCAGCCATGCGATCCGACAATCACCAGATCGGCATGGCCCGCCGCTTTGGTGATGCAATGAGCCGGATCACCATGCTCGACTTGCGCGGTGACAGCGGGATATATGGTTCGCAAGGCGGCCGCAGTTTCGTCCACGAGCAGCCGAGCAGACTGATCCATTTCAGCCGTCCATTTGTCGTCTCGAAAATCCATGATCGAATCGCCGATGGGAATGGTCGGCACGACGGTCAGGAGGGACAACTCCATCGGCTGACTCAACCGGTGCGCGCTCAACCAGTTGCGCAACTTGAGCGAATCCTCATATCCTTCCACGGTGAGCAACACACGTCGAATGCTCCCGGGGTCGCCCCTAACCAGCAAGGCTGCGCAGGGGGCATGCAATACCACCCGATGCGAAACGCTGCCTAAGACCAGCTCCGCAAGTCGTCCACGCCCTTGTGATCCCACTGCCACCAAGTCAGCATGAGACGAACGAATCGCCTCCAGGACAACCGGCGCCGGGTTTCCGATCTTGTACACTCGCTGGATGGAAGGAATCGTGGCAGGCACCAATGCGCCGGTTTGGTCGAGCAGGCGCTCTCCAGCTGCAACCATCCCCTCTCGCATGGCTCCAGCGCTTTTGCGGCCGAGCGGTTGCGCAAAGAGCGGGTTGTCGAAGGGCCGGAGGTCCACCGCGTGGATGAGGGTCAGCTCCTCGTGGGTAAAGAGCCGGCAGACGACCTTGACGGCATTGAAAGACTGCTCGGACCAGTCGACGGCAACGACGGTACGCATCGCAGCTCCCTTACGGGAAAGGCTCGTCACCCGGCGCTCCTGATTGGGTGATTCTATACCCGAGGACGGCGAGAGACCAGGGGGAGATCTTAGGGGGAAAGACGACTAATCAGCGTAGCGGAGATCACGGGCATCGGACAGCGAAAGGTAGGCTTCTCCCCATTGATGCGGACTCACAAGACTCCATGGTTCATCCGGATCGATTGGTCTGAAACGCAGACCGTACAGCCCGCCATAGACCACATGCGCCAGCCCCGCCCCAGAATCTTCAATCAACCGCGCATAGGCAAGGCAGGAAGGCGTCTGCTGGTTATCACTCCAACCTGTCACCCAATACCATTCGCCGGCAGGGTTCCGATCATAGAGCCGGACTTGAGCCACCGGTCGAGCGGGTCCGACTTCCTGAAAGCGAGCGAAGACGCTGGTCTCACAATTCTCGTTCGAATCAACTTCTACGATCATAGGGCCGTTCCTCACAAAGTAAATCCCTTCCCAACCCTGCCGACAATCAATTCAAACATATGTCGCCAGTCATCACCAGCTACGCCCCCAGTGAGGACACCAACATTGCGCTCGCGCGAGAGATCCAAATCCCGACACACTCCGTAATTCATATGACAGCCCGGCTACTCGGCCTCTTCGTACCCCGCATCTCATACAACGTAAGGAGATTTTGACATGACATCTGAGAGCATTCAGGCAGTCGTAGAGCAATATTTCGCAGCCATCGGGAAAATGGATGCAGAGTCCTGGGTCAGCTGCTTTGATGAGCAGGGAGTAAGTTACGAACCGGGAGCACCGACACCACTGCAGGGCCATGCGGCGCTGCGTCAATTCATCCGGGGCGTGCTCGATCTGTTTCAGACCATCGAGCTAACGGCGGATCATGTCTTCGTCACGGGCAACAGGACGGCGGTCAAATTCACCGGCCGCGGGCGCGGCAAAACCGGCCGCGATGTTGTCATAGAGGGTATCGATGTCTTCGAAGTGAATGAGAAGGGATTGATTCAAACCATGTGGGGCTACTGGAACCCCGCCGCCATGCTGGCGCAATTGCAGGGGTGAGAGGACTTGCGGGGGGATACACATGGCCGGCCTAGCGACACTTACCTATTACGGCCCACCATTTCCCATGTCTCAAATAAGTTCAGTGAACCTCGGACTGTCTTTGCCGATCGTGCCGTGGCAAGCACACTTTCTCCCGATGTCTTAAGTATCTTCTCCACAAAGGCCGCGGCGACACCCCAGGGAATTCGCGGTTCTGGTGGGTCAGCTATTAAAACGCCCACTACACCGGCGTGAATGCCAAGTACTTCGATATTTCCATTTAGGCTCGCAGAAAGAAGTTTCAACCTCGTTGAGTCGAGATCACACAGCCCTTGCACAAATACCAAGCCCATCCTCCGACGATCCGTGCCTTTCCCTACTCCAAAGTCAGAGGAATTGAAGGATGCTGTGTACTTCCTGCGACATTCAGCCACAAAAAAATCAAGGGCAAGCATCGTGTTCTTACGCTCAACTACCACAATTTCCTTGACTTGATAGCGCCCAGGTTCATTTAGCCCAGCAAGCAGCCGCAATCTTATTTGGTCATCAGCTAACGGGCAGACCAAAGCGTAGTTTCCGGTAGTCCCATAGATTTTGACTTGAGTGTCAGACCCTCGAAGAGATTCTTCGATTAACTCTTCTTGTTTCTTCTTAGTAACTCGATTATGACCAAAATTGCTGAGGCCGTGAACGAATACAAGTAATTCTCGCATCGAAACCTCCGACCACCGATGCACACTTCGCTCTTAGCTCTGCCCCCCGCGCGTCGGACGAGCACCTTCCTGCAATGCTCCTTCAAAACTTGTTTTTTGTCGTCTTCCCAGGAGGGTCAGTCGGGCTGGTTCCAATTGCGCGCGTCGGACGAGCACCGTCTTCGTGTGCGCGTTCTGCGAGCAGGAGGGACCGCGTGGCCGCGCCCTCGATCCCTTTCTCGCAAAAGTAGGGTGGGCTGATGGGTCCTCGACTGGGCGCGTTCAACGAGGGCCTTCTCAGGCCGCGCGTTGCGCGACCAAGAGGACCCATTAGCCTACCCTCTCCCCTACTTCCACCCCTCCCCGCTCATCCCTCCCCCCATGCCGCCGAAATTTCCGCCGAAGCCGCCTTGCCCGCTACCCCAATACTGTCCGCGTCGCAGCCGCGCGTAAGGATGCCGCAGATCCGGCCGGCTGAGCCACCAGAGAAACCAGAGGGCCCCGCTGGCCGTGGTGACGGTGATCCAGAACCCCAGTCCGCGAAAGTGTGCCTTCTTTGTGGTGCCGACGCGAATCTCCTGCGAGACCGACGCCAAGGCCACGACCGTGCGATAGAGCCCTTCGTCGAAATGCCCGTTCTTGATCGCCGGGTCGAGATACTCATGTCCGACCCGGCCAACCACCTCGCCGCCCATCACCGGGATCATCCGCCGCCCCATGGTCACGGCCGCCTGGCGCTCCTGCACCGCCAACAGAATCAAGACTCCATGTTCATCCTGGGCGGAACCGATGCCCCATTTCTGGTAGAGCCCCATCGCATAGTCGTTGGCCGAGGGATAGGGTTTCAGCGTCGGCACGGTGACCACGACCATTTCGACACCGGTCTTTCGTTCGAGATCCTGGCAGACCGACCTGATCCTGGCGCGCCAGTCCGCTTCGATGACGCCGGCATGGTCGCTGACGTAGCCTTGTGGATCGTAGTTGGGAACGGGCTCCCGGGCATCAATCGGCACAACCGCCATGACCAACCAGACTACCCACAGCCCTGCAAGGAGGCGCGTGACTGCAAGACAGTGCCGTATCATCGCGGCGCCACCGTCCCGTCCGGCCGGATCAGCTTGATCAATGCGTCGAGATCACCCGCATACCGTTCATATAACCGCGGGACTTCCACCGGTCCCGGTGAAATGATGCCGCGCTTCAGTTCCAGCACATCACCGAGTCCGGTCAGCTCAAGTCCGGTCATGTGGCGAACGGCGGTGAGCAGCGCGTCCGATTGAAATAATGCCGGCTGTCCGGCCAGCCGCTGCAAGCCGCGCAAACAGGGCAGCAAGGCCGTCAGCGACAACGGCAGCAACATGGTCATCGCTTCTTCCGTGCCGCCGCCTTCGATGTACCGCTGCCGCAGCCTAACGAGATTGCCCTGAATCCCCTGTTGCACCTGATAGGCCAAATGTGTCCGGTCGATATGCAGGCCGATGAACGGATCTCTGCCCCAGAGCACGCGATGTTGTTCCTGAATTTCCAGATATTCGAGCGGGAAGGGGGTGCCGGGTTTCGTGAGTTCCGCCTCTGTCAGCAGGAGCGGCACGACAAATTGTTCACGACTCCAGCGCTTATGGGCCTTGGCGTACCGCTTCATCCCTTCGCGTTCATAGCCGGACAGCAGTAGCAGAAGATTGAGATTCGAGCGGCCCGGCAAGAACTCTCCGCCCACGGCGCTCCCGTACAGAATGATCCCCTCCAGTTGCGGGCCGAGCAGGGTCCTTGTTTCCTTGACGTATCGCTGGAGAAGTTGCTGAACCTCGGAAGGAATATCAAGCGCGGTCGGTTGAGTCACGAAATTCTCTCCTGTCTCGCTAGAAAATTCATCTGGCTGACTCGCCTTCTGCTGCCATGACCCGGCGGATAATCCACGTTCATTACATCGACCACCAGGGAATACATCCTGACAGGATGCTCAAAACGGCCGTCCAGCAAGGCCGCAGCCAAGTGAAGATCCGAGGCGTACCCTGGGGGTACGTTGAGGGTCTGAACGAGGCGAGAACGCCGCTGGCGGACGTTTTCAGCATCCTGTTAGATGTGCGCGTGGATCGGGCAGAAACCCGGCAGCCATGATCCGATCCACTAATGAGAAGGGCGGTTGGCTTCGTAATCCCGCCGTGGTCGAAAGCACGCGATAACGAAGTCGCGCATTACGGTCGAGCGTGCGAAACACGCGATCGCGCAGGTAGGCCAGCAGCGGGTTGCCGGTGTTCCAAAACCGGCATTGTTCATCCGCCAGTCGCTGCAACATCATCACCTGCGGCCGGCGGGCAATTTCAAAGGCGCGCAAGGCTCCCGCAGAGAAATCGTTCTTCTTCAGCCAGCCGCCAATGAGATCAGCCACCGTCACCGCATCCACCATCGCTTGCATGCGCCCTTGAGAAGCGTGTGGATTCATGGCATGGGCCGCGTCGCCGATGAGCAACGCGCCATCCGCCACCCATCGATCGGTCCGGACGCGCCCCGTGGGCATATAGCCGGTCTGGCTCCAATCGACAAGGCCCGGCACGATAGCCTCCATGCGCGGATCGATTCGCACCCAGGCCCGCCGCAACGCGTCGAGCCCCTGCGCCTTGACCGCTTCATACGAGCCGGCCTTGATCATATAGAAGGCATAGACCTGTTGCCCGGCTGCGGGAAACAATCCCAGAATCTCACGCTTCCCGACCAGGTACCGCGCCTCATCGAACTCCGGTGAGGCCTTGAGAATGGCAATGAGGTAGCTCTCCGGATACCGATAGAGATCCGCGGAAATACCGAGGGATTCGCGAACCTTGGAAAACGCCCCGTCCGCTCCGACAACCAGTCGCGCGGACACTTCCACCGGCTCACCGTGACGCGTCGCGTGCAGGCCGACCACCCGACTGCCGTCGAAGCGGAGTCCCGTGAAGGTGGCATCGTACCAGAGTCCGCCGGGATTCTGTTTCTCCAACGCATCGAGAATGGCATGGTGCGCGACATTGGGCAGCGTCACCACCGCCCGATTGTATGGAGCTGGAAGGTCACTGTAGTCCACAGTGCACAGGCGCTCGCCGCCAGACCGGCAGAAATTGAACCGTTGCACCGATCGTACGGCCTGAGCCGGCAGCTTATCCAGCAACCCCAGACGATCCAGCACCTGCTGGCCATTCGGCTGCAGAATTTCACCCCGCAGACCCTGAGGCGGTCCGACAGCCCGCTCCAATACCAAGGAGCGCACCCCCTGCTGCGCGAGCAACAGGGCCAACACGGCGCCTCCACCGCCCGCGCCGACAATCGCCACATCCGTCTCTATTTTCGCGTGCCCCATGGAAGTCCCTACTCTGTCCAGCCGGCAAATCGATCGTGGTCGTTCCACATGGACAAAAATTTCTCGCGAACCTTGGCCGTCAGCCGCGCATCGGAGATGACATCGAGCCGCTCATCATTGTACCGGTTCCCGCTCGTGGTGTGGTTCGCCGATCCGGAGGTATTGATCAGATCATCGATGACGGCCTGCTTGAGGTGCATCGACGCATCATGCCGGTTGATCCTGATGGGCACACCAGCCAATCGCAAGGTCTTCACGGCGCTCAGTTGTTTCGGGTCATTGAGACGTTCACGATCGGTGATGACCCGGACATCGATACCGCGGTGTTTCGCTTCCACCAATGCCTTCACCACCGGCGGTGCCGTCAATCCGTAGACCGACACGTAAATATAGCTGCGTGCCCGGTCATACAACTGCACCAGGTGATCGATGGGGCGGTCTTCGGGGGCATAGTAGACATCGATCGTGGCGGCCAAGACCGGTAACTGCGGCCAACAGGCCAATCCGACAACAACGAAGGCGATCAGGCGAAGACAGGTCGGACGACAGCGAATGAAGATTCGAGGCGTACCCTTGCGGTACGTTGAGGATCTGAATGACGCGAGAACGCCGCTGGCGGAAGTGTTCAGCATCCTGCTAGAGAGGATCACTCGAGGTCAAAAAGCGTTCGAAAATGGTCGTCGGATTCTTCCCAGGCTTGAGGCGAAGTCGTGGACAACCAGTCACGCAAAAATCCCTTCTGTTCCGGGGTCAACATCTGTTTGATCTGGTGCGTGCGCCCTTGCAGGGGTTGAAGAAACCCGGCGCGAGTTTTGAAATCCAGCGTGGCCGTCCGCACATACATATTCGTATACATGGTGGGACGCTCGTCTTCGCCTTCGCCCTGGACCCATACCGAAAGAAATTTTTCCATCTGCAGGCCGGCGCTATCCAAGGCCGGCTCGGCATCGTCATGAAACAACTCGTTTTCTGATTCTTGTAAGGGAGCCGCCTCATGGGCGCGAAACAAGAAATTTTTCTTCCACATACCTACCCTCCAGACGGGCGCATACTGTAAGCTAGGCGTGGTGAAAGTCAAGAAAGCGGCCACCTCTCCCGTACGACTTCGCCGCAAGCTTCTCGTCGCGACCTGTTGGGGGTCGATCGCCTTGACAACACAAGAACGCGTTTGCTAACTTCTTGAAATTCTTTAGCAGTTTGCTGCACGTCAGGGTGAGGGCTCCGAAACACGGGGCACCTGCACATGAGGCGCAACACGAATACTCTTTGACAGGATGCTCAAAATGGCCGTCCAGCAAGGCCGCAGCGAACGAAGGGACGAGGCGTACCCTTGCGGTACGTTGAGATCCTGAGTGATGCGAGAACGCCGCTGACGGGCATTTTCAGCACCCTGTCGAACTCTTACCTACTCAGGAGCAGATATGCAGGTGACGATCAATGGCAAGGCGGAAGAGATCGCAGGCGGCACGGTCCTGGACCTGTTGAAAGCCAAAAGTATCGAGCCGCAAATGGTCGCGGTCGAAGTCAATGACACCATGCTGGAGCGCACGCACCTGGAGACCACGCGTCTGAAAGACGGCGATCATGTGGAATTTCTGTTCTATATGGGCGGTGGCCGGTGACCGTCAAAGCGCACGCAGACATTACGGAGTTGATCGGCGGCACCCCGCTGGTGCGGCTCAACCGATTGACCAAACCGGGCTCGGCGACGATCTATGCCAAGGTCGAATCGTTTAACCCCGGCGGGAGCATCAAAGATCGCATTTGCCTCAACATGATCAACGAGGCGGAGCGGCAGGGCAAACTGAAGCCGGGCGGCACCATCGTCGAACCGACCAGCGGCAACACAGGCATCGGTCTCGCGTTGGTCGCGGCGGTACGAGGCTATAAACTGATTTTGGTCATGCCCGAAAGCATGAGCATGGAACGCGCGAGCCTGCTGTCATCTTACGGAGCGCAACTCGTCCTCACAGCGGCCTGGGAAGGCATGAAGGGTTCCATCAAAGAGGCGGAGAGCATCGTCGCGCAGAATCCCTCTTATTACATGCCGGATCAGTTTTCGAATCCGGCGAATCCGGCCATGCATCGCAAAACCACCGGGCCGGAAATCGTGGAGGCGCTGGAGGGTCGAGTCGATGCCTTCGTCGCGGCCGTCGGAACCGGCGGGACCATTACCGGCTGCGGCGAAGTGATCAAGGAGCGCAATCCGGCTGCGAAGATCGTGGCCGTTGAACCGGCCGGCTCACCGGTCTTGTCAGGCGGCGACCCGGGTCCGCATAAGATTCAAGGCATCGGCGCCGGCTTTGTGCCCAAGGTGCTCAACCGCACCCTGCTCGATCGCGTTGTGACCGTAACGGACGATGAAGCCTATCAAACGGCCAAATCACTCGCGAAGAAAGAAGGCCTGCTGGTCGGCATCTCCGCAGGAGCGAACGTGTTCGCCGCGCAGAAGATCGCGGAGGAATTAGGACCGGGCAAGAATGTCGTCACGATTCTCTGCGACACCGGCGAACGGTATATCAGCATCGAAAAGTACTTCAACATTTGATTACTGGCTTAAATGATTGAGGGGGATGCTCAAAATGGTCTCTCGGCAAGGCCGCAGGTGAGAGGAAACCGGAGGCGTACCCTCTGGGTGCGTTGAGGATTTCGTCGAGCCGAGAACGCAGCCGAAGGCCATTTTCAGCATCTGACAAGTTTTCGGGATCTAAAGTTGATACAGGTTAAGGAGAGGAGGCTCAAAAGCGTCATCCAGCAAGGCCGCAGCGAGTGAAGGTCCGAGGCGTACCCTTGCGGTACGTTGAGGGCGTGAACGATGCGAGAACGCTGCTGGTGACGGTTTTCAGCCTCCATCAGCCATGGAATTTACAGAAACACAAATCAACCGCTACAGCCGCCATATCCTGCTGCCGGAAGTCGGCGGGAAGGGTCAAAAGAAGATCATCCAGGGGAAGGTCCTGATTGTCGGCGCGGGGGGCCTTGGTTCGCCGGCAGCCTTGTATCTGGCCGCCGCCGGGATCGGTACGATCGGCCTCATCGACAGTGACGTGGTGGATCTCAGCAACCTCCAGCGGCAGGTCATTCACCAGACACCGGACGTGGGGCGACCGAAGGTCGTCTCCGGCAAGGAGAAGATTCAGTCGCTCAATCCCGACGTGAACGTGGTGATGTATGAAGAACGGCTCACGGCCAGCAACGCCCTCAAGATTCTCAGTGGCTACGATGTCGTCATCGACGGCGTGGATAATTTCCCGACCAAGTTTTTGATCAACGATGCCTGCTTTTTCGCCGGCAAACCGCTGGTGCACGGCGGCATCCTCCGGTTCGATGGGCGCGTCACGACCATTATCCCGAAGAAGTCGGCCTGTTATCGCTGCGTCTTCAAGCAGCCGCCGCCCGAGGGATTGGTCGCGTCTTGCCAGGAAGCGGGCGTCATCGGCGTGTTGGCCGGTATCATCGGCACGATTCAAGCAACCGAAGCGCTCAAGCTGATCCTGGGCATCGGCCGCCCGTTGACCGATCGGCTGCTGGATTTTGACGCGCGCCGCACCCAGTTCAGAGAAATCCGCATCAAGCGGAACCCCGATTGTCCGCTTTGCAGCGAACGGCCCACGATTACGGAACTGATTGAAGAGGGCGACGTCGGCGGGCCAACGTGTGCGCTTCCGGGTCAACGTAACTTGTAGCGAAGGTGTCTCCATGTCCAAAATGAAAGCGCTCGTGTGCCGGGAATGTGGGAAAGAATATCCACCCAAAGCCATCCACGTCTGTGAGATGTGCTTCGGCCCGCTGGAAGTGAAATATAACTACGACGAGATCAAGGCCACCATCTCGCGCAAAAAGATCGAGCAGGGTCCGAACAGCATGTGGCGCTACATCGACCTGTTGCCGGTCGAGGGCACCGCGCTCATCGGCCCCCATGCGGGACTGACACCCTTGGTGCGGGCGAAGAATCTCGGCGCCCACCTGGGCATCGACGAGCTCTATATCAAGAACGATACGGTCAATCACCCGACCTTGTCGTTCAAGGATCGAGTCGTCTCGGTCGCCCTCACCCGCGCGCGGGAACTCGGGTTCGAGACGGTGGCCTGCGCATCCACCGGGAATCTGGCCAACTCCGTCGCGGCCCATGCCGCTGCTGCCGGCATGAAGTGTTACGTCTTCATTCCGGCCGACCTCGAGGCGGCCAAGGTGCTCGGCAATTTGATTTACAAACCGAACGTGGTTGAGGTCGAGGGCAACTACGACGATGTGAACCGGCTGTGCAGCGAAATCGCAGGCGAACATGGCTGGGCCTTCGTCAATATCAATATCCGCCCCTACTATGCCGAGGGTTCGAAGACCTTGGCCTTCGAGACGGTCGAGCAGCTCGGCTGGCGGACGCCGGACCAGGCCGTGATTCCCATGGCCTCGGGGTCCTTGCTGACGAAGATCTGGAAGGGCCTGCACGAAATGCAGGCGCTCGGCCTGGTGGATCACGTGCGCACCAAAATCAACGGCGCGCAGGCTGAAGGTTGTTCCCCCATCGCCACGGCCTTCAAGGCGGGCCGCGACTTCTTCAAGCCGGTCAAACCGAAGACCATCGCCAAGTCGCTGGCTATCGGGAACCCCGCCGACGGCTACTATGCGTTGAAAGCCACGGCCGAAAGTAAAGGCGCCATGGACGCGGTGACGGACGAAGAAGTCGTAGAAGGCATCAAGCTGCTGGCGCAGACCGAAGGCATCTTCGCGGAGACCGCCGGCGGCGTCACCATCGGCGTCTTGTGCAAACTCGTCAAGCAGGGGTTGATCAAGAAGAACGATGTGACAGTCGCCTACATCACCGGCAACGGACTCAAGACCCAGGAAGCGGTCGTCGATGCCGTGGGGCGGCCGTTCCGCATCCAGCCCAGCCTGGTGAACTTCCAAAGAACTTTCAAGATGGGAAAGAACAGTGGTGGTGACTCATGATTAAGGTTCGTATTCCGACGCCCCTGCGCCCGCTCACGAAGGGCCAGGGTGAAGTTGAATCCGCGGCAGCCAATATCGTAGACATGATCGGATCGCTCGATGCCGCCTATCCGGGCCTGAAAAACCGGCTTTGCGATGAAAAAGGCGATTTGCGGCGCTTCGTGAATATCTACGTCAACGAGGAAGATATCCGCTTCCTCAACGGGAAAGAGACCTCACTCAAAGACGGCGACGAAGTCTCGATCGTTCCCGCGATCGCCGGAGGATAACCATGACCAGCCTACGATTCCATATTCGCTTTCCAGAAAATAAAATCAAAGAGCCGATCATTTATCAAATCGGGCACGAATTCAGAGTGGTGACGAACGTACGTCGCGCCGATGTGCGTGAGACCACGGGATGGATGGATCTCGAACTGACCGGAGAGACGGAAGAGATCGAGCGCGCCATCGACGGTATCCGGACGAAAGGCTGTGTCGTCGATCCGATTGAATTGAACGTAGTGGAATAAGCGGTCGTGAAACGCACCTCGTGAAGCGTATCTCGCCTCTGAGCGACACGCTTCACGAGCGACGAGAGACGAAAGCAATGGAATTTACTGAACAACAAATTCAACGCTACAGCCGGCACATCATCCTCAACGAGGTGGGCGGCAAGGGGCAGGTCAAACTGTCGAAAGCCAAGGTGCTGCTGATCGGAGCCGGGGGCCTCGGGTCCCCTGCGGCCCTCTACCTGGCGGCGGCGGGCATCGGCACCATCGGCCTGGTTGACGGAGATGTGGTCGACCTGTCCAACCTGCAGCGGCAGATTCTCCATACCACGGCGACTGTCGGTGTGCCCAAGGTTGAATCCGGCCGACGGATGCTCTCGGCCATCAATCCCGACATCACGATCAAAACCTATCAACTGAACGTCGATACCGAGAACATTCTCGGGCTCGTGTCCGACTACGACATTGTGCTGGACGGTTCCGACAATTTCACCACGCGGTTCCTGGTCAACGATGCCTGCTTCTTCGCCAAGAAGACGCTGATCTCGGCCAGCATGTTCCGGTTTGAAGGCCAGCTCACGAGCATCAAGCCCCATGCCGGATTCCCCTGCTACCGCTGCCTCTATCCCGAGCCGCCTCCGGCTGGATTGGTACCGAACTGCCAGGAAGCCGGCGTGTTGGGAGTGCTGGCCGGCACCATGGGGATTTTGCAGGCGTCGGAAGCCATTAAGGAAATCCTCGGCATCGGCGAGACGATCGCGGACAAGCTGGTGATCTACGATGCCTTGGAGATGAAATTCCGCAAGGTGTCCCGCCCGAAAGATCCGCGTTGCCCTCTCTGCAGCGCCAACCCGACGATCAAAGATCTGGGCGGTGACTACAGCGTAGCCTGCACCATCTGACATGCCTGATCTGTCGATTCCTCAGCACATCCTGGATCAAATCGTCGCCCACGCGCGCGAGTTGGCCCCGTTTGAATGCTGCGGCCTGCTGGCCGGCAAAAACAAAACCGTCACGCACCTCTACCGCATCACGAACATCGTCGCCGTCGAAGGCGCGGAGAAACTCTCTACGTTCGATGAGGATAAGGTCGCCCATCTGGAGCGCCTGTCCCCGGAAGAGCGGGCGGAGATCGCGTTTGTCATGGATATGGGAGATTTTTCCGCGGCCAAAAAAGACATTCGCAAGAATGGTCTGGACCTTCAGGTGGTCTATCATTCGCACCCGAAAGACCCGGCGCGGCCGTCGCAGACCGACATCAAGATCGCGACCGACTACGAAGAAATCTGGCCCCGCATCAACTTGCCCGTTCCCGCCTATTTGCTCGTGTCGCTGATGCACTCCCCCGCCGCTGACATTCGGACCTACTGGATTACCGGCGGCCGCGTACGCCCCGCCGACATCCACATCAGCTGACGCTCTGCCTGTTGAACAATTCTGTCTCGCTCCCCTACCAATCGCCCGGCAACGATGCGATAATCCGGCTTTGACCTTGTCATCGAAGGGAGCATTCGATGCGATTGTTGCTCGTCATTATCGCCTTCTTTGCCTGTCTGACCGGACTCCTCGCCGCCCCTGCGACCGCTTCCGCCGCTGAAAAAAGCTACTACAGCCCCATCATCAATGTGGACGCGGAAAACAGTCGTATTCTGATTTCAACCCTGGGCGCGGTCTTCTGGGTGGACGTGCCGGAGGAAGCGCGCCCGCATATCGAGAAACTGCCGCAGTCGGGATTGGTGGATATCGTGGTGGAAACGCGCGAAGGCCAGCCCCCGCTCCTCAAAACCTGGAAGGTCAAATCCGGCGAGTCAACCTGCCTGCACTTCGACGGGAAGACGTGTAAGTAGGGAAAAAACGTTGCTCTTGCCCTTACCGTGGTTGGGCTGGTAGGTATTTCCGCACATACCGCGCGACGTATGCATTGGATAGATTCGCATCTGCCAGCCCTGAATTGATACGCTGAATGTATTCCTCTCTAGGGCGGCCTTCGTCTGTCACTCGATCAACGTAGACCAGCGCCACCTTTTCTTGTCCCTCGTATACCACAGGGAGATCAGCCTTGTAATAACAGCCTGACTTCACACCTTCGTAGCGGTCTAAGGAGACTTCGTCCGTTGCAGAAATCTCGAAAAGCACACCCTCGACCTCGTCCTCCGTTGATGTGACGACGTTCGCGAATCCGCGCGAGTTTATAATCCATCGATAACCTCGAAGACGCGCCACACCAACTTTCTTGCTTCGTGGGCATCGCTTCTCCATCTGGGCGTTCCACATATTGGAGCCGTATGCAAAGTAGAGCCTCATGATTACTGCCCCACTTCAGCTACGCGTTATCTTCGTTCGACGGGTTGGGCGCTTGGTCGGACTTGATACTTTCGAAACGAGTGGAAACTTCTTAGGCTGCCTGATGGATTCGACGGCTAGGTCCACGTCAAGATCCGGCCAATATAAGTGATGCGAGTGCGGCCATTGAATGTTTGTAAGCTCCGACACGGAAGCGTCCCTGAACCACGGAAACTCGTTGAACCCCACAAAGAGTTCTTCGTCCGCAAGAAGCAGCCAAAATCCATGTCTGGAGATGTTTGTGACCTCAGCTTCCGAAGTGTTCTTGCCAAGCGCGGCTGATTTCATCGTAATGCTCCTCGATGAGATTTTTCACTGTCCTGACCTGGCGAGCGGTCAGACGGAAGTTTCGCGCCAATCGCTGGGCCTGATTGGGCGCTGCACGGAACAGGAAATTCCAAGCACGGCTATTCCGAACTCCCCAGCATATCGTCGATCAGCGGGCGATTGATATCGGTACAGCCCATACAAATGGTATCGAACAACGCCTCATGGTCGGCGATGAAATTCCGCGCGTCGGGAAGCTTTTCGGCATACACCTGATCGAAGCAGGTCTCGCATAGCATCATTAATCCGCGTGACACGGATACCGTCTTCCGGCCAATACTTCCAGCCATAACACATTCCTCTCTTTATCGTCATTCGGCACGCGCCGCTGCGCTATACCGACCCTTTTTGCCGCGCCACCCAAAAATCCTCCGGCTCCAGATCAACTCCGCACACCGCACACTCATAGACGGATTCGCCTTCCGTTAAGCGGATTTCCGTCCGATCGATTCGCCCCCGGCAGACGTGATAAAAATGCCCTCGAGCGTCTTCATTATCCAGCGGATCACTCTCGTATATCAGCACCATGTTATCCAGTCCCCTTCGTTCGTCGCTCGTGAAGCGTCGTCCGTGTTTCGTATCTCGTCGATCGTATCTCGTCCTACGTTTCACTTTTCGCGTTTCACGCTTCACGAGATACGCTTCACGGTATTGCCATCCTGTCAGATGTTAAATTGGGCCTCATACAGCCCCGCATACACCCCGCCGCGTTTCATGAGCGCCTCATGGTCGCCCTCTTCCACGATGGTGCCCCGCTCCACGACGATAATCCGGTCTACGTCGTGCAGCGTCGCCAGCCGATGCGCAATGATGAAGGTCGTGCGTCCCTTCGTCAGATCGTTGAGGGCTTCGCGGATTTTCACTTCGGTCTCGGTGTCGATATTGGACGTTGCCTCATCAAAAATCACAATCGGCGGGTCCTTCAACAGCACACGCGCGATAGAGACACGCTGTTTTTGACCGACCGACAATTTGACGCCACGCTCTCCGATCCAGCTGTCATAGCCGTCCGGCAGCTGGGTGATAAAGTCGTGCGCGCGCGCAGCCCGGGCCGCCGCTTCAACCCGTTCATGGCTTGCCGACAAGTCGCTGTAAACGATATTTTGCCGCACCGTTCCGTTAAACAGAAAGGGCTCCTGCTGCACCAGTCCGATCTGCCCCCTCAAAAACGCCACGGGCAGATCCCGGACATCGTAGCCATCCACCAGCACCGCCCCGCTGCGCACATCGTAGAACCGCATTAGGAGCTTGAGCAACGACGTTTTGCCCGCGCCGCTGGGACCCACCAGCGCGATCCGCTCACCCGGCCGGACGCTCAGATTCACATCGGATAAGACCGTCCCGTCCTGCCGATAGCCGAAGACGACCTTCCGATAGTCCACGGCCCCTTGCAACCGGTCGACGGGCGGGACAGCCCCCGGCCGATCTTCGACTTCCGCTTTGGTGTCGAGAATTTCGAACACGCGCTCGCTGGCCGCCAGGGCATGTTGCAACATGTGGTTCAGCGAATGAATTTCGTTGATCGGCGTATAAAACAGCCCGAGATACGAGAGGAACATGACCAACTGGCCGACGGTCAAATTCCCGGCCATGACCTCCTGCGCGCCATGCCAGAGAATGAGGACGGTCCCGGTGCTGCCGACAAACACCATGCCCGGCCAATACCAGGACCACAAAAACATGGCCCGCAAACTGTTCTGGCTATAGGTCTGGCTCAAGGTCTCAAAACGCTGGCGTTCGTACTCATGCTGATTGAAGCCGATCGTTTCCTTGATTCCCGACAGCGCATCTTGAAGGTACGCATTGAGATCGGCCACGCTCTTGCGGATTTCGGCGTAGTACTTGTGCACCCGCTTCGTAAACCAGGCGGCACAGACGATCAGGATCGGAATGGGCAACAGCGACAGCAGCGCCAATTTCCAATTCAGCACAAACATCATGATCGTAATGCCGATGAGCGTGAGTGAGGCCGTCAGCAAGCCTTCCAGCCCGTCCACAAAGATTCGCTCGACATGTTCCGTATCGCTGGTGACCCGCGTCATGATTTCGCCGGTGGAACGATTCTCGAAATAACTCAGCGACAGGCGTTGCAAGGCCCCGAAGACCTGCATGCGCAGCGCATGCACGGCCTTCTGCTCCAGCAAATTGTTGAAGCGGACCCGCATCGAACTCATCAGATTTCGCAGGATGTACGAGCCCAACAGGGCGGCCAATACCCAGATCAGCATCTCGGGACGCTTGGCCTGGATCACATCATCGATGACGATTTTGACGAGATAGGGCGGCACCAGTTCCAGCGCCGTGGCGAGACCCGCGCAGACGAAGGTCACCACCGCCAGCATCCGGAACGGCTTGAGGTAAGACAGAACGCGTAGGAGCGAGCTCACGAGGACCCGGCCACCCGGAACCGATCAGATGACACTGGCCGGTTCCTTTTGCCAGTACTTCTGAAACTCATCCATCTGCGTCAGCGTGGAGAAGTCGGTCATGCGGTCGAGGAATAACTTGCCGATCAGATGATCCAGCTCATGCTGGATACAGACCGCGTACAGCCCGCTGGCCTCAAAATCCAACGGTTTGCCGTGGCGGTCTAGTCCGGTCACGCGTACGATCGAGGGGCGCGTCACCTTGCCGCGCAACCCGTCCACACTTAAACAGCCCTCCCATCCTTCTACCTGTTCAGGCCCGTAAAACCTGATCGTCGGATTGATGAGCACAGTCTTTGGAAACCCGCCTTCGCCGGGGCAATCCATGACGACCAGTTGCTGCGAGCGCCCCACCTGCGGAGCCGCCAAGCCGATACCGGGTTCGTCGTACATGGTTTCAAACATGTCGTCGATGAGTTGCTGAAACGCTGCCTTTTTTATTTCGCTTGGGGATACCGACAGGGCCTGCTGCCGGAGAATCGGATTCCCCAGTTTACTGATTGCCAATATGGCCATGATCCACCTTTGTCTCCACCACTACACGACCGGCTCGGGCCGCGCCGTTACCACCTGCGTATGTTCCTACCACGGCTTTTTGATGCTGCGCAACCACCTCTTGTCACCTTACTGTCACCCAGCTTGTTTGCGGCCCTTGGGATCAGGAATTTCAAAGGTCTCCCTGGATTGATTCCACCATTCGATCCATTCCTGAGCCCAGTTCTGGCGGTCCTGCTTGTTGGATGCATCCCAATCGTGGAACTCGGTCTCGTGCCGCGTCAGCATCCACAACGACTGGACGGCCGACATCGCCACAAACTTCTCCTCATCTCCTAGCAAATCAATCAGCGGTTGAATCACCTCTTTGCGCCGCACGTACCGCGCTTCGAAGGCCGCCGCCTTGCGGATGACCGAATTCGGATCCTTGGCCATGGCTTCGATCGCGGGGGGAGCCAGCTGGGGATCCAGCCGCACCGCGACCCGCAGCGCATGTTCGCGGATACGCGGAATTTCGGTGGCCAATTTGGCCGCTTCCAGGAGGGCGGGCGTCGCGGCCGGCGCCTTGATCATCGACAGGGTCTCGATGGCATTGTACCGCAGGCGGGGACCGGACATCGTGAGCGCCTTGGTCAGCACCGGTATCGCCGGCTCACCCAGGTGGACAAATTCTCCCATGGCCCAAAACTCCTGCTTTCCTTCCAAGAGCGGCAACAGGGATTCCGCGCGCTGGAGTTCTTCCGGAGTCAGGGCCTTCGTGTTCGGCGCCACTGAGACATCGGGAACCGGTTCCAGCTTGGGCGGCGCCTCATATGGCATTTGCACCGGCCAGACCGCACCGGCAGTCCAACCCGCCTCCGGGATTAGACCGATCAAGCCCAGAACAATCAGACTCCGCCCCACGAGTTGACGCATATTCTGCCGTCCCGCTCCGACCATGATCATATTCCTCTCACGCGCATTATCGTTAATAAGGAGCCGCCGGATTCTCCCCGGCTTCCGGTGGCCGCTCCGGCTTCGTGCGCCGATGGACCACCTCGTACAACACCGGCAGCACAACGAGGATCAGCGCCGCTGCGGTCAACATCCCGCCCACGACGACCCGCGCCAGAGGCTGCTGCGCCTGGGAACCGATCCCCGTCGCCAATGCGGCCGGCAGTAACCCGATGGCGGCCGCCAGCGTGGCCATCAATATGGGACGCATCTGAACATCCGCGCCCTTCAGGATGGCCTCGCGCAATTCCAAGCCGTTACGCCGAAAATCCTCAATACGGGAGATTAACAGGACTCCGCCGAGAATCGCTACTCCCAGCGTCGAAATCACCCCCACGGCCGCGGAGATGCTGAAATGTGTGCCTGTGAAGACCAGTGAAAAAATCCCGCCGATCAGCGCAAAGGGCACGGTGACCAGCACGAGCAAAGCGTTGGTGAGTGAATTGAAGGTCGTATAGAGGAGAAAGAGAATGATCATCAGGCTGACCGGGACAATCATCGTCAGGCGTTGTTGCTCCGCCTTCAATTGATCATACTGGCCCGCCCATTCGATCCGGTACCGCTCCGGCAGCGAGACGGTCTGAGCCATTTTCGCCTGCGCTTCCTTCACGGTGCTTTCCAGGTCGCGCTCGCGCACGCTGAATTTGATCGGGATATATCGCTCATTGTTCTCTCGATAGATGATGAACGCCCCCGTCTGCGTCTTGATTGTCGCGACCTGCTTCAGAGGAATCCGCGCGCCGTCCGGCGTGTTGACCAGAATGTTGCCGATCGTCTCGGCATCGCGCCGGAACTCCGGGAGAAAGCGGACGACCAGATCAAACAGCCGCTCGCCTTCGAACACCTGCGTCACCGCCTGCCCCCCCACCGCCGCCTGCACGACCGCGTTGACGTCGGAGACGCGCAGCCCATAACGCGCGCTGGCCTCGCGATCCACCTGGATCAACAAATTGGGCTGGCCCACCAGGCGGAAAATGCCCAGATCTTTGACCCCCTGCACGCCCTTCATGACCGACTCAATTTCGCCCGCCTTCGCTTCCATCGTTTTCAGGTCGGTGCCGAACAGCTTGATGGAGTTCTCCCCTTTCACGCCGGACATCGCTTCTTCCACGTTGTCTTGGATCACCTGGGAGAAATTGAAAATAATGCCGGGAATGACCTTGAGCCGTTCTTCGATCTCCTCCACCAGCCGGTCTTTGGTCAGCCCCGGCCGCCAGTCCTTGTGCGGCTTCAAATTGGCGAGGAATTCCGCATTGAAAAAACTGGTGGGATCGGTGCCGTCGTCGGGCCTGCCCAGCTGCGAGACAATCGTCACCACCTCCGGCGATTTCCTGAACATCTGCCGGATCTCTCCGGTCAACCGGGCCGCCTCGTCGAACGAAATATCCACCGGCATCGTGGCGCGCACCCAGAGGTTACCTTCCTCCAACGCCGGCATGAACTCCCCGCCGATGAATTGCAGGGCGCCGAACGCGCCTACCAGCAGCAGGACAGAGGCCCCGATTACCTTCACGTTATGGGCCAGGGCCCAGCGCAAGACGGCGAGATAGGTCCGCCGGATCGCGCTGACGAATCGCGTGTCTTGTTCCGTGACGACCCCGGTCAGGAGGAGCGAGCAGAGCACGGGAGCCAGCGTAAAGGCCATGAGCAATGCCCCGAACAGGGCGAATCCGTAGGTGATCGACATGGGCGCGAAGATTTTCCCCGGCACGCCGGTCATCGTGAACAGAGGAATGAAGGCCACGACGATGATAGCGGTGGAAAAGAAAATCGGCTGCCCGACCTGGCGGGCGGCGCGCACGATCTGCTGCGGCACGGTCAATCCCAGCCGGCGATCATGCCCCAGATGGAAAAAGATGCTCTCGACCATGACCAGCGTCGCATCGACGATGATCCCGAAATCGATGGCGCCCAGGGAAATCAGGTTGGCGGACTGGCCGATCATCACCATCATCGTAAAGGTGAACAGGAGCGACATCGGAATGGTCAGCGCCACGATCAGCGAGGCACGCAGATGGCCGAGAAACACGAACAGGATGACAAACACGAGCACCATGCCGCTGATCAGAATATCCGTGACGGTTTCGACCGTCGTATGGATCAGGGCCGTCCGATCATAGAACGTCTTGATCTTCACGCCTTCCGGCAGTTTCCACTTGTTCAGCTCCTCGACCTTGTCCCGCACGCGCTCCAATACGGAGAGCGCCTTGTAGCCGCGCTGGAGCAGAATGACGCCTTCGACCACGTCGTCATTGTCGTCGATGCCCACCTTGCCGAGGCGCACGCGGTGCCCCACCGACACCGTTCCCAGCGTCTTGACGAAAATCGGGGTGCCTTCCTTTTCGGCGACCATCACGTTCTCGATATCCGCCAGGCCGTTGATCAGCCCGAGACCGCGGATGTTGTAATTCTGCGCGCCGACGGTGAGGTAATTGCCGCCGACATTGGCATTGCTGTTGGTCAAGGCTTCCATCACCTGCGCGAGGCTGACCTGGTAGCTGATCAGTTTCCCCGGGTCGATATCGACGTGATATTCCTGTGTCGTGCCGCCGAAGGCCGTCACATCGATGATGCCGGGCACCCGCCGGAATTCCCGCCGCACCTGCCAGTCTTGAATGGTCTTGAGATCCGTCAGGCTGGCTTTCCCGTCACCTTCCAACTGGTAGCGGTAAATTTCGGCGATGGCCCACCAGGGCGACAAGGCGGGTTGAACATTTTGCGGCAGGCTCAGCGTCGAGAGGCGGTTGACGACTTCCTGGCGGTCGAAGAAGTATTGGGTGTTGAAATCGAAGTAGATTTTGATATCGCTCAGCCCGAAAATCGAGAGCGAGCGGATATCGGTGAGACCCGGCATCCCGTTGAGCGCGACTTCGATGGGAATCGTGATCTGCCGTTCGATTTCTTCCGCCGACCAGCCGGGAAACTGGGTAATCACCTCGACCATGGGCGGCGAGGGATCGGGATAGGCGACGATGTCCAGTTGCTGGAAGGCGTACAATCCGCCGAAGAGGAGCGTGAATCCGAGCGCACAGATCAGAAACCGCTGCACGAGAGACAGTTCGACGATTCGGACCATCATGCTGCTTCTGAACGCCCTTGCCGAAAGCCGCGCATGATCATCGGCCTCATCATCCCTTCACCTCCTGCCCTTTCACCAGCACCGCCCCTTTCGTGACGATGCGCTGCCCCGAGCTCAAACCTTCCAGAACCCGGACTTGCCCGCTCGAGACATTCGAGACCATCACTTCCTGTTTCAGGTAGCGATCAGCCCCCTCCACCACATACACGAAATGCTTCCCGTCGATTTCGACCACCGCTTCTTTGGGGATCGTCAAGAAGGGTGTGGCATCTCCGATATCTAATCTCAGCCGCGCGAACATCTCCGGTTTCAGCCGCTGATCCCGGTTGTCGACCCAGGCGCGCACCTTGATGGTGCGGGTGTTCGGATCGACCACATCGCCGATCGACGCGACCACGGACGCAAAATCGGTCCCCGGGTAGGCCTCCACATTGATGCGCCCCACCTGGCTGACCTTGACCAGGGCCAGGTCCCGTTCGTACACATCCGCCACGACTTGCAGGCGGTCCAAATCGGCGACCGTGAACAGCACCTGCCCGACATCACCGCCGACGGATTGCCCCGGCGTCACGGCCCGTTCCACCACCGTTCCCGTCAGAGGACTTTTCATCTCGAAGCGTGAGGTGATGCGCTGCTGCGCGAGGGGCTTTTCCAGCTCGCCGGCAGGAATGCGCAAGGAGAGCAACCGCTCCTTGGCCCGCCTGAATTCAGCCCGCGCCTTGATCAGATCGTTTTCGGCCTGTTTCAGATCCTTCAACGCCAAGGCCTTCGTGGCATACAGCTCCTTGGCGAGTTCCTGGGCGCGGGTGGAATACTCCAACTCAGACGCCTCCTTGACGAACTCCGAGTAGGCCGCGGTGATGTCCGAACTGTCGATCACCAGCAGCGTGGCTCCCGCTTCCACCCGGTCGCCCAATTTGGCGCGCACTTCCACCACGCGGCCCTGCAACGGCGAGGAAATTTTGGAATAGCGGTCTTCGCCGTAGGCCACCTTGCCGACAAGCACCAATTCAGGCTGGACCGGTTTGAAGTCCACGACGGCCGTTTCGATTTGGCCGGTGGATGGCGGGCCGGTGGTGGCAGCGGCTCGTTCGGTCGAGGCGGCAGGCGCTGCCGGCGCAGGATCTTGCGTCTGACTACAAGCGCCGGCCAAGAGGGCGGCGGTCAAGCCTAACGCTGGGATGGCGCCGGAGGTCATGAGGCAATCTCCTGCCCGACGGAACTTTCCAATTGGAACAGGTTCCGCTGATAGGAAAACAGCGCTTCAATAAAATTCTGCTGGATGGTGCGGGACGTGCGCGCGGCATCGAGCAGATCCAGAATCGTGGCGCCTCCCCGTTCATAGGCACGCTCCACGATAGTGAACGTCGAACGGGCATCTTCCAACACGCCAGCCAGATAGGCCTCCACCAGGCGGCGGCTCTGCAGCAGGTTGCGATACGCCACATCCACCTGATTCTCGACTTGATTGACCGTGCGGTCCAGTTCCGCCTGGGCCGACTGCACACCCACTTCAGCTTGCACGATGCCGCCCTGGTTGCGATTGAACAGCGGGAGGGGCACCCCGAGGTTCAAAATGCCCATCTGCTGGTTGTCCGGGCCACGCGAGCCTTGTACGGCATACCCCGCGCCGATCGTCACATCCGGGACCCGAAACGCCTTGGCCAATTTCAAATCCGCTTCACGCTGCGCCACCACCGCCCGCCGGCTCCTGATGTCGGGGCGCACATCCAGGGCCAGGGAGCGCAGTTTTCCCATGTCCGGATCCACCCGGCGGTAGTCCATCTCCGTGGTCAGTTCCAGTTTCGAGGCCGGTGACAGGCGGAGCAGCTGGCGCAAGTCCGCCCGGGCCGATTCGCCTTCCTGAATCGACTCGATGACCTGAGATTGGAAGTCGACGACCTGCAGCCGGATGCGAATGAGGTCCACCTCGGCGATGTAGCCCTTCTTGAAGCGAATCGTATTGACGTCCAGGATGCGCGCGAAACGATCCCGGTTCTCCTCCGCCAGGGCCAGCCGGCGTTGCGCGACCAGCACCCGGTAATACGCATCCTTGATGGTGAATCCCAACAGACGCACGGCATCTTCGAAGTCCGCCTCCGCCGACTGCACGCCAAAGCCGGCGCTTTCGATGCGATAGCCGCGTTTGCCGGCCAGCTCGAACAATTGTTGCACCTGCATCGTAAAGGCGCCGGTTTTCGCCAACGTATTGCCCTGCGTAAACGAGGCCACGTTCCCGAATTGCGCGACCGGATTGGGGAACAACCGCGCCGTAATCTGCTGCCCCTTGCTGTACTCGATCCCGTAGCGGGCAATGAGCAAATCCAAGTTCTGTTTGAGGAACAGCGCGATCGCTTCCGTCAGGTTCAGGCGCACGACCGGCGGCGCAAAAATGCCGGAAGGAATCGGAGCGGGGCCGGCCACCGACTCCGCAGCCTCCGCCCAACCGACGCCGATGAGGATCATCCCCAGCAAGGCAACCATCCACCTGGCGCAACCTTGCCAAACCCGTAGGCGGGCACAACCGGCGAATCCGTCTTGGTGATGGGACATGTCGTCACACATGGTGCGGGAATATCGATCAACCGAGGACAGGGCAGGCATTATACTGATTTTTCGGGTCATATCAAACAGGGAGAGGCGCGCCGGTCACTGCATTTTCAACTCCGTCCAAGCCCGATCGTAGAGCCGGATTCCCTTGCCCACGTCGCGCATCCATTCCAATCGCGCCAGCTGATCGAGCGGCGGATAGACGGCCGGATTGTCCCGCGTGGAAGCCGCGACCAATTCGCGGGCGAGCCGGGAGGCGGAGGCGAAACGCAGGCGCTCCGACGTGCGGGCGGCCACCGCCGGCTCCATCAAGTAATTGATGAATCGCATCGCCAGGCGCTTCTGGGGCGCGGTTCGGAGCACCACGAGGCAATCCGCCCAGATGGTGGCGCCTTCCTTCGGCACGACATAGCGGATCGAAGGGCGATCTGCCATGGCGCGGGCGACCGGCCCACCCCACCCTTGCGCCAGGACCACTTCGCCGGATGCAAGCAGTTGATCGTAGTGATCGCTCGTATAGGTCTTCACCAGCGGCTTTTGCTGCAGCAATCGCTCCTTGGCTGCCTCAATCACCTGGGGGTCGGTACTGTTCATCGACTGCCCCATCGATCGCAAGACCGCGCCGAATACTTCCCGCTGATCGTTCAACATGCTGATGCGACCCTTGTAGCGCGGATCCCAGAGGATCGACCAGCTGTCCGGCGGCGTCTCGATGATGCGGGAGTCGTAACCGATGCCGACCGTCCCCCAGAGATACGGCACGGAATAGCGGCGGTCCGGGTCAAACGGCAGCGATTGCAAGTGCGGCTCCAACTGCGAGGCATGGGACAATTCGCTCTGGTCCAGTTCGCTAAGCAAGCCTTGTTGAATCATGATCGCCACCATGAAATCCGAAGGGACCGCCACATCGTAGCCGGTGGCGCCGCTTTGCAGCTTCGCCAACAATTCCTCGTTGCTGCTGAACGTATCGATCACAACCTTGACCTGCTCGCGCCGTTCGAATTCCCGGATGATCTCCGGCCCCACATAGTCCGACCAGGTGAAGTAGTGCAGCACGGGCCTGGATCCGGTCCCGTCCTCGCCCGACCCTTGCCCGCAAGCCGTGAAGTTTCCGGCCAGGCAGAGCCAGCAGAGACATAAGGCGATGAATCTGATCGCCGGCCTCATCTACACCTCGCGACGTTGCAGATACAGCGAACCGGCGACCCCGATCATGGAGACCACCAGCAGCAGGGCGGAAAGCGCATTGATTTCAGGCGTCACACCGGATTTGATCATCGAATAGACTTTCAACGGCAAGGTCGTTGCACCAGGGCCTGCGGTAAAAAAGGTCACGAGAAAGTCATCGAGCGACACGGTAAACGCCACCAGCACCGCCCCCCAGATGGCCGGCCGCAAGAGCGGCAGCGTCACGTACCGGAACACCTGCCAGGCATCGGCTCCCAGATCGGCTGCCGCTTCGCGCAGCAGCGGGTCGAGTTTGCGCAGGCGCGTGCGGATCATGATCGTCACGAGCGGGATGTTGAACGCAATGTGCCCGAGGATCACCGTCGTGAGGCCGAGCGGCATGCGGAGCATCACAAACAACAGCATCAGTGCAACGCCCATCATCACTTCGGGAATCACGAGCGGCAGCACTAGACTGCCTTCGAAAATCTGTTGCCGGCGGTGCGGCATCTGTTCCATCCCGAGGGCCAGCAGCCCGCCGAGAACGGTCGCGCCGACCGTCGACAGCAGCGCGATCAGCAGACTGTTCCAGGTGGCGGCGAGCAGGGCCTCGTCCTGCAGAAGCGCCCCGTACCATTTCAACGTCGCTCCTCGCCATGTCATGGACAGATGGGCCGCATTAAAGGAGTACAGCACCAGGACGAGAATCGGCCCGTACAGAAACAACATCGCCGCAACGCTGACGGCATTGAGTCCTGCCGATCGCCGTTTCACCGCCCCTCCGATGAACCGTCTGCACCACCGGCCTGGCGGTAATACAGCACCACCGCCGCCATGACGATCGCCATCAACACGAAAGAGACGGCCGACCCCAGCGGCCAGTCGCGCACCACGAGATATTCGTGTTGAATCAAGTTGCCGATCATCATGCTGCGCGCGCCGCCCAACAGATCCGGGGTGATGAAGGAGCCGATCGACGGAATAAACACCAGGATGCAGCCGCCGACGATGCCCGGCATCGTGAGCGGCACCACCACTCGCGTCCACACCGCCCAGCGGGAGGCGTAGAGATCCCAGGCCGCTTCAACCAGGGCAGGATCCAATCGCTCCACCGCCACATAAAGCGGCAACACCATGAACGGGAGATAGCCGTACACCAGGCCGATGACCACCGCTGCCGGGGTATAGAGCAATTCCAGCGGCTCGCTGATCAATCCGAGTGCCAGCAGCAGATGGTTGGCCAGGCCGTCCTGCCGCAAGATGATCATCCAGGCGTAGGTCCGCACGAGAAAGTTGGTCCAGAAGGGCAGCATGACCAGGAGCAGCCACAGCGGTTGCCAACGGGCCGGGCTGCGCGCAATGACGTAGGCCAGCGGGAAACCCACAAGAAAGCAGATGGCGGTCGTGAGCGTGGCGTACCACAGAGACTGGCCGAGGATTTTGCCGTAGAGCGGATGCAGCAGGTCGAGATAGTTCGCCCAGGTGAACTCCCACACGATGCCGCCATAGGTGCCGCGCGAGGCAAAGCTGATGGCCAACACCAACAGGAGGGGAACGAGAAAGAACAGAGTCATCCACAGCAGGCCTGGGAGAGCCAACCAGGAGGGACGGCAGGGAGCTTGCGCCGCGGCGGATGCGCGAGAGAATTCCTCAGACGGCATGGTCACTCAACAAACACTCGTCCGGCGGCCAGGGCCCAATGGAGAAACACCGGATCGCCCGGCGCAAACGGCGAGTGAGTTGCACCGGTGGCCCTGGCTTCCCAGCGGCTCTCACGGCCGACGCGAATCAGATATTTCGTCTCGCTGCCGGCAAAGAACACCTTCTCGACGACACCGGGCAACATCGGCTCTTCCGTGATCGGCCGGTCGCGCGAAACGCGAAGGTGTTCGGGGCGGAGCGACCAGGTGGCGGGACGACCAAATGACTGATCGAGTTGGATCGGTATCGGAAATCCCGGCAGGTCACCATCGGCCGGCACAAAGAAATGGGTTTCTCCTGCCGCCTTCGCCAATCGCCCCGGCAATTCATTCGACACCCCCAGGAATCGCGACACAAACAGCGTACGCGGATTCTCATAGACCTCGCGGGGCGTGCCCACTTGCCACATACGGCCCTGATGCATGACGGCGATGCGATCGGACATCATCATCGCCTCTTCCTGATGATGGGTGACGCAGACACAGGTCAGCCCGGCCTGCTCCTGAATCGACTTCAATTCGACTTGCATCGCCTGCCGCAATTGTTGATCGAGCGCCGCCAGCGGTTCATCGAGCAACACCACCGCCGGCTTGTTGACCAGCGCCCGGGCCAAGGCCACGCGCTGCTGCTCGCCGCCGGACAATTGAGCCGGCTTTCGCGCCTCCTTGCCGGTCAGCTTGACCATCGCCAAGGCCTGCCGGACCTGTTCATCGATGAGCTGGGCCGCCACCCGCCGCATTTTGAGGCCGAAGGCGACATTCTCACACACCGTCAGATGGGGAAACAGCGCGTAGGATTGAAATACCAGGTTGACGGGACGGCGGTTGGGCGGCACACCGAGCATCGAGCATCCGTCGATCAGCACGTCGCCTTCGTCCGGCTCTTCGAAGCCGGCGAGGATGCGCAAGACCGACGTTTTTCCGGCGCCGCTCGGCCCGAGGATGGAAAAAAACTCACCTCGCCGCACCTGAAAGCTGACGTGATCCACGGCCGCGACAGAGCCGTGGCGCCGCACGATGGCGCGAATGTCGAGCGTGGGAGATGTTGCCGGATGGGAATGGCCCGACGCAACGAGAGGAGAGGTGGAGAAGGTGGCCATCGAGGGCTGGGTCAGACCGCCGCGTCGACGGTCACGGCTCAATGCTCCAAATCGACTTTGGAACTGACGTCGCGCAGATGCTTCCGCACGCGCACGCGATGTTCATGTTTCCGCAGCAGCTCGCGGCGGATGACGTCGCGATCTTCCGCCACGATGCGCACGAGCCGATCGTTATCCTCGGCGTGATTCCGCACCAGTTCGGACAGGCGCTGCACCTGGCGCTCCAGTCGCTCCAGCCGCCAGACCATTTCCATCATGGGATTGGCCGGCTCGATCACCGGCTTGATGACCGCCGGACGGGCATTCTGCTTCTTCATGTCCGCTCCTTCTCTTCAGCCCCGACCCGCTGCCGGGATCACGCGTTGAATCGTAGTATCATCCGAGTCGGAGTTGAAGTCAATCATTCTGCATCCTTTCTATTCACCTTTCGTCCTGCTACAATCGGCGCATCTATGGCGAAGATCTTCACGATGGTGCTGGCCGGCGGAAAAGGCGAACGCCTCTATCCCCTCACCGATCAGCGCGCCAAACCGGCGGTCCCGTTCGGCGGGAAATATCGCATCATCGATTTCACCTTGAGCAACTGCCTGAACTCCGGGCTCCGGCAGATGGCCGTGCTCATTCAATACAAGTCGCATTCCCTCGACCGCCATATCCGGACGGGATGGAACATTCTCAACCCCGAGCTGGGCGAATACATCGTATCGGTGCCGCCGCAGCAGCGCATCAGCGAGGAATGGTATCGTGGCACCGCGGATGCGGTGTATCAAAATCTTTTCTTGATTGATAACGACCAGCCAGAATTCCTGCTCGTCCTGGCCGGCGACCACATCTACAAGATGAATTACGCCGACATGTACAACCTCATGATCGAGAAGCAGGCGGATGCGATCGTGGGCGCGATTGAAACGCCGCTGGCGGATGCCCACCGGTTCGGCGTGATCGCGGTGGACGAAGACCGGCGCATTTTGAGCTTCGACGAAAAGCCGGAGAAGCCGATGCACATTCCCGGAGATCCGACCCAGGCGTTCGTCTCCATGGGTATCTATCTGTTCCGGACGGATGTCGTGCGCGAACAATTGATCCGCGACGCCAAGGAAGGTACCAAACACGATTTCGGCAAGAACATCATCCCGCGCATGATCAAGGAATGCCGGGTCTATGCCTTCAAATTCCAGGACGAAAACAAGAAGGCCGTGAAGTACTGGCGGGACATCGGCACCCTCGACGCCTATTGGGAAGCCAACATGGATCTCGTGTCGGTCGATCCGCAGTTCAACCTCTACGACCAGCATTGGCCGATCCGCACCTACCAGGGACAATTTCCTCCGGCCAAGTTCGTCTTCGCGCAGGATTTTCAGGGCGGGCGCATGGGAGTCGCCTTGGATTCGATCGTCTGCGGCGGCTGCATCATCTCCGGCGGGCGCGTACAAAACTCCGTACTGTCGCCGCACGTGCGCGTGCACGATCACGCCGACGTGCGCGAATCCGTCGTGATGGAAAACGTCGTCATCGGCGAACATGCCCGCATCCGGCGCGCCATCATCGACAAGGACGTCGTGATCCCGCCGAAAACCGTGATCGGCTTCGACCCGGCGGCGGATCGTCAACGGTTCAAAGTCACCGATTCCGGATTGGTGGTCATCTCAAAGGGAATGAAACTGCATGCCGCCGTCGATCCATCCGGTTGATCTGGTCGCGACCCTCCGCCAACGACACCTCACTCCAGCGATCATCTTTCTGACTTCGAGACGGGCCTGCGACGAAGCGATGCAATCCTTCGAGCGCAGCCAGGTCACCCTGCCGACGGCGCAACGCGAGCAGATCGCGCGGGTGTTGGCGCAAGTCACCGAGCAGTTTCCCAGCATTGCGGAACATCCGCTGATTGAGACGGTCCAACGTATCGGGGTCGCCGCGCACCATGCCGGGCACCTCCCGTCCTGGAAAATCGCCGTAGAAGAATTGATGCGCACCGGATCGCTGGACGCCGTATTTGCCACGACCACGCTCGCGGCCGGCGTGGACTTTCCCGCCCGCACGGTCGTGGTCACGCAGTCCAGCATCCGGAAGGCGCGCGATTTCACCGATCTCACCGCGAGCGAGATTCAACAGTTGGCCGGGCGCGCGGGCCGCCGCGGCAAGGATCTGGTCGGGTTCGCGGTCATTACTCCTTCTCCGTATATCGACCTCACGGTGTTGACCAAGGGCCTGACGGGACAACCGGAGCCGATCCACAGCCAATTCGTGATTACGTATCCGATGGTCTTGAACCTGCTCAAGGCGCACCCGCGCGAACAGATTCAATCCATCCTGGCCAAAAGCTTCGCCCAGTTCCAATTGAACCAGCGCACGGCGGTGCTCGAAACCAAGCTCGACAGCCTGCGCGCCGAGATGGAACCGTTCGGGCCGCGGGTCTGCTCCGACTGGATCACACAGTGGCAGGTCTTCGAACAGGCCCGCAAACGAAAAAAACCCCGCAGCCCCTTCACCCGGCAGGAATCGCCCGATGTCGCCGCGCGCCTGCACTTCCTGACGCCCGGACGAGTCGTGGGTGTCACCCGTGGACGCGGCATCATCCTGCGCCAGTACCGCAGCAAGGGCCAACATGCGCCCATGGTCACCCTCCTGCGGGAAGGCGGATCCTTGAACGAATGTCCGGCCTCGATCGTGACCCAGGTCTTCGATCGCACGTTCGACTGCGAAGAAACCTCCTCCTACCCTTGGTGCACACCGGAGACGGTGGATCAACTGACGCATCACCTGGCAGAACTCCCGCCGCGGTTGCCGATCCTGCCGATTCTCACGCATCAGCACGAGGAAGCCCCGATCGACAGTTCCATCATTCAAACCTTGGGCGACTTCGCCTGCCCCACCTGCCCCTCGCGCCAGGCCTGCCAGCGCGATTTTCCGCGCGCCTCACGCGTGCGGCAGGAGATCCAGCGCCATCTCAAATCGATTCAAGCCCTGCAGACCAGTTTGTGGCACCGGTTTCAGGAACGGATCGACGTCCTCGAACGCTTCGGCTACCTCAACGCCAACGCGCAGCTCACCGCCGACGGCGAATGGGCGCGGCTGATCCGCATCGATCACTCGCTGCTCATCACCGAACTGATCCGGGCGGAGGCCTTCGGCGCCATTGATCCGCCGCTATTGGCCGCCGTCATGGCCAGCATCGCGCATGACGACGACCGCCCCGGCTCATTTCCGCGCGGGAGCGCCGGACTCGTCACGCTCCTGTTTCAAGTGCGGAAGCTGGCGGAGAGCCTGGCGCCTCACGAAGCGCCGCCGATGTTGCGGGCCGACGTCGCGGCGCTCACCGAACGCTGGGTTGCGGACCAGACGCTGACCTGGATCGGCCTGGCCCGTCTGACGACCATGGCGGAAGGCGACATGTTCCGGCTCTTCGCGCGCACGATCGAATTCTTGTCTCAGTTGAAGACGCTGAAGGCCACCCATCCCTCGCTGGCGGAATCGGCCGAGAAGGCCATCGCCGCAATGCGCCGGGGCGTGCTGGAGGAACTGCCGTGAGTGCGTCGTTCGTCTCTCGTCGTTCGTTTCACGCTTCACGCTTCACGAGAGACGCTTCACGTCCTGCGCCCAACGAGAGACGCTTCACGATTCCCGTTTCACGTTTTACCTTTCACGCTTCGAGGCTCTATGACCACCAATGAACTCGAGCACCTACTGATGCAACAGCCGGTCTCCCTGCTCCACCGCCTGGCTCGAGGGCGGATCAGCCGGCATTTCCGCTCGGGGAAACGGAAGTTGGTCGAATTGCTCCTTCAAGCCTCCGCTGAAAACCGCCCCGGACTGGAATCCGACCTGCAGGCCCTGATTGAACAACAGGCACAACGACCGCAACCGCAGCCTGCGGTACAGAAGGCAAGACCTGCCCCGGCCGGTTCCCGGCAGGCCGCTCCGGCCCCATCGCGCCATCACAGGCATGAGGAGCATGGCCATCATGAGCCGCCGGTTTCACTGCACGAATGGCTGTCAGGAATCGGTGTGCCGCCGCCGCAACCGTTTGTTCCGGATGCCTGGCAAGTGGACGCGCTGGCCAAACTCGCGGAGACCGATGTGGTCGTCAGCGTGCCCACCGGGAGCGGCAAGACGTATGTGGCGATCGAGGCGACCGCCCGCGCCATGCGCGAGAATCGAACCGTCATTTACACCTCGCCGCTGAAAGCGCTCTCCAACACGAAATTCACCGAGTTCTCGCGTGTGTTCGGACCCGGGCAGGTGGGCATCCTGACCGGCGACCGCCGCGAGCATGCCCAAGCCCCGTTGCTGATCATGACGACGGAAATCTTGCGCAATCTGCTGTATGACGCAGCCGGCGGCGAGATTGACGTGCGGTTGGACACCTTGGGGCTGGTGATTATGGATGAGTCCCAGTATCTGGCGGATCCGGAGCGCGGGGTCGTCTGGGAAGAAACATTGATCTTCTGCCCTTCGCAGGCCCGCCTGCTGCTATTGTCGGCCTCCATCGGCAATCCGCAGGACATTGCAGACTGGTTGACGGCCATTCGCCCGACCCCCTGCTCCCTGATCCGCCACACCAAACGCTCGGTCCCGCTGAGGGCCGGTTATCTGCATCCGAACGAAAAGCTCACGCCGCTCTTTCGAACCGCCGGCATTCCCTACGGTCAGCCTCATCTGCTGCACCCGGAAGCCAAACGGCTCTTCATGGAATATGAGGAAGAGACCGGGCAGGCACGATCACGGTGATTGCCGCCGCTCGGAGCGTGAAGCGTCTCTCGGGAAGCGTGAAACGTAGGATGAGCGACGAGAGACGAACGACGAGCGACGACATACCAGCGACGAACGCTGCCGCGCTGGCTAGAAGGTATAGCTGAGCCCGACTGTGGGTCCGTGCCGCAGGGTTTGGAACTCCGTCAAGGGCGCCGTCGCCACAGACCCGTCTGCGCCATAGAGTTTCCACTGATCGTTGACGACCACGCGATTCCACCAGATACGATACCCTCCGGTGAGGTAGAGCCGTTCCCAGAGCCTCACGCGAAGATTGAAATCCGACGTGGTGCCGATCCCGAGACCGGTCATGCGAAAACTGGGGTCTTGCGCGAGATCGTTGCGGAGGTGATGCACGTCCTCATTGTTCAAATAGGACAGCAGCAGCGCCACCTTCGCTTCGAGGCTCACGCGCGGATCAAGCTTATATTCCACCTCCCCGCCGACACGCCCCGACAACCAGGTCATGGTATTCGAAATCACGGACTGATTGCGGAAGCCGACCGTACCGGCAGGAGAACAACGGAATTCAGAACTGGAAGAGGAAGCCGTCGTACATTCCGCTTGAGTCACCCCGGTTGCCACATGCCGCTCCCGCCAATACTGCAACCCCGCGAATAGGCCCACACTGCCCTTGTTCTCCTTAAAAGTATGTGCCGTGACGCCGAGATCGCCGTTGATGTACCAAAGGTTGTCACCGCCGATGTCGCTGTAGGTCCGCGAGAACCGGTGCTCCCCGCTGACGGTGGCGCCTTGGGCCGCGGCTCCCTGCGCGCTGAGAAAATCGTCATCCGTGAGACGGCCTCCGCCGATGGCTCCGTAGCCGAAGGCGCCGCGGAAGAAGATCTTACTCTTGAGCTGCACCCGGGCGGTGATCTCCGTCACATTCGTGCCGGTATCCTTATATTTCAACTTCGAACTGGGATTTCCCAGATTGGCGTCCAGGCCGGAAGCATTGTGGCTCCATACCGTTTCCCCTTGGCTGAACCATTCCGAAATTTTCAGATCGACCTGCGCGATCGAAGAAGACGGCGCCGCGGGAACCTCGCCCCAGGCCCAACCCGGCAGCGAACAGGCCAGACAGGCGGATACTGCGCAGAGCAAGCATCGCAACTGGTTCATAGGTGGCACACTCCCTTTGCCGTCCGGGCCGATGACCTGTCCGCATGACCGCGAGACTACGTATCAGGCCGGAACAGCGCGCCCACTGATACCGTACCTGCCGTGCATGGTCAACAACTTTCTCGGCCCGGGCCGATCGAGCAGGATGTTGAAAAAGTCCTCCAGCTTTGTTCTCGCATCGCTCAGAGGCTCACCGTACGGTTCCTAGTACGATTCGCCTCTTCGCTCGCTGCGGCCGCGCTGGGCGGCCTTTTTGACCATCCTGCGAGCTCCCTCGATGTCGTTTTCACCTTCGTCCCATCTGTAAGTTCGGCGATGGCCAAAAGGTTTTTCAACGGCCTCCTAGGAGCTGCCCATTCCGACGAGTCCCTCCGCAGCCCGCCGCAAAGGTCTCGACCTGAAACAGGCGTGTCGATTTTGTACGGCCGAGTGCCTCGGCCCTACAGCAGGAAAAAATTTCCTAGAGCATTTCTACGGGACAGGTTCCCCTGCAATTTACGTGAGGCACATGAAATTTTTGCTTGCCTATTCGCCTGGGTTCCGTTACGTTCGGCTCTGAAAGAAATCCTGACGGGATTCTCACCGAACTCCGCTGAGCGATTCCCGACAATCAACTAAGAAGAACGCCGAAGCAATCTGTTGTGGCACATCTGTTGCTCACGAACGATTGTTTCCTTTTTTCATTTCAGGACGATCACCTAAGGGAGAATTGGCTATGACGGCACAGGTTCGCACAGCAATTCAGCACTCACGACGCCTCATGCAGAGACATGCGGGGGGACATCTCGTTGTCTTGATGCTGATCTTGTGGCTGTGCGACCTGGTGGGAAGTGGCCATGCGCTGGCGCAAATCGTCAGCACACCCAGCGCACTGTCGCTGACAGTCCCGAGAGGAGGCACGGTTTCCGGAACAGTCACCCTGAGGAAATCGAGCAGCGCTCAACATAGCTACCTCCTCAGCACGAACCAGGGGTGGATCTGGCTCAACCCCGCTTATGGGAGCACGCAGACGATCACCACTGAAACGGATTCCCTCACCGTCACGGTCAATACTTCGGCCATGGGGCTCGGGGTGGGCACCTATTCCGGAGTCGTGTACATCGGTGAATCGGGGCCCGGCGTGTCGACGCTCCTGCGTATTCCCGTGACCACCACCGTCACGGCTGCCGGCACCACGCCGCCCCCCCCACCGCCGCCCGCGTCCACTCCACCGCCGCCCCCCTCAGCGACCCCGCCCCCGCCACCCCCGGCGGCGACTCCGCCGCCTCCGCCCGCAGCGACTCCGCCGCCCCCGCCTCCTAGTGGATCGCTGTCGCCCATGCTCAAAGCCTTCCCGGCCGCACTTTCGCTCACTGCCGCAAAGGGAGGGACGGCCTCCGGCGTGTTCAATCTGCAAAAATCCAGCACGCAACCCAGCAGCTATAGCATCAGCACGAATCAGGGATGGGTCTGGCTGAATCCACCATACGGCAGCACCCAAACCATTACGACCGAAATCGATCCCATCACGGTGACAATCAACACCTCGACCATGAATGTGGGCAGCTACAGTGGCGTCGTCTATATCGTGGAGAGCGGTCCCAATGGATCGCAGACCTTGCGTATTCCCGTGTCGCTCACCGTTCTCGCGGCCGGCAGCGCCACACCGCCGCCGCCACCACCCCCTTCACCGACAGGCGGCGCCACTTCTCCACCGCCGCCGCCACCGTCCGGCGGCTCCACCGGCACCGTCACGATTATGTGGAATGCCAACTCGGAAGCGGACCTGCAAGGTTATCGCGTGTATGTCGGGACGCGGTCCGGCGCCCGCACCCAGGCCTTTGATGTCGGGAACGTGACGTCGACGCGACTCACGCTGCCGTTAGGGTCCACCTATTTCTTTGTCGTGACGGCGTACGACAGAAGCGGCAACGAAAGTTCTCCATCGGGAGAGCTGAGCAGGAGTCTGTTCTAAAAAAATATGTCTACTCTGCAGGCTTGACCGCCCTTCACTCAAGCCTGTATAACGGGCCCTGTGCTTGTGAGCCCGCTCCGAAGAACCTCTCTTCGAGCGGGCTCACAAGTGTAAGACGCGCCCGTAGCTCAATGGATAGAGCATCTGACTACGGATCAGAAGGTTACAGGTTCAAGTCCTGTCGGGCGCACCACGCCGTAATTCGCGACGAACCCCTTTCACTTCTCGATAGGCCCCTGACCGCAAGCGAAGCTCGTCCCAGGCTGTGAGGCGCGGACGGGGTTTCAGCATTTCGAAGCCTGCTCAGTGGCTTTCTTTGTGTTTCCCCTCGTGCAGATCAATAACGGTTCCCGCTTCATTCAGTTCAACCGTCACTTCCGCTCCCTCCTTCAACGCCTTGGTCTTGGTCTCCTGGAGCAAGAGTGGGAAGGACTGCTCTCCGTCGGCAGTCTGCAGCTTGATCTCTTTTTTCATAAGCCCCACATGCACGAGTTTCCCCGTGACATGCTTGTGTTTCCCCTTCTCTCCGGCCAGGTGAACGTCGATCAATGCGTTATTCTCATTAACCGTGAAATCCACCTTGTCGCCGACCTTAAACTCCCGACCTTGCCGGCCCGCTTCCTTTTCGCTTAAGGAATAGGTCGACCCGGTCTCGTCCTTGATGACCAAGTTGCCCGCTTTGTCGACCACTTCTCCTTTGTAATGGCGATGCCCTCCCTTGCCCTTCTCGTCTGCGAACGAAAGGCCGGCCAAACTCAACGCCACCGCACAGCAGGTTATCATGACGACCATTGATCCCGAACTTCTCTTCACTCGTTCCATGTGAGCCCCTCCTAGTTTAAATCGGTGAAATCTGTCACTCACATACTAGGGGGTTCCCCAACCTTACGCAGCTATGGTTTCGCCTAGGTCCGATCGGAGGCCGGAAAGGACCTAGGTCTCGAATGGGGAGGAAGCCGCGCGCAGCTTGCCAATGGGCGAGAACGCGCTACACTTGAAGCATGCTTGCGCCTGAATTCATTGTCTTTACCACCTTATTCGCCATTCCAATTATCTGGACGGTGTTAAAGGTTCTCGTCAACCGCCTGCTCGAATCTGATCCTCCTCCCCCCACGAGAGAAGAGGAAGAGATCAGAGAACCTCATCGCAAAGTCGCCTAGACAAACTTTCCCGCCCCCTCATCGCAGATCGAACCATTGCATCGAGTCGTACGCACCTCAGACCCACACCTATTGCCTTCGCTCCAGAGACGGCGCCTGAGTGCTCCGCGCTAATAAATCGCTACATACGATTCAACCCCTGTTCTACCGTTTCTCGCGGGCAACCTCTGGCAAGCGCCGGATTGCGTGAAGCCGCGCCCATGGCGGCTGATACCGCGAACTAGGGCCATGCCTAGTTTGAGGATCGGCGCATCCTGCTAGGCTGAACCCACACGCAACACAGAGGACGGACAACAGTGGAAACGCGTAAGACACAACCACCCATTAACAAAACAGGCTTGCAACAGACAGGCTTGAAGGAGGTCGCACATGCATACGGACGATTCTTCCAATTGGTCGGCATTTATGGCGGGCGCATTGATCGGCGCTGGGATCGCGCTTCTCCTCGCACCGCAGTCCGGAAACGAACTGCGTTCGACCCTGCGTGACTATGCATCCAGGGCAAAAGACGAGCTCGAGGAGGCTACGGAACAGGGACGAGCAGCCTGGGATTCCGCCATGGAGCGAGGCCAGGACTATGTGGAAGGCGGCAAACAAACCTTGAGGAAGGCCGGGCGCGCCGCACGGGAATTCGTGGATGAGACGATCCAGACGACTCAGAACAGCGCGGAAGAAGCGGCCTCGCGGCGCGGCTGAACGCGCGCACTGTGTTCAGGGCACGTGTCAGCTAACCCTATCGAAAGAAGGATACCGACATTATGACCAGACAGCTGACCCATTTCATGTGCGCGCTCGCGATGATCACGCTGGTGGGTTGCCAGTCCACCACGGGTAAGACAGCGGGACAAACCATCGACGACGCCTCGATCACGACTGCAGTGCAAGCAAAACTGTCCTCTGACCGGCTCTCGAACTTTTCACGCATCGATGTCGATACGGAACGGGGCGTCGTGACCCTGAACGGGGTCGTGAAATCGGCCGAGCAAAAAATGCGCGTGGTCGAGCTGGCTCGCGGAGTGGCCGGCGTGCGAACGGTCAACAGCAATCTCCAAATTCAAGCGCCATAACCAGGAGTCACACCAAGCGGGGGCGGTGGCGACGGAGAAGCCACCGCCCGGTGTCAGGTTGAGGAGGCTTATCATGACGCGTCATGTCTCACATTCATTCCGTATTCTTTTGCCGGCTTTGCTGCTCGCCGGCTGCAGTCATTCCATCCCGACATCGACCACCAAACCGGTGCCGCCTCCTCTCACGAGCGCCGTGCCCACATTTCCCGCGCAGACCAAAGACGATTCACGGGCACCCATGTCGCAGGTGCCGGTACAGATCAAGACTGATCTCACGCCCATTCAGGCAGCCATCCGCAATGCCATTCCAGAGAAAATTACCGAAGCCGGACATCCGCTGGGGCAAGAGTTTCGTTGGACCTTCGTTCGGAATGGCCAGCCGGATGTCCACATTCAGGATGGGCTCGTCGCCATCCACGCGGAGTACAAGGGCGACATTGAGTCGCGCGGAAGCGCCCGGGCCTGCCGGCTCGATCCGGTCTACACAACGATTGACGCGGCGGGAAAGTTAACCCTCGTTCAAAACGGTGATGCGCTGGCCTTCGGGTTCGAGCCGACACAGACCTCTGTGCGCACGAAGCCCGATAGCGATGCCCGTTGCAATATGTTCAATGCCCCGGTGTCGGAGCAGATTCCCGATCTGTTCGGGCTGCCGGAGATCAAGACGGCGCTGGCGGAAGCAGTGCATCCGCAGGGATTCGGGATCCCGCTTCAGCGCATCTGGGATGATCTAGGCGGCCCCTTGTCCATGCCGATCGCATCCTTGAACACGCGCGCCTGTATGTACGGCAACCCTCGGGAAATGATTTTGGGAGGGCAGAAGGGAACGGTCCAGGAGACGGTGATCTCCGGCACCGCCAAGCAAATGCCCTTTATTACTTACGAACCGACCTGCACGGAAGCCGCACCCACCGTTGCGCTGGTGAATTCGGGATCGTTCCCGCAGGACAACAAACCCTACACGCTGGTGGCGCGGATCCCGCTCTCTTACCAACAGATCTCGCATCAGTTGCAGAGCAGATTGTTTCATCAGTCACTTCCTCTGGACAACGCCTCTGAGAAGGCAGTCATCGAGCGGGTCTCGGCCTCCGATGCGAACGGCCGCGCGCTGGTGACGATCGAGATGACGGGAGATCTCAAAGGCACGATCTACTACTGGGGCACTCCCCGTCTCGAAGAAGGCGGTCGGACTATCTCGGTGCCCGATCTTCAAATGGCCAACGAATCCAAGTCTGCCATCGATTCCATCCGGATCGGCTACTGGCAGCTCGTGGATCGGGAGCTGAACAACAAACTGCGGCAGGCCATGGCGGTGGACATTTCTCCGCAAGTGGATCGGCTCAAACAGACGGTCACAGGAACGCACCGATCAGGCGGCACCACGATGGACATCCTGATCACCCGCCAGCAGCCCGATCATGTGCGATCCACCCCGCAGGGGCTGACCGCCACCATTATGCTGGAGGGAACGGCCAACGCCACGGGCCAGATTACTCTTGAGGAACAGAGCCCGCGTGCTCAGCTCCGGGAGCAGGGCCGGTAGAGCGGCCGGCCCTCGCGATAGGTCGGGCGGAGGCGGATCTATGGAACAGAGACCGACCGTGCAAGAGTCCGCGGACATCATCAAAGTGATGAAGACTGAGCACCGCCACATTCTCGCCTTGTTCCACCTCTACCTCGCGACGGAGGAAGATTCCCGCCGGCCGATCGTCGATCAAATCCTCGATCGGCTGGGGGAACATTTCGACTGGGAGGAACGGCTCTTCCGCGAGGACAGCCGTATGAAAGACCGCGGCAGGCCTGTGATCCAGAGCATCCTGCTCGACCATGAGGAAGTGAAGGCGATGATGCATGAGATGCGCCATGCGGAAAGCGACGACGACGAATCAATGGATCAGTTTTTTGAGGATATGATGCAGACCGTCCGCGTCCATTTTCATACTGAAGAACGCGATCTCATACCCGTGCTCGATGCGATGACCACAGCACCTGGCGGCTAAGTATTCCTTTTCAACCCTCAATGGAGCCACGGCACGTGAACCGCTCAACCTTGCGTTTGGCCGTCGTAGGTCTGGGACATATCGCGCAAATGGCTGTCTTGCCCGCCTTTGCCCATGCGGCACCCGCCGCCACACTCACAGCGCTGGTCTCCGACGACCCGGTGAAACGCCGCCTCCTGGGCAAGCGGTATGGCGTGGCGCATACCTATGCCTATAAAGACTACGACGCCTGCCTGCGGAGCGGTGAAATCGACGCGGTGTACATCGCGCTTCCCAACAACCTCCACTGCGACTACGCGGTCCGCGCGGCGCAAGCCGGTATCCATGTTCTCTGCGAAAAACCCATGGCCGTGACCGCGGCCGAATGCCGGCGGATGGCGCGCGCCGCCGAGCAGCATCGGGTGAAACTGATGATCGCCTATCGTCTACATTTCGAACCCTTCAACCTGTTTACGATCGATCTGGTGCATTCAGGAAAACTGGGCGAGCCGCGGCTCTTTCACTCCGTCTTTACCCAGCAGGTTCGGGCGGGCGATATCCGATTGAGAGAACGGCTGGGGGGCGGCCCCTTATACGACATCGGCGTCTATTGCATCAACGCCGCCCGCTACCTCTTCCGGGATGAGCCGACTGAAGTCACCGCCCTCATGGGTCACGGCCCAGATCGCCGCTTTCAATCCGTCGAAGAGTCTGCCGGTGCCATCATGCGGTTTTCCCGCGATCGTTTGGCCACCTTCACCTGCAGCTTCGGCGCAGCGGATGCCGCGACCTATGAAATTGTGGGTACCAAAGGCAAAGTGCGCGTCGAGCCGGCCTATGAATATGTGGGCGGCCTCAAAGCGTCCATTACCATCGGGGGGCGAACGAGCGTGCGCGCCTTCAAGCCCGGCGATCAATTCGCGCCGCAGTTGATCTACTTCGCTCGCTGCGTGAACCAAGATCGCCAGCCGGAGCCGAACGGAACAGAAGGGCTGCTCGATGTGCAGATTATCGAAGCCCTGTATCGGTCCGCTCAGCGCCGGCGTCCCCTCTGTCTCCGGTTGCCGGCTAAACGTGTCCGGCCCGATCTCAGTCTCAAGATGCATCGGCCCCCGGTCTCCAAACCTCAAGGGGTGCGTACGGAGTCCCCGACATTGTGACTCCGCTATTTCCGCTCGGGTGACAGGCCGGGCCTGACTAGGGCTCTGCCCAGTTCAAAGAGCATCCTCGCCACGTTTAGTCTGGGGCACATGCAGGTGATGCAGCACCGCAGATTTCTTTTGATGATGAAGGAGGGACGATGGAACAGGATCTGAGGAATATGGAAGATCGGGCCAAACATGCCGCCTCCGCGGTGCAGGATTCCCTCCACGACGCCGCCGCCTCCGCAGAACAGATGGCCAAGCGCGCCGGAGACGCAGTGGAATCGGCCGCCGACCGTGTACGCGAATACCTGCCGGAAGAGGGCTCGGCCGCGGAGGCGGCGGATGCCGTCGCCCGTAAGGTGAAGGACGCCTCCCAGTACTTTCAAGAACAGGGCTTCAATGGGGTCGTCGAAGACCTTGAAGTGTTGATCAGGCGGTACCCGCTCCAAGCCCTGTTGCTTGGACTGGGCTGCGGCTATTTGTTATCCCGTGCGAGGACTGATTAACCAGAGAGGGTACCGGCATGGAAAATCCCCATCCCATTTCAATCGCGTCTCTCGTGACCGGGCTGGTTGAGGATCTCCGGCGTCTGTTCGCGCAGGAGGTCCAGCTGGCCCGGCACGAGATGCAGCAGGAGTTCGGCAAGATCGCAAAAGGAGCCGTTCACGCCGGTCTCGCGATCGTGCTGGCGATGATCGCCGCGCTATTCCTCCTGATGATGCTGGTCCATCTGCTCCATTTTTACAGCGGCCTACCCCTGTGGGCCTGCTACGGCATCATCGGGTTGCTCTCCGCCGCAGGAGGGGCCGTCTTCATCGCCCGTCTGGTTTCGATCGGGTCATCCCTCCGGCTGTGGCCGTTCCGTACCGTTCACTCAATAAAGGAAGATGCCAAATGGATCAAAGAACAGCTGCTATCGACCAGGACGTAAAAGATATTCTGGAAACCCGGTTGGATATCGCGGAGAAGCTCGAGCTGCTGGAGCAACGGATCAAGGACACGGCGGAGGGAGCCACGATGAAATTTTCGCGCTTGATCGATGAAGGATCCCGGAGTGTCACGCAGTCGGTGGATAAACTCAAAACCGCACTCGACCCTGTGCATAAAGTCGATGCCTATCCCTGGCTCATGCTCGGCGGCGCCATCTGCGCAGGCTTCGCGATCGGGCTCATTGAAGCACGCACGCGGCAACGGAGCGGCGTGTATCCCTACTACCCGCCTGGCGCTCGCGCATCCCGGATCATGCCGGAATCCGAGGGGCAGGCCACACGGCAGTCACGTGGCGCCGACGGAATCTATGATTATTATCCTGATCCATCTCAACGGGCTCGTCAGGACGACACACGAAGCGGGCCGAGCATCTGGGAGACGATGAGTCGTGAATTGGGCGCGGAGACCGACCAGGCCAAGGCCGCCTTGATCCAGGCGGGCCGCTCTCTGATGGTGGAATTCGCCAACAAGCTGATCCCCGAACTCGCGCGATCGCTGGGTGTGCAGCTGCCCTCCCAAGGAACGCGGGCCAGGGACAGCGGTGAGAGGGCGTCCTATACAGAATCGGCCACGGTCGGCGCCCGGTCCTCCGCCGGCACGGCGTCACGCTACCGGTGAGGCGGAGGAACCCGCGTGTCGGCATCGCTGACCAGCACATCCCCGCGATGGAATCCCTGGAAGCTGGGAGGCTTGGGATGGAAAGAGCTCGGACAGCGGCTGTGGGTCGATAGTCAGAAAGATGAAATTCTCGGCCGTGCCGCTCAATTGGCCTATTATTTCCTCCTGGCTCTCTTCCCCGCTCTGCTCTTTCTCACCGCGCTCCTGGGTCTGTTTCCGCTGGAGCAGGTGCTGCCGGAGCTGATGGCCTACTTGCGGACGGTCTTGCCCGCGGATGCCTTGTCATTGCTGCAAAAATATCTCGATAACGTGGTGACCGGCACCGGCAGCGACATCCTGTCGCTGGGCCTCCTCGGAGCACTGTGGGCGTCATCAAGCGGCGTGACGGCAATTATGGAATCGCTGAATGTGGTGTACGGCGCCGAAGAGAGCCGCCCCTTTTGGAAAGTTCGTCTCGTCGCCGCCCTGCTGACGATCGGGCTCGCGGCGTTCATCATCGTCTCCATTACGCTGATCCTCTATGGCGAACGCATCGGCGAGTGGATTGCCGATATCGTGGGACTGGGATGGTTATTCCTGCTGGCGTGGAACGTCCTGCAATGGCCTGTCGCGTTTGCGCTGATGCTGTGGGCACTCGCGATCGTCTATGCCGTCTGTCCCGACGTCGAGCATGATTGGCGGTGGGTGACACCGGGATCGGTCGTGGCCGTCGTGTTGTGGATGGGTCTGTCACTGGGGTTTAAAGCCTACGTCGATCATTTCGGCAATTACAATGCGGCCTACGGCTCTATCGCCGGAGTCATCGTGCTGATGTTGTGGCTGTATCTGACGGGCGTGGTGATCTTGCTCGGCGGCGAAATTAACGCGCAGATCGAACGTGCGGCTATGGCCTTGCGATCCTCTCCCGCACGGTCTGCCTAGAAGCTCATGCCGGTCCTCGTCCGGTCCCATGCTGAGAGACAATAAGGAGCGAGCGTGCCATGACCCCGGGATACGGCGAGACCCTCAAAGAAGCACCACCGCACGTGGTGGTTCCCGATGAACCTGCTGCCTCGCCGGCCGATCGCCATTTGTGGGAAATCACGCCGATACGGGACCTGCTCTGGCTGGGCGGCATCCTGTTTGGGCTGTGGTTCGGGTATTATCTGCGCGGCGTCTTTACGCCTGTCCTGATTGCGCTGCTCCTGGCCTATCTGGTCAATCCACTCGTCAGACGCGCGGAGACAAGCTGGCATGTTCCACGGCCCGTGACGGTTTCTGTCATCTTGCTCGTTTCGGCGCTGGTGTTCGGCGGGCTCGTCACCTGGCTGGGCCCGTTGCTTGCTGAACAGGTGCAATCCTTCGCCGAGCGTGTGCCGGGATATCTTCAGAGCATCGCCAAACAATATCATGTGACCCTGGGAGACTTCTCCGGCCCCCTGTCATCGATCGCCACTAATCTGCGCGACGATCCCCTAGCCATGCTGAAACCGATTTTCTCCGGCACCGGGCAGGCCTTCGGTGTCCTGGGCGCCGTGATCGGCACCACCGCCGACGTGACACTGGCGCTGGTCTTGGTCCCGATTTATTTCTTTTTCTTCGCCTGGCAGTTCGATCGTTCACTCACCCAGCTCCGGCGATATATCCCGGCGGACTACCGCCCGCGCGCGCGCCATATCGTGCGCAGGATGGATCAGGCCGTCAGCGGCTTCTTCCGGGGACGGTTGACGATTGCCCTCGCCTGTGTCGTGCTGTACTCGGCGGGATGGGCACTGACCGGGGTCCGATATTGGTTCATCCTGGGTCTCATCACCGGCGTCCTTACCATCATTCCCTACGCCTCTTTAGTCGGCTGGCCGCTCGCGATTCTGCTGAAATATCTCGACGGATTTACCTCCGGGGCAGGCGGCTTCGACATGATGACGGTCGTCGTCTGGCCGTCCGTCGCGTACCTCGTGGTGCAATTCATCGAGAGCTGGTTGCTCACCCCCTGGGTGCAAAGCCAGTCCATGGAAATGAGCGCCGTGACCGTCTTGATCGTGGTGTTCATCGGTGGTGCGTTGGGCGGGTTTTATGGCCTGCTCCTGGCGATTCCGGTCGCCGCCTGTCTCAAGATCCTGCTGCAGGAGCTGGTGCTGCCCCGGCTCGAACGGAAAGCGGCGCTTTCTCCTCGCCCCATCCCTGAAAGGACGTATGAATGACGACCACGGTGGCGGATCTTCTGGTTCAGCGGCTGATCGACTGGGGTGTCGATACTATTTTCAGTTTGCCGGGCGACGGCATCAACGGGATTTACGAAGCGCTGAGAACCAGACAGGATCGGATCGCCCTGATCCTGGTCCGGCACGAAGAATCGGCCGCGCTCGCCGCCTGCGGCTATGCCAAATTCACTAGACGGTTGGGCGTCTGCCTGGCGACATCCGGCCCGGGGGGCATCCACCTCCTCAACGGCTTGTACGATGCGAAATGCGACGGACAGCCCGTGCTCGCCATCACCGGGCATACGTACCACGATTTGATCGGCACCCACTATCAACAGGATGTGGACCTGGACCGGCTCTGTGGAGATGTCGCCGCTTATAGCCAGAGAGTCATGAGTCCGACTCATGTCGGTAACGTCGTAGACGAAGCGATCAAGACGGCCATTTCACGGCGGACGGTGGCCCATATCACCATTCCAAAAGACATTCAGGATTGGAGCGTCGAACAGCAGGCCTCCAAGGCCAACGTTCCTGGTCATAGCGGCGATCTGTACAGCGATCCCTTACCCCTGCCCTCGCGATCGCTGATCGAAAAGGCCGCGGCGGTCATCAACGCCGGGACAAAAATCGGTATCCTGGCAGGCCGGGGTTGTTTGGGCGCGAAAGCCGAAGTGTTGCAGCTGGCCGAATTGCTCGGCGCGCCCATCGTGAAGCCCCTTCTCGGTAAGGCGGTCGTCCCGGACGATCACCCCTTGACCACCGGCGGCATCGGCCTCCTCGGCACGGCTCCCTCGCAGGAAGTGCTCGAAACCTGCGACACCCTCATTATCGCCGGCACCAGCTTTCCGTATTTGGAGTTTTATCCCAAACCGGGCCAGGCGCGTGCCGTGCAAGTCGATTTGGATGCAGCGCGGATCGGCTTGCGGTATCCCGTCGAGGTGGGGCTCGTCGGACATTGCTGGGATGTCCTCCGCGCTTTGTTGCCGCTCCTTGAAAAGAAAACGGATCGCACGTTCCTCAGCACTGCGCAAGCCAGCATGCGACAGTGGAATGACCTTATGGAAGAACGCGGCACCCGGATGGATGCCCCGCTCAAGCCCCAGGTCGTCGTCCGCGCGGTCAACGAGTTTCTCGCGGATGACGCCATCATCTGCTGCGACACAGGCACGGTCACCACCTGGGCGGCCCGGCATATCACCATCAAAGGCAGCATGGAATTTTCGGCCTCCGGCACCCTGGCTTCGATGGGAAACGGACTTCCCTACAGTCTCGGCGCAGCCATCGCCTATCCCGGGCGTCAGATCGTCTGTCTCGCGGGAGACGGAGGGTACACCATGCTGATGGGAGAAATGGCTACGCTCGTGCGCTATGGCCTGCCCGTGAAAATCATCGTGCTGAAGAATAATCTTCTCGGCATGATCAAGTGGGAGCAGCTTGCGTTCGAAGGCAACCCGCAATACGGCGTGGACCTCCACCCGATCGACTTTGCGCTGTTTGCCAAGGCCTGCGGCGCCGCGGGCTTCACCGTGGATGATCCGCGCCAGGTCCGCGACGTCCTGCGGGAAGCCTTCGCGATCCCGGGCCCGGCGCTGATTGAAGCCGTGATCGATCCGCTGGAACCTCCGCTGCCCGGCAAAATCACCACGGAACAAGCCTGGCAATTCGCAAAGGCGCTGGCCAGGGGCCAGGAGGACCGCTGGAGCATTCTCAAAACGTTGGTCGAAAGTAAAATCCGCCAGGTGGTGTGAGGAGAAGCACTGCGATTACTGTTCACCTAACAGAAGGAACTTCTATGGAACCGATCGGCCGCCGAAGGTGGGTGATAGCGGAGGGGTATATTCCGTCTCAAAGCCATGGGCCGGAGCCGCAGATGACGAGCCACGAGACCGTCTGCATTCTCAACTCATCCGATCAAGATGCGACCGTCCATATCACCATCTTCTACGCGGACCGCGAACCGGTAGGGCCCTATATCGTTCAGGTTCCCGCCCGTCGAACCAGGCATGTCCGATTCAATGATCTGAGCGACCCCACTCCCATCCCCCGGGATACGGACTATGCCAGCCTCATCGACTCAAACGTGCGCATCGTCGTGCAACATACCAGGCTCGACTCGCGCCAGGCTGAAAACGCCCTCTTCAGCACCATGGCTTTCCCCGTCTGATCGCATCTAGCAGGATGTTGAAAAAGTCCGCTAGCTTTGTTCTCGCGTCGTTCAGAGGCTCAACGTACTCGGAGTACGCTTCGCCGCTTCACTTGCTGCGGCCGCGCTGGACGGCCATTTTGAACATCCTGTGCGCGGACGGTGCGTGTTCTCAGACGGTGGAGAATTGCTCTCTAGCGACCTTCCAAGTAGTTTTTCAACAGCCTGGTGGTCGGGCTTCCAATCATACACCGCTTCTCGCTGCGAGGCGGAACTTCAGATGCCGCAATCCGAGCGGCAGACAATCACACCACCCTCACGCTGCGCGCACGACCTCGTTCTGAACCGGCGCCGTCTGCGCGGCACGATTCCGGAGAATCACTTCGTCCGTGATGTCGCCGCACTGCACGCACCGCATGGCCATGAACCAATATCCGCCCAAACTTTCACCGATATCCATGCAGCGTTCATCGACCAGGAATCCTCCGCAGCGGAGGCAATGGCACTGGTCGCTCTGCAGTGGAGCGGGAATGTGTCTGGTTCGTCCGTTGAGAGGCAGGGTTCTCGTCGTGGCGTTCATACGGGGCTCCTTTCATGTGATCCGATTTGTTCGGCGGACGGCCCACCGATTGTCATGATCACTGATAACAGTCCCGTACGATTCACTCTACTAGCACTCCCCCCAGGTGGCCTAGCAAAGCACCCTGGCGAATAATTATCGCCCCGCAATGAGTTTGCGCAGCATCAGCTTTGTGATGCGTTGCCGCGTCGTGAAATATTGTTTCCACGGATCCTGCCGCAAGTGCTCTAGCCTCTCCGAAATATTCTCGACGGTAAAATAATCGGAGCGCATGTCGTTCGACAATTCATCCCACGCCAGCGGCACCGATACAGGCGCTCCGGACCTGGCCCGCGTCGAATAGGCCGCCACGGCCGTGGCCCCTCGGCCGTTGCGCAGGTAATCGATGAAGATCTTGCCCTTGCGTTTGTGCTTGGACATGGTGGCGAGGAATCGCTCCGGGATGGCGTGCGAGAGATGATCCGCCACGGCCTTGGAGAAGGTCTTGACCTCGTCCCACGTATGGGCGCGCTGCAGCGGCACGACGACGTGCAGTCCCTTGCCGCCGGTTGTCTTGATGAATGAGACCAGATCCAATTCTTCGAGCAGGGTGCGCGTCAACTGCGCGCCTTCGATGACCAAAGGCCACTCCACCGCCGGATCGGGATCGAGGTCCAGAATCATGCGGTCCGGCTTGTCGAGTTGGTCGCGCTTCGCGCCCCAGGTATGCAACTCCAAGACGCCCATCTGCACCAATCCCACCAGCGCCGGAAGGGAATCGGCGACCATGTACCAGGACGAGGACCCGTCCTCCTCCGGAATTTCCACCCGGCCGACGACCTTGGGAATATGATCCCCCGCATGCTTCTGATAAAAGCATTCCTTCTTATATCCCTCCGGGCAGCGGACGAGTGTCAGGGGCCGATCCTCGAGATGCGGCAGAATCCAGTCGCTCACGGCCTCGTAATAACGCGCGAGCGCGAGCTTGGTGAGGCCTTGTTCCGGAAACAGCACCCGATCCGGATGGCTCAACGTGACGCCGCCGACGACCGCCTCGCCGCCTGATGAGTGGCCGCCGGCTGATGCCACCTGCCCGGGTTTCTTGCGGCTGTCATGAGACCTCCGGCCCTGTGCCTTGGCCTCTTTGGGTGCGGCAGAAGCCGGTAGGGCTCGCTCATGTATGATCGTCCGCGGGTCCTTATCTTCACGCAACCCTTGAAACGACGCCTGGCGCAGTTGCCCTTCCTGGGTCCACTCGGCGAAGGCCACTTCGGCCACCAGCGCAGGCTTGACCCAATGCACCCCACGCGCATCGCTCCCGGATGGCGGGTTGACGAACGCAGGCTGCTTCTGCTCGAGCTTCTTCAAACGCGCATGCAGCTCCTTGAGAGAACGGTCGGTAAATCCGGTTCCCGTGCGTCCCGCATATTGCAGTTGCCCCTGATCGTCGTAGACGCCGAGGAGCAGGGCCCCGAACGAGCTGCGCGAGCCGGATGGGTCGGTAAATCCGCCGATCACGAATTCCTGCCGTCGCCCGCACTTCACCTTGACCCAATGTCGGTTTCTGCCGGCCAGATACGGCGCATCGGCCCGTTTCGCGATCAAGCCTTCCATGCCGCTTCGGCAGGCCTCGGTAAAGGCTACGTCTCCCCGGCCGGAAATGTGATCGCTGTACTGAATCAAGGACGACGAGGAGCGATCCTTCAGCAGCGTGGCAAGCAGGCGCTTGCGTTCCAGCAAAGCGACCTCTCGCAAATCGAATCCGTCCAGATACAAAAGATCGAACACGTAGTACAGGAGATTGCTGTCCGAGCGCGCGTCGAAGGCGTTCTGCAACCGCTGAAAACTGATGCGGCCGTCCGGCAACAGTGCCACCACCTCGCCGTCCAGCCAGGCGGCGCGGCAAGGCAGCTCCGCAGCCGCCGCCGCGATATGCGGCAACTTGGCGGTCCAATCGTGGCCGTTTCTGGTGAGGAGTCTGGTCTCGCCGTCCTTCAGGCGGCACAAGATCCGGTACCCGTCATATTTCAATTCATGGACCCAGTCGTCGCCCTCTGGAGAAGCCGTCACCAGGGTAGCCAGTTGCGGGGCGATCCAGTCCTCCTGGGACGCTTTGCGGGCACCGGCGGCAGGGGCTCTCGCCGCAGGGCGAGACGCGCGCGGCTTGAGCTTGGAGGTCGTCGTCGTTGTTCGTTTGGAATGCCAAACGGCAGGATCATCGGATGCGATTTGTTCGAGGCTCTTGCCGCTCGCCACGCTGGCGGTCAATCGGCCGGTCACTTCACTCTGCCTGCCCGTCCGCGCCTCCCCGTCCTGTTCCTTGATCAGCAGCCAATTTTCCTTCCCCGCCTCCTGGCGGCCGCCCATCCGAACCAGGTTCCAAACCCCATGGAGCTTTTCGCCGTGCAGAGTAAATTTCAGACGCCCACGGCGATACTCCTTTTCCGCATCGCCGATCGGCTCCCAGTAGCCACGATCCCAGAGCAGGACCGTGCCGGCGCCATATTGTTTGGGAGGAATAATGCCTTCGAACGAGGCGTAATCCAGCGGATGGTCCTCGACATGGACCGCCAGCCGTTTCTGCGCAGGATCCAAACTCGGGCCTTTGGGAACCGCCCAGCTTTTCAACGTGCCGCCCAATTCCAACCGGAAGTCGTAATGCAACCGGCTGGCGGCGTGTTTTTGAATCACAAAACGCAGGCGGGGCCCGGCAGGTATCTCCTTGCCCCGTGGTTCAGGGGTCTGTCGGAAGTTTCGTTTCTTCCAATACTGGCTGAGTCCCATGCTGTCCCCGCTCCGTCAGAGACGCAGTTACTTTTGGAATTGAGGCGGGACGCCGACAGGCGGCGCTCCACCCGAACCGGCTCCTCCTCCACCTCCCCCGTAATAAAATGGACCATAGAAGGGATAGCCGTAATAGGGATAGCCCCCGTACCATCCGCCTAATCCTCCATAGGGCCCCCAATAGGAATAGGGGTACGCATACATTGAACGACCATAGGGGTAGGCAAAGGGGGCGGCGCTGATCTGCGGATCGACTTCATCCCAATCAACGATGTGCTTCGCCTCGATCACGGGAAAGGTATAATCCCCGTCGTCTACCCTACGCGTGACCGGCTCGGTGACTTCACCGACGATCGTTATGGGCGTTCCCGCATCAACCACGGCGGGATCCAGGAATTCCCCTCCCTTCACCGCCAGGAATCGGCCCTGGGATTTGCTGCGGTCGCCGGTCGGCGCCGCGCCCGATCCGGTCGGGATTTGCAGCACTTCAATTTCCGTTCGATCTTTCGCCCGCTTGCTCTTCAGAACAATCCCGCTGAGCATGACCACCTTGCCTTGGAAGCCCGCCGGATTCGCCTTCAGTTCACGGAAGCTAATGCTGGGATCAATCTGCTGTTGAACGTGGTCAGGCAAAATTTTATCCAGGAGGTCGCGCCCGGATTGATGCGCGCTTTGCGCGCAGCCGGACAGGCAGCCACATAACAGGGCTGCAAAGAGCCATGGCTGTACCAGTCGCTTAGAAATGGTACGACACTCCGACCATGAGGTGTTGCGCATTGTAGTCGCCGTTGAATCCTTGTCCCTGGGGGAATGCGCCGGTGAACTCGAATGTCGCCTGGGAATATTTGTATTCGGTAAACACCGCCACATAGGGCGTCACGAAGGCCCTGATCCCCGCAAGCAGGTTCAAGCCTGAAGCCACGTCCGTATCTCCCCTCGTGGTGGGCGAATCCCCGATCCGGCCGATCATCGCCGCCGCTCCAATGCCGGCGTAGGGCTGAAAGGTCACCCCTGGATATCGCACGAGAAGATTCACTCCGACATTCGTCACCCGCATGTGGACACCGGGCACATTCGGCCTGGTAGCGGTCGGGGGCAACTCCTTGATGTGGGGTGAGCTGTGAAACACATCCAACTCGATACCGAACCACCCGTTTCCTGGATACCTTCCCAGCTTCAAGCCATAGGCCAGGCTGTTTTTGAGGTCAAAGTCTATCGCCCGGGACCCTTCCAAACTGCCGGTACCACGAATATCGCTGAGCTGATCGGCAAAGTTCGGGCCGAATTGCCCCGCCACATACCATTCGGCTGCGACCGGCACCGCCCAAAGCCAGCTTGCGAGAAACAGACAATTCGCAACGATCATGCGCCGCAGAAATTCAGCCAGGCCCGGCAACTCCGCCATGCTCCTTATCCTTCACCAAAGTAGATCGGCCTCCACTCTACAAGACCGCCTACATCGGAGTACCTGGCTGAAACCCTAGTCACGGGTCACGATGTTCAGAGTGATTCCTAGTGGCGCTTTGTTCGAAAGCCGGTACGTTCTCACCAAAGGAGTGCTGCCACCAGATCGCTGGTTCGCGGCCGAGCAACGAGAAGTGCCCATGGCTTTACAACCTGAGCATCAGCGCCTGGAATCGCTCCACCCGACTCTTGCGCGAACGTGGCGCCGGATCAGCACCAACTTTTGGTTCCTTCCGTCGATGCTGACCGTCGCGGCGCTGGTGATCGCTCCCGCCTTGGTGCAACTGGACGAACACCTGCAAGCGACCGGACAATCCACGGACTGGTTGGATTGGGTCTATGGGGGAGGGCTACCGGGGGCGCGGCGGCTCCTTTCTGCCATTGCGACGGCCATGATGGCCATTGCGACAGTGATGTTTTCCGGCCAAACCACGGCGCTGACCTTCATCGGCCAGGAGTACGGCTCCTGGCTCCTACGCAACTTTCTCGCGGACCGGCGCAACCAACTCGCGTTCGGCTCGTACATCTCCACCTTTGTTTATGCATTGATGGTCTTACGCACGATCCACAAGGACCCGGACGGCGCTCCTGTTCCACACCTGGCCCTGTCATTTGCGATTGTTCTGGCAATGGCGGGTTTGGGGCTGCTGATTTATTCCATGTATCACATATCGCGCTTCCTGCAATCCTCCACCATCATCAACTATGCTGGGAAAGACCTTGCGGACACGATCCGCCGGCTCACCCTCCCGGCCGGCAGCAAGAGCTCCCGGCCTACCGCATGGCCTGCTCCAGACTCTACCGGCCTGCCGGTGCCAGCGCCTACGGATGGCTACGTTCAGTACGTAGACGAGGGCCGGCTGGTGAAGCTGTGCCGGCAGAGCCAGGGACGCGTCGTGTTGGAACGTCAAGTCGGTGATTTCGTCATCGCCGGCGCGCCGCTTGCGATCCTGTTCGTGCAGACTGCTCCCGCCCCTTCGCTCGTGGACGAGATAGCCGCGACCATCGTGCTCGGGGAGCAACCCAGTATCGAACAGGATCTTCGATATGCCTTCAACCAACTCGTCCAAGTCGCCCTTCGCGCCTCTTCCACAGACCGTAATGATGTCTTGACGGCCACCATGTGCGTGGATCGCATGGGAGCAGCCTTGTGCATGCTGGCCCGGCGCGATCCTGCTCACGACGTGCGGTGCGATGCAGCCGGGGCTCCGCGGGTGTTGACTAGGGGCATGAATTTCTCCGACGCGGTGGACTGGTGCATCAGCCCGTTCCGGGAATCGCGCGAGCCGAGCATCCCCTTGCTCATTCATATCCTGGAGAGCCTGCCGGTCGTCGGAGCGTGCGTGCGGCGTGAAGAGGATCGCCAGGCTCTGCGGCGGGAAGCGCAATCTGTCGCGGAAACGGCAGGCGCAGAGGCGACGACCGAGTCGTCATGTGAGCGCATCAACCAGGCGTATCAAAACGTATCCCGGGCTCTGGGAGGTTCACCGAGCGACCTCGCGTCGCGCCGGCTCAAAGAAGATCGTGCGCCGACGCCGTGACCCGATACGTAGAGGATGCGGCCATCATGGAGCAGCGACCATCCCCCGCAACATCTTTGCATTCTTGATCGCATAACCGGCCTGATCGTTATCGAAATACAGGTAGACGTCCTTGCCGCAGCCGGTCCACTGCCGGATCCGCCGGCACCAGGTCTTCAGCGTAGAGGCCGGGTAATCGCCCTGATACTTGCTGCCGGGTCCATGGAGCCGCACATACACGAAATCGGCCGTCACTTCGATGGGCGTGACAAAGCCACCCAACTCAAACAAACAGAAGGCGACGTTATGCTGCTGCAGCAGCCGATACACCTCGATCCTGTGCCAGGTGACGTCACGGCATTCGATCGCATACCGGTGCTTGGGCGGGAGCGCCTCAAGGAAGAGGCTCAGCCGTTCGGGGTTGCACCGCCAGTGAGGCGGCAATTGAAAAAGAATCGGACCCAGCTTCCGGCCGAGGTGACCGGCAGCGCTCAACAATCGTTCCAGCGGCGGACCGGGATCGAGGAGTTTTTTTTGATGGGTGAGGTAGCGGCTGGCCTTGACGGCAAAACAAAACTCTTTCGGCGTCGACTGTGCCCAAGACTCGAACGTCGTCGAGGCGGGCAGGCGATAAAAACTGTTGTTGATCTCGACCGTGTTCAAATCACGCGCATAGTAGTCCAGCATCGCGCGCGGCGGCACGCTGGGCGGATAATAGGGCCCGCGCCAATGTGCATAGTGCCATCCCGACGTGCCGATACGCGCCACCGCCACGATTCGTCACGCCCCCTCCTTGATGGCTCGCGTGTTCCGATAGGCCCGTAAGACTTCGCCCACGCTCCAGGCTTGCGCAATGCAGCCCCGCGGATGATACGGCGGTTCCGCATCGAAAATTTCGCTCACCGTCCCGATGCCGTCATCGAGCAGGTGGGAACGGAATCCGTCCAACATGCTCCGCGCCTCGGACCGGTCTTTGTAAACCTTGAGCCAGGCGTCGATGAAGGGCCCGATCAGCCAGGCCCAAACGGTGCCTTGATGGTAGGCCGCATCCCGCGCGCGCAGATCGCCGAAATACATGGGCTTGTAGTCGGGATGCTCGCGAGACAAGCTCCGCAGGCCCACCGGAGTCAGCAGACGATCCTTCACCCGGTCCACCACGCTTCGCCACCGGGCTTCCCGCAGGACCGGATGGGGCAGCGCGATGGAAAAAATCTGATTCGGCCGGAACGCGGAATCATCGCCCCGTTCCCCATCGATCACGTCATACAAACATCCTTCAGCGTCCATCCAAAACCGTCTATTAAACGACTCCTCCGCCTGATCCGCCAACTCGCTCCAGTGGGACGGCGATTGGCCGACAAGGGTAGCCCACTCCTCCATACACCGGAGGGCGTTGTACCAGAGCGCCTGAATCTCCACTGGTTTTCCCCGGCGGGGCGTCACGACCCAGCCGTCTACCAAGGCATCCATCCAGGTGAGCTGATACCCCTCCGCCGCCGCCCTCAAAAGACCGTCTTTCGGATCGACGCCGATGCCGAAGTGCGTGCCCCGGATATGATGATCCAGGATGGACGTGAGCACCGGTAGCAAGGCCAGCAGCGTCTCCCGATCGCCCGTCACCCGGTCATACCGATGCAGCGCGTGAACATACCAGAGCGTCGCATCGGCCGTGTGATAGAGCGCCATCCGCTCTCCTTCCGGAAAGAGGTTCGGGATCAGTCCATCCTTCACGTAATTGGCGAAGGTGCGGAGAATCGAGCGGGCTTCCTGATGGCGGCCGGTACAGAGCGTGAGACCTTCCAAACTGATCATCGTGTCCCGGCCCCAATCCGTAAACCAATGGTATCCGGCAATGATCGTGCGCGCCTCACTGCCTGACGCCCTGGCCAGTGCCTGTTCTTCCAAGCGGGATCCTGGGGCCACGACAAACTGATCCGCCGCCAAGGTCAACCAGCGTTCGATCTCCTCGTCCTGATCGCCCCCGGTGAGAGACAGCAAGGTGTCGAGCCGTTTCGCCTCGGCCTCGAAGATGGCTGAAGGCTCGAACTCGAGCAGCTCCCAGGGCTCGGTACTGGCCACGAAGGCGACGGGCCGGCCTTGCGCCAGGTCCGCAGTGAAGTAGCCAGGGCTCGCGAGACTCTCAATATGCTCCGACCCTCGATCGCGATCCACGCGATAGGACATGCCGGTGCTCAATGCGTAATCCGCGACGAACAATCCTTCCTGGGGCCGCAGGCACAGTCGTAACGGCGGAGCCCCTTCGCAGAGATGCATGTCATACCGACCGTTGACGACCGTCAGCGGAAAGGGCGGGCGCTTGGCATCCTGCAATCGCGCATCCAACATTCGGAAGGTCACAAACGGACGCAGGCGGAGGCCGACGGGATCACCTTCCAACAACCGATATTCCACGTAGACCGAGTTGTGTCCATACGGCATGATCACACGCTTTTCCAATCGCCGACCCTCGAAGCGAAAGCGCCACACTGGTGTTTGCCGTTCGCGCCTGAATCCGTCGAAGATAGGAAGGAAGTCCCCCTCGAGACGCCCATCGGAAAACTCCACAGCGCTTAACCGCAAGGCCTCTCCATCCACCAGCGCCTCATCGTCCAGGCGAGGCATCATCACGGTGCGCCCCCAGGGAGCCGGCAAATCCGGGACGAATAGACCATGGTATCGCCTGCTGGGCGCACACAGGAGGCTCTGCGAGGCGTAGCCGCCGAGCCCGTTCGTCACCAACCATTCCCTGGCGAGCAAGGCGTTGTGATCGCGCAGGCGCTCGGGCGGCACCGTGAGCACCATGGAGTCGGTCTGTACCGTACTCATCGCTGCTCCTGCCGGTTCGGGCTCGCCTTTACCGTTGTCTCCGGGCTCTCCACAGGAGTTTCCTCGCGGGCGGCGTACAGGAAGGCAGCACCGCCGGGGATCCGCCATCCGCTGTCCGTCAGGGGTTCGATCACGCCCGGCCCGCCGTAGAGCGGGTCGTCACTCGACCAGCGAAACGACCAGGCATGCCCGGCCGGCGGCGCGAGCAACGGTTCCGGAGCCGGACGAAAATCCAGGTCCGGGCCGAGGTTCACGATCAACAATCGATCACGTCTCTGAGCTCCGGCATAGCGCAGGACAAACGCCGAGGGTCCGATGACGGCGCCATCCACCAGATCGCGCCGCTGTTGCGCGATCACCTCGTCCTCCCGGCGCAGTCGCAGCAGATCTCGATGGAAGGCCACCGTGCCGGCATGGCGGTCCCGTTCCGCCCAGTCCAGCTTCGATCGCTCGAACACGGACGCCGCGCAAGGATCAGCCATCGCATCCTGCGCGGCTGGCGCGGCATAACTGGGAAATTGGGCGAGAAATTGTTTCCGGCCCTGTTGAATGTCCGTCGCCAATTGGCCCGGCGGAAAATCGGTAAAGAAGAGAAATGGCGAGGAAGCCCCGAATTCCTGCCCCATGAACAAGAGCGGAGTTTCCGGGGCCAGGAGGAGCAGCGCCGTCAAGGCCCGGTACACAGAAGGGCCCACCTTGTGGTGCAAGCGATCGCCCCACAATTGATTCGCGATTTGATCATGGTTCTGGAGAAAAAAGACAAAGCCTTCGGCGGCTTCGTCCGAGACCACCGTACCCCGCGGTTTTCCCTGCCATTGGTAACGCTGGCCCTGGTAGAGGAAGCCCCGTTTCACGCAAGACACAAATTCCTGCGCGCTCCCTCGATAATCGGTGTAGTACCCTTCACTGCGCCCGGTGGCTGCGACGCGCACCGCATGATGGAAGTCTTCGCTCCATACAGCATCCAGCCCCCAGCCCCCCTGCGCGACCGGCTGAATGGTTTGCACCCATTGCGCTTCACATTCTGCGATCAGGATGATGGGTCGGCGACCGGCCGTGCGCCTGGCTGCTTGAGACAGCTCCGCCACGACATGGACCGGGCTTGCATCATGAAAGGCATGCACCGCATCCAATCGCAATCCATCGACGTGGTATTCGTCGATCCAGTAGCAGGCGTTCTGAATAAAAAACTCCCGCACCGGCCCGGAACCGGGCCCGTCAAAATTGATGGCCTGCCCCCACTCATTCGGATACCGGTCGGTGAAATACTCATCACTGAAAAGGGGCAGATAGTTCCCGTCCGGTCCCAGATGGTTATAAACCACATCCAGGATCACGCCGAGCCCGCGTCGGTGCGCTTCATCCACAAAAAGTTTGAAACTGTCCGCGCCGCCGTACACATGCGCCGGCGCGTAGAGACCGACTCCGTCGTAGCCCCAGTTCCAGCGGCCTGGAAATTCGGCTACCGGCATGACTTCGACCACGGTGATTCCAAGGTCTTTCAGCGCATCCAGTTTCGTGATCGCGGCCTCGAAGGTGCCTTCGGGTGTGAACGTGCCGATGTGCAGTTCATAGATGACCTGGCCATGCAGCCGGATACCGGGCCATTGCCGGTCCTGCCACTGATAGGCGCCGGGATCGACGATGAGTGACGGGCCGTGCGGTCCTTCAGGCTGGAAACGCGAACAGGGGTCGGGATAGGCCTGCTCTCCGTCCAGGCGGTAGCGGTACCGCATGCCGGCCGACGCGTCCGGTATCAATCCGGTCCAATACCCTTCCGCCTGCCTGGTTAATGCATGCTCGGTCCTTACTGGCTCAAGCACGACATCGACCAGGGCCGCCCGCGGCGCCCAACAACGGAATTGAACGCCGCCCTGTGTGAGCTGTGCTCCTAGCCTTAGACCCTGCTCGCGACCCGTCTCCGTCTCGGCTTCCAACGCCACCTTTCCACTGCCGCTCATTGCGTCCCCCAATGGTCTCAAGCAGTATGCAGTCAGGCGCTTTTGCGCCGAGGCGATCGTTCCTTTTCACGAGCAGCATGTTTGGAGTGGCCGGACTGCTGGACGCTGCGCTTGAGGAGCGCCATAAGATCCACCACCTTGGCGCGGCCGGACGGCTCCTTCTCCTCGTCTTTGACGGGCGCGGACACCACTTCCGTTTTCCCGGCCTTGATGCGCTTCTCAATGAGCCGCATCAGATCTTCATGGTAGGTGTCCTTGTAGCGCTCGGGTTTCCAGCGCTCGGACATCTCTTCGACGAGCTTCATCGCCATGTCGACTTCGCGCGGTGTCACCTGCGCGGACTTCTGATGTTTGGCGGGCAGGTCGAGTTCCTTGCTGGAACGCAGTTCGTTGGCATACCGCAGCGTGTTGAGCACAATCATCTCGCTCCAGGGAATCAGGGCGGCGATGTATTGCCTGGTGCGAATCACCACGGTCGCGATGGCGGCCTTGCCGGTTTTCTTCAAGGTCTCGCGCAGCAGCGCATAGCCCTTCTCTCCATGCTTGTCCGGCGCCAAATAATAGGGCGTCTCGAACGCCGTGGGCGCGATCTCTTCGGCGCGCACGAAATTCACGATGTCGATGGTCTGCGTCGCTTCGACATTGGCCCGTTTGAAATCTTCATCGGTGAGCACGACATAGCGGTTCTTGTCGTATTCATACCCTTTCACAATCTGATCCCACGTGACTTCCTTGCCCGTCTCCTTGTTGTAGCGCTTGAAGCCGACCGGCTTCATGTCGCGGCGGTCCAGGAGGGTGAGATCGAAACTGTTCCGGTTTTCGGCTGAATACAACACCACGGGAATATTGACCAAGCCGAAGCTGATGGATCCCTTCCATAACGAGCGTGCCATGCGGTCACCTTCCGGATGTGGATCTTCTATCGTGGGGGGCTTCCGTGGGAGCGAGGACACAGGCAACACAGAGGCGAGCGCAATTCAGGCATGCCACCGGTTCTCCACATTGATCGCACACGAGCAACATGCCCGCCTCCATCTTGTGACACCCATCCAGCCGGCAGGTCGGATCGGCGCAGAAGCTGCAATCGTAGGGACAAATCATTGAATGGATTTCATGTTGTCACCCCGGGAAATCGTATCAAGGCGGATCATCCTCCGGCCCCCATCCGAGGACAACTAGGCCCCTCCCTAGCTGCGGTCCCAGCGTCACCCCCTGTAGGCTTGGTCGAACTGCATCATCCAGATGCCATCCTGACAATGCTGCATAAGGAGCCCGCTTATGATCAAAGAACCAGGACAAACCGTGTCTCCCTGGATGTCGGAAGACATCCCCCCCTTGCCGAGCATGTCCACGGGGGCCCATGCCGATGTGTGCGTGGTCGGCGCTGGTATCGCCGGCGTGACGACGGCCTATTGCCTGATGAAGGAGGGCCGGTCCGTGATCCTGCTGGATGACAGCCAGCCGGGACGAGGCATGACGGAGCGCACGACGGCGCATCTCTCCAACCAGATCGACGCGGGCTATACAGAAATCGAACGGTTGCACGGGAGGCCAGGGGCGCGACTGGCGGCGAAGAGTCACACGGCGGCCATCGACTGGATGGAAAAAACCGCCGAGGAAGCCGGTATTGACTGCGACTTTCTCCGCCTGGACGGCTACCTCTGCGCGGCATCTCCGGACGATGCCCAACGGATCAAGGATGAATGGGCGGCCGCGTTGAGGGCGGGGCTTGCCGATGTCGAACCGGTTGACCGACTTCCCGGTCCATTGACCCAAAACGGTCCTTGCTTGAGATTTCCCCGTCAGGCGCAATTCCACCCGATGAAATATCTGGCCGGGCTGGTGAAAGCCATCCGGCAAGGTGGATGCCGTGCCTTCAGCGGATCCCATGTCACTAAGGTAGAGAGCGGCAAACAGGTCCGGGTAGAAACGAGTCAGGGATGCGTCGTTACGGCCGACGCCGTCGTTGTGGCCACCAATACCCCCATCAACAACATGGTGACCATCCATACCAAACAGGCCGCCTACATCACCTATGTCATCAGCGCGACGATTCCGGCCGGCTCGGTGCAACAGGCCTTGTGGTGGGACACGGAGGATCCCTATCACTATGTGCGAACCCAGCGCCGCTCGTTGCCCGGCGGCGGCGAGGAAATGCTCCTCATCGTCGGGGGCGAAGACCATAAGGCCGGCCAGGCCGACGATGCCGAATTCCGTTACGGCCGGCTGGAAGCCTGGGCCCGCGCACAGTTTCCCGCCATGGGCGGCGTCACCCACCGCTGGTCGGGCCAAGTGATGGAGTCGGTCGATGGCTTGGCGTTTATCGGCAGAAATCCCGGCGATGAGCATATCTACATTACGACGGGCGACTGCGGAATGGGCATGACGCATGGAACCATTGCCGGCCTGCTCCTGACCGACCTCATCATGGGCCGCGAATCCCCCTGGTCGTCGCTCTATAACCCCTCGCGCCAGCCGGTGAAGGCCGTGGGAGAGTTTGTGCGCGAATCCCTGAATGTGGTTGCGCAATATACCGACTGGGTGACGAAGGGCGATGTCGAACGCGCGGAAGATATTCCAAACGGCGAAGGCGCGGTGCTGAGAGACGGCCTGACCAAAATCGCCGCCTATCGCGACGCCGACGGCGTGCTGCATACCTGTTCAGCGGTCTGTCCGCATCTCAACTGCATTGTGTCCTGGAACCATTCCGAACATACGTGGGATTGCCCCTGCCATGGATCGCGTTTCGACAAATTCGGCCAGGTCCTCAACGGCCCTGCAATCAGCGATCTTGCCCGGGTCAAGATGTAAGCGGGCAGAGCCACAACTGTGCCGTACGAAGTAGTACGAAATAGGTTTAGGAACTAGGCACCTTGCTAGCAGCGCCGCCGGCGCGACCCTCTCCATAATGACCTCAGACTTACTGAAAGCCTAACTATCGGAGGTGACTATGCGGAAGATGATGATGCTGGCGGCCGGAGTCATGCTGACGGTGATGGGATGCTCGAACTTGCCCGCGGTGACCCGGACGGGAGACGTGAAGGACATTTTTATCAGGACTAATTTGGAGCCGATCGAACAAACCGCCGCGGCAGGAGACGAAGTGCGTTGGATCAACAAGAGAAACGGTCCGGTCCGGATCGTGTTTCTTCAGCCTGTCGATGAAGCCATGAGCTGCAACAACGGATTCAGCCGCGGGTTCATGAGTCTGTTCCGCCGGACCGGCACCGCTTCCCTCGATCCCAACGAAACAGCCAGCGTGTGCATGAAAGAACCAGGTTTTTACCGTTACACCGTTCGCATGGAATCGGCCACTCCGAGCGGTGAGATCAACTCATCCGGTGTGCTGCGGATCGGAAACGTGGGGGCGCGGCAATAAGCGCGCCCTCATCATTCGCACACAACTTATTCTTGTACGAGAGGTGCAGCATGACATCTTGGAAACCATTGCTGGCCGCCGGCGTCATCCTTCAACTGTTCGCGGTCACTGGTTGCAACCAGTACCGTGTCATTCCGGCGCAATATGAAAGTCAGGTGAATAAGGACCTTACCTTGGCGGACGCGAAGAAGCATTCGACCACTGCGCAAGGACAAATGGTCGTATGGGGTGGAGAAATTCTGAAATCCACTCGGCATCCGAAGGAAACTCGGATCGAAGTGTTGCAGCTTCCGTTGAACGACGATTTGATTCCGGCCGGAGAACGCGTCGAATCCTCCGGGCGGTTTGTGGCGGTGGACAACCAGGGTGAAATTATCGACCCGGCCGTGGTGCCTGAGGGTACACGCGTCACGATCGTCGGCCAACTTCGACCGTCCGGCGCCGCTTCCAGTGATCCGCTTGTTCATGACGCTCCCGTCATTGCTATCCGAGACATGACCGTGTGGGACAAAACCATGCGGCGCGCCTGGCCCTATTATCCCTATCATGGTCCCTATTACGGCGGCTATTACTACGGCTACCGCCCCTATGTGTTCTGGGATGGGGCCCGCGTGCCGGGTAGTTAAGAGGCACCAGCCGAGGCGAGAGGGAGCGGCAAGAGTGACCACACAGACATGAGGACAGGACGATGAGACAGAGGCTGCGTGCGTTCGCCCTGGGAGCCACGTTATTGACGGCCACCGCCTGCGGGACCTATCAGGTGATCCCCGATCACTTGGAAGACCGGGTCCGTACGGACCTCGCCTTGGATCAAGTCGCGCAGAACCCCGGCGCCCACGAAGGCGACCTGGTCATGTGGGGAGGAAAAGTGCTGGCGGTCAACCGGCTGGAGGGTAAGACAAGGGTTGAGCTGCTGCACCTTCCCTTGGACGGCGTGCATTGCCCGATCGACGCGTCGACCGCCTCGCGGGGACGATACATGGCCGTCGATACCGGGCACGAAATCGAATCCGCGGCATCCTTGCCCAAGGACACGCTGGTGACCGTCATCGGCGAAGTTCGTGGTGTGATCAACGCCCCTCTCGACCAGGGGCAATACGCCTATCCGCTCATCGCCATCAAAGACATGACGGCTTGGGAAAAACAGACCGGCATCCGGCATACTCCGCCGGGAGCGCAAATGCATGGGTACCGACCGTTTGTTTTCTGGGATAGCCGGCGAGTCGTCGGCCGGGACAAATGACCGGACAGGTGGGAACATGATGCGCTACTTGGCGCTGGCCGCGGATTATGACGGCACATTGGCGTCGGACGGAGCCGTCTATCCGGAGACCGTCGCCGCGTTGGAGCGGTTGGTGGCGTCCGGGCGGAAACTCATTCTGGTCACGGGCCGGATACTCCCCGAGCTGTTGGAGATTTTCCCTCAAATTTCGCTCTGCGAACTGGTCGTCGCGGAAAACGGGGGACTCCTGTACCGGCCGGCGACCAAGGAGATCACCCTGCTGGCCGCCGCGCCGCGTCCTGCGTTTCTGGAGGAGGTGCAACGCCGGGGGGTGCAGCACCTCAGCCTCGGGCACATCATCGTCGCCACGCGAGTGCCCTATGAAACCGTCATCCTCGACATCATCCGCGATCTGGGGCTCGAGCTCCGCATCATTTTCAACAAGGGCGCGGTCATGGTGCTCCCGCACGGCATCAACAAAGCCACCGGGCTGACCGCCGCGCTGGCCCGTCTGGAACTCTCGCCGCACAACTGCGTGGCTGTCGGAGACGGAGAAAACGACCATGCGATGTTGGCCCTATCCGAATATGCCGTGGCGGTCAGCAATGCCGTCCCCATGCTGAAAGAAACCGCGGATCGCACGACCATCGCCGATCACGGGCGCGGCGTCATCGAACTCATCGACGATCTCCTCGCAGACGACCTGGCTGCGGCGGAACAGAAGATTTCGAGGCACGGGCTGCTGCTGGGCCGGCGATCCAACGGCGAGGAGGTCACCCTCCCCTTCGGCCGGCGGAATCTGCTGGTGGCCGGCACGTCCGGAAGCGGCAAATCGACGCTGGCCACCGGGCTGCTTGAGCGGCTGGGCGAACAGGGGTACCAACTCTGCGTCATCGACCCGGAAGGAGATTACGACAATGTGCCCCAGGCCGTGATCCTCGGCACCGCGCAGAACGGCCCCAGCTTGAACGAAATCCTGACGGCCCTGGCCAACCCGCAGACGCATGTCGTGGTAAATCTGGTCGGCCTGCCGCTACACGATCGTCCGGGGTTTTTCCTGGGACTGCTCCACAAGATTCTGGAACTCCGCGCCGCCGGCGGGCGGCCACACTGGATTCTGATCGACGAAACGCATCATTTGCTTCCGCGAGACGGCAACCCTACGGCACCTGGCCTGGCGCAGGATTCCTCCGGTCTGATCTACGTCACCGTCCATCCCGATCAAATCGACCCGCCGATTCTGAAAACCGTGGATCTGGTCTTTGCACTCGGCCAGTCGCCGGAGGAGACTATCGCAAACTTTTGCCGCGTGGTCGGCCGGGAAGTTCCTCCCCTGCCGCCCGCTGATCTCGAACGCGGCCAGACCCTCATGTGGGAGACGACTTCAGGGAGCGGTCCCGAGATACTGGAGATCGCCCCCAGCGCAAGCGAACGCCGCCGGCACAAACGGAAGTACGCGGAAGGCGAGCTGCCTCCCGATCGTAGTTTCTACTTCAAGGGCCCGGCAGGGCAACTCAATCTGCGGGCTCAAAACCTGCTCCTCTTCATGCAACTTGGAGAAGGCGTCGATGAACCGACCTGGCAGCACCATCTGGAAGCCCATGACTATTCCGCCTGGATCAGCGAGATGATCAAGGACGAATCGCTGGCACAGGTCGTCAGGGAGATCGAATCGCAGCCGGGGCTTCCCGCCGCTGAGAGCCGGAGACTCATCCGCGCCGCCATTGAAGAACAGTACACCGTTCCCGCCGGAGGCATCGAACCGTCTTCCTAGACTACGTACTTGCCGGGGCGAAGAGGCCGCCTCAAGGGCTTCTCCTAGTGGCGCGAACCGGCATTCCACTGCATCGTGAAATCAGCAGCGCACATTTCCTTCCGTCCGGGAATGTCCGCTCTGTCGGAAGGCGGGAGGCGCCGGATTCGTTCGGCGCTTCTCCCTTCCGATCCTATTCCCACGATCACACGAAGGAGAGTCACAATGCCGATAATACTTTGGCTATTGGGTGTCCCGTTGAGCTTGGTTTTGCTGCTGTGGCTGTTCGGGGTCGTGCACTTCTAGCAGGATGCGCAAAAAGTCCGCCTGCGGCGTTTTCGACACCCGTGAAGCGTGAATCGTGAATCGTGTCTCGTCAGAAGCCACAACCCGACTGTCACGAGAGACGAACGACGTTTCACGAACAACGGGTATGAGGACGGCCTTTTGACGCATCCTGCCGGCCACTCTGACGCGAGACGGCCCCTGTGTGACACGCGACGTATGACGCAATTATCGAGTTTTTCCGCAGCCTGCTAAGTCAGGAGCGCGCCAGTGCGTGCAGATCGTCGATCACTTTTTGGATCGACCGCAGGGCATAACGTCGCTGAACCGGGGTCAGCATGCGATCCAGTTCGAGAACCAGGCGAGTGAGAGCGGCGCGCATGTCTGCCGTCATACTGAGATAGGCGGCAGGCGCCGACTGATCGGGGTGCACGAAGATCTTCCTGAGCGTCCCTGCCATCTGATCCGGCGGCAGGGGGCTGCGGAGCAGCGCGAGCAGTTCTTCTTGTCGCTGACGTCGATAACCCCACCAGACCGGCTGACTGTCCGGAAGGGCGCGGATCAACTCGCGCAGCCGGCTCGCTTGTTCCCTGCTGAGAGAACCCAGCCAATCTTCCGCCAGCGACAGTCCTTTTTTTGTTCGTTCCTCGAGGCGCAAGGCTACCGGCCCCTGGATCTGGCGCTCCGCCTGCGCTTCTTCGGTGCGGAACACCCGCTCAAGATACCGAATCTGCTTATCCTTCAAGAGCGCGATCAACTGGCTCCCTTCCGGGATCGCCCGCTCGAACAGATCGTCGCGAAAACGGTCGTAGGAGGCGAAGGTCCAGTCCACATCGGCCGTTGTCAAACCTCGGCTGACACGAGACTGAACATCCTTCAAAAACTGTTCATACTGCGGGAGCGCTTCCCTTCGATGCTCCAACAACAACGGTTGGAGGCGGGCTTTTACGATCCCGCGCTGGTTCGACGTGAGATCCAGATAATGATCCAGCTGCCTGCTGATCAGCCAGTCGGCATGCCGGTAGCCGAAGGAAAGCGCGCAGCCGCTCACTATCAGAGCGAGCGCGATCAGCAGGCCTGTGAGCCGGCGTGGAACCGGCACGCGCGTCTTCATCCTCTGCCATCCATTCATCCCCGGTCACCTTCCTGTCTTTATCAATAACCAGCCGCGGGCTGCGCGCATACTGGGGCTTTCCCGAGTACGGAGATCGGGCTGCGCTCAGTACTGTTGCGATGAAAGGCCCTGCACGACGACACCGATTCATCATATCAAAGGAGGACTCCGATGAAGACCTTGATGCACTCACTGTTGGCCCTTGCGATGCTTTCGCTGGCAGCCTGCTCGAGTTCACCGACCGCGACGAAGACACGATCCGAAATGGAGGCGGGGACAAAGACAGGCATGGTGAAAAACATCGTTATCAACGAACGAATCACTCCCGATGCCCTGACGGTGAGGGCGGGAGACGAAGTCCGCTGGATCAATCAACGGCAGGATTCCATCACCGTCACGATCGACGGCCCGCTGGAGCACAATGTGTCCTGCCGGAACGGTTTCTCCAAGGCCATGGGAATGGGCGTGGACAATTCGACGACGCTCGCGAGCAATGAAACCGCGGGCCTCTGCTTCAGCCGGGTCGGCACCGTGAAGTATTCCGTCAGGCCGTCAGGCGATGTGAAGACCACCATGGCGGATACCCATGGCTCCATCACCGTTCAGTAACTTGAGAGGGTGATTCGTGGCATGGTGTGCGATCTCCGAATGACACGAGATCGCACACCACCACGTGAGATGAGACCCGCTAGGCCAAGGTCCGTACCGACGGTTCCCGCGCAAAAAACCGCTTCGCCGCCGCCTCTACAAAGGCGCTGCTGAGATCGGTCACGCCCTCGTCGGGCACCACTCCCGCTTTTTCCAGCAACGGTTGCGCTGCATCGGAGTGGCCGATCGCCTTCAAATGGCCGAAAGCGTCCATCACGAACTGAATCGCCGCGCCTTCTTTGAGCAACATCTCCGTAGCGGCAGCCGACAGGATCACGGCCACCGCATCGAACAATTGCGACGGTGACGCGGCCAGTTGGCCGTCGGCCTTTAGCTCTTTGCCGTTATCCAATTTCGTTCCGCGCAGCTTGGGCGCCACGAGGAAGACCGTGCCACCCGCCTTTTCGACCTGCTTAATCATCCGCTCGATGGCGACCGCATTCGATCCTTGAGCAAAGAGCAGACCGACTTTGCGCCCTTTCAACGTGGCCAGCATGTTCTTCTGAATCGAGAGCGCGGGGCTCGGCTTCATGTCGATCGGCTCTTTGGCCGCGCGGAGCTTTTCCGGTAGCGCGATGCCGAGACCGCCGGCGACTCGTTTGGCCAACCCTTCATCCACGTTGCGCAGCCGGCCGACCATACGAGCCTGCACCTCGTCCAGGCTCACCTTGGCAAGTTCAAAGACAAAGGCCGACGCCAGATGGGCCTGTTCATTGTCCGTGAGAGATTTCCAGAACATGCGGGCCTGGCTGTAGTGGTCCGCAAACAGTTCGGGGCGAACGCGCAGTTTGTCGCCCTGTTCATCCCGGTCGCTTCGTCCGGGTGCAGTCGCGAATCCGGCAGGGGTTTCGCGCGGCCCGCCTTCCTCTCCTTGGGACGCAAGGCTATTGGGCTCGTAATTGGCGCGGCCGGTCGGCACCCGCATCTGCATCTGCCCGTCGCGCTGAAAGTTGGCCATGGGACACTTCGGCGCATTGATCGGGAGTTGATGGAAATTGGCGGTCCCCAAACGCGACTTTTGCGTATCGAGATAGGAAAACAACCGGCCTTGCAGCAGCGGATCGTTCGAGAAATCGATGCCGGGCACGATGTTGGCCGGACAAAAGGCCACCTGTTCATTTTCCGCAAAGTGATTGTCCGGATTCCTGTCCAGCACCAATCGGCCGATGCGGCGCACCGGGACCTGCTGTTCCGGAATGAGCTTCGTGGCATCGAGGACGTCATAGGGCTGTTTGTCCGCGAAGGCCTGGTCGAACGTCTGGATGCCGAGTTCCCATTCAGGAAAATTCCCGGCGTCGATGGCCTCCCGTAAATCGCGCCGGTGGTAATCGTTGTCGGCCGCCTGCAGCTTCAGCGTTTCTTCCCAGACGGTCGATTGCAGACCGAGTTTGGGTTTCCAGTGAAACTTGACGAAGGTCTCTTTCCCCTTCTCGTTGACCAGCTTAAACGTGTGGACGCCGAAGCCCTCCATCATGCGGAACGAGCGCGGGAGCGTGCGATCGGACATGGCCCACATGAGCATATGCGTGCTTTCCGGCATGAGCGACGCCCAGTCCCAGAACGTATCGTGCGCGCTCGCCGCTTGTGGAAAGCCGCTGTCCGCCTCCATCTTTACGGCATGGACGAGATCAGGAAATTTCATGGCGTCTTGAATGAAGAAGACGGGAATATTGTTGCCGACCAAGTCCCAGTTGCCGGTCTTCGTGTAGAACTTGACGGCAAACCCGCGCACATCCCGGGGCGTGTCCACTGATCCGGCGCCGCCGACCACGGTGGAAAAGCGCACGAAGACGGGCGTCCGTTCCCCCTTGCGTTGGAACAGATCGGCCTTGGTCAACGAGGCAAGAGATTCGTAGACTTCAAAAAATCCATGCGCGGCCGACCCCCGGGCGTGCACAATACGCTCGGGAATGCGCTCGTGATCGAAGTGAAAGATCTTCTCGCGCAGCACGAAGTCTTCCAGCAGCGTCGGCCCTCGCGCACCGCTCTTGAGGCTGTTCTGATTGTCTGAGATAGGAATGCCCTGGTCGGTCGTCAGCAAGGCGTCTTTGCTGCCGCCCCCGGCCTGCTGGTGTGTTTCTCCGCCCGCTCCTTGCAACATTTTACCCTTCTGCTTGTCAGCCATGTGGTTTGTTCCTCCCGTGATGAAAATTCCTGCGATGCTTCTCTTGACGATGGCGCCGGTGCACCTACGCGCGTCCTCGACGCCCTTGCGCATGCCGAAGCGCTCGGGCAGGCACGGCGCGTCATTCCGAGCGCCGGGGGAAGCGGGTCACTGCCACCCACAGCAGCAGCACCGTTCCCCACCAGGGCAGAGGCTGATCCGGCGGTTGGCGGGATGCGTGAGGCCGCGCGGCACGACTGGGAGCCGGCTGCGGCCGGGAGCTGGTTGGTGCCGGCTCTGTGCCTGCGGCTTTCGATGCATCGACCACGACGGCCTTTTCCGTAGGGACGATCCGGGTCCCCAACTTGTTGGCGTAAACCTGCGTAAACTCTGCGCCGAACAGGAGAATCTGTGCAGAGTAATAAATCCACACCAGCATGATGACAAGCGAGCCCGCCGACCCGTAGGCGGAACCGACGTCGCTTTTTCCCAGATACAGCCCGATGGCAAACTTCCCGATCGTGAACAGCAAGGCGGTCAGCAGCGCGCCGATCCACACATCGCTCCAGGCAATCCTGGCATCCGGCAGCACTTTGAACATCAAGGCAAACAGCCCTGCGATCACGAACAAGGAAATGACCAGTTCCAATCCCTGCAGAACCACCTCGGGCGCCGGCAGCCACCCGCCGTACCACTTGCCGAATGCGGCCAGGGCCGCGCTCAGCACTAGAGATACCAGCAGCAGGAAACCGGTTCCCAGCACCGCGCTGACCGAAATAAATCGGTCGCGAATCACGCCCCAAATACCGCGTCCTTCTTTCGGTTCCACTCCCCACACGGTGTTGAGAGAATCCTGCAACTGGGCGAAGACCCCAGACGCGCCGACCAGCAGGGTCGCCGCGCCCAAGAGCATGGCCACGGTCCCGGTGGTCGGCTGACCCGCATGCTCGATCATTTGCCGGATCGCATCCGCGCTTTGGGGTCCCATCAAACTTGTGGTCTGCTCAAGGATGTGCTTCTGGGTTGCCTCGCGGCCGAATATCAGCCCGATGAGCGAGATCAGGACGATCAGCAAAGGCACGAGGGACAGCACGGTATAGTAGGCCAGTGCCGCCCCGTGGCGCGGGATCTTGTCACGGCTCCATGCCGCGAAGGCTTCCTGCAGCAGGGACCACAAGGTCCGAGGTTGAAGTAACATTTTCCACGTGCGAGTCATGTCCCCTCCCTCATTTGCCCCTGTGCCGGACGTCTGTTCCAGATATTCACTCAGCGCGACCGGTTCATTTTGACCCAACTCGGTGTGTAAGACTGCCATTGCCGATCATCGTGGCAACACTCGGAATCTCCCTAGGGCCCCCGAAGCCCGGGAGCAATGTTTCGCCAGAACTAGGGTATCGCCTAGTGGCCACCGCGCAGCTGCTCTTCTACAGTGCAGATCTAGCCAGTCTGCATTTCACCCCGATTGCCAGAGAGGTGTGTCATGAAGTCAGACATGAACAAGCTGATCCCTATCTGCTGCGTGTGTGAAAACGTGCGAGGAGAGTCGCTGTCGCCGGGGGCGGAGCCGGAGTGGGGGCCCCTAAAGGACTATCTCGACAGACACCACCTGACGATCGGGGGCTATCGTCTCACCCACACCTACTGCCCTGCCTGCGCCGGACAGTTCACAAAGCTTGGAAGAACCGCGCGCCCTGCCGTCACCGAGGACTATCCCGAAACCGTCAATAGTGTGACGCCGACGATTCTCGACGCGTTCGATCACATGCAACAGTGCGATCTGGATATGCTGGTGGAAGCCTGCCCCACCCTCACCTGGAACCAGGTCTTTTCGGAAGTCGACCGTCTCAGCCGCATGGGGCATTTGCGCTTGAGCCACCTCGGTCAAGGCCGCTATAACATCGAACGGCCCCAACCGGTTGCAGTGGGCGTCGGCTCGTAGCCGTCACGCCGCCGCGCGCCGGTGCGGCCCATGGCTTGAAACCGGATCTCTGCCTTCACCGGTAGATGGTCGGAGGCAGTCCGGCTCTCCGCTGTCCGATGGACATGTATCCCGCGGAGAGCCTCCGGAGGAGAGACCCAGATCCGGTCTAAGGCCAACACCGGCCAGACGGCGGGAAAGGTCGGTGGAGAGGCGGGAGAGCCGAAGACATTCCGTAACACGCGCAGCGATTTTCCCCACACCTGCCACTCATTCAAATCGCCCATGAGAATCGTCAACGTCTCCTTGTCGATCGGGAGACGTTTCAGCAGTCGTGCCGTCTGGAGCGGCCGCTCTTTCGGCCAGAGCCCCAGATGCGTCGCCGCCACGTGGATGGTCGCTCCCTGCCAGTAGATGTCGGCGGCGAGGGCGCCCCGCGGCTCATATCGCCCGACGGACAGGTCCCACTGCTGCACCTGTTTCACCGGGTAACGCGTCAAGAGGCCGTTGCCGTAGCGACCGGTTTCCGAGGTGCGCACCGGCCCCCCGACCGCGGTCATCCCTAATTTGGCGGCGAGCCAACTCAATAACTGATCGGGGTTCCGACCGGGAAAATCCACCTCCTGGAGCGCCACGATATCCGCGTCCATTTCCTTGATCACCCGGAGGATGCGGTCGGGGTCGTAGCGACCGTCCCGCCCGTATCCGCGATGAATATTGTAGGTGGCCACCCGGAGGCGCATCGGCTGCATCCTCTGCAAGGAAGTTCATGGTTGTGACTTCGCTGAGACCGCGCGGACGGGAGCCGCTGCAGGCTGGCGTGACTGCAATCGCCCTGACAGATACCATACTCCCATCCAGGCCGTGGCGACGACGAGTCCGACGGCTGTGAAGGCCTGCCAGCTTGGTTCCCGGATCGCTTCCTCCACGCGGCCGACGAAGGTCGCCATGATGGCGATGCCGGGCAACATTCCCAGACCGGTCCCCAGGACAAAATTCCTCAGCGAAACAGGCGACGCCCCGGCCACCAGATTGATGATGGAAAACGGGGCGATCGGGAGCAGCCTCACCAAGACTACGGCCCAAAACCCTCGCTCGGCCAGACGCCGGCTCAGCAGTTCCACTCGGGAGCCCGCCCATCTCCGGATACGGTACGAGCCCAGGGTTCGACCGAGGACGAACAGCGTGGTCGCGCTCATCAGTGACCCGGCCAGCGCGGACAGGGAACCCAGCCAAGGGCCGAACGCGATGATCGTGGCCGCGAGAAGTACGGTAATCGGCAGGACGAGCAGGCCGCCCACGGTGTATCCCGCCATGACCGCGAGGATCGCCAGCGGACTTTGGCCGAGGGCCTGCGCATGATTCACCAGGGCTTCGAGGTCCAGCAACTGGCCCAGATCCGTCCAGCGCCAGGCAGCGGCGAGCAGCCCCATGGCTGCCAGGACCGACAATCCCACCAGCGCGCGCCGCACGATCTGTGCCCGCTCCCGTTTAAACTCCAACCCGGCGAGGAGATGATCCGGAGCGAGGGGCCGTTCCGGATCCAGCAGCGCATGGTCCGGCATCATCACCTCCGAAGCGCAGACCGCTTCGAAGCAGCCCTCGGCGAGCGTGCGCTCACCCCCTCGTAACGACTCGATGGCTCCAATAAGCGAACCGCATCGCGCGAGACAGTCCTCGACCCGCTCCGGCGCGACACCGAGATGTTCGGCGAGCAATCCATTGCGGAAGGCCGCAATGGCGGCCTTCACCGGCGCTTGTCCGGAGGCCTCGATGGCGAGGTTGCATTCCGTGTCGAGCCCCATTGAACGATTGGAGACATTCGCCGACCCGATACAGACGAATTCATCATCGACAATCAACAGCTTGCTGTGTACGGCGACGGTCACCGGTCCCTCTTCTCCGGGAACGACCGGAGCATACACACGCAACCGGTGATAATGGTCGGCCACCTCCATTTCGTGCAGCAGCCGGGCCCGCAACCCATCCATCGTCCGGCGTTCCAGCCAGCCGTCGCATTGAAGACGAAGCACCAAGACGACATCCGGTCCCTCGTGCTCCGAGAGCCGTTGCGCCAGAACCCGGCTGATGGCCTGGGCGGTGAAATATTGCGACTCGATGTAGATACAACGGCGCGCCCTTTTGATCGCATGCAGATAGGCCTGTTCGATCTCGCGTCTTTCCTCCAACTCTTCGTACAGAGGCTGGGTGCGCAAAATCCCCACCGGCCATTCCGTCACATCGGGACTGACCGCCGGCGGCCACAGCTCTTCCACGGCACGTTTAGGCGGCGGGGTGAGCCGACGGCCGGTGGCTCGTAACCAGCGGTTCCGCGCGAGTTCTCCCAGCGCCGAGGCGGCCTCTCCGCCGACCATCATCTGCACGTCGTGGAACGGAGGATAGGCTGTGCCGCCCCCATCGACTCGATGGGGATCCTGGACCAGATGCGCTCTGGTATCCCAGCGCGACTTACTTAGATCCAGCCCGCCCGCGAAGGCGACGGCATCGTCGATCACGACCAATTTTTGATGATGGGACGCGCCGACCGGATGGTGGTCGTCCATGACATAGGACAGGCGGCGATGGCGGCGCCAGCCCGGTTCGGCGGTCGGCATCCACTGCCGCTCCAGCGCATAAATGAGGGCATAGTCCCAGTTGAGCACGTAGACCCGCAGCTTGCGCTTCCGGCGCAACAAGGCCGCGAGAAACGAACCGAGTTTGGCCGGCATCTCCGCCGACGGGCCTTCGCCCCGTACCAACTCAAGCTGAGTATCGATATCCCACCCGACGATCATGATCGTATGTTTCGCGCGCAGGGCCGCGTCGCGAAACGCCTTGAAGTAGGCCTCCCCATCCACCAGGAACGCCGCCCGTTCAGCTCGCTCGACCCGCCAGCAAGTTTGTCCCGGTACCAGAAACGGTGGCGCCTGCTCCGGCTGCGGCTGAGGGCCGGCGGGATGCTCAACATCCTTCGCTCGTCTGGGTTCTACTATGGCGCTCTGGTCCGTCTGCATGTGCTCTCGTCCTTTCCCTGTGATGCAAACCTACCGAATTTCGGCGTGAGGAACCCAGCTAGTCAGATCCCTAGCCGAACGATCGGCCGCCGTTTCGAGAGGTTTCCCTAGTACGTAGCTTCAGCCATTCACGTTAGTCTACGGATAGGCATTCACAAGGGGGCAACCATGAAAATGTCTACGTCTGTACAGTCGGTCGATCAACACCGCCTGGATTGCATCCAGGCCTGTCTGGATTGCGCGCGGATCTGCAATACCTGCGGCGACGACATGATCGGGATGGAGATGTCGCATGATCAGGAGGCACAGGATCTCATGACGCGCTGCATCCGGCTCTGCCGTGACTGCTCGGATATCTGCATTCTCGCGGCGCAGTGGATGGGACGGAATTCGGCGTTTGCGGTTCGCCTCTGCGCCTTTTGCGCTGAAATGTGCGAACTCTGCGCCGGCGTCTGCGAGCAACATGCCCCGCACCATCCCATGTGCGGAGAATGCGCCAAAGAATGCCGCCGCTGCGCCGAACTCTGTCATAAGATGGTAGTAGAAACGGTGCCGAGTTCGACCGGGGGCACGGCGTAGTTGCTGCCGGTGGCACAGCACTGAAAGGAGCCATGATGATCACATCAATCATCGGAACCGGCATATTAGCCTTCGTCTTGTTCACGGGATGGTCTCCGCTTCAGGTGGACGTTCCGGCGCCGGCCCCCAACCCCGGTCCCGGACCGACGGTTCCGCCCAAACCAAGCGATCCTATTCCTCTGCCTCCGACGACGCCCAAATTATCTTCTTCGGCCTTCTCGGCGCATGAAAGGGCATCACCGGTGCCGGTGGCGGACAAGCCATCGATGCAGGAGCCCGTATCTGGGAAACTGCTGTCCCTGGATCTGGACAAACGAGAAGGCCGGCTCGGCACGGATCTCGGCCGGGAAGTCCTCTTCCACATCCCCAAACCTGAATTGTTTGCTCATCTTTCCGTCGGCCAGCGGGTCACCATCAAGCTGGATGCAAGCCAACAGGCCATCGGCGTGATGGAGGCCACGGCGCCGGAGCTTCCTCCACCGTCCAAGCCTCAGTAACCTCGGCCTTTCTCTTCCGACTAGGGGTTTCACCAGTGGGGCGTCGCCTGCCATTCATGCTACACATGTGGCGCGCCACAGAGGGGCCTGACTTCCCCTGCGCAGTGAATCCTGCTCTTCTCGACGGCCCCAGTACTCCATAGGAGCTTTTCCAGGGAGAGCCTTTTCTCCCCATGATCGGCCGGCCCTCATCGAGCAACACACAACCTGGGACGGGGCAATGAAGGCGACCGACATCTTCAGCTGGCTGACCGGCAGCGAGATGGGGGAGCGTATCCGGGAGTTCGACTGGAGCCAGACCGCGTTAGGGCCGCTCGAACAATGGCCGACCACCCTCTTGTCCACCCTCGGCATTTGCCTCACTGCGCGGTTTCCCCTCGCCACCTATTGGGGACCTCAAGGACGGCTGCTCTACAATGATGCCTGGCGTCCCATTCTGGGAGACAAACATCCCTGGGCGCTCGGTCGTCCGGCCGAAGAAGTGTGGCCGGAAATCTGGGACCGGCTTCAGCCCCTGTTTCACACCGTATTGAACGAAGGGCAGGCGACGTGGAGAAGCGACGAGCTGTTGCCGATGCAGCGGTTCGGCTACACCGAAGAATGTTACTTCGACTATAGCTTCAATCCCATTCGAGGAGAAAGCGGGCAGGTCGAAGGCATCCTGAACATCGTCCAGGAAACCACCTATCGCGTGCTCAACGACCGGCGAGCCACTCTGTTGCGCGAGTTGGCCGCCCTGTCCGGGTCGGCGCAGAACGAAGAGGAAGCCTGCGCCCGCATCCTGCAAGCCCTCGCCACCGACCCGGCAGATGTGCCCTTCGCCCTGCTCTACCAGATTGATCGGGATCAGAGACAAGCGCGGCTGGCCGGTTGCATCGGGCTGGACGAGCCAAGTTGCGCAAGGCGAGACGTTGTGGATCTGTCGGAGGACGAGGCGGCAGAAGGTTGGCCGCTTGTCGCCGCCGTTCGACGGGGCGGTCCCTCCGTGCTGGACGATCTGGCCGATCGTTTCGGGCTCTTGCCGGGCGGCGCCTGGCCCGAACCAGCAAGACAGGGCCTCCTGCTCCCTATCGACACCACCGTCAAAGAAGGCGGAGTCATATTGGTGGCAGGCATCAGCCCCCGCCGCCCGCTCGATGACCACTACCACCATTTCTTCCGGATGCTGGGCTCCCATATGGCCGTCGCCATCAACAACGCCAGGGCCTATCAATCAGAACAACGCCGGGCCGAGGCGCTGGCCGAATTGGACCGGGCCAAGACGACGTTTTTCAGCAACATCAGCCACGAACTTCGCACGCCGTTGACGCTCATGCTCGGGCCGCTGGAGGAGGAACTGCGCCAACGGCCGGACAGTCCCTCGCTCGAAGTCGCCCATCGCAACAGCCTGCGCCTGCTCAAACTGGTCAATACCCTGTTGGATTTCTCGCGCATCGAAGCCGGCCGTGCCGAGGCCTGTTATCAACCGACCGATCTCGCCGCCTATAGCGCGGACCTGGCAAGTAGCTTCCGCTCGGCGATTGAAACAGCCGGAGTGAAGTTTGTGGTGGATTGTCCCTCCCTGCCGGACGCGGTCTATGTCGATCGCAGCATGTGGGAAAAGATCGTCCTCAACCTGCTCAGCAATGCGTTCAAACACACTTTCCAGGGACAGATCCGGTTGTCCATGCGGCACGACGCGGCGGGAGTGGCACTCATGGTCAGCGACACGGGGGTGGGTATTCCCGAAGAGGCGCTGCCGCTCCTCTTCGAGCGGTTCTATCGCGTAGACAACCGTCGCAGCCGGACGCACGAAGGCAGCGGCATCGGTTTGGCACTGGTCCAGGAAGTCGTGCATCTGCATGGAGGCACGGTCGAGGTCACGAGCCGCCTCGATGAAGGCAGCACATTTACCGTGAGGCTCCCGTGGGGAAAGGGCCACCTGCCTGCCGACCGGATCGATGAAGTCGAGGAGCAGGCCACGCGATCAACGAGTACTGCCGCCTATGTTCAGGAAGCGCTGCATTGGCTTCCCGATCATGCCCGGCTCAAGCCTGCGGCATCCGGCCTATCGGCCGCGTCTCCCCCGTCCGCTCGCGCGAGGGTCCTGATCGCCGACGACAATGCCGACATGCGCCGCTATATCGAGCGCCTGTTGAGCAGCCGGTATGACGTGATGGCGGCGTGCGACGGGCAGGCGGCGCTGGAGGAGATTCGCCGGCACCCGCCGGATCTCGTATTAAGCGACATCATGATGCCGCAGCTCGACGGCATCGGGCTGCTCAACGCGGTGCGGGCCGATCCGGCCCTGCGTAGCCTTCCGGTGATTCTGCTTTCCGCCCGGGCGGGCGAAGAGTCCCGCATCGAAGGGCTGCGGGAAGGCGCCGACGACTATCTCGTCAAACCGTTCAGCGCGCAGGAGTTGACGGCGCGCGTGGCGACCCATCTGGAGCTTTCGCGCATTCGCCGCCAAGCTCAAGCGGACATCACCCGCAGCAAACTCTTCTTGGAGCGGATCGCCGATTCCACGCCCGATCTGCTCTTCGTATTCGACCTGCTCGAGAGACGCGCCCTGTACCTCAATCACGGCGTGAAATCTCTTCTCGGCTACGACCGCGAACATCTCCCGGCAATGCAGGACAACCCGGTTGCCCGCCTCGTCCACCCTGAAGACGTGCCGCGCGTCGAGCAATGGCTGGCCCGGTTTCAATCGGCCGCCGACGGCGAGGTGCTGGAACACCGGCACCGGCTCCGGCATGCCGATGGCACCTATCGCTGGTTTGCGGTCCGCGCCTCCGTCTTCGATCGTACGCCGGAACGCCGGGCGAAAGAGATCATCGGTATCGCCGGAGACACCACCGATCAGATGCGGGCGGAACAACAGATCGCCGCCAGCGAGGCCCGGTTCCGCGCCCTCGTCAGCCAGGCGACCGCCGCAGTCTCGCAGACCGATCTGAGCGGGCGATTTCTCTTCGTCAACCGCCGCTTCTGCGACATTCTGGGTTATGAAGAATCCGAGCTGCTCGGCCTGCGCATGCAGCAGATCACCGAGCCGGAGGACCTGCCCCGTAATCTCACCCTGTTTAACCGCCTCGTGCAAGGCGGCCCCGATTTCGTCATCGAGAAACGCTACCGCCGGAAAGACGGCACTCCCATCTGGATGAGTGTGAGTGTGGGCGGCGTCCGGGAGGGAGCAGAGCTGCGGCACATTGTCGCGGTAGGCCTCGACATTACGGACCGTAAACGCCAGGAAACCCGATTGCTGGCGCTCACCCGTCGCCAGCAATTGCTGTACGAGCTGGCGGATGCGGTCAATCGAGCCGAGCCGCTGACGAGCCTGTACGAAACGGCCTTGGATGCCATGATCGAAGCGGTGTCTGCCGACCGCGCCTCCGTGCTGCTCTTCGACCAGGATGGCATCATGCAATTCAAAGCCTGGCGAGGCCTGTCGGACGAGTACCGGAAGGCCGTCGAAGGCCATTCACCCTGGTCGGCCGACCAGCGGAATCCTCCTCCGCTGTTTGTTCCGGATCTCGCCGCCTCGGATCTCGAACCCTCCCTGCAGGCGACGATTCACAAGGAAGGCGTCCAGGCCTTGGCCTTCATTCCCCTCACCTACGGTGGGCGACTGCTGGGCAAGTTTATGTTGTATTTCGATCGGCCCCACCGCATGAGCGAGGAGGAAGTCGGATGGACTCAAGCCCTGGCCAGAACGTTGGCCCTTGGCATCGAACGAGCCAAAGCCGACCGGTTGCTCCGTTCCAGTGAAGAACGGTTGAGACTCGCCATGACCGCCGGCCGGATGGGCGCCTGGGACCTGAATCTGCTCACCGGCGACGCGACCTGGGACGCGCGGCAATCCGAACTGTTCAGCCGGCCCCCCGACCATCCCATACGCCATCTCTCGGAGTTTTACCGCTTGCTCCATCCGGACGACGTGGCACGCGTCCAGGAGGCGGCAGGCCTGGCTCAACAGACCGGTGAATTCACGGCCGAATTCCGCATCCTCACTCCGGATGGCGGCCTGCGCTGGCTTTACGGCCACGGCGCGACCATCACCGATGAACAGGGCCAGGCAGTGCGCATGGTCGGCGTCAACTACGACATCACGGAACGCAAACGCGTCGAAGAAGACCTGCAGCGGTCGGCCGCCGAGCTGGAGCGGCGAGTGATCGAACGCACCGTGGAACTCACCGAGTCGCGCGAACAATTGCGCGCACTGGCAACCGAACTGAATCTGGCCGGGCAGCGCGAGCGGCAACGATTGGCAACCGAACTGCATGACTACTTGGCCCAGCTCTTGGCCCTGAGCCGCATTCGTTTGACGCAGGCCATGCAACAGCCGCTGTCGCCAGAGCTGGCAAAAACCTTACATGAACTGCAGGACGTGACTACCCAGGCCCTGACCTATACGAGAACGCTGGTGGCCCAATTGAGCCCGCCGGTCCTGAAAGAGTTCGGCTTGCCGGTGGCCTTGGGCTGGTTGGCCGAGCAAATGCTCCAGCGCGATCTTCGGGTCACTCTCCATCTGGGACTGGAACGGCTTCCCCTGCCGGAAGACCAGGCGATGTTGCTCTTTCAGTCCGTTCGCGAATTGCTCATGAATGTGGTCAAACATGCCTGTGTCAACGAAGCCGTCGTGACCGTGCGCGTCGAGGAAGGATGCCTGAACATCACCGTGGCGGATGAAGGTGTCGGCTTCGCGCAATCGGACCATGCGTCTCTTCGCAAGGACGGGCGCGTGCCGGGCTTCGGACTGTTCAGCATCCGTGAGCGTATGCTGGCCATCGGCGGGAGATTTGAATTACACTCACGTCCCGGCAGGGGAACGGAAGCGACGCTGAGAGTGCCGCTCGCCTCCCGGCCCGAGCAGGACCGGATATCTTCGACCTCGCAGGGCGCCGCCATCGAACCAGCGATGTCTTCGTTGGCACGGTCGGCCGGCGATCAGGCCGGGGTAAACGGGCATGCTCCCGGCACCACGAAGCAGATACGGGTGCTGATTGCCGATGACCATGCCATGGTGCGCCAGGGCCTCTGCGGATTGCTCGCCGGCTATGCGGACATCCAGGTCGTGGCGGAAGCGGCCAACGGCAGCGAGGCGATCGCGCAGGCGCGGCAATGGCGCCCCGACGTCGTGCTCATGGACGTCAACATGCCGGTGATGGACGGGATTCAGGCGACCAGATTGATCAAGGAGATCCTTCCCGCCACCATCGTCATCGGCCTGTCCGTGCAAACGATCGCCCACGTCGGCCATGAAATGAAAGAAGCCGGCGCCGCAGCCTTCTTGAACAAAGAAGCCGCCGTCGAAGATCTCTACCAGACGATCCAGACGGCCAGAAAGGAACTCTTTAGCCGCTTATGACGCGATTCCAACAGAAGCCCAATCCGGCCGTGTCCATCGGCATCGGCCTATCGATGGCCGCGCTGCTGCTGGCGGATGTGTATACTCCGCTGGGTATCGCCGTTTGGGTCTTGTACCTCGTGCCGCTGGTGTTGTCGTACCTCACCTGGGGCCCTATGGTGCCGGTAACAATCGGCGCCACGGTTTCCCTCTTCATGTTTGTGGGTTGGTTGATCAGCCCTCAAGGGGTAGACCCGACCCTGTCGTTGCTCAATCGGGGCATGGGCATGGCGACGGTCTGCGCCCTTGCCATATTCGGGTATCAATTCATCATCAGCCGCTTGGCTCTCCGCAAAGAAGAATGGATCCGCGTGGGACAGACCACGCTCAGCGAACGCATGATGGGCGAGCAAGGTCTCTTCGCCCTGGCCGACAACGTGCTGCAGGGACTCGCCCAATACCTGGACGCGCAGGGCGGCGCGATTTTCGTCGCCGAGGGTTCCCGATTTCATCGTCTGGCGGCCTATGGCGTTCCGGAAGGCACCTCCATCCCCGACCGATTCCAGGCCGGCGAGGGCTTGTTGGGCCAGGCGCTTCACACCAAACGGCCCATCGTCGTGCAGGATTTGCCGGAAGGCTATTTCACCGTCGGCTCCGCGCTGGGACGCAGCGCCCCGCGGCACCTGCTGATCGCCCCCATCGGCGTCGACGGCATGATCAACACGGTCCTCGAGCTGGCATTTTTCCATCCGGTACACGATTCGGATCGGGAGCTGATCGATCGGATGGCGGAATCGATCGCGGTGGCAGTGCGATCGGCGCAGTACCGGACCCGTTTGCAGGAGCTGCTCGAAGAAACCCAGCGGCAGGCCGAAGAACTGCAGGTTCAAAGTGAAGAACTGCGGGTCGCCAATGAGGAATTGGAAGAGCAAAGCCGCGCCCTCAAGGAATCGCACGGCCGGTTGGAACAGCAACAGGCCGAGTTGGAACAGACGAATGCGCAATTGGAGGAACAGGCGCAAATCCTGGAAATGCAGAAAGAAGAACTCGGCCAAGCCGCCGTCGTCTCCGAAGAGCAGAAGCGGCAATTGGAGCGGGTCAGCCGTTACAAGTCGGAATTCCTTGCCAACATGTCCCATGAAATGCGGACACCGCTCAATTCCACGCTGATTTTGGCCAAACTGCTGGCCGATAATCCTCGGGGCAACCTGACCGCCGATCAGGTGAAATCGGCGCTCACGATTGAATCGGCCGGCCACGACCTCCTGACCTTGATCGACGATGTGCTGGACCTGGCGAAGGTCGAAGCGGGCCGCATTGAAATCACCCCGGGAGAAATCTCGCTGCAACGCCTGCTCGATAGTCTGCAGGCGCTGTTCCAGCCGCTGGCCGCGCAGAAGCACTTGCACCTTCGTACGAGGCGCGCTCCCGGCACGCCGGCCACTATTCAATCCGACTGGCAGCGGCTCGAGCAGGTGTTGAAGAATCTCCTGTCCAACGCCATCAAATTCACCGAGACGGGCGAGGTGTCACTGGAGATCTCGATGCGTCCCGACGGCCGTGTCGCCTTTGCCGTGCAGGACACGGGAGTCGGCATCCCCCAGGCCCAGCAAGACTTGATCTTTGAACCCTTCTGCCAAGGGGACGGCACCACCAGCCGGAAATACGGCGGCACCGGTCTGGGATTGTCCATCTCCCGCGAATTCGTCCGCTTGCTGGGAGGAGAGATTCACCTCGCCAGCGCGCCGGGACAAGGCAGCACCTTCACGCTCATCTTGCCGCAAATATTGCCGTCGATTCCTCAGTCGCCTGTGGGGCTCCAGCGCCCCTCGCAAGCCATGTTGGTTCCGGCTGCGCGTCCCGTTCATCGCGCGGAGACTCCGGCCATGCAAGCCGATGACGACCGGGACCATCTGATCCCGCATCGCCGGGTTATTCTGATCGTCGAAGACGATGAGTCCTTCGCAAGCGTTCTCACCGACCTGGCCCGCGAACTCAATTTCCAGGTGCTGCGGACCAACACCGCAGCCGATGCCTTTGCGCTGGCCTCACGTTATCTGCCGAGCGCGGTGATTCTGGATATCGGGCTGCCTGACCATTCCGGCCTGTCGGTCATCGATCGCCTGAAAACGGATGTGCGAACCAGGCATATTCCGGTGCATGTGGTCTCGGGGCAGGACCACGAACAGGCCGCCCTGTCATTGGGCGCCGTCGGGTACCTGCTCAAACCAGTTCAACGGGAACAACTGGTGGAGGCCTTCCGCCAATTCGAATCCCGCCTGACGGACAAGCCGCGGCGCGTGTTGATCGTGGAGGACGATCCGGCGCAGCGCGAGAGTCTCCGGCTCTTGATCGGCTCGGATGAGGTAGAAACCGTCGGCGCGGAAAGCGTCGCCGAATGCCTGGCCCGCTTGCGGGAACGGACTTTCGACTGCATGGTGCTCGACATTACGCTTCCCGATGCCTCAGGCTTCTCGCTGTTGGAAACCCTCAGCCGCGAGGAGCACTTCGCCTTTCCGCCGGTCATCGTCTATACCGGCCGGGACTTGTCCACGGAAGAGGAGCACCGGCTGCGGAAGTATTCGCACTCCATCATCATCAAGGGCGCGAAGTCGCCGGAACGGCTGCTCGACGAGGTGACGCTGTTCCTCCACCAGGTCGTCACCGCGCTGCCCCCGGAGCAGCAGCGCATGCTGGAGAAAGCGCGCAAGCGAAACGCCGCCCTGGAAGACCGGCGCGTGTTGATCGTCGAGGACGACGTCAGAAACATCTTTGCCTTGAGCGCCGTGCTGGAGCCCCATGGCGCGAAAATCGAGATTGCGCGCAACGGCCGCGAATGCCTGACTGTGCTCGAACAATCGAAGCAGGAAGACAAGCGGCGCATCGATCTCGTGTTGATGGATATCATGATGCCGGAAATGGACGGCCTGACGGCCATGCGCGCGATCCGCGAACAGCCGGAGTGGAAGAAACTTCCCATCATCGCGCTTACGGCCAAGGCCATGAAGAACGATCAGGAGCAGGCCCTGGCCGCCGGCGCGAACGACTATATGGCCAAACCGCTGGACGTGGAACAGTTGCTGTCGCTGGTGCGCGTATGGATGCCGCGATGACGCCTCACACATCGACCCACATCGAGGATATCGAGGTCCGGCTGTTTCTCGAGGCGATCTACTCGCGCTACCATTACGACTTTCGCGGGTATTCAAGGGCCTCGCTCAAGCGCCGCCTGCGAGTCGCCTGCGAGTCCATGGGATATCCGTCCCTTTCCGCCCTTCAGGGGGACCTGCTGCACGACGAGACCATCTTCCCTCAACTCATGGGATACCTGACCATCCAGGTGAGCGACATGTTCCGCGATCCCGCCTATTTTCGCGGCATCCGGGAACAGGTGATTCCGCACCTGAAGACCTATCCATCGTTGAAAGTCTGGGTGGCGGGGTGCAGTTCGGGCGAGGAACTCTACTCCTTCGCGATACTGTTCCGGGAGGAGGGGCTCGAGGAGAAAACGATGTTTTACGCCACGGACATCAACGGCACGGCCCTCGCCAAGGCCGAAGCGGGAGTGTACGAGCTGGACCGCATCGCCCTGTTCACCAGGAATCACCGGCTGTCCGGCGGAACCGGCTCGTTGTCCGACTACTACCATGCGGCCTACGGCGCCGCCCGGTTCGATCAAACGCTCCGGAAGCGGACGGTCTTTTCCGACCACAGTCTGGCGTCGGACTCCGTCTTTGCCGAACTGCATCTGGTGTCCTGCCGCAATGTGCTGATCTATTTCGACCGCCCGCTCCAGGACCGCGCCGTCGGACTCTTCAAGGATGCGCTGGTGCGAAAAGGATTTCTGGGGATCGGCGCCAGGGAAAGTCTGCGGTTTAATGCTCACGTGAACGCGTTCGGCGAATTCCTTCCCGCCGAACGCATCTATCAAAAGCGGGGCGAGGCATGAGCGTCACGCGACACGACATCCCGCTGCCCGGCTGTGAAGCGATCGTGATCGGCGCGTCGGCAGGCGCGCTGGCCGCGCTCACCGAGCTCCTTCCCCCGCTGGCGCCCGATTACCCGGTGCCGATTCTGGTCACGGTGCATGTGCCCCCCGATCATCCGAACGGCATCCCGGCCTTGTTGCAGAGTCGATGCCGGGTCACGGTCAAAGAAGCGGAGGACAAGGAACCCATCCATCCCGCCACCGTCTACTTCGCTCCACCCGATTACCATCTATTGGTGGAGAAGGACCGGTCCCTGTCCTTGTCGAACGAGGAGCCGGTAAGCTTCGCACGCCCTTCGATCGATGTGCTCTTCGAATCGGCCGCCGATGTGTACGGAAAGGGCTTGCTGGCGCTCGTGCTGACCGGAGCCAATCATGACGGGGCGCAAGGCTCCTGCTCGGTGGCCGATGCCGGCGGCACCGTGCTGGTGCAGACGCCCGACTCAGCCGCGTCTCGCTCGATGCCCGAATCGGCCCTCGCGGCCTGCCTCGCGGCGACGGCCATGAGCCTTTCCGATATGAATCACCTACTGGCTGGAAAACGATCGGGAGAATCATGATGGCGGCAGCCCCCGTTAAACTTCTGCTCGTCGATGATCACGAAGCCAATCTGGTGGCGCTCAGCACCCTCCTGGCTCAGGACGGCGTGGATGTGTTGCAGGCAGGATCGGGCCGGGAAGCCTTGGAGCTTCTGCTCGATCAGGATGTCGCCTTGGCCATCATCGACGTACATATGCCGATCATGGATGGATTCGAGCTCGCAGAGTTGATGCGCGGCTCGCAGCGCACCCAGCACGTGCCCATCATTTTCCTCACCGGCGAATCGCAGGACAACCGGCACCGCTTTCGCGGCTACCAGGCCGGGGCGGTCGATTTTCTGTACAAGCCGATCGAACCGGACGTCCTGCGCAGCAAGACCGCCATCTTCCTGGACCTGTTCCGGCAGCGCGAAGAGCTCGCCCGCCAACGAGACCAGTTTCTGACCCTGGCCGAGGAAAAAGCCCGCCTACTGCGCGAGCGGGACGAGGCCGACCGGCGCCTGCGCGACAGCGAATCCCGGTTTCGCATGCTGGCCGACAGCGCGCCCGTGATCATCTGGATGAATGGGCTCGAGGGCCTCGAGTTCGTCAACCAGGCCTGCCTCGAATTTCTTGGAGCGAACCCGGTGGAGGACGCGAACGGCCTGTCCTGGAGGGACGTCGTACACCCCGACGATCAGGCCCAGGCTGCTGAGACCTATCGCCGTGCGGTTTCAGGACATGAACGGTTCGAAGCGTCCTTTCGCTGCCTCCGCCGTGACGGCGTCTATCGCTGGATTCGCACGGTGGGCATGCCGACGCTATCTCCCGCCGGCGGTCTGCTGGGATACTTGGGGGCAAGTTTCGATCTGACGGAAAGCAAGGAAGCCGAAGAACGCTTGCAGCGCTTTAGCGTGGATCTGGAACGCGCCGTCAACCAGAAAACCGACGAGCTGCTCCGATCACAAACGCACCTCCGCGCGCTGGCGGCGGAGCTGAATCTGACCGAACAGAGGGAACGCAAGCGGCTGGCCGCGGAACTGCACGATTACCTGGCGCAACTGCTGGTGGTGGTGCGCATGAAATTGCGCCAGGCGATTCCGCTGCTTCCGGGAGATCGCACCACCGACCTGCTGCAGGATGCGGATCATGCCCTCACGCAGTCTCTCGACTACACCCGCTGCCTGGTCGCGGAGTTGACGCCTCCCACCCTCAAGGAGTTCGGCTTTCTGGAATCGCTGACCTGGCTGGCGGCGCAAATGCAGCGGCACGGGCTGCCGGTCGTCATGCATCCGGCCATGCCTGCGGTGGTGCTTCCGGAGGACCAGGCCGTGCTGTTGTTTCAATCGGTACGCGAGCTGCTGTTCAATGTGCTCAAACATGCGAAAGCGCAACAGGCGACCGTCGGCGTCGCGCTCACGGAGCAAGGCTGCGTGGAAGTGGTAGTCTCGGACGATGGCTGCGGGTTTGCCTCCTCTCCGTCGGATCATTCGGAAAGCGGATCGTCCCGCTTCGGCCTGTTCAGCATCCGCGAGCGCATGGCGGCCATGGGCGGCGAACTCCTCATCGAGTCTCAACCCGGTCGCGGCACCACCGCGACCATCAGGGCGCCGTACCGGCAGGCGCCGGTGGAATCTGTCGAACCTTCCCCAGAGCCGGTAACGGACTTGCCCGACGCCCTGTCAGGGAACAGAGAGATGCCGCTTGCCCTCTCTGCGGAGGCCTCCGAACTCATCGGTATCCTCTTGGTCGACGACCATGCCATGGTGAGGCAGGGGCTCAGGAGCATGCTGGATGAATACGACGATGTGGCGGTGATCGGGGAAGCGTCGAACGGCAAGGAGGCAGTCGAGTCGGTCGCACAGCTGCGGCCGTCCGTGGTCGTCATGGACATCAACATGCCCCAGATCAACGGCATCGACGCGACGATCGAGATCAAATCCCGCCACCCCGAGGTCGCCGTCATCGGCCTCTCGGTGCAGAACAATCAGGAAACACGCGAGGCGATGCTCCGTGCCGGAGCGACCACGCTGATTTCCAAAGAAGCGGCTGTCGACGAATTATATCTGGCCATCCGGCAGGCGCTGGCCGGCGAGAAGGCCGGTTCCGCCATGCCCGCCGACCGATAACGGAAGTGTGGCTATGGCGGTCACCACATCACGAGGGACCGCCACCGGTGCCCTGCATCGGCCGTGGGAATCGCGATCCGGGCCACTCCACCGGCGATGCTCACTCTCGCCTGAGAGACAAGCGCATCGGTCGGGATGGGGAGATAGCGTTGGACCGTCCCGCAGGCGAGTATGACACCTTGCTGCGCGAACTGTACGGAGACCTGCTCGCTCGGTTCGCCAAGGACCGGCTGAAAGTCGGCATGGACGTATATTGTGCCATCGACCTCTGACACGTTGATGATCGAGTGTAGACAGCCAGCAGCGGCGAGGGGATTCCGGGCCCCATCCGGTAAGCCATGTGGTTCTCGCCGAGCCGCGCGAGGTGAACGGGGTTCCTGCATGGCAGGATCGATGTGATTGACCATATGCGCTCCTTCGTAAGGTAGAGTCTGACTACGAGCTGTGCCCCCAGAATACGCGATTGATAAAAAGGAGTGACTAGGAGCTTCCCTGGGTTTTGCCTCAAGAGGCGCTAGCAGTTTGCCTAGTTGTGGCACAGCCGGCGGCGAACCTACAGTGGCCTTGGGAGAGGCTGCCGCTCTCCGGCACGGACATTCAGGAACAGACTTATGACGACCCCGGATCAGCCATTCGACTCGGTGCCGGAACGCCCGTTCCCACTGGATTTCATGCTGGCGCACCTCGCCGCCATCGTGGAGAGTTCAGATGATGCCATCATTTCGAAAGATTTGAACGGCATCATCACGAGCTGGAACCGCGGCGCCCAGCATCTCTTCGGCTACACCGCAGAGGAGATGATCGGGCAACCGGTGCAACGGTTGATCCCCGATGATCGACTGAATGAAGAGCCGCGGATCCTGGAACGACTGCGGAAGGGAGAACGCATCGATCACTATGAAACGGTGCGGAAACGCAAAGACGGGACGTTGATCGAGATCTCGCTTTCCGTCTCACCGATTAAAAATCAGGAGGGACGGATCGTGGGCGCATCGAAAATCGCCCGCGGACTCTCGGATCTCAAGCAGAGCCAACGGAACCTTGCCGATCTCGTCGAAGCGCTGCCCGCAGCGGTCTATACCATCGATGCCGACGGCCATATCACGCGATACAACCAGGCCGCTGCCGATCTCTGGGGTTGCCGGCCGCCCATCGGAGGCGCCTGTTGGTCCGGATCCTGGCGACAGTATTGGGCCGACGGGCGGCTCATGCCCCCGGAGGAATGTCCTCTGGCGCAGGCGTTGACGTTCAACCGCCCGGTACGCGGCCTCGAGACCATCATCGAGCGGCCCGACGGCACGCGCCTGCCCGTCGCCTCTCACTCGACTCCGCTTCGCGACTCGTCGGGGGTCCCCGTGGGAGGGGTGGATATCCTCGTCGATTTGACCGAACAGAAGCGGATCGAGCGGGACATGCAGAACTCCGCCGCCGAACTCGAACGTCGCATCGCCGAACGCACCGGAGAACTATTGCTCTCGCAGGAACGTCTGCGGGCCCTGGCCTCCGACCTCACCCTCACGGAGCAACGTGAACGCCGGCATCTGGCGACCGAATTGCACGACTACCTGGCCCAGCTGGTGGTGGCCAGCCGGATCAGGCTGGCGCAAGTCATCCCGACCATCCACGACAGTTCGGCTTCCGCGGCGCTCACGAAGATCGACGGCATGCTCGATCAAGCTCTGACCTATACCCGCTCGCTGGTCGCCGAACTCAGTCCTCACATTCTGTATCAGTTCGGCCTCGCGCAATCGCTGGTGTGGTTGGGTGAACAGATGAAGCAACACGGACTTGAAGTAGCCGTGCGCTCGATGGCCCCGGCCTTCACGCTCCCGGACGATCAGGCGGTCCTCCTTTTTCAATCGGTGCGCGAGCTGCTGTTCAACGTCATCAAACATGCCAAAGTCGACCGCGCCGCCATTACCATCAACGTCGATGACGACCGTCGCGAGTTGTGGATTTGCGTGGAAGATGAAGGCGCAGGCTTCGACATCACCGAACTGGGCATCACCAAGAATACCCGCTGCAAGTTCGGCCTGCTGAGCATCAGGGAGCGGATGGAATTGCTCGGAGGCGAGTGCAACGTGTCGTCCGTCCAAGGCAGCGGCACGGCGGTAACCCTCAGGCTTCCCTTGGCCTCCGGCTCCGTCCAGCCTCCGCTCAAGCGCGCCTCCGAAGCCTCGTCGCCGCATCCGCCCTCCAGTGACCCCTTGTCGCGCAACATCAAAATCCTTCTGGTCGATGACCATGCCATGGTGCGGCAGGGATTGCGGAGCATTCTGGATGCCTACGAGAATCTCACGGTCGTTGGCGAAGGCGCCGACGGCCAAGACGCCGTCATCATGGCCCGCTCGCTCCATCCCGACGTGGTCATCATGGATGTGAACCTTCCCATCATTGACGGCATCGAAGCCACGCGTATTCTCACGCAGGAGCACGAAACCATCTCGGTGATCGGGATCTCCGTCCGCAACGATCCTCAAGTCCACGATGCGATGACCCAAGCCGGGGCAGTCGCGTTTCTTCCCAAAGAGTCCGCAGCCGATCAGCTCTACGAAGTCATCCTCCGGCAGTTCCCTGTTCGAGTCTGAAAGCACCGGCTCCCCTCGTGGCTAGGGTATACCCCAGTAGCCAATTCGATCGGCCCGGCCTATGCTGTCGGAGGCTCGGTGTACGATGGCGCCTTGGTGATCACCATGACGAGGCCGCCGCTCGCCCCTGTACCATCTTGTGACATGCGACACGCTCGCAGAGGGTCGGTCGTCGCTCTTGGAAGGCGTTAAGACCCGGAGGCCTGTCGTTTACGCATGACCTCGGTGCTGCTGACTTTGCAACGTCTGGTCCCCTGGGCCACCGGACTCTCTATCGGGGTACCGGTGGCGGCCTTTCTGTATTGGTTCTATAACCCCGCCATACCCGCAGATTGGCTGCCCTACGCCGGGACGGTGAAACCGGCGACCATGGCTGCGGTATTTTTTTGCGGCCTGTCCTTGTGGCTGCAGGCCGATGAGCAGCGGGTCACACAACTGAAACGGAGGACGGCACAGGGCTGTGCATTTCTCGCCTTTCTGCTGGCCGCGGGCACGATGGCGGAATATTTCCTGTCCATCGATCTAGGCATTGATCTCTGGTTTATCCCCTCGCCCGATTACGCCCTCGACTCCCATCCCGGCCGGATGGCGCCGGCCACGGCCTTCGCCATCCTCATGTTGAGCCTGGCCTTGCTGCGGTTCGATTCGAACCAGAGCGGGCAGGAAGATGCCGGCCATTACCTTGCGCTTCTCGGGGGTACGGTAGGAGCGATCGCGCTTGTGGGATATCTCTATGGCGTGCGGACGCTCTACAAGGTCGGCACGTCGAATTCCATTTCCATCATCAGCGCCGCCCTCCTGCTGACGCTCGGCCTCGGCATCCTCAGCGCCCGGCCCGCCCGCGGGTTCATGTCCACGCTGACCGGCGACGATTTGGGTGCCGTGATGTTGCGGCGCGTTTTGCCGTTCGCCATTGCTCTGCCGATTCTCGCCGGATGGATTCGCATCGCCGCCCAGCGGTCGGGTCACTACGATTTCAATTTCGGCGTGGCGCTGGCTGTGGCCGTGGTCCTGCTGATCATGCTGGCCTTTCTCTGGTATCTGGCCGGTAACCTCAACCGCACCGACGGCCAGAAGAAGCATATCCTGCAGATCTTGCAGCAACGCGAGGCCCGGCATCGGCTGGCGCTGAAGGCGGGCCGCATGGGCACGTTTCATCAGGACCTCGACCGCCAGACACTCGTGTTTTCTCCGGAACTCGAACACATTTTCGGCCTGCCTGCGATGACGTTCGGCAGTACGTTTGCCGCCTTCCAGGAACTGATTCATCCCGAGGACCGGCAGCGAGTGCTGGAGACCATCAACAGAGCCATTCAGAACCGGGGCGCCTATGATCTGGAGTGCCGTATCCTCCGGAAAGCTTCTCTCGGCGAAGCCTGGATCGCGGTCACCGGGCAGGTGCTTCCGGATTCCGTCGGCCATCCCCGGCAAATCACCGGCGTGATGTTCGACATCACGGAACGCAAAGAGGCCGAAACGGCGCTCAAAGAAAGCGAAGAGCGTTTCCGGCATCTGTTTGAACAAGCATCTGACGGCATCGTGACCGCCGATATGAACGGGCAGTATCTCGACGTCAACAACCGCGCCTGCCAGATGTTGGGCTACACACAAGAAGAGTTGCTCAGGCTGCGGGTTCCCGACCTGCTCGATCCACAGGACTACCCCCGGCTCAGGGCAATCAAGGCCGATTTGCTTCAGGGACACCGGCACTCAGGCGAGTGGAAACTCCGCAGGAAAGACGGCGGGACAGTTTCCGTCGAGATCAGCGCCAGGTTGCAGCCGGACCGGCGCTGGCATGCCATTGTGAGAGACATCACCGAACGCAAACGGGCCGATGCGGGGTTGCGCGAGAGTGAAGCCTACTTTCGCATGCTGGCCGACGCCACGCCGGTATTGGTCTGGAAAGCCGGGACCGATCGGCTCTGTTCCTGGCTCAACCGGTCGTGGCTGGAGTATACGGGACGCCTGCTCGAGGATGAACTGGGAACCGGGAGAACGGACAGTATTCACCCAGAAGACCGGGCCGAGTTCATCAGGGTCTACAATACGCACTTCTCGCAGCAGGCACCGTTCGAATTGGAATACCGCTTGCGCCGTCAGGACGGGACATACGGCTGGATCCTGGATCGGGGTGTACCGCTTCTCAGCGCCACCGGAGTCTTCAGCGGGTACCTCGGCGCCGCCCTGGACATCACGGACCGGAAGCAGGCCGAAGAACGGCTGCAGCAATGGACCGTGGAACTCGAGAAACGCGTCGATGAGCGGACGCGAGCCCTCATGCATTCGCAAGCACGCCTGCGCGCCCTGGCCTCCGACCTCAGCGCGACGGAACAGCAGGAGCGCCGCCGGCTGGCGACGGAGCTGCATGACTACTTGGCGCAATTGCTGGTCGTGGGCCGCATGAAACTCAGCCAGGCCAGGCCGCAGGTCCGGAACACCAAAACAGAACAATTGCTGAGCGAGGCGGACGACATGCTCACGCAGTCGCTCAACTACACGCGATCGCTCGTGGCGGAGTTGAGCCCGCAAATCCTCTATCAGTTCGGATTGCCCGCCGCGCTCAAATGGCTCGCCGGCCAAATGAAAACGCACGGGCTCTCGGTCGCCATCCATTGCGAGATGGATCAACTTCCGCTCGCAGAAGAAAGCGCCGTGATTGTCTATCAGAGCGTGCGGGAACTCCTCTTCAACGTCGCGAAACATGCCGGCACGGGAGAAGCAACCATCGCATTGGATCAGGGCCCCGGCGATCAGGTGCGCGTCACCGTATCCGATCAGGGCTGCGGGTTCAATCCGGCCATTCTCGCCGACAGCGATCGGCAGCACCCCGGCCGGTTCGGACTCTTCAATGTGCAGGAACGGATGGAGGCCGTCGGCGGCAGCCTGAGGCTGACTTCCGCAGAAGGAATCGGCACCACCATCACACTGAGCGCCCCGCTCGACCCCGCGTGCGATACGACTTCGGAGCCGGGCCTGGCGCAGTCGACCTCACCTCATGCGGATTCGCTGACGCCTTCGTCTCGATTACGGATTCTTCTCGTGGACGACCATGCCATGGTCCGCCAGGGGCTTCGAAGCGTCTTGGACAGTTACCCCGATCTGGAAGTAGTGGGAGAAGCGGGAGATGGAGCAGCGGCGATCAGCATTGCCGCTGCCCTGAAACCGGATGTGGTCGTCATGGACATCAACATGCCGATGATCGACGGGATCGAGGCCACTCGCCATATCACCAGCGAACGACCGGAGGTGGTGGTCATCGGGCTTTCGGTTCAAAACGAGCGGCACATCGAGGAAGCGATGCTCAAGGCCGGGGCGGCGGTCTTTGTCACCAAAGAACGCGCCGCCGGCCAATTATACGAGGCTATTGTGAGCACCGTGCGGGCGAGACGGTAACGCGCTCGCCCGCGCGATTCATACCGCCGGCGGGCGCCGGCCCATCACCATCCCGATCACAGCCAGAATCAAAAAGACCACGAACAACACATAGGCGATATGCGTCGCCGTGCCTGCGACCCCGCTGATGCCGAGGACGCCTGCAATCAGCCCGATCACTAAAAATGTTACTGCCCAGCTCAACATGATGGCACCTCATTATAGGTAAAATCCGACGCTCATCTGTCGGGAGCCCCCGCCGAGTGGTACGCGTGCTGCGTGCCGCAGTCCTTATGCCCGCAAGAGCAACTCCCCGTCGGGGCTGCAGCATTCCGACAGGCATCGGAACAAAACTCCCGTCCCTTCTCGGCCTCGCATGCGCATGAAGGGTGCGCGCATGGTTTATTTCGTGTCGTTGCCTCCGCCATCGGCTATCCTTTCCGGCGGCAGGCGCCGCCTTTCTTTTGACCCTCCTGTTCGAAACCCTAGGAGGCACGCTCGTGAACGTCGTTCGTCTCTCGTGACGGCCAAGTCGCGGATCATGACGAGATACGCTTCACGATTCGCGCTTCACAGATCTCAAGAACGCCGCCGGCGGACTTTTTCCGCATCCTGCTAGAACCATAGGTGGATGCCCATGCCGATCCACTCCACCCGCTGCGTAAACAACTGCCCGTCCGGGCTCGGGCCGGAATAGTACTCGCCCAGGACTTGGAGCTTTCGATCGCCGATCCTGGCGTTCTCGAACTGCAGCCCGGCCATCACCGACTGGGCGACCGACCAATTGGTCCTCGCATGGGTCTGGAAGTCCGCATAGGCCACCGGCCTGATCTTTCCGCCCAGAAACAGCCAGGGACTTTTCCATTCCACCCCGGCTTGAGTCGTTTCCCGACCCAAGGTGCTCGGTTCCTTTCTGACGATCGTCCCGACTCCTCCGTAGACCCGCAACCAAGTGGTCAAATCATAAGAGAGCTTCAGATCGATTTCTTCGTAACTTAGATTGATCCGGTTGACCTGGGGATTATTCAGGATGAATTCGTCACCCAAATGCGAGCTCTGATGCCGGATGCGCAAGAACCCCGACAGTTTATCGGCGCGGTAACTGGTCACAATGCCGAACATATAGTCGGCGTTGATCAAATCGATGGAGCGTTTTTCCGGATCGAACACCCCAAAGACCCCTGCCTGTATGCCCAACTCCCATTCGCCGTGGAACGGAGCGGCATCGCGATAGACGGCGAAGGACTCGCCGAAGGCGCTGGCAAATTCCCGGCTGCCGGATGACAGGGCATGATAGGCCGCGCCGAAATGGGGCCATCGGAGGTCGGCGTGCAACGGATCGACCAGCAAGCCGCGCGGGAGAAATTTTGAGTCGGATTCCGGCGTGGCTGCCTGTACGACCCCCGCCCCTGGTGCAGGAGCGGGATCTGGCCCGGTCCGAACTTCGGCCCGCTCGACTCCCGGAATGGCCTCCAACGCGGTGACGATCTTGACGGGATCTTCGGCCCCCAACCGTTTGGCGTAGACCGCCACTCGACCTTGCTCCACCTGCACCACTGCCCCCGACAGGTGAAACTCATGTTCCAACAGACCGACCGCGTATCCGGCAATATATTCGTCGGATGCGGCCCTCGCTAAACCCGGAACCGCAATGAGATACAGCAGCAACAGTACCCAGGCCCAAGCCGTCCCCGCGCGGCTGCCTTGTCCGCCGTCTCCGTACCGCAACCTGTTCCAGCCACCAGCCTCGTCCGCCACGGCTAGAAATGGAAATTGAGGCCAACGGTAATCATGTGGCCGTTGTCCTGGAACTTCTTATCGACGATGTTTTGGTCGCGGGATTCGATCTTCTCCAGCCAGATGTAGCGGTACGTGCTGTCGATCGACACGTGTTTGTTGAAGAAAAATTGTAGTCCGCCACCAGCGTGCGCGCCGAACCGGTTCTGCGTATCATCAAAGCCGCCAGGTCCTTTGACCGTGGTGTAGTACCAGCCTCCGCCGCCCAGCAGGAACGGAGCCAATCTCGTGGTGCCGAACGGGTAGATCAAGGCGGATACTTGGACCGGATAGGTATGGACACGCGTATCTCCGATATCGTTGCGCCGGTAGTCCGCGGATCCTTCAAACGCCAAATAACGCCAGGGATGCAGGCGTACCTGCCCGCCCCCGAACCAGCGGCTGGAGCCATCCTTGGGATCGACATAGGTTGCGCGACCACCGATCGACAGGAGGCCGATGTCGATTTGCTCAAACAGGCCCTTGTCGTCCGCCGCCGACGCGGAAGGGGCGCTCACGCCGCCGATCATGAGGGCGGATGCGCATAACACCGCTGCTCCCCACAATACCCTTGGTTTCATTGTCCGTCTCCTCTGTGAATGTGGCAATGTGGCTGACTGTTCGGATTAAGACTGACTCGGCTTGTCGGCGTGGCTTTCAAACCACTCATCGACCCACCGCTTCACTTCCTCCCGGCGATCGCCGTACCGTTCCTGAATCTTGCCTTCCAGGATATCGATCCGCCCTTCGATCAACATCAGATCGTCTTCCGTGAATTCAGCCCACTTCGCCTTGAGTTCGCCTTTGAATTGTTTCCATTTGCCTGCGATCTGATCCTGATTCACGACCAAAACCGGTCCCGCTGCTCCTCGCGGAATCAATCTGTCGCCGGCCTGTGCCCCCGCCGTCATCAGCATCATCCCCATCAGGGGAAGGCCGACTCTCCTCCACTGTATGAGTGCCATCGCCACCTCTCCTTGACATCCTTGGCAGAGGCGTGCCGGCGCACGGCACCCGTCGGCACGCCCGACCGATTTAGTGATCGATCTTGGTCTGACCGCTCTGCGCGTCAACGTAGACCTTCTGGGTCTTGTTGTTGGAGTCGATGATTTCGACTTCATAGACGGTCCGCCCGTCTTCTTTTCCGATCTCGGCCTCGACGGCCTTACCGGGAACCGCCTTCAGCGCGTGCCTGACGGCGTCTTCCAAAGTGACCGTAGCCGTCGCGGCCAATTGTTTGTTGGTTTCAAACATGGCCCAGGCCGGACTGGCCATCACCCCGGATAACAATGCGATCGCAATGATTTTTTTCATCTCGTGTACTCCTTTATGGTGTTTTCAGTGAGCGTCACCTGAGTCAGCGGGGAGGCTGAGCCTCTCGGCGCTGGGCTCCCGGTTGCGCTTGCCCTTGCCGGGTGTACCAATCATCGGCCCAGCGCATGACTTCTTCTTTTTTATCCCCGTAACGCTCCTGGATGCGTCCGACGAACTTGTCGTAGTCCCCTTCGATCTGCTTCAGATCGTCATCCGTAAATTTGCCCCACTGCTTTTTGACTTCGCCTTTGAACTGCACCCATTTTCCTTTGAATTGATCGGTATTCATGAGACTCCTCCCTGTTGATGGATGGCCGCCGCGGAAGCCTGCGCGCCTGACACGGCAGCCTCTCCGCGACCACGTTGCCGAACGGCGCTTTTCAACAACCGATGCGAAGGAGATCGGAAGGCCAGACCGTTTTTGCCGCCCCGGTACAGCACCACGCGGTTGTCCGCTTCGTCCGCGCTTTCCGTGAGCGTCACCACAACCTTAGCCTTCACGCCCTGCTCTTTCAGATGTTTCATCTGCGCCTCCCGACGGTGATCATTCTTTCTTATAACTCTCCGACAGATGACGGATGACTGGACATACCCCTAGTTTTCGCAGCGGTCTGCCGCCACCGATCGTGGCCACTACGTAGAGGGATGATTAAGAGTCAGGACGAAAGAGAGAGAAGCCGGCCATGAGCGGGCGCGCCGGAATGGAGAGGTCGGGATATTGCGGAAGTCAAACCTTACTGCGAAGCACTAGGCATCCAAGGACGCATTGGAGCGGCTGAGGATGGCCACCGACCTCGCTTGCGTGGTGTAGCGCTCCCCGCCTTTAAACGTGGGAGCCGGATCGGGAATGGATGATTGAGCCGTATCGAGCGTGAGCCTCCAGCAGGCGGAGGTTTCAGATGAAGGCAGCAGAAATTCTACGGCTTCATGGTGCGCGTTGAGCAGAACCATGAAGGTATCATCGACAATCGAGTTGCCTCGGCTGTCTTTCTCTTCGATGGCATCGCCGGCCAGCACGAAGCCGATCGCGCGCAGGTGCCCTTGCGTCCAATCGGCCTCATCCATCTCCTTGCCGTCGGCGCGCAGCCAAACGATGTCTTTCACTTCCGATCCGTGGATCTGCCGCCCTTGGAAAAAGCGCCGGCGCCGGAAGACGGGATGGTCCTGCCGCAACGCGATGACTTCGCGAACGAAGCCCAGAAAGGCGCGGTTCTCCGGCGTCAGGGTCCAATCATGCCAACTGAGTTCATTGTCCTGGCAGTAGGCATTATTATTTCCCTGCTGCGTGCGACCGATCTCATCCCCGCCGCACAACATCGGCACACCCTGCGAGAGCAGCAGCGTCGCCAGCATGTTGCGTTTCTGTCGGAAGCGCAGCTCGCGCACGGCGCGGTCGTCGGTGGGGCCCTCCGCGCCGCAGTTCCAGCTCAGATTATCGTTATGGCCGTCCTGATTGCCCTCGCCGTTCGCCTCGTTGTGCTTCTCGTTGTACGACACCAAATCATGCAGACTGAATCCGTCGTGCGCGGTGATGAAGTTGATGCTGGCGAAGGGCCGGCGGCCGCTCATTTCATAGAGGTCGCTGCTGCCGGACAGCCGGTAGGCCAGCTCCGCGACTTGCCCCCCGTCGCCTTTCCAATACCGGCGGATCGCATCGCGGTATTTGCCGTTCCATTCCGCCCAGCCGGCCGGGAAGTTGCCGACCTGATATCCGCCGTCGCCGAGGTCCCATGGTTCTGCGATCAGCTTCACCTGCGACAACACCGGGTCCTGGTGAATGATGTCGAAAAAGGCGCTCAGTCGATCCACCTCATGCAGCTCCCTGGCCAAGGTGGAGGCCAGATCGAAGCGGAAACCATCGACATGCATGTCCAACACCCAGTACCGGAGACTGTCCATGATCAGCTGCAGCGTACGGGGATGGCGCACATTCAAACTGTTCCCGCAACCGGTGTAGTCCATGTAGTAGCGGGGGTCGTCCGCCACCAGCCTGTAATAGGCGGCGTTATCGATCCCGCGGAACGAAAGGGTCGGTCCAAGATGGTTGCCTTCTGCCGTATGGTTGTAGACGACATCGAGAATGACCTCGATGCCGGCACTGTGCAACGTCTTGACCATCGTTTTGAATTCCCGCACGTGGCGCCCCCGTAAAGGGGACAAGGCATACCGCATGTCGGGCGCAAAAAATCCGATGGTGTTGTAGCCCCAGTAGTTGGTGAGGCCCTGATCGGTCAAATGTTTGTCCTGCACCGCATGGTGCACCGGCAGCAATTCCACCGCCGTCACTCCGAGGCCCTGGAGATATTCGATCACCGCCGGTGTCGAGAGACCCGCATAGGTGCCGCGCAGGTGTTCCGGCACGTTGGGATTCCGCGCCGTAAACCCCTTTACATGCACCTCATAAATAATTGTCTTCGACCAAGGTGTGCGGAGCAGATGGTCGCCGCCCCAACTGAACGCCTGATCGACGACGACACATTTGGGGGTGTCCTCGGCATTGTCCCGTTCGTCGCGCACCAGATCCGCGTCCGCCTCACCAATCCGGTAACCGAACATGCGGTCCGACAACCGGATCGTGTCCGCGATCGATTTCGCGTAGGGGTCGATCAGGAGTTTGGCAGGATTGAACCGGTGACCGGCCGCGGGCTCGTAAGGCCCGTCGACGCGGTAGCCGTAATGGAGGCCGGGGCGCCCCTCCGGCAGATACACATGCCAGGTTTGATTGGTCCGTTCCTCCAAACGAATCCGATGGGATTCCTTTGTCGCGTCCGGTCCGTCAAAGAGGCACAGTTCCACCGACGTGGCATTCTCAGAAAACAGGGCAAAGTTCACCCCTTCCCCATCCCACGTGGCGCCCAGCGGATAGGGTCGGCCCGGCCATACCTTCATGTCATCTCCATTCAGTCAGATCGCAGTACGCGCGTGGTTATGGTCCCGACGTTACTTCAAGAGACTGACGAGATCCTCGGCATGCTCTTCTTCCTTCATCAAAATGTGCTCGAGCAGCCGCCGCGTCGTGGGGTCGTCACTGCCGACAAAGGCGATCATATCGCGATAACTTTCAATCGCAATCCGCTCCGCCACCAGATCCTCCTTGATCATGTCTTCCAGATCGTCGCCCTCGACATATTCCGAATGGCTGCGGTCGGACAATCCGTCGGGCGAGAGATTCGGTTCCCCGCCGAGCTGAACGATTCGCTCCGCCAATTCATCCGCATGGGCCTGTTCCTCGCCGGCATGTTCAAGAAATTCCGCTTTGACGCTTTCCGCGTTCATGCCCTCCGCCATGAAATAATGGCGCCTGTATCGGAGGACACAGACAATTTCTGTTGCCAAGGCTTCGTTCAGCAATTTGACCACGGTATCGCGGTCCGCCTTGTAATCCGCGGTCAGCGCGCCTTCTTCAATGTGCTGGCGAGCGCGTTCCCTAATGGTTTGCACATCCTTGATGATTGATGGCTTCTCTGTCTTCATGTCCAGTCCTTTCAGGCCGTCAAACGGCCTACTTCGTTCGATTTGCGTTCAATATGAAAGATCTACGCGCCCCTGAGGCCAAGCGGATTCCAGGCCGAGTTTCGCCATGGAGTTCTGATCATGTTCCATCGGAGCGCCGGCCCTTCCCTGCGCTCCGATGGCAACCGCGCAGGCGACGATCGAAAGCAACAACCCCACACCCGTTCCATAGTGCCGTCCAAGGCCATTGTTCGACATCGTCCTGTCTCCTCCTTGACTGGTGCGGATCCCCTGTGCACACAGTAGAAGCTAGGAGGAATGGCACGTACTAGGTAGAACCCTGGCCAGCGGGATGGATTCCCCCGGAGAGATGACGATCAAACTGGAGGGACATAGATTGAAACAATGCCGGCGAGCCGGCCCGTGCGATCGAGAACAGGCATCCAATCCATCTCGGCCACTCGCATCAGCGCCTGCGCGTCTGTCAGGAGATCGTTTTCCTGACAATAGGGCACATGATCGCGCATGAGGTCTGCGACGGTGGACACCCTCGGCGTGCCTCCTGAACGCCCCCGTAAGGCGAGATCCCGATCGGTCAGCATGCCGACGAGGCTGGTTCCCTCGAAGACGACGATAACCGGGACGTTCATCGCGGCCATCAGCGACATCGCATCGTCGAGGCTCGTGTCCGGGGATACGACGGTCAACGCCGAGGACATGACATGTTTTACCCGGCGCACTTCACCGGGCAACACGCCCAGGTCTTCATCGATCCTGGATTCGAGATATAGGTTCGTGTGGGGCCGCGCCAGCCGTGCCTCGGCAATCGTTCGCGGCCTATTCACGGGGTTTGAGAGCCTAGTCATTTGTGCCACCTCACTGGCTTCACACCGCCTGAGGCCGGGCCTCATGCACGGTGATCCGAAGCCGTTCATATTGAATGGGCTTGTCGGGGTTTCTGGTGTAGCGCGTCCGATCTTCTCCGATCGAGATCATGCTGAGCGGAAGCGTGACATGCTGTTTGTAATGCGGGAAGGCCGTTTCCAGCAGCAAGGTCACGGTGTGCTGGTCACACTCGATGACTTCGGCGTTGAGATCCCGCTCATCCTTAAAGTCGACGGTCACCCGCTCCTCAGGATCGATCCACCGCCGAATGCTGGCTGCTTTTTCTACTGATTCCATACGCTGCCTCCCCTGCCGTTGGCATGCCGGCGATCGTCCAGGCGATCGTCTTTCACCACCGACAATGGATTACTCTCATGATTCGTGATCCTTGCCCACTAGAACTTTCTCTAGCAGGATCTGAAATGACCTCGGAGTACGTTGAGCCGCTTCGCTTCCTGTGGCCGCGCTGAACGGCCGTTTTGATCCAGCGCGCGGGATTCGTCCCGTTCTACGCCGCTCCCCTCACGGCAAGTTGCGGGATGGGCGGCTTAACCGGCTGCGGCGGGATGGGGGGAGGAAACGGATCCGGCGGAAAGGGATTCGGCCCCGGGTCGGGATTCGGATTCGGCTCCGGAACGGGAGCCGGACCCGGGAATGTGGGATCAGCGGAATCGTGCAGGCATCCGTTCATACCTCGCCTCTCTTTCAGCGCGGAACCGCCATCGATGAAAGTCCCGCTTGGATCCGTTCTTCGACGACGTTCCACCCGATATTGCTGAAGAACGAATCGATGTACTGTTTGCGCTCGGTCGGTTGATAGTCCAAAAGGTAGGCATGTTCCCAGACATCCATCACCAGGATCGGTAAGAAGCCGGCCACGTTGCCATGTTCATGCAACGAGACCCAATGGTTGGAGACGAGCCCCCGGGCCGGATCCACGTTGCAGATGGCCCAGCCCACCCCGCGCATCATGCCGACACTGCAAAAATCCGCTTTCCAGCGCTCGTAACTGCCGAACGTCCGCTCCACGGCGCGACTGAAGGCCGAGCCGTCGGCGGGCTGATCGTCGCCTCCCCGCCGGAGATTGCCGAAATAATATTCGTGCAGCACCATGCCGTTGAATTCAAAACCCAGCCGGCGAGTCAGTTCGGAGTAGGCCGGCATTTGTTCGTGATCCACCTTTCCCTTTTTCATGAATTCGGCCAACTGTTCGCGTAATTCATTGGCCGCTTTGACGTAGCCTTCGTAAAGGCCGAAGTGCACTCGCAACGTCTCATCGGAAATGCCGGACAAGCCGAACAAGTCATAGGTCTTTGCTTGGTATGGTTGGGTGGCGGACATACACAGTCCTTTCGAAAAGTAATGTTGTTGCAGGGGTGACTCTACCGTAGCGGTTGCCGCGCCTTTCCCCAACTAGGCGTTGCCCTGGTGCTGCCTCGGGCCCTCTCTCGGATGAGGCCGGGGGCTTTCCTAGGCGCGATATTGGCACGGTTCAGCCAGAATGAGCCCACATGACACAACAGAACGAGACCACCCGAACTGGTCTGGACAAGGGCAGCGGAGAAGATTATTTTGTTAGTGAGAGTCGCCCCCCATTGTTGATGGAAGGAGCACCGTGGCCAAAGCGCGCATCGTGATCGCCGATGACCATAGTTTAGTCCTGGAAGCCTATCGGCAGCTGTTGGAGCCTGATTATGATGTGGTCGGAACGGCCTCGAACGGTCAGGAATTGCTGAATATCGCGCCGGGGCTCAACCCCGATATTATTCTGCTCGACATTTCGATGCCAACGATGAACGGGCTCGAGGTGACGAAACAACTGCGCGCGGCCGTGCCCCACGCCAAGATTATTTTCGTGACCATGATGAGCGAGCCCTTTTACATTTCACAGGCCTTCCAAATGGGCGCTTCAGCCTATGTCTTGAAACAATCGGCATCGACGGAACTGTTGTCGGCGCTGAATGCCGCGCTGAAGAACCAGCGGTATATCTCCCCGCAACTTTCGCTCGAAGTCCAGGACGCCATCGAGACCCCCTGGGTGAAACCGGAAGGATTTTCCTCCAAATTGACTCCTCGCCAACAGGAAGTGCTGCAGCTGCTGACCAAGGGGATGTCCACGAAAGAAATTGCGCAAACCATGCAGGTCTCCACGAAGGCCGTGGAATTCCACAAGGGCAACATCACGCGCCGGCTGGGCATCCGCACCACGGCGGAGTTGACGCGATTCGCGTTATCGCAAGGATTGACGAAACTGCACGACCAGCATCCCTGATCGCTCAGGATTGGGAGCCGGGCACGGTGGGCTGCTGGGGCATGGCGATGAGCCCGATCGCGATCGCATGTTTGGTGAGTTCGGCGGTGCTATGAATGCCGAGTTGTTTCATGATACGGGTTTTGTGAAATTCGACGGTCTTGATGGACACGTTGAGGGTGGAAGCAATTTCCTTAGTCGATTGGCCTTCGGCGATCAGTTGCAACACTTCCCGCTGCCGGCCGCTGAGCGAATCGTTGGACGGCTGCGGTGAACCGGCAGGAGCCGGCGCCACGGGATGGAGCGCTTGGGCCACCAGGTTCTCCGCCACGCTCGGCGAGACATAGAGACGCCCTTTCAACACCTCCTTGATCGCAAAGACCAGTTCCTCCGCCACCGATTGTTTCAAGACATATCCGGAAACCCCGGCGCGAAACGCCTCGGTCACGAAATATTGCTCGCCGTGCATGGTGAGGACGAGCAGCTTCACCTCCGGAACCGATTTCTTAATTTGCCGGCAGGCATCGAGACCATTCAGCAGCGGCAGAGCAATATCCACGATGGCGATATCCGGCTTTTCCTTCTCCACGGCTCGAACCAGCGCGCGCCCGTCAGCGACCCGGCCGCACAATTGAAAATCGTGTTCCAGCAGCTTTTCCACACCTTCCGCCACGAGGGTATGGTCATCGGCGATCAGTACGCGTGGTTTCATGACAATGCTCCGGGCTAGTGAAAAGAGCCGAGTAGGAATTGCTGAGGAATCCTACCATTCTCTCCACACGATTACGAGTGGCCTGCGGCTCATAATTCTTTCGACCAGAAAAAAATGATGCCATGCCCGCCCTTGGTCGGCGGCGCGCCGCCGGGGTCCCGGTAGATGCCGAAATTGTAGGTATAGTTGAGCTCGATCTGCGATTTCCAGGGAGCCCCGGTCACCAACCCTCCTCCCAGGGCAGGCATGGAGTCGGTGATGTTTTTCACGGCATTATTCGAGGTGAACACCGGACGTTCGACCAGTCCCCAGGTCGCCTCCACATAGGGGTAGAGGAAAAACAGGGCCTCGTAGCGGTATTGCAGGTTCGCGACGGCATACCGGGTGGGAAATAATTCATTGAAAGCCACGCCATGGATCATCGGCAACGAGATCGCCTCCCACTCGTAGCCGGTCGGCCGGCCCGGCAGCCGGAAGGCTGAAAAGCGATCCAGGTCCTTCCCGATTCCCCCATGGAGACTGCTCAATAGGCGGTGTTTGTCGCTCTCGATGAAAGGCAACCCCGTGGCCAGCAACGCATAGGCGCTGGCCTGAATGTAGGTCCGTTCTTTCCTGAAATCCGGGGTATTGAACGGGGCCCCGCCCCATTGGTCCCACTTGGCCCGGTGCCCGTGCAACAGATCGCCGCCCATGGTGAATCCCTCGTGCGGAAGCTCCATCAGATTTCGTTTGAGCGCGTCCGCCCGGATACGGAAATGAATGCGGCCTTCATAGGTGTCCTTCGGCACGCCGTAATTCGCCGATGTGTAGCTGGTGCCCTTGAACCAGCGGTACCCGGCTTCGTACGTGAGTGAGATGTTCACTGCGCTGTCTTGCCGGAACGGGCGAACCGGGAGCCGGTAGCCGATTCCGGCGCCGGCAAACGCATAGCTCCATTCCAGCTCCGTGCCTCGCTGGCGCTGCCCCTGCACATATTCCGAGCGGCCGATGGGCAAAATGAAATTGTCCCACGTGAACAGGAGCGACCAGTTCGGATAGTCGCGCAGCCCGATGGTGTAGTCCACGTCATTGACGACGCCCGAAAAGGTCCCGCGCAGGCGGCGGTTGTCGTCGTCCCAATTCCTCCAGATATATAACGCGCCGAACGGGAGGGCCTCTTGTTGGGCCGGCCCGTTCGGGATCGCCTGAATGCCGAAACTCAGCGCGGTGACGCTCCGCCGGTCCCGGGGCGGCACATAAATTTCCTCCCCGAACAGGGTGGTGCGAAACGGTTCACCGGCGATGGGCGTCGGTTCTTCCGCCCATACGACAGGTTGTGGGTCGCCAAACCAGATTTCAGGGGACCATCGAAAGACAAGGTTGACGCACAAAATGACAATCCATCGAGATGAACTTCTACACATCGATTCAGTCGCTCCTGACAGCACACGTTCACTTCCTTGACGCCCGTGTCTTTTTATATGTCAGTCCTGACACAAGCCACTGCTAGTGAAACCCCTGGGATCAGAGCCGGAAAAACCGAGTTTCTTGCCGGCAAAGAAAGCCCATGGAGGAGCACCGAAATTGCGGCTTCCCCCATGCGGCATGAACCCCTGTCAATTGCGGTACTGGTGTCGCGAGGCACGCTTCGAAGTCGAGCTGGCTCGTGGCGATGAGGAAGACAGGCGGAACAGTACCAGAAAAGAGACCCAAAGGCACGACGGTGCATGCCAGGCTGAAACCTTGGCTGGTTCAAGGCTGCACTGGGCCGAGCAGGAGAATGGAAAAGACATCGCCGCCTGTGAAGCAGGAGCGGGTCTCTGAGCCGTGACTTGCTGTCAGGGCAGGCCTTGGAGCGAGGCATCCAGCGCGACGAAGGCCCCTCCATTCCTCGCGATGGCCAAGGCCTCGACCGCCCGCCCGAATCGATTGGTCGTGCCGTTTCCCCTGATCATCAGCCGGTCACCGAGGCGGAACGCCCCTCGCAGTTGTGAACTGGCATCGAGCGGAAACCGCACTTGAGTGTCATCCGACAGCAACATTCCCTGAACGACTTTTTTCAGAGGATGATAGAAAAACGCACGGACGGTTCCCGCCGCGCTCATTTCCGTCACGGAAAGCGATTCCTGCTCGTGCAGAGGAAGGTCCAAACGCATGGGCACAGTGAACGTGGTACCTGATGTAAGGTTGGCGATCACATCCGCCTGCACCAGCCGCTCTTCGGTAAAGAGCCTCCCGTATATGCGCACCGCGTCTCCCGGTTTGAAAGAGCTGATGAGTTGATTCGCGGCCCGCGACGTCACGTACAGATGGATTCCGCCGGCGAGAAACAATCCCTCCACTTCGCCCCGCGGATCCAGGATAAACCGCTCCACCGTTCCTTCTGCAGCCGGCGTCGGCTGGCCCTGATCTCCACGCGCGGCTTCCGCGGCAGGCACCTGTTCGGCAGCCATGGCAGGCCGCGACTCGATCGGCTCCTGCAACAGCACGCCGACTGCCGCTGCAGCAATCACGGCACGCCTGCCGTATAAGCCCTGCTTCATTGCCGTGGTCTGCCGATGCTTCACCGAATTAGCTCCGCTGCCGGCGTTCGGCCGGGCTTTCCATACGTGAGAATCCGAATGCCGAATCGATGAGGCAGACGTGAGAAAATGCCTGGGGGAAATTTCCCACCAGCCGCGCATTCTTCACATCATATTCTTCCGACAGCAACCCGACGTCGTTGCTCAACCCGATCAGCCGCTCGTACAATCGCCGGGCTTCTTCCTCGCGACCGGAGAGCAACAGATTGTCGACCAGCCAGAACGAACAGGGCAGAAACATCCCCTCGTCGCCGGGCAACCCGTCCAACTGCCCGGAGGGCAGATACCGCATGACCAATCCGTCGACGGTCAGCTCCCGCTCGATGGCACGGAGTGTTCCCTGCACCCGAGGATCGAGCGGCGGCAGGAACCCCACGAGCGGGATCATCAGCAGACTCCCGTCCAGCGACGTCCCACCGTAATACTGCACGAACGTTTCGCGGCTCGCATCATACCCCTCGCGGCAGACCTGCTCGTGAATCGTCTCGCGAAGGGCGCGCCATCGATCCAGCGGGCCGTCCAGACGGCACCGTTCGACCGCCTTCACGGCTCGATCGACCGCGACCCAGGCCATCACCTTGGAATGGGTGAAATGCCGGCGCGGGCCTCGAACCTCCCAGATCCCCTCGTCGGGGCGATCCCAGGCCGATTCGAGAAATTCCATGATGGCATGTTGCACTCGCCAGGAATCTTCATTGGCGGCGAGACCCAGTTCTCTGGCCTGGTGCAGGGTGTCCATCATCTCTCCGTAAACGTCCAGCTGAAATTGTTGAGAGGCCGCATTGCCGATCCGCACCGGCACGGAACGCTCGTATCCAGGCAGCCAAGGCAATTCCAACTCCGTCAGCCGCCGTTCCCCGCCGATGCCATACATGATTTGCAGGTCGGACGGCTTTCCAGCCACGGCGCGCAGCAACCACTCGCGCCAGGCCTTGGCTTCGCTGCGGTATCCGGCCGTCAACAACGAATAGAGCGTGAAGGTCGCATCCCGGATCCAGCAGTACCGGTAATCCCAGTTGCGGACGCCCCCCAACAGTTCCGGGAGCGACGTGGTCGGCGCGGCGACAATGCCCCCGGTCGGCGCGTAGGTCAGCGCTTTGAGAGTAATCAGCGAGCGGATGACTTGTTCACGCCAAGGCCCCTGATAGGTGCATTGCTGCGACCATTTCTTCCACCAGCGCTCGGTCTCAGACAGCGCCCGTTCCGTGATCAGCGGTTTGGGGGCCGGGTCATGTGAGGCTCGCCAGGTGAGCGTGAGCGGAATTTCCTGCCCTTCCGTGACGGTAAAGTCGGCGACCGTCGAAAACCCTACGCCCCGCAATTCGAGCTCGGTCTCCAAGTAGACCGAATCCGGACCGGCGACCGCTTTCAGAAAGCGGCGCTGATGGCTGACCCAGGGCACGATCGATCCATAATCGAACCGCAGCGTCAGTTCCATTTTCATCCGCACCGTGCCCTTGACTCCCGCAACGATGCGCACCACATTGATGTCGCGATCACGCGGCGGCATAAAATCGAGCACCATGGCCGTCCCGGTCGGCGTGACGTACTGGGTCTCCAGCACGAGAGTGTCGCCCCGGTACTGCCGTCGAATACTGGTGGGATTGTCGTGGGGCGTGATCAGCCACCGGCCGTGGTCCGGCGTGCCGAGCATGGCGGCGAAGCAGGCCGGTGAGTCGAAGCGCGGCAGGCACAGCCAATCGAGGGATCCTTCACGCGAAATCAGCGCCGCCGTCTGCGTGTCGCCGATCATGGCGTAGTCTTCGATTTTCGTCCCAGCAGTCATCGGCACCTCTCATGCAGACATGCTATAAGTAGTCTGATGGTGCGCAACTCTAGAGATTGCCACCAGCCTAAACAATCCCACTGACCCGAGGAGGATCCATGCGAAAAATTCTGGCCAAAAAAACCCAGTCGCGCAAACAGACCGTCGCCCCCAGAAAACGCAGCCAGAAAAAACGGGAGATCGAGCCGGCCGCGCACGTCATCGAACGCAAAACCAAGAAGCGACCGAAGACCTCCACTGCCTCGGCGGCATCCACCAAGGTGAAAACGACCAAGAAGACCAGCACAAAGAAGGTCGCAAAAAAACGCGCGTCCGATGCCGGTCGTCAAGCCAAAAAGGTCGGCCAAGCCGTCGGCAAGGTTCTCGGCCGAGCGATCGGCACCGTCGAGCGGGCGCTCACCAAGGTGATGTCCGCTACGGATAAGAAATAACCTACAGGAACACCGCCGCGGGGATCACTAGGGAGACGCCTAGGACGGATTGTTGCGACCGCCCGCTACAATCACGTTAAGCATGCGGGCACTCATCGCTCGTATTGCGTGGAGGTGATCTCATGGCTCGGAGCGCATATGTTCGACGGATCGTGATGATACTGTTTCTCGCAGCCGCATCACCCACTCTCGGATTCGCTGCCGATCCTCGTCCGCCGGCCAACGAGTCGACTCAACCTCCCGAAACACAACACCCTGCTCCCCCTCCGCCGCCCTCCAAAATCGATCCTGGCATTGTCGTCACGCCGGACCTACCGCCGAATCCCAAGTCGATCGTGCCCCCGCCGGTCGTCGACCCCAAGATGGTGATTGATCCGGAACAATCGGGCGGGCCGGCTGATCCGAAATCACCCACAAAGCCGGACGCCTCACCGCCACCCGCGCGCTGAGACGCGTACAGGCAGTACAGGCCGCGCGCCGATCGGGCAGGTCTTCTCATGTCCGTTTCATGCGTTCTTTCCAATAGATCAACCTCGCCCCCGGCTTAAATGTCAGGTAGTACCATATCCACTCGAACATCACCCTGGCTCGATTTCGAAAGCCGATCAGAAAAAAGATATGGACGAAACACCAGGCCAGCCAGGCGACGATCCCGGACAGTGACAGGGGTCCGAACTGCGCGACCGCCTTGGCCCGGCCGATCGTCGCCAAGATGCCGCGATCCCGGTACACGAAGGGCGCGCGCCGCTCGGGCGGGACGCCTCGGCTGATGATCCCGGCCACGTACCGGCCTTCTTGCATGGCGACCGCCGCGAGGCCTGGCAATGGTTTGCCCTCCGCAGAGAGGCAATGCGCCGCGTCGCCGATCACGAACAGCCATGGATCGCCGCGTAGACTCAGATCCGGTTCGACCATCACGCGCCCCGACGAATCCAAGGTCACCCCGAGTGAGCTCAGGATGGGCGAGGCCACATTGCCGGCGGCCCAAATCACATGGGCGCTCCGGATGAACTCCTCTCCCGCCAAGACCCCTTTCGAGTTCACCTCCTGAACGCGGCGGTTCAAAAGCACCGTCACCCCGAGCCGCTCGAGGGAGGCCTGGGCCCGGCTGGACAATGCAGGAGGGAAGGCTTCGAGGATTCGCGGCCCTCCTTCGATGAGCAGAATGCGGCAAGCCGTGTCTCGAAGGACCGGAAAATCCGGCGCCATCGCCTTTTTGCCGATTTCTGCCAGCGCTCCCGCCAGTTCCACACCCGTGGGGCCGCCTCCTACGATGACGAAGGTCAGCTCATCGAGGGCCTCCGGGGTGCCTTTGACTCGTTCGGCCTTCTCGAACGCCATGAGCATCCGCTCGCGGATTTCCAAGGCATCCGGCAAGGTCTTGAGTCCCGGCGCATCGGTTTCCCAGGCGGCGTGACCGAAATAGGAATGGCGGGCGCCCGGCGCCAGAATCAACGCGCTGTAGGAGACCGGTTCCCCGTCCCGCAGTTCGATACGCCGGGCCGCGCGGTCGATCGCCATCACTTCATCCAGCACGATCCGGACATTGCGCTGGGAACGAAAGAGGGTGCGCAGCGGCCAGGCGATATCGCCGGGAGACAAGGCGGCCGTGGCGACTTGATAGAGCAACGGTTGAAACAGGTGGTGATTCACCCGATCGATGAGAACGACGTCTCGCGGCAGACGCTGCAAGGCCCGCGCGGCAGCCAACCCGCCGAATCCGCCCCCGACGACGACCACCGGATTCCCGCCATGCTGTTCCACGCTCCCGCTCCTTGGCCGCTGGCGAACAGAGCCGCCGCTTCTCCGCGCATCATTCCGGAGCAAGCAGAGGGTGGCCACTAGGGAGCCGCCTAGTTCTGAATCGTTCACCGGCTCGTTAGGATCACTCTCACAAACGACCCGCGTCACACAAAGTGAATCCCCCATGTCGCCACGCATGACTCCCCTCCGATTCGCGGTTTACTGTTCATCCAATTGAGGTCGCCACACACACCGTCACCGGTCAAAAAAAAAGGAGCCAGTTGTATGAAGATCGCCCAGGTCGCGCCCCTATGGGAAAGTGTTCCACCGGTTCTCTACGGCGGAACCGAACGCATTGTGTCGTGCATCACGGAAGAGTTGGTCCGGCAGGGCCATGAGGTCACGCTCTTTGCCAGCGGCGACTCCACGACGAGCGCCCGCCTCATGCCGATGTGCGCCGAGGCGCTCCGCCCCACCACAGTCGTCATGAATTACGAGGCTCCCTTGACCGCCATGATCGAAAAGGTATTCAGCTCTGCGGCGGAATTCGATCTTATCCATTCGCATTTGGAATTCATTCCGTTCCCGCTCGCCAGGCGGTGCCGCACGCCGATGCTCACCACGCTGCATGCCCGGCTGGACCAGCCGGAGCTGGTCCCGGTCTTCCGGAAGTTTGCCGACCTCCCGCTGGTATCCGTGTCCGACGCCCAACGCGAGCCCCTGGCCTGGGCCAACTGGCAGGCCACCATCCATCCCGGCCTGCCGAAAGATCTGTATGCACCGCAAGAGGATCAGGGGCGGTATCTACTCTTCCTCGGCCGGGTTGCGCCCGAAAAGGGATTGGACCGGGCGATTGAGATCGCCACCAGCATGGAGATGCCGTTGCGCATCGCCGCGAAGATCGACCGGCAACATGCGGCGTATTACAAGTCGGTCATTGAGCCGCTGTTGGATCACCCGCTGGTGGAATTTGTCGGAGAGGTCACTGACATTGAGAAGGAAGATTTGCTCGGACATGCCTATGCCCTGCTGGCCCCCTATACCTGGCCGGAGCCCTTCGGGCTCGCCTTGATCGAGGCACTGGCCTGCGGCACACCCGTCATCGGGACCCGCTGCGGCGCGATCCCCGAAATTGTCGAACATGGAGTGACGGGGTTCCTTTGTGACACCCTGGAGGACATGGCACAGTCGATCAGACATGTCCCGTTGCTGGAACGGCGCCGATGCCGGCAATCGTTCGAGCTCCGGTTTTCTGCGGAACGGATGGCGCAAGAGTATTTGGCGGTCTACGGAAACCTGCTGGGAGTTCCGGCCAAGGCGCCGGTGACGTCTTCGGATCTCGCTTCCGGTCTGACTCCCGCCAACCAGGGCTGAACGGCTCTCCACGCACGAAGGGCAGGCGCTCATTCGAACGCCTGCCCTTCTCGATTTACCTAAACCAGCGCTGTATTAGCGCTTGCTGCTCGGATTGCCACCCTCAAATCCCGGGGCTTTTCCCGAGGGCATTCCGCTCGTGCCGCTGGGTCCGCCGCCGCCCACCGACTCTTCACCCATGGATCCGGTGGCCTCGGGGCCCTTTTGGCCCGGGACGCCGGGATTCCCTGGGACGGTCGGGGCTTCCCGAACCTGTCCCATCTTGTCCTTGTACTCCTGAATGTCCGGAGATTTGTCCTTGCTGCTGCTCATCGGCAGAGCATTTTGAATGTCTTCTTTCTTCAGGGATAACTGGAGCTTGTCGCCCTTCGTCTTAAATTGGCTCCATCTGATGGGCTGCGGACGTTTGGATTCGTTCGAGACGAAGACGACATATTCAATGTCCCCGGTCTTCTCATCCTTCATGACCTGTTGAATCTTGCCGATCTCTTCTCCGTTCGTGCTGAAGACAGAAGCATTGAGATATTTACTATCCTTCATCTCGACCAGTTTCCCTTGGCGGACAGGAGTATCGGAATACTCCTCGGGGATTCCTGATTTTCCGCCCGTGAGGTCGGTCTTTTTATCCGGGATCACGGGCTGCGTCGGTTGCGTGCTCCCTGAGCCTATGGTACTGGATCCCGTTGGCTCGGTAAATGCGGGGGCGGTTACCCCCAGTAACAATGCAATCGTTCCCGCATACACTGCCATTCGTCGATTCATATCGATTCTCCTTTTGTGAAAGACATGCACTGCGCCTGCTCGTGTGACTCTGAATTACCAATAGGGCTTATATCCGTAGTAGGTATGCAACCGCTCGGCCCAGGCGGAATCGGCCATGTCGGGCCACCGGTCCTTATCAAACCCTTCGGCTTGCTCCAGCCGTTCCCGCGGGACGTTCAAAATAAAGAAATCTCCGCCCGCGGAAATTGAGAGCGCGCCCCATGGCAAGGCGAACAGCTTGTCCCCTAAGCCCATGAAACCGCCGAACGATAGTACGGCGTAGGCGATGCGCCCCTGGTCCAGATCGATCATGAGCGAATGAATCTCACCCAGATCCTCTCCGGCCGCGTTTTGAACCGCGGTTCCTTCGATGGTCGATGCAGTCAGCAGTCTCCGTCCTATATGTGTAGCCATCTTCTCCTCCTCTGGGTTAGACAATCGAATGCGGCCCGTGCCCGTTGCGTCGAGATCACGCTCTCTTTCTTGTAGTGTTACTCCCGATCTCGATGGGGGCAGCTAGGAATGACCCTAGAAATTCGGCAGGCGAGCGAGGTCGATCAGAAGCAACGTTCCAGCAGCGCCACGGGGCAATCACGTAGTACGGCTTTAACCGGGAGCGTTTGTTTCCCCTGTTCCGTGACCGTTTCGAGACGTTCCCCTGTCAGCAGATTGATGTAGTCCGATCCGGCCTTCCATGACGGCATCGTCAGGCGGCTGTCCTGCCAGGGATCCTCTTGCTCTTCCGGACTGCTCGACTCTCCGAGGAACTCTGCGGTGAGGCGGGGCACGACGGTCACGATGGCCTGTTCCTGATGCATGCGGGCGAAGGCGCAGAGATTCGCCTTACGCGCGCCCTCGCACTCGAGCGGCACGTAGTCCCCTTCAAGGTAAAGCGACGCATGTTCGCGGCGGTGACGGAGCGCGGTTTGGAGCAGGTATAACTTGATGCGGCCGTCCCCCCAGGATTCCATCAGGCTGCGAACCAGGGCGCGTCGATCGGTGACCTCTTCACGGGCCCCCTGTCGGAAATCTTCCAGGAGCCTGGCGCGCAGGTCAAAGTCCACGGGCCGTCGATTGTCGGGGTCCACCAGACTGAATTCCCATAACTCCGTGCCTTGATAACAATCGGGAATCCCGGGCGCGGTCAGCTTGACCAGCATCTGCGCCAGGGAGTTTTGCATCCCGCACCGCGCCACGAACGCCTGAAAGGGGAGAAACTCCTCCAAAAACGGGTTCGACACGGAGCGATTGAGAATCCCTCGCACAAATTTACGCACGGCATTCTCGTAGTCCTCCCGGGGATTCACCCACCCCGTATGCACCTTCGCTTCGCGGATCGCTTTGAGCATGTACTGTTCGAGACGATCCTTCAACGTCTCGTACTGCCGGTCATCCACCGGCGACGGAGGCCAGACCCCCACCAACGTTTGATAGAGCAGATATTCCTCATTGCGATCCGGCGCGATCAGGTCGTCGACTTTGATCCGGAAACGCCGGTTGTGTTTGGCCCAGGCGGCCAGCGCCGTTCGCCAGAGGTCAGGGATCTCCGATAACACGTTGATCCTCGCGCGCACATCTTCGCCTCGTTTCGTATCATGCGTGGATGTCGTCAGCATCGTGTGGGGCCAGTGCGCGCGGCGCTCTCGCGCGGCCTTGTGAAAGGCCTCGACGGATAGGCCATACTGCGCCGGTTCGCCGCCCACTTCATTGAGCGAGACAAGCCGGTTGTAAATGTAGAAGGCCGTGTCCTCGATGCCCTTCGCCGTAACCGGACTGGTCGTTTGCTGGAACTTCGTCACAAACCGCACTTGATCCGCGTGGGTCAGTTTGACGCGGTCTTCCAGGCGCTTCAGGAGCAGATCCCGGACGAAATCGAAGACCTGGCCGCTCAAAGTCGGATTGCGGCGTTTGGCCCTGGTGACGGCCATCAGGATGTAGGTGCGATCGCGGTCCAGCAACTCTTTCTGCTCGGCCGTGATGTAGGAGCGGTACACGGGGAAGCAGGCGATCAGTTCGGTGATGGCGTGGGTCAAACTGTTCAAGGTGAAGTCCCGGTATTGCCGGTCCTTTTCCGAGAGCAGATTTAACTGGTGCCCCAGCACATTGAGTTCGCTGGACATCGAGGCCCGCATGATCAGCTTTTTCGTGAAATAGACGAGGTCGTCGTAGACGATCCGCTGGCCGACGAATCGCTGATACAGCGTCTCCATCGACCGTTCCTTCGCCGAGTGGACGAAGAGTCCGTTGACCAGGTTCAAAAAATCGTAGCCGGTCGTGCCGGCGACCGGCCAGGTCGCAGGGAGCGATTCGCCTTTGCCGAGAATTTTCTCCACGACGACGAACAGGGAAGCCGGTTCGCCGGACGGCGTAGGCGGGAGTTCCCGGGCCGCCCATTCCTGCAATTGAACCAGGTAATGCTCCGGGTCATAGAGTCCATCCACATGGTCGATCCGCAGGCCCGTCGCCATGCCGCGTTTGAGGAGACGGAACACCAGCCGGTGAGATTCGTGAAAGACGCGCGCTTCTTCCGTGCGTATCGCCGCCAATTCGTTGATATCGAAAAACCGCCGATAGTTGATTTCCTCGGACGCCACTCGCCACGAAGCCAGCCGGTAACTTTGCTCATCGAGCAGCGCATCCAGCCGGTCGAAGCTGGCTGAATCGCCTTTGACACCGTTGTACCTCTCCACATTGGCCGCCAGATGCAATCGGATCGTCTCATTGCCGGTCACGAGGGCGGCGAGGCGGCGCCTGATGATGCCCGATTCCCGGTACCGCTCGGCGATACGCGCCGGATCGCGCTCGTTTCTGGGCGGGAGATTTCTCAATGCGGTCAGAATACTGAGCAACTCCTGCACATCGCCCTGATCCTGCTCTCCCGCTTGCGCCGTCAAGTCGGCCAGGCGGAACGACAGAATGCCCTCCCAGGATTGAGGCGCGACGGGAAACCGGTGGTCGAAGTAGGTGACGATGAATCCGCCGTCCGCATACACCAACCGGATGTCCTGATTCTCTAGCACCGCCCCGTACTGTTCTCCCAGAATGGGCAGCAACACCTTATCCTCGAGCTCGCGCTTCAGCGGCGACCAATCGATGTCGAACGCCGTTGCATAGCGGGAGCCGGGACCGTGCTCCAGGACATCCCACCACCAGCGGTTCTCGGTGGATCGGATGCCCATATGATTGGGGACCACATCCAACAGCAGTCCCATGTCATATTGTTTGAGGGCCGCCGCGAAGTCGTCAAAATCCTTCTCCGTCCCCAGCTCCGGATTGAGACATTCCGGGTCCACGAGGTCGTACCCGTGCATGCTGCCCGGCACGGCTTTCAGGATCGACGAGACATAACAGTCGGTGATGCCGAGGGCATGGAGATAGGGCACGATGCGGGCGGCGTCGCGAAACGTAAAGGTATGGTTGAGCTGCAGACGGTAGGTCGCAACCGGGATACGCGGCATATCGATGTCAGTCGGCGAGTGCCGCCCTTAATAGGACGGCAGCCGACGCCTTTGCTCCTCTTTCGCCGCCGGAGGTTTGGGAATGACCAGCACGCCCAATTCTTCCCAGTCGGATGCCCTGTCTAATCCGTCGTCCCCCGCGCCGAGTTCGGCATGCGCGGGGATGTTATTGTGACGATCGACGACGACGCGCTTCAGCTTGGCGCCGGCTCCGATGTGGGTATGGTCGAAAATGATCGAGTCTTCGATATAGGCGCCGCGTTCGATGCGCACATGGCGGCCGATGATTGAACGCCTGATATCCGCTTCACTCGCGCGGCTTCCTTCTCCGATGAGGGCGTGATCGACGTAACAATTCACCAGACTCGCCGGGGGACCATAGGAAGGCTCGGTTCTGATCGGCCATTCCTGATTGCGCAAATCACAGGCAGGCGTTTCTCCCAAGAGATCCATATTGGCCTGCCAATATGCCTGCATGGTCCCGACATCGCGCCAATAGCCGGCCTCCTCATGGAAACCGACGCCGGGAACTTCGTTGTCGAGAAAGTTATAGGCCATCACCCGGTCGCTCTTGAGACGGCGCGGCAGAATGTCCCGCCCGAAGTCATGCGATCCCCCGTTTTTCGCGTCTTCCTCCAAGGCCTGCACCAGCACATCGGCGTTAAACAGATAATTGCCCATGGAGGAGAGCGCACGCGCTGGGTCGCCGGGCATGGACTTGGGGACCGGTGGCTTTTCGTCAAATCCCACCACGCGGCTGCTGCGGTCGATTTCGACGATCCCGAAACCCTGCGCATCAGCGAGGGGGACCGGAAGCGTCGCGACCGATACATCCGCTTCCCGATCGAGGTGAAATTGCAACATCTGCCGGATATCCATACGGTAGATATGGTCCGCGCCGAATACAGCGACGATATCGGGAGCAAAATCGCGGATCAGATTAAGGTTTTGAAACACGGCGTCCGCAGTGCCCTCATACCAGCCCGCCCCGGAGTTCATTTGCGGCGGGACCACCGTGACGAATTGCCGGTCTCCATCGCCGATTCGCCAGGCCTTCCGGAGATGTTCGATCAAGGATTGCGAACGGTACTGCACCATCACATGCATGCCCAAAATGCCGGAGTTATAAAAATTGCTCAGCACGAAGTCGATGATGCGATAGGTCCCGCCGAAGGGCACCGCCGGTTTACTGCGCGCCTGGGTCAAGGGCATGAGCCGCGTCCCCTTCCCTCCTGCCAGGATCATGGCCAGCACCCTGGGCTGGGTGAACCGTCCTTGTCTTTCCATATCTATCCTCGTCTTTCCATATCTATCCTCACTGCCGTTGATGATGAGTGCCTCGGGCAGAGGCAGCATCACCTTACACAACATCCCTGCGCCGGCGTACTGGACAAACCCCTAGAGCGGCCATGCTGGAGGTCTTCTCGAAACGTTCAATTTTCCTGTTCGCGGCGAGAAGGACTCCGGCAGGAGGTCAATCAGCCGTGTCGCGCTTGGCGCTCGAACATACGTAGTGCCTGTGCAGCTGATTAGAGTTTTCCCACCAGGTCGAGGCCGGGCGTCAGCGTAGGCCGCCCTGGTTGCCAGCCGGCGGGACAGGCTTCACCCTCGCCTTCGCGGACCCGGATAGCCGCCTGAAGTTTCCGCAACGTCTCTCGCATATCCCGACCGATGCTGTTGTCGTGCACCTCATAGGCCCGGAGCACGCCGTCCGGATCGATCACGAACGTTCCGCGACGGGCGATCCCCTCCTCCTCCAGATACACGCCGAATTGCCGGCTCAACGTCCCGGTCACGTCGGCGATCAAGGGGAATTCGACGGATCGCACCATCGGAGAGCTGTCATGCCAGGCCTTGTGCACATACACAGAGTCGGTGCTGACGCCGCACACCTGAGCGTCCAACTTGACGAATTCGGGATAGAGCCGCGCCATCTCCGCAAATTCCGTCGGGCAGACAAAGGTAAAGTCGCCGGGATAAAAGAGGAGGATCAGCCAGCGGCCCCGGAACTCATCCAACACAAGGCTGCGTATTTCATCCTCATGGTAGGCCTGCACCGTCGCCGGCTCGATCACGCGTCCAATGGCATTCATGGCATCCTTTCTCGACCCGTCCCGTGGCCGACCGGCGACCTGTCGCGTCTCCTGCGATCAGAGGGCCCGCAGAAACGCGACCAAAGCGGCTTTTTCGTCGCTGTTCAGCTTCAGTCCCCCGACGACATTGAAAAATTCGACGCTGTCCTCCAGTGTCGGCAATCGTCCGTCGTGAAAATACGGCGGCGAGTCCTTAATCCCACGTAAGGCAAACGTCTTGATCGGACCATCGGCCTCCGCACCGAACCGTTCCAAAAATAAATCATGCATCATGTGATCGGTATAGGCCGGCGGTTGGTGGCAGACGGCGCAGCGGGCCTTGCCGAAGAACAGATCCTCTCCGGCGATTTCCTGACGGTCGGCGCGGGAGCGATCCAACCGTCCGGTCATGGGATCCAGTTTCGGTGCGGGAGGAAAATCGATCATGTTTTGGATTTGGGCCATGTGCGCGACCAGCAACCGATCGATGACGTTGACGCCTTTCTTGGCGGCGCGAATGTGATCGCCGTTGAAATAGGCCGTCCGCTGCTCAAATTCCGTGAAGTCCTCCACCGAGCGCAGACTACGTTTTGATCCATGAATCTGTTGATTGAACATGCCCCGCAAGCTCACCGTATCCAAGCGCAGCCGGTCGAGCTGGGGGCGTGTATCAGGATTTAAATGAAATTGGCCCGTGGTATGAAAGTTCACATGGCAGTCCAGACAAGCCACGCCGGCGCTGGGCTTGGGTGACTTGCGATCCGCCGTGAGGTTGAATTCTTCCTGAGGAAATTGGGTGACCAGCATTCTCAGACCATCTAATTGCACCGGGGTGATCAATCCCCGGAAGAGGCGGTCGAAATTTTCCAGGCTCAAGACCTCCCCTTGCGACACGTCGCCCAGTTCAGGATGGGTAGTCAGAAAAATCGGCGGGGGAAACTCCGGGAGGAAACAAGCCGGAAGATCGAAATCGACATCGAACCGTTCCAATCGGGGAAACAGGCGGATTTGCTCGTCGGGAAACACCATGCCTCCCACCTCATGCTTCACGTGGGGTAACCGCATGAAGCCGGCTGGAAAGGCCTTTTGTTTTCTGATTTCGTCCGCGTCCATCCGAGCAAGCGTGTCCCACGTGACGCCCGCTTTCAGTTGCACGGTGGGGCCGATCGGTTGCGGTTTGCCCTTTGTCATGCGCACCGCCGGGTGCGTCTTGCAGTCCAGTCGGTATCGGTCGTGCAACAGTTTGGACTGTTTGGCCATCACCTTCGGTTTGTCTTCGATGTCCTTGGCCATGGCCTGTTGTCCCAGGCGCGCGGCCGATTGACCGGGGGGGCCACCGAACAGATCGTAGGAGAAATCGACGCCTTCGAATCCTTTCTCCTTGGTCTTTTCAATGGCGGGATCCACCGGGGGCCGTGACTCACCCTCTCGATTGGCCTGGACATAGGTCCCTGATACGGCCAGGATCAGCGCCAGCGCCGGCATGTACATAACGGCCTTCCGAGCGAACCGGTTCCACTTCCTTGTGTGGTTCACGATGACTCTCGCCTCCTGTTGGGTTCGGATCTCAGCTCACTTCCTCGCTTTTACTCCCTCGCTCTTCCTCCGTGAAAAAAGTGTACGCAGCCTTTTCGCAATCTCCCTACTAGGTAGATCCCTGGATCAGGTTTGATCCAGAGTTAGGATGCCAGAAACCAGGGTGTCCCCTAGTGCTCGGCGGGATGATTGCTCCATAGGATGAATCCGACAAGCAACGGACCTCGAGCGAAGGGAGCACCCTATGAACTGTGATCGATGCAGCAATTTAATGTTCCCCGTTGCCCTCCAAGATTGGGGCGGAGGCCTCCAGAGCCAGGACGTGGCGGCCTGGCGCTGTTTTGCCTGCGGGGAAATCGTGGATCAGCTCATTGCCGAAAATCGGACACGCGGGGGAGCCGCAGCGGAGGAGTGGCGCCGGGGAGGCGCTCGGCGCCGAGTCAACGCGATCGGTCTTTTACGCTAACAGCCGCAACTGGTCTCGCCTTTCGGGCGCCGGCGCATCGTCACGGCGCCCTTTTTTTCTTCCCTCTCAAGGACCATTCGGGGTCGGATCGTACCCCTCAAAAGGCTGCCGTCCCATGGTGAGCACCACCGCCAGCAGCGCAAGCACGAGCAAAAGATAAAAGCCGATGCGGAACGCTTCCGTGTACGGCGTACTGAATAAACCGAATGCATACAGGCCTGTCAGAATCATGCCTATCAACACAACGGCAACCAGCAAGGTTGTCATGGCATCACCTCCAGCTTCATGGGTGACTGTCCGTCATCGGGATCGCGGATCGGCGGGTCTTCGACCGGCGGATCTTCTTGTGGGGGAGGATCGTCCGGCGGCTCTTTCCGCGGCGGCTTCTTGGGGCCTGGTTCTCTGACCGGCGGTGTGGATTTCCCCTTCCTCATAATTCAGACTCCAGCAAAAGTGATGCCTCCCTGACCAAGCCGGCCATACGTACCCAGTGGCATGTTTTCAACGAGCGCTGCGTGATCCATTGCAGAATCGGCAGAGGATGGGCTGTCTTGTCGGGGACAGATTGTCCGCTGCGCAGCCTGCCTCCGACCTATCGGCCATCCTCCTTCGCGCGGGAGAAACCGTGTCTTTCAACCGTTTGGCGCGCCCCAGAGACTCGACGGCCCATTCGGCGCGTCTCTTGCTATGGACTTCGTACAAGCGGTTCGATTGCACTGAACGACAAATGAAGGAGCCATCATGAACGAACAGACTCGGTACCTTTTTCAACGAACCCAGAAAATTCGCGTTGCCGCCTGTATCGGCATGACCGCGATGTGTCTCGCGGCCACCGCGCCAATGTCGTCTGCCTCTGCCGCTGGGGGGTCCGGCGCAACCAGTCAATCCAACCTGCGTGATGATGCGGAAGCGCTGCTGAAGGGGAACCGAACCGTGCTCGCCACGGTGCTTGCCGTGACTTCCGACCAGATCAAAGTGGATGTCGGAGAAGTACAACCTCGTTTCTTGCCGCTCAAGCAGGCCCAACAGAAGGGTTTCCCGAAGCTGTCTGAAGGCGATGACCTCATCGTCGTCCTGAATGAACAGAATCTGTTGGTGGATTATCACCCGCTGGACGGCGAGTCGAGCGCCCATACGATCATTCGCGGGGAGCTCACGCAAAATCTGCCGGTCGGCCAGGAAACAGCCGTCATTAAATCCGGAGGCAAGGAACAGTCCTTCACCATCCGATCCCAGGCGAGGAGCAAAGTCGCGGCCATTCCGCGCGGAGCGACCGCCGTATTCCTGATCGATGAGACCAATCAGATTGCCGATGTGAGCCTCTCCCGGAAGCAGGCCGCCGAGCACGCGAATGCCGGGATGTCGCCCATCAAGGGCGCGCACAAGCAGGTTGAAGGCACTGTGGCGACGCCGCTCAAGTCGAACCAGATCACGATTCATACCCGCGAGGGCGGAGACAAGCCTTTTGAGGTAAGGGAGATCCTCCAATCGAAGATCGCCGGACTGCGCTCGGGAGACGCGGTGGTGTTGCTGGTAGATGGAGACAATAAAGTGATCGACGTGGCGATTCCCCCCAAAGGGAAATAGGTGGAATGAACGGGGTTGCATGGCAACACACAGATCGGTCATGCAACTCCGTAGCCGGCGGCCACCCCGTAGTGGCGAAGTTTGCGCAAGAGGGTCTTGCGGTGGATACCCAGGATGGTCGCGGAACGTGAAAGGTCCCGCGCATGCGAATCCAGGACGCGGAGAATGTGGGTCCGTTCCAGGTCTTCGAGCGTCACCCACCCTTGCGCCCGAGCCAACCCTTCGGGCATGGCGTCCTTAATGGACGGAGGAAGATCTTCGGGACAAATGACGGAATAGGGACTCAGGGTGACGGCACGCTCGATGGCATGTTCCAGTTCACGGACGTTCCCCGGCCACCAATAGCGGCGAAGGGCCGCCAACGTGTCAGGCGAGAGCTCGTTGACGGGCGGGACCTTCATGGAGCCGTAGAGGTGGAGGAAGCGTTTCGCCAGCAGCGGGATATCCTCCAGGCGCTCCCGTAGCGGAGGAATGTCGATCGTGACGACGTTCATCCTGTAATAGAGATCCTCCCGAAACGTCCCGGCCCTGACGAGAGGTTCGAGGGGGAGTTTGGAGGCCGCAATGATCCTGACATCCAAGGCGGTGGACGCGGTGCTGCCGACGCGGCGTATCTCTTTTTCCTGGATGACGCGCAATAGCTTGCCCTGCAGGGCGGGAGAAAGGTCGGCCACTTCGTCCAGGAAACAGGTGCCCGTATGGGCCTGTTCCAGCAGTCCCTTGCGTGAGGATATGGCCCCGGTAAACGACCCGCGCTCATGCCCAAACAGTTCGGACTCCAATAAACTGTCGGCCAGCGCGCCTCCATCCACGGTGACAAACGGTTTGCAGCACCGAGGTCCGCTGGCATGGATGGCGCGGGCGATGAGTTCCTTACCGGTGCCGCTTTCGCCTTGAAGCAAGACGGAACTATCGGTTTGGGCGACACGGGCAATCGCCTTGTACACTTGCACCATGCTGGGACTGCTGCCCACTAGACTGCCAAAAGGAGACGTGTCATCGGGGCGGGCGTCGAATGCAGGAACGACTTCTCCGTTCCCCATACGCGCCTGCTCAACCGCGCGCTTGGCAATGGAACGGACCTCTGCTGCGGTGAAGGGTTTGCTCACATAGTCGAATGCCCCGGCCTTCAGGCCCTCGACCGCCGTTCTCAGCGAACCATGTGCGGTCATCAACACGATCGGGGTAGCGGGGCAACGCCCGCGCAGATGGCGCAAATAGGTCAGCTCATCAGTGTGCGGAGGCAGGTCCGTGAGGATGAGATCCACCGATTTTCGTTCGAGGTACCCGCCGGCGGCCTGCTGGTCTCGCACGGAAGAGACGTCGTATCCGTCTTCCGACAAAATCTCTTGCAAATCAGTGACGGCACCCACGTTGCTGTCGACGATGAGAATTCGAGCCTGTGTCATTGTGTGATTCGTCCAATGAGAGAGGGTTTAGTTGCCAATGCCATTGAGAATGTAGACTACCCCTCAGAAAAATCCTCGACACCTGGATGAAACCCTGGTCCTTCCGGAGGCCTGATGCCACTGTCCATACCAACCGCCACACGCAAGCCGGAACGTCCCATATCGTTTCAATGCGTTACGTTTCACCGCGCGGCGGCCGGCATGTCACGCGTTCATCCGGCACCTCCGCGGTCCGGCTCGTGGCCCTTGCCGGCATGCCTGGCAATGGCCCTGATGTTGGTGCTGTCGATTTCCGCCACCGCGCAGTCTCAACAACCTGAACCCATTCCGCCTGCGCCCATCCCCGGTCCTTCCCCAAAACCGCTCCCGCCCGCTCCCATTCCCCCTCCCGCACCCAAGCCTATCCCCCCTGCCCCGCCCCGCTAACCGCGCCTGCTCCAGTCCAAGCGATGCAGCCAGCATGTTCTGTGGCACAAACAGGGGATTTTCCTGGGGCCGATCGAGCCTGGCGCCGTGATAGGCATGAGTTGAACGCAGCACATCGCCTGTCATGAAGGGAGCGGGTATGAAGAAATGGCTGGCATCCTTCGCATTGGCGGCTCTGGTTTCCACTGGAAGCCCCGGCTTGTCCCGGGGCCTTGAATTTACTGCCGATCGCGTCACCCACACCGATCGCGGTTTTCACTACACGCGGATTTTCTATCATGACGGGATGTGGCGCCTGGAACACAACGAGCGAGGGCCCGTCAGCGTCACGATCGTCCGGGCTGATCGGAACGAAGTCTGGCATCTGTTGCCCGCAACGCACCATTACAAAACCGTCTCTTACCACAGGGATTACGCCCTCCATCTCGCGACCACGCTCGACAATGAAACGTCCCGCGAAATGATCGGCGTCCAGGATCTGGATGGGCACCCCACCGTGTTGTACGAGGTCATGACCACGTCGCCGGCGGGATTTCGGGAAAGTTATTACCAGTGGATTGCGACCGACATTAATTTTCCGTTGAAACTCGCCAAAAAGAACGGTGACTGGATGGTGCAGTATCGCCACGTCAAGTTGGGCCCGGTCTCGGAGGTATTTTTTCAACTGCCGCACCACTACGTACCCTTGGATCGCACTCAATTAGACGGCACTCAATAATCGTTCATTCCGGTTGCCTTCATCCTCGCCGACTGCGGGGGTGAGACGACCGGCGCCTGGCAAGGAGGTTGATCGCATGGCCGGCACGACATCGATACACCGGGCGACAGGAACAGCCGACCACGTGGTGGTGGCGTTGCTGCCCGACATGGGCGCAGTACGACAGACTCTGGAGGCGCTACGGGCCCGGGGCATTTCCGATGATCAGATCGGACTCGCCATGCGCCAAGCGGAGAACACCTCATCCGATGAGGAGGCCCCCTCGCCCACGTTGCAGGATGCCGCGGCAGGCATGGTGGGCGGAGGCATCATCGGCGGATTGGCCGGTCTGTTGACGACAGCCGGGGCCATCGCCGTGCCGGGGCTGGCGCCCTTGCTGGCAGGCGGCTCACTCATTGGCTTGCTCGGCGCAACCGGCGCGTCCGTCGTTGCCGGGAGCGGGCTGGGAGCGGTGGCCGGCGGACTCGTCGGCGCATTGATCAGTATCAACGTGCCAGAAACGGCAGCCAAACAGTATGAAGACGCGGTTCATCAAGGGCAGATTCTCATCACCGTCAAAACGGATGGCGACCCGGCAGCGATCGAGACGCTGTTGGCGTCCCTGGGAGCCACTGGTACCGATCGCAACCTTTAATTGATCACGCGGCACCACGCGCGCGCCTCGGCTCGCACAGTGGGATGTGTGAAAGGAATATCTCCAATGACAACTCGGCAACAGCCGCCTCAACAACAACCGGAGCCCGGTCTTGAATCACGCATGGAGCCTCGGCCGAAGGCCGACGCGCCTCATCACCGCGGTACCGGCAAACTCTTGGGGAAAGTCGCGATGATCACCGGGGGAGACAGCGGCATCGGCCGCGCCGTCGCCATCAGTTATGCACGAGAAGGGGCCGACGTGGTGATTCTGTACCTCAACGAGCATCAGGATGCCGAGGAAACCGCCGCGCTCGTTACGAAAGAAGGCCGCCGCTGCCTGGCGCTGGCCGGCGACGTCGGGATGCGGGACTTTTGTTTTGAGAGTGTGGACCGATGCCTGCGCGAATTCGGCCATCTCGATATCCTGGTGAACAATGCGGCGGAACAGCACCCGCAAGAGGACATCACCGCCATTACGCCCGAACAATTGGAGCGCACGTTTCGAACCAATATCTTTTCATTCTTTTATATGACGCAGGCCGCCCTCGCGCACATGCCGGAAGGGGGAACCATCATCAATACCACCTCGGTGACCGCCTACAAGGGCAGCGACCATCTGCTGGACTATTCGTCCACCAAAGGCGCCATTGTCTCGTTCACTCGCTCGCTTGCGCAGTCCCTGGCTCAGAAGGGCATCCGGGTCAATGCGGTGGCGCCGGGGCCGATCTGGACGCCGCTCATTCCCTCGACATTTCCCACCGACAAGGTGGAGACCTTCGGCGACCAAGTCCCTTTAAAACGGGCCGGGCAGCCGGAGGAAGTGGCGCCCTGCTATTTGTTTCTCGCGTCTCAGGACTCCTCGTACATGACCGGGCAGGTCCTCCATCCGAACGGCGGCACGATCGTCAATGGCTGATCGGTTCCTGTGCCTCTCCTAGGGGAAGCACCAGCTCCATCCGCACCGGCACTGGGCCATGATGGCTCAACAAGCGACACTGTGTTCTCGCATCTCATCTTTCACAGGGAGCATCGCCGTTCGGCGCTATGGCCAAACAATCATCAGCACGATCCCGACAGAATCCTTCCCCGCCGCGCAACCCCGCTCCTTCTAATGGGTCGGCTGGAGCTCCGGAACCGCATCATGAACCGATCAGAACGCTGGTGGTGGATATTGGCGGCACAGGCATCAAGGCCATGGTCGTCAATGAAGTCGGGGAGCCGATCGGAGAACGGGTGAGGCTGCCGACGCCGGCGCGCAAGACTCCGCGGAGCGTGCTCAAAACCATCGGCCGCCTGGCAAAACTCTCCGGCCGGTTCCACCGGGTGAGCGTCGGTTTCCCCGGCCAGATTCGAAACGGCGTCATCCTGGACGCGGTCAACCTCGCCCCAGCTTGGAAACACTTCAACCTGATCACCGCGCTCGGCAAGATCATGCGCAGAAAGCCCATTCGCGCAGCCAACGACGCCGATGTCCAAGGGTACGGGGCGATCTCCGGAAAGGGCGTCGAGCTGGTCCTGACACTGGGCACCGGAGTTGGGTCGTCCCTGTTCGTCGATGGGCGCCTAGTGCCCAATGTGGAGGTGGGGAAAAACCGCTTGCGCGGCTCCGAACTCGAACGACTGGGGAAAAAATTGTGGAATAACCGCCTGGTCAAGGTCATCGCCAAACTCGAACGTATGTTTCACTACGATCGTCTGTACATCGGCGGAGGAAATGCCGCGCAGGTCGATATCGGACGGCTGCCGGGAAATGTCACCGTCGTGTCGAACCTGAATGGGCTCCTGGGCGGCATCGCCTTATGGCACGAAGCTGGTCATTTTGCTGCGAGCCGGCAGGAGGCCGCGCGCGAGGCGCCAAAGCCGTCCCCGCCTGCACAGGCGATACGGGCCGCGCGCCGGAATCGAGCAGAAGAAACCACTCACCAGGGCGGATGATGCGAGACAATTTGTCCTCAGTCAGACAATCAGTCCGCGCCGTTGCTCGACGTTCCGTCGCTCCCTGTTCCCGCGCGGGACTAAAACCCGCTGCCAGAAAGGATCGCCTCATGCTTCGCCGCGGCTTGGGGTGGCGCTGAGGTGGTCCCGCATTTGCAGAAAGATCGCTGACGCAGCGCAGCATTCACCTGGCTTCAATACACCCGACCTGGAGGGCCCTATGGCACATATGCGTGGAGGAATCAGAACGACCCGGTCGCACCGGCGAAACAGCGACGAACAGAATTCAGAAGCCCGCACGTGGGATGAGGACCGTCAGCACAGAGAATATGACCGGAGTCATCAGAACGTGGGAGACAAGGAGCGTCTCATCTCGGGTCTCATCGGAGGGGGCTTGCTCCTGCATAGTCTAAAGCCACCGTTTTCCGGGTTGAATGCCCTTCGAGCCGTGATCGGACTGGCTCTGGTACAACGCTCCTTCACGGGTCACTGCGCCATCTACGGCATGCTGGGAGTGGATACGCAGGATCAGACAGATACGTCCTCGATCGGGCGCCCAAAGGTACACAGCGACCGTGCGATCCAAATCGAACGATCCATCACGATCCAACGCTCGGCGAAAGACCTTTATGAGTTCTGGAGACAGCTCGACAATCTTCCCGCCATCATGAGCCAAGTGCGTGCGGTGGAAACGATCGACGATCGCCGTTCTCACTGGGTCATCAACACCCTGCCCGGCGCCCCGACCGTGGAATGGGACGCGGAAATCATTAATGACGTCGAGCACGAACGTATCGGGTGGAAAACTGTCGGCGGCGCGACCGTCGAGCATGCCGGATCGGTGCGTTTCAAGCCGGTTGACGGCGACCGCGGTACCCGCGTCACGGTGACGCTGCAGTATGACCCTCCGGCTGGCTCCGTGGGCGCTGCGATCGCGGATCTGTTGGGGCAGGAACCGGGGCAAAAAATCGCGCGCGATCTTGAACGATTCAAGGAAGCAATGGAGTCACACAGCGCTGCGTCGCGATAGCATGCTCGAACGATCGCTGAAGAAAGGAGACAGCCATGGGCAGCTGGGGGAAAGGCACCGCGGTGATGATGGTGATGGGAGCGATGCTGCTTTCAGGATTTCCAGGCGTCACGGCGCCGGTCGCCGGGGCCAAGACTACTCCTAAAGCAGCGACCGATACGACGGGTCAATCCGGCGCCTCCACGTCGAAGGAAGGCCGGGTGAAAAAGAAACGGCGTTCCTCGGGCAAGGGGATCGTCGAAGACACGGGTGGGAGCACATCGCACTCGAAGTCCCAGGACTCACCAGAAAACACAGCCGGAACCACGTTGAAATTTGGTTCCGGCGGCGGCGGGGTCTCGGGCGCGACGGGAAAATAACATCACGAGACGCAATGACCATGCGTCCGTTTTTAGAAGGAGGTCTTATGATGCCAACACGGACAAGACAGACTCGGCTGTTCGCCGTTCTGCTCGGACTGGGACTTCTGAGCACGCCGTTGGTGCAGGCGGAACAGCATCGCGACCTTACCTCTCAGGAACAGCGAGAGGGCCAGAATCACAATTCCGACATCACGGGTGGTTTCTACGAGGACCGCTACAAACTCGATAACTGGTACTACGACTTCTATGACAGTCCCGAATATTCCCGCGGGGATTCCTGGGCTGTCAGTCAAGGCGCCAACGACAATGCGGCCGGCCTGTCAGACGCCGCTCATCCTTCCTACCGGCACCACAGGGCCCATGCCGGTGACTCGCGCGCGACCGGGCAGTATGCGGGAGATCCGTGGTTCTATGCACAGCGGGATCCAATGTATGGCATGCCGGAAACAGCCCCAGGTCAATCCAAGGGGAATGTCGTGAAAGGCACGGTCAACGCCGTCAAGCAGGTCCGCAATCGGACGACCGGCGATCAGAATACCGTCGTGATGTTCACGACTCCGGATCGGAAGCAGATCATTGCCGACCTTGGGCCCTCCCGGCGCACGATGGATTTGGCGCTGACGCAAGGTGACCCGATCATGATCGCCGGATCCTGGGAGAATATCGGGCCCTATTCCGTTCTCATGGCGGAGCAAGTGAAGACCGAAGCCAAACGAGTGACGCTCTTTCGCCCCACCGGAACCATCGGAGGCCACAGGACCGTCGAAGGACGCATCCAGCAGTTTCGCGATATTCGGGTGAACCGGACTGGAGAAATCCATCGCGCGGCCGCGGTGCAAACGCCGGATGGGCGAATGGCCTTGGTGGACCTGGGTTCCGACAACGTGGACCGCACGCCCTTACGAGCGGCGGCCGGGGATCGCATGATGGCGCAGGGACCGGTGGTCCAGGTAGGCAACTATCCAGTCTTGTGGGCCGACCGGGTGGCCATCAACGATGCTTCACCGGTTGAAGTGACGCGCCCCGCAGGGTCCACCGAGTTTGCACCGGCAGCCGGAACTCCTACGGGAAGCTGCCTGGGAGCAGGATGCGATACTCAGCCCTTACGTCAAGGGCAATCAGGGAGCCACAACAGCAATGCGATGGACGGGACGACGCGCTGACGCGAGCGGCCACGCCAGGAAGAAGGAGCTCAGTGCTCCTTCTTCCCGGTGGCTGCCTTCGGCCGCTGATTGGAGCGGATTTACAATCGGATGGTGATGCTGCTGCGCCCTGAAACGGGGTCCAAGCTGGTGACCATCGTCCGGACCCTTCGCTCAACCACGCGTTCAATGCGCTCCATGAGCACATCCTGGCAGGAGGTGAACATCGCTTCGTGCACCTGCCTCAACAGGGCGCGCCCCTCCTCGGACTGAGCCAAGCGGGCTTCAGCGGGCACAGCGCCGTTTCTGGTGATCGTCGCGTTGATGACATCGTCGGAAAGCTGCACCTGTACGTGCGAATAGTTCGACTTCATGAATTCCGTGTGAAAATTCAGGATCGCCATCATAACCGCGTATTCGAGATCGGCTGGACTTCTCGCCTGCCCCATAGGTTATCCCCTCAACCCAGGTCCAGGGCATGGCGAACCCTTCCGGGAGCTCCCGAAATGGGCCTCTCGTCCTTCGCGCGCCGAACTGTCCCTCTGGTCCCGTTGAAACCCCGACCGATCGATCATGACAGCGACGTGACCACCGCAAGCCGGGCGCGATCTCCACGAGGCTCCGCCCGCTCGCGCCGGTTTTTCAGAATGACCGGATCAACGATGTCTCCGCACATCATGCAGTGCAGCGCCCGGAATCCCTGGCCCGCGGTTTCCAAGACATGATCATAGTCTTCCCGATACATGGGACTGTTGCATCGCAGGCAATTCATCACGCCTCCGTTTGGCTAGCTGGTGGTGCGGGAATGCACGAACCGCGTTCATGCACAGACCTTGTGCAAAGGCCGGTCCAGGAATCATCGGGGCCAGACGTCGTCTCCGGTCACGACCGGATGCCCATGAAAACCGGCGGTTATCGCGGATTGCAATAGCGGGGCCTTTGCGTGCCGTGAGAAAAACTCGTTCGGCGGTGGGCAAGCGGTGTGCGCGCGCACCACAGCGGCCGATGATGTGCGCGGGCACTCGAAACGCGTGGGATTACGTGCGAGGTTTTCGGCGGCGGTCCAACATCCAGCGGGTCACACCCAGGTGCTTGGCGGCCAAGGTTTTGTTGCCGCCTGAGCGGGCCAGCACTTCCTCAATGATCCGGTCTTCCAGATCTGCCAAGGTCTGCGCGCCGAGTTGAAAACTGAGATGGACCTGCGCCGGATCGGGCGAAACCGCACCGGGAGCGGAAGCAGCGGCACGGGGCTGTTCCGGCGTCGAGACTGCCTGCTGCACATCTCCAGGAAAGTTGGCGGCTTCGAGAGTCGTTCCTCCACAGAACAACACGGCGCGTTCGATCAAATTGCTGAGCTCCCGCACGTTGCCGGGAAGGTGATACGCGCGGAGCAGGGCTTGCGCGCTGGCCCCCAACGTTCGGACCGGTTTGGTCAAGGCCAAGGCGGAGCGAGTCAGAAACTGTTCCGCCAGGGGGATGATATCCTCCCGTCTTTCGCGGAGCGGCGGCACGACCAGGGTCACGACATTCAACCGGAAGTACAAATCTTCCCGGAACTCTCCCTTGGCGACGGCTTCTTTCAGGTTGCGATTGGTCGCCGCCATCACCCGCACATCGATGGGAATGTTCGCGGCCCCGCCGATCCTGCGAATGGTGCGTTCTTCCAACACCCGGAGCAGCTTGGCTTGCAACCCGAGCGGCAAGTCGCCGATCTCGTCGAAGAAGATGGTGCCTCCTTCGGCCAGTTCAAGAAGACCGCATTTCCTTCCGGTCGCTCCGGTAAATGCGCCCTTTTCGTGCCCGAACAACTCGCTTTCGAAGAGGTCCCGAGGGATCGAAGGGCAGTCGACCTCTACGCAGGGTTTTCCGGCGCGGGCGCTGTTGTAGTGGATCACCCGGCCCATGTACTGCTTCCCGGTTCCCGTTTCGCCTTGGAGCAACAGCGTGACCCGGTCGTTCTTGATCAGCTCCTGCAGGTGGGCGAGAAAGGTTTTGGTGACGGGGCTGCGGGCAATCACGCGATCGAGGGCGTACCGGGCGGCATCCTGTCCGCTGTGCAACTGCACCTGGCGCTGCAAGGTCAATAATTCCGTCGCCCGACGCAGCGTGTGAAGGAGATCCTCCATGTCGATGCTCTTGGCGACGAAATCAAAGGCGCCCAGCCGCATCGCCTCCACCGCATCTTTCACCGTACCGCGCGCGGTCAGCACAATGACCGGCAGCCCCGGCAACATCTGTTTCACCCGGGCCAGCACATCCAGCCCGGACAGATTCGGCATCACGAGATCCGCAATCAGCACATCCGGCTCAAAAGACCGCAGCAGTCCCAGGGCCTCCTCGCCTGAGCCCGCCGTTTGCACCACATACCCGTGATCGCGGAGGCGCAAGGCAAAGGCTTCACGCACCGACGCCTCATCCTCCAGCAACAAGAGCTGCCATGCCATACTAGATCATCCCGCCTTGGAGGTGAGCACGACGCATCAGCTGTTGCGCATCCATAGTCGCCCGGTTCCTCTCACGCCTCATGCCGGAGGGGCAGCCAGACCTCGACGACCGCCCCCTGCCCGGGCGGGCTTTGAATGACGAGTTGCCCATGGTGGCGCTCGACGATGTCCCTCGTGATGGTCAGTCCGAGCCCTACCCCTTTGGCCTTCCCGTTGGTGAAAAACGGCTCGTAAATCCGCTTCAAATCCTCCTCCGCGATGCCCTTCCCGCCGTCGGCAAACCGCATCGACACACCGGGAATGCGCCGGAGCTCCGGCGCCAGCGTGGCATAGAGAGGGCCGCCGGCGGGCATCGCCTCGATGGCGTTCATCACGATATTGAGGCAGACCTGAAGAATGTGCGCTCTGGAGGCATCGACCGCCGGAAGATCGGGCGCGACGGAGCTTCTGATCAGAATCTGATGCTTCATCAGATTGGGCCGGAGGAGCGTGAAGGTATCGTCCAGGACCGAAGCCAGGTCGCAGGCGGCCATATCAAAGGGCCTCGGTCGCAACTGGCTGAGGTGGGATTCCAGGAGTTCATCGATCCGCGACGCCTCCCGCGCGATCAACCGGCAGCGGTCACGAGCGTCCTGAGGGAGAGAAGTTTGCTCTGCCAAATGCGCGGCCAGGCTTCCGAGGCCGATCAGCGGATTTCGCACTTCGTGCAAAATGCCTCCCGCGAGTTGACCGACCAGCTTGACCTGTTCCGTGTGGCGGAGGGCCTCCAGCATCTGTTCGCGTTCACTCAGATCGGTCAGAATCGCCATAAAATACTGGGTCGTTCCGTCGGAGGCCTTCACCGGGCTGACACGTTCCCACACCAGAAACTCCGACCCGTCCTTCCGCCGGTTGATGAACCGCTCTACAAACGGATGGCCGGCGCTGATCGATTGCCAGAGCCGTTCATAAAACTCGGGCGCATGTTTGCCGGACTTGAGAATCACCGGGCGCTGCCCGAGCGCTTCCTCCCGCGTCCAGCCCGTCATGCGCTCCAGGGCCGGGTTCCAGTCTACGATAGTGCCGGTCCTGTCCGTCATCATCACCCCGTCTTGCGCCGACAGGAACAGGCGATGATAAAAATCCATCTGCGTTTCTTCATGCCGCCGGCGCTCCAGCACCGCCCCGATCGTATTCGCCATCGTACAGAGAAATTCCTGTTCCTTTTGTGTGAACCGGCGAACACGCTTCGAATGGGCCGTCATCACGCCATAGACTCGATCCTCCACCAGCATCGGCACACACATGCCGGCCACCGCGCCATGTTCCGTCAACAGCTTCGATGGAGAAAACCTCGTTTCCCGGCGGAGATCGTCCACCACCACCGGAATCCGTTCGCTGATCGCGAACCCGGCCTGCGAATGGGTGCCGCCTTCGATCGTTAATTTTCCGATCAGGTCACCACGCAGACCGCTTCCGGCCATGATGTAGAGATGGTCGTCCGGCTCGCGGGGCACCAGAATTTTGCACAGCTCCACATTCAAAGCCGCGGCCGTTTCCTTGACCGCCTCGTTCATCAAGTCCTGAGCCGATATCGCGCTGACACCCAGCGTGCCGATCCGCGCCAACACCGATTGGAATCGCGCCACCTGCGCCGCGTCTTGGGCGAGGAGCACCCGTTCCGTCACGTCCTCCAGCACCATCAAGACGCCCCGGTCCCCGCGATACGGCACCACGTTGAACCGGCAGGCATAATGGAGCGGCCGCCCGTCCGCCGCCGTCCGCTGGTATTCCACGTTCTTCCGCGAACCGAGATCGCGCTGGTTCCAGGCAATGGCATCATCCAGCAGCCGCTTCCGTAGCGCGGGCTCGCAGCCTTCCGGCTGAGCCGTATCGCGTTCCACCAGTTCCGCGAATTGAGAGTTTTCGAAGATGAGCAGCCCGTTGCACACGAAGCACAGGCCGCCGTCAATGCAGTCGCTGAGCCAGGCCAGCACTTCTGCGGCGGCTGGTTCCGACCGGACCGGCCGGGGGAGCTTGGAACGGGTGCGATGGGAGGAGGGCATGAACGTCCTGCTCGTCGGGAGTCTCACATGATCGATGTCGCACCTGCATGTGCGCGCACCCAGTATACCGAGCAGGCTGTACCCCGTCGAGGCTCGTCTTTCGTCGCTCGTATCTCGTCGCTCGTATTCCCTCTTACGCTTCACGCTTCACGAGATACGCTTCACGCGCCACGCGTTAAGGAACCACGAAATGATCCCGGCGAGTGACCGCGACGTCGCTGACGAACATCGCTCCGGAATGTTTGTGAAACACAGGTCCGAGACCAGCCAGGATCGGCTCGATCCGCTCTTCCGGCACCACGGTGAACACGATCACCTGGCTGCTGGTGTCGTCGAACAGCAGATGGCCTTCATGAAATCCATGATGGCCCTTGCCCGACACGTTGTTGATGATCGTGTACCCGGTCGCGCCGACCCGGTCCAACAGGCTGGTGACGATCTTCAAATGCTCGCCTTCGACCACAATGCGAATCTCTTTCATCGGATGCAGCGTCAGCATACTCCGCCCCCTTCTTCCTAATGATCCTTCCTCTCCTGCTTGAATGATGCCGTCTGGGCCCATGTCTCCTGCGCCGTGCCGACCGCATCCCCGTCTTTCTGAAGCCGGGCCGGTTCGGCGTCGGCCGCAAGATCGGCCGGCAAGGCGTGATGTGACTCCGGCGCGCCGGCCACCGGCTGCCAGCCCCGCATGATGTCATAGTGATAGAACTTCGCTTCGCCCGGCTCGCACACCACCAGAGACACCCATTCATTATCGAAGAGCCGCTCCAGGCCGGGGTGTTTGGCGATCACCGCCTCGACTTGGGTTCTGGGCGCCTCAATCACGGCCAACAATCGCATCGGTTCATGGTAGGGCACGGGGCCGTCCAGCACGGTTTGCGCCGGCAGGCCTAATCGGAGGTCGCCGGTGGCCCCGCTCATGACCCCGACACGCCCGACGATGTTGTGATACACCTTGCTCCCGCTGCCGTACACCTCGTTATCCGCGGTGGAGAAATAGTGCTCCATGTTGATCCATTGGGCCACGATGAGCGGCGCCGTCATGATCGTTTCCAGCAATTTACCCGACTCGTCCTGCCGGTAATCATAGGAGTGAAGAAAGGACCGGCCTTCCAGATTCAACGGGCGCGTCAGCTCCCGCCGTCCGATGATGAGGAGATTGTTCTTCGACAGGCCCCATTCCGGACGCACCTGCGCCCAATCCACACTTCGGCGGCCCGCCCTGGTCAGCGGATCCTTCCGCTTCGATCCCGCTGCAGGCCCTTCTAACGCCAGGCCCCGTTCTTGTGCCGACTGCGCCCCCGCCTCCTGGAGGTCATCCAGCAACCGTAACAGATCCTTGCGGTGCGTCGCCGGCACATCTTCCAAGTCCACGATCCTCACATCGTTCCGGGTCGTATCGTGCGCCGCCGCCACAAAATGGGAATCGCCGGGAATGGTGATGCCGCGCCCTTCCAGCACCTTGCGCACCGCCTGGTTGTTCGCCATCGCAGCGAAGGCCCGCGCATTCGGCAGGCCGCTGTTTCCTCCGCAAGCGCCGCAATCGAGCGCGGACTCATAGGGATTGTTGTCGGACGTGCTTCCGTGGGAACACATCACGACGAGACGCGCAAACCCCGAGGTGAATCCCATGAGACGGAGCGCCGCCTCCACGGCATAGGCCTGTTCGGAGACCGAAAAGCCATGCATGGTGATGCGCTGGAGACGGGACGACATGCCGCGGGGGGTGAGGTTCAGCGTGCGCCGGAATCGTTCATACAAGGCGTCCGTTTCTGCGGGTGTCAGGCCGAGGCTTTTCGGCACGTCCCGGCTCTTCTGCTCGTCCTGGTGGTCCATCGCGCCGAGCCGGATGGTCTCAATCAACGCCGGGGTGATGTCGGAGCCGAGGGCGGGGAATTCCCGCCGGAGCGCGGCGCGGATGGCCGCGCGTTGCTCCACCGCCACCATCTCTTCCGCCTCATGCCTCGTCAGCTTGTCGATAGTGAGCGTCGTCGCCAAGGGCGGCAGCCACAGGCTTTTCAGCCAGGCACTCATGCGCTGGTACCACAAGGGGAACAGCGTCTTCCCGAAAAACGGCACGCTGAAAAACCAGCCCAACGCTTCAACCATGACGTAGGGCGTGATGACGTTTTCTTTCAGATCGTGCAGGAGAGTATGGCCGGCGTGGCTGAGCCGCGCAAACAGCCGGTGCCGGCTCGCCGCCGCCCCATGGTAGCTGCGCGGGATCTCGCGGATATGATTCTTGGGTTTCAGCAACACGGGAGCGTGGGTGACAGGATGCGCTTCCCCAAATGCCTGGTACTTGACCGGAATGCCGAAAAACCCCGCCACGCCCAGCGTCTCATACCCCCCGAGCTGTTCAAGGTGCCGGCGGAAAATCTCCGAGCGAACATCGATGCAAAATACCATCTGAGCCAACGGTCGGGACGCGCCGCCGGCAGCCTTTTCATCCGTCTCCCGCAGCTGTTTCGCGACCCCGCTCAATTGTGCAACCACTTCCCGGCGGTGGCGGACTTCCAACGCTTCCAGCCAGCGATGGTTGTGCTGCGCAGGTGGAAAGCCGTCCAGCCAGGTCAACACCGTGACCACATCGGAAGAGGGCGTCTGGCTGATGAGTTCCGGATCGGCCCCCATCGCATTCGCGAGCGCCAGCAACCGTCCGGCATCCCGGCGCACGAATTCGTTGGCACGCCAGTCAGCGCTCTGCTCGAACACCTGCCTGCCCTTCTCGTTCCATTCCGCCGGCTGGGCCGCCCGGTGCTGACGGCTCCATGCCCGCACCTCTCGATCCAGGGAAGGAGCCAAGCGGCCTGCCACGACTTGCCGTCTGAGCCAATGCGCATGTGGAAATTGGTCGATATAGCCGCGAACGGCCTCGTACTGGCCCGCAATCCCCAGCAAGTCACGGCACGGCAACTGCACCAACTCGCGTTCGTAAAACAACCGTACGGCGAGATATTTCACGAGATCGATCGGATAGCGGGCTTGCCAGGGATGATGTTGTTCCTCGGCCCGCCACTTGATGTATCCCGTCCAACCGGGAAGCGCGGACAAGTGCAGGGCAAAGTACGATTCCCAGGCGGACTTGGGAATGCCCAGATCGGCGAGGCAGTGCAGGACCGCTTCTTCCGGACGTTCGCCCAAGGCCTCGATCTTCGCTGCCGCATCTTGAATCCCTAGCAGCCGAAGGGCCGCGTCGTAGCGGGCCAAGCGTTTCCAGGCGCGATAAAATGTGTGCTCCCGATCCGGCATGACCCAAGAGGCTTCGCCCTCGTCTAAGAAGACCCCGCACCATTTGATCATCTGCTCGTTGATATCGGCTGCCACGGCGGTACCGAGCGTCCGATCGCACCAGGTCGAGAGCGTCTCATGGGACAACAGATCCACCGCCTCCCAGGGAACGAGCGGCTCCTCCACGCGGGTGCGGGCAGGCGCGACAGACGAGGTCAGCCAGTCGATGAGCTGGTTCGGCGTCCGATCTCCCGCCTCACCGGAACCTGGTTGTTCAACCGCCGGCTCGTCTAGCCCATGCACCATGGAATAGCGGAGTAACTCGAGATGCGATAACTCCCGTCCCGCAAACAGGACCTGCCGGTCGCCGGCCAGCGGCGCCAGCACCTGCGTGAGATCCTCCTGGGCGAGCCGACCTTGCGCAAAGTAGCGGCGATACTGAGCACCCGGGAGATACCCTCTTCCGCCCAGCAGTTGCTCCCCGCGCTTGACCGCTTGCTCGAAGGGAAGATGCTCAAGACCATGCAGCGGATTGTGGTGGATGAAGGTGCGCATCGGCCAGTACGCGGCAATCGCTTCTCCGGCCAGCTCCACATGGGACCGCAGCTCCATCCGCTGGGCATCTGTGAAGGCGCGTCGTTCAAGTGCCATCCAATGACTCCGTTCCGGCTTCCCGCCCGGCACAACTAGCGTCGAAAGGCCATACGGCCGATCAACCGCATCACGTCCTCGACATAAAGACCGTTGAGAAAGGTCACGTACGCCCGCGCCCGTAGCGTTTCGATCCAGGGCGGCATGAGCAGCGTGACGCCTTTCGCCTTCCCGTAAATCATGCCCCAGGCGGCGATGATCAAAATCGCCGCGCATCCCACCACCAGATCGAAGAACGCGCGGTTCCACTCCGCAGCGCGCATGAACGCCGCCGCGGTCTCGTGACCGGGATAGAGGAAATGCGTGAAGGCCTCGCCCGCCCACAGGTACGTGAGGCCGATGACCGCGAGCGCGCCGAGCATCGTCAGCGACACGGTCCATGACGCGCCGGTATGCAACCGGTAGAGCGTGAACATCGCTTGCGACGTGGTGACCCACCCGAAGAACAGAAAGATCACGGCGCCCTGCGCATCCTGCAGCGGAATACTGACGACCCCATGCAAGACGAGCAGAATCACCAGCGGCAACACCAAGGTTGCGACCAGGCCCGTCGTCCAGGTCATGGGAGAAAAACTCTGGGCCTCATCCGCCTTCGCGGCCGGCGGCAATTTGAACTCCGTCCGCGCCTTGTGGATGACGGACCCGGAATTGAGGAACAGGGTGGCCTTGAACAGGCCGTGGGCGCAGAGGTGAAACACTGCCAGGGCGAACGCGCCCAGCCCGCACTCCATGACCATGTACCCCATCTGCCCCATCGTGGAATAGACGAGGCGGCGCTTCACGCTGGTCTGCGTCAACATCGCGCTGGCGCCGATCAACGCCGTCACGCCACCGATCACAAACAACAGGTGGAGCGTCGCCGGAGCAAAGCTGAACAGCGGCGCCAGGCGATTGACGAGAAAGCCGCCGGCGTTCACGATGCCCGCGTGCATCAAGGCTGACACCGGTGTCGGCGCCTCGATCGTGCCGATCAGCCAGACATGGAAGGGAAATTGCGCGGATTTCGTCATGACCGAGAGGACCAGCAACAGGGTTGCCACCAGCGGTACATCCAGCCCCGACGGCAGCCAAGTGACGTCGGCCGATTGGGACGACGCGGCCTGCAATCGAGCGAAGAGTTCTGTCAGGTCCAAAGTCCCATAGGCTCCATAGAGCAGCAGGATCGCGATCGCGAAGGCCGCATCGCCCAAGCCCTGCGTCCGGAAGGTCTTCTTCCCCGCTTCTCTCGCCGCGCGGCTGGCCGGGTTACAGACCAGAAGCGACGACAGCAGCCACGTGACCAGATGCCAGCACACAAACATCCAGAGCAGATTGCCGCTGCTGACCAGGATCAGCAGCACGGAGGTGAGGGCGCCCAGGAACGCGAAATACCGGACATATCCCGCATCGCCGACCATGTAGCGGTCGGAGTAGACATGAATGATCAGGCTCACCGAACTGATGAGGACCATCATGACCGCCGCCAAGCGGTCCACGAGGAGCGTATAGGCCAAGGGTCCGGACGATCCGCCCAGAATCGTCAGGCGGATCGGATCGCCGTACAGCACCATCACAAATGTGGCCACCGAGGTCAGCGCGGCGCACCAGAGCGCCCCGATTCCAATGCGCGAAATACGTTCTCCCAGCTCCCGCCGGAATAGGGCGATGCAGAGCGTGCCCAAGAGGGGCGAGAAGATGGTCAACAGAGGAACGATGGCTTCCATCACACGAAGGTCTCCGACATCGGCATACTTTGCGCGGGGTCTTCAGCAAGAACAAGGCCCAGGGAGGAAATACCCCCGGGAAGCCAGGAAATGCAAGAAATCGCGGAATCAGCCCTCTCCTGCTCCTCTCGGCAGACCGGTCTATCCTGAAGAGCCACGTGCATCGATGCACAGCCGTGCATATACGCACTCTCATAACATGTCTTCCACCATCGAAACAAAGGATGCCATGGTGGAGGAGGATGGCACTGATGATCCGGATGCGCCCGGAACAAGCACACCATTGAGCGCCGGCAACAGCGCATGGAACGTGGATGCGGCAGCGCCTCGAATCCGCGCGCTGCTTGATGTGGGTGCCGGCCTATGATAGCGTTCGCGAAGAGGCCCTTGCGTGATGCCCAAGAGACAGCACCGAACAACCAGGTTGAATCATCTCCTGCGTGGATGGGTGGTGCTCTGGTTGCTCGCCCTGCCCCTGTTCCACATCCACCCCGAAACGGATCGCCACCATGGAGAGGCCGGTCATGTCCATGCCGTGGCGGTGCATACGGTTTTTTCCGGCGACCTCGAAGGCGAATTCGGCGAACAGCGAGAAGCTCCTGCCGCAACTGACGCCGCCGAGGGACCGGTGGTTTCGGCCGAAGCTCCGCACGCCTGGAACCCCGATCCTGAAGTCACCCTCTCCCTGCTGAACGACGCCACCGACCGCAAACTGGTCAAGCCACTGCTGAGTCATATCCTGTTTGTGGCCGATCATCTTCTGCCCGTCCTCGATGTGCATGCCCGTCCCCAAGAGGAACTCTGGCCAGCTGCCCCCACGACGCTCTTGACCCGAGACGTGCCTGCGCGCGCTCCGCCCTCCCCGTTCCTCAGCTAACCATCGCTTCTATCGATCACGACATTCTAATCGTGCTGGTGCCGTCTGCGAGGTCTGTCCAGGGTCTCGTGCCACGACCTGCGCGAAACGGAGGAGGCCTTCGATGATCGCGCCCATGTTCCTTGTTCTTCTGGCAGCTGGCCTATTCAGCTTGCCCGGCACATCCGGGGCCGGAGAGACCCGCCCACATACCTATGCGCTGGCTGATGTTCTGGCGCTCGCCGCGCAACACAATCCCATCCTCGCCGGAGCGGAGGGATTGGTGAAACAGAGTCAGGGGCAACAGATCGCCGCCGGCGCCTATCCGAATCCTTCCCTAACCGGCATCGCCGGACGCGGTGCGATCCAGGATCCCAAGACCGGGGTGCAGGTGACCGAACGCACGTTCATCGTGGAACAACCCCTGGAATGGACGGGCAAGCGCCGGGCCCGCCAAGAAGCAGCCGATGCCGGGCTGGCCGGGGCGAACGCCGCTTTGGAGGAAGCCCGGCTCTCGTTGTTCGCCGAGGTGAAAATCGCCTTCTACCAGCTCCTGTTCGGCCAGCGTGATGTCGAACTGTCCGCTCAAAACGTCGCGAATGTGGAAGAGGTCTTGCGAACCGTGCAGGCGCGCGTGGCAGCCGGCGAAGCCACCTCCTTCGACAGCTTGAAGGCCGGGGTGGAGGTGCAAAAGGCCAAGAAGGAAGCGGCGCGCGCGAACAATTTCTTGCTGGTCGCCAAGGCGCGGCTCAATACCCTCACCGCCGGATCACTCGGCAAGGACTTCGCCATTCAAGGCGACTTTGAGAGGCCCACACAGGTCGTCGATGCGGAGGGGTTGACGTCGCAGGCGTTGGAGCAACACCCTGCCGTCCGGCGCTTGAGCAAATTGGCCGAGCAGGCCGACCATGCGCTGCGTTTTGAGCGCGAAGCCCGCGTGCCCAATGTCAGCGTGATCGGGAGTTATCACCGCGAGGCGGGCGATGAATCGCTCACCGCCGGCCTGGCCGTGCCGCTCCCCCTCTGGTACCGCCGGCAAGGCGAAATCCAATCCGCCTTGGGTGCCAAACATCGCGCCGATGCCGAGCGGGCGCGGGCGCGGCAAGAATTGGAACAGGCGGTCACCCAGCATGCGCAGGAAGTGCGCACGGCGCAGGAGCAACTCCACGTATTCGACACCGGGTTGCTGAAGCAGGCGGAGCAGACGCTGGCGATGGCGCGGACGAGCTTCCGGCATGGCGCCGCAAGCCTGCTGGATGTCCTCGATGCGCAACGGGTGTATCGGCAGACTCAGCTGGAATATGCCCAGGTGCGCGCCGACCTCTCCATCGCACTGGCCCGCCTGGAACGGGCACTGGGAACTTCGCGATGAGCGCCGCCGGCAGAGTGAAGGGAGCCGGGCGCGTCACGATCACGACAGGACCGGCGACGGCCGCATTGGTGCCCGCTCTGTTGTGGATTCTCGCTGGTTGCGGCGACCAGGCGCCACCGCCGCCGGCATCGACCGCGGCCGGCGAGGCATCGGCCAAGCTTGGTCACAGCCTCGTCATCCACCCGCCGCCGGCGGTTCAGGCTCGCCTCCATACCCAGCCTGCCGCCCTCCGCGCCGTCCCGCAACTGATCACCGCTCCCGGTGAAGTCGCCCTCGACCTCAAACAGGTGGCCAAGATCACGTCGCGCATCGGCGGACAAATCGAACGCATCCATGTGCAACTGGGCGATCGCGTCAAAAAGGGCCAGGCGCTGGTGGCCATCGGCAGCCTGCAGCTCGATCAGTTGATCGAAGAATATCTCGTCGGTAAGGCGCAAGCCGATGTGGCAGAAAACAGTTTCCGGCGCACGGAGAAATTGCGGGCAGACGACATCGTGACCGAGCGCAAACTGATCGAAGACAAGGGCCTGTACCTCGAGACCCAGGCGCGCTACCACCACATCCGCGAACGGCTCGCCAATATGGGGATCTCCACGGACGACCTCAAGCAGGGCCCGCACGAGAACAGCCACCTCTACACCTTGACTGCGCCTTTCGCAGGCACGGTCGTCACTCAAAATGCGGTGCGCGGCCAGGGTATCGGCCCCGGCGACGAATTGTTTGAACTCGTCGATACCAGCCGGGTGTGGGTGTTTGCCAATCTTCCCATCGAACAGGCCAGACACTTCAAGGAGGGCGATTCCGGCAGCATCCGGCCTAAGGGCGGTGAGGCCATCGTGGCGCCGATCACCTACCTGTCGCCGGTGGCGGATGAGACCACGCGCACCATTCGCGTGCGTTTGGAAGTCGCCAATGTCCAGGGACAGTTGAAACCACGCGAGTATGTCGACGTCACACTCAGCTGGTCCGGTCCGCCCGTGGCGACCGTTCCCATCACGGCCCTCACCACCATCGACAAGACACGCGGGCTGTTTCTCGAAACCGCAGACGGCTATACCTTCGTGCCTATCGAGGCAGGCCGCGAAGGCGGCGGGTGGGTGGAAGTCCGGCAGGGCGTGAAGGAAGGCGACCGCATTGTCACCGACGGCGTGTTCGATCTGAAAAATCTGTTGCTGAGGGAACAGATCGGATCGGGCGAATAAGGCGCGCATGAACCATCTGCTGACGTTTTCGCTCCGCTATCGATTCTTCACCCTCGTGGCCATCGCCGTCGTGATCGCCTCCGGCCTCTGGTCGTTCGCGCACCTCACGATCGATGCCGTACCCGACCTCACCCCGGTGCAGGTGCAAATCCTCACCCGCGCGCCTGCGCTGGGCCCAGTCGAGGTGGAACAATTCGTGACGTTCCCCATCGAAGCGTCGTTGAACGGTCTGCCGGCGCTGCGGGAGCTACGGTCCATCTCACGATACGGCCTGTCCGCCGTCACGGCCATCTTCGACGATCACACCGACATTTATCGAGCCAGGCAGCTCGTCGCGGAACGGCTGGCGCAGGCCATGGAACGCATCCCGGCGGAATACGGCCGCCCGATGATGGGCCCGCTCACGACCGGCCTGGGCGAGGTGTATCAATTTACGGTGCGGGGCGAGGGATTTAGTCCCATGGCTCTGAGAACGCTCCTGCAATGGGACATCGGCATGAAACTGCGTGCCGTGCCCGGCGTGGTGGAGGTCAATATCTGGGGGGGCGAGCCGCAGCAATTCCACGTCATCGTCGATCCGTCGAAACTGCTGGCGTTCAAATTGTCGATGAAGCAGGTGTTCGACGCCTTGCAGCGCAACAACGCCATCGCCGGCGGCGGGTATATCGAACACCAGCGCGAACAACTGTCGATCCGCGGCGAGGCGCTTGCCGCCGGAGTCAGCGATCTGGCTCACATTGTGGTGGCACATGGGCCGGGCGGCGTCCCCGTTTCCATCGCAGACTTGGCCGAAGTCCGGGAGGGGTCGGCGCTCAGAATCGGGGCCGCCACGGCCATGGGCGCGGGCGAAACCGTGATCGGCATGGTGCAGATGCTGGCGGGAGAAAATGCCCAGGAGGTCGTCACTCGCGTGAAGGCACGGCTGCAGGCTCTCCAACCGACTCTGCCCGCCGGGGTCACCATCGAACCCTATTACGATCGCACGATCTTCGTCTCGAAGGTCATGCAGACCGTGCGCAACAATCTGCTGGAGGGGGGGCTGCTGGTGATCGCGGTGTTGTTTCTGTTTCTTGGCGACCTGCGCGCAGGGCTCATCGTGGCCGCCGCCATTCCCCTGTCGATGCTGATCGCGTTCATCGGCATGATGCAATCAGGCCTGTCCGGCAATCTCATGAGCCTCGGTGCCATCGATTTCGGGCTCCTGGTGGACGGCTCCGTGGTGATGATCGACAACATCCTCCGGCGGCTGGCCGAAAAGCCCGCACCGACCAAGGAAGCTCGCTTGGAACTGGTGTTGGTTGCCGGTCGTGAAGTGCTCCGCCCCATGACCCTTGCGGTCACGATCATCATTCTGGTCTACGTCCCGATCCTGGCGCTCACCGGGATCGAAGGCAAGATGTTCCGCCCGATGGCGATGACGGTCATCATGGCCTTGACCGGGTCTCTCCTCCTCGCGGTCACGGTCACCCCCTTGTTGTCTTTCTGGTTTCTGCGGGCCGGACCGGCCGGCGGGTCGACCGTCGCCGTTCGAAAAGCAAGACGAGTCTATGCGCCCTGCCTGCAATGGGCCATCGCCCGTCCGGCTTGGCCTGTGGCTATCGCGGTCAGTCTTTTTGCGATCAGCCTCCTCGCGGGAACCAGACTGGGCGTCGAATTTGTCCCGCGCCTGGAAGAAGGGGACCTGGCGGTGCAGGTGTGGCGGTTACCCAGCATCTCATTGAGCGAATCTGTCGCCACCTCGCTGGAGATCGAACGGGTGCTGAGGCGCTTCCCCGAAGTCACCCAGGTGGTCACCCGCACCGGCAGCCCGGAAGTCGCCACCGATGTCATGGGCATTGAACTGTCCGACGTCTTCGTCATTCTCAAACCGCAGCAGGACTGGGTCACGGCCCGGAGCCGCAATGAGTTGATCGATGCGATGAAACAACAGATCGTCGCGCAGGTGCCGGGCGTCGGTCTCGGATTTACGCAACCGATCGAAATGCGGTTCAACGAATTGATCGCCGGCGTGCGCTCAGACCTGGCCGTCAAAATCTTCGGCCCGGATCTCGACATCCTCAAGCAGCAGGCCGAACGGGCGGCGCGAGCCCTGCAGAGCGTGCCCGGCGCGGCCGACGTCAAGGTCGAGCAGGTCGCCGGATTGCCCCTCTTGCGCGTGGTGGTCGATCGGGCAGAAATCGCGCGCTACGGGCTCACGGCCGAGGAAGTGTTGACGCTCATTCAATCTGCGCGGGTCGGGACGGTGGTCGGAACCGTCGTGCAGGGGGCCCGGCGGTTCGAATTGGTCGTGCGGTTGGCCGAGCGGGTTTCCCGCGATCCCGGGTCTTTAGGCAGTCTGCTTATCCCCACCATGCACGGAGAATTGGTCCCCCTGTCGCGCGTGACCAGCATCCTCCTGGATTCTGGTCCGGCACAGGTGAGCCGCGAACACGTCGAACGGAGGATCGTGGTCGAGACCAATATTCGAGGGCGTGATCTCGGCGGTTTCATGGCCGACGCGCAACGCGCCGTCTCCAGGGCGGTCTCGCTGCCCCCCGGTTATGAGCTGATTTGGGGCGGGCAATATGAACATCTGCAGGAAGCCGGTAAACGGCTGGCCATTGTCGTGCCGGTCACGCTCCTGTTGATCCTGGGCATGTTGTCCGTGATCTTCGGCACACTGCGGCCCGCCCTGCTCATCTTTCTCAACGTGCCGCTCGCCTTGTCGGGAGGAATGCTGGCCCTGTGGCTGCGAGGATTGCCGCTCAGTATCTCGGCCATCATCGGCTGTATTGCCCTGTTCGGCATTGCCGTGTTGGACGCGGTGGTTTTAGTCAGCCATATCCGCCGGCTGGAGGCGGAAGGACAGTCCACTGAGAAAGCGGTCTTCCAGGGAGCTATGGATCGATTGAGGCCGGTGTTGATGACGGCCCTGGTCGCCAGCCTGGGTTTTCTGCCGATGGCCTTGGCGACCAGCATGGGGGCGGAAGTCCAGCGGCCGCTGGCCACGGTCGTCATCGGGGGACTGCTGACATCGACCGCCCTGACCCTGCTGGTCATTCCGGCCCTATATGCGCGCCTGGTTCCACCGGCCACCGGCGGGTCTCATCAAGCCGCATCCGGGGCGGACAAGAGCGCCGTGCATGGATAAACCCCTGTGCCGTCACGGCAATTCAGCCATCTGTAGCATGCGAGGCAGCACCGGTTCGGACTCTTTTCTGGACAGAGTTTCATCCCGGCGGTAAGCTTCCTCTACAGAGCGAATGTCTGCCTGCGACCGAAATTCCGCGCAGGGCTGAATTGAATCCACCACCGGCGTAAGCTTCCCGAGGAGTAGTTATGGCGACCATCATGGTGATCGACGACGAACCATCCATCCGCGGCCTCCTGCGTGAGGTCCTGGAACGGTCCGGACATAAGGTGGTCGAAGCCAGAGATGGACGCGAAGCGTTGGATCTCTATCAAAAGCAGAAAGCCGATCTGCTGATCATGGACTTGCTGATGCCGGAGGTCGATGGCTTGGAAGCCACGCTGCAGCTCACCCGCGAATACATGGACACCAAAATTATCGCGATGACGGGCGCCCAGGGGGATCGCAACTTCCTGGATATCGCCCGGCTCTTCGGCGCCCACCGGACCTTCGAAAAGCCGTTTGATTTGAAAGAAATGCTGAACGCCGTGGAAGCGGAACTGGCGCAAAAATAACTGCCGGTCCTCACCCTTTCCCCTCACCAGTGAGCAGCAGGAAAAATTACTAGCAACCCCCCGGGCGATTCTGACAGAATCTGCCGTGCGACAGTCACCCATCATCAGGCTCTCGTGCTGGTAACCCCTTCCCTTGTCAAACGTCTCTGGTATGCCTGGGGCATGGTGATTCTGCTCGTGGGCATCCTTCCACTCCATAATTTCGTCGGCCATGCGCATTGGCAGTATATTCGCTGGGTGCCGACGCCCGACCAATTGGGCTCGCCGGAAATCCTGCTCGATCTCGCGGTCGATGCGGTCGCCAACATCCTGCTGTTTCTGCCCTTCGGCCTGCTCTATGCGCTCCGCGGACGGGAAGGCAAACCTGTCTCTTCAAGCAGGCTGATGCTCATGGCCTTTGCGCTGTCCTTCGGGATCGAGTACTACCAGGTCTATTGTCATAATCGCAGCACGTCGCTCCTCGACCTGCTGGACAATGTTCTGGGGGCCTACATCGGGATGAAGGCGGGAGAGGCTTATGTCAGGAGAAGCCTGGCAGGAGTGGCGGAACCGGCCGCATAGGACTATTGCCAGCCTGTCGGATCATATCCCCGATCACGCAGACACCGATCCACATAGTTCGTGAAGGCCGCGCTGGGAGGCGTTCTCGTGAACAACCCGCGCAAAAACCCCGCGGTGGCCCCGCTGGCTGCGCCCACCATGGCGCCGCGTCCAGGCCGTCCCAGAATCGCCCCGCCCACCGCCCCGGCAGCGGAACCCACTGCCCCTCCGGCCACCGTCCCCGTCGCCACCTGCGCCGTCTTCCCTTCTTTCTGAGTAGCCCCGGCCTCCTCCGCCAGCGCCATACAATCCTTGATATCGGCCTGCGCCGCATCGGGACCGACCTGCTGGTAATGTTCGTTGGGATAGAGGATCGGTTTGTGCGCAGCGCAGCCGGCAAGCAGGAGACTCAGGACAGCGAGACAAGCGTAATGCCTCATGGCATAGATCTCCTCTGCGGTGACCGCATCACACCCCGGCAGACCGGCTCCATCCGGTGCGGCTATATCCGTCCGCCCAGGTCCTTGCGCTGCAGGGTCCGCATCATCACGGAATCGTTGTAGGCCACCTCGCTGAGCGCATCCATGATGTGTAGCTCCTTGGCAGTCACCAGCTCTTTGGCCTTCGCGTAATTCTTCGCGCTGAAGCGGGCCACAGCCGGTTGACCGTTCACAATCTGGCAGGCCAGGACTTCCCCGCCCGAGACCTCCATGGTGCCCCCTTCTTCGACCAGCTTCTTCGCCTGCGGCACCGTAATCTCGTGCAAGAGGGCAAATTCCTCCAGCCCGCCGGTTTCCACCAGCCGCCCATCGGGCATAATGCATAGCCGTTTGAAATGGGGAGACCAGTCCTTTCGGAAATCGATGAACTTGATGTCGCCGCCTTTGGCGACGGCGCGGTCGAGCGTGCGGTAATCGAGGCCGAGATTTTTCTGCGCGAGTTTGGTCTTCAATTCCTCCGGCAGCGTTCGATAAAAGATTTCCGCTGCGGCATCGGCCAGCGAGACGGCCCTCGCCCTGGCCCATTGCTCGGCCTCCGCGAATTGCATGAGATCGAGTACCCAGGTCTGCTTGGGCGAGGCACCAGTGGCATCCACGCGGCAGGCAAACAGCCCGCGCGTGAGCAAGCCCCCCACCTGCGGATAGACGTAGACGCCGCCGTTGGTCAAGAGTTGAATCATCTGGTCCAGCGGCACGTCGTAACTCTCCGACAAGATCTTCGCATGCGCCGGAAGGTTTTCCGGCAAGGTCATGGCGCAGACCGTCACATTGCCCGGCGCATCGAATTCGGAATAGTCCTCGATCACGTTGTACAGCACCGGCGGCTTCGGCTTCTCGATCTTCTTCTTAATCTTGAACATAATGAACTCGCACCTCGTATCTCGTCGTTCGTCTCTCGTTTAGAACAGATCCTGCGCCATCATTCACGCCCCAAGTGATGATAGGCGGGCAGCGTCATCAACCGCCCGTCGTCCACCGGCCCGCCGATCGTAAAATGATACAGCGATTGCAGCGTCAGGTCCTTGATGCCCACGATCTCATGCACCGGATCGTCGAAAAAACAGCCGATGCCCGTCCCTCGCGCTCCGACGGCTTCCGCTTCCAGATAGAGCACCTGCCCCACCAGTCCCGCTTCCCAAAAGAAGCGTGGATACCACCAAGCCCCGCCCTGCCGCAAGCGCCCGTCGAACTCGGCCAGCATGCCCAGCGAAAACGCGCTGTCGCCGGCAATGTTTTGATGGCAACTGACTTGCGCGGCGACACGTTGCGCATTGCCCTGCAGCAGCCAGTACAACGGAAGCTCGTGCGGGCAGCCGGGCACGGTCGTCCATTCCAAGTCGGGATTCATCGCTCGTTGGAGCAGCGGCTGTTGATTCGCGTCACGCGCCAGCACGTAGAGGCCCGGCGCTAGGTCTTCCACACGGTGCACGAACAAGAGCAGATGAATTGCCGGATCCCAGGGCAGCAGATCCCACGGCATGGGCCGGTGCAGTTGCGGTTCGTGGGCCTGAGGCATCAGCCGGTGGAGGAGATGAAAAAACGTGGAAGCGGAAATCGATGTGCGCCCGTCGAACGACACGGCGCTGCGGCGTTGGCGGATGATCGTGGCGGCGTTGCCCGTGATTCGTGAAGCGTGAAGCGTGTCGGATCCAGCCATGGGAGGATCGGCGACTCGAACCGTTCGCTGCTGCGTGCCGGTCTTCCAGGAGGCCTCTGCTGCCTCGTCGATCGCGTCCCAGTGCACGCCATGTTCGCGGCTCAATACATTCGCCTGGCCATGCCATGGACCCTTCGCCAGTTGCTGCACCAGCTCGAGGTCGAGAGACAAGGGTATTTCGGTTGGCTCTCTGCGCTTCACGGACGACGCTTCACGCTTCACCTCTTCAGCTGCCCAGACCACGGCCAGGCAATCGGGATGTTCCGGTTCGGCCTCGCCAAAGTCCTCAGCCCGATGGGTACCCAGCAGCCGCGCGACCTGATTCTGATCCGCCCCGTCCAGCAGGACCATCGTCCACCCGAGCGTCGCGGCGGCAATGCGCGCGGAACCGAGGGCGTGGCCGACATCATGGTTGCAGTAACGGAATGCCCGCTCCCCATACTTCCAGGCTTCCCGCCAATGGACCGAGCTCAGACCGAAGAGGAAAGCGCCCTCCGGAAACGGCGCGAGCAATTGCCTGATCTGCGCGGGTGGAAAGTCCGCGCGTAACTCCAAGCCATGTTCCTTGGTGGCATAGTGATAGAGACCCTGGGGCAAGCCCGAGCCCTCGACCGGTGGGACAAGCACGTAGCCTTCCGTCGGATGCAAGTTGCCGGACGACGGATTGTTGCGCAGCGCCCATTCCGACTCCCCTGCTTTCTTCCACGCCGAGAGCCCCAGCGCCAGTTCGAGAAACCGAGACATCGTCCGGATGGACAAGGGTTGCGCGGCCACTGCGCCAGCCTGATAGATTGCCTCATAAGGCGGCGATGGCGGCTCGTCATCCGGACGGAGCAACGGCAGCCGGATCAGCGGCGCCCCCTCGAACCGCCTGAACGGATTGGGTTGGTTGGCCCAATCCAGAAACCCCAGGGATCGCGCGTAGCGGTTGAAATGGTGTTTCGTGCGCAGGTGATAGGCGATCACACGGTCGATCGGATCGGCAGAAAGAGCATTGTCAGGCGACGCGGAAGACGGGTCGTCGGCAGTCATGCCCGCAGTCTAACGAGGCGGATGACGGAAAGTAAACGCGCCCGGATTCAACTCAGCAGCCGCGCGATGCCGAAGGCCGCCGCTGCCGCGAGCCCGCCCACCAGCACCGTTTGAAGCCCGCCGCGCCAGGGCGGCACGCCTGTCAATCCGCTTTTGACGTAGCCGAACACAAACAGCGCGATGGGAGTGACTCCCACCGACCACCAGAGCGCGGTTTCCACGTCCCGAAACCAGATGTACGGCAGCAACGGAATCAGGCCTCCGATGACATAAGACAGCGCGATCGTCCAGGCGCTTTGCCGCGCGCGCAGGGGATCCGGCTCTTCCAGCCCCAACTCGAACCGCATCATAAAATCGACCCACCGGCCGGGATCGGCTTGGAGCGAGCCGATCAACGGCGCGATATGTTGGTCGGGCAATCCGTAGCTGCGAAAAATCTCGGTCACCTCTTCGACCTCTTTCTCAGGAAGATGTTCCGTCTCCCGCAACTCCCGCGCACGCTCCGCCACATAATGTTCATGGTCGGTCTTGGCCGCCAAATAGCCGCCCAACCCCATCGCAATCGAGCCGGCGGCGATTTCCGCCAATCCTGCCGTGACAACCAGAGCGGACGAGGCCACCGCGCCGGACAACCCGGCCGCCAAGGCAAAGGGAACGGTCAATCCATCGGCCATGCCGATCACGATGTCGCGCACCGTGGCCGTCGCCGTAAAATGTGTTTCGGTATGGGGAACCGCCGGCATAGGGACACCTCCCGATCTGGTGGAGATGTACGCGCCTTCGCGGCACTGGTCAAGCGACGTGGCGTGATGGTACCGATTTCCGAACACCTGACCGCCGGACAGATGCGTAGCCGGCAGGGCCCATGAAGGGGAGAAGCGACAAGAGAGGAAGGTGGTGATCGGATGTCGCGGGCGACGCGGCCCGGGAGGACAGCGCCGCCCGCGAGTCGAGGATGAGATCGATCTAGGCGGCCAAGGCAATCGGGCTGAACAGCTTCACCGTGTCCTGCAATTGGTCCAGCGCCTCCTGCAGCAACATCGGCCGGTCATCGGCATTAAAACGCGTCGTCTGCAAGGCGGTCGCATCGAACGGCAGATCTTTGGGGGCGCGGGTGGGAGCCAATTCAGAATGGTCGGCCACCACGCCGGCCAGATGGACCATCGAGGCATGGAGCGAAAAATCTCCCGCTTCTTCCGGGCACAATTGGTGGCGGATCGCCTGCTCGATCTGCACGGGCATGCCCCAGGACCGGACCAATTCGGCGCCGACTTCCGTAAAATCACAGCCGAAGTTCGACTGCTCGACCGCGGCTAGCGGCTCCCCCAAATTGCCGGCTTCAATCAATGCCGACTGGGCCCGCTCGGGAATCGTCTGGTAGAGCACGAGATGGCCGATGTCCCGCAACAACCCTTCGATAAAGAATCGCTCGCTGTCTTCGATCCCGCAGGCCTTGGCGATCTTGCCCGCCATCAACGCGCAGAGCACGCTTTTTCGCCAATAGGCGGAGAGATCCATGATCTGCACGGTCATGCCGCTGAAACTGCGTCCGACCGTCGTCGCCGTGACGAGATCGCGAACGGCCTGCATGCCGAGCAGATTCACGGCGCGCGTCACCGTATCGACCTGTTTGGGAAATCCGTAGAGGGGGCTGTTGACGATCTTGAGCATGCGGGCCGAGATAGCCGGGTCCATCTTGAGCACATGGGCCAGCTCGTCCATGGTGGACTCGGGGTTATCGACGACATCGCGAACACGAAAATAGATTTCCGGCAGAGTAAAGACGTTTGAGCAGGATGCGACGAGTTCTTGCGCCGATGCCATGATGGACGATCCTCCTTGCGAGGCGGTACGCGTGCGACGGGTGGCAACGCCCCCCGGTAATCTGTATCGGTTCCAACCCAACGTTTCTAAAGCCGGGCCGCGCCCAAGGCTCAGGAGCATGGATAGGGAGAGCCCCGCCTTGCGGCCGATCAGGATTCCGCCGGGTGAGGGTCCGGCCCCTGCCACTGATCGAAAAATTCGCCCCATCCCCTGCCGTTGTCCTGCTCCCCTTGCGCCGCCTCCTGGTGCGAGCCACCGGGATATTTGCGTTCCCCGGGAGGTGTCACAAGGCCCGTCAGGGAATCCGGTATCGGCCGGACCGGGATCACCGCGAACAGGCTTGCGGCGAGGGCCGTACTGCGCACAGTCCAGGCGACGAACCCGACGGACAGCACCGCGCCTGCTGCGGCCGTAATTCTAGTCATATGCACCTGCCCGGCCGTATCCCCCGTCACCGTCTTCTCCAAGTCCTCGATGATCGCATCCAATTTGGCAAACATCAGGTCGCTCAGCGCTTCCGGTGCGCGCCCTGCTCCCACCGCGTCCGGCTGACTGATCGCGTCGGATGATGTGGCCGGTGACGCGGGAGGCGGTTCATCCTGCCGTCTGCCCTCAAGAACGTCCCGGTGAGGTGAAGCTGCAAGCGACCGCCCTGTTTCCGGTCTGAATGCCCCTTCTTGAGGCGTCTGATCCGCGGCAGGCGCAATGGCGTCAGCTGTCGCAGCCGGGATGAAGGGACCGGCAGCCAAGGGAGAAAGCGGAGTGGCCCGTGGCGTGGTGGGAACAAGCGAGGGAGGAAGCCCCGCAGGCCCCCGGCTTTCGGCTACGTCGGTGACAGTCACATGAAGGGTTTGCGTTGAACTCGCGCCCTGCTGGTCGGTGACGCGGACCTGGACGATATAGACATGATCTCCGTTCGAGTCAGTGGGCGCGCTGAAGTCCGGCGGTACGATGAAACTCAAAGCCCCGGTGGCGGCATCGATGGTAAACAGCGCCTGATCCACTCCGCCGCTGACACTATAGGAAAGCGCTTGCGCGGGTAGATCGGCATCGGTCGCGGTAACGATCGTGACCGCGCTGACATGCTCCGCCACATTGATCGCAGCGGTGGCGCCGCCGCCGTTGCTGATGATCGTCGGCGCATCGTTGACCGGCGTGATGGTCAGGGTCACGGTCGTAGCTCCCAACGAACCTCCCGCTCCATCGCTGACGGTAAAGGTAAAATGGTCGCTGACCGTTTCCGAGCCGTCGTGCACATACACGAGACGATTGGCGGCAATGTCGGCTTGGGTGAAAGAGGTCGCGGATACACCCGGCGCCGTCGTCAGCTCCAACCGGCCATGCGCAGGCCCGGTGCCGATGGCATAGGTCAGTTGCGCCGCGCTATTGTCCACGTCCGTCACTGCCAACTCGCTGCCGGCGATCGTATCCCTGCCGCCTTCCGCAACCGTGCTTCCCGAGTTCACGCTCAGTACGGGTGCATCGTTGACGGCCGTGACATTGACCGTGAGGGTGTTGGGGGTGGCATCGTACAGATTCTGGCTGTCCCGAACGGAGAAGGTGAAGCGCGCATACCCCGTCCCGTTGGCATTGGCCGCCGGGGTGAAAACCAAATTGCCCGCCGCGAGGTCCGCCACCGACACCACCTGGCCGGCCGTCACCGCCGCGCCGGACAGGGTCAAGGTCCCGGCGGTCGGCAAGGTGGTGATCCGCACGGCGCTGAAGCTGTCGCCGGCGTCCACATCGGTGAAGCCGAAGTTCGCAACGGTGAGCGTATGGGAGGTGTCTTCATTGATCGTGACCGTCGCATTGGTGCCCGCCGGAGCCTCATTGACATTCGTCAGGTTGATCGTGAAGATCTCGTCGTAGGTCAGCCCAGCCCGGTCCGTCACCCGAACGGTCACGGTGTGGCTCGTCGCGGCTTCGTAGTTCAACAGGGTCCCGTTGGCCACGGTGATCACGCCGGTGCCGCTGTTGATCGCAAATCGGCCGCCGGCATTGTTCGTCAAACTATAGGTTCTCGTGTCACCGCTATCCGGGTCCGTCCCGCTGACCGTGCCCACCGCCGTCCCGTTCGCCGCGTTCTCCGCCACGGTGCTCGCTGACAGCGCCAGGTCTGTCGGCGCGTCGTTGACGGCCGTCACGTTCATGGTCAGGGTGTTGGGCGTGGCATCGTACAGATTCTGGCTGTCCCGGACGGAGAACGTGAGACGGGCATAGCTCGTCCCGTTGGCGTTGGCCATCGGCGTGAAGACCAGGTTGCCTGCCGCGAGGTCCGCCACCGACACCACCTGGCCGGCCGTCACCGCCACGCCCGACAGGGTCAAGGTTCCCGCGGCCGGCAGAGTGTCGATCCGCACGGCGCTGAAGCTGTCGCCCGCGTCCACATCGGTGAAGCCGAAGTTCGCGACGGTGAGCGTATGGGACGTATCTTCGTTGATCGTGACCGTCGCATTGGTGCCCGCCGGGGCCTCATTGACGTTGGTCACGGCAATCGTGAAGGTTTCATTGTAGGTGAGGCCGGCCCGATCGGTGACGCGTACCGTCACGTTGTGGCTCGGGGCTGCCTCATAGTTCAGCAACGCGCTATTGGCGACCGTAATCACGCCCGTGCTGCTGTTGATCGCAAACCGGCCGCCGGCATTGTTCGTCAAACTATAAGTTCTTGTGTCACCGCTATCCGGGTCCGTCCCGCTGACCGTGCCCACCACCGTCCCGTTCGCCGCGTTCTCCGCCACCGTGTTCGCCGAGAGCGCCAGATCCGTCGGGGCTTCATTGACATTGGTGACGGTGATCGTAAAGGTTTCGTTATAGGTGAGGCCCCCGGCGTCGGTGATACGCACGGTTACGCTGTGCCCGCTAGCCGCCTCATAGTCGAGGAGGCTCCCGTTCGCAACGGTGATGACCCCGGTGCTGCTGTTGATCGCGAAGCGGCCCCCGGCGTTATCGGTCAGGCTGTAGCTTCTGGTGTCGCCGGCATCCGGGTCCGTCCCGCTGACCGTGCCCACCACCGTCCCGTTTGCCGCGTTCTCCGCCACTCTATTGGCAGAGAGGCTGAGATCGGTCGGCGCCTCATTCACATTGCTCAGATTGATGGTAAAGGTCTGGCTCCTGGCAAGTCCGCCCGCGTCCGTTGTGCGAATCGTGATGGTATGGCTTGAGGCCGCGTCGTAATTCAGCAGGCTGCCGTTGGCCACCGTGATCTGCCCTGTCGTGCCGTTGATTGCAAATCGACCGCCGGCATTGTTTGTCAAAGTGTACGTATGCCGGTCGCCCGCATCCGGATCGGTCGTGGAGGCGGTCCCGACGACCGTGCCTGTCGGCGAATTTTCTGCGACTGTATTGCCTGATAACGCGATACCGGTCGGCGCCTCATTCACGTTGGTCAGGTTGATCGTGAAGGTTTCATTGTAAGTGAGCCCTCCCCGGTCGGTGACGCGCACCGTCACGTTGTGGCTCGGGGCGGCCTCATAGTTCAGCAACGTGCTATTGGCCACGGTAATCACGCCTGTGCTGCTGTTGATCGCGAACCGGCCTCCGGCATTGTCGATGAAACTATAGGACTTCGTGTCACCGCTGTCGGGATCGCTCCCGGTGACCGTGCCCACCACTGTGCCGTTCGCCGCGTTCTCCGCCACGGTGTTTGCCGAGAGCGCCAGATCCGTGGGCGCGTCGTTGACGGCCGTCACGTTCATGGTGAGGGTGTTGGGCGTGGCATCGTACAAGTTCTGGCTGTCCCGGACGGAGAACGTGAGGCGGGCATACCCCGTCCCGTTGGCGTTGGCCGCCGGCGTGAAGACCAGATTGCCCGCCGCCACGTCCGCCACTGAGACCACCTGGCCGGCCGTCACCGCCGCGCCGGAGAGAGTCAAGCTCCCGGCAGTCGGCAGGCTGTCGATCCGCACGGCGCTGAAGCTGTCGCCGGCGTCCACATCGCTGAAGCCGAAGTTCGCCACGGTGAACGGCTGGGAGGTATCTTCGTTGATCGTCACCGTCGCATTGGTGCCCGCCGGGGCCTCATTGACGTTCGTCAGGTTGATCGTGAAGGTTTCGTCGTAGGTCAGCCCGGCCCGGTCCGTCACCCGCACCGTCACGTTGTGGCTCGTGGCCGCCTCATAGTTCAGCAGGGTCCCGTTGGCGACGGTGATCACGCCCGTCGTCCGGTTGATCGCAAAGCGTCCGCCCGCGTTGTTGGTAAAGGTATAGCTCTTGGTATCGCCGGCATCCGCGTCGGTCCCGCTGACCGTGCCGACCACCGTCCCGTTGGCCGCATTCTCCGCCACGGTGTTCGCCGACAGCGCCAGATCCGTGGGCGCCTCATTCACGTTGTTCACCGTCACGGCGATGGCTTGTGTGTCGCTGCCGCCGTTGTTATCGGATACCCGCACCGTGACGTCGTAGATATTGTTGGCTCCGCTGTCGGTCGGCGCTTCGAAACTCGGCGCGGTCACGAACCTCAGGGCCCCCGTGCTGTTGTCGATCGTGAATTTGGCGGCGTCAGCGCCGCCGCTGATCGAATAGCTGAGGGTTTGCCTGGTATCGCCGTCCGTCGCCGTCACCGTGGTGACCGCCGCGATATTTTCATTGATACGAATGGACGCTGTCGCTCCCCCGCCGTTGCTGGTGATCGTGGGGGTGGCTTCGTTGACGTCGCTGACCGTGATCGTGAAGGTCTCGTTGTAGGCCAATCCGCCCGCATCCGTCACTAGCACGGTCACGTTGTGGCTCGTCGCCGCTTCGTGGTTCAACAGGCTCCCGTCGGCCACCGTGATCACGCCCGTGCCGCTGTGGATCGCGAAGCGGCCCCCGGCATTGTCCGTCAGGCTGTAGGTCTTCGTATCGCCGCTGTCGGCATCCGTCCCGCTGACCGTGCCCACCACCGTGCCGTTCGCGGCGTTTTCCGAGACCGTGCTGGCCGAGAGCGTCAAGTCGACCGGCGCGTCGTTCACCGGATCGACCTGGATATGCACAGTGGCGATGTTGGAGAGTGTCGATCCGTCGCTGACGCGATAGGTAAACGAGTCGGTTCCGGAGAAGTCCGCGACCGGTCTGTACGAAAAGCTGCCGTCGGGATTCAGGGTAAAGGAGTCCGCATGCGAGGGACCGGTGACCATGACGGCAGTGAGCATATCGCCGTCCACATCGGCGTCGTTTGCCAGGACACCCGGTCCTGTCACCGTGAGGGTGTTGTCCTCATTGACGCGATAGGTCGTCCACTGCGGAGTTTGTCCCGGCGATGCGCCGCCCAGTGTACCGTCTTGGTTTGCGGTCAGGTTATCGGCGGTGGTGCCGGAGTTCTCGTTGAATTTCCAATAGCCGAGCAATCCGGTTTCCGTTCCGCTGAGGGTGCCGCTGCGGTCAGCGGCAATGTCGCCGGCGGTTCGCGCCGTATTCCACACCTGCACCTCGCTGATCTGGCCGGCGAAATACTGGTTGGCGGGATTGTTTTCGCGCCCGCCGATCCGGAGCGTGTCCTTCGTCGGATGCGCGTCGCCGATCGTGCCTGAGCCGGCGAACACCTCGACTGCCACCCCGTCGACATAACTCGTGATCGTGCCGTGATCATAGGTCACGGCAATATGCGTCCAAGTATGCTCAGGAATCACCACACCGGTGTCATGCCAGGCCCAACCAGGGTTGGTATTGGCAAAGGCCCATTTCAGGCTCCCGTCCGCATCGATACCGACTTCGTACTCCCCTTCCTTGTTGATGATGATTTGCGAGGCTTGCGTGGAGGGTTCCCGGTTGATCCAGGCTTCCATCGTGACCGTATCGGTCACCTCGTAGACCGTGCCGCTGCCCATCTCGACAACATCATCCACCCCGTCGAATCGCAGGCCGGCCCGGTCGTCCACCGCGACCGGCGCTTCATTCACGTTGGTCACGGCAACGGTGAAGGTCTCGTCGTAGGTCAATCCGCCCGCATCCGTCACCCGCACGGTCACGTTATGGCTCGCCGCGGCTTCGTGATTCAGCAAGCTCCCGTCGGCCACCGTGATCACGCCCGTGCCGCTGTGGATCGCAAAGCGGCCCCCGGCGCTGTCCGTCAGGCTGTAGGTCTTCGTGTCGCCGCTGTCGACGTCCGTTCCGCTGACCGTGCCCACCACCGTGCCGTTCGCGGCGTTTTCCGATACCGTGCTGGCCGAGAGCACCAAATCCGTGGGCGCGTCGTTCACGGCAGTCACCGTTAAAGCGGCCGTATCGGCCGCGTGGCTATAGGCGCTCGGGCCGCCGCCGATGCCGTTTGCCGTCACCTCGATGTTATCGACGTGTAAGCGCCCCATGGCATCGCTTCCGCTGACGAGAAACCGAATTTGCGTGTTGGCATTGGCGTAGGCGCTGATATCGAGCTTCGCGGTCTGGGCCGACGCATCCGTCGTATTGATCGAAAATTTTTCGACAGTGGTCCAGACCTTGCCGTCATAGACATCCACCGACACGACTCCATTGGTACCCCCGCCATGTTGGCGGATATAGTCGAAGGTCAGCGTGGCTGAGGTGGTTCCGCTGAGATCGACCTGCCGGCTCGCTCCCCCCGACAGGAAGTCCGTTTCGATCTGCAGCGAGTTCCCTTTCAACCCGGCATAACTGTTCACCATGACCATGCCGCTGCCCGTCCCATCCTTTTCTCCGATTTCCTGCCAGGCGCCGCCCCAATTGACCGTGCCGTTGTTGTTGGAATAGGAGACTGCATTGAACTGGTCCCGCGCCGTGAAGCTGGTGGCCAGGTTGGCGGTACCGCCGTTGGTTCCGCTCGTCTGGTCCCAGGCATGAAAAGCAATTGCATCGCTGACGGTGCCGTTGAAGTTGGCATTGGCTTGAAAATAGATTCTCGTTCCGGCATCGGCGGCCAGCAGTCTGGCGCTACCGTCACTGACGGCGCCCAGTGCGTTCCAGGTCGCACCGTTGTTCGTGCTAAACCACCAGGTCCCGTTCGTGGTGTTCGCTGCCGTGATCGCAATACCCAGCGCGGCCCCGCCATCGGCATCCGTCACGTTATCGACCTGCCCGGAGGGGGTGGCGAAATCGACGAGCGAGGACACGAGGGTTCCCACCGAACCGGCCGGCGCGCCGGCATCCTCGAGCATCGGATTCAGCGTCGGGCTTTTGGTGGCGTCCAACTGCGGCGCCGCCAGCAGTCCCACCCAGTCGCTTTGTTCCTGGACATCGATCGCGATACGGGCTTCGATGGCGCCGGTGCGCACCTCGAGATCCCAATCCCCACCCAGCGACGCATGACCGGTCAGGTCGCTGCTGGCCTGCACGTCGGCCCCCGTCAGGTCGGCCAGCAGACCGGCGGCCGCCTGCCCGGTGTCCCCTGCGGCAAAATCGCAGCCGTACACCAGAATGTCCGCCTGCTCAGAAAGCGCCTCCTGAATCGTGGCCAGCTGTTCGGCATAGTGCCCGGACATGCTCTCGGCATTCAGCGTTCCGGTGCCCAACTGCAGGGAACCGGCTTCGCCATGGGAAATGATATGAATCGCATCGATCCCGGTGCGGCCAGAGAGGGCCTCGGCCATCTGCGTGACCCCATCCTGCCCGCCGTCCAACATGATCACGTCAATGGACGGGTCCATTCCGGCCAGCAGCGTGGCATAATCCGGCACGGTCGGATCGACGAAGACAACCTCCGACGGAGATTTGCCGGGCAAAAACGTCGTCAAGGCCTCAACAACCTCATGCCCCTCCCCGGAACCGCTCTCGGCGTTTGCCGACTCCCCGTCCGCGGACACCGCCGCATCGGCCTGCTCCTGGGCCACCGCTTCCCCGGCTACTTCCGCCGCCGTGGCCGCCGCAGCCGCATCGAACATCAACCGTTGTTCAAGGGATAAGAGCGAGGATTTCAACGGACTCGTCGGCAGAACCGTCTCGGGCGCCCGCTGGCTACCGGGCTCATCGCTTTTTTTCCTGGTCAGGAAGTCGAACCAACCCATGCTGGCCTCTCAAAGGCGCAATAATTCCTAGTCTCTTCATCGGTTTGTAGCGGAAAAGTCTGTAGTCCAACAGAAGGGCGGGGAAGATCGTGTGTCAGAACCCGCTCTCTCGTATCACCACGGCCGCCACCCGGTCCCGGATCCGGCCGGCAATGCTGCGAGGTTGGCCCGTGACCACCGCATGTCCACGGACGGCTTGCCGCAGGGGCTCATCCGTATCAAGCACGTCGAACTCCACCCGGTACACGGTCTGTTCCGCCTTGAGTCGTCCCCGGCCATCTTTCCGCACCGGGATGTCTCCTCCGTAGAGGGAGGCGAAGTAGGGCACCGCCAAATCGCGCTCGTCGAGATCCCTGATGGCAAGGACCCGCGCTTGTCTCGCGCGCCGCGTCAGATCATCCGGAATGAAACGCGCGTCTTGCCCCGGCGCCAGAAACCTCACCTCCTCGGCGGACACGAGCGCGATCAGATGCGCCCGGCGCGGATCGACGAGGTAGGCAACCGGCAGGTCGGTGTTGATCCAGCGGCCCGGGTAGAGAGACTCCGCGCGATCCGCCACGACCCCCGCGATCGGCGCGCGCAGCACCAAGTCCTGCTGCCGTTCGAGCACTCCGTTCAACTCCACCTGCCTGGCATGAAGCGCCTCGCGGATGACCAAGGTCTGCGCACGATCGTCCGCATTGCCGGCTTGCCGTTGCGTCCGCAAATTGAGCCGCGCCACGTGGATTCCGGCCACGCTGGCCTCCTTGGTCAATTGCGGGCTGTCCATGACGAGGAGCGCCTCCCCCTCCCGCACGACTTGCCCGGGACGAACCTTGACCGAGACGATCCGCCCGGGAGCCGGAGCATAGACCGTGGCATAGGTGGCCGATTGCAGGACCGCAGGAATCGAGACGCGGCCTTCCCAGGGAATGAACAACAATATCAGGCCGGCCGCGAAGATGACCGTCGTCAAAGCAAACCGGCCGGTCGAGGCATAGACGAGGCGGCGGCTCCACCAGACCGTGAGCTCGCGCCAGACGGGAAGGCAGACAAAGAACAGGATTTCGACCAGAAACAATGCGATCCCGAGCAGTTTGAAGAAGTAGTGATACACCATGATCGCGATGCCGGTGAACAGCACGATCCGGTAGCACCAGACGGCCCAGGCATAGGCCACGAGGCTGTTGCGGCGCGCCGCGCCGAACATCTCCGGCGGCGCCTCTCCGGGAGCAAAGAGCAATTCCCGCAGGCGCCACTGCCCGAACGCAAACGCCCGATCCTGGAGATTCGGCACACCCAGTCCGTCGGCCAGCAGATAGTAGCCGTCGAATCGCATCAACGGGTTGAGGTTGACCGACAGGCTCATGATCCAGCTGCTGGTGGCCACCACGAAGGCGAGGCTGCGCAGCGGTCCATCGGGCAGAAACACCCAGAGCCAGGTCGCCACGGCCGCCAACCCCAGTTCCGCCAGGATCCCCGCCGCCGCCACGGCCAGGCGCTTCCGCTTGTCGGTCAATCGGTACGCGTCGCTCACATCTGAGTAGAGCACGGGCATCATCACCATGAACGCCACACCGATCGTGGGGACCCGGCAACCGAACCGCGTGGCGGTGTAGGCATGGCCCAGCTCATGGATCACTTTGACGCCGCACAGCGCGGCCCCGTACATGGCGGCGCCGCGCCAGTTGAAGAAATGTAAGAAGGTCGAAAGGAACGTCTCCCACTGGCGACTCACGAGGAACAATCCCGCAGCGATCAAGCCCGCGAACACCCAGGCCGCGGCGACGGTGTACAGCGGAGCGACCAGAGGGAGCGTCGTGCGGAGAAATACATCCGGCCGGACGAGCGGGATCTTGATGAACAGGTAATGATGGAGCAACCACTGCCACCAGGCCTCACGGCGCGCGGCCTGCTGCTCGACAAAGTCCTTCGTCTGCCCGCTGGCCGATTGCTCGGTCAGGTTGTTGGCGTAGAGAAACCGAACGAAGTCTTCGACATCCTCGACGCGCAGGCGCGAGGTGGTGTCGCGCGCCATCACCTTCACGAGCGACTCGATCGTGCCCGCGCTCCAACGCTCCAGGAGCTGGTAGACCTGCCATTCGATCTGGAAATACTTGTTGCGGACCGGATCGACGATCGTCCAGGTGGGCACGCCTTCCGGTGAAGGCGCCCCGCGAAGAAACTGCAGATTCTTGCGGAGTGGAGGAAGCGGGCGCTCTTTCTGAGACTGGGCGGGGGTGAAGCCGGCCATAGATCACAGTCCTGTCAATTGGCGGAGCGCGGTCAACGGGCGGCGGAACAACAGGAAGGCCAGCGGCCCCTGCTCCCCATACACCTTGGCCGATCCCTGCCAGCCGATCCGAATGCGAGGATCGGCGCCGGCCAGGTCGGCCATGATCCGATAGGCCAACACATCCCCCGGCAGGACTTCGGCATGGTACCCGGTCTGACTGACCACGCCCGGAAACGATTCCAGCGGCAGCGCATCAAAAAACGCGACGACTTCCCCGCCTTCCTTGAGCAACAGGGCGTCACTGACCGGCAGATCGATGCGGAGTTCGATGCGGCGGGGATCGGCGATTTCCATGATGCGTTCACCGACCGACACCGGTTTCCCCACCCAGTCGGACTTGTCCGTATACAAGACCAAGCCCGCTTGGGGAGCCCGCACTTCGATCTGCCCGAGCATCTCCCGGGCATAGGCGAGCTCCGTCTCTTTGAGGGCCACGTCCGCCGCCTTCAGCGGAACCTCCGCCTTGCGCGCCGGATCGCTGAATCCCGACCGGATCAACTGGATCTGTTCAGCCTGGGCCACCGCCAGTTGTTGTTCCGTCACCCGGAACTGGTTCCGGATCGTCGTATCGTCGAATCGAATCAGGACGCGATCCTGTTCCACGATCGTATTCGGCGCGACCAGCATCGCGGCGATCACGCCGTCCATGGGCGCGCTCACCAGGATCGGATCCTTGGCCACGACTTTTACGGGAGCCACCGTGGACAAGCGAACCGGCACACACAGCAGGGCGGCGATTCCCAGGGCCACCAGGAGCCAGGAAGGCCGTTTGATCCTCGTCATCCAGGCGATCCGCCTGGTCTGGACCGCCTTCCAGGCATAGGCGAAACTCCCGGCCAGGCGGCGCACGATCGTCACGTCGTTTTCCTGCCAGGGACTTTCCCGCTCGATCCACATTCCGCCCAGGATGGTTTCGTCCGGATGCTTCAGCGGGCACCAGAGCACATGACCGCGCACGAATTCAGCCCAACCGGCGCGCAACGATTCCGGCAGATGCTCCTGCTCGATCACGATCGCCAGATCACCCGGGTGCGCTTGCCTGACGGCCCGCGCCACCTCCTCAAGCCAGACCATCAGAGGGGCATCCCGATCGATCACCGCCACACTCGACGCCGCGACGGCCCGATACGTAGTCCCGTCCGCATCTCCGGCGCTCAGGAGCACCGCTTGTTCATAGGGCACGAGCCGCCGGGTTTCATTGACGGCGACAAACTGCAACTCTTCCAACGTCGTCGCCGCGCGCACCTGTCCCTCCAGGTGCGTCAACGTCGCCAGGTGGATCAGGGTCGAGATTTCCCGCGCCGTGGGTTCCGTTGTGGTGGTCGCCTGCACGATGCTTCTCCTATGGCCGGCCCGCAGCAAACTGCGCGGCCCCACTCATCCCTGCAAGAATGTCGGCCGGCAGCCGGTCGAATGTGCCGACGATTTTGATGGTTTGGCTGGCCGGGTCGACGTTGGCGCCGATTTCTTTGATTGAGGCCGGATAGGCCCGCTGGGTTTCATCCACCACAAACGTAAACGCCGCCTTGCGCTTTAACCAGGCCAATGCCGAGGAAGGCACCACGAGTTCGATTTCCAGACTCGTGTCGTCCAACACGCTCACCAGCTTGTCGTTCGGGAACACATTTTCGTATTCATTCACCATCACGCCGGTGACGCGCCCGGAAAAGGGAGCCGTGATGAGGCAGCCTTTCACGTTCACCTCCGCCACCTTGATGGCTGCGGCCGCTTTTTTTTCTTCGGCCTCGGAAACCTCCAGATCCAGCGTGCTGACGGCATTGAGCGTCATGAGCGCGCGATTGTTCTGCGCGGTCTTCTCCTTGGCCTCGTGCTCCGCTGTCGCGGCAGCCAGTTCTGCCCGGTACTTGTCGCAATCGAGCTGGACCAGCACTTTGCCCTTCTCGAAGCGCTGGCCTTCCTTGAACGGAACCTGGTTGATGCGGCCTTGAACCTGCGCATACAACACGGCCTGGGCCGCCGCTTTCACGATCCCGCGAATCACGCCTTTGTCCACCCGCGCCACCAGCAACGGGTGTTCCCCGCTCGGTTCACCGGCTGATGCCGGCAGTCCGATGCACCCCAACGCAAGGAGGGCTATTCCACTACGGAACCACGGCTGTCGCATCGTAATGCCTTTCTTGAGACGATCCGGAGACGACTTCAGGCATCGCCCCCCAGAGCTGCCGCAGTGAGTCCGCCAAGCCCGCCAGGGTCTGGTCCGGGTTGGACGGCGGGACCGCTTCTTCGCCGATGGCCGACTGGAGAGTGGCGTAGGCCGTCTCGACGCCAGCTTGCGCCACGTCCAGCCGGACTTCCGCCAGGATATGGTTGACCCGTTCCCGCAACAAGACCATGTCGCTCGTACTGTTCGTGACCCTCAGATTCTGCGTGTAGTCGACGATGGCCTGCTGGGTTTCCTGATAAGTGCGGGCATTGTTGAACTCGTCTTTCGCCAGGATGAACTGAGCGGCGCCCACATGCACTTCGGTCAACACCGTCATCGTCAGCGCCAGGCTCTGGGCGTCGAGCACGGCCCGCTGCGCTTCGATCGCCTTATACTTCGCCGGGACGCGAAAGACGCCCATGAGGTTCCAACTGACTTGGGCCGCATAGTTCAGCCAATTTTGATAGAGGAAGAAGGAATTCGAGTTGTAATACCCGCCGAATTGCAGTTTCATGCTGGGGAAGAGTTCCAGGAGCGTGGCCTTGGCTTCCTTCGCGTTGATCCGCTTCTGATAATCGATGGTCCGTAACTCCGGGCGCGACAACAGGGCCTGTTGCTCCAGGCTGTCCGCATCCAGGCGGTCGAGCACCGGAGAGGCACGACGGGATGGCTGCTGCACTTCGAACGGCACTCCGGGCGGAAGGCCCATCAACGACGCCAACTGGAGTTTGGCCGTGCTGAGTTCCCGGAGCAGCTTTTGCACTTCCCGCTGAATGTTCAGCATGTCTCTCCGGTAGTTCAGCGGCGTGAGCGGCGCCTGGAGCTTGCGATCCACGATCGCCTGGCTCTGACTCAAGGCCTTGTCGATCATACCGTCGAGCTGCCGGACTTGCGGCAACAACCGTTCAGCGCTGACGGCCCGCCAGTAGGCATTGCGCACATCCTGCAACAGGCGAACGGCAATCCGCCGCCGTTCTTCCTCCGCGATCAACATATTGTCGCCCGCCTGTTTGGCACGGATGTAGGACAGTCCGAAATCCAGCACGTCCCAACTGAGCGACAGATTCCCGCTGAAGATATTCTTATCCATCGAGGTGAAGGGTTCGAGAATCGGCCGGCCGTCCAGGAGCGATTGGGCGCCGCCGCCGGCAAAATTGTTCCGCCCGTCGAAGCCCGCGTTGACCGCCACTTGCGGCAGCAGGCTGTAGTGCGCCACGTTCAATTGCTGGTGCGCGAGAGCGGCCTGCATGGCCTTAACCCGCGCATCGAGGTTGTAGCGGAGCGCCCGGGCCGTCGCCTCATAGAAATCGACCGGCTTGTCGATCGGCTCCTGCTCCGCAAGGATCGCGCGGAGATCCTGGCTGACGCGCCCTTGAATCTCCTCCTTCGTGACGGGGCTGGGGGTCACCATACAACCGGTCACCATGAACATCGCCACCGCTATGTACCAGACGTGATACACAGTACTGTCGCTCCTATCCCACTGCGCGCGGACGTAGTATTCCGTCTGACAGGACTTCCCTTCAGGCTGTACCATCGGTCACAGTGGAGAGAAACTTAAGCCAACGGACAACAAGGATCAGGCAAGCCCCGATAGGAATCACTTATGATCTCAATATGTTCCCATCATGGCCGGTGAAAGCACTCCGGAAAGATATGGAGGTTCGTCATTCGGCCGATGCTGATGGTTCCACTTAGGCGCGAGCCCTAAGCGGGCGGAAGCTCCTGGCCCCGCCGGACTTCCGCGACTCGACCTGGAATGATCCGGTGAGACACAAACCGGACAGCATTGACCTCCCTTCCGCCTACCCAGTATTCTGCAATCACTCACGCCACCTGAGACCCATCACCGTTGAGGACACATGCAATTCGATGCCGCGTTGGCCGCACAGGACACGTTACGGGAAACACAATCCGAACTTGGGGACGACTGGGATGACGCGGTCGCCCTGGAAGAGACCTTTTCGTCCAACGCCGGCGCTACCGCCAGGGACGCCTACGAACAGCTGCTCGCCATGGCCGGCCGCCATCCACGGGCGCACCGGTTTCAGGCATTCTGCATCTACATCACCTGGCAACAGGTCACCGAGGAAACGATCGCCCGCCATTTTGAAACCGGCATGACCCTGGCCGAAACCTACCTGGCCTCGCCGGAGGGCAAAGATCCCCGCCACCTGGCCCATGTCGCGGAATTGCTCGACTCATTTCGCGCCGGCTTGGGGCTGGACGAAGAAGACGACATCGTGGTGGAATTTCGGAAAGACACGCCCAAGGGGGGAGACTAACGGGAACCATGAAGCGTATCTCGTGAAGCGTGAAGCGTTTCCGAAGGCAAGGACGAGATACGAGAGACGAACGACGAGAGACGAACCACGCTTCTGACTCATGGCTGAAAACGACAAACATCGCGCCCGTATTTTTCTGCATCGAGGCGATCTCGTCCAGGCACGGGCCGCCTGGGAAACCGCGGTCAAGGATGACCGCCGCACGGGAACGCCGCGGGAACTTTCCAACAGCCTGGGCAATCTGGGCAACACCCTGGCTTTGTCGGGCGCCTTCGAGGAAGCCGACGCCTGTTATAAGGAAGTACTCGCCATTCAACGCAACGAACGGGATCCCCATGCCATCGCCCACACGCTGGTGAATCTGGGCAATCTGTACATCGGCGCCGACAAGCCCGAAAAGGCTCGCCCCTACTACCTCGAAGCGCTGGACCTCCTGAAACCGCTCAATGACCATCGCGCGCTGGGCATCCTCTACCACAACCTGGCGCTGGAAGAAGCCCGGCTCCAGCAGTGGGAGGAATCCGTCCGGTTATTCACCCAGGCGCTGGATTCCCATCGGGTCGTGGGCAACGAAGAGGGTCTGGCCGGGACTTACAGCCAGATGGGAAAAATGTTTCTGGACAGTGGGCGATCTGTGGAGGCGGAACGCTGTTTCAACAATGCCACCGAACATTTCATCAAGCTCGGCAACCCGTCCGGCGAAGCCGCGGTGCTCCGTGAACTCGCCGACCTCTATGAGCAACGGCAGGATACGATTGCCGTCATCCGTTGCCTGGAACGGCTCCATCACCTGGCGCTCGGCACGGGGCGCGCCCCCTCGGCTGCGGATCGCGATCGCCTGGCACGGCTCCGTTCCGCGCATAGCTGAACTGACAGGGGTGATGGTAAGATCCGCTCGTCTCAATCAACCAACGACAGGTCACAAGGAGTCGCATGGATATCAGCGCGTTTCGCCAGATGGTGGAGAAAAACCCCAAAGGATTTCTTGGCCGCTACGGCCTGGGCAATAAGATCTTGCAGGAAGGCGGCAGCCTCGAGGAAGCCGCGGAGCATCTCACGGTGGCCACGCAGTTGGATCCCACCCATGTCGCCTCTCATCTCGCTCTCGGGCGCGCGCTGGTCTCCCTGGGAAAGAAGGACGAGGCCAAACCCGTGTTGAAGGCCGGGATCGATGCCGCCGTCTCGGGTCGATCCAATGGCGGGGTGGATTTGGTGCCGGAACTGCAACAGTTGCTACGGACGCTCGGCTAACGCCGGCTGGAGGATCTATGACGCTCGACGCAGCCAGACAGCGGATCGAATCCGCGATCACCCAATATGGCCAGCACGCAGCGATGGCGATCGAACTGGTCATCAACGAAGTCCGTTCCGACATGGGCCGTGAGGCCGTGAACGAATTGATCGACGAGTTCGACTTGGAACTGATGTACAACATCGCCCCGATGGAATCCGACTACTCGAATAGCTGAAGCACGATGGAAGGTTCCGATGCGAGCATGGCATTGAGGGTGGGTTTCATCAGCCTGCCATGCCCTTGATCTGGTGCTCCATCTCAGGCCACGGCTACGGCCACGCGGCGCAAGTCGTGCCGGTGCTCAATGCGCTGGCGCGGCGGGTGCCCGGCCTCAGGGCGCGCCTTCGCACATCGGTTCCAGCCGAATTCTTCGAGCCTCGCCTTGCCATTCCCTGGGAGCTGAGCCCGGCCCAACAAGATATCGGATGTATTCAGAACGGACCGCTGAACATCGATGTTGCCGGCACCTGGGCGGCCCACCGGGCGCTGCATACCGATTGGGGCAACAGGATCCATGCGGAAGCCGCCCTGATCCGCCAGGCCCGCCCGGCTCTGGTGCTGTCCGACATATCGCACCTGGGCATCGCCGCCGGCGCCGCCGCCGGAATCCCGACGATCGGTCTCTGTTCACTCTCCTGGGACCTCGTCCTCGACCCCTTCGTCGATCCTGCCGAACCGGACCACGCGGTGATCCTGCAAGAGATCCGTGACGCCTACGCGCAAGCCGACTGTTTCCTCCGGGTGGCCCCTGGCTTGGAGGTCACCGCCTTCCGCAACCGGCGCGATGTGGGTCCCATCGCGGAACCCACTGCGCCGCAGACCGCCAAACTCCGCCAGGCCATTGGAGCCGGGCCATCCGAGGCGGTCATTCTGGTGGGATTCGGCGGTATCGCCCTGCAAGCCCCTCCCTTCAAACAGATGGAGGCGATGCATGGCTTCCGGTTTCTTTTCGATGGCCCTGTGCCGGATGGACTGTCACGGGTCTCGTCGCTTTCGACCGCCGGGCTGCCGTTCAAGCAGGTTCTGGCATCGGTGGACCTGATTCTGACGAAACCGGGATACGGGACCACCGTGGAATCCGTTGCCCTCGGCATCCCGGTCGTCTACGTCCGCCGCTACAATTTCGCGGACGAACCTCCACTCGTGGAGTATCTGCACCGGCACGGGCGCGGCGCAGAACTTTCTCGCGAAGCCTTTGAGCAGGGACAATGGGAACCGGCCATCCGGCAGGCTCTGGCCCAATCTCCCGTCGAACCTCCGCCGCCGCTTTCCGGCGCGCAGGAGGCCGCGGACCTCCTACGGACCTATTTCTAAACAGGCGCGGCCAGCCTGCTCCGCGCGGCGCACAAACTCACATCCGATTAGTCGTTTTCCTCGTACGGTGTTATAGTGAGCCCATTCTGATCCCGAGGACCGCCGCCCGCGCCCAGGCCGACTGCATGGAATCCGCCTCCCGACAAGCCGCATCCGCCATCGAGCCCAAACTCCTGGCTCGCGTGGCGAAGGGCGATCAACAGGCGTTCGCGTTGCTCTACGATCAATCGTCCACCCTGCTCTTTACCCTGGCCTACCGCATTCTTAACGATCGCGATGAGGCGGCGGAGTTGCTCCAGGATGTCTACCTTGAAGTCTGGCGGAAAATTGCGAAATACGATGTCGGGCGCGGTAGTCCCATAGCCTGGCTGGTGACCCTGACCCGCAGCCGCGCCATCGACCGGCTACGCTCCCGCGCCTCCCGCGGCCAGCATGTGGTCGCCGACTCGTTCGAGCACCCGCTGGTCTCGGTGACGCCCGACGTCAGTCCCAACCCGTACGAAGCCCGGGAAGATACGGAAATGCGGCAACTGATGGCCAAGGCCATCCTCGATCTGCCGCTGCCTCAGCAACAGGCGATCGAAATGGCGTTTTACCAGGGACTGACGCATACGGAAATCGCCGCGAAATTAAATCAGCCGTTGGGCACCGTGAAGACCAGAATCAAACTGGCCATGTCGAAACTCCGCGCGTCCTTGCATGAGACGCTGCCGCAAGGGCACCTGCTATGACACACGAGGAGCTGGAAGACGCCGTTCCCCTCTATGCGATCGGCGCCCTCGAACGATCCGAGCGGCAGGCCATCGAAGCGCACCTTTTGTCGGGATGTGCCGCCTGTCATGCTGCCCTGAAGGATTACCAAACCGTGGCCTCGCTGCTCCCATTCGGCCTCACCCCCGCCACGCCTCCCAATACGTTGAAGGCCAAAATCTTGATGGCGCCGGCATCGAGCTCCAGCCAGCCTGACACCGAACCGTCCGGCCCGCGTTCAAGCCTGGAACCGGGCGAATGGATGAACCATCTTTTTCCACCCATTACGCCCGCTCGCTCGTTGCCGTTCCGTGTCGCCATGGGATTTGCGGCCGCCGCGCTGGTCCTGGGGGGCGGGTACCTGGCCTGGATGAACTACCAGCAGACGGCCCAACGCTCAGGCGAGATCCAGCAGCTGCAAGCCGCAGTGCAACAGGAAACCTCCCGCGTCACGAATCTGCAAGCGGAATTGCGCCAGCGTGAACAGGCCGTCGATGGGCTGAAGTCTGAATTGGACCAACGCACGACGGAAGTGGCCGAGCTCCGCGATCAACTGTTGCAACGCGAAGCCGAATTGGACGACGCCCACGCGCAGCTGAATCAGCGTGAAACTTCCTTGCAACGGCTCGCCCGGCAAAGCGAAGAATTTGCCACGCTGTTTAAGAATCCCTCGTCGAAGGTCGTGTCCCTCTCCGGCTCCGACATGGCGAAATCGGCGGGGGCGTTTCTGCTGTTCGACCCGGCGACGAAGAAGGCCTGGCTCTATGCCTACAATCTGCCCGCGCTCCCCAACGGCAAGGTCTATCAACTCTGGGCGATCGATGAGAAACCGGTCAGCGTCGGCCTATTTGGATTGGATGCAGGGCAGAAGGCCCGCATCCTGATGAGGAATATGAGCGAGTTTCCGCGCATGAAGAAGTTCGCCGTGACCATCGAACCGGACGGCGGGCGCCCCGAACCGACAGGCGCCATCTACCTGATCGGTCAGATCTAGTCCGTCCTCGTTCGGCACGCATCTCCTGCGGTGGCCGGCCCAAACGTGCTAGCATGTCTGCCGTCATCGAACGATTCTCTTCACCTCCGCGACGCTCGCACCGGCATGATACCCCAGCACCACGACCTCGATAGACAGTTCATGCAAGAGGCCCTGACCCTCGCCCGCGAAGCGACACTGATCGGCGAAGTGCCCATCGCCGCCCTGCTCGTCCGCGACGGGATCGTCATCGCCCGGGCGCACAATCGCCGGGAAATCGATCAGGATCCCACTGCGCATGCGGAACTACTCGCCATCCGTGAAGCAGCCAGGCACATACAGAGCTGGCGCCTCGCCGACAGTACGCTCTATGTCACCCTGGAACCCTGCTGCATGTGCATCGGCGCGATTGTGCTGGCCCGCATTCCGCGTCTCGTGTTCGGGGCACTCGACCCGAAAGCCGGCGCCTGCGGCTCGGTCATGAACGTTCCTCCCGAGCCGAGACTGAATCACCGGGTGGAGGTTCTCAGCGGAGTCTGCGCGGAAGAAAGCCAGGCCCTGTTGCAGGAGTTTTTTCGTGAGCTGCGAAAAGACACGGCACAAAGGAAGTCGGGTTAGGAAAGTCCGTAGGCCGCCGGTTCGCAGCGCAGCACGGTCCAGTCGTCGCCTTCAACAGCCACCGCTCCCGCCAGCTGCTCAGGTAACGACAAGGTGTGAATGTGCCACCCTTGCTCGAAGGCCCCCGAGTCGGTGAGCCGCACCCGGGCACCGGGCGACGAGGCGTCGAACAGGATTTCGAATCGATCCAGACCGAGCGAGAGTCCTACCCCGCGCCCTTTGAGATAGGCCTCCTTCGCCGTCCAGAACGCATAAAACAGGCGTTGTTGCGCCACCCCGTGCAGTTTGGCGATCGCCTGCGATTCCGCCGGGGCAAAGAACCGTTCCGCGAGTTTGAGGCATTCGAGCTCCGCCTTGCGCGCCTCCACATCGACCCCGATTTCCCGGCCGCGAGCCACCGCCACCAACGCATAGTCCCCGGAATGAGAGAGGCTGAACCGGATGCCCTCGGACACATCCGGCGAACCGAGGAGGGCCGGTTTTCCATACGGGCCTGCCGTGAACCGGATCTCCCCTGGTTCGCTCCGTAAGTACCGTGAGAGCACCATACGCAGCAATCCATGCGAGAGGATGAACCGCCGGCGATCGCGGTCAAACGCAAACCGGCTCGCGCGGGCCCGCTCGTCGTCAGAGAGTTGCGCGGCCAAGGACGCCTGGCGGCCGGCATAGCGAAGCAACTCGCAGAACCAGACATGGACTGCTCCCACATCAAGAACGGGAAACGAAGGGAGGGCGACAGTGGGATCGGGTACACGGGACATCATTCGCCTGGCATGACGGACAGTAACTCGATTACGCCGAAGAGCGGGAGACCGGCTTCACGTGAAGCGCGGAGCGCTGCGCGCCTGGAAAGGCGGCGCCGGTGGAAGCCTCGACGATCCTGCCGTCGTCCAGTTTTAACACGCGGTCGCCCACATGGAAATACCGGTCGTCATGCGTCACGACAATGACCCCTTTCCCCCGCGCTCGCAGATCGGGCAGCAATTCGCCGTAGAAGACGTCTTTGTATTGAGGATCCTGATCGGCAGCCCATTCATCGAAGACATAAAACGGCCGGTCTTCCAACATGGCGGTCACAAGGGCGAGTCGCTTCCGCTGCCCCTGCGACAGTTGCACCGTGGAATATTCGCCCTGTTCGATCGTGACTTTGTGATGGATACGGAGCGTCTTCAACCAACCATCCGCCTGCTTGGCGACCAGTGAGGGATCGAGGCCCAGCAACTTCTTGAAAAGGTAAAAATCGGAAAAGACCGCCGCAAAATGTTGCCGGTACCAGTCCTGACTCGCGGGCGTGATGACCTCTCCGTTCAATGTCACCTGGCCTTCTTGCGGCAGATAGAGTCCCGTGAGCACCTTCACGAAGGTGGATTTGCCGCTGCCGTTGCCTCCGATGATGAAAATCAGTTCCCCCGAGCGAATGGAGAGATCCAACGGGCCCAGGCTGAATGAGCGTTCATCGTCGGCTTTCGCTTCGTAGGCAAAGACCGCCCGGCACAATTCCACACAGTGCCTGCCCTGCGCCAAAGGCCGCTCCGCTCCGCCTTCCCGCCCGCCCTCCTCCAACGCCAACCCCAAGGCCTCGATCTTTTCTACAGCGACCTGCCCGCGGCTCAGCGTCGGCACCATCCCCAGCAAACCCCACATCGGGCCGATCATATAGAGCATGGCAAAGGCGTACCCGGTCAGCGATTCACCCGACAGCGCAAGCCACCGTGGAAAGAGCAACAGGATGACGCCGATCAATCCGTAAAACAGCACCTGCGTCCAGGAATCCGTCACGAGGTACTGTTTGGTCGCGATCAGATTGTGACGCCGCAGCGCGTCGGCCGCTTGCCGGATATCCTCTTCGACGAAGGTTTCGCGGCGGCCGCGATGCAGCATCAGTTCCTTCATACCCTCCGTCAAACTGCGGAAATGTTCGAAGAGGACGCCCTTCGAATCGCGCACGGCCCACGAAGACTGCAACACCCGGTGATAGAGTTGACGATATCCCAGCAGGCCCAATACGGCGAGGACGACGACCACGACAAACGCCTGCCACGACAACCAGGCGAGGTAGAGCGAGCAGCCGGCCAGAATCGCGACATTGATGGCCAATCCCGGCAATCCGTTCACCGCCCAGGCCAGGGCATTCGTATCGTCCGTCAGGGTCGCGAGGATCTCATGCGGTCCGCGACGTTCCAGCGTACGATAGGGCGCGCGCACCACTTTCCAGCACAGATCCATGCCCAATTTGAGGATGGTTTTTTGCGCGAAGGTCACCAGCAGGAGCTGAGAGAGGTAGTTCGATCCGACTTTCAGCAAAGCCAGCCCGATGAACGCCACCGCCAACAACTCGGAAGTGGCGGCGCCGCCGTTGATGAGTTTGTTGATCACCGCGAGCAAGCCGACACTGGAGAGGCCGGCCAAGAGCCCCGTCAGGACCATGAGGACCATCATCGTCCTGGCGTCCCGCAGCAGGAATAGGAGAAACCGGTACAGTTTGATCATCGTGCAGTCGCTTACGCCGGGTGGAGGCTACTTGGTTGTAGAAGCAGGGTCATGGGTGCCGGATCTAGCCCTATCTTTGCGCATCGAGAAGGCCGCGCCGATCCTTCTCGAATAGGCCGCTGTTCAGGCGAGACTGCAGCCGCCGGAGGTTACGCGGCCTTCGAGGAGGGGCCATCACCCTGCCCATCGGGCCGTTTCCGGAGCATGGTTTCCGCCTCCTGCCAATAGGCCTGGAGATGCTGCGCCAACTCTTTCACATGCGGCGCCACGAATAGGCGCCCGGAGTCCTCCGCCGGGAGATACACCGTCCGGCTCATTCCCATGGCGCGTTCGCCGAACACCAGCCGCGTATCGTCGCCGGAGTTCGTGAGCGGGTGTTTGGAGGCGATCACATTCAATACCTGCCCGCGGAAGGGTTTCAAGACGTACCGCGCTACGGCATGGAACGTAGCGTAGGTGACCTGGTCTTTGTACAGAAATTCGTCCTGATGTTCTGCGGCTTCGGTATGGTGCATGAGATTCCAGATGCGTTTCAACTTGCCCTTCCAAAACGTGGCCCATTCGCGGGCCGGCAACCGGCGCATGAGCCTCAGGTAGGTCGTGACTTTCATCCACACAAACAAGAGCGGCCAGAGGAGATACGGCGGGCGGCTCCAGTGATTCCGGTAGGAGCGCGGATGCCAGGATTCCATGACGGCCAGAATGACCTCTTCTCCCTGCGCCGTGAGTTGTTGCGCGATCTCGTACGCGGCGAGCCCGCCGGTGCAGGTGCCGCCGATGAAGTACGGCCCGCGCGGCTGCACCGATCGGATCTCTTCGATGTAATGCGCCGCCATCTCTTCCACGCGCATGAACGGTTTTTCTTTTCCATCCAACCCGCGAGCCTGTAATCCATAGAAGGGTTGATCGTCTCCCAACAGTTTGGCGAGGCGCGCGAACACGAGCACATTGCCGCCGACGCCCGGCACGGCAAACAGGGGTGCCCTTTTCCCCGCCGGTTGAATGGCCACGAGTGACCGCCACCGGACCGTACAACCTTCATCGGCCAGCACATCCGCCAGTTGTTCGATGGTCGGCGCCTGGAACAATACGGCCATCGGCAGGCGCGTCCCGAAGGTCTGCTCGATCGCGCTGAACATCCGTAGCGCCAGCAGGGAATACCCGCCCAACGCGAAAAAATTATCCCGCACCCCGATCGGGGTGATGCCTAACACCTGCTCCCAAATCGCCACCAACTGCAGCTCGATCCGATTCCTTGGCTCAATCGACTGGCCGCCCTCATGCGCCGGTTCGTCCGAGGGGGCCGGCAAAGCCCCGCGATCCATCTTCCCGTTCGGGGTCAATGGAAACTGGTTGAGAGACACGATGGCAGCCGGCACCATATAATCCGGAAGCATCTCGCGCAGGGCCCGGCGAAGGCCGGAAGGATCACAGACGCTCCCCTCCCGCGGCGCCACATAGGCCACCAGGCGTTTGTCACCCGGAGCATCTTCCCGCACGATCACCACCGCCTGCTTCACCGTCGGATCATTCGCCAACACCGACTCGATCTCACCCAACTCGATCCTGAACCCGCGCAACTTGACCTGGTGATCGATGCGGCCGACATACTCGAGCCGCCCGTCAGGCAACCATTTCACCTGATCGCCGGTGCGATAGAATCGCTCCCCCGGCCGGAAGGGGTTGGAAACAAATCGCTCCGCCGTCAGTTGAGGCTGCCCCCTGTACCCCCTGGCGAGCCCCATCCCGCCGATATACAATTCACCCGGTATCCCGACCGGCACGGGCTCGAGATTGGAGTCCAGCACGTAGACCTGCGTGTTGGCAATCGGGCGCCCGAGAGAGACCGTCCGCTCCGCGCTGCGCACCCGTTCCAACGTGGACCAAATAGTGGTTTCGGTCGGCCCATATACATTCCACAGCGATCCGACCCTGGTGAGCAACTCCTGGGCGAGTTCGCGCGGCAGCGCTTCTCCTCCGCACAAGGCTTTGACGCCACGCCCCCCTTTCCACCCGAACTGCAGGATCATTCGCCAGGTCGCTGGAGTCGCTTGCAGCATCGTCACCGCGCCATGGTCCAACTCCCGTTGTAACCAGGCTCCGTCCATCGCCTGCTGCCGGTTCGCCAGGATGATTTTTGCGCCCGCCAGCAGCGGAAGGTACAGTTCCAGCCCGGCAATATCGAAGGAGAGCGGCGTGAGGGCCATCAGAACATCGCAAGAGGTGATCCCCGGCTCCTGCTGCATCGAGCGGAGAAAATTCACCAGCGCCCGATGTTCGATCTCGACACCCTTCGGTTGGCCGGTCGACCCGGAGGTGAACAAGACATACACGAGGTGCTCCGGTCCGGACAGCGGTGAGGGATTCTGGTCCGGTTGTCGCGAAAGGATCGCGGCATCCTGATCCAGGCAGCAGACAGGAAGTTGATGCGGCGGCAGCCCGCCGAGCAGGGAGGAATCGGTGATCAGCACTGCCGCATGGCTGGCCTCGATCATCGAGGCCAGCCTTCGTGTGGGCAATCCCGGGATCAGAGGGAGATAGGCGCCGCCGGCTTTCATGACGGCCAGGAGACTGATGAGCAAATCCGGCGAGCGCTCCAAAAAGATCGGCACCACGACATCCGGTCCCACCCCGCAGTCACGCAAATGATGCGCGAGCCGATTGGCGCGACGATTCAGTTGCGCATAGGACCATTCCCTTCCTTCAAACAGAACCGCCACGGCATCCGGCGTCCTGCTCACTTGCGCTTCGAACAGCTGGTAAAAACAGACCCCCTGATCGACCGGGCGGTCCGTGGCATTCCACTCGCGCAACATGCGATGTTGCTCCTGCCCGGTGAGAATCGACAGGCGCGCCAGTTGCGCTTCGGGATGCTCCGCGACGGTTTCCATCAGCTGCCGGTACTGCGAAATCCACCGTTCGGCGGAGGCGCGGTCGAACAAGTCCGTATTGAATTCCAAATAGGCTTTACGCGACGCGTGCGGATCGATCGACAGCCCCAAATCCAGTTGGGCTGCGCCACGGCTCACTTCATAGGGAGTCCAGGAGAGTTGGTGAAATTCCGTGCGTGCAAAGGGCGTATTGGCAAAATTGAACAGGACCTGAACGAGCGGCAAGCCGCCCTGGCTGCGGTCCGGCCGCAACTCCTCGACCAGTTTCTCGAAAGGAATGTCCTGGTGAGCATAAGCGTCGAGCGACAGATCCCGCACCTTTCGCAGCAACTCACGGAAGCTGAGTTCGCCCGTGACCTCCGTTCGCAACACCAGCGTGTTGACAAAGGTGCCGATCAACTCTTCGATTTCCAGTCGGTGACGGTTGGCGATCGGCGTGCCGATCACCAGATCCTTCTGTTGCGTGAGGCGATGGAGCAACCCGAAGAAGCCGGCCAGGAACACCATGTAGAGCGTGACCCCTTCGCGCACGCTCAGTTGCTTGAGGCGATTGACCAGCGACCAGGACAGGTCGAGCGACACATGATCGCCTTTGAAGGAATGCACCGGCAGACGCGGCCGGTCGGTCGGCAGGGCGACCACAGGTAAATCAGCCAGCTGTGATTTCCAGTGCGCAAGTTGCTTTTCAAGGACGGTACCGGTCAGCCAGCCCCGTTGCCACTGCGCGAAGTCGGCATACTGGATGGCCAGGTCCGGCTGAACGGCAAAGGGCCTGCCCGCGCAGAACGCGTTGTACGACGCGACGAGTTCACGCGCGATGATTCCGTATGACCATTGATCGGAAATGATGTGGTGGGTGTTCAGGATCACCACCTGGTCTTCATCGCCCAGCTGAATCAAGCAGATGCGCAGCAGCGGCCCCCGCTCGAGATCGAACGGCCGGCGCGCCTCCGCCGTCGCAAGTTCGAGGGCTCGCGGCTCGCGCAGCTCTGCCGGCACGCCGCGCAGATTTTCTTCTACCCAGATGGGGTCAAGCACCTCGTGAATGAATTGATGCGGCTGAGCACCCACTTGAGCAAAGGTGGTCCGGAGCGCTTCATGGCGCCGGACCAGCTCACCCACCGCCCATCGCAGCGCGGGCTTGTTGAGCGGGCCGTGCAGCCGGACGCTGGCCGGGATGTTGTACGCTGCCGCCTCCGGGGAGAGTCGATAGAGGAACCACATCCGTTCCTGCGCGAAGGACAGGGGCAGCGGTGCTCCTCTCCCCACTCGTGTCATCGCCTCGTCGCTCCGTTCATGGAGCGGCTTGCCGGCGGCCTGTGCTTGAGCGATGACCTCGGCCAGCCTGGCGATGGTCGGATGTTCGAAGACCTGCCGTAGCGGCAGCGTGATCCGGAAGAGCGATTGCACCCGCGACACCAGTTGCGTGGCCAGGAGAGAATGCCCGCCCAGTTCAAAGAAGTGGTCGTGCACGCCCACATCCTTGAGTTGGAGGATTTCCCCCCAGATATCGGCGAGAACCTGCTCCGTCGGAATCCGGGGAGCGAGGAACTCGGAGGTTAATTCGACCTTGCTGGCTCGGCTGTCCGCGGCCACTTGCAGCGCCTTTCGGTCCACCTTGCCGTTGACCGTCAAGGGAAGCCTGTCGAGTTCAATGAAGGCCGAGGGAATCATGTGCGCGGGCAAATGGCCGCGCAGCTGTTCACGCAACTGCGTCAATCCCAGCCTGGTATTCGGACGCGGAACCATGAACGCCACGATCCGCTTGTCTCCCGGCTGGTCTTCACGCACCTCGACCACGGCACGTTCCAAATCGGGATGCCGGTTCAGGACGGTCTCGATTTCTTCCAGCTCGATCCGATAGCCGCGGATCTTGACCTGGCGGTCGGCACGCCCCCGGTAATCCAACTGCCCGTCCGGCCGCCATCGCACTACGTCGCCGGTGCGATACAGTCGCGCTCCCGGGAGACGAGAAAAGGGATCGGGGATGAATTTGGCCTCAGTCAGATCGGGCCTTCCCCGGTATCCCCGCGCGACGCCCAGGCCGCCGATATACAGCTCTCCTGCCACACCGACCGGCACCGGCTGCTGGTGCCGATCCAGTACGTAGACGGACGTCTGTGAAATGGGTCGCCCGATCGGAGGATCGGCGACCGGTTCATCGCCCGCGCCCAGACCGGTCAAATCCGACCAGGTGGCGGCGACGGTGGTTTCGGTGGGCCCATAGGTATTGATCAACCGTACGTCCGTCCCGATCAACTCCGTCCAACGCTGCACCATTTGCGGGAGCACCCGTTCGCCGCCGATGATGACGGTCTTGACGGAGGGAGGGCAGGCGATCTCTTCCAGCGCCATCCGCGTGACCAGCTCGTGCCAATAGGCCGTGGGCAGATCCAGGATCGTCAGTTTCAGGTCCCGGCATCGATCCACAAACCCGGACACCGAATCCACCATCCTCGCCGTCCGCAGGACCAGCGTCGCGCCGGCGGCCAGGCAGGGAAAGATTTCTTCCGCGGCGGTATCGAAACTCAACGAGGCGAATTGCAGCACTCGATCCTGCGCGGTCAGGCCGATGATCTTCGTGATGGCTCGCACATAGTTCGCAATCGACCGGTGCTCGATCATCACGCCCTTCGGGTAACCGGTGGACCCTGACGTGTAGATGACATAGGCCAGATTGTCCATCACGTCGGTTCCCTCGATCGGGCTATCGGGGAATCGCTCAATCTGCGCCCATTCGGAGTCGAGGCAAATCGTATGCGGATTGCTGGCAGGCAGCCGGCTCAGCTGATCCTGTTGCGTCACCAAGACCCGCACCTGGCTGTCCCGCAACATATACTCCAGCCGTTCGGCCGGGTAATCGGCGTCCAGCGGCAGGTAGGCGCCGCCTGACTTGAGGATGCCGAGCATGCCCACGATCAGGTTGAGCGAGCGCTCCAGACACAGCCCGACCACAACACCCGGTTCGACTCCTCGGCGGCGGAGGTAATGGGCGACCCGGTTCGCGCGCACGTCTAATTCCCGATACGAGAGCGACTGTCCGTTCTGTTCGACCGCAACGGCCTCGGGAGTCAGCCGGGCCTGCGCCTCGATCAGACGATGGAGGCAGCGTTCGGATTCTGCCGCTTCGGAGGATTGGCCCCATGCCAAGACGGTCCGTTGTGTTTCCGTTTCGGACATGAGCGGCAGGCGGCTGATCTTACCGTCCGGATTGTCGACCAATCCTTCCAGGAGTCGCACGAAATGTTCTTGCAGGCGCGCGATCCGGTCCGCATCGATCACGGCATCCTTATATTCCACATAGCCGCTTACCCCTTGCTCCGACTCAGCCAGTTCGAGGCAGAGATCGAATTGGCCGCTCTGTTGAGGAATGGCATAGGCCTCCCATGCGGGCAATTGCTCCACCCCTTCTGCCAGGCGGGACTCGTCCATCCGCCCGTCGAGTTCCGCCAACAACCTGAACTCTTGCAACACGAATAGCACCTGCGCCAAGGGTGCCCGCGATCCATGGTTGGCAGGACGTGTATCCGCCACCAATCGCGCGTAGGGATACTCTTGATGGCTCAAGGCTTCCAAGACCGTCTGCTTGGTCTGCGCCAGCACCTCACGGCCGGTGGATTCCGGCTCAAGGCTCTGGCGCAACACCAGCATGTTCACAAAATCACCGACCGTGCGGGCGAACCGGGCCCGGCTACGACCGAACACCGGCGTGACCACGGTGCTGTCTTCCTGAGACGTATAGCGAGTGAGCAGGATGTGGAGTGCGGTCAGACAGAGGGCATATAACGTCGTGCCTTCAACGCGGGCCAATTCCTTGAGGCGGCGGGTTAACCCCTTCTCAATGTGGAAGGCGTGCCAGGCATAATGGCTTGGCTCAACCGTTGTCGCGGGCCGGTCGAACAGCATGTCATAATTCGGCAACTCGCCGGCAAGCTTTGTCTTCCAATATTGTCCCAACCGGCGGCCCTCTTCCCCTTCCAGCAAGGTCCGATGCCACTCGATGAATTCACCATAGGCCGCCGGAAGCGCGTGAGGTTCCAGCGGAGGCTCAGGCAGGCTCGCTGCTGCGGACCCGTACCGCCGCTTCACCTCCTCGACGAGCTGTGTCATCGACCAACCGTCCACGACGATATGATGCGCGATCAACAACAACCAGTTCTGCTGCCCGCCATGAAACAGAGATGCTCGCCAGAGCGGGCCTTGGGTGAGCGTAAACGGAGCCGCCGCCATCGCGAGAGCTTCCTGCCGGAGCCTGGCCCAATCCCAGGTAGAACTGTCGACCTTGTTCCAACTCAACGGCAGCCGGTCGTGAATCCGTTGAACCGGTCCATCCTGCTTCGCCTCAAACGTGGTGCGGAGCATGGCATGCTGTTCGCCAAGCGCTTCAAGCGCCTGTCGCAACCGATCTTCATTGACCTCGCGAGGCAGGGGCAACAGTACGGCCACATTGGCCGCAGCACTGGCCGGATCGAGTTGACTCAGGAACCAGAGCGCTGCCTGATTGTCGGAAAGAGGAAAGCCCTCACCGGCAGGCGCCTTCACAGCGAGGGCTTCGGGCGCGGGCCGCTGTTCGCCGACCCACTCGCGCTCGATCATCGCCGTCAGATCGGCCGGGGTCGCGCCGCCAAGCAGCGCGTGGAGTGAAAGCGCCACGTGACACGATTCTTCCAGGCGATGCAGCACCTCGGCGGCCATCAGTGAATCGAGTCCCAGGAGATGGATCGGCTGATCAACGGTGATGCTATCGGGCGAGCGACCGAGGCGATCCGCCAGCAGCTGCCGCACCATCTGCCCAATGGCCGTTCGACGCGCCTCTCCAGAAAGAGTCTGCCATGCATCGGCGCGCATGAGGGGGGGCGGTGGTTGCGTAACGGGACCCGGCGCAACACTTTGCCCTATGATCGACAATCGACCGGCCAGGTACTGCTCGCGACAAACCCGCCGCTGCACCTTGCCGCTGGACGTCTTCGGAAGGCTCCCCGCCTTGATGAACACAATGGTCGAGACATGGAGATCATGCTGCTCGGATATGGCTGCGCGCATGGCCGCGGCCATTTTCTCGAAGGCGAGGGACATTGCCTGACGCTCCACTTCCTGAACCAGCACCACCGACTCCTCGCCTGCCGCCTCCACCGTGAACGCCGCCGCGCCTCCTGCTCGAAGACCGGCATGACAGGATTCGACCGTCTGTTCGAGATCTTGGGGATAATGATTCCGCCCTCGCACGATCAGCAGATCCTTCAACCGCCCCGTCACGAACACTTCGCCGTCCTTCACAAACCCGAGGTCGCCGGTTCGCAAGAACGGTCCGTCGCAGGTATCCGCCAGTCTGGCACCAAAGGTGCGCGCGGTTTCTTCGGGATTGTTCCAATACCCTTGCGTAGTGCTGGCGCCGGACAGCCAGATTTCCCCGACCTGCTGCAGCGCGCAACGGCACTGCGTTTCAGGATGGGCAATCACCACTCGCGTATCGCCGACCGGCATGCCGCATCCGACCACCTGCCGAACCGGCACTCCCGCGGCGCGAGCCTCAACGGCCGCCCCCTGTTCCAACGCGGCGGCATCGAGCGCCATCACGGTGGGCATGACCCCGTCTCGCTTGAGTGAAATCAGCAGCGTGTATTCCGCCATTCCGTATGCGGGGAAGAACGCCTCGCGGCGGAATCCGCTTGGCGCGAAGGCCTCGACAAACCGTTCGATGGTGTCCGGCGCGATGGGCTCTGCTCCGCAACTCGCCACTTGCCAGCCTGAGAGATCCAATGTGGCACGGTCGTCAGGCGTGATCGCCTCCACGCAGCGGCGATAGGCAAAATTCGGCGCGCCGCTATGCGTGACTCCATACCGTTGGATCGCCTCGAGCCAACGTAACGGACGTTTGAGAAACGTGAGCGGCGACATCAGATAGGACGGCCGACCGATCCAGGCGGGCTGAATGATGCCCTTCACCAATCCATAGTCGTGAAAATGCGGCATCCAGGACAGGGTGACGGACTGGGCATCGTAACAGCCGGCGTCGGCAATGCACCGGCTCTGCGCGGTCATGTTTCCATAGCTGACCATCACGCCCTTGGGAGCGGAGGTGGAACCGGACGTATATTGCAGATACGCCAGGTGCGAGGACTGCGGGCGAACGACAACACAACGCGACGGATCAGCCGAAAGAAGGTCGTCAATCGGAACCCAATGCTCCAACGGCATCGCAGTCTCCTGCGACCGGAGCATCTCGAGCACGTGGGATGTCGTGAGGGCGCCGGCAGCGCCGGCATCCTGAGCGAGACGTTGGACGCGCGCCATACCGGCCTGGACGCGGAAGGCATCTGGTGGGGGAATGGGCACGGCCATGAGCCCGGCGTAGAGCGCTCCCCAGAAGGCCTGCACAAATTCAAGCCCCGGCGGATATACAAGAAGAATCCGCTCCCCCGCCTGAAACCGGCCTTGCAGAGAGCCGGCGATCGAACAAGCGCGGGTGAATAGGTCTCGATAGGTAAGTACGGCGTCGGCTGTCAGCCCATCCCGTAGATAGACGTAGGCGACGTGGTCAGGCTGGTGCTCAGCCCGCCAACGCAGCACATCAAGAATGGTGTCGCCGGCTGGAATAGTAACCGGTGGATGTCTGACCACAGAATGCTCAACCCCAGTGGGACCGAGAGGCCTGCGGAAAACAGGGGTCGTAGCCCCATCGTGATGTAACCACAAAACATCCGGTCACACCACTGTCCCCAGCCGCTCTCACGGTACGAGGTGAGTCTACGGCGGAATGAATGCATTACAAAACGGAATCACCTTTTCCCCACTCCTGGGATTTCCCCTGAGACGGAAGAAAGTCCGGCTCAAGCATATGAATTCATTTGAATCTCGAAGCCGTCCACGGTAAGCTGCACGTCTTTGCCTGACCTGGCGCGGAGAGGTGCGAGAGCGGCCGAATCGGACGGTCTCGAAAACCGTTGTCCTGAAAGGGACCGTGGGTTCGAATCCCACCCTCTCCGCCATACCTGCTGGAACACCTCAATACTTTGCCGGTGGGATTCGAACGGGGGCTCTGAAGGGGGTATGCCCCCTTCACGGGGTGACCGGAGCGAAGCGGAGGCGCGAGGGGGCTGGCCCCTTAGCGGGAGCGCGTGCGTAGCACCTAAGCGCGACTTCGAATTCCCACCCTCTCCGCCATGCAGAGCTTCCCCTTCCATTGATCCCCTTCCTCTAGTGGTCTATTCGCCTCCTCAGATCCAGGGTAGTCTCTGGTCCATACAGGAGGGCGCCCAGATGTTTGAACAAACCGACTCCGCGCTGGTAATGACGCTGTTGGCCTTGGGCGGGATCGCGCTGATGGCGGATGAGAAGCTGGGATCAACCTGCCTGCAGATGGTGAAATGGATTCGCGCGCGGGGCCGGCGCTAACCGGCTCTGCGCTTGAGCTCCTTGCGTAACTCGACCATCGCCAGGGTATCGCGTTCACAATACCGCAACAACGCCTCCTGAATCTGGGCCTTCTCAATCCAGTCGGTTACGCTGAAGATCATCCGGCTATATTCACAAGCTGCGACGCCCCCATCCCGGATGACCAAGTCGTCATAACTCAGGGATGGCACCACGGCCGGCAAGACGGTTTTGATTGAGTAGCTGCCCTCGAAGGCCGGATGGTAATAGTGGTCCCGGATGACAACGTGGAGATCCCACAACCGGGCGACCACCCGCTTCAGATCCTTTCGCAGCGACGGAAAATCCTCCGCCAGCCGTTCGATCACCGAGCGTTCATAACTGGAATACACACAGATACTGCCCTTTTGCCCCAGTGACTCCAGCAACGTCACGGCAAGCGCTTCGCGCGGATCCCGCTCGTCCCGGCACAGGAACTCCGCATGTGTAAGGGTGCCATCCGGTTGCTCAATGTGATTGGACCATTGAGTGGGAATGACCTGGTAGGGCCTCGTATCCACGAATTTCGGCACCGCCGGCATGAACGTTTCAAAATCCAAATGGTGGACAGGATAGACGATCGTCTCCAACGCCGACCGTAGGCCTTCCCCCACCCATTCTTGGTTCGCTTTCACCCGCCGTTGCACCGGGGTGAGCGGGACCGAATCAGGAATCTCGTCGATCGTCTCGATCCCCGATTCACGCAAGTGCATGACCGTCTTACTGCTGCCGGGCAAGTGATAGATCCAGCGAGCCGATTTCGTTTCGATGCAATGATTCCAAAAGGGGCATTCATAGGGACTTTGACAATGTTCGTCAGGGGTAATGCCCGGAGCCGACATCTCGTCCAACATCGCCTGCATGGCGGCAAGTCGCACCGGAACATCCGGCAGTCGCGGCCGGACAACCTCCGCTAGTGAACGGACAGAGAACAACTGGTCAAGGTCCAGATGCCGCCCGTCGAACAGGTACTGCGTATTCACATGCATCAGACAGATGTCAGCCAGCACGTGCCCGAGGCCTTCCAGGACATAACTTTGGATCGTCAAATCGTCCACATGAGTGGCTTTCACCTTGGTGGAAGACTTCACCTCCACGAGGCGCCAGGTCGATCGGCCGAGTTCGTCCACCCCAACGCGTTCCAGCACGTCGACGCGAATCAAGACCTGGTTGAATTGAAAGGCGCCTTCAAAGATTGCCGTCACCGCCGGATCTTGCAGCAGCTCCGCCGTCTCTGCCAGAGCTTCCTGCGACTGCCGGTACCCGGCCGTGACGAGGCGGCCGCCGGGAAAGCGTTGGCGGGCCAGTTCCCCCAGATCCGTGCCCATATCGAGTATCGCCTGGGTGGCCGCATCAGGTTTGGTCGCCAACCCCGGAGCATGCACCTCAAGGTACAGACGCTTATGGCATTGCAGACCCGATAGGTACCGTGATTTGGACAGCCGATAGGAGGGGCGCGCGGCAGGCTCTGGTGAAATCAACATAGGCTTCTGCAGGCTACCGAAGGGGACTGTAGATTGTCCAGTCCCGTGCGCCCCGCGAGATGCCTCACGCAACGGATCTGGTTCTGTTAGGATGACTCCCGCATGGCAAACGGCATCGCACAGATCAGACGCTCAGTCCTCACGCTCGCGCTCCCCGTTACCGTCAGCAGCCTGCTGCAACGGGCTGAAGGCATCGTCGCCGTGTTCCTGGTCGGAGGGTTGGGCGCCGTCCCGATTGCCGCCGTCGGCCTCGGCCAATTGCTGGCCTTCATCGCCACGACCCTGGTCTCCGGTCTCTCGGTGGGATCCAATGTCGTCATGGCCCAGTTGTGGGGCGCTCGCCGGTACGATGATGCAGGCGAGGCCGCGCGTCATTTCCTCGGACTCGCCATCCTGATCTCCCTCGGCCTCTTGACGTTTGGCCTTTCGGTGAATGGGCCGGTGATGGAATTGCTCGGGGCCCAGGCAGATGTGATCCATCTCGCCCTGCCTTACTCGAACCTGATCTTCCTGCTCATCCCCTTTACTATCCTGCTGCAAGTGTTCTCATCGATCCTCCAGGGCACCGGCGACACCAAAACACCGATGTACGCGATGATCGTCGTGAATCTGCTCCACATCGTGATCGCCTTTCCGCTTATCTACGGTCGCTGGGGGTTGCCGGAATTGGGCGTCAACGGCGCGGCCATCGCGGTCGGCATCGCGGAGGCGGCCGGCTGTGCCTACCTGCTGCACCGTTGCCGGGCGGTGCTGCGGCCGTTCCACCGTCTCAGACGAGATCTGATTCGCACCATCTGGCGCGTCGGGGCGCCGGTTTCGGGCGAGCGCATCGTGCAGCAAGCCGGCATCCTGCTGTACACGAAGATCGTGTTGATCTACGGGACAGTATCCTACGCGGCCCACCAGGTCGGCCTGTCGATCGAGTCCCTCTCGTTTCTTCCGGGATATGGCTTCGCGATCGCCGCCGCAACCATGGTCGGACAGAGCATCGGGGCGGGCAAATACACCCGGGCCAAACTCGAAAACTGGGAAGCGAACCGGCTGGCGGCCGCCATGATGTCGGCCATGGGAGTGATCTTCTTCTTCTTTCCCTATGCCCTGCTTCGCGCCTTTACCAGCGATGAAGCGGTCATCGACCTCGGCACCATGTTCTTGAAAATCGTGGCGCTGCTCCAGATTCCCCTCGCGCTCACGATGGTGGTGGCCGGCTCCCTCCGCGGAGCGGGCGACACCCGCTTCATCATGGTCGCGACCATGATCGGCATGTGGGGCGTGCGTATCCCCATCGCTGTGGCGGTCGGCTATTGGTTCAACCTGGGAGTGTTCTACGTGTGGCTGGCGATGATCGCCGATTGGACATTGCGTATGGCCTTGATGCTCTGGCGGTATCGTTCGGAACGTTGGAGAAGCATTCAGGTGCTCCGTTCATCCCCCACTTGATGTCCGTCAGCCCTGCCCGTCCACCGCACAGTCCGGCGGGCGGACCGCCGGCCGAGTATCCTTCCCGGATCCGGCCCGCACCTCGATCCGTCCCACCGCCTTTACATTCGCGCAAAGATCGCCCAACCCCGGCGTGACCAAGCGATAGGGCCCGCCCTTGCCGTCCGGCAGAGGCTGGCCATCGAGCTCATACAGCAACAGGCCGAAGTCGCGCGCCTGTTGCAGGGTGAGGGTCGCAGCATACTTGCCGTCGACGGAGTGAAAGGTCACATGGTCGGCGTCCACGGCGAGCGCCGGAATCTCCAGCAGGCCCTGCACGCGGATCGCGCGCCCCCGCATGGATGGCATCATCTGGCTGATATCGTCCACCCGATGCTCCTGCGGCAATTGCCCCAGCGCGGTTCTGGTCAAGCACACCGGCTGAACGACGCTGCCGTCGATGCGGACGATGCCGGGCCCCGACAGGTCTTTTTCCGTGATCGTCTTCACCATGGCGGTCAAGGCTTCATTGACCGGCGTGGGAATCCCCAATTCGCGGCCCACGCGAACGATGTAGCCGTTCAGATAGTCGATTTCGGTGGGGCGGCCGGCTTTCCAATCGTCGTACATCGACGTGTGAATGTCGCGGAGCTCTTGCGTCCACTTCACCACCTTCTCGGCCATGTCCAGCGCCAGGGGCACCTTTACCGCCGCGGACACCGCCGCCACTTCGCCGACAATCTGCCGGATCACGCCGGCCATTTCCGGATGGTCAAGCGCCTTCGCCACCTTGTCGTCGATGACAACCGTGAGGGGGTTGAAGACACAATTCCAACACATCTTTTCCCATTTGCTCTTGCGGATATCGTCACTGAGCTGGCAAGAAATCCCTGCCGCCTTGAAGATCTCGGCGATGTGGGCGACCCGCTCGCTTTTGTGTCCCATCAGTTCCCCGATGGCCACCCCGCCGCGTTTGTAGTGTTCAATGACGCCGGGCTCGACGATCTTCGAGTAGATGAACGCCACACCACCGACCACAGAGTCGCGGTGAAGGCGGGCAATGATGCGATCTTCGGTATCGATGCCGTTCTGCAACGTGAGGATCACCGTGCGATCCGTCAGCACTGGCTCCAACTGCGTCATGACCTCATCGAGGTCGTAGGCCTTCACGGCCAGGATGATGAGGTCCGGTGTGGCGAGTTCTCGCGGATCGGACGCCGCCGGCGGATGGACGGTGAAATTGCCCTTGGCGCTCTTGATCGTCAGCCCGTGACGTTTCACGGCCTCCAACGTGCGAGGCCTGAGGAGAAAGGAGACGTTCGGATTGCCCTTGGCAAGATGCGCTCCAAAAAATCCACCGACGGAACCAGCACCGACCACCAAGATCTGTTTCATGCGAGGCCTCACTCATTGCGTTCAAAAAAGGCGTACTATAGCATGCAGCCGCGCGCCTGAAACAGTGATTGACCACGGCTGACGATCGTTATGGGAACCGGATCCACACTAGGCCTTGTTCGACATAAACTTTCCACGGCGCGGTCTGTCACCGTCTTAACGGGAGCCGGAATTTCCGCCGACAGCGGGGTGCCGACGTTTCGCGGTCCCGACGGACTCTGGCGCAATTTCCGGGCAGAAGATCTCGCGACGCCGGAGGCCTTCGCGCGTGACCCGCGTCTGGTCTGGGAATGGTACAACTGGCGCAGGGAACTGATCGCGACCAAACGGCCGAATCCGGCCCACGAAGCGGTGGCCGCGATGGAACAGCGGTTCGAACAGTTCTGGCTCATCACGCAAAATGTGGACGGCCTGCACCGCGACGCCGGTTCCCGGCAACTCTCAGAAATCCACGGCAACATCTGGATGGTCCGCTGCACCGGCTGCCGCCGCATCGTGGAAAACCGGGATGTCCCGATTGCCATCCTACCCTTGTGCGGAAGCTGCGGCGGACTGCTTCGCCCGCACATTGTCTGGTTCGGAGAATCACTGGAGGAGAAAGATCTGGAAAGGAGTGCAGCGGCGCTGCAAAGCAGCGAGGTTTGTCTGATCGTCGGTACGTCCGGTCTCGTGTATCCGGCGGCGGGATTCGGCGCCATCGCCAAGCAGGCCGGCGCCTATATCGTGGAGATCAATCTCGACTCGACGCCGCACTCCAACCTGGCTGACGCCAGACTCCAAGGACGCGCACGCGATCTGGTACCGTTGTTACTGGAGACCTGACAACAGCGGCAGGAGCTCGCTGAGCGTCGCGATCGTCGTTGCGCTCGAGGCCTCGCGGGGCGTACCTCGGGCCAGCAGCACACCCGTCAGGCCGACCGCGACCGCGCCCTTCACATCATCACGCTCGCTATCGCCCACATGCAGCGCCTCTTCCGGATCCACCGCATGTTTCTCGAGCGCCTGCTCGAAAATGCGCGCGGAGGGTTTGGCGGCATGGGCCAGACTGGAAATCGTAATCGTATCGAAGAAGTCCGCGATTCCCAGTCCACGCAGCACGGGAAACAGCCGCGAATCGAAATTCGAAATGATACCGAGTTCGTATCCCTGATCTTTGAGCGTCTTCAACACATCCAGCGTGTCCGGAAAGAGCCGCCACGAATCCGCTTCTCCAAACCGCGCAAACACCTCCTCAAAAAATTCATCGAACCCCTCGAACATACCGACGCGGTAGAACACGTTGTGGACGATGTCGAACCACCACAAACGCTCCGATTGCTTGATCGCAGCCGGTTCTGTGGCCGCGAACACCGGCGGCGGGGCATCGTGAAACGAGCGGGCAAACGCCGATTTGATCGCGGAGAGCGAGTCCGGCGTTTTGCGGAACCCGTGGCGTTCCGCATGCTGGAGATAAATCTCGGACACGGACCCTTGGATGTGAAAGAGGGTATCGGCGGCGTCGAAAAACACCACCTGGATGCGGCTCTGACTCATACTGCGGATTCACTCCTCATAGCAGCGGTCGTCAACGACCGGCACGGTGGGGCGGATTGTATCAGGATGGACGAAACCTCCGCCAGCGCAGGCCGGCCCGAGGCGATGGGTGGACTCGTCGAAACGAGTCGGTTTCGGCCTTTTCTTTGACAGTTCGGAGACCCTTTGTTAGCTTCGCCTCAGATGAAACAACGAGGTGTTTCCGATGGGCTCGACCGTGTTTGTCGTCGACAGCAGTCCCGCCGTGCATCGCATCCTGGAGCAGCTTTCCACCCCGGATGGCCATTCGGTCATAGGATTTCACGATGGGCCTTCGGCGCTCGAAGCCGCCCGCTCACAAAGCCCCGCGCTGATCATCGCCGACTACCATCTTGAGCACATTACCTTCTCGGGCTTCTGCAAGGAAATCGGGCGGCACGACAACCTCGCCGAGACGCTGATCGTGTCGATGGTGGATGCCGCCGACCGCCTCGATGAAAACAAATTGCGTTCGCTCGGTGTCCGCGCCTTCCTCAAGAAACCGTTTCAACGCGAACAACTCCTCGACACGATCAACACGATGCTGACCGGCGCAGCGGGACGCCCCGGCCCCAAACCGGCCAAGGCACGCACATGGCCGCCCCTGTCCACAGGCACCGACGACGGGGAAGAGGGATCACCACAAGACGCTGCCGAGGGCAAGCCTCACCAGGAGCAGGAAAAGGAGCAGGCCGCCATGTCCCTACCACGAACCCAACCGCTCTCCGCGTCCGGCTCTGCCGCGCATTCGAGATCCCAGGGGGAAGATGCGGTGAAGGCCCTGGTCGATCACCTGCTCCACTCCACCCTGATACAGGCAAACACCACCCTTGGCGACCTCCTTCCCGCTGCCGTCGCCAAGGAAGTCGCGAGCCAGTTGGGACATGCGCTGAACAACGCCGTGCAGGCGGAAGTGAGCAAACAGGTCGCGCTCGCGCTTGCACCGGAACGCCTGCGCACCATGATTCAAGAAGAGTTGAACGGTCACACCGGAGTGCAGCTTGCCGGGATAGAAACGAGCGTTCGCCAAGCCGTTTCAGACCTGGCGCCGGCGTTGGTGGAGCAAGCGGCGGACAAACGGCTCGCAGCGCTCACGGACAGCAGCGTGCAAACACACCTGCCGGAAGCCTTGCGGGCTCACCTGGGGATGATCACCCCGTTGGTCAAAAAAGAAGTCGAGCAGGTCGCCGCGAACTGTGCGCGACAGGCGGCTGAGGACATTGTGCGCGAAATGGCAATCGACCCGATTCAGCAGGCGGTGCAACGGATCGTTCCAGATGTGGCGGAGACTCAAATCCGGGCCGAGATCACACGATTGAGCACACCCGGCTAACGCCTGCCCTAACCTCGCTTGACCTTTTTGGCCGCCGCGCGGCGGGTCTTGGCCAGCGCCTTGACGCGCGCAACGTTCTTCCGGTGTTTCTTCCGAACTTTCCGATCCTTCTCACGTCCCCTCGGCATAGTCGCTCCTTCAACGGTAAATCGGCCTGTGTGCAGGCGGTTCAATCGACATCGAATAGAACCGCGGGATGTATATCACAGGGCTTCACTCCGCCACAACCTTTTGCGCGGCGATCGGCGCGCCACCGTTGCCTTGAGAGCCCCGGCAGCACGTGTTAAGATGCGCCCGCGTCACGCCCAGTGCGCGTTGATACAGTTAAAACCACGGAAGAACATCCCCACAGGATGCTCAAAATGGCCGGCCAGCTAGGCCGCAGCGAGGTCCACGGCGCGAGAACGACGCTGGCGGGCTTTTTCAGCATCCTGTTAAAACCATGTCCACCCCACAACTCGACAAGACCTACAGCCCTCACGACGTCGAAAACCGCTGGTACCAGCGCTGGATCGATGCCGGCCTGTTTCACGCCGACCCCGCTCATACCGGGCAGCCCTACTCCATGGTGATCCCGCCGCCGAACGTAACAGGCTCTCTGCACGTGGGCCACGCCCTGAACAACACGCTCCAAGACATCCTGATCCGCTGGCGCCGCATGCAGGGGCGCAACGTGCTCTGGATGCCCGGGACGGACCATGCAGGAATCGCCACGCAAAATGTCGTGGAGCGGCAGCTGCAGGCCGAAGGCACATCGCGAGAGGCGCTCGGACGCGAAGAATTCCTGAAACGGGTCTGGAGTTGGAAGGAAAAATCCGGCGGGACGATTATCGGCCAGCTCAAGAAACTCGGCGCTTCCTGCGATTGGCAACGGGAGCGGTTTACGATGGATCCCGGCTTGTCGGAGGCCGTCCGCGAGGTCTTTGTCCGCTTGCATCAGGATGGATTGTTGTATCGCGGGGAACGGTTGATCAATTGGTGCCCGCGCTGTCTGACTGCCCTATCCGACATCGAAGTCGAACACGAAGACGCGACCGGGAAGCTCTATACGATTCGCTATCCTTTGGCCGATGACCCGGCGCAGTATCTCCTCGTCGCCACGACCCGCCCCGAGACCATGCTCGGTGATACGGCGGTGGCCGTGCATCCTGATGACGACCGGTATCGCCATCTGATCGGCAAACGAGTCCGATTACCGCTCACCGGCCGTACGATCCCGATCGTCGGCGATTCGATCCTCGTGGATCGTGAATTCGGCACCGGCGCGGTCAAGATCACCCCCGCCCACGACTTTAATGACTTTGAAGCGGGCGAGCGGCACGCACTCAAACGGATCAAGATCCTCGATCTCCATGCCCACCTGCGATTGGCCGATGCTCTTGCCGATGCCTCGGTCGCCGAAGCACTCGAGCATCTCCCTGTGGCGAAGGCTCGCCTCAAGATCGAACAACTGCTGACGGATCAGGGGTACCTGGAAAAATCCGAGCCCCACAAGCTGGCGCTCGGCAAATGTTATCGCTGCAAGACGGTGGTCGAACCATTCCTCTCAGACCAGTGGTTCGTCAAGATCAAGCCGCTGGCCGAACCGGCGATCCAGGTCGTGGAAGAGGGCCGTGTTAGGATCATCCCCGAGGCCTGGAAGAATAATTATCTCGGCTGGATGCGGGACATCAAAGACTGGTGCGTCTCGCGGCAGATTTGGTGGGGACACCAGATCCCTGCCTGGTATTGCGAAACCTGTTCCGGCAGGCCGTTCTTACGGCGCAGTTCAGATGGAGCGCCGCTCATACCATCTGACGCCGTGGCGATCGTGGCGAAGATCAAGCCGGATGCCTGCCCTCAGGGGCACCAGGACGCGCTCGTGCAGGATCCGGACGTGCTGGATACCTGGTTCTCCTCCGCCCTCTGGCCCTTTTCCACTCTAGGCTGGCCCAAGCAGACACCGGAGTTGAAGGCCTTCTACCCGACCTCCACTCTGGTCACCGGCCTCGATATTCTCTTCTTCTGGGTCGCGCGCATGATCATGATGGGCTTGAAGTTCATGGGTGATGTCCCGTTCCGCGATGTGTACATCCATGCGCTGGTTCGCGATGCCGAAGGCCAGAAGATGAGCAAGTCGAAAGGCAACGTGATCGATCCGCTGCATGTGATGGAGCAATACGGTACGGACGCGCTGCGGTTCACGCTGGCAGCCATGGCCTCCCCCGGGCGCGACGTCAAACTGGCCGAAGAGCGGATCGAAGGGTACCGGAACTTTACGAACAAAATTTGGAACGCCGCCCGGTTTCTGCTGATGCACGTGGACGGAGAACGCCTCGAGGTCTCGCCCGCGCAACGGTCGTTCCCCGACCGCTGGATTCTCAGTCGCCTGAATTCCGCCATCAGCACCGTCGCCCGGGAATTGGAGCAGTACCGCTTCGACCGCGCCTCGAGCGCGATCTATCAATTTATCTGGCACGAGTACTGCGACAAGTACATCGAGATGGTGAAGCCCGCGCTCAAGGACCCGAGTTCCCAACAGGCCAAGACCACGCGCCACACCCTGGCCGAGACATTCGAGACCATGATGCGATTGTTGCACCCCTTCATGCCGTTCATGACGGAAGAAATCTGGCAGACGTTGCCGCATGAAGGCGCCAGCATCGTCCGCAAGCCCTTCCCCGCCACGAGATCAGATTGGGAATCGCAGGAAATCGAGCAGGAGTTTGCGTTGCTGGAAGAATGCCGGGCCCTCATGAACCAGGAGCGCGCCATTCTCGGCCATGCCGCGGGCAAACGGCTTCATTTCACGCTGCATGGCAAAACAGAGAGCGCCCGCTCTAGTTTCGAAAAACACCAGGCCCTGATCGAATACATGGAAAATGTGGAGCAGCTCTCGATCAGCGGCACCGGCATTGCCGCGCCACATCTGCTCACCTTGACCAGCGGCTCGACTGAAGTCGGCACCAGCATGGAGGGGGCCGACCTTCACAAAGCCAAGGACAACGTGACCAAGCAAATGGCGATGCTGCAAAAAGAAGTGACCCGTACTCAGCAAAAATTGGGCAACCCCGACTTCGTCGCGAAGGCACCGCCCGAGGTGCTGGCCGAGCACCATGACCGGCTTGCTCGCGAGTCGCGCATGATTGAGTTATTGCAACAGGCGCTCAGCCAGATCACCCTTGAACAGACACCCCATCAAACCTCTTAGCCTCCACGCCATCCGGAGCGCCGTGCAGCCGGCGTTGGCCGAAGACCTCGCTTCAGGTGATGTGACCACCGGCGCGTTATTTCGGGCTGCGCTGCAGGCTACGGCGACGATTGTCGCGCATCAACCGATGACCGTCGCAGGCGTGGCCGTCGCCCGCGAAGTCTTCCTGGCGGTAGATCCCGCCTTACGCATCACCCATAGCGTCACGGACGGGAGCGTTGTGAAACCGGACCGCCAGGTGCTGGTCGTGCAGGGTGATGTGCGCTCGTTACTGATGGCGGAACGGGTCGCCGTCAATTTTCTGCAACAACTCTCCGGCATCGCGACACTCACCGCGCAATATTGCGCGGCGGTCCGCGGATATCCCACCAGGATTCTCGATACGCGCAAGACCACCCCGGGATTACGAACCCTCGAAAAATGGGCGGTGGAGCTTGGAGGCGGCAAGAATCACCGGTTCTCGCTGGGCGACGGTGTGCTCATCAAGGACAATCACCTTGCGGCCCTGCGTTCGACGGGAGTGGATGTGGCCGGAGCCTGCCGGTTGGCGCGCGCCGGCGCACGGCATGGCCTGCGCATCGAAGTGGAAGCCAAGACCATGCAGGAAGTACGAGAAGCCCTGGCCGGCAAGGCCGACATCATTCTGCTCGACAACATGTCGCCCGCCCTGGTGCGGCAGGCGGTCGCGCTCATCAAACGACGCGCCTTGGTGGAAGTGTCAGGAGGGATGACCTTGCAGACCGTCGCCGCGATGGCCAAGGCCGGCGCGGATTTCATTTCGGTCGGCGCTTTGACCCATTCCGCCGCTGCCGCCAATCTCAGCATGGATCTTTCCGTACAGCGAGGGCGCCGTGGGCGGTCCCGCTAGCGATCTGTCTTCCGGCGACCGCTTCGACATTGAACGCCTTCAGGCCTCTCTTCAAACCCGAGCCTTTGGCAGAGTGCTGCACTATACACCGTCCACCGCTTCCACCAACGCGGACGCCCTCGCTTATCTGCAACAACCGGGAGGAGCCGCCGAGCCTTACGGACTCGTGATCCTCACCGACCGTCAAACCGCCGGCCGTGGACGGCGAGGGCGGACCTGGCATTCACCGCCCCTGGGCAACCTTTACCTATCGGTCGTCGCAGTGCCTCGGCCAGAAGCTAAAGGGATGGCTCCCTGGCTGACATGGGTGCCCTTGCTCTCCGCCCTGGCCGGAGCCGATTGTCTTTCTGCCCAGGCAGGGCTCCCTGTATCCGTAAAATGGCCGAATGATCTGCTGGTGCAGGACAAAAAGATCGGCGGCATCCTGTGCGAACAGACGACGACGGCGCAGAACGCCACCGCCATCATCATCGGGATCGGACTCAACATCAATGCGGCGCTCGACAGTTTCCCCGACGCGCTTCGGTCGGACGCCACCACGCTCGCTGCCGAAGCCCGACGATGCTTCGATCGCGTGCCGATCCTGGCCGACCTGTTGCTTCGACTCGAACAGCGCATCGATCGGCTGTTTCTCGATGGCCCCACCGGCATGGCCGAAGAGTTTACCCAACGTTGCTCGACTGTCGGCCAAACGGTCCGCGTGATTCTTGAACAAGATCACGTCGTCCAAGGGATTGCTGAATCCATCGGTCCCGACGGCTGCCTCCGTCTCCGCGTCACATCCGGCACGGCTCAAGTCCAGCCCGGAGCGCTGCTGGAAGTTAGAAGCGCGGAGGTCGTCCATCTGCGGGGGTGCAATCAGAATCCGGCTTAAGGTAGAGTGTCAGTACGATGCTGTTGGCGATCGACATCGGAAATACGAATGTGGTCTGCGGCCTGTTTGAAGGCTCGACCCTGCGCGGGCATTGGCGCTTGGCCACCGAAGCCCGGCGTACCGACAATGAATACGGCATCCTCCTGTTGAATCTGCTCCAGAAGGCGGGCTTCACTCCCGATTTGATCACCGGCTGCATCCTGTCCAGCGTCGTCCCCGCGCTGACGGCCACCTTCGACTCCGTGGTGCAGACCTATTTCGGTCGCACTGCCGTCATCGTGGGGCCGGACACCGATTCCGGCTTGACGCTCCGTTATGCGAATCCGAAAGAAATCGGCAGCGACCGCATCGTCAATGCCGCCGCAGCCTATACGCGGTACCATTCCGATGTCATCATCGTCGACTTCGGCACCGCCACGACCTTCTGCGCCGTGACGAAATCGGCAGAGTACGTGGGCGGGGTCATCGCGCCGGGCTTGGGTATTTCAGCCGATGCCCTATTTGCCCGTACGGCGAAGCTCCCCAAAGTCGAAATCATCAGGCCCAAAACGGTGATCGGCACCGATACGATCGGTGGCATTCAAAGCGGACTGCTCTTCGGATATGTCGGACTGGTCGATGGCATCGTCCGGCGAATGGAACGAGAACTCGGCCGCACGTCCATCGTCGTCGCGACAGGCGGCCTGGCGACCGTCATCGCGCAAGAGACGGAAACGATCCGGGAAGTGCTTCCCTTCCTCACCCTCGAAGGCTTGGAACTGCTGTACCGCCGAAATCGGCTCGCCTAATCCCCGGCTTTTCGCATCGCTGACACAACGACTGTCCCGCGGCGCTGAAGGCTCGAAAAAAACGACACTTTTTTCTTATTCGCCGTTGACTTCCATTCTCCGGTGGCTATCTCACATCCCAGAAAAGGTGCAATCCATGTCTGACGACGAGAAGAACGTTCACAGTATCGATAACTTAGACGGTTCCGAGGATCCCTCTTCGACCACGATCGACGGGGCAAACGAATTACAGCAGGCGCTGGATGCGAAGACTGAGGAGTGCAAAGGCGCTCACGAAAAGTATCTGCGATTGGCGGCTGAGTTCGATAACTATAAGCGGCTGGCTCAGCGCGACCAGCGGGAGCAAATCAAGTTCGGCAACGAACAACTGCTCAAAGAGCTGCTTCCCGTGGTCGATAACCTGGAGCGGGCGATCAAGTCCGCCAAAGGAGCGACCTCCGTCGACGCGCTGACGGAAGGCGTCGAGCTGACCCTCAAGCAACTCTTGAGTGCCTTATCGAAGTTCGGTGTGAAGGCCGTTGAGAGCGTGGGGCAGACATTCGATCCCTCTACTCAGCAGGCCGTCGCACAAGTGGCTTCGGACACAGTCCCTGAAAACCATGTCGTGGAGGAGTATCAAAAGGGATACCTCCTCCAAGACCGCATCCTGCGGGCCGCCATGGTCACCGTATCGACCGGAGCGGCCAATTAAGACGTTACGCAGAGACGCCGCGCACGTTTCGAGAGAACAGCTGACACGATTCACGTATTGATACTTTTTGCGAAGGAGCCAACCCATGGGCAAAGTGATTGGAATCGACCTCGGCACGACGAACTCCTGCGTCGCCATCATGAGCGGTGGAGACCCGGTTGTCATCGCCAATGCGGAAGGAAGCCGCACCACTCCGTCGGTGGTGGGTATTACGGATAAGAATGAGCGCCTGGTGGGGCAAATCGCCAAGCGGCAGGCGATCACGAATCCTGAAAACACCATCTTCTCCGTCAAGCGGTTGATGGGACGGAAATTCAAGAGCAAGGAAGTGCAGGAAGCGATGAAGCGGCTGCCCTACAAGGTGGTGGAGGCAGACAACGGCGATGCGCACGTGGAGTTGCGCGGCAAGCGGTATAGCCCGCCGGAAGTCTCCGCCATGATTTTGCAGAAAATGCGGCAGACGGCAGAAGATTACTTGGGTGAAAAGGTGACGGAGGCCGTCGTAACGGTCCCGGCCTATTTCGATGACAGCCAGCGGCAGGCCACCAAAGACGCCGGGCAGATCGCCGGATTGAATGTTCTGCGCATCATCAACGAACCGACGGCCGCCTCACTCGCCTACGGTCTCGATAAGAAAAAAGATGAGCGCATTGCCGTGTACGATCTGGGCGGCGGCACCTTCGACGTATCCGTCCTGGAAATCGGCGAAGGCGTGTTCGAAGTCAAGTCCACCAACGGCGACACCTATCTCGGCGGCGACGATTTCGATGAGCGTGTGATGGACTGGCTGGTCGAGGAGTTCAAAAAGGACCAGGGGATCGACCTGCGCAAGGACCGCATGGCCCTTCAACGCCTGAAGGAAGCGGCAGAGCGGGCGAAGATCGAACTGTCCTCTTCTCAGGAAAGCGAAATCAATCTGCCGTTTATCACCGCAGACGCCAGCGGTCCGAAGCACATGGTCATCAAACTGACCCGCGCGAAATTGGAGCAGCTGGTTGATGATCTCATTCAAAAGACCATTGAACCCTGCCGCAAGGCGCTGGCTGATGCGGGAGTGAGCGCCAAAGATATTCAGGAAGTCGTGCTGGTCGGCGGCATGACCCGTATGCCCAAGGTGATTCAGGTCGTGAAGGATTTCTTCGGGAAGGAGCCTCATCGCGGCGTGAACCCCGACGAAGTCGTGGCCATCGGGGCGGGTGTCCAGGGTGGCGTGTTGAAGGGCGAGGTCAAGGATGTGCTGCTGCTTGACGTGACCCCGCTATCGCTCGGCATTGAAACCCTCGGGGGCGTCTTTACCAAATTGATCGAGCGCAACACCACGATTCCGACCAAGAAGAGCCAGGTGTTCTCGACGGCGGCCGACAACCAAACCGCGGTGACCATCCGGGTCTTCCAGGGCGAACGTGAAATGGCGAACGACAACAAGCTGCTGGGGCAGTTTGATCTGGTGGGCATTCCTCCCGCTCCGCGCGGCATGCCGCAGGTGGAAGTCTCCTTCGATATCGATGCCAACGGCATCGTCCACGTCGCCGCCAAAGATCTGGCCACGCAGAAGGAACAATCCATCAAGATCACGGCGTCCAGCGGACTCAGCAAAGAAGAAGTGGACAAGCTGGTCAAGGATGCGCAGTCGCACACGGAAGACGATAAGAAGCGCCGGCGCGCGGCGGAAGCGCGGAACCAGGCCGATTCTCTGCTCTATAGCACTGAGAAAAACTTGAGCGAGCACGGCGATAAGATCGGCGAAGAGGACAAGACCAAGATCACCGAAGCCATTGCCGGCCTCCGTAAAGCCATGGAAGGTGATGATCCCGCCGCCATCGAGTCGGCGACGCAAACATTGACCACGGCTTCCCATAAACTCGCTGAAGAGATGTACAAGAAGGCGTCAGCCTCTGCTGGTCCCGCCGACGCCGGTCCCGCAGCCGGGGATGGTGGAGCGCAGGCCAAGACCGATGAAAAGGTCGTGGACGCGGAATTCGAAGAAGTCGATAAGGATAAGAAGTAAGCTCCTCACTGCATCGGGACCAGGTTGCACGGAACGTGACGCCTGGTCCCGCCGCATCTTAGAACTGGATACTCCTCTCCTGTGGCTAAACGCGATTACTACGAAACGCTGGGCATCGAGCGGAACGCGACCGACGACGAAGTCAAAAAGGCTTTCCGAAAACTCGCTCGTCAACATCACCCCGACCTCCATACCTCTCCCGAACAGAAGAAGTCGGCTGAAGAGAAATTCAAAGAGCTGAACGAAGCGTACGAAGTGATCAGCGACCCCGACAAACGTCGTCGCTACGATACGTTCGGCCATGCCGGCGGACCCCAGGGAGCGGAGGGATTCGATTTCGGAGGGCAGGGCGGCTTTGGAGATATCTTCAACGATATTTTCGAAGACTTCTTCGGCCAGCCTCGTGGCCGTGCGCGGGCCGAACGCGGGAACGATCTCCAATACAATCTCGAGATCAGCTTTGAAGAGTCGGTATTCGGGAAGGAAGCCAAACTCAAAATTCCTCGATGGGAAACTTGCACGGACTGTAAGGGAACCGGCGCAAAGTCCGCGACGGCCATCAAGATGTGTCCCGCCTGCAAAGGACAGGGGCAGTTGCGATTCCAGCAAGGGTTTTTCAGCGTCAGCCGTCCCTGCGGCCAGTGCGAAGGCGTCGGGCAAATCATCACCGAACCCTGCCAGGTCTGCAGTGGCCGGCAGCGCATCCGCAAGGAACGCATGCTGTCGGTCAATATCCCCGGCGGCATCGAAACCGGTATGCGCCTGCGGCTCGCCAATGAGGGAGAGCATGGCATGCAAGGGGGCCCGCAGGGTGATCTGTACGTCGCCGTGTCGGTCAAACCCCATCCCCATTTCCGTCGCGAAGGGCAGGATATCGCCTGCGATCTTCCGATCAATCTCGTGACGGCGATCTTAGGAGGCCGCGTCGAAGTCCCGACCCTCAAAGGCAACACCTTCATGAAAATTCCCGCCGGCACGCAGCCGGATAAGGTACTGCGGATTAAAGGACTCGGGTTCCCGAATCTTAAAGGCGGCCATACCGGGGACCAGCTGTTTAACGTAAAAATCGAGATTCCGACCAAGCTCAGCTCGAGGCAGAAGGAACTGCTCGAAGAATTCGCCAAGGAAAGCGGCTACACCAAAGACAGCGAGGGCGAAGGATTCTTAGACAAGATGAAAACGTTCTTCGAATAAACCCAGCATTACCCCCTTCCGATCCCCGACCGTCATGCCGGCCTTTTTTATTTCCTCCGCTCAGATCCAGGGGACCGCACTCACCATCAGCGGTGAACTCGGCCATCATCTGCGTGCCAGTCTGCGCGTCAAGCCGGGCGAGGTCTTGCGGCTCACCGACGAACATCGCCGGCGCTATCAGGGACGCGTGAGCGCCGTGGCCACAGAGGCACTGACGATGGAGATTCTCGACTGCAAGCCGGGACCGTCCGACACTGCGCCACACCTGCTCCTCGCGCAAGCTCTCCTCAAAGGCGATCATATGGATTGGGTCGTGCAGAAGGCGAGCGAGTTGGGCGTGCGCACGATTCTTCCCCTCATCTCCCGGCACGGGATCGTCCGGCCGCAACCGGACAGGGTCGCCTCCCAAGTGGCCCGGTGGCAACGCATTGCCACCGAAGCCGCGCAACAATCAGAACAGTGGCAGTCGCCACAGCTATTGGCCCCGATGGAATCGCGCCGATTTTTTTCCGCTCATGGGGCCACCGCCGCGCTCTTCTTAGCCGAACGTCGGGACGCGATCGGATTGGCGAACGTTCCCCTCCCGGCTCTTCCTAGTGAGTCGCTGGCGTTGATCGTCGGACCTGAAGGGGGATGGGCAGAGGAAGAACTGTCTCAAGCCATCGAGGCACAGTGCGTAGCGGTGAGTCTGGGCGAGCACATTCTTCGAGCCGATACTGCGGCGGTGACCGCCCTCAGTATCGTGCAGTGCCGATTGGGACGATTAGGTTAGAGGGACAGAGACAGGGCGAGCGCTTATTTTTTTCCCGCACTGATCGAAATAATGGTCCCACCTTCCCCGGCGGCCCATCCGGCCGTCGCTCGGGGGAAACTGAGCGCCATCAAAGAACGTTTCACGGGGCTGGTTTCTTCCACCCAGTTGAAGCCGGCATCGCTGGTGCGCAAAATCTGACCCCGCTCGCCGACGATCCACCCCTGCTGCGCATCCGTGAACCGCACTCGAATGAGATCCGTAAGCTTGTTACAGGTCCGCCCGCAAGGCAAGGTGCGATCGATCCAGTGGGTCCCACCGTCGGTCGTCTGGAAGAGAGCGCCGGCGTTGCCGACAGCCCAGCCGTTAGCCTCATCCGCGAAGGCCACATCAAAGAACGTCGCCGAGCTTTGACTCACCTGCGTCGTCCAGGTTTTTCCACCGTCCGCCGTCGTAAGAATCGTGCCCAATGCGCCCACCACGGTGCCCTGCTGTTCGCTGGTCAACGCGATGGCATACAAGGCCGCACTCGTGCCGCTCGCTTGGTCGGTCCAATTCTCTCCGCCGTCCGTGGTTTGCAGAATGTTGCCGTTCCCGCCGACCATCCACCCCTTCGTCGGGGAGGCAAAGGCGATCCCGTAAAGGGGCGCCTGCGTGGACACGACGACGACGCTCCAGGTTTCCCCACCATCCTTGCTGGTTCTGACCGTGCCGTTCGCACCCACGACCCAGCCGCGCTGCGCGTCACGAAAGTACACGGCAGTCAGGAGAGCACTCGTCCCGCTGGTGACTTTTTTCCATTTTCGGCCGCCGTCGGTGGTTTTCAAGATCGTTCCACCGGACCCGACGGCCCAACCAAGCTGATGGTCGTAAAAAAACATTCCCAAGAGAGTCGCCTCGGACCCGCTCTTCTGCATCGCAACGGTTACCGGGACGTGAGAGGAACCAGCCTCCACCGTACCGACGAATAGGAGGGTCATGAGCGAACAGACCACCGTAGCCAAAGTACGCAAGATCGAGTGCCTCAATGAAAGTGACTGTTTTCAGGGTTCGGATTCCGCCAATAACTGGCATCCGGCAGTCCGGACGGTTGAATCGTAAAGGTGCCCGCTTCCAGCGTCAGCCATTTCTTGGGCGTACAGCAGGATCCATCCGGCAACAAATCCCAAGATCCGCGACGCACGACCAATGGCCCCGAGGTCAGGTCCGGATTGAATTCGCCGAGTTTCCCCACACCATACGAATGGCGATGAGGAATCTTGACCTTGATTTCGGTGTCCGTCCAGGATTGGACGATCGCGCCGACCCCGTTGAACAAAACTTCGGTACGCGAAACATTTTCTCCCAACTCAGGCGCCACCCGGGCATAGACACTGTCCGTGATGACCTTGCTCGGCTCGGCCGTCTTCAGAAACTTGCCGAAGCCGCTTCCCTTGATGGTGACCACTTCATCGAGTCCTCCGGTGTTCGGGCTGTAGGAGTCGATCTTCGGCGTGACAAGCGTGAAGTCGGCGACCGGTGTTTCCAGCACTTTCTTCTCGGCGCAACAGGTGCCGTCCGGCTTCGGCATATTGGCGGCCCGTTTCACCACCACCGGACCACTCTTCGCGCTGAAGGGTACCCAGACATCGATGCGATCATGCCCCCATCGATACACGATCGCCTGCACGCCACCGATCTCGACGGTGTTTTCGCTCAGCGAAAAATCGATGTAGTTAAACGGTGTAGACCCGGCCTCCGAATAAAATCCAAAATTTTCTCCCGTAATTTTCAACAGCGTGCCGATGGGCGCCTCCGTCGGAGTAAGCGCCGTAGCCTTAGGCGTTTGCACGGTATAGGTGCCGATCGCACGTTCCTGCCCGTTGCGCTTCATCACGACCGGGCCGGTTTGAGCGTCGAGCGGTACATGCACCACGATCGTCGTATCGGTCCACTGCGAAACCGTGGCCAAATGGCCGGCGAACAGCACGCCATCCTCGGGGTTTCTGGTCGAGCCGAATCCCCTCCCGAATAGGACGACCTTTGTGCCGACCGGTCCACTCGTGGGATCGACACGCACCGACGCCAGCACCTTGATCGGCATCGAGTTGCTCACCACCTGCTTGACCGGCGCGCAGCAGGATCCGTCCGGCAACGGATCGGACGAGGCCATGCGAATGACCACATCCCCCGACTGCACATTACCCGGCAGCTCCACTTCAATCTTGTCGTCACGCCACTTGCGAGCGCGCACCGTCACGTCGCCGACAGCCACGCTATTGACGCCAAAAATCGTGTTGGGATCGCGCGGGCCGGCGGTGTTGCCGAAATGTTCGCCGGCGATTTCCAGAATCGAGCCCGGTTCCACTTCAGCCGGCGACACCGACTGAATCACCGGTTGCAATCGCGTGAATAACCCGGCCTTCACACGTTTCTTGCCGATGATAACCTCGACCTGACCGTTCGAGGCCTGTGACGGCACCCGCACTTCGATGAGATCCGGATCCCACCGCTGAATCAACGCCGGCACGCCTTGAAATGTCACCTGATTGAACTTCGTAGATTTGAAGGGACCGAAGCCTTTGCCCGTGATCGACAGCGTGGCCCCCGGCACGGCGGCGCTGGGGTGCAAAGCCGGAGGTTCAACAGGGGCTGCCATGGAATCAACGCTATTCGCCCATAAGGTTAAGCCCAGGATCGCACAAGTTATGTATTTCATGGGATCCACTCCCTACCGCTACCCTTTGAGTGAGCCTGACCAGCAGGCCGGGTGAGAATGAAATGATAGTACGCCAGATGAACGCCCCGCACGTGGCACAAAACCCCACGCAACTGAGGCAACGACGCCGGATGGGGGGTATGACTCACGGACTATAACAAGCGGTTTTTTTTGAAGTCAAGGCAAGCGAGAGCGGCAGAAACGAACTGGTAGGAACGACTGCGTCAGGCTGTCACCTGCACCAGTAATTCGAGTTCGATGGCGGCGTGCAAGGGCAGTTCTGCAGCCCCCAGCGCCACACGTGCATGGCGACCGGCTTCACCGAAAATCTGCACCAGCAAATCCGACGCGCCGTTGATGACCGCCGGCTGCTGCACGAATCCCGTGGCGGACGCGACATGACCGACCACGCGCACGATCCGCCGCACACGGTCCAGCGAACCGAGTTCCTGCTTCACGACCGCCAGTGCGTTCAGGAGCGCCAGCCGCGCGGCTTCGGCTCCGCGTTCAACCGTCACGTCCTGTCCCAGCTTCCCTGTGATCGCCACCTGGCCGTCGCGAAACGGCAAGATGCCGCTCAGATACAGCAGGTCACCGGCCAGCACGGCCGGAACGTAACTGGCGACCGGTTTCGGTGGAGCAGGAAGCGTGAGACCGAGACTGGCCAGTTTGTCGTCAATCGACACGATTCGATCCTTTCATGCCATGACTCCGGCGACGTTCCCGCCTACGAGCGTCAAGCGTCTGTCATCAAGTACCACGCGGATCGTCCGTACGTATACGTGATCCCGGGCCATAGGGCAAGATGAGGCCGTCTGACCTGCATGAAAACACCTGCTGGAAACGCGGCCACATCGACAGCCAATCCGATCCTATGATATATATGGCCTATATATCCACGCCGAGGAGGCCACCATGCCATCCACGATGGTCCAAGTCCCCATCCTCATGAGCCCCGGCCAGAAGCGCCGGCTGGCCCAAAAGGCGAAAGCCGCCAATCTCACCATGGCAGAACTGCTGCGAGAAGGCGGCGAGCGGTACGTCCCCGCTGATGATCCGACGCTCTTGGATCACATGGCCAAACAAGTCATCCGGGAGACGAAGAAAACCATTCGCGCCATCGACAAAACCCTCGCCCTGGTCGCGGAATCGGAAGCGCGCATGCAGGCCCTCTCCAAGACCCGTAAGAAAGGGTGACGATGGGACTCACCGAGCGCGTGTGGGACGCTTTCGCCAACACCATCAAGCTGAACGACAAGGTGGAACAACTCAACACCACGGTCGCCAAGCAGCAGTCGCACATTGAAGATCTGAACGCCCGCGTCATCCGCCTCGAAGCCGCACTCGAATTTGCCCTCCACGCCCAGCGCTCTCGGCGTTTGCCCACGTCACCGCGCTAGCGAAAATCCATATAGGGCAGGCCTGAAGCCGTTGCTGCCACCATCTTCCTGATATGCAGCTTCTATAGCAGATCGGGATTATACTTCGACCAAGACAGCACGCCGCACTTTTGGCGCACCGGCCTTGCGGGCTAGCCACAGGCCGTACGCGGCCTGCTGCGCCACCCACACATCAGCACGCCCTCCGTGCTGTACTCCAAGCCAGCCCTCTAATCGCAACGCCATTTCCGGAGAGATCCCTGCACGGCCGTTCAATACGCGTGATAGTGCGGCTCGGGTCACCCCCAGTTGCTTCGCGGCCTGCGTCACGTTTAAGCCCAAGGCAGGCAAAATATCCTCTCGCAGCGTCTCCCCGGGATGCGGTGGATTGTGCATTCGGCTCATGATGTCTTTCTCCTAGTCATAATCGTGGTAATCGATGAGTACCACATCCCCGGCATCGAAACTGAACGTCAGTCGCCAATTCCCGTTCACAGAGACCGCATAGCGGCCAGCCAGATTGCCGGCCAATATATGCAGCCCCCATCCCGGCACATTCATATCCGCTGCCGTTGTGGCCAAGATCATAGGCAAACGTCTGGAGATCGAGCAGCAAGGGATGGCTGGCGGCAGTCAGCCGATCCAACGCGTCGTAGCCGAAGGTCTGCGCGCCACGTCGGTCAGTGAGTGAGGTCCGATTGCGACGGGGTTGTAGACGTACTCGGCTTGATGATGGGCGTACTGGTGGCCGTGAGCTGATGCAGAATAGTCGTCACCTGGCTGGCCGCATCGTAGCTATACGTGCTCTGCGTCCCGTTCGACAGGGTCATGGCGGTTCGGCGCGAAAGGGCATCGTAGGTCCAGTTGGCGACGGGCTGCTCTTGGCTGCGAGGCGCCTGCAGTTCGGCCAGGGTCCAGGCCCGATCAGCGATCGTGATTTCATCCAATTGGCCGGTGAACAGACTGGTGCCGCACCCGCCGGTCCCGATGTGCAATCCGCCTGTCGGGAGTCCGGTGAGCAACGGCGGGCCGTTGACATAATTCCAGAATCCCTCTAGCTGGCCATCCAGATAGAGCCGTTGTTCCGTGCCATTGCGCACGGCGGCGATGCGGTGCCATTGCCCGTCATTGATCGGATGCGTGGTGGCCACGCCGGCGCTCACCAACGTGGTCCCAGCCCCTGCGTCCGGGCCTGCGACGGCAAAGCTGGCCGTGCCGTTCGGTTGAACCTGTAGCTCCCAGGAGGCCGCGTTGGCCGGGGACGTGACGGTGCAGGTCAGCCGATCACTCATGATGGTCTCCCGCCGCGTCGAGATCGTCTTGACCCAGAATTCAACCGTGGCTTGGAATCCGAAACGGCCCACCGTGCTGGTAAAGCCGATCTCATCATCGACGCCGTCGAACTGAAAGGCCTGCCCGGCGAAGCCCGCTGCGAAGCTGACCCCATTGCGCAGGGTGCCGGGGTGAGTCCCCTGTTCATCGGCCCCCGTGCCTTCCCCTTTCCACCAGGCCACGCGATTGGTGGCCGGCGGCGGCAGGGTCACGCCATTGCCCAGGCCCGTCAGGCGATTCACGCCGTCGTAATGATAGCTGACGGAGGTGGCTTGGTCGGCGCGCGTCAACCGGTTGCCGTTTTGGTCATAGGCATAGCCGAGCGAGACCGTGGGTTGATTCGGGGAGCCGGCGGTGGTGACGTTGAGCAGCCGGTTCGCCAGGTCATAGCTCATGGCCAGCACGCTATCCGGATCGGTGACGCCGGTCAAGTTGCCCACGAGGTCGTAGGCGTAACTCGTCACCTGGTTGCCGGGCAGCGTCTTGCTCAAGAGCTGGTTCACGGCATCGTAGGCGAAGAGAATGTCGTCGCCCTTCGGCGTGCGGCGCTTGGTGAGGTTATCGTTGCCGTCATAGGTGTAGGTCTCGACCTTACCCAGCCGATCGGTGGTGCTGAGCAACCGGTTGCGGCTGTCGTAGGCGAAGGTGGTAGCCTGGGTCTTCGCATCCGTGACCGTGAGGAGGTTCCCGTTGCCGTCATAGGCGTAGCGGGTGATGCCCGCATTCGGGTCGGTCACTTGGGTGAGGCGGTTCCTCACATCATAGGTGAACGTCGTCACGCGAGTGAGGGCATCGGTGCTGGTGGCCACGTTGCCCGCCGCGTCATAGGTCAACGTTGTCGTACGGGCCAGCGGATCGGTCGTGGTGAGCAGCCGACCGAGGGCGTCATAGGTCAAGCTGGTGGTCTGATTCAGCGCATCCTTCGTCGTGAGGAGCAGGCCCTGGGGATTGTAGGTAAAGGTGGTGACCTGGTTGAGCGCATCGGTGATCGTGAGCGGGTTACCTTTCGCATCATAGGCGATCTGCGTGAGATTCCCTTTCGGATCGCGGATGCTCGTCACCTGATTGAAGGTCGGCTCATAGGTGAAGGTGGTCGTCGCCGCAATGGCCTGTTCGGTACTGGTGAGCAGGTTGCCCTTGGCATCATAGGTCATCACGGTCACGGCGCCGTTGGGCCGCGTGATCTGCGTGGGATTCCCTTGGGCATTGCGCGTGATGATGATCACCCGGTTCAGGGCATCGGTCTGTTTGGTGACCCGGCCGTATGACTCCGAGACAGGAGTCAGCAACTGTCTTGCAATCACACAACCACTCTCGTCAGTGGATACACCGCGTCAACTTGCTGGAAGATTCTACGGGTTTCGCTGAGGAAATCAACTCGTCCGCCGCATCAGGAATCAGACTGCACCGCCAGCAGCCTCCACTGCCAAACGGCAGATGTTGCTGGTCGGCCATGGTGTCGTATTACAAGACCCCTTTATTCGCGTAGAGATAATCCGCTTTATTGATTTGCGCACTGATCGCGGTGATCTTGTGCAAGATGTTCGTCACCTGACTCGCGGGATCATAGCTGAAGCTCTGTGCGAGTGGGTCACAGGTTAAGGTCATTGAGATCGAGAAGGTAGGTCTCTATGAATAGCGTTTGATCCAAAGCGCTTCTTCTTTCTCCAGTCGCGTGTCTCTCCATCCTACATACTTTTCTTTTCCACTTGGATCAAGATGGGGTTGGTTATAGATCCAGACATGAGTATGCGGCGAAGCAAATGTCTCAGGTAAGCCAGCGCTGGTTTCCGTGACCTTGAACGTGAGTTTCTCGGCTTCCTTTAATCGTTCCACATACTGGTCGAAGTTGCTCGGATAGAATCTCGCTTCTGCGAGCCGGTTATTGAAGAATTTTAGGCGTAATGTTCCTGAATGACCGAGGTGTGAGTAGTTCTCGATGGCTACCACGTGGATGCTAAACGGAGGCCGCTTGTCTCCAGGAGCGAGATTGCCACTTTCGATCACTTCCCATTTCTGAAATCGTCGTTTCGCCTCCTCCGTGCTTTGGTAGCTTTCAATTCCATCAATTAGCTTCGTCCGTTCGGTTGCCACTTCGGTGAACGAGGTAGCATACAGCACGTCTTGATCGCAGGCTGCGATCATAAACGCCAAGCATGAGCAGAACATCACCGTTCGCACTTCAGCTAGCCTTTGCATATTACGGCAACCATGATAGACGTGTGTCCCAATAGCGGGGCGTCGTGCCTTGCTGGTAGGTCTGGAGAGTGCCATTTCTCGTAGCGTTTCCGCAGGACTGCTCGCAGTCTTGGGTGGAATTCGCCGTCTGTCCAAACCCTCTCCCGCATTTATTGTTGGCTTCGTCTGCCTGGCGTTCGCCTTCTTCCTGGTTGTGGGACCAATCTCCACGCTTTTCATTGGCCCAGCCCAGTATCCGGGCCTCAAACTCGGAATTCTCACGTGTCAGCATGCAACTCGCTAGACAGTGACGATAGGCATCCTGCAACCCGTTGTGGGGATCAGGGAACGGACTATTACTCGCTCGTTTCATTGCATCATCATAGATGTCCGACGGGTTCCGCCACAGTCCAAGGGCATCAGCAAAGTTTGTCGGGTTGTTCATGGTGTACGCATAGAGATTCGTGCCATTGATAAACCGTAACGGATCCTTCTGTAAAAATCTCCCAGTAGCTGGGTCATAGTATCTCGATCGGTAATAGGAGAGCCCCGTCTCTTGATCCAGTTCTCTCCCCGTATACGTATAGGGCTGGTTCATCGTGCCGGGGGATTCCAAGATGTTCCCATACGCATCGTACGCATACGCTTTGGCGACGCTGCCGGTGCTGTCGGTCAACTCCGTGACCGACCCTAGGCCATCTTGGTGGTAGAAGAGCGTGCCGTTAGCCACCGGCGTGGTCGTGGGCACAGAGGTCGAGGCCACGACCAGCGGGGTGCCGAGCGGAGTCGTCGAGGCAAAGGTCACGCGGGCGGGAAAGAGGAGGCGGCTCTCGACCACCTGGTTCGTGGCTTGGTCCCGCGTCACGAGATACAGCGGAGCATTGCCGCCGATGCCGCCTGTATCGATCAGATCCACGGCGAGCGTGCCGGTGGCCACGGCGGCGGTGACGTCGATTGGCGCCACGGGCTGTTCGAGTCCCGTCGAGTCGATCGGTTGGCCGATCGCCGGGGCCGGCATCCCTGAGACAAACACAAAGCCCACCGACAGCTGCCCGTTGACCTTGATCCCATCATCCACCACCGGCCCACGCAGGCCGTCAGGGAATGGAGGCCAGCACCACAACCTGCCCGCTGCCGAGGCCCGGCACCATCGGCGTCCGGCTCACCGGCTCGTCGATCCCGGGGCCATGCGTGTAGCGAGCTTGCAACACGTTGCTGCCGTCGTATTCGGCCCAGGCCGTCGTAGCGATAGGTCGAGGTCGTGATGGCGGTGGGATTCCCCGCGGCGAATTCTTCGACTTTCACCAGCCAGTTCTCGGCGTCGTAGCTGTACTGCGTGTAATTCCCCGTCGCCAGCAGGGTCTTTCTCGTGAGGTTCCCATTGTCATCGTACTGATACGTGAAATTGGTATCTGCCGTGAGTTGATTGCCGGCATTAACCATGCTCCCGCCTGTCGTGCGGTTGCCTACCGCATCATAGGCAAAGGCCTGCGGATCGAGCAGCAAGGAGTGACTCGCAGCAGTCAGGCGATCCAACGCATCATACCCGAACGCTTGGGCGCCTCTTCTGTCTGTGAGACTTGTCCGGTTACCGACGAGGTTATAGACGTAGTCCCGCTAGCGGGAATGAAGGGCGTCCAGGAAGCTGTCGCCCCAGGGAAGCCTCGTCGCGCCCAAGGCTTCACCGATGGTCTGGCCGAGATCGGCGGCGGTTGCCCTGGTCCCGAGATTCACGCCGCGGGCAAGGCGAGGCCCGGTGATCAAACAAGGGACATACTCGCGGGAGTGTCCGGGATTCGGTCTGGCGCAGTCGAACCCATGGTCGCCCGTGATGATCAGGACATCACCGACCTTGAGACAGTCTTGCAGGTCGCGCAACCGGCGATCGACATGTTGCAGCGTCGACAGAGTCTCTTGCAGGTCGGGACTCATGATGGGGAGATTCGCATAGATCAACCCGCGAGGCGCTTTGCTGAACATGGCGATGACTTCGTCCATGACGGCAGGGGCATCAAAAAGCGGCACAGACCTGGTGACGCCCCGCCCGCTGAACAGGTCGCCGACTTTCCCCACGCCGAACACGAGCTGGCTGGCTTGACTCAAATGATCCAGCAGCGTGAGACCCGGTGCTTCTACGGCAAAATCCCGGCGACGTTCCGTGACGGCAAATTGTCCCGGCTGGCCGGTAAACGGAAGCGCGACTACGCGAACGATCGGCATCGTTGCCTTGAGTCGCCGTCTGGCTTCGCGCGCCAGGCGATACAATTCCTCCGGCGGGACGATCTGCTCGTGAGCCGCCAGCATAATGGTCCCCGCCGTATCGATCCACGCAATGGGCATGCCTGACTTCTGATGCTGCGCCCCAAACTCGGCGATCGGCTCGAGGCGAACCGTGCGGCAGTTCCCGAGCGTCTTCTGACCCAACGCAGCTTCGAGGACGAAAGCGAGTTCGCTCGTAAAGGTCTCACAGGGCGGCGGGCCGTCTTCGATCACATAGCCGGCCAATTCCCAATGTCCGGCCAGGGAATGTTTGCCCCTGGTCGTAAACCCCAACATGCCGTAGCAGCCTTCGGGCTGCGCCATCGGGCGGATGCCTTGAAACTGGCCGAGGAGGCCGAGACCCAGTTGTTCGAGATTCGGAAGGGCGAGCCCTTTGGAGATGGCCGCCAGCCGCTGCAGCGTATTGCAGCCGGCATCGCCGTACGATTCCGCATCGGGCAGCGCTCCGATGCCACAGCCGTCCAACACCAACAGTACGATTCGAGTCATCATCGGGGCACTATATCAAATCCGTCGAAACGAGCAAGCCAATCTCCATGTCCGGGCGAAGCGCGGCATGTTACACGCACAAGGTGCAAGGCGGATCATCGAACGGCGACTTGTTCTGCGCGCCATTCACCGACAATTTTCAGACTCGCGCTGGTGCCGATCCGGTCCGCCCCGGCCTCTAACAACGCACGCGTCGACTTCCAGTCTCGAATCCCACCGGACGCTTTCACCTTGGCGCGTCCCGCGACGGCCTCTTTCATCAACTGCACATCTTCCACCGTCGCGCCGGCCTGATTAAATCCAGTCGAGGTCTTCACATAGTCCATGCCGGCCTCGACAGCCAGGCGGCACGCCGTAATCTTTTCTTCACGGGTGAGCAGGCAGGTTTCCAGAATGACCTTATGGTTGACGCCCGGCGTGGCCTGCACGACAGCCGCCATATCCTGTCGCACAAAATCATAGTCGCCGGATTTCAAGCGGCTGATGTTGATGACCATATCCAGCACCAGCGCGCCATGGGCGACCGCCTCGATCGCCTCCGTCACCTTGGCATGGGTCGAGTGCCCACCGAGAGGAAACCCGATCGGAATGCCGACCTGCACCGCCGTTCCGGCGACGGCCGCGACCGCCTCATCGACATAACAGGGCGGCACAAAAATCACGACAAATCCCTGCTCCTTCGCCTCGGCGCAGAGCCGCAAGACGTCGGCCTTGGTCGCCTCCGGACGCAACACCGTGTGATCCAATAGACCCGGCAGATTCTCATTCCACGACACAAGTCCCATGAGCTGATTCCTTTCAGATTGTCCGTCTCAATGGAGGGCTCGATAGTTGTGAGAGCAGCGTCGTGCAGATGCAAGCACCGGCAGGTCAGGCACCGCGAAACGCGAGACTTCCCCTGGCGCGTTTGCGAAACGGCTGCTTCTGATACTTTTCCACGGCTTGATTATGTTCGGCCAGAGTCGACGAGAAGTGATGGGTGCCATCATTGCGCGACACGAAGTAGAGATAGGAGGCCTGCGCCGGGAAGAGCGCCGCACGAAGCGAGTGGGCTCCTGGGCTGGCAATCGGTCCCGGTGGGAGGCCCTGCACGCGGTACGTATTGTACGGGCTCATCACGGAGAGATCGCGCTTGTGGATATTGCCGTCAAAAGCGGGCAGCCCGTAGATCACCGTCGGATCGCTCTGCAAGGGAATCTTCTTTCGCAAGCGATTGTGAAAGACCGCCGCGATCAACTCACGCTCTTCCTTGGAACCGGTTTCTTTCTCAATGACGGATGCCAGCGTCAGAACTTGATGGAGAGAAAGCTTCATGCGCGCCGCTTGTTCCTGCAAGTCGGCGCTCCACACATGATGCAGACCGTCAACCATGGCCTTCACGACGTCGCGCGCCTTGGCTTGGCGTGGGAAGGAGTAGGTCTCGGGAAATAAGTACCCTTCCAGTGTGTCCGCCTCGATCCCGAGCGATGCGATAAACGGGCGATCGCGCACCAGCTTCGAGAATTCCTGGACGTCGGTCACCTGCTGAGCCGCGAGGACTTCGGCGATTTGAGCCAGGTTATACCCTTCAGGAATGGTGACCGGATGCAGCACGACCCGACCGGCCAGCAATTTGTTCAGAATGTCTTGCGACGACATCCCGCCGTCCAGTTCATATTCGCCGGGGCGGATTTTGCGATCGCTGTCGTGCGACCGGCCCAGCAACAGAAAGGCCCAGCGGCTGCGAATCAGCTGCTCGCTCTTCAACATGCCCGCAACTTGCTGATAGGTACTGCCGTCGGGAATCGTGATGATCTTGGAGGGAGGCTTAGGAAGCCCGCTGGCGACGGGACTTTGCGCCCAGCGCAGGACCAGATACCCCGAGAGCCCCAGGAGCATCACCGTTGCCAGAACCAGTCCCGCAATCAATCGCTTCTGCATCATCGACTCGTGGTTCATCAAAAGACCAGGGATCGTCCTCGGATGCATCGCTGACGGCCTTCGGCCGGCCGTCCGATGATGTCTCCAAACTCGCGAGGTAGCTCTGCAAGAGAATCGCCGCCGCGATGCGATCGACGATACCTTTTCGTTTGCGGCGCCCGACATCGGCGGCGATCAACAGGTCCTCCGCCGCGCAAGTCGTCATCCGTTCATCCCACGTCACCACCGGAACCGATAGGGCCGGTTCCAGCAGCTGGATGAATTCCTCGACCAGCTTGGCCGCCGGGCCGCTTTCGCCATCCAACCGGAGCGGCAAGCCCACGAGCACCCGGCCGACCTCGTGCTCACGCACCAACTCCTGGATATGCCGGATGTCTGCCTCGGGATTGCGACGGTAAAACGTTTCCAACGGCTGGGCCGTCCACCCGAGTTCATCGCTCAACGCAAAGCCGATCCGTTTGGATCCGTGATCGATCGCGAGAATTCGCCGGCCTTTCATCAGTCTACCCTTCCAAGGCCTTTTGGACCAACCCAAAAACTTTTTCGAGCGCCGTATTGAGTCCCTCCGGATTTTTCCCGCCCGCCTGCGCCATCTCGGGACGACCGCCGCCGGTGCCGCCGACTTCGACCGCCATCTCCTTGATCAATTCGCCTGCCTTGAGACGGCCGACGAGATCCTTCGTCACGACCACCAGCAACGAAACCTTCCCATCGTTGGCGGCTCCCAGGGCCACGACACCACTGCGAAGCTTGTCACGCAGTTGATCGGCGAGCGCCCGCATGCCGTTCACATCGAGGCCGTCCGTGCGTTGCGTGTGGACTTGCACACCGTTGATGGCGCGAGCCTGAGCATCGCCGGATGAGGTGCTGGCCATCTTGAGCTTCACGTCTGCCAGCTCGCGTTCCTTGTCCTTCAATTGCTCGGTCAACTTTCTCGTACGGGCCACGACCTCCGTGGGCGCAACTTTCAGGAGATCGGACAGCTCGCGCACATCCGCTTCCAGGCGTTTGAGGGAATCCAACGCGCCACTGCCCGTCAAACATTCGATACGACGCACGCCGGCCGCCACTCCGGATTCAGAGACGATCCGGAACAGCCCGATTTCGCCCGTGCGCCGGCAATGGGTCCCTCCGCACAATTCCTTGCTGAAGGTGTCGATCTGCACGACTCGCACCTGGTCGCCATACTTGTCGCCGAAAAACGCCAATGCCCCGCCCGCCACCGCATCCTGCACCCCCATTACAGCCGTTTGCACCGGTTGGTCCTGTCGGACCTGCTCATTGACGATCGATTCGATCTCGTCGATGTCACGAGCGGACATGGGCCGGAAGTGGGCAAAGTCGAAGCGCAGCCGATTCGGCGCGACCAGCGAGCCATATTGTTTGACGTGCGGACCGAGCAGATCACGCAACGCGGCATGCACCAAATGGGTCGCCGTGTGATTACGCGCGGCATCCTGCCTGGTGCGAGGATTCACCGACAGCTGCAGCCGTTCGCCTTCACGAATCTGGCCGGATGTCACGACGCCCTTATGGACGATCAACGTCGGGACCGGCCTGGTGGTTTCACGAATCTCCACCCGACCATCGGTGCCGGACAAGATGCCCTGATCACCGGCCTGCCCGCCCCCCTCGGCATAAAAAGGCGTGACGTCGAGCACGAGTTCGATTTCGTCGCCCTCGCGGGCTTCCTTGACCAAGCGATCACCCTTGAGGAGCGCCTGCACGACGCCTTCGGAATCCAACCGGTCATACCCGACAAAGGAAGTGGTTCCGGCACGAGCGGCCACCTCGCTGAGAACCGGCCTCGCCGTTTCACTCTCGAACCCACCGGTCTTTCTGGCGCGCGTCCGTTGCTCTTCAATGGCGGCTTCAAATCCGGTCTCGTCGAGGGTGATCCCCTGCTCGCGACAGGCTTCCGCAATGAGGTCCATCGGGAAACCGTACGTGTCGTATAACTTGAAAATATCCGTCCCCTGAAGCACCGGCTGCCCAGACGCCTTCACTTTTGACAGCATGTCATTCAGGATCGGCAGCCCCTGATCGAGTGTCGCGATGAACCGTTCTTCTTCGCCGCGCGTGGCTTCAGCCACCGTACCGGCAGCCGGCCGTAACTCGTGATAGGCCTCGCCCATGTGATCGACGACCGTCGCGGTCAGCTCGTGCAAAAACGGCTCGGTGATGCCGAGCAACCGGCCGTGACGGGCCGCACGCCGAAGGATTCGCCGGAGTACGTAGCCACGGCCTTCATTGGAGGGCAAGACGCCATCGGCCATCAGGAAGGTGACGGCTCGCAAGTGATCGGCGATCACTCGCATCGAACGATCCGCCTGCTCCGCCGCGCCATATTCAGCGTCGGCGCGGCGCCCGATCGCGGACAACAGCGGCGCGAACAGATCGCTGTCGTAATTGCTGAGCCGGCCCTGCGCCACCGCCGTGAGGCGTTCCAGCCCCATGCCGGTGTCGATGCTCGGCTTCGGGAGGGGGTTGAGTGTCCCGGCGCTATCGCGATTGAATTGCATGAACACGAGGTTCCAGATCTCAATGACCCGGTCCCCTTCACCATTCGGGGTGTCATCGCCCGGCACCGATGGTCCCTGATCGAAGTGCAGCTCCGAGCAAGGCCCGCAAGGGCCCGTATCGGCCATCTGCCAAAAGTTGTCCTTTTCGCCGCAACGCACGATGCGGCTGGGAGACACGCCGATCTTACGCCACAACCGATCCGCTTCATCGTCCTCGCGAAAGATCGTGATCCACATCCGGTCTTTCGGCAGGCCGACCACGGACGTCAGAAATTCCCACCCGAACCGGATGGCATCTTCCTTGAAGTAATCCCCGAAGGAGAAGTTGCCGAGCATTTCAAAAAAAGTGTGGTGACGCCGGGTGTAGCCGACATTTTCAAGGTCATTGTGCTTGCCGCCGGCGCGCAGGCACTTCTGCACGCTCACGGCGCGCTGATAGGCGCGCGTTTCTTCGCCCAGGAACACCCGTTTGAACTGATTCATCCCCGCGTTCGTAAACAGCAACGTCGGATCGGCCTGGGGGATCAGAGGCGCGCTCGGCACTGCCCGATGGCCCTGCTGTTCAAAGTAACGGATGAAGGCCCGCCGCAGATCGTGTACAGGTTGGCTCATAACTCGTCTAACCCCGTCTCCAAGTCGACTTGCGTGACTTGCTGAATGGTGTCGTCATCAAACCCGCGTTGCCGCAAAAATCTCACCCACTGTAGTGGACGCGTCCTCGCCGTCCGTCCCTCCAACGCCCGGCACGCCAGCTCCTGTTCGGAAATCGACTGGTAGGCACTCTGCAAGGCCCGCTCTGTCACCGCCTCTTCGAAGCCGCGACCGAGGAGTTCGAGCTTCAGCCGATCACGCCCCATCGGGCGCCGTAACAGCCGGGATTCCGCCCAACGAGTGGCATAGGCCTGATCGTTGAGATACCCGCGCCGCTCCAGTTCGCGGACCACTCCCTGTCCCTGGGCCCGGCTTGCCCCTTTTGCCCGGATGTACTGCTCGACCTGAGACGCCGATCGCTCGGCTCGCGCCAGGTACCGGATCGCCATGGTGAGGAAATCCGGCGGCGATTCCCTGCGCCGTCGTCCATCTCGTACAACCGGCATGCCGCTCCCTATGTCGTCACCCTCGCACTATGGCCGCGCTTCTCGTCCTGCCGAGTTTCAACTTTGCGTTCAGGTTTCTCGTCTTTGGTCTCTTTGGTGTCGGCCTTTTTGTCGGCTCCGCGCAACGGCAAACCGGCCAGTTCGCGGACCTTGCCTTCGATCTCCCTGGCGATGGCCGGATTGGTCTTGAGAAAATCGCGGACCGCTTCCCGCCCCTGCCCTAACCGTTCGCCCTTATAGGAGTACCAGGCTCCGGCCTTCTCCACCACGCGCTTTTCCACGCCCATATCGACGATCTCGCCCGACTTGGAAATCCCCTCGGCAAACATGATGTCGAATTCCGCCTGCCTGAACGGCGGGGCCATCTTGTTCTTGACGACCTTGACCCGGACACGGCTTCCGGTGACATCCTGCCCGTCCTTGATCGACTCGATCCGGCGAATGTCGAGGCGCACGGAGGAATAGAATTTCAACGCGTTGCCGCCCGTGGTGGTTTCCGGATTCCCGAACATGACCCCGATCTTCATGCGGATCTGGTTGATGAAGATCAAGGTTGTCTGGGATTTGGAGATCGCCGCCGTCAGTTTACGCAAGGCCTGCGACATCAACCGCGCCTGCAAGCCCATGTGGGCATCGCCCATTTCGCCTTCGATCTCGGCCCGCGGCACCAGCGCCGCCACGGAGTCGACGACGATCACGTCGATCGCCCCGCTGCGCACGAGGGTTTCCGCGATTTCGAGCGCCTGCTCCCCGGTATCCGGCTGGGACACGAGCAGGTCGTCGGTATGGACGCCCAACTTTTTGGCATAGGTCAAATCCAGCGCATGTTCGGCATCGATAAAGGCCGCGACCCCACCCGCCTTCTGGGCCTCAGCGATGGCATGCAACGTCAGGGTCGTTTTGCCGGACGACTCCGGACCAAAAATCTCAATGACGCGGCCGCGCGGAAATCCTCCTACACCCAGCGCAATATCCAACCCCAAGGAACCGCTTGAAATCGCCGGCACGTCGGCCGGTCGATCCTCGGTCCCCAACTTCATCACCGCGCCCTTGCCGTACTGTTTTTCAATCTGAGCCAGGGCCAGGTCCAACGCGCGCTTCTTCTCGTCTTTTTCAGCCATTCCAAACTCCTTCTCGCGACATGACTCGTGAAGTGTGCCTGTCTCGCATGCCGGAGGAGACAACGCACCAGCCGGCCATGAGTTGACGATGCGCCAACCGGACCAGACTCGGACCAGGAACTGAGATAGAACAGCGGATTATACCGGACTACGAACAAAGAAGCCTAGCCCAAGACCTGGGCAGAACATATGCACCGGCTGCGGTGCATCATCGAAGTCCTTTTAACCGGTCATGCGACACGAGAAACTCCAAGGCTGCCTTCTCATTCACGGTCAGCCGGCCTGTCAAAATTCTGTGTCTTGTCAGAACTGCCATCATGCGGGCCATGAGTCACAGGCCAGGAACCGCTTATGTGTCAGAACCGAGCACGAGACGGAATCTCCAGCGTAACTATATGAAAAATAGCCGGAGCGAGAAAGCGAACCCGTTAGCTGCTTGATCTACCCCCGCCCGGAACTTTCATCTCCCGGGACCAGCGACCGGTGATCAACGCTGGCACTAAGATTGCTCCTTTCCTCCATCATGCGGGCCTTACATCTCAAACGATAGAGGAGGAGCCCATGTCACTGGAATCGAGAAAGAGCGCAGCCGAAAGCCAAGATCTGACTGTGAACGAACGATCGAGTCATGGCGGGCGTGATCTGACGTACGATCAGAAAAAGGCCGCTGAAGCCGCCTTTCGCGGCGAACCCTTTAACCCGGCCTGGTCTGTGGCCGCAGCCACCGTGTATGAAGGAATCGTCTCTGCCATGTGCCGCATGCAAGTCGCTGCACTGACCAGCCCTGCTGTGGAAGCCGCCGAGGAATGTCTCACCCGATAATGAGACGATCGTTCGCAGCCTGTGGCAAGTATCCCGGCTACTCCGCTGGAGCCAGCGGGCTGGTCCACAGGGTTGAATAGACCGGACCAGCCGGTCGCAATTCGCTGCGCATCATGACGAGTGCCCTAATGGGTAGTGTGCCGATCGTGATTGGTTGATCCACCACTCCGCTTTGGGCCAGTGCTTGTCCAACCTGCCGCTCTCCTGCTTTGATTCGCGCCAGTGTGAGATGCGGAGCAAACGGCCGCCCCTCCGCCGCCAACCCTGCCGTCTTGCACGCGTCTTCTATCGCCCGATACAAGGCCTGCAGCCGTTCTCCCTCGCGCCCCTGCTCCCAACTTTCCAACGGCCCGGCCCATAGCACCCGCGGCTGCTCAAGTCTCGGAAACGCGCCAAGCCGCGAAAACGGCACCTGGATCACTCGATGCCCGGCTGCCGCCTCCGAAACAACTGGATGGAGAGCCTCGATCACCTCCTCCGGCGTCTCACCGAGAAACCTCATGGTCAGATGCATGGAGGCGGGTCGCACCCAACTGATGCGCGCCTGCCGGCCGGCGGCTCCGTCAAGTCGCCGTGTGAGATCCTGCTGAAGCGCCGACAAGGCTGCGCGAAATTCCGGGGGTACTTCGACGGCGAGAAAGGCCCTGATCACCCGCCACCTGTCTTGATCAACCAGCGACGCAGCTGATCCAGCGCGGCTTGCGAGGAGCGTTGCTTGATGACGCCGCGGTCGCCGCCATGAAAACGAAACTCTTTCGTGAACGCGTCGTTCGGCCCGCCGTCGAGGCCGACATAGACCAGTCCCACCGGTTTGGTGTCGGTAGCCCCTCCTGGGCCGGCAATGCCCGTCACACTCAATCCGACCGACACGCCGCTGCGTTCACGGATGCCCCGCGCCATGGCTGCCGCCACTTCCGCACTGACGGCGCCATGCCGCGCGAGGAGATCCGGAGAGACTCCCAGTAATTCCACTTTCGCGCGGTTGCTATAACTGATTATTCCTCGATCCACGTAGGAAGACGATCCGGGCACCTGCGTCAGCCGGTGACCGATCAGTCCGCCCGTGCAGGATTCAGCCAGGGCCAAGGTCATGTTCCGTTCGGCCAGTAACCGGCCGACGACCGATTCCATCGTGTCGTTCTCTTCCCCGTACACAATATCCCCGAGCCTGATCCTGGCTTCGTCACACAACCGCTCGATGGTCATAGCCCCTGAGTCCTTGCCCGGCCCGGTCAGCGATACCATGACCTCCATCGGAGAGGCATAAATCCCCAGTTGGATCGCCGACCCCTGCGGGAGCAATCCTTCCAGCCTCTGATCGACGATGGATTCCGGCACCCCGGAGGTATGCAGAACGCGCCGGATCACCGGCGTGGCAGGGATCCCCTTGTGCTTGCCGATCCAGGCCTGCAGGCGCGGCAAGACGCCCTCAAGGACCATCGGCTCCATCTCACGCGGCACTCCCGGCAAGGCCGCCAAGAAGACTCCGTTCCAGATCAGGGTAAAACCTGGCGCCGTCCCTACCGGATTGGCAAGCACCTCCGCTCCAGCGGGAATCATTGCCTGCCGAAACTGCGCCTTTGTGGGAGTTCTGCCCCAGGCAGCGAGTCGGGCAATCATGCCATCCAGCGCCGTCTTGCGACGGCTCAACCGCACCCCGGCTGCCTGAGCGACCGCCTCACGGGTCAGATCGTCGATCGTCGGCCCCAACCCGCCCGTCATGATCACCACGCGCGCACGGCGGGCCGCCGTCTTGAGGACGGCCACCATATCGGACAACTCATCGCCGACAATCGATTTATATCGCAGCTCCACCCCGCAGGCCGCGAGGCGCTCAGCGACAAACAGGGAATTGGTGTCCACGCGGCCACCGAGCAAGAGCTCGGATCCGATGGCGATGGTTTCAGCCGTCCAGGCCTTCGACTGTTTCATGCAGGATCAACCTCTATGCTCGAAAAGACAAAGACAGGATGGTGATGTTACTCGATGTGGGCGAAATCCAGTTCGAAGCGCACTTGCCCGCCGCTGGATGGAAACACCATGAGCGTGGTCTTCGCGTGCGGATCAAGCTCGGCATAGGGGAATTGGGCGATCACCTTCGCACGATAGGCAGGCTGTTGGGGCCACAGGGACGTGCGGTCACCCCTGGCGTCGAACCGGACCGAAGATGGTTTCACCGTCCGCCCTGATTGTTCCAGCACGATGTAACTGTCTGCGGCAAAGTTCACCCGGTCGCCGAACAACACGACGTTGATCAGGAGATTGCCGTTCGCCATCACCTGCGCGATATCCTGCTCGGTGGGAGCCAGCGACCGCAACGACAAGTGATTCGCCATCACGAGCAGACTGCCCAGCTTGGTCATAATGAAGCCGCGCGGGGCCAGATCGTCCTTGGCGCCGAACCACGTATGGAGTTGATCCGGGGAGAGTCCCTGAGCGGCGGCGGCTTTTCCCCGTTCCACCGTCGCCTGAATTTGCTCGGGGCCGGGCTCCACTTCGATGGCGAGTGACGCAACAGGCAGGCTCATCGCTGCGGCGACAACCAGGGACTGGAGGATCCCGGAACCGGCGCACGATCGTCTGATACGACGCATAGTAGCAGCCAGTACCAGATCGATAGGAGCCTGTCAATTCGCCGCCCGCGCAGGCCGCGCTCGGTTGACAGCCTAGGAGACGAAATGCTAAAGAGCTAACTCTTATTCTTTTACATTATCAAGAAGTTGCCTGGAGGGTTCTCATGTCCAGCCCCGAACAAGCGCCCCGCCGTCAGTACGTGAATTTCACCTTCTATAAAGTTGATCCGGCCTGGCGTCGGCTTCCTGAAGATGAGCGCACGCGCGGCAAGCAAGAGTTCCTTCGTGCCGTGGAGGAATACCAGGGCAAAGTGCTCGTCATTGCGTACACGACCGTCGGTATTCGCGGCGATTGCGACCTCATGCTCTGGCGCATCAGCTATGAACTCGAACTGTTCCAGGAAATGAGCACCAAGATCCTGGCCTCCGGATTGGGCAAGTACCTGCTCAACCCCTACTCGTATCTCGCGATTACCAAACGCTCCATTTACGTCGACAATCACACCCACGAGAATCAAGAAAGCAAACGGTTGACCGTGGTTCCCGGCAAGGCGAAGTACATCTTCGTGTATCCGTTCGTGAAAACTCGCGAATGGTTCCTGCTCACCAAAGCTGCCCGCCAGGGCATGATGGACGAGCATATTGAGGTCGGTCACCGGTTTCCTTCAGTCAAACTCAACACCACCTACTCGTTCGGCCTCGATGATCAGGAATGGGTCGTGGCATTTGAGAGCGACAAGCCGGAGGACTTCCTGGATCTCGTCATGGCGTTGCGGGAAACCGAAGGCAGCCGCTACACCCTGCGGGATACCCCGATCTTCACTTGCATCCGCAAGAGCCTGAAAGAGGCCCTGGACACGCTGGGGGGCTAACATCACTTCACACCCTCGGATGGTTTGCACGGCCCTCGATCCGATGATCGAGGGCCGTGCCTTTTCCCCCAGCCTTCTGCCACCGCATGTCCGTTGACTCTCAGATTCGCCCGTCTTCCGATTACCGTGCCGCCTTCTGTTCCGCTCTTCTCCCGGGCCTGGGCCATGTGCTCCGCGGAAGGCACTATGCCGCAATCTTCTATGGTCTCATCACGATTGTCCTCGTCGCCTTGAGTGTGTCCCTCGGGCGTCTGTCCGGCCGAGCGGCGGAGGTGTTCTTCTTCATGCTGCTCGCCCTGCCCTGGTGGGCGCTGCAGAGTTACGACGCCGCGCTCGGCCCGGCCGCCTCGGGTTCCGGTCTCGCCAGAACCAGTCGGCGAGCATGGGCCGAAGGGCATGATATCCGGTTTCTGGGCCTGCTCTTTCTCATCAGCGCCGCTAACGATGCGGTCATCATTGTCAAGAACCCCGACTATCTACTGCCTTTCTTTTGCGCCAAACTGGACGGCGCGGCCGGCTTCGTGACGAAAGCCCTCTCACCGCTGCTCCATACCTGGGTCGGGTACGGCTTCCTGCGCGTCAAAAAATGGGCGCTTCTGGTGTATCTGGTTTATGCCGCCTACGGCATCATGAACGCCCTCGTTAATCTCACCTGTTTCGGACCAGGCCGAATTCGCAATACGCTCTTGATCGCCCTTATCGCTTTCACAGGCTACATCGTCTGGCGGCGGCGAATGTTTCAGCGCTGACCCCTCATCCTCAAGGGCAAAGGTCGCATTTTGACAGTCGGCTCGAGCCTGTGTTACCTGTAAGGGCGATCCCGTTCCACCTCCAGACGGAGCAACACCTATGGCCGAAAACAACGCGGTCTATGCGATTCGCCATCCTGACGGTTCGGTCACCCTGTACATCGATGAAGAATATGCCCTCGATCGAGGCGTCGATCCGGCCAAGCTGGTGCGGGTCGAAATCCCGCGCGAATTGTTCGTCAGCGGCAGCATCCAGAACATTCGAGAATACGTCGCGGTCTACCTTGAAAACAGTCATCAGGGCACGGCCTGAGCGAACCTTTTACCTCGCAGAGAGGCCACACCATGTCCGCGTTACTCACCCCGGAACTCATCGCCTCCACCATCGAACAATCGCCGATCCAGGGCAGGATCATGCTCAAGCTGCTGCTCTTGCAGCATTTTGACATCACGCCCGAGGAAATCAGTTACATCGCCGCCGATCGGCCCGACCCCCGCTGCGTAGCCGGCTCCAAGCCCATCCACCAGATGGTCAAGCAGGATGCTCTGCGGGATGTGACCAATCGCAGAGACGAGTATCGCCGCCGCGTCCGTTTACGACGGGAACGACTCTGGCTGCAAATGGAAGCCCTGAAAGGCATGATCAGCCTGGCCGAGGGCATGGTGCGAGCGGCGGCAGACCTCCTGCGCACCCGGTACAAGCTGGATGCCGAAGCCCTGAACGTCATTACGCAAAGCGCGCGCGCCGCGGTTCCCAAACCGGCCATCCGATCCCTGAACCGCAGATGGGATGAGGACGAGATATCCGCCGAGGCCTATCAGGAAGCCAGGCTCGGCCTGGAAATCCAGGCCCAACTCCGCTTGATTGAGAAGTACAAGAAGCGTCTCGAAGTTTCGGAACGGGAATGGAAATCGATCAATGCCGCGCCGATGCAGGATCACGAGATCGGACATATCTGGGGCATCCCCGCGGGGAGTTTGGCCGGCCGGAAGGTGAAACATCTTCACCAGTACCTCCACGCCATTCAAACCAGCCTGCAAAAGACATCGGCCCAGGCGGTCCCGGCCACGGCGACCCTCGATCTCTGGAAAGAAACGCTTGCGGTCTTGGGCGAACGGCCGGTGGAACGCTCCATCGCCCTGTATGACGGGCTCGAACGAACGGAAGAAGCCTTGGTCGAAAAGCTCAGAACCTTCGCCTGGGGGACTCTCGGTGAAGATCTGGAAGCGAAATTCTGGTTATCGCTCGTGCATGGCGCCAGTTCCAATGCCGTGCATTCCGAAAACACGCGGTCCGTTTTCGGCTTGCAACGCCTCCTGGCCGTGCTATCGGAAATTGATTCCAGTCCGGATGCACTCGAGGAGGAGTTGCTGGCCCGCACCGCGCCGACCCCCAAAGAGACCCCGCTACTGGCGGATGAGGCAGCTCAACCAACGGCGGAAGAGATGGGGCAAATGCAACAACACGTCCTCAACAGTTTCATCGGAGAGCTACACAACGATCTGCAGCGATAATTCATTGGGGCAGCTGAACGGTCAATCCCGGACAGCGGCGGGTTCCCGGCCTGGTAAGATTTCTTTCGTACCCGGCTTCTCAGCGCGAAGGGGATTTTGTATAATTCAACTAACATGCGGCAAGGTCATCATATGATTGCACCTCGATTCAAGGTTCTGATGCTGGGCATGTTCCTGTTGTCGCTCTCGACCATCCCTGTCGCCTCGATCTCCGCAGCCGCGCTGGTAGAAGTCACCGAGCTCCTGGCTCATCCCGATCATTACAACCATCAGGTCGTCACCGTCAGCGGGCGTGTGAGCAATTTCCAGCTCGCCACGAATCGTGACGGTCAGCCGGCCTTCGGGTTTCTCTTACAAGATACGGCCGGAACGGTGAAAGTGGTGGGGCTGGGCAAGGCGGATGTCCGGGAAGGCGACTACGTCTTGGTCGAAGGAATTTTCAGCCGCCTGCGGCAGGCCGGTCGCGCCATTGTCTACAACGAAATCAAGGCCACCTCGGTGCAATCCATGGCCAAGATGAATCCGGACCTGGTCGGCTAATCGGCCGTCCTTCCTGCTGGCCCGATTTCCCCCGCAAACCGGCCTATTCCTCGCTGGATATCCACTACGCGCACATCGAACACCAATGTCTTGCCGGCAAGCGGATGGTTCAGGTCTAAGACAATCACTTCCGGCCTGATCTCCGCCACGTAAGGAAACACGACTCTGCCGTCCGGAGCCGTCGTCTCCAATTTCGTACCGATGCGTTGCGCTTCCGGCGGGACCCGATTCCGCTGGACTTCGAAAAAGCCCTCCGGATGGATCTCGCCATACGCATCCGCCGGCGCCACGCTGATGCGGCGGACAGCGCCAAGCGCCATGCCATCGAGTCCGGCTTCCAACCCGGTCAACACCTCATTTCGCCCATGGGTGTAAACCAGCGGCGCCTCGCCGCCGGCAGTCTCGATGATCTCCCCATCATCGAGACGGATGCTGTACTCGATGGACACGACATCTCCCGTGCGTACGTGCATACGCCAGCCTCCTTGTGAGACCCATCCCGCCAGGACGCGCGGTGGAACCAGCCGTCCCTTATCATTGTACCCACGCCCCCGGGCGGCCACCTTCGGTGGTCGTCTATTGCGGCGTGAAGACGACCCTATCACGCCGGAAGAACGTGGTCATGGAAATAGTAGGAAGATCAACGAGTGGGCAGGATGCGCTGGCTCCGAATCGGATGTGAGCTCATATCGACACAGGCAAGAAGGAACAGCAAAAACAGCCACACAGCCTACCAATGACGGAAGGGACCTGAATCAAGATGCACAAACTTCCCGCGCGGATAGTATCCGACGCCGCCGCATCCAAGGCGGAGTGCCACTTCACGGACAGTGCGTAAGGGCACCCCGGGAATTTGTAGATCTACCGCCTGCCCCGATACATGGAAACTGTGGCGAGCCGCACGCGTGCCCATCTTGATGAGCTGTGCGTTATATTCCGGGGAGCGGTAGCCGGACACGATATAAATATCTCTCCGCCCGCCGATCCGCTGCTGAACGAGATTCACGAATTCGATGAGCTGCACATCCATCGTGGTCGTTTCATTCGTATGGTGACAACGGAGGAAATGATTGAGCTCGTCGAGCGCCGACTGATCGTAGGTACCGCTCTCGGTCCGGTATGTCACCGACAAGCGTTCCTCCGTCTGCAGATTGAATAGACTGAGACGGCCCGCCGGGAGCCGCGACGCGCGCGCCTCTGCAGGGAGGACCAGGCGGGTCGCCAACACCGCCGCGCCTGCCGCGACAGTGCGCAGGAAATCCCGCCTATTCGACAGGGGCAGGACCCCGGATGACATCGGTTGTGCTCTCAATGCTCCCTCATCGACGCGCGCGGACTCAGCCCCGGGAGCCGGCGCGCCTCCAGAGAGCGTTCCATCCCGTATTGGCGAAGGCGCCGGTACAGTGTGGAGCGGCTGATGCCCAATTCCTGCGCGGCCCGACTCAGGTTTCCTTGCGACAGCGTGAACGCTTTCATGATCAGATCCGTTTCAATCCGCTGCTGATTGACCTTTAGAGAAATCGAGCCGTCGTCCTGCGGCACCGGCTGGCGGGACAAGTCCAGATCGGCGGCGGTGAGATGGGTGCCTTCCGCCATGACTACGGCGCGGCCGATCCGGTTGGACAATTCCCGTACATTGCCGGGCCAGGAATAGGCCTGCATCGCCTCCAACGCTTCGCGGGTAAATCCGTACAATGGCTTGTTGTAGTGCGCGGCCGCCTGCCGCAAGAACGCCATGGCGATCAGAGACACATCTTCGCCCCGTTCCCGCAACGGAGGCAGATTGATATGCACCACGGCCAGCCGGTAATACAGGTCCTCCCGGAACGTCCCCTTCTCGATGGCTTCCTTGAGATTCACGTTGGTGGCGGCGATGATCCGGACATTCATTTCGATGGCTTGATGCCCGCCCACCCGTTCAAACGTATGGTCCTGAAGAAATCGCAGCAGCTTGACCTGCAACGCATTCGGCAGTTCGCCCACCTCATCGAGGAACAACGTCCCTCCCTGGGCAAACTCCACCTTCCCTTTTTTCTGTCCGACGGCGCCCGTAAACGCTCCCCGCTCATATCCGAAGAGTTCGGATTCCAGCAGACTTTCCGGAATGGCTCCGCAGTTGATAGGAATGAACGGTCCCTGCCTCCGCAACCCTCGCGCATGAATGGCGCGCGCCGTCAGTTCCTTGCCCGTGCCGCTTTCGCCGGTGATCAGGATCGGCGCATCGCTTGTCGAGACCTTGCGAATTGCGTCAAAAATCCGGCTGATGCTGGCGCTCATGCCGAGCATGCCGCTGAATTCTTCCGGTCCGCCGACCACCGTCGCTCCCCGAGCCTCCTGTTCCAGATCGGCGAGTCGCGCCACCCGTTCAAGGCTTTGTTGCAATTGCGCAGCATCTAACGACTTGGGTAACACATCGCAGGCGCCGCACTGCACGGCACGGACGGCCACGCTGCGTTCGGGTCGTCCGGTAAAGGCAATGACTTTTCCCACATACCCGCTCTGCCGCAGTTTCTGCAAGATGTTCAAGCCCTCTTCGGCGGACGGCTGTGACGGTGAATCGATATCCAATAGCATGACCGGGGAACTCTGTTCGTGGACTGGGAGCAGCGGTTCCGCCCCCCACGTGGCGGTGGCCACATCGAATCCGTTCCCCGTCAAGGCCTGCATTGAAGAGACGGTCGATGCATCAGGTCCGACAATCAAGAGGTTATGCTTCGCCATCATTGGGCTCCTTTCGGCTAGGGAGATAATGGGTGCCGATCAGGCAAGCCATCGTCTCACACGCTACGAGATTAGGGTGCAGCTCACGACCGGCTGCTTCGTCACAAAAGCGGCGATGGAGGGTCGAGCGAGTCGCACATGAACACATCGGCACCGAACGTGCCAACCGGGGATGGACCAGTGACCTGTGCTGAGGGAACGGTGCGGTCCAGCATGGCAATGATCGGCACCTGCGGGCAGGTCCTTTTCAGATGGGGAACCGCCTTCTGCAAGGGTGTCGAGAAGGAGGACAGCCCCACCACAATCACATCCGGCCTGAGTTCCCGGAGGCGATGTTCCAATTGCGGAACAGCGGACGTCATGGTGGCTTGATAGCCGTGGAGCGCGAACCAGTCGGCATACCGGTACCCGCTGGTGACATCTTCGTAAATGACCGCGACCGTCGGCCGCTTTTTGGAAGAAACCGTCTTCCTGCCCGTTGAGTGCATCATGGTTCCCCCCACAGATGACGCGTATCAGGTTGTGGTGTGAACGTGCGCGAGTTGCACCAATCGCTGCTTCATTTGCGGCCCCCACCAGGTGAGGTCCTGCAACATGGCGGCTTCTCTTGCGGTCAATCTCGTCAGGATATCCGGCCAGCCTTGGCGAAATGACCCGGTTCGTCGGTCCACGGACGAGCGCTCGCCAGCCGTGTGACCTTGCGCCGCGTCAAAAAGGGCCACCAACGCCGTGGTATTGGAAATCCAGGCCCTCTGCATTTCGGTGAGCATAGGCCGGGACTGTGGATGAGGCTATCGAGGCGGTCGCCATTCCTGTGTCACAGTTAGACAGTGGAGGCCGTCGTGGTCACAACGACACTCCAGAGGTCCCGGGGGACCATTCAGACGACGAGACCATGCTGGAGAGCATACCTGGTCAGCTCGGCATTATTTTTCAAGTTCATCTTGTCCAGAATCCTCGCCCGATAGGTGCTGATCGTCGTGACGCTGAGGTGGATACTCTCGGCGATGTCGCTGACTGTCTGTCCGGAAGCAATGAGGCACAGTACCTCGTACTCGCGATCCGACAAACGCTCATGCGCGAGCTTATCGACCCCGGTTCGCACCGTCAGCGCCAGCGCTTCTCCCACCGAGGCGCTTACGTATTGCCCTCCGGCCATGACTTTTTTTGCGGCGTGGACCAACTCTTCCGGCGCGCTGGCCTTGGTGAGATAGCCTGCGGCTCCGGCTTTAAACATTCGAATGGCGTACTGGTCTTCCGGATGCATGCTCAAGATCAGGACCGGCAAGGTGGGCGCCAGCTGTTTCAGCTCCTTCAGGACCTCGGGGCCGCTTCGTCCCGGCATGCTGATGTCCATCACGACCAGGTCAAAGGTCTGTTCGCGAACCTGGTCCAACATCTCCTGGGCGTTGCCGCACTCAGCCATACTGGCGCCTTCAAATCCTTCTTCCAGGATATCCTTCACCCCGCGCCGGAAGGAGGGATGATCATCCACAACGAGTATTCGCACAGTCGCAGTATTTCGCATCGTTCCCTCCATCATGCCGTATCCCTTTCCTCAGCGAGGCAATTGCAACGTAATGGTCGTCCCCTGGCCTTCCAGCGTCTCAATCCGCACATCTCCGCCGAGAAGCCCCGCCCGCTCGCGCATTCCCAGCAGACCGAACGATCGGGCATCGGCCAGGCGATCCTGAGGAATGCCCCGCCCGTTGTCCCGAACCTGCAGCAGCAGTCCCAAGTCCTGGTCCTCCAACCGCACATGCACATCCGTCGCCTGGGCATGGCGCGCCACATTCGTCAACGCCTCCTGGCAAATCCGGAACACGGCGGTGGCCTGTTCCGGGTCCACCCGCAAATCCTCGTGGCTGACCGCACAATGGCAGATGATTCCGGTACGGCGTTGAAAATCACGGCATTGCCATTCGATCGCCGCAACTAAGCCCAGATCGTCCAGCACTCCGGGGCGCAACTCGGCGACGATGCGTTGGACCGATGTGATCGTGCTGTCGACCTGCTCCTTCATGCCGCGAATTTTCTCCTCGACCTTGGCCCGGTCGCGCGGGACCAGCCGCTCCCCTAAGAGGCCGCCTAACCGAGACAGATCGATTTTCAGGCAGGTCAAGCCCACCCCCAGTTCGTCGTGCAACTCACGCGCGATACGCCCGCGTTCTTCCTCGCGAATCCCCTCCATCCGTCCGGAGAGTTTGCGCAGCCGGCGGAGAGAATCTTGAAGTTGCGCTTCGGCCCGCTTTCGATCCGTCGTATCCTTGAACACGACCACCGCGCCGACAATGTCGCCCCGTTCCGAAATGGGCGTGCTGACATATTCCACGGAATAACTCGTCCCATCCCTGCGCCAGAAGGTGCTGTCCACCTGCTCCCGGCTTTCGCCGGCCCGGATCGTTTCCACAATCGGGCAATCGAGCTGGCCCAACGGTTGTTCAGAAAGCTCAGGAGGCACGAGGAGGGCGTGCAAGGATCGGCCGATCATCCCATCCGCCTCCCACCCGAACATCTTCGCCGCAGCCGGGTTCACGAAGGTCAATCGTCCCTCGCGATCCACGCCGAAAATCCCTTCTCCCGCAGAATTCAGCACCACCTGATTGTGATAATGCAGGCGATCCAATTGTTCTTCCGCCGATCGCCGCTCGCTGATGTCGCGCATGATGATCGTAAAGAACAGGTCCGATTTCCCCTTCCAGGAGGTCACGCTCACTTCCAATGGAAACTCGTCCCCCGATTTGCGCCGGCCGACGAGTTCGAGGGTTTTACTCGTCGCGTGCACGCGCTCGAGCACCCGCACTCGCTGGACGTTGCGCTCCAGCTCCTCGTGATAACGCTCCGGAATGATCAGGGTGACAGGCTGTCCGATGATTTCTTCGGCCGAGTAGCCGAACGTCGCTTCCGCGCCCTTGTTCCAAAACGCCACCTTCATGAGCGCGTTGACGAGCACAATGGCATCTTTGGTCGATTGCACGATGGAGCGCAGCCGTTCCTCGCTGACACGGAGCGCGTCTTCGATCCGGCGGCGCTCGGTCACATCGCGGATGATCCCCAAGACACCGACGACACGCCCCTGGCGCATCTGCGGCGTGCCGACAAATTCGCCGGTCACGTAGCCGCCCTGTTTCGTGCTGATTTGCATCGAGCAGGTCAGCGGCGTGCCGCGCTCAAGAATCGCCTGCAGCACATCCTGGCAGAAGCCCGCATCGTCGGGGTGCAGCAGCGTTGCGAGCGGTTCACCGATCCATTGTGAACGGGACCAATTCGTCACCGTCTCGAAGGCCTGGTTGAGGGACGTCAACGTCAGGTCGGCCGACAGCGTGAAAATGATATCCCGCGCGCCTTCCACCAGACTTCGAAATCGATACTCCGATTCAAAGAGGGCATCCTGCGCGCGTTTGAGCCAGGTAATGTCATGAAAAACCGCGACGCTGCCGCAGAGCAGCCCCGCTTCATCCCTGATCGGCCTGGCATTGATACTGATCCACCGGCCGGGCACAGCCTGGGAAGCCCGCATGTAGACTTCAAGCCAATCGACCTTCTCCCCTCTCAAGGCGCGCGCCAGCGGCCACTCATCGCGCCTGAAGGCCGTCGTCGCGTCGCCATGAAAAAACTCATACCGATCCACCCATTCGATCGGCGGCACGTCTCCGGGAGAAAATCCCAGGATGCTCTCGACAGCCGGGTTGGCGACCACCAGTCTTCCGGCGGCATCGGTGACGACGACTCCGTCTCCCATGCTACGCAGCACCGAATTGACGATTCTGGTTTGCTCGCTCAAGGCTTGTTCGGATCGCGCAAGCGCCTCAGCCCGGTCGCGGAGCGCGCCTTCCGCCTGCACGATTCCCGCCGATTGAGTCCGAACGGCATCCTCGTAGACACGGAGCAACTGTTCCGCCACCGCCAGGCGGGATTGATGCCGGACGCTGGTCGCAGGCTCAGCGGCGAGTCCGGCTGATGGGCGCGCGTCGCGATCCGCCGGAGAGGCCTCGTCGAACGCCAGCAAGGAGGTCTTGAGACTCAGGGCAAGAGATTTACACAGCGCGGCCGTCTCACGCGGCACCGCCGTTCGGGAAAACAAGATCACGGCGAACAAATCGCGCGAGGGCAACATGCCGCCGAAACACAACACCGACTTGACCCCGTATTTCCCGACAAATCCCTCCTGCACCGGCACATAGGGACTGCCCGTAGCGTCGGGCACATAAAACACGTTATAGGTCTTCTCTTCCAGATCGACCAGCCATTCACCATCCGGTCGCACGTCGAACTCCGTGGAGACGCCGAACTGGTGCAGGAGTTGTGAAAACATCGGGAACTGCTTCACAAAATCCGCGCTGACCATAGGGATGACACGGTAGCGGTGCGAACGATCGACGCGATTCCAATCCGGTTCCGCGCCGCTCGAGGCGACGAGCGTGAAGCACCGCAAATCGGGAAACGGCGCGATGCCCCCGAGCTTTTCCTGCACGAGCTGCTGATGTTCGGCATCCAAGCGGCTATACGAAATCGTTTTGAAGCAACGGACCAGCACACAGTCGCGCTGTCCGGTTTCGGGATCCCCGAGCGCGTCGAACAGATAGTTTACCGCCTTCGACGCCGCCTCCTGTAACGAGCCCGACTGCTCGCCCAGCTGACGCAGGACGGCCGAACATTCGGTCATCTCCAATAGAGAAAAGCGAGCCAGGCTATACACAGGCGGGCCCTCGAGTGAACGATGGGATGAGGATCTACGCGCCACTGATTGACGGATGTCGGGAGATGCCGAAACGTGAGGGAAGGCGCGTACCGGAGAACTCTGGCCTTCCAAAACGAGGCGCAGAACCACTCTGAAGGCCGAGTCTAGTTAAGGGCACCAGGCTTGTCAAGGCAGACAGAGCCGAGACAGAATCGGCCGTCGTCGAACAGATCTGCTGCGGCCCCGTCTCATCAATCAGGGGCCTGAATGGCCGCTATCGCACAGGTGGCGGCAGCCCGAGCGCCTGCGACAACAGTGCGGCGTCGGAAGCATAGGTCAGCCGCCGCAGCGCCTCCAGACGTTCAACCCATTGCACCTCTTCAACTTCTCCGTCCGGCACTCCGGCCTGCTCAAGCGGCGCCATTTTGAACCACACGACCGTCTTGCGGAACCGGCGCCCCTCGCGTTGAAACCAATATTCGGTCGTGGTGAGATCTTCGTCGATGCGGCAACGCCACCCCGTCTCTTCCAGCACTTCCCGCAACGCCGCCTGGGCCGGAGTTTCACCGGCATCGAGCCGCCCTTTCGGGAATGACCAGACCGGCCGACCTTTCATGTCGGACACCCGGATCAGCAACACGTCTTGCTGCCGCAAGACGACGCCGCCGGCCGACCGAACCAACCCCCCTTCAGCCATGCGGTGTTCCTCTCCTCCGCCGGCCCAGCAATCGGCCATGGTGCGCCGGTTTATGCACGGCGCGAGAGTCCTAAAAACCAGGCGAGAAGCCGATCCTGCGCGGCATCCGGCAACAGCCACTTCAAGGCCGCTCTGAGCCGGGCATCCTTTCCGACCAGATATCGGGCTCGCGGGCGCTGGACGGTCAGGGCGCGAGCCACCACCCTGGCAACCGCCTCCGCAGGAATGGCGCGCGCGGCCGCCCCGGCTATCACCTCTTGCATGCGCGAGAGCGGATGCGCGTAGAGGGCCAGCGACTCGGGCGCGACCCCACCGAGCGTGCGCGTAGCCGACATCGTGGATCGCTCCCAAATCTGTGACTGGATGGCGCCGGGCTCGATCAACGACACCGTGATTCCCCAAGGCGCCAACTCCAGGCGCAAGGCATCACTCATCGCCTCGAGGGCAAACTTCGATCCGCAATAAGCGCCAAGAAACGGTGTGGCCGCCAACCCCGCGATCGAACTGATATTGACGATGCGTCCCCGTGCCCGGCGCAACAACGGCAGAAAGGCCTGAGTAACGGCCAGCGCGCCAATGACATTGACCTCGAATTGTGTCCGGACCTCTTGCAGGGGCAGCAGCTCCAGCGGGCCGGCAATGGAAATCCCGGCATTATTCACGAGGCCGGCCAGGCCGGCCTCCGGCAAGGCGAGAGCCAAGGTCTGGCTCGCGTGGGCGATCGAAGCGGAGTCGGTCACATCGAGCATCAGCACACGGAGGCGAGGGGAAGTCGAACGAGCCAAGGCCTCGCCGTCCTCCTTGCGCCGGACGCCGGCCCATACAGTAAAACCCAACCCATCGAGATAGCGCGCGCAGGCTGCTCCGATGCCGGTCGATGCGCCCGTAATCACGATGGGTCCTTCCACTGCAAGCTCCTCCTCATTCGTGAATAATCCGGGCTAGGCCGATGTTCGGGCGAGCGGGCTCGCCGCCTGTACCATGCCCGAGACTAACATGCACGCGGGGTCAGAGGCATCAGCGAGTCCGACAGAGAAACCTTTCAGAGTTTCCAGTAGGGACCTCGCGCGAAAGAACAATATTGCCCTGTTTTCGCTTCACTGCTCGAGAGGGCTGCGATGAGAATCGACGCGTGGCACCATCACTCACTCTGCAGACTGGGGTCGATTTGACAATCAGGCATCCTCATCTAGACTTGATTCATGCGCGGACACACATCATTTTCCCGAAGCGGCACAGTCCGGCACCTCGCGGCCTGCGTCGCCCTCTCGCTCCTCGGCTGCTTGGCTCTCCTCCCTGCCACCGCACATGCCGGTCGAACCCTCGTCGTTCCCATCTCCGTCGCGATTTATACAGCAGATCAAATCGGTTTCCCGACCTTCGTCATGAAATGGGACGAAGGCCGTCAGCCCGATCCGCTGGCCTTGCGATGGGGGCGCAGTCAGGTCCCTGTCCGGGGGACCGGCATGAGTTCGATTCAGCGCGCGTTTCAGTTCGCCGTCGGGCGCGTGGGATCCACCATTCGCCCGACCGGAACCCTGTCGCTCTATGCCGCGTTTACGGGTCCGCTCAGCGAGGGGGGATCAACGGCGGAAGCCGCCCTGGCGATTGGATTCATCGCCCTGCTGAAGGGTGATCAGCTGGTCCGAGACATTACGATCACGGGAACGTTGGAAGGTGATGGACGAATCGGACCGGTGGCTCAGGTCGCAGAAAAAATGAGCGCAGCCGCGAGAGCCGGTTACCACATGTTGCTGGTGCCGCGAGGACAGTTTTATGCTCCTCGAATCAATCGAGTCAGCATGACTGCCGAATCCAACGTCCTCGTCCGCGAAGTCGACACGATCGAAGAAGCCTACGAAATCATGACTGGGAAACGACTTTAGCCCGCCTGCGATCCCTGGTCAGCCGTTCACACCGATCTCTCCTGCATGCCGGTTGCCCGATTCGAGACTCCTAGCAGGATGCGGAAACCCTCCGCCAGCGGCGTTCTCGCATCAGTCAGAGGCTCACCGTACGGCACGAGTACGATTCGCCTCTTCGTTCGCTGCGGCCTTGCTGGACGGCCTTTTTGCGCATCCTGCGCGCTATTCTGGCGCGAGACGGCCCGTGTGTGAAACGCGACGGATGACGCAAGAATCGAGTTTTTCCGCAGCCTGCTAGACCAGCCGTTACATCCAGTTGTTGATCAAGAGAAAGGCCGCCCAATAACTGGGATGCGTGTGACCGCGCTGGGAGAGAATTTTTTGCTGCGCCCGCTGCAAGGCCACAGCCTTTGAGATCGCCGGATCCTGCAATTGCCGATAGAACTCCGACACCAGTTCCGTCGTCGTTTCATCATCCGACGTCCACAAACTCGCCAGCGCCGTCCGTGCCCCCGTCTTCACGGCAACACCCGTCAGCCCCAGCGCCGCTCGATCATCCTCGGCGGCCGTTTCACTCGCACTGAATGTGAGAAGATCCAGCGGCTGTTGGCGGTACTGTTGAAGTCCCACCAACTGCGACAACCGATCCATCGTGATCTTGCCGTCATGCGCCAACACGAACGAATCCTTGGCTTCGTTGTCGATGACCGTATGGGACGCCACATGGACGATGCCGAGACCTTGATCCTTGATCTCTTCCTCCAACGTCGGCGTGGAGAATTGTTTGTTCATCAGCAGTTTTCCGCCGTACATCGTTCTGATGGCCTGGACTTCGGTTTCCGCGTAACGCGGCGCCGACTGGCCCTCGACGGACTCGGTCAGGCCGACCGACAGCAGACTGCCCTTGCGGCGTTGCGGCGGGCCCATGTCGGTCAGTGCCAGACTTGGCGTGACAGCCACGGCGAGTGAATCCACGAGAAAATGCCGGCCATCGTGCAGTGCCCCCATCGGAATGGTTCTGAGCGATCCGTCGGCGACCATCACGAGTGTATGGACGCCGGCGCCCTGCAAGTCCTGCTGGACAGGGGCCACCAGCCACCCGTGCAAGGTTTGCGCAGAGGACAGGTAGTTTTGCGACTGCGAATCCTGAACCAGCCGTCTGAACGAACGAATCTCTTTGGTCAGCTTGTCTCCCGCTACGGGGACCCGGACTTGCTTCAGTCCGCTGGCGGTTTCCAGGAGCAGTTCGAGACGATCCGGAAACGCGAGTGGATACAGCACCGCCGTGCCGGAAGGCAATGGACCGGCGCCGCGGTGACTCGCGACCGTCGCGACACAATCGTCCTGGAAATAATCCTGCAGCTCGGCCGCCCGTGAGGTTTCGATCGTCTGTTTCACCTGCACCAGCAACTGTTCATTCTGCTCGGGTGTTTTCGCGGCTGCCGCTCGCCGCAGCAAGACATCTTCATACTCCACAAACAACGGCGCCACGGATTCGTAATAGGAATGGTGCCGCCCCTGGTACCCGACCGAATATTCGTAGTGAATCGGCTTCAGCAGTGTCACGGCGCGCTGATAGGCGGCCAGCGATTCTTCCTCCTTGCCCTCCGCGCGCAACAGTCTTGCCGTTTGCCATTGCCAGCGATACAGCGACTCCGGCGCGTTCACTTTCTGCGCGGCAAACGTCGCCTTTCGCGAATATTCCAACGCTTCGGGATTGCGATGCTCCTGCTCCCGCACCCCACCCAGATACCCCCAGGCATAGGATTCCCCGCGCGCATCACCGGTGCGTCCGGCGACCTCACCCGCCGCAGCAAAGGCCTCCGAGGCTTGCCGCAATAGGCCGGCTGCAGAGCCGGCAGAGGCCACGGCTTCCGTCGCCCGGCCCTTCGCCGCATCCGCCTTCTTTGCCGGGCCGGATTTTCCCGCCGTGGCGGCAGATAATTCCTGATATCCAAGGCCGATATTCAACAACCCGGCGGTCTTGGCTTGGCCGTCTCCCAGTGACCGCACCTCGGTCCAGGCTTGATCCAGATGGCGGTGCGCTTCTCCCAGTTGCTGATTCTGGAGCAAGGCCATCGCGCCATTGATCTGCGCCGTCGCCGCGAGCGTCTCTTGCTTGCTCTCCGCGGCAAGCGCCCGGCTTTCCGCATAGACGTCGATCGCTTCCGCAAATTGACGGCGGGCGGTCAGGGCATTGCCGAGATCGTTCAAAATCCCGGCCACCAGCACAGGCCTATTCACCTCCCGCGCCAGCGTCAATGCCTTGGTCAGATGTTCGGTCGCTGGTTCGTCTTTGCCGAGCAGATGAAAGGTATTGCCGAGCTGACCGAGAATGGTGGCGGTCAGGCCCCGTTCACCGGCTTGTTCCGAAAGTTTCAGCGCGTTTTGCAAGGTCCCCTGCGCGCGGCGGATCTGCCCTTCCTGCTGGAGCGCGTGCGCGACATTGATCAAGGCCTGGCTCTGCTCTTTGACCTGGCCGGTTTCTTCAAACCCCCGCGCGGCATTCATCCAGTGCGCCGCCGCCTGGCCGAAGGCTCCCTGCTGAAACTGCGTGGTCCCCTGCCGCATTTCTTGCGCCGGAGTCATCGACGTGCCCGAGCCGCCCAACAATTCCAGCGCCATCCCGCTTACAGGCCAGGCAAATCCGCCGAGCGCGAGAACCCCGAGGCTCAGGATGGTCAACGGCGAGGAACGCACCAGCGAGCCAAGCGGACCGGGAGACCCATGCCTCCGCTTCATGCCGCGGCGAATGAGAATGTTACGCTTCGTAGGCATGACGTCCTCCTTGAGAAGTTAGCACCCCTGCCATGATTCCATGAGTTGCGCGGTTGTCTGACCGTGAGTCTGCGCTGCCGGCGTTGCCGGTGCGCCAGGCTCCATATCGCCGCCGACTTCCTCCAGCACCACCGGCGCCGGCAGAGATCGCCCGGGCTGCGATGGGGTGACGTCCCTCGGAGCCTGCACGAGGCTGCTGAATGCGCCGTCTTTTCGCGCGGCGCAGCGGCTGGTCAGCAAGGGAGCAGGAGGGGCCGGAGCCTGCTGGGGAAGGATCATGGCGGCGCGATTCAAGAACGCCACCGGTTCGACCGGATTCGTCGGATTGACGCTGGCCACATTCGCGGTCGGGAGAGGCGGCAGCCCCCCGAGATTGACGCCCACCACCTGGATTTGCGTCACCCGCTGCGTCAACGGGTTCGTCGTCTGGTTGGCCTGGGCACCCGTCGGCACCGTGACGTTCGGGCTTACATCGATGGAAGCGGGAATCACGCCACCGCCACCCGCCACGATCAACGTGCCGGGGAGCAGCTGGATTTGCCCGTTACCCGACGCTCCCAAAAACGGATTTCCGACAAACGGCTGCACGCCCATCTCGCCAGCCGAACTCGTACTGCCAAGCATGACTCGCTGCGCGCTGATTTTCGATCCGTTGATCTGAATGCCTCCGCCCATCAAGCCCAGCACCGCCCCTGTCTGCAGCACGGTCGAAGGGGACGAGAGGACGATCGAACCATACGGGCCCTGGCCGAAAAATCCGAACGATACCGGCGAGCCGACGGAGAGAGTCGAATCGAACGCCAGGAGGCCGGTGTTCGCGGTGAAGATTCCGCCATCGCTCAAACGCAGTTGCTGAGCGGTGCTGAAATAGGCAGACCCGGACACATTCAGGTGGGCCGATGGGCCGAATACAATTCCGGCAGGGTTCAGGAAGAACAGGTTCGCGTTGAGCGCTTGAACGGTGCCGTTGATGTTGGAGGGCGACCCTCCGATCACTCGGCCGACGACATTGGAGACTCCGCCGGGGTTCACGAAGGCCGCGACATCTCCCGTTCCGACGGAGAATTGATTGAAGCTATGAAAGAGGTTTGGGCCGCCTCCCGGCCTCGTCCCGCCGGTAATGTTTGTTGTATTACCCGACGTGCTCAGCGTCGTGCCCAGGCCGCCGGGTCCGGAGGGGGTCGCCACGATGTTGGTGGCTTGACCGTAGGCGTTCGACCAGGTGGAGCCCAGAAGCATCAGGAAGGCGAACAATCCACGAATCAGCAGCGGCGGCAATCCTGCGGGGCGACATACCATGGTCAATCTCCTCATGTGATCAGAGAGGCGGAGCGGCCTCATCTCATACCCTAAACAGTCCGCAACTTCAACCAGCACAGATCCCTTCCATGCGTGATCTGGAGCGGATGAGAGCCTGCCGATCGGCCCCGGCCATTCACCCCTGGCCTGGTAGGGCACCTTCAGCGAATTCGAACCCCACCGCCGGCTGCCGGCCTGCTGTTAAAACGCCTCGACCACCAGCTGCAGATGGATACCGTGATCCTGCAGGTTGTCGCGATCGGTGTCGTAGCGCTTCAGCTGTTTTCCGTAGTAGAGTTCGAAGTGGCTCCCCCGCCAGAAATTCCAGATGACACCGGCACCGATGCTCGCCAATGTCTTAGGCGGAGTTCCAGGCGTCTGAACCGTCGTCTGCCAGCCGTGTCCCAAATCAAAAAACGGCGCGATAAATACGGAATCCACACCGGCCTTGGTCGTATACACGGGCACCCGCGCCTCGATGGATAACATCGCCGCATTGTCACGGATCAACGTGAACTCCCGGTACCCGCGGACGCTGTAGCGCCCACCGACGGCAATTTGTTCCAGCGGAAACAGGTGATCGTTGGACAGTTGCACGAGGCCTCTGCTGACCAACTGCGTCCGCCATAAGGGCAGTTGGCGGATCCACTGCGCTTCGCCCAACCAGGAGAAGAACCGCGCATCCGGCAAATTCGGGTCGCCATTGGCGGTCGCCCCGATTGCGCCGACGCCGACGGAGAACCGCGATAACAGCGAGATCACCTGTTCGGCAGAGCGCCGGGCATATTCCTGACCGAAACGCAGGGAGGTGATCCGAAACTTTCCGTTCGGCGCCCCGGTAATGAACTCAAAGGGAGTTCCGCCGAGCGTGCTTTCATTCGTGGCATGTTCGCCCGTGAGAGAAAAGGCCAGTTCCTGATCGGCCTTCCGGATGACCGGATGCCGGACAGACAGGCCGAAGATCTGCGCCTTGTTCTTGATATCCAACGTATCGAACGGCGATTCCTCCACCCCGAAATCAAACCGGCGATATTGCAGCGCCACGGTGGTATCGCGAGGGCCGACCGGGATCTCGTAGCGGAAATTGAGCATCGGGTTGACCCCTGCCGAGCGACCGTATTGCAGACTCAGCGTATCGCCGAATCCCAGCAAATTCCGGTGAGCCAGCGTGACGAACCCTTGCTCCGCACCCACGACGGGGGACTGATAGTTATTGAATTCCAACCAGGCTTTTAGCGGATTGGTCTCCTTCACTTTGACATTCAGCGTACTTTCTCCGATGGTCGCCCCCGGCAACAGTTCGGCATTGATCCGTTCGATCCGGGGATTGGCCTGCATCACGCGCAACCGTTCCTGGAGCGCTTCGACATGCAACGGGGGGCCGGCCGCCAGATTCACCCGACTTTGAAAATAGGAGGGCCGGAACCACTTGGTGTCCTCGACATTGACCTGCGTAATTTTCCCTTCGATGATCTGCATGGTCAGAGTGCCGTCGGCGACATCTTGCTCCGGGACCACCGCGCCGGACGTCAGATAACCATGGTTGACGTAGTAATAGGTGAGCGCGAGACGCAAGGATTCGAGATCTTCCGCGGTCAACTCGCGGTTTGTATAGGGAGCGGTGATTTCCGAGAGCTGTTGCGACGTGAAGGCCGTATTGCCCACCAAGCGGATGTCCTTGACCATGATCTTGGGCCCCTTCGCGGCCTGATCGAGCGCGCCGGGGCGTGGCGGCGACGGAAGTTCCAGCGCAGGGGGCTGGGCCGGCGGGGGCACGACGGGCAACTGCGGCGGTTTGGGGGGCAACGGACCGAGCTGCGAGCCGGTCTGCGCATGAACCGGCAGGACCAGTGCGCCAAGTAAGACCAGCGCCGCCATCCCCGCCATAATTGCCCGCCGCGGATCCGACACACTCCGGCTGGTCAGACAGCGAGGCGAACTCTCGCCCGGCTCAGGCCCTGCAACAGCCAGCCCCAACGTTTCCTGTTCCTGCCCCATCGACTTCTTCACACAAGCCATCAAGGCCTCCCCTCTTTCTTGATGACGGGGCACGGCGATTCGAGAATCAGTGCCCGTAAAATCATCTGCTGGCGATCATGGTTTCTCAGCGACAGCGCTCCTGCGCTCTGCATTCCACACTCCCCGGGCCACCACACACAGTCGCGCGGCGGTCGTCCACCGGCCAAAGCGATACGTAGCTGTTTGGAGAGTCCGTCCTGCGAAGGAACTGCTTATAACATGTCTCGCGACAAATTACTCCTGGGCCGCGAAGTTTTTTGCCGGCAGGCCTTGCGATGAATCAGGTTGGCACAGGCGTGGGGATGAGCGACGAGCGGTCGGGAAGGATCTGTGCTGGGTGGTTCTACCTAATGTTACATAGAATAGGATCTGCCTCGTCAGGACAGAGGCGCAGCCGCGAACCCGGCGCCGGGCCAGAGCGCCCCGGCAGGGACCTCTTCCTCGAATCGCGCCGTGAAATGCCGCAACCGGGGGGCTTCGTAGGTCATGACGAGCCCGCCGATCGATTCCCGGCGATGATAGAGATCACGCATCGCTTCCGCCACGAAAGCCAGATGCTGGTTCGTATAGACCCGGCGGGGGATCGCCAATCGAACGAGCTCCAGTTGCGGATAACTCGCCTGCTGAGTCGCCGGATCCCGCTTCCCGTACATCACGGTGCCGATCTCGACCGTGCGAATGCCAAAGTCCCGGTACAAGGCGACGGCGAGGGCCTGCGCCGGAAATTGTGATTGGTGAAGGTGCGGCAGAAACGCTTTGGCATTCACATAGACCGCATGGCCGCCGACCGGCTTGACGATCGGCACACCACTGTCTTCGAGCATGGTCCCCAAAGACCGCACCTGGCCGATGCGATAACGGAGATAGTCCTCGTCGAGCACTTCCTCGAGCCCCCTGGCCATCGCTTCCAGATCACGGCCCGCCAGCCCGCCGTAGGTGGGAAATCCCTCGACCAGGATCATCATGTTCGTGATGGCCTGCGCCCAGCTCTCGTGGTTGAGGCTGAGCAATCCCCCGATGTTGACCAGGCCATCCTTTTTGGCCGACATGAGACAACCATCGCCAAGGCTGAACAGCTCCCTGGCGATGTCCCGGACCGGCCTGTCCGCATAACCCGGTTCACGTTCACGGATAAAAAAACAATTCTCCGCAAACCGGCAGGCATCGAACAACAGCGGAATACCGTAACGATTCACCACCTGTCTCGTTGCACGAATGTTCGCCATCGAGACTGGCTGGCCGCCGGCGCTGTTATTGGTGACGGTGATCATCACGAACGGGATCCGGGCCGGCCCGGCCCGCTCGATGGTCTCTTCGAGCCGCGCCACGTCCATGTTGCCCTTAAACGGCAGGTCGCAATGCGGGTCGTAGGCCTCTCTGATAACCAGATCCATGGCCTCCGCCGCCTGGTGCTCGACGTTGGCCCTGGTCGTATCGAAATGGATGTTATTCGGCACGCACATCCCCGGTTTGACGACCGTGGAAAACAGCAGATGTTCCGCCGCCCGGCCCTGATGTGTGGGAATCACAAAGCGATAGCCGAAGAGGGACCGCGCGACCGCCTCGAAATGATAGAAATTCTTGCTGCCCGCATAGGACTCGTCGCCGAGCATCATCCCGGCCCATTGGGCATCACTCATGGCGGAGGTGCCGCTGTCCGTCAGCAGATCGACGGACACACTGTCGGCGGGCACATGAAAGAGGTTGTATCCGGCTTCGCGGAGCAGGCGGTCACGCTCGTCGCGGGTCGTGGGTTTGATGGGTTCGACGACCTTGATCCTAAACGGCTCGAATGGGAAGCTCACGGATCGACCTCCTGAAATAGGCCAACTGCTCGTGAAACGGCCCAGCTCCCTGGTAGTCGAATACGTAGCGGGTCATGTCGAACAGCGGCGCCGGATCCAATTCTCGGATCATCTCCGGCTTCCACGAAATCTGCAGCCGATTGATCATCGTAATGGGTGTCGGCGTGCCGACCATCCCGAGCGGCACGCTGCCGTACGTCTGCGAAAAGATCAAAATTTCCCGGTCGAACATCGCGGTATTCATATCTTCGGCCGCGCCGTATTTCCGGAAATCCTCTTCCAGCCGTTGAAAGGCCGGCGAATGAACCAGCGCCTCCCGGAAGGCGTAAAACACCTTCACGCCCGCGCGCCGCTGATCATCCATCACCTGAATGGCATCGGCCACCGTGGCCTCGTGCTGCATCTGTTCCTGCGTCAGGATCAGCAGCCGCCGGATTCGGACATGTCTGCGCGCCGCCGCTTGGTTCGCCAGCAGATAATTGGGATACAGCGCTTCGCCCTTTTTCCAGATATTCCAGCGCTCCATCATGGCATCGACGGATTGTTCCGCCGTCTCCATGAGCCGCACCGCCTCGGCGTTCGCCGCCGCCCCTTCATAGGTCAGCGTTTGCGCCTCCAGCTGTTTTAATTCCCGCCCGATGGCTTCCACCTTCTTGGGCAGGTAACGCGGCCGCTTCGGCACATGCAGCATGACATCCACAGCGGTCAGCGCCAGGGTCCAATACTCCTTAGCCTGTTTGGGGGCCTTATCCTTCTGCGCGATCAAGAGGAGCTCGACCGGATTTTTATCCAGCAGCTTGGCCATCTTGATGCACAATTCCGGTTTGGGAATCTTCATCCCCCGCCGCATCAAATTGGCTTCCGGCTGCGCGATGCCCAATTTCTCGGCCAGCGCGTAATCACTGCTCAACGCATACCGATCCTTGACCGCGTCAAAGTATCTGGCAATTTCCATCATGTCGCTCCCGGCAACTGGTCATGCGCTGCACCCCTGAGACTTCCCGGGCAACCGGTCATTCGTTATGCCCCCTCGGCTCCGTCATTCCTTTGCGGAGGCGCCTACCAGGCGCTGCTCGCGGGCGAACGAATCCTGTTCGATCGCCAGGCAGGGAATGATCCCCGCTTCCAGCCAGTCGGCTTGCCCTGACACAATGGCTTTTGCCAGGGGGTACAGGCCGGCATCGTCGTCCCACGAAGACGTCCGTAGCGAGAGTAAGGGTTCGGGATTGAATGCGGCGCTCGTGCGCGAACAGAAGTAGCTGACGAGGCTGTGCAGATGCGCCTTGCCCTGCTGCTCCTGCCGTGACTTGTACCATAGCAACGTTTCGACGGCAAAGAGATGCATGGCGGCCGTCACCAGACGCGCCATCATCCGTTGCTTCCGCGCCAGGCCCTGCCGGTCTCGCGCGGCGACCCAGAATGTCGTACGCGCCAGCTCGCGACTTTTTTTCGCCACGAATCCCTCCCAGCCGGCATCGAACGAACCGGCCTCTGCGGCCTCTAGTTCATAGACGGACAGGCCACCGCAGGATCTGGCCGCCGTGTCGGCAAAGAACGGCATGGCCCGCACCATGTCGGCGAGGTGACCATCCAGGAAGGCCTGGCCATGCGTAAAATACTCTGCAAGCCCTTCCCTCCCGATCCACAGGGTGAGGATGCCGTTGCTGCCCTCCCAAATCACGTTGATGAGCGCGTCGCGTATCATCCGTTCGACCGGCACCGGAAGGTCTCCATGGAGACGCAAAGAGTCCGGCGTTTCAAAGGCGCGACCGCCATATATCCGGAACAGATCGAGTAACGATTCCAGGAGCCATTCCGTCGCGAGGATTTTGGCGGCCGCCGATTCCAAGCGCACATCCTGTTTCGTATCCGCCCAGATGCCGGTGATGGCCACGATGGCTTCCAACGCCAGCACGCGCGAGGCCATCAAGACGATCTTGGCCCCGATATCGGTGTGTTCGCCGATGGGGCGATCATATTGCACGCGCTGCTGCGCGCGCCGGCGAGCCAACCAGAGACACTGTTTGAGATTCCCGAGGCAGGCGGCAGGGAGCGTGAGTCGCCCCACGGTCAAGCTTTCCAGGGCGCGCCGCAAGCCCTCGCCCTCCGCCCCCAGCCGGTCCGCCACCGGCACCCACACCTCTCGCAGATGCACCTGACCGTTATAGATGCCGCGCACGCCCAGAAAGCTGAGACGCGTGCAAGTGCATCCCCGCGCCTGGGTATCGATCACGAAGGCCCCGAATCTCCGGTCCTCCTTGGGGCGGGAGATGTCCCCGGGTGAATCCACGATCTGCGCGATGACGACGAGTAACGAGGCGAGGAAGGCCTGGTCCCCGCGTGGGGCATTGGTTGTGTAGAGTTTGTCGCCGGTCAACCGGTATCCGACGAGGGCGCCCTGTTCATGGACCGGGATCGCATAGGTTTTGAGATCCCAGATATCGCACCCGGCGCCCTTTTCCGTCAGTGCAAATCCGGAGATCTCTCCCCGGGCGAGGCGAGGCAACAATCGTTGTTGTTGTTCCGGATTCCCTACCAATTTGACCGGCTCGCCGACTCCGATCGAATTGTGCGCCGACAGCAACACGGTGGTGGCCGCATCATGGCTGCCCAGCAACGTCGCCGCCGCGTGATATTCCGATTGCGAAAATCCCAACCCCCCGTACCGGCGCGGAATTTTGATGCCGAAGGCTCCGATCTCTCTCAACGCGGCGAACACGTCTTCGCCGATCACGCCCTCCCGGTCGATCGCTTCGGGATCGACTTTCTCGATCAACAGGCGGCGGAGAGTGCCCAGAAATTCGCTCGCCGCGTCGCTCATCGAGGGAAGCGACGCCTGCGCATACAGGTGCCGCCGAACCTTCCCCACGAAGAGGCCGGAGAGAAATCCGGCATAGGCCCGCTTGTCACGAGCCGCTTCCGCCGCCGCGAGTGATCCTTTGAACATGCTGCCGGTGTGTGCCATAGGGTCCCTTCTGCGGGCGGCCATTACTTGGCTTTGCGCCAAGCGGCGCCGACACCTCCGATGTGCGCAGGCGCGGGTACGGGCGCGGCCGGCGCGAGACGGGGGGCCGAAGTCGATCCGACATGATTGAGCCGGGCCAGGCGTTGTGTTGCGCGTTCCTCGAACCGGGCGCGCGAAACGGCCATGCCGCGACGGGCGAATTGCGCGGATAAGCCGTCGAATTGCTCGCCGACCAAGGCCATGACCGAGACGTATCCGGCGCGCAGGAGATGGATGCGGTCGCGATAACTTAGAAAACTCCGTTCGAACAGGAGCGCATCCTCTTTGACCGGTGAGATCACCAGAATTTCCTTCGCGGGATAATCGTGCTGGAACCGTTCCAGGGCCTGGGAAAAGCGGGCGTCAAAATTGATTCGCGACGCCTGCTCGCCGATCGACAGGAATCCCCGGTCCCGCAACCGCCCCGCGCGGTTGTCGTCACCGGCCGGATCTTCCCGCAGGCCGCGTTGAGGAGGACGCGACATGGGATTGATCATGATCATGAAGTCCACCTGCTTGTGCACGGCCACGTCGAAGAACGCCATGCGGCCGATTCCCGCATCGATATAATCACGCCCTTGAATGCGGACCGGGCAGAAGTAAATGGGCACCGCGGAAGAGGCCGTTACCGCGCGGGAGATCGGCACGTCCCGCCAGCCTTCGTCCCCGAACATGACACCCTCGCCGGTCTCCAGATCGATGGCCGGGATATAGAGCTCCTTCGACAGACTCGCAAAGGAATTGCTCAGGCCCTTGGTGTGGTAAAGGCCGGCGAGATAGAGGGCGAAGGGCTCCAGCGTATAAATCCCGCTCGGGAGCGCATCCTGGGCCTTGTCCAGCAGATCGATGAGCGTCATTTCGCGGTAATGCCGCACATAATATTTCAGGAGCGGAACCAGCTGGCGGGTCACGCGCCAGAAGGTCTTGAGGCCTTCGCCGATGGCAGGAGAAAACACGTTCCGGTGATCGAAATAATAGGGCCTGGTGCCGGACAGATTCGTATCGAGGATCTCGCGCGGCTTCACGCCGTTGGCAATCAAGGACACGGCCGCGGCTCCCGCGCTGACACCGACGTAGAGGTCGAGGTCATTCATGGTCACGCCGTCCTCGAACAGATCATCCAATGCGGTCAAGGCGCCGATCTCGAAGAGGTAGCCCGTGAAGCCTCCCCCGCCCAACGCCAAGGCCCGCTTGCCGAATGCCGATGCCATGACGCCCTTTCATCGGCCGAGTTGCCTGCGCAGTATTCAACGATCTCTAAATTGCGGCTGGCGTTTCTCCAAAAACGCGGCCAGGCCTTCCCGCTTGTCCTCCGTTTCACAGAGGCCGCCGAACAGCCGCGCTTCCATCGTCAGGCCTTCCGGCAGACCGATCTCTGAACCGCCGCGAACGGCCTGCAACGATGCGCGCAATGCCGGCAGGCTTTTCGAGGCCATCTTACGAGCGAGGCCTTGAGCCTGGCGCAACAGGTCTTCCGGCGGGATGACTTGCGACACCAACCCAAGCGACTGCGCCTCGGCGGCGGAGATCGGATCGCCGGTCAAGATCAATTCCAACGCGTTCGATTGGCCGATGAGGCGAGGTAACCGTTGCGTCCCGCCGAATCCCGGCATGATGCCAAGATTGATTTCCGGCTGGCCCAGGCGACTGCCATCCGCCGCGAGCCTGATGTGACAACAGAGGGCCAACTCCAATCCTCCCCCCAGGCAGACGCCGTTGATCGCCGCGATGACCGGCTTCTCCAGCGACTCGATCCGGTTCCAGATAGCTTGACCTTGCCGCGCGATGGATTCGCCTTGTTCGGAAGAGGCAATCGAGGCCAGCACCTTGATGTCGGCCCCCGCCACAAAGAACCGGCCCGTCCCGGTCAACACCACGGCTTTGATCTCATCGTCCGCGGCAAGGACCTCAAAGACCTGGCTGAGTTCGGCCAGCAATTCCGGCGTGAGGGTATTGGCCGGAGGATGGTGAATCGTCACCGTCGCGACGGCGCCGTCACGCTGACAGGCGAGCATCGAACCGGCTGTGATCGTCATAACCACCTCATTTCATGTGAGCGCTGGTTGGGGTGTACGTAAAAAATCCCTTTCCTGCCGCCTGCCCCGTCAATCCGGCATCGACCATGCGACGCAACATGGGCGCAGGCCAGAAGCGCATGCCCACGCGTTCTGTCAGGTCTTCCAATTGCTCCAGCACATGGTCGATGCCGAGCTGATCGGCCAGATGCAGCGGGCCGATCTTGTCGCCCGGAAATCCCGTCCCTGCCGCCATCGCCAGATCGATGTCGCGCGCCGAGGCGATGCCTTCCTGGAGCGCGATCACCGCCTCGTTCACCATGGCCAGGAGCGGGCGCATTCTGGACCAGGTCATCTGATGTTCCTCGTTATGCGGCCCTACCTGAGCTTTCATGTCTTTCAGGCTGCGATCCTCATCCCCTGGGTCGGCGCCGCCATAGTCATAAAATCCCTTGCCCGTCTTGATGCCGAGCCGCCCCACCTTGACGAAGGCCTCGAGCAGCGGAGCCGGCGCCATCCTCGGCCCGTAAGCACGGTACAGAATGCGCCCGACGTCGAGCGCGATATCCAAGCCGACGGTGTCCAACAGCGAGAACGGACCGACCGGCATACCGAAGGCCACCAGGTCGCGGTCGATGTCTTTGATGGAGACATCGCTGTCCTGAAAGCACCAGACCGCTTCATTCAAGTACGGCGAGAGGAGCCGATTGACGAGGAACCCCGCGCACTCCTTCACGATCACCGGTTGTTTCCTGAGGGTTTCCGCAAAGCCGACGGTGTCATCGACCGTCTGCGGATCGGTGCCGAGACCGGCAATCACCTCCACCAAGGGCATCGCATAGGCTGGATTGAAGAAGTGCAATCCGATCACCTTGCCCGGACGCGCCGTGGCAGACCCGAGCGCCGAGATGGAAAGCGCGGAGGTATTACTGGCAAGAATCGCGCTGCGGGAACAGATCTGATCCAGTTCACGGAACACCTGCTGCTTGAGCCGCAACTCTTCCGACACGGCCTCAATGACAAGATCGACCTCCTTGAGCCCCTCCAGATTCGGCGAGGCTGTGACCAACAGCATCTTTTCTTCCAATTGTTCAGGCGTCATTTTGCCCTTCATGACGCGGGCCTGATAAATAGCCCGTACGGATTCCACGCCGCGCCGGGCGAACGATTCCTCGCGATCCGCGAGCACGACGGGCAGACCGGCAAAACTCACCACTTCGGCAATCTGCGCCCCCATCGTTCCTGCTCCCGCCACCCCTACTTTGTAGATATACATCGCATCACCTTTCAGGTTTCAGCGCTCAGCGGTCAGGATTCAGCGGTCAGCTGTCAGCAGTCAGGGGTCAGCTGTCAGCCGTCTCTCATACTTGCTCCACCACGATGGCGGCGCCCTGCCCGCCGCCGACACAGAGGGCGGCCGCCCCCAGCGCCACGCCACGCCGCCGCATTTCGTAGAGGAGCGTGATCACCAAGCGCGTGCCGGTCATGCCGACCGGATGACCCAGCGCGATGGCGCCGCCGTTGACGTTGACGATGTCGCGCTTGAGCCCCAACAGGCGCTCCACGGCCAGATACTGCGCGGCGAATGCTTCGTTCACTTCGATCAGGTCCAGATCGGCCAGGTTGACCCCTGCGCGTTTGAGCGCCAACGGAAGCGCCTCCGCCGGCCCGATGCCCATGCGAGTCGGATCCACCCCGATGAAGGCATAACCCCTGATACGGCCGAGCGGGCGATGGTTCAGATCGCGGGCCCGCGCGGCCGACATGACCAGGCCGGCGGCGGCTCCGTCATTGAGCGGGCAACTGTTCCCCGCGGTCACGGTCCCGCCTTCCTTGAACAGCGGCGGATACAGCGCCAGCTGCTGTTCGGTCAAGCCGACATTCGGGCCTTCATCCTGGACGATGGCAACCGGCGGAACCTCGCGTCCTGCGACCGACTTCGAAACGGTGATCGGAAAGACCTCGTCCTTGAGCCGCCCTTCGCGCATGGCTTTGAACGCGCGGCGGTGACTCTCCACGGCAAAGCGATCCTGCTCCTCACGGCTGATGGCGAATTCCTCCGCCAGATTTTCCGCCGTGAGCCCCATCAGCTGACCGCAAAAGGCATCCGTCAACCCTTCCCAGATGCTGTCGATAAACTCCGCATGCCGGAGCCGTTTGCCCCACCGCATATCGCGTGAGACGAACGGCGCGCGGCTCATGCTCTCAACGCCTCCGACGATTTGAACATCCGCATCCTCGCTTTGAATGTTTTGATAGGCATTGACGAATGGCTGGAGGCCGGAGGAACAATTTCGCTGCACTGAATAGGCCGGGGTACGTACCGGGAGGCCGGCCATGAGGGCGATGACGCGCGCGACATTGTAGGCGTCGCTGGTATGGCCGACCGAGCCGATGATCACTTCATCGATGAGCTGAGGATCCACCTTAGCGCGGGCGATCACCTCTCGCACCGCCAGTTCCCCCATCCTCTGTGGGGTGAGATCTTTGAGCGCGCCGCCGAAATTGCCGATGGGCGTTCGTGCGCCGGCTGCAATGACGACGTCTCGCACGGGTGACTCCTTTCCGTCTTCACATTGCTTGTCGCGCTGCCTCTGTGCCGGCTGCCACGGGAGCAGCGGCTTCAGCGCGCAACGCCCGTCGCAGCACCTTGCCGATGATCGTCCGGGGCAACTCGGCGCGGAATTCGATCGCGACCGGCACCTTGAACCGCGCGAGCGACCGGCTGCAGTGGTCGATCAGCTCCCGCTCCGTCACTGAAACACCTTCGCCGGCCACGACGAAGGCTTTCACCGCTTCACCGTAGTGGCGATCGGGAATCCCCACCACGACCGCTTCGCGCACCGCCGGGTGCTGGTACAGGATTTCTTCCACCTCCCGGGGATACACGGTCTCGCCCCAGGGCTTGATGACATCCTTCTTGCGATCCACGAAAAAGAAAAATCCCTGCTCATCCCGCCTGACAATGTCTCCCGTATGCAGCCAGCCGTCGCGCAACACGGCTTGCGTGTCCGCAGCCTTGTTCCAATATCCCTGCATCACTTGCGGCCCGCGGACAATGAGTTCGCCGGCCTCTCCGGTCCGTACGTCTCGGAGCCTTGTCTCCAGATCGACGATCCGCGCCTCCGTATCCGGAAAGGGCAGGCCCATGGATCCCGGAGGATGCGCGCCTTGGATGGGGTTGCAATGGGTCGTAGGGCCTGCTTCGGTCAGCCCGTAACCTTCCGAGATGACCACCCCGGTCATCCGTTCGAACGCTTGCTGCACCTCAGCGGGAAGGGGACTGGCTCCGCAGAGGCAGACGCGAATCGAATGCAAATCGTAGCGATCGACCTTGGGGCAATCGATCATCATCGAGAACATCATCGGCACACCGGACATGATGGTCACGCGATGCCGTTGGATCGCTTTCACCGCCTCCTCCGCATGAAATCGCGGGAGCAAAATGATCAGCGACCCGGTGGCCACCGCGAGATTCTGGCAGGTGTTCAACCCGTAGCAATGGAAAAAGGGCACGGCGCCGAGGAAGACTTCATTCCCCTCGCGGAAGTTCGAACACCAGAAGCGGCCTTGCATGGTGTTCACCACCACATTGCGATGCGTGAGCATCACCCCCTTGGGCGTCCCTGTCGTGCCGCCGGTATATTGGATCTGCGCCAGCGCCCCCGGCTCCAGAGCCGGCAGAGGGTCAGGAGCCTCTGTTCCCACTCTGCCCGGCTGAAGCAATGCACAAAAGTCATACACCGGTGGTTGCTTCTCGACCGCGATCCAGCGTTTGGTCCAGCGCGCCTTGATCGGATAGAGCCACCGCTTGAGGGGCGGGAGGAAATCTTTGACGCTGGTGACGATGATGCGGCGCGGGGATTGGCTGTGCTCGCGTATGGCGCGGAGGCGAGGATAAAACAGATCTAAGGCGACGATCGTGTCGCTGCCGGAATCGTTCAATTGGCCCTGAATTTCCCGTTCGACATAGAGAGGGTTCGTGGGCGTGACCACGGCTCCGGCCTTCAAGACTCCGTAATAGGCGATGACGGCTTGCGGGATGTTCGGCAGCATGAGAGCGACCCGGTCGCCGGTCTGTACGCCGAGACGCCTCAGCCCCAGCGCGAAACGGGTGCTCAGCTCGTTGAGTTCCTGAAAGGTGAGGCTGGCGCCGTAGAAGAACAGAGCGGGCGAGTCCGGGAATCGGGAAGCGGAGCGGCGCAGAAGATCCGGCACCGTCCATTCCGGATAGTCGAAGGTCGCGGAGACACCGGGATCATACCGGCTGATCCATGGCCGCGGCATCTGACCCTCCACCCCTGCACCGATCAGGGAGGTTACCCGCGCAGCTCACTCCCCAGCCCCTGCACCGGTTGCGTCCGCACATGCGCGGCGCCAACCGGTCGATGTTCGAGCCCCATCCAAAATCCTTCGAGATAATCCAGCACCGCATTCATGCCGAGACGAAAATCGTTCTTTTCAGACTCCGACATCGGAGCGGCGGAACCCCCGTTCGCGCCGTCAACGGCACCGACTGCCTGTTCCATGGCCCGTTCGTGTTCGGACTCGAGTTCACGGTGAAAGACAAAATAGGTCATGTCCATATCGGGGTACCGCGTGCCCTGCAAATGCCTGAGTCCCGGAATCAAATGATCCCACATGGTGATGGCCATGTTCTCCAAGCCAAAGGACGCGCCCAGCGCCTTCGCATGATTGCCGCTGCCGTACAGGTGTTCCATCCCTTCGATGTAGGCGCGGGTCGAAGGCCGCATCGGTGTCGTCATGGCGGCGTGGACGTCGATCCCCAGCGATCTGAGAAAGTTCCGATACAGCAATTCATGCCGGTGTTTGACGGAACCGTCTCCGAGTTCGGAATAGAGCACTCGCGTCAGCTCGTCTGCCACGGCTTCATCTTCGGTGTTGACCAATTGAGCGGCAAGGATGCGCGGGAAGAAACGCGAGAAGTTATAAAATTCGACCGCGAATTCTCGAAATTCCCGGTCGGTCACATCACCGGCGGCGAACCGGTCGAGATAGGAATTATTGATCGCTCCATGTCGCAGCACGTCCGCGCGCACTTGTTCGTAGAACGACATCGTGCACCTCCGCTCTCATCTCGCGGCGCCCTCGCGGGGTCGGCTTCTGCGTGCCTGTGAAAGGAAAAATCATCATCATGGTCAGATAATACAAAATCTATATTGAATGATTCAACTCTTATGTTGTAGAGTGTGCTCATGCGTCACCGGAAAGCACAACCCGTCACTCGGCATCGGCTCAAAATCTCACGATCATGCTGAGGAGGAACCGCCATGAAAGAAGCCATCGGGGTTGACCACATCACCTTATGCGTGAAGAATCTGGCGGCGACTACCTATGTCTTTACGCAGATTCTCGGCTTCGAGGTCATCTGGTGCGCGCAGGACGTGGGAAGCGAGAAATCCAGCATGGACACCGTCGTGGTCCAACGGGGCGACGCCAAAATCGCCTTGATGCAGGGCAGAAATAAAGAACGCAAATCGCAGATCTGCGAGTTCGTCGAGACCTATGGCGAGGGCGTGCAGCACATCGCCCTAGAGGTCGACGATATCGAAGCCGTGTGCCGGGAATGGGAAACACACGGCGTCCGGTTCGCCGGCGACATCAAAGACGGGCGGGACGGGTTTGGCCCTCTCCGGCAACGCTTTACCTACCCCTTGTTTCCGGGATGTGGGCTCTTCCTCGAACTCACTCAACGGCAACATGGCCAGGAAGAATCCAAGACGTTTGTTCGCGCGACGGTGGAATCCCTCTACCGTGACATCGAACGGGATCAGATCAAGGGCGTGACCCGCACCATCGTCGACTACGACACGCTTCCGCTGCCGTTCGAAGAGGAAGCCGCGTCGCTCCGGCACGCATCATAAGTCACATCGAGTCGCACCTGACCTGTCAGGAGGTGTTCGATGTACCTGGTCAAAAAAGGCACCGCTCCCAATCAGGCCCACGTGGGAATCCCCGAGGGTCTGCATGAAGAGGAGCACGGTCGCGCCGGATTCAGCGGCCCCGCTTCCCACCTCTATCATCGACACCCGCCGACGGGCTGGAGCCGGATCGAAGGTCCTCTCCGGCCGCGCGCCTTTGCCTGCACGGAATTATCCACCCCCGACCAACAAGCAGCCGACCGCCGACCGCTGACGATCTTGGAGAGTCCGGATGCCCGCGTCTTTCTGTCGCGACGAGCAGCCACCATGACGCATTTCGTGCGGAATGCCGACGGAGACGAAATCCTGTTTGTCCATGCCGGCTGCGGAACGTTGGAGACGGATTATGGGCTGCTGCGTTATGAGCCGGGCGACTACCTGGTCATTCCCAAAGGGACTACCTATCGCATTCATGTCGATCAGACTGCAGAACCAGTCCTATTCCTGATCATTGAAACCCCGCATCCCGTGCAGCTTCCCGATCGAGGCCCCCTCGGCCGGCATGCCCTCTTCGACCCGGGTGTCATCGTGGCGCCCGAACCAGCGGCGCCGCCTCAGGATGCGAACAGCCGGCGTGAATGGGAGGTTCGTATCAAACGCGGCCATGAGGACACGCGCGTCTACTATCCCTTCTATCCCATGGACGTCGCCGGCTGGAAAGGCGACTTGTGGGTGGCCAAGTTGAACGTGCGGGATTTTCGCCCTGTCACCAGCCCGCGCTACCATCTTCCCCCTAGCGTGCATGCCACCTTCCAAGCGGGAGGACTTTTGATCTCGACCTTTGCCCCGAGACCGCTGGAGACAGATCCGGACGCCTTGCGCGTGCCCTTCTACCATCGCAACATGGACTACGACGAAGTCCTGTTCTACCACCGGGGAGTATTTTTCAGCCGGGCCGGGATTCAAGCCGGCATGTTGACGCTCCATCCTCAGGGCATTCATCACGGGCCGCAGCCGCAAGCCATCGCCGCAAGCAAAGGGAAGGACCACACCAACGAAGTCGCCGTCATGATCGAATCGCGGCACGCCTTTCAGGTCAGGCCCGAACTCGAATCGGTCGAGCTGAAAGACTACGCCATGAGTTGGAGCCGCCCATGAAACTTGTGAGCTTTGAAGTCCACACACCGGTCGGGGCCTTTACCAGAATCGGCGCGCTTCACGGAGAATCTATCGTCGATCTGAACATGGCCCACGCCCGCTTGCTGGCCGACCAAGGAGAACCAAGGCCCCGCCGGCTTGCCGATGCCCAGCTCCCGCCCGCGATGTTGGAATTTTTGGAAGGCGGCCCTTCCGCCATGGCGGCAGCCCGGCGAGCGCTCGAGTTCGTGGCAGAGACGACAACGCCCCCGGCGGGGCCCGGAGGTGAAACGGTCATCTATAAGCCGGCCGACATTCATGTGACCGCGCCCCTTCCCAACCCGGCTTCGCTGCGCGACTTCATCGCCTTCGAAGACCATATCGCCGCGACGTCGAAACGCCGCGGCCAGCCGATCCCTCCTGAATGGTACAAGGCGCCGGTCTATTACAAGGGCAACCACCGCACCATCATCGGGCCGGATCGCACACTCGCTTGGCCGCTCAACACCCAGAAGCTGGATTATGAACTGGAGCTGGCCTGCATCATCGGGCGGGGCGCCATCGATGTGGCGGAACGCGACGCAGCGGGCTACATCGCCGGCTATACGATCATGAATGACTTCAGCGCCAGAGACATCCAGTTTCAGGAAATGGCCTGCCGGCTCGGTCCGGCGAAGGGAAAAGATTTTGCCACCGCCATCGGCCCCTGCCTCGTCACACCCGACGAGATCCCGGACCTCGCTTCGCTGGAGATGATCGCGCGGATCAACGGAGAAGTCTGGTCGCGCGGTCGTTTCGGGTCGATCCATTGGTCGTTCCTTCAGATGATCGAACATGTGTCGCGAGGAGAAGCCATTTATCCGGGTGACCTGCTGGGATCAGGCACGGTCGGCGGCGGCTGCGGCCTGGAACTCGACCGCTATTTGCAACCGGGCGATTGCATCGAATTGGAAATCCAGCCCATCGGCATTCTCAGAACCACCATTGCCGGCCGGGACGGAACCGCGTGAGGAGGAGGCATAATGCCAGTCGAGACGAACGCTTCGGATGCCGCCATGTTGGAGTTGATTGCCCGGCAGCGGGCGATCTATGAGGGATCGGAAATCGACATTAGGATGGAACACCTCATTCGCGACACGCCCCACCCCACCCTGTCGTCCTGGGATATTCAGCGCCTGCTGCGCGCCTCTCGCGCCGTCTATTTCGACAGCCATGTCGAGGTGGTGTCGGGCCACCATACCGAGGTGTACCTGCGATTCGAATCCATCGCGCAGTTTCCCGACCTCATCACGATCATTGCGGCCAACATGGCCGAATGGCTCCTCCAAACGTTTCAGGAGCACCCGCCGGCGGGCATCATCACCACCTCATCGGACGCGCGCCTGCTGGCCGAACGAACCTGCGAACTCCTGGGGGCGCACCTTCCGCTGCGCACGGTGCTGACGCCCTTCAACCGGGAGACGGGCAAGATCGGCACGGAGATCGTCAGCGGAACCGTGGAGCCCGGAGAACGATTTGTCTCATTGAACGACGTCACCACGCGCGGCATGTGTGTCAGCAAATTAGGGAAGATCGTCACGGATCGCGGCGGGCAGCTGGCGGGCATGATGGTGTTCGCCAGACGAGACAGCGGGCAATTCCCTTACATGGAGGAGCTGACGGCCACGTACCCGTTCTACTTCGGCGTCGATCTGGACATGCCGCAGTGGGAACCGGCCGATTGTCACGCCTGCCGGGACAACAAGCCGCTGGTGTCCTGGAGGGATCTGCCCGCGCTGTGACGTGATGTGAAGCACCGATCGATTGAGGAGGAAGCCATGAACCAGGCCCCCGTCGCACAGGACATCAAACGCAGCGACCTCCTTGAGATGTACTATTACCTCCGGCTGACGAGAAGCGTGGAGGATCGGATCACCGCCCTCTACCGGCAAGGCCGGATCGTCGGCGGCGTCTACACCAGCCACGGCATGGAAGCCATCGCCGTCGGGTATGCCTCGGCGTTAAATCCGGAAGATGTCATCGCCCCCTTTCATCGTGACATGGGTGCCTTCCTGATCCGCGGCTTTTCTCCCGGTGAAATCATCGCCCAATATCTGGGCAAACAGGCCGGGCCCACCAAGGGCAAAGACGGCAATGTCCATATGGGCGATCTCAAACGCGGAGTCATCGGCTTCGTCAGCCACCTGGCCGACAACATGCCGGTCGCGGCCGGGGCGGCGCTGGCCTTCAAAATCAGAGGCGAGTCTCGCGTGGCCTTCGCAGGCACCGGCGACGGCGGCACCAGCCGCGGCGACTTTCACGAGGCCATGAATTTTGCCGCGGTGCGCAAACTGCCCGTCGTCTACTTCTGTACGAACAATCAATATGCCTATTCCACCCCGGTCCGGTATCAAATGGCGATTGCCGATGTGGTTGAACGCGCGAAGGCCTACGGGATGCCGGGAGAAATCGTCGACGGGAACGACGTGGCCGCCGTCTATCTGGCGTCCAAACGGGCCATCGCCAAGGCGCGCTCAGGCGGAGGCCCGACGTTTCTCGAATTCAAAACCATGCGCATGCACGGCCATTCCGAGCATGACGCGGCGACCTACGTTCCACGCGCCTTGCTGGATGAATGGAAAGCCAAGGATCCGATCGTGCGGGCCGAACGGCTGCTCGCACAACTCGGATACGGAGACGAGTCGTATTTTCATGAGGTGGGCGAGCGCGCCAAGAAGGAAGTCGAGGCAGGAACGGCATTCGCCGAACAGAGCCCGCTGCCCGAAGGCCCCGAAACCCTGGTCGGTGTGTTCGCCACCGAAAACGAGGTGTTGCCATGACGAGCGCCACCGCCGTGCAAGAAGGCCAGACGACGTATGTTGATGCCATTTCACAAGCCCTCGATGAAGAAATGACCCGTGACGAGCGGGTGTTTCTGATGGGTGAAGACATCGGCGCATACGGCGGCGCGTTCAAGGTCACACAGGGGTTTCTCGAAAAGTACGGCGAATGGCGGGTGCTGGATACGCCGCTCTCGGAATCGGGCTTCGTCGGCGCGGCCATCGGCGCGGCAATGATGGGCTTGCGGCCGGTGGTCGAGATGCAGTTCGCCGACTTTATTTCCTGCGCCTTCGACCAGATCACCGAGGTCGCGGCGAAGAACCACTACCGCTGGGGCGCGGCGGTGCCCCTCGTCATCAGGGCGCCGTTCGGAGGCGGTGTGCACGGAGGTCCGTTTCATTCGGAATGCCCCGAGGGTTGGTTCTTCCATTCCCCCGGCCTCAAGATCGTCGCGCCTTCCACACCTTACGACGCGAAGGGTCTCTTGAAAGCCGCCATCCGCGACCCCAACCCGGTCCTCTATTTCGAACACAAGTTTTTATACCGGCGGATCAAGGCGACGTTGCCGCGGGAGGACTACATTGTTCCGCTCGGGAAAGCCGAGGTGAAACGCGCCGGCCGCGATGTGTCGCTCATCACCTATGGAGCCATGGTCCATCTGGCCTTGGAGGCTGCCGAGCTGCTGCATCAGGAAGGCATCGATCTGGAAGTGGTGGACCTCCGGACCTTGATTCCCCTCGACAAGGAGACAATCTATTCCTCGGTGCGCAAAACCAGCAAGGCGATCATCCTCCACGAAGACAACAAGACCGGCGGCATCGGCGCCGAGATTTCCGCCCTGCTGACGGAAGACTGTTTCGATTGCTTGGACGGGCCGATTCTCCGCATCGCCCCGCCCGACACACCGGTGCCGTTCAGCACGCCGCTGGAAGAATTCTTTTTGCCGAAGGTCGGCGACATCGTCGCGGGAGCCAAAAAGCTGGCGGCGTATTGAAGAATAGCCGTCAGCTATCAGGTCTCAGCGTTCAGCGAGAGAAAAGGGATTCTGAAGCTGATAGCTGATTGCTGATTGCTGACAGCTGGTTGCTGACCGCTGATACCTGATTGCTGATCGCTGACTGCTGATACCTGATCGCTGATTGCTGAATGCTGATAGCTGGAGGTCGAAGTGGCCACCGACATCGTGATGCCCCAACTCGGTGAAAGCATCGCTGAGGGCACCGTCGTCAAGTGGTTGATCCAGCCGGGCGGCGCAGTGGAAAAGGATCAACCGCTCCTGGAGGTGGAAACTGAAAAGGTGGCGCTCGATGTGCCGTCGCCGGCCGCGGGAATCCTCGCCGAGGTGAAGGTGCAGGCAGGCGTCACAGTCCCCGTCGGCACGGTACTGGCCAGACTCGAGACCCAACCGGCGGAAGGGGTCATCAATCGCGTCGGCGGTGTGGGGGTGCGCGCCAGGCAATCCGGAACGCTAACCGATCATTATTCACCCGCCGTCAGGCAGCTGGCGCGTGAGCATGGAGTGGACCTGGCCCAAGTCACCGGCACGGGCGAAGGCGGCCGGGTCACGAAAAAAGACCTGTTGGATTATGTCGCTGCGCGGCCGGGGCCGGTGACCGAGCCCCCGCAAACAGCTCCCACGCCACCTGCCGGCGCCGCATCTCGCGGGATAGCGGAAGAAATCGTGCCCTTCACCTCCATGCGGAAGACCATTGCCGAGCGCATGCTCCTCAGCCGCCGCACCTCCGCCCATGTGACGACGTTTTTTGAAGCGGACTTTTCCGGAATCGAACGATTTCGAGTCGGGCGCACCTTGACCTATCTGCCCTTCGTGATCAACGCCGTGACTCGCGCCATGAAAGACCTGCCCCTGCTGAATGCCTCGTGGCAAGACCAAGGCCTCGCGATCAAACAAGACGCCCACATCGGCATTGCGGTCGCACTGGACGAGGGCCTCCTGGTCCCGGTCATTCGGCGGGCCGATCAGAAGGGGCTCACGCAACTGGCGCAGGACGTCGCAGACTTGGCGGAACGGGCGAGGACCAAACGATTGACCCCGGATGAAGTCAAAGACGGGACCTTCACCATCACCAATCACGGCGGATTCGGCAGCCTGTTCAGCACGCCGATCATCCATCAGCCCCAGGCGGCCATTCTCGGCGTGGGTTCGGTGCAGAAGCGCGCCGTCGTGATCGACGATGCCATTGCCATCCGTCCCATGTGTTACCTGAGTCTTTCCTTCGACCACCGGATCCTCGACGGCGCGACCGCCGACCGTTTCCTGGCCAAGGTGAAACAATATCTTCAACAGAGCGACTGGGAGAAATTTCTGTGACCACGAGACAGCCTGCCGTCATCGTCAGCGCCGTTCGAACACCGATGGGCAGCTTCAACGGGCAATTCAGTTCGATCCCGGCTACCAGATTGGGGAGTATCGCCATCGCCGAGGCGCTGAGACGGGTTGATGTCACGGGAGAGCAGATCGACGACGTCTTGATGGGTTGTGTGCTCAGCGCCGGGCTCGGGCAGGCTCCCGCCAGGCAGGCGGCGATCGGAGCCGGACTGCCGCACCGGGTCGGAGGCGTCACCGTGAACAAGGTCTGCGGCTCCAGCCTGCAGACGGTCATCATGGCCTCCAGAGCGATTGCTCTGGGCGACGCGCGCATCATCGTGGCAGGCGGAATGGAAAATATGACCCGCGCGCCGTTCCTGCTGGAGCAAGCCAGGCAAGGGTACCGGCTTGGACATGGAGAATTGACGGACAGCCTGATCAAAGATGGTCTCTGGGATGTGTACAACCAATTCCACATGGGCAATGCGGGAGAACTCTGCGCCGCCAGATACCAGTTTTCCCGGCAGCAAGTCGACGACTTTGCCTTGGAGAGTTACAGCCGCGCGCGTGAGGCCATCACCGCCGGTTCATTCACCAGGGAGATTGTTCCGGTCGAGGTGCCGCAAAAGAAAGGCGCGTCGCTCATCGTCACGGACGATGAGGAACCGAACCGGGTCGATCTCTCAAGGCTGCGGCAGCTGAAGCCCGTCTTCCAGGATGACGGAGTGCTGACGGTCGGCAACTCCCCCTCCTGCAATGACGGCGCGGCGGCGCTGGTCGTCATGGCGGAAGAGGAGGCGCACCGGCACGGATTGACTCCCATGGCGCGCATCGTGGGATACGCCGGCGCCGCCTTGGCGCCGGAATGGTTCACGATTGCGCCCGTCGAAGCGATCCGGCGCCTGCTGCAGCAGACCGGCCTGGCGATCAACGACATCGACCTATTCGAAATCAACGAGGCCTTTTCCGCCGTGTCCTTAGCCATCAATCGAGAGCTGGGACTGGATGCGAAGAAGGTCAATGTCCACGGAGGCGCAGTGGCGCTGGGACATCCTATCGGGGCGACCGGCGCGAGGATTCTCACTACACTTCTGTACGCGATGGATGCGCGTAACGCGCACCGGGGCATCGCGAGCCTCTGTATCGGCGGCGGAGAGGCGCTCGCGCTGCTCGTCGAACGGCCGAAGAAAATGCAGCATCAATGAGGGTTCGTCTGCGGCAGGAGAGGTGGAATCGCACATGACGATCGACGACATCACCACCATCGGCGTCGTCGGCGCGGGCCAGATGGGGCGCGGCATTACTCAGGTGCTGGCGACCGCAGGCTGGAACGTGCTTCTGGTGGATGTGACGGAAGAGGCCTTGGAAGATGCCACGAAAAAAATCTGGCAGGGTGTGACGAAGGCCGTGGAAAAGGGGGCGCTGCGTGGGGACCAGGCCGGATCGGCCATGGCGATGATCCATCCGATACGCCACATGCAACGCCTGCGAGAGGCACAGGTGGTGATCGAGGCGATCCCGGAAGATCCGGCGATGAAACGGGCGCTCTTCGCGCAACTAGGGAAGATCTGCGAGCCTTCGGCCCTGTTGGCCAGCAACACCTCCTCGATTTCCATCGCCGGCCTGGGGATGGTGTCGGGCCGTCCCGATCGTGTCGTCGGCATCCATTTCATGAACCCTGTGCCGGTCATGCGCTTAGTCGAAGTCGTTCGGGCCATCGGCACCTCCGAACAGACGATGCGCCTGGCGCTCGACGTCGTCCGGCGCACGGGAAAAACGGCCGTCGTCTGCAAGGATTTTCCCGGCTTCATCGTCAACCGCGTCCTCATTCCCATGATCAACGAAGCCATCTTTGCGCTGGAAGACGGCGTGGCGACGGCGGAAGCGATCGACCTGGCCATGGTGGAAGGCACCAACCATCCGGTCGGTCCCCTCGCATTGGCCGATCGCATTGGGCTGGATACGGTGCTCGCCATTTGCGAAGTGCTGCATCAAGACCTGGGTGATCCGAAGTTTCGCCCCTGCCCCCTCTTGCGCAAGTATGTCGAAGCCGGCTGGCTCGGCAGGAAAAGCGGGCATGGCTTCTATCAGTACGGAGATCAGCCGGTGATGCATCTGACCTGACGTTCCCGTTCCCTGCTGGAGGAACACGTCATGAACGAGAGGAAATCCCGATTCACCTCCCTCTCCGGTTTGGACATCGAACCGTGCTACGGGCCTGAGCATCTCAAAGGCTGGAAGGTCGAGCAGGATCTCGGCCAACCGGGCGCCTTTCCTTACACCCGCGGCTGCCACCCCGGCATGTATCGCAGCCGGCTCTGGACCATGCGGCAATTCGCCGGCTTCGGCTCCGCGGACGACACGAACGCTCGCTTCAAATACTTATTGGATCACGGCCAAACCGGCCTGAGCGTCGCCTTTGACCTGCCGACCCTCATGGGTCTCGATGCCGACGATCCGCTGGCTCGCGGAGAGGTGGGACATTGCGGGGTGGCCGTGTCGTCCCTCGCCGACATGGAACGGTTGTTCGACGGCATCCCGCTCGATCAGGTTACGACGTCCATGACGATCAACGGCCCCGCCGCCGTGCTGTTCGCCATGTACCTGGCGGTGGCGGAAAAGCGCGGAATCCCCTTCGACCGGCTGGGCGGCACGATTCAGAACGACATTCTCAAGGAGTACATCGCCCAGAAGGAATGGCTGTTTCCCCCCGAGCCGCACCTGGCCTTGATTGTCGACACGATCGCCTATTGCGCAGCGCATGTGCCGAAATGGCACCCGATCAGCATCAGCGGCTACCACATCCGCGAGGCCGGCTCGACGGCGATTCAGGAACTGGCCTTCACGCTGTACAACGGCCTGACCTATGTCGAGGCGGCGGTGAAGTCCGGACTCGAGGTGGACGCGTTTGCCCCGCAGTTATCGTTCTTCTTCAACGTCCACAATGATTTTTTTGAAGAGATCGCCAAATTCCGCGCCGCCCGGCGTCTTTGGGCCCGCGAGATGGAACGGCGATACCACCCCCAAAACCCCCGGTCGCTGCAGCTCCGTTGTCACGCCCAAACCGCCGGTTGCTCACTCACGGCCCAGCAGCCGCTGAACAATGTGGTGCGGACGACGCTGCAGGCCCTGGCCGCCGTGCTCGGCGGCACGCAATCGCTTCATACCAATTCGATGGATGAAACCTTGGCCCTGCCGACGGAAGAGGCCGTGAAACTGGCGCTGCGGACGCAGCAGATCATTGCGGCTGAAAGCGAGACGGTCAATACCGTCGATCCTTTGGGCGGCTCGTACTTTGTCGAGTCGCTGACCAACCGGCTGGAAGAGGGCGCGCGCGAACTGTTTCATAAATTGGATGGCCTGGGCGGCATGGTCTCCGCCATCGAGCGCGGGTTTCCGCAGCGGGAGATCCTGAATGCCTCGCAACGGTACCAGCATGAAATCGAGCGGCAGGAACGGAGCATCGTCGGTGTGACGGAATATCGCGAAGAGGAGTCCCGTTCCATTCCTATTTTGAAAATCGGACCGGAGGTCGAACAGGAGCAGGTGGCGCGCCTGTCCGATCTTCGCAAATCACGCGATCCGTTCAAGATGGCCGGCTCCCTCGAAGAACTGCAGGAGATGGCGTCCTGTCACCAGAATCTCATGCCGCCCTTGATTGAAGCGGTGAAAGCCAAGGCCACGCTCGGTGAGATTTGCGCCGCGTTGAAGGAAGTGTACGGAACCTATCGGGAGCCGGTGGTGTTGTGAGGCGGCGGCAACAAGCAGGTGCCTCCCCTGCTCGCGCAGCGCGGCTCAGAAGGATGAGACGGGAGCAACCAGGCTATCCTTCTGCTCGCAGAACGCGCACGATAACACAGTGCTCGTCCCATGCGCGCAGTGAAGGCCAGTCTAGCTGCTCCCTTGGGGAGGGATACGATGATTAAGCAAGGGTGGCAGAAGCCCTCGTTGGACGCGCGCAGTTGGAGGCATCCTGGTCGTTGCCGCTGAGGCACATTGAACTTTAGCCACGGGATCTGAAGACGATCTGTGAGACATGAAACTCGGAGCATTCGACATCTTCCCGGTGACTGACGGCCGATTCCGGCTGGACGGCGGGGCCATGTTCGGTGTCGTGCCGAAAACGCTCTGGCAGCGCTGTTGCCCGGCGGATGAACTGAATCGCATCCCGCTCAGCCTGACCTGCCTGCTGATCCGCGCCCACGGGAAACATGTGCTGGTGGACACGGGACTCGGCGACAAGGAAGATGCAAAATTCCATTCGATGTTTGCGGTCGAACGCACGCCCACCCTGCCACAATCCCTCCATCGCTTGGGCTTGAGCCCCGACGACATCCATTTCGTGATCAATACGCATCTGCACTTCGACCATGCCGGAGGCAATACGACGATGAATGGGACCGGGGCTCTAATACCGGCCTTTCCGAAGGCCACCTACTATGTCCAGCAAGGGGAATACGAGGATGCGATGCAGGCCAATGAACGGACCAGGGCCAGTTACCGCCGCGACAATTTCACCCCAGTAGCCGACGCGAAGCAATGGGCATTGCTCCATGGCGAGACGGAGCTGCTGCCGGGGGTGACCGCCGTCGTGACACCCGGCCACACGCGCTGCCATCAAAGCGTCAAGGTGGAATCGGAAGGCCGGGTCGCATTGTTCTTGGGCGATCTGATTCCCACGGTGTCCCATCTCCCGCTGCCGTACATCATGGGGTACGACCTCGACCCCATTCAAACACTCGGCAGCAAGCGGCAGGTGCTCGACCGCGCCTGCGAGGAACAATGGTTGTTGATCTTCGAACATGACCCGCTGGTTCAAGCCGGCTATGTCTCCAAGGATGCGGCCGGCAAATACGTGCTCCAGGAGGCAACGCTATGACCGTCGCGGCAACACCCCTGCGCATCCTGATCGGCAAGGTCGGCTTGGACGGGCACGACCGTGGCGTGAAGCTCGTCGCCCGCGCGCTCCGTGATGCGGGCATCGAAATTATTTACACGGGACTCCATCAGAGCCCTGAGCAGATCGTGGCCACGGCCATCCAGGAAGACGTGCAGGCCATCGGCCTCAGCATCCACTCCGGCGCCCATAATTCGCTCTTCCCCCGCATCCTGGGACTCTTGCGGGAACAGGGCGCCGGAGACATCGTGCTCTTCGGTGGAGGCATCATTCCCGACGAAGACGTGCCGCGGTTGAAAGCGGCGGGCGTGCAGATGTTGTTCCGGCCTGCCACACCGATGCACGACATCGTGGACTTTGTGAACGGGCTACGAACCGAACGCTGAGGATTTCAGCCATGGCGGTCTTAACAACGTCTGTCCGGCGAGACTCGGACGACTTTCGCCGGAATCAGGCTCACTACGAAGGCCTGATGGCCGATCTGAACAAGCACCTGTCGCTGGTACGGGCAGGTGGATCGGCGGAGGCCGTCGCGCTGCACAAACAGCGCGGCAAACTGACCGCCCGCGAACGGATTGCGGCGCTGCTTGATCCCGGCTCGCCCTGGCTGGAACTGAGCCCGCTCGCCGCCTTCGGCCTCTATGACAATCAGGTGCCCTCGGCCGGTCTCATCACCGGCATCGGGTCGGTGTCCGGGCGTGCCTGTGTCGTCGCGGCCAACGATGCGACGGTCAAGGGGGGAACCTATTTCCCGATGACCATCACCAAACACCTTCGAGCCCAGGCCATCGCGCTGGAAAACCGGCTGCCGGCGATCTACCTCGTGGATTCCGGCGGGGTGTTTCTTCCGATGCAGGCCGAGGTCTTTGCGGACAAGGACCATTTCGGGCGGATCTTTTTCAATCAAGCGCGCCTGTCGGCAGCCGGCATTCCACAGATCGCCTCCGTCATGGGCATGTGCACCGCAGGGGGCGCCTATGTGCCGGCCATGTGTGATGAGAATGTCATCGTGAAAGGGACCGGCACGATTTATCTGGCCGGACCGCCTCTGGTGAAGGCCGCGACCGGCGAGGAAGTCACCGCCGAAGAACTGGGCGGCGCGGACCTGCACACGCGCCTTTCCGGCGTAAGCGATCATCTGGCGGACAACGACCAGCATGCCTTGGACATCTGCCGTTCGATCATGGCCACGTTGGGACGGCGGCCGCCGAAGATCCGGCGCGAGCAGATCGAGGAGCCGCTTTATCCGGCCGGCGATCTCTACGGCCTCATCCCCGGTAACCCCCGGCAAAAATGGGAGGTCCGGGAAGTCATCGCCCGGCTCGTGGACGGCAGCCGGTTCGATGAATTCAAGGCGCGCTACGGCACGACGCTGGTCTGCGGCTTTACGCAGTGGATGGGGCACCTGGTCGGAATCGTCGCCAACAACGGCGTGCTGCTCTCGGAGTCGGCGCTCAAAGGCGCGCATTTTGTGCAGCTCTGCGCGCAGCGGCGCCTGCCGCTCATATTTTTGCAGAACATTACCGGCTTCATGGTCGGGAAGGACTATGAAAGCCGGGGCATCATCAAGGACGGCGCCAAGATGGTCCAGGCGGTCTCGACCGCGGAGGTGCCCAAATTCACGATCCTGATCGGCGCCTCCCATGGAGCTGGCAACTATGCCATGTGCGGCCGGGCCTATGGTCCCCGATTCCTGTTCACCTGGCCCAACGCCCGCATCTCGGTGATGGGGGCGCAACAGGCGGCGCAGGTGCTGGTCACGGTGAAAGAGCAACAACGCGCGCGCGAGAAAGCGGCCATGGCGGATGACGAGCGCCGGCGGATCACCGAGGCCACACTCCGGCAATATGAGCGGGAAGGCAGCCCTTACTTCGGCAGCGCGCGTCTGTGGGATGACGGAATCCTGGATCCCCTCGACACGCGCCGGGTCTTGGGATTGTGCCTGGATATCGCGGCGGCTGTACCCGTGAAGGGAACCCAGGCGCCGGTGTTTCGGATGTAAACAGCTTGAGGAGGTGCGGATGAAGCGATTTTCTACCATCGCACTCGATCCGATGGGCGACCTTGCGCGTATCACGCTCAACCGCCCCGACCGCCGTAACGCCTTCGATGACCGGATGGTCACGGAGCTCAGAGAAGCCTTCGAAGATCTGGCTCACGATCCGTCGGTCAGGGGGATCGTGCTGGCCGCCGCCGGCCCGGTCTTTTGCGCCGGAGCCGACCTGCAATGGATGCAGTCCGACCAGCCGGTCCTGGAAACCCCCGCGATGCGCGACGCCCATCACCTGCTACGGATGTTTCGCGCCATCGATGAAGCACCTTGCCCGGTGATCGCCCGCGTGCAGGGACCGGCCTTCGGCGGCGGGGTCGGTCTGCTGGCCGTCTGCGACATCGTGGTGGCGGCGGAAGACGCCACCTTTGCCCTGAGCGAAACCAGGCTCGGCTTGATTCCGGCCGTGATCGCGCCGTTTCTGTTACACACGGCCGGCGAATCCTTCCTCCGGCGATACGCGCTGAGCGGCGAAACCTTCTGCGCCTCCACCGCCCAGCGCTACCATCTGGTCCATGATGTCGTCCCCCTAAGCGGGCTGGATGATCGCATCGGTGAAGTGAGCGACGCGATCATGCGGCTGGCACCCTGTGCCACGAAAGAAAGCAAACAGCTGTTTCGCCGGATGCGCGCCCTCTCCGAGAAGGACCGGTACGCGCTGGGGCCGGAATACAATGCCCGCGTTCGTTGCGCGCCGGAAGCCGCCGAAGGACTGCGGGCCTTTATCGAAAAACGGCCGCCCTCTTGGGCCAAGCCACGCGACCAGAAGCCGCAGGAGGCGACCACGTCGGACGATGTTGCCCTTCGCCACACATGACCCTCGCCGGGTACCGGTCCGGATCATTGAGGTAGCGCCTCGTGACGGGCTGCAACATGAAGCGCAATTCGTGCCGACGGCGCGGAAGATCGCTCTGATCAATGCCCTCTCGCAGACCGGTGTGGCCGAAATCGAAGCCGGCTCCTTCGTCTCGCCCGCTGCCGTTCCCCAACTGGCGGACTCCGACGAAGTCTTCCGCGCCATCGATCGCCTCCCCGGCGTGACCTATTCCGCCCTGGTTCCGAACGAACGGGGCCTTGAGCGGGCACGGGCCGCGGCGGTGCAGAAGATCGCGGTCTTCACGGCAGCCTCGAACAGTTTTACGCGGCGGAACATCAAGGCGACGGTTCACGAATCCCTGGTCCGCTTCAAACCGGTTGTGCAGGGAGCCAAACGCGACGGCATGCTGGTGCGCGGCTACATCTCCACCGCCCTCTGGTGTCCCTATGAGGGTCGCATCGCGCCGGGGCTGGTGCTGGATGTCATGCTGCGGCTGCTGGATCTCGGTGTGGATGAGATCTCGTTGGGCGACACGCTCGGCAAGGCCGCGCCCGCCGACATCCGCGCCTTGCTCGATGCGGTCATGACGCGCATCGAACCGGTCCGCCTCTCGCTCCATGTCCACGACACGTACGGAATGGCCGTCGCCAACGTGCTGACGGCCTGGGAAGACTATGAGATCACCGCGTTCGATTGTTCGGCGGGGGGCCTGGGTGGCTGTCCCTATGCGCCGGGCGCAGCGGGCAATGTCGCGACGGAAGACGCGGTGTTTGCGTTAAAGGCATCCGGCGCCCCGGTCGCGGTGGATGAAGGGCTGATCGTCGGCTGCGCCCATCAGCTGAGCGCCGTGATCGGGCATCCGCCGCACTCGCGGCTCGCGCAGATTCCGCCGCCTCGTATCAAACAGGCGGCAGTGAAGGTGTGATGTGAACGCACCCGCCGACGTGGCGAAGCAGGTCGAAGCCGGTGATGTCGGAGCCGTCGCGCGGGTCATCAGCTGGCTTGAGAACGGGGACCCGGCGGGAGCGGCAGTGCTGGCGCGTTGCGCCCCCTCTCCCAAGGGCGCGTTCGTGATCGGCGTCACGGGGTATCCCGGCACGGGAAAAAGCACCTTGATCGATCAGCTCATCATGGCCTACCGCGACCTCGGAGCGAAAGTGGGCGTGCTGGCGGTGGATATCAGCAGCCCGGTGACGGGCGGGGCCGTGCTGGGCGATCGCATCAGGATGCAGCGGCATGCGAACGATCCGCAGGTCTACATCCGCAGTATGGCGACGCGCGGCCAACAGGGCGGGCTCGCAGGAGCGACGCGGCAGGCGGCGCAGATCTTGGAATCGGCAGGCTACGGCGTGATTCTGATCGAGACGGTCGGCGTCGGACAAAACGAACTCGACGTCATGCATGCCGTCCACACCGTGATTGCGGTGGTCGCGCCGGGGCTCGGCGACGACATCCAGGCCATGAAGGCCGGACTGTTGGAGATCGCAGACATCGTCGTCGTCAACAAGGGCGACCGCGAGGGGGCGGATGCGACCCTGCGTGATCTGCGCGACTGGTGCAAAACGGTGATTCGCACGGTGGCGGTGAAAGGAGAAGGGATCGCGGAGCTGATCGCCGTCATTGCCGAGCATGAACGGTGGCGGGATCTGGACAGGCCTGAACTCCATCGACGGAGAGGGCCTTCCCTCGACCGAAGCACGCGAGCGGGATAATCCTCTTGCTGCATGTGACGTGAGGTGGCGCATGTTGGCCGATCGCCTGGCTCGTTATACGCAGTCGCTCCGGTTTCAGGATCTGCCTGGCGAGGTAGTCCATGAAGTCAAACGGCGCATACTGGACAGCCTCGGCTGCGCATTCGGCGCTTGGACTGCCACTCCCTGTAGAATCGCCCGCGACATGGCGCTTGCCGTGAAGGTTCCCGGCGGGGCGACCCTGTGGGGCACAACCCACAAGACCCTCCCCGACCTGGCGACCTTCGCCAACGGCGCGATGGTCCGATATCTCGACTTCAACGATACCTACCTGTCGAAAGAGCCGGCCCATCCCTCGGACAATCTGCCGGCGGTCCTGGCTGCCGCTGAAACGGCGCATGCGTCCGGCGCGCTGGTCATTCAGGCTCTCACCCTCTCCTATGAGGTTCAATGCCGTCTCTGCGATGCAGCGGCCTTGCGGCCCCGCGGCTGGGACCATGTCACCTATGGGCCGATTTCCTCCGCGCTCGGTGTCGCCAAGGTCCTGGCGCTCACGGAGGCGCAGACCCGCCAGGCCGTCAACCTGGCCGGCGTGGCCAATATCGCGTTGCGCCAGACCAGAGTCGGTGACCTGTCGATGTGGAAGGCCTGCGCGTTTTCCAACGCCGCGCGCAATGGCCTGTTCGCCGCCCTGCTCGCCCGGCGCGGCATGACCGGCCCGGCCCCGATATTCGAAGGCGAGAAGGGCTTCATGAAACTGGTGTCCGGCCCGTTCGAGCTGCCGATGTTGGGAGGCGAAGCCATGCCCGGCGGAGAGCCGGTGCCCTTCAAGATTCTCAAAACCTGCATCAAACATTTTCCCGTGGAGTACCACGCACAAAGCGCCGTCGAGGCGGCCCTCGCCTTGCGCTCGGAACTGATCAAGGCAGAAGGCAAACGCTGGCTCGACAGACTCGCTGACGTCGAGATCGGCAGTTACGACGTCGCCATCGAGATTATCGGGCGTGATCCCGAGAAATGGCAGCCCGCGACGAGAGAGACGGCCGATCACAGTTTTCCCTATTGCGTGGCGGTCGCCCTCGTGGATGGCCGCGTGAGCATGAATTCATTCAGTACGAAACGGTTGCGGGACCCGCGCCTCCACGAGGTGATGAAAAAGATCCATGTCGTGAAGCTGCCGGAGCTCGAACAGCGTTATCCGACCACGATGCCGACCCGGCTGGCGATCAGGACCTCGCGCGGAGCGACCTACAGCCGGCAGGTGGACCAGCCCCTCGGCCATCCTGGGCACCCTCTGACGGATGAAGAAGTGGAAGACAAACTCCGGCGGCTCGCGTCGAGGCGCATCGATCCGGCCCGGCTCCAGCGCCTGCTCGATTTTGTGTGGCACCTTGAAACACAACCGGACATCGCCGCATGCATGCCCCTGTTGAAGGTGCAATCGTGACGCACGGTCCATCGACCGGCGGCAAAGGGCGACGGTTGCGAGAAGTCTTGGCCACGCGCACGGTCGCCATTCCGGGAGCCTGTAATGCCTTGACCGCCATGCAGATCGAACGGGCGGGGTTTGACGCCGTCTACGTATCCGGGGCCGCCCTGTCGGCCTCACGGGGCCTGCCGGACATCGGGCTCATTGGCTTGCCGGAAATGGCTGACGCAGCAGGGACCATCGCCAGGGCCGTCCCCATTCCCGCCATCGTCGATGCCGATACGGGATATGGGCCTCCGCCGGTCGTAATGGACGCAGTCCGAGAATTTGAGCGCGCCGGACTCGCCGCCATGCAGCTTGAAGATCAAGAGCCAGCCAAAAAATGCGGGCATCTGGCGGGGAAACGCGTGATCCCGGCCGGCGAGATGGTCGCCAAGATCGAAGCCGCCGTGAAGGCGCGGCGCAACCCGGATTTTCTGATCGTGGCGCGCACCGATGCGCGGGCCGTCGACGGTTTCGAGGCGGCCGTCCAGCGAGGGCGGGCCTACGCTGAAGCCGGCGCGGACCTGTTGTTTCCGGAGGCGCTTCTCTCAGCCGGAGAGTTTGAGGCCTTTGCCCTGGCCATTCGGCAGGCAGGCATTCCTGTGCCGCTGATGGCCAACATGACGGAGTTCGGCCGGACGCCCTATCTCACAGTGGATGAGTTTCACGCCTTGGGATATCAGGCGGTGTTGTTTCCGGTCAGTACATTGAGAGTCGCGGCGCGGGCGGTCGAACAGCTGCTTTCGGAGCTCAAGTGCTCGGGCTCCCAGCGGAACCGGCTCGATCACATGATGACCAGGCAGGAACTGTATGCATTGCTCGGCTATGAAGACGGCACAGCATCGATAGGGAGGCCCTATGAACCAGACCATGCACGAGCAGCCCGCGACGAAGGCCCCGGTTCATCCTGTCTACAGCCCCGGCCTGGAAGGCGTAATTGCCGGAGAGTCGGCGATTTGCCAGGTGGATGAGGGAGAGGCGGGCCTGCGATATCGAGGCTACGCGATCGGCGACCTCGCTGAGCGATGCAGTTTTGAGGAAGTGGCCTACCTGCTGCTCTTCGGCCGCCTCCCCACTCGGGCGGAGCTGGCAGAATTCTCCCACTCGTTGCGGCGCCATCGTTCGCTCCCCGATCAGGTCCGGCGTTTCATGGACGACTTGAGTCCCGGCATGCACCAGATGGACGTCTTGCGAACCGGCATTTCTCTCCTGGGACTGAGCGATCCCGAAGCGCAAGAGGGGTCGCGCGAGGCGACCCTCCGAAAATCGGTGCGATTACTCGCGCAGATTCCTCAGTTGATCGCCGGCAGCTACCAGGTCATGGCGGGTCGGACACCCATGGAGCCGGATACGGAAGGGAGCTTTGCGGCAAATCTTCTCAATCTTGTGGCAGGCCGACGGCGGGACGACCTCGGCGCAGCCATGGCGCAGGTGCTGAATGTGTCACTGATTTTGTATGCGGAACATGAGTTCAATGCCTCTACCTTTGCCGCCCGGGTGACTGCCTCGACCCTCACCGACCTGCACGGAGCCGTCACCGCGGCAGTGGCTACGTTGAAAGGTCCGCTCCACGGAGGCGCCAACGAAGCGGTGGCCGCCATGTTGATGGAGATCGGCCGGCCCGAGCATGTGGCGTTCTGGCTGCGCGAGACGCTGGCGCACAAGCGGCGCGTGATGGGATTCGGTCACCGCGTCCTCCGGCAAGGCGATGCCCGGTCGGCCATCATCCAGCGCCATGCCGAGCGTTTGAGCGATCTTTGCGGCCACCGCCACTGGTACCAGATCGCCGCCACACTCGACCGGCTGATGCTGGAGCAGAAGGGACTGCGCCCGAACCTCGATTTTTATACGGCCGTGGCGTACCTCCTGATGGGCATCCCGCGCGAATTGTCCACGCCCTTGTTCGTCTGTTCGCGCATCACCGGCTGGTGCGCGCATGTCATCGAGCAGCAAGACCACAACCGGTTGATCAGACCGCGGGCGCTCTACACGGGCCCCGCACCGAAGGCCTATGACCCTCTTGAGCAACGTACATGACCAGATCGAGCAGGCTCGCGATGCGCCGGGGCAGGCGATGGATCTGCCCTGGGCGTCGTTTGCGGAATTCTTCCGCTCCCGCGTCTACGATGCGCAGCTGGTCACGCGAAACGTTCTCACCTTCTGCGACGATGAACGCCGGTTGCGCCGGACCTATACGTATGCCGAGCTGGGAGCCGTCGTCGAGCGCCTGGCCGGCGTCTTCCATTCGAGGTTCGGACTCACCCGAGGTGACCGGGTCGCCACGCTGCTGTTCAACCACGATGTCACGGTGCTGACCTACTTCGCAGCCTGGATGCTGGGGGCCGCCGTCGTGCCGATCAACATCGAGGAGCCGCCCGAGAAGAAACGCTTCATCCTGGAGCATTCGGAGGTGACGGCCGTCTTCTGCTGGGAGGACGCCTATGACGAACTCTGCGCCCTCCAATCGGACATCCCAACATTGCGCCATGTCATTGCCCTCGGAGACGCCGGCGTGATCGACAGCCACAAGAGCGGAACAAAGCCGGCCCGGCACGGAACCGGCGGTTCGCCCCGCCCCGCTCCGTCCACCTCGCGGCTCGACGACGAAGCACTGATCGTCTACACGTCCGGCACGACCGGTCCTCCCAAAGGGGTCATCCTCACGATGGCCAATCTCTTATTGGATGGCGACGCCATCGCCGGCTGGCAGGGCCTCGGCACCAACGACCGTGTGATGTGCGTCCTGCCCATTCACCATGTCAATGGCATCGTCGTCACGCTGATCACCCCCTTGTACTGCAAGGGCAGCCTGGTGCTGAACCGGCGATTCAAGACCGATCGCTTCTGGCGGCGGCTCCATGAGGAGCAGGTCACGTCGGTGAGCGTCGTCCCCACGCTGCTCGAATTTCTGCTGGATGCCGATGAAGATCTCTCTCCCTACGACTTGAGTCGTTTCGGCGGCATGATCTGCGGCGCGGGGCCGCTCTTGAAAGACACCGCCGCGCGCTTCGAAGATCGCTTCGGTGTGCCGATCCGCCATGGCTATGGCCTGTCCGAAACGACTTGTTATGCCTGTTTCCTGCCGAACGATCTGACGCGGGAGGAGCATCGCCACTGGCTCACCGCCCATGAATTCCCTTCCGTCGGAGTGCCGATCCGCCACACGATGATGGCGATTCTCGACGCGCATGGGCATGCTCTGCCGGAGGGAGTCCGCGGAGAGATCGCGATTCGCGGGCGCACCGTCTGCGCGGGGTATTTCAAACGCGACGATGCCAACGAGGCCGCCTTCCAAGGAGGATGGTTCCGCTCGGGCGACGAGGGATTCTATCTGACCGATGATCGGGGGCGGCCGTTCTTTTTTGTCTCGGGGCGCTTGAAAGAACTTATCGTCCGCGGCGGAGTCAACATTTCGCCGTTGGAAATCGACGACGTATTGAAAACGCACCAGGGGGTGAGATTCGCCATGGCCCTGCCGTTCGAGAACCGCTACTACGGCGAAGAAATCGCGGCCTATGTGGTGCCGAAAGATCCGGCTTTCGCCCCGAGCGAAGCCGATCTCCTGGCGCATTGCCGCACACGATTGCCGTTCGCGAAACAACCGAAGGTCGTGCTGCTGGGTGACGACGTGCCCTATACCTCGACGGGGAAACCTAAACGGCTGGAGTTGAAAGCCAGGTTGGCAGGCGCCCTGGCGCAGTATCGCGACAGACAGTTCCGCGACCATTGACGGTACGACCGGGTGAGGTCACTCATGAGCACACTCTTCAAAGGATTCGAACGGATCGAGGAGGCGCGCGAACGATTATCCGGGCCGAGTTTTCTCGCCGGCCTGTTTGACGGCAGGCCGGACTTCGAGCTGCTGCTCACGCCTCCCGAGCCTCCCGAGGAACAAGCGGCCGGCGCTGCCTTCTGTAGACAGATCGAGGCCTTTCTGAGGCATGAGGTGGACCCCGATCAAATCGAGCGTGAGGCGAAAATTCCCGACGCAGTGATTCAGGGCCTCTTCAAACTCGGCGCCTTCGGCATGAAGATTCCGAAAACTTACGGCGGCTTGGGCTTCTCGTATACGAACTATGGCCGCGTCCTGACATTGATCGCGAGTTGGAGCAACATTCTCGCGTTGACGGTCGCCGTGCCGCAGTCCATCGGAATCGCCATGCCGATCCTCCTGTTCGGTAACGAAACCCAGAAGCAGCATTATCTTCCATTGGTGGCGAAAGAAGCCCTCTCCGCCTTCGCCCTCACCGAGCCGCTGACCGGCTCCGACGCGGCGAATGTGCGGACGGAAGCAGTCCTCGACGCCAGCGGCAGGCAGTTCCTCGTCAACGGCGAAAAACTCTGGTGCACGAACGGGCCGATCGCGCGTTATGCCACGCTCATCGCCCGTGTTCCGGCGCGGCAGGTGGTTCTGGAGGGACAGACATCCTGGATCCCGGTACCTGAAGGGAAGGGAGCCGACGACCGGGTCCACACCGCCTTCATCCTGGATATGTCTGCGCCGGGTGTGCAGGTTCGTCAACGTTGCCAGTTCGAGGGCTGCCGGGGGATTGAAAACGCCCACATGACGATGCAGCAGGTGCGGGTTCCGGTCGAGAATATCATCGGCGAGGTGGGAAAAGGATTGAAATACGCCCTGACGATTCTCAACGTGGGGCGCGGCATCAGCATTCCCGCCATTTGTCTCGGCATGGCCAAGCAGGCCTGGCAACCGACCTTGGATCGCGCCAATGCCCGCGTCACGTTCCACAAACCGCTGGCGGAACGGCAGACCCAGCAGATCCGGCTCGGTGACATGGCCGGCCATCTGTTTGCCATGGAAGCGCTCTCGATGCTGGTCTGGCGGCTGGCCGATCAACATCGGCAGGACATCCGCATCGAAGCCGCCGTCGCCAAGATTTTCTGCTCCGAACACACGATCCAGTTTTTACGCGACGCGCAAATTCTGTTCGGCGGCATGGGGTATGAAACCGCTGCCTCCAAGATGGCGCGCGGGGAAGCGGCATTCGGGATCGAGCAACTCGTGCGGGATGCGGAGATGTACCGGATCGGCGAGGGCGCGACGGACATCCTGCGCCCGTTTATCGTGCGCGAAGGTTTGAGTCACCATCTGGATCGTGCCAAGCCGCTGTATTCCGGAGAGCTTTCGATTCTTGACCAACTCAAGCAGCTGGTGAAGCTCGGCGGCTTTTATCTGCCCTGGTATATGCGGCATTGGCTGAGACAGCCGCTGCCGGATGATTCGGCCCTCGCGCATCCTCAGGTCAGTCCGGTTTTGCGCTATGTCGAACGCACCAGCCGGCGCCTGGCGAGAGAAACGTTTTATGCCATGGTGCGCTTTCAAGCCGCGTTTCAAGACGAGCAGCGCGTGCAGAACCGGATTGAATCGATCGGTGAAGACCTGCTGGCACTGGTGGCCACCCTGCTCTACGCCGAACAGCAGACCAGGCTCGAAGGGCGTACGACCGTGTGGGAACTGGCCGAGGCCTTTGACGTCGCCGCGCGGCAGCGAATCAGCCGGCGGCTCCACGAACTCCGGCACCACCGCGACGGGATCACAGGCACGACCGGTCTGCAGGCGCTGAAGGGTTACTACCCTGGCCTGTCGTCAGGCATCGTGCATCGCCGGCTGGATGATTACCGGCGCCAAGCCGCGGTATCGGAAGCCATCCCGATGGCGATGGCTTCCCTGTCCGTGCCCATGAAAGACCAAGGCCGCCTCAATTTACCATAAAGGCTGCTTGCGACGGTCCATCGGCTCTCGGTCAATTCCTCAAGTCTTTCCTTGGCCAAGACCGGCGATCACTTCGACTTTCAACGGCGGGGTGGCTTCGCCCATGACCAGGGTGCGCATCGGGAAAGGAATTTCAATCCGCTGGGCATCGAAGGCTTGCTTGAGACGGCGGCGATATTCGCGGCCGATTTTCCATTGTTCCGCCGGTTTCGTTTTGATGCGCGCCCGCAGCGTCACCGCGCTATCCGCAAAATTTTCGATGCCCACCACCTCGATCGGTTCAATGATCAGCCGGCCCAGCTCCGGATCTTGGCGCAGCTCTTCGCCGATCGACTGCATGAGCGCCACCACCCGGTCCGTATCCTCCCGATAGGCCACGCCCATATCCAGCACAAACGCCGACCAGTCTTTGGTCATATTGGACAGGGTGGTAATCCCGCCGTTGGGAAACACGTGCACGACCCCGGAGAAATCACGCAGCGAGATCGTCCTGAACGTAATGGTCTCCACCGCCCCGCCGGTTCCATTGATCACGGCCACGTCGCCCAGCCGGATGTGATCTTCCAGAATGATGAAGAATCCGCTGATCAGATCGCGCACCAGGTTCTGCGCGCCGAAGCCGACTGCCAGACCGAGAATGCCGGCCCCGGCCAGAATAGGCGCCACGTCCAGCCCCACCAACTGCAGCGATTCAATGATCACGATCGCCCATATCGCCGACAGCGCGATGGTGCGCAGAATTCCCGTCAATGTAGCAGCCCGCTTGGAGGCGGTTCCCGATTCCTGGTCCTGCTTGTCGCTGGCCACGATCATCACGCGCTCCAGCTGGCGCAGGCCAAGACGCACAAACCGGATGGCCACGTACCCGATCGCCAAGACCAATCCGATCCGAAGAATGGCAATCCCCACCGTCGCAGACATTGTGAGTAGCCAGGCACCGATCGTGTCCACTGAGATTCCGGTCATCATGCGGGCCTCCAATTTATTAGCGCAACCGGCGCGCCTCTGTCGTCATAACCTTCAGCTTAGCGTCATACCACCCTCGGACGACTCTCTCCAAGCGGTGGGCTGACGGCCATCCGGTTTCGTGAGGCCATCGGTAGACACTTCAGGGGCATTTCAGTTATGATCCGCGTTCCCTTCTTCGCGCAACCGATCGTGCCGTGGCGGTGTAGCTCAGTTGGTAGAGCAGCGGACTCATAAGCCGCGGGTCACCCGTTCAATCCGGGTCACCGCCACCAAACTTCGATCCATCCACGCCTTTCTCGCAACGTTTTGCTCGCCTATCCATTGCTGATGACTGGCTACAGCCTCGCTCTCTCGCATTTGCCGCTCTGTCTGTGAATGGGCTGGCGCATCCCGGTCTGTAGTCCGTCCGAACGTGCCGTCCAATCACCAACGAGCTGCCGCCGCAGGATTTTTTAGCAAAGACAGGGAATCTTCCGCCCGCTGCTTATCCCAGTTCCTGCTGCACGAGGTCGGCCCGCGACTGATCGCAAAGTGGGAACCTCTATTTGGTGTGCAGGTGGCCGACTACCTCCTGCACGCATGAAGAGCACATGGGAGCTGCACTCAACAGGCAAGGCATATTCGACTGAACACAGAGCGTGTGAAGAAGCCGAGGAACTGGCTACAGGCGGGAATCGTTTGGAGCGAGCTCAGGCGCTCGTGAGGCGGAACGAACCGAGGGTCGTCCCGCCTCAACCGCCGCTGCTCAGCAGCTGGACTCCGGGTCGCTGACCTTCTCCAGCGTGTTGATGCTCACATGCGGCCATTGGATGAGGCCAGGGCAACAGCCCGGAGGCAGGTTATCCACTCGCGGGAAGAAGTCCAGCATGACCAACTGCGAATACTGCAAACGCAGCTTGGGCTTCCCGTGTTTATCTTTCTCCTTCAATTCTTGAATCCAGAAGGTGGACTTCATGACCGTGGCGTTCGCCTGCCTGACGATGAACGGAATGTTGACAATGCCCCCTGTCGGGAGCGTTGAATCCACATCGAGGACCGTGGTCTTCTCGACCTCAACACCTTGATTCGCCGCTTCCAGCAAATCATTGGGACTGACCGGGTTGAACAATCCTTTGAACAGATTGTCGTTAAAATGCTTGTATGGCGCCAGATACGGATTGTTCAAGTCTTGATCGACCCCGACCGGCAAACCACTGAGATCCGGAATGCTTTGAACTCCGGAGTGTTCAGTGCTTCGCCCGAGCGCCAATACCGAGTCGCCATGGGGAATGGTCGCGAGCCGCCCGATATTGAGGCCTTCGGTGATTCCATTCGTCATATGCAGCCACAAGCCCGGTTCATGGTGAATGACATCGTTCGGCGAACCAGCCAGACCGCTCTTCGGGAAGTCATCACCCCCGATTTGCCTTATTCTCTGCTGATAGTCCAAGGCCACGAGCAACTGATCGGTATTTGCGGGAGTTCCGGGAGCCAGACGGATGCCACGATTCGGCACGGCCTTGTCGACGAGGATGAAGTCAAGCTCTTCATTGTATTGGTGCAGCAGCAAGCGATAGTTGAGGGGGAAGGGAACCCCCGGTGGAGGCGGTGCGACAAATGGTAGAGCGATCATATTCCATCCACGACCCGGCAAGCCCGGCAGGTTTGCCCACCTTCCTGGAAGAAGTTTTAACGGTCCAAGCTCCTGGTCATTGGTCTTGGGTGGTTCAAGTCTTCGCTTTTTATTCTCGAGCTTTGCCGGTTCGGTTTTCAGCGTTTTAAAATCGTTCATCGTACAAGCTCCTTTGTAGTGAAGTGTAATGACGGGCAGCGCTACGTGGTACCGAACACTCTCGACGACAAGACGGATGCCAGAGGGCAACTCAGAGCGATCACCACCGAGTGATGCCTAACGATTATGGACAGGATTGAAACGACCTAGAGACGTAGCTGGGGAAGATGCAATAACTGTCCCCGGATCAGTCGGCCGTAGGAGGGAAGGGGACGACATACTGATGGAAGAAAGGGAACCCACTGAATTTTATGGTCCGGCCCTCAGCCCAAGTTCTCGCGCACAATCCAGGGCACGAGCTGCGATGCCACATTGACGCGGTTCCGTTGCTCGCACTGGGTATCTCATCGGATACGCGGTGTATCGTTTCGTTGACAGGCAGACGAGTCATCCTTCACATGAACACCCGAGACTAGATTGGACTACTTATAGACACGTTGAGTGCACAATCGGGCCGGCGATGGGAGGCCACCGTCGCCATCTGCGACACCTCGGCATGGCCGAGCAAACCATCCACAACGGTCCAAGCACTCGACCGACTGTAATTTTGCACAGACAGGTGAACCATCCCCGGAAAAAGCCGGATGTTTAGGAAGCGCCGTCTCAACAAGGGAATCAACGTCTGGGAGAGTATTTTTATTCGGAAGGCTGAAATGTCACCGGCCGCGGGGTGATCATGCTAAGGGACAGGATCGAAGTAATCCGGCGCGAAGGTGCGCCCGCACTTATTGCAGTGCCACTCGGGTCGGAGGGAGGGTCTTCGTCGATTGGGGGGTTCCGGCCTGATCAACAGACGCTCCGGCACAACCGGAACCTGGCAATTGGGGCAATAATGGATAGGCTCTTCTCTTTTCATCGACCTCACCGAACAGTCCGCGAACCCTTTTGTCGTCCTAGCTCACGCCAGTGTCATGGCTATCCAAACAGTATACCCCACCCTGGGGTTCCACTGATCAACAGGTCGCGATTTCAGCGTTCCTTTTCTCCGACATTCACCGGCCCGCGAGCTGGCTCATGTCGATTTTCACACTGATCGCCCCACCCAGTTGGCCTTCCTTCCCGCCTTCCTTCGAATAGCCGGAAATATCCCGCTCGCCTTTTGGCTCTCCATGGCAACTCAAACAGGGCTTCTCATAAAAGAGCGGCAGCAAGGCCCGCACGTTGTTGCCGCCGTCGATCTTGCTGATGACCGTTCCTTTGTTTCCTTGCAACGAGGCCTCGCTCAATTCCTTCATGTGTTCCGCTTCAAATGAGTCGGGCTTGTTGTTGGCATTGCGGAGGAGGTGCTCAGGCGCGGTTTGCTTCAAATAGACGCCTGACCACTTCTGAAACCGCGTGGCCGTTTCGGTGCCGAATGTGGCAGGAATAAGCCCCTTGTACTTCAGCCCTTTCATATTGAGCACGGGCTGATAACTCTCCACGGTCTTTTTGCTTTCCAGGAACAAGCGCTCCAATAGACGTTTCGCTAGAGCCGGCATGCTTGCGTCGGGCAAATCATTCACATTATGTCCGGTACGTTCTTTAAAGATGGTTGCGGTCTGGGCGGCAAAGAGTTCCTGCGTAAATGCCGTCTGCGCGCCTGACGGGTCATTGATCTGCGCTTGATTGCGTCCGATCGCTACCCGGCCGGCATCGAGCAATATGGCCAGGAGTCGCGCGGTCTCGGACACGTCGGAGTCCGTCTCTTCCGCCGCCACACTCACAGTCTGTGACAGGCACCATACTGCGACGAAACACAACAGGTATGTGCGCATAGTCCTCCTTTCGTGCCCTAGCAGGATGCGGAAAAAGTCCGCCAGCGGCGTTCTCGCGTCATGCAGAGGCTCACCGTACGGCACAAGTACGATTCGCCTCTTCGTTCGCTGCGGCCTTGCTGGCGGCCTTTTTGCGCATCCTGCGGGCTATTCTGACGCGAGACGGCCCCTGTGTGAAACGCGACGTATGACGCAATAATCGAGTTCTCCGCAGCCTGTTAGAAGGCCCTTGCGATTTGCTATTTCAGCGCCCAGGTTCGTCATCCACATCCGCCCGCTGGATACGCAGGATGGTCTAACGTAAAACCTGTAGCCGCTCGATTGACGCTCCTTCATCATCATAGGGGTATTCCAAAGCTTGAACAATAGGAGGGGCAGGGTCGATCCTTCAGCGCGGCGGTTGCCTCGTTGATTGGCGAACCGCCTCCCGGTTGAAGCCAGTCTGGCGCTCTCTTGTAGGAATCCGACCTGCAATCCTCTGGTCTGGAGGACCCGCTGAATGAGGAAGTACGGAAATGAAAAAACCTTAGAAGAAGTGCTGACGTTGAGAAGACGACATCAACGAGGGGATGCAGACAAGCCTAAACGTCTGTGCGATCGGCCGCATGCCCTATCCCGAGAATGAAAGACTGCGGCACGATCACCATTGCGAGGTCGACCGACGTGAAGCCCATGCTCCATACATGGTTGCGGCTGACTTCAGCGGGCTCGGCATGCCTTCAGCCACAGCAACCGGATTCAAACTGCCGGCGCTGATAGGCCAGGACCAGACAGCGGATGCAGACCTCTCGCACGATCTTGGTGTGCTCGTCAGAGAGCGGCGTTCTGCGCATCACTACCTGACCACAATCGGCACAACAACCGGCGGTCGCGGCATCCCTTTCAGTAAAGACAGAGATCATGGCGTTGCACCCTCCTGTTTTCTCGAATGGGCTGGGTCGTCGTCATGGTCGGCTTCATTCCACCGAAAAATGCTCGTAACCGGGAACTCCCGGTCACTCCTTGGCTCATCCCCTTGGTGAGCTGTAACTCACGCTGCAATTCCCCGATCCGCCCGTTCAGCCGGACGATCATACGCTCGAGCTCATCCACCCGTTCGACCATCAGGTGTTGCTGCTGGGTCATCATAGTGCCCTCCTTGGATTATGATTTGTCGCAATGGCGGATCACCCCGACGAGAACCCCTTCGATGGCGAATTCATCCGTGGGCGTGACCAGCAACGGCTTCATTGCGGCATTGGCGGGATGAAGTTCGACGGATCGCTCCCGCTTGTAATAGGTTTTAATTGTCGCGTGCCCGTTGACCAGGGCCACCACTGTCTGGCCGTTCCGCGCAGTCGCCTGCTTCCTGACCACAATCAAGTCGCCGGGAAGAATCCCGTCTTCGATCATCGAATCGCCTTTGACCCGGAGCGCGAAGGTCTCCCCGGCCCGCACCATGCTGGGAGGCACATCAACCCACTCGGATTGGGCCACTGGTTCAATGGGCACGCCGGCGGCTACCGTGCCTGCCATGAGCACCTGCGTCTTGCCCGCCAGTTGAGTCATTGCGACCTCAACAGCCCCCCCGATACGGCGCATCCCTGATTCATAACGAGCCACTGACACGCGCGTCGTTCGCAAGGCCTCGGCCAGCTGCTCCTGCGTGAGCCCCAACTGCTCCCGGCAACTTCGAAATTGTTTTGGCGTCATCATGTAACCAATGGTTACACATCGGCGATCATCTTGTCAACGGTCCGGTGCATCATTGGCATTAATATACTAGGCTCATCATGCAGCAAAACGGGGGATAATCCAGAAATGCACAGGATGGCGGATCGGCTACTTCTTGCGGGATTTCTTGGGAGATTTCGGAAGCGCGGACTTCGGAACGGCCACCACTTTGGAGAGAGCTTGTGTGAAGCGCTCAAATGGCGTTTGACTCGTTTTGGACGTTGGGATACTGTGCGGCTGCAATTTTCCGGACATGGTTCTCTCCGCGTTGGGTGTTTCCTGGCAGAAACGCCTAGCGCAAGCTGCACCTTAGCACAGGGAGAGAAGCATGTCTAACGCGCTGATGCCATCATTGATCGCAAAGGTCAGTGAACCGCAAGTATTCAACTATGGTCTCATAGGATTACATGAAATGATCCGTGTGTACGGAGAAAAATTACTACAAGTCATGTGCACGTTTGATACCGTAGCGGGATATATAGCGGCATCAAACCAGGCTGGCGCTAAAATATCTCTTGCTGGCGAAGGTTCGGCAATGATTGTCGAGGATGTTAAAAAACTTCAATCCTTGCTAACAGAACTCAATTTCCCTGTTTCGATGAGGATGGCAACGCGCTTATCCCAGCTTCTTATGGAAGAAACTCCACATAAAGACGTGAGAACGTATTTGCAGGTGCTTAGTGAGGTTGTAAATGATGAGATTGCAAACATCGTTCTTCTCGCCGTTCCAACCGACAAGAAGCCATACTACACAGCAGAAAAAGGAATTCTTTCTGACGAGGTGCTTACTAAGTTCCCTTCCATAGCAACGGAATCAGAAGAAGCGCGCAAATGTTACTCACTAGGTCGCCCAACCGCTTCGGTTTTTCATTCTATGCGCATATTAGAGGTAGGACTGATCTCATTGGCTAAAGAGCTAACAGTGCAATGGGAACATACAAATTGGGAACAGCTAATAAGGCAGATTGAAGATAAGACAAGAAAAATCGGGCCGACCAGTGGTCAATTATGGAGAGAGGATTTAAAATTTTACTCTGAGGCGGCTTTGCAATTTCGCCATTTTAAAGATGCATGGAGAAACCACGTCATGCATATTCGTGATTCATACAATGAAGATTCCGCACTCTTAATTTTGCAAAGCGTGAACGCATTCATGACCCATTTATCATCACGGTTGAGCGAAACGTCTTAAAATCTTCGTTTCCCTCTCCCCTGCCTCCGATACCCATTTACCTTAGTGCCACGTCGTTTGACCAATCAGCTCCTTGTATTGCACGCGCTTGCCGCTGATCTGTGAAAGTGCAGCCATAAAGCGGCCCTGATCGTTGTCCTTCCGAGTATTGAAGCGGAACGATTGTTCATCCAAATAGCGGAACAAGTGGAACGGTTCAACGCTGATGTAAGTGCCTTTGATTCCCCGCTTCAGCAAGCTCCAATAGTTCTCAATGCTGTTGGTGTGAATGTTGCCCTTCACATAGGTTTCAGCGTGATTGATGACCTTGTGCGCGTATTCTCGACCAACTTTGGTATAGCCGGCCCATTCATCGGTGATGAGTTTCGAGCCAGGGACAATGTGTTCCCGCACAGCTTTTCCTAAGAGCTTTTCTGAAGCGGTTTGCAAGACGGCGGTGCGCACTTCGCCCTTACGCTCCAACATGCCGACCACAACCGCCTTACGGAACGAGCCTTCATTCTTCATGAGCTTCGCTCGCTTGTCGCTGTGCATGTTGCGGGCTTTCCCGCCGATGTAAGTCTCATCCACTTCAACCTCACCCATCAACTTCCGATCAATCGAACCATGCTGCAACGCCAACCGGATGCGATGCATCATGAACCAGGCAGTTTTCTGAGTGACACCCAGACTCCGGGCAACCTCATAAGACGACACGCCATTCTTCGCATTAGTGATCATCCAGAGCGCACAAAACCACTTATCCAGCTTAATAGGGCTATCCTCGAAAATGGTTCCCAGCTTCGCGCTGTACTGCTTCCGGCACATTTTGCATTGATAGATCGCCCGCGATTTCACATACCCATGTTCATGGGATCGACAGTTCGGACAGACCGGACCCTGCGGCCAGCGCATCGCACTCAGCAAGTCCTGACAGCGTTGCTGATCGGCAAAGTATTGGATGGCTTCCTGGAGAGTGGTGGGAAGTTTCATGGTCTGCCTCCGTGATGTTGAGGCAGATTCTAGGGTAAATTTAATGATGCGTCAAGTATATTAATGCCGCATCATTTTCTTGACTATTTTATTTCCCTCTCCCAGAGACGAGTTTGAGGGGGTGACGGTAAAAAATGCGGTGCAATCGATGAGCTTCTGTGCATAAGTCAAGAGCCATTGTGCCCGGTCACAAAAAGAATCTGCGTATCCACAGACCGAATGAGCAGAGCATGCCACGGTGTACAAATATGAATGCTAATACATACACATCTGGTGACTGCCCCAACATCTTGTGGTTACCTGACTCCGGTTCGCTATGCTCAATAAATAGGCAACCTGGTGTGAGACGTGAATTAGCGGCGCTGTTCGCGCTCGACCGGAGGACTATCAACAGAGATATCCACAGATTTTGGGGAGAGGATTTTTTTCGAAACATTCCCATTTTCTTCATTGAAACCTCCGACCCATTCACCTAGAATCGCGCCGCGACTTCGTCTCTGTTCCAGGAATTCTGGGTACGTTCAGGAGCGGCACCATGGCAGGAGGCTCACGAAGTTTCCTGGCGCTTGTTCTTCTCACCTGTGGCTGCAGCGCCAACGTCCGGGACACAGACCTCTTGGCCAGCAACAGCCTTATGCTGGCCCCCTCGTCCGCGCGAACGGTCTTCCTGCAAAATCGCAACTCTTCCGATAATCAAGACGTCTCGCTCCATGATTTGGGCGCGCGACTGAGCGCAAAAGGGTACCGCGTCGTACAGGATCCCCAGGCTGCCGCGTATGTCGTGCTCACGAACATCGTCTACTGCAATCAGACCAAGATCGAAATGCCTGTGGAAGACATGGTCGCCGGCGGGTATGGATCGGGGCTCGGCAGTTCGATCATGTCCGGGCTGCATGGATTGACCGGGATGGCCGGTATGGCGGGACCGCAGGGCGCCCTCGTCGGCGGCGCCGCCAGCCTGGGCCTCAACGCGGCCGAGGGAATCGGAAACGCCATGGGCAGCATGTTCGGCGGGCCATCCCGGCCCGATGCCAATGAAAACATCAGTTATGCCTGCATCGCCGATCTGCAAATCACCGATCGCAGCGCCACGGGCGGGATGCTCCCGGTCTCTCAGCCTGGCACGCCGCCTCCTGCGGGCGTCTATCAAACCAGGCTGGCGGCCAACGTGCATCAAAAGAAACTGGATGAACAGGAAGCGACCCCGCTGGTTCAACAGCGGCTCAGCGCGGCAGTGGCCGGGCACTTCTGAGCATCATCGGGACATCTGACATGAGCAGGATGCGATCTCTGAGCGCGGCGATAGGCATGGTATCCGGGCTGCTCCTGCTCACCGGCTGCAGCAATGTGTTGCGTTCGGGCCTGGTGAATGATGCTTCGATTCTCCTGCCGCCCAGCGCCGCGCGGACCATTTATGTGCAAATCCGCAACACTTCTGAAAACCAAACGGCGGCTCCGGCGGATATCCCATCCAGGCTGGCGGCCAAGGGCTACCGCGTGGTCGATGATCCCACGGAGGCCGCGTACTGGCTGCAAACGCAGGTGATCTATTGCCACAAGGCGGGAGAAGGCGTCCGACCGGAGACGGTGGCCAAAGCGGGCTTCGGCGCAGGTATCGGCAGCGGAGGCACTCCGCTCGCCAATGCCGGCGGCTTCGACATGGATGCCATGGCCGGGATGTTCTCAGGAATGGGTGGCAGTATGAATCCGCAGGCCATGCGCGCCATGGGCATGGGCGGAAGTGGGATGCCGGACATGAATGCCATGATGCGGATGGCTATGAACGGCCGCGGCGGGTATCCAGGGATGGGGCAGCCGCCACAGAACGACGAGAGCATCTACCTCTGTGTGGCTGACGTGCTGGTCACGGAGCGGGCACAGAATGGTCCGGCACGAACCCACAAGATGCGATCGGTCGCGCATGTCCTCCAGAAACGTCTGAACATCGCAGAAGCCACGCCGATCGTGCGCGAGAAGTTCGGCGCGAGCATCACCGGTCCCTTCTAGCGCGCATCCACCGGGCAGGGTGCGGAACAACTCGATGATTGCGTCAGACTTCGCGTGTCACACACGAGCCGTCTCGCGTCACGCAAACCCGCCGGCGGACTTTTTTCAGCCTCCACCTAGTCAGCCTGCCTCGAAATCACATGCACGGCTCCGGCCTTGATCGCGGCCGTAACCACAGTCCCAGTGGAAAGTTTGAACTCTTCCACGGTAGACCTGGTCACCATGGCGACCAGAGGGAATCCGCACTCCAGGGTGACCCGCGCCAGCGCGCCCAACATGGTGATCGACTCCACCCTGCCCGTGAGATGATTGCGCGCGCTGCTTCCGGAGGCTCGGCCCTGTTCGAGCACCACATCCTCCGCCCGGATACAGGCAAACACGTCCGGCCCGATCACTTCCGCTTCGAGCGCCATGAGACTGATCCCGTTGACGCTCACGCGCACCATGCCGCCGGCGGCTTCCACGACCCGTCCCTTGACGACGGTTTCGACACCCACCACGCGCGCGACCTCCGCATTCTGCGGGCGGCTGAACACGTCGATCGGCGCGCCGACCTGCAACAGGTCCCCCTCGCTGATCACAGCCATGACATCGCCCAGCGTCAGGGCTTCGGCCCAATCGTGCGTCACGATAATCGACGGCAAAGCCAGCTGCTTGAGTAGCGTTCGAAGCTCATCACGCACATGCAGCCGGGTCGGCGCATCCAAGGCGGAGAGCGGTTCATCCAGCAATAACAATAATGGCCGAGGCGCCACGGCCCGGGCCAGCGCGACGCGCTGTTGCTGCCCACCGGACAGTTCTCTGGGCTTGGCCTGCTCTAATCCACGCAGTTGAAACAACTCCATCACTTCCTCCACCCGCTTTCTACGTTCCACGGAGGAAAGATGGCTCAGCCCATAGGCGATGTTTCCCGCCACGGTGTAGGTCGGAAACAAGGCATAGTCTTGCGACATGTACCCGATATGGCGCTCCTGGGGTGGGACCCGAATCCCCGACGCCGTGTCCAGCCAGAGCCTGGAGACAAAACGAATGGTGCCTTCTTCCGGCCATTCAAGCCCCGCCACAGATCGAAGGATCGTCGTCTTCCCCGACCCGGATGGCCCGAAGAGAATCAGCACCGTCGACCCGTCGATTGGGTACCGGATGTGCGCGCGAATCGGCGCTCGGCCGGGGAACGTCTTCACCAGATGGATCGTTATTTCCGCGGCCATGCTGCCCACACGTTTCGATTCACGGCATAGACCACCAGGAGCACGGCGTAGGAAACGAGCAGCAGAAACAACGCCGTCTGCGCCGCGCCGGCGTAATTCAACGCCTGCACCTCATCGTAGAGACCAGGCAGCGGATGGCCGACCATCTCCGTATGACGTCGGCCGAAGGGGCTGTGAGGGCGGATGGCGATGAGAATAAAGAAGTCCAACTGGGTAGGAGGGAGCACCAGCAGCAAGACCACGACGGATTCCACACGAAACCAGCCCCCAGGAGATCGTTCCCGACCGGCCCATAGTAGGGAGGCCGGTCGGGAAGATCAACTCCCAACGAGGCTTACTTACCGATCATCACCTCGGTCGCCTTCACGGCTACGGTCACGCTGTCGTTCATCTTCAAGCCCATGCTCTTGACCGAGCCTTCGGTGATGGCCGCCACAAACTCAAGATTGCCGACCTTGACCGTGACTTCGGCCATGGCAGCGCCTTCGGTGATTTTGGTGATCGTGCCCTGAAATTGATTCCGTGCGCTGAGTTTCATGCTGTCCTCCTTAGTTTTTCACCACCATGACTTCGGTCGCTTTGACCAGGGCTACGGCGGAGTCTCCGATCCGAAGCCCGAGTTCCTCAAGCGCATCCCTGGTGATCACGGCGGTGATGATATGTGGTCCGATGTCGATATCGACTTGTGCCATGATGGCATCCCGTTTGATCGCCGTCACTCGCCCGATGAGCTTGTTGCGGCCGCTCACATCTTCCGTGCCGGTCTTCTTGGTCCCAAGCCATTCATCGAGCAGCGCCCGTTTGAAGCGGTACCGACCTCCGATTTTCGGCGCCTGAATTTTTCCTTCCCAGATGTACCGATAAAACGTCGAGAGCGTGAGGCGCACATACTTGGCCGCTTCGTTGGCCGTGAACACGTCCCCCTTTCCCGCTCGCTTGTTCGGCATGCTGAGAGGTCCTTCCTTTTAGCCTGATCACCACGTGCGAGTCGTGATCGGCTGATCATCTGCTCACCTCCTTTCTTGGCACCATCGCAGTCGGCAGCTGCGATCCATGCGTACCTTACCAAGATCGACTGAGAAATGGAGGTGAGTCCTGTGAGAATTTATGGATAGAATTATTCGCCGCTGCGTGAGCCACGGACCCGACTCACGCCACCCTGTTGACATAATGGATCAGTGATCCTGGCGTGAAATGAGATGGACCGCGCCGGCTTTAATCACCGCGATGACGGCCTGCCCTGGAGCCAACTGTAAATCATCGACCGATGAACGGGTCACCATGGCGACCAGCGGAAAGCCGCAGTCCAATGTCACCCGCGCCATCGCACCCAACAGGGTGATCTCCGTCACTGTCCCCGGCAGCAAATTACGTGCGCTGCTTGCGGCAATAGGACCCCGTTCCAGGGCGATATCTTCCGCTCGGATGCAGACGTACACTTCCGGTCCGCAAGCTTCTCCCTCCATCCCAGTCACCGTGACGCCATCGACATCCACACGGAACATACCGGCAGCGGCCCACTGCACCCGTCCCTTGACCACCGTGTCCACGCCCACAACCCGCGCCACCTCAGGATTTCGCGGTCGGCTGAAGATGTCCATGGGGGTGCCGGTTTGCAGGACTTCTCCTCCGCTCAGCACAGCCATGTAATCGCCCAGCGTCAGCGCTTCCTCCCAATCATGCGTCACGATCACCGACGGCAGCGCCAACTGCGTCAAGAGACTGCGCAGCTCGTCACGGAGGTACATTCTTGTCGGCCCATCCAGAGCCGACAGCGGCTCATCCAGCAACAGCAGGAGGGGACGCGGGGCCACGGCGCGCGCCAACGCGACCCGTTGCTGTTGGCCGCCGGACAACTGCTGCGGCTTGGCATGTTCCAATCCGCGTAATTGAAACCAATCCAAGACTTCGGTCACTCGCATTCGGCGCTCTTGCGCAGACAGATGCCCCAGTCCATAGGCGACGTTACCCGCCACCGTGTAGGTGGGAAACAGCGCATAGTCCTGCGACATGTATCCGACATGCCGGTCCTGCGGGAGCACCCGGATGCCGGCTCCCGTATCCAACCAGATGCGCGATACGAACCGAATCCGCCCCTGCTCCGGCCATTCCAAGCCGGCCACGGAACGAAGGATCGTACTCTTCCCCGCGCCCGACGGCCCGAAGAGGATCAAGACCGTCGAGGCCTCAACGGGACAGTGGATTCGCGCGCGGATCGGCACGCGGCCGGAGTAGGTCTTGACGATGTCGACCGCTAACTCTGCGGCCATGCTGCCCAGACGTTCCGGTTGACCGCATACACCAGCAGCAGCACGGCATAGGACACGACAAACAGAAACAGCGCGGTCTCGCCAGCGGCAGCATAGTTCAGCGCCTGCACTTCGTCGTAAATGTCGATGGAGACCGTCCGTGTCGTTCCTTCCAGGTTGCCTCCCACCATCAACACCACTCCGAATTCTCCCATCGTATGGGCGAAGCTGAGGACGACGCCGGTCACCAGACCAGCCGTAGACATGGGCAAAATCAGCTTAAAAAACGTCGTGAGTTTCGACACCCCGAGCGTCCAGGAGGCCTCGATCAGCCGCCGGTCCACCTGTTCGAATGCCGTCACGAAAGGCTGCACCGCAAACGGCAAACTATAGAGAACGGATCCCAGAAGCAGGCCCTCGAAGGTGAACGGCAGAGGGTGGCCGACTAACTCAGCATAGAGTCGCCCAAACGGGCTGCGAGGACCGATGGCGATGAGAATATAGAAGCCCAGGACAGTCGGAGGCAGCACGAGCGGTAACGCGACCACCGACTCGATCAGGAACTTCCAACGTCGGCGGGAAAAACTGAGCCAGTACGCAATGGGCAACCCGATCCCGAGCAAGACCAGGGCGGTCAGACCAGCCAGTTTTACTGTGACCCAGATTGCGAGCCAGTTCATGCGTCCGCCCCAGGGTTCATCGGCGCCATGCCGGCAGCACGGCAGCCGGCAATCGGCAATCGGGTTCTCCCCGAATCCTACTTACCGATCAATGACCTCAGTCGCGCTCACGGCCACTGTGACGGCATCGTGAGTGTGGAGGCCCATGTCCGGCGGCCCATCACTGCGATGTCACATACTGATCAAATCCAATGAGAAACCCTTCGGGGCCATGAACTTCCAGCCGCACCGCCTTGCGGTGGCCGCGAGTGACCTCGGGCTTGAGCTTCACGCGCACCACCTTGTGCCGTTCCTCTTCGGGCATCGTCTCTGGAAATGATCGTTCCGTCACTCGGGCAAGCTCAGCATAGAGAGCCTGCGCGTCCGCCACCTCGAAGTTGACTTGCACCCATCCGGTCGGTCGCGGCTGCTTGAAGTCTTGCCGGATTACGATATGGACGTTCCGATAACAATAGCCCCGGATCGCGTCTCGTTGAGGATGGTCGATCACCTCGTAGTTCGTCGCCCGGAGGATCTTCTCAAAAAACGTCTCGTAGAGCTTGATATCCGACGTTCTCAATTTGAATGAACTCAAATGCTGCCCGCTCCGGCCCTAGCTCAGACCCACTCGCTCTCCCACCGGCGTGGTCCGACCTGCAGGAATGCTGGGCAGAAGCCACCGGTTGGTCGGAGGCGTTGGACGGGGCGGCCTGGCGCAGCTGCGTTGGCTCCTCAGCCGAGGCAGAGACAGACAGCGCGAGCATCGCGCAGCCGGCCGACCAGACACGCAAGCGCGTCATTCCTTACCCTGCCCCGGTGCCTTCCTCCCGGATTGTGGATTGGGGCCGGCTCCACTGGCTTTGCACTCGAACTGAATGCCCCAGCGCCTGCCTCTCGATTCATCCTCGGTCCCTTCCGTAATCCCCATACCGGCGCTGGTGTAGCCCTTCACTTCTCCTTCGCGAACCATGTGCCACGCCTTCCCGCACTTGGCCTGGATGGCATCCAAAGCTGGTTTGCGATAGACGGACCCCATGGGGCCGCCGCGATCCTCCTTGTAACTGTAGGTCATGAGGCCGCCACGCTCAGACTCCTGCGTCATCAGCACCGCCTCGGAGCAGCCTGTGACGGCAGACAAAAGCACCACAGTCCCGTAGATGACGCAGCGATTAACTCGGCAATGTGAATCCATAACGGGTCATGATCTCCTGCCCACGCTCGCCCTTCATGAAATCCAAGAACTGTTGGGCGAGGTCTTGGTTCTTCGACTGTTTCATCACGACCGCGCCCTGCTCCAGTGGCGCATGGTGATCGGCCGGGATCTCCCAATACTGCCCGGCGCTTTTCATGGCCGGCGCCATCGCCAGCGACAACGCGATAATCCCGACGTCACACGCGCCCGATTCGATGAATTGCGCGGCCTGGGAAATATTTTCCCCCAGGATCAGCCGTTCCTTGGCCGCTGCGTAGACGTCGGCATGCTCCATCGCCGCGACCGCCGCGCGTCCGTAAGGCGCATGTTTCGGATTGGCGATCGCGATCTTCTTGATCGCCGGTTCGCGCAACACCGCCAACCCCTTGCTCACATCGATCGCGGAACTCTTCGGAGCCCAGAGCACCACCCGACCTACCGCATAGCGATAGAGCGAGCCGGGCACCGTCAGGCTCGCCTCCTCCAACTTTTTAGGATACGCGATGTCCGCCGAGAAATAGAGATCGAACGGCGCGCCCTGCTGGAGCTGCGCATAAAAGTTTCCCGACGATCCCAACGACAGCTTCACGCGGTGCCCCGTCTGTTTCTCGAACTCTCCGACCACTTCCTTGATGGCGAAACTGAGGTCCGAGGCGGCCGCCACGTTGATCTCTTCAGCCCTCGCCGTGCCGAGCACACACAAGGAAAGGAGAAGCGCGATGATATATCGTTTCATGTTGATACGCTCCTAGAAGAAGATTTGATACTGAACACGCACCATGTTTTCCATGAGAGTTCCCCCCCTGGCATCGAGCGGGACGGCGCCCGACAGCGGAGGCAAGGGTGCGCTGCGGCCGATCGCGTACCCGCCGGTCCCCATCTGAGTGTTGCTGTAGGTGAGCATAATCTGATGATCGTAGGTGCCGTTCAAGAACCAATTGACGGATGCATCCGTTTGATACACCAAATCTCCGCCGGCATTGGTATCCGGATCCCAATAGGAGAAGCGGCCCGCAAGTTCCAGATATCGAGGAATCAGATAATAACCGGATTGCACATACCAACCGGTGGAGTTCCCCAAATAGTTGGGCGCCGTCGTGCTACAGGCCACGTTCATACAGGGCAGGCCCTTGTCGTGCCGATTGACATTCTTGAAGAAAAATTCTCCCTGCAGCGAGAACCCGCGATACTTGAAGACTCCGTCGACCGCCCAGGTCAGATAATCTACGATTCCCCAGCCTAACTGCCGTCCGTTTCCGAAAGCGGCGATCTGCCGCCGGAAATTCAAATTCGCCAAGTCGGTGCCGATGTACGAGCTGTTCGAGCTGGTGTTGACCGCCGGATTATATGCGATACCGCCGCCGACCGCCATTTGAGGCGTTTCCGAATAGGCCAGGTCTCCCTCTCCATAGCCGGGTCGGCCCATGATGTTCCAGTTCAAGCGCGCGCTATACATCAATTGGTTGATGTCGTTTCTCAGGTTGGCATTGATATTCCGCTGGGGCGCGCCGCAGGACGCGGGCGACGGAAAGGGTGCCTGGCCGGTCGTGCCTCCTCCGCAATCCTGCGTCGGCTGCTCGCTGAAGAATCCACCCAAGCGATTGAAGCTCGGACCTGCCCCGTTGAATACGCCAAAATAATAATTGACCGGGAAAATTTCCTCATCATTCATGAACGTGATACCGATATCGCGCCGGTCGAGTCCGCTGGCCGTAAAGGCATCCATCACGAGAGACCGCTCGGCGAACTGCATCGAGGCCGTGGAGTTGATTTGCGAGCGATTGAAGAAGACCTTGTACTGACCGACTTGAACGTTGAAGAGCGGGAAATGTGTGCTCATGAATTGCATATCAAGTAATCGAATGGACCCCGGGGTCTGGGAATTTTCCGCCGTCTCTCCCGCCAATTGTATGTAGTACTTAAAATCGGGATTAAAGAGGTGGCCCATGAAGTAGAGGCGGGCACGGCGCACGTTGAACGAGGACCCGGTTTCATCGGACCGGTTGGCCCGGTAATCTCCGAAGACGCCGAGCAATTCAGGAAAGTTCTTTGCATCACCGGGATTCCGCCAGGCGTCGTTGCGAAACCGCTGCGTGAAGCGCAATTGCGACCGGAAACGGATTTTCAAGGCGAAGGCATTGTCATTCAAGGACAGGTTGAACCCGCGATCGTACCAGGCCTTGTAACTTGGCTGGAGCAGATAGGTGCGCTCCTGAGATTCCTTGAGCACCTCGGCGTACTCTTCAGGAGTAATGATCCCCTGCTTCGTCGCCCGCTCGAGCAATAGCTTGGTGGCCGGATCCATGCTTTCGACGAATTCGTACTTGCCGTTCTTCAACACGAGCGAGCCGGTCTCGGCGGCCAGGGACGAGGCCGACCAAGCGGGCACGAGAGACCCGATGAACAGGAGTAAACATCCGAAGATGAGACGGCGCCGCATGTTTGTGCGCGCGCCGGCGCGACAAAATGATATAGAAGCCATGAACCCTCTCCTATGATTCAGAATTGATGAGCGTGATAAGCGTTGACCAATGCTGTTTATCGAGCAGATTGAGACGGAGCCTGTGCAGGCACGCCTCCACCGCCGGCTTCCGCTGAACCGAGGAATTGTCGATACTCAAGTGCCCGGACGCCCTTGTGATCATCCACCCAGAATCGTCCCGGCTCGAAATACAGGATGTAGTCCCGGGGCGGGGGCGGCGTGGCAGGATAATTGATGTCGTACAAGTCGTCTTTGCGGATCGAGACTTGGCGGTGGAATTGCTCGAGACTGACATAGAGATAGGGGTCTTGAACCGCGACCCACCCAGCGGTCGTATCCCGGGACTCCGCAGGGTTGAATCCGGGCGCGCGCAAGGTGAAATGGGCCCGCTCGTTCGACCCGAGCGTTTTCAGAGTTTCAGCCAGATGCGGCGCTAACGCCTGCACCTCATCTTCACGAAACACGGGTTTCGCGGGCGCCTCCTCGGCAAACCAGCGCAGCGGCAACCGCTGCTGTTCGCGCGCAGAGAGTCCGCGCAAAAACCTCGCGACATCCTGCGCGCTGAGTTGCACCGGATGGGTATAGGCACGCTGTTCGACCTCCCGCTGAACAACGGCCACGACCCGGTCATCTTCGTGCACGACTTTCGTCGTGTAGGGCAATCGCGCGCAACCGGTGACCGCGCCGCCCCAGGCCAGCACCAGCACCAGCCATCCTGCCTGTCGCAAGCGGCCTTTTATGAACGAACCTTTCATGACTGTCCTCCTTCACGGCGTATCATAAATATGAAAGCAATCCAAAATATAAGTATAATTGCGCCTATCCCACAAAAAAATCAGCGTCCGGATCCAGCGACCGCCGCATAACCGGCCCGCCGCACGATGGTCTGGCCTTCAGCACTTTGAATGAATGTGAGGAATTCATCGCATAATTGGCGGTTGGGGCAGTACCGCTCCATTGCCATGGAATGGGTAGCGGCCGGATAGCCCTTCTCTATGATCCCCACGATCCGCAATCGTTCTTGCTGTTCCACCGCCTGACTCCCGTAGATGATCCCCACGTCCGCCTGACCGCTCAGCACATGGTCGATCACTCCATGGCCATCGGTCGCCATGTCCAATCGGTCCTGCAGCGACTCACGGAAACCGTACGAGTTGAGCGCATCCCTCGTCTGTGTTCCCAACTTCGTCATCGCCGGGTCCGCAACGGCGACACGACTCGTTCCACGACTGATCGCTTCAAGCGACTCCGGCGCTTCGACGAGCGACTCCGGCACCACCAACACCAGCTGATCTTTCGCATAGCTACGCTTCGTGCCGGGCAAGACGTAATATTTCATTTCCAGACGCGTGATCACCTCGTCGCCGCCAGGAGCCACGAGATTAATCGGCCCCCTGCCGATGAAATATTTTCCCACCATGTCGTTTTCCATCCCGGCTATGGTGCGCCGCAGATCGAGGCCGGAATCGAAGTAGAGTTTCACGCGCACATCGGGATGGGCCTTCTCGAACCCACTCCCCAACCGCTCAAGCACGCCCCTCAAGGACGGAGATGCCGCAATGACAAACGATTCCGCCGCCTGCGCCTGCCCGCCATACAGCCCGACCGCTCCGCCCAATGCGAATACCGCGCAGAGCCAGGCTCTCACCATGCCCCGCGCAGTTCCTTGTATTCCCATACGTCCCTCCAACCGCGATCGCTGATTCATTCGTCTCTCTTGCTGAAGACGGCTACCCGACTCGTAAATTCCGCACCTTCCCCGTTTCCGTCATATCGTACCCGCCCAGCGCTTCGACCTCGGTCCTGAACTGGCGGCTGGCAATGGCATCGAGCAGATGCGAGAGACCGGGATGACTGGAGAGGTATCGCTTCGGCAGGACCAGATCGTAACGGGCCTGCTGCAGTGGAACGAAATCGAGCCCGAAGATCTGCGCGGCGGACCGCACGCCGATGCCGGCATCGCCTTGGCCGTCCGCAATATGCCGCGCCACCTCAAAATGCGAACTGACCGCCACGCCGTATCCCTTTATCCCAGCGCCATCGATGCCCAAGGCCTGCAGGCGCTGGTCGAGCAACATCCTGGCCGCAGCTCCCTCTTCACGGTTGACCAGCGTCACATTTGCCTTGGCCAGGTCCTCTACGCCGCGAATTCTCTTGGGGTTTCCCGCCCGCACGATGAGTCCTTCCTCCCAGGCGGCAAACGTCACGACGATATAATCATCCCCCTGCAGGTGCCGCCGGAGGTAGGGCAGATTCGACTCGCCGGTTTTGGCGTCCAGTATGTGCAAGCCCGCCATGTGTACTTCTTTGCGCTTGAGCGCCTCCAGCGCCGCCGCGCTGCCCATCGACCAGCCGACGACCGTGGATGTGTCCTTGTGCCGATGCAGATATTCGCTGGCCAAATTGATGGCCGGATCACAACCAGCTACCGCTATTTCGCGTTCGACGAGCTGTCGCTCGCGCAGTAACCGGACGAGCACCCGTCGATCGGATTTCGCCGATCGCCCGCCTGACCCCGCTTTGCCGATGATGAGTCCATCGGCAGGGACGGTATAGTTGAGTATTTCTCCCAGCGCCGCCACTGGGCGAACCACGAAACGGTTCTCGATTTTGGCCACCTTGACTCTGGTGCGCGGTTGAACGGCCGACACGGCCAAGCCTGGCCATACCCAATCTCCCTCGATCAACTCCCCGGTCGTTTTGAGACTGAAGATATCCTCGACGTGGCAACCCAGAACACTAGCCAGCCGCAAGGCCACGGCCGTAGTCGGAAGGTACTGATCCGCTTCGATGGCGCAGACAGCCTGGCGGGTAATCAGCGCCCCGTCGGCGAGCTGGCCTTGCGACAGCCCCTTCGCCATACGCAGTGCGCGAAGAGAATTGACGACGTTTGAGGCCGGCTCTGCTTTACTTTTTTCACTCATGGCGCTCGGGTGATAACACGATAGATTAAATGCTGTCAACTATCAGGACTGTCTTTCTGTACATTTTGTTCGACAGAATTCTGCACCTCCGGCGCATGATTTGACATCCGCTTAGCAGGCTGCGGAAAACTCGGTTCTTGCTTCATACGTCGCGTTTCACACAGGGGCCGTATCGCGCCAGAATAGCCCACAGGAAGCGCAAAAAGGCCGTCCACACTCTCGTGAAACGTCGTTCGTCTCTCGTCACGGCCAGTTACGGATTATGACGAGATACGCTTCACGATTCACGCTTCACAGATCTCAAGAACGCCGCTGGCGGGCTTTTTCCTTATCCTGCTAGAACTTCAAGCCCACTGACCCGGCCACCGTAAACGGCGCGCCGGGAAAATAGGCGGCGCCTCCGCCCAGCCGGTCTTCGAACGCGTTAATCACGCCGACGTATTTTTTGTCGAACAGGTTCAAGAGAGCCAGACTCACGAAGCCGTCTTTGACGCCGGGTAACGCGCGAAACAGTTTCGGATTCGAATAGGTCAGGAAGAGATCCACCACGGTATAGGGCGAAATCTTCTCTGAATTGTCCACATTGCCGTATCGCGCGCTCATGTATCGGACCACCGGCGAAATCTCCAAGCCCTGCCACTTGTAGCTCAATCCGCCTTTCAACATGAACTTGGGAAAATCCGGCGTATCGTGCCCTTTCGTCGCGACCACCGCCCCTGAGGCCGCCGTCGTGTCGCTGGCCATTTCTGATTTGCCGTACAGCATCGATCCAAAGACCGAGAAATTGTCCATCGGCGTCGCGCCTAGCTCGATTTCTCCGCCGTACGCTCGCGCATCCGCCGCACTGCTCCTGATATTGGTGTTCAGCACGGGATCGAAGACCCCCACCAACAGATTTTCGTAATAGGTATAGAACAGCACCGGCGCCAGATAGAGCTTTTCCCCCGTATAGCGCACGCCGAGATCGACATTATGCGATGTCGCCAGCTTCACGCGATCGACCAGGGTCTGGATCGTGAGCCCCGCATTATTGAACGCGGTCCGGCTGTTGGCGAAAATTTGCTGGAACTCGGGGAACCCATGCGGCTGCGCGTAGTTTTTTCCATAGGTCAGGTACGTCGTCACCTGCTTCGTGACGGCATAACTTAAGCCCATGTGCGGCAGCCACGCTTCGTAGGTCTGGCCCTTGTAACTGGCGGCGCCGTCCTTGGCTGGATTAAGCCCTTGGACGTCCTCAAAGGAACCGTTCGGCAGGCCGGCATTGCTGAATCCCGTGACCGGCGGCTCGTACATGTTGAAGTAGCGGAAGCCTCCCTCGAGGTGGAACGCGCCGATGTCCTTGGTCAGCTTGACGTAAGGACTGTTGATGACGCCGTTGCCTTCCTTTTTCGTCAACAACCACTGGCTGAACTGGAATTGCCCGTTCTGCAGCCGGGAATATTTCTCCGCAATCGGCAAACTGAACTGCTCATACCAATACCCGATCTTCACACCGGTCCCGACAATCGTCGTGTCGTATTCGAGGACGCTGCCATAGCGGTCGAATCGATTCGTGCGCTCGCGGATGGCAGGAGCTCCGAGAAAATTGACCCCAGCCACGCGCGGCGCCCACTCGCGAAAATAATAGGGCTTGATGGTGATCGTGTGGTTATCCGACGGCTTGATCGTGATCTTTGAAAATGCGTGATAGTTCGAAATACGTTCGCGATTGAACCCGTAGAAATTGATGTCTTGCGCCGCGTTGTTCAGCAACGAGCGGTTGTAGTCGAGATCGCGGGCCGCATCCAGGTTGCGAATCTGCGCGAAGGTCAATGGCCGGAAGGCATGCTGCGAGGCCTCGTTGAAGTCGAAGAACAGATCGGCGGTGACGTATCGCGAAAATTCCTGGCTTGCGCCGAATGCCACATGGTGACGATCGGAAGGCGCTCCGCCTGCCCCGCGCCATTTGTCCGCCGTGGTGTAGGAATAGGAGGCAAACAATTTGGTTCCTGTCGCCAGACGGCCCGAATCGATCCGCGCATAGGTGCGGCGGAAGTCGAACGCGCCGAACCCCTGCCGCACGTCCACCCCGAACTGATCCGCCGGGCGCAGCATACTGAGATCGATATTGCCCGCAATGTTCATTGCGCCGAGGCCCTTATCGGGCGGGATCGCTCCTCGATAGAGCGTGATGTCGGCAATATTCTCCAGATCCAGCATATCGGGGCGCGGCCCCGGTGATTCCTGAGCCCAGACCGGCACCCCTTCAATGGTCATCGCGGTGCCCTTGCCCGGTTGGCCACGAACCCGCAAGTTGAACGGGGTTCGCGTATTCAATCCGTATGGATCGGCCGTCTCCACCGTGACGGACGGTAACAGGCGCAGTGCCTGGTACACAGACGTTTGCGCCGGCCCGCCCAACTTTTCAATTCCAGCTTTGGTGATGGTGCTCTCCGTGCGTGGCTGGATGGTTTTCTCTTGAATGAAGCCGCGACTCTTGGCACCGGCCACCTCGACCTCATCCAATGCCACCTCGGTGCGCGACTCCGCGGTCGCCGTCGCATCTGTCTCCGCATATGCCGTCCCGGCGAGGATGCACCAACCTCCCACTATCAATCCGCATGCGGCCCTGAATCGTCCCATTCTCTCGATCTCTTTCTGAAGGGCGAAGGTTCAGGTGATTCCGAAGGTGCTTCGCCGCGACGCGGTTGGTTGTAGGCCAAGACCTTCACTCTGTCCTTGACGGCTCTCAGGCGCACATTTGATGCGCGTCAAGCCAGGGCATAAGCCGAATAGTCCTCCGGTCTCCGGCACCCCCGAAACGATATTTCTTCATTCACGATACTTGACACTTTTATATGTACACTGATACCTTCCAAACCGCATTTCAATCCTGTCCTAAGAACTCAGAGGTCGACTACTAATGAGAAAGGAGGGGACATGAAGGTGGTCCGACGCAGTCGCTTAGCTATCGGCACCTGCCCCGGCTGCTTCAGGGATACGCTGGTCTCGAACGGGGCGTTCTGGCGCTGTGAAATCTGTTGTTATGCGGTCACCTCGACCGCATTGACCGCTGATCGAGCCGCGGCCGAAGCGGCCATGAGGCAATCGCTCCACACACTTGAAGAACGGTTCGAGGCAGACCTCGACGAGGCCGAGTTCGTCTGCAATAGCCCGCAGCAGGCACTAGAAGTGCGTTAACCGTCACGCGAGGAGGGATCATGACACTCACAGCAGTTCGCCCTCACAGCGAGCCGACCGCAGAACGCGGCACCAAACCGTCCGTCGTCGTGTTGAACAAAGTGAGCGGCCTGGTCGTGGCCCGCCGCCATCCACACCGCGGGCAGTACCACGTGCGCACGAGCGATGGTGTGCATGTGACCGTGCATGATCCCCCGCGCCAAGGGCGTGCAGCCATAGTCATCGGGCAACAGGTCACCGTGCGAATTCCCCCGCATGCCGTGCTGATCAGCCCAGCGAGACCCGTGGATGCAAGGGAGGACAATGTCTGGCCCGCCCGCGTGGTGCTCTCGGCCGGTCAGCAGCGAGGCTCCCTGCTGATTGTGAAGATTATTGGGCGACCCTGGACGCTGACCGGCTTGCAACAAGACCGACCTTTCCCCCGCCCGCTCCGCGCCTGGGACCGTGTCACCGTCCGGATTCGCCCGGAAGCCTGTGTGATCGATCAAATCTACCCTGGCGACTCACGTCTCCGCCCCCGCCTTCTCACGGCCGCGCTTCACCACCCCCTCGACTCGCGCCACACGCAGCCGGATACATGCCCACCTTATCCGGCTCACAAGGGCAGGGAGCCGCTCTCCTGTGTTCCCTGCCCCCCTTGGGTCAAGCAATCAGCAGTGCATCCTCATGTTCTATCGAGTGCCTCTTCGGCCTCAGAAAAAAGGAGCCGGTCATGATTCGTCACTCTCGTCCAGCCCGCGTCCTCACATCCATTGCGCTGGGCCTGTGCCTGAGCCTCGGGGCGGTTTCGCCCCTCTTCGCCCTGCCGATTTCCGATCAGTTCTCGCTCTCTGGGCTCGTCAACAATGTGCGGTCCTTTACGTTGAGCGATCTCCAGGCCTTCACGCCGGTCACGCAACAAGTGTCCTATCAATCAGGATCCGGCACAGTCTCGACGAGTTTTACCGGCGTCCCGATGTATGATTTGTTGACCAGCTCTCAAGGCGGCGGGGGGATCGTCAAAAACAGCGCCGTCAAGAACGACTTTTTACGCGACTACGTGGTGGCCACCGGCAGCGACGGCTACCGCGCCGTGTATTCCGTCGGCGAAATCCATCCGAACTTCGGTGGCAACAACGAGTTGGTTGCCTATCAATCCAACGGACAATCCTTGGGCAACAGCGGGTTTGCACGCACGACGGCGCCGGAGGACATCGCCGGCGGCCGCTACGTATCGAACCTGTCCGCGCTCCAGGTCCAATCGGCCACGCCGGCATCGACCATCAACGGCACCGGCGGAGGGCCATCGACGCAGTTCGCCTTGTCAGGGCAAGTCTCACAACCGGGCACGTACAATCTGGCTTCGTTGCAAGCCCTCCCTTCAGCGACTCAATCGGTCACCTACCGGGCCGGCCAATCCACCGTCACCGGGACATTCACCGGCGTCCCGCTCTGGACGTTGCTCTCCAATGCCGGACTGGTCACCAATCCGAATGTGAGGAACGATTTGCTGGGGAAATACCTCGTGGCAACAGGCAGCGACGGGTACAAGGCCGTCATCGCGCTGGGCGAGATCTCTCCCCGTTTCGGCAACAACAATAGCCTTGTCGCCTACAGCGTCAACGGCCAAGGCCTCGGTGCCGATGGATTTGCGCGATTGGTTGTCCCTGGCGACACGTTCGGCGGCCGGTATGTATCGAATCTGATCGGTTTGGAAGTCTTCGACTCGCGCGGTTCCGTTTCCGCTCCGGAGCCGGCGACAGGTCTCCTGCTCCTGGCGGGAGTTCCGGCGCTCCTGCTCCTCGGACGTGAGCGACGAGATCATCGTGACGCGTAAGTAGAAGGCTGGGACCGCGCTTATGAAACAGGCAGGCGGCCTACCCTATTCTCAAGTGGAAGCGGGACGGGCCACGGCGGGACACAGCCGGGCTTTTATCCAGCCCTCGACAGGCAGCACCACCGGCAGGAGTTTCGAGTTCAAACTCGCTCTTGCCGGTGCTCTCCTCGCCCTCCTGGCTTTCCCCGCATTTCAAGACCTCTGGATGGTCTGGTCAAGTCGAGCTGATGCCTCTCACGGTTTCCTCATCCCGCTCATCGCAGCGGTCTTGTTCCGGCAGCGCTGGCACGAACTCCGGCGCCTCCCGCCTGTCGCCTCTCCAGGCCTCGGCATTCCTCTCATCCTGCTGTCCCTGGCCGGCCTGCTGCTCGGAAACGCCGGCGCCGTCGTCAGCCTCAGCGGCCTGTCGCTCATCGGACTTCTCACCGGCCTCGTGGTCACCCTGGCCGGGGCTGACTGGTGGCGGAGATTGGCATTCCCCTTGGGTTATCTTCTCTTCATGGTGCCGGTTCTCGATACCGTGACCGAGCCCCTGCAGCAACCATTTCAGCTCCTCACCGCCACGATGGCCCGACTCATGCTCGGCCAATTGTCCATCCCGGTCTTTCAATCCGGTACCATGCTGCACCTTCCGACCGGCACGGTGCAGGTGGCGGCGGAATGCAGTGGAGTGGGATTCTTAATCTCAATCCTGGCCATCGGCCTCCCGCTTGCCGTGATGGGGTTGCGGACAGGGCTGATGCGGACGGCGCTGATCGCCACCACCCTCATCCTCAGCGTCGGCGCCAATTGGGTTCGTGTGGCCCTCATCGCCTGGAGCGGCCACCTCTGGGGTTGGGGCGCCGACCTCCACGGCCCGCTGCATCTGCTGCATGCGATGTCGGTGTACTGGATCGGATTGAGCCTCCTGCTCTGCGGACTTTGGGTCGGCCGCAAACTTGAACGGCGGCTTTCAGAAAATACAAGTGACCCCCAGCCGCCACCACCCTCATCGCTGCCCCTCATTGACTCGCCCGCTTGGACCCGGACCTGGGCCGCGACCTGCGTACTCATGAGCGTGGCACTCGTGCCGCTTTACAGCCCGCGCGCCCACGGCGCTCCTTCCATGCCTGCCCTCTCTGAGCTACCCGCCACGATTGGTGAGTGGGTACGGGACGGATCTCTTCGAGACACCCCGCCTGTCATCATCGACCAGGCAGACCGCGAGTGGATCGGAACGTATCGGAATGCATCCGGCGACCATCTCCAGGTCTACGTCGCATACCTTGCATCGCAATCACAGGGGAGGGAATTGATCAACCACCGAACTGGCCCGCTTCACCGGCAGGCGACAGTGCAAGAGATCCCTACCGGGCGGACGGCGGTCACGGTACAACGCACCACGTGGGAAGGACCTCGGGAACAACAGGACCTGGTCTTCTGGTATCAGGTCCAAGGTCACCTCTTCACCGGCCGTCTGGGCGCCAAACTCATGACGGCGGTCGCTTCCTTAACCGGGGCCGGATCTCAAGGCGCCCTGGTGGTCATCAGCCGACCTCTGGCCTTGCCTCAATCGGGCCCTACTCGCGAGGACGCTCTCGTGCGCTTTACTCAAGAGGCCCTGCCCGCGCTCGAGCCCTACCTCCAATGAAGGAAATTCAGCCCCTGCGGTTGCGCGTCGTCGACAACCTGCGCGCATTCCATGCCTTGGCCCCTGAATGGCGTGCCGTCCATGCCGCATCCGAAGAGCAGTGTCCATTTCTTACTTGGGAATGGCTGTACCACTGGACGACCCACTATCTGGGCGAGGACCGGTTATGGATTCTGCTGGTGGTGGATGCGAAGGATCGTCTGCGGGGAATTGCGCCGTTCTGTCTGCGGCGGACTCGCTGCCGGCCCTGGGGGACCTATCGAGAAGTGGCGTTTTTGGGAAGCCGGGGGGTGGGCTCGGCTTACCTGGATATCATCGCGGCACTCAACGATAAGGCGTCTGTACTCGCATGCCTGGGCGAATATCTCCTCCATCAAACCAGCGAAGCGTGGGACATCGTGACCCTCGCGCGACTGCCGTCCGAATCCATGACGATCGATGCGTTTCAGAATCGGTTCGACGGCGCGGGGAAAGTCGCCGCGATTGTCGAGCAGACCTGCTACCCGACCATCGACTTGCCGGCAACCGTGGAGGCGTACCGCGGGGCCATGCGCCCCAGTCTCCGCCGCACGCTTCAGCGCAAACGTCGTTATCTGGAACAACAAGGGACCATCACCTATCGCCGGACGGCAAGCGCGGGTGACATCGCCGGGGCAGTGGAGACCCTCAGCGCGCTGCACCAGAAGCGCTGGGCCACCCCGTCGCACCAGGGAGGCGCATTTGGAGACAGCCGATTTCGCGCGTTCCACGGGGAGATCACGCGACTATTTCACACACAGGGCTGGCTCGACATCAGCTTCTTGTGCCTGAACGGCAACCCCATAGCCGGCATCTACGGCTACCGCCACGAGCGCACATACTATTACTACCTCCCGGGATTCGATCCTGAACAGGCTGCCAAGGGAAGCCCGGGGATGGTGCTTCTGGCTGATTGCATCGAGCAGGCAATCAGCCAGGGCTGTTGCCGGTTCGACCTTCTCCAAGGGGCGGCCCGCTATAAGATGACGTGGGCACAACGGTCGAGACGTTGCCTGTCCCTTCGCCTCTACAATCGCACCTGGCGCGCGCTGGCCCTGCATCTCCTCGAAAGCACCAAACATGGCGCCAAGATTCTCCTGAGGTAATATATGCGACTCGTGATCACGGTTGATGTCGAAGAAGATCAGTGGGGAATGCGAAAACAACGGCACAGTACGACCGGCAACATTCGCCGGCTTCCGCTGCTCACCACGCTCTTCCAGGAGTTCAACATCGTGCCGACCTATCTGGTCACGTTCCCCGTCATGATGGACGACGGGGCCGTGGCCATTCTTCGGCACGCGCATGATTCGGGACGTTGCGAAATCGGCATGCATTGCCATCCATGGACCACCCCGCCGTTTGACGAGGGTCTCACCCGCCCCAATAGCATGCTCTGCAATCTGGCTCCTTCCCTCCAGCGGCAAAAACTCTATCGCCTCTACGAGGCGGTGGCCACTCGGCTGCGCACCTCTCCGATCGCCCACCGGGCTGGGCGTTGGGGCTATGGGCGAGACACGGCGCATGTCCTCCTGGACTTGGGCTGCCGTATCGATAGTTCAGTGACGCCGTACACCTCCTGGGCCCGCTCGCACGGCCCTGATTATTCGTGGGTCGACCCGCGGCCCTATCGTTTCACTCCCAGCCACATCTTTTCGCCTCACCTCAATGGACCTCTCCTGGAAGTGCCGGCCACAATCGGCTTCTTGCGTGGACGCTTCGACACCTGCGCTCTATTGGCCGGCCGTATTGAGACTTCTCCCCTCCACCGGTGGAAACTGGCCTCCTTGTTGGGACGATTGGGCCTCATCAGAAAGGTCTGGCTTTCGCCGGAACAGGAGACGGCGGAACGCATGGTGCAACTGGTGAAACAAATGAAATGGCATGGGTACGGGCTGCTCAACCTGGTGTTCCATTCATCCAGCCTGCTGGCCGGCTGCAATCCCTTTGTCCGGACGATCGACGAGCAAGAGAGTTTTCTGGTGAGATTGCGCCGCTTCCTGGAATACTGCGGGCGAGCCGGGATCACTTTCGAGCGCTTGTCATCGATTGAGAGGCAGTTCATGGAGAGGAACAAGCCAGGGGCGGCGCTACAGCTCGCTTGCCAAGCACGGCGCCGGGTCTGCAGAGGTTTCCGAGGTGAAACCGTTGAACCGCGCCCTTCTGACCGCTAGTTCTTCAATGTCGCCAAGGTGTCTTGCGCCTCACTCGCCCCGGGGAATCGAACGCCGAGCGAAAGCGCGGAGGCGAGTTCCTTTTCAGCCAGACCCTTTTCACCCTGCTTCGCCAACACCATCCCGTAATGATAGCGGACCACCGGACTGGCCTCCAGCCGCTCGGCTGCTTCAGCCAGCAATGGAGCAGCCTGCTCCCACAAATCTTTCTTATAATAGATCCATCCCAGAGTATCCATTATGGACGGCGCCGAGGGAGCGGCCTCGCGAGCGCGCAGGGCATACTGCAACGCCTCATCAAGCGCTCCCTGCTCCATGAGATTGACGGCCAGATTATTCGCCGCCACCGGGTTGGGGCCCGCGCCGGCCAGCGCCTGCCGGTAGTACTGGTTGGCCTCATCGAGCTTCGCCTGAGACGACAGGAGCATGCCGAGCGCCGTGATAGCCTGCGCATGCTGTCCATCCTTGGCGAGCGCCTGCCGTAAACGTCTTTCCGCGTCCTGCGGTTGTTGTTGGGCGAGATCCAGCTGCGCCAGCTCGTACAACGGGCCGGCTGCAGCGGGCATCAGTTCGCTGACTTTGAGCCAGCCCACCCTCGCTTTGTCCAGCCGCCCGCGCGCATGGTGGTGTCGAGCCGCGACCTCCCACCGGCGGGCATCCTCCGGCCGCTCCCGCAGCGCGGCGCTCACGAGGTGATCGGCACGTTGCCCCTGGTCGGCCGCCACCATCGCCGATACATATTCCATCCACACTTCCACGTCGTCGGACGCGCGCGCCACGGCTTGCGCATACCAGGTCACCGCCTTCGTGGCGAGTCCCTGGCGCCGGGCCAGTTGCCCCAACTTGCGATAGCCCATCGCGCTCGACGGCGCCTGAGTGCAGATGGCCTGATACACAGCCTCCGCCTCGCTCCAGCGATCCCGCCCCATCTGAGCATCGCCATACATCAATGCCGCTTGCAGGTGACCGGGATTACGCCGCAACACTTCCAGTGATGCTCCCGCAGCCCTGTCGTATCGTTCTTGACGGATATAGAGACCGGCCAGCGCCAGATGCCCGGCGGGATTGTCGGGATCGAGACGCACGGCGCTTTCCAGCTGCGCCTCCGCCTGGGCTGCATGGCCCTCGATCAATTCCAGGCGACCCAACCACAGGTGCGACCCCGCCTTGGCGTCCTGCATGGCCATGGATTGGGAGAGCAAGCCGCGGGCTTCCACCCACCGCTGTTCAGCCATCGCGAGGCGACCCTGGAGATACAGCGAGACGGCATCGGGGGATGCCTTGCTGGCCAGTTCCTCGATCACGACTCGCCCCTCGTCTACCCGTCCGCTCTCAAGCAGAAGTTCCGCCAGGAGCGCTCGCCCCTTGTTCGATCCGAATGTGCGGATCGCCTGCTTCAGATCCTGCATCGCGCGATCCTGCCGGCCGTGCGCCAGATGTTGCACCACCATGCTCAGACGCGCGGCCTCACTGCGCCCCCCAAGCTCCAGGGCCCGATCAAACTCGCGCGCTGCGGTGTCCTGCTCGCCGACTGCCACGAAATAATTGCCGCGCGCCATGTGCGTCTCCACCGAATCGGGATGGAGTTCCAGCGCCAGTTGGTACCAGCGCGCAGCGCGAACCGTGTCGTTCATCACCATCGAGACATGGCCGGCAGCCAGAATCGCTTCCAAGGACTGCGCGTCGCGTTCGTGCGCCTGCTCAAAGAATCCGATGGCTTTCGCCACGTCTCCGCCCTGAACCGCCAGTTCCCCTTGCAGCACATAACCGGCGGCATGGTCCGGACGCGTCGACACCAACTCCTGTGCCACCCGCGCGGCTTCATCCCGTTTGGCGGCATTCAAATAGAGCCGACCCAGTAGAAGCCGAGCCGCGGCATGTCCAGGATCGCGTTGTAACAAACTCCGCAACTCAGCGAGCGCCCTGTCGTACTCCGCCGCCTGCAGACTGCTCTGGATCAGTTTCCATCGGATAGCCGTGTCGTCGGGGGCATGCTGCACGGCATTGAGATAGTCGATGGTCGCCTCGGCGAACTTCTGCTCATCGGCCGCCCGATCGCCGCGCGCAGCATAGACCATGGCCTGTTCAGGATCTGACTGGCTGCAAGCCACCAGAAATCCGGCCACCACGGCGCCGAGCCACGCTGCATTCGGTCTCACTCGCATATGCTCCTTCAACAGATGGTCGCTCGATCGCGCTTGCACACACCCACCGGCACGCAACAGATGAAGCCGCTGCCCTGGGTCACCAGATCGACCTCCACCCCGTACAAGAGGCGCAATCGATCTTTCGTCATGGCTTGTTCCGGAGCGCCTTGCGCCACAATCATGCCCCGGTGCAACAACACCACCTCATCCGACGACAAGAACGCATGGTCGGGAAAATGAGTGGACTTCAGCACCGTGAAGCCTTCTTCCGCCAACGCTCGAACCTCCTGCAACAGGCGTAACTGATTGCCGTAGTCGAGCCCGCTGACCGGTTCATCCATGACCAGAATGTCCGCGCCTTGTGCCAGCGCCCGCGCGATCAGTGCCAGTTGACGCTCGCCGCCGCTGATCTCCGTGTACACGCGAGTCGCCAAATGTGCGATCCCCACCCGCTCAAGCGCCTCCCTTGCCGATCGATGATCGCGATCCGCATACGCTTGTTGGAAGAAATCCAGATGCGCGAAGCGGCCCATCAACACCACATCGACCACCCGATAGGGAAATGAGAGGGCGTGCGCCTGCGGAACGTAGGCCATCTTGCGCGCTCGATCCACGGGGTTGAGCCGGCTCACCTCGCGGCCGTCGAGCAACACCGATCCCCGGTGCGGTCGCAGGAGCCCCAACAAAATCTTCAACAGGGTGCTCTTGCCGCAACCATTGGGACCCAGCAAGGACAGCACTCGCCCGCGCGGCACGGACAAGGACACCCCATTGAGGACGGGGTGCTCGCCATAGGCAAACGTGACGTCCTTCGCATCGAGGGCCGTCACGTGATCCACCCTGCACGCCCGTGACGCAGCACGAGAATAAACAAGGGGATCCCGATCAATTCCGTCGCCACGCCGATCGGCACCTCGACCGTGAAAGAGACCCTCGCGAGATCATCGACGATCAAGAGAAACACCGCTCCTAAGAGGGCGCTACCAGGCAGCAGAAGGCGATTGTCGGGCCCCACCAGAAGGCGAGCCACATGCGGAATGACCAATCCGATCCAGGGAATCATCCCGGCCATGCTGACGGTCAAAGCGCTGACGAACGTCGCGGCCAGGATCACTGCCGTCCTGACGACCGGGACATTCACGCCGAGCGTGCCCGCCTCTTCGTCGCCCATGCTGAGCGCATTGAGCGCTTTGCCCAGCAACACCAGCATGGCCATGCCCGCCAGAATAGGGGCGCAGAGAGCGAACACCGTCGTCGCATCCACCGCCGACAATCGGCCCATCAACCAGAAGACGATGGCCGGAAGCTGGTTGTAGGGATCGGCCAGTGCCTTCACGATCGACAGCATGGAAGTAAACAACCCGGTACTGATGATCCCTCCAAGCACCAGCATCAGCAACGAGTCCGTCCGGTAGATGCGAGCCAGGCCCAGCGATAGGAAGACCGCCGCCAAGCCGCCCACAAAGGCTCCTGCCTGTACCAGGATCCACCGATCCCCAAGCAGCATCGCAAGGGCCGCGCCGAAGGAGGCTCCGGCAAGCACCCCCAGCAGTCCCGGCGAAACTAGCGGGTTTCTAAACATGGCTTGAAATGCGGCGCCGGACACCGACAAGCCCCCGCCGATGAGGATGGCGGCCAGCACTCGGGGAAGCCGCACGTTGAAGACGACATTCCTCAGCTCCTCGTAGCGGCCCGGTTCGACCAGCGGGACATCCGAGGCGAGCGACAACGTAAACCGGAGGAGTTCGTTCGGGGGGATTCCGTAGCGGCCGATGCCCAGCGACAGCAGGGCCAGCGCAACGAGACCACCCAGCAGCGCCGCGAACCAGACGGCAGCCTTCCAGCCCTCTGCCCCGGTCCCGGAGCCTCCACCCTTCTCAAGCATGGCGCCGGCTCATGTTCACCGGATGCCGTAATTCACGGGAATGCGCAAGGTCACTTGAGGCGCCCCCAAACTGTGTTTCAAGGGAACGGGTGACAGACGCCTCAGCAACTCCAGCGATTCACGATCCAGCGCCTCATGCCCCGAACTTTCCACGACATGCAGGTCCAACAGATGACCGTCTGCCGTGATGATGGCCCTTACCACCACGCGACCTTCCCATTTATTGTCGAGGGCAATCTGCGGGTATCTCTTCAGCCGCTGTATGTGGTCCATCAGATCCGCTTTCAACCATCCATAATGCGGCCGCACCTGACCGATCGACTGCGCCGCGCTGACCACCGGCTCGACCTGTTTCAGCTCGACGTGATCGGCCTGCGTCACTTCCACCGGGAGCAGCCGTTCGTGCGCGGAAACCTGCCGCTGAATGCTCCCCGTCGCGGTGTCGATGAGTTCCTGCGTGATGACCGGCTCATCTCCGGTTGAGCGTTCGACAAGGCCTTCGCTGCGATCAATCGTCCCCTCGGTTTCAATCAGCTGGGCGACCGGCTGCACGACCGTCTGAACCGCCCCCACCTCCCCCGATGATCGCTCTTGAACCGTGGACTCCCTCTGCTGAATGCCGGCTTTCGAATGCACCACCGCCGCAACCGACTCAACCGCGAGAGGGCGTTCCATCGGTGTGACACGATTCACCACTCGCGATTCGATGGTGGGGGGCGTGCGTGGCTGTGTTTCTCGCACCTGTGCCACGGCACGCCGGACCGGCCGTGCGTCAACCGGCATCGCTGACTGCCTGGCAGGTGGAGTGGCCTGAGACGGAGCCTGCGTCGCCGGATTGCTCGGGACCGCTGGATCGGGCTCAGGCTTGGGCGCCGGGGGTTCCAGCAGACTGACCTGCCAACGAAACGGTTCGGGTGGGATGGTCGATCGGAGATCAGCCTGCACGAACATCAGGAGGACGCCGAACAACGCATGCAGCCCGATCGACATGCCCCATGCTTGATGCCGGAGCCTGCGAAGAGAAGGGATGACGTGGTCCATGGTACTGCTTCCACCTGAAAAACGGTCTTCTCCCTTTACCTGACATCCTGCATGGCCGGGGGCAGGGAGCCGGCTGAGGCTCCCTGCCGATCGAGAACGGGGATGGAGTCAGGCATCTCCGTTCACGGGAGTCGCATTGCGCGACTGGGGCTCGTCAATTCGTACTGGTCGAATCACCCGGCCTGGTCGCCGGCTGATTGTCAGGTGCCGGTTTGTCCGACTTCGGCGCGTCCACTGCCGCCGGCTGCCCCCCTCCGGGTGCTCGTGCCGGCGGAGACTGAGACTGCTCCATGTCTCCGATCGATTCACTCACACGCTTCAAACGCTGCTGCAAATCGGCCTGCTCGGTTTTCAAGGCATGCAGAATCGCGTCACGCAACGCGCGATTCGTTTCCTGGGTCGATGCGCGTTCCTTGATGGCATATTCCTGGCGGGCCTGCAGCTCCTGCATTTTTTTCGAGAGAACCGTCAGGTGCTGGTCTTGATTCTTGAGGTCGGTGGCCAATCGGTTTTGCGATTCTTCGAAGGCCTTCCTGGATGCATCCGCTTTGGCCATCGCCCGCTCAGACGTGGCACGCGCCTCCTGCAGTTCTTTCTGCACATCCTGACGGACACTCATGACCTCCTGCGAACTGGCGCAGCCTGCCAGCAGACAACCAGCCGACAGCCAGTGGAAAAGCCCCACTCTCAGCGGTGTGGCATGCATCGCTCACTCCTTTCGTCCGACCCTACCGGCGGCCATTGAGCGCCTTCCTCGCCCGATTTCATGGCGGGCCAATTGAACGGCATCACGCGCAGGGCAGCGGCCTCGATATAGACTCGCACCTGATCGTCCGGCTGAATCGGACGGTGGACGCAATCCGACACATTCGTGCTGATGAATGTCAGCGGCTGCCCGACGATCTTCACGGTCACGAGGATCTCTCCGTTGCGATAATGGCTGGAGAGCACGCGACCGGTCCATGCGTTGCCGGAACACCATTGACGCAGCCGAGGAGAGGTGATCCTCACCTCGGTGCTTGGCACGGTCATTCGCACCCGCTGACCTGGAGCGAGCGGCAGCCGCGGCAGCCCGATCATGGCGCGCTCCACGGTCAGGCAGGCCCCTTCATCGGTGTGAAGATGCACGGTGCGTTCGCTTAAGGCCCCGAGAGCGAGCAGGGTGGCGGATGTCTCGTTCAGTATCATGGCATCACCTTAGATTGAGGGCTGGTTGACCGACAGTGCACGATACATGGTACATATATAAATATCAAGTATCATGGCGTCGCGCATTTTCGTCACCGCCCTTGCCCGACGGTCCGACCCACCCCTGCTCCGCGTTCAACAATGCTTTTGCAGCTTCCTTCCCGTATCAAACGCTTGGATCAACGTGCGCGCGTGAGCGGTCAATGAATCGACCACGGCGTCCAGCTTCCCAATGGCGAGAAAACGCAATTCCCTGGAGGCCTCCCGCAACGGCTTCGCGACGCCATAACTATGAATCCCTTTCGACTCCCACTCATCCTCCTGCGCGTGGATGAGTTCCTTCACCAACAGCGCATGGGCACCGTTATGCGGGCCAAACCCGATCACCTGGGTGATGACATGCGGCTTTCCATCGATCACTGCCGTCTGGCAGGTCAGCGGCTGATTGAGCAGCCAGGATTCCAAATCCAGATCCATATCCACCAGTTTGCTTTCCACGCAGTTCAATACCTTCAAGCTTTCCTGGTTCCGGTCTTTCAACGCGCCCACCAATTCCGATAAGTCGCCTAAACTCGACATCGCCCGCCTCCTTGGTTGATTGTGAGGTACGCTTCTCCGTCAAGGTTCGCCCCGCAAAAGGTCCCGCAATTCGTCGTCCGTCAAAGTCACCTGGAAAAAGTGGGTGTAGAACTCGCGCATTTCCCGGAGCAGATTCAGCCCGGCAACTCCCTGGCCGTATAACTGCTCTGCCGTCCACATGACCATCAGCGGCTGCTCCGCGGTCCGATAGCCCCAGGGGTGCGCACCCACAGGGATCGAGTACACCCGCCGGTCTTGCACCGCCTTGACCCTGCGCAATCTGGCGTCCTGGTAGACCTGTTCCACTTCGCCCGGATCGTTGACGATCATGACGTCAGGATTCCACTCCACCAGGTGCTCGATCGAAAAATCGAAGCGCTCCGCGAGTCGATCATTTTCCGTCACGCTGATTCCTCCCGCCTGCCGGATCCACCAATCGCCGATTAAGTGCGGGCTGCGCATGCTCTTGACGCTGGCAAAAAGCACGCGCGGGCGCTTCGCGGCAGGCTGATCGGCCACCGCGGCCGTCACCCGGGAGACGATCTGATCGAACCAGGTCACATAGGCGGCCGCGCGATCCTCCGTGCCAAAAATCTCGCCCAGCACACGCATGAGCGACCGGACATCGTCCTGGTTCCGCCAGGCCAGAAACACCACCGTGAACCCATGGCGCTCGAGCAGCTCGACCGACATCTTGTCCATGACAAACACGACTTGCGGCTTGAGTTCCAGAAGTCGCTCCAGATCAGGCTCGCCGCCCGGGCCTTGCGTTACCGGTTGCCGCGCAACATTCGGCGCGAAGCGCAGATGGAATCTGTAGCGCTTCCCCTGCGCAAAGAGCGGCATTCCATTGACGATCGTGTCGGCCTTCCCCATGGTAAAAATAAAGCTATGAATGACCGGCACCGAGCCGACGGCCGCCACCCGCTCGACCTGTGACGGCACGAGCACAGACCGCCCGGCCATATCGATCACGGTGCGCGCAGGCTGCCCTGCCGGCGCCGCCGCCGGCGGCACGGACCAATACATCACGATGGCCAGCCAGACGAACAAGGATCGCGAACCGCAGTGAGTTCTCATGAACGGAGCCCTTCGCCAGCAGCCCCCATTCCGTTCAGGAACGGACGAACCTGCTCCGCAAACAGCTTCACGCTCCTCTGATTTTCCGCTCCGTCGATGGCAGCAGGCCTGAATATCAGCGACGCCATCGGCACTTCGGCCATCAATGCCTGAATGCCTTCAAGCACTTCGATCGGATCGCCGACGATGGCATTCGCCCTCAGCTGATTCAGAGTGGCACCGGATTCAGGCTGGCCTGGCTCGGGTGGCGGCTGCACGTAGCCTTTCATCCTCGCCGCGAAGGCCTCGATTCCCTCGTCGGCAAGTTGGTGCGCGCGCTTCGAGGAGGTGGCCACAAAAAACGGCCGTAAGACCGTCAAACGACAAGGGCTGATCGGATCGGCCGCTTGATAACAGGCCATGGTCTGTTTGAGCCGATCGACCGCCCAGCCCTGCGCCCCGAGCAGGCCGTATCCCCGTTTGGCCGCATGCGTGACAAAGTCCTTATCGTTGGTGGCGACAAAGATGGGCACCGGCCGCTGAACCGGTTTGGGATGAATCGTCACATCACTGAACAGCACCGACGTGCCGTCGATCGACACATGGTCTTCGGCGAGCAAGCGGCTGATAGCATCCAGACGTTCGACGGTCATCGGGCGGCTCACGTGGGCAGGGACTCGAAAATGCTTCTCTTGCACCGGAACGGGAGCACCGCGGGCGACCCCGAGGTTGAACCGGCCTCCGCTCAGGAGATCGATGGTGGCCACATCCTCAGCGGTACGGATCGGATCTTGGAAAGGCAGGAGTACGGCGGCGGTGCCGATGCGAATCTGATTGGTGACTGCAGCCACATGACTCGCCAACATGAAGATCGAGGGGCAGAGACTGAACGGGTTGAAATGGTGTTCGGCCAGCCAGACTTCGTCGAACTCCAGACGATCGGCGAGGCGAACCATGGCAAGCTGATCGGCAAAGGCGCGGCGATCGTCGTCGGCATAATTTTCCCAAAAGCTGAAGATCCCGAATTTCATCGCGTCTCCTTGCTTCAGAACTTCGCCCCCACGGTGAGGGCCACCGTAAAGGGGGCGGCAGGAAAGTAAGAGGTGCCGCTCGCGACGGTCTCGTCGAAGGAATTGATGACGCCGATGTATTTTTTGTCGAACAGATTCAGCAAGCTCACCATGATGAACCCGTCTTTCATATAGAACTTCTGAAAGACTTTGGGATCGGAATACATGAGGTTCAGATCCACGGTCATATACGGAGCGATTTGCTGCGTGCTCAGGGCATCCCCGAATCGCGCGCCCACGTAACGGAAAATCGGCGACACCGAAAATCCATGCAGGTTGTAGGTCGCCCCGGCCTTGACCGTCAGGCGAGGCACGTTCGGAGACTGCCGCCCGCTGATGGGAGAAAAGACTCCCGTGGCGGTCTGCAGGTCTTCCACCAACTCCGCCCGCGTGTACCCTCCGGACGCATAGAGCGAAAGATTGTCGAGCGGTTGCGCGCCGACTTCCAACTCGCCGCCGTACTGCCGGCCCTCCCCGCCCGCCGTCGGCACCGATTGATTGATGTTCGCATCGAAGATGTTGACCATCTGATGGTGCACCATGTTGTAGAACAACACCGGCGCCACGTACCACTTACCCCCGTTGTAGCGGAACCCGAGATCGAATTTGTCGGCGGTCTCCAAACGCATCGATCCGACGATGTAGTCGAGCGTCAACCCTCGGTTGAGAAAGGTGTTGCGATTTTGGTTGAACAGGCTCATCAAGCTCGGGAATCCTCTCGGCCTCGCGTATTGGCGGCCGTAATTGGCATAGAGCGAAATGCGGTCCGTCAGGTCGTAACTCAGGCCGAGGTTGGGCAGGATTTGTCCTTGAATCCGCCGCCCATAACTCGCGGCAGGATCTTTAGCTGGATTTTTGTCGTACGCCTGATCCACAGACACGTCGCCCACACCGGTCGGCACGAGCGCGTCCTTGCCGACTTCATTCATGTAGAGGTATCGGATACCTCCGTCGATGTGCAGGCGCTGAATGTCTTTGATCACTCTCAGATAGGGGCTGTGGAATTGGGAGATCCCGTCGTTTTTGGTGAGCACCATCCAGTTGTCGAACGCGAATCCTCCGCCGCCGTCCGGTCGATAGCCCTTGATGGCCAACGGATGGTCGTACCACTCGGACCAGATTCCGGCCAGCACGGTGCTGTCAAAGACTTGCGTTTTGTATTCGAGAACGCCGCCGTACCGTTGAAAATCTGAATTCATGCCCAGTTGAATGCCCGGCCCGGTCGTATTCGAGGCGGTGGGATATTGGAAGATTTGCAGGTTGCCCGTGCCGGAAAAATTGTTCCTGGTTTCCCGCCAATAATAGGGTCGGAAGGTGATCGAGCTGGTGCTGGAAGTTTCGACGATCAATTTTCCGATGACGCTCACGCCTCGAAAGCTTTGCTTGTTGAACCCGTAATAATTGACATCCTGAGCGGCGGCATTCCGTAGCGTGGTGTTGTAATCGAAAAATCGAAACTGATTCAGGCTTTGCGCCTGCGTATACGAGAGCGGCCGATAGTTGTTCTCGACGGCTTCAGTGTAGTTGCCGAAGAGTTCAAACTTCACCCGGCTGCCGAAATCCTGCGCGAGTCCCATGGCCACATGGGTGCGGCCGATCGGCGATTCTCCGGCTCCCCGCCATTTGTCCACCGACGTATAGGAATAGGAGCCGAACAATCGCGTGCCGGTCTTGAGTGTTCCACTGTCCACCCTGGCGTACGATCGCATCATGTCGAACATGCCGTAGCCCTGGCGGACCGTTACCCCGAACTCGTCCGAGGGCCGGAGCAGTTGCGTCTCCATCACGCCGGCGGTATTGGCCGCGCCAAAGCTCTTATTGACCGGAACCGCCCCGGGATACAGCGAAATATTCTGAATGTTTTCCAGATCGAACATGTCCGAGCGCGGACCAGGCGAGGAAATGCCCCACACCGGGATGCCTTCCACGAGCAGGCCGGCCGTAATTCCTTGCCGCCCCCTGATGCGGACTCCGCCCGTGTTATTGAGAAGATTCGTCGTGAGGCCGTAGGCGTCGATATTTTCAAAATGGACGGAAGGGAGAATATCGATGGCCTTGTAGAGGGACGTCTGAGCGAGCCCGCCCATTCGCTCAATGCCTTCTTTGGTGATCGTCCGCTCGGTGCGTGGTTCCGATCGCTTGCGTTCGATCATGGACGCCGTCGTGGGCTCCGGATTGACGTGGACATCCTCCAATACCACTTCCTGCGCCAAACATTGACCTCCCACCCAGGTCACGACACCCACCCCCGCGGCACATACCAGTCGGTTCAGCATGCTCACGAAACGGCCTCCTCTGTCTTACCCGCCCCGACCGGGGCGAGAAGGTGTTACGTCCTGCGACAGAGCGACCCTAGCAAAGCCATGCCACCGACACCTTGACCAAAGCGGATCAGCCATCTGATTTCGGTCAAACAAGCCTTGAGGCTTTCGGCCCATGTAGCGGGTGGAGAGAAAGACGCGAGTCGTGGATTACAATGCGGCCATCGCCGATGGAGTCCCCTCGCTGAAGGCCGGGATGACTTCATCGGCAAATAATTGAAGCGACCGCTGGAGAAGAGTCGGGGGAAGAAAACCGAAAAAGGCCATCAAGCAATTCACGTGTTCGCTACCGGTGCGGTCACGGAGCTCATGCACCTGCTCCCTGCAGGATCGCGGGTCCCCGGCAATGACCATCTCCCGGTAGAATCGTTCACCGTCCAGATCCTGTTCACTGAGCGTGCCGGGCCGCGACGGAATGCCCGCTTTTCGCAACCGGTCTGTCAACAAGCCGATCACCGGCATGAGTTCGTCTTTCGCCGCCTGTTCGCTGAGGCTGACATACACGAATCGGCCGATCGGGGCCTCGGCGGCGAGCCCGCCTTCCTGGACAAAGGCACGCAACACACGGCGGACGTTGGCCATGGACTGAATACCGTGCTGAATCAATCGGTAGCCCTGGCGTGCCGCCCATCCGGCCGTGTCCTCATTGTAGGTGCCGATAAATACCGGCGGGTTGGGCTGCTGAAGCGGCTTCGGCTGAACGTCGAACAGGCCGCCGTGCAGCGGCGTTTCGCCGGGCGACCAACAACGCAGGATCGTGGCGAGGTCCCGCTCGAATGCAGCGCGTCCGGCGTCAGGATCGATACCGAAGGCTGCCGAATAATCCGGATTGCCCCCTCGCGACAGGCCGAAATTGATTCGTCCGCCGCTCATCACGTCAAGCGTGGCGATTTCCTCAGCCAGCCGGAGAGGATGATGAAGCGGCAGGAGCAGAACAGAAAATCCGATCCGGATGCGTTGAGTGTGGGCTGCCAACTGGGCGGCGGCAATCAGCGGAGAAAAGCAAAATCGCCCGCGGCCTTCCCGGGGACGCTGAAAATGTTCCTCGTTCAACCACAACGATTCGAATCCCGCCGCTTCGGCCATTTGCGCAAACACCGGCCAGCGCGCCGGCGCGACAGATTCAAACCCTGCGCCGCATCCTGACAGACCGAACTTCATCATGCCCCTCCTGTTGAATGCCCCATGCCTGTGATTGGGACAGTGTAGACGGCCGCATCGGACAGTCCTTGATCGAGGAGGGTCACAGGCTTGATCTGCGTCAAGCTGCAAGGTGGGCCTAACGCAGAACCGGCTCCACGTCGAGGGCCGGCTCTGAACGATCGGATATGTGTCCACGGGCAAACCGTGCCAGCCTCGCGAGATTGGTGAGGGTGATCAGCTTACCCTGAGTGAGCACAAGCTTCTCAGCCTGGAATGCACTCAATAAACGCGCCAAGGTCTCGGGCGTGATTCCGGTCATTTCTGCCAGCTCTTCACGTTTTAATGAGATGCCGATTTGAATGCCATCGTCCACGGCCGATCCGAATCGTCTGGCCAGCTCAAGCAACGTGGCGGCTAAACGCTCCCTGGCATTCTTGAATGTAAAGGCATCGAGTTGCACCAGGTTGGAGCGGACTTCGCCGCTGAGCATTTCAATGAGCTTGAGGGCTAACGTACTGTCGCGCTTGACCAGATCCATGTAGGCCTTCCGCTCGATCAGGCAGATCTTACAAGGCTCAAGTGTTTCGCATGTGGTCTGATGCACGGCATTGGAGGCAAACGCGTGCTTCTCAACGATCTCTCCCGCCTCCAGAATCCTGACAATGAGCCGCTGCCCTTTGTATGAAGAGCGGGTCAACTTCACCTTGCCCGCGCACAGCACGTACAACCCGACGCTCAGGTGCCCTTCATAAAAGACAACCTGGTTCGCTCGATAGGTCAGGGGGATCCGAATGCGGTGAAAGTCTTCGAGCTGAGGTTCGTCCATTTCAAAAATATTCCCCTGCCGGGTGTGTTTCTGTGTGGTGCAGCAGGTGGACATGCGGGTTGCTGATTCGCTCATGACGCTTCTCCATCTATTCCGGAGCCAGTAATTCCGCCTCATTGCGGGGAACAGCACAGCCGGAGAAGGCTATCATGATACATTTATTATCTTCAACTATACTTTACTCGACTAGATCCATAGAGCCCTGGGAAGGTTCCTGCGATGAGATTATTGTTGACAAAGTTATTAAACTTATAGTACTTGATACCTCATCGGATAACAGATGTTTTAAATGCTATTTATCAACAGGCATTTAGGCATGACCATTATCACAACATTCATTGGAGCGAACGCGATGAGACGATCTACTCGAGCCCTTGGCGCGGGCCTCGCCATTCTGTTGGGTAGCCTGACCGTTGCCGCTCACGCAGTTGAGGAAGGCCAGTTCGTCAACAAGGATGGGAAATGGGAGTACTACTCCGGCGAAGACCCCGGCCTGAAATATCTCCTGCTGAAAGGCATCATCACGCAGGATGAATACGACAAGGGTCTCAAAGTGATCGAGAAGCGCGAGCAAGTCTCCAAACCGAACTATACGATCGACGTGAACAACGGCCTGAACTTCCGCGTGGGGGATAAATTTTTTCTCAAGCTGCGCTTGTTGACCCAGGTCCGGTATACCCACAACGCCTACAACAGCGCCTGGGGGACGATCGGCGATTCACGCAACCCGGAAATCCTCGGTGGCCAGGTCGAATACCGGGCGATCCGGAAACAGAGCGACTCCAATCAATTCAGCGTGCCCCGCGCCCGGCTCCAATTCCTGGGGTACGCCTTCGATCCGGACTTTCGCTACAACATTTCCTGGGCCTTCGACCAGACGACCTGGAACCAGGAAGGCGGCAGCGGCAGAGCCGGTCTGCTCGATGCCTACATCTCCTCGTGGCACATTCCCTGGCTCACGATACAGGCCGGACAACAACGCGTCTGGTTCAACCGCGCGACCATCAGTTCCATGGCCACCTCAACCTTCGCCGACAATCTAATCGTCCAAAACGCGTTCTCGGCCAACCAGCAAGGGGCCCGCGATATCGGGATCAGCATTTCCAGCGATGAGGATCAATACAAGTTCAACTACGCGTTCGGAATCTGGGGCGGCGTGGGAGCCAATCTCGCGCGGGAAGGGACGTCGGTCAGTCAGAATGTGTTGCCGCAAACCGGCACACCCGGTGCACCAGGCGCGGCCACCACACGCACCTATAACTACGACACGCGCTTCATGACCGGCGAAATGATGTACACCGCCCGGCTGCTGTACAAGATTGCGGGTAATCCCGGCTACGGGCAGGGAGATATTCTGAATTCCCGCACCCTGCAATCGGCGATCGCGTTCGGGTACGCGTATAACCCGGCGCAGAACTATCTGAGCTCCATCCGCTCGGACATTGTCGATCGTGCCTACCGCCAGGCGGTCACCAAAGCCTACAACGGTCGTCTCCTCGCCGGCGGCATTTGGGATTTCCAGACCTACGAAGTCGACTTCATCGCCAAGTATCAGGGCTGGTCGTTCCAAACGGAAGGGTACTACCGGCACCAGCGGCTCCGGAATGCCAACAGCGGCACCAGCGCGTTCGATCTGAATACGATTCCGGGAGCGCAATTTCTCGGGCCACCGGTCAACCTGGGGCAGGCCTACGGATGGTACGCGCAGGTAGGCAAATACATCATCCCGCGCAAACTCGAACTGGCGGTACGTTATGGATTCATGGATCCCTCCACCCAGCAGGTCAACGACCTGGTGAAAGAATTCGGCGCCGCGATCAACTACAGTTTCGACGGCACTTACAACAACCGGCTTGTGATCGATTACTCGAATATCACCATGGGCAGCGGCGGGCGAGCGCCGGACCGGTTTCCGTTTGAAAGCCAGCCGGGATTCGGAAGCGACCTCATAGAAAACCGCATCAATGTGCAATACCAGTTTTACTTCTAGCCTGGCCACAGCAGGCATCGTACGAAGGTGGAGGACAGAATGAGAGCAGTTTTTGTCGGAAGAATCATTGCCATCGCCGGTCTTGTGGTCGCCCTGGGAACAATCGCCCAGCCGGTCCAGGCACAACCGGAAACCATCACCATCGCCGCCGCCAACAGCCTGAAGGACGCGCTGCGGAAAATCCTCCCGCAATTCGAAATGGAGCGACGGAACATCAACGTGCGGGTGATTTACGGTCCGTCCCAAACACTCCGCAGCCAGATCGAGCAGGGGGCGCCGGTCGATATTTTCTTGCCGTCGCTGTTCGAAGAAATCGATCAACTCGAAGCCAAGGGGCTGATCATTCAAGGCACCAAACGCGCCTTTGCCGCCACGTCCCTGGTCCTCATCACGGGAGCGGCCCTCCCCGCCCCCATCCGTACCATCCAGGACTTGCAAACGATCCCGGTACGCCGTATAGCCGTCGGCGACCCCAAGACCTCCTCGGTGGGAAAAGTGTCCGCGCAGTTTTTGAAATACAGCAAACTCGAGCCGAAGCTGAAGTCGCAATACGTCTTCGGTGAACATTCGCGAGCCGTCCTCGATCTGGTGGCCAAGGGCGAGGCTGAAATCGGCGTGGTCTATCGCACGGATGCCATCTCGAATCCGGCCGTTCGCATCCTCGACATCGCGCCGGCCGGCTCTCACACGCCGGTACGCTACGGGGTCGCGGCCGCCTGGACGGCGCAGAACATTTCGGCAGCCGGCGATTTCATTGAATTTCTCCTCAGTCCTCCGATCCAAACCCTGTTGCAAGAATTCGGATTCGACCGCGTGTCTTCCGAAGTCGGATCCGCTCAACGAGAAGAGGTGAAACCATGATCAGCACCAGACAGTCGCAACAACAACCCGCATCCCAGCGCGCCACACTGCTCCTTGCCATGATCATGGTGACGGCCGCGGCCGGTTGCGCGGGACAGATTCCCACGCCGGTGAAGACGGTCTACCAGTCGGGGTTGAACCAGGTGCGCATTGAAACCGATCCCGCCTCCTCGACGAACGCTCACCCGGCCTCGTTAACCGCCACCGAAGTGGGCACGCTCTTGAGGGGCGTACGTATCTGGGAGCGGCGCAACGCGCTGCATCGTCTCTTCGTCGGCCAAGCCGACAAAACCCGCGCCTTCCGCGACGGAGAAATTGCGATCCTGGCCCCGGCCCTGGCCAAGGCCCTGTCGCAAGCTTCGCCCTCGGAGCGCGTAACCTACCATCTCAGCCATGCGACCGAACATGGCGAAGAGGAGACCAGCAGGGGATGGCTGTCCATACAAGACGCAACGCTGCATCTGGCCTTGCGCGAAGCGCACGACCGGCACGGGCCGGGACCCGACATCAGCAAGTACGACCGGCAGATGCCGAATGTGCCGGAACGGTCTCCGGCCTTCGATGCCACCTTTGAGCCGGAAGAATACCTGGTGACGGTCCGATCGGGCGGCAGTCTCTTCGCGCCGGATCAACAGGAAGAGCTGCTGATTCGCTACCGGGAGGCACTCTCCGCCATGCCCGCGCAACCAGGACTGGACCGAGACACCAAACCGGCACCCGAACGGCACTGAGGCGCAGGAAAGAAAGAGTCCCCTGCGGAGCGCGCGAACGATGAGCCTCCGCGACAGGCATCCGGCGTGCGCACACTGCACAGATCCTGACTGGCACCTGGCTGATCACTGTGGTACCGTAGGCCCTCACACGAGGCCTGCATGCGCTGGCTCCATGACCGTTCGATCGGACAGAAATTTTTCCTTTCCTTCGGAGTCATCCTCAGCCTCCTGGCGTTGAGCCTCACGGCGCTCCTGGTCTATCTCAGCCGTATCAACAGCTACGTCGACCGCCACAAGCGGATCACCGTGCCGGCCATCGTCACCGCGGCGACCATGCAGCGCTCCGCCTATGACATGAACCTGACCCTGCATCTGTTCCTGGAACAGATGACGAAAGCCGGCGCAGCCGAGACCCTCGCAGACTTGACCCGGCATGCCGATGCGATCCGCGAGGCATTGCAGCTCTATCGATCCACCCATGCGGCGCGCACCCACCCGATTCTCCTGGGGATGCTGGATCAACATCAGCGCCTGGATCTGGCCGACCAGGAAGACCAGGCCATCGCCGAGATCGACCATGCCTTGCAGGAATTGAACGGCTTATGGCGCGCGGCCCTCGCGCAGCCGCAGGTCCCCGGCGCCGCTCAGTCACCGGCCGGCAAGGCCGATGCCCTCATTGCCACACTCACCCGCAATCTCGACCAATTGGTGGCCGCCCACCGCGACATCGATGTCGAAATGAAAGTCGAAGGCGATCTGCTGCTCCAACAGGCACGCATGATCGCGCTCGGGCTCGTCGCCGTCCTGGGGCTCGTCATCGGTGTGATCTATCTCTCGGTCAACCGCCGGATCGCGAAACCGCTCCAACGCCTCTCGATTACCGCGGACCGCGTGGCGCACCATGATCTGAGCGCGCAGTTCGAATCCTGGCCGGCCCGCGACGAAGTCGGCACCCTGGCGGCTTCGCTGTCCTCGATGGTCACAAGCCTGCGCGAACAGACGGCCGCCACTGCCAGAAAAACCAAAGAACTCGAAGCCTTCACCTACTCCGTCGCCCACGATCTGAAAGGTCCGTTGCGGGAGATCGAAGGCTTCTCCTCGTTACTCGAAAAACGATTCCTCGAAGAGGGTGACGCCGAAACCCGGCACCACATCGAGGTCATCCGCCGGTCTTCGCTGCGGCTGACGCACATGATCGACGCGCTGCTCAAATATTCGCGATTGGAACAGCAGGACCTGCCGCGGCAACGGTTTAATGTGCTGGAGATGATCACGACCTTGATCACTGACCGCTTCAGTGGCCTGCAGGGGCCGAAGCCCAAGATCCACGTCGCCTTGCCGTTCGCCGACCTGTATGGCGAGCCGGTGAGCATTCGCCAAGCCATCGCCAACTTGCTCGACAACGCGGCAAAGTTTTCGCGCCGCACGGCGGCGCCCACCATCACCATCGGCGGCACCAGGAGCGGTCACGAACGGATCCTTTGGATTCAGGACAACGGCATCGGCTTTGATCCCGCCCAGACCGACAAAATTTTCGGTCTCTTCGAACGGCTGCACAATCCGCAGGACTATGAAGGCACGGGAGTGGGCTTGGCGATCGTCAAACTGGTCATGGACAAACATGAAGGGCGCGTGTGGGCCGAGTCCGCGCCGGGCGCAGGCAGCAAGTTCTCGCTGGCCTTTCCCGAACGGGCGGAGATCCTGGTCGATCGCGCAGCCCCTTCAGCTCACATGTCCCGCCTGCCGTCGGCCTGACAACATGAGCACAGAACGCATCCGCACTCTCATCATCGATGACGAAGAGTTTGTCCGCCTGGTCGTGGAGCACGCGCTCCGCGAAGAAGGATGCGAGACCCGTACGGCAGCCGGCGGACAAGCAGGTCTCGACCTGCTGCGCAGCGGCGACTACGATTGCGTCATCACCGACCTGCGCATGCCCGGCGTCGACGGGCGCGCCGTCCTGCACTGGGTCAAGGAGCATCAACCGGATGTCGATGTCATCGTCTTGACCGGTCACGGCGACGTCAAGGACGCGGTGGCGGCCATCAAGGACGGTGCCTGGGATTTCCTGATCAAGGACACGCCCTTCGATGGCGCGGCCGTCAAGGCGGCCCTCGTCAAACTCCGCACCCTCCGCGAACTGCGACGGGAAAATCTTGCGGCGCGACACGGCGGCTATCGCCAGGAGCACGTGGTCACCGGCATCAGCAAGGCGTGGCGGGCGCTGGAAACCCGGATCGCTCAGGTGGCACCCTCGCAAGCTCCGGTCCTCATTCAAGGCGAAACCGGTTCCGGCAAGGAAGTGGTGGCGCGACGCCTCCATGCATTGAGCCGCCGCGCCGCGGGCCCCTGTATCGCGGTCAACTGCGGAGCCGTCAGTCGCGAATTACTGGAAAGTGAATTGTTCGGGTACGAGAAAGGCGCCTTCACCGGCGCCACGGCGGCAAAACCCGGCCTCATCGCCGCTGCCGACGGCGGGTCGTTGTTTCTGGATGAAGTGGGGGAAATGCCGGGCCCCATGCAGGTGAGCCTCCTGCGGTTTCTCGATTGCAATGAATACCGCCCCGTCGGCAGCACACGCACGTTGCGGGCCGATGTGCGTATCATCTGCGCCACCAACCGGGATCTTCAGGAATTGGTCTTCCAGGGCCGCTTTCGCGATGACCTGCTGTATCGCATCAATACCGTCACCCTGCCTGTGCCGCCGTTGCGGGAACGGCCTGAAGACCTCGCACCGCTGGTGAACCACATGCTCGAGCAGTTTCGCCTTCCCGGTACCGCCGCCCGAATTTTGACGACCGAGAGCCTGCCCGCCATGACCGCCTATCCCTGGCCTGGGAACGTGCGCGAATTACGCAATGTGATCGAACGCCTCGTGCTGATGAGTCCGAACAGCGGCCCCATCACGCGCGAAGAACTGGCGGAGGTGCTGCCACGATCATCCAAGGCCCTCGCGGCGGACGATCAGACGCAGCGCCCGCTCGAAGACATCGAGCGTCAGCACATTGAGCGCGTCCTGCAAGCTTGCGGCGGCAACAAGACCAAGGCCGCGCAGACATTGCAGATTGACTACAAGACATTGCTGGCCAAGCTGAAAAAATACGGCGTCCAGGGCTGAGCGCGGTTCCGCCGGACAGTGGTGAAGGGACATTCGACGGCCTCACAACCTAGCATCGAAGGAGCGACGGGTATGACAGGGCCGGGATCATCAGGCGAGCAAGAGGCTCAGGCACGATTCGGAACATCTGAGCGCGCCGCGGCATTTTATGCCCATCAAGTCCTGGGGCACTTGAATCAATCGATGCGGGACTTCATCGCGCGCATGGAGATGATGTCTATCGCGACCGCGGACGCGCGCGGGAACTGCGATTGCTCCTTTCGGGCCGGCGCGCCCGGTTTTGTGCAGGTGTTGGATGACAAGACGCTGGCCTATCCGGAATACCGGGGCAACGGCGTACTGGCGAGCGTGGGCAATATCCTGGAGAATCCCCACGTCGGCCTGATCTTTCTCGACTATTACCAGACCACGGTTGGACTCCACGTCAACGGAACGGCGCGCATCACCGATCCCGGCGACATCACCGCATTACCCAACGTCACCCCGGGCATGATCGAAGCTGCTCGCCATGCAGGAGGCCGGCGGCCGAAAGCCTGGATTGTCGTCGGCGTGGAAGAAGCCTACATCCATTGCTCCAAACATGTCCCGCTCCTCGCGAAACGCGAGAAACAGATCGTCTGGGGGACGGACGACGAACGGCTCAAAGGGGGCAACTTCTTTCGGATCACTCCGTAGCCATCTTCTTCGTGGCGGCCGCCTCAACATTTGATCCCATTACTTTTTCTGCTGTGCGCGCGCCATGGCCAACGCAAAGGCGCCGGTTGGTTGCGGTGGGCGAGAGGCGGGCCGCGACGCCTCGGCCGGGCGCCGGTCCCTGCTCTCTCGCGGTGCTCCTGTGCGAAGGTCAGTTGATCTTGTCGGCGCCGCCCCGTCATCCATCCGCATCGTCAGTGAAATACGCTGGCGTGGCACATCGACGGACAAGACCTTCACTTTCACAATCTGACCGGGCTTCACGACCTCATGTGGATCCTTCACGAATGCGTTCGCCAATGCCGACACATGCACGAGGCCGTCCTGGTGCACGCCGATATCGACGAAGGCTCCGAACGCCGCGACGTTGGTCACCACGCCTTCGAGCACCATCCCTGCCTGCAAATCCGCCAGTGACTCGACGCCCTCGCGAAACGTGGCGGTTTTAAATTCCGGGCGCGGGTCCCGGCCGGGCTTTTCCAATTCAGAAAGAATATCGCGCACTGTGGGGAGCCCGAATGTCTCGGTGGTGAATTCCTCCGCCGAAAGCTCCTTCAACAGGGCCGGCTTCCCCATGACCTCGCCGATCCCCTTATTCAACCTCGCCAGCATGCGCTCGACCACCGGATAGGCTTCCGGATGGACGGCCGACCGGTCCAATGGGTTATCGCCGTGATTGATGCGCAAGAAACCCGCCGCCTGTTCGAACGTTTTTTCGCCCACACGGGGAACCTTGCGAATCGTTGTTCGATTGGGGAAGGGGCCGTTCGCGTCGCGATACTCGACGATGTTTTGAGCCAGCACGCGATTCAAGCCCGACACCCGCGCCAGCAGCGGCGCCGAGGCGGTGTTCACGTCCACGCCGACCGCGTTGACGCAATCTTCAACGGTCGCATCCAGGGATCGCGCCAATGCCCGCTGATTGACATCGTGCTGATACTGCCCTACCCCGATGGATTTCGGGTCGATTTTGACCAACTCAGCCAGCGGATCTTGCAACCGTCGGGCGATGGACACCGCGCCGCGTAAACTGACATCGAGCGTGGGAAATTCCGCCGCGGCAAAGGCCGAGGCCGAATACACCGACGCGCCCGCTTCGCTCACCACGATTTTGGCCAGCTTCTGCTCCGGTTTCCGCTCGGCCGCCAGCTTGATGACCTCGACGGCTAATTTGTCCGTCTCCCGGCTGGCCGTGCCGTTCCCGATCGAGATCAATTCCACCCCATGCCGGATGACGAGTTCAACGAGGGTGGCGAGCGCTCCCTGCCAGTCGTTGCGCGGTTGATGCGGATAAATCGTCGCGGTGTCGAGCAGTTTGCCCGTGGCGTCCACCACGGCGACTTTGCAGCCGGTGCGGATACCGGGATCGAGCCCGAGCACTGCTTTCGGCCCCGCCGGGGCTGCAAGCAGGAGCTCGTGCAGGTTGCGGCCGAAAATCTTGATCGCCTCCGCTTCCGCCGCCTCGCGCACTTGCAACAGCAACTCGGTGCTGAGATGGAGATGGACTTTCACACGCCAGGCCCAGTAACAGACGTCCTTGAGCCATTTGTCGGCGCGCCGGCCGCGGTGCTCAATGCCGAAGCGGGCGGCGATAAGCGCGGCGCAATGATGCGGGACTTGGGCATCGAGCTGGTCGCCGAGACCGAGGTCCAGTTTCAGCACGCCCAGCGTCCGCCCGCGGAACATCGCCAAGGCCCGATGCGAGGGGATCGTGCGAATCGTTTCGGAATAGGCGTAATAGTCCCGGAACTTTTCTTCTTCCGCCGTTTCCTTTCCAGGCAGGACCGTCGAGGTCACAATGCCTTCATTCCACAATTTCGCCCGCAGAACAGCCAGCAGGTCGGCGGTCTCCGCGAATCGTTCGACCAGAATATCGCGGGCGCCTTCGAGCGCCGTCTTCACGTCCGGCACGTTGATGGCCTCAACACCTTCCGCGGCAGCCACCACCTTCACATACTTGGCCGCTTCCTGTTCAGGATCCAGCGTGGGATCGGCCAGCAGCGCGTCGGCCAGAGGCTCCAACCCAGCCTCGCGGGCGATCTGCGCCTTGGTGCGGCGTTTCGGCTTGAACGGCAGATAGATGTCTTCGACCGCCTGTTTCGTCGCCGCCTGCTCGATTGCTCGGCGCAACTCATCGGTCAATTTCCCCTGTTCGTCAATCGATGCCAGGATCGTCTGCCGCCGCTCTTCCAGTTCGCGCAGATACAGGAGCCGTTCTTCCAATGTGCGCAGATGCGTATCGTCAAGATTATTGGTGGCCTCCTTGCGATACCGCGCAATAAAGGGCACCGTCGCTCCCCCGTCCAGCAGGGTCACTGCTGCCGACACTTGCGGGGAGGCGACGCCGAGTTCTTTGGCGAGCAGATCGACGATACGTTGCTGGGCTTCAGCTGAAACAGTCGGCGTCGTGGAAGGAGTCATGGGCGTCTAGTTGGCTTTCCGAAAGCGAGGCCCGGCCGGATCACATCCGGAGGTCTCTGGAGCTTTCTTGTCGGATGAATGGGATGATCTGGGACGGCGCGAAGCGATCCCGCGTCGACTCCTTTGGAATCGACGGTCGGAATCTAGCAGAAGATTCGAGGAACTTCCAGGGCGGACCTGCGAGGTCGACTTGTACCCGGCGCGCCGACATTCCCGCTCGGACATGTTATAGTCGCCTCGCCGCCGGTCAGAGCCCATCTACTGCATGAATCTTCGGCACCGGGCGGCTCACGCATGCCGAAACAGCCGCACAACTCACCGGCCTCCGCCTCCCTCACCGTGGCTGCCATGGGTGTGGTGTATGGAGACATCGGCACCAGCCCGCTCTACGCCCTGCGCGAATGTTTTCATGAATCACATGGACTCGCCGTCACGCCGGACAACGTGCTGGGCATCGTCTCGCTGATCGTCTGGGCGCTGGTGCTGATCGTCACGGTGAAATATCTCCTGTTCGTGATGAGGGCCGACAACGAGGGAGAAGGCGGTATGCTGGCGCTCATGGCGCTCAGCCAACGCGCCCATCCCGTCAACCTCCGCAAGGGGCTCAGCCTGGTGGTCTCGCTGGGACTGGTCGGCGTCGCTTTTCTGTACAGCGACGGCATCATCACGCCGGCGATTTCCGTCCTCAGCGCAGTGGAAGGGCTGACGCTCGCGACCGATCTGTTCACCCCCTACGTCTTGCCCTTGACGGTCGGACTAGTCGCGCTGCTTTTTACCATCCAGCGCCGTGGCTCCGGCACGTTAGGTAGTATTTTTGGTCCGGTCATGCTCGTCTGGTTCGCCGCCTTGGCCCTCCTGGGCCTTCAGAGTGTGATCCAAACCCCCGCCGTGCTGTTCGCCGCCAATCCCTTCTATGCGGCCGAGTTTCTCATTCACCATGCGGGCATCGGCTTTCTGGTGTTGGGCAGTGTGTTTCTGGTGCTCACGGGAGCTGAGGCGCTGTACGCGGACATGGGCCATTTCGGCCGCCGCCCGATTCAACGTGGCTGGTTTGCTGTGGCGCTGCCTGCGCTGCTGCTTCAATATTTCGGCCAAGGGGCGTTGCTCATGCGCGACCCGGCGGCTCTGGCTAACCCGTTTTATCATCTGGCTCCGGACTGGATGCTCTACCCGCTGATCGCGCTGGCGACGGCGGCGACCATCATCGCTTCGCAGGCCATGTTGTCCGGCGCCTTCTCGTTGACCTTGCAGGCGGTGCAGCTCGGCTATCTTCCGCCGCTGCGGATTACGCATACCTCCGCGGAGCAACATGGGCAGATCTATTTCGCCCTGCTGAACTGGTTGATGTTCATCGGCACCGTCGGGCTGATCCTGTCCTTTGGCTCGTCCACCAACCTGGCCGCGGCCTATGGCATTGCCGTGTCCGGCTCCATGATCATTACGACGCTGCTCATGTATCGTGTCACCCGCCATCACTTGGGTTGGAGCGCGCCGCCGGCGGTCCTGGCGGTCGGGACATTCCTGTTGATCGACCTCGCGTTTTTTCTCGCGAATGCCCAGAAGATTCCCCACGGCGGGTGGTTTCCGCTGCTGCTGGGCGCGGCGATTTTTACCGTGATGAGCACCTGGGCGCGGGGTCGCGCGATCGTCGCCGAACACCTGCGGGTGCAGTTTCCACCGTTGCGCCAATTCGCCGCAGAAGTCTTAGCGAAGGTGGAATGCCGGACGGCGGGGCAAGCCGTGTTCCTCTCGCAACATCCCGACATCACACCGCCGGCCCTGCTGCAAAATGTCCGGCATAACAAAACCCTACATGAGCGCGTCTATCTGCTCACCGTTCGCACGGAACATGTGCCGTTCGTTCCGGCGACCGCGCCTTTGGAAATCACGGCCATCCGGGACAATCTTGTTCAAGTGATCGCCCGCTGTGGATTTATGGAGACCCCGGATATTCCGCGCGTCCTGAGGCAGCTGGCCACGCATGGGCATGTGCTGCGGATACAGGACACGCCATTTTTCCTGAGCCGGATTACGTTTCTCGCCACACCTACGCCCGGCATGGCGATCTGGCGGGAAAAGCTCTTTGTGGTGTTGTCGCGGAATACTCAGCGCGCCAGTTCCTACTTCCACCTGCCGTCGGAACAGGTGGTGGAGATCGGATTGGTGCTGGAGATTTAAATCCTGGAAGGCCCGGTGGAGATCACAGGCACTGCCCGAACTCCGCCTGCCGCCAGGCCTCGTACAGCACGACCGCCACGGAATTGGATAGATTGAGGCTGCGGCTGCCGGGCACCATCGGCACGCGGATGCGCTGCTGATCGGAGACGCTGCCCAGGATCTCCGCCGGCAACCCCCGGCTTTCCGGGCCGAAGACCAGCACGTCGCCCTCCGAATACCGGACCAGATCGTACCGTTGTTTGCCCTTTGTCGAGCAGGCAAACAGTCGGCGCTCTTTCAACCGGTCGCGGCATTGCTCCCAGGTTTCATACACCGACAGCGTCGCGAATTCATGATAATCCAACCCCGCCCGCAACAGCTGCTTGTCCTCCAATGTGAATCCCAGCGGTTTCACCAAATGGAGCCGCGCTCCGGTATTGGCGCAGAGCCTGATGATATTGCCGGTGTTCGGCGGAATTTCCGGTTGATACAACACGACGTCAAACATGGTGATGGAGAAGGGATCGACTCAGATCGGCAGCCGCGAGCGGAGGGGATTGCCGGCCGCCCGGACAACCAGCCCCTCCGGCCATTCAGTGGTCAGGAGCGAAAGGCCTGCACATCGCCCGATTTGCGCAGCATCTTATTGACTTCATCGAGATGCAGCTCTTCGCCCACGATCATTTCCCGAGCAAACTCTTCCAGCAAGACGGACTTGCCTTCCGCCAATTTCAGCAATTCGTAGTAGGACGCGATCGCGGTTTTTTCATGCTCCAGGCTTTCGCGCAAAATATCGCCGATATCGTGCCGTTCCGTTTCCAGCAGGGTCCCGATCTTCAGCGACGGGTGCCCGCCCAACAGCGTAACCAGTTCGCCGGCCTTGTGGGCATGGGCCAGGCTTTCATCCGCATTGCCCTTCAGCCAAGACACGATCGGAATCCGATTGTACCCGTAAATCATGAGCGCATAATGCGTGTAGCGGACGACCCCGGCCAGCTCCAGTTCCATGATCCGATTGAGAATTCCCACCGCCTTCTGTGTCTCTTGTTCGTTCATCATCGATCTCCGATCAGGTAAAACTTTCCCGTCTCATCGCTTGGCCTTAACACTAGGCTAGACGTTAAACCGGAAGTGCATGACGTCGCCGTCCCGCACGACATACTCCTTGCCTTCCAGCCGCATCTTGCCCTTTTCCTTTGCGCCCGCCTCGCCCTTGCAGGCGATGTAATCGTCGTAACCGATCACTTCCGCGCGGATAAACCCCTTTTCGAAATCTCCGTGAATCACACCGGCGGCCTGCGGCGCGGTGTCGCCGATATGAATGGTCCAGGCGCGGACTTCCTTCACGCCCGCCGTAAAGTACGTTTGCAGCCCGAGGAGCTGATAGGCCGCCCGGATCAGCCGATTGAGCCCCGGCTCCTTCATTCCGATATCGGCCAGGAACTCCTGCTTTTCTTCGTCGGACAGCACGGCGATTTCCGACTCCAGGGCGGCGCAAATGGCGACGACCGGCGCCCCTTCCCGAGCGGCATGCTCTTCCACGCGCGCCAGCAAGGGATTGTCGGTAAAGCCTTTCTCGGACACATTGGCCACATACATCACCGGTTTCATCGTGAGCAGGCACAAGGGTTTCAACAGGGCCCGCTGAGCCGGATCCAGCTTCAGCGTTCGCGCCGGCTTGCCTTCGTTGAGGCAGGCGGCCACTTGCACCAGCAAGTCACCCAGCTTGGCGGCATCCTTATCGCCGGAGCGAATCAATTTCACATTCCGCTCTTGCGCCTTCTCCACGGTCGCGAGGTCGGCCAGCGCGAGCTCGGTCACGATGGTGGCAATATCGGAAATCGGGTCGACCTTGCCCGCTACATGCACCACATTGTCGTCTTCGAAACAGCGCACCACGTTCACGATCCCATCGGTCTCACGAATGTTGGCGAGGAACTGGTTCCCCAACCCTTCGCCCTTCGAGGCCCCCGCGACCAATCCGGCGATATCCACAAATTCGGTCGTGGCATACTGCATCCGTTGCGGCTTGACGATATCGGCCAAGGCCTGCATCCGCGCGTCCGGCACTTCCACGATGCCGATATTCGGTTCAATGGTGCAGAACGGATAGTTCTCCGCCGCAATCCCCGATTTGGTCAGCGCATTAAAGAGCGTGGACTTGCCCACATTCGGCAGCCCGACGATTCCACATTTCACACTCATGACGATCCCTTCCTAGTCTTACCTCAGTGAACCGGTCCGCCGTTCCACGCGCTCTATGGCTGGAGGGAAGCACGGACCGCGGAGGCGCATTCTACGTGTTCGAGGCCGGCGCGGTCCACCCCATTGATTCCCAGGGGAGCGGCCGGGCTCGGCGTGGAAGGTGAGTTCAGAATCGGGTCTCAGGACAGGAGCGCAGACGTAAGGGGATCATGTGGCCGATTACCACTTCCCTGGCGGCACAACAGTCGATACGGGCATGGGCGGCACGACCGCATCGGGGTTGCGGAACAGGGCGCCGGAGGCCTGAATAATCCAATTCACCAGTTCCGTATCGTTTTGCTGCACATGAAACCAGGTCGTGGCCATCAGGCCATAGACGTGCCGGGATAAGGCATACCGGCTGAGATTGCGCGTCGTGGACGCCTGCTTCCAGGTCGCGCCGATCACGCGAAAGCCTTCATCTTGCATCGCGGCTATGGAAGGGAAATCCATTTGCTCATCGTAATGCCAATCACACAAGACTATGTCGCGCGGAAGCCGATCGCGGAGCGGCTTTCCATAGCCATCGGCAAGGCCATGGAAATATTTGGCGGGAGTACCGGGAAACTCCGCCGGGTTCAAGAGCATGTCGGCCCACATCCAAGTCTCAACTCCTCTCCGGCTCAGGTACTCGTGCAGCCTGAGCACATCCCGCAAGAAGAGTTCCGCCGGAATCATCACTTCGCCCAGCTTCAGCCATTTCGACACCTGCCCGACGGTCCACCCCAAGGCTTCGTCATGCCCGATGTGGATGGCTTTCGGATGTAACGCCTCGATGAGCTCATCAAGGAACGGAAACACGACCGCGTAGGTCGCCTCTTTGCGGGGATCGTAGGAGATGGTGTTGAACATCAAGTCGGGGTGTCGCCGTTGAAAAAACTTCTCCTGGTGCGTGAGTAACTTGATCTCTGGAATCACCTCCAGGCCATGCGCGCGCGCATGGGCGACCCAGGACAGAAACTCCGCCTTTTTCCATGCGCCCTTCACCGGCTTCCACGGCGCATGATCGAATTGGATGGCATCAGTCAGCAGCACCTGGACCGCCGTATAGCCGGCCGCCTGCGCCTGGTTCACGAAGCCGCGAGCGCGTTCCGGCGACACCGCTCCCGTCAGGACGAAATGCATGATCCGCAGTCCCTCTCCCGCAGTCCCCGGCGAGGTCTCTGCTGCCGCGCTGTGCCCCCAGAGCCAGGCGCACATGATCACGATGGCGCAGAACAGCGCGCCCGCAGGGCCTATCGATTGCGCTCTCATCATGATGTTCTGTCCGGCGCCATCACCGGCGTGCCTATCCCCTATCCCTCGCCGATCAACGCATGAATACGTAGCCCAAAAAACAGGGGGGCAAAATACACCTGGCAACGCGGGCCGTCAAGAATTCACGACAGGGAAAGCGACGGAAACACGATTTTCTTGCGCGCCTGTAGAATAACGTATGACAACGCAATGAGATTCGACTACAGAAATAACCGATCATGAGGTTCTCATCACTCGGTCAGGATCAGACGGAATGAGCAAATTGCTTGGGCTTGGGTCCGGTTCGCCCTACACTGACGTGAAGAATCGATATGGCTCAGGGAGGAGCGGCAATGAAGAAAACACAAACCGGCAGGGGCCGATCGGCCCTCTGCGCGATCACCAGCTTGATCATACTGTCATTGCTGACCGGAGAGTGGTCCGGCGCCGGATCGGCGATGGCCCGCGAAAGCGAACCGACCACGCTCGTCCAACAGCCGAACAGCGAGGTGGCATTCACGATCGACCTTGCGGGCTTCACAATAGAACGGGATCGGCTCACGGCAGACGGCCGGCGCTATATCGGGGCTTCGCATCCCGACACAGGCATCAATGTGGCGATTGTGATGGAACAGGTGGGCGGATTGGCTTCCACAGGTGGCTGCATCGCACACCTGCGGCAACTGAAGCAGGGACCGGCGGTCAGCCGGGGGATCGACGTGGCCCTCTCGACCAGTCGCGACATGCCGACCTTAGAATATACGCTACGCCGGTATCAAGGCATTCGCCTCGACCAAAAGAGCCTTTACGCATGCCTGGCTCACGCCAATGTGTATGCCCACATTCATGTCTCCAAGCTGCAGTACACCGATGCCGATGCCTCGCTCTTTCAGCGGCTTGTCGGCACGTTTCGCTTGGAGAAGGGATCAACCGGGGGGCTGAGGGCGCAACGACCGGAGAGCGGCGCTCCGCTTCTGCTCGTGAGAACCAGGCTCTCGGCTACCGGGGCGCCGTGAGCGCATCCTGAGCCGTGTGACCGCTCAGGGATTTTTCCTGGATGTTGTGATGAATCTCCAGGGCAATGACCCGCGCCAGTTGATCCGGTGACAGCGCTCCCATCGGCAGTCCTTGAGTCTCGCGATAAAAGGGATCATCCGGGCCGGCGGTTCGATGCAGGTTGACGAGGATGGCGGCCGGTTGAATGCGTTGCTCCCGCTTCCCTACCAGCACGGCCTTCTCCTCAGGCTGTACTCTCGTGCGGGTGGCCCAATCCCGCTGGTCGATTTTCACATAAGCAACATTCCATATTTTTCCGTTCAGGAGACTGCGGACTGCCTTCGGCGTCTGCTCCAGATAGCTGGGTTCCCGCACGATCTTCTGCAAGGCTTCCCGAATGCGGATGTCATACAACTTCGTCGTCGAATCGGACTGCGTGGGCGCAACCGGCGTGAGGCTGCCGAGTTCGTACCAGGGTTGACCGTCGAGGCTCTTCTGATCATCCACGGTTCGTAGATACGTTTCAAAGAGTTGCTGCAGCAGCCGGGCACGGTCTTCCGCAGGCAGACCGGCAATCTCCTCGTCCGTCAGAATCGGCGCATTCTGGAGACTTCGTTCCACGGCAACCGCCTTCGCTTTTGGCGCGGTGTCCGCCTTGCTCACCACCCACTGGAATTCCCTCGCCAGCACCGGAAGCAACTTATCCGGATGGTTGAGCTGCCCCTGCTCTTTGAGGGAAGACGCGCTGATCAGCAATGTGACACGACCCGGCTCTTTCGTGCGAGCTACTAAAAACGCGAAGCGTTTCCCTTCATCATTGACCACAACCGGTTCGATCACGACCTGCTTGAGCGCCTGTTTCCTGAGGCTTTCATCGAAACGCGGATAGTCGGCCCGGTGCTGCAGCATGAGGGTAAATGCATCGATCACGGTCCGGGCAGCGGCATCGAGATCGGATGCCTCCATACCGCCGTCACCCCCAGCCGTGGCAGGACGTAGAAACACCTGAAAGGGCGCACCGGGAATCTCTCGCCCCTTCCCGCTCACGGCAGGCTCAGCGGTTTCGGCCTCCGGATGGTGGCCTTGGTGATTTGCCTGCAGTTCAGGCGCCAATAGGCCCAAACAGGCGAGCAGAGCCGCGGCCAACGTGCCGATGACCGGCCGGCGGATGGTGATGGGACCTGCCCGCAAGCCACATTCGGTGAACCGGTTCGGCATCACCATCCCTCTCACCCCGCGTACCCGTTCGGATTGTTCTGTTGCCAGCGCCAGGCATCGGCACACATCTCTTCCAACCCGCGGGCGGCCCGCCACCCTAACGATTTCAAGGCATACCCTGGATCGGCATAACAGGAGGCGACATCGCCGGGACGCCGCGGAGCAATCTTGTACGGCACCGCCTTCCCGCTGGCCTTTTCGAACGCCCGGACAATCTCCAGCACACTGTACCCGTTGCCTGTGCCAAGATTCACCGTCACACAATCTTCCGGGCGTTCCGGACGGGCCAGCGCCTCCAACGCCTTCAGATGCCCCAGCGCCAAATCCACCACGTGAATGTAATCGCGCACACCGGTTCCGTCCGGCGTGGAATAGTCATTGCCCCACACATTCAACTGTTCCCGGCGGCCCACCGCCACCTGGGCCACAAACGGCAGAAGATTATTCGGCATGCCCTGAGGGTCTTCGCCGATCAGGCCGCTGGCATGCGCTCCGACGGGATTAAAATATCGCAGGATGCCGATCCGCCAGGAGCGATCGCTGCGCTGCAGGTCGCGCAAGATGTCTTCCACCATCAACTTCGTCCGTCCATAGGGATTCGTCGCGGATAAGGGATGATCCTCGGTCAGCGGCAAGCGCTGCGGATCTCCATACACGGTGGCCGAGGAACTGAAGACGAGTGTGTGCACGCCGCACTCCCCCATCGCTTCCAGCAGTCGCAACGATCCCGCAACATTGTTATCGTAGTAGGCGAGCGGCTTCTCCACCGATTCCCCCACGGCTTTCAACCCGGCAAAGTGGATGACCGCTGTGGCGCCGCTCTCCCGGAGCGCCGCGACCAGGGCCGCCCGATCCCGGAGGTCGCCCCGGATCACACGCAGGGATTTCCCCGTGATACGTTGCACCCGCGCCAGCGCTTCAGGATGGCTGTTAGAAAAGTTATCGAACACGGTCACCGCCGAGCCGGCATTGAGCAGTTCCACACAGGTATGCGATCCGATATACCCGGCGCCTCCCGTCACCAAAATCATGCGCATCGCCTCCGCTGAATCCAATGAACAGTCCGCTGCTGCCGGCCTACGATACACCGCCTCGAGGGCTCGCACAATGGCAGATCGCCGCGACACGCCCGGCATCACGCGGAATCCCACTAGCCCTGGCTCGTCGCACTTCGCTACACTTTGATCCCACAAGGACTCGATGCCACACGAACGCGCCACCGACTACTACTCCATCCTCGAACTTTCTTCCGACGCCACGGAAGCCGACATCAGACGCGCCTGGCACGAACAGATGCAGGTCTGGCATCCCGATCGCTTCGTGCACTCGCCGGCGCTTCACAAGAAGGCCGAAGCCCGCACGCAACTGATCAATCAGGCCTATCAGACACTCAGTGATCTCGCCGCGCGGGCCCGCTATGACCACGGGAGGCACCATCCCGCTGAGCCGCCTGCCCACGCGCGCCCCTCCCCTGCGGCTCGCCCGCAACCAGCCGCCCGCTCGCGCCAGGAGTTGCGCGGACCCCAGACGATGTTGAACGTGACCCGCTTCGGCCACCCGAAGATCATGGTGCCCGCCATCCATCTGCTGATCGATGTGCAGGAAACGCAGCCCTATGAATTTAAAGGTCTCATCCGAATTGCCGGAACGAAGAAACAACCCTTGCCGGCCGGCGACTACGCCATCGCGGAAGCGCCCGATATATTTCGTGTCGAGCGCCGGCGGGCGGAAGACTTCAATACCATTGTCTCGAATCCGGCCGACCATCGCCCGCGCTTGTTGCGCGAACTCGAACCGCTCCGTGCCATTCCGCATCGTTTTCTCGTCATCGAGGGCGCCCTGCACGCCAACCGCGGCGGGGGACGGCTTGGCCAATATCACCGCAATGGCTTGATCGACTTTCTCGATTCCCTGACCGCGCGATTCGGACTGCAGATTATCCTGGCCGAGACCCGTGAAGAGGCCGAGGAACGAATTGCGAATCTGGCCGCCATCCATTACGCCTACTATCTCGCCGAACAACAGGGATTGGGACGGTGCCTGACGGAGAACGATGTCTGAGCAGCTGCCGATCAATCCCCGCTTAAACGCGATCGATCCCGCCCGCAATCGACCCTTTGCTTGGTGACCTCCCGGCCTCGTGCTAGCATGTCACTCCTATGGCGCTCTCCACGACCGTGCACGATCTCCGCACATTGATCCGTTCCTGCCATCCCCTCATCGTGATCGAGACAGTTGAAGAAGACCGGGTGATGACCCTGCTGCAATCCGTCGCCGCCCAGGAACGGATGCCGCTGTTCGAATGGTCGTTGACGAGAGGGCTCACCAGGCCGGAAGAAGGGCAGAATCTCAGCAAGCTGACGGCCACGCCCTTGGCCCTGCTTCAACATCTCAACGGCTTGACGGTCGAAGGCATCTTTTGGCTCAAGGACCTCGCGCCCCACTTGCAAGAGGCCGCCGCCGCGCGCCAACTGCGCGAAGTCTGCCATCAGTTCGGCCGCTCGCGGGCGACCTGTCTCGTGACCGGTCATCCCATCACCCTGCCGCCCGACCTCGACAAGATTGCGGTGCGGCTCGACCTGCGCCTGCCCGACCGGCAGGAGTTACAGACGATGCTGCAGAGCGTCCTGCAATCCTTGCAGAAGAGACCGGCACGTCGACCGACCTCCACCACGGTGGTGCAGAGCCTGCTCAACTCCATGACCACCCCGAAGGCCGCGACTGCCGGTCCCTCCGAGCAGGAATACGACGCCATCCTTCGCGCCCTGCGGGGACTGACGTTGCATCAGGCGCGGCAGGTGATTACCCATTGTGTCGTGGAGGATGGGGTGCTCTCCGGCGACGATGTGCAGACGATTCTCTCGCGCAAGGTCCAGGCGATGAAGGACGGCGGCCTTCTGGAATACTATCCGCTGGAGGACAACCGCTTCGAACTGGGCGGATTCGTCAATCTGAAAACCTGGCTGGAGCGGGCGAAGGTGGGATTCACGGCCGAAGCCAAGGCGCTCAACCTGACTGCGCCGCGCGGCATCATGCTGGTGGGGGTGCCAGGCTGCGGGAAATCGCTCGCGGCGAAAGCGATTGCGCGCGAATGGCAATTGCCGCTGCTCAAGCTCGACGCCGGCCGCTTATTCGATAAGTTCATCGGCGAGTCCGAAAAGAACTTTCGCAAGGCCATCGAGACAGCAGAATCCCTGTCTCCGATCGTGCTCTGGATCGATGAAATAGAAAAGGCGATGGCCGCAGGCGGCGGCAGCGGCGAAGCGGATGCGGGGTTGAGCCGCCGGTTGTTCGGCGCATTCCTCACGTGGCTGCAAGAAAAGAAGCAGGACGTCTTCGTCGTGGCGACGGCGAACAATCTCTCCGTTCTGCCGCCGGAACTGTTGCGCAAAGGCCGCTTCGACGAAATTTTCTTCGTGGACCTGCCGGACGGGAACGAACGGACCGCGATCTGGACCATTCATCTCGGCCTTCGCAAACAAGATCCTTCACAATTCGACCTGCCGAAGATCGTGGACGCCAGCACAGGATTCAGCGGATCGGAAATCGAGCAGGCTGTGGTGGCCGCCCTGTACCGCGCGCTGCATCACAAGCAGCCGTTGACGACCAACCTGCTCATCGAAGAGCTGTCCAATACGGTGCCGCTCTCGGTCACACGGAGCGAAGACATCACCCAGCTCAGAACCATGGCCCAAGGCCGTTTCGTCAACGTGCGATGAGCGCGTTCCGCCGATATCCATCCTGATCACCCCGCATCTCGCGACTCCGCCGCCGCATCACCGTCCAACGAAATTCTTGCCTGGGCGCCCTCGCAGGGGCGAGCGTTCATACAGTAAGATGATCTGTGTTCCCGCCCATCATGAGGCGGCTGCGAATCCTTCCGGCCCATCATGTCTCATATGGTCGAAGGACCTGGAACGACCTGTTCACAACCTCAGAGACTCGCGCGATGATCACACATACATTCGGCAACACTGTGCTTCGCAACCAAGGCTACCGCCGCCATAGTCGCTGGATGAGCGGGACGGGTCTGTTTGTCTTCATACTCGTCGCGGCAGCAGGCTCCGGCGTCTGGGCCGGCGACGTGCCGCTCCGCTCGGAAGGCCAGATCGCTCAGCATGCCAAGGCCGCCTGGGAACAGGGCACGATCGATCTTGCGCTCGGCATTGTGGAGCAGGGGCTCCACGATCATCCTGACGCCCTCGCGCTCCACCAACTTCGGGGAGACATGTTCGCCACCTCACGCCGAACGGAAGCCGCCCTCGAATCGTACGACACCGTGCTCGCGTATCTTCCTGCCGCGCTGGATGTGCGCTGGGCCCGATGGAGCGTGCTGGTGCGGTCGGGGCAGGTCGAAGAAGCGGTGGCCGAACTCCACCGCATCGCCGCGCTCGATCCGCACAATCCGCTGATCCATTTGCGCCTGGCGCGAGAACTGCGGAAGCTCGACCGCCTGGAGGAATCTTTCGAGGCCTATAAGAAGGCCGTCGCACTCGGACCGGACATGCTTAATTGGCGCTTGGCATTAGCCCGGGCACGTTTTGACATTCTGGATTACGAAGGCGCGGAGCGCGACGTGCAATTCGTCCTGGATCGAGTCCCGGTCGGCTCGCCGCTGCATCTGTCGGCCAGGAATCTGCTCACGGTGTTTTTCGGCTCAACCGAGCGGGGCCGCCGCTTTGCGCCGGTCATGACGCCGGATGTGAGCCCGAAACAACTGCGCGACTGGTCGATGATACGCGCAGAAGGATACCGGCTGTTCGAGGCGGGACGATTTCGCGAAGCCGAACCGGTCTATCGGGAATTGCTCCGCCTCAACCCCATGGATCCGCTGGCCGGGCGGCACCTCAGCCTCATCCTCATGGGGCTGGGCCGTTGCAGAGACGCGCTTGCCGTGTCGCAAGCGGGATCCGACTTCGACCCGATGGACGAGGAACATACCACGACCGCGTATCGGATGGGCCAATGCATGGTCGAACTGGGACGCTGGGAAGACGCCTACATGCAGTTCAAGCAGCTGTACGATGCGACGGTGGACTTTGAACAGTCGACGAAAGAAGTGCAATTGCCTTCCGGAACCAGGGTGTTAAATAAGGCCGCCTTGATGCACTGGTTGGAGAAGATCCGCCCGCACGTGCCGGAGTTCGCCCAGCAGGTCGAGGAGGAAGCCGCCGCCAACGCCGCAGCGGCCAAGCAAGCCGCGCCCACCGTTCCCCCGGAGGCTGAACTCGCGGCGAAGGCCCTCGAAGCCTTGAAGCCCCAAAACACGCTGGATGCGGCGGCCTCCCTCGTCGGCCGGGACGCGGACTTCGCCTGGTTCCGCTTCGTCATCCCCGCGAAAAAGGTGATGCGCGACGATTCGCCGACCGGCGCGCACGACTTCATTCCGTTGGATCCGGGGATCAGCTTCCCCGGCAGTCAGCAGGATATCTATCTGGTCTTCAGCCTGGTCACGGCTTCGTATGACGAAGTGCCGCTGGCCGCGCGCTGTTTCAAGGAGACCGCCGAACTTGCCGGCGCGCAAGCCGCGGTGGCGCAGGATCGGCTCATCCTGTCCACGAACGACCAGTCCGGCTATTTCGTGTTGCCTCGCCCGGCCGCAGGCTGGACGGCCGGCCTGTACCGGTGCGGGCTGTTTGCGGGGGAAGAAACTTCCGCCTATACGCAGGTCGATGAGGTGCGCTTCCGCATCACCGAGCAGCCAAGGCCCTCGTAGAGGTCGCACAGCGCTGATAGCCGATGGCACAGCGGAGCAGGCAGAGACTCAGTCGGCAGGGTTCAACCCTGGCACCCGCTCACGGTATAGCGACCCGTGAAGGTCTCGCCGGGAAGCAGTCGCTTCAGACCCCAGTCGGGATGATTAAACGCATCGGTCGCGCAGGTCATCGGTTCGATGGCCAGAGCGCGGCGCGGAGCATCCGCGATGGCATCGCCCGTATAGACCACAATCGCGGAAAAGGCGCGATCCATCACCACATCAATCCTGCGTCCACTATCCTGCCGGCGCAGCGATGCCGTGGCCATCCCGGCCGCATCACGCTCCAACTCAAGGTAACAATGGTTGAAGCGGCGGGGGCCGATGCGCTGAAACCCACGATAATCCCACTCGGTGCCTTTTGCCGCGATCACCCTGCCGGTCGGCGCCAACTGCTCGTTAAACTCGAGATAGCCGGCCGCTGGAATTTTTGCTTCGGCCTCATCGACCAGCCCGGTCCCGACCGTGAAGTAGGGATGGAACCCGACGCCGACCGGAGCCGCCGTCCCGCCGGCGTTCCTCACGGCAAATGCGCAGGTTAATCCCTGATCATCGAGGCTGTAGGTGACGCGCACCGCGAGCGAAAAGGGATAGCCGCGAGGGCCGTACTCGGCGGCATCCAGATTGACATCAAAGGCCACGGCCTGAGGGCCGGTTTGACGCGTCATCCACGGTAGATTACGCACGAAGCCATGGATCGCGTTCGGGCCTTCCTTATCGTTTCGTTCCAGCTGCCGCGCCTGCCCGTCAAACACATACCGCCCTTCCGCAACCCGGCCGGGAAACGGAATCAGCACGTCGCCCTGCCCGCCTTTTTTTTGCGCCCCGCCGGAATATCCCCAAAGGATGTCGGTTTCTGCGCCGCCGCCGTCGACGAGGAAGTAGCGCCGCAACGAGGCGCCCCAGGGTGAAACCACCGCGCGCTGGTTCTCGAATGAGAGCGCGATTTCCGTATCCGGCGTGGGAGGAGCTGTCATGATTCGCCGCGCGCCTTAGACATCTTTTCCCAGCAGATACTCGAACCGTTTGCGAAAATCGTCCGAGGCCAAACCGGCTGCCGTCGCCAATCGCACCAGCGTCTCCGGCTGGCTCAGATCCTCTGCAGAGAGCCGGATCATGTAGCGGCGGGCGATGGCGTAGGACTCGGACCCGATGTCCACCATGCGCACACGCGTGCGGCCGGTGGCCGGATCGAGAATGTCTCCGAACGGAATCGGAATAAATCGCCCGTTTTGAATCGACACCATGGCGGCGGTGCCGCCCTCCAGGAGAAACTGCGCCGCGCAGTAGCCCAGATCCCGCGTGTATTCCATATCGAACGAAATCGGGTCCGCGCAGCGAAGTTCATACCCGATGTTTTTATCGACGATGGTGGTTTTGATCCCGAACGCCCGCAGTTCCTTTTCCACCGCGCGTTTGAGCACGAAGCCGAAATTGATTTCGGCCAGGCGCACATGCCCATGCTGATCGCGCTCAACATCCTCCAACCCGTTCAAATCTTGTTGATCGAGAATTTCCACCAGGCCTTCGGCCAGGACCGCGACCCCGTCCGACCGGCCCGCGCTGAGCCGCTTGATGCAGGCGGCCACGAGAATATCCACGAGCGTCTGCAACCGGATGGGTTTCTGGCGAAACTCTTCCGGAATAATCGTCAGCGTGGCGCCCGCGGCTTTCCCGATGCCGAGCGCCAGGTGCCCGGCCTTGCGGCCCATGGTCACGACGAAATACCAGCGTGAGGTCGTTTCCGCATCGACCATCAGGCTTTTCACCAGCTCGACGCCGATATGCCGGGCCGTCTGAAATCCGAATGTGGGAATCCCGTGCGGCAGGTCGAGGTCGTTGTCGATGGTCTTGGGCACATGCACCACCTGCAGCCGGCCGCTTGCCCGCTGCTCGAGCTTCAACGCGGAAAAGGCCGTGTCGTCGCCGCCGATGGTCATCAGTCTCGTGACCCCCAATGTCTGCAGACTCGCCAGGCAGGCATCGAGCTGCTCGGCCTTTTGCGTCGGGTTGGCGCGCGCCGTTCCGAGACAGGAACCGCCGCTGAAATGAATACGGCTGATATCTTCGATCGACAACCGCCTCACCTTGCTGGTGTTCCCTTGCATAATCCATTTGAAGCCGTCCTGAATGCCGATGACGTCGCATCCGCCGAGAATGCTCCGGATCGTGGCGGCGCCGATCACACTGTTGATGCCGGGCGCCGGGCCGCCGCCCACGAGAATGCCTACGATCGGTCGCTGTTCGCTTGTTGCCATGTTCTTTCCGCTCCTATCGGACTGAGCCATCCGGTCTTGTGCATCGGCTGCTGTTCATTCCGTTTGCCGGCTTCCGGTCCTTTCCGGAGCCGGGCGCTTCGTGTGCGACCCTACACGGAGACGAAAAATGCGTCAAGGACGCGGGGGCTGCTTCCAGAATATCGTTCACGAAATATCGCACCTGTGTTAGCCTGAGACCGACAGCCTTCTGCTTGGCCGAAGGAGGTGCCCCATGATCGATATCCTGGTGGTCGATGATAATCTGCAGTTGCGTGATACCTTGCGAACGATCTTGAACAAACGGCCGGGGTTTCGCGTGACCGGCGAAGCCGCCGACGGTATCGCCGCTTCCCAACTGGCCCAAACGCTTCGCCCGACGGTTGTGCTTATGGACGTGGGCATGGCGCGGCTGGACGGCATCGAAGCGACGCGCCGGATTCGCGCCCTCTTGCCGGAGACGGTCGTGATTGGAATGTCCTGCCACAACAGCAGGGAAGTCGAGGGGGCGTTGCGCGCCGTCGGGGCGAATGCGTTTCTTCCCAAAGAACTGGTACCGGAAAAAATCTTTGACGTCATCACCCAGCACTTGCCGCAGAGCCAGTCACAGCCCTGAAGTCGCCCGGGACCTGTTCCGCGCGCTCAATGCATATGAGGCGCCGCCGCCGGACTCCGCGCTTCACCCTCCCGCAAGCGACGGCCCGGTGAGAGTCGCTTCAACGATCGCCCTGCACAACTGTCCCCCGGCACTTTCCTTGGTGAGATACCCGCAGGCTCCCGCCTGTTTCATCCGGGCGACGATATCGGGCGAGTTATGCATGGACAGCGCGATGATTTTGATGTCGGGACATTCGTCTTTGATACGCTTGGTCGCTGCCACGCCGTCGCAGCGCGGCATGTTGACGTCCATCACGACGACGGCCGGTTTGAGGGCACGGGTCAACTCGACGGCTTCCAAGCCGTCGCCGGCTTCTCCGACGACCTCGAGCCGGGGATGCCCGTTGACGATGGTCCGAAGCCCCTGGCGCAACATCCGATGATCGTCCACCAGCAAGACCCGGATCTTCGGCGCAAGGTGCAGCCCGGCAGCCGCCGGCATCTCCGTTTCCGGCTTGGCGGCGAGACCCTCCGCGCCGAGGGCACGCTCCTCCGGCGATTCCACGGCCGTGACGCCTGACTGAGCCAACGGCAACTCCAACACCGCCGTCGTTCCCTGCCCCGGGACGGATCGCAGGTCAAACCTTCCCCCGAGAGATTTCATACGCTCGCGGATACTGAGCAGACCGAATCCCGGCTCAATCGTGGTTTCCGCTGCGCCGACATCATATCCGACGCCGTGATCAGACACCGTGATACGGAGGACCCCGCCGGCCTGGGTCACCGCAATATTCGCTTCGGCCGTGCCCGCATGTTTCACGATATTCATCAGGAGCTCCCGGACCGATTGGAACAGCAGTACGGATTGCTCCTCGGACAGCGAGAGCACCTCCTCCCCCAGTTCCAGCTTCACCGTGAGTTCCCGCTGCATCTGGTCGGCCAACCATTTCAGGGCCATCAGCAGACCGAACTCATTCAAGATCGGCGGACTGAGTTGCGCCACCAAGGTTCTGGTATAGGCCAGGGCCCGGTCCATCACTTCCTGCACCTCCGTCATCGCCTCCATCGCCGCCGGCGTCACCTCTTCCAATTTGGCCTGGCCTAATTTAATCCGGCTAAGCACCAGGAGCTGGGCGAGGTACTCGTGCAGATCGGTGGCCAGTTGTTTGCGGATACGGTGCTCCGCCAGATTCAGGTCGGTCGTGAGGGCGCGCAGCCTGTCCTGGGAGTCGGCCAGTTCCTTCGTTCGCACCTCCACCCGGCGTTCCAGGTCGTCGGCGAACTGGCGCAACTGTTCCTGCGCTTCTTTCCGGCTCTGGATGTCCTGCACGATGGAGATGAAATGCTGGGCCTGACCCTGCGCATCGCGGAACAGCGAGACGGTCAGATACCCCCAGAGCGGCGAGCCGTCTTTCCCGATATAGCGCTTTTCCAACGAAAAGGTGCCGATCTCACCGGCCAGGAGCCGCCGCACGGCGGACCAATCGGCTTCCACGTCGTCAGGGTGGGTGATCTCGGCAAAGGTTTTGGTGAGCAGCTCATCCCGCGAATATCCGGTCAAGGCACAGAGCGCGTCATTGCAGCGCAACCAGCGCCCGTCCAGCCCCACGTGCGCAATGCCCACCGCCGCGTTGTCGAACGTGGCGCGATGTTGTGCCTCGCTTTCGCGCAGCGCATTCTCCGCCATTTTGCTATCGGTGATATCTTCCGCAAAAATTATAATGCCGCCGATGCCGCCCGACCTGTCCCGCCAGGGCCGAATCTCCCATCGAATCCAATAGACGGTCCCGTCGGAACGGTCGAACCGGTCTTCTTCCGCTCGCGTGACTATCCCAGCCAAGCCCTGTTGATGCGCCGCCCGCCACTGTTCGGGGACATCAGGAAACACCTCATAGTGACTGCGCCCCAACACGTCCCCGGCAATCCCATAATCCGCCAGCCACCGCCGGCTCACCGCCACATACCGCATCTGTCGGTCGAACATCGCAATAGCCGCCGGCGCATGTTCGATGAACAGGCGGAGACGCTCTTCGCTTTCCCGCAGCGCCGCTTCGGCTCGTTTACGTTCGGTGATATCATGGGCCACTTTGGATACCCCGACGATTCGTCCCTCGTCGTTGCGGATGGCCGAGACGGTCAGCGCAATATCGATCAAGATGCCGTCTTTCCGGCGCCGGACCGTTTCGTATTGCTGCACCGCTTCTCCCCGCGTGATCCGGTCGAGCAGAGGGGTCTCCTCCTCGACCCGTTCATCCGGAATCACCATCAAGATCGATCGGCCGACGGCCTCCTCTTTGCTGTACCCGTACAACCGCTCCGCGCCACGGTTCCAACTGCTAATGATCCCGTTGAGGTCCTTGCTGACGATGGCATCTTCCGACGACTCGACGATGGCCGCGAGGGTCGCGCGGGCCTGCTCTGCCTGTCTCCGGTCGGTGATATCGACGATCGCGGCAACGTATCCCGTCACGGTGCCCCGCTCGTCCCATTCCGGCGCATAGGTGGCTTGCAGAAGACGGCCCACCGGGGACGCGCCCTGGAATTGCAGATCAAACTTCACCTGCCGGCCTGCAAGCGCGTCCTGCATGAAGGACTCTGCCTGCCGGTAATTCGTGTCGCTCAATACCTCGCGGGGATGCCGCCCGATCAGTTCCTCCGGCGTGCGTCCGATCAACTGAGCATACTGCCGGTTCACAAACCGGTACCGGCCATCCGTTCCGCATTGCGCGATGAGCACCGGAGCATGGTCCGTCACAAACTGCATCTGGCGCTCACTGGCGCGAACGGACTCTTCCGCCTTCGTTCGTGCCTCGATTTCCTGGCGCAGTTGTTGTTCCTGCGTCCTGGCTAGAGACGTCTCCGCCTGCGCCCGAAGGCGAGCCCGCGTGACGGCTTCGGTCAGCGACACGATGATGACGCTGGACGCCATGAACAACGCGAGGGCTATCTGCTGCTCACCCGGGGAGGTGTGGATGTCCAGAAACAAAAGAATGGAAAGCGCCGACGATACCAGGGTCGCCACGATGCCATGGCGCCAGCCATTGGCGACCGCGATGAACATGATGGCGGGATAGTAGGTAATGAACGTGTACCCCGACCCCCACAACGGAGTCAGCGCGATACGAAGACCGGTGGCCAGGGCGAGCATGACCGTCGTGAGCAGCGAAGGGTTCCATTCCGCGAGGCGAGTCCACCAGGAATGCATACCCTGCTTGATCTCGTCAGGAGGCGCGGAGGCTGAAGGAGACGGGTCGGAAGCCATGGGCTCCATCGGCGAGCCACGAATCGGCTCTCACATAGCTATGGCGAAATGAATGACCGCGCGCGGGATGCGCAGTAGGTTCGGCTAAGGGGTGTAGTGTACAGGAATGCCTCAGGAGACACCACTCCCCCGGGCATCCGCTTGGTGTGGTGACTGGCTATGCGGCTTTCAGGAAGATTCCGTCGAGAGCGGAGCGCAGGCGGAGCAGCATGAAGGGATCGCGGTCGCTAAAGCAGAGGGGTGGGCGGCAGGTCACGGTGGCGGTGACGATTCTCCAGCCACTCGATCAATTCTATCCGCAATGTGCGATTCAGCCGTTGCTGAGCCTCAACGGGCATGCGGACGAACTCCACGCCGAATTGATTTCCACGCACCCATTTGATGGTGCCGACTTCAACCGGGAGGGCCGGCGGCTGATGGTGTAGGAGCATACTCACCCGCACCTCGCTCCCGCAGAGCACCTCCCGATCACAGGTGACCGAACAACCTTTTAAGGAAAGATTGGTGAGGACGCCTTCACCGACAAAGGGCGCGCCGCCGAAAATCACCGGATAGGTGAGCGGAAACCGGTAGTAGGTTCGAACATACCGACGAAGTGCCATCAACAACCTGCCTGTGGGCGGATCCTACCGAGCCTCGCCGGCGAGGCGGTATCCTACCTTGGGAGGGGAGCTCAATCACCTCTCTTCTCCGGCCGACAATCTGCGCCTTCCGGGCTTCCCGCTTGTTTTTCGATCACGACCTGGGTAGGGTTCGCCCACAGGACGCCACAGAAAGGATGCTATGCGTAGGAATCTGACTCATCTGTGCTGGATGGGCGCGATCATGATGCTGCAAGGTTGCATCGGGCTCGGCGCCTGGACGCTCGGCACGCGGGGCGAATCCAGCGATCACCCCAAGATCGACCAGACCAGGGGCGCCGTTCATCTCCACCGCCCAGATACGGAAGCCAACCGGCTCACCGCCGCGGAACTCCGGGCCCTCTGGGGCGAGCCTGACCGGATCGAATCGCGCGACGATGGAAAGGAAGCCTGGGTGTATAAGACCGGCGGCTTACGATGGGCCGGCATGATCCTCTATCTTGTCGTTATCCCGCTGCCGGCGATGATTCCCGTCGGCGCGCAAGACGTCACCTTGCTGATTCATGAGGGTCACATCGAGCAAGCCACGCGGAGGGACTGGGCCTTCAAGGTCGGCGCCTACTGCGGATTCTTCGGCATGGTCTATGGAGGCCTCGGGTGCGGAGCCGGTACATTTGCGGGACAACAGGCCTCGCAGCCAGGCTCATGACAACCAAGTCCGATCAAGTCCGATCAAGACTCGACCATGATGGTTTGCGTTTCAACAAGGCTTTTCGGCGCCCCAGGTTTTTACGGAAACCTCTTGATTGGCTGGAGACCTCGCTTGTAAGCTGTGTGCCGCCCTGATCGACGCTTCACCTCCTCTTGCTCATAGCGCCCCTTGAAGGAGGTGCATGATGGCTCCGCTCCTCCGCATCCGCTTGATTCTCCTCCTGGCGGTCTTCTGCCTGCTCGGTGCGCCCATCTCCGTGGCCGCGGTCCCCTCCACATCGCTGACACCCTATATCGAGGGCCTGGATGCCCTGAACGAAGGCCGTTGGTCCGATGCGGTGTCGGCCTTCTCTCGCGCCTTGGACCAGTCAGGCGATGATCCGGACATTGTGCTTGCGCGCGGGGTCGCACAGACGCTGGCCGAAGACTTTCCTCGCGCGCAGAAAGATTTGAGCCGAGCTGAACGACTTGGACTCAAAGGCCGTGAGGCTCAACTCTGGTTATATGCCACGGAAGCGATGAGCGGCATCATCGTTGTCCCGGACCATGCGCTCGGAGGCGGGCCGAGAGGCATCCCATCCGGCCGTCCTGCCGTCGTGAGTATTCCGGGACACCTCGCCCAAGGTCATGACGATTACACGAGTGACTATGGCTCATTCATCGTGTACCGGCTCGCGATGGAATACCAGAAACACCGCCTGCCGCCGGATTTCGGCGGTTCCGGAAATCCCAACGGGCTCAAGAGTTCTGACATGCGACAGGCCATGCTGAAAGCCGGTCAACTGTTTGCTGAAAGAAGCTACCGACGCCCCGAGTTGGCCGGGCTCAATGTGGCACGTGCCAAACAAGCGGCAGCGGGCAAATCCACCGGTGGATCGATGACTCACGTAGAGCGCGCGCTCATCTCAAATCCAGGGGACCCCGACGCGCACTATCAAGCAGGCAAAGCCTGGCTGGATGCCGGACGGCCGGCCAGCGCCAGGAAAGAATTCACGATTGCCCTGACGCTGAAACCGGATTATCCGGACGCCTACCTGGGGCGGGCCACGGCTGCCGCCCGCTTGGGTGACGAACAACGGATGGAGGCAGATCTAGACCTCTACAAAAGGGCCGGGTGGCTCTCGACCAGATCGGCCCGCTCGAACGTGGAAGAAGAATTGAGCGGCGCACAAGTGAAAGGGTCGGTCGAATCCTTCCTCAAAGAACTCCAGGACGCCGCGCGTGGCGGCAAGCCGATGGAGCACCTGATCGCCACGGCAGCCAAACTGCATCGCAGAATGGGAAATCAGCGGGTGCGCTATGACGAGCTCTATCAGGATCGCGTGCGGGTCTTGAACGAAGCGGTGCAGGAGAACCCAAAAAGTCCCGAGAAACTGGTTGCCCTCGCCGCCTACATGGTCGAAGAAGCAGACAATCGCGGGGAAAAAGTCGAACCGCGCCGTGAACTCCAGCCCTACCGGTTTCAAGAATCGCGCGACAAGGAATTGCAACGAGCGATTCACATCGCCGACCAGGCGCTGGCCCTGAATGCTAAACACGTCGGCGCCATGATGCAGAAGGCGCTGGCCCTCACGGCCTTGAAGCAATACAACCAGGCCGACCGATTGGCCGACCAGGCCTTGAATTTGGCCGCAGACCACCCGGACGCCTTGCGGCTGTACGCGAAGTTCAGAGCCTTGCGGGCGAATCAGCTATCGAACGAAGCGGCCGGCCTGCGGCAAGAGCGTTGTGTGAGTTCATCCCATGACGAGACCAGAAGCGACGGTGTCTACCGGGTCACCACGACCACCTGCTATCCACCCTCACAGGCCGATCTCAACCGGGCCGCACAACTCGATGCCCTGGCAGCCGATTTGCGTCGCCGGGCGAAGGCCGCGCTCGAAACAGCCGCGAAAGTGACTCGAGGTACTGTTGATGGGTATCTCATTCTGGCCGATCTTGCCTTGTGGGGCGGAAAGACCGCCGAGGCACAGGGCTATCTTGTACAGGCGGTCAACCTCGATCCGAAATCACTGGAGGCTCAGGATCGCCTGGTGCAGCACTATGCGCAAACGGGGCAGCAGGACAAGGCGGAAGAGCAGCGGCTGATCGCGGCGAACCTGGTCCAGACCACCGTCGCCCCTTTGCTGAGACAGGCCTGGAAGAGCGCTGAGAAAACCGCCTGGCAGGGGGCGAAGGGATACCTTGCACGCGCCCATGCGATCGATCCGGAGGATGCCCGTATTCCTGCCTACCTCGGCGTGATCAGCGAGGGCGACGATACACTCGATGAGGCAGCAGCCAACTACCGTGTCGCCTTGGCCCTGGAGGAAGCGCGCCTGCAATTGGACGAAATGAAGGCGGATGCCAGCGCGACATTGGGACGTGACGCACTGGACTTTGGTATGGCCATTCAAGCCCGGTTCCATCTCGCCAGGCTCGCCGAACACACCGGTAGACAGCCGGACGCTCTGGCTCACTATCAAGCGGTGCTGGGATACCAAAAGCGGATGAAGTCGGGCTTCGAATCCCGGCAAATGTTCACGGCGATGTGGCCCGATCAGCAGCCGGAAAAAGGCTCTCTGGTTATGGCGCCGAAGAATGCGGCCACTCTTGTCGCCGATGCGCATTTACGGACAGGTAAGCTGCTGGCGGCGATGGGAAAACAGGTCGAAGCCATTGAACACTTCAGAGCTGCGGCCTTGTACGGACCGTTGCGCATGGCCGGCATGCCGCAGATCGGCAACGGGAGGGGCGACAGCAACTTCGCAGGTCTTGCCGGTGCGCCGGCCGCGGAAGCGCAGTTCTACCTGGCCAAGGAACTGATGAACAAAGGCGACCTCGAAGGGGCGCAGCGAATCTTGTATGAAGCCGGCCGCAACCTGCCCGACGATCTGCGAGGGCAACTCAACGAACTCAACATGGCCATGGGGCGCCTGCACTCCCGCCGGCCACGCGATCCCTATGCCGGAATGAGCGATGATAAGCGACCCTATGTCGAGCGTCAGTTGCAGCAGGATCAGGAACGCTCGCGCATGGCTGTTCGACAGATGACTCCCAAAGCTAGGGTCGTGCCGGAAGTCGTAGGCCGGTGGGAGATGACGCCGGACAATCAGTTTCTCCCGAAAAAAATCCTCACTATCGCGAACGACGCCCGCTACACGTTAGACGCGACCGATGGCTCCAAGTCCGAAGGAAGAATGGACATCCAGATGGGCCGTGACCCCGTGCGGGGACGCCCCGAACCATCCAGAGGTCAGATGATGCTATATGACGAGGTCTCGGGCCAGATCGGGACCATGTGGTATGAATTCACCGGAGACGGTGTGATGGAAGTAATCGAGATGGACAGCACGAAGTACACCACAAAGCGGCAGCGATAGACGATGAGCAATTGCAGGTTGAAATTTCAATGGGCCCCCGCGCTTCTCACGTCGGTTTTCGCGCTCTCTTCACTGTCACAAGCCCAGCCGACATCCGACGTCTTCAGTTCCTCGGGGGACTACGACCGCTTCGCCGTCGGTGGGGCTCATCGCTGGTTCGACAATCATACGGCCGACTTCAAACAGAAAGGTCGGCACTGCCTTGCGATCCTCGATCAGGCGAAGATCGATCAGGACGAGGCGTTGGCACTACATGAGCAGGCCAGACAGCCGGGTGTGGGGAATGCCCCCGAACTGATGCGGCAGGCCAATCACAAATTTCAGATGCGGGGAGAGAAGCTGCGCGCCTTCACTGATTGTGTGAATCAGGCGAACCGGCGGCCGATGCTTCAGGGGCGGGTCGAACAGAATGAGCCGCTGCCGGACCAGCGGCCGGATAATGATCAGACCATACCTCGGAAACCTCGCAAGCCTTTGGAGCCCCCACCGCGAACGATTCCCCCGCTTCACGATCCCGATCCCGATGAACCAGCCGCCCTACCGGCCCCCAGCCCACCCGCATTCCCGCCCGAACCCCAACCGGGTGGAACGCCGGATCGTGGTCCGGGCCGCTACAAATTCGGCACGCCGGACCCACCGTTCATGTTTGCCGATGGCATATCCAAAGGAATGGGTGACTGTTTTGCCGAGAATCTTCCAACCGATCTTGCCACCGCACCGCTGGCAGTCATCAAGCGCCTGGAACGGCTCCGCAAGGCTGTGGAGATTATCGGAAAGGCGGGATCGATCTACGCGATCTATGAAGATATCAAAGCATATGATCCCACGGCCGATCCCTATGAAACCGGAAAATGGCTGGGCAAACTGATCTGCGATGGAAAAGACCTTCGCGAGGCGGTGAATCAGAAGAAGAAACCCGGCGCGGGAAAACACGAACCTTCCGGCAGCCAACCATCTCCGCCCGCTCAAGACGTCGACGCCTCCAGTCCGACGGCGCAGAAACAGCCGCCCTTCGGCGATGCCGGAGGATTCACACCCAAGACGCGGTTCCCTCAAGCGCCGGATCCCCTGAAACGCGGCATGCCGCTCGAGGATCATAAGCAACTCGGTAAGTTGGCTGTCGATGAACAGAAGATCATCGTTGTGCGGGATTCCAACCCTTGGGCCATGCGGTGGGTGGGGCGGCCGAGACACCTCCCGAAACCGCAGGACCTCAAGGCCAAAACCATTCCGTATGACCCGAAGAAAGGGGCCGAAGGCAACCAGTTTGCAGGACTGGCCTCAGCGCAAGGCCTCTCTGCGGCCGATCGCCGGGCACTCCTTGCCAAACGATACACGATTCGAGGCAAGTCAGAGCTGATTGTCGATCCCAAGGGAAACCGTCTTTATAGCGACACCGATCTCCATGGGGTGTACGACGTCAACGGAAATGATGCCTGGTCGGGGGCGATACAGAACCGGATGAACAACTCGTTCCTGGAACGAATGGTCCAGCATGGTCCACACGACAACTGGCCGATCCGCAATGATCCGGCGGCGGCGGGGCCCAATGCCGGCCCGAAACCTCCTGTGACGGCCTATCTACCGGATGGGACGACTCAGCATATGCAGAGCATCGAGGAGATGAAGCAGTTCTATCAGGCTCACGGGATGAACTGGCAGTCACTCTATCCAGGGTACTGATCGAATAGTGTGACATGCCGGAATCAATGTTCGTGAGCAGATCACCCCCCAGTCGATGGGCCGTTCGCGAACAAGTTCTCAAAATGTATTCGCGAAGACCCTTAAAGATAACATCGGGACCAGGTAAACAAATGGACTAGGAGAAGTCGCGGACGAGCACTTGGAATGCCGATCCGTCAGGGCTGCCACCATCGCCACCGCTTGATGCTTCCGAAGAAAGTGTGGCGGTGAACGGACGTGCTTCCCGAGTGGACAGGCTTGCCCTTGCCGTTATGGGATTTGGACGCGACATCCTTCTTTATATAGTCAAAAATATCTGCGACATACGCCATCGTGAGGAGGTAGACAGCAGAGGCGGTCATCACAGTCAGAACCGCGACATACAAGGCCGGGGGCTGCGCCACACACAGATACGTGCGAAAGCGCCAAGCCAGAAATGCGCTGTCGAAAAACACTACGACTCCGACGATCATCCTTCGGCGAAACACCGGATAAAAGTTGCCGGCCGTCCGTAAGGACAATCGAACCCGATTTTTCTCCGCTGCAGCTCTTTCAGTGTCTGGTCCAGGATGGTCATTCAGTGAAATGAGAATACGGCGCCATTCCACTGCTCCCGCCACTACATTGGCAAGGATCCCACGGTGAGGCTTCCACGGAAGCAGTCGCTTCTTCAGCCAGGTTTCCTTCTCAAGACGTTTTGTTTCCACTTCCTTGCGATAAGCCTGGAACGGCCTGGGGCAAATCCATAGGAGTAACGACGCAAGCAGCGCCAGGGCAGAGGATGGTGAGAACCCCCAATAATGCCATCCGATCCATCCATAACTCAGCAGCAAACCAGTTATGACCGACGCGATAAGAGGAATTCTCGCATAGGCCCAGGCCAGTGCCATGTCATAGACGCCGGCTACCTCGAAGAACTTCTCCTTGACTAGCTGGCCCAAGTGGGAATGGGCCTGAGGACTCCTCGGATCCGCCTGCGGTTCCGGCCGCTCATCTATCACCTCCCGAATGAGGCGATCGAAGAGGTCTTGATCTTTCCAGTATTGAACGTGCGCGAGCCCTGGAACCGCATAACGCCGGAACACGACATCGCGATAGGTCACGGGAATGTCGGTCCGAAACACGTTGTTGTACGCAGAACAGTCACGCGCCACATCAAGATGATGGCCGACAGGATCCTGCTCGTCACACACATTGTAGTGGGTGATGCGGTGAGTAATCGTGTCATCCAACCAATCCGCGCTCCACGCATCCCCGGCTGTATAATGAATCGGCCCCATGTGCCGATAATTGTGGTGCCACAGGACGAGGAACTTGTCGATAGGCGAGCCGAGGGTGATGAAATGTTTCACGTGATCCCGCCAGAGCAGGAGAGGCAGGTCGCCGGCTCGTGGCAGATCGATTGCCGGGGGCCGTATGCCATACCATTTTCGAAACTGGGCATAGCAGGCACTCAAGTGCGCCCAGTTCTCCTGCGGATAGGGCAGACTCGTATCACGAGGTGGCTTCTTGAGGTCCGAAAGCAAACCACGCCAGGATTCATTTTCGGACTCTTCCTGTTCCGTATAGCCAGGAAAGGGAAGGGATCCGCTCGCATGCCGGTCGCCCCCCTCTCGTATGCTCTCCTTGGCAAACGCATAGACGAGAGCATCGTAGCTCAGCACCGATCCTAAGCTGTGCGCAATGATGGTATATACGGGCGGCACATACGGTTCATCCCTGCTCTTCCGTTCAAAGCGACACCACTGAATGTAATCTCGAAGATGAATCTGGTCCAACTGGGCGTGGAAACGGCGTACAGCCTGTCCGCGCGTACGCGTGTAGTCCCCATACAAATGAATATCGCCGATGACGTCGTTAAAGACTCCTTTTTCAATTGCGGGAGCGTACCACTTCAGCAAGCCTTGGATCGGCAACAAGGTTTCCTTCATTTCTTTCAAGAGAGGCATGACCCACGGCTCCGAGACTTCGATCGGCGTGAACGGCGGCTGAAGGCGGGCCAGGAGAGAAGCGGTCCATTGTTTAGTGCTAGACCCATACACCCCATGATGCGATTGCAGAATGTCCGCCCACCGCATATCGACGAAGCGGAAGTTCTTCCCTGGTATGGTAGTGGAGGGAGTACCGTCGAAAGGTTTCGACTCAGTATCGGGATTGATAGGAATTCCTTCGAACTCCGACCAACCCTGCCCCCCGCCCTTGCGGCGTATGGAAAGCGAGGACAGACTCCCGGGCAACAGCGCAGCATAGGAAGACAGGGGTTTTTCCTTGGCCCGCGCGGTGGCGAAGCGGTTCACGACCTCCACGGTCGTTTCATTGTGCCGCTGCTCGCCGATCCCATGCACGACGATGATGTAGTGACGAGGACATGGCGATCCGCTCGCGTTGGACATGAGAGAAGACCTTTCCTATGTGATGAAGTGCAGATGCAGCTGTTCGCTCACCGCTTGCACAGGACTGTTAGTCCTTGAGCGCAATCCCAATCAGACTCGCGATGGCATACATTTGCATGACTGCTTGCCAGAAGTTTTTAGCCATGCCTGCGTGAAGCTGGTAATACATGTCCAAGTCGGGTATCCCAGCGCGACAACTGAAATCCACAAGAGGACAATCCAGGGATGATCTTTCGACCACTTTAATAGCTCTTCTGGCTGTACCACTGCGGGGTGGGCTCTATGGACGAATCCTGCATCGAATGCTCATGCATCACGATTCACTCCGTCTCGGCTATGGTCCGTCTTTGAGCTTGAATGTCGTTGGGGCCAGGAGAAATTGGCGGACGTCCTCGCGTGCATCCTTGGAAGCACCGCCCGACTCGGCAGCACTCCATTCCCCAATCAACGTACTATGTGCGTTGTCGACGGGGTGTTTACCTTTGGGAATCTGAAGCGGGATCACGCGATCAGGAACGGTGCTTTGTTTCGTAAATATATCCCAGACCGTCCACCGCTTTTCGGGCTTTGAGATGCAATCTTGTTCAAACCGCAGGTAGAAGATCCTTGCAGTACTCTGTTGTGCCGCCTTAATCTCGTGCTGTGAAATGCCCAGGGAACTTCCGACCTTCTCCCTATTGTCGAATATCGTCAGTGGCAACGTGGGTTGGGCCAAGACGACCGCATGAATTCGAGGGGGAGCGGAGGGGATTTTTGGATTACTGAGCAGAGCCAAGGGCAGCGAGCCCGTCAAACAGTTGCCGATGACCCCGATCTGCTGTCCAGGATGCGCTTCCTCGATGTTCATCACGACCGCGCGCAGCCATCCAACAATGTCGCTCTTACCGCTCTCCAACCCCCACCATTCTTTATTGAGCCCAAGGTAAAGCAACGTGCCATGCCACATTGACTGACTATTCAATTCACCAAAGAAGAGCGGTACATAGACCGTAAAGTCCTCGGACAATTCCTTTGCATAGGCCAATGTCTTCCCGGATAAGCCGGGCAACTCATGAAGTAACAGCACCGGCGGCTTACTTCGGTCGCCTGGGAAACAATAGACAGGATGCTTAACCGACCCCGCTTCAAAATCATCGTTGTCGTTCAGGTCTTTCTTGTCGCTTTTGAAGCATGGTTCCAGCTTGTTCTCCTGGACATCGAACGGGACATCCTCGCCATGAGGCAGGCAGAGAGTGGACTCCACCGCCGCACAAGATGACAGCAACACGGTCATAATAACTGCTAGAATTTCCTGCCGTAAACGGCCTATCGGTAACATCGCTCCCACCCTTATCTTCACGGTCTTTCCGCCGGCCAGTCAGGATTCTGGCGGCGACTCAGAAACTCGAACACAAACTGCTCGCTGTCGCTGTCGTCTGATTCTGTGGTGGCACAGGTAGAGGGTATTGCGGCAAATAGTCACTGTGGCCGATCCCTCGACCAGGATTTGCCATGTGTGATTCGATTTTGGATAATACCTCGGAAGAACACCCCTCCGGACCATACCGGCCCAGTGCCCGCACGGAACGCTCTCCTGAGAACGGCCACCAGGATTGGACCGAGTCACCCAGCCGATAAGCCACCTGCAGCACCCTGTCTTCCTGTGAAGACAGAACCGCAATCCGGTCGGCCTGCGTTGTGGCGTCGCGATAAGAGGTTGGCTCGTCCCTACCCAACGAATCGCTATCGATTGCCGCCGCCATCAAACAGATGCGATCCAAGATCGGCTTCTTGACCGAAACGTCTCGCGCCATGCGTTGGGCCGCGCGCATGACGACGCGGCACCCTAGGCTGTGGCCGACGAACGCCACACGGGCACTCTCATGCACATGGAGCACAAGCCAAGTCAGCAGGTTATCTGCACTGTCGTCGGCATCGTGACTTTCCGAGGGATAGCTGACCGCGCCAGCCCAGGAGTCCCCAGGCCAAAGGACCGCAAGCATCAGATCCATTGAACCCTTCTGTTCCAAGAAGCCGATGAACCGCACCAGCTTCTCACGCCCCTCCTCAAGGCCGTTGTTGTAGCCGTGCAGGAGCACCGTAAGACGTTGTCCACGAGTCAGCAGTTCAAAATCGGGCAAGCGATCATTCCACCATACATCCCAATACGGCAGAGCCTTGTAGAGCACGCCTGAGGTGACAGCCCCGCCAAATCTTTGGTCGCGCAAGCTGAGGACAAACGCGTTCATCGCGCTTTCAACGCCTTCGCGGCTTCCTGGAGGGCAGTAGAAAGATCCTTCGCGACCGGGGCAAGGGGCACGGCGGCAAGGCCAACGATGAGACACCAGGTCCATTTGGCCGGCACTTTGGCCGCGCACGTGACCAAAGTATCCGCGGCGACACAATCACCCTCCATTCCAATGAACCAGCCAACCAGAAATGAGATGGCCAGCGAAACCAACATGGCCAGCAACTTTGTCTGGGTCACATATTGTCGGTCGGCCAAAGCCAGGGCGGCATCGATGCGGGCGTCGATCATAGTCTCCAGACGAGCCATCGCGGACCGCTGTTCATCAGTCATAGCCGGTTCTGAAAGAGACCCTGGCTCATCCAGAGATCTAGACTGTTCACTTGGGGAAGCGTCCGCCCGCTGTCGACGGGCACGGTCGATCGCTTCCGCCGCGAGTGTAGCAACCTCCTGCTTGATTCCCAGCTTAACCGCCACCGACGTGATATCTTCCGCCGCCATCATCCCAAATCCGATCCGCACCCCCTGCCGCAATGTTCGAAGTAAGTCGCCACTTGCACGGCCTGCTCGATATTGAGCGCGGAGTAACTCCATGACGTCACTCCCGTAGGCAATTCTCAATGCAGGCAGGAATGGATCGAGGGTGGCCCTGTGCGTCGGAAAGAATCGCCGTCCCCCCTCCTTGCCTCCAACCGCAAAGATGCGCTCGAACCCGGCCAGATCAATCCATGAGACCAACTTGAGTCCATCGACAACACCGTACGAAGCCGTGCCGAGCGCCCCGATGGCAAGCGCTGCCGTGCCTAAAGTTCCTGAATCAATACCCATAAATTGTTCTGGCTGTTCGCCTCTCCTCTGCGCCTTACGACTGAAGGGCAAGTTCCTTATACCCTGTTTGAGCAGCATGTTGTCCCAAGCCAGATTGGGATCGTCCTGCAATGAGGTAGAAGGAAAACTGGTTCGCAGATAAGCAGACGACGGTCGGGTATAGACCATTCCGGCTCGATGCTGATAGGTATTTTCCAACGCTTCCGTCGCTTTCTTGACTTCGTCAGAGCCTTTCCCAAACCGCTCCACCGCCATCATCTGTCGATGGCGCAGCAATGCGATCACATCGTCCATGACGGCGAGAGGGCTGTTGTAGTTCTTGGGATCCAGCGGAGGCAGTCCGGGCGGGGCGATACGATGGGATAAAACATCTAGAGCGACTAGGTATGGTTGCTTCTTGGTCGCATCAGCCTCGGCATCCTCTTTGCGTTTCACGTGCGTGGCGAGCAACAGATATAACGCGTTAGGCGAAACAAATCGGTCATTCTGCACAGCTTCTTTCAACACCTCAGCCTTTAGAGCTTCGATCACCGTCAATGCTGTACTCAGTTGGAGTTTGGTATTCGGAAGCGATGTGATGACGGCCGCCAGGCGCAGCGATTCCGTCTCCATCTTCGCGATCTTCTCCTGCACAGTAAGGACCGCCTGCTCCTTCTCCTTCATGTTTTTCTCGTACTGCATCACGCGCGCCACCCGTGCGGCCTCCAATTCACGAAGATGTGCGGCAAACGCGTCCAACAACTCAACTTGTGCGAGCGACGTATGTCCATTGATCGTGCGGTAGGCTTCAAATGCCGCCCTGGCTTCGGAAGAGTTCACATACTTGGCGCCTTCATCAAAATTGTGAGTTTCTACAGTGGTGGGAATACCATCCAGCGCCTGCCGGATGTTGGTCAGTTCCTGTTCCATCCCGTGCGAACCGGTCATAAACGCGGTAACATCGGCGGCCGCACCTGTTCCCGCCACCTTCCATTGCGCCTTGATCTTCGCAATCACCTCCTGCGTCAGCACATCATGAATGGCTTTCAGCGGACCCTGCTTGGTCACATAGTTCTGGAGATCTTGCCCGGCCTTGTTCCGTTCATTGAGAGCCGTTTCCTCATCCTGCCGCAAACCCGTCTTTGTAGGCAGCATGCCCCCTATCTGTCCGTCGATTGCCGCCTTCTGAGCGGTTGCCTCACCTAGCTGATTCTGAGCAATGACCTGTTCCCTTCGGAGTTCGCCTATAAGATCGTCGAGGATTTTCTGCGGATCCGGAGAATACACCTCCTTCACGGCCGCGACTTCCGCTCGAACCTTATCTTTGCTCAGATCCTGATACCGCTCACGTTCCCGCAGCTCATTCGCCGAATACAGAATGGTGTTGCCGACGGCCTGGAGCACGCGAACGTACTGCTGCTTCCTGGCCTCCGGCACTCTGGCCGTCCCCAGGATAAACGATTTTTTTGACGTACCTCCCACTGCCGCATCACCGAATAGCCCGCGGGTAAGTTTCTCCGCGCCACCCAGGATGAGTCCCGACGTCTCAGGCGGCGAGGCCAAGCCTTCATGGTTGGCCAAAAAAAGCACCTTCTGCGCGAATTCCACCACGGCATCCAGGAGCTTCGTGACATCGTGCGAGTCTCGGGGCTCCTGATGGCCGTTGTGCGATTTCAGAAAGGCCTCGATCAGGGTGTACAATCCATCCGACATTCGGCCCCGCTCAAGCCCTTGTCCTAACTTGCGGCTGACACCGCTTACAATCGCAACCACCTCTTGCGCGTCCTGCAACTCAGGATCATCGATCGCGCTGCGGATAAGGCCCAGCCTGACGGCACGATCATTATTGCCCGTGTTGGCCTTCTTCACTAAATGACTCGCGAGGCCTTGGTTCGGGGGAGCCGTTTTCTCCAAACTATCGAGCAGCAGGAGTACGTGCGCGGTGTCGGCCGTTGTACTGGAGAGGCTGCGTTGCAAAGCCAGATCGAACGCCTCGCTCTTGCCTCGTACGTTCTGCTCGGTCCACACTCGTGCGCCTTTAGGATCAACCTCGCACATCACCCCTCGCGCCAACTCCTTGCTCAAGATGGCACACCGCCCCTCGCTATCGAGGCGATCCAGGGCCGATGCGATATGGCGCACATTCGTAAGCTTGACGATTAGCCTGATCACCTCCTCTTTCAACCCGCGGTACCGGTCAGGCGTCTCCCGCTGCAGGCGTTCAATATCAATCAATAGGGCGACGCCCTCCTCCCATAGCTCCCGGACCGCGCGTCTCGCCGCCCAATACTCATCGGCAAGCTCTTTCGTACGCGCCAGGAGCGTGGCGCAGGCGCTGTCGCCCGTGAGATTCTTTTGACACAACTCTAGAGTCGCTTGAGTGAGCAGCGTGTCAGGCAATCCTTCGCCGAGCAATTTCCACACCGCTCGGAACGGCAAACGTCGATCGTAAATCGTGTTTGCCTCCTTATAGGCGTTAGTACCTTTCCACTCAGCGATCAAGTCAGCTTCCAACCCCTTCCCCTTCACACCAGTTCCGGCACGAGCCTTCAGGGCGTCCATCAATTTCCCGACCTTCCTGCCAGGCCCGCCCTCAGGGAGCACAACAGGTGATACAACCAAGAGTTCTCGATACCCCTCCTTCAACAGTCGTAACTCAGGTGTGAGATCACTGTCGGCTTTGAACCCCGCTGCAATTTTCTCGTAGCTCGCTTGATCACCCATCACATCCGGCCTGGCCCACGGCAAACGTTCCGCAGCCTCCCTTAACTTCCGACCATGCAACGCAAGATCCGGATCAGCGAGATCCTCATAGAGCCCCAATATGTCATTGACGACACGCGAGTAGGCATGGCGAAAATATGGTTGACACTTACGGTGCGGGAACCACTCGTCAGAACGCCACCACTCTCTGATGTCCTGCCACCACGACACAGAGGTTTCCGGCACCCACGTTTCCGGCACCCTCACATACCCCTTCTGGTACCAAGTTTTTGGACATCCACTCACCAGGGCTTTCGGAGGTGCACCGTCCGTTTCAGGCCACTCTAGATCATCTCGCAGATTCACCAGCATGGGCTGGGCCGCGGTTGTGAGCGCCACTAGCTGGTGCAATTGCACATGCTCTTCATTGACCAAGGCGCCTTTGTAGACGTCCACATCGACGGTCAAGACAGCGCACCCGCTTAGGACAGTGCACAAGACCACAGCGACTGCCCCCGCCTCAATCTGGATCAAGGTCGATGACTTCATGGGCCAATCCTCTCGCTCGCGGCGAACTGCTCCTTCGCCTCCTTCAAGTCATCCTCTACCACCTGCTTCTCCGCCTTCACGCTAACCATGGCTTCAAACAGCAACCGATTCAACGTACCCGCGTCTTGATCCACCTTGGCTTGACTCACCGCTCCCAGGGCTTCGTCCATGGCCTTGAAAAACTTGTCAGGACTGGATCCCATCACAAGGACCAGACGATGGTTCTTAGGCACCTCGCGAAATCCCTCCGGACCGAATTGCATCAGCCGGCGGCCAATCGTCAGCTTCGCCAGACTCTTGCTATCCTCATGCGTGAATTGGATCTTGCCGTCCGATTTGTTGATCTCGACCGAACTTCCCAAGGAATCAATCAACTCAGCGGGCACCCAGCCGGAGCCGAACCGCATCCAACTGATAATGCTGGCCTGCCCTCGTACTCGTACGCGGTAGAGAGCGGGCGGGACTTGCTCCTGTGGATCAAACGACCCCAAGTAATACACTTGCTCGATGTCATGTCCGGGAATTACAGCTCCAACCGCCGTCGTGATCGCAGCGCCCAGGGCAACGTTTTGAGGAAGAGAGTTGCAACCAGTACCGCTCAACGCGAGGAGCCCTATCAAGGGTGCGATCACTGGGATGTGCTTGAACATTGTGCGTCCTCCTCATCTGAACTAATCCGCGCAACTGGTTGTCGGAGCACCTTGATCGGACGCACGTTGTAACCCCATCAACTACGTATGCGCAATACGTCCAAATGGCCCTACTGCGCAGTGAAATGCAACCATTTTTCAGATGGATAGAGGATGGTCCGCGTTATTCTGGATGGGTTCCTGCGTTTTCGTTTTTTTGCGGCAGCGGCGGACAAGGAAAGACGAGAGAAATTCCGCGATTGAACGGAAAGGGCGAGTGAGCTGGGTGCAAACAATTGGACTGCAGGAAGATCAGCGGCTGAGATTCGCTGATATTTGATCTCTTGCGTACTGCTGCCTTATCGCTCCGTGATGGCGTTGCCGCCGGAGGTCGCTCTGGCCATCCACCCTCCGAACCAGGCGCTGCCCCAGGCGAGCAGACCCATCACCCCACCGATACCGACTACGCTGGCGATGGAACCGAACGATTCCGCCACCCATCCGAAGGCGCTCATGCCCAGCATCGACGTGGCGGTGGCCATGGCTGTGTAAACCGCCATCACCCGGCCGACCATTCCCGGAGGCGCCACTTCCTGAATGATACCCCAGGCGATAGGAGTCCAGGTGCCGAGACCGATTCCAATGCAGACGACATAAGCCGACGCCATGGCAAAACTCCCGGTCGCCGTCAGCCCCAGCACTGCCAGACCCGCGAGCGTGCAGGAGGCGGCAATTGCGAAGAGCCGCTGGTGGAGCTCCCACCCGCTCAACCGGATCAGCGCCATCGACGAAAGGAGCAATCCCACGCCCAGCCAGGACCAGAGATAACCGACCTCGACCGGACCGAGCCCGAGCAGTTGCCGCCCGAAGACGGGGAACAAGGTGGTGAAGGCCCCGCTGCCGAACGTATAGAGCGACGCGAGCAGGATCAGGATCAGCAAGGTGCGATGCGTCAGAAACGCATAGCGCAGTCCTTCGAGGAGGTGCCTGATGAACGGTCTCCAACCCGAATCGCTGTCAGCTGCCTGTTCCGCCGCTCGTAGCTTGATCGGGAACAGGCAGGCAGCCGATGCAAAATAGGTCAGCGCATTCAGGCACAGCACATCCTGCGACCCGGAAAAGGCGATGCCCAGACCGCTCACGGCCGGCCCGATGATAATGCCCAGGCTGGTGGTGCTTTGGAGCAGCGCATTGGCCGCCGTAAATTGAGGGCGAGCGACCATGAAGGGAACCGCGGAAGACAGCGTCGGGACAAAGACGGCCGTCGCCACGCCGAACAGAAACGTCAGCACGTACAGGGCTTCGACGGTGAAGTTCTCAATCGATACCAGGCAGGGAATCAAGCCGATCAGCACCCCTCGCGCCACGTCACTCACGATAAGAATGGCTTTTTTCGGAAATCGGTCGACGATGACGCCGATGAACGGCCCGAAGAGGATCGGGGGCAGGGTCTGCAGGAGGCCGATGACCGTCGTTTTCAGCGGCGATCCGGTCACCGCATAGACGAACCAGAGGAGCGCGAGCTTGCTGATGCCCTCCGCCACCTGCGACAGGACCTGGCTCCACCACATGAAACTGAAATCGCGTGTCAGCAACCACCGGCGGGCATGGACCATGTCACCAGTATAAACGTTTGCGGCGGGTGCGGGATCACCAAGACTGAGAGGGGCCGAGAGCTGTGCCACGCAGAATCCTTCCACCAGTGGAGGTACGGTCACGTTTCATCACGTCCGTTCCAAGCCGGGAAGCGAGGGGTGAGGTTCATTGTCAGGCATGCGCAACCGGCATCGGGCACGTTCTCCGCACGCAGGCGACCGCCACAACCGCGGTGAGTAACAAGACGAGACCGAGCCCCACCAGGCTCGCGGCCGGCCCCACTGCATCGGCCACCCAGCCGAAGCCCGTCATCCCCGCCATTGCGGAAGCCATGGAACCAACACTAAAGGTGGTGACGACCCGGCCGATCAAATGTTCCGGCGTCACCTCTTGCAACAGCGCCCAGATAATCGGATTCAGCACCGCCGTGCTGCCTCCCACGATGATGACGATTCCCGCCGCCATCAGAGGCGTTTCCAGCAAGCTCAAACTGCACACGGCAAGACCGCCGATCGTCATGCCGCTCACCACGATGCGCAATCGTCCCTGCATGTCACTTTGCTTTTTCCACGCCAGCCAGGTCGATGCGGCCAACATCCCGACACCCAAGGCCGACCACAACCAGCCCAATTGCACCGGGCCCACCTGGAGAAACTCTTTGGCATAGACGGGCAAAATAAACACGAAGGCGCTGACCCCCAGATTGTAGAGCGACGAGATGATCACCAGTGTGAGCACCATCGATTGCTGCCCGAAGATGAATCGAAATCCCACCTGAAGTTCCTGCCACACGGAGGCGGCTTGTTCCTGGGGCCTGGCGCGAGCCGGAGTGAAACGGATCGGCATGAGACAGAGGGCTGAAATCAGAAACGTCGCCGAATTGACGAACAGGACATTTTCCGCGTTGATCAAGGCAATCATCACGCCGCTGATCGCCGGACCCAATAGCATCCCGATGTTGTTCGTGCCCTGGATGAGGGCATTCGCCGACATGAGTTCAGAAGGCCGAACCAGCAGCGGCACTGACGAGACCAGGGCGGGACCAAATATCGTGGAAACGACCGAGGTCAGAAAAATCAGGCCGTAGAGGCCGGTAATCGACAACATGTCCAGGGCGTATAAGGTCGGAATGAGGAAGGTCAACAGCGCACGGAGCAGGTCCACCCAGACCATCACAGCCTTTTTAGGCAACCGATCCAGGTAGACGCCGATCAAGGGACCGAACAGAAGCGGCGGAATGGTCTGGAGGAGTCCGACCATCGTCATCTTCATGGCCGATCCGGTCAGCTCGTAGACGAACCAGAGGAGCGCCACCTTATTGAGCCCTTCGCCCACCTGCGACGTCGTTTGCCCCCACCAGAGCAACCCGAAATCTCTGGTATTGATCAGACGCCACCCGCGACTGGAGCTGGAGGGTGATAGATCTTCGGACATATGGCGAATCCTCCTGAAATTGCCGCGGGCGGGGTTAAACAATTGTGTAGAGACCTGTCTCGCTGCTGGGACCATGCTAACGATTCCTCCCGGCCGGCTAACCTAGGAAAGGCCCTGGAGCGCGATCGACAAATACCCGGCCGCCTTCTCGGTTTTGTCCAAAGGCGAGTGAGCAATGAGGATACACAGGGCTGTTCTCCGGCTCTGTAGAAACTCCATGGGCACTAGGAATTTCTCCAGACATCCTTGATCCTCCCCTCACTCACTCTGCACCCGTCAAACGAGATACCGGCTGTAACACACTGTTTCCGCAAGGATGTGGCAGATTGCCGGTCCAACCTGCGAGCGCGGCACAGTCCCTGCTATAGCATCGCATAGTTTTCTTCAATCAGGTACGACATGTCCGCCTCCATCCTGCTCATCGACGACAGCCCCGGCGAATGCGAATTATTTCGCCAAGCTCTGACCCGAGCCGGCTACACCGGGCGCCTGGATATCGTCGAAGGAGGTCGCGCGGCCATGACCTATTTGAACGATCATCTCCAGCCTGACGAGCCGGGCGTGATTCTGCTCGACCTCAAACTGAGAGCCGAGCGAGGTGTGGATGTGTTGAAGCAGCTCAAGCAGCATGCGCGCGTGGCGCAGATTCCGGTCGTCATCCTAACCAGCTCGGATGACGCGGCGGATATTCGCGCCTGCTACCAGGCTGGAGCGAACGGGTACGTCGTCAAACCGGGGAAATTCGATGACCTCGTGACCCTCTCCCTGCACATCTGGAAATTCTGGCTGGAACATAACTGCATCCAACGAACGGCCGCCTCATGCTGACCCGCGCCGCACTGAAAAACCCCTACGCCGTCTTCGCCTTGTGCATGATCGCGCTGATCCTGGGCGGCGTCTCCTACCAGAAGATGCGCGTGGATATTTTCCCCGACATCAAACTGCCTTCGATCCTGGTGACGACATTCTACCGGGGCCTGAGCCCGACCGAGATGGAAGGCGCGATCACCCTCAAGATGGAGCAACGCTTCGTCGAAGCCAGCTACGTTGAACACATCGAATCGCAATCCCTCGCAGGCATGAGTTACATCAAGGTATTTTTCCAGCCGGAATACGGTATCGATGCGGCACAATCCGAGCTGACCAGCCTGGCCTACAGCATCATCAGACTCTTGCCGCCCGGCGTGTATCCGCCCTCGGTATTTAAATTCGGCGTGTCCAGCTTGCCGATCGGCCTGCTCTCCCTCTCCAGCGAGAACCTCGGCCCCAAGGAGATCCGCGATCTGGCCTACTTCAAAGTGCGCCAACAGATCGCGACGGTCCCTGGCGTCTCCTTCGGCCCACCGCTCGGGGGCAAGGTCCGGCAAATCACGGTCTTTTTGGACCAACAGCGGCTGCTTGCGCGAGGCATTTCGCCTTCCGACGTGGTCAACGCGCTGAACCAGCAGAGCGCGATCATTCCCGCCGGGAACATCAAGATCGGCGATCTCGACTACTACGTCTACTCGAACAGCCTGATTGACGTGGTAGAGAAAATCAACGACATCCCCATCAAGGTGGTCAACGGAACGCCGGTGCTGGTGCGCGATATCGGCACGGCCGCGGACAGCGCGGCGATTCAAACGTCCATTGTCCGCGTGAATGGCCGCGAAGCCACGTACATTCCCATCACCAGGCAGGAAGGCGCGAATACGTTGGAAGTCACGGACGGCATCCGCGACAAATTGCCGAAACTCACGGAGATTCCGTCCGGCACCACGGTAAAATTTATTTACGATCAGTCGCTCTACATCCGCCAGGCTATCGCCAATCTCCAAAAGGAAGGGCTGCTCGGCGCGGGGCTGGCCGGCTTGATGATTTTTCTGTTTCTCGCCAGCGTGAAGGCCGCACTGGTGGTCGGGTTGGCGATTCCACTTTCGCTCACGGCGGCCCTGGTCGCGCTCTATCTCACCGGCCAAACCGTCAACATCATGACCTTGGGGGGCTTGGCGCTGGTAATCGGCACCCTGCTCGACAATAACATCGTCGTGCAGGAGAACCTGCACCGGCATCTCGAGATGGGCAAAGACGGGCGCTCGGCGGCGGAAGACAGCGCCATGGAGCTGACGCTCCCGATTTTCGTCGCCACGATCTGCATCCTCATTGTCTATCTCCCGATCATGTTTTTTACTGGCATCATCAAGTATCTCTTTGTGCCCCTCGCGATGACGGTGGCCTTTGCCATGCTGGCGGATTATGTCGTCTCCATGTCGGTGACGCCGGTGATATTGGCCTGGCTGTACCAGGCCGGACATGGAAAGTCAGCCGAAGAAGCGTCGGCCGACGAAGGCTGGTTCCGCTATGTGCTCGCGATCTATGACCCGATTCTTCGAGGAGGCCTTCGCGTGAAACCGCTGGTGATCGGGATGGCGATTCTCGCCCTGATTGCCACCGGCGTCATCTTGATTCCCCGTCTGCACACCGAATTCTTCCCCAAGGTTGACGCGGGCAATTTCACCATGTCGGTCATGGCGCCGGAAGGCTCCCGGATTGAAAAGACTACGGCCATCGTCGGGCAAATCGAGCAATTGATCCAAGAGACCATTCCGAAGGCGGATCTGGAAGAAGTCATCTCCAACACCGGCCTCTACTACGGCGATGCCGCGCGCTTCGCGCCGAACACCGGCAATCACACGGCGTTTGTGCTCGTAAACCTCGTCACCGGACACGAAGGTCGCACGGAAGACTACATCGCGCAGCTCCGGAGCAGGCTCAAGACCTCGCTCCCCGGCGTCGAGATCGCCTTCCAAACGGGCGGGATCATCAGCGACGTGTTGAACTTCGGCTTGAGAGCGCCTATCGACATTCAGGTGAAGGGCCCGAGCCTCGACGTCATCCGACCGGTCGCGGAGCGGATCCAACAGCAAATTGCCCAGGTGCCCAATACCGTCGATGTGCGGATCAAGCAGGGCAAGAGCTACCCCGAACTCCATATCGATGTGGATCGCACCAAAGCCGCCTATTACGGAATCAACCAGAATCGTATTGTCGTGGACGTGATTACGGGCATCAGCTCGAACCTGGCTCTCTCGCCCAACTACTGGCTCGACCCGAAGACCGCCAACGGATATTTCCTGCTGGCACAGTACCCGGAACAATCGCTGACGACGACGGAAGATCTGCTGAACATTCCGATCATCGGCGCCCGCACGCCCCTCCTGCCCACGGCCAGCCTCACGGGCGGCGGCATACAGGGATCAACCCTCGCGTTGCAGAATACTCCCTTTGCCGGAAGGCAGATGGACATCACCAGCGGCTACTACGCGTCGGGCGACGACCGCCGCGGCCCGCCGGTCCTGCTCCGCGATGTGGCCCAACTCAAATTCAAGACCGGCCCCGATTCGGTGGATCACTATGATCTTTCACGGCTGATCAATGTGCTCGTCACGCCCGTCGGCAATGACCTCGGTCATGTCGCCAAAGATATCGAGCAGGTCCTGGCCGGTATCGACCTGCCAAAGGACGTGACCGTGCAGCTACGCGGCGAAGTCGCCAACATGCGCAGCGCGATTCAAAACTTTGCCTTGGCCCTGCCATTGGCCGTGGTCTTGATCTATCTGGTGATGGTCGCGCTGTTTCGCTCCTTCATCGATCCCTTGATCATTCTGGTCGCGGTGCCGCTCGGCTGGATCGGCACGGTGCTGACCCTGCATCTCACCGATACCTCGGTCAATGTGGAGTCCATGATCGGAACACTCATGATGATGGGCATCGTGGTCTCAAACAGCATTCTCCTCGTGGATTTCGCCAACCGCATGGTGCGCAACGGAGCCACCGCGGCGCATGCGGTGCTGGAAGCCGGCAGGCGGCGGATCCGGCCGATTCTCATGACGGCGCTGGCCACGATCCTCGGCTTGTTACCGCTGGCCCTGGGATTCGGCGAAGGCAACGAAACCATGGTGCCGTTGGCCCGCGCGGTGGTCGGCGGATTGGCGGTCAGCACCATCATGACCCTGCTGGTCGTGCCCGTCATGCACAGTCTGGTATTGATCCGGAGAGAACGCGCACCGCTTTCCGCCACCGCTCCCGCGACGTCGGAGGATATTTAATGGACCAACCGTCACCGACCGCCCGCCCCGTCAGGGCGACGCGCCGCAAAATCCGCTGGATCGCCGCCGCCATCGTGGTGACGCTCGTTATCGGCGGACTTCTCTATTGGCGGGATATCCGCGAGGTCGGCCATCCGGCGCCTCCCGCTTCCCCTGCCGCTCCCACGCCGCCGCAAGCGGCCGCGGAATCCCTGGCGGTGCCCGACAGCGCGCCGGTGGATGTGCAGGTGACGAAGCCGACCCGGCGCGATCTGGTGTACACGATCACGCTTCCCGCAAACGTGTCTCCCTTATATCAGACGACGCTGTACGCCAAGGTGTCCGGCTATCTCAAATGGATCGGTCCGGACAAAGGCGATGCCGTGAAAAAACATCAGATCGTCGCGGTCATCGATGCGCCGGAAGTCGAAGAGCAATACCAACAGGCGGTGTCGGATTGCAAAATCAAAAAATTGACCCACGAGCGGCTGGCCAAGGTGTGGAAAGAGTCGCCGGACGTCATCGCGAAACAGGACGTTGACGTGGCGGAAGCCGCGTATCAGGGAGCCAGGCACCTGATGGAACAGCGCGTGGTCATGCGCGATTATACGAAGGTCCGCGCGCCCTATGACGGCATTGTCACCGCGCGATTCGCGGACCCCGGAGCCTTGATTCAAATCGCCACCTCCTCGGCGACGAGCGCGATTCCCCTGTTTACGATCATGGACCTGGATACGGTGCGCATCTATGCCAACGTGCCGCAAGACGACAGTCCTTGGATCGTGCCGGGAAAGACCGCTGCGACCGTGAAGGTGATGGAATTGCCCTCCCGCTCGTTTACCGGGTTGGTCACCCGCTCGACAATGGCGCTCGATCCGGCCACGCGGAGTTTGCTGGTCGAAATCGATCTCCCCAATCACGACCATGCACTCCGGCCGGGCACCTTTGCCGAGGTGGCGCTTGGCCTGCGCGAGATTCCGCAGGCCCTCGTCGTTCCCCCCCAGGCCGTGACCAGCACGCCGAAGGGAAAATCTCTGTTCATTGTCGAAAACGGCAAGGCGAAACCGGTGGCGGTCCAGACCGGCATCAGCGACGGCCGGTGGATCGAGATCACGTCTGGATTGCGGGGCGACGAAGACGTGGTGGTCGTCGGCAAACGCCGTCTGCTCGAAGGGACGCCGGTCGTCGCCTCGCCGCTCAATCTGCCGGACGCCAAGCTGTCGCAACAAAAATTTGAGCGGCGCGCGCCGGGCGGCACGCCTCCCCCGCCGACCGCACCCTCGCCGAACGGCGCCACACAGACACAGGGAGATCGCCGATGATTAATCAATCGCTCCACCGGACATTCGTCATGCTGGCCGCCCTCTCTCTCGTGGCAGCTTCGACGCCCGCCGCGCATGCAGTCGAGACGGATCAGCCGGTTTCGTTGTCTCGCGGCAGTTTTCTCGGCGTGCAGCAGGCCGTGGAGATTGCCGTCAAGAACCACCCCCTGCTGATCGAAGGCCAGGCGAATTTAAAAGCCTCGGAAGCCCGCACGGAACAGGCACGGTCCCTCTACTACCCGCAGGTCTATGCCAACGCCAACACCGTCGCCGGCGCCGGCGTGAGCAATCCGCGATTCCTGGTCGGCGGCGGGCTCCTGCGGGAAAATCAAACCACCTTTACCGGCGGCGTGATCGCCAACCAACGCCTCTACGATTTCGGCTACACCAGCAACCTGGTCGAGTCGAACAAACTCGCCGAGCGCGCCCAAGGGCAGGACGTGAACGCGCGGCGCGCGCTGGTGCTGCTGCATGTGCAGCGCGCCTACCTGAACAGCCTGAAGCGGCATCGCCTGGTGCAGATTGCGGAGGAGACGGTTCGCGAGCGCGGCATCATTGCCGGCCAGATCGAAACGCTGTATCGCCAGCAACTCAAATCGAAGCTCGACTTCGACCTGGCCCGTGTCGAGCTGGTCAACGCGCAATCCCTGCTGGTCCGGAGCCGCAACGACCTCAAGGCCAGTTTCGCCGACTTGAACCGGACGATGGGGATAGCCGGAAGCGACGACTATGTCCTCGAAGAGATTTCCGTCGCCGTTCGCCCGCAGAAAACGCTGGAGACCCTGATCAATGACAGCCTCTCGCATCCGGAGGTCAAGCGGGCAAAGGAGCAGACGGCCTCCGCCGATGCGCGGCTCACCGCCGCCAAACGCCAATACCTGCCGACAGTATCGGCTATCGCCAGCGGCGGCACGTTCGATCCATTCGACCCGCGCCAGAACCAGCAGACCGGCGGATGGTGGATGGCCGGCGCGATGGTGTCCATGCCACTCTTCACCGGCTTCCTGATCGAAAACCAGGTCGTCGAAGCCAATGCCAACCGGCAGGCCGCCTCTGCCGCGACGAGCAACATCGAGCAGGCGTTGACCCAGCAGGTGACGAATGCCTATCTCGACACGCTCACCTTCGCGCAGCAAATCACGCTGGCGGAAGAACAGGTCAAGACGGCGCAGGAAGCCTTACAGCTCTCCAAGCAGCGCTACAAACTCGGGTTGGGGACGGTGGTGGAAGTGACGCAATCTGAGGTGGCCCTCACGGCGGCGCAAACGCGCCTGGCGGACACGCAGTATGACTATAAGATCGCAGAAGTTACATTGGCCTATACCTCGCAAGGCGACGACACAGGGCGCATTCTCCTGCTGAGCCGTGCGCCCCAGCCTGCGCCCGACACCCTCAGCCGTTTGGAAGGTCCTCGCGGGCCGGTCAATTAGCGGCCTTCGCCAAACCATGCTCGCCGTTTGTGTCTCGCCCTCAGTAGAGGGTGGAGCGTGAGGAGTCGTGGCTGTTCTTCTCGCTTCACGAGATACGCTTCACGATCGATCGACAGGGGTTTGGGCTTACACCGGTTGGCCGGGAAACACAATGGCAAGATCGATGACTAATTCGTCCTTGGTGTTGGCGAGCAATCCGTCCCAGATGCTGGTGGTTTGCTGCACCAGCGCCTGATCGAGGTCGAAGAACAGATCGAACCCTTTAGAGATAATGGGATTCATCGGGTAACGGCGATCGTAAATCATGCCGTAGGCCGGGATACCGTACACCGTCTGCCAATTGCCTAGGATGAAATGCAGTTCCGTGCCACGGATGTACAGGCCGCCCGATGTAATCGTCCTTTTCACCGACGTTTGCGGCTGGCTGAGGTAGTAGGTCACCCGCTCGTTCTCCCGCGCCAACCGCAAGGCTTCGACCAGCTGCGGGACCAGGATCATGATCTCGGCGTCCCGGAACATGGGCAGCCTGCGAGAGTCGTCGCCGAGCCAGCGCTGGACCATGGTCCGATGCTCCTGCACCGTGAGTCCCATCAGCACTCGCCTGACCTGTTCATGGGAAAACTGGGCCGGGTGCGTGAAATGCCCGGGCGGCCACTCCGGCAGCACATTGGCATCCAACTCCAGCCGGACAAAATTGACGGGATCTTCGTAGACGGTCCGCGACGGGACCTGAGGAATGGCGCAGCCCGCAGCGGCGAACACCGCTGCGGCCCACACTGTGATAGGTAAAAGATGAAGCGCAAAACGGCGACGGAACCACCCCTCCGGCTTTACGTTTCTCCTCTTCACCTTTTTACGTCTTACTTTTCACGTTTCACGCTTTCCGTCATCACTCCATGATTGTCACGGTCATTTCGACACGCTCGAGCGGATTGTCCCGCCCGTCGCGCTTCGCCCCGACGACCTTGTCCACCACATCGAGCCCAGTTTGCACTTCCCCGAACACCGTGTACTGCCAGTCCAGAAAATTGGCGTCATTGACGCAGATGAAGAACTGCGAACCGGCGCTGTCCGGATCATTGGCGCGCGCCATCGACAGAGTGCCGCGCTTGTGCGGCTTGCTGTTGAACTCCGCCTTCACGTTGTGGCCCGGCCCGCCCATCCCATGGGACGCGCGGTCGGGATTCTTGCTGTTGGGATCGCCGCCCTGAATCATGAAGCCGGGAATCACCCGGTGAAAGGTGGTGCCGTTATAGAACCCTTTTTTAGCCAGGTCCGTAAAGTTCTTCACATGGTTCGGCGCGACATCCGGAAAAAAACGCAACACGATCTCGCCCCAAGGCTCGTTCTTGGATGTCACGGTAATGGTCGCAGTTTGTGCCGTCATCTCGTATCCTTTCCTTCTCAGTTAAACTTAAAGGGCGCGACGCTCTCGCCTTCCAATCCCTGGCTGACTGCCGTCCAGGTGAGCCCGTCGTCATCGCTGCGAAACACGCCGGAACTGGTTCCGGCATAGAAGCCGCCCTTCTCGCCTTCGATCAATACCTGCACCGACAGATTGCTGAGGCCCTTGTTCAAGGGCATCCATTGCCGCCCCTTGTCGACCGTTTTGAAAATGCCGCGCCCCGTGGCGACATAGACGCCGCGCTCGTTGCTGATCAACCCGCGAATGGAGTCATTCGGCAAGGCGCGGCTGATCGGCAGCCAGGTTTTGCCGCCGTCGCCGCTGCGGAACACCCCGCCATCGAACGTGCCTGCATACACCCCTTGCTCCTTATCGACGGCCAGCACGCGAATGAAATTCTCCACCAATCCCTCGTGATCTTTCAGTCCCTGCCGCAGGCGCGTCCATCCTGGCGTTCGTTCTTTGTAACTGTGCACACCCTTCCCCGATGTGCCCGCGTACAGTGTACCGTCATTGGTTCTCGCTAACGCATGCACCAGGATTTCATCCAACCCGGTGGTCACGACTTTCCATTGATCCTGCGCCGCATTCAATAGATACACGCCGTCGCCGGTCCCGGCGTAGAGCCCTTTGGCATCCATCATCAAGACCTTGATCTCCAGACGTTTCAGCCCCTTGTTGATCGGCTGCCAGGTTTTGCCCGCATCGCGGGAGCGGAAGACCCCGCCTCGAAACGTCCCCGCATAGATCGCGCCATCTTTGCCGGTGGTGAGACAGAGCACGAAGGGATCGGTGAGTCCCTCATTGGACGACAACCAGGTGCCGCCCCGGTCGCTGCTTCGGAAAATGCCCATGCCGAACGAGCCGGCGTAGATCACGCCCCCGGCACCCGACGCCAAGGCTTGAATACTGGTGTTGCCGATATCGGCCGGCGCAGCAGGATCCTGCCCGGGATGTCCCTGTTCCAGCTTCAGCGGCCCGCCGCCGTCTTTCCCGATCGGGAAGGATTCGGCAGACACCATTCCCTGGAGACCGAAGACCGTCAGCGCCGTCCATACCAACATGTGAGGCAGCATAAGATCATCACCCTTCAAAATTGTCAGCGCCGTCATCGCACTCGATGACCGGCGGTACCGATGGGTATGTCGGGGTCGAGGGGCAAATTCATGTCGGGTGCCGGCCCTGCGGACCGCCCGAACATCTTCGCGCCGATGATCCCGATCTCATAGAGTACCATGAGGGGGACAGCCATCAGCAACATGGTGAACAAGGTGGCATCCGGCGTCACGATGGCCGAAATGATCAGCGCCGCCATGATGGCATGTTTCCGGTAGTGCGCCAGCACCGCCGACGAGACTACTCCCACCCGGGACAACATCGTCAGCACGAGGGGCAGCTCAAACGCACACCCGAAGATGAGCAGGAATTTGACGTTGAAATCGATATAAGTGCCCACCCCGAGCGCGGGCGTAATATCGCGATCCATACCGAAGGACACGAAAAAGTCGATGACGAGGGGCAAGATGACAAGATTACAGAAGATCAGCCCGAGCGCGAACAGCAGCGCGGCCAGTAAAAAAATCGGAATCGCCCAGCGCTGCTCTTTTGGAAGCAGCGCCGGCTCGATGAACTTCCAGCATTGGTAAAACACGATCGGCAGGCTGAGGATGATGCCTGCCAAAAAGGACACCTTGATCGAAGCGAACAGGGCTTCGGTTGGCCCGTAAAACACCAGTTGATTGGGGAACGGACGATTGAGCCAGGCGACCATTTCCGACGAGTAGGCAAACGCCGACGCAAACGCGACCCCCAAGGTCACCGCGATGATCAGCAGCCGCTTCTTGAGCGACTGAATATGGGCGGCCAGTGGTGCGAGCATTCCCGGTCTGAATCAACGCCTCGTGGTCTGTCTCCGCCTCTGCCCGCCAGGCCGCGAGGGCCGGCGGGACGAGACGGGACAGCACCCGTTACCGACCCTCGTTACCGTGGGTTCGAATGAATTCGGCGATCTTATCCTTGGTGGCCAGCTTCTCTTTTTGCAATTGTTTCTTCAACACTTCTTCCGCCGGCGTGAGCACGTGCCGTTTCTGTAAGTCGGCCAGCTCCGCATCGAGGCGATGGTGAGACTCTTCCAGCGCACGGAATTCTGTGTTGGACCGCCGTAACCGCTCAGTGATCGCCGTCTCCGTCTGCATGTCGCACCTCCTGGTTGACTACATACGTTCGTGGATGACCATCGCGTTACTTGGCTCCCGGAGACGATGCTCCGCGCGGCCGGCACACATCACTCACCGTGAGCGGCGTCATTTCCATCAACACCGCATCTTCCCCGGGATTGACATAGTACCCTTTGCGTGTGGCCGTCTGGCGGAACCCCAGCCGGCGATACAAGGTCTGCGCCTCCTGGTTTGAGGCGCGCACCTCAAGCATCGCCCTGGTTGCGCCGCGTTCGACCCCGGTCCACAGGGCCTCGCAAACCAACCTGGTCGCCACACCTTGCCGCCTGAACGGCGCGGATACCGCCAGGTTCATGAGCCGCAGTTCCTCGAAGACGACCCAAAAACAAAAATACCCGACCACCGCAAGGGCCCCGGACAGTGGGTCTGGGCACCTGGCGATCAAAAAGTTCGCAAATGGGTTGCCGGACAATTCGGCTGCCAACATTTTGCGCGTCCAAGGGGCCGAGAAGCAAGCCTGTTCAATGGCGAGGACTTCGTCGAGCGTGTCGGCTGTCGCCGGTTCGATCATGACCGCGGGCGATGCCATGTCAGAGGGAAGGTTCCATGTGCCTGCTACTTGCCGCGCCGTGAATCAGCGCGTTTCGCAACCGCCCGCTGTTGTTTCTGCGTCAGCTTGTTCGCCACCCGCTGGCGCCGCCGCTCAAGCGGCGACAGACCTTGCTGGGCGTCGAATTGCACTTCCGCTTCCGTCCGTTGGACATAGCGAGGAACCAGCGCCTGCCCCGCGATCTGCCCCGCTTTGAGCAGTTGTCGCCCGGCGAGACCGACACTCACCGCCGATGGGCGGTGCTGTTCGGGTCGGACTTCCTGGATCTTCCCGCCAGGAGCGTCGAAGGCTTCTCGGATGTTCTTCTCATAAGCCTGCCATCCGTCGCCGAAGCAGGTGCAGGTGCAGATGTTGGCCGCCTGTAAAACCCGCGCCACTGAAGCAGGAGGCCCCACCTGTTCGCCGATCACTGTATGTAATCCAGATTTCGCCCGCCACTCATAGGCAGCCCAGTACACTTCGTTGTGCCGGCTTTTCAGAATCGGGACCAGCAGTCCAGTCACAGCGCGCGCATTCCAGGTCATCGCTTCCAACGTCGGCACCGGCGCGATCGGAATCCCCAGCACCGCGCGAAACCCTAGCATGGTCGCAAGTCCCACCCGGAGACCGGTAAATGACCCGGGGCCGATCGACACAGCCAGGCCCTGAAGGTCTTTCAGCTGAATGTCTCCTTCGCGCAATACACGATCGATGGCCCCGATCAAGGACCGCGCATGTGATCCCTCGGCATCTTGCTCGACTAACGCCAAGACCTCCTCGCCCCGCAGCAAGGCCACGCTCTGCCAGGCCGTGGCGGTATCGATTGCCAGCAGGTAGTCAGGCCGCCCCTTCATACGCGCCCCAGTTCACTTGGTTTGATGGGCTCATTCGGGACTAATTCATGAAACGTGACCTGGAGGCTTCCGGATCCCTGCCCATCCGTCATACGGATGGAAAAGGGACGCATGATCCGGATGCCGCCCTCGGCAGACTGTCCGTTGGACTGGAGGGTGGCGGGCGGGGTGGGACCGACTGCGCGATAATCATCAAATTGCATGGTCGCATCGACCTTCCCGGCAGCGGTCAGCCGTTCTTCCTGCACGACCAGTAAATTCCGGCGGTCGAACCAGATGCGGCGGCTGACAAATGACGGCCCCTCGCTTGACCCCGATGCCGTCACCACGTCCAGCCGATAACGAGTCCCCTCCTCCGACAGCCGAACCTGCTCCTGAGGCGCCACAGCGCGCGTGCCGATGATGCCGCTCATGGCCCAGACGCTCAACTGGAAGGGACGGGTGAGCTGCCCGAGTTGATCGGCTTCCGATGGGCGTCCGGTCACTTCCTTCCCCATGGTCGGGAGACGAAGCTTGAATTGATTCTCGATTTGCACGAACTCGAATATTTCACTTCCCACCGCTGAAAAGCCGCGCAATCGAATGGCGTCGGGGCGTTGGTAAAAGACTGTCCCCTGAACACGCTGGCCGATCGGCAAGATGCCGCCGGTGATCTTCGCGCTGAAGAGGCCCTTGATCGTGCGCACCTCCTCCGCCTGCTCCTGCAAGAGCGCGGTCAATTGCTCCGCCGTCGCCTCTTGCAGTGGAACGGTGTCCGCCGGGCTGAACAGCGCGCAGCCAGAGAAGATCATCGAAGAAAAAATCCAAGAAACCAGGCACCTGATGCGTGTCACATGTCCCCTGTTATGTCTCATGGTCCTCACGCCAGCACGGCTTCGAGCGCATCTCCGACTTCGCGGATGCCGATCAACTCAATGCCGCCCACTGGATCGAGTTTCGCCACATTCCGCTCCGGCAACAGGCACCGCTTGAAGCCCATCTTAGCCGCCTCGCGAATCCGCAACTCCGCCTGGCTGATGGCCCGGACTTCCCCGCCCAGGCCGACTTCGCCCATCACCAACGTGGTGAAATCAATTGGGCTCTCGCGCAAACTCGAGGTGACGGCGGCGACAATCCCTAAATCGATGGCCGGTTCGTCGATATGAATCCCGCCGACCACATTCACGTAGACATCCTGCCCTGACAGGTGCATGCCCAGCCGTTTCTCCATCACGGCCAGTAACAACGACAGGCGATTCGGTTCCACGCCATTGGCCATGCGCTTGGGCATCGGAAAATTCGTCCCTGAGACCAGCGCCTGCAGTTCGACCAGAATCGGCCGCGTACCCTCCAGACTGGACACCACGACGGACCCGGTGCTGCGCTGCGGCCGCTCGGCGAGAAATAACTCGGACGGATTGCTGACCTCTTCAAGTCCGCCGTCCTTCATTTCGAAGACGCCGATTTCGTTCGTGGATCCAAACCGATTTTTCACCGCCCGCAAGATCCGGAAACTATGGCTCTTGTCGCCTTCGAAGTACAGGACCGTATCGACGATATGTTCCAGCAGGCGGGGGCCGGCGATCGCCCCTTCCTTGGTGACATGCCCGATGATGAATACAGGCACATTGTTCCGTTTGGCAAACCACATCAGCTGGCCCGCGACTTCCTGTACCTGACTGATGCTCCCCGGCGCGGAGGTCAATTGCTCGGTATACACGGTCTGAATCGAATCCACGACGACCGCGGCCGGCTTGATCTCTTGAATGGCTTTGAGAATTTGTTCGAGGGAGGTCTCGCCGAGGATGAGCAGATGCTTCCCCTCGATGCCAAGCCGTTGCCCCCGCATCTTGATCTGGCGGGGAGATTCCTCTCCGGAGACATACAAGACCTGCTCGTCCGCTTCGGCCAACAGGGGCAAGGCCTGCAACAACAACGTGGTCTTTCCAATGCCCGGATCGCCGCCGATCAACATCACGGAACCGGGCACCACGCCGCCTCCCAGAACCCGGTCGAACTCGCCCATCCCCGTGCTGTGCCGGGGCTCGCCGACAATCTCGATCTCGGAAATGGGAGTGGCCACCGGCATGGTCGTGGCGGACATGTTCTGGCGCCCTTTCGGAGCCGCCGGCACACGTTCTTCTTTCAGGGTATTCCAGCCGCCGCAGTCTGGACAGCGACCGAGCCAGCGTGGCGCCTGATGGCCGCAGGCCTGACAATGAAACGTGGTTTTTACCTTCATGCCTTGTTTGCCTCAGCTTGTTTAGGCAGCGTCCCGGCATCGTAAAGGAAACGGGAGAGAAAAAGGAAGGCATACTCCTAGGGTGAGGCGCGACTCCGCGGGGATTGCCTAGTCCATTCCTGATGCGCCGGGCACCATACTTAGATGCTGGTTAGGAGAAGAAGAAAGGAGGCGTTCGATGGCAGAACTGATTCCACCCACCACGTCACGAGTGGCTGAACAAACCGACTCAGCAGTCAATGCGCGAATTCGCCGGCAAACGGAAGCCAATGTCGCCTATTTCGGCAAAGGCGGGCCGCAGGCCATTGAGGAACGCCTGTGTGAACTGGATCGCGAATGGGATGTAGAGCGGGTGCTGGAAGCCAATGCTGCAACGATTGCCCTGTCCGGGCTTTGCCTTGGAGCCCTGGTAAATAGGCGCTGGTTTCTCCTGCCGGCCGTCGTCGCAGGGTTTTTACTCCAGCATGCGATTCAAGGGTGGTGCCCGCCGATTCCGGTCTTTCGGAGATTGGGCATGCGGACCCAGACCGAAATCGAGCAGGAACGTTATGCCCTGAAGGCTATCCGGGGAGACTTCAAGCCCGTTACAGGCAACGGGGACGAGAAGGTTACCGCTGCCCTCCAAGCCGTCCGCGCTTAATGCGCGGCCTTCTGCTCCAGGGGTAAACCCGACAGATGAAAAAGTGCAATGGCAGCAGCCGTGGCAGCGTTCAAGGATTCAACCCCTGGTTTGAGGGGAATGGTAAAGCGTAGCGCGGCCGCATCCAGCACCGCATCCGACAATCCCCGGCTCTCACTGCCGACGGCAACGATGGTGCGAGGTGGAATGCTGCGGATCGATCGGATGGGGATACTGCCAGAGTGCTCTCCGGCATCGGCAGCCATGATGGTGCATCCCAAACCGAGCAGCGTCTCCAGGCTGGTGTGAGGGAAAATCGGAAGATGGAATAACGTCCCGGCCGTGGCCCGCACCACTTTCGGATTGAAGACATCGATGGAATGGGGCGCCATCCACAAGGCGCTGACATTCAGTCCCGCCGCCGTTCGAATGATCGTGCCGATATTAGCCGGATCCTGAAGCATGTCGCCGTAGAGACCGAAGATCCTCGGTTGAGCCAATAGGGTCGTTTGATCCCACGACGGTTGATGCACAATGGCCAGAGCACCGCTGGAGGTTTCCACCTGGGACAATTGGGCCAGCGTATGCTCAGGACAGCCGTACAATGTGCAGCCACTTTTGAGAAACAGATCCCGCACATCCGGCGGCTGGCGATCCAGAAAGCCGGGCGCCACCACCAGGCACACGAGGCGGCCTGGAGCCGACTGCAGGAGCTCTATAATCGGCCTGGTGCCTTCCAAGACGAACACCCGCTCGCGGTCGCGTGTGCGCTTGGTTTTGATGACATCCCGGATATGCGAAAGGAAGTTACGAGAGACGGTAGGAAGTATGGAAGTCAATCAGTACCAGAAGGAAGGAGATCGGGGGCCCGGCCCTTTCGCCGGGCCCCCTTATCGTGAGTCTATTTGCGTTTTTTACCTGAAGCCGATTCCGCCGCACGGATGCGTTGGGCACGCACCTTGGCTCGTTTGAGAGCCGACAACTTGCCGCGCGTACGATCGCGTTCGGCCTTTAATCGTTCTAATTGCGCGCGGAGATGCACACGCTCCTCTTTGTAAATGCTGGCACATTCGGCAGGAGAGAGGTTAGTCCAATCTCCTGTTCCGCGTGCCCGCTTGATCCGCGCTTCCAAGGATTCACGCAGCAGCCTCTCACGCATCGACATCAACGACTGCAAGGCCTCCTGCCGTCGTTGGACTTCTTCCTCTTCGGCCATAATGCCGCGAATGTCGGTTCCTAACATTGGCTGATCCTCCTCGCTGGGGATATCAATAAGAACGGCTCATTCTACCCGATTTGGACGCCTTTGTTCTACCTAGGAGAATGGAACGTAACATGTTGAAGTTGCAAGCATGTATGGCATAGCATCAGAAAAAGTCACGTTGCAGAGCCGGAAAGGGATGCAGTAAGATCCGCGCCATGCCACACATCGGAATTCTCGTACGCGCCTGGCGACTGTCTCAAAAATGTTCCGAGCCGGCCTTGGCTCAACGAGCCGGGGTTTCCCTGGCCCTTCTGGAATCGTTGGAGTCGGAGCAGCTTGATCCCCCTGCCTCCATGCTGGAAGCCTTGGCCGGGGCCCTGAAAATTCCCCTCCCCTGGCTTTTCAGTCACCCGGCGGAATTCGACCTGCTCTGCAAAGAAGACGAAGAAGAAACGGCTCCGCTCTCCGCCTTGACCGGAGCCGATCCGGTGCTCGAGAGACTTCTGCTCGCGGCGGGGCATGATCGCACATTGTTCGTACTCCTGGCCGCGCTCATGCAAAGCGAAGACCCAAAGCTGCTTCGCGCCGCCGAAGTCAGCCTGCGGAGCCTGGTGAAACAATCCAAACAGGCCACCGTGCCCTGGCAATCCCGCCCGCCGGGACATTTTGAACCGCCCAGCGACTAGCCTGCATCCTTCTTCTTCACCGCACCATATCGCTAGGGGTGAGGTGAGGATGCTGTGCCCGTTATTTGGCTTGAGCCGCGCGTACCAGGAAGAGCCCAACCAGCGATAGCGCGACAAGACCCGGCCAGCCGCCTAACGGCGGATCGGCAAACAACTGGAAGGGATCTGCCGCCAGCGAGGGCCAGACTGAGCTCAACGCGATCGGAAGGGCGAGCAGGATACCGACCATGGCTTCACCTGTGACGAGGCCGGCAGCGCACAGAAGCCCCTGATCGTCTGTCGCTGTCCCCGAAACCGATCTCCCCCTCCGCACATATTCGGCCAGCAGGCCCCCACAGACAATGGTTGCGGATAATTTAAGGGGCAGATACATCCCTAACGCCACGGCCAACACCGGAAACCGTAGCTGAGCCTGCCGTCGGGCCTGCCGCTGATCTATCCCGATAATCACCAAGCCGAGCGCCATCCCGATGCCGACCAGATGCCACGGCAACGAACCCCCGAACACGCCCTTGGCCAGATTGGCCATCAGGGTCGCCTGAGGGGCGGTGAGAGGATGAGGATGCGCATCAGTCGCCACTCCAATCCCGTATTTCGCCTGCAGCAACGACAGGACCGGCACGATCACCACCGCACCCGTCGCCACCCCGATGACCTGCATCACCTGTTGCTTCCAAGGCGTTGCACCCACCAGATGCCCGGTTTTGAGATCCTGCAGGTTGTCGCCCCCCATCGCGGCGGCGCAGCAGACGACGGCCCCCACCAGTAAGGCTGCCGCCGGACCGGCGGGGTTGTCCCGTCCCAGGATGCCCAGCAGAAGGAGCGCCGCGAGCATAATTGTGGCGATCGTGACGCCCGAGACCGGATTACTCGAACTGCCGACGAGGCCGGCCATATATCCCGCCACGGCGGAAAAAAGAAACGCCGTCACGACCATCAGCAGCGTCAACCCCGTCCCGGCGATGACGTTGTCATCCATCAAATGGTGATACAGGACCAGCATAGGAAGCAGGCTGGCCGCCGTCAGACCGATGAGCCATACCAGACCCGCATCTCGCTCCGTGCGTAACGGCGCCGAGCCCATCCCTCGATCATGGCGCGCAGCATAGAGCGAGACCAACTGCTTGAGACTATTTACGACCGGACCTCGAACCTGAATGAGGGTCCAGACGCCGCCCACCAACATGGCCCCGATGCCGATGTAGCGAATCTGCCCGCTCCAGACAGCCTTCGCTGCAGCGACTCCGGTCACGCCGGCCGGCATCTCCACCAGCGCCTGATACAAGGGCAACAGCACCAGCCACCCCATCGCCCCGCCAAGGAACACGACGAGCGCGGTATTTAGCCCGATGATGTACCCCACCGCGACAAGCGCCGGCGATAGGTTGAGTCCTCCATACAAAGTCAGACGGCCCAGCTCAAGCGCCCCTTCCAAAGATTCGCTCCAGAGTTTCAACCCGCCTTCGGCCAGCTTCAAACTGCCGCCCAAGGCCGACGCGCCCAGTAACAGGCGAACCCGGCGGCCGGCGTTTCCACCCGACGACGCGCCGATCTTCAGCACCTCGGCCGTCGCAACTCCCTCCGGAAAACGCAGCCGGGCATGAATAATCAACGCGCGGCGCAACGGAATGGTAAACAACACGCCCAGCACCCCGCCGACCAGCGACACAGTAAAGGTCTGCCAATAGTCGAAAGTCGTCCAGTAGCCGATGAGGACCAGGCCCGGAATGGTAAAAATCACACCGGCCGCCAGCGCTTCACCCGAGGAGGCGGCGGTTTGCACGATATTGTTTTCTAGAATATTGGATCGGCGAAACAGCCGCAGCACCGCCATGGAGACGACGGCGGCGGGGATGGAGGCGGAGACGGTCATGCCTGCAAACAGGCCCAGGTAGGCATTCGCCCCCGCCAGGACAGCAGCCAGCAGAATCGACAGCACGACGGCTTTGAGCGTGATCTCGGGAGGCGACTCAGAGGCAGGCACGAGCGGCGCATCTGCAGGCGTCGGCGCCCCATCAGACTCGAGCATCATCGCCTCAGAACACCTGCACGATGAAACATTTCAAATACCGCGTCTCCGGCATACCCGCGAGCACCGGATGGTCCGGCCCTTGTCCCCGCTGTTCGAGCAGCCGGATCTGGCGATGGGCATCTCGCGCCGCAGCCTGAAGCATCGTCCAGAAATCGTCATCGCCCACCGGTTGCGAGCAGGAACAACTCACCAACACGCCTCCCGGTTGAAGCAGGCGGAGGCCTCGCAGATTGACGTCTTTGTAGCCGGCCAACGCATGGGGAAGGGCTTTCTTGCTCCGCGCGAAGGCGGGCGGATCGAGAATCACCAGCTCATACCGTTGCTGCTGCCGTTCAAGCACCCGCAATTCATCGAAGGCGTCAGCCTGCCGGTAGGCACAGATGGAGGCAACCTGGTTCAGCTCCGCATGCGCCTGAGCCAAGGCCACTGCCGCCGCGCTGACATCCAACCCTTCGACCGACTGCGCCCCAGCCAACGCCGCCTGAATACCGAAGGCGCCGGTATGACAAAAGGCTTCCAACACGCGTTTGCCCTTCGCATAGATCGCGGCTGCCAGCCGGTTCTCCCGTTGATCGCAAAACCATCCGGTTTTCTGCCCCTCCGCAATGTCGACCGTAAACTCCGCCTTGCCCTCATGGATCTGCACCCTCGTCGGCCCCTCGCCGCGCAGGAAGCCCTTCGACAGCGGCAGCCCTTCCAACGTCCGGCTTTTCGCATCGTTCCGCAGATAGACGGTCTTCACCCCCGCTTCTTGCACCAGCAGGTCGCCCAGCAACTCCTTGCGCAAATCCATGCCGTAGCCCAGAGCCTGCATCACCGCCACGTCGGCAAATCGATCCACCACCAAGCCCGGCAACAGGTCGCTCTCCCCATGGACCAAACGGCAGGCGTTCGCATGGGGAGTGATGGTGCGACGAAGCGCGGCGGCGGCACGAATTCGCCTCGCAAAAAACGCCTCGTCGATCGGTTCTTCGTGAAAGGTCAGGAGCCTAATGCGGATTTTTGAATGGGGATTGTACAACCCGCGGCCGAAGAATCGCTTCTGATGGTTGTACACATCGACGACATCTCCCGCCGCCGGCGTGCCGAGCACCTCGGCCACATTGTTGTCGAACACCCAGAGATGGCCGTAGTAACGCGGCGCTGCTCGCTCGGCGGTCAGGCGGACTCTAGCGGTGGAACCGGGCTGGGGTTCTGTCATGCTGGTGGTCAATCCAAGGTCCAGGCGTTCGATGCCATCGTGCCGCTGTCGTGCAAATGGCTCACGAGGGTGCCTGAAATCTCGCCCCGAAGCAACCGTGCGCCGTGATGGCGCGCGCTTGACCTTCCCCGGCACCTATGGTTTGCTGCGAGAAAGAACGAGCGCCTCGCCACCCCTTAACGGAGCGGCTGACCCCTATGACGACACATACCATTGGCACGGCAGTGCTGGACCGGCTTCATCGCCTGGGCGTCCGCCATATGTTCGGCATTCCCGGCGACTATGTGCTGGGTTTATACAAGTTGATGGAGTCCTCGCCGATCCAACACGTCGCCACCACGCGCGAAGACTGCGCCGGCTTCGCCGCCGACGCCTATGCGCGGATCAACGGTATCGGTGCCCTCTGTGTGACCTATTGTGTCGGCGGACTCAACACGGTCAATGCCATCGCCTGCGCCTATGCGGAACGATCACCGGTCGTGTTGCTCACCGGCTCGCCGGGACTGTCGGAACGCGCCCGCAATCCCTACCTCCACCATATGGTCCGCGAGTTCTCGACCCAGCGGGAGGTGTTTGAAAAGATGACCGTCGCCGCCGTGAGCCTGGAAGATCCCGTGACGGCCGAGCGTGAAATGGATCGCGCGTTCGCGGCCCTGCTGCGTTATCGGCGCCCTATCTATCTCGAAATTCCGCGCGACATGGTCCATGTGCCGCTGGCCTACACCTCCCACAAGACCAGCATCCTGGACGAATCGACAGACAAGGCCGCCTTGAGTGAGGCCCTGGCCGAGGTGCGCGTGATGTTGGAATCTGCCAAACGTCCGGTGATTTTAGCCGGCGCTGAAGTCGGACGCTTCGGACTCCACGACGAGCTGACGAAACTTGTGGAACGGCTGAACGTGCCGATCGCCTCCACGCTGCTCGGCAAATCCATTATCCGTGAGGACCATCCGCTGTATGTCGGCGTCTACAGCGGGTTGGTCGCCCGCGACGAGGTGAAAGAATTCGTCAATCAAACCGATTGCCTGCTCATCCTCGGGTCGATCCTGTCGGACGTGGAAGACTTGGACGCCCGCAGCGCCCTGTTTTCCGACGGCCATACGATACATGCCACCGCGGATCGCGTCGCCATCAAACATCACCGGTACGATTCCATCCGGTTCGAGGATTTCGTCAGGGGACTCGCCGGCGCGCCGCTGCCCTCCTTCCCCAACCCGCAATTGCCGGCGCCGCGGGTTCCGGAAGAGCCCATGCCTCCGCCGCAGGCGTCGGTCAGCTTGCAGGGTGTATTCCGGCACCTGGACACGGTGTTGCAGGAGAAAACGCTCGTCATCGCGGACGTGGGTGAATCACTGTTCGCTTCCGTGGACCTCCACGTGCACCGGCGCTTTGAATTTCTCTCGCCGGCCTACTACACCTCGATGGGCTTCGCTGTCCCTGCGGCGATCGGCGCGTCGTTCGCCGACCCCTCCCTGCGACCGATCGTCCTGGTGGGAGACGGGGCCTTTCAGATGACCGGCTCGGAACTCTCCACCGCCGTCCGGTACCGGCAGGCGCCCGTGGTGATTGTGCTGAATAATCATGGGTACTCCACCGAGCGCGAGATTCTGGAAGGTCCGTTTAACGATATTCATGAATGGCGGTATGAACGGATCTGCGAACTTGTCGGCGGCGGCCAGGGCTCGCGCGTCGCGACGCATGGCGAATTTGTCGAAACATTGGCCAAGGCATTGGCCGACCCCAGCCAGCCCTATGTCATCAACGTGCTGCTCGATCCCTCCGACCGTTCTCCGGCCATGATGCGTCTCGCCAGACGGCTGGCCAAGCGGCTCTCCACCGACCGGCCCTAGCAGGAGGCGGAAACAGTACTCCCTCATAGTCCGTCGTTCGTGAAACGTCGCTCGTCTCTCGTGACGCCCAGTTGCGGATCCTGACGAGATACGCTTCACGGATCTCGAGAACGCCGCTGGCGTTCTCTGTTCGGCCCCTGGCGAGGCCTGTTTCAGCCTGATACAGGGCAGGGATACGCCCTGATCTCCCATTGACCCTTTATGGACAAATGTGGTCTTCTAGGAGCGGACTTGTCGAATTGTCATTGGCTTCGGAATTCGCCACTATGTCTTCTAAGATGTCGGACGGAAGGATGATGCGAGACGGCCAAACGTTTTCCACACGACTCAACAATGTCGTGACCACAGAGCGGGAATTCGATGAGCTCGTCACCAAATCGCTGCCGGAATTATTGGATCGCGCGACGAGTCAGACCAAGCGCTTTCTCCGTGAGACGAATCAATGGGGCGACGACATTACGCATGAAAAACTCGCGCTTCGCTGGGGCTACGAATTGGTGGAGCGGTTTGTGGTGTTCGGCCGCACTGAGGTGCCCTGCCGGCCGTTTTTTCTGTTGGACAGCCTGATCGCGAAATCGTTCAGCCAGCCGGATCCCCTTTGCTACCACAAGGAATTGCTGACGCCGGTGGGCCGGTTTCTCGACGGCCTGGCCTCTCGAGCTGTGGTGAGCCGCGATGCATTGATCGCGCTGTTTTACCACTTTTATGGCTTCAGCCAGGCCCATGTGGTGAAGCTGCTGGGTTTTGGGCAGGCGGAAAGCCAGCGGGTGTACAAAAACTACGAACGGTGGCGCCAATCGGGCTGGCAACGCACCATGAACGAAACCGGCTTGAGCGGCTCTGACATCGACATCCTCGAACAGGAATTGCGCACCAGGCCCGACCACCTCAATAACGAAGTGGACCGCTTGATGCCCGTCCTGCAATCACATTATCGAAAGAGCGAACCGGAACATTATCCCTGCTTGACCGAACAAAAGTGGGGGCAACTATTTCATGATGACTACGGCCACGATTACCGCGTCTGGCATCTGGCGTTTTGCCGCGATTGTTTCCTCGGAGTGGCGGATCGCCGGCAAGCCGAAGTCAGCAGCGGGTTGAAGCCGCAAGTCAATCTCCATATACATCCGCTGAAGAAGGGAGGCGTGTTAGCGCTCTTCGGAGGCGATCGGGGAGGACGGCACCATGGAAACACCAGAGCTCAACGACTATCGCGCACATCTGCTTGACGCGCTGGACGACCAGCCGCGGCGCGCGGCCGAAGAACGCCCTGGGTTTCTCCAGGTCCTGGTCAATCACGAGCGGATCGGCACGTTCAATTGCGCACAGACCGATCCCTCCTTCGTCTATACGGCCCGCGAGCGCAGCATTCAGCATCTTGAACTCCGGAGCGAGTCCGGCGTCCTGATCGGCGGTTGTGTCGCCCCCGAAGCCGGGCAAAAGAGCCTTCGCCTCCCCGCCGGCAAAGGAAGCCTCACCTTGCATGTCCAAAACCACTTCGACGGCGGATCGCTGCGGGTGCAGTACGAGGCCGCGCCCGGCTGGTGGTCCAATTTGGCCACGGCCATCGGGTTGCCGGCCGGCGCCGCGGTCGCCACCACTCAGGCGAACCCCGTATGGTCCGTCACCACAGCCTTTGCGCAAGTCGTCCTGGCTGTCGGGGTCGTCGCCTTACTCGCTGAACGGATTCCTGCTTGGGTTGGCTCGGAAGATCGTGCCCACCAGCTGGAAGAAGAATTGGCCGCGCGGCAATCGGCGCAGGACCAGATCGATCAGGTCCACCGGCAGTTGGCGCAGCTCGTCGAAGCGCAATCGGCAGCCGTGGCCGTCTCGCGCGCCGAGCAGGATCGCATCACACAATTAAATACCCTCATCGACACCGTGGCCCATACCCAGCAGCGACTCAACGCCCAGGTCGTTGCCGTACAGGAAGACCTCAAAACCGTCAAAACCGATGTCGCGCAGGAAGTGCAAACCGGCATGCGCGTGGCGGTCACTGCCGTCGAAGCCGACCGCGAACTAGTACGGCAGGATCTCCAGGCCGTGAAGTCGGTCAATGAGACCCTGGTGAAACAGGTCGCGTTATTGGAAAGCCGAAATCGAGAGTTGCATGCCCGTTTGGCCTTAACCTCGCTCGAGGTCGCCAAGGCCAATGCCTCGCCTAAACCCGCGGTCGTGGCGAAAAACGATCCGCCCAAGGAGACGCAGGCACCGACTGCGGTCCCGGTATCGGATAACCTTCGCGAGGCCGACCGCCAAGCCTTCATGTTCTGGGTGGCGTTTCAAGACGGCACCACGGAAAAAAGCATTGAAGATCTGGTACAGGAACTCAACGGGATCAAGAAAGGGCCGATGAAGTCCGGGTGGTACTCGGTTGAAGTCAATCTGCCCAATCCGGAACCGCCGGACCGGTTTCTGGAGTCGGTCAAACGAGCCAAGATCGTAAAGTCGGTCGTGACGAGCAAAGCCATGCCCCCGGCGCAATAGCCACGATCTCTTCTCAGCACATTCACCCGCTCGGCAGCACAGCCGGTGCCTGCCTCCAGTGATGGAACCGCTCCCTGCCTCGCCGGGGATGTGCTGGCAACCATTCTCTCCGGACCCTATACAGGAGGGACCATGTCCGATTTTCATCAGAACGGTCTCGTGACCGTGTTGCACCGCCTCGGCAGCTCCAATCTTGAGCAATTGGAAAAGGAGCTGGAGCGGCATGCGGCGTCGAACCCGATCGCCCTCGTCCTCCCTTCGCTCTATTCAGAGCTTGAAAATCCTGCGCTGAAACATATCGTCCAGGTATTGAAAGACATTCGCTACGTCAACGAGATCGTCATCTCACTGGATCGCGCATCGGCGCTGGAGTTCCGGCTGGCCAAACAATTTTTTTCCATCCTACCGCAACGAGTGCGCATCGTCTGGAACGACGGGACCGGTATTCAGGACATCCTGAAATTGCTGGCCCAGGCTGAGCTCGATACGGGATTGCAGGGAAAAGGGCGTGGCTGCTGGATGGCTTTCGGGTATGTGCTGGCGCGAGGCGAAAGCAACGTGATCGCGCTGCACGATTGCGACATTCTCAGCTACGATCGCGAATATCTCGCCCGACTCTGCTACCCGATCGTCAATACCAATCTGGGTTACGAGTTCTGCAAGGGCTACTACAGCCGAGTCACCAATCGCCTGCATGGCCGGGTCACGCGACTCTATTTCACGCCGCTGATCCGCAGCCTCCAACAAGTGGCCGGCGCCCACCCGCTGCTGACCTTTCTCGATAGTTTCCGTTATCCGCTGGCGGGGGAGTTTGCCATGGTGCGTGACCTGGCCTGGATCAACCGGGTTCCCGGCGATTGGGGGTTAGAAGTCGGCGTGTTGTCCGAGATCTACCGCAACTGCGCCCTCAGGCGGATCTGCCAGGCGGACATTGCCGACGCCTATGAGCACAAGCATCAGGGCCTGTCGGCAGACAACGCCGAGCAGGGACTTCAGAAGATGTGCGTGGACATCACGAAATCGCTGTTCCGGAATCTCGCGAGCGAAGGCGTCGTCCTGTCGGAGGGCGTGCTGAAGACGTTGCGCGCCACCTATCTGCAGTCGGCGCAGGAAGCCATTACACGCTATCAGAACGATGCCGCGATCAACAGCTTGCAGTTCGACCGGCACGCTGAACGAATGGCCGTCGAGGTGTTTCTCAAAGGCATGAAGATCGCGACCGAGGCCTTCTTGGAAGACCCGCTGGGCGTCCCGATGATCTCCAACTGGAGCCGTGTGACCGGCGCCATTCCCGACATATTCGAACGCCTGATCGGCGCCGTGGAGCGGGATCACGACTGGGATCCGGTGGGAGACCGGGTCGGCAAGGCGTAGACGTCAGTGCCTACGTCCTAGCTTTTCAACGCACCGCCTCTTCCGCTCAAAGCGATCACGAGCACGATCAACAGCAGAAGTCCCAGCCCGCCCGAAGGATAGTACCCCCAACCGCTGCTGTAGGGCCAGGTCGGCAGCACGCCCACCAGCAACAGAATCAGTATCACCAGAACAATGTTCGGCATGGAAGGCTCCTTTCGTTGAGATAGCCATCTCAACGCTACGTGGAAACGAGATGGCCGGAGACTGGGGATGTCCCTTGGAGAGCCGTCAATGAACCCAAGGCATGGGAGGCTTTGGCGGGCGCGTCTCGGGCGGTTTGCAGCGGGCGGATGAACGTGCTGCCAGGCTCGGATGAACCTCTCATGGCAGATTGGATAGCGGCGAAAAGCTGATCACTTACCGCTTCCTTGGGCAGCAAAAATGAAGCCCCGCCTGTTCGCATGGCTTCTTGATTATCGACCGAGGCATTGATGGACATCCCAATCATGGGATGGTGTCCGGCGCGCCGCCCTGATATGTGCCGTCGCATCAATCCCGTTCATCAAAGACATATTGATATCAAGAACGACTAATTACGCTGGGGGAGCATAGAAGTAAATCGGCACCAATGGGAGAAGACTTTTATCTTCATCAGACAGCTTGGAGTAAAACTCCTGCCACAAAGAAATAAATCGGTCGAGATCGATTAACTCAACATGAACGTGAGAACCCCGGGCGGTAGTTTTTGAATCCGGAGTAAATCCTCCCGAAGAAACAAACATTCCCACATCGCCGTCCTTTTGAAGAAGTCCCATTAACTGCCTGACCTCTTGCACGGCAGCAGTGGAGTCGCGATGCTTAACCTGCACTTTAATGCGGGGGGATACCGTTCCCAGTGGATCACGATAGGCTAATACATCGATGCCTCCATCCTTGCCTTGAGGAGCGACAAAGGGTGTGTAATAGCCCATTCCTCGCAGTAACGCTGCTACCAATTCTTGGAACTCATAAGGATTCTTCAGAGCAATTTGCTTTTTTAATCCTTCGATAGCTAGTTGTTCAATTTCATGAATAGTAGCTTCATCTCCCTGTTGTCCCGAACCTTCAACCTGCGGTTCTCCCAGGTCATCCTCTAGAGGTTCCCTATCCTGCTTCCATTTACGATATGCTGCTGAGGCAGCGCTCAACAGACCAACCGGTCCTAATTTCAGCGCATTATCGCCCTCCGGAGTGAGGTACCAGATGCCTTTCTTTTTAATTAGATATCCCGCTTTTATTGCGTCTATGCTAAAAAAATGAAGTATCGAATGCCACCGCACATACCCAGATTTTTCGTACACTTCTTTAGCCCATTCATCCAACGAAGTGCGTTTTTCAACTTCAGTGATTACCTCCCGACCCGGTAATTCCCCTCCTTTTTCTTTCAGGACACTAAGAGCTGCAAACAGCACCTTGGTGGCCAATTCTCTCGATCTTGATAGCTTGTCTTTTGTCATAGATCTACATTCCAGGGGAACAGTACGTCTGACTAGATAGTGTAGTCACGAGATTCGGGATATGAGAGAATCATGGGGTCAGAGAAGGAGGCCGCATGAAGCACTCACATCCCGCCTATCGCCGTCACGATATATCCGATGAAACATGGGCGCTTTTG